>JAESGX010000006.1_pt1 | contig 1129584 bp, 1113 predicted proteins | sample 9269801 | NCBI WGS metagenome assembly JAESGX01 (sample SAMN16773122, study PRJNA677054) | algae metagenome | isolation source: Pleurocapsa minor GSE-CHR-MK-17-07R and co-occurring heterotrophs from wet... | place: USA: Lower Calf Creek Falls, Grand Staircase Escalante National Monument, UT ... | reverse complement strand
GCCGGCGCTTTGCCCGGCCCGGATTTCTGTCTCATCTTCGCTCCTTACGGCTACGATGAACCAGAAATCCTCCCTTCGGAAAGTCCCTCAGTTTGTCTCAAGGGTGCTGACGGCGAACAGCATTTGCAGAGCCCCCTATCTATCTAATAGGGAGGGAGAGCAGGGGCGGCCGCGTGAGCGGTTCGCTCTCGGTTTGCTCTCGCCGCAGCGGCTCAGCGGGGCTCAAGCAATCGTTTTTTGGCTAGGCTGCCAGTCACGGTGGCGGCAACGAGATAACTTCTCTCAGCTGGCCTCCCAGGCCGCTCTACGCGATACAACAATCCGCTCTTGCCGATCTGAGCTACTCACCCAACTCCATCTTCATGTGATAAATATCCTCTGCACTGAGGATCGGTGTTTGTTGCTTAGATACCTTCGTAGTCCCCTTGCTAGCGCTGCCTAGTATGTTGCGCTCGTGCGCACCAGGCGGCAGGCGTAGCTTTTGAATTGCGTCCGTATAAGCCTGCAGCTTCTCGTCCTTTGAGGGGTTATAATCTCGATTTAGATCCGTCTTCATCTCTACGTACGCATCGTAGTTCCGCTGCGCTTTCTCCAAGCTTTCGCCCCGTAGTCGCTCAGCTCGGCGCGAAGCCTCCGTATGCGTGTTAGTCTGGCCAGGTGTATCAGTCAGACCTAGAGCAGCAAGGGGGTCATCAGTAGAAGGCTCCGCCTCTAGCTTGTTCTGTCCCTTGCTTGCATCCGTAGTAGGACCATCATCGTAACAGGGTTCGCCAAGGCCATCCCCCATACATTCATAGTCGTCCGTTATGCCTACTGCCGCGAGCGCATCAGTGGGTTCGGGACTGACTATCTGTTCCTCGAGCCAAGCATCATAGGCGCGCGCTCGCTTTGACTGAAACGTCTCATACGTAGTCCCTTTGCTAGCGCTGCGTAGTATGTTGCGCTCGCGCGCACGAAACGGCGCGTCGCGTATCTCTTGAATTGCGTCCGTATAAACCTGCAGCTTCGGGTCCGTGGAAGGATCATAATCTGGATCGAACGTCTTCTCTGACCGCACGTGTGACTCGTAGATCCGCTGCGCATCTTCCAGCCGTTGGCTTTGTCGTCGTTGCCAGTGTTCTGCCTGTGGCGAAGCCTCCGTATGCGTGTCGGTTTGGACAGCCGCATCAGTCAAGCCTAGCGCAGCAAGAGGGTCATCAGTAGGATCGTCCGGCTCTAACCTTAGCGCCGCGAGCGGATCGCTAGTAGAGTGACTAGTGGAGTGATTGGGCTTCACGTCCGTTGCTTGGTGTTGATCATCATCGCAACGTGTTAGTTTCTTTGTTTCCATATCTAGGATGCGATACACAGAAGCCCGTGAAATCTGTACTATCTCCGCAATTTCCGATGCTCCAAGGCCAGTAGCGCGTAACTCAAGTACATGCGCTCGATCAATGGAAGGCTTCCGGCCGGTGTACACGCCTCTTTCCTTGGCCTGAGCAATCCCTTCCGACTGACGCTCTTTTCGGAGGTTTGTCTCGAATTCAGCGAACACGCCCAGCATATCGAGGAAGGCTTTTCCCGCTGCTGTGCTCGTGTCGATCGGTTGCTCAGTGGCCTTCAGGCTCACGCCATTCGCCTTCAGCAACCTCACGATGTCCTGCAAGTCCCCGATGGATCGAGCAAGCCGGTCTATGCGCGTGACTACTAGGGTGTCTCCGGCTCTCAGGAAGGCCAGCAGCGTGTCTAACTCATCTCGACCTTGCCGGGTGCCGCCGCTGCGCTTTTCCTCTCTGATGGTCTCGCAGCCCGCTTTGCGGAGCGCATCCTTTTGAATGTTCAAGTCTTGATCAGCCGTGCTGACACGGGCGTAGCCATACATTCTGGACACTGAGTTTCCTGTCTCGTTTGGGTCTAGACCCATTGGGGTGCATGTCTCTTAATATGTCAACCACTCATATGAGACGCGAATGACTGTCTCGTTGACATGTCTCGTATCGGTATACCCTAACGATCCGCAGTTTGTTTCAGTCGAAGGGTACCCACCCGGGCTTACTCCGTATGTGAGACGTCGGGTCAGAACAATTGTGCGGACTGAAATTCGCCCGAGTTTGCCCGGTGTAAAGGACGTACCCGGCGGGGGGAGATTTCAAATCGGTCAAGTGTTTGATACGCGCCCGAAAAACTTTACTGAAAATTCAATGGGTCCGCGACGCGGCGACCTTTGTCTGAAACAGGCCAAAGGCTAGGCGCGCGCCTTGCACGACAACGCCTTGACGGGCTGAGGCCGCACGCTCCCCTTAGAACCCTTCACGCGAGGGATCGTCAGCTGAGGGGCCGAGACGGAGCAACGCGCGGCTCCGTGAAAAAACACCGGATAGAGCTCGGTGCCAGGGGCGCGCGCCCTAAGCTTTGACTGAATGTCATAAAAAGGCTGCGCACTAGTCCAAGCCTGCTCAATCGATCCGATTAGCTTGTCTTTGTTGGCTTCGTCTTGAACGAGATTGATCATGAACGCGCGTTTGCCAGCGTTCTTGATGGACGCGGCCGACATGATAAACATTGTCATCGGCGACAATGAAGCGATCGTGAAAATCTGCGGTGTTGCGGATTTCGATAACGATGTCCGGACGCTGTTTTCGGAATGCGGAGAGCTCCGCAGCGAAATCTGCTGTAAGATGTTTGGCGACCGTTAGAATGCGCACGCGGACCTTATTAGAATGAAGCGTGCGCAACGCCTTAATAGACTCGTGCCGAGATAGGGGTCTTCGATGATCAGCTCGTTCGCCGCATTGCTGATCACGTCGCGTATTGCCACGTCAGCGTCGTATTCCGAGTTAGGCGGGAAAAAATGTTCGCTTGCGAGAGCGTCGAGCGTCACGAGGTTGCCGCTCTCATCATGGTCCAACCGACATCTTCTAAACGCTCACTCAAAGACGCGCGTGCGGTCACCATCATGACGGCGCAATATGGCTTTGACGACGATGCGGGCGACCAAGCTCGCGTATCCTGATCGATTTGCGCATAGGCCGATGAAATATCGCGGCGCAACGCGCGGATTCGGGTGCCGTGAGACTAGGCGTCAGCTTTCGAAATCGGCGTCCAGTTAATCTCGATGCCTGTATTCGCGATGGCCGTTTGCACAAAATCGGAATCCTTGATTTCGTACAGGACGCTTGAGATCGGCCCCCACGGATCGAACTTGGCGGACATCCCGCTCATTGACGTTCATCAGCGAGCGAATAACTCGTGCTGCGTCCACCGCCTTCGTCTTTGGCTAAGATGCCACGCTCGACAAGATCGCTGATGTCGCGCAAGGCGGTATCCGGCGATGTCTTCTCAATGATCGCGTATTTCGAGGACGTGAGCTTTCCCTCGAAGCCGTCGAGCAGCCGATTGAGGATGTCGCGCTGGCGGTCATTGATGGGAGCGGCTGCGTGTTTCTTCCAGAAATCAGCCTTCCGAAACACGGCGGCGAGAACGTCTTCGGCTCCGCTGAAGGCGCGGTCCAGACAACGCAAGAACCAATCGAGCCACGGCGTGATGTCGAGGCTGTTCTTCTGGGTCGCTTCAAGCAAGTCGTAGTAGGTTTTTCTCTCAAGCCGTATCTGCGCAGACATGCTGTAAAAACGCTGCGTGCTGTCTTCGGAACGAGCGAGCGACATATCGGCGATTGCGCGCGCAATACGTCCGTTTCCATCCTCGAACGGGTGGATGGTGACAAACCACAAATGCGCAAGACCAGCCCGCAAAACGGGGTCAGTCCCGTCTTGACCGTTGAACCAGTCGAGGAAAGCTTTCATCTCGCCGTCCACGCGAGCGGCATACGGGGCTTCATAGTGGACGTGCTCACGTCCTTCCGGGCCGGAGACAACTTGCATTGGACCATGCGCACCGTCGCGCCATGCGCCGACGATGATTTTGCGCATGCCGCTTCGTCCCGTCGGAAACATCGCGGCGTGCCACCCGAATAACCGTTCGGCTGTGAGCGGTTCTTTGTACTTTTGCGTGGCGTCGAGCATCATTTCGACGACGCCTTCGACATGGCGGTCGGCAACGGTCAAGGCTCCAGCATCCATGCCGAGCCGCCGCGCGATCGACGAGCGGACCTGGGTCTTGTCGAGAATCTCGCCTTCGATCTCGCTCGATTTCAGAACGTCTTCGGTAAGCGTTTTGAGGATGGCTTCCTCGCGGAGGGGAAAGCCAAGCTCCTGCATGCGGCCCAGCAGCTTGCCTTGCCGGTGGCGAACCTCGCCCAACAGTTGGGACAAAGCGTCGGAATCCCAAGAGAACTTGGGCCATTCGTCGCGTTCATGAATGTAAGTAGCCATATTCACCGCACCTCATGCGGAGAATATGGGCCTCATTCTCCGCATTCGCAAGACTATTCACCGCATATCATGCGGAGAATACGACCTCTAATCACCGCACCTGAATAAAAATAAGCTGTAGATCGACCTACAGTAAATAATCATTTGACTCTAAGGAACGAGATGGCGCATTCTAAGAACTGTACCTGAGGCTACAGAAACAATGACGGCACTAAGCACCCTTTGCGAGATTCAGCTTGGTTATACAGCCCGCGGTAGGCTGGAACCAGTGGCGAACGGCGTCCGCGCGATCCAGTTGCGCGATACGGCTATCGAAGGTGGTCTCAACGGCGACGGCATCGGCGCATATCGCCTGGATGCGATCCCGCAACGCTATTGGGCCAAGCCCGGCGACGTTCTGTTCCGCTTGCGCGGCGACCGCAACACAGCAACCTGTCTTCCAAACTCCTTAGATGAACCCGCCGTCGCGGTCATGCCGCTGGTTATTCTGCGTCCTGACCCGTCGCAGACCGACGCTGGCTATTTAGCATGGTTCATCAATCAGGCATCGACCCAGCGATACTTCGACTCGTGCGCCCGTGGGACCAGCATGCGCATGATCCCCATCGGCTGCCTCGCTCAGTTACAGGTGCCGCTGCCGAGCATCGAAACGCAAAAGACCATCGCGCAACTCGACGATCTGGCGCGCCGTGAATGCGAGCTTACACATCGCCTTGCCGAGAAACGCCAGAAAATTGTGACCCTCGCGCTGCTGGATAAAGCGCAACAAGACATACCGCATTCATCGCCAACAACTGCTCAAACGACAACACGACCCACGAAAGAAGACCGCAAATGACCGATCAACTCACCCAGCAGCAAGTCAACAACACAGCGTGGGCCGCGTGCGACACGTTCCGGGGCGTCGTCGATGCCGCGCAATACAAGGACTACATCCTCGTGATGCTGTTCCTGAAGTACATCTCCGACCTCTGGAACGCTCATGTCGAAGACTACAAGAAGCAGTTCGGAGGCGACGAGACGCGTATCCGCCGCAGGCTGGAGCGCGAGCGTTTCATTCTGCCCAAGGGAGCAAGCTTCTATGACATCTATGAAGCGCGTAACGAGGCCAATATCGGCGAACTGATCAACACCGCGCTTGAGAAGATCGAAGACGCCAACCGTTCAAAGCTCGAAGGCGTATTCCGCAACATCGATTTCAACTCCGAATCCAATCTCGGCAGAACCAAAGACCGCAATCGCCGTCTGAAGAACCTGCTGGAGGATTTCGCCAAGCCTGCGCTCGATCTTCATCCGTCACGAGTCAGCGAGGATATCATCGGCGAGTGCTACATCTTTCTGATTTCAAAGTTCGCCTCGGATGCAGGCAAGAAAGCGGGAGAATTTTACACCCCGACCGCCGTCTCAAAGCTGCTCTCGCAGCTCGCCAATCCGCAGCCCGGCAACACGATTTGCGATCCCGCTTGCGGCTCCGGCTCCTTGTTGATCCGGACCGCCGATGAAACCGGGTCCGAGAACTTTTCGCTTTACGGGCAAGAGGTGAACGGCGCGACCTGGGCACTGGCGCGCATGAACATGTTCCTGCACGCCAAAGACGCCGCGCGCATTGAATGGTGCGACACCCTCAACAGCCCTGCGCTGATCGAGGGTGACCATCTCATGCGCTTCGACATCGTCGTGGCGAATCCGCCGTTCTCACTGGACAAGTGGGGCGCAGAACACGCTGCCGATGACCAGTACAAACGCTTCTGGCGCGGCGTGCCGCCGAAGTCCAAGGGGGACTACGCCTTCATCACGCACATGGTCGAGATTGCGAAGCGGCAGACTGGTCGCGTAGCCGTCATCGTGCCGCACGGCGTGCTCTTCCGTGGCGGAGCCGAAGGCGAAATCCGCAAACGCCTAATCGAAGAAAATCTCCTCGACGCCGTCATCGGCCTGCCTTCCAACCTGTTCACCACCACGGGCATCCCGGTCGCGATCCTCGTCTTCGATCGTTCACGCGAACAAGGCGGCGCGAACGAAAAGCGCAAAGATGTCCTCTTCATCGATGCAAGCCGGGAATTTACGTCAGTCAAAACGCAGAACGTTTTGGAGCAGGTCAATATCGACAAGATCGTTGCAACGCATCGTGCACGACAGGTGATTGATAAGTATTCAAATAAAGCGTCTCTCAAAGAGATCTCCGAAAACGATTACAACCTGAATATTCCGCGCTACGTCGACATTTCGGAGGCGGAGGATGAGATCGATGTTGCTTCAGTACAGAAGGAGATCGCCGGAATAGAGTCTGAACTGCAAGAAGTCCGTGAGCGCATGTCTAAGCATCTTAAGGAGCTGGGAATCGATGCTTAACAGCAGCAAAAAATGCTGGACTACCGCCTTGCTCGACGGCGTCGCCGATCGAGGCAGCGGCCACACGCCCAGCAAATCACATCCCGAATACTGGAACGGCGGAATCAAGTGGGTATCGCTTACTGATAGCGATAAACTCGACTGCCCTAACTTACTTGAGACCAGCAAAGAAATTTCCGAGGCCGGGCTTGCCAATTCGTCCGCAGTTCTGCACCCGCGTGGCAGTGTCATCATGTCTCGTGACGCAGACGTTGGAAAGTGCGCGGTCCTTGGCACTGATATGGCTGTAAGTCAGCATTTCCTGACGTGGGAGTGTTCCGCGAAAGGCCAGCTTCATAACTACTTTCTCTATTACTGGCTGCAGAATCGGAAAGCTGAATTCGAGCGGATCGCTGCTGGTTCAACAATTAAAACCATAGGGCTGCCTTACTTCAAAAAACTCAAGATATCCTATCCTTCGTTGCACGAGCAGCGACAAATCGCTGGACTCTTGCGGACTTGGGACGAAGCGATTGAATTGTGCGAGCGGCTGCGGGAAGAAAAAATCAAACGTCTGACTTGGTTTCGAACGCATCTTTTTACAGGAAAAGTGCGTCTGAAGGGTTTTTCTGAGCCCTGGAAGATCGTTTCACTCGCCGAAGTGCTTACCGAACACGGTATGCGGAGCTCTGGTGCTGAGCAGGTCTTTTCCGTTTCTGTGCACAAGGGGCTGATAAACCAGATTGAACATTTGGGTCGCTCGTTCGCGGCAAAAGATACTTCTCACTACAATCGCGTACTGCCTGGCGACATTGTTTATACAAAGAGTCCGACGGGAGAGTTTCCGCTCGGAATCATAAAGCAAAGCACGGTGGCGCATGACGTGATCGTGTCGCCTTTGTACGGAGTATTCACGCCCGTTACTTACGAACTTGGTTTGATTCTTGACGCGTATTTTCGATCGCCCGTGACTGTCCGCAATTACCTTGCCCCGTTAATTCAAAAGGGGGCAAAGAACACTATTGCAATTACAAATTCCCGTTTCCTTGAAGGGAAATTGCATCTTCCACTTGATCCTGAAGAGCAGTCTGCCATCGCGAGAATTGTAAAAGATGCCGGTTCTGAAATCGCGGTCCTCAACCGTCAACTGAGGGCACTTCAGCATCAAAAGATGGGGTTGATGCGGAAACTACTTGCCGGGGATTGGCGCGTGCCGTCCGAAGCGGAGGATGCTGCATGACCAAAGTGCTCGGCTTCCGCGCTGATCCATCGAACGCTCGGTATGCCGTCGTAACATACGACGGGACAAAGTTTGCGTTGGAGAACAGCGACGCGGAGACCCGTCTTGTCTATCCAACCGATATCACCGAAGCACCGAAAAAGGTGCTTTGGCTCTATCGCGAGATTGAACGGATTTTTCACGCGGACCCGTCCATCGAACGTGTTGTGATCAAGACCAACGAATACGGCCTTACAGAAAAGGCCGCCATGCGGGAGTCAAGCTATATTGAGGCCGCGCTCATGTTGTTCTGCGAGCAGCGGCAAATCCCTGTCGCGATTAGAACTTACGCTTCGTTGAGCACGCGTAGCGCAGATGTCAAGGCGCACGCGGAACATCGCGTCGGGCGCACAGCAAGATATTGGGACAACAAGATAGCGGATGCCGTCATCGCGGGATGGTGGGGAGCGAAGCCGTCATGAACCAACTACTCGCCCCGACGCCCGTGATCGGCCCCGGCCAGACTATCTACAAGTACCGCCTGATCAGCCTTATTGGGCAAGGCCAGTTTGGGCAGGTGTGGCTGGCGCACGACCTCGCTTTAGGTTGCGAGTACGCGATCAAAATCTTGAATCCGGGTGTCCCGGTAGATTTTCGGTTGCGCGAGGCGCAGATCGGACACCGTCTGAGACACAACAACCTCGTTCACATTCACCAAGCGGATGTCCTTCCTGCTGGCGGCGATCATGTCGTGATCATCGCCATGGACTACCTGCCGGAGGGGTCGATCATTCGGCGCGTTAACCCCGGCAATTTTCTACCGCTGCCAGACGTGTTGCGCGTAGCCAAGGATATTCTTCAGGGCTTGGACTATCTACACGCGAACAGCTTCTACCACAACGACATTAAACCCGAGAACGTGCTGATCGGCAGCATCGGACAAGCCATGTTGTCGGATTACGGCATCATGGGCGTCTCATCGAACGGTCAGCCAGTCCCAGCACCGGGTTCATATAAGCTGCACAAGGCTCCCGAGGTCGTTGCCGGAGGCAACATCAACGTCACCACAGACATCTATCAAGTCGGCCTTACCTTGTTTCGTTTGGCCACCGGGCTATCGACATTGCGGGCGAAGCAGAGCGTGCTCGGCTGGGACGACTACAACGTCGCAGCGAACAGAGGAAAACTCATTAGCAAAGGTGACTTTCCGGCGTATGTGCCGCCGGCGTTTCGCCGCATCATCATGCAAGCGGTTGCGCCCGCTGCAAGAGACAGATTCCAAACCGCTCTGGACATGCGCCGCGCGGTCGAACGCCTTGCGTTCCCCGGACACTGGACCGTCGATGCAAGCGGCGAGCTTGTAGGCGTAACCGCAGGTCATCGTTTCCGGATCGAAAAGACGGCCAGCAACAACAATCGCTTCTCGGTCGTCGCGCTGAAGAAGAATCTCAAGTCGGGCAATGAGACACGAATCTCCGACTTCTGCGCGCGCGATCTGTTGCCGCGAGAGGCAGACGTTTTAACAGAAAAACTTATCAAACAAGTGGTCCAGGGATCATGACTTTCAACGCCGCAGAATCATATCAATCACAAGTTCCAGCGATTCAGACGCTCGTCGCGCTCGGATATACCCCGCTTTCTCAACGCGACGCCGAAGCGAAGCGCTCGCGGCTCCGGAACGTGTTACTTGAAAGCGTCTTGATCGAGCAGCTTTTGAAGATCAATTCGTTCAGCCACCGTGGCAAAGACTACAAATTTGACCTGCAAGACGCGCACGAAGCCTTGCGCCGCCTAAAGCCAACGCCGGACAAGATGAAGGGTCTCAAGGGGACCAATCAGGATATTTACGATCTGCTCGTGCTTGGAACGACGATCACGAAGACGATTGATGGTGACAGCAAAAGCTATTCATTCAAATACATCGACTGGGAGAGTCCCACTAACAACGCATTCCACGTTACGCCGGAGATGGTCGTAGAGCGGTCGGGCACAACGCAAACCAAACGTCTGGACATTGCTTGCTTTGTGAACGGTATCCCGTTTGTAGCGATCGAGAACAAGCGACCGACCGAAAGTCTTAAGAAGGCGGGCAGCCAGCTTATTGGCTACCAAAGCGAAGACAACATTCCGCATCTGTTCCATTTCGCGCAGTTGTTGATGACTATGAACCGGGCAGAGGCGCGTTACGCGACTGTCGGAACGCCGCAACGCTTTTGGCAGACATGGCGAGACGCTGAGGATCGCGATGACGACATCGCCGCTATCATCAACCGTCCCCTGACCAGCACGGAAAAGTCAGCGATGTTTTCGGGTGACTTCGTTCCTGCACGCGCGTTCTTTGAAGCACTTGCCGTCGAAGGCCCCCGTGCGATCTCTGAACAAGACCGAATGATCTACGCATTGGCCCGTCCTGAGCGGCTGCTAGATATCATCCGCCGCTTTACTGTTTTCGATGGCGGTGTGCGCAAAGTGGCGCGGCATCAGCAATATTTCGGCATTAAGCAAGCGATTGCGCGTATCAAACAGTTTGACCTGAACAATACCCGCAAGGGCGGCGTGATCTGGCACACTCAGGGGTCGGGAAAATCGCTGACAATGGTGATGCTGGGGCGATGTCTCGCTTTCGACAAGACGATCGCCAACCCCCGGATCATGATCGTCACCGACCGCGACGATCTCGATAAGCAGATCAAAGGCACGTTCAAGTCCTGCGAGATGGAGCCGATCCGCGCTCGGTCGGGAGCACATTTGCTCGAATTGATCAGCGACAAGAAACCTCTCATCACCACCATCATCAACAAGTTCTCTTCGGCTTTGGGTGGCGGCGCATTCCGGGACGACAGTGCGGACATCTTCGTATTGGTGGATGAAAGCCACCGTACCCAAAGCGGGCGATATGGCGGCTACGGCGATTTTGCCAAGAAGATGCGCCGCATCCTGCCGAAAGCCTGCTACCTGGGCTTCACCGGCACGCCGCTGCTCAAGCGCGACAAGAACACCCTCAGCACGTTTGGGGGGCTGATTCACAAGTACACCATTGACGAGGCAGTCGCCGACGAAGCGGTCGTGCCGCTGCTCTATGAAGGCAGGTTCGTCGAGCAGCAGGTTACGGGCAATGTCATCGACAAGTGGTTTGAGAAGATCGCTGAGGGATTGACGCCAGAGCAAGAAGCCGACCTGAAGCGAAAGTTTTCCCGCATGGACGCGCTTTCCAAGACCGAGCAAGCGATCCGCGCAAAGTCTTTCGACATATCGGAGCATTACCGCCAGCATTGGCAAGGAACTGGCTTCAAGGCGCAGCTCGTCGCCCCGTCGAAGGCCGCCGCCGTCCGGTACAAGGAAGTCCTTGACGAAATCGGGCACGTTACGAGCGAGATCATCATTTCCCCGCCGGATGACAACGAGGGGAACGAAGAGGTCGATAAGGAGTCGAAGGATCTAGTCCGCAAGTTCTGGGCTCAAATGATGAAGCGTTTCAATAATTCGGAGGACGAATACAACCGTCAGATCATCGATAGCTTTCAAGGCAGCGGCGATCCGGAAATTCTAATCGTTGTCTCGAAGCTACTCACTGGCTTCGACGCGCCGCGTAATACGGTCCTCTACGTGTGCAAGCCGTTGCGCGATCAAACGCTTCTCCAAGCGATCGCTCGCGTGAACCGACTGTTCGAAGACGACGACCAGGAGAAGCAATTTGGTTTCATCATCGACTATGAAGGGCTTCTTGGTGAGCTGGACAAGGCTCTGACGACCTATAGCGCGTTTGAAGGTTTCGATGCCGACGACGTCGCAGGTGCGCTGATCGACATCCGGGAAGAGATCAAGAAGTTGCCGCAACTCCATGAGCAACTTTGGGACCTCTTCAAAGAGGTCAGCAATAAGAATGATATGGAACAGTTTGAGCAATTTCTAGCTGACGAATCGCGTCGGAACGACTTCTACGGTCGTTTGCGTGCGTTTAGCCGCTGCCTTCACATCTCGCTTTCATCCGAAAAGGTGCATGAGGTATTTAGCGACAAAAAGATTGATGGCTTCAGGCGGGACTGGAAGCAGTTTACCGAGCTCCGTCGTTCGGTACAGATCCGGTATCAAGAAGTGGTAGACATCAAAGAGTACGAACCCAAGGTTCAGAGACTTCTCGACGATCATGTGATTGCGATTCCTGCCGAAACGATCATCAAGGCCGTCAACATCAACGATCCGAAGGCACTTCAGGCGGTCGTTGCCGAAAGCGGTATTACCGCCGCTTCAAAGGCGGATCGAATCGCGAGCGCTACGAAGAGAACGATCACCGAGAACATGGAGGCCGACCCGGCGTTCTACATGCGCTTCTCCGAGATGCTCGAAGAATCGATCCGGGACTACCGTCAGCACCGGATGTCCGAGAAGGATTATCTCAACTCGATCATCGATATTGCCAGCAAGGTTGCAGGGAAAGACCGTGGTCGTGAGCTACCGAGCCGAATCAGTGGCAATGATGACGCCGCTGCCTTCTTCGGCGTCCTAGAGCCTGCACTCAACGGATCGGACGATAGTGAACGCAAAGATGAAGTCGCTGAGATTGCGTTGGCGTTGGTAGACATCGTCAAGGCCCATCACATCGTCGATGTCTGGTCAAACGATGTAGCCAAGAATCGTATGCGAGATGCAATCGACGACTACTTTTTCGATGTCGTGCGGGATCAACGAGGGATCGATCTTCCTGTCGAGACGCTGGATGAGCTTGAATCAAAGATCATGAACATCGCCAGCGTTAGGTTTCCGGGATGAGTGTTGCATACAAGTTGAACTACGGAAGCCAGCCCATCGACTTTACGGTGATACGCCGCAAGCGTCGTACCTTAGCGATCTCGGTATTACCTGACACCTCCGTCGAAGTTGTCGCGCCAATCACCGCTACAGAAGCGGATATTCTAAAGAAAGTGAGGAAACGCGCGGGTTGGGTATGTCGGCAAATTCGCGATTTTCGGCAGTACCTGCCACGCACGCCAAAGCGGAAGTTCGTCGCTGGCGAGACGCATCTATATCTTGGACGACGCTACCGTCTGAAGGTCATCCGTGATCAATCGGCCGTCGTAAAAGTAAAGCGGGGATATATCGAGGTTCATACACCTTCTTCAAATCGAGCCAGGATTCGAGACCAGATACAGCAATGGCAAAAAGCGCGTGCTTATGAGTGCTTTCACGCTCGGTTGGCCGTATGTCTTCAGAAATTTCCTCGTCCAGAGAAGTTTCGGCCGCAAGGTGTGATCGTAAAGCAAATGAACTTGCGTTGGGGCTCAATGAGCATGTCGGGCAGGCTCGTGCTCAATCGTGGGCTGCTGCAAGCAGCGGTCTCCGAGATCGACTACGTGATTACGCATGAACTATGTCACCGTGTGCACCATCATCACGGTCGCGCATTCTTCGACCTTCTTTCGCGCGTCATGCCTGATTGGGAGACACGGAAACGCAGCCTGGAGCGGCGGCTAGCTTAAGGACGATTCTCATGTGCCCCTGAAGTGAAAGCGGTTGCTATGGAGTTAGTGATGTCCGAACAACGCACACAGTAGTGGCTGTGTCCATGGGAATGGCCGCGCTATGTAGAGTCCAGAGTTCTTTTAGATAGTGACACAGATGGCGGTATTTCTACTTTTCACTTCAATCTTGGGCGGAAAAAAGTATTATATAACTGACCTGCGGTTATCAGCACGGGATCGAGCCGCTCTCACGCCTGCCCGATATAGAAGAGAGGGCCACTCAAGATGAGGCCGTTCGGTGTGGCAGAGTCTCGGTGATTGCCAAAATACGACATCAGGCCCCCGCCGATCGCGCCGATGTAGCCGTAGTCGATGTTTCCGACCATCTCCTGCATCTCGACCAACTGCTGATCGCGCGGCGTCTCCTCGAAGCCGTAGTGGCGATATGCTGCGACTCGGTAGTGATGGCGGTCCTTGTAAGTCTCCAGAGGCGCTATCCGCGCGCCCGACGTAACGATTTCCCAGATTTTGCCATCGCCGATGTAGGTCGCGACGTGACTGAACGGGCCGTGTGTGACCTTGGCTATGACCTTACTCATGGGATGAGTGCGGTCGTAGGTGAAAATCGCGTCGTGGGGTTGAAGGCTCGCGACCATTTTCTGCCAGGCTGCCTCATACTCCTCATCGCTGGCGTAGCTAACATCATCGGGAAAGAACTTGCCCGTCAGAAATGGCGTGTAGTTGGTGCATTGAAGGTGATTGATTGCCGCCTTAAACAACGGTGGGCGCCAACGGTAGCGAATGAGGAATTGTGCGACCACCGCTGCAAAATCTTCAGGAATACGTCGTATCGCAATCGCATTCGGTTTTTTGCGAAGCTTTGACAGCGAAATAGAATGGACGATCGCTCGACTGAATAGGGCGCGCTTGTCGTCGACAACGAACGCCCACTGATTGCAACCCCCGCTCAAGGGATGACTGGAGAAGCGGTCGTAGAAGATGACAACGTCGACCGGCTTGAGGACAGTCTGCTCGGTGATACGTTCGTGAGGAGCGACTTCCATTTCTTCGAAGTTCGGACTGCCCGGCCTGAACAGAACAGCGTCCTTGAGGTCTTCCTCGCTCACTTCATAAACACCGTATCCGAGCGGCTTGCCCGGAAATGGGCTCTCGTCATCAGGAGTCTTTTGCATGGCGGGGTCTCAACGAGATGTGCTTCACATGCGGCATTACTGGTTGCGAGCGATAGCACGCGATAACCGGACCCCAACGATCGCGACCTGTAGGCTCAAAAGGCGGCTCAGTTGGCGAAGGAAATGAACGACGAAATTGCTTACTAGCGGAACGCCCCGGCTCTATGCTGGGCATCTTCGTGGGGGCGAGCATGCCAACAGTGCCTATAACGTTTGTGGATGGAGCTGGAAGTCCAACCAATGATTACGTAAACGGATGGCCCGTGGTGTGGGTCAATATCGAAGTTGGCTTTGTCATGCCCTCAGACCCTAGTGAGAAATTCGACTTCAAGTTCACACGTGTACGGGCATTGATTGATACCGGGGCTGATTACGTGGTGATCTCGCCATCTCTGGCGTCGCAACTGCCGCCAACAAGACAGATTGCCAGCCATAGTATGCTGGGCCAAGGATACAGCGCTGTTTACGAAGCCCTTCTTCAAGTTGAAGGCTTAGATAAGCCTTATCACATAGAGGTCGGCACAGCGCCGTTGAAGTCCGTGAAGGTGTCTTTGGGGCGCCATATAATTTCAAAGTACAGACTGATTTACGACACGCCGAGGCAGGACTTTCGCCTAGAGCTGTAGTCGGGCGCTAACGACCGCGCTGACCCTCCCATGTTTAGTTATCGCCTGGATTTGCACACGCGCCGCTTTGCCAAGACAAAGTGTTTCAGCCTCCCTTTAGATCGACGTAGCCGGTTTTGGGCGTCTTTACTAAGCGAGCCGTGATATGTAGGACATCAAAGGGGGACATTCGTCCCTCTCCCAGTGGCGTCAGCCCAGTAGGCACAGGCACTTCTGGAAATGGTGGATGCCCCGTCACCGCCCACCATTTTCCGAACAATCAGACCCGTTGCATTCGCTCGGATGCCCGGGCTTTCGGCTGCATCCTCCGGTCGCACCAAAAGTATATTGCAACCTAAAAGTTTGATTGGTAGCTTATGCTAGGTCTGGTTGTGAGGGGGTAGTCATGACGGTGGTGCACACGGATATCTTGGTGTCGCTTCAGGCTATATGCAGCGACGGTTTGCGGAGCTTGATCGCTATCGGGCCCTGAAGGCGATCGAGCAGACCATTGCCGACTTCCCCGATCTTGATGACGTCGCTCATTCTCTGGGTGACATCCGTGATCGTGTGCAACAACAACTCGACGGCACCCGGGAATTCCGTGCTTTGCGCAGCATCGAGCGCATCCTCCCGGAATTGTCCGACATCCTGATTTTGCTTGGCGGAGAGACGGACGGCAAAGGCGACACAGCCAGTTGCACTCTAAACCCTGGCGCAGAAAGCCTTGCGGACGTCGAACAGGACGGATCGGTGCCGGTCGGCGAGCGCGACGCCGTTTCGCTTGTCGAGGCCGCGACAGCAGCGGTCGATATCGAACCGGTCGCGTTGGCTGAGGCGCCCGAACAGCCCGAGGACCTGCCGGGACCGATGACGGATCCCGCAAATGACGCAATTGCAGACAAGGCCGCGGGCACCATGCCGGGTGATCGGCTTCCACCTCGGCTCGAGTCTGATCCCCCCGCATCGGAGGCTGCGCCCGTTCCATCTCTGGCGGACAGTGTCGCGCAATTGATGGCTCAGGCCGTTGTGCCGCCATCTCGCGATCCGCCCACTGCACCTGACTGGAGCGCAGGCGCGGGCACGGACGCCCGACCGCAATCTCCAGCGGAGAGGGCGGCGTGACGGGAAGACTTAGATGCGGCGAGGCCATGGGTGGGAGTTGGCAATGAATACATATCAGTCGCCATATATCGACGGTCAGGTCGTAGATCCGGGCGGTGCCCCGGGCCGCAGCGACGAACCGCTGCCCGTGCCGCAAGTCGACACGAAGATCGGCGGGTGTACGAAGTCCGCTTCTGACTGTCTGCACAAGACGACCAAACTCGCGCGTGAATTCAATCACGGAACGGTCTCGGCGGCTCACCTGATCCTCGCGATGACGCTCATTCCAAATGCGAGCCGGCAATTCGAATTGCGCAAGATGGACATCGACCGCGCATTCCGGGCGGCGATGCAGGCGCTGATGGAGATCGAGCGGGGCAGTCCGTCCAAGAGCGGGCTTCCCGGTCTCTCCGAAGAATTCAACGTCATCGTCACGCTGGCTCAGGAGCATGCGCAGAACCGAGACAACCAGGAGGTTTCCGTCGACGATCTGCTGACAGCGCTGGATGCCTGCCGGAGGATTCCTCTGCTGCACAACTGATCCGCGGCGAACGGAAAAGCGGGCCGGGCGGACCGGATATACAAAACGCGCTCGATCAAATGTCTGTCGCGATCAATCAGCAATTCCAGGATATCCGGCAACAGATCCATGCATTGCGCTTCAGCCCGCCGGACGAGGATGTTTCGCGCCTGAAAACCTATCTGCAGCAACGTGACGGCGTCCTGGAGCAATTGATCGGCAGGGGATTCGCCGACGTGATGGGCCGGCTTTCGGTGGCGACACCGGAATCCGCCGAGCCAGCCACGCAACCGGGCGCGGCGCGGTCCGACGGCCCGGGAGACGAAACGCTGTGGGACAGGATATTCGGCCGGAAATCCCCGGACATGTCGGCGGCTGCTGTTGATGGATCGCCGGCGCAGCAACGGTGGGGAATGTAGGCGCATAGGGGCCGCCGTCTTCAATCGCTTGGAAGGCCCGCAAGCCTCGCCGTCACCTGAAGCGGATCGCCTGAACGAAGCTTTCCTCGGATTGGGTAATGATCGCCGGGAAGGGCGGCATCGGCTGCGCGCGCGAGATCATGGCTAGCGCCTCGTCGTCGACTGCCGAAGAGCCGGACGAGCGCACGATCCGGCTGGCCACGACCTTCCCGCTGCGATTGACCGTGAAACTGACGACCGCGGTCCCGCGCCCCTTTGCCGGCCGCTTGAAGCGCTGCAGATGCGCACTGAGGGTGCTCGCATAGCTCGCCATGGCATTGCGCGCCGCCGTGGTCCCGGCGCGCGGCGCCACCGGTTTCTCCGCGCGCTTTTCGGCCTTCGGACTGGAGGTCGGCTGCTTCACCGACTGGACCTGCTGCTGCACCGGCGCTTCGACCGGCTCCGGCGGCTTGGGCTGCGGCACCTCCTGCTTTTCGACCACCTCTTCCTTTTTGGGGGGGAGCACCAGATCGGGTTCGGGGCTCGGTACCGGTGGTAGTTCGATCACCGGCTCGTCAGCGGACTGCTCCTTCACCTCCGGTTGAAGTGCCGCCTGTGAATCGAAAGTCTCCGGGCCCGGCGCAAGGTCGGACAGGGTTTCCGGTGCGGCGGCCTCCGGCGCGAAATCGATCATCAGCGCCGGGACGTCGGCACCGGTGATGCCCGCCTCCGGCTTGGCATACATGAACGCCGCCGCGATCGCGGCATGCGCGACCACAACGAACGCAACGGCCGCAACCCAGCGGCCCAGATGCAGTTCGTCGTCCTGATCGAAACCTGCGATCCAGGCGATCGCATTCATCTTTGCGGGTCTCGCGCTTCCAGCCCGACCAGGCCAATCTTCAGATAGCCCGACGAACGCAGCGCATTCATGACCTCCATGACATCGCCGTAGCTCACGGCCCGGTCGGCACGCAGAAAGATGCGCTCGTCGCGATTGCCCTTGGTCGCGACATCGAGCGCCGCGGGCAAGCTGGCGCGGGCAATCATGTCCTCGCCGATCGCCAGCGACAGGTCGGATTTGATCGATAGGAATACCGGCTTGTCCGGCCTGCGCGTCTGCTCGGCGGTCGAGCTTGGCAATTCGACCGGAATGTCCACGGTCGCCAGCGGCGCCGCCACCATGAAGATGATCAGCAGCACAAGGATGACATCGATGAACGGCGTGACGTTGATGTCGTGGGTTTCGACATCCTCGTCATCTTTCCCGAAATGAACCGCCATGATGTTACTCCGCCGCCTGCCGGAGCGTGACGCCGCTGCGATCGAGATCGCGCGATGCAAGGCGCAGCACATTGGCCGAGGCATTTCCGAGGATCAGGCGGTAGCCGCCGATCGACCGCGTGAAAACGTTGTAGATCACGACCGCCGGAATTGCGGCGACGAGGCCCATCGCGGTTGCAAGCAGCGCTTCGGCGATACCGGGCGCGACCACCGCGAGGCTGGTGGTGTGCGCTTTCGAAATGCCGATAAAGCTGTTCATGATGCCCCACACCGTACCGAACAGGCCGACGAACGGGGAGGTGGCGCCGATGGTCGCGAGTACGCCCATGCCGTTGCCGATTTTCCGGCTGGCGGTTGCCTCAACGCGCTCGAGTTGCCAGACGATGCGTTCCTTGACGCCCTCCTTTGGAAGCATGTGGGACAATTCGACCTCGTGCGCGGCCGCGCGCACCAGCCGCGCCACTGGATCCTTTTCTTTCGCGAATTGGCGTTCCGCTTCGGCGAGCGACTTTGCATGTTCGAGCCAGCGGTTCTTGCGGCGCGCGCGGCGTTTTTCGAAACGCAATTCCAGGCTCTTTGCGAACCACACCGTCCAGGTCACGATCGACGCGAGGACCAGCCCGATCATCACCGCTTTCACCACCATGTCGGCGTCGAGGAACATCTGCCAGGGCGTCAGATCGTGCGGCAGCATATGCGCGGGGATCGTGCCGGGTGGCGGCGTAGCGCTTGCGGGTTGTGCGGGAGTTGCGCCCGGGTCGACGATCGCGGGTGCGTCCGCTGCCGGAGGCGCTCCCGGCGCGGGGGTCTGCGCTGCGGCTTCGGGCGTTGTCGGTGTGGTCAGCGGAGCGGAGGGGGACGCCGGCGCGGTTGTCGTTGCGGGCAATTGCTGTTGCGCCGCGGGTTGCGCCAGCAACACACCCTGTGGAGCGGACAGGACCAATGACAGCGCCACCGCCAGCGATCGGAAATGCAAATTCATGTCGTATCCTTCGCGCGGCATTGCCGGACGCTGATGGTGGAGCGGCGCAGGTCGCATCGCCGCGAGCGATCACGTGTTCAATCGCAAATCGGAAACAGAAATCAACAACGATAGTTTTTATCCGTTCCAACCCTGGTTCCGAATGAAGCGCAGACACTGCAAATAGCAGTCATCAAACTGATGCTACCGTCCTGCCTTGATGTCGTGCGTTCAGAAACGGCGGGCAGTTATGCCCGATTGCAATGCTGGTATTGCCGTCGCGCGCGCTGGCCGGACTGCAAAAGGTCCCAAACTTCGACTTGTTCTAAGCAAGCCTCGTGCGGATACAAAAAGGCATTAGGAGCCAACACATGCCGGGCGAGACACGTTTGTTCGGATGTGCCGGCGGCGCGTGGAGTACCGATGATCAGATCCACTGCCAAGACGGGTGATCGGCGGCATTGTCAGGGCAAGGCGCACACCGGCTCCGCTGGCACCTGCTGGCATCCTGTTTTCGGTTCAGCGGTGCTGCGCCGGGTAGGGTGGACCGGACCATCGCGCGGACGTGGGCCCATCTTGCGGGGCGGGGCCCAGGCTCAGCCATAAAAAAATGCGCATTGGCAAACGCCAATGCGCATCACGAATGAGAGCCAGTCCGTCGGTGACGGGTGACGTCAGACGGCCTCTTTGAGTTCCTTGGCGGCGCGGAAGGCAACCTTCTTCGACGCCTTGATCTGGATCGCCTCGCCGGTCGCGGGATTGCGGCCCATGCGCGCGGCGCGCTTGCGAACCTGCAGGATGCCCAGGCCGCCGATACGGATGCGATCACCCTTCTTCAGGTGCTTGGTGATGGCGGTGACCAGGTCGCCCAGCATCGCCTCGCTCTGCTTCTTGGACAATTGGTGATCCTCGGCCAACTGAGCCGCGAGGTGCTTCAGGGTAACGGTCGGAGCGGTCGCCGGCTTCTTGTCAGCCATGGGTGGCCTCCTCTTGATCGGGCGCGGTAACGAAAGACTGCTGATGATGGCGTTTAGACGATTCGGGACTCACCGGAAACGCCTTGTTTATAAGGCTCCAGAGCATTTTTAGGCGGGCGATGCAACGAGAAAAGCCCATCCCGCAAGGGTTTCCTGCATTTTGGAACCCGTGGGGGGCGTCCGAAAGGGCTGACCAACCGCATAAACCTCTATAACTAACTGATTTATATAGAGAAAGTGAGGGGGTGCGTGGCGTCTCCGGGATTTGTGCCTCCTCAGATGGTGTCGTCACCTGCGGCCGCGACATCACGACGGTGTGTTGCGCCACTCGCTTGGCGACTGGCCCACGGTTTTCTTGAAGGCCCGGCTGAACGCGGCTTCGGACTCGTAGCCGACGTCCTGAGCGATGGTGGCGATCTTGGCGCTGCGATCCGCAAGCCGCTTGGCCGCGATCTGCATCCGCCATCGGGTCAGATACTGAATCGGCGGACAGCCGATGAGGTGGGAGAACCGCTCTGAAAGAGCGGAGCGAGACGCGCCGGCCTCGCTGGCGAGTTCGTCAAGTGTCCACGCATGGGCCGGACGCGCGTGCAGCAGTGCCAACGTGCGACCGACGAGCGGATCGCGCAATCCCGCCAGCCAACCGGCGTTGTCATTCGCCAACTGATCCATGTGCATGCGAATGACTTCGACGAACATCAACTCCGAAAGTTTGTTGAGCACGCTCTGGCTGCCGGCGCGCCGGTTGTCGCTTTCAAGGGTCGCATACCGGATGAACTGGTCGAGCAGACCGCCAGAGTCCGAAGACATGGCCCGCGTCAGCCGCATGAAACGTGGCAGTGCGTTGAGAAGCGGATTGAACGGCCGAATATCGCAACTGAAGAAGCCGCAGATCAGATGGGTGTCGGCCTCGCCCTGACTGCCGGTGCTTAGCATGAATGGCAAAGCATTGTCGTCCTGAGGGCGTCGGTGAATCTCCATATTCGGTTCTGCCCGCATATCCGGTGCGCTGGACAGAGCATGCGGATCGCCATGCGGCATCACCGCTATGTCGCCTTCCTGCAACCTGACCGGTTCGAACGGGCCGCTATCGACAAGGGATATCCAGCAAGAGCCGCGGGTGACGACGTGATACTCGATTGCATGTTGCGCGCCCGGCATCACTTCGTTGGCGATCGTCGCCGCAGGAGGCGCTTCGGCAACCCATGGCGGTCTGGCGCTCACGTCGAAAAACACCGAACCGGTCAGGCGCACGGCCGAGAGCACATCCGACAATACGTCTGTACTCATGACGTCCTCCTTCGCGCAGCGATCCTTATGCAGGCTAGGGCTGAAACACACATTCTCCGTTAGACCAAAACGATAACAAGTCTGGACGATCGAGCAACAAGGCTGGCAGCGCGATCATTTGGTCCACGCCGGCGCGGCTTTATGTCGTTGCTCGCATAAGCGAAGCGAAAAAGCGACTTTCGTTGTCGCGCGACAGCAACTGCAACAAATTCTGAGGAAACCGACCATGACAACAATCATCGAATGCCTACCGACCGGCGTTACCAAGTCCGGCCCCGACCTCGATACCGTCAAGAAGAAGCAGCAGACTGCCTGGTCGTCCGGCGACTATGCGGTCGTGGGTACCACGCTGCAGATCGTCGGCGAGCAATTGGCCGAGGCGATGGACTTGCGGGCCGGACAGAAGGTGCTCGACGTCGCCGCAGGCAACGGCAATGTCACGCTGGCCGCCGCGCGCCGCTGGTGCGATGTGACGTCCACCGATTACGTTGAAGCGTTGCTGGACCGCGGCCGCGAACGGGCAAAAGCCGAAAGGCTTTCCATCACGTTCAAACCGGCAGACGCCGAGTCGTTGCCGTTTCCGGACGGGGAATTCGACGCTGTCGTCTCAACCTTCGGCGTGATGTTCACCGCGGATCAAGATCGCGCTGCTGCCGAATTGCTGCGAGTGTGTAGATCGGGTGGAAAGATCGGTCTCGCGAATTGGACTCCGGCCGGGTTCGTCGGCCAGATGTTCAAGGTCATCGGCAAGCATTTGCCGCCACCGGCCGGCGTCAAGTCGCCGGCATTGTGGGGCACACGGGAGCGGCTTGAAGAGATGTTCGGCAAAGGTGCGCGCTCGATCGTCGTTGAGCCGCGCAACTTCAACTTTCGCTATCGCTCGCCGGAGCATTTCGTCGAAATCTTCCGCGACTATTACGGGCCGATGCTCAAGGCGTTCGAGGCAATCGACGATGCGGGAAAGGCGGCGCTCGCGCACGACATCGTGGACCTCATCAAGCGCATGAATACGTCTGGAGATGGCATGATGGTGGTTCCGAGTGAGTATCTCGAAGTCGTCATCACCAAGCGCTGAGGGACTTCGGCAATCCGGTTATTGTTGCGAACGCCCGTCCGGCCGATCGAGCAGATCCCGGGCGGGCTTGCACCGAGTTGCTCACCGTCGTGATGGGGAAGTCAGTCGGGGGGCGAACCGGCTTTTTTGGGTTCGCCCAAGGCGAGCGGGCTCCAATATTGGAACCCGCCGGGCGATGACAAAAGCCAAGAAATTTATGCCACCTAAGTGGCGGGAGCGACGGGGCTCGAACCCGCGACCTCCGGCGTGACAGGCCGGCACTCTAACCAACTGAGCTACGCCCCCGAATTGGCAGTGGGCCGCACTTAAATCTCAGTGTCCGCCAAGTCAAGCGTGGCCGAGCGGGTTTTGCCGCTGCCCCCCGAAAAAGCAGGCCAACAGCCCCGCTAGATAGGGCTCAGCCGGTAGGCGCTGCCGTAGCGGCCGAAATCGTGGCTGGTCACGCCATGGCGGATGCAGCCCTGGAACTGCGCCGGCGGCGCCACCACGGTGACCTTCACCACCGCGCTTTCGCCGGGCTTGACCAGACCGGCATGGACCGCGGCCGGAGCCAGCGCGGAATCGCCGGTATAGACATCGGTGCCCCAGAGCGGGCCCTCGGTTTCGCCCCGTACCCGGAAATAATAGGTGGCGCCAACGCTGCTACCGAGTTCCAGCATGTGCGGCGGCGCATCGGCGGCGAGATAGCCCTTGTCCAGCAATTGCCGGACTTGCCGCTTCGACAATTGTCCACGTCGGTCGAAATAGGCGACCAGCTCCTGCACCACCTTCATGGCCTGCTCCCGTCCATTGAAATAACGCGCCCATAGGGCGGATTGAACGCGGCTGCCCGCGGCAGTACCCACAACACGTCGAAGGGCATCGGCTCGACCGGAAACGCGATTTCGCCATCGGTGACGATGACGGCCGCGCGCACCAGCGGGTCGTCCGCCAGCATCAGCATGGCGGGCGACAGATCGCTGCCGCCGAAGCCGTGCACCGCATAAGCGGAAAGGTCATCCGGTGACACGATGTCATCGCCGGTGACGGCGGCATCGCATTGCACGATGCGGACCTGATCGACGCCGGCGCCGTCGCAGAAATCCGCGATCGCACCGAGCGCGAGCGGAATCTCGTCGCTCATGGAGCCGGAGGTATCGAGCACCACATTGAGCATCCAGGATGTTCGCTTGCGGCCCGGCATCACGAGGTCGGCACGCTCGCCACCGCGCCGCGAGGGCCGCGCGAAAGTGCGCTCGCCGGCCGAGGATTGCTCGATCCAGCGCTGCAGCGCCTGCTGCCAGGCTGGCCGCAGCCGGCCGCGCAGCGCCGAAACTTGTGCGCTCATGCCGGCACCCATGGTGCCGCGCGCCTTCTGGGCGCCGATCGCGGCAGCAAGCGCATTCCCGCGCGCAATGGCCTCGTCGATCCGGGCCTTGCATTGCGCCTGGTCCTGCGCTTCGGCTGGAAACATCTCGCGTTCGGTCTGGTCCGCGAGTACGTCACCGGCATCGTTGCCGTTCGCTGCACCGCCCTGACCCTGTCCCAGCGCCTGCCGGACCGATGCGTCCTTGCCTTCCCACACCTGCGTGCGCGAGCGCATCAGGTCGGCATTGCGGCGCATTTCGATCACGATATCCTCGGCGGAGCGCGCGCGGGCGCCCGGCATGTCGAGGCCCCCGGCGGGGATATGCGTGAAGCCGAGTTCGCTGCGCAGGATATCGTTGATGATGTAGTCGTGGGCGTAGTTGAACTCGAGCCGGCCGGAGCCGCGGGCGCGATCGTGGGTGCGAAGTGCCAGATGAAGGAGCTCGTGCGCCAGCACAAAGACAAGCTCGTTATCCTTGAGTCTGGCGGTGAATCCGGGATTGGCGACCATCCGTCCCGAGGCGAAGATGCCCATGGTCGGGACCCGCCAGTCCAGACTGACGCGAACCGCCGCGGCAAGACCCGCAAGATGCGGCAATGGCACGGTGACCATGCGCAGCCCGTTTTCGATTCGCTTCAGTGTCGCTCGATCGGCGTTGCGGTCGTCGGATGATGCGGCAGCGACGCTCATTGCTTGGTCACCGTGCGCAATACCGCAAGCATCGCCTTGTCGGCGCCGAGCGCGCCCCATTGCTCGACCAGATCGGTCAGCAGCATCAGCTGGCTCTCGGTCGGCAAGCTGCGCAGGAATCGCGCGACCGCACGCGGCTTCACCGCACCCATCCGCCCGGCCGCGACATTCTGGCGGATCGCATTCAGGATGAACCAGCGCGCGGTTTCGCCCTTCGGCAGAAGGTTCGGCCGCTCGATATAGCTCTCGACCGGCGCCATGGTGCCGACGGCTTCCTCCGCCAGCGCGCAGAACACCGCGGCGTCCTCTGACGAGAGGCGGCCGAAGGCGAGCGCACGGCGGGTCTCCCGATTGAGGATGCCGGACTGCTCCGCCATGTCGAGCGCCTGCGACAGCAGCGCCCAGGCGCGCGGCGTCGAGAATGGCTGCGGCTCCTGCGGCACCTCGCGCATCAGCGCATCCGGCATGAACGAGATGTAGCTGCAGATATCGTCGCGGATGCCGCTCCGGCGCGCCCAGTCCTGCCATTCGTCGGCATCGACCCGCAGATTGAGGATCGTGACCCGGTTGACCAGCGCCGAACTCATCGCCCGCACTAGCGCACGGTCGGATTGCCGGTTGCCGGCGGCGACCACCCAGGTGCCGGCGGGCAGGGCGTGCTCGCCGAGACGGCGCTCAAGCAGCAGCGAGTAAAAAGCCTTTTGGACGTCGGGCGCACAAGCCGGCAATTCGTCCAGAAACAGGCAGAAGGTCTGCGCGATCTCGGGCAGAAGAAGCCGCGGCGGGCAGAATACCGAGCGCTCGCCGACGATCTTCGGCACGCCGCTGACGTCTTCCGGGGCGATCTGGGTGCCCAGCAATGATCGGCAGGGCAGGCCGGCCTCGGCCGCGGCCTGGTACACCATCTCGGATTTGCCGACGCCGGGAGGCGACAGCAGCAGGAAGCTCTGTTCGTGCGCCATGCACTGAACCAGCTTCTTGGCCTGTCTGAGCGTGATTGTCTGTTGAAGGGCGCTTGCGCCTGCGTCCATCGGACGGCTCCTGGTGAAGTGCGAAGGGCGTTCCCTCACCAGGAACAGCGTCAATCTAGGGGCAGGGGCGGAGTCGCGCCAGCGGGGCCGCGGAATTTTTTTCGCCGGCCTGCGGCAGCAGCGACGCTTGTCATGACAGTTTCGTTACAGAATTATGACAAGTTGAAGCGTTCGTCGGGCGCGGGTTTGCAGCAGTCATGTCGATGTCCGGTATGTCCTTCCGTTTGCGGAGCTTTTCGGCGCTGCAGCGCACATTTTGCGGGACGTGGCCGTCGATCGCCGTGACCGCCGCGCTTCATCTGTTTGCGCTGATCCGGATTGGCCAGACCGAAATCGGATTGTTCGGGCAAGGCTTGGCTCTTCTGACCTGGATATTGCTGAACTGCCTGATGCTGTTGCTGCTGCGGCGGGCGGCTCTCGCGGCCGCGATCTCGCTCGGACTGATCGAACTGCTGATTTTGGTCTCCCAGTTCAAGTTCAAGATCACATGGATGACGGCGACCTTCCTCGACGTCTTGGTGATTGACCCCGACAGCCTGACTTTTCTGCTGTCGGTGATGCCTGGTCTGCGTCTTGCTTCGACCATAACGGCAATGGTCGGAATTGTTCTGCTCGTCGCTCTGTGGAAGCTCGACCGGACCAGAATTCCCCGCCTGCTGACCGCGCTGGTCGGCGGTGCTTCTCTCGCAGCCATCGTCGGCCTGTCGAATGCGGTGCCCGAACAGCCGCATGAGCCATTCCAGGGCGTCAATCATGTCTCGAATTTTGCCCGCTCCACCGTGGTGTCGCTGTCGGAGTTGAGCGACAGCGGCTGGCTCGATTTCGACCGGGCGGTGGCAAGCCGGATGAAAGCCTTGCCGGCGGACGACGAGTGCAAGCCGGAGGGCAAGCGGCCGCACATCATCCTCGTGCTGGACGAGTCGAGCTTCGATATTCGCAGTGCGCCGAACGTGAAGGTACCGGACGGCTATGGCCGCCATTTCGCATCGGCCGATGGCAGGTCCCGCACGCTGATCACCGAGGCCGCCGGCGGACCGACCTGGTACACCGAATACAACGTGCTCACCGGGCTTTCCACCCGGTCTTTCGGCCGCATGAGTTTCTATGTCACGCGTCTCGCTGCCGGACGCATCAAGCGCGGGCTGCCGCAGGCCTTGCGCCGCTGCGGCTACAAGACCTTCACGCTTTATCCGGCCTACGGCGCCTTCCTGAGCGCGCGCCGATTTCAGAAAAGCGCCGGTATCGATCGCATGGTCGACGCGCGCGAGATGGGCGCACGCGACGTCGAGCCCGACAGCTTCTACTACGACAAGGCTCTGGGCCTGATCGGCAAGGAGCGCGGCGAGGATCCGCTATTCGTGTTCGTCTACACCGCGGCAAACCATTTCCCGTGGGACAACCGCTACCGCCCCGACCTGACGCCGGACTGGAAGCCGCTTAACGCCGATTCCGAGACCGACGAATATGTCCGCCGCCAGAGCATCAGCGCGCGCGACTATTCGGCGTTTGTCGCCCGGCTGAAGCGCGACTATCCGGACGAGGCCTTCCTGATCGTGCGCTTCGGCGATCATCCGCCGGCGATCGCGCCGCGGTTGCTTGAACCCACGATGACCGATGCGCAGATCGCGCAAGGCATCATGGAGCGCGACCCACGCTTTTTCAGCGCCTATTATGCGATCGATGCCATCAACTTCATGCCGGTCGACCTATCCTCGGCGCTCGATGCGCTCGACGCACCCTATCTGCCGCTGATGATCCAGGAGGCCGCCGGGCTGCCGCTCGACTCAACCTTTGCCGAGCAGAAGCGTATTCTGGAACGCTGCGATGGCCTCTTCTATCCCTGCAAGGACGGCGCCGAGGCGCGGCGCTTCAACCGGCTGTTGATCGATAGCGGCGTGATCACGGGGTTTTAAAGAGAGCGTATTCATCTTCCGGATTGGCGCGCTTGCGCCAACCTGTCGCGACACGGCTGAGAGAGCTGGTCGGCGTTCTTTTGCAGACAGGCGAGAATGCGTCCGCCGCCAGGCTGCACGCCTGGACAATGCTGCCGGAAGTCGGTCTCGCAGACCTTTGCAATAGCCCTTGCCTGAGCCTGCATGACCGGGGTCACCAGAGTCTGGCCCGACGCTACGGTCCATGACGCCGAAATTGCACACGCAAAAGCGGAGGCCATGGCGACTCGATGCATCTTGATTTGGGGTGTCATGACAATCCTTTCTGACCTTGGTGAGTGGGGAGCACCGGAATGGTGTGATCGTCGTCCACCTTCGCTCCCGGAGGCCCGAACAATGTGCGGAACACGGCCCGGAGCGACCTGGCGTGGCGAAGGTCGCGCGTGATCGCAATCCATTCGCACAGTGCGACGCGGATCGGGTTGAGGATCCGCGCGCCGCCGACCAATCCATAGCGAAGCGGCTCATTGCGAGGCGCTTCGGTGAAAGTGCCAAACAGCCTGTCGAAGACGATGAGAGCGCCGCCATAGTTTTTGTCCAGGCAGGACTCATTCGAGGCGTGATGGACGCGGTGGTGGGCGGGCGTGTTGAGCACCCATTCCAGCGGGCCAAGCCGGCCAACAAGCTCGGTATGGATGAAGAATTGATACAGCAGGTTCGCGCCGAGCATTGCAAGGATGGCGAATGGATGAAAGCCGAGCCACGCGAGTGGAACGAAAAACAGAAAATTTCCGGATATGACGCCGGTCCAGCCGAGCCGGACGGCGGCCGAGAAGTTGAGCCGGCTGGCGGAGTGATGCACCGAATGCGTCGCCCACATCCATCGGATGCGGTGCGCTGCGCGGTGTTGCCAGTAATAGGCAAACTCAACAGCCACAAAGAGTCCGGCGACCGCGAGAGGCGTTGCCGGATTGAACTCGAACAGGCGGTGCTCATAGGCCAGGGCGAACGGAATTGCGACAAGACCGGCCTCGATCGCGCGTACGACATTCTGTCCAAGAGCGACCGCGAGAGATGTCGCGCTCTCTGCGAGATCGTGCGTCTCGTCGTGGTGATGAGCTAACCGACTCAGCATGTATTCGAGAAGCATGAAGCACACGGCCAGTCCGAGAACCGTCAGTCTTGTGGTCGGGTTGGTGATGACGTTGAAAGACTCAAGCATCGCTTTACTCGCTTGGTGAGCATGAATCCGGACGGCCCGAAGGCCATCCGGATGATGAGGCCAGTTTCAACGCGTGATGCTGCCCTGGCGCGTGACCGTGTTGCCGCGCGGGCCGGTCGTGGCGCGCGAACCGGTGCAGACGCCGCCCGAGCAGCTTGCGGAGCCCGTGCGGCTCATGGGGCCGCCATAGGGACCCGCTCTTGTGATGCTGCGGTTGCAGCTTCCGTTGGCGCAGCTTCCATATGCGTGGACGGTTGAAATGCCGCGCGGGCCGAACATGGCTCCCTTGCGAGTCCACGCGTGGGCGTCGATGGCGATAAACGAGATCGCGGTGACGAGAGCGGCAATGGCAAGCGGTCTGGTCATGCGAAGCTCCTGTCTGGCCGCGGCCGAATGGGAGATGTCGGCCGCTCGGGCAGGACCTTGCATCGCTTGCATCTGCGCCGTTTGATCGGCACGTCGCGATTTGTAACGGCCGATCGACGCCGTGTAACAGTTTGTAAATGCGGGCTGCGGCGGCTTGCCGGCTGACCCCCGATGCCACTACATGTCAGGCATGACGGTGCCTTCGGCCAGCATTCTCGTTGTCGAGGACGATCCCGGCATTCGCCAGTTGGTCGCCGATTTTCTGCGGGGCGAGGGATTCGCCGTCGAGACAGCGGAGGACGCGGCCGAGATGAACGGCGTCATGTCCCGTTTTCGGCCCGATCTCCTGATCCTTGATGTGATGCTGCCCGGCGAGGATGGCCTGTCGATCTGCCGCCGCATCAGGGCGCAGGACTGGCTCCCAATCCTAATGCTGACGGCGAAAAGCGAGGAGATCGATCGCGTCGTCGGGCTTGAGCTCGGCGCAGACGATTATCTGGTGAAGCCGTTCGGTCCGCGCGAATTGTTGGCGCGTGTACGGGCTCTGCTCAGGCGCTCGAGTGCCGGGCCGGCCGTAACGCCGTCGCGGCGTTTCGCCTTCGATCGCTTTGTCATTGACCTCGATGCTCGGCAGATTACCGACGACCGCGGCGAAAGTCTCAAGATGACGAGCGCCGAGTTCGACCTGCTTGCCTGCTTTGTGCAGCGGTCGCGCCGCGTCCTGACGCGCGACCAGATTCTCGACTGGACGCGCGGACGGAACGCCGACCCGTTCGACCGCACGATCGATATGCTGGTGTCGCGGCTGCGCAAGAAGCTTGAGACTGCCAGTTCCGGGTCCGATCTGATCAGCACCGTTCGGAACGGCGGTTATTTGTTCACCGCCATCGTCAAGCCGGTGCCGTGATGTTGCGGCTCAGCCTCGCTGCGCGCATCACGATGATTGTAATTGTTGCGCTGCTGGCGGTCTGGGTCGGCGCGATAGCGGTGTTCTACCGGTCGCAGGTCGGGCAAGGCAGTGTTGCGCGTGCGTCGCCCGAACAGGTTGCGTCGATCGTCACATTGCTTGCGCAGGAGCCGCAGCGGACGCTGATCCTGGCCGCAGTGTCGTCGGACACTCTGTCGGCAAGGGTGGAAACCAGGGACACTCCGAACGTGTCGGCGCCGGGTAGCCGGCCGGCCCCCGAAGATCTGAGAGAACGATACGCTGCCGTGTTGGGCGACCGGCTGATCTCGATCACGGCATCTCCGCCGCACGGTCTTGGTCGACGTCTGCCACGCGTGTTCCCGCCCGAGACTGCCGCTCTGGAATTTCGGGTTGTGATCGGCGTCGGAGAAACGCTCGTTATTGATACAGCGAGCCCGGTTCCGATCACCCGGCTTGGTTTGCCGATCGGCTTTGCCGCGGGTCTCCTCGGCACGCTGGTCGCGCTGATTGCCCTGATCATCATGCATCGCGAGACACGTCCGCTGGCGAGAATGGCTGCCGCCGCGGACAGGATGGATTTGTCGGCTGAGCCGGAATTGCTACCGCAGAACCGGACGAGCGCCCCTGAGATTCAGGCGCTGATTGCAGCCTTCAATCGTCTGCAGACCCGTCTGTCGCAATTGCTCCGCGCTCGGATGGCAATGCTCGGCGGCATCTCGCACGATGTACGAACCTTTGCAACGCGATTGCGGCTGCGCCTCGAACATATCCCGGACCCGGCGGAGCGCGATCGCGCGATCGTGGATATCGATGACATGGTTCGATTGTTGGACGACGCGCTTCTGGCGAGCCGGGCCGGCGCCGGCGAAATGTCCGAAGAACTCGTCGAGTTCGATGAACTCGTGAAGGCCGAGGTCGAGGACCGCAAGGCCGCGGATGCACCGATCGACGTGAAGATCGATCTTCGCTGCGGCAGCGGAACGGTGCTTGGTGACCGCGTAGCCTTGCGCCGGATCGTGGCGAATCTGATTAACAACGCACTGGTCTATGGGCATCGTGCGCATCTTGTTGTTACCTCCGACGAACACGACGTCACCCTGATTGTGGATGACGAGGGGCCCGGTATTCCGGCGGAGTTTCGCTGCATTCTGCTTGAGCCGTTTGTCCGGGTCGAAACGTCTCGCGCCCGACGCACCGGGGGAGCCGGCCTTGGCCTTGCCGTGGTCGGAAGTCTGGTTGACGCTCATGGCGGTCGGGTGACGATCGATGACGCTCCGGGGGGAGGAGCCAGGTTCACGGTGACGGTGCCTCTATTCCAGCGTTAGTTGGAGCGCTCTGCCTTCTCCGCGCTCTTTATCACGCCGCCCGCGACCTCGGTCAGGGTCGGGCGCGGCAAGGTCGAGAACGGGAGCGGGCGCGTCACCTCGATCGCAGCGATGCCGAGGCGTGCGGTGAGGATGCCGTTCAACACGCCTTCGCCGAGCCGGGCCGAGAGCTTGGCCGCGAGGCCATGGCCGATCATCTGCTGGATCAGGCTGTCGCCCGCGGCCATCCACCACTACCCTGCGCGGGCATTCGCGCGCGGTCACTCGCACATGCGGCGCGTGCGGTTGCTCGCCTGCACGCAATCGTTGCGCAAACAAGTGCAGGGCACGGTTCTTGCAAAACTCCGGCGCTACTGGGCCATCCGCCCAAGCGAAGGAGTTTGCCATGCTCAAGAGAATCGGTCTCGCGTTCGCCTTGCTAAGCGGCGTATTGAACCTCGCATACGCGCAAGACTGGCCGAGCAAGCCCATTCGCGTGATCGTGCCGTTCAGCGCCGGCGGCGCCGTGGATGTCGTCGCACGCACCGTTCTCGATCAGGTGGGCAAGCAGGTCGGTCAGACATTTGTGATAGAGACGCGGGTCGGAGCGGGCGGCACGATCGGAGCGGCCGCGGCGGCGAAAGCGGATGCAGACGGGTACACCATTATCGTGCATTCCTCGTCGCATACGGTGGCGCCGGCGCTCTACTCGAAGCTGCCTTATGACGCCGCTGAGGACTTCACGGCGATCATCCCGCTTGCGAAGCAGCCGACGCTGCTCTTCGTGCAGTCCGGCAAGGGATACAAAACGCTCGCCGACTTTGTCGATGCCGGCAAAAAAGGCGCAATGAATTATGGCTCAGGCGGGGTCGGCAACGCGACGCATCTGAACGCGGAACGGTTCCTCCTCAGCGCCGGTTTTCAGGCTCAGCATGTGCCGTTCAAGGGATCGCCGGAAGCGCTGACCGAAGTGCTGGCGGGCCGGCTCGATTTCTCCTTCAGCACGCTGCTGCCGGCGCTCGGAATGCTCAAGGACGGCAAGCTGACGGCGCTTGCCACAAGTTCGGCGACGCGGTCCGTCGCGCTTCCCGATGTCCCGACCACGCTCGAAGTAGGCTTTCCGAATTCGGATTATGAGTTCTGGATCGGTATGATGGCGCCCAAAGGCGTTCCTCAGGCCATAGCCGACCGGCTGTATCGTGAGACCGAGAAGGCGTTGCAGGAGCCGGCGATCAAGGACAAGCTCAAGACTCTTGGTGCGGAGCCGATGCCGATGACCCGGGAAGCCTTTGGCAAGCTGCTCCGTGACGAGATCGCGAACAATAAAAAGCTTGTCGCGGCGGCCGGCCTCAAGCCGAACTGACGCTCATTGGCGGTTGCGGCCGCGCTCCAAGTTCCAGTGTCGATTTGGGTACACAGATGAAGACGCGTATTCGCGGCGGATGGGTCGTGGGCAATGACGGAGGGTCGCATTGCCTGATCAGAAATGGCGAAGTTGTGTTCGAAGGCGATGCGATTGTGTTCGTCGGTCGCGATTTTGCGGGCGAGGTGGATACCGAGATCGACGCGACCGGCATGCTGGTGAGTCCGGGGTTCATCGACACCCATGTCCATGCGGGTTATCAGGCGCAGAAGCGGATGATAACCGATGTCGGACGTCCGGATTATTTCGGGCAGCCATTCCTCGAATTCGATGTCGGCCGCGCCGGTACCGTGGTCGGCGGCGACCCGCGCTTCTTCTCGGACGAGGACAAGCAACATCACAAGGACGACCCGTGGGCGCTGTTCACCGTGGTCGAGCTCTTGCGAAACGGCGTGACCGCCTTTGTCGAAATGGGCGCGCCGGTGCATATGCAGGAAGCGCTCGCGGATGCGGTCGCGCGTATCGGCACGCGCGGCTATCTCGGCGCGGGTTATGATCTCGGAGGGTGGGCCGGCGGACCGGGTGGCAGGCTGATGCGCGCCATCGATGAGGTCGCCGGCGCGAAGGCCTTCGAGGATGCTGTCGCGTTTTCGAAGCGGGCCGACGGCGCCGCCGGCGGTCGTGTCAAAGCGATCCTGGCGCCGCGCCGCGTGGAGACGTGTTCACGGGCGCAACTGGAGCGGACGGCCGAACTCGCCCGAGAGCTCAATTTTCCTGTGTGCATCCACGCCGCCTACAACGTGCACGAATTCTACGATGTGCTGCGTGAGCATCAACGCACGCCAATCGAGATGCTTGACGATGTCGGGCTGCTTAACCTCGGCCCCACACTGAATATCGGACACGGCAATTTCGTCGCGGAGCATCGCCGGCTCGCTTATAGCGGGGGAAACGACATCGGGCGCATGGGCGAGCATGGCTCGACCATTTCACATTGCGCCTGCAACCTTGTCCGTCGCGCCCGCTTTCTCGATACCTGGAGCAAATACCGGGAGGCTGGCGTCAACATCGCACTCGGCAGCGACACCTATCCTCGCGACATGATCATGAACATGCGCACCGCTTCCTATTTCGGCAAGGTATTGCAGCACGATCTCGCCGCCGCCAGCGCAGCTGAAGTGTTCGAGGCTGCGACGTTGAACGGGGCTCGCTCTCTCGGCCGGCCGGATCTCGGCCGGCTCGCGGCGGGCGCGAAAGCCGACATTATTCTGATCGACATCAGGAATATGCGGTTTGGACCGGTCCGGGATCCAATCAAGAGCCTGGTCGAATGCGGGATCGGCGACGACGTCAAAACGGTCATTGTAGACGGGCGCATCTGCATGCAGGACCGCGTGATAAACGGCGTCGACATCGACGCGCTTCTGGCGTCCGCGCAGCATGTGGGCGAGCGAACCTGGACCAACTGGCAGGACTGGGACACGCTCAATCGTACCGCGGACGAAATGTGCCCGATGTCTTTCCCGGTACAGTGAGAGCTATTTCTTCTCCGCCGCCTCAGCAGTCTTCACCACGCCGCCGGCAACTTCGGTCAGGGTCGGGCGCGGTAGCGCCGAGAACGGCAGCGGCCGTGTCACCTCTATCGCGGCGATCCCGAGCCGCGCGGTCAGGAGTCCGTTCAGCACGCCTTCGCCAAGCCGCGCCGAGAGTTTTGCCGCGAGGCCATGTCCGATCACTTGCTGGATCAGGCTGTCTCCGGCGGCCATGCCGCCGGTGATGGTGAGATGCGTAATCACATGACGCAGCAGCCGGAACATTCCGAGCGTGCCGGGCCTCCCGCCATAGAGAAGCGCAAGCTTGCGTGCGAGCCCGAGCGTGGTGATCAGCACGAAGAAAATGTCGATTGCGGCGCGAGGTGACACCGCGGTCACGATCGAGACACGCTTGGCGGCATTGCTGACAAGCTGGCGGGCTTCGCGGTCGAGCGGCGCCATCAACTCGTGCTCGGCCAAGCGGATCAGGTCGGCGCCATCGATGATCTCGGAGAAATGCGCCTGCAGCTTGGCGCGGCTGCGCGCCAGATGCGGCAACTGGCTCTCGACCGCGAGCAGGTCGCGCAGGATCGCCTGACCCTCGGCGCGGTCGTCGGTCGCGAGCGTTTGCGCGGCCCGTTCGCGGATATGGTCGATCTTGGCAAGCCGCGACAGCCCGGCGAACTCGCGCCAGGCAATGGCCAGAAGCGCCAGCAGCGCCAGACCTGCGAGTGCCAGCGCAAACCAGCCGAGCGCCTCGAAGCGCGCGAACAGATCCTCGATGAGCTTGGTGACCGCCAGGCCGATGCCGAGGGAAATCAGACCGGTGAGGGCGCCGAACAGGATCTTGCGCCAGGGGAAACGGCGTCGCGGGGCTGTCGCCGACGCGACGGCGGGCAGGTGGGCGTCGGCCGCATCGGCTTCGCGCAGGATTTCGACCAGAGGATCGTCCTTGGCCGCGGTCACCACCACATTCGGATCGTCCGGCGAGAAGATGGCCGGTCTGCGCGGACGGGCGGTCATTTCAGACGGTCTCCGATCAGGAATTCGAGCGCGCGATCGAGACGGATATGGGGCAGGGCGGGGACGCCCGCATCGGTCCGCTCCAGCAGCGGCGGACGAAATCGCAGGAAGCGATAGTCGGCGTCATCCGACGAGGCGGAGGACAGCCCCCGGAACCGGGTTTCGGGCTCGAAGATCGCGTCCGGATTGTCCGGCAGATCGCCCGGATAGATTACGATCTCGGAATTGCCATCGAACACGCGGCCGCCGGCGCGTTCGCCCGCAAGCGGCGTCCCCATGATCGCGTGCAGCGACCCGTGCGGGCCGCCGACATGCGCTTCTCCAGTGGCGCGCACCGACGCCATTGCGATCGCGTCGATGCGGGCGCCCGAGTAATCCGCGCGCTTGGTCGCCTCGGTCACGAGCCGTTCGAGGATGCGCTCCAGCCGGTCATGCGAGGTGTGATGCAGCAGATCGGCCTTGGTGGCGGCAAACAGGATGCGGTCGATCCGCGGCGCGAACAATGCGGAGATGATCGAGTTGCGGCCGACATTGAAGCTGTCGAGGATCGCGGCCAGCGCCCGCTCGAGATCGTTGATCGCATCCGGTCCGGCGTTCAGGGCAGTGAGGGTATCGACCAGCACAATCTGGCGATCCAGCCGCGCGATGTGCTCGCGATAGAACGGACGCACGATCGCATCCTTGTAGGATTCGTAGCGCCGCCGCATCATCGCCCACAGCGAGCCGGATGGTGGCGATCCCTCCAGCCGGTCGAGCGGCGCGAAGGTCAGCGCCGGCGAATCCGCAAGCTCGCCCGGCATCAGGAAGCGACCCGGCGGTAGCAGGCTGAGCGCGAAGCGCTCGTCGCGGCAGTCGCGCAGATATTTGGTGAAATGCCGCGCCGCGGCCTGTGCCACCGGCTCCTCGGCGCGCGCCTTCGGATCGAGCGCGGCGAGATCGGCGTGCCAGGCGGCGGCAAGATGGGCGCGATCGCCTTGCCGAGATAGCCGGATGGTTTCCGCCGACCATTGCTCGTAGCTTTGCGTCAGCAGCGCAAGATCAAGCAGCCATTCGCCGGGATAGTCGACGATGTCGAGCGTGAGCGCGCGCATCGCGCCGTTGCGGGACTGATAGTCGATGATGAGACGCAATTCGCTGATCTGCTTGGTCGATTCCGGCCAGTGCCGTTCTTTCAGCAATTGCTCGAGATGCGCCTCATAGGCGAAACGGGGGACGGTATCGTCAGGCTGCGGCGACAGCCGCGCGCGCGCGATTCGTCCCGACGCCATCGACTCGAAGACCGGGAAGCGGCCGCCACGCAGCAGCCCGTGCACCAGCGCTGTGATGAACACGGTCTTGCCCGCGCGCGACAGCCCGGTCACGCCGAGACGCACGGTCGGCTCGAACAGGCTGTGGCCGTATTCGAACAGCGCCTGCGACGTCAGGCGGGCCTGCTCGACAATATTCGAAAAAACGTTCGCCATCCTGCGCGCCGGCGCCATTGTCCCGCGCAGGAGCGCGAGATCGTTGCCGGCTAAAGATAGGGCGATTGCGTCGCGATACTAGTTGCCGCGTCGCTCGGCCTGCCAGACACCCGAGCATTCGCCCTTGGACGAGACCCAGCGTCCCGAACCCGAATCGCGCGACAGCCGGCCCGTCCCGCTGGCGCTCTGGTCGGCTCGGGCAACGCTCACGCGAGCGGCGCCGCTACCCGCCACACTGCCGGAAATCCTGAAGCTCGAGCCCAGCGGGTCGGCGTGTCCGACGCGGCCGCCCTTGATGCGCACCGCGTAGCGGTATCCGCGGTCGCAGGTGCCTTTCTCGGTGATGATGAGAACGCTCCACAATCCGTCAAATGCGCTGGTCGCCTGGCTCGGTCTCTTGGCCTTGGCTGCGGCCGAGGCGTCCGGGATGGCAACAAGGGCAAGAATTCCCGCCAGCGCCAATCGTGCAAGCATCATGTGTTACCCCTTGGGCGGCCGCGCTACCGGGCCACCTTCTCCGGCTGAGTGGAATAGTCGTTGGGCTGACGCAGGAATGGATCGGGTCCGGCGCCCCTTGCGAATCCGACGTCATACAGGGCCTTCATGTAATCCGGGTCGAACGCCCCGCGCGCCGGCGCGCTGAAATCCTGGTTCACATAGGCAACATAGAATCCGATGCCACTGCGCAACGCGGTCGCGTAGGCGCGGTCGATCGCGTTGCGCGTCACGAATTTGATGGCTGCACTGACCGTCCGTCCGAGGATGCTGAGCGTGGTGCGCTCTGTCAGCTGGAATTCCTGATTGAGCTTCATGTTGGCGATGATGTAAAAATCGGTCGCCGGCAGCTTCGCGGTCGCGGTGCTGACAAGCATGGAATCGGGCGCGATATAGAATTGTCCGGCAAGCCCGCCGTCGACATGCATTTCCGCGAACTTGCGGCCGTTACCTTCCACCTCGATGAAGCCGGGCGGGAAGGCCCCGGGAATGCTGATCGCGGCGATCATCACCTTGCGCACGAGATCGAGCGCCTGTTTGTTGCCGTAGGTCGCGATCGCGCCAATGTCCCATGCGACCGGCCGGCCGGCGTCGAGATTGGTGGTGAGGATGAACAATCGCCGTCCGCGCGCATGTTCCGCCGCGATCGCTTTCAGGAGCTCGGGCGTGACACGCTTTTCGATCAGGCCGTGAAGCGGCCATGTGTCGAGAAAGCTCTCGCCCTTGCCGCCGACCTCGAAAATGTCGATCGCGCTGATGGTGGTGTAGGAGTCGCGCAGCTGTTCATCATAACGCGATCCCAGAAATGCAAAGGGCGCGATTAGCGCCCCGGTACTTACGCCGGTCACCAGGGAGAATTCCGGACGGGTGCCGGCTTTCGACCATCCGCTCAGTAGACCGGCACCGAAGGCACCGTCCTCACCACCGGTGGAGAGGATGAGCCAGGGGCCCGCCTTCGGCGGCAGGGCACGCAGATATTCACTTTCCGAATCGGCCCAGAAGCGCGCATCGGGCATATCGGCAACGGCCGCCACCTTCTGATCCGCCGCGGAGAAGGCGGTACGCGGTATCGGACCCTCCGAACCGGCGGCAGGCTTGGCGGCCTGACCGCTTTTGCCCTTTTTCTTGGGTGCCTTCTTTTTGGTCTGCGCCGAAATCGCGTAACCATTCTCCGCTGCGGCAACGGATTGTCCTGCGACGGCCGACGGGATCGCGGTCCATATGATCGCTGCTGCTGCTGCGGCAGCGATCGCGAATCGAATCTGGTTTCCTGAAGTCACGCGCATCCTTTAATCTTGTCGCAAGCATCCCGCCGAAGCAATTCGCGTCGTGTCACACCCGGCGCTGTTTTATACAAAACCAGTGTGATTCGAGTTTGAATTGGAGCCACTCGCTCGCACCATCGAAAAATACGAGGGAAAATAAAGCGAGGTTTCACACTCGGGCAGGTCGCTCGATATTATTGGATGGAACTGGAACGCAATGTCCCAGCAAAAAGGGGCAGGGCCCAACACCCGGTCAGTCTCCATGCTGCGGGAATTATTCGATTTGCAGACCGAATGGACGAAGCTTTGTTTGTCCGGCGGCAATTTTTGGTCCGGAATCTGGCGCGCTTGCTCCTGCACGCCGAGCGGATGGGAAAGCGTTCGCCTCTCCAGCGTCGCAGGCAGATAGGTGAATGGCACCGTCGCGAAGGGCACATCGCGGCAGGGTGGAGCCTGAACGCAAAGCCCATGACCGGGCCTGCGAATGGCCGGCCGCCGCGAACGGTGGCGATTGCTAATCTCAGACTTTTCGGGCGCTTGCGGGGGCAAAAGCCCTGCGCTAAGGCTGCGCAACTTCCTTCTTGGAACGAATCTGGGCTGGGCTTTTGAGGGGCAATCCGTCGGTTTCGCCGCCGGATGCCCAAGGATGGGGTTTTGGGCGCCGAACCAGCCCCGCGGCCCTGTGAGGAGAGAGATGAGCAACCTGCTGCAGGACTATCTCCCGCTCGTGGTGTTCATCGCGGTTGCGCTGGGCATCGGGCTCGCCTTGTTGGTCGCGCCGTTCCTCGTCGCCTACCGCAATCCGGACCCGGAAAAGCTCTCCGCCTATGAATGCGGGTTCAACGCCTTCGATGACGCTCGCATGAAATTCGACGTGCGATTTTATCTGGTTGCCATCCTGTTCATCATCTTCGACCTCGAAGTCGCCTTTCTGTTCCCCTGGGCGGTGACGTTTGGCCAGCTTGGTGCATTCGGTTTCTGGTCGATGATGGTTTTCCTTGGCGTTCTGACCATCGGCTTTATCTACGAATGGAAGAAGGGGGCGCTCGAATGGGACTAGCGAGCTGCAAATGAGCGCCGTTGTTTCACCCCCGGCGAAAGGCATTCTCGATCCGCGCACCGGCAAGCCGGTCGGCGCGGACGACCATTTTTTCACCGGCATCAATGCGGAACTGGCCGACAAGGGCTTCCTGGTCACCACCGCCGACGACCTCGTTACCTGGGCGCGCACCGGCTCGCTGATGTGGATGACGTTCGGCCTGGCCTGCTGCGCGGTCGAGATGATGCAGATGTCGATGCCGCGCTACGACGCCGAGCGCTTCGGCTTTGCGCCCCGCGCTTCGCCGCGGCAGTCCGACGTGATGATCGTGGCCGGGACGCTGACCAACAAGATGGCGCCGGCTTTGCGCAAGGTCTACGACCAGATGCCGGAGCCGCGCTACGTCATCTCGATGGGAAGTTGTGCCAATGGCGGGGGCTATTACCACTATTCGTATTCGGTGGTGCGGGGCTGCGACCGAATCGTGCCGGTCGACATCTACGTGCCGGGCTGCCCGCCCACGGCCGAGGCGCTGCTCTATGGCGTAATGCTGCTTCAGAAGAAGATCCGCCGGGTCGGGACCATCGAGCGCTGAACATGAGCGAGAAGCTGCAGGCCATCGGCGAGGCGATTAGCGCGGGGCTGCCGGGCGCGGTGACGGGCTACGAGATCGCGTTCGGCGAATTGAACGTGCACGGGAGCGCCGCCGATATCGTCAGCATTGTGCGCTTTCTGCGCGACGATCCGAACTGCCAGTTCTGGAATTTCATCGATGTGACTGCGGTCGACTATCCGCAGCGCGAGCAGCGCTTCGACGTCGTCTATCACTTCCTGTCCCCGAAGCAGAACACCAGGGTCCGCGTGAAGGTCGCGACCGACGAAGTGACGCCGGTGCCGTCGATCATTTCCGAATTTCCTGGCGCCGACTGGTTCGAGCGGGAGGCTTATGATCTCTACGGCGTGCTGTTCACCGGGCATCCCGACATGCGCCGTATCCTCACCGATTACGGTTTCGAGGGTCATCCGCTGCGCAAGGACTTTCCGCTCACCGGCTTCGTCGAGGTGCGCTACGACGATGCACAGAAGCGGGTGGTCAACGAGCCGGTGCGGCTCAACCAGGAATTCCGCAACTTCGATTTCCTGTCGCCGTGGGAAGGCACCGAGTACCGGCTGCCGGGCGACGAGAAGGCCAGTGCGCAGGGCAACAAGCTCACCGGCGAGCCTGACAAGAAGGTGTCCTCATGAAGGATACCCTCAAGCCCGGCCTAAAGCACACGCTCACCTTCACCATTACCGACCGGCAGACAGTGCCGGAATTCTATCCGGAATCGCCGATGTTTCGCGCCATGCCGCGGGTATTCGCGACCGGCTACATGGTCGGCCTGTTCGAATGGTGCTGCACCGAGATGCTCAACATGCATCTCGATCCAGGCGAGGGGTCGCTCGGGGTGCATGTCGATTTCAGCCATCTGGCTGCGACGCCGCCCGGCCTGACCGTGACGGTCGAATGCGAATGCACCGGCGTGGACGGCAAGAAGGTCAGTTTCTTCGTGCGCGGTCACGACGGCGTGGACGTGATCGGCGAAGGCCGTCACGAGCGTGCCGTTGTGAATAGCCATAAGTTCAATGCGCGCGTGGCCGAAAAGGCTCGCGCGGCGAAAGCGGCCTAGGAGGAGATCATGGCCGAGGCGGCAGAGAAAAAGGTTGAGTACGGCGGTTGCCTCTGTGGCGCGGTGCGTTTCACCGCGACGCCTGCTGACCGCGAAGTCGGGGCATGCCATTGCAGCATGTGCCGGCGCTGGTCGGCTGGCCCGTTTCTGGTGCGCGATTGCGGGACCAGTCTGAAGATCGAGGACGCGAAAAGTCTCGGCGTGTATCGCTCGTCCGACTGGGCCGAGCGGGCATTCTGCAAGACATGCGGCACGCCACTTTATTACCGGCTGATCGACAAGGACACCTATTTTGTATCGGCCGAGGCCTTCGACGAGGTGTCGGATATCGCATTCACCAGCCAGATTTTCATCGACGAGAAGCCTCGCTATTACGACTTCGCCAACAAGACGCATAACATGACGGGCGCTGAAGTGTTTGCCGCCTTCGGTCCGCCGGAAGACTGGGCCAAAGGATAACAAGAACATGGCCGAGACCTCCGGCGAAAGAAATTTCACGATCAACTTCGGGCCGCAGCATCCGGCCGCGCATGGCGTGCTGCGCCTTGTGCTGGAGCTGGACGGCGAGATCGTCGAGCGCGTCGATCCGCATATCGGGCTGCTGCATCGCGGCACCGAGAAACTGATCGAGCAGAAGACCTATCTGCAGGCGATCCCGTATTTCGACCGGCTCGATTACGTCGCGCCGATGAATCAGGAGCATGCGTTCTGCCTTGCGGCAGAGAAGCTGCTCGGCCTCGAGGTGCCGCGCCGCGGCCAGCTTATTCGCGTTCTGTATTGCGAGATCGGACGCATCCTGTCGCATCTGCTCAACGTCACGACGCAGGCGATGGATGTCGGCGCGCTGACCCCGCCGCTCTGGGGGTTCGAGCCGCGCGAGCAGCTGATGGTGTTCTACGAGCGCGCCTCGGGTTCGCGCATGCACGCGGCCTATTTCCGGGTCGGCGGCGTGCATCAGGATCTGCCGCAGAAGCTGATCGACGACATCGAGGCGTGGTGCGATCCGTTCCTCAAGACGGTCGACGACATCGACACGTTGCTCACCGGCAACCGCATCTTCAAGCAGCGCAATGTCGATATCGGCGTGGTGTCTCTGGACGACGCCTGGAAGTGGGGTTTCTCCGGCGTGATGGTGCGCGGCTCCGGCGCGGTCTGGGATTTGCGCAAGAACCAGCCTTACGAATGCTATGCCGAAATGGATTTCGACATTCCGATCGGCAAGAACGGCGATTGCTACGACCGCTATCTGATCCGTATGGAAGAGATGCGCCAGTCGGTGCGGATCATGAAGCAATGCATCGCGCTCTTGAATGCGCCCGAAGGTAAGGGGCGCGTTTCGGCCGACGATCAGAAGGTGGTGCCGCCGAAGCGCGGCGAGATGAAGCGCTCGATGGAAGCGCTGATCCATCACTTCAAGCTCTATACCGAAGGCTTCCATGTGCCGGCGGGCGAGGTCTATGCCTGCGTGGAAGCGCCGAAGGGCGAGTTCGGCGTCTATCTGGTCGCCGACGGCACCAACAAACCCTACAAGTGCAAGATCAGGGCGCCCGGATTCGCGCATCTGCAGGCGATGGATTTCCTCTGCAAGGGTCACATGCTGGCCGACGTGTCCGCGATTCTCGGTTCGATCGACATCGTGTTCGGGGAGGTCGATCGCTGATGGCCGTTCGTCGTCTCGCCCCGAAAGAATTGCAGCCGAAGGACTTTGCCTTCACGCCCGAGAACCTCGAATGGGCGCGGGGACAGCTGACAAAATATCCCGACGGCCGTCAGGCCTCGGCAGTGATTCCGCTATTGTGGAAGGCGCAGGAGCAGGCTGGCGGCTGGGTGCCGGAAGCCGCGATCCGCTACGTCGCCGAGTTCCTCGACATGGCGAATATCCGCGTCATGGAAATCGCGACCTTCTACACCATGTTCAATCTGGCGCCGGTCGGCCGCCACCATGTGCAGCTCTGCGGCACCACGCCGTGCCGGCTGCGCGGCGCCGGAGATCTGATTCACGTGTGCGAGAAGCGCATCGGCCACCAGTTCGACGTGACGCCGGACGGCGCGCTGTCCTGGGTCGAGGTCGAATGCCTTGGCGCCTGCGTGAATGCACCGATGGCGCAGATCAATTATGACTTCTACGAGGACCTGACGCCGGAGATCCTGACGAAGATCCTCGACGATCTCGCCGCCGGGAAAGAGGTGAAGCCCGGTCCGCAGATCGACCGGCAATTCTCCGCGCCGGTGGGCGGGCCGACTGCGCTCGTGGATTCGCCCTCGATCAGCGGCGGCGGCGGCCCCGCGCCGGGGCAGGCGCCGCTCACCGACGCCGCGCCGAAAAAGCCGACCGCCGATGCCAATGTTCGTGAAGCGCCGGCTTCGGCCGAGACTCTAGTGAAGGAAGCAGCGAGCGAGGGCGTTTCGGTCAAGGCCACTGAAAAGGCGCTGACCGAGGACGCGGCGGTGTCGGATACGCACAAGCCGGATCTGCTGGAGAAGGCACGGGCCGGTCTTGCCGACGATCTCAAGCTGATCCGCGGCGTCGGACCCAAGCTCGAGGCGATGCTGCACCGGATGGGTGTTTTCCATTTCGACCAGATCGCAACCTGGACCGAGATGAATCTGCGCTGGGTCGACCAGAAGCTCGAGGGCTTCAAGGGTCGCGCATCCCGCGACAAGTGGATCGAGCAGGCGAAGAAGCTCGCGACCGGATGGCGGCCCACGAGCGGCGCAGGCGAGAAATCAGGCGACTGAACCATGCTGGCTGACAAGGACCGCATCTTCAAGAATCTCTACGGCCAGCACGACTGGGGCCTGAAGGGCGCGCGTGCGCGCGGCTCATGGGACGGCACCAAGCAGATCCTCGAACGCGGCCGGGACGGCATCATCAACGAGATGAAAGCCTCGGGTCTGCGCGGGCGCGGCGGCGCAGGCTTCCCGACCGGCATGAAATGGTCGTTCATGCCAAAGGAGAGCAAGGACGGCCGGCCGAGCTATCTGGTCGTGAATGCCGACGAGTCCGAGCCCGGCACCTGCAAGGACCGCGAGATCATGCGGCACGACCCGCATCTGCTCGTCGAAGGCTGCCTGATCGCGGGCTTCGCGATGGGTGCGGTCGCGGCCTATATTTATGTGCGCGGCGAGTTCATCAGGGAGCGCGAGCGCCTGCAGGCCGCGGTCGATCAGGCCTACGAGGCGAAGCTGATCGGCAAGAACAATATCAACGGCTACGACTTCGACGTCTACGTCCATCACGGCGCCGGCGCCTATATCTGCGGCGAGGAGACCGCGCTGCTCGAAAGCCTCGAGGGCAAGAAGGGCATGCCGCGGCTGAAGCCGCCATTCCCGGCCAATGTCGGACTCTATGGCTGCCCGACCACGGTCAACAATGTGGAGTCGATCGCGGTCGCGCCGGACATCATGCGGCGCGGGGCGGCCTGGTTCTCCTCCTTCGGCGCGCCAAACAATGTCGGCACCAAGCTGTTTTGCATTTCAGGCCACGTGAACAATCCCTGCAATGTCGAAGAAGCGATGAGCATTCCGTTCCGGGAGCTGATCGAGAAGCATGCCGGCGGCATCCGTGGCGGCTGGGACAACCTGAAGGCCGTGATCCCCGGCGGCTCGTCGGTACGCATGGTGCCGGCAGCGCAGATCATGGATTGCCCGATGGATTTCGACTCGCTCGCCAAGCTGAAATCCGGCCTTGGCACCGCGGCCGTGATCGTGATGGACAAGTCCACCGATCTGATCGCCGCGATTGCCAGACTGTCCTATTTCTACAAGCATGAAAGCTGCGGCCAGTGTACGCCGTGCCGCGAAGGCACCGGATGGATGTGGCGGGTGATGACGCGCATGGTCGAAGGCCGGGCGCACAAGCGCGAGATCGACCAGTTGCTGGACGTCACCAAACAGGTCGAGGGCCACACCATCTGTGCGCTCGGCGACGCCGCGGCCTGGCCGATCCAGGGCCTGATCGCGCATTTCCGCCACGAGATCGAGGAGCGCATCGACCAATACGCGGCCAATCCGCATCCCGATCCGATCAGGGTAGCGGCGGAGTGATCATGCATGGCCGCACCCGATATCCAGTGGTGGCAGCGATACGGCAACTTTGCGCAGATCGCGTCCGCGGTCTTTGCGCTGGTGGGCTTCGCCGCGGTGCTCCTGCAGCTCAGCGAAATCCGGCACAACAATCGCGCCACCGGCGCGCGGCAGGTCTATCTCGCCTATACCGATCTGAACTTCAAACATCCGGAATATGCGCTTCCCGAACTCAACAAGCTGAAGGTCGGCGATCCGGCGGTGTACGAGCGCTACAAGTCATTCGTGTCGTATCTGCTCTATGCCTGCGACGGGGTGATGAGCGCATTCCCGGACCAGCAGGAATGGCGAAAATCCTGTTCGTACGAGATCCGGGAGCATCTGCCGTTCCTGTGCGAGACGCAGACCAGCGATCCGGACTTTCTGGAGACCTTCGGCGGACGCAGTATCGATTTCGTGAGATCGGTGATGCAGCGCAACGGCGTCACCGCGCCGGAATGCAAATTGAAGAAGGCCTGACTGTGATGCCGCAGGAGTTTGCGCGATGACCAAGATTGTGGTCGACGGCATCGAGATCGACGTGCCGCCGGAATACACGCTGCTGCAGGCCTGCGAAGCGGCCGGCGCCGAGATTCCGCGCTTCTGCTTTCACGAACGGCTGTCGATCGCCGGCAATTGCCGGATGTGTCTGGTCGAATTGAAAAGCTCGCCGAAGCCCGTCGCGTCATGCGCCTGGGCCGTGCGCGATTGCCGGCCTGGTCCGAACGGCGAGCCGCCGGCCGTCAATACCCGCACCGCGCTGGTGAAAAAGGCCCGCGAAGGCGTGATGGAATTCCTGCTGATCAACCATCCGCTGGATTGTCCGATCTGCGATCAGGGCGGTGAATGCGACCTGCAGGACCAGGCGATGGCCTACGGCGTCGACACCTCGCGCTACTGGGAAAACAAGCGCGCGGTTGAGGACAAATATATCGGGCCGCTGGTCAAGACCTCGATGAACCGCTGCATCCATTGCACGCGCTGCGTCCGCTTCGCGACCGAGGTCGCAGGCGTGCCGGAACTGGGCGCCATCGGACGCGGCGAAGACATGGAGATCACGACCTATCTCGAACAGGCAATGACCTCGGAGCTGCAGAGCAACGTGGTCGATCTTTGCCCGGTCGGCGCGTTGACCTCGAAGCCCTATGCATTCACCGCGCGGCCTTGGGAATTGAACAAAACCGAATCGATCGATGTCATGGATGCGGTCGGTTCGGCGATCCGCATCGATACCCGCGGCCGCGAAGTCATGCGGATCCTGCCGCGCCTCAACGAGGACGTGAACGAGGAGTGGATTTCCGACAAGACGCGCCATGTTGTTGACGGCCTGCGCGCGCAGCGGCTCGATACTCCCTACCTCCGCGAGAACGGCCGTCTGCGTCCGGCAACCTGGAACGAAGCGTTCGCACTGGTCTCCCAAAAGGTGAGGGCGGCGCGGCCCGACAGGATCGGCGCCATTGCCGGCGATCTGTGTGCGGTCGAGGAAATGTTCGCGCTGAAGGAGCTGATGGCGCGGCTGGGCTCCCGCAATATCGACGCGCGCCAGCGCGGTTCGATGATCGACCCGCGTTGGGGCCGCGCGGCCTATCTCTTCAATGCGACGATCCCGGGCATCGAGCAGGCCGATGCGCTGCTGATCGTCGGCGCCAATCCGCGCAAGGAGGCCGCGATCCTGAATGCGCGGATTCGCAAGCGCTGGCGGATGGGTCATTTCCCGATTGCGCTGATCGGCGAGCGCGTCGATCTGACCTATCCGTATCACTATCTCGGCGCCGGCCCGGAATCTCTTTCCGAACTTGCCCACGGTAAGGGCGATTATGCCGATCTGCTCTACCGGGCCGAGAGGCCGATCGTGCTGGTCGGGGCCTCGGTCTTCACCCGCAATGACGCGGCCCGCATAGCCGCTCTTGCGGCCCGCGTTGCGGTCGAGATCGGCGCGGTCTCGGATGTTTGGAACGGCTATTCGGTCCTGCACTACGCCGCCTCGCGGGTCGGCGCGCTCGATATCGGCTTCGTGCCGGGCGAGGGCGGCAAGACCGCACCGCAGATGGCATCCGGCGACGCTGATGTTGTATTCTCGCTCGGCGCAGACGAGATCGATATCGATCGCGGACCCTTCGTCATCTATATCGGCACCCATGGTGACGCCGGCGCGCACCGCGCCGATGTGATCCTGCCGGGCGCGGCCTATCCGGAGAAGTCCGGCCTCTACGTCAACACCGAAGGCCGCGTGCAGATGGCGGCGCGGGCCGCGTTCCCGCCCGGCGACGCGCGCGAGGACTGGGCCATTATCCGTGCGCTGTCCGACCATCTCGGCGCGCGCCTGCCTTACGACTCGCTGACGCAACTGCGGCAGGCCATTTTCGCCGCGCATCCGCATCTGCAGCGCATCGGAACCGTCACGCCAGGCGATGGCGCCGATTTGCGCCGGCTGGCGCAGTTGCCGGGCACACCCGACAAGGCGCCGTTCGTCTCGGTGATCGACGACTTCTATCTCACCAATCCGATCGCGCGGGCGAGCGCGGTGATGGCCGAATGCTCGGCGCTTGCCGAGCAGCGCACCCTGACGGCGGCGGAGTAGGGCGCATGGCTTATCGTCGACCGGTCGCGCCGCTTGCTTACCTCCCCCTGAAAGGGGGAGGTCGATTTGCGAGCAAGGCAAAGCAAATCGGGTGGGGGTCTCTTGCGCAGGTTGACCCCCACCCCAACCCTCCCCCTTTCAGGGGGAGGGAGCACACTGCAGCGGTGCGGGAGTTCGCGGCATGACCGAGTTTTTCTGGGCCTATCTTTGGCCGCTGATCATCATCGTCGCACAGAGCGTGCTGCTGATGGTGATCCTGCTCGTCGCCATCGCCTACATCCTGCTCGCGGACCGCAAGATCTGGGCGGCGGTGCAGATCAGGCGCGGCCCGAATGTGGTCGGCCCCTACGGGCTTTTTCAATCCTTTGCCGACCTGCTGAAATTCGTCCTCAAGGAGCCGGTGATCCCGGCCGGTGCGAACAAGGGGATCTTCCTGCTCGCGCCGCTTGTCACTGTCGTTCTCTCGCTTGCGGCCTGGGCGGTAATCCCGGTGAGTGCCGGATGGATGATTGCCGATATCAATGTCGGCATTCTCTACATCTTTGCGATCTCGTCGCTCGGGGTCTACGGCATCATCATGGGCGGCTGGGCATCGAACTCGAAATATCCGTTCCTCGCCTCGCTCCGCTCGGCGGCGCAGATGGTGTCCTATGAAGTTTCGATCGGCTTCGTCATCATCACCGTGCTGTTGTGCGTCGGCTCGCTGAACCTGACCGATATCGTGAACGCGCAGAACGGCAATTACGGGCTGTTCAGCTGGTTCTGGCTGCCGCTCTTTCCGATGTTCGTGATCTTTTTCATCTCGGCCCTGGCGGAGACCAACCGCCCGCCCTTCGATCTGGTCGAAGCCGAGTCCGAACTGGTGGCCGGCTTCATGGTCGAATACGGATCGACGCCGTACATGATGTTCATGCTGGGCGAGTATGTTGCGATCGCGACCATGTGTGCGATGGCGACGATCCTGTTCCTGGGCGGCTGGTTGCCGCCGGCGAATGTCGCACCCTTCACCTGGGTGCCGGGTGTTGTCTGGTTTACCCTGAAGTGCCTGTTCATTTTTTTCCTGTTCGCGATGGTCAAGGCGATCGTGCCGCGCTATCGCTACGACCAGCTCATGCGTCTTGGCTGGAAGGTGTTTCTGCCGATATCGCTTGCGATGGTCGTGATCGTCGCCGCCGTCCTCCAGTTCGGAGGTTTGGCGCCGAAATGAGCGAGTGGGATCATGGACCTGTCGGGAGCGGCACTCGCAGGCGCGGCGGTTGGAGCGGCGTTTGGCATTGTCAGCGCGCTGCTCGTTGTCTCGGCCGTGGTGGAGCGGTTGCGCGCTCTGGATCGCTCCGAAAATCAAGCGGATCGGGCCGTTCTGGAACGCAAGATCCTCGCGTTGCGATGGATCGTTGTGGCGATCGAGGCAACGGTGTTCGCCATCCTCGGATATTGGGTTGGGTCATGGCTGTTCGCGTAGTGCCGCTCGCTGGGCGGCTGACAGGCAGAGGATAGAACCATGCGGCTCGATCAGGCAGCGCGTTCGATTTTTCTGGCGGAGTTCGTCCAGGCCTTCGTTCTCGGCATGCGCTATTTCTTCAAGCCCAAGCCGACCCTGAACTATCCGTTCGAGAAAGGGCCGATATCGCCGCGCTTTCGCGGCGAGCATGCATTGCGCCGCTACCCGAACGGCGAAGAGCGCTGTATCGCCTGCAAGCTTTGCGAGGCGATCTGCCCGGCGCAGGCGATCACCATCGAGGCCGGGCCGCGGCGCAACGACGGCACAAGGCGCACCACGCGTTATGACATCGACATGGTGAAGTGCATCTATTGCGGTCTGTGCCAGGAGGCCTGTCCGGTGGATGCCATTGTCGAGGGTCCGAACTTTGAATTTGCGACCGAGACCCGTGAGGAATTGTTCTACGACAAGGAAAGGCTGCTCGCGAACGGCGATCGCTGGGAGCGGGAGATTGCGCAGAATATCAAACTCGATGCGCCGTACCGGTAACGAACGATGATCGTCGCGCTGTTCTTCTATCTCTTTTCCGCAATCTGCATCGGTTCGGCGCTGATGGTGATCGCATCGCGCAATCCAGTGCATTCCGTGCTGTTTCTGATCCTTGCCTTCGTCAACGCGGCCGGGCTGTTCCTGCTGCTGGGTGCCGAATTCCTGGCGATGATCCTGGTCGTGGTTTATGTCGGCGCTGTCGCGGTGCTGTTCCTGTTCGTGGTGATGATGCTGGATGTTGATTTCGCCGAATTGCGCGATGGCTTCCTGCAATATCTTCCGGTCGGAGCCCTGATCGGAATCGTGCTGCTTGCAGAAATCCTGCTCGTGGTCGGTGCGTGGACCATCGGGGGCGGCACGCCCCGCGTCGCTGCCGCGCCGATCCCGACCGACGTTTCCAACACCGAGGCCATCGGCCTCGTGCTCTATACCAAATACATCTACTACTTCCAGGCAGCGGGGCTGGTGCTGCTGGTCGCGATGATCGGCGCGATCGTGCTGACGCTGCGTCACAAGGAAGGCGTCAAGCGGCAGAGCATCTCGGATCAGGTGGCGCGGACGCCGGAGACCGCGATCGAAATTCGCAAGGTTCGGCCGGGGCAGGGGCTGCAATAATGGTCATTGGGCTCGGTCATTATCTGTCGGTCGCCGCCATCCTGTTCACGCTCGGGATTTTCGGAATATTCCTGAACCGCAAGAACATCATCGTCATCCTGATGTCGATCGAGCTGATCCTGCTGGCGGTCAATATCAACTTCGTCGCGTTTTCGAGTTTCATGGGCGACATATCGGGCCAGATTTTCGCGCTCCTGATCCTGACCGTGGCGGCGGCGGAAGCGGCCATCGGGCTTGCCATTCTGGTGGTGTATTTCCGCAACCGCGGCTCGATCGCGGTCGAAGACGTCAACCTGATGAAGGGCTGAACGCATGATCCGGAACAGTGGGGACCGGTTTTCGGACCCGATCATGCGCATGGAACATTGAACGATGTATCAGGCGATCGTCTTTCTCCCGCTGCTCGGTGCCTTGATCGCCGGCCTGTTCGGCCGGTTGATCGGCGCTCGCCCGGCGGAGCTGATTACAACCCTGCTCCTGTTCGTGTCCGCGATCCTGTCATGGATCGCGTTCGTACGCGTCGGCTTCGGCCATATGGACGAACGCATCGTCTTGTTCACCTGGATTCAGTCGGGCGACCTCAAGGTCGACTGGGCGCTGCGGATCGACGCATTGACCGCGGTGATGCTGGTTGTGGTGACGACGGTGTCGTCGCTCGTGCATCTCTATTCGATCGGCTACATGCACGAGGATCCGCATCGGCCGCGCTTCTTCGCCTATCTGTCGCTGTTCACCTTCGCGATGCTGTCGCTGGTCACCGCCGATAATCTGGCGCAGCTGTTCTTCGGCTGGGAAGGTGTCGGGCTTGCGAGCTATCTGCTGATCGGATTCTGGTACACCAAGCCGGAAGCGAATGCCGCCGCGATCAAGGCCTTCGTGGTCAACCGGGTCGGCGATTTCGGCTTCGCGCTCGGCATCTTCGCGCTGTTCATGATGACCGGCGCGATCGATTTCGACACCGTATTCGCGCAAGCACCCGCGCTCACCGGCAAGACCATCGATCTGTTCGGCTGGCATGCCGACGCGCTGACGCTGATCTGTCTGTTCCTGTTCATGGGCGCGATGGGCAAGTCGGCGCAATTCCTGCTGCATACCTGGCTGCCGGACGCGATGGAGGGCCCGACCCCGGTGTCGGCGCTGATCCATGCCGCCACCATGGTTACCGCCGGCGTGTTCATGGTGGCCAGGCTTTCGCCGCTGTTCGAACTGGCGCCGGTCGCGCTGATGGTGGTGACCCTGATCGGCGCCACCACGGCGCTGTTCGCCGCCACCATCGGCCTGGTGCAGAACGACATCAAACGCATCATCGCGTACTCGACCTGCTCGCAGCTCGGCTACATGTTCGTGGCGATGGGGGTGGGGGCCTATTCGGTCGGCATGTACCACCTGTTCACCCATGCCTTCTTCAAGGCGCTGCTGTTTCTCGGGTCGGGCTCCGTGATCCACGCGATGCATCACGAGCAGGATATCCGCAACATGGGTGGCCTGTGGCGGAAAATTCCGCTGACCTTCGCGATGATGGTGGTCGGCACGGTGGCGCTCACCGGAGTCTGGCCGGCGGCCGGCTATTTCTCCAAGGACGCGATCATCGAGGCGGCTTATGCCGGCACCAATCCGTTCGCGCCCTATGCCTTCTTCTGCACCGTGATCGCGGCGCTGCTGACCTCGTTCTATTCCTGGCGGCTGATCTTCAAGACCTTCTTCGGCAAGCCGCACGATCATCATCATTACGAGGCGGCGCATGAAAGCCCGCTGACGATGATGATCCCGCTCTATGTGCTGGCCGCAGGCTCATTCCTCGCCGGCTGGCCGTTCTACGAATATTTTGCCGGCCACCACGTGCAGGAATTCTTCCGTCAGTCGATCTCGCAGAATCCCGCGATCATCGAGGCCATCCATCACGTCCCGCTCTGGGTGAAATGGTCGCCGTTCGTGATGATGCTGATCGGTCTTGGCGTCGCGTATCAGTTCTACATGCGCGATCCGTCGATGCCGGTGCGGCTCGCCCGCGATCATCAGCTGCTGTACCGCTTCCTGCTCAACAAGTGGTATTTCGACGAACTGTACGACTTCATCTTCGTACGTCCGGCGAAGTGGCTCGGCTACACGCTGTGGAAACGCGGCGACGGCTGGCTGATCGACGGCTTCGGCCCGGACGGCGTGTCGGCGCGCGTGCTCGACGTCACCCGCAATGTGGTGCGGCTGCAGACCGGCTACCTTTATCACTACGCGTTCGCCATGCTGATCGGGGCGGCGCTCCTGACCACCTGGTTCATGTTCGCGGGAGTCCGCTAACATGACCACCTGGCCCGTCCTTTCCGTCACCACCTTCCTGCCGCTGGTCGGCGCGCTTTTCCTCATCGCGCTGCGCGGCGACGCCGAGTCGGTGAAGCGCAACGCCCGCTGGGTCGCGCTCTGGACCACGCTGATCACCTTCGCAGTTTCGCTGGTTATGGTATGGCGCTTCAATTCCGCCACGGCGGAATTCCAGTTCGTCGAAAAGGCCCGCTGGCTCGGCGGCTACGCCTCTTATCACATGGGAGTCGACGGCATCTCGCTGCCGCTGATTATCCTGACCACCGCGATCATGCCGATCTGCATCATCGCCAGCTGGGATTCGATTCAGAACCGCGTCAAGGAATACATGATCGCCTTCCTCGTCCTCGAGACGATGATGGTGGGCACCTTCGCGGCCCTCGACCTGGTGCTGTTCTATCTGTTCTTCGAGGCCGGCCTGATTCCGATGTTCCTGATCATCGGCATCTGGGGCGGGCCGCGCCGGGTCTATGCGAGCTTCAAGTTCTTCCTCTACACGCTGCTCGGCTCGGTGCTGATGCTGCTCGCCATCATGGCGATGTACTGGAGCGCCGGCACCACCGACATCACCGTGCTGCTCAAGCACGAATTCCCGAAGCAATTGCAGACCTGGGCGTGGCTCGCCTTCTTCGCCTCGTTCGCGGTGAAGATGCCGATGTGGCCGGTCCATACCTGGTTGCCGGACGCGCACGTGGAGGCGCCGACCGCGGGCTCGGTCGTGCTGGCGGCGATCCTTCTGAAAATGGGCGGCTACGGTTTCCTGCGCTTCTCGTTGCCGATGTTTCCGCTGGCGTCCTTGGACTTCACGCCGCTGATCTTCACCTTGTCGGTGATCGCGATCATCTACACCTCTCTGGTCGCGCTGATGCAGGAGGACGTGAAGAAGCTGATCGCCTATTCCTCGGTCGCCCATATGGGCTTCGTCACCATGGGCATTTTCGCCGCGAATGCGCAGGGCATCGGCGGCGGCATTTTCCAGATGATCTCGCACGGCATCGTCTCGGGCGCGCTGTTCCTGTGCGTCGGTGTGGTCTATGACCGCATCCATACCCGCGAGATTTCGGCCTATGGCGGACTGGTGGAACGCATGCCGGTCTATGCCGCGGTTTTCATGCTGTTCACCATGGCCAATGTCGGGCTGCCCGGCACCTCCGGCTTTGTCGGCGAGTTCCTGACGCTGCTGGGCACCTTCAAGGTCAGTGTTGCGACGGCGACGCTCGCGACACTGGGTGTGATCCTGTCGGCCTGCTATGCGCTGTGGCTGTATCGCAAGATGGTGTTCGGCAAGCTCGACAAGCCGAAGCTGCTGGGCATCCAGGACATGAACTATCGCGAGATCGGCATCTTCGTTCCGCTGGTCGTCCTGACGCTTCTGTTCGGCTTCTGGCCGAAGCCGGTTCTCGACATGTCGTCGGCATCGGTCGATGCGCTGGTCGCGCAATACCAGACCGCGATCGGCAAGACCAAAAAGGCCGAAGCCGATTTGCGCATCCCGGGGGAAACGAAATGAGCGCGGTCCCCAGTCTCATTCCCGCGCTGCCGGAGATCATCCTCGCGGTCGGCGCGATGGCGCTTCTGATGGTCGGCGCCTTTGGCGGCGAGCGAACCAATCTCGCAGTCAGTGCGGTATCGATCGGGCTTCTGGTCGTGGCCTGCATTACGGTTGTGCTGCTGCCATCGGGTAGGCTCGCGACGTTCAACGGCAGTTTCGTGGTCGACGATTTTGCGCGATTTGCGAAGATCCTCGCCTTTGGCGGCACCGCGATTGCGATCCTGATGTCGTTCGATTTCGTCAAGCGCGCCGGAATGCGCAAATTCGAATATCCGATCCTGATGCTATTGTCCGCCGTTGGCATGGGCATGCTGATTTCGGCGACCGACCTGATCGCGCTCTATCTCGGTCTCGAATTGATGAGCCTGTCGCTGTACGTGATCGCGGCGATCGACCGGGATTCGGCGAAGTCGACCGAAGCCGGGCTGAAATATTTCGTCCTGGGTGCGCTGTCGTCCGGCATGCTGCTCTACGGCGCTTCGCTGATTTACGGCGCGACCGGCCAGATCTCGTTCGCAGGCATTGCCCAGGCGGCGCCACAGGGCGGGCTTGCGCTGACCTTCGGACTCGTCTTCCTGCTCGCGGGGCTCTGCTTCAAGGTCTCGGCGGTGCCGTTCCACATGTGGACGCCGGACGTCTATGAGGGCGCGCCGACCCCGGTCACCGCGTTCTTTGCGGCCGCGCCCAAGGTCGCCGCCATGGCGGTATTCGTGCGCGCGACCATGACCGCATTCCCCACCGTCACGCTGCAATGGCAGCAGATCGTGGTGTTCGTCTCGATCGCGTCGATGGTGCTCGGATCGTTCGCGGCGATCGGCCAGACCAATATCAAGCGGCTGCTGGCCTATTCCTCGATCGGTCATATGGGTTTCGCGCTGGTCGGGCTCGCGGCCGGAACGCAGGAGGGCGTGCAGGGCGTCCTGATCTATGTGGCCATCTATGTCGTGATGACGCTCGGCACCTTTGCCTGCGTGCTGTCAATGAAGCGGCCGGGCGGCATGGTGGAGAATATCTCCGATCTTGCAGGCCTCTCGCGCACCTCGCCGATGATGGCGTTCCTGCTGGCAATGCTGATGTTTTCGCTTGCAGGCATTCCGCCGCTCGCCGGCTTCTTCGCAAAATTCTATGTGTTCATCGCGGCGATCAATGCCGGGCTCTACGCGCTCGCGGTGATCGGCGTGCTCGCCAGCGTGGTGGGTGCCTATTATTATCTGCTGATCGTCAAGACCATGTATTTCGACGAGCCGCACAAGAGCTTCGAACCCATGCCGGGCGAGCAGGCGCTCGTGCTCGGCGTCGCCGGTCTCTTCAATCTGTTGTTCTTCGTTTATCCGGCTCCGCTGCTCGATGCCGCGACCGCTGCCGCGAAGTCGCTGTTCTAGGCCTCATGCTGAAGCGGTCGACTAGACAACACGTCATTGAGAACCAACGGCTCATTGCTGCGCGCAGTCCGATGACCAACTACGCCATGCAACGCGTCATTGCGAGCGAAGCGAACCAATCCAACTTGCCAAAGTCTCAGATGATGGATTGCTTCGTCGCTCCGCTCCTCGCAATGACGGTTTGCTACAATTGATGACTTTCGCGCTCGGTCCGCGCGCAGCAAAGGCGGGACACCGCCTCGTGGTTCACGACACCCTCGACTCCAGCAACAGCGAGGCGTTGCGGCTGGCGCGTTCCGGCGAAGCGGGCCCGCTCTGGATCGTCGCGCGCGAGCAGACCTCGGGCCGCGGCCGGCGCGGGCGCGAATGGGTTTCCGGGGCGGGCAATCTGGCCGCAAGCCTGCTGTTTTCAGCCCCGGTGACGCCTGCGGTCGCAGCAACCATCGGCTTTGTCGCAAGCCTCGCCGTGTCGGCGGCCTGCCGGGCGCTCGCGCCGGGCGTGGACCTCTCGTTGAAATGGCCGAATGATGTGCTGGTGAATGGAGGCAAAATCGCCGGGCTGTTGATGGAATCCGAAGCCCAAGACCACGCCTTGGCAATCGTGGTGGGTTTCGGGGTCAATGTCGCGTCGGCCCCTGAGGGAATGGCGTTCCCGGCCAAGTCCCTGCATGGGCTAGGGCATTTGGTAAGGGCTGATGAGGTGTTTTCGGAGCTGACGGACGCATGGGTGGCCCTCGCGGACCTCTGGGACGATGGGCGGGGATTCGATGCCGTTCGGAAGGACTGGCTCGCGCAGGCCGGAGGAATCGGGCAAGCGGTCTCTGTGCGCATGGCTGATCGGGTGGAGACGGGTATTTTCGAAACGCTGGACGAGCAGGGTCGGCTGATCCTGCGCCGGCAAGACGGCACGGCCCGCGTCTTCAGTGCCGGCGATGTGTATTTCGGCGATGCGGCCGGCGGAGCGATGACCTGATGGCGGCACCTGAACAACTCGTCTTTGCGCCGCTTGGCGGCGTCGGCGAGATCGGCATGAATTTGTCGGTCTATGGGCTTGGCGACGAGCGCCGGCGGCAATGGATGATCGTCGATTGCGGCGTGTCGTTCGCATCCGAGGAGCATTTGCCCGGCATCGACCTGATGTTCCCGGACATCCGCTATCTTGTCGAGGAGCGGCGCAACCTCACCGGCATCGTGCTCACTCATGCGCACGAGGACCATTTTGGTGCGCTGTTCGATCTGTGGCCGCAACTGAAGGTGCCGGTCTATGCCACGCCGTTTACAGCCGCGCTGATCGAGGCCAAGCGTCAGAGCGAGCCGGGCGCGCCCGAGATCGATGTTCGGGTCGTTGCGCTCGGCAGCCGCTTCAGTATCGGTCCATTCGACGTCGAACTGATCTCGATGTCGCATTCGATTCCGGAATCCAATGCGCTGATCATCCGCACGCCGCTCGGGACGGTGCTGCATACTGGCGACTGGAAGCTCGACCAGACGCCCGGTGTCGGACTGCCGACCGATCAGGACAAGCTGCGCAAACTTGGCGAAGAGGGCGTTCTCGCGGTCGTCGGCGATTCCACCAACGCGGTGCGCGATGGACGCTCACCCTCGGAGGCCGATGTCGCCAAGACGATCGCGGAGTTGATTGCGTCGTCGCCGGCGCGAGTCGCCGTCACCACCTTCGCCTCCAATGTCGCGCGGTTACGCGCGGTTGCGGATGGCGCGAAGGCCGTGGGCCGCGAGGTCGTGGTGGTCGGACGCGCGATGGAGCGCGTTGTCCAGGTGGCGCGCGAGACCGGCTATCTCGACGGTGTGCAGGAGTTTCGCGGACCCGATGTCTATGGCTATCTGCCGCCCGACAAGGTGGTCGCGCTCTGCACCGGCAGCCAGGGCGAGCCGCGCGCGGCACTGGCGCGGATCGCCCGGGACGACCATCCCGACCTCACGCTGACGCCGGGCGACCGGGTGCTGTTTTCGTCGCGCACCATTCCCGGCAACGAGAAGGCGGTGTCCGGAGTCATCAACGGGCTGATCGATCAGGGGATCGAGGTCATCACCGACCGCACCCATCTGATCCACGTCTCGGGTCATCCGCGGATCGGCGAAGTCGAGGAGTTGCTGGGCTGGGTGAAGCCAAAAGTCCTGATCCCGGTGCATGGCGAGGCTTTGCATCTGTCCGAACATGCGGCGATCGGGCGCCGCCTCGGCATTCCCCGGATCGTCTCGTGCCGGAACGGCGATCTGGTCGAGCTTGCGCCCGGCACACCCGGCATCATCGACAAATTGCCGCATGGTCGCGTCTACAAGGACGGGGCGGTGCTGGTCGGCGCGGAAAGCCGCACCATCGCCGATCGCCGCCGCTTGAGCTTCGTCGGCATGGTCACGGTGGCGCTGGCGATGACCGAAAAAGGCGTGCTGGCGGCTGACCCTGAGGTCGAATTGCTCGGCATTCCGGAGCGCGGCCGGGACGGCAAGCTGCTTGCGGACATCGCAGCAGATGCGGTGGAAGATACCTTCGAAAGCCTCCCGCGGCAGAAACGGCGCGATCCGGACGCGGTCGCCGAAGCGGTGAAACGGGGCGTGAGAGGCGCGATCGCCCAGCAATGGGGCAAGAAACCGATCTGTTACGTTCACGTTCTCTCTGTATAATCGCCCCATGATCGGACGATTGAACCATGTGGCGATTGCCGTTCGCGATATCGCGAAGGCGTCGGAGGTGTACCGCACCACGCTCGGCGCTCAGGTGTCGGACAAGGTTCCGCAGCACGACCACGGCGTCTCCACCGTGTTCATCACGCTGCCCAATACCAAGATCGAGCTGCTCGAACCGCTGGGCGCGGATTCGCCGATCGCGAAGTTTCTGGACCGCAATCCTGACGGCGGCATCCACCATATCTGCTACGAGGTCGACGACATCATCGCCGCGCGTGACGCGCTGAAGGCCAAGGGGGCGCGCGTGCTGGGCGATGGCGAGCCGAAGATCGGCGCACATGGCAAGCCGGTGCTGTTCCTTCATCCGAAAGACTTCTTCGGAACGCTGGTCGAGCTCGAGCAGGTCTGAACACGATCCTCGGCGCCTATCGTTGGACGAGGATCGGTCCTCAAACGCAGTTCTAAGAGCATGAATTCAAGCGCATGACCTGCATCACATGACCTGCATCACATGACCTGCATCACATGACCTGCATCACATGACCTGCATCACATGACCTGGACCACCGGCTTTGCGATCTATTTCCTGATCTGGTGGCTGACGCTGTTCGCGGTCCTGCCATTCGGGATCACGTCGCAGCATGAGGCCGAGACCGAGCCCGGTACCGATCCGGGCGCCCCGGTGCTGCCCCGCATTGTCTCCAAGCTGATCTGGACCACCCTGGTTTCGGCGCTGATTTTTGCTGTGATTACAGTTATTTACGTGTATCGCCTGATCGGGCTCGACGACATCCCGGGTCTGCCGCGACCGCTCCCGGCGTCCTGAGTTTGCATCTGGTCTTCTGAGCCGCTGGGAACCTCCGTGCCGCGGCGGCCGTTGTCCCACACGCCATCGGAAACGATTTGGGGACACGACATGCCACATTCGCGATATTTCATCGTCCAGGCCGCCGACGGCTGGAGGATCCAGTTTGCGGGCGGCGATTTCGGGCCCTATCAGACCCGGCAAGAGGCCCTGATGTTCGCCGTCGATGCGGCGCAAAGGCTAGGCGAGGGAAGGGGCGAGAATGCCGAGGTCTGCTTCCTCGGCGAGAATGGTCATTTCCGCCCCGAATGGACTTATGGCCGCGACAGCTATCCGCCGCGGCTTTAGCCCGTTTTCCACAGGTCGCCCCAGAGAGCGCCTCGCCGCAGTCTGAGGCTCGCAATCTCGACGGGAATTCTGAAACTGTGAGTGGGCAGCCCAACGAAAAAGAGCAGGGCAATCGCCCTGCTCAAAATTAATGCAAACGCTTCCGGCGTGAATTTATTGCTATTTGTGAAGCGTTAGCGGCGCCTTTAGCGCTCGCGATCCTCCCAAGACTTGGACCGGTTGGGCAGCATCTGCCCAACACGAAGGCGATCAGCTATAGCATCTTTCTGTCACACGGCAAGACCTGCTATCGCCGATTGTATCAAATGCCCAAGCAATGGGCTCGCCTTGAATTTTTGGTCGCGATCCGGTTTCAGTGCGGCGAGCGCCGATCCGGCCGATTCCCCGAAAGCAAAAGATGCGACTGTCGCGGTATTTTCTTCCGATCCTGCGCGAAACGCCGAAAGAGGCGGAGATCGTGTCGCATCGGCTCATGTTGCGGGCTGGCATGATGAGGCAGGAGGCGGCTGGCATTTATGCTTTCCTCCCGCTCGGCTTGCGTGTGCTCGACAAGATTTGCGACATCGTGCGCGAAGAGCAAAACCGCTCAGGCGCCATCGAACTTCTGATGCCGACGATCCAGAGCGCCGAGCTATGGCGCGAGAGCGGCCGTTACGATGCGTACGGCAAGGAAATGCTGCGGATCAAGGACCGTCATGCTCGTGAAATGCTGTATGGTCCGACCAACGAGGAGATGATCACCGACATCTTCCGCGCTTACGTGCGCTCCTATCGCGATCTTCCACTCAACCTCTATCACATCCAGTGGAAGTTCCGCGACGAGGTCCGCCCGCGCTTCGGCCTGATGCGCGGCCGTGAATTCCTGATGAAGGACGCCTATTCCTTCGACCTCGATCAGGCTGGCGCCAGGCATTCCTACAACAAGATGTTCGTCGCCTATCTGCGCACCTTCGCCCGCATGGGCCTCAGGGCGATCCCAATGGTCGCGGAAACCGGTCCGATCGGCGGTAATCTCAGCCACGAATTCATCATTCTCGCCTCCACCGGCGAGAGCGAGGTGTTCTGCCACCGCGACTATCTCGGATTTGACGTACCCGACGAAACCGTCGATTTCGATGATAAGGCCGGCCTGCAGGCAACCGTCGACCATTGGACAGCGCTTTATGCTGCGACTTCCGAGAAACATGACGCCGCCGCGTTCGACGCTTTGCCCGAGGCGGCGCGCGTGTCCGCCCGCGGTATCGAGGTGGGCCATATCTTCTACTTCGGCACCAAATATTCCGAGCCGATGAAGGCACTGGTGACAGGGCCGGACGGCAGCGACCACCCGGTGCATATGGGATCCTATGGCATCGGCCCGTCGCGCCTTGTGGCCGCCATTATCGAGGCGTCTCACGACGATGCCGGTATCATCTGGCCCGAAAGCGTAGCCCCGTACCGGGTTGCGATCCTCAACCTGAAACAGGGGGACGCGGCAACAGACGCCGCTTGTGAAAAGCTCTACGCGGGACTGCAGGCTCGGGGCGTCGATACGCTCTACCATGACCTCGACGAACGCCCGGGCTCGAAATTCGCGACCGCCGACTTGATCGGAATTCCCTGGCAGGTCGTGATCGGTCCGAAGGGACTTGCGGCCGGACAATTCGAGGTCAAGCGTCGGGCCGATGGCAGCCGGGAGATGCTGAGCCCGGACGAGGTGCTGAACCGGCTGGGGTGAGGAGTGAGCAGTCTCACGCCGCGTGCGGTTTTGGGCCCGTAAAACTGTCCCCACGAATTTGTGTATGTCACCGTCTGAACGGCAATTGGCGGTGGCTTGAATCGGACAGAATCTGATGAAATCGGCAGATTCAGGAGTCTGAATGAGCGACCCCTCCGCGACGCGTCCTTTTGCACCCTTCGAGTGGATGCTGTCGCTGCGCTATCTGCGGGCGCGGCGAAAGGAAGGATTCATATCCGTCATCGCCAGCATTTCCTTTTTGGGGATCATGCTGGGCGTGGCGACGCTGATCATCGTGATGGCGGTGATGAACGGCTTCCGCAAGGAATTGCTCGACAAGATCCTGGGCATGAACGGCCATCTGCTGGTTCAACCGCTGGAATCGCCGCTCACCGATTGGCGGGAATTGGCGGCGCGGCTGAGCGGGGTGCCGGGCGTGCGGCTTGCGGCGCCGATGGTCGACGGCCAGGCGCTGATCTCGTCACCGTTCCATTCGACCGGCGTCGGGGTTCGCGGCATGCGCGCGGCCGACATCGACAAGCAGGCGTCGATTTCCGCGAATTTGCGGCAGGGTTCGCTTGAGGGATTCGACGAGGGGCAGGGGATCATCATCGGCAAGCGGCTGGCCGATGCCTTGTCGGTCCGCGCCGGCGACAGCGCGACCCTGGTCGCGCCGCGCGGTGCGGTCACGCCGATGGGCACGACCCCCCGGATCAAAACCTACAAGGTAGTCGGCGTCTACGAGATCGGAATGTCGGAATACGATTCCAATTTCGTGTTCATGCCGCTGGCGGAATCTCAGGCCTATTTCAATCGCGCGAACGACGTCACCGCGATCGAGGTCTATATCGACTCACCCGACCGCTATCGCGAATTCAGGACGCTGCTGACCAAAGCCGCCGAGCGGCCGATTTTCATCACCGACTGGACCCAGCGCAATGCCACCTTTTTCAACGCGCTGCAGGTCGAGCGCAACGTGATGGCGCTGATCCTGTCGATGATCGTGCTGGTGGCGGTAATGAACATCATTTCCGGTCTGTTCATGCTGGTGAAGGACAAGGGGCGCGACATTGCGATCCTGCGGACGATGGGGGCGACGCAGGGCGCGATCATGCGGGTGTTTCTGATCACCGGCGCGTCGATCGGTGTGGTCGGGACCACGCTCGGCCTGATTGTCGGTGTGGTGGTCTGTGCGAACATCGAGTCGCTGCGGCAGTTCGTGTCCTGGCTAACCGCACGCGAGGTGTTCGCGCCCGAACTCTACTTCCTGTCGCGCCTGCCGGCCGAAATTGATGCGGGCGAGACCACTGCCGTCATCGTTATCGCTCTTGCGATGTCGCTCGCGGCGACGATTTACCCATCCTGGCGCGCGGCACGGCTCGATCCGGTCGAGGCGCTTCGCTATGAATGAGCGCGTGATGGCGGACGATCAGGCAGCCGCTGCGCGGCCGGCGGCAGGGCCGGTGCTCTACCTCAATGCGGTCCAGCGGCGTTATCAGCAGGGCGAGGCCGAGCTGATGATCCTGCGCGGCGCCGAGCTCGGCTGCTGGCTCGGTCAGTCGATCGCATTGATCGCGCCCTCCGGTGCCGGCAAATCGACGCTCCTGCACATTGCAGGTCTGCTGGAACATCCCGACGGCGGCGAGGTCTTTGTCGATGGCAAGCCGACCTCCGCCCTTTCGGATGCGGATCGAACGGCGATCCGGCGGGTCGAGATGGGTTTTGTCTATCAGGCCCATCATCTGTTGCCGGAATTCTCCGCGGTCGAGAACGTCATGCTGCCGCAGATGATCCGCGGCCTGTCGCGTGCCGAAGCACGAAAGCGGGCGAGTGAGCTGTTGAGCTATCTCGGGCTGAAGGCCCGGCTGGAGCACAGGCCGGCCGAATTGTCAGGCGGCGAACAGCAGCGCGTTGCCATCGCGCGTGCGGTGGCCAATGCACCGCGCATCCTTCTGGCCGACGAGCCGACCGGCAATCTCGACCCGCATACGGCCGAACATGTCTTCGATACGCTGCGCCAACTCGTGAGCGCGTCCGGTCTCGCTGCGATCATCGCAACCCACAATCTTGAATTGGCGCGCCGGATGGATCGGCGGGTGACCATCCGCGACGGTGTTGTTGTCGAACTGGATTGAGCTGCGACGGTTGTCCCTGCGGCCGCTCCTTCAGTCTTAGCCACCGGGCCGGCGGATCAATCCAGATTGATAACTTCGCGGAGGCTGGCAGGTCGCTCGCTGATGCTTTTGCGAAAAATCTCTTCGCCGTTTTCGGTTCTGACCACGATGGCGCCGAACCGGGTCTAGCGTTCGAGTTGATGGCCGGTGCCATTCAGGGCTCTTAGCGACGCGTCCTGTCTTGAAGTCTGGTCATCCGCGAGCTCAGCGCCTTCCGTATCCTTGGCGCACTGTTCTTCCCCAAGATCGAAATCATCCCCTGCATTTCGGAACATTCGAAACCGGGTCCGGGGTTCCGGACCCCCTTTGAATTGGCCCGCCCAAAAAAACGCGCGGCCGACTGTCTCTCAAAAGAGGCTTGACCAGGAACAAAAATAGAACTATGTTCCCTTTATGTTCTTTGCGACATTGGATTTCAGGCAGGGGGACCCGTCATGTTTCGCGCCGTCGTCGAGGAGGCCGCCGCACTGGCCTCGCTGTCACTCTTTTTGGGGATGATCGCTATCTGGGCGCAAGTGCTCGGGAGCCTGTAGCTGGATTTGTTCGCCTGTGAGTAGCGTCATGCGTTTGTTGCGTCCGCGGGAGAAAAGGACGCGGTTTCGGCCGGACGCTCGTCTGAAGTTCGTTCTGCGTAGGCGGGCGTCCGGCTGCTTCCACATGCGGCTGAGCCGTGGCGTATGGCCCGCTCCAATCGAGCTGAAAGGCCATCCCCCTAGCTGCCCCTGGGGAAAACGGGCGTGCGTGGCCGACCCGCAGCATTGAGTATGGACTTGCCCGGCCGGTCTCCGCACCATCGCAGCCGACCAACCAGATTCGCGAGGTTTCGGTGTCGGATGCACCCTTCGTGCACCTACATGTGCACTCTTCCTATTCTCTGCTCGAAGGAGCGCTGAAAATCGGCAAGCTGGCGGATCTCGCCAAGGCCGATCGTCAGCCTGCGCTCGCGCTGACCGACACCGACAACATGTTCGGGGCGCTGGAATTCTCCGAAAAGCTCGCGTCCTCCGGCATCCAGCCGATCGTCGGCTGCTGTTTTTCCATCGACTTTGGCGACCAGCCGCGTGATCCGCGCAATCCCGCTCACAACACGTCATTTCCGCGCATCGTGCTGCTGGCCGCACGCGAGGACGGCTATCGGCACCTGATGCGGCTGTCGTCGCGCGCCTTCCTCGAAACGCCCAGTAACGAGCGGCCGCATATCCGCGCCGACTGGCTCACGGATGCTGCCGAAGGTCTGATCGCGCTGACCGGCGGACCCGGTGGCGCATTGGATCAGGCGATCGCCGCCGGGCAGCTTGATCTCGCGCAGGCGCGCACGGCCGCGCTTCGCGGTCTGTTCGGGGACCGGCTTTATGTCGAATTGCAGCGTCACGACCTGCCGGAAGAGCGCGCGACCGAGCCGCATCTGATCGACATCGCTTATGCGCAATCGCTGCCGCTGGTTGCGACCAACGAACCGTTCTTTGCGACACCCGACGATTACGAATCACACGACGCGCTGATCTGCATCGCGGAAGGACGGCTGCTCGCGGAAACCGACCGCCGGCAACTGACGCCCCAGCATTATTTCAAGAGCCGGTCCGAGATGGCGGCATTGTTCGCCGACCTGCCCGAGGCGATCGCCAATACCGTCGAGATCGCGCAGCGCTGCTCGTATCGGCCGCGGACCCTGAAGCCGATCCTGCCGCGCTTCACGTTGGGCGATGCCGATGAAGGCGTGGAATTGCGGGAGCGCGCAAAGGCCGGGCTCGAACGGCGCATCGCGCTGCATGGTCTGGCTCCCGATGTCACGCGCGAGGAATACGACGCAAGGCTTGCGTTCGAGATCGATGTGATCGAGCGCATGAAATATCCGGGTTATTTCCTGATCGTTGCGGATTTCATTCAGTGGGCGAAGTCGCACGACATTCCGGTCGGGCCGGGCCGCGGCTCCGGTGCGGGCTCGCTGGTCGCCTATGCGCTGACCATCACCGACCTCGATCCGATCCGTTTCGGGCTGCTGTTCGAGCGCTTCCTCAATCCGGAACGCGTCTCGATGCCGGACTTCGACATCGATTTTTGCCAGGACCGCCGCGACGAGGTGATCCGCTATGTGCAGGACCGCTACGGCCGCGACCAGGTGGCGCAGATCATCACATTCGGAACGCTGCAGGCGCGCGGCGTCCTGCGTGACGTCGGCCGCGTGCTCGAAATGCCGTATGGCCAGGTCGACAAGCTCTGCAAGCTGGTGCCGCAGAATCCGGCCAATCCGGTGACGCTGGCGCGCGCCATCGACGACGAGCCGAAGCTGCAGGCGGAACGCGATTCCAATCCGACCGTGCGGCGCGCCTTCGACATCGCCCGCAAGCTCGAAGGCCTGACCCGCCATGCCTCGACCCATGCCGCCGGCATCGTGATCGGCGACCGGCCGCTGGCGGAACTGGTTCCGCTGTATCGCGATCCGAAATCCGACATGCCGGTGACCCAGTTCAACATGAAATGGGTGGAGCCGGCGGGTCTTGTGAAATTCGACTTCCTCGGCCTGAAGACGCTCACGGTGCTCAAGACCGCGGTCGACTTCCTGAAGCAGCGCGGCGTGGACATCGACCTGTCGGCGATCCCGCTGGACGACAAGAAAACCTACGAGTCGCTCGGACGGGCCGAAGCGGTCGGCATCTTCCAGCTGGAAAGCCAGGGCATGCGGCGCGCGCTGCTCGACATGAAACCGGACCGGTTCGAGGACATCATCGCGCTGGTCGCGCTGTATCGGCCGGGCCCGATGGCGAATATCCCGACCTATTGCGCGCGAAAGCATGGCGACGAGGAGCCGGATTATATCCACCCCAAGCTCGAGGAGGTGCTGAAGGAAACCTTCGGCGTCATCGTCTATCAGGAACAGGTGATGCAGGCCGCGCAGCTGCTGGCCGGTTATTCGCTCGGGCAGGCGGACCTGCTGCGCCGCGCCATGGGCAAGAAGATCCGCAGCGAGATGCAGGCGCAGCGCAAGGACTTCGTCAAAGGCGCGACCGAACGCGGCGTGCAGCGCGGGCAGGCGGACGCGATCTTCGATCTGCTCGAACGTTTCGCCGAATACGGTTTCAACAAGAGCCATGCGGCAGCCTATGCGCTGGTCGCCTATCAGACCGCCTGGATGAAGGCGAATTACCCGGTCGAGTTTCTGGCAGCCTCGATGACGCTCGACATGGGCAATACCGACAAGCTCGCGGAATTTCGCAACGAGGCCGAGCGGCTCGGCATCAAGCTGATGCCGCCGGCGATCAACCGCTCGGGACGCGCCTTCGAGGTTGAGGGCAATACGATCTATTATTCGCTCGCTGCGCTGAAGGGTGTCGGCGCGCAAGCGGTGGACCTGATCGTCACCGCACGCAAGGACCGGCCGTTCCGCGATCTCACCGATTTCGCATCGCGTATCAATCCGCGGGCGATCAACAAGCGCGTGTTGGAAAGCCTGGCCGCCGCCGGCGCGTTCGACCAGCTCGAAGCCAATCGCGCCAGCGTCCATGCCGCGGTCGAGACCATCCTTGCCATCGCTCAGCGCTCTCATGAATCCGCCGAGAGCGGGCAGAACGAATTGTTCGGCGGGCCGTCGCATCGCGAGCCGCTGCGGCTGCCGAATGTCGAACCATGGGCGCCGGCCGATCGTCTGCAACGCGAATATGAGGCAATCGGGTTCTTCCTGACTGGCCATCCGCTCGACGATTATGCCAAGGCACTGAAGCGCATGCAGGTGTTGAACTGGATGGAATTCACCAAGTCGGTGCGCGCGGGCGCGAGCGCGGGCCGCACCGCGGCAACCGTGATCTCGCGCGCCGAGCGCCGGACTAAGACCGGCAACAAGATGGGCATTATTGGGCTGTCCGATCCCAGCGGGCAATATGAGGCGGTGCTGTTCCAGGAGGGGCTGCAGCAATATCGCGAGCTGCTCGAGCCCGGCAATGCGGTGCTCCTGTTTCTGTCCGCCGAAGCCCAGGGCGAGGACGTCCGGGCCCGCATCCAGAGCGTGGAACGGCTCGATCAGGCCGCCGAGAAGGTGCAGAAGAGCCTGCAGATCTTCCTGCGCGATCCAGCCCCGCTCGACACCATCACCAACCGGCTTGAATCGAAGGGCGACGGCGAGGTCCACTTCGTCCTGATGCTGCCCGATGGCGGGGAGGTCGATGTGAAGCTGCCCGGCCGCTACAAGGTCTCCCCGCAGATCGCCGGTGCCATCAAGGCGCTGCCAGGTGTGGTCATGGTCGAGGCGGGATAGGCGGCGCAATCCTGCCTGGGAGTTCCCGACCGGCGGCGTTCGGGGGACTGAGGGTCTGATTTCAAGACCCGTCACCGGAATCGCCCTTTTCCTTGCCTTTCCCGGGGGATGCGGCTATATGCGCGCCATCTCACACGCGGATCAGGGTTTTTCGCCCCGGCAACGGGACGGCAGGCCATCCGGTGGCGTCGGGCATTCTGCTCGCCGTTCACGTCATCCGCGGCGGAAAAAACCGGAGAAGACTTATGGCGCTGCCCGATTACAGCATGCGTCAGCTATTGGAAGCTGGCGTTCACTTCGGCCATCAGGCCCATCGCTGGAACCCGAAGATGGGTGAATACATCTTTGGCGTTCGCAACAACATCCACATCATCGACCTCGCCCAGACCGTGCCGATGCTGCATCAGGCTTTGCAGGCGGTATCCGACACCGTTGCAAAGGGGGGGCGCATTCTGTTCGTCGGCACCAAGCGCCAGGCGCAGGACGGCATCGCGGAAGCGGCAAAGAAGAGCGCGCAATATTACGTCAATTCGCGCTGGCTCGGCGGCACGCTGACCAACTGGAAGACGATCTCCGGATCGATCTCCCGACTGCGCAAGCTTGAGGAAATGCTCTCTTCGAACGAGGCCCAGGGCTACACCAAGAAGGAGCGCCTCGACCTGCAGCGCGAGCGCGACAAGCTCGATCGCTCGCTCGGCGGCATCAAGGACATGGGCGGCATTCCCGACATGCTGTTCGTGATCGATACCAACAAGGAAGACATCGCGATCAAGGAAGCGCGCCGGCTCAACATCCCGGTTGCCGCGATCGTCGACACCAATTGCGACCCCAACGGGATCACCTATGCCGTGCCGGGCAATGACGATGCCAGCCGCGCGATTTCACTCTATTGCGATCTGATCGCACGGGCCGCGATCGACGGCATCGGCCGCTCACAGGGCGAGCGCGGCATCGATGTCGGCGCCGCCGCCGAGCCGGTTATGGAAGATCTGCCGAAGGCGAGCGATACAGGTTACGAGCCTCTGCCGGGACCGCGCGGCGTTGCCGACGATCTGAAGAAGCTGCCAGGCGTTTCGGGCTCGATCGAGAAGCAGCTCAACGATCTCGGCATCTTCCACTATTGGCAGCTGGCGCCGCTTGCGCACGAACAGGCGCATCGTCTTGGTGAAGAAGTCGGTCTGCCCGGACGAGCCGACCAGTGGGTCGCCAAGGCCAAGGAATTCACGGCCGACGCCGAATAAGAATTGTCGAACCAACGGCGCGGGCCCGGACCCGCGTCGTCAAGTCCTCTTTCGGAACAATTGTCATGGCAGAAATCACCGCAGCGCTCGTGAAGGATCTGCGCGAACAGACCGGCGCGGGCATGATGGATTGCAAGTCGGCGCTGACCGAAACCAAGGGCGACATCGAAGCGGCGGTTGACTGGCTGCGCAAGAAGGGCCTGTCGAAGGCCGCGAAAAAGGCCGACCGCGTCGCCGCCGAAGGTCTGATCGGCATCTCCACCGCTGCCAGCAAGGGCGCGGTCGTGGAGGTCAATGCGGAAACCGATTTCGTCGCTCGTAACGACCACTTCCAGGGTCTCGTCAAACTGATTGCGGACGCGGCCTTGTCCAATGGCGGTGACGCGGAGGCTGTCAAGGCGGCCAAAGTCGGCGACAAGACCGTGCAGGAGGCGATCGCCTCCGCGATCGCGACCATCGGCGAAAACATGTCGCTTCGCCGTGCTGCGTCACTCTCCGTGAGCAAGGGTGTGATCGGCACCTACATGCACAATTCGATCTCCGAAGGTCTCGGCAAGATCGGCGTGCTGGTTGCGATTGAATCGATCGGCGACCCGCAGGAGCTCGCGGCTCTCGGTCGTCTGGTTGCGATGCATATCGCCGCGACCGGTCCACTCGCGGTCGATCCGTCCGGGCTCGGCGCGGACGTCATCGAGCGTGAGAAAGGCGTGCTGGCCGACAAGGCCAAGGCCTCCGGCAAGCCGGACAATGTGATCGAAAAGATCGTCGAATCCGGCCTCAAGAGCTTCTACAAGGAAGTCTGCCTGCTCGATCAGCCCTATGTGCATGACGACAAGAAGAACGTCGCGCAGGCCATGAAGGAGGCCGAAGGCAAGGTTGGCGGCCCGATCAAGATCACCGGTTTTGTCCGCTACAAACTCGGCGAAGGGATCGAAAAGCAGGACAGCGACTTTGCCGCCGAGGTCGCAGCGGCCGCCGGCAAGAGCTGACGGCCAGCCCGGGGCGATCGCATCATGGCCCAACCGGTCTATGGACGTGTGGTCGTCAAGCTCTCGGGCGAAGCCCTTGCCGGGCCTGCAGGATTTGGCGTTGATCAAGGCATCGTCGAGACGATCGCGGCCGACATCGCGGCGTCGCGCCGTCTCGGCGTCGAGATTGCGCTCGTGGTCGGGGGCGGCAACATTTTCCGCGGCGTCGAAGTCTCCAGCCGGGGCGTTTCACGTCCGACCGGTGACACGATGGGGATGCTGGCGACGGTGATGAACAGCCTCGTAATGGAGGCGGCCATCGAGCGTCACGGTGCGCCGGCGGCGACGCTGTCCTCCATCCCAATGCCAACGGTCTGCGATCATTTTTCGCGTCGCCGCGCGCTCGATCTGATTGGGGCAGGACGCGTGGTGCTGCTCGCCGGCGGCACCGGTAATCCGTATTTTACAACCGATACCACAGCGGTTCTGCGCGCTGCCGAGCTTGACTGTAATGCCGTGCTCAAAGCCACCAATGTGGACGGGGTCTACGACGCCGACCCGAAACAGAACAGCTCCGCCCGCCGGTACGAGCGCTTGAGCCCCCGCGAGGCCCTGGAGCGCAACCTGAAGATCATGGATTCGACCGCGTTCGCGCTTGCCCGCGAGAATGCTATGCCTATCATCGTTTTTTCGATCCGCGAGCCAGGAGCTGTCGAGTCCGTCTTGCGCGGAAAGGGCCGTGCGACCATCGTTGCCGATTAAATCCGGCGGAGATTCGGGTTCTCGGCGCCGAACGGGCCCGAAAAGTGGTTGGGTCCAGCGATGACCCGAAAGAGCGATCCGAAAGCGAATCCAAGAGAATAGCGAGATGGCAGCGACAACCCACGATATCAACGATCTGAAGCGGCGCATGCAGGGTTCGCTCGGCGTGCTGAAACAGGAATTGTCCGGGCTGCGGACCGGCCGGGCCAGTGCGAGCCTGCTGGAGCCGGTTCAGGTCGATGCCTATGGTACCCATATGCCGCTGTCGCAGCTTGCGACGGTCAGCGTACCCGAGGCTCGTCTTCTCAGCGTGCAGGTGTGGGACCGTGCGATGGTGCATGCGGTCGAGAAGGCGATCACCGCGGCCAATCTCGGGCTTAATCCGCAGACCGAGGGCCAGGTCATCCGCCTGCGGATTCCGGAGTTGAACGAAGATCGGCGCAAGGAACTGGTCAAGGTCGCGCACAAATATGCCGAAGCCGCGCGGGTCGCGGTGCGGCATGTGCGCCGCGATGGCATTGATGTGATCAAGAAGCTCGAAAAGGATTCCCAGATTTCGAAGGACGATCACGAGCGCCATGCCAACGAAATTCAGAAGGCGACGGATCAGGCCATTCACGACATCGACCAGCTTCTCGCCACCAAGGAAAAGGAAATCCTGACGGTCTGATTGCCGCTCTGGATTGCGGACTTGACAACCATGTCGATGCCAAAGGTGTCAGTCGACGGGACCTCCGGTTTCGAAGTCCCCCGTCACGTCGCCATCATCATGGATGGCAACGGGCGCTGGGCTGCTGCGCGCGGTCTTCCGCGTGGCGAGGGTCATCGTCGTGGCGTCGAAGCGCTGCGCCGCACCGTACGCGCGGCCGGCGAGATCGGCATCGGTATTCTCACGATTTTCGCTTTCAGTTCCGAGAACTGGGCCCGTCCGAAATCCGAAATTCGAGACCTGCTCGGATTGCTGCGGCTGTTCATTCGCAACGATCTCGCCGATCTCAAACGCAACAATGTCCGGGTGCGGGTGATCGGTGAACGCGAGACGTTGGCTCCCGATGTGAGGCGGCTGCTCGAAGAGGCAGAGGATTTGACGCAGCGCAACGACGGCATGACTCTCGTCGTCGCCTTCAATTACGGCGCCCGTCAGGAAATCGCGCGCGCGGCTCAACGGTTGGCCGACGAGGTGGCGGCCGGACGCATGTCTTCGTCGGACATTACGGCAGAGCGGCTGTCCCAATTCATGGATATGCCTGATCTTCCAGATCCCGACCTGATCATCCGGACCAGCGGCGAGCAGCGGCTGTCGAATTTTCTGTTATGGCAATCCGCCTATAGCGAACTTGTGTTCGTTCCGACCTTCTGGCCCGATTTCGACCGTGCCGCACTCGAGCAGGCGATCTCCGAATTTGCGCGGCGGGAGCGGCGGTTTGGCGGGCTGGCTGCGGCCGGATCCTGATCATGGACAGCGGCAAACCATCGATTCCACTGATCGAGACGACCTCGACGCCGTCGGCACGCAATCTTTGGCTGCGCATCGTCTCGGCCACCATTCTGGCACCGCTTGCGATCGGCGCCGCCTGGCTCGGCGGTTGGCCATTCACGGTCTTTTGGGGGCTTGCCGCAATTGCGGTGTGGTGGGAATGGATCGGCCTCATCGAGCCGTCCGGCCGCAACGTACTGCTCGCGACCGGTATCTGTGCGCTGGTTCTGCAGGGTATGTTGTTCGAGAGCGGCAATCCCTCGATCGCTCTGATGATTGTTGCGCTCGGGGTGCTGGCGGGGATCGTGACCGCCGGCAAGCGGGCGCCAGCGGGCGCCGTTGGCCTCATCTATGCGTCGGCATTGCTGATGGCGACGATCATCGTCCGGTCCGACGACGGTTACGGTTTCACCGCCATCATCTTTCTCTTCGCAATTGTCTGGGGCACCGACATCGGCGGTTTCTTCGCGGGCCGCATCTTCGGCGGTCCAAAGCTTGCGCCCGCGATCAGTCCGAAGAAAACCTGGTCCGGTGCGATCGGCGGCACCATTGTGGGGATTGCGGCTGCGATTGGCATTGCCATGACGTTTTCGCTACCCAATCCGGTCATGATCGGCATGGTCGCGCTGATCCTGTCGATCGCGTCACAATGCGGCGACCTGTTCGAATCCTCGCTGAAACGGCATTTCGACGTGAAGGATTCCAGCGGGCTTATTCCCGGCCACGGCGGCGTCATGGACCGCCTCGATGGCTTCATCTTCGCCGTGGCGGTGGCAGCGCTCATCGGCGTGGCCCGCGGTGGCTTCGACACTCCCGCCGCAGGGCTTCTGGTCTGGTAATCAATGGTCAAAACTGCACCCCTTCTTTCACGCCAAACTGCTGCGCCGGAAACGGCGCTTCGAACGATCAGCATCCTGGGCGCGACCGGCTCGATCGGCACCAGCACGCTCGACCTGTTGGTGCGCCAGCGCGACCGTTATCGGGTCGAAGCCGTGGCCGCGCAGCGCAATGTCGAGGCACTGGCCAGGACAGCGACCACGCTCGGCGCCCGCTTCGCGGCGGTGGCCGAGCCCGACGCGTATGGGGCGCTCAAGGAGGCTCTGTCGGGATCTGGCATCACCGCAGCGGCTGGAGCCGAAGCGGTCATCGAGGCTGCGTCGCGGCCGGCCGACCTGATCGTGGCCTCGATCAGCGGCGCTGCAGGACTGGCGCCGACCATGGCCGCGATCGAACGCGGCACTGCGGTCGCGATTGCCAACAAGGAATGCCTCGTCTGTGCGGGTGCGCTGTTCATGCGGCGGGCCGCGGAGAGGGGCGCCACGATCCTTCCTGTCGATTCCGAACACAATGCGCTGTTCCAGGCGATGGCCGCGGGCCGACGGTCCGACGTCCGTCGGCTCATTCTCACGGCGTCCGGTGGGCCGTTCCGCACCTGGAGCGCTGAGGCGGTCAGGAATGCCACACGGGAACAGGCCCTGAAGCACCCAAACTGGTCGATGGGCGCGAAAGTCACGATCGATTCCGCGACCCTGATGAACAAGGGTCTGGAGCTGATCGAGGCGCATCACCTGTTTCAGATGCCGGCGCAGGACATCGACGTGTATGTCCATCCGCAATCGATCGTGCATGGGATCGTCGAATTCCGGGACGGCTCATTCATCGCGCAGCTCGGCGCGCCGGACATGCGCATTCCGATTTCGCATTGTCTGGCCTGGCCCGAACGGATGGAAGAGCCGGCGCGGCGGTTGCGCCTGGATGAGATGGCAAGTCTCACCTTTGAGGCGCCCGATCTGGTGCGGTTTCCGGCCCTGCGGCTTGCGCGCACCGCACTTGAGGAGGGCGGAGCAGCGCCGACGGTGTTGAATGCCGCCAATGAGGTTGCGGTGGCGGAATTTCTTGCTGGCCGCCTCGGATTTGCCGCCATTCCGTCGCTCGTGGAGGCTACTCTGGATGCTGCGGCGCGAAGGGGGATAGTTCGCGAGCCGGCAAGCGTGGAAGAGGCCTTGGCGATCGACCGCACCGCGCGGGAGATCGCGGGCACGCTGAAGACGTCAGCTTCAGCGGGTCTTCACTAATTTGCCGCCATTTGGGGAATAGGGTCCGCGCATGGGTTTTCTCGAGAATTTCAGCTTGTGGGGCGGTGGCTTTCCGGGATCGCTGCTCCCGTTCCTGTTCGTTTTGACCATCGTCGTGTTTTTTCACGAGCTCGGCCATTTCCTCGTTGCCAGGCTCTGTGGCGTGCGGGTGATGGTGTTCTCGGTCGGCTTTGGCCCAGAAATTGTGGGATTCAACGATCGTCACGGCACCCGCTGGAAGATTTCGGCTATCCCGCTCGGCGGCTATGTCAAGTTCTTCGGCGACGAGGACGCCGCGAGCACGCCGGACCATGCCAGCGTGTCATCGATGACGGCGGCAGAGCGGCGCGAAAGCTTTCATCATCAGAGCGTCGGCAAGCGGGCGGCGATCGTCGTGGCCGGACCGCTCGCCAATTTCATCCTTGCGATCCTGATCTTCGCCTCGATTTTCGTATTTTACGGCAAGCCTTCGACGTCGGCACGGGTCGATGGAATCCAGCCCGATAGCGCGGCTGCGGCTGCTGGCTTCCAGGCTGGCGACGTGGTGGTCGGGATCAACGGCCGGCCGATCAATACCTTCTCCGAAATGCAGCGGGTGGTCTCCACCAATGCGGGGCAGGAGCTCGCGGTGACGGTTGAGCGCGGCGGCACGCGGCTCGAACTGAAGGCGACGCCGACGCTGCGCGAAGTGAAGGACAATTTCGGCAACACCCACCGGCTCGGCGTGCTGGGCATCAGCCGTTCGATGGCGCCGAGCGATGCCCAGCATCAGACCGTGTCACCGTTGCCGGCGATATGGATGGGCGTCGAGGAAACCTGGTTCGTCATCGACCGGACGATGTCCTATCTCGGCGGTGTCATTGTGGGGCGCGAGGCCGCCGATCAGCTGGGCGGACCCATCCGCATCGCACAGGTGTCCGGTCAGGTCGCCACCGTCGGGTTCGTCGCCCTGATGAATCTGTCGGCGATCCTGTCGGTTTCGATCGGGCTCCTGAACCTGTTTCCGGTCCCATTGCTCGATGGCGGTCACCTTTTGTTCTACGGAATCGAGGCGGTCCGAGGCAAACCGCTGTCTGAGCGCGCCCAAGAGATGGGCTTCCGGGTCGGCCTGGCGCTGGTGGTCATGTTGATGATTTTTGCAACTTTTAACGACATCATCCATCTTGCGGCCTCCTGACACCTTCGCGGGGGAACTTTGTGTGGCGAGGGGGCAACTTGACCGGGCTTAGTCGTAGATTGGAACGGTTTCGTTTGCGCCTTCGGAATGAGGCTGTAAAAACGAGTGGTGTTAGACACTTGTTTACGATTCTGATCGCCAAAGGGGTGGGACAAGAGCGCGTGGGAATGGGAAGCGGTACCCGAGTTTTGCGGGGTATGGGGTTGGCAGCCTTTATCCTCGGGGGGATATTTTTCGGCGTCACTGCTGTCGCAGTGCCGGCAGGGCCAGCCTATGCTCAAACCGCGGCCAGTATCGTGGTCGAAGGCAACCGCCGGGTCGAGGCCGACACCATCCGCTCCTACTTCAAATCTGCCGGCGGCGGGCTGAATGCGGCGACGATCGACGAGGGCCTGAAGGGCCTATACGCAACCGGCCTGTTTCAGGATATCCGCATCCGTCAGGCCGGCGGGCGGTTGTTCGTGACGGTGGTCGAAAATCCGGTCATCAACCGGATCGCGTTCGAGGGGAATGTCAAAGCCAAGGACGAGCAGCTCCTGGGCGAAATCCAGTCGAAGGTTCGCGGTACGCTGTCGAGGCCGATCGTGCAGTCGGACACCCAACGCATTATCGAACAATACCGCCGCAACGGTCGCTACGACGTGCGCGTGGTGCCGAAGGTCATCGAGCTGCCGAATAATCGTGTCGACCTCGTTTTCGAGGTCAACGAAGGCAAGAAGACCGGGGTCAAGAGCATCCGTTTCGTCGGCAATCGCAATTATTCGGACTACCGGCTCAAGGACATTATCAAGACCACTGAGTCCAATTTTCTCAGCTTTCTGAAGTCCAGCGACGTCTATGATCCGGACCGGATCGAGGCCGACCGCGATCTGCTGCGCCGCTTCTATCTGAAGCACGGTTTTGCCGACGTCCGCGTGGTCTCGGCGGTCAGTGAATTCGATCCCCAGGCGGGCGCCTTTATCGTAACCTTCACGATCGACGAAGGCGAACAATACAAGTTCGGGGTCGTCGACATTCAGTCGAATGTGCGCGCCGTCGATGCCGCTTCGCTCGCCAACAAGCTCAAGGCGAAGGCTGGCTCGGTCTACAACGCCGAAGCCGTCGAGAAGTCGGTCGAAGCGATTGCAATCGATGTCGCGCGGCGCGGCTATCCGTTCGCGGTGGTGCGGCCGCGCGGTGACCGTGACTTCGACGGCCGGCTGATCAATGTCGTCTTCACGGTCGAGGAGGGGCCCCGGGCCTATATCGAACGCATCCAGATCCGCGGCAATACGCGTACCCGCGACTGGGTGATCCGGCGGGAATTCGATCTCGCCGAAGGCGACGCCTATAACCGCGCCCTTGTCGACCGTGCCGAGCGGCGCCTGAAGAACCTGAACTATTTCAAGTCGGTGAAGATCACCAATGAACCCGGCACGTCACCGGACCGTGTGGTGATCAATGTCGAAGTCGAGGAGCAGTCGACCGGTGAATTCTCGGTCTCAGGCGGTTACTCGACGCAGGACGGCTGGCTGGCTGAAGTCTCGGTCGGCGAGCGCAACCTGCTCGGCCGCGGTCAGGCCGTGCGCGCGGCGGTTCAATATGGGCAGCGCGCTCGTGGCTTCGAGTTGTCGTTCATCGAGCCGTATTTCCTCGATTACCGGATGGCGCTCGGTCTCGACTTCTTCGGCAAGGAAACCGATCAGCAGCAATACACATCCTACGATACCAGGACGATCGGCGGCGCGGTTCGACTCGGTTTCGAATTGCGCGAGGATCTCGCGCTGCAACTGCGCTACTCGCTGTTCCAGCAGGAAATCACGCTGCAGGATGGCACCTCAAACTGCTACACGACCGTACCGTGGAGGCCGGCCAACGACCCGACATGGACGAAGCCCAACGGCTGTGGCGATGTATCGATCGTGCCGTCGCTGCCGGTTCGCCTCAGCTTCGATCAGGGTGCTCAGATCACCTCGATGGCGGGTTACAGCCTGATCTACAACACGCTGGACAACAATCGTAACCCCACGTCGGGCATTCGCGCCGAGTTGAAACAGGAATTTGCTGGTATCGGCGGCGACGTGAACTTTATCCGGACCTCCGGTGATGCACGCTTCTATCATGAGGTGGTGCCCGATTACGTCGCGCTGCTGCGCTTTCAGGCCGGCAACATCACGCCGTGGAACGGAAACGATCTGCGCTTCAACGACCTGTACCAGGGCGGTCCGAACCTGGTTCGCGGTTTCCGGCAGAATGGCTTCGGTCCGCGCGATTTGACGCCCTGGACGACCCAGGACGCGATCGGCGGCGCGAATTTCTGGGCGGCGAGCGCAGAACTCTTCATCCCCCTTTACTTCATCCCGAAGGATGTTGGTATCCGCGCTTCGATCTTCGCGGACGCGGGCACGGTGTGGGATTACAACGGACCGACCACCGCATTGGGCGAGAAGATGACGTTTGAGGATTCAAAGCTCATCCGTGCATCCGTCGGCGCCGGCCTGATCTGGGATTCGCCGTTCGGACCGTTGCGGTTCGATTATTCAATCCCGCTCAGCAAGGAAAGCTACGATATCGTGCAGGAATTCCGCTTCGGCGGCGGGACGAAGTTCTGATCGACAAGGGTCCGGTTCTCCGCCAGAAGCCGCCAGAATGATGTTGCGAGCCGGCGGATGACCGAACCGATTTTTTTCGAACGTGTGGATGCGCTGACAGCGGGGGAAATCGCGACCATCACCGGCGCGACCCTTTCCGATCCAGCGCGCGCCGATACGATGATCTTCAACGTCGCACCGATCGACCGTGCCGGCCCCCGCGATCTGACCTTCTTCGAAAATCTCAGCTACGCCGAGGGTTTAAGGAATACCCGGGCCGGGGCGTGCCTCATCGCCGAGCGCTTCACGCATGACGCGCCACCCGGGCTGTTGCTGGTGCTGACGCGCGAGCCGTACCGCAATTTTGTGACGGTCACGCGCAGGCTGTTCCCCGGCGCTCTGCGCCCGTCGTCGCTGTTCGAGGCCGAGGGCATCACGCCCGGCGCGTCAGTTCATCCAAAAGCCAGGCTCGAAGACGGCGTGACGGTTGAACCCGGAGCCGTGATTGGACCGCGGGCAGAGATCGGCACCGGCACGCTGGTCGGCGCCGGGGCCGTCATCGGGGCCGACGTCAGGATCGGGCGCGACTGCAATATCGGCGCGCATTGCTCGATCACGCACGCGTTGATCGGGGACCGGGTCATCCTCCATCCCGGGTGCCGGATCGGCCAGGATGGCTTCGGTTATGTCATGAGCCCACGCGGACATCAGAAGGTTCCGCAGGTTGGGCGCGTCATCATCCAGGACGACGTGGAGATCGGCGCGGGAACGGCGATCGATCGGGGCGCGATCCGCGACACCGTGATCGGAGAGGGGACGAAAATCGACAATCTGGTCCAGATTGGCCACAATGTCAGCGTGGGGCGGCACTGCGTGATCGTCGCCCATTGCGCCATCGCGGGCAGTGTGACGCTGGAGGATTTTGTCGCTCTCGGGGGGCGCGTGACCATCAACAATCACGTCTGCATCGGGGAGGGAGCGCAGGTCGCGGGAATGAGCGGCGTGAACTCGGATATTCCACCCGGCGGTCGATGGGCGGGCCTGCCGGCCAAACCGGCGAAGCTATGGATGCGAGAGGTCGCCTGGCTCGAGCGGGCCGCCAAGAAGCACAGCGCCGAAAAGGGCAGAGCTGGAACCGAAGATTGACCGTCATGGACGACACGCCAGCCAAACTTGAAACGGCAGATATCGCGCGCATTCTGAAAGCGCTGCCGCATCGCTATCCGTTCCTGATGATCGATCGTGTGATCGACATGCGGGCTGATGAGTCCGCCATCGGCATCAAGAATGTGACCGCGAACGAACCCCAGTTCATGGGTCATTTTCCCGACAACCCGGTCTTTCCCGGTGTTCTGATGATCGAGGGTATGGCGCAGACCGCGGGCGTGCTGTGCATCTGCTCCGGCGAGGCCGGTAGCTCGACCAAGAGCGTGTTTTTCCTGACCATCGATAAGGCGAAATTCCGCAGACAGGTCGTTCCGGGCGATACCATCGAGTATCATGTGAGCAAGATCGCCAGAAAGCGCATGATGTGGTGGTACCGTGCCGAGGCACGCGTGCAGGGTTCTCTGGTTGCCGAAGCCGAAGTCGGAGCGATGATTGTCAATGCTTGAAACGCCCGACGCCATCACCATCGACCCGACCGCACGCGTTTCGCCCGGCGCCGTCATCGGCAAGGGCTCCAGCATCGGGCCATATTGCGTGATCGGTCCCAATGTGGTCCTCGGCGAGCAATCGCGTCTGGTCAGCCATGTGGCGTTGTCCGGCCACACCACCATCGGCGACCGCACCGTGATCTACCCGTTCGCCTCGCTCGGGACGCCGCCGCAATCGGTCAAATATCGCGGCGGCCCGACCCGCCTCACGATCGGCTCGGATTGCGAAATCCGCGAAAACGTCACCATGAATACCGGCACCGAAGATGATGGCGGCGTCACAATGGTGGGCGACAAATGCACATTCATGGTCGGCTCGCATGTCGGTCATGACTGCAAGGTCGGCAACCTGGTCACGCTTGCAAACAACGCCGTGTTGGGCGGCCATGTCGTGGTCGAGGATTATGTTTTCATGGGCGGCCATTCGGCCGCGCATCAGTTCGTGCGGATCGGTGAAAGCGCGATGATCGCGGGCGTGACAGGGCTCGGCGCCGACGTGATCCCGTTCGGTTTTGCCATCGGCCAGCGCGGCGAACTGGACGGGCTGAACGTCGTTGGCATGCGCCGACGCGGATATTCGCGCGCCGATATCCATGGCTTGCGCCAGGCCTATCGCGCCTTGTTTCTGGTGCGAGGCCATTTCAAGGAGCGAGTCGAGGCGGTGGAGCGCGGGTTTGCCGACGATCCGGTGGTCGCCAAGGTCATTGCGTTTATCAAGGCCGGCGCCTCACGGCCGCTGATGAAAGCGGGCAAGACCGGGCAGGCCGGAGAAAGAAGCCCGGCCGCCGAGTCATGATCGCGCCGGACCTGCCAGCGGACGCGGGTCCGGTCGCCATCATTTGCGGCGGCGGCACCTTTCCGTTCACGGTGGCCGATGCGCTGGTGAGGAGTGGACGCGGCGCCGTGCTGTTCGCGCTGCGCGGATGGGCCGACCCCGAGCGCGTGAAGAACTATCCGCATCACTGGGCCGATGTGACGCAACTGGGCCGGTTCCTGCGGCTCGCGCGCCGGGAAGGCTGCCGCGATGTGATCTTCATCGGCACGCTGGTCCGGCCGAGCTTTCGCCAGCTGATCAATTTCGATCTGGCGACCCTTCGCGTCCTGCCGCGTGCGATCCGTCATTTCTACGGCGGCGACAATCATCTCCTGACCGGGATGGCACGCATGCTGGAGGACCACGGCTTTCGTCTGCTGGGCGCTCACGAAGTCGCACCGGATATCCTGGTACAGGAAGGCAATCTGGGTCTTGTGGCGCCGGCCGCGCGCGACTTCGACGATATTGCGCACGGACTCGAGGTATTGCGAACGATCGGTCCGCTGGATATCGGGCAAGGCGTGGTGGTCGCGAACCGGCATGTGATTGCTGTCGAAGCCGCGGAGGGCACCGACCAGATGCTGGCGCGCGTCGCGGATCTGCGGCGCAGCAAGCGCTTCCGGGCGCCGCCCGGCACCGGCGTTCTGGTCAAGGCGCCCAAGCCCGGGCAGGATCGCCGCTTCGACCTGCCCTCGATCGGCCCCCGCACGGTCGAGGGTATTATCGAGGCCGGACTCTCGGGTCTCGCCGTCGCCGCGGGTGGCGCCATCGTTGCCGAGCCGCAGATTGTGGTCCAGAAAGCCGACCAGGCCAAAGTCTTCGTGTTCGGCTTTCCCGAGACCGCAGGCGCATCGGCATGAAGATTTTTCTGGTTGCGACCGAAGAATCCGGCGACCGTCTCGGCGCGGCGCTGATGCAGGCGTTGAAAGCCAGACTGGGCGAGGCAGTCGAATTCCGGGGGGTCGGCGGCTATGAAATGGCGGCGCAGGGCTTGCCGTCGCTGTTTCGTATCGACGATCTCGCCATCGTTGGACTGGCCGGCATCACACAAGCCCTGCCGATGATCCTGTCGCGCATCCGCCAGACAGCGAATGCCGCGCTCGACGAACGTCCCGATGTAATGGTCATCATCGACTCGCCGGATTTCACCCACCGGGTGGCGCGCCGCGTCCGCAAGAAGAACCGCTCGATCCCGATCGTGAATTACGTCTCGCCATCGGTCTGGGCCTGGCGGCCCGGGCGAGCTCGTTCCATGAGCCGCTATATCGACCACGTGCTGGCGCTGCTGCCGTTCGAACCCGGCGTCCACAAAACGCTCGGCGGGCCGCCCTGCACCTATGTCGGTCACCCCCTGGTCGAACAGGTCGACGAGTTGCGCCCCAACGCGGACGAGGCGGCGCGACGCATGAACGGCACGCCGACGCTCCTGGTGCTGCCGGGCAGCCGCAAGAACGAGATCCGCCGCCTGATCGAGCCGTTCGGCCGCGCCATCGAACGCGTCGCGAAGACGGTCTGGCCGCTCGACATTGTCATTCCCACGACGCCGCATCTGCAGGACCTGGTCGTGCGTGAGACCGCGCGCTGGCCGCTGCGGCCGAAGATCGTGGTGAAGCGCGAAGACCGCCGCGCCGCGTTCCGGGAGGCCCGGGCCGCACTTGCCAAATCCGGGACCGTTACGCTCGAACTCGGGGTGTCCGGCGTGCCGATGATCACCGCATACAAGGTGGCATCCTGGGAGGCCGCGATCGCCCGCCGCCTGATCCGGGTACCGTCCGTGATCCTGACCAATCTGGTGCTGGGAGAGAATGTCGTCCCCGAATTCATCCAGACCGATTGTACGCCCGAAAAGCTCTCGGCCGCACTGGCACCGCTCCTGTCCGACAGCCCCGAGCGGCGCAGACAGACTGACGCGTTTGCGCGACTCGATGAGATCATGCAGATCGGCACCGCCCAGCCCGCCCGCCGTGCGGCCGAAATCGTCGAGCAAGTCGCGACCAAATCCGGCCCGGCGAGCTGACCATGCGCCGGGAAGCACTGGCATCCGGCCCCGTAACCGCCTAATTTGCAGCGTCTTGTCACAATGCCTGATCCGGCGCGAGCGCCCATGCTAAACGGTCATAATTTAAAAACACCAGCGATAACAGGCGTTTGCGGACATCTTCCGGATTACGTGCTGACCAACGCGGAATTGGCTCGTCTGGTCGATACCTCTGACGCCTGGATCACCGAACGCACCGGAATTCAGGAGCGCCGCATCCTGAAAGGCGAGGGGCTCGGCACCTCGCATATGGGCGCGGAGGCCGTGAAGGGCCTGCTCAAGCGCACCGGCAACAAGCCCTCCGACATCGACCTGCTGATCTGCGCGACCACGACGCCGGACATGGTGTTTCCATCGACCGCCAACCTGATCGCCGACATGGTCGGCCTGGGGCCGGTTGGGTCCTTCGACGTGCAGGCGGCGTGTTCGGGCTTTATCTACGCCATCACCATTGCCTCGCAATTCGTCGCCAACGGCCAGTGCAAGAAGGTCGTGGTGGTGGGCGCCGACAAGATGTCGACGATCATCGATTACACCGACCGCGCGACCTGCGTGCTGTTCGGCGACGGCGCCGGCGCGGTGCTGATCGAGCCCAGCCCGAATGGCGAAGGCATCCTCGACACCCTGATCCGCTCGGACGGATCGGGCATGATTCATCTGCACCAGAAGGCGGGTGGCAGCCGTTTGCCGCCCAGCGCCGAAACGGTGGCGAAGCGCATGCATTACGTCCATCAGGAAGGCGCGGCGGTCTACAAGTTCGCCATCGCCAAGATGGCGGAGGTGGCGGGCGAGATCATGAGCCGCAACAATCTGCGCGCCGACATGATCCAGTGGCTGGTGCCGCATCAGGCCAACCGGCGCATCATCGAATCGACCGCCGAGCGGATGGGCCTGCCGATGGATCGCGTGATGATGACGATCCAGAAATACGGCAACACCACAGCGGCGACGATCCCGCTTTGCCTGTGGGATTACGAGAGCAAGCTCAAGACCGGCGACCGGCTGATCCTGGCGGCATTCGGCGGCGGTTTTACCTGGGGCGCGTCCTACGTGACGTGGGCTTATGACGGCGCCGAGCGCGTCAAGCAGACCAACGGCAGCGGCGCGCAGGCGGCGTGAGCGGCCATTGATCCGGCGCCACGTCTTCATAGCATTCTGATCCGCGGCGCAGACGAAGGCACGGGCGTTGAGTCGTGAGGTTTCGTCGGCGCTGCCGGTTGCGTCGGCGCAGCGTCAGCTGCGTTTTTCGGCGCATAGCGCTGCTGCAGGTCTTGCCAACGCACAACTTCGGCGTCGGCCGCCAAAGCCGCAGCCTTGTTTTTCATTCCGCTGGCGCTTGCTTTGATCGCGGCGCGAATCCAGACCCGGGCCTCCTCAGGCAGCTGCCACCAGAATTGCCGGAAGCAAGCCTGTGCATCGCCCATGCAATCGAGGGCGCGCCGGCATGGCGCCTTGCCGCAGACGCGCCAGAACTGCAGCGCGCGGCAGAGCGGACGCAAGTCCTGCCCCTCGCTGTCGGAATCGTCTTGTCGCTGTGCCGTTCGGCGGTGGCGCTTGTCGGGCTTGCTCATGGTCTCCTCTGACGAATGGGGTGATTGGAAAGGACAGCGGGCGGCCGTCCGCGATCCCGCGGCGCATCCGCGCCCGGGCTGCGCTGAAATCCCCTCGCAGCGAAGTGAGGGGAGGTGGGGCGCCGCGCGGCGCACCAGCCGATGTCCGCACCACGAGGATGCGGCGCGCGCGTTTTCGCAGCGCGCTCGCCTCGCGGCGCCCCACCGCGGCGTTCTGACGGGGCCTGAAAGCCGCCGCCAACCCCGGGCCGCGCTTCCGGCGCCGGGACAGGCCCGACGCCACTAGCGAGCTCCTCGCACGCCGGTCCTAGTGCCGGCAGGGCGGGGTTCCGGGGCCACCCGGGAGCCGGACCCACGTCAGGGCCGGCCCGCAGGGCGCCGCGTCCCACTCCATCCGCCGAACGTCTCCGGAAGACGCCCCTCGCGAGCAGGACGATGATAGGTATGCTATCCTATAGGAATATTGTCAAGGGGCTCGCGCCGACAGGGCTCTTCAGCCCTCACCCTGAGGAGCCGTGCGCAGCACGGCGTCTCGAAGGGCGAGGGCGAAAGCTAGAAGAATATTGGTGTAACCGGCCTCTCCTTCGAGACGCGATCCTTACGGATCGCTCCTCAGGATGAGGCCTTCGGCGGATGAGCGCTCTGAAATCGGCTCATGAGGAAGCCCGGTTACTTCCCGTATTTGTCCCAGGCCCACAGCGCCAGAAGCACGATCAGCGAACCGACGAAGGCCGCCACCACGTCGCGCAGCGAGATCGAAATCCGGTCGAGATTCGGAAACAGCCCGAACAGCCGAAACAGGAAGCCGCCCAGGAGCGCGCCGACGAGGCCGAGCGCGGCATTGCGCCAGACCCCAAAGCCGGCCTTGTGCCAGGTGATGGCGTAGCCGGCGAGCGTGCCGCCGATCAGGCCGACAGCGACCCAGACGATCAATTGCGCGAATGTTGGCATCATGGCTCGTCTCCCCGCCATTCTGAATCAAATGACGAACGAGCCTACACGCGAATCGCGCGAGCGCTGAAATGAAAAGGCCGGCGCTTGAGCCGGCCTTTCGAAAAACCAGGGATTACCCCGGTCGGCCGGAGTGCATTCGACATGGGACGAACCGGCCGGCCCTTGGCTGTCATGCCCCGCGAAGGCGGGCATCCAGCAACGATCAAAGAGATTGTGATTACTGGGTCGCCCGCTCTCGCGGGCGATGACAAAAGCTGGTGGCGCAAGTCACGCTCAAGCGGGCGGGCTTATGCCTTACGGGTCGAGATCGGCACGTAGTCGCGGCGGGTCGGGCCGGTATAGAGCTGGCGCGGGCGGCCGATCTTCTGCTGCGGATCCTCGATCATTTCCTTCCACTGCGCGATCCAGCCAACCGTTCGCGCAACGGCAAAGAGCACGGTGAACATCGAGGTCGGGAAACCCATCGCGCGCAGCGTGATGCCCGAATAGAAGTCGATATTCGGATAGAGCTTCTTCTCGATGAAATAGTCGTCGTGCAGCGCGACGCGCTCCAGCTCCATCGCCACCTGCAACAGCGGATCGTCCTGATGGCCGACCTCGGCCAGCACTTCGTGGCAGGTCTTCTGCATGATCTTGGCGCGCGGATCGTAGTTCTTGTAGACCCGGTGGCCGAAGCCCATCAGGCGGAAGCTGTCGTTCTTGTCCTTGGCGCGCTTCACATATTCCGGGATGCGGTCGACCGAGCCGATCTCTTCCAGCATCTTCAGCGCGGCTTCGTTGGCGCCGCCATGCGCGGGACCCCACAGACAGGCAACGCCGGCGGCGATACAGGCAAACGGGTTCGCGCCCGAGGAGCCGGCGAGACGGACGGTCGAGGTCGACGCATTCTGCTCGTGGTCCGCATGCAGGATGAAGATGCGATCCATCGCGCGCGCCATCACCGGGTTCGGCTTGTAATCCTCGGTCGGCACCGCGAAGCACATCTTCAGGAAGTTCGACGAATAATCGAGCGCGTTGGTCGGATACACGAAGGGCTGGCCGATCGTATATTTGTAAGCCATCGCAGCGAGCGTCGGCAGTTTTGCGATCATGCGGATCGAGGCGACCAGACGCTGATAGGGATCGGAGATGTCGGTGGAGTCGTGATAGAAGGCCGACAATGCGCCGACCGAGCCGACCATCACCGCCATCGGATGGGCGTCGCGCCGGAAGCCCTGGAAGAAGCGGCTCATCTGCTCGTGCACCATGGTGTGGTTGGTGACGCGCTTGACGAAATCGGCCTTCTGGGCGGCGGTCGGCAATTCTCCAAACAACAGCAGATAGCAGGTCTCCAGAAAGTCGCCGTGCTCTGCAAGCTGCTCGATCGGGTAGCCGCGATATAGCAGGATGCCTTCATCGCCGTCGATATAGGTGATCTTGGATTCGCAGCTCGCGGTCGACGTGAAGCCGGGGTCGTAGGTGAACATCCCGGTCGTCGCGTAGAGCTTCGAGATGTCGAGAACCTCGGGCCCGATGGTTCCGGCTTTGACCGGGTAATTGTGGCTGTCGTCGCCGACCGTGACTTTGGCAGTCTTGGCGCTTGCCGTCTTCGCGTCCATCGGCATCCCCTTACGAGCAACCCGGATGATCTGACCGCGATCGGCCGGTCGAATTCCGACCAGCTCTCAAGCCCAGCATCCGGGGAATTGGTCCAGAGCTTTTGGCGTATCCCATCCCATTCCGCACTGCAAGATGGGCCAAAGTCAACGCAGGTCAGGAACCGCGATGTGGTCACCGCGCGGCCGGAAAAGCCGCTGCGTCGCACGGGATCAGGCGGCGACCGTGCCGCTTTTCAGGGCCTGTTCGCGAATGCGCGCCAGGCTGTCGGTCTTTCCCAGCACCGCCAGGACGTCGAAAATTCCGGGAGACGTCACGCGGCCGGTGAGCGCGGCGCGCAACGGTTGCGCGACCGACCCTAGTTTCACGTTGGCGGAATCGGCAAAGGTCCGCACCGCCGCTTCGGTGCTTTGCGCCGACCAGTCCGGAAGCGCCTCGAAATGCGGGAGCAAGTCCCGCAACAGGACGCGCGCGTCGGCCGTCAGCAACGCCCGCGCCTTGTCCTCCATCGGCAGGGGCGGATCGGACCAGATGAAGCGCGAATGGTCGAGCAGTTCGACCAGCGTCTTCGCCCGCTCCTTCAGGCCCGGCATCGCCTTCAGCAGCTTGTCACGCATCGCGTCGTCGAGCTGGGCGTTCAGCTCTGGCCCGCCTGCGAGATAGGGCAGGGCTCGTACGAACGCCTCCAGCAGCGACGCGTCGGACATGGTCCGCATGTAGTGCCCGTTCAGGCTTTCCAGCTTGACGAAATCGAACCGCGCCGCCGAACGGCCGATGTGCGGGAGATCGAACAGCTCGATCATCTCGCGGGTCGAGAATATCTCCTGATCGCCGTGGCTCCAGCCGAGCCGGACCAGATAATTGCGCAGCGCCTCCGGCAGATAGCCCAAAGCCCGATAGGCATCGACGCCGAGCGCGCCGTGCCGCTTCGAGAGTTTCGACCCGTCCGGACCATGGATCAGCGGGATATGCGCCATCACCGGGACCGGCCAGCCGAGCGCTTCGTAGATCTGCGTCTGGCGCGCGGCATTGGTCAGATGATCGTCGCCGCGGATGATGTGGGTGACGTCCATGTCGTGATCGTCGACCACGACCGCGAGCATATAGGTCGGGTTGCCGTCGGAACGCAGCAGAACGAGGTCGTCGAGATCCGCATTCTGCCAGACCACACGGCCCTGGACCTGATCCTCGATCACGGTCTCGCCGGTGAGCGGCGCCTTCAGACGGATGACCGGTTTGGCTCCGGCCGGCGCTTCGGATGGATCGCGGTCGCGCCAACGCCCGTCATAGAGCCGGGCCCGGCCGGCGGCGCGAGCGGTTTCCCGCATCTGCGTGAGTTCCTCAGGCGTGGCATAGCATCGATAGGCTTTGCCGGACGCCAGCAGCTGTTCGGCGACCTCGCGGTGACGGGCGGCGCGGGCGAATTGATGAACCGCCTCTCCGTCCCAGGTGATGCCGAGCCAAGTCAGCCCGTCGAGGATTGCATCGATCGCCGCCTCGGTGGAGCGCTCGCGGTCGGTATCCTCGATTCGCAGCAGCATCTTGCCATCGCGGCCGCGCGCATACAGCCAGTTGAACAAGGCCGTGCGGGCGCCGCCAATATGCAGGAAGCCGGTCGGGGAGGGTGCGAAGCGGGTAACGACGGTCATGCGGGGGACGTATCGGTTTCGGTTCGGCCCATCTATCATGGTGGGCGCGCTTTCGGAAACAGCGCTTGGCCGGATATTGCGGCAAGGACGGGGCACGGTTACCTGAAACTTCCGCTGCTTGGCTCCCCGACACGAATTTGGCAGACAGGCGCCTGCGAACCCTGATCGCAGGCAAGAGAGGCAAAATGGCCGTGGACGACACGTCGACTTTGGAAGCGGGGCGCGATTTCATTCGCGATATCGTACAAGCCGATCTCGATTCCGGTCGCTGCAAGACGGTCGTGACCCGGTTTCCGCCGGAGCCGAACGGCTATCTGCATATCGGCCACGCCAAATCCATCGGACTGAATTTCGGGATCGCGCAGGAATTCGGCGGACGCTGCCACCTGCGTTTCGACGACACCAATCCGGTCAAGGAGGAGCAGGAATATATCGACGCCATCAAGGAGGATGTGCGCTGGCTCGGTTACGATTGGGGTCAGCATCTCTATTACGCGTCGGATTATTTCGAGCAGCTCTATGAATGGGCCGAATTGCTGATCCGCGAAGGCAAGGCCTATGTCGACGACCAGTCGCCGGACGAGATGCGGGCGGCACGCGGCACCCTGACCGAGCCGGGCAAGAACTCGCCGTTCCGCGACCGTTCGATCGAAGAAAACCTCGATCTATTCCGACGGATGCGAGCCGGCGAATTCCAAAATGGCGCGCGGGTGCTGCGGGCCAAGATCGACATGACATCGGGCAACATCAATCTGCGCGATCCGGTGCTTTACCGGATTTTGCACGCGCATCATCCGCGCACCGGAACCGCCTGGAAGATCTATCCAAGCTACGATTATGCGCATGGGCAGTCGGACGCGATCGAGCACGTCACGCATTCGGTCTGCACGCTCGAATTCGAGGATCACCGGCCGCTTTATGACTGGTGCATCGAGAATCTGCCGGTGCCGTCGCGGCCGCGCCAGTACGAATTCGCGCGGCTGAACCTGAGTTACACCGTCTTGTCCAAGCGGGTGCTGAACCGGCTGGTGCAGGATGGCCATGTGTCGGGCTGGGACGACCCGCGGATGCCGACGCTCGCGGGCCTGCGCCGGCGCGGCGTGCCGCCGGCGGCTTTGCGCGATTTCGTCAAGCGGATTGGTGTCGCCAAGGCCAACAGCGTCGTCGATATTGCGATGCTCGATTTCTCGATCCGCGAGGCGCTGAACAAGACCGCGCTGCGGCGCATGGCGGTGCTGCGGCCGCTGAAGGTGGTGATCGAGAATTATCCGGAGGGAGGCGGCGAAGAGCTTGAGGCCATCAATCATCCCGACGATGAGAGCGCCGGCACCCGCAAGATCCGCTTCGGCCGCGAGATTTTCATCGAGCAAGACGACTTCATGGAGGATCCGCCGAAGAAGTTCTTCCGGCTGTCTCCCGGCAAAGAGGTGCGGCTGCGTTACGCCTATTTCATCACTTGCCGCGAGGTGGTGAAGAATGCGGCCGGCGAAATCGTCGAGCTGCGCTGTACCTACGATCCGGCGACCAAGGGCGGCAACGCTCCGGACGGGCGCAAGGTGAAAGCCACCATCCATTGGGTCTCGGCGCAGGAAGCGGTGCCGGCCGAAGTGCGGCTCTACAATCCGCTGTTCACCAATCCCGACCCGGACGTCGGCGATTTCGCCGCTGAAATCAATCCGAATTCGCTGGAGGTGTTGCCGGACGCCAGACTCGAGCCGGCCGCCATCGCCGACAAAGTGGGCGAGCCGGTCCAGTTCGAGCGGCAGGGCTATTTCGTGCGCGACCGGGACTCGACCCCCGAACGGCCGGTGTTCATCCGGACCATCGGACTGCGCGACACCTGGGCGAAGGTTTCGGCAAGCAGTTGATCCCGTTCTCACAGGACACCTGCTGATATAGCCTCAACCCCCGGTCGAGTGTCGGGGCGGGGCTCACGGTGGGCGAGGGCGATCCCAAGGACCGCAGGCGGGAAGAAACGCGCAAGGGCGCGCGAGCCGGCACGTGGCCGCTTGGGGGACGCACCCGCGATGGCTCGTCCGGCTGGCCCGAGGCGCTGTCCCCCTTGTTGCAGGGCGCCGGCGCGCGCATGGGCAACTGGATTGCCTATGACACCGCACCAGGACGCCTCATTCCGTGGCTGCCGATCGCATTCGGCTTGGGCGTCGTCCTTTATTTCGCGGCGGATCGCGAGCCATTCCTGTGGGCCGGCATCGCTCTCACCGCCGCGGCAATATTTCTATGCATTGCGGTCCGAACGCGGCCGCTGGCGTTTCCGGTTGCCGTGGCCGCCGCCGCGATCGCATGCGGATTCACACTCGCGGCCTGGAAAACCGCGCGCATCGCGCATCCGATCCTGACCGCGCCCGCGTTCAATGTGACCTTGTCGGGCTTCGTCGAAACTAGGGAAGAACGCGAGCGCAGCGACCGCATTGTGATCCGCGTGCACACCATGAGCGGGGCGCGGCCCGATATCAAGCTCGAGCGGGTGCGTGTTTCGGTCCGGAAAGGAATGGCGCCTCCGGTTGCGTCCTTTGTCGAATTGCGAGCACGACTCAATCCGCCGCTCTCACCGCTGCGACCCGGCGGTTATGACTTTGCGCGGGATCACTATTTTCAACGGCTTGGTGCCACCGGATTCGTACTCGGCGCGATCAGGCAGGTGACACCCCCCGAGCCACCGGGTTTGTGGCTGCGATACATTGCAGCCATTGGCTCGCTCAGGGACGCGATCGACGCGCGCATCCGCGCCGCCATTCCGGGCGACAAGGGAGCGATCGCATCAGCGCTGATCACCGGAAAGCGCGACGCGATATCGTCCTCCGTCAACGAGGCCATGTATATCTCCAGCCTCGCGCATGTGCTGTCGATCTCCGGCTATCATATGGCCGTAGTTGCCGGCATCGCCTTCTTTACGTTCCGCGCCGGCCTCGCGCTGGTCCCTTTGGTCGCCAGCCGTTACCCAATCAAGAAATGGGCGGCCCTGGCGGCGCTGTGCATGGCGGCATTCTATCTGCTGCTCTCCGGCGCCGAGGTGGCGACCCAGCGGGCCTTCATCATGACTGCGATCGTATTGATCGGCGTGATCTTCGACCGTCCCGCCCTCACATTGAGAACGATCTGCGTCGCCGCGCTGGTGCTGCTCACGATTTCGCCGGAGTCGGTCGTCCATCCGAGCTTCCAGATGTCGTTTGCGGCAACCCTGGCGCTGATCGCTGTCTACGAGCGGGGTCTTCCATTGATGTCGGCCGAGCCCGGCACCCCGGTCGCGGCACGGATCGCATTATGGGGCGGACGGGAAGTGGCGGCGCTGATCGTGGCGTCTCTGGTCGCGGGCTCGGCAACGACGCTGTTTGCTGCCTACCATTTCCATCGGCTCGCGCCTTACGGTGTGCTCGCCAATCTGTTCGCTATGCCGGCGGTATCGGTCTGGGTCATGCCGGCCGGCATCCTGGGACTGATCGCACTTCCCTTCGGATTCGACCGGCCGTTCTGGTGGCTGATGGGGGAGGGCATCGACTGGATGATCGTGGTCGCGACCTGGGTCGCCAGCCTGCCCGGCGCGGTCGGGCGGATACCGGCCTTCGGCGTCGGTGTCATGCTGATCGGGGCCGCCGGACTGGTGGTGATGTGCCTGCTGCGATCGCCGCTCCGTTGGAGCGGCGCTTTGCTGGTTGGGCTTTGCATTGTCTTTGCCTGGACGACGCCGCGTCCGGACGTTTTTGTGTCCGTCGATGCAGGCATGATGGCGGTGCGGGACGCCAGCGGCATATTGCGGGTCATGGCCAGCCGCCGTGACGGCTTTGCCTTGCGGCAATGGCTTGCGGCCGATGGAGATGCCAGAACCGACAAGGACGACTCGTTGACCCAGGGCATCCGCTGCGATCAGGCGGGATGTGTCGCACGGCTGGCGGACGGCCGCGCGGTCGCACTCTCGCTAACCGCGGATGCCTTGAGCGAGGATTGCGAGGTCGCCGCCATTGTGGTGACGATGCGCAACGCACCTCCGGGATGTGCGGCCATCGTGATCGACCGCAACGCGGCGCGGGCTGGCGGCGCTGTTTCCGTCCGGCTGGAGGGAGGCTCGCTCAATCTGCAGGCGGCACGTCCCGAAACTCAGGACCGGCCGTGGGCGCGACGGGCACCAGCGCCTGCGGCGCCACAGCGTCCGGCGCAGCCGCGCGATGCCACACCACGCCCGGCCGACCTGGAAGCCGACGATGCGCCATCAGTAGCGGCGGAATAGCCCGACCAGCTTGCCCTGAATGCGGACCCGCGTTGGCGGCAGGATACGAACTTCATACGAGGTGTTAGCGGGTTCAAGCGCGATGGAAGCGCCGCGCCGTCGAAAGCGCTTTAGCGTCGCTTCTTCATCGTCAATCAGAGCAACGACGATATCGCCGGTATCGGCGGCTTCCGACTTGCGGATCAACACCGTGTCGCCGTCCAGAATGCCGGCATCGACCATGGAATCGCCGCGCACTTCGAGTGCGAAATGATCGCCCGACGTGAGCATGTCTGGCGGCACATTGATGGTGTGGCTCTTGGTCTGGATCGCCTCGATCGGCGTGCCGGCTGCGATCCGGCCCATCATCGGAACCGCGACCGGGCGGCCGCCGTCGTCTTCCGACGATGTCCGCACCCGGCCAAGATTTCCTTCGATCACGCTCGGGGTGAAGCCACGGCGCGGCGCGCCGCCCTGGTTGACCGAATCCGGCAACTTGATCACCTCGATGGCGCGCGCCCGGTTCGGCAGACGCCGGATGAAACCACGCTCCTCGAGCGCCGTGATCAGGCGATGGATGCCGGATTTGGAGCGCAGATCGAGTGCGTCCTTCATCTCGTCAAAGGAGGGTGGGACGCCAGCTTCCTTCAGGCGCTCGTTAATGAATCGCAAAAGCTCGAACTGCTTGCGGGTCAGCATTTCAGGTGTCTCCCGGACAGCGTCAGGATCTTCGAACAAACCCAAGGGATACGAAACAAATCATGAACAGACACTATATGTTCGATATGTGTTCCGCAACCCCTTAATTTGAAGTGAAGAAAGCGGACGGTCCCTAAAGGGGAAGCTTTAGGATAACGCAGGGTGACCCTGCGAGCGCCTGTGACGCGTGCGGTTCGCGGACCACAAGGCAGTCCGCATCTGCCAATACGCGGGTCATGGACGAATCCTGGGTCGGGAACGGAGTTGCCACCAGCGCGCCGCGGGACGAACGCGAGAGCCGCGCCCGGAGGTAGTCGGCGCGCTCGTCGTTCTCGGGCAGGTCGCAGCCGAGAAGGGCCTGTTCGCTCGGAACCGAAACATCGGCGCGGCCGGTCAGGGTGCGCAACAGCGGGACGAGAAACAGGACGGCGCAGACGAAGGCTGAGACCGGATTGCCCGGAAGCCCGAGCACCTGGATCGGCCCGAGCCTGCCGTGCATCAACGGCCGGCCAGGCCTCATCGCGATCTTCCAGAATGACAGATCCATGCCTTCTTCGGTCAGTGCCCGCTGCACCAGGTCATAGTCGCCGACCGAAGCGCCGCCCATGGTGACGAGCACGTCGGCACGCCTCATACGCGCGTCCCGGATGGCCGCTACGGTATCGGCAACGGTGTCGCGCGCGATCCCAAGGTCGCTGACGTCGGCACCCTCCTGCCGGGCCAGCGTCGCCACCGAATAGCCGTTCGAATAGACAATCTGCCCGGGTCCGGGCTGACGCCCGGGCAGGACCAGTTCGTCTCCGGTAGCGAGCAAGGCGACGCGCGGCTTGCGGTGAACCGGCAGGATCGGGTGGTTCATCGCCGCGGCAAGGCCAAGATCGCGGCCGGTCAGGACACGGCCGCGTGTCAGCAATGTCTCGCCTTCCTTGAAATCCAGTCCGGCGCCCCGGATATGCCGGCCCTTCCGCGGCACCGTCGTCACGATGACATTGTCGCCTTCGCGACGGGTGTCCTCCTGCACAACGATGGTGTCGGCACCGGCCGGCAATTCGCCGCCGGTGAAAATCCGCACCGCCTGTCCCGGTCTCACTTCGCCGGTGAACGGCCGGCCGGCTGCGACTTCGCCTATGATTCTGAGATCGGTCGGCGCGACGGTGACGTCTTCGGCACGCACCGCATAGCCATCCATCGCCGACACATCCACGGGCGGCTGGGTCCGCAACGAGCGGACATCGTCAGCGAGCACGCGGCCATGGGCTTCCGTGATCGGTACGCGTTCGGTCGGCAGCGCGCTGGCCTGCGCCAGCACACGTTGCAAGGCTTCGGCGACGGGCAGAAGCGCCATCGTTTAAGAGCCCGCGCTGTAGCGACCGGACTTTCCGCCGGTCTTCTCGACCAGACGGATGTTTTCGATTCGCATGCCGCGCTCCACTGCCTTGACCATGTCATAAACAGTCAGGCACGCGACCGAAACTGCCGTCAGCGCTTCCATCTCAACGCCGGTTGGTCCGGTGACTTTCACACTCGCGCGCACGGTGATGCCGGGAAGCGCCGGATCGGGCCTGAGATCGACGCTGACCTGCGACAGCGCCAGCGGATGGCATAGCGGAATAAGCTCGTGGGTGCGCTTGGCCGCCATGATGCCGGCGATGCGCGCGGTCCCGAGCACGTCGCCCTTCTTGGCGTCGCCTGACAAGACCAGATCAAGCGTCGCTTTGGTCATCACCACGCGTCCCTCGGCGACCGCGACGCGCTCGGTCGCCGCCTTGTCGGAGACGTCGACCATATGCGCCTCGCCCGAGGCGCCAAGATGGGTCAAGACCTTGCCGGACATGGCTAGCTCGCCGCAGCGCGGACAGGTGTCCGCGCCAGCAGGGAGCGGGTCGCCTCGGCGACATCGTTCGCGCGCATCAGACTCTCACCGATCAGGAAGGTGGAGATTCCCACGTCCGACAATAGCGCGAGATCGGCGGGGGTGAAAATGCCGCTCTCGCCGACGATCAGCCGGTCGCGCGGCACCTTCGGCGCCAGCGCCACGCTGACATCGAGCGAGGTTTCGAAAGTGCGCAGATTGCGATTGTTGATGCCGATCAGCCGCGAGCGCAGCCGGAGCGCGCGCTCGAGTTCCGGCTCGTCATGGACTTCGATCAGAACGTCCATGCCGTAGGAGATTGCGGCGGCTTCCAGCTCATGAGCGGTCGCGTCATCGACCGCAGCCATGATGATCAGGATGCAATCGCCGCCCCAGGCGCGCGCCTGCGCCACCTGGTAGGGGTCGAACATGAAGTCCTTGCGTAAGGCAGGCAGGGAGGTGGCAGCCCGCGCCTCAGTCAGGAATTCCGGCCTGCCCTGAAACGAAGGCAGATCCGTCAGCACCGACAGGCAGGCGGCGCCGCCGGCCTCATAGGCCTTCGCAATCGCCACCGGGTCGAAATCCGCCCGGATCAACCCCTTCGAGGGACTGGCCTTCTTGACCTCGGCGATCAGCGCATAATGGCCGGCCGCGCGCTTGCGCAAGATCGCATCGGCAAAGCCGCGCGGCGCGGATGCCGCCCGGGCCTCGGCGTCCAGCGACGCGAAGCTTGTCCCGCGCTTCGCCGCCGCGATCTCCTCGCGCTTGTAGGCCTCGATCGTCTTCAGGATATCGGCCATCAGGTTCTCACGCGTTGGACACCGCGATCAGGCGTTCGAGACGGGTCCGCGCGCCACCGCTCGACAAGGCCTTGCGCGCCTGTTCGGCGCCATCCTTCAGGTCTTTCGCCACGCCCGCAACCACCAGCGTGGCAGCAGCGTTCATGATCGCGACATCGCGATAGGCGCCAGGCTTGTCTTCCAGCACATCCTTGAGCGCCGCTGCATTGTGGTAGGCATCGGCGCCGCGCAGCGCCTCTGGCTTGACCGGCGAGATCCCGATATCGGCGGGCGAAATCTCGAAGGTGCGGATATTGCCGTTCTCGAGCGCAGCCACTGCGGTCGGCCCGGAGGTGGTGATCTCGTCCAGCCCGTCCGAGCCATGCACCACCCACACCGCTTCGGAGCCGAGATTCTTCAGCACCAGCGCAAGTGGTTCGATCCATTGCCGCGAGAACACGCCGACGAGTTGTCGCTTCACGCCGGCCGGATTGGACAGCGGGCCGAGCAGATTGAAGATCGTGCGGGTGCCGAGCTCCACGCGCGTGGCGCCGACATTCTTCATCGCCGGATGATGCGCCGGCGCGAACATGAAACCGATCCCGGCCTCGTAGACGCAGCGGGTGATTTCGTCGGGCCGCAGATCGATCTTGACGCCGAGCGCAGTGAGGACATCGGCCGCGCCCGATTTCGACGACAGCGCGCGATTGCCATGCTTGGCCACCGGCACGCCGGCGCCGGCAACAATGAACGCCGCGCAGGTGGAGATATTGTAGGAGCCCGACGCATCGCCGCCGGTGCCGACCACATCGACCGCGCCGGGGGGCGCTGCGACCTTGGTCATCTTGTCGCGCATCGCGCTGACCGCGCCGGTGATCTCGTCAACGGTTTCGCCGCGCACCCGCAACGCCATCAGCAGTCCGCCCATCTGCGAGGGCGTGGCTTCGCCCGACATCATCCGGTCGAAGGCGTGGGCGGCTTCCTCGCGCGTCAGTGCCGCGCCCGATGCGGCCTTGGCGATCAATGCCTTGAACTCGTCGACCATGATGCGTCCTCAATGCAAGCGACGCTGCGCGCCGTTCCAGGCGGCGGCGAGGTCGAGAAAATTCTTCAGGATCAGATGACCGTGCTCGGAGGCGATGCTCTCGGGATGGAATTGCACCCCATGCAGCGGCAGGGTGCGGTGCGACAGACCCATCACAAGCCCATCATCGGTATCGGCAGTGACCTGCAAGTCATCCGGCATGGTATCGCGCTTCACCACCAGCGAATGATAGCGCGTCGCCTTGAACGAGCCGTTGATGCCGCGGAACACGCTCTGACCCTCATGCCGGATATCCGAAAGCTTGCCATGGACAGGCGAGGGCGCGCGCACCACTTGGCCCCCGAAGGCCTGACCGATGGATTGATGACCAAGGCAGACGCCCAAGATCGGCACGGTGTCCTTGGCTTTCGCGATCAGATCGAGGCAGATGCCGGCCTCGGTCGGGGTGCAGGGGCCGGGCGACAGCACGATCGCGTCGGGTTTCATGGCGATAACCTGATCCGCGCTCAAGGCGTCGTTGCGGTGCACAGCGACGTCCGCTCCCAGCCCGCCCAGATAATGGACGAGATTGAAGGTAAAGCTGTCGTAATTGTCGATCAGGACGATCATGGCACCCGGACAAACGCCGATAAAGATACGCAATCCGCACACGCCGATTGTGGGGCAAACCGGTGGCGCCTGCAGCTTCGGCAGCCGTCGCGGGTCTTAGACGGGGGGTCCGGAGGGGTCAAGCCGAGCCGGCTTTGATCGACGTGCCCGGCACAGCCGCGTTCAGCATCCCGGCTGCAGCCACGACGGTACGGCGCAACCAGATGTGACGGGGATCGTCCTGGTGACGCGCGTGCCAGAGAACACTCATCGTAAAACTGCCGAGGTCGACAGGCGGAGCCATGCTCACAAGGCGTCCCATGCCCGCCGCCGTTTGAGCAAGACTGGTCGGCAGCGTCATGATCAGATCGGAGCCGGCAGCAATCTCCACGGCCGCGAGGAAGCTCGGCACGCGCACTTGTACGCGCCGGCTGAGGCCTCTTTTGGCCAGCGCTATGTCCACGGGTGCCGGGCCGACGCCGGTAACGCTGACCACAATGTGACTGAGCGCGAGATATCGCTCCAGCGTCAGCCCGGAAGCCGCGGCGGGATGTCCGGCTCGCATCAGTGTCACGAACCGGTCGTAGAACAGACGGCGCAGCCGGATGCCCGCAGGCGCATTATCGAACACTCCGATCACCGCATCGGCGGCATCGCTTTCGAGTGATTCGATCGCCGTCGCGGTCGGCGGTAGGATATCGAGGTTGAGGCCCGGGGCCTCGACCGCAAGCCGGGTAAGCAGAAAGGGCACAAGCGACGCAGCCTGGAGGTCGAGCATAGCGAGCCGCACATGCCCCGTCGCTGTCGCCGGGTCGAACGAAACTGTGTGGAGCATCTCGCCGACCCCGGCCAGCGTCCGCTGCAGCCCGGATTGAAGGGCTTCCGCGCGCGCGCTCAGAACGTAACCGCCCGATCCCTCAACGAGCAGCGCATCGCCAAAAAGCGCGCGCAGGCGCGAGAGTGCACGGCTCGCCGCGGGCTGGCTCATGTTGAGACGGCGGGCGGCGCGGGTGACACTTTTTTCCTCCAGCAGTGCGTCCAGCACCACCAGCAGGTTCAGGTCTACGCCCCTTAAATCCACTTGACGCATGTAAAACATATAAACGATGCATTAGACGCATGATAGCCTGTTCTCTAGCTGTACCGCATCGATTTCGCAAATCGCGAACTGATGGAGGACAGCCATGTATGTGGTTTTCGGAGCAAACGGACGAGCCGGCGGAGAAACCGCGAAAGCCCTGCTGGAGCGGGGGAAAGCGGTCCGCGTTGTGGTCCGCCGGGCAGAGCATGGGCAGCGATGGCAGGCCCAGGGCGCGGAAGTGGCTCTTGCCAGTATGGACGATGTCGATGCGGTGAGGCCTGCGCTAAGAGGGGCCGCCGCCGCGTTCCTGTTCAATCCGCCGCCCGTCGCCGCCGACCCGTATGAGCAAACCAGAAGGATCGCAGGCGCCCTGGCCGAGGCTGCCCGACGGGAGCACCTCGCCAAGGCGGTTGTTCTTTCTTCCGTCGGCGCGCAGCACGAAACCGGGACCGGCATCATTGCCACCCTGCATCACATCGAGGCTGCGCTCGCCGGCATCGCGTCCGCGGTCACGTTCCTGCGGCCGGGCTATTTCGTGGAAACCTGGGAGGAGGTCGCGGAGGCGGCGATTGCCGAAGGCACGCTGCCGAGCTTCCTCGAGCCTGACCAAAAAATTCCGATGGTCAGCACCATCGATGTTGGACAGGCAGCCGCTCAATTGATGCGGGAGGACTGGTCGGGAACGCGTATTGTCGAACTGGGCGGTCCGGAAGATTGGAGCGCCCGCGATGTTGCCGTCGCTTTCGCCCAGGTCCTGGGCCGACCAGTCGCCCCGGCCTTCGTGCCCTCAGAGCAGCGCACGGCCGTTCTCGCCGATGCGGGTCTTCCGCGGGCCGTAGCGGACGCCCTTCTCGGCATGTATGAGGGCATCGCAAGCGGCCGAGTTGCACCCGAGCACGGCACCGAACGCCGGCGCGGCACAACATCGCTTCCCGCCGCCGTTGCGCGCATTGTCACGAGGTTTGAAACTGCGGCCTGATCGACAGGTCCAGTGTCATGAAGATGCTATTCGGGTCAAGGACATAGTCGCCGAACGGCTGGCACTCGACGAAGCCGTGGCTCCGGTACAGAGCCACGGCAGGCTGGAAGTAGGACGATGAGCCCGTCTCCAGGCTGAGCCGCTCCAGACCGGCCGCGCGCGCCGTCGCGATAATGTATTCGACCATGACACGGCCAGCGCCTTTGCGCCGGTGGGCCTCGTCCGTGTACATCGACTTGACCTCGCCATGGTCGGACGGAAGCCGCTTCAATGCGCCAATGCCGGCAAGGGCTTTGCCGTCCCATAGCGTCCAGACCGAGACATCGGGTGACTTCAACCCGGAAAGATCCAGCGCATGCGCGCTGCACGGCGCGGTTTCCGCGCGCGCGCGAGTCACGTACGTCTGTATCATCGCAATCACGCGCGGATCGTCGAGGTCGGCCGGGACGATTCGGAACATGCTGCAGCTACTGCCCGCGGAAGGCGATAGAGGTCAGGCCTTATGGATCGGGTCGATCCAGGGCACGCTTTCCGGCTTTTCGACCGGCTCGATATCGAGATTGACCACGACGGCCTCGTTGTCCGAGCGCACCAGCACGCATTCAAGCACCTCGTCGGGACTTGCATTGATCTCCTGATGCGGAACGAACGGCGGCACGTAGATGAAGTCGCCGGGACCCGCCTCGGCGACGAACTCGAGGTGCTCGCCCCAACGCATGCGCGCCTTTCCGCGAATGACATAGATCACGCTTTCCAGTTCGCCATGATGATGCGCACCGGTTTTGGCATTCGGGTGAATATGGACGGTGCCCGCCCAGATCTTCTGGGCGCCGACGCGTGCGGCATTGATCGCGGCTTTTCGATCCATGCCGGGCGTCTGCGCGGTGTTGCCGTCCAGCGAACCGGCCGGGATCACCCGCACGCCGTCATGCTTCCACTTGCTCTCGTGTGAATGGTCTTCATGCGAATGGTCTTGGCCCATGTCTGCCTTCCGTGTGTTGACTATTGCCCGCGGCCGGCACTGCTCGCAAAACGCCGCGCTTCCTCGGCGGCGCGAAACAGCGCCCTCGCCTTGTTGACGCATTCCTGCTGCTCGGAGGCGGGATCGCTGTCGGCGACAATCCCCGCGCCGGCCTGCACATACATAGTGCCGTCCTTGATCACGGCAGTGCGCAGCACGATACAGGTATCCATCTCGCCTGCGGCAGAGAAATAGCCGACGCAGCCGGCATAGATGCCGCGCTTCTCCTTCTCCAGTTCGTCGATGATCTGCATCGCCCGCACCTTGGGTGCGCCCGAGACGGTGCCGGCCGGGAAGCCCGCGACCAGGGCATCGAGCGCGTCGCAATCATCTTTGAGCGCTCCTTCCACATTGGAGACGATGTGCATCACCTGGCTGTAGCGCTCGATGAAGAATTTATCGGTGACGTCGACGGTGCCGATTTTAGCCACCCGTCCGACATCGTTGCGGCCGAGATCGAGCAGCATCAGATGTTCGGCGCGTTCCTTCGGGTCGGCGAGCAATTCGCGTTCGAGTGCGATGTCTTCGTGCGGCGTTGCACCGCGCGGCCGCGTGCCTGCGATCGGGCGGATGGTGACGCGGCCTTCGCGCACCCGCACCAGGATTTCCGGACTCGAACCGGCAATTGCAAGGCCGTCGAGATCGAGAAAGTAGAGAAACGGCGCCGGATTGACCCGCCGCAGCGCGCGATAGAGCGAGAACGGCGACAGATCGAACGGCGTCTCGAAGCGCTGCGACAGCACCACCTGGAAGATGTCGCCGGCCGCGATGTACTCCTTCGCCTGCGCGACCATGCCCGAATATTCGGCGGCGCTGGTGTTCGAGGTCGCATGCGCGGCGATGCCGCCGGAATGCTCCTCGCGCATCGATTTCGACAAAGGTGCATCGAGCCAGTCGACAATTGCCGTCAAACGCTCGGTTGCCCGCGCAAGTGCCACTGTAGCCGGGACACCGGGCTCAGGACGCACCGGCGTTACGATGGCGATCTGATCCTTCACCGAATCGAACACGACCACAATCGTAGGACGGATCAAAAGCGCATCGGGTGCGCCGAGCGGATCGGGGTTGACGTTCGGCAGGCACTCCATCTGCCGCACCATGTCATAGCCGAGATAGCCGAACAGCCCGGCGGCGGGCGGCGGCAGCACGTCCGGCAAGTCGATCCGGCATTCTGCGATCAGCGCGCGCAGTGCTTCGAGCGGCGGCTGCAGGCAGGGCGCGAAGGCGTCGTTCACCTGCGAGGCGCTCCGGTTGATCTCGGCCTGCGCGCCGCGCGTGCGGAAGATCAGATCGGGCTCAAGTCCGATGATCGAGTAGCGGCCGCGCACCGCGCCGCCCTCGACCGACTCGAACAGAAAGCTCATCGGCCGGCCGTCCGCAATCTTCAGGAACGCGGATACCGGCGTTTCGAGATCGGCGACAAGATGGGTCCATACGACTTGCGGCGCGCCACCGTCGTAGCGCGCCGCGAAGTCATCCGGTGCAGGCTCGATGATCATGGCATCCGGCGCGAATCTGCGCCCGCGCTCCGTTAATTGACGCTGCCGCCGATCACCTGATTGAGCGCGCCCTCGTTGATCTTGGCCCCCAGCGAGGATTGCAGATCGGCCAGATATTGCGCGACCACATCTTCCGTCAGCATCGAGGTCAAGCCGTCCCGAATCCGCATCGCGTCGGCGGAAGCCGGATCGATCGCCGGTACGGTCACGCCGGTGACGCGGAACACCACCCATTCGGTTGCGCTCGTACCCTGAGCGCTTCCGACGCCGTCCTTCGGAGTTTGGAACACGGCATCCAGCGCGGTGGCCGGGAAATCGCCCTGGGTGCGGTCGCGGCGCAAGGCCACGATGAACTGGGGCTTGGCGCCAATGGCAGCCGCCGCGTCCGAAATGCTCGTGGCCTTGACCTTTTCGGCGGTCTGCTTGGCGAGTTCCCTGAGCTTTGCCGCGACCTGGTCGTTGCGCCAGCGTTCGATCACCCGATCCCGAACGTCGTCGAGCGGGCGTTCGCGGGAGGGCGTGGTCGCGGCGACTTCATACCAGACATAGCCGTCGCCCTTGGCGAGCTGGACCGGATCATTTTCCAAGCCGACTTCGGCGCCGAAAATGGCCGAGAACAGATTGGCGCCGTCCGGCAATTGCGACACCGGATTGCCGTCTGGGCCGCGGCCGGAACGGTCGACGGCCTCGATGGTTTGCACCGGCAGACCGACCTTCTTGGCAAGCTCCGACAGCGTGCCGCCGCCGCCGCGTTCGTCTTCCAGCTTGTCATAGAGATTGCGGACCTCAGTGCGCGCGCGGGTGAGAGCAAGATCGCGCTTCAGTTCGGCGGCCACTTCCTCGAACGGACGCACCGTCTCCGGTTCGACCTTGCCGACATGGATCAGCACGGTGCCGAATCGGCCCTTCACGGGTTCGCTGCTTGAGTCGGGCGGAAGTGCGAAGGCGGCATCGGCCACGGCTGGATCGAGGATCTGCGACTTGGGCACCATGCCGAGATTGATGTCGCTACCTTTGCGGTCGGGAGACGCTGCATACTTTTCGAACGTCATGTCCGGCTGCTTGATCTTTTCAAGCGCCTCGCGGGCATCGGCTTCATTCGGGAACACGATCTGATGGACCGCGCGCCGTTCGGGCGTGACGTATTTCACGCGATCGGCCTCGTAGACCTTCTTCGCGTCCTCGTCGGAAATCGTCATCGCCTTCGCGAGCGCTTCGGCGGACAGCGTCACGATATCGACCTTGCGGAATTCGGGCGCGCGGAACAGGTTCTTGCGCTCGTCGTAAAACTTCGTCAGTTCCTCCGGCGTCGGGTCGGCGATCTCGCCCACCTGGTCCGGCCCGAGCACGATGTAATCGAGCGCGCGCAATTCGTTGACGAAGCGATTTTGTGCATCAATCGCGATCTCCGGCGTCTTCAGCTCGCCGGTCAGGCTACGGATGATTTCCTGCTGCAGCATCTGCTTGCGCCGCTCGGCAACGTAGCGCGCTTCGGTATAGCCGAGCTCCCGCAGGATCGCGTTGAAGCGGTTGGGATCGAACTGGCCGGTAATGCCGCGGAAGGACGGATCGTTGCGAATCTGTTGTGCGACCAGTTCGTTCGGCAGGGTGAGGCCGAGTTGCCGGATATTCTCCTCGAGCGCGGCTTCCGCGATCATCTGGCCGAGCAATTGCCGGTGCAGACCAAGCGCGCGCGCCTGATCGGCGGGGATCGGTTTGCCGACCTGGCGGATCAGCCGCTGCATCTGTTCGTTATAGGATTGCCGGAACCGCTCGATGCCGATTTCGGTCGAGCCGACGGTCGCCACGGTCGAGGCGCCGAAGCCGCGGAAAATGTCGCCGATGCCCCAGACCGCGAACGAAATCGCGATCAGGCCCAGCAGGATTCCGGTGATCAGGCGGCCAAGCCAGTTGCGGGTAGCGTTTTGAATTCCGCGCAGCATGAGAGCTCAGGGTCTTTCGTGGTCGGCGATGAAGTGAAAAGGACGGGCATCATAGAGAGCGCGGCGTGACGCTGCAACACGCTGACAAGTCACGGGAAAGCGCTGGCTCAAGGGACGACCGTCTGATAGCCGGGTGGGTTCTGGGGTGGAAATCGAGCGAAAGAAAGAGGGCCCATGGCGCACGAACCGCGTCCGCTGGTCGCAGGCAACTGGAAGATGCACGGCATTGCCGCATCGGTCGCCGAATTGGAAGCGATTATTGCGGGGCTCGCGAGCCGTCCGCCGGCCGCGGATCTGATGATCTGCCCGCCGGCCACCCTGATCGCAAGTTTCGCCAAGGCGGCGGCCGGGTCTGCCGTCGCGATCGGGGCCCAGGATTGCCATGCCGAGGTGTCCGGCGCCTTTACCGGCGACCTGTCAGCCGAGATGCTGAGGGACTCGGGCGCCACCGCGGTTATCGTCGGACATTCCGAACGGCGCGACCGGCATGGCGAGACCGACGAGATGGTGAAGGCCAAGGCCATGGCCGCCGATCGGGCCGGCCTGACCGCGATCGTGTGCATCGGCGAAACCAGCGAGGAGCGGGAGGCCGGCGCGACCATGGCGCGGATCAAACGCCAGCTCGATGGTTCGCTGCCCGAGAAACTGAACCGGCTGGTGATCGCCTATGAGCCGGTCTGGGCCATCGGCACCGGCCTCACGCCGACCCCGGGCGATGTTGCGGAGGTCCACAAGATGATCCGCAACTATCTGATTTCGAAAGACAAAGAGCAGGGAGCCGCGGTCCGGATCCTGTATGGCGGCTCGGTCAAGCCGCAGAATGCCAAGGAGCTGATGGCGGTTCCGAACGTCAACGGCGCGCTGGTCGGCGGCGCCAGCCTGAAAGCGGCGGATTTCCTCGGTATTGCCGCAGCTTACGTCTGACCGGGCCAATCCCGGGGTGGAATTGTCTCAGCGGATCATGTACAGACCCGCCCGCATTCCTATATGGCGGGTTGAGCGAAGCGGCCCGGCGCGTGGCCAGGATTTTTATCGATGCAGACCGTGATCATCGTCATTCATCTGCTCATCGTCTTGACGATGATCGGCCTTGTTCTGCTGCAGAAGTCGGAAGGCGGCGGTCTGGGCATGGGCGGTGGTGGCGGTTTCATGTCGACCCGCGGCACGGCGAACCTGTTGAGCCGGTCGACCGCCTATCTGGCGGGCGCGTTCTTCGTCACCAGCCTGCTGCTGTCCTGGATGGCCGGCCACAATCGTGCGCCCACCTCCATCATCAATACCGGGACGCCGGCTGGCCCGACCGTGCCGGGCCCGGGATCGCCCACGGTGCCGCTGGGCTCGGGTTCCGGCGGCGTGCTGGATCAGCTTCAGCGGCCCGCAGCGCCCGCCCAACCGGCGGGACCGCAGGTTCCGCAGTCCCAGTAACGCAAAGGACAAGGGCCGGGAAACCGGCCCTTCGAATTTGGCGGGGCAGTTATCCCAAACCCGAGGGGTTCGTCCTCTCGTCGAATCGAGTCCGGGTGTCTAAAGGTTAAATCCCATGACGCGGAAGGAATCGGCGCGGTACGTATTCATCACGGGCGGCGTGGTGTCCTCACTGGGCAAGGGGCTTGCATCGGCGGCGCTCGGCGCGCTGCTGCAGGCGCGCGGCTACAAGGTCCGGCTGCGCAAGCTCGATCCCTATCTCAATGTCGATCCCGGAACCATGTCGCCGTATCAGCACGGCGAGGTGTTCGTCACCGATGACGGCGCCGAGACCGATCTCGATCTCGGCCATTACGAGCGCTTCACCGGGCGTCCCGCCAACAAGCAGGACAACATCACCACCGGGCGCATCTATCAGGACATAATCACCAAGGAGCGGCGCGGCGATTATCTCGGCGCCACCATCCAGGTGGTCCCGCATGTCACCAACGCGATCAAGGATTTCATCCGCGACGGCAACGACGGCTACGACTTCGTGCTGTGCGAAATCGGCGGCACAGTCGGCGACATCGAAGGCCTGCCGTTCTTCGAGGCGATCCGCCAGCTCGGCAACGAATTGCCGCGCGGTCACGCGGTCTACATCCATCTGACGCTGCTGCCGTTCATCCCGAGCGCCGGCGAACTGAAGACCAAGCCGACCCAGCATTCGGTCAAGGAGCTGCGCTCGATCGGCATCCAGCCGGACATTCTGCTGTGCCGGACCGACCGTCCGATTCCGCCCGAGGAACGGCGCAAGCTCGCGCTGTTCTGCAATGTGCGCGAGACCGCCGTGATCGAGGCGCGCGACGCCGACAGCATCTATGGCGTGCCGGAGGCCTATCACGCCGCCGGTCTCGACACTGAATTGCTGTCCGCCTTCGGGCTGGAGACGAAACCCGAGCCCGATCTCGAGCGCTGGGAAGTGATCAGCGAGCGCATCCGCAATCCGGAAGGGCAGGTGACGATCGCGATCGTCGGCAAGTATACCGGCCTCAAGGATGCCTATAAATCGCTGATCGAGGCGCTGTCGCATGGCGGCATCGCCAACACAGTGAAGGTCAATCTCGACTGGATCGAGTCGGAGGTGTTCGAGAACGAGGACCCGACGCCGTTCCTCGAACACGTCAACGGCATCCTGGTTCCGGGCGGATTCGGCCAGCGCGGCGCCGAAGGCAAGATCAGGGCGGCGCAATTCGCACGCGAGCGGCAGGTACCGTATTTCGGCATCTGCTTCGGCATGCAGATGGCGGTGGTCGAAGCCGCGCGCAATCTCTGCGGCATCGAGGCGGCCAACTCGACCGAGTTCGGTGCAACGTCCGAACCGGTCGTCGGCCTGATGACCGAATGGCTGAAGGGCAACGAATTGCAGACGCGCGCGCAGGGCGGCGATCTCGGCGGCACCATGCGGCTCGGCGCCTATCCGGCGATGCTGTCGCGCGGTAGCCGTGTCGCCGACATCTACGGTTCGACCGAAATCTCCGAACGGCATCGTCACCGCTACGAGGTCAACACCGCCTACAAGAACCGGCTGGAGCAGCACGGCCTGCGCTTTTCCGGCATGTCGCCGGACGGCATCCTGCCGGAGATCGTCGAATACGACGATCATCCCTGGTTCGTCGGCGTGCAGTTTCACCCGGAACTGAAATCGCGACCGTTCGAACCGCATCCGCTGTTCGCGTCGTTTATTGAAGCGGCAGTGGAGCAGAGCCGGTTGGTGTGACGGGTATCGCGAGATGAATCGTCTATGTCTCGCAGTCGCGTTGACTGCCTTTGTCAACGGCGCGGCTCACGCCACCGACCAGACATTGAAGCTTGCCGTCGGCCAGCAGGCGCCCATCGAGCTCGAGGAGAACCCATCCACCGGATATCGCTGGGCGATCGACGCTCAAGCGAGCTCAAATCTTTCCATCTTGCACATCGACGACCGCGGCTTCTCGCACAGTGTAGGCGACAAGCCGCTTCTGGGTGCCCCCGGCGTCCATCGCTGGAACGTCCATGCGACGAGTCCCGGGAATGCCAGCATCACCTTCGTCTACCGCAGGCCGTGGGAACCGTCCGTCGCGCGCCGGCACCAGGTCGAGGTCGAAGCAACCGTGCGATGAATGCGGTGTGACCACGCCTGCCCATCCGCTCGCCGTGGGGCGAATTCTCGCCTATATGCTCACCCGCCGACGGGGAGTTTGGCCGGCGTCATATCAACTTGGGGAGAGTGCCGAAACCATGGCAAGGGGCCTCGACCACATCGTCCATGCCGTGCGCGATCTCGACGCCGGCGCCGATCTGTACCGGCGACTTGGCTTCACCGTCGGCGCACGCAACCGCCACCCTTGGGGCACGCATAATCACATCGCGCAACTGCCGGGCTTCTTCATCGAAGTGCTGACCATGGCCGAGCCTTCGATGCTCGGCGACGATGGCATTTCGAAATTGTTCGGCGATTTCAACCGCCGCTTCCTGGAAGCGGGCGAGGGCTTCTCGCTGCTGATTTTGGAAAGCACGGATGCTTCGGCCGATGCGCGAGCCTTCGAGGCCGCGAAGATCGGCGCATCCGGCGTGCTGCGTTTCGAGCGCGAGGGCAAGCGGCCCGATGGATCGCCCGTCAAGGTCGCGTTCTCGCTCGCCTTCGCGCGCGATGTGCTGGCACCTGCGCATAATTTCGCGGTCTGCCAGCAGCATTATCCGGAGAGCTTCTGGAATGCCGATTACCAGCGGCACGCCAATGGCGTGACCGGGGTCGCGGGCGCTGTGATGGTCGCGGACAATCCCAGCGAACATCACATCTTCATGTCGGCGTTCGCGGGCGAGCGCGAATTACTGTCGTCATCCGCAGGCATCACGGTGACCACGCCGCGCGGCGAGATTCAGGTCGTCACGTCGGCCGCGTTCGCGGATCTGTTCGGGATTGCCGCGCCCGATGTTTCGCGAGGCGGACGGCTCGCGGCTTTGCGGCTGGTGTCGTCCGACATGAATGCGACGCAGGCCAGTCTGTCGTCCGGGGCATTCAGCCCGATCCGGCGCATGGAGCGACTGGTGGTTCCGCCGGACCAGTCGCTGGGCGCCGCGCTGGTGTTCGAAACCGTACGCTGAGGGAGCTGCGCCTACCCATGCCACAGCGCATTGCGCACATGAGGGCGCGGCCAATTGATTCCCGGCCCGCGGCGGCGCATGGTCCTGCATCTCGCATGAGGAACGATGGATAAGCCCTTGATCCCGAACCCGGTCGTGGATGTCGGCACTGCGCGCTTCGGCAACGATCTGCCGCTCGCGCTGATCGCAGGTCCGTGCCAGCTCGAGAGCCGCGCACATGCGCTGGAGATGGCGTCCGCGCTCAAGGAGATGGCGCAGCGCGTCGGCATCGGGCTGGTCTACAAGACCTCGTTCGACAAGGCCAACCGCACGAGCGGCAACGCCGCGCGCGGCATCGGGCTTGAAGCGGCGCTGCCGATCTTTGCCGAGATCAGGTCCTCGCTCGGACTGCCGGTGCTCACCGACGTGCACGATGCGGCGCAATGCGCGGTCGCCGCGGAAGCGGTCGACATCCTGCAGATCCCGGCTTTCCTGTGCCGCCAGACCGACCTTCTGATTGCCGCGGCAAAGACCGGTTGCGCGGTCAACGTGAAGAAGGGACAGTTCCTCGCGCCCTGGGACATGAAGAATGTGGTCGCCAAGATCACCGGCGCCGGCAATGCGCGGGTGCTGGTGACCGAACGCGGCGTGTCGTTCGGATACAACACGCTGGTTTCCGACATGCGCGCGCTGCCGGAATTGGCCAAGACCGGTGCGCCGGTGATTTTCGACGCCACCCATTCGGTGCAGCAGCCGGGCGGGCAGGGCAATGCGTCGGGCGGGCAGCGCGAATATGTGGCGGTGCTGGCGCGCGCCGCGGTCGCGGTCGGCGTCGCCGGCGTCTTCATCGAGACCCATCAGGATCCCGATCGCGCCCCATCCGACGGGCCGAACATGATCGCGCTGTCGGACCTCGAACCGCTGCTGAAAGCCCTGATCGCCTTCGACCGGCTGGCCAAATCCTGATCGCGACCCGAACCCGTCTCACGCGCATAAGCCCAAGATGAACCGTGAGCTGCTCATCATTGCGCTGATCGTGTTCGTCACGTCGCTGTTCACGCGTTCGGTCGATCCGGTGGTGCCGCTGATCGCGGACGGCCTTGCGGTGCAGATCGGCACCGCCGCGCTGCTCTCGACCGCCTTCGCCTTGCCCTATGCGGTGATCCAGCCGGTGTTCGGCGCGCTCGCCGACATGATGAGCAAGACCCGGCTGATGAGCATCTGCTTGGTGATCCTCGTACTGTCGGCGCTGGTCAGCGCCACCGCGCCGGATTTCACGGTGCTGATGCTGTCGCGGGTTGCGGCCGGGCTCGCGTCCGGCGGCATCTTCCCAACCTCGCTCGCGGCCGTCGGCGACCGCATCCCGGTGGCGCAGCGACAGGTCGCGATCTCGCGGTTGCTGGCCGCCACCATGACCGGCAATCTCCTGGGCGCGTCTCTGGCCGGCGTGGTCGGCGATCTTGCCGGCTGGCGCGCGGTGTTCGTCGTGGTCGGCGTGCTGGGCGTCATCGCCATGGTCACGGCGCTGATCGGATTTCGGAAGGTGACGCCGCCACCGCCCGCAGGCTTCGACCTGTCGACGATCGGGCCCAATTACCGCGCCATCTTCGCCAACCCGCACGCCAAAATCTGTTTCGGCGCGGTGTTCGTGGAATCGCTCGTGGTGTTCGGCATTTTTCCGTATATGGCCGCGATCCTGGCAGAAGCGGGTGAGACCCGTGCATCGATCGCGGGCTTCGTGCTGGCGGGCTTCGGCGTCGGTGCGGTCGTCTACACGGTGTTCGTGCGCTTCCTGCTGCATATGGTCGGCGAGACGCGGCTGATGCTGGGCGGCGGTCTGATTATGGCGGCGTTCCTGCTCATCCTGACGTTGCGGCTGCCGTGGCCGCTGGAATTCGCGAACTTCATGATGCTGGGTTTCGGCTTCTACTGGCTGCATGGCAGCATCCAGGTCTACGCCACCGAACTTGCCCCGCAGGCCCGCGGCTCGGCCATGGCGCTGCACTCGGCCTCGTTCTTCCTGGGGCAGGCGGCGGGTCCGATCGTCTACGGCGCGGGCTTCGCCACCATTGGAAAGACTTCGCTGCTTGTTTGCGGTGCGATCCTGATCGCACTGGTCGGCTATATCTGCTCACGCACCCTGAAACGGCCGCAGCCGTCTACTGTTTAGCCGCGTCCGCGATAGGGCGCGACGCCCTGTTCGGGCACCCAGACGCCCTTGGGCAGCTTACCTGCCTGCCAAAAGACATCGATCGGCATACCGCCGCGCGGATACCAATAGCCCCCGATCCGGATCCAGCGGGGCTTCAGAAGCTGGTTCAGGCGCTTGCCGATCGAGACGGTGCATCCCTCATGGAAGGCGCCATGATTTCGGAAGGAGTTCAGGTAGAGCTTTAACGACTTCGACTCGACCAGGAACTTGTCCGGAACATAATCGATGACGAAATGCGCGAAGTCCGGCTGACCGGTGATCGGGCAGAGCGCGGTGAATTCCGGCATCGTGAACCGCGCCACGTAATGCGTGTCCGGATGCGGGTTCGGAACGCGGTCGAGCTGCGCCTGATCGGGCGAGGACGGCAACGGGGTCGGTTTGCCGAGCTGAAGCCCAGATTGAAGCTTGGATTTGCGAGCCATTCGGGGGTCTTAGCGCGACTTGCGCGGGCGGGTCCATCCTGTACAAGCGGCGCCGACAGCCAACGAAGCCGGACCCCGCCATGACCGCCATCGTCAACATCGTCGGCCGCGAAATCCTCGACAGCCGCGGCAATCCCACCGTCGAGGTCGATGTGCTGCTGGAAGACGGCTCGCTCGGCCGCGCCGCGGTGCCGTCCGGCGCCTCGACCGGAGCGCATGAGGCGGTGGAGCTGCGCGACGGCGACAAGGCGCGCTATCTTGGCAAGGGCGTGACCAAGGCCATGGACGCGGTCGAGGGCGAGATTTTCGACGCCATCGGCGGCATGGATGCCGAGGACCAGGTGCTGATCGACGACAGCATGATCGCGCTCGACGGCACCCCCAACAAGGCGCGACTCGGCGCCAATGCGCTGCTCGGGGTGTCGCTTGCGACCGCCAAGGCCGCGGCGGAGGCGAGCGGCCTGCCGCTCTACCGTTATGTCGGCGGCACATCGGCGCGCACCCTGCCGGTGCCGATGATGAATATCGTCAATGGCGGCGCGCATGCCGACAACCCGATCGACTTCCAGGAATTCATGGTGATGCCGGTCGGCGCGTCGTCGTTCGCCGAAGGCCTGCGGATGGGCGCGGAAATTTTTCACACGCTGAAGTCCGCGCTCAAGGCTGCCGGGCACAATACCAATGTCGGCGACGAGGGCGGCTTCGCGCCGAACCTGCCGAGCGCTGAAGCCGCGCTCGACTTCGTCATGCAGGCGATTGGCAAGGCCGGCTTCAAGGCCGGTGACGATGTGCTGCTCGCGCTTGATTGCGCCTCCACCGAATTCTTCAAGAACGGCGCTTATGTGTACGAGGGCGAAAGCAAGACACGCTCGATCCCGCAGCAGGTCGAATATCTGTCGCAACTTGTTTCTAACTATCCGATCGCCTCGATCGAGGACGGCATGGCCGAAGACGATTTCGAGGGCTGGACGCTGCTCACTAAGGCGATCGGCGGAAAATGCCAGCTGGTTGGCGACGACCTGTTCGTGACCAACGTCAATCGCCTGGCCGACGGCATCAAGCGCGGCATGGGCAATTCGATCCTGGTCAAGGTCAACCAGATCGGCACGCTGACCGAAACGCTGGCCGCGGTCGAGATGGCGCACAAGGCGGCCTATACCGCAGTGATGTCGCATCGCTCCGGCGAGACCGAGGACTCCACCATCGCCGATCTCGCGGTCGCCACCAATTGCGGGCAGATCAAGACCGGTTCGCTGGCGCGCTCCGACCGCACCGCGAAATATAATCAGCTGCTGCGCATCGAGCAGGAGCTGGGCGCGCAGGCGATCTATCCCGGACGGGCCGCGCTGAGGGCGTAAGCTTCCGGCAACATCTCGCTCGCGCCCTAATTCGCCACGGGCTGCGGATGGACGGCTCTTGCCGGCGGAAACGTGCGAGAAGAGCAATCTGTGCTAACTTGGTCTCGCGACCGCCAACGACGGTGCAATCTGGGAACTGGCCCTCGATCGGGACGCAGCGTTGATCACCAAGGATCGCGATTTCGTTACGTTGCGCGTCGCCAAACAAGCATTGCCTCAAATCATCTGGCTGCGGTTCGGCAACTGCAACACCAACTCTCTGATCGAGCGGGTTACCAAATCGCTTGACCTGATTGCGGCCGCTGTTGACCGCGGCGAGGGGGTGATCGAGGTCGTCCCGCGATAGGCCCCCGATCTCCAACTGCGGCGCGCGCGTAAGCTGACGCCCCCTCCATCCATTAATCCGCCCTTAACATCGCCCGCGCATCTTGCCGCGATGGTCTCCCGCAGACGCGCACGCGGCATTCTGACGGCGCTCGGCCTCTATTGCGTGGCCGGGGCGCTGATCGGTTATTTCGGCTTCCACGCCTTTAATGGGCAGCGGGGCCTGCATGCGCGCCACCTGATCGACCAGCAGATGGTGGAACTGACCGATGAGCTGGAACGACTCAAGGCCGAGCGCAATCTCTGGGAGCGCAAGGTGGCGCTGCTGCGGCCGGAAAAGATCGATCCGGACATGCTGGACGAGCAGGCGCGGCTGCAGCTCAACTTTGCACATCCGAACGAGCTGGTTTTCATGGTCCAGCGCCGCTAACGCGCCAAAGCGTCAGAATTTCCCGTTGCGCCTCAGGCATTTCGCCGCAATCCGCATTGCGCACAGGGCATGGCGCGCGCTTTAATCCGGCAACGAATTCGGGTAAGTGATGGGCCACACAGCCCGCACCGCGACGCGCAGGGAGCGCCAGGGAATCCCAGATGGCCGTAGCCAAGAAGACGACAATGTCCGCCCCGGCTGATGGGGAGGTTCCGCGCGCCGAATTCAACAAGGAGCAGGAGCTTTCGGCCTATCGCGAGATGCTGCTGATCCGCCGATTCGAGGAGAAGGCCGGCCAATTGTACGGCATGGGCCTGATCGGCGGATTCTGTCATCTCTATATCGGACAGGAAGCGGTCGTGATCGGCATGCAGATGGCCCTGAAGGAGGGCGATCAGGTCATCACCGGATACCGCGACCACGGCCACATGCTGGCCTGCGGGATGGATGCCAAGGGCGTGATGGCCGAGTTGACCGGACGCCGCGGTGGCTATTCCAAGGGCAAGGGCGGCTCCATGCACATGTTCTCGGTGGAGAAAGGGTTCTATGGCGGCCATGGCATCGTCGGCGCGCAGGTCTCGCTCGGCACGGGCCTCGCGTTTGCCAACCGCTATCGCGAGAACGACCATGTCTGCCTGACCTATTTCGGCGACGGCGCGGCCAATCAGGGGCAGGTCTATGAGAGCTTCAACATGGCGGAGCTGTGGAAGCTTCCGGTGATCTACATCATCGAGAACAACCGCTATGCGATGGGCACGTCGGTGCAGCGCTCCTCGGCGCAGCAGGACTTTTCCAAACGCGGCGCGTCTTTCAACATTCCGGGCGAGCAGGTCGACGGCATGGACGTGCGCGCGGTGAAGGCGGCGGGCGACAAGGCCGTCGCCTGGTGCCGCGAGGGCAACGGCCCTTACATCCTCGAGATGCAGACCTATCGCTATCGCGGCCATTCGATGTCGGACCCGGCGAAATACCGCACCCGCGACGAGGTCGAGAAAGTACGCTCGGAGCAGGACCCGATCGAACAGGTCCGTCAGCGTCTGCTCGGCAACAAATGGGCAAGCGAGGACGAACTGAAGAAGGTCGACGCCGCAGTGCGCGGCATCGTCAATGAGGCGGCCGAATTCGCAACCGTCGATCCCGAACCCGATCCGTCAGAACTCTATACCGACGTGCTGCGGGCTTAAGCCTGTGGCTGTCTGCTTCATGATATCGGCCGCCGCTGTCGCGGCTGTCGCATTCGTCGCGACCGGCCTGAAACAGGCCGGACACTAGTCGAGGATTTCATGCCGACCGAAGTGCTCATGCCCGCTTTGTCTCCTACGATGGAGAAGGGCAACCTCGCCAAATGGCTCAAGAAGGAGGGCGACGCGGTCAAATCCGGCGACGTGATCGCCGAAATCGAGACTGACAAGGCCACCATGGAGGTCGAGGCGGTCGACGAGGGCACGCTCGGCAAGATCCTGGTTCCCGAAGGCACGGCCGATGTCGCAGTGAATACGCCGATCGCGGTGCTGCTGGGTGACGGCGAGGATGCATCGGCGATCAAGGCCTCGAAGCCCGCGGCCACCAAATCCGACCGGGAAGAGAGTGAGGAATTTCAGGAATCCAAAGCGCCCGACGCGCCGGATTCCGAACAACCCGTAGAGAAAGGCAAACCGGTATCCGCGGTGTCGGCCCCGCCGAAGCCGGAGGAAGAGCCCGAGCCCGACGTTCCAGCCGGCACCGAGATGGTGACGCAGACCGTGCGCGAAGCCTTGCGCGATGCGATGGCCGAGGAAATGCGCCGCGACGAGAAGGTCTTCGTCATGGGCGAGGAGGTCGCCGAATATCAGGGCGCATATAAAGTCACGCAGGGGCTGTTGCAGGAATTCGGCGCAAGGCGCGTGGTCGATACCCCGATCACCGAGCATGGCTTTGCCGGCCTTGGCGTCGGTGCGGCGCTCGCGGGACTGAAGCCGATCGTCGAATTCATGACCTTCAACTTCTCGATGCAGGCGATCGACCAGATCATCAATTCGGCGGCGAAGACACTGTATATGTCGGGCGGCCAGATGGGGGCCTCGATCGTGTTCCGCGGACCGAACGGCGCAGCCGCGCGCGTTGCCGCCCAGCACAGCCAGGATTTCTCGGCGTGGTATTCAGCCATTCCGGGGTTGATCGTGATCGCGCCCTATACCGCCTCGGACGCCAAGGGCCTGCTGAAGGCCGCGATCCGCAATCCCAATCCGGTGATCTTCCTCGAGAACGAGATTCTCTACGGCCAGTCCTTCCCGGTGCCGAAGCTCGACGACTTCGTGTTGCCGATCGGCAAAGCCAAGGTGGTGCGGCCGGGCAACCACGTCACCATTGTCTCATTCTCGATCGGCATGACCTACGCGCTGAAGGCGGCCGAAGAGCTCGCCAAGAAGCACATCTACGCCGAGGTGATCGACCTGCGTACGCTGCGTCCGCTGGATGACGCGACCATCATCGAGTCGGTGAAGAAGACCGGACGGCTGATCACGGTGGAAGAAGGCTGGCCGCAGAATGGCATCGGTGCGGAGATTTCCGCGCGCGTCATGGAGCAGGCATTCGATTACCTGGATGCGCCAGTGATGCGCATCACCGGCAAGGACGTGCCGATGCCGTATGCCGCCAATCTCGAAAAGCTCGCACTGCCATCGGTCGCCGAAATCGTCGATGCGGCCAAAGCCGTAACCTATCGCTGATCGGAGCCACAGCATGCCGATCGACATCCGAATGCCCGCGCTCTCTCCGACCATGGAGAAGGGCAATCTCGCAAAGTGGCTCAAGAAGGAAGGCGACGCCGTCAAGTCCGGCGACGTCATTGCGGAAATCGAGACCGACAAGGCCACCATGGAGGTCGAGGCGGTCGACGAGGGCACGCTGGCGAAAATTCTGGTGCCGGAAGGCACCGCCGATGTGCCGGTGAATCAGGTGATCGCGGTGCTGGCCGGCGACGGCGAGGATGTAAAAGCGGCGGCAAGCGGAGCGAAGGCTGAGGCGGCACCGGCTGCGGCGAAGGATGCGCCGAAAGCTGAACAGACGAAATCTCAAGAGACGAAGTCGGACGACAAGCCCAAGCTTGCGCAGGCGGCGCCCGCTCCGACGCCTGCGCCGCAACCGGCAGCCGCACGGGCAACGCAGCCGGCGAAAGCGAATGGCGGCGCCCGCATTTTTTCATCGCCGCTGGCGCGCAGGCTCGCGAAGGATGCCGGCCTCGACATCGCGCAGATCGAAGGCAGCGGCCCACATGGCCGCGTGATCGCACGCGACATCGATGCGGCGAAATCCGGCAAGGGGATGAAGGCCGCGCCTGCAACCGGAGCTCCGGCTGCCGTAGCAACGGCAGGAGCGGCGGCTGCTCCTGCGATGAGCGATCAGCAGATCCTCGGCCTGTATGAGCAGGGCACTTACGAGAGCGTCCCGCATGACGGCATGCGCCGCACCATTGCGCAGCGCCTGACCGCCGCGACCAATTCGATGCCGACCTTCTACCTGACGGTGGATTGCGACCTCGGCAAGCTCTCCGCGGCACGCGAAGAGATCAACGCTGCCGCCGGCAAGAATGCGGAGGGCAAGCCGCTCTACAAGCTCTCGGTCAACGACTTCGTCATCAAGGCGATAGCACTCGCGCTGCAGAAAATCCCGCAAGCCAATGTGTCCTGGACGGAAAGCGCGCTGCTCCGTCACAAGCATTCCGACATCGGGGTTGCCGTGGCGCTGCCCTTCGGCCTGATCACGCCGATCATCCGCCAGGCCGAACTCAAAACGCTGTCGGCGATCTCCAACGAGATGAAGGATCTCGCCGCGCGCGCCAAGGCCAAGAAGCTCAAGCCGAACGAATACCAGGGCGGCTCGTCCTCGGTGTCGAATCTCGGCATGTACGGCATCAAGGACTTCACCGCCGTGATCAACCCGCCGCAATCGTCGATCCTCGCGGTCGGCACCGGCGAGGAACGTGCGGTGGTGCGCAACGGCCAGATCGTCGCCGCGACGATGATGAGCGTGACGCTGTCGTGCGATCACCGCGCCATCGACGGCGCGCTCGGCGCCGAATTGCTGGTGGCGTTCAAGGCGCTGATCGAAAATCCGGTGATGATGGTGGTGTGATTTCGTCAGGCCTGCGCGGGCACGGCTGACAGCGAAGCGATGGATCAATGGCCGACACAAGTTTCGACATCATCATCATCGGCTCGGGCCCCGGCGGCTATGTCACCGCGATCCGCGCGGCGCAGCTCGGCTTCAAGGTCGCGGTCGTGGAAAAGCAATTCCTCGGCGGCATCTGCAACAACTGGGGCTGCATCCCGACCAAGGCACTGCTGCGCTCCGCCGAGATCTATCACTATATGCAGCACGCCAAGGATTACGGCCTGTCGGCGGAGAAGGTGAGCTTCGATCCGAAGGCGGTGATCCAGCGCTCGCGCAATGTTGTCAATCGGCTCAATACCGGCGTCGGCTTCCTGTTCAAGAAGAACAAGATCACGGTGATCTGGGGCGAGGCCGCGATCGACGCGCCGGGCAAGATCACGGTGAAGGCGCACGATTCGCGGCTGGCGGTGAACATCCCGAAGGATGCGCTGGGGCCGGGCAGCTATCAGGCCAAGCACATCATTGTCGCCACCGGCGCGCGGCCGCGCGCGCTGCCGGGCCTGGAGCCCGACGGCAAGCTGGTCTGGACCTATTTCGAGGCGCTGGAGGCGTCGCCATTTCCGAAGTCGCTGCTGGTGATCGGCTCGGGCGCGATCGGCATCGAGTTCGCGTCGTTCTATCGCACCATGGGCGTGGACGTGACCGTGGTCGAGGTGCTGCCGCAGATCCTGCCGGCCGAGGATGCCGAAATCGCCGGGATCGCGCGCAAGCAATTCGAGAAACAGGGAATCAAGATTCTCACCGGCGCCAAAGTCACCAAGCTCGACAAGAAATCGGACAGCGTCACCGCCACCATCGACGACGGCAAGGGCGGCACCCAGGCGCTAACCGTCGATCGCGTCATCTCGGCGGTCGGCGTGGTCGGCAATATCGAAAATCTCGGGCTGGAAAAGCTCGGTGTGAAGACCGAGCGCGGCACCATCGTGATCGACCGCATGTGCCGCACCAATGTGCCGGGCATCTATGCGATCGGCGACGTCGCCGGCCCGCCGATGCTGGCGCACAAGGCCGAGCATGAAGGCGTGATCTGCGTCGAGGCGATCAAGGGCCTGCATCCGCACGCGATGGACAAGTCGCTCATTCCCGGCTGCACCTATTGCTTCCCGCAGGTGGCGTCGGTCGGGCTCACCGAACAGGCGGCCAAGGACAAGAAGCTCGACATCCGGGTCGGGCGTTTTCCGTTCATGGGCAACGGCAAGGCGGTCGCACTCGGCGAGGATCAGGGCCTCGTGAAAGTGATCTTCGACAAGAAGACCGGTCAATTGCTCGGCGCGCATCTGGTCGGCCCCGAAGTCACCGAACTGATCCAGGGCTTCGTGATCGCGATGAATCTCGAGACCACCGAGGAAGAGCTGTTCCACACCATCTTCCCGCATCCGACGTTGTCGGAAACGATGAAGGAAGCGGTGCTCGATGCTTACGGCCGCGTCCTGAACATGTAGCCGGAATTGGCCATCGCCGGGCGCGCATCAGCGCGAACCGTATTCAATGGGCTTCTCATTCCGGGTTTGGCTTCGCGACCGCATCCCGATGCGAAATCTCGATCACCCGCGCGCGAAGCGCAAGCTGTTCGACCAGCGCATTGGCCGTGTCGCGGTTCGGCCCGTCGAGATTGGCGTCCCATTCGTCGAGCAGATAGATCGGCGCGTCGGTATGCGCGACGATTTCCTGCAGCGATCGGATCTGGCGTTCGCCTGACGAGAAGCCGGGCTTGCGCTTGCGGCGTTTCGGCGTCTCCTCGTCCTCGTCTTCGCCTGCCTCCGGCTCCTTAAGAGCGAACTGGAACGCCAGCCGATCCGTGGTCGGCCAGTAATAGGCGCGGTTCTTGATCTCACCCTTGAGCGCCGCGAGCAGGGTGGACTTGCCGGAACCGTTGCCGCCGCGCACGTTGACGCGGCCCGTGGCCGAGCCGAGCAGGAGACCCATCGCCTCGTCGATCGATGACACCGACTGGATGTCGCCGCCCTCGCGCAGCACCAGCCGGTCGAACTTGATCCGCCGGTTGAAATGCGGATCGGGCTCCGGCCGCATATTGTCGGCGATGCCGCCGACCCGGGTCCAGGCCGCCAGCACGTCGTTGAAGTCGATCGCGAGCTGATGCACTTCGTTGGTCATGTCGATCTGGCGGGGCAGGGTGGCCGCCATCGCAATCAGAAGCGCGATGTCGCCGGCGTCGCGGAAGGCGATATAGGCGAGCGTCGTGAATACGATGGTCAGGCCGAAGATTGCGCCGGCGGCGCTCAGTCCCTCACGCGCCACGATCACGCGGATCGCCGCGCGCAGGCAACCACGGGCGCGGTCCTTGAAGCCGGCGAACCAGAGGCGAAGGTTGTATCGGTTGCCGGAAAAGACGTTGTCCCAGAGCGTGTAGCCATGCGCGGTAACGCGGTTGTTCCAGCGCTGGCTGTCCAGATAAATCTCTGTCACGCGCTTGCGCACCAGGAATTGCAGCGCGATCAGAGTCGTGAACACCGTGGCATAGGCGAGGGGGAGAAGCCCGTCGATCTCCATGCCCAGCACGATCGAATTGAAGATCAGCGCCAGCAGGATCTTGAGCTGGCCTTCGACCTCGTACATTAGGCGATAGATGGTGTGGAACGTCTCGCCGGTCAGAAACGGCTCGACCTGCTCGCGCGCATGCCGGTCCCCCAGGAGGGTCGGGAAGTGGCGATTGTCGCGCGCGAACCGGTTAATGTAGAGGCCAAAGGCCCGCATGCCGGCGCGCTCGGCATAGACCCAGCTTACCGCGCCGGCGGCATAGGACGCGCACTGAACGATCAGGATCCAGATCAGGTCGTTGACCAGGCCGTCGCCGCCATTGGCGACGTCACGCCCGGCCTTGATCACCAGCCAGGTGGTGGCGGCTGACAGCAGCGCCTCGAATACCAGCAGGACGAAGGTGACATAGAGTGGTCCGCACATGAAGAAGCGGATGAATTCGAGCCTGGTGAAGGGCTCTCGGACCGCGGATTCTCGAGTCATGGATATGGGTGTTCCGGCCGGATTGACCGGAGACGCTAGCCGCCTTGCGGTGAATGATTGCAGAACGTAAGTAGAGTGGAAGCCCGATATCTGATGCCGCTTCCCTTATTTTGAGGCCCCCGGTGACGGTCGTTATCGACACCATCACGCAGCCGCGTCCGCGGCACCCGGAAAAGGCCAACCGGCCTGACAATCCGCTTGTCCGCAAACCGGACTGGATTCGGGTGAAGGCGCCGGTCTCGAAGGGCTATGCCGCGACTCAGGCAATCGTCCGCGAGAACAAGCTCGTCACCGTTTGCGAGGAGGCAGGCTGCCCGAATATCGGCGAGTGCTGGGAGAAAAAGCACGCCACCTTCATGATCATGGGCGATACCTGCACGCGCGCCTGCGCCTTCTGCAACGTCAAGACCGGGCTGCCGGGCGCGCTGGATCGCGACGAACCCGGCCATGTCGGGCAGGCGGTCGCAAAGCTCGGCCTGGCGCATGTGGTGATCACCTCGGTCGATCGCGACGATCTTGCCGACGGCGGGGCGGAGCATTTCGCGCAAACCATTGCCGCGATCCGCGAGGCCTGCCCGTCCACCACGATCGAGATTCTCACCCCGGATTTCCTGCGCAAGGACGGCGCGCTCGAACGGGTGGTGGCGGCGAAGCCCGACGTGTTCAACCACAATCTCGAAACCGTGCCTTCGCGCTATCTGACGGTGCGGCCGGGCGCGCGTTATTTCCACTCGATCCGGCTGCTGCAGCACGTGAAAGAAATCGACCCGACCATCTTCACCAAGTCCGGGATCATGGTGGGCTTAGGCGAAGAGCGCAACGAAGTGCTGCAATTGATGGACGATCTGCGCAGCGCCAATGTCGATTTCCTCACCATCGGTCAATATCTGCAGCCGTCGCGCAAACATTATCCGGTCATGCGATTCATCCCGCCGGACGAATTCAAGTCCTACGAGACCATCGCATATGCCAAGGGCTTCCTGATGGTCTCGGCGTCTCCGCTGACGCGCTCGTCGCATCACGCGGGCGAGGATTTTGCGCGCCTCAAGGCCGCGCGCGACGCAAGAGCCTGAGCCCGGATGCCCGAATTCTCGACCACGCGGCGCGTGCGCCATAACGCGTCCGATATGTTCGATCTGGTTGCCGATGTCGAACGCTATCCGGAATTCCTGCCGCTCTGCAGCGGCATGAAGTTGCGCAGCCGCCAGGAGCAGGCGGAGGGCGTGGTGGTGATCGTGGCCGACATGACGGTGGCCTACAAGCTGATCCGCGAAACCTTCCGTAGCCGCGCCACCCTCGATCGCGCCAACCTGCGGATCCTGGTCGAGTATCTCGAAGGCCCGTTCAGCCGCATGGAAAACCGCTGGGAGTTTCACCCGGTCGCGGAGAGGCTCAGCGACGTGAAATTCTTCATCACCTACGAATTCCGAAGCCGGATGCTCGGGATGCTGATGGGCGCGATGTTTGACACCGCCTTCCGGCGCTTTGCGGTTGCGTTCGAACGGCGCGCCGATGCGATCTACGGTCGCAAGACCGTTTAGCGCCAGCCGATAAGATCAGCTTCGGGGCGGGTGCTGCGGTTCGGCTTCGGCGAGATCATGCAGCATGCGAAAGGCCTGCAAAACCGACTGTTTTCGAACCTCGGCGCGGCCGATATCGCCGAATCGCTTCTCGGCATGAACGAGCCGGCCCGAGCGCGAAGCCGCGCCGAAATGCACGAGCCCGACCGGCTTCTCAGCGGTGCCGCCATCGGGTCCGGCGATCCCGGTCACCGAAACCGCGAGATCGACCGGCGCATGTGCGATTGCGCCGCGCGCCATTTCCTCCGCGGTCTCGCGCGAGACGGCGCCGTGCAAGCGCAGCGTCTCGGCCGACACGCCGAGCATGTCCTGCTTGGCCTGATTGGAATAGGTGATGAAGCCGCGATCGAGCATGCTCGATACGCCGGGAATTTCGGTCAGGGTGCCGGCGACCAGACCGGCGGTGCAGGACTCGGCGGTCGCGACCGTCAGGTTCTTGCGTTTGCAGACGTCGAGCAGGCGCTTCGCGGCGTCAACGATGTCGTGGTCCAGCATGACCGGTCAACTCGCGGGAAGCCGGATCGTTGCGGTGGCATAGGCGACCATGCCTTCGCGGCGTCCGATAAAGCCCATACCTTCATTGGTGGTGGCTTTAACGCCGACGCGGTCCGGCGTGATCCCCGCTATCTCGGCAATACGCGCGCGCATGGCATTGCGATGCGGTCCGATCCTGGGTGCTTCGCTGACCACGTTGATATCGAGATGCGCGATGACGCCGCCGCGCTCGGCGACGCGGCCGGCCGCGAATTTGAGAAAGCGGTCCGAGGTCGCGCCCTTCCATTGCGGATCGCTCGGTGGAAAATGATCTCCGATATCGCCCTCGGCAAGCGCGCCGAGAATGGCATCGACGGCGGCGTGGAGCACCACGTCGGCATCCGAATGCCCGGAGAGGCCATGGTCATGGTCGATGCGCACGCCGCCCAGCGTCACGTGATCGCCTGGCCCGAACTCATGGACGTCGAAGCCCATCCCGGTGCGGATATCGGACAGCCGGTCTTGCAGCATGGTTTCGGCCCGCATGAAATCCTCCGGCGTTGTCAGCTTGAAATTGCCGGTCTCGCCTTCGAACGTCGACACCGGATGGCCGGCCCATTCCATCAGCGCGGCATCGTCGGTGAAGTCGGAGCGGCCGGCCTGTTCGGCCTTGCGATGCGCCGCGATCAGAGGAGCGAACGCAAAGGCCTGCGGGGTCTGGACGATGCGCAAGGCGTCACGGTCGGCGGTTCCGATGATGCGACCGGCGGCGTCGACGGATTTCACCGTGTCGGTGAGACGCAACGCCGGAATGGCAGCGCCGGCGGATTGCGCGGCTCCGATGGCTCGCCCGATCAGGGCAGGTGACGCGAACGGCCGGGCGGCATCGTGGATCAGGACATGGGTCGGGCGCTCAGGCTCCAGCGCGGCGAGGCCGGCGAGGACCGAGGCTTGGCGGGTTTCGCCGCCCGGGACCGGCGCCGGCAGGTCAAATCCTCGTGCCGCCTCGTCGTAAAGCTCGCGGTCGTCCGAATGAATGACCACCTGGAGGCACGACACCCCTTGAGTTCCATGGAACAAGCCGATGTTGCGGCGCAACGCGGACGAGCCGGCAAGCGGGCGATATTGCTTCGGAATCCCTTCACCGCTGCGGCGGCCCCGGCCGGCAGCGACCAGAATAACGGCAATTGTTACGCGGCTCATGCTACCGAAGTACCATTGCCCATGCGGTCAGGGCCCATGCACATAAAGTAACCTATTTTGCACTGCAGCACTTGTGTCTTTCTCCAGCTTGGCTAAACTCTATGCATCAATCCAGTCGCCTACATTTTGTGCAGACCCTGCAAGCATGAACGCCACGATACCGCTCACGATCGGAAACCAGCCTCTGCCGAACCCGGTCGTGCTGGCTCCGATGTCCGGCGTGACCGATGCCCCATTCCGGCGGTTGGCCGAAGGTCTGGGGGCCGGGCTAGTCGTATCCGAGATGGTTGCCACGTCAAAGCTTGCCGAAGGCCGGCGCGATGCCGTGCGTCGCGCCGACAGCAGCGGGGTCGCCATCAACGCCATTCAAATCGCGGGCTGCGAACCACACTGGATGGCGGAAGGCGCGCGCATCGCGGAAGCGGCCGGCGCCGACATCATCGATATCAATATGGGCTGCCCGGCCAAGCACGTGACCAACGGTCAGTCGGGCTCGGCGCTGATGCGCGATCTCGATCACGCCATGACGCTGATCGACGCGACGGTGGCAGCGGTGTCAGTGCCTGTGACGCTCAAGATGCGGCTCGGCTGGGATCGCGACTGCATCAACGCGCCCGATCTTGCGCGCCGGGCAGAGGCCTCCGGCGTGAAGCTGGTCACCGTCCATGGCCGCACCCGCAATCAATTCTACAAGGGCAACGCCGACTGGGCTGCGGTTCGCGCGGTCAAAGCCGCGGTCTCGATCCCCGTGGTGGTGAATGGCGATGTCAGGACGTGCGCTGAGGCGCGCCTGGCGCTGGCGCAATCCGGCGCCGACCTGGTCATGATCGGGCGGGCGGCACTCGGGCGGCCCTGGCTTCCCGGTCAGGTCGCGCGGCATCTCGACGGCGAGACCGACGCAGGCGATCCTTCGCTTCAAGAGCAGTTCAGCATTGCGAGCGCGCTGTATGAGGAGCTGATCAGCCATTACGGTATCGAAATCGGAAGGCGGCATGCGCGCAAGCACCTCGCGGCAGCGATTGATGTCGCCGGTGAATATGCCGGTGCGTCCGCCGATGTCGTTAAATCGTTGCGCGGTCCGGTGGTGACGGCGGCGACCCCACGAGAAACTTTGCGGCTGCTGGCAAAGGCCTATTTGGCGCTTGAGGCAGTGACCAGACACGCTTCCAACACACCGGGGTTGAGGCCCGCAGCATGAGTATTCGCGCTGCCAATTTATTCGCAGGCACGCCGGACGCGGTTGTGAACGCGCTCCCATTGCCCGTCGTCGTGGTTGCGGCGGACGGCAAGATCGTCGATGCCAATGTCGCGGCCGAGAATTTCTTCGAGGTCTCGGTTCCGCTCCTGAAACGTCATTTGCTGCGCGAACTGGTCCCGTTCGGCAGCCCGCTGCTGTCGCTTGTCGAACAGGTGCGCGAGCGCGGCGGCGCGGTCAACGAATATCGGGTCGATCTCTCGACCCCGCGCAATCCCGGCGAACATATCGTTGATCTGTATGTCGCGCCGTTGCCCGAGCGTCACGGCCACGTCGTCGTGATGCTGCAGGAACGCACCATCGCCGACAAGATGGACCGTCAGCTCACGCATCGCGGGGCGGCGCGATCGGTGAGCGCCCTCGCTTCAATGCTAGCGCACGAAATCAAGAATCCGCTCTCGGGCATTCGCGGTGCCGCCCAATTGCTCGAACAATCCGCTAGCGACGACGACCGCACGCTGACCCGTCTGATCTGCGACGAGGCCGACCGCATCGTGAAGCTGGTTGATCGCATGGAGGTGTTTGCCGACGAGCGTCCGGTCGAGCGCGCGCCCGTGAACATCCATGCGGTGCTCGAACACGTGAAGCGGCTCGCGCAGTCCGGCTTCGCCCGCCATATCAGGTTTATCGAAGAATACGACCCGTCGCTGCCGCCGGTTTTTGCCAACCGTGATCAACTGGTTCAGGTCTTCCTCAACCTCGTCAAGAACGCGGCCGAGTCGATCGGCGAAAGCGCGATCGACGGCGAGATTCACATGACCACGGCCTTTCGCCCGGGGGTTCGGCTCACGTTGCCGGGCAGCCGGTCCCGGGTCTCGCTGCCGATGGAATTCTGCATCAAGGACAACGGTCCGGGGGTGCCGGCCGACCTGTTGCATCACATGTTCGATCCATTCGTGACCACCAAGCAATCTGGATCTGGCCTCGGACTTGCATTGGTTGCGAAGATCGTTGGCGATCATGGCGGCATCATCGAATGCGAATCTCAACCCCGGCACACGACCTTCCGGGTCCTCATGCCGATGTATGCCGGAAATGGCTCCGATCCGGTTCCGGCCGAAGAACCGGAACCAGCGGAGGCGCGAGCACAATGAGCAGCCGAGACTGAATGCAAATGCCTGCGGGAAACATACTCGTCGCTGACGATGACGCTGCGATTCGGACCGTACTCAACCAGGCATTGTCCCGGGCGGGTTATGAGGTTCGGTCCACCAGCAACGCGGCGACGCTTTGGCGATGGGTCAGTCAGGGCGAGGGCGATCTTGTGATCACCGATGTGGTGATGCCGGACGAGAATGCGTTCGAACTGATACCGCGCATCAAGAAGCTGCGTCCGGAACTGCCGATCATCGTGATGAGCGCGCAGAACACCTTCATGACAGCGATCCGGGCGTCGGAGCGCGGCGCCTACGAATATCTCCCAAAGCCGTTCGATCTGAAGGAACTGATCGGTATCGTCGGCCGCGCACTGTCGGAACCGAAGGACAGGCCGCGCAGCGCAAAGCCGGACGAGATCGATTCCTCGATCCCGCTGGTCGGGCGTTCGCCTGCGATGCAGGAGATCTACCGTCTGCTGGCGCGGCTGATGCAGACCGACCTGACCGTCATGATCACCGGCGAGTCTGGGACCGGTAAGGAACTGGTGGCGCGTGCGCTGCATGATTACGGCAAACGGAAAAACGGTCCGTTCGTTGCCATCAACATGGCCGCAATCCCGCGCGACCTGATCGAATCCGAATTGTTCGGGCACGAGAAGGGCGCGTTCACCGGCGCCAATACCCGCTCGTCCGGCCGTTTCGAGCAGGCGGAGGGCGGCACGCTGTTCCTTGACGAGATCGGCGATATGCCGATGGAAGCGCAGACGCGGCTCCTGCGCGTGCTGCAGCAGGGAGAATATACGACCGTCGGCGGCCGTACACCGATCAAGACCGACGTGCGCATCGTTGCCGCAACCAACAAGGATCTGCGGATACTGATTCAGCAGGGTCTGTTCCGCGAAGATCTGTTCTTCCGCCTTAACGTGGTGCCGTTGCGGCTGCCGCCGTTGCGCGAGCGGCCCGAGGATGTGCCCGACCTGCTCCGCCATTTCTTTGCGATTGCCGAGCGCGAGGGCCTACCGGGAAAGCAGATCGACCAAGCCGCGCAGGAACGTCTGAAGAAATACTCGTGGCCCGGCAATGTGCGCGAACTGGAGAATCTCGCGCGCCGGCTTGCCGCTCTCTATCCCCACGACGTCATAACGCTGGCGGTGATCGAATCCGAATTGACCCAGCCGGCCGTCACTCAGGATATAGAGACGGGAGCACCGGATAATTTATCCGTCGCGGTCGAGCGCAATCTCGCGCGCTATTTCTCCGGTTTTCAGGACGGGTTGCCGCCGCCAGGCCTGTACCATCGGGTGCTGCGCGAAGTGGAGTATCCGCTTCTGACGGCGGCTTTGACCGCCACCCGCGGCAACCAGATCCGCGCCGCCGATCTTCTCGGGGTGAATCGCAATACCTTGCGAAAGAAGATCAGGGATCTGGATATTCAGGTGATCCGCACAACCAGCTGACAGCGCTGCCGCGGAATAGTCGCAATTCCGCAACAATGTTGTATAATTACATCATTGCGGCCTTGCTGGCTGTTGAATCAAAGCTGAATCGCAGCGGGGGGCGATGGCTAGCGCGGACCAATCGTTGCCGCTCGAAAAATCGACCGCCCAGAATCCGCCGCGCCGCCTACCTTGGCGCGCGATCGGATTTGTGGCTGTGGGCGCGGCGCTGCTGTCGGCGCTCGCGACCTTTCTTGTCCTGTCGGGTCTCACGCCGCTGCCGCCGACCCACAACGTGGTCGTCAGTCTGCTGGGGATCAACGGCCTAGCGGCATTTCTCCTTGTCGCCATCATCGCCCGCGAAATCATGCAAATCGTCCAGGCGCGGCGTCATGGCCGCGCCGGCTCGAGACTGCATGTGCGCATCGTTGGCTTGTTCGCGATCATTGCCGCGGTCCCGACCATTCTGGTCGCGATTGTTGCGACCATCACGCTCGATCGCGGCCTCGACCGCTTTTTCTCGGCCCGCACCAAGACGATTATCGAGAATTCCCTGTCGGTGGCGGAAGCCTATCTGGGCGAACATGCCCAGATGATCCGCGGCGATATTCTCGCCATGGCGCAGGACGTCGCGCGGGCCAAGCCGCTGTTCGATTCCGAACGCGAACGGTTTCAGCAATTTCTCACCGCTCAGGCGACGATCCGCGGATTGCAGGTCGCGGTCATGCTGAACGGTGAACTGGAGGTCGTGGAGCGAACCAGCGTGCGGGCGACCCAAGACTTTGCAATTCCCAGCAAGGACGTCCTCAAGTCGCTGAACGAAACCCAGCCGCAGATCGCAGTCATTCCGGGTGCGAATTACGTCGCCGGAATCGTCAAACTGCGCAACTTCGACACGATGTATCTCTATGTGGTGCGGTCGCTCGATCCGCGGGTGGTGGCACATTTGCGCGATACCCGCGCAAGCGTATCGGACTATGCGCTGATGGAATCGCGCAGGACCGGCGTCACTGTTGCCTTCGGGCTGATGTACACGGTGATCGCGCTGATCGTGCTGCTTTCGGCGGTGCTAATCGGCCTGAATTTCGCCAACCGCCTCGTCGCGCCGATTCGCCGCCTGATCGGCGCCGCCAATGTGGTTGCAACCGGAAACCTTCATGTGCAGGTCCCGGTCAACCGGTCGGAGGGCGATCTCGGGCAGTTGGGCGAGACCTTCAACCGCATGACCCACGATCTGCGCACGCAACGCGATGACCTCGTGAGCGCACGTGACCTGATCGATAGCCGCCGCCGATTCTCCGAAGCGGTGCTCGCGGGCGCCAGCGCCGGCATCATGGGTGTCGACCATGACGGAAAGATCAGCATCCTGAACCGGTCGGCCGAGCAGTTGATCGGTTCACCCAGCTCGGAGGTCATGGGCAAGCCGCTGCTCGATGTCGTGCCCGAGCTTGCCGAGCTTGTGGGGCAGGCAATCGAGGGTGGTCAGCGGCTGGCACAAGGGCAGGTGACGCTGAACCGCAAGGCGCGAGAGCGCAACCTGTCGGTGCGGGTGGCAACCGAGCAATCCGCCGACGCCGAGCATGGCTATGTGGTCACGCTCGACGACATTACCGACCTGGTGGCGGCGCAACGCACCTCCGCATGGGCGGACGTCGCGAGACGCATCGCGCACGAGATCAAAAACCCGCTCACCCCGATCCAACTTTCGGCCGAACGGCTTCGCCGGAAATACGGCAAGGTGATCGTCGAGGACCGCGCGATCTTCGAACAATGCACCGACACGATCGTACGCCAGGTCGACGACATCCGGCGCATGGTCGACGAGTTCTCCCGCTTCGCGCGCATGCCAAAACCGGTGATCGAGCAGGAAGACGTTGCCGACACCGTGCGCCAGGCGGTATTTCTGATGCGGGTCGGACATTCAGATATCGATATTGACCTGTCGATTTCAGAGGATCCGATGCCGGCGCGTTTCGACCGACGGCTCGTGTCGCAGGCGCTCACCAACATCATCAAGAACGGCACCGAGGCCATTTCCGCGCTGCCGGAAGGTTCGGAGAAGGGGCGCATCGAAGTCGTTGCCACGCGCGGCGATGGACAGGTCTTCATCGATGTGATCGACAACGGCATCGGCCTTCCAAAAGAAAACCGCTCACGCCTGCTCGAACCCTACGTCACCACCCGAGAGAAGGGTACCGGCCTCGGCCTTGCGATCGTCGGGAAAATTCTGGAAGAGCATGGCGGCGGAATCGAATTGCACGATGCATCGGAGAAGGAAGCCGGACGCAGCGGCGCGTGGATAAGGCTGCGCTTTGCCGTCAATCCGCCGCAACCGAGCATCACGAATTCAAACACCGACGATAAATCCCGGCTTGCGAGCAGCGTAACATCATGACGGCAGAAATTCTCATCGTCGACGACGAGCCCGACATCTGCGAACTGGTCGCGGGAATTCTTCAGGACGAGGGCTATGCGACGCGAACCGCGCGCGACGCCGACGATGCGATTGCCGCGATCAAGTTGCGCAGGCCCAATCTGTTGTTTCTGGATATCTGGCTGCAGGGCTCGAAACTCGACGGCCTGCAAATTCTCGATGTCGCAAAAGAGCAATATCCCGATCTGCCGGTCGTGATGATTTCCGGTCACGGCAATATCGAGACCGCCGTTGCCGCCATCAGACGCGGTGCCTACGACTTCATCGAGAAGCCGTTCAAGGCCGACCGCCTGGTGCTGGTCGCGGATCGGGCATTGGAAAATTCCAGGCTCAAGCGCGAGGTGAAAGAACTCAAGGCGATCTCACCGGTGCCCGCCGCGCTGATCGGCAAGTCGCCTGCCATGAACCAGCTGCGGCAGACGATCGAAAAAGTCGCGCCGACCAACAGCCGCATCATGATTATCGGCACCTCGGGCTCCGGCAAGGAATTGTGCGCGCGCTCCGTCCACAACCTGTCAGGCCGGGCGAGCGGGCCGTTCGTTGTCATCAACGCCGCCGCGATCACACCGGATTTGATGGAGGTCGAGTTGTTCGGCGTCGAGCAGTCCAATGGCGGCCAGGCCCGGAAAGCCGGTGCGCTGGAGGAGGCGCACGGCGGCACCCTGTTCATCGACGAAATTGCCGACATGCCGCGCGAAACCCAGAACAAAATCCTGCGCGTGCTGGTCGACCAGACCTTCCATCGCGTCGGCGGCAACGCAAAGGTTGCCGTGGACGTGCGCATCATCTCGTCGACCGCGCGCAATTTGGAAGGTGAGATCGCGGCCGGACATTTCCGCGAGGATCTCTACCATCGGCTGTCGGTCGTGCCGATCCGGGTGCCGCCGCTCGCGGAGCGGCGTGAGGATATCCCGATGCTGGTCGAGTATTTCATGGACCAGATTTCGGCCGCGACCGGACTGCCGAAGCGCACGATCGGAGATGACGCCATGGCAGTGCTGCAGTCGCATGACTGGCCAGGCAATGTCCGCCAGCTCCGCAACAATGTCGAACGGCTGATGATCCTGGCCGGCGGCGATCCCAATGCCGTCATCTCCTCGAGCATGCTGCCGCAAGACGTCGGCTCGATGGTTCCGTCGATGCCGAACGGCAATGGCGGGGAACAGCTCATGAGCTTGCCGCTACGCGACGCCCGCGAGATGTTCGAGCGCGAATACCTGGTAGCGCAGATCAGCCGTTTTGGAGGCAACATTTCGCGCACGGCCGAGTTCGTCGGCATGGAGCGATCCGCCCTGCACCGCAAGCTCAAGGCGCTGGGGATCGGGTAGAGCGCGTCAAGGGGACGGATCGGTGTCGCGCATTGCCTATGTTAACGGACGCTACTTGCCGCAGCGCGACGCCGCGATCCATATCGAGGACCGCGGATACCAATTCGCCGACGGCGTCTACGAAGTCTGCGAGGTGAGGGGAGGCCGGCTGATCGACCAGCGTCGGCACATGGAGCGCCTGCAGCGCTCGCTCTCCGAATTGCGGATCGCGATGCCGATGTCGCTTGCGGCACTTGGGGTGGTGCTGCACGAGGTGGTGCGCCGCAATGCGGTGCGTGACGGCATCGTCTATCTACAGATCACTCGTGGCGTTGCGAAGCGCGACCATGCCTTTCCGACGGCCGGCACGCGTCCGGCCATCGTGGTCACGGCCAACCGCATCGACCCCGCCAAGACCGAACGTCTTGCCATGGACGGGATCGCCGTGGTGACGGTGCCAGACAACCGATGGGACCGCGTCGACATCAAATCGATCGCGCTTCTGCCGAATGTGATGGCGAAGCAGGCCGCGCGCGAGCAGGGCGCCCGCGAGGCTTGGTTCGTGGCTGCGGACGGAACGGTCACCGAGGGCTCTTCGTCGAACGCTTGGATCGTGACGGCCGAAAATGAGGTCGTAACTCGCGCGGCCGACCACGCTATTCTCAAGGGCATAACCCGAACGGTCCTGCTCGACGTCCTTAGGGCTCATGATCTCACCTTGGTGGAGCGTCCCTTTAGCGTGGCCGAAGCGGTCGGCGCCCGGGAAGCGTTCATCACGTCGGCCAGCCAGATCGTGATGCCGGTGGTCCGGATCGATGGACGGCCCGTCGGAAATGGAGCGCCCGGACTGATCGCGACCGCCTTGCGTGCGGATTTCCACCGCTACGCTGAGAAATCGTGACGATTTGTCCGTCCGTAGGCAACATATGGGCCCATGTTGGGCTTGCGCGGGGTCCAACCGTGCCATCTAATACGCCGCCCCAAGTCCTCGTGGGTGACACGAACGAGGGACGATGAGACTTGGCAATAACGTCCTGCGGGTACGGGGTCCGCGGGCAAGAAAATGGAACGAACGGCCATGGCCGCCGAACGACAACAAAACCTCCAGGACACCTTCCTCAACCACGTCCGCAAGGCCAAAATTCCGCTCACGATTTTCCTCGTGAACGGGGTCAAGCTGCAAGGCGTTGTCACGTGGTTTGATAATTTCTGCGTGCTGCTGCGGCGGGACGGGCATTCGCAGCTGGTCTACAAGCATGCCATTTCCACCATCATGCCGGGGCATCCGATCCAGCTCTTCGAGGGTGCCGAGGAAGGCGCTGGCGAGAAGAGCTAGAACAGCGAATCTGACCTTCGGACCGCTTTAGGACACGCGTTGCAGCCACGCCGTCGCGAGCAGAGTGCGAGCCGGTTGAGCACGGATGATCCGGGCAAGACCACCGGCCGTGCGCTGGTGATCGGACCTTACCTGCGCCAACAGAAGTCGGCAGCCGGCAGCGCCATGCGATCGCCACAGGCCCGGATGGAGGAGGCCGCTGGGCTCGCACTCGCCATCGATCTCGACGTGATCGAAACCGGCATCGTCGCACTCAGCGAAATCAGACCCGCGACCTTTATTGGCAAGGGTAAGGTCGAGGAGATCGCCGGTCTCGTTAAAGCGCATGACATCGGGCTTGTGGTGATGGACTGCGCGCTGTCGCCGGTACAGCAGCGCAATCTGGAAAAGGCTTGGTCCGCCAAGGTGCTGGACCGGACCGGGCTGATCCTCGAAATCTTCGGCAAGCGCGCCCAGAGCAAGGAGGGCGTGCTGCAGGTCGAACTCGCGCACCTGACCTATCAGAAGAGCCGGCTGGTCCGCTCATGGACCCATCTCGAGCGTCAGCGCGGCGGCTTTGGCTTTCTCGGTGGCCCGGGCGAGACCCAGATCGAAGCCGACCGGCGCGTGATCGAGGAACGCATCGCGCGTATCGAGGCCGAACTGGAGAAGGTCAAGAAGCGTCGCAAGCTGCATCGCGCCAGCCGGGCGAGGGTGCCGTATCCGATCGCGGCACTGGTGGGCTACACCAATGCCGGCAAGTCTACGCTGTTCAACCGCATGACGCGCGCGAAAGTCCTCGAAGCCGACATGCTGTTCGCGACCCTCGATCCGACCTTGCGGGCCATCGACCTTCCGCATGGCACGCGCGTGATCCTGTCCGATACCGTGGGCTTTATCTCCGAACTGCCGACCATGCTGGTCGCGGCGTTCCGGGCCACGCTAGAGGAGGTGACCGAAGCCGACGTCATCCTGCATGTGCGGGATATCGCGCACGCGGATTCCGAGGCGCAGCTTGAGGACGTGCAGGAGGTGCTGAAAGCCCTCGGCATCGACGAAGCCCGCCGCGATCGCGTGATTGAGGTCTGGAACAAGGTCGATATCCTCGATCCGGCCGCACGCGCTGGATTGGAGAATACGGCCGCCCGCGTCGCTCCGGATCACCAGCCGATTCTGGTTTCGGCGCTGACGGGAGAGGGGATCGACACACTGCTGACGGCGATCGAGGGGCGCCTCGCGGAGACGCGGATCGTGCTCGATCTGGTGCTCGAGGGCACGGACGGTGCCGGCCTTTCCTGGCTGCACAGGAATACCGAGGTGATCGCGCGGACCGGACGTGACGATGGCAAGGTTGCTGTCAGCGTGCGCGCCGATCCGGTCAAGGCCGCTCAGGTGCGGGCACGCTTCGCAGGCGCGATTCCTGTCTCCTGAGCGCTCCCGCCGCGTTCGGCGGGTTTTCTTTCGGTTGCCTTCGCCTGATCCCAGAGCGCATCCATCTCGGCGAGCGTGGCCTCCGAAGGCGTTTTGCCATGCCGCGACAGAGCAGCCTCGATCGACGCAAACCGGCGTTGGAATTTCGCATTGGTGCCGCGCAACGCGGCGTCGGGGTCGACGTCGACATGCCGCGCGAGATTGACCAGCGCGAAGAACAGGTCGCCGATCTCGTCCGCGGCTGCGTCTTTTTGTCCATGTCGTCCAGTGCGGCCTCCAGTTCATCCGCTTCCTCGCGGATCTTGGACAGTACCGCCTTCGGATCGTTCCAATCGAAACCGACCTTGGAAGCCTTTTGCTGAAGCTTGAGCGCGCGCGTGAGCGCCGGCATGCCGACAGGAATGCCGGCGAGAGCGCCCTTTTCGTCTTCCCGGCCTCGCTGTTGCCGGCGCTCGGCTTTTTCTTCCGCCTTGATCTTGTCCCACAGTCCTTTGACTTCGTCGGGCGTCAACTCAGCCGTGTCGCCGAACACATGCGGATGCCGCCGGATCAGCTTCTCGGTGATGGCCTGTACAACATCGCCGAAAGCAAACGTGCCTTGCTCCTCAGCCATCCGCGCGTGGAAGACGACCTGCAGCAGCAGATCGCCGAGTTCATCCTTCAGGTCGTCGAGGTCGCCGCGCGCGATCGCATCCGCGACCTCGTAGGCTTCTTCGATGGTGTATGGCGCGATGCTCGAGAAGTCCTGCTTCAGGTCCCATGGGCAGCCGGTATCGGGCGTCCGAAGTGCGGCCATGATCGCGATCAGGCGCTGCAGGTCGCGTGAGGGTGTCATATCGGAGGTCATGCCGCCGATCTGCCAATTCAGTGAAGCTCAGCACAAGCATTATCGGGCGCCGTCCCCAACCGCCAATCCTCATGAGCTGATTCGCATAAGACATATTATGGAATATTTATATCCGGTGCTTGAGTTGGCACCGGGGCGTCTGGCCAAGATCAGCCACGCCGCAATAGCCAAGTCCGCAACACAAAGTCCTATTGAAAACAAATATTTGTTTCAATTTTCAAATGGCACATCGCAGGCGCTTCAAGCCGGAATTCGCATTCCGTCATAGCCCGGCTCGACATGCGGCGGCAGCGCTTCGCGCAGCGCGTCGTAGTCCAGATCGGTGTGCAGGTTGGTCAGGATCGCCCGCTTCGGCTTCAGCCGGTCGATCCAGACCAGCGCATCCGACAGCGAGAAATGGCTCGGATGCGGCGTGTGGCGCAGCGCATCTACGATCCAGACATCGAGCCCGGTCAGCGCCTCGGCACTCGCGTCCGGCATCCCGACAAGGTCGGCGGTATATGCGACCCCGCCAAACCGGAAGCCGAGGCTCGGAATGTCGCCGTGATCGAGCAGCACCGGCAATGCAGTGACCGCGCCGCCGTCTCCCGCGACGGTGACCGGCTCACCCGGTCTGATCCGGTGCTCGGACAGGATCGGCGGATAGGCGCTGCCGGGCGGCGTCATGAAGCAATAGCCGAACCGCGCATGCAGCGACCGCGAGGTCGGCTCGTCGAGATAGGCGTCGATGCGCCGACGATGCTTGATGAAAAGTCCGCGCAGATCGTCGATGCCGTGGGTGTGGTCGGCATGTTCGTGGGTGAACAACACCGCGTCGAGCTTCATCACATCGGCGTCGAGAAGCTGTTCGCGCAGGTCGGGCGACGTGTCGACCAGCACGCTGGTCTTTCCGCCGGATCCGGTCTGCTCGACCAGGATCGAGCACCGGCGCCGCCGATTTCTCGGATTGTCCGGGTTGCAAGCCCCCCAGCCCAGCGCCGGCCGCGGCACGCCACCGGACGAGCCACAGCCGAGAATTGTGACGGTCAAACTCATGCGACGGCTGAAATGTTGCGCGGGACCTTATTGAATAGACGAAAGAAATTCTCGGTCGTCTGCTCGGCAATGAGTTCGGCCGAGCCGCCGCGTGTCTCGGCTAGAACCTTGGCGGTCTCGACCACATAGGCCGGCTCGTTGCGTTTGCCGCGGTATTTTCCAGGCGCAAGATACGGCGCGTCGGTCTCGACCAACATTCGGTCGGCCGGCAGCGACGCTGCAATGTCGCGCAGGTGTTGCGAGGCCTTGAAGGTCAGGATGCCGGTGAAGGAAATATGCAGACCGAGTGCGATGGCGCGTCGCGCAAGTTCGGGACCGCCGGTGAAGCAATGGAGAACAGCGGGGAAGGGCCCCTTCCCCATTTCCGCCTCCAGGATCCGCGCCATGTCGTCGTCTGCATCGCGCGAATGGATCACCAGCGGCAGACCGGTCTCGCGCGCGGCCGCGATGTGAGCGCGAAATCCCTGTTCCTGTGCCGGGCGCGGGGACTTGTCATAAAAATAATCGAGCCCGGCTTCGCCGATGGCGACCACTTTCGGATGCGCTGATTTGGCAATCAGGTCGGCCGATGTGACGTCGAGTTCCTCATGCGCATGATGCGGATGGGTTCCAACCGAACAGAATACGTCGCCATAGCGCTCGGTGATCTCCAGCAGCTCCGGCAGCCGGCGAACCCTGGTCGAAATCGTCACCATGCGGCCGATGCCGGCCGCGCGTGCGCGGCTCACCACGCCGTCGAGATCGGCGGCTAGGTCGGGGAAATCGAGGTGGCAATGGCTGTCAACCAGCATGGCGTTCAGGACCTTCCTGCGGCAGCATGACTGGCACAAGCGCCGCGATCGCGTTCATATCGCTATGCTCCGCCTGCAAATCCACAAGAAAGGGCGTTCGCCGTCCGGCGACCCGTATGGTCATCCCGCCGGATTCCGGTCTGGCCACTTCGAGGATCGCCGCCAAGGGAATACGGAAATTGCGGTTGCCGTAAAAGCCCAGAGTGGTGATGTCGGCCATGTCGCCATCGCGGACGATCCGCACCACATAGACGTTGCCGTAGAAGTACAGCGCCACCAGCGGCAGCAAGCCGATCGCAACAACGATAGCCACGGCCGCGGGCCGGGAGCCTCCACCCCAAAGCACATTGGCCCAATAGAACCAGCCCACCGACCAGACCACCGCGGCCAGAATACTGAACCGCGCCCGTTTGGCCCGCTGGCGATTTTCATAAAGAACCGACATCACTGACCCAACCGCCGCACCTTAAGCCTTTACGGCCTCGGGATCGATATACCTTGGGAACACGGCAACCGGAGCAGGCAGATTGACGCCGGAGGCCAGCCGGTGTCCCGAGACAAGCCGGGTGAAGTCGCGCTCGTCGGCCGGCACTGCCAAGAGTTCGAGCAGCTTGCCGGCCGAGTGCGGCATGAAGGGCTGGATCAGGATCGCGATCTGCCGGATCACCTCGGCGGTGACGTAAAGGACGGTGCGCTGCCGCGCCGGGTCTGTCTTGGCCAACGCCCAGGGCGCCTCGCCCGCGAAATACCGGTTGGCGTCGGCGACCACGGCCCAGATCTGGCTCAGCACGATGTGGAGTTGTTGCGTCTCCATGGCTTCGCGCGCGCCATGGATCATCGCATCAGCGGCTTCCAGGATTGTCTTGTCGTTCTCGGTAAACGCGCCCGGCTCTGGCAGCACGCCACCGAGTTGCTTGCCGATCATCGACAGCGAACGCTGCGCCAGATTGCCAAGGTCGTTGGCTAGTTCCGCATTGATCCGGGTGGCGATCGCCTCGTAGCTGTAATTGCCGTCCTGGCCGAACGGCACTTCACGCAGGAAGAAGTAGCGGATCTGGTCGACGCCAAAGGTGTCGGCCAGCGTGAACGGGTCGACGACATTACCCGTCGACTTCGACATCTTCTCGCCGCGGTTGAACAGGAAGCCGTGGCTGAAGATGCGGCGCGGAACGGCAACGCCAGCCGACATCAGGAATGCTGGCCAATACACCGCGTGGAAGCGCACGATGTCCTTGCCGATGACATGCAGATCGGCCGGCCAATACTTGCGAAACTTCTCGCTGTCGACATCGGGATAGCCGACCGCGGTGATATAGTTCGTGAGCGCGTCGACCCACACATACATGATGTGATCGTCGTCGCCCGGCACGCGGACACCCCAGTCAAACGTTGTGCGCGAGACCGACAGATCCTGCAGGCCGCCCTTCACGAAGCTCGCGACTTCGTTCAGCCGCTCCTTCGGCAAAACAAAGTCGGGATGCTCGGCGTAGAGGTCGAGCAGCTTGTCCTGATACGCGGACAGACGAAAGAAATAGCTCTCCTCCTCCACCCACTCGACCGGCGTTCCTGTCTCGATCGCCAGCCGGGCGCCCTGCTCGTTCAGCCGGGTTTCGTCTTCGGCGAAATAGCGCTCGTCGCGCACGGAATACCAGCCGGCATATTTGGCGAGATAGATGTCACCATTCGCCTGCATTTTCTCCCAGATCGCCTTCGACGACCTGTGATGGCGGTCTTGGGTGGTACGGATGAAGTCGTCATTCGAGCAGTTCATCCGCTCGACCATCGCCTGAAAGCGCGGCACGTTGCGCTCGACCAGTTCGCGCGCGGTCAATCCTTCGCGCGCCGCGGTCTGCTGAATTTTCTGTCCGTGCTCGTCGGTGCCGGTCAGGAAATAGACGTCATAGCCGTCGAGGCGCATGAAGCGCGCGATCGCGTCGGTCGCAATCGCTTCATAAGCGTGACCGATATGCGGCACGCCGTTCGGATAGGAGATCGCGGTGGTGATGTAATAGCTGCGGCGCGCGGGCGCCTCCGGCATCGCGGGACGTAGGCCCAGTTGGGGCGCCGGAGGAAGCTTGGGACGGGGTTTCGCCGTCGGCTTGGCTGGTGCCGGCACTGCCGCCGGAGCGGCTGGCAGCTCGTTGGTCGGTGCGGCTGGTAAGACAGGCTTTGTGGGCGTCGCAGATTTCTTCTTTCTGCTGCGCGCGGGAGCTTTGCGGGCAGCAGGCTTTTTCGCAACCGACCGCCTTTTCTTGCTCGCGGCAGCCTTCTTCTTTTTCTTCGCCACGACTTTGGTCTTCTTTGCCGACACTCTGCTCTTCTTGGCCGGGGGCTTTTTCCTGGCGGTCGACTTCTTCTTGCTTGCCGCAGCCTTGCTCTTGCGTTTCGCCTTGCGCGCGCCGACCGCCTTCTTTGCCGTCTTGCGTTGCTTCGACTTCGATTTTTTCGCCATGGATCACTCGGTCGTCAGCGGGTGCGGTTCGGGAGAGAAGAATGACCGCGATCACGCGGTCTAACGGATTGGAGGCGAGAGCTATCAGCCGCGCGCGGCATCGGCAAGGCGGCCGAATGTTTTGAAAATCAATGGCTTTCGATCGAGATTGTAGGTGTCGACGTCGCGGGCCGCGGCATTCAGATCGCCCCAGATTCCGGCGACACGGGCCGCCCTGTCCTTGTCGTGAACGCTGTCCGACAGCCGCGCCGACAGCCAGTCACTCACGCTATCCATGACGATTTCGAACACCCGTCCGTCCGCCATGGCAAGACCATCGGCGAGTGCGTGCAAGTCTCGCATCTCAATCGCCGGCAATCGGTCAAGCAGGGCCGTCGTCTGCTTGCGGAGCTTGAAGGCCGGCCCCTCCGACAGCGACAAAGCGCGGCTGACGCTGCCTTCGGAAGCCGCGACGATCGCAGGATCGGGCTCCTCCCCTTTTGCTTCGGCCAACGCCTGCGCCACATCGTGCGGTGCCAGAGCACGCAACAGCACACGGTGGCAGCGCGAACGGATGGTGGGCAGCACCGAGCCCGGGGCATGGCTCACAAGCAGAAACAGCGTACGTGCCGGCGGCTCTTCGAGACCCTTCAACAACGCGTTGGCGCTTTCGGCATTGAGATCGTCGACCGCGTCCACGATCACAACTCGCCAGCCGCCGAAGCCTGCGGTTGCGCCGAGGAACGAGGCCACCTTGCGCGCATCGTCGACCCGGATGACGGTCCGCAACTTGCCAGTGTCGGACAATGTGCGCTCAAGCACCAGCAGGTCGGGATGCGACTGCGCCGCGATCAGTGTGGTAACCCTGTGATCCGGCGCCACCGCAAGTGTTGCCGCCGCCTGCACCGCCGGCGCCGCCGGATCGGGATTCGCGAGCACGAAGCGCGCCATCCGAAAGGCAAGCGTGGCCTTGCCGATCCCGGGCGGCCCACCGATCATCCAGGCATGCGGTATGCGTCCCGAGCGATAGGCGTCCAGCAAGGCGCGCTCCGCGGCAGCGTGCCCGAACAGAGCGCTGGTCTGCCTCGGATGCGCAATGCCGTCGTCATCCGTGCCGGCGGACGCTCGGCTCACGAACCGATTTCCTCGATCGCAAGCGGCGCGGTAGCGGGGTCGAGCCTGCGGTTTACGACCGACCAGACGCGTTCGGTCACCCGTTCGGGCGTCTCGCTGGCGTCGATGAGCACGCAGCGTTCCGGCTCGCCGACCGCGAGCTGCCGGTAGGCTTCCCGAAGCCGTTCATGAAAAGCAATGTCCTCGCTTTCGAAACGGTCGATCGCGCCGTTGCCGCGCCGCGCATGGGCGCGCGCAAGCCCGGTTTCGGCCGGTGCGTCGAGGATGATGGTGAGGTCGGGCTTGTTGGGCCCGACCGTAATCTTTTCCAGCCGCTTGATCAGCCGCGGATCGACATGGCCGAGCACGCCCTGATAGACGCGAGTCGAATCGGCGAAGCGATCGCAAACCACCCAGTGACCACGATCCAGCGCGGGTTTGATCGTGTGCGCGATATGGTCTTCACGGGCGGCGGCAAAAAGCATGGCCTCAGCTTCCGCGCCAAGCGGCTTGGCGGCACCCGACAGAATCACATGCCTGATCACTTCGGCGCCGGGGGAGCCGCCCGGTTCTCGCGTTTGCGTCACTGCAATGCCCAGCACCTTCAGCCGCTCCGCAAGCTTATCCGCCTGTGTCGACTTGCCGGTCCCCTCGCCGCCTTCAAAGGTAATGAATTTACCGCGCATGCTGATGCCTCGGCCGATTAGACCGCCGTTATCGATTTACAGCTTTTGCAGGCCGGCGCGAAACCAGCCGCCGAATAATTCCGTCAGCCCATCCATCGCGCGGCGAGGCAGCGACCCGCCTTCGACAGATTCCGCCGCCTGCAACGGTATCTCAAGCGCGATATTGTCGCCCCGCCAGACTTTCAGCACACCGATTTCCTGACCCTGGGCGACCGGAACCCGCACCGGGCCGCGATAGACCACACGAGCGACGATACGATCCGTCGAGTTCTTGGGGACCATCAGCCGGATCGGCTTCTTGCCCTGCGCCTCCAGCGGAACGTAGCGTTCCTCACCGCCGAATACCCGTGCGTCGCCAACCCGCTGCCCTTCTTCGAACAGCACACGGGACTCGAACCCGTTGAAGCCGAAATTCAGCAGGCGCCGCGCCTCGTCGGCGCGTTCACTCGCCGATTTCAGGCCGTTCACCACCACAATCAGCCGCAGGTCGTTCTGCACCGCAGAACCCACCAGACCGTATCCGGCCTCCTTGGTGAAACCGGTTTTCAGGCCATCGGCGCCGATATTCATCGCCAGCAACGGATTGCGGTTCTGCTGACGGATCTTGTTCCAGGTGAAGTCTTTCTCCCCGTACCACTTATAGAATTCGGGGTAGGTGTGGATGATGTGCCGCGCGAGTTTTGCGAGCTCGCGAACCGTAACGCGCTGCTCCGGATCCGGCAGCCCGGTGGAATTCGTGAAGTTCGACTGGGTCATGCCAAGCTCGCGCGCGCGGCCGTTCATCAGGCGCACGAAACTGTCCTCGTTTCCCGCAATCCCTTCCGCCAGCGCGATACAGGCATCGTTGCCGGACTGGATGATGGCGCCCTGCAGGAGGTCGGAGACCGCGATACGGCTGTGAATCGGCGCAAACATGGTGGAACCGCCGGAGGGCGCGCCGCCGCGGCGCCAAGCCCCTTCGCTGACGACAAACTCCTCGTCCAGCTTGATGTTGCCTTCCTTGAGTTCGTTGAAAACCGTTTCGGCGGTCATCAGCTTGGCAAGGCTTGCCGGGGCAACGAGCTGGTCGGCATTCTTCTCGAACAGCACGGTGCCGGATTCGGCTTCGATCAGAATTGCGGTCGGAGCGGCGGTCTGGAAGCCGTCGTCCTTGGTTTTTCCGCCGGCAATGGTCGCGGGCGCCGCGAACGACGTTCCAGGCCCGGCGACGAGAAACGCCAAGGCTGCCAGGGCGCCGATGGCGCGTCGGGTCAACAGAGTCATCGGATCGACAACATTACGTTATGCGCGAAAACGCGCGCTTCGCCGCCCCTGGTGAAGCCGGTACTGGCGCAGTCTAATAAAGGCCGCGGCCGCTCATGAATCCGGCGCGCGCATCATAGCGCATGGAGCCACCGGCGGAAACCGGGCGTGAGGCCGTTCTCTGCGGCCGCCCGACTGCGGTAACGTCCGACAGGCGCGCCGAGGCGTGCTCGCCGAGATTGTAAGGCCGCCCGGCCGGAACCGGGACCGGCCCGCCGACCGCGATCCCGCGTGGCGATTGAGGCAAAGCGATCGGGCTTCTGCCGGCCGAGGCCACAAGGATCGGCGAAGGCGCCGGCTCGCCGTGCCGCAGGGTCGCGGCCAACCGACGGTCGTCGGAGCCTTCAATCGCGGCGCGGCCGATATACTCGACCCGCACCTTCGCCACGCCATTGCTCTTGAAACCGAGAAGATCGGCGCTCTTGTGCGACAGATCGATGACCCGATTGCCATGGAACGGGCCGCGATCGTTGACCCGCACGATCAGCGAACGCTTGTTGGCTAAATTGGTCACCCGCACATAGGACGGCATCGGCAGCGTCGGATGAGCGGCGGTGATCGATTCCATGTCGAACACTTCGCCATTGGCAGTGAGCCGGCCGTGGAAATCACGCCCATACCACGACGCCAGCCCTTCCGACCGGTAGCTGGTATTCTCCTCGGGAACGAATGTGCGGCCCGCGACCATATAGGGTTTGCCGACGCGATAGACCCCGCCGCCTTTTGGCACGCTCTCGCCGAGCTCCACCACCCGCGGGCTCGAAGCGACGCCGTATTTCGGATCGACCTTGCGGGCAAATTTGTCTGAGGAGGCGCAGTTGGCAAGCGCAAGCGTGGCAGCCATCGCGGCCACCATTCGGATCGCACGTTTCCCCCGAAACGACGGCATCCTGTCCCCAATTGACGTGTCGGGGGCTAAAGGCCCCACCCCGATTCACCATAGCGTGACCCGCCCGCCACGCAAATGGGCAGAGTGTTCCGTTGGTTAACGCGGGATGTGCGAGCGGTATCTTATGGTGGCGGAATCCAATGCTGCGGCTTGCAATACCGCCGCCCTTCCCCCATTCAATGCCCGTCAACGGAAGGGTGGCCGAGTGGTTTAAGGCAGCGGTCTTGAAAACCGCCGTGGGTGCAAGCTCACCGTGGGTTCGAATCCCACCCCTTCCGCCATCTTTGTTCGCGCGCAGCCTTCCACCAGGCCGCGCGCCTTCGGGTTCGCGCTTTCGTTCTCTCCCGGCCAGCGCGGGCCAAGTCCCCGCTTGCATCGCCGGATCGCGCAAGCGTATTCGCCGCTGCACGATCTCAACGTTTTTGACTGAATCCCCCCGAGCCGACACCACGCAAGCTCGCTTTGGCCGACATACGCGGTATGATTACCGACCGAAACCCAGCCCCTTCCGATTCGAAAGCTCCTGACGAGGTGATCCTTTGGGTTGCCTGCGTCAGGTCGAGACGAGGGTCTGCCGGGGTCGATGGAAAAGGACAACACCATGCTCTTCGATGGCGGCTACACCTATTCGAATTTCCTGATGAACATGATTTCGGTTTTTGTGTTCGTCGTCTGGTTCTGGCTGCTGATTGTCATCTATGGCGACCTGTTCAGGCGCCACGACATCTCCGGCTGGGGCAAAGCGCTCTGGGTCATTGGGCTGGTTCTGACATCCTATCTCGGCATTTTCGTCTACCTGATCACGCAAGGCGGCGGGATGGCGGAGCGCAACGCGCAACAGGCCCAGCACGCGCGCGACGAACTCAGGCGCGTGGTCGGCTATAGCGTGGCCGATGAAATCTCCAAGCTCGATCAGCTGAAGAAATCCGGCTCGATAACCGACGATGAGTTTAATCGTCTTCGCGCCAAGCTCGTTTAGCGAGTCAGCCCCCGATCCCGGGGCTGAATCTAGAAATGGGCGGGCATCGGGTTGTCGGGATGGCTACGAATGCGCCGTGGCGCACCGGGCCGTCGCTCCGGGTTTCCGGTTTTGAACTTGGAGTCTCTGAACAGAATTCACTGATTTGCACAGGTTCTTGAAGTCAAGCCTATCCCTGACTGGGGCGCTTAGTGCTATTGCGGGGCATATAAGAAGTCTCGTTAGAGTTTCAGGAAATGCCCCAACGTTTCGTACCAGCCGCAAGCGTTCTTCGGGAAAAGCGGCGCCAAAAAGATCCGGCATGGTCCCGGCTCTTTGTCAGCCCAATTCGACTTGATGACGGAACCGTCCTGTTCACTCTGAAGGACGCCGCTGAACGAATCCTGGACGCGCCGGCGGCGCCGTCGTCACGCGTGGCCGCACAGCGAATCATCGATGCGGCATTACGTGGCGGGGATATGGCGTCCACATCCGCGGCCGTGCGGCTCGCGTTGCTCAAAGTGCAACCGCTTAAAGGCTAACCCCGGAGCAAACGGATCCCGCGATCTCAGGCTGCTGCCTTGTTTTTGATCGCGCCGATAATGGCGGTGAGGATCGCGCCGCCAGCACCTCCCGCGATCACCTGCGAGACGATACCGCCGACACTCAGGTTGCCGGCCTGCGCCGCAGCCATGACCGATGGCAATAGCAGCGTCACGATCTGCCCTAGCACGCCGCCGCCGACCGCTCCGGCAATGAGATTGCCGATCATGCCAAGATCGAATTGCGGCGAGGTCTTGCCTGCACCTGCACCGCCCAATGCACCGGCGACCAGATTGATCAGAATCTGTTCCATGGAGCCCCCTTCCGCCCCGTTGTCTAGGGCGCAGCGAAGTCTAGCCCTCAGGGCAGCCGCCGTCGATCAAACGGGAACTTTCATGCACCGGTTTTCCGTCCCTCTTCCGGCGTGGTGACTTTGAGGGTGCGGCGCACCGGAAACAGCACCAGCCCCCATCGGTCCGACACGTAGCCCCAGATTCCCTTTGGCGCGAACAGCATGACCACGATCGCGAGTGCACCGAGCAGGATGAGGTACCAGGTTCCGTAGCTCGAGAGATAGGTCTGCATCAGATAGAACACGATCACGCCTACGATCGGACCCTCGATGGTACCGATGCCGCCGATCACCACGATGAAGATCACGTAGGCTGTCCAGTCGAGCACCGAGAACGCCGCGTCCGGCGATATCCGCGCTTTCTGCAGATAAATCAAAGCGCCGACCATTCCGGTGCCGATCGCGGCAAACACATAGACCCAGAACTTGGTGCGGAAATTGTCGACACCCATGCTCTCGGCGGCGACTTCGGAGTCGCGGATCGCGGCCAGCGCGAGCCCGCGCCGTGAACGCAGAATCCAGTACACCGCCAGAATAGTGCCGACCACGAGCGTAAGCGCGATCCAGTAGGTGACGATGTCGCGGGCCGCGGGCGTTCGTAGATCGAAAACGGTCTTTACCCACTCGATGCCGAACACGCCGTTGGTGACAGCGGGCGGCAGCGACGTCCCCGTCCCTCCCCCCAGCGATTTGAACTGCGCCAGCACCAGCCGGTAGACCTCGGCCATCACCCAGGTACCGATCGCGAAATAGGCGCCGCGCAATCGAAACACCACAAAGGCGGTCGGCACCGCGCACAAACCGGCAAAAGCGCCGGCCAATATGATCGCCAGGATCGGGTCGATCTCGCCGAAAATCGTCAGCGCGAACAGCAGGTAAGCGCCCAGACCGACAAAGGCCTGCTGGCCCACGGACACCAGACCGGCATAGCCGGCCAGCAGGTTCCAGTATTGCGCCAGCGCCAGCATGTAGAAGATGAAGATCAGATCCTGGATCGTGTTGCGGCCGGCAAAGGTAGGCAGTGCGACCAGAAGTCCGATCAGGCCGATCCCAAATATGGCTAGCGGACGGCCATAACCGGCGCCGACTTCACTCGAATAGGAGCGCAAGATCGGCGCTTGTTCGACCGAACGTCTGTCCTTGTCGTTCTTGTTCTGCTGCCATGTCGCGACTTGCCAAAACAGATCCATGCGAGCGCCTCAATCGAAGGCGCGCGGGAACAGACCGCGCGGCCGCAAGACGAGCACGATCAGGAAGGCGATGTGACCCGCCAGGATCTGCCATTCCGGGTTGATCGCCGCACCGATGGTTTGCGCAAGGCCGATGATCATGCCGCCGATCAGCGTCCCCCACAGACTGCCAAGTCCGCCAATGATCACCGCCTCGAAGGCATAGATCAGACGCGCCGGCCCGATGGTCGGATCGAAATTCGCGCGCATGCCGAGATAAAGCGCGGCGATGGTGACGACGATCATCGCGATCCCCATCGCCACCGCGAAGATGCGCTTGTGATCGATGCCCATCACCTGCGCGATCTCAAGATCGTCCGACGTCGCACGGAAGGCGCGGCCGAGTTGAGTGCGGTAGAACAATAGATTGAGCGCCATGATCACTGCGATCGCCGACAGGAACGTAATTAGCGGCAGCACCCCAAACGCAATCCCTCCCCCGAGCGATATCGAGGCGGTGCCGATCGGTCCGGATTGCAGCAGCTGGCTGTCGGCGGAGAATGCCTCCATCAAGCCGTTCTGGATGATGATGGACAGGCCGAAGGTCACCAGCAGCGGCGGCAGGATATCGCGCCCGAGCGTGCGGTTCAGCAGCATATGCTGAAGTCCGAAGCCGACCGCGAACATGATGGGGATCGCCAAAAGCATCGCGAGGAACGGATCGAGCCCGAGCCAGGCGCTGAGCGCAAGAATGGCGAAGGCCGCCAAGACAATCAAATCGCCATGCGCGAGATTGACCAGCCGCATGATGCCGAAGATCAGCGACAGGCCGGCCGCGAACAGCGCATAGAGCCCGCCGAGCAGGACGCCCTGGATAATGGTGTTGATCCACTCCGCCATTGCGTCGTCCCGCTACGATCCGAAATAGGCGTTGTGAATCTGCTCGCGCGAGAGTTCGCGCGGTCGGCCAGTGAGTGACAGGCGGCCCTCCTGAAAGCAATAGACCCGGTCGGCGACCTGCAAGGCCTGCACGATATCCTGCTCGACCACGATCACGCTGGTGCCGCTCGCCTTGATGCGCGGCAACGCCGCGTAGATGTCGCGGATCACGATCGGTGCGAGCCCCAGGCTGATCTCGTCGCACAGCAGCACGCGCGGATTGGAAATCAGCGCGCGGCCGATCGCAGCCATCTGCTGCTGGCCGCCCGACAGGGTGGTGCTCGCCGCGTTGCGCCGCTCGCGCAGCACCGGGAACAGCCGGTAGATTTCCTCGAGCGTCCATTGTCCCGGGGTCTGCCGTCCGTAGCGGCCGATCAGAAGATTCTCCTCGACCGTCAGCGATGGAAACAGCCGCCGGCCTTCGGGGACGAGCGAGATGCCGAGCTTCATCACCGACGCTGCGGGCATCGCGCCGATCGGCTGACCATCGAACATCACGCTGCCCGGATCGTTGCGAATGAGACCTGCAATCGATTTCAGATAGGTCGACTTGCCGGCGCCGTTCGCACCGATGATCGCAACGGTCTCGCTCTGATCGAGCGTCGTGTCGATGCCGTACAGCGCCTGGAAGTCGCCGTAATACGATTTGAGCGCGCGGGTTTCGAGCAGTGCCATCAGGCTTCGATGCCCATATAGATCTGCCGCACTTCCGGCGAGTTCATCACGGTTCGCGGATGGCCCTCCGCGATCTTGCGTCCGAAATTCAGAACGACCAGCCGCCCGACGACGGCAAGCAACGCATGCACGACATGCTCGATCCACACGATCGTTGTGCCGCCGGCATGGATGTTGCGGATGGTGTCGACCAGTTCCAGGCATTCACCTTCGGTCAATCCGCCGGCGATCTCATCGAGTAGCAACAGGCGCGGGCCGGTCGCAAGTGCGCGCGCCATTTCGAGGCGCTTGCGCTCGAGCAAGCTCAGAGAGCCGGCGGGAACATTGGCGCGCGGCAACAGATGGGTCAGGTCGAGGATTCGTCCGCAGGCGTCAGTGACGTCGCGCTCGTTCTGGCCACGCCCATAGACCGCGCCAACCAGAAGGTTTTCAAAAACGGTGAGTGTCTCGAACGGCTGCGGGATCTGGTACGAGCGGCCGATGCCGGCGATGCAGCGCTGATGCGGCCGCGCGCGTGTGATGTCCTTGCCGTCCAGACGGATGGTGCCGGCAGCCGGCGAAACCCCGCCCGCGATCAGGTTGAACAGCGAGGTCTTGCCCGCACCGTTCGGGCCGACAATGCCGAGAGCTTCGCCTGCCTGTACCGACAGATCGATGTTATCGGCAACCACGACCGAGCCGTAGGATTTCGAGACGCCCTGAAGTTCAAGCAGCATGCGCGACGATCCACAATCTCCAGCATGAAAAGACAAGGGCCGGGCTTGATCCCGGCCCTCTTCTTGTTTGCTCATTCTCGGGCGCACGCGCAGCACGCGAACCCGGAATGACATCAATTAAGCGATCGGCTCCATCTTGCCGCCGACTGGGATATTCGGCGCGGTGCGGTTGTCGGTGATCACGATCTCATACTTGTTGCCGTCCTTGATCCGCCACTGACCGCCGACCAGCGGCGTCTTGGTGACGTTCTTGGCGGCGAAAGGCGGCACACCCTTGCCGTCCCAGCGTACCGGACCGGCAACCGTCTCGAGATTGGTCTTCTGGATCGCGTCCACGGTCGCCTTGGCGTCGCTGATATCTGTGGACCGTTTGACGACATCGAGCCCGACCTCGAACAGTGAGTGAATAAACCCGATCGGCTGAGTCCATTGCTTCTTCGTGGATTGCTCATAGGCATCGCCAAGCTGTTTCGCGGTCATGCCGTTCATCGACGACTTGAACGGATGGCTCGGCGACCACCACACTTCCGACGACAGATTGTTGCCGTCCCTGCCGAGCGCCTCGACCGCAACCGGGAACAGGATCGCCTTGCCGACCGAAGCCGCCTTCGGCCTGAAGCCCTGCTGCATCGACTGCTTCCAGAAGGTGGTGAAATCCGGCGGCAGCACCACGCCGGTCAGGATCTGCGCATTGGCGCCCTTGAAGGCTGCAATCTGCGCCGAGAAATTGTCGGTGAGGTTCTGGTAGCGGCCGGGATCGAACAGCTTGAAGCCGGCCTTGTCCAGCGCTGGCGGAAGACCGACCACCTTGTCGCCCCAGGCATTACCGTCGGCGTCATTCGGGAACAGCCCGCCCACGATCTTGTTGGTGTCGAGCTGACTCCACATGTTGGTGAAGACGGCGATGACGTCTTCGAGCCCCCAGAAATAGTGATAGGTATAGTTGAACGGCTTCCAGGTTTTCGGATCGCCTGGATTGCCCTGCCGCCCAATGAACCACGGCTGCCACGGGCAATTGTTGGAGACGCAGGGAATTTCCTCGATCTCGCACTGGGTCGCGACCGGATTGGTGGTTTCCGGCGTGTTGGCGACCAGCATCAGATCGATCTTATCGCGGACGATCAGTTCCTTGGCGACTTCGGCGGCCCGGTTCGGATTGGACTGGCTGTCCCGGACGATAACTTCGAGCGGACGCGTCGTGCTGCCGCTCTTGATGCCGCCCTTGGTGGCCTCGCGCACCTGACCGAGCACGAAATTGTCCGCTTCGGCAAACGCTGCCAAAGGTCCCGTTTGCGGCGAAACGAATCCCACCCTGATCGGCTTCTGCTGGGCGATGGCGGGCATGTACACGCCGCTCGATGCGAGCGCCGCGCTCCCCGCCGCGGAATATTTCAACAGCGTGCGCCGGTCGATCCCAGGGCGCGCGCTTTGGCGCGTGGTATTATCGGTCATCGCGATCCTCCCAATCTGTTTTTATGGTCCGCGTCGCAAGGCGCGCGGTCGAAGCCGTCATGTCCGCGAACGAACATGCGTCTTCGCTTGTGCGATATTGTTCGTTAGCGCCCGCAACGTGTCAACGCCGCGCGGGATGGCGCGGCGTGACATTTTTGACATGTCTGGCGGGTCAAAACTGCGCTGCAGCGCCGCTCTGTATCACGGTTCGGTACAGCTGACGCGATTGATGCGGCCATTGCCGGCGGCAGCCGCAATCGGCGACCCCATGGACGGCCTTGCAACGCGCTGGCCGCGCTCCACGATCCACCACAGACCGAGCCGGCCACCGGCCACGATCGACACGATCGCGATCACCGATCCGACGGACAGGGTCGAAACGCCGGTGACACCTTGCCCGATGGTGCAGCCCAGTGCGGTAATGCCGCCGAAACCCATCATGAAGGCGCCGACCAGGCGCCGCTTGAACTCTGCGGCACTGGCCGGGATCTGCCAGCGAAAGCTGCCGTCGCTGACGGCCGCGAGATAGGCGCCGGCCACGAAGCCGATCACCGCGCCGATCGGAAAGTCGAGCGACAACGCCGTCGACAGCATGCCGTACAGCAGCGTGTCGCCGAGCGGGCCGACAAAGGTGAAGGACTCGATGCGCCTGGTATCGAAGGAGTCGTAACCGACGATTCCGGTGGCCCACCAGCCGCCCACGACGATCAGTCCGATCAGGAGACCGGTGATGGCGAAACGCGGCGAGGCACGGAAGCCGCGATGGGCGAACGCATAGACGGCGATTCCGAGTCCAATGACGATGGCCGCGATAGTGACGCCCTGCCCGCTCAGTCCGGCCAGCAACGGCAGCCGCTGGGTGGCGGATGCGCCGAGATCGACCGCGAGCGGATCGGTCACCGCGACTCGCGCGACGCCGGTCAGGCCGCGCATGGTCATCATCGCGGTCACCCCCATGACCAGAAAGGTGATAACCGCACGCAGATCGCCGCCGCCGATCTGGCGAAGCGTGCCCATGCCGCAGGTGCCGTTCAGCGCCATGCCGAAGCCAAAGATCAGCCCGCCAATGATCAGCGCGCCGAATTCCAGCCGCGAGCCGGTATAGATCGACTTGGTCAGATCGAGTTCGCCGAAGGATTCCAGCAGGTGCACGCCAATGACGGCGACACCGATGGCGAGCAGCCAGGTCCGCAGGCGCCGCGTGTCGTTGGCATAGACCGAATCCTCGATCGCCCCGAGGGTGCAGAAGCGCCCGCGCCGCGCGACAAAGCCGAACGCTCCGCCCAAGCCGAGGCCGAGCAGGAAACGCAACAGGTTGAGCGGCAGGTCGTCGAGCATCGTCACACCTTGGGGGCGCAGAACGCGGCGTGCAGGGCCTGGATCACCTGCCGGACTTCGGGGCGCGCCAGCGAATAATAGATGTTCTTGCCGTCGCGGCGGGTCTCGACCAGATCGTCGGCGCGTAGCCGTGCGAGCTGTTGCGACACCGCGGGCTGCCGGAGCTTCAGGAGTTGTTCGATCTCAGTGACCGACTTCTCGCCCTCGATCAGAAGGCACAGGATCACGAGGCGCGCCTCATGCGACAGCGCCTTGAGAAATTCGCTCGCAGCCTGAGCGTTCTTCATCAGGTCGTCGATGTCGAGATCGGGCTTTTTAGGCTTTCGGGCCAGTGCGGTCGCCATGTCGTCGTCGCTCCGTCAGGATGCGACTATACATGCGCCAAGTTGCAAGTATTGGAAAGGGATGGAACTTTCAAATTGCGCTGCGGCTAGAGCAAAAGCTTTTCCAAAACGCCCCAGAAAAAGAATTCACCCGGATAGCCTTCGATCCTTGCCTTCTCACGGCCATCCTCGACCACGACAAAGGTCGGCGTGAACCGAATCGGACTCTTCAGTTCGACGGAACTGTCCTTGCCGCGATCGAGATGGACCTGCCGCAACGGCACGTTCTTCCCGATATCGGTCTTGGGAAAGACCGGTCCGATCTCGCGATCCCAGGCCAAACAATACGGGCAGCCCGCGCGGCGATACATCACGAGTTCGGCGGACAGAGCCGGCGCGATAGTCCCCAGCAATGCAAGGAAGGCAATGAAGCCCTTCAGAGTTCGCAATGTCAGCTCCTTTGCAGGCGGCGCGGGCTGACATATAATTGCAGGATCATGAATGTCATAGCCCCACGATTGCGACTTTCCCGCCGCGGCCTGCTGGCCGGCGCAGCAGCGATGCTGGCAACGTTGCCGGCTACGGCCGCCGCGCTCAAGCTGAACGACGACGGCCTTTATACCAAGCCGTGGTTCCTGGAGAGTCTGCTCGACCTCAATGACGACCTGAAAGAGGCCACCGACAAGAACAAGCGTCTGGTGATCATGTGGGAACTGAAGGGTTGTCCCTATTGCAAGAAGATCCACGAGATCAATCTTGCCGATCCGGCGATCGAGGCATTCATCAAGGACAAGTTCGAAGTCCTCCAGCTCAACATCCGTGGCTCGCGCGAGGTCACCGACTTCGACGGCGAGCGGCTGCCGGAAAAAGACTTCGCGCGGAAATACGGCGTGCGCGCCACCCCGACGTTTCAGTTCTTTCCGGAATCGGCCGCGGGCCTTGCCCAGAAGCAGCCGTCCGCGCGCGAGGTCGCACGCTGGCAGGGCTATATGGAGCCGAAGCCGTTTGCGGCGATGTTCCGGTTCGTGGCCGAGCGGGGCTACGAGAAGACCGGTCTGGTCGAGTATTTGAAGGCGAATAGCTGATAGCTGTCATTCCGGGGCACGCGCGTAGCGCGTGAGCCCGGAATCCAGGGCGGCAATTGAAGCCTTCGCTTGGCGCTGGATTCCGGACCGCCGCATCGCGGCGTCCGGAATGACAAAGAGGCTCAGCCCACCTTCAAATACGCAAAGCCCTTGCCCTGCAATTCGGCGACGGTCGCTACCCCGGACGGAACGAATTTCAAGTATTCGCCGTCGCGCGTCTTCGCCATGTCAATATTCTGGCGCTTGTAAGTGATCTCACACAGAAAGGCCTCGACGCCGAACTTGGTCAGGCCGACGAAGCGCTTGTAGATGTCATCGTCGATCTGGTCCTTTTCCCACGACGTACCGGAGCGGTCGGCGAGGAAGAATTTGATGCCGGGGCCGTGTGCGACGATCACCAGCTTCAGGCGCAGCGAGTCGAACTCGTAGGCCGACAGGTGATTGTTCATGTTGGTCAGCATCTGCGAGAAGCGCGCGGGATCGCCGAAATCGCAGTGATAAAGGCAGGCGATATCGGAGTCCTTGTTTATATCGCCTGGATTGAGTCGCGCTGGCGCGGCAACAGCGCGCGACGCACCGATCACGGCACCCGACAAGGCCAGCGCGCCGATGAAACCGCGCCGGCTGGTCTTCGACAAGGTCATGGCTGCCTCCATGGAAAGCGGCCCGGTGCGATCGCTCGTGCCGGGCTGCAATGTTAGGAGCGCGGATCAGTCCTTGTTCGCCGGACTGTCCGGGCTCATCAGCAGCGCTACAGCATCCTTGATCTGCTCGATGGTCAATACTTTATTCGAGCCGAAACGTGGCATATTCGAGCACGGAAGCGCCGCGTGGGAGTTATATATTTTCTCGTAGACCGCCTTCACTTCGGCTTCCTTGAAGTCACGCAGCTTGCCGTACTGGAACAGGCTCGGACCCAGCGTGCCGTAACTCACTTCCTGTTTCGAGATCTGGTGACAGGCATAGCAGTTGCCGCCATTGGCGCGCGTCGGCGGATAATCGCTGAACCGCATGCCATAACCGTTCTGCGCCAGCGCCTCGCCCTTTTTCCAGTCGCCGATAAATTTACCGTCCGCAGGATATTCGATCGTGGCCAGTTCGCGCTTCTGGATTGCGTCGGCGATCTCTTTCGGCGGACTGTTATGCGTTGCCGAGCATTGCTTCATGGTCTCATCCTGCGATAGCCGCGGGACGAATTGCTCCGGCGCACCGGGGAACGCCGCCTTGATCGCGGCATCGGCCACGCCCGGCCGCACCGTCGACTTCTGCTGGGCGAGCGCAGCCGAGCCTGCAATCAGGGCAGCGGCGGCAACAACGAACGGAAGTTTATTCATGATGCTCTCTCCTTCCGTTCAGCGCTTCAGACCGGGCGCAGCGATCTCGCCGCCCGTTGCCTGCTTGGTGAGATAGGCAACGAGCGCGACGCTCGCATCCGAGCCCAGCTGCAATTCGGGCATCCGCATCTGCCAGTAACAGTCATAGAGGCGGTGCTGCATGGTCATCACATGCGTGTTGGAAACACGATATGCGGGCCACTCACCGACAACCTTCGCGGCCTCTTTTGGATCGGCGAGATAAGGCAGACCCTGCAGCCGAATCCGCAACCCTTCCGCGGAATGACACGTCGCGCAGGAGAAATCGAACGGTCCGGAGCGGCGGAAGAACAGGTCTTCGCCAAGTGCCACAACTTCCTTTTCCTTCGGATGATCCAGTTTGGCCGTGTATTTCTGGCCAGACGACTGGTTCGCGACATAGGTCGCGATCGCACCGAGTTCTTTGACAGGCTGACCGCCGCCGGGATGCGGGCGCTTGACGAGATCGGCGGCTTTGAAGCCTTGCAATTGCTCCATGCACCACAGGATACGGGTCTCGACATCCATGACCCGATCGGCATCCTTGAAGTAGCGCGGCAATTCCGCGAATGCGCCCTCGACCTTGCCCGGTCCCTTGCCGAGATCGCATTGTTCGAGCGTGACGTTCTTTGGCCCACGCGCGGTTGTCCACAACGCTTCGCCGCGATCGGAATCCAGCAATCCGGGATTGCTCCAGGGATCCTCTCTCAGCATCTGGCGATAGCGCTCAATCGCCTTCTCGGTTTCCGCGTCCTGCGCCACGGCAACGCCGATTGCGGAAAGCGCGCCGATGCAAATGGCCGCTGCGATTGCTGTGCTGAATCTCACGCGTCTCCCTCCCGTTTTGTTGTGCGCTTCGCAAGCCTGTACGAAGCTTCGACCTTGAAGATCAAGTGGCCGTTTCGGCTTACCATTACATGCATTTTTCCGCATGAGAAGCTTTTGCTGTTTGTGCGGTGCGAAGGAGAATAATCGTTGCGCGCGGTTCGCGAATTCAGTAAACACTTTCAACGCAATGAATATGTTCCGTGATATAAGCGGACGACGGTGAGGAAACGTGAGGCAATCGGCGCGCTTGCTGCCGGGCTCCTGTCATGCGAATCCACCGCCGCAATTGAAGTTCGGCCTCGCATCGCCCAGATGATGGCGACGCTCTCAGGAGAGGATGAAATGACGATAGCAATTTCGCGCCGGCAGACTTTGTTCGCGGGCGCTGCGGCAGTCGCAGCGGTCGCCCTGGGACAATCTGTGGCGCCGGCCTATGCGGCCAACAATCTCGACGAGATGGCGAAGAAATTCACCGGCGGCGCCGCCGCGGTCGAAGGCAAGGTCAAGCTCGACCTGCCGGAAATCGCCGAGAATGGAAACACCGTACCGATCACCGTCTCGGTCGACAGCCCGATGACCGACGCCGACTATGTCAGCGAAGTCATCGTTCTGGCCGACGGCAACCCGAATGCCGGCATTGCGACCTTCTATTTCAACCCCGCGAGCGGTGTTGCCGAGGCCAATACGCGCATCCGTCTTGCGGGCACGCAGAACATCGTCGCGATCGCCAAGACCAATGACGGAAAATATTATACCGCCAAGAAACAGGTGAAGGTCACGATCGGCGGCTGCGGCGGCTGATTTCGCACGCATCGACGCCGTTTCAACGTTTCAGGAGACTGCAATGTCCACGCCAAAGCCGCGCATCAAGCTCGACAAGAAGGAAGCCAAGAAAGGCGACATCGTCGAGGTCAAGGCGCTCGTCTCTCACGTCATGGAAACCGGCCAGCGCAAGAGCGCCGACGGCAAGGTGATCCCGCGCAAGATCCTCAACAAGTTCACCGCCACCGTGAACGGCAAGGAAGTATTCTCCGCGGATTTCGAGCCCGCCGTTTCGGCCAACCCGTATATCCAGTTCAAGTTCAAGGCGATGGAATCGGGTCCGGTTGTGCTGACCTGGATCGACGACGACGGCTCCAAGATCGTCGGCCAAGACAGCATCAAGGTTCTCTGACGGCTATTCGCGTTTTCGGTTTCGCTCCCGTCCGGGGCGATACCACCGTTCTGGTTCGCCCGGCGGAGGCCGGGAACGCAAGAGGCGTGCATGATTTCCAGGCGTGATTTCATTCAACTGGCGGCCGCTACCGCGGCCATCGTACCAGCTGGCTGGACGTCCGCTTTCGCCCAGCAGCGGCTGACACAGGCCGATCTGCTGCGGTTCGAGCCGCTCGGCAATGTTACGCTGGTGCACATCACCGACATTCACGCCCAATTGCGCCCGGTCTATTTTCGCGAGCCCTCGATCAATCTCGGTACTGGAGAAGTGAAGGGGCTGGTGCCCCACATCACCGGCAAAGCACTGCTCGATTACTACCGCATCCCGGCAGGTTCGGCCGACGCCTATGCCCTCGCCTATCCGGACTTTTCGGCGCTGGCCAAGAGCTACGGCAAGCTAGGCGGCCTCGATCGTATCGCCACCGTGATCAAGGCAATCCGCGCCGAGCGCGGCGACCGAACACTGCTGCTGGACGGTGGCGACACCTGGCAGAACAGCTACACCTCGCTGCAGTCCAAGGGCCAGGACATGGTGGACTGCATGGCGCTGCTGAAGCCTGATGCCATGGTCGGGCATTGGGAATTCACGCTTGGCGCCGACCGCGTCAAGGAGATCGTGGACAGTCTCGGTTTCCCGTTCCTTGGGCAAAATACCCGCGACACCGAATGGGACGAACCGGCCTTCAAGCCGTCGGCGATGTTCGAGCGCGGCGGCGTCAAGATCGCCGTCATCGGCCAGGCCTTCCCCTATACGCCGATTGCCAATCCGCGCTGGATGATCCCGAACTGGTCGTTCGGCATCCGCGAGGACGACCTGCGCGCCAATGTCGAGCGAGTCCGCAAGGACGGCGCCCAACTCGTGGTGCTGCTGTCGCATAACGGCTTCGACGTCGACCGCAAGCTGGCCTCGCGCGTCGCAGGCATCGACGTGATCCTGACCGCACACACCCACGATGCGCTTCCCGATGTGGTGAAGGTCGGCAAGACCTTGCTGGTCGCATCCGGCAGCCATGGCAAGTTCGTCTCGCGGCTCGATCTCGATGTGCAGGGCGGTGAAGTGAAGGGCCATCGCTTCCGGCTGATCCCGGTCTTTTCCGACGTGATCGCGCCAGACGCCGAGATGGCGGCCAAGATCGACACCATCCGCAAGCCGCATGAAAAAATGCTGAACGAAACCGTCGCGCGCACCGAGACGGTGCTGTACCGCCGCGGCAATTTCAACGGCACGCTGGACGACGTGATCTGCGACGCGCTTTTGTCCGAACGCGATGCAGAGATCGCGCTGTCACCCGGCTTCCGCTGGGGTGCCTCGCTGCTGCCCGGCCAGAACATTACCCGCGAGGATGTCTACAACGCCACCGCCATGACCTATCCGAATGCCTATCGCATGACCATGACCGGCGCGCGGCTGAAGGAGATCATGGAGGATGTGGCCGACAACCTGTTCTATCCCGATCCCTATTATCAGCAGGGCGGCGACATGGTGCGGGTCGGAGGCATGTCCTACACCATCGACGTGAGCAAACCTGGCGGTCAACGCATCTCCGACATGACGCTTGTGCGGACCGGCAAGCCGATCGAGCCGCAGCGCGACTACACCGTTTCCGGGTGGGCGAGTGTCAACGAAGGCACCGAAGGTCCGCCGATCTGGGACGTGGTGATGAACCATCTCGAGAAGAAGAAAGTGGTGGCTCCGAAGGAGCTGACGAACGTGCGCGTGGTCGGTACGTAAAAAATTTTGGCCCTTCATATGCAAACATCAGAATTGATGAAGATAACTTCGATGGGAGGCGTCGCATGAAGGACTTCACGTCACGCCGCGGATTTCTACGCGCCGGTCTCGCCACAGGCGGAGCGCTCGCCTCGGGCGCTGCGTTCGCGGGCCAGCCGAAAGGAACGCCTCCTGGCAATCCGGCAAACCAGCCGCCCAATGTCCCGGACTGGACTCGCAATCTCGGCGAAGGCGTCGCCGTGCGCGGCTATGGCAAGCCGTCCGAATTCGAGAAGGATATCATTCGCCGCGATGTGGAATGGCTCACCGCATCGCGCGAGAGCTCGGTCAGCTTCACGCCGCTGCACGCCCTCGACGGGCCGATCACGCCCAACGGGTTGTGCTTTGAGCGGCATCATTCCGGCATCGCCGAAGTCGATCCCGCCGACTACCGGCTGATCCTGCATGGTCTCGTCGACAAACCGCTGATCTTTACGCTCGACGACATCAGGCGCATGCCGCGCGTCAACCGGGCTTATTTCTGCGAATGCGCGGCGAATTCCGGAATGGAATGGCGCGGCGCCCAGCTCAATGGCTGCCAATACACGCACGGCATGGTGCATTCGGTGATGTATACCGGCGTGCCGCTGAAGACGCTCCTCAACGAGGCCGGCATCAAGACCAACGCCAAGTGGCTGCTGCTGGAAGGCAGCGATTCGGCAGCGATGACGCGCTCGCTGCCACTCGCCAAGGCGCTCGACGATGTGTTGATCGCCTATCGCATGAACGGCGAGATGCTCTATCCGGAGAATGGCTATCCGGTCCGTGCTGTCATTCCCGGCTGGGAGGCCAATATGTGGGTCAAGTGGCTGCGCCGCATCGAGATCGGCGACCAGCCCTGGCATCACCGCGAGGAGACCTCGAAATACACCGATCTGCTGGAGAGCGGCAAGGCGCGGCGCTTCACCTATGTGATGGACGCAAAATCCGTCATCACCAATCCATCGCCGCAAACGCCGCTCAACCACAAGTCCGGCTTCACCGTGCTGTCGGGCCTTGCCTGGTCCGGCCGTGGCAAGGTCGCCCGCGTCGATGTCTCGCTCGACGGCGGCCGAAACTGGCGTACCGCTCGCCTCGACGGTCCGGTCTGGGACAAGGCCCTCACCCGCTTCTATCTCGAATTCGATTGGGACGGCCGCGAATTGCTGCTGCAGTCGCGCGCCATCGACGAAACTGGCTACGTGCAACCGACCAAGACCGAATTGCGGACGGTGCGTGGCGTCAACTCGATCTACCACAACAATGGCATCCAGACGTGGCACGTACACAAGAACGGCGAGGTCGAGAATGTCGAAGTGTCTTGATCGCTCTCTCTCCGCCGCTCGTCTCCGCGAAGGCGGGGACCCAGAGTCAAGAACGCTGGTTTCGCGCTTGCGCGGGAATGAGCGGAGCTTGAGCCGCGCTGTGCTTTTGGCAGCCGGCATTGCTGTCGGCGTTGCCGCATTGGCTAGCCCTGCCCTTGCCTCGGAGAAAAAGCTCAATATCGGCAGCGCGGCGACCGCCGAGGAAATCGCCGGCTGGGATATCGACATCCGGCCGGACGGACATGGCCTGCCCGTCGGAAGGGGCACGGTCAAAGACGGTGAACCGCTTTATGTGGAGCGTTGCGCCGCCTGCCACGGCGAGTTCGGCGAAAGCGCTGGGCGCTGGCCGATCCTGTCGGGCGGAAACAACACGCTGGCGAGTCACGATCCGGTCAAGTCGATCGGTTCCTACTGGCCCTATGCATCGACCGTGATCGACTATATCCGCCGCGCGATGCCGTTTGGTGCATCGCAAACGCTCACCAACGACGAACTCTATGCCATCACCGCCTACGTACTTTTTCTCAATGACATTATAACTTCAGAAGATTTTGAGCTGAGTGACAAAAATTTTAGGACAATCAAGCTTCCCAACGAGGGCAATTTTTTCGAAGATGACCGGGAGGTCGCCGAAAAGGCATTCTGGCGCAAGGATCCGTGCATGAGCAATTGCATGCCGGACCCCGCGGCGATTACGGGACGGGCCAGAGTCATCGACGTGACGCCCGAACCCGGCCAGGCCCCGAAGGTGGAGTGACGGTTCTATGGTCCAGGGGTGGCGTTGGCACCTTGCTTGCGTTGCGGCTGTCATCGCCCCAATCGCGGGTCTCACGGCCGTACCTGCGACATTGTCGCATGCATCCGGCGACCGCGCTCTCGGTCAATATCTGTCCTCGGAATGCGTGACCTGCCACCAGCTGTCGGGACGGTTTGACGGCATTCCCCCGATCGTGGGATGGCCGGAGGACTCGTTCGTCGAGATCATGAACGAATACAAAAGCAAAAAGCGGAGCCATGCCGTCATGCAGACGATCGTGGGCCGATTGTCACCAGAGGAGATTGCTGCGTTGGCGGCCTATTTCGGGAGCGTTGCTCCTGCCACGGCCCCGGCAAAGCACGAGGGAGGAAAATCATGAAAACAAACCGCAGACATTTCATTCAGGGAGCCGGTGCACTCGCAGCCGCCGGGACATTCGCCACTCCCGCCATTGCGCAGGCTAAGCCACGCGTTGTCGTGATCGGCGGCGGCCCGGGCGGCGCAACGCTGGCGAAATACATCGCGCGCGATTCACAAGGGGCGGTTCATGTCACGCTGATCGAGCCGCTGAAGGAATTCGTCACCTGCTTCCATTCCAACCTCTATCTTGGTGATTTCCGTCCCTTCAATTCAATTACGCAGAACTATTCCGGACTTGCGAAATACGGCATCACGCTGGTCCACGAACCGGCCGCCTCGATCAACCCGAACGCCAGGACGGTTCGGCTCGCAAGCCACGCCACCCTGCCCTATGACCGGCTCGTGGTCGCGCCCGGCATCGACATCAAGTACGATTCCGTCCCGGGCTATTCGGAAAAGGCGAGCGAGATCATGCCGCATGCCTGGAAGCCCGGCCCGCAGACCCAGCTTCTCAAGAAGCAGCTGGACGCCCTTGATGACGGCGCGACCATCGTGATGGTGTGCCCGCCGAACCCCTATCGCTGCCCGCCCGGGCCCTATGAGCGCATCTCGATGATGGCGCATGTGCTCAAGAAGAAGGGACTCACCAAGTCGAAGATCATTGCGCTCGACCCGAAGCCCAACTTCTCCAAACAGGGCCTGTTCGTCGAAGGCTGGGAGAAACATTATCCCGGCATGGTCGAGTGGCAGGATCCGAAGATGCATGGCGGCATCAAGGGCGTCGATGCCTCGACCATGACGGTGAAGACCGACCTCGGCGACTACAAGGCCCAGCTCATCAACGTGATCCCGGCCCAGATGGCCGGAAAGATCGCGCGCGATGCCGGGCTCACCAACGAGAGCGGCTTCTGCCCGATCAAGCCGGAAAGCATGCAGTCGGCGAAGGATCCCAACATCTATGTGCTGGGCGATGCCAGCATCGCGGGCGACATGCCGAAATCGGCATTCTCCGCCAACAGCCAGGCCAAGGTCGCGGCCATGGTGATCCGCGGCGAACTGACCAAGTCGCCGACGTTCCCGGCCCGCTACACCAACACCTGCTGGAGCCTGATCGAGACCGACGACACCGTGAAGGTCGGCGGACGCTACGAGCCCAAGGACGGCAAGATCGTGGCGGTCGAGACCTTCGTGTCGAAGACCGGCGAGGATGCCGAACTGCGCAAGCAGACCCAGGCCGAGAATATGGGCTGGTATCAGGGCATCATCACCGACATTTTCGCGTGATGTCCGGCGCCGCGCATCTGAAGCAAGCAAAGGCGGTGCGGCTTCGGCCGCATCGCCGCGCCGTGCTCGCCGGGATGGGTGCGACGCTGGCTCTTCCTTGCTGGCATGCACGGGCAGCAAACGCTCCGGTCACGCACAAGATCGGAGCAATCGAAGTCACGATCGTCAGCGACGGCGTCCTCAACGTGCCGCTCTCGTTCTCGTTCTCGCTACCGCAGACGCCGTTGTCTGAGGCCGCGGCTCTGTTCAAGGCGCACGGCCTGCCGGAAGGCGGTGCTCCGTCTCAAACCAATGTCGTCCTGGTCAAAACCGGCAACGAGCGCATTCTGATCGATGCGGGATCGGGGCCGAGCTTCCAGCCGACCGCCGGAAAGCTGCAGGAAAATCTGGAAGCGGCTGGGATCGCTGCCGACAGCATCACGAAAGTCGTATTCACCCATGGCCATGCCGATCACCTGTGGGGCGCGATTGACGATTTTGGCGATGCTGATCGCTTCCCGAATGCGCGCTACGTGATCTCGGATGCCGAATGGGGCTTCTGGAGCAACCCGGACACGGCCACGCGCGTGCCCGACGCGCTGAAAGGCATGGCACTTGGATCGAGCCGCATGCTCAAGACGATCGAGACGAAAACCGAACGACGCAAGGATAGTGAAACCATCGCTCCGGGACTGACGTATCTCGCTACGCCTGGCCACACGCCGGGTCATATGGCGGTTCTGATCGAAGACGGCGGCCAGCGGCTGATCGTGGGTGGTGACGTGCTTGCAAATACGGCAATCTCATTCGCAAGGCCCGAATGGCGCATCGGCGCCGATTTTGACCGTGATCAGGGAATTAAAACCCGCAAACGTCTGTTAGACCAATTGGCAACCGATCGCATTGCGCTGATCGGTTTTCACCTCGCATGGCCCGGCTATGGCGCGGTGGAACGCAAAGGCCCCGCTTATCGTTTTATCCCGCTCTGACCACAAGCCCGAGGACCGCATGACACGTATTGCCGCCGCCGCCCTGACCTTTCTTGCTCTGGGGATGCCCGCGCACGCCCAGGACGCCGCTGCCGGGGAAAAGGTATTCGTGCAATGCCGCGCCTGTCACCAGGTCGGCGAGACCGCCAAGAATGGCGTCGGCCCCCTCCTCAACGGCCTGTTCGGACGCCAGTCGGGCACGATCGAGGGCTACAATTATTCTGAGGCCAACAAGAAATCGGGCATCGTCTGGGACGAGGCTGTGTTCGCCGAATACATCCAGAACCCGCGGGCAAAGATTCCCGGCACCAAGATGATCTATGCCGGACTGAAGGACGAAAAGCGGATCAAGGATCTGACCGCCTTCCTCAAGCAGTTCGACAAGGACGGCAAGAAAACTGCCGCGCAGTAGTGCCCCGACCGGTCCTCAGTTCCGGACCGGCGCGAAACTTGCGAGCGGCGGCTCGAACGCCGCCGCTTCCAGGTGGCGCGGGATGATCAGCCGCCGTCCACCCTCGAAGCTTGCATTCGGGCTGACGTCGTTGAGTTGCGCCACCGCCCAGACCGGGGCTGCAAAGCGCTGCGCCACCGTACGCACAGTGTCGCCGGGCTCCGTGCGGATGGCGACACCGGAATCCCACAACTCGATGGTCTCGCCGCGTGGCATGATATAGCGGATCGGCACCGTCGGGCCTTCAAGCTGGACCGGCAGCGTGGATATCTGCACCACCTTGGCCACAATCTTATCCTGCAGGCCGCGGATCTTGACCATGTTGACGTGCAGCACTTCCCAGTAGTTCTTCAGGTCGATGGTCGCAAAATGACCCTGGAAATCTGACGAGGCGCGGATGTAACCGCCGCCGAAGAAGTTGAGCGACTGATAGATGTTGATGAAACGGTCGACGTTGTTCGGGACATTCGGCGCCTTGCGGGTCGGGTCGAAGGCCACGATCAGGCTCACCGGTACGCCGGCCTCCTTCAGCTTCCAAGCGAAGGCGAGCGCCGCATCGCCGCCCGCGGAATGTCCCATCGCCATGATCGGCTGAGGGTTCTTCTTGTAGCGGGCGATGGCTTCTCGTGCCGGTCCGTACCAGTTGATGTGATTGTACGTCTCCGCCTCGATGCCGCTCGCCTCAATCTTGTCGCGCAGATAATCCATCTCGAACGACGCGAAGCGTCCGCCCATGCCGCGGAACACATAGGCTTTGCCGGTGGCGGGCTTCTGTTTGGCCAAACCGCCATCCGCCGACAGAAACCCTTCGAACATGGCGAGCGAACCACAACCCGACAGACTCGCGGCAAGCAGACCAGCGATCGCAAGGCGCGGCAGATTGAACATGCGTTCTCGGCCCTTGGGTCGTCGCGCCGCTTGCACCGATGGGCTGGCGAAGCCGGAACGCGCGCCTTCTGATATCGGGCGATCAAATGCGGATTTCGTTAAGATTTTCCGAAGATTTGGGATTTAATAAACTAACATACTGATATTAAACGTGTTTTACTTCGCCTCGCGGATACTTGCTTATCCCTGCCGACCAGCAGGTTTGGCGGGAATCAGCTGCGCGCATCGGCGGACCGATTTAGCGGTTGACCCGATCCGTTGGCTGCCCTAACGCCCCGCTTTCTCCATCAGAACCCGCTCATGACCGCCGCGCCGCGCATATCCTTTGTTTCCCTGGGCTGCCCCAAGGCGCTGGTCGATTCCGAGCGCATCATTACGAGGCTGCGCGCCGAGGGGTACGAACTCGCGCGCGGGCATGCCGGGGCGGATGTCACGATCGTCAACACCTGCGGGTTCCTGGACTCGGCGCAGGCCGAGTCGCTTGCTGCGATCGGCGAAGCGATGGCGGACAACGGCAAGGTGATCGTGACCGGCTGCATGGGCGCGGAGCCCGAGAAGATCACCGCGCGATTTCCGAACGTGCTCGCGATCACCGGTCCGCAGCAATACGAGAGCGTCATGGATGCGGTGCATCGGGCGCTGCCGCCGGTGCATGAACCTTACGTCGATCTGGTGCCGCCGCAGGGTCTGAAGCTCACGCCGCGTCACTATGCCTATCTGAAGATTTCAGAGGGCTGCAACAACCGCTGCACCTTCTGCATCATCCCGAAGCTGCGTGGCGATCTGGTCTCGCGACCGGCGGCGGACGTTCTGCGTGAAGCAGAGCGGCTGGTGCAGGCCGGCGTCAAGGAGCTGCTGGTGATTTCGCAAGACACCTCGGCCTATGGCGTCGATACGAAATACGCGACGAGCCGATGGCAGGATCGCGAGGTGCAGGCGAAGTTCGTTCCGCTTGCGCGTGAGCTTGGTGAACTCGGCATCTGGGTGCGGCTGCATTACGTCTACCCCTACCCGCATGTCGACGAGGTCATCCCGTTGATGGCCGAAGGCAAGGTGCTCCCGTATCTCGACATCCCGTTCCAGCATGCGAGCCCCGATGTGCTGAAGCGGATGAAGCGGCCGGCCGCGCAGGAGAAGACCCTTGAACGCATCGCGCGCTGGCGCGAGATTTGTCCCGATCTCACCGTTCGCTCGACCTTCATTGTCGGCTTCCCCGGCGAGACTGATGCCGATTTCCAGTTCCTGCTCGACTGGCTGGACGAGGCCGCGCTCGACCGCGTCGGCTGCTTCAAATACGAGCCGGTGGACGGTGCAACATCGAACGCGCTCGACGGGGCTGTGCCGCAGGAGGTCAAGGAGGAGCGCTGGCATCGCTTCATGCAGAAGCAGCAGGCGATCTCGTCGCGCCGTCTGAAGCGCAAGGTGGGAACGCGACAGCAGGTGCTGATCGATGAACTTACCCCTCAAGGCGGCAAGGGCCGTAGCAAGGCCGATGCCCCGGATATCGACGGGACGGTTCACGTCACCAGCCGCCGGCCGCTCCGGGTCGGCGAATTTGCGCAGGTGAAGATTGAGCGCGCCGACGCTTATGACCTGCACGGGAGTGCGGTGGGTTTCTGACCCGGTGTCACCCCATGGCTCGCGTCCTGGTATAGCGGACCTGCCGGTGCGGCTTGCTTGCCCCGCGCTAGCGCAAAAATGATTTGCGCTGAGCCCGTGATCGCTCCCCAATGTGCGCGCCGACCGGGCTCGGCAAGCGCGCTCTGAACCGGATGGCACCGATCCGCGACCGAGTTCTGCGGGCTTTTAGATCGGGCGGCGGTTCAATGACTGGGGCAGCGATGCGGAACTTCATCTGTCTGCTGATTGGTACATGCGCGCTTCTGTTCGGGCGCGGCGAATCGAACGCCCAGAACCGGGTCGCGCTGGTGATCGGCAATGACCGCTATCCAAACCTTCCCGCGGATAGGCAGTTACAGAAAGCCGTCAATGATGCGCGCGCGATGGGCAATGCGCTGCAGCAGCTTGGCTTTAACGTGGTGCGCGGCGAAAACCTGAACCGTGGGCAGATTGTCGATCACATCGTCCGGTTCACGCGCGCGATCAAGCCGGGCGACATTGCGCTGGTCTTCTTCGCCGGACACGGCGTATCGCTGTCCGGCGCAAATTACCTGCTTCCCGCGGACATTCCGCTGCCTCAGCAGGGCGAGGAAATCCGGGTGCGGAATATGGCGCTAGGCGAGTCCGACCTTGTCGCCGATATCCAGGCCGCGAAGCCGCGCGTGCTGATCATGGTCTTGGACGCCTGCCGCGATAACCCGTTCCGGCAGGCCGGATTGACCCGTTCGGTCGGCAGCCAGGCCGGCCTGGCACGATCGCGCGAAGCGGAAGGCGTGTTCACGATCTACAGCGCGGGCTTCGGCCAGGCCGCGCTCGACCGGCTCGGCGACAGTGACCGCTCCCCGAATTCGGTCTTCACCCGTGTGCTGATCCCGGCACTGGCGCGGACCGACGCCCATCTCGCCGATATCGTGATCGACATGCGCGAAGAGGTGGCACGGCTCGCCGCCACCATCGGCCACGAGCAATACCCGGCTTATTACGATCAGACCCGCGGCGGCCGCATCTTTCTAACCCAGCAAGGGCGCCCGACGCCGCCACCGGCTGGCGCTGCTGCTCCGCGCGCGCCACAGGTCGCCCTGGCACCGCCGGTGGCCCCCGCCCCGCCCCGCCCGCAACCGACGCCAGCGGCCGCACCGGAACCTGCGGCACCGGCCCCGGGCCAACGCAGCGCACCACGCTGGGTCACGGCCGCGCGCGCAACCGAGCTGCCGCGATGCAATGTCTTCGTGGACTCGACGGCCGGACGCGGCAACGGATCCGCGCGAAGTCCGTTCCGCAGCATCGGCGAAGCGGTCGCCGCTGCCGATGCCGGCGCGGTCATCTGTGTCGCCGAGGGACTCTATCGCGAGGAGATCAAGCCGGGTGAGAAGCATCTCACCTTCGCGGGCGGATTCCAGCGCGGCTTCGAACGGCGCGATTCCGCAACCTTCATCACCCGGGCGGTCGGCAACGGACGCGGCTCGTTCATTCGGTACGAGGATCCTGCTCCCAAAGGCGATGCGAGAACTGTGATCGACGGCTTCGATATCAGCGGCTATTCGCAAGCGATTGTGCGCGAGCATTATGAATCGCAGCGCTTCGATGTGACCAACAATTTCATCCATGATAATCGCTGCACCGATAACAAGCTGGCCGGCGGCGGCCTGTCGCTGACGAATGTGAGCGGCCGGATTACCCACAACGTGTTCCGCAATAATTCGTGCGGCCGTGGCGGCGCGATCTTCACCAACGACGACACCAAGGAAAACACCGTCACGATCGAAAGCAACTGGGTCGACAACAACCACGGCGTCGAGCCGGAAACCTCGCATGGCGGCGCGGTCTATCTGTTCGGCACGACGCTACGGGTGACGGCGAACCTGTTCACCCGCAACTCCGTGACCAAATGGGGTGGCGGCTTGTTCATCGGCGCGGATATCGGCAGCGGCCAGAAGACGGATGCGCGGTTGAACTGGAATGTCTATCGCGGCAACAGTGCGGGCGTCGCCGGCGGCGGGATGTTCTGCGATGAATCCGCGTCCTGCCGCAGCTACCACGAAGTCTATGACGGCAATTGCGGCGGCAATATCTATCTCGACAGCGGGCCCGCGAGCGGACCGACGGTCGGGCGTTTCGATCACTTGACCAGCATCAACGCCAAGGCCCCGGGTTGCAAGGGCCCAGGCAACGGTGTGCGCATCGATGCGGGCTCCGGTGCACCGGACAATTATTCGTTCATCAATGCGATCTTCTGGGGCAACAAGCCGAACGAGGATATCGCCGCGAATTGCGATCAGAACTGCAACAATGTCCGCATCAACATCTCGCACTCGATGGTGCAGACCCGCTACGGCGCCAACGGTCTTCGCGTGAATTTCGGCGACGGCATCATCCCGCCGGTCGATCCGCAATTCGCCGATCCGGAGAACGGCGACTACCATCTGAGATCGGCCGCCGGCCGCTGGACCCCGAACGGCTATGTCCGGGATGCGGTATCGAGTCCCCTGCTCGGCCGCGGCGAAGGCAAGCCGACCGAAGCTCCGCCGCGCGCGGGCGACCGCAACGAGCTTGGCGCCTATGGGAACAGCGTGGAATCGTCGCTGGTGCGGTAGGCGCTACGCTTTCAACAAGTCCCGCAGTGACGCTTCCACGATCTTCGTTGCGGCCTTGAGATCCGAGAGCTTGATGTGCTCGTTGGCCGAATGGGCGTTGGCTTCGAGGATCGAACGCGGGCCCGCGCCATACAGCACCGTCGGAATACCGGCCGCGCTGTAATGGCGCGCGTCGGTATAGAGCGGCACGCCCACCTCCTTGATCGCGGTCTTCAACTCGCGCTTGGCGTGGCGCTGGATGATCTCGACGATTCTCTTTACGCCCGGTCGCGGCTTCAGCGGCTCGGCGAAGATCACGCGTTTGCATTCGACCTTGATGCCCTTGGCCGCTCCGGCGCGTTTCAGCAATGCGATCAGTTCGCGCTCGACCTTCTTGCCGTTCTCCTCCGGGACCAGACGGCGGTCGAGACGCATCACCACGCGATCAGGCACGACATTGGTCGCAAACCCGCCGGAGATCAGACCGACAGTGATCTTCGGTGAGCCGATGCCGGGCGACTTCGACTTGATGCGGTTGAGCCGCTTTCGTTCCTTGTAGATTTCCGTGAGGATTTTCGTTGCCGCCTCGAGCGCGTCGGCGCCGCTCTCCGGCATCGCCGCATGCGCCTGCTTGCCCCGTACCGTGACCTCGAGATGCAGCACGCCATTATGCGCGGTGACAACGGCATACGAGAAGCCGGCCGATAACGCGATGTCGGGTTTGGACAGCTTTTGTTTGAGCAGCCAGTCGGGCCCGGTATAGCCGCCGGTCTCCTCGTCGTAGGTCAGGTGCAGTTCGACCGCGCCGTCGAGCCCGGCCGGGTTATCCTTCAATGCCAGCAATGCGAAGGCATAGGTCGCGTAATCCGACTTCGACACCGCCGCCCCACGGCCATAGATCGCGCCGCCCTTTTCCTCCGCTCCATAGGGATCGTGAGTCCAGCCTTCGCCCGGCGGTACCACGTCGCCATGCGCATTCATCGCAATCACCGGCCCTTTTCCGCTGCCAAAGGTCTCGCGCACGATCAGGTTGGTCGCAGACACCATCCCATGCTTCTTGGCGACCTGGTCGGGTACGGTGTGCCGCTCGACTTTGAAACCAAGGCCTTCGAGCAGGCGCGCGGATTCGTGGGCATGGCGCGCGCAATCGCCCGGCGGATTGTCGGATGGCACGCGGATCAGCGCCTTCAGGAAATCCACCTGGCGCGGGAAATTGGCCTCGATGAAATCGCTCATGTGCCGCCCTTTGCCGCCATCCTGGCGGCCAATGCCTTTATGAAACGCACGAGCGCCACGACACTCAGTCCCATGTCCGGCTCGCTCGCAAACTCCGCCGGATTGTGGCTGATACCGCCCTTGCAACGCACGAACAACATTGCCATCGGGCAGAGCTTCGCCATCACCTGCGCGTCATGTCCGGCACCGGATGGCAACCGGACCGCCTGGTAACCCAGCGAGCCGATCGCATCCGCCATCAGGTCCTGCAGCGCAGGCGTGCAGGCTGTCGTATTGGTCTCGTGAAACGGCTCGAAGGCGAATTCAAGTTTGCGTTTCACGCCGATGCGCTGCGCGTCGGTCTTGATCTGCTCGATGGCGCCCTTGCGTTTCTCATCGCTCGACGAGCGAAACTCCAATGAGAATCCGACGCGGCCCGGAATGACATTGGTCGCGCCGGGCGACGCCTCAATGCGGCCGACCGTCGCCACCATGCCGTCATCCCGATTTTCAACAGCGGTCTGCTCGATCAGCAGCATCAGTTCGGCAGCGCCTGCAAGCGCGTCGTGGCGCATGTGCATCGGCACCGTTCCGGCATGGCCGGCCTCGCCCAGCACGATCACGCGCATGCGGCTCTGCCCGACGATCCCGGTGACGACTCCGAGCGGCAGGTTCTGCGCTTCCAGGACCGGACCCTGCTCGATATGCAACTCGACATAGCCAACGACGTCCGCGGGATCGTAAGCCGCGGCCGGGATGTCATCGGTATTGTGGCCATAGGCCGCGATGGCATCGGCAAGAGAAATGCCGTTGCGATCCGGAAACGCGAGCGACGACCGGTCGAATACACCCGCGCTGGCTGATGACCCCGCGAGCGTGGTGCGAAAGCGCGACCCCTCCTCGTCACCGAAGGCAAGCACATCGATCCCGAACGGCAGTCTGACATTGCGCGCCGCAAGCTCGCGCACTGCAAGAATGCCGGCCACGACACCCAGCGGACCATCGTATTTTCCAGCATCGATCACGGTGTCGATATGAGACCCGATCAGCAAACGCTTTTCCAGCTCGGGCCGCCAATGCCCGCGCAATGTACCGAGCGCGTCTTCGCTCACGGTCATCCCGCTCTCGCGCATCCACGAACCAATCAGGTCGGCGGCTTTGCGGTGCTCGGGCGTGAGATATAGTCGGATCAGCCGCTGCGGCTCGGATGAAATCGCGGCAAGCTCGACCAACATGGCTTCGGCGCGCGCACCGATTGCTGTGATGTCGATCGAGGAGCTCATGGTCAATGGGCGCTGAGCCAGCGTCCCAATTGTGCGCGCTCGTCGTCCGTCATGTTGGTCTGGTTGCCGAGCGGCATCGCCTTGTTGCGGACGGTTTGGATCATGATGAGCTGGTTGAATCGCTTGAGATCGGAGAGCGTCTCCAGCGTAACATTCTTTGGCGGCTCCTTGAAGCTTTCATGCGTCGGCCTGCGGGCATGGCAGGAGATGCAATGCTTGGACGTGAGCGCAAGCACCTCGCCGTCCGAGACCGGCGGCCCGCTGTCTGCCGCCTGGCGCGGCGAGGTGACGAAGATCGCGCAGATCAATGCAAACGCGGCGACCGGAGCCGCCCAGCCGTATTTCTCCCAGGGGTTTCCGATATCGATCTGATTGAGGATGTGCCGGAACAGGGCGCCCGTAAGAAGGATCAGCGCCACGACCATCCAGGCATGGGGATGCGCCGATAGGAACGGATAATGCGGCGACACCATCATCAGGAGCACTGGCAGGGTCAGGTAATTGTTATGCAGCGAACGCTGCTTGGCGACCTTGCCGTATTTCGCTTCCGGTTCTTCACCGGCGAGCAATTGCCCGACCATCTTCCGCTGGCCCGGAATGATGACCATGAAAACATTGAAGGCCATGATGGTGCCGATGAAGGCGCCGACATGGATGAACGAGCCGCGGCCCGAGAACACCTTGGTGTAGAGCACGCTCGCCAGCAGGATCAGCAGAAACACCGAGATCGCGAGCGGTACCGTGCGGTCGCCCCACAAGCGGCAGAGCCCGTCATAGAGCGCCCATCCGACCAGGAGCGAGGCGATCGAGATGAAGATCGCCTGCCAGGGCTCCAGCTCCATCACCGACGGATCGATCAGATAGGCGCTGGCGTGAAAGTAATATTGGATGATGAGGAGGCCAAAGCCCGTCACCCAGGTGAGATAGGCCTCCCATTTGAACCAGTGCAGATGCGGCGGAAGATGGGGCGGCGCGACAGTGAATTTCTCGACATGGTAGAATCCGCCGCCATGTACCTGCCAGGCGGTGCCGAACACGCCCGGGCTTTTGCGCTCCTTCTGGTTCAGCGAATAGTCGAGCGCGATGAAATAGAAGGACGTGCCGATCCAGCCGATGCCCACGACCATATGGGCCCAGCGCAGCAGCAGATTGCCCCATTCGCCGAGAAAGACGTCCATCGATCAATCCGACCTTATCCCCGCTTATTCCCGCGAAGGCGGGAATTCAGTCGTTCTAGGTCCCCGCTTTCGCGGGGACGAACGGAGCAAAGAGATTCGCGGGTCACAGGCTAGCAAGCGGCGTGCCGGGCGCAATCGTTACGGAATCAGGATCGACGAACCCGTGGTCTCCCGACCCTCAAGATCCTCGTGCGCCTTGCGGGCGTCCTTGAGCGGGTAGGTCTGGTTGACGGGGATTTTGACCGCTCCGCTGGCGACGACGTTGAACAGGTCGTTCGCGGTCGCGACCAGATCCTCTCGCTTGGCGACATAGTTGTTCAGGGTCGGGCGGGTGGCGAACAGCGATCCCTTGGTCTGAAGGATGTTGATGTTGAAGGCCTCGATCTGGCCGGACGCCGAACCGAAGCTTGCGAACATGCCGAGCGGCCGCAGGCAATCGAGCGACGCCGGAAACGTGGTCTTGCCGATGCCGTCATAAACCACGTCGCAGAGCTTGCCGCGGGTGATCTCTTTCACCTTGGCGGCGAAATCCTCGTCGCGGTAATAAATGATGTGGTGGCAACCGTTGGCTTTGGCGATCTCGCCCTTTTCTTTCGAGCCCACGGTGCCGATCACGGTGGCGCCGAGATGGTTCGCCCATTGGCACAGAATCTGGCCGACGCCGCCGGCCGCGGCATGCATCAGGACGGTCGAGCCCTTGGTGACCTTCCAGGTGCGGTTGAGGAGGTATTGCGCCGTCATGCCTTTCAGCATCATGCCGGCGGCCTGCTCGTACGAAATGGCGTCCGGGATTTTCACCACCCGGTCGGCAGGGAGAAGGCGCTCGGCGGCATAGCCGCCAAGTGCGACAACATATGCCACACGGTCGCCGACCTGGATGTCAGTGACACCCCCGCCAACTGCCATTACCTCGCCGGCACCCTCGTTCCCGGACACGAACGGCATGCCGACCGGAGACGGATACATGCCCATGCGGAAATAGGTGTCGATGTAATTCACCCCGCAGGCATGCTGCCTGATCCGGATCTGGCCGGGCCCCGGCGCCGGCACCTCGATGTCCTCGAAGGTGAGAACCTCGGGCCCGCCATGCTTGTGAACCCGGACCGCTGCGACCATCGCCATTCTCCCTGAAGCGCCCGCTCATCCCGGCGGGCCTCAAAACCGGCCGGGATCATAGGCAGCGACGCGCCCAGCGCAAGCACACGCTGGCATGCCGCAAAGACCTAGCGCGCGCCCGACACCGTCAGGGTGGTACCGCTGGTATAGCTCGCGGCATCCGACATCAGGAAAAGGATGGCTTCGGCGACCTCCTTGGGCGTACCGACCCGGCCGGTGGGCAATTGAGGCGCGATGCGCGCGAGGCGTCCGGGCTCGTGGATTTCGGTGTCGATCGGCCCGGGCGAGACGATGTTGACGCGAATGCCCTCCCCGGCCAGCTCCTTCGAAAGTCCGATGACCAAGCCATCGACGCCGCTTTTGGTCGCGGCGTACCAGGCATATTCCCCCGCCGCCCCGAGCTTTGATTGTACCGACGAGAGGAACACCATGCTGCCGCCCGCCTTGCCGTGCTTCGTCGACAGCCGCGGGATCGCCGCGCGGGCGCAGAAAAATGCGCCCATCAGGTTGATCTCGACATTGTCGCGCAGCGTCTGCGTCGATACCGCCTCGAAGCGGGAATTCTTGCCGGTGACTCCGCTGTTGTAGACGAGGTGCTTCAGCGGCCCGAAGGAATCGACGGTCTTGAACAGGCGCTCGACATCCTCTTCCTTCGCCATGTCACCCTGGACCGCAAGCCCGCGCGCGCCAGCCTTCTCGATCTCCTTGACGACCTGCGCTGCCGTCTCGGCGTTGCTCTTGTAGTTGATAACGACGTCATAACCCCGCGCGGCCGCTAGCCTGGCGGTGGCAGCGCCGATACCTCGGCCGCCGCCGGTAATCAGGACAATATCTCGCATTTCCATCCCGGTTGTCAGTTTCGTACGGCGTCGTCGATCGCTACTCGTCCGCAGTCGCAAGGCCGATGGTGAGAAAATATACGCCAATCGCTGCGAGAAGCCATGCGACGATCGCACCCGGATCAAGCGCGGTCATCAGTGCATAGGCGCCGAGCGCGCACCAGACGGCGAGCGCGAGCAGGTTGGCGACGCGTAAATGCGGAACCCGGAACGGGTGCAGGACGCGCAGTGGCATGAATGTGAGCACGACAAGCACCGCCACCGCCACCGCAGCGATCCAGGGCGGCAGCTTGAGCACGAACAGATGGAAGGCCACCGCATTCCAGAGCGCCGGGAAGCCGCGAAAATAATTGTCCGCGGTTTTCATCTGCTCGTCGGCGAAATACAGCGCGCTGGTGACCACGATCGCGATCGCGAGCGGAATGGCGACGGGCTCCGGCAACAGACCGCTGGTGGCGAGCGCGAAGGCCGGCACGAACACATAGGTGGTGAAATCGACCACCAGGTCGAGCGCGTCACCCGACCAGCGCGGCAATATCTCGGCGACGTGGAATTTCCGCGCGAGCGTCCCGTCGGTGCCGTCGATGAACAGCGCGACTGCAAGCCACACGAACATGGTGACGAAGTCCGCCTTCGCGGCAGCGAGCATCGCGAGCAGCGCACAGGCCGCGCCGCAGGCGGTGAAGATATGCACCAGGAATGGCCGCACGCGCGCCGCCCGGCCCGGCCGATGGCCGCTATCCTGCTGCATCTCTATCAAGTTACCGGCTGCCCCAGTCGATCTGGCAGATTTCAGCCGATCGCCCGGTGAAATTCCAGTTGCGGCCGAAGGCGCGAAAGCGCGACTTGTCGGCCTTCGCAATGGTCACATCCGGAGCGATCCAATAGCCGCTGTTGCGGATGGTGACGTTCTGGTCTTTCGCCTTGCCGGGGACCGGCGTGATCGCGCCGTCCACGATCTTGTCGATGGTGACAAGCCGCGTCTGGCCTTCGGTGCGATAGCTGATCGGCACCTGCCGCACGCCGAGAAAGCTGCTCACCAGGATCGACAGCAGATGGGTCGAGCCGCCGACCTTGCCGGTGAAGATGCGCGTGAGGCCCTTCATCGCGTGGATCGATGCGTTCTCGTCCACGAACAGCGCCGCGGTCCAGTTTCCCCGCGACATCAGGCCGGGTATTTCGATCATGACGCCGGCTTTCAACCCCGTCAGGTCGGTGTCGTTGTAATGGCCCTGATCGATCCGAACCGCAGCCCAGGTCTGGCAGCGATCCTCGGTCGGCGGATGGTCGCCGAGCGACAAAACGCACGGGCAGAACACCGTGCAGGAGCACGACAGCGTCAGTTCACCTTTCAGGTTCCATTGATCCGGCACGGATGCGACTCCTCGACGCTAGAGCACAAGACCCGATCCCCAGGCCGCAAGGATCGTCAGCCCGACACCAATGAATGCGAAACCGATGGCGCGTCCGAAAACCACAGAGACGGTCATCTTCTCGATCAGCATCACCAGCCCGAGCAGCGCCATCCAGACCACATTCATCGCTCCAGCAGCAAACATCAACAGCATCATCGCGATGCAGCAGCCGAGACAATAAAGTCCCTGTCGCAGCCCAAGCCGGAATACGCCGCCGGGCCGATCCGTCCAGTTCAGGAAAAAGAACGAGAATGGCCGCTGACAGGCGCGCAGGCACGCCTGCTTCAGCGCCGAAAATTGATAGAGGCCGGCGGCGAGGAACAACACCGCACTGGCCGGCACGGCGATGCTGGCCGCGCCGGGCCATACCACAAGCGACATTGTCCCGATCTGCGCCACAGTCGCGAAAGCGGCGAACCCGAACCAGACCGTCAGATATCCGGCGATCAGCACATGCGGCGGGACGATCCGCTCGCCCTTGCGCTGCGCGGTCTCGGCGATCTCACCATAGGTCAGAATCATGGGCCCCGCCGTCGGCAGCATCATGGCCAGCGTCATCGCGACCCACATGGTGCCGACGATGGCAATGCTCGCCCCGGTCGCGTCGAGGGGTGCGGCCCGGCATATCGCTTCCAGAAATCCGGACGTGCCGGCCGGCGCCTGCTGCATTGCAACCAACAGCAGATATCCCCATCCGGACGTTGTCAGCACCGCCATGCAGGCGACGGCGATCAGCCGGGGACGCGACAGCGCGGTCGCGACGGCGACGATCCCTGGCCCGGTTGAGTGCGGCCTCGTATCGGAAAGATGCGGCTCGAAAAGATGCGTCATGGCGATCTAGCTTATTCTTAACCCGGGCCGCCACATTGGGAAATGTCACACTGGCAGGATGGTTTCTGCACCCGTAGATAAGAGCCCGAAGGATGGCGAGGCGACGAGCATGATGGAGGTAAAAACGGCTGTGGCCGTGGTCGGCGGCGGGCCCTCCGGCCTGACGGCAGCGCTGGCCCTCGCCTCGGCCGGGTTCGAGGTCGCGCTGGTCGCGCGCCAGGCGCCCTCCGACAACCGTACCACCGCCTTGCTGACCAGCTCGGTTGCGGCGCTCGAGACGCTCGGGGTCTGGGAGGCGTGCCGCCCCCATGCCGCGCCGCTTGCAACCTTGCGGATCGTCGACGCAACAAGACGGCTGTGGCGGGCGCCGGAAGCCCGTTTCGACGCTGACGAAATCGGGCTCGAGGCCTTTGCCTGGAACATTGAAAATCGCCATCTGATCGCATCGCTGGAAGCGCGCGCGGCCGGCCTGCCCAACCTGCATCTCATTCGGGACGACGCGATTGCGGTGGACAGCCATGTCGACGGCGTCGCTATTCGCACGGCAGCTGGCGACATCGTCGAAGCGAAGCTCGCGGTTGGCGCCGACGGCAAGAACTCGCTGTGCCGGACCGCCGCCGGGATCGAGGTGCAGAGCGAAGCTTACCCGCAGGTCGCGCTGACCTACAGCGTCTCGCACAGCCGGCCGCACCGCGACATCTCGACCGAGTTTCATACCGAACACGGTCCGTTCACGACCGTGCCGCTGCCGGGCAACCGCTCCAGCATCGTCTGCGTCGTGAGCCCGGCCGATGCGGAAGGCGTGCAGGCTCTCTCCGGGGACGGGCTCGACCGCGAACTGGAACGCCGCTCGCATTCGATCCTCGGCAAGATCAAGGCGGATGCCGGGCATGGCGCGTTTCCGCTGGTCCGGGAAACCGCGCGCCGCTTTGCGGCCGAACGCATCGCACTCATCGGCGAAGCCGCGCATCGCTTCCCGCCGATCGGCGCGCAGGGACTCAATCTTGGGCTGCGTGATGCGGCCGCGATTGCGGACATCGCGGCCGGTCATCGGGACGATCCCGGCGCATTGGAGGCAACCGATCGCTATGACCGCGAGCGGCGCGCCGACGTGGTCAGCCGGACCATCGCAGTAGACTTGCTGAACCGGTCGCTGCTGTCGGATTTCCTGCCGGTCCAGGGACTGCGCGGCATCGGCCTGCACATGCTCAACACCATCGGCCCGCTGCGGCGCGCGATGATGCGTGAAGGCGTGATGCCGCGTGCGGCCCAGCCGCGGCTGATGCGCGGCGACGCGCTTCTATAACGGCGGCGGCGAAGCCTTCACGCTGCCGGGCTGATCGCGAAATTGCGGATCGATCGGGACCGGCAAGGCCGTCAGCGTTGCACCCTGCCCGCCCCGCACGCGATGTGCGAACAGACCACGGGCGATGAAATGCGGATCGCGCAATGCCTCATCCAGAGAGCGCACGATGGTGACGCAGCAATCGGCCTTGGCGAAAATCGGCTCCCACTCTGCTGCGTTGCGGCTGAGGATGATGCTCGCCACCGCGGTCATGGTTGCGTCCGGATCGCGTTGATCGTCTGCGAACGGTCCCTGCAGGCCGATAACAGCGGCGAAGCGTTGCCAGAAATGGTTCTCCAGCGCGGCGCAGGCAACGATCCCGCCATCCTTCGCCGGATACAGGTGATAGCGCGGCGTTGCACCGGTCAGTTCGCTCTGTCCGGAGGACGCAAGCGAACCGCTCGCCCAATATCCCGACAGCGCCCGCCAGGCGAAGGTGAACATCGCATCGGTCATCGCGATATCGAGATGGCAGCCCACGCCGGTCAGATCGCGCTGGCGCAGCGCCAGCAGGATGTTGATCACGGCCGGAAAGGTGCCGCCGGCGATATCGGCGACCAGCGCCGGCGGTACCACCGGCCGGTCCGGCGGGCCGGGCTGGAACGCAAGCAAGCCGGTGCTGGCGATGTAATTGAGGTCGTGTCCGGCTTCGGTCGCGCGCGGTCCGTTCTGGCCGTAACCTGTGATCGAGCAGTAGATCAGCTTGGGGTTGGTCGCCCGCACGGCTTCGTAGGCGAAGCCCAGTTTGGCCATGATGCCCGGCCGAAACTGTTCAACCAGAACATCAGCAGTCTCAAGCAGCGCGCGAAGTTCCGTCGCGCCGGCTGCGCTCTTCAAATCCAGGGTCAGGGTGTTCTTGCCACGGTTGAGCAGGCTGAAGGCAGCCCCGGTGCCCTGCCATTGCGGCGGATAACCGCGCATATCGTCGCCGCCCGGCCGCTCGATTTTGATCACTTCGGCACCGGCTTCCGCGAGCATCAGCGTCGCCAGCGGGCCCGGAAGCAGATTGGTCAGGTCGATGACCCTTATCCCCGACAGCGGCTGAGGCATTGGCTTGCTCCCTCTGGAGCCGTGAGGATAGCAGAGGCGCGGCGGACGCTAGAACGGCGTCACCGGCAAGCTCCCCGACTGCACCAGCCACATCACGCTGGTGAGCGTGAACACCGACACCAGCGTGCCGATCAGGATCGAGCCGGACGCCTCCTCCACCCAGACGTCATATTGCCGCGCCAGCACGAATACATTGAGCGCAGGCGGCAGCGCCGCCATCAGCACAGCGGCGTAGGTCCAGGACGCGCTGAACGGGCCGAACCAGGCCAGCATGAAGAACACGATCAGCGGATGCAGCACCAGCTTCACTGGAACGATGGCCGGCACGTCCCAGGCGAGCTTCGGCAACGGCCGTAATGCAACCGTCACGCCGAGGACGAACAGCGCGCAGGGCGCGGCGGCGTTCTGGAGGAATTGCATCAGCCGGTCGAGCGCCACCGGCGGCTCAAAATGCAAAGCTGCCGACAACACGCCGAGCAGCGTCGCGATGATGAACGGATGCAGTGCAATGCGGCGGCCGACGAACAGCACCGAGCGCCAGAAGCCCCGCCGCTCGCCGCCGCCGATTTCCATCAGGAACGGCACCAGCGAGAACAGTACGATGCTGTCGAAACAGAAGATCAGCGCCACCGGCGCGGCCGCCTGCGGCCCGAGTGTCGAGAGCGCGAGCCCCGGGCCCATATAGCCGATATTGCCGTAGCCGCCGGCGAGGCCCGCAATGGTCGCCTCGGGCATGGTGCGGCGGCCGAACTTCGCGATTGCGAAGGCGATGAAGAAGGCGATGGTCGTAGACACGCTGGTCGCCACCACGAACCACACATTCGCCAGTTCCTCCAGCGGGGTTCTGGCGACGATCCGGTAGAACAGGCATGGCAGCGCCACATAGACGATGAAGAAATTCATCCAGGCGAGGCCGGTATCCGGGATCTGCTTCAGCCGGCCGCAGGCCAGACCGAGGAAGATCAGGCCGAAATACGGAAGCGCCAGGTTGAGGACGTCGATCATGTATGGGCAGCGCTGCGGAGGGCGTTAGCGCTGCGCGCATCGGCCGGAAAACGATGACGGGGCGCGTTATAGCGCCAAAAAAACCGGCCGGTCCATGGACGCTTCCATGGGACCGGCCGGCGCGTCAGAACAGCGCTTGTCCGCAGCGGATTACATCGCGCAGTCCTTGGCGTAGACGTCGCCGTGGTTCGACAGCACTTTCGCTCCGGTCTTGAGGACGAATTCGCCGCTCGGCGTCTTCTCGGCCTTCAGCGCGTACCAGTCCTGGATCGGATGCTGGTTCTTGTCGAACTTGAAGTTGCCGCGCACCGACACGAAGTCGGCCTTGCGCATCGCAGCCCGCAGCGCATCCATATTGTCGACACTGAAGTTGGTCGCCTTCAGGGCCGACCCGATCAGCAAACCGGCATCGTAGCCCTGCGCGGCATAGCTCGTGACCGGACGATCGCCGTATTTCGCCTTCCAGGCAGCGACAAAAGCCTTGCTCGCCGGGTTGTCGAAATCGTCATTCCACTGGCTGGCGACCTGGACACCGACGGCGGAATCCTTGAGCACCTTCACCATGGCCTGATCCATCGACGCGGCATGCATCACCAGCGGAATCTTCAGCCCGGCCTGGTGATATTGGCGCAGGAACGCGATGCCCATCCCCCCGGGCTGGAAGCCGTGGACGAAATCGGGATTGGCGGCCCGGATTTCGGCGATCTCCACGGCAAAGTCGGTCTGGCCGAGATTGGTATATTTCTCCGCAACGATCTCCCCGCCAAACACGCGCTTGAAGGCCTGCAACATGTCCTTGCCGGACGGATAGTTCGGCGCGAGCAGATAGGCCTTCTTGTAACCGAGCGACTTTGCCAACGCGCCGACGCTTTCGCCCTGCCCGTCATTTTGGAAGGACACGACGAAATAGCTCGGGCTGCAGCCCTTCCCGGCGAAACCGGTCGCTGCGGAGTTCGGGCTGACATAGATGGCGCCTGCTTCAAGCACATCCGGCACGACCGCCGCCGCGACGTTTCCAAAAACGATGCCGGTGAAAATCTTGGCGTTATTGGTCTTTAGGAAGCGGTCGGCGATCGCCTTGGCCTGGCCGGGCTTCACGCCATCGTCCTCGATCATCACCTCCGGCTTGTTGCCTTCGAACGGTCCGCCCTTTGCCTCGACTGCGAGCATGAACCCATCGCGGATATCGGCGCCGAGATAGCCGGCCGGGCCGGACAGGGTCGTGATCAGACCGATCTTGACGGGGTCCTTCGCCATTGCCGGACCGCCAGCCAGAGCCAGCGCCATGACGGCGCAAACGCTTTTGATTACATGCATTTCCGGGCCTTTCCTTCGGTCACGACACAGCCGGAAGCCAGCTGAATCCCGATGCGACTTGCGGGCAGTCTATCCTGCCTCTTCGCGTGGGCAGCCAGTCTCAATCGCGGGTCGGGATCGCGCAAGCCCAAAAGTACGGCTTGGCGTCGCAGCATCGCTGCTCTAATTCGGGTGTCATGAAGCTGCCCCGCAATTTCTTCAAACCGCTCGCCACCGGCGCGCCAACCCCCTTGCGCGAACTGACGGTCCGGCTCGAGCGCATGATTCATTTCGTCCCGCCCCATATTGAGAAGGTCGTAGCCAAAGTGCCGCAACTCGCCCGCGAGGTCGATGTGGTGCTCGGCAATCTCGAGGACGCGATCCCCGCCGACGCCAAGAAGGCGGCGCGCGATGGTTTCATCGCGATGGCGAAGGCGACCGATTTCGGCGCGACCGGGCTGTGGACCCGGATCAACGCGCTCAATTCGCCCTGGGTTCTGGACGACATCACCGAACTGGTCGCGGCGATCGGCAACAAGCTCGATGTAATCATGCTGCCGAAAGTCGATGGGGTCTGGGACATCTACTATCTCGATCAGCTGCTGGCGCAGCTCGAGGCGCGGCATGGCGTCACCAAGCCGATCCTGATCCACGCCATTCTCGAAACCGCCGAAGGCGTCATGAATGTCGAGGCGATCGCTGCCGCCTCGCCGCGCATGCAAGGCATCAGCCTGGGACCCGCCGACCTTGCCGCCTCGCGCGCGATGAAGACCACGCGCGTTGGCGGCGGGCATCCGGAATACAAGGTGCTGGCCGACGCGGCGTCAGGCGGAGGCTCGCGTGCCGCCTTCCAGCAGGATCTTTGGCACTACACCCTCGGCAAGATGGTCGATGCCTGCGCGGCGGCCGGCATCAAGCCGTTCTACGGGCCATTCGGCGACTTTTCGGATCAGGAGGGCTGCGAGGTGCAGTTCCGCGACGCATTCCTGATGGGCTGCGCCGGCGCCTGGTCGCTGCATCCGACCCAGGTGGCGATCGCCAAGCGGGTGTTTTCGCCGGACCCGGACGAAGTCGCCTTTGCCCGAAAAATTCTGGACGCCATGCCGGACGGCACCGGCGCGGTCATGATCGACGGCAAGATGCAGGACGACGCCACCTGGAAACAGGCCAAGGTGGTGGTCGATCTGGCGAAGCTGGTCGCGGCCAAGGATCCGGATCTGGCGGCGCGCTACGGCCTGTAGGGGCCGCTCCCGACGGTTTCCCATTTGGAAAGCGTCCGATCTTGTCCCGAAAGGGATGACGCGCGCGGCTGCCCTTCCTATTATAACGGCATGACCAAGACAGAGCAGCGCACAGCGAAATTCGACATCGGACAGGTGGTGAAGCACCGCATCTTTCCATTTCGCGGCGTGATCTTCGATATCGATCCGACCTTCAACAACACCGAGGAATGGTGGCTGTCGATCCCTGCGGAAGTGCGCCCAAGCAAGGATCAGCCATTCTACCACCTGTTCGCGGAGAACGGAGAGACCGAGTACGTCGCCTATGTATCGGAGCAAAATCTGCTGGCCGACCATTCGGCCGAACCGATCCGCCATCCGCAGGTGCGGGAGATGTTCGTGAAGGATGAAGGCGGCGCGTATCGGCCACGCGATCTCACCGTGAACTAGGCGGCTGTCACTTCTGCTGCTGCTTCAACTGCTCGCCGCGCTTCTGCAATTGCTCCTGCAGCTTCTTGTTCCGGTCCTCCATGTCCTTCGGATCGGTCGCCGGTCCGTCATAGGCCTTGGCGAAATCGGCCAGCGGGACCGCCAGCGTGAAAACCGATTGCTGCATGTTGTAGGCCTGCACGTAGAGATTCTGACCCTTCTTGAGCTTCGCCACCATGTCGGCGCTGGCCTCCGCCTGCGCCATGCAGCCGCCGCCCGCGCAGACAATGATCGGCAGCACCAGGGCGCCCTGCTCGTCGCTGTCGACCAGCACCCGGGTGCCGCGCGGCAGGAGAATGCCGAGCGGCAGCATGATCTGAAGGATCTTGCGCGCATCGCCTTCGACTTCCATCAGGACCGCGCCGACCATCGGCGTGCCGGAATCCAGGCGGCCATCCTTGCCGATGCGGCACATGGTCCGGCCGCCCGCCTCGGCGTTCGTGCTGCAGAGCTTGGTCCAGTTCGAATAGACGAGGGGTGGAATTTCGGGCGCCGGAGCCGGTGCTGGTTGGGCCGGTTGGGCCTGTTGGGCCTGGCCTTTGGGCGCAGGCTTGGGCGTTTGCGCTTTTTGCTGCGCTCTTGCCTCGGCGAGCAAGGTCAGCACCAGCGCACTTGCCAGCGCGACGACCGATGCCACCCGGGCGAGCCGCCGTGGGAATGCTGACGTAGAGGCAAAGGAACTGGTTTTTGGGAAGGCTTGGATAAGGGATTGGGTCATGTGTCGTGTTCCCTCTTGTGCGGGGGCGCCACCGGAAAATAATACCGGCCCTTATTCATCGCCATTGCAGCAAACTCGACCGCACTAAAGCCTGAGCGCGGCTATTCCCGGCCTGGCGCCGAAACAAAAAGGACGCGCCTTGCGACGCGCCCTATCATGTCAGCTTGCACCGGCGAAGCGGCGCATTGTCTCGCCTGACGCTATTTGGGCTTGCCGCCTTCCAGCTTCTGCCGCTGTTCGTTGGCGCGCTTCTGCAATTCATCCTGCAATTGCTTGTTTTTCTCTTCGAGCTGCTTCGGATCGGTCGGCGGCCCGTCATAAGCCTTGGCAAAGTCATTCAGCGGCAGCGCCAGCGTCATCACGCTCTGCGCCATGTTGTAGGCCTGCACGTACAGATTCTGGCCCTTCTTGAGCTTCTGCACGATGTCGCCGGTCACTTCCAGATGCGCGATGCAACCACCATTGGCGCAGGTCAGGAACGTCCCGATGATCGCCGACGGCTCGTCGCGATCGATCACCACCCGGGTGCCCTTGGGCAGATAAATGCCGGGCGGCAGCATGATCTGAAGGACCTTCTTTCCCTCGCCTTCCATCTCCATCAGAATCGCGGCCACGACCGGCATGCCCGATTCGAGCCGGCCGTCCTTGCCGGTCTGACAGATCTGCTTGGAACCCTGTTCGGGCCCCTTCCCGCAAATCTTGGTCCAGTTGGAATAAATCAGCGGCGGCATGGCCTGCTCCTGCTGGCCACCGGCCGCAGGTGCAGCCGGCGCTGCAGCGGGCGCACCGCCCTTCTGCTGCCCCTTGGGAGCAGGCTTTTGCGCCGGCGCCTGTTGCGCCGAAGCCGAAACCAGGCCGGCGGCCGAAAGGGCAGCGATCGCAGCAACGAGTGTGAGCATCCGGACGACCGGCCGAGCCGGTGCGGACGCAGACCAATACGTCATGATCCTACTTGTCCTCATTATTCGCCGCATTCACGGCGGTGGGCCCTGCGGCAGCCAAGCCGCTGTCTCAATGCCAAAAAAGGCGACAGCGTGACGCCAGGCAAGGGCCTGATACCCGAAAACGCCATCACAATAAAGCTTGAAGGGCAAAAATGACGATATGAGGCGCAACACCGCAGCGATCACCGCACCGATCCATATATGACTGTGGAACGTTGAACGAATCGGATCGCCGACCTTGAAAACGACGCTCCCCCGTGTCCGCGGCCGCACCTGGCCGATCGGCGCGCTGATGCTGATGCTCTCAGCTGGGCTGATCGAGCCACCAACAGCTTCTGCCGCGGACGCGCAGCACGCGATGGCCATGCATGGCGCGCCGAAAATGCCGGCGGGTTTTTCCGCGATGCCCTATGTCAATCCCGATGCGCCCAAGGGCGGGCGACTGACACTCGGCGTGCCGGGAACTTTCGACACCGTAAATCCGCTGGTGGTCAGGGGTCTGCCGCTGCCCAATATCCGCGGCTACGTCATCGAGGGACTGATGGCGCGCGGTTACGACGAGCCGTTCACGCTCTACGGCCTGCTCGCCGAAAGCGTCGAAACCGACGACAATCGCAGCTTCGTCACCTTCAACCTCAATCCGCGCGCGCGCTTTTCCGACGGCAAGCCGGTGACGCCGGAGGACGTGATCTTTTCATGGCAATTGCTGCGCGACAAAGGCCGCCCCAATCACCGCACCTATTACGCGAAGGTCGTGCGCGCGGAAGTTACGGGGCCGCACTCGGTGCGCTTCGAACTGGCCGGGAATAACGACCGGGAATTGCCGCTGATCCTCGGCCTGATGCCGGTACTGCCGAAACACGCGGTGGACCCCGAGCGCTTCGAGGAAACAACGTTCACGCCGCTTGTCTCCAGCGGTCCCTACATCATCAAGTCGGTCGATCCCGGACGTAGCGCCACCTTCGTGCGCAATCCGAACTACTGGGGCGCTGATCTGCCGATCAATCGCGGCCTGTGGAATTTCGACGAGATCAAATTCGACTTCTATCGTGACGAAAACGCGCTGTTCGAGGCCTTCAAGAAAGGGCTTTACGACCTGCGGGTGGAGAACGACGTCACGCGCTGGCAGACCGGCTACGACACGCCCGCCTTCAAGGCCGGCCGCTATGTCAAGGAGACGTTTCGCAACGGCACCCCGGTCGGCATGAGCGGGCTTGCCTTCAACACCCGGCGTCCGATCTTTGCCGATATCCGCGTGCGGGAGGCGCTGGCGTCGCTGTTCGATTTCGAATGGGTCAACAAGAATTTCTTCTTCGGTCTGCAGAAGCGCACCGCAAGCTATTTCGAGGGTTCAAACCTGTCGTCGATCGGGCGTCCGGCGGACGAGCGCGAGCGCAGCTGGCTTTCGGCGTTTCCTGGAGCCGTGCGCGAGGATGTGCTCGAAGGCCGCTACGCCCCCTCCAAATCCGACGGTTCGGGCCGCGACCGCGAGGTGCTCAAGAAGGCGCTCGCGCTGCTGTCCGCCGCCGGTTACGAACTCGATGGCACCGTTCTCCGCAACCGCGACACCCACGAGGCGCTGACCTTCGAAATCCTGGTGAGCACCCGCGACCAGGAGCGAATCGCACTCGCCTATGCCCGCGATCTCAAGCGGGTGGGAATCGCGGCAACGGTCCGAAGCGTGGACGCCGTGCAATTCGACCGGCGCCGACTCACCTATGATTACGATATGTTGCCGTATCGCTGGGATCAGTCGCTGTCGCCCGGCAACGAACAAAGCTTCTATTGGGGATCCGCGTCCGCCGACGTGGATGGAACGCGCAATTACATGGGCGCCAGGAGCAAGGCTATCGATGCCATGATCGCGCAACTCCTGATCGCGCGCGACCGCGACACCTTCGAATCGGCCGTCCGCGCACTCGACCGGGTGTTGATCTCCGGCTTCTATGTGGTGCCGCTGTTCCATCTGCCCGATCAGTGGGTGGCGCGCTGGACGCGGGTGGATCACCCCAAGGTGACGCCGCTCTTCGGCTTCCTGCCGGAGGCCTGGTGGCACAAGCCTGGCCCATGACCATGGCCGCAAGCTCCGCCCCATCGCTCGATGCAATCTTAAAGGCGCAAGCCGCGCGCGACCCGCATGCCATCGCCCTGATCGATCCGCCGGATTGCGAGGCCGTCACCGGCGAGCGCCCTCGCCGCTTCACTTACGCGCAGGCGGAGCGCGCCATCGCTGCGATGGCCGCGCGGCTGCACGAGATCGGGCTTGCGCCCGGCACCGTCGTCGGCATGCAGATGCCCAACAATGCCGCCGGCATCGTGACGCTGCTCGCCATCATGCGCGCCGGCATGATCGCCGCGCCGCTGCCGCTGTTGTGGCGGCGCAGCGACTGCGTCGCGGCGCTCTCGGAATCCGGCGCGCGGGCCATCGTGACCTGCGGCCTTGTTGCTGGCTTCGATCACGGCGGGCTTGCACTTGAGGTTGCGGCCGAATTGTTTCCGATCCGTGCGGTCTGTGGGTTCGGCTGCGCGGCCGCCGACGGCATCGTCCCGCTCGACGACCTGCTGGCTTCCGTGGACGAGCATCCGGATACGATCCTGTTCCAGGACAGCGCCTGCGCACCGTTCGCGCTTATCACGTTCGATGCGACCGTCGGAGGCCTCGTGCCGGTGGCGCGCAATGCCGCGCAATTGCTGGCCGGCGGGCGCCTCGTTCGTCAACGGGCGGAGATCGGGCCGAATGCCGTGATCCTGTCGACGCTGCGGGCGACGTCCTATGCCGGGATATGCGCGGCGCTGGTGCCGTGGCTTCTGAGCGGGGGGACACTCGTCCTGCATCATCCGTTCGATCCGGTCACGCTGCGGCAGCAGATCGAACGCGAGCATTGCAATGCGCTTGTGGTGCCGGACGCTTTGCTGCCCGCCCTCTGTGCCTGCGACTGGCTCGAGCCCGAAGGGATCCGTCGCGTGATCTCGGTCTGGCGCGCACCGGAACGGCTGTCCAATGCTGCGCAATGGACCAATCTCGATGTCACGCTGGTCGACGTCGCCGCGTTCGGCGAGACCGCCTTGCTGGCAGCGCGCCGTTCTCCGGGCGGCCGGACACTGCCCTGGCCGGCCGGTCCATTGTCGATCGCGCCCGGCGGAGCGAAATGCGCGGACGTGACGATGACGCCGAACGGCACCTTGGGAGTGCACGGCGCGCTCGCCGCTGCTCCGTTCGATCCATATGGTTCGGAGACGGTTACCGCGACCGCCGGAAACAGCGGTTACGTCGATACCGGTTATTCTTGTCGTTTGACCGGCGATGACGAGGCCTTGATCGTGACCGCGCCGCCCGCCGGCCTGGTTGCGGTCGGTGGCTACCGCTTCGCTATCGGCGATTTGCAATTGATGATCCGCGGAATCGACAGCAATGGCGTGCTTGCCGCACTTCCGCATGCCTTGTCCGGCCACCGGCTCGCCGGCCACGCCGCGGATCCGGCGGCGATGCGCGACATGCTTCAAACGATGGGCATCAACCCGTTGCTGGCGGCTGCGTTCCGCGATCGCGCTGCCTGACAATTTGCGGGCTTGCGTTGACCACGCATTAATGGCGGGCACGCTAACGTCAGCGCCTCATCACAGGGACGCACACATGTCGTTGCAAGGCCCGGTCGTCGTCATCGCCGAACAAAGTTCTCCGGATCTGATCGCAGCCTTGTCCGAGGCCGGCGCTTTTCCCGTGATCGAAGCTTCGTGCTTGCAGGCCAGTGCTGCGATCGACGCCACCGATCCGTCCGCGATCGTACTGGCCGACGGCCATGCCGCACATGATCGCGCGCTCGGCGAAAGCCTGACGCGCACCATCACGCGCCGCATACCGATCGTACCCGTGGTCGCCTGCGCCGCCGGCGACGGAGTGCTTCCTTATCGCGAAGCCCTTGCGATGCCAGCGGATGCTACGCCCCAGGCAATTGCGGCACGGCTGCTATCGGTCCTGCGTGTTCGCGCGCTGCATGCGAGCGTGCTGCGGCGCGCGGAAGCCGCACGGTCTACGGGCCAGGCGATACCGCCGACGCCGGTCAACGATCCTCTCGAAGACGCAACCGTCATTCTTTCTGGCCGCGGGCGCTGCTATCCACATCTGTCGGTCGCGCTCGGAGAGCAGACCGGTGTGATCGGCGTGCTGACCATCGAGGCGGCGGCGCGCTACCTGAAGTCACGCGATGCCGACGGGCTTGTAATCGGAGACGGTTTCTATCCGCACAATGTCGATGCGCTGCTGACCGTGATTGCCGAGGATTCGCGTTTTCGCGATCTTCCGGTCGGGCTGATGGGGCGGCCGATCGCGGCCGATACGCGACGTCTCCCGCATCTTATTTTCGCGAGCGAGCCCGGCTGTCTGGTGTCGCGGATCCTTCCGCTCGTTCGGTTGCACGCCTTCGAAGCCCGCCTGCGCCGCACCCTCGACGCCTTCGTGAAAGACGGCGTCATCGATCCCCTAACCGGATTGATGAACGAGCGCGCCTTCATGGCCGAACTCGACCGGGTTATTCGCGATGCCAGCCGGCGTTCCAGCGGGTTGTCGGTGGCGCGCCTGACATTCGACGCCGATATCGATCCGCGCGCCATGAACGACGCGGCGCGGCTGGTGTCCAAGCTGGTGCGCGGCGCCGACTTTGCGTGCCGGGATCGCGATGGATCGATCCTGGTGACGTTTGCCGATACCGCGCCGCGGCAGGCCCAGACCGTAGCGAAGCGGCTGGTCAGTGTGCTGCGCAACACGATGCTGCAAGCCGGGCGTCGTCGTTCGGTGGCGCCGGACATTGCGCTGACCGCATGGCAATCCACCGACACGCCGGAAAGTCTGCTGGCGCGGATCAGCCCGTCGGCGGTTGCGGCTTAGCAGCCGGCGGCCTACATCTTTCCGACCGGCTCCATAACAAGGCAGCTCCGCGATGCCCGATCCCGCAAGGACTGTTCCAATCCGCGTCGATGTCGTCTCCGACGTCGTCTGCCCCTGGTGTTTCATCGGCAAGAAGCGGCTCGAACAGGCGATCGCGCTCAATCCCGATATTCCGGTCGAGGTTCACTACCACCCCTATTTCCTGAATGACTGGATTCCTGCGGACGGCATTCCGCGCGAGGAATATCTTACGACCAAATTCGGTTCGCCCGAGCGCTACAAAGAGATTGCAACGCGAGTGTCGGCAGCGGCAGCGCAGGATGGGCTGGTCTATGCCATCGACAAGCTGAGCCGTCAGCCTAATACGACCGACAGCCATCGCCTCATTCACTGGGCCGATGCGATCGGCAAGGCCGCGGAGATGAAGCAGCGGCTGATGGAATTGTATTTCTCCGAAGGCGCCGATCTGACCGACAAGTCCGTCCTGGCCAAGGCCGCAGCCGATGTCGGACTCGACGCGGCTGAGGTCGCCAAGAAGCTCGAGTCGGATGACGATCTCGGCATCGTCGCGCAACGCGTCGAGCAGGCGAAAGCCGCCGGCATCCAGGGCGTGCCGTTCTTCATCTTCGACAACGCTTTTGCCGTCTCGGGCGCGCAGGCGCCGGAGCAACTGGCGGGAGCGATCCGCAAGGCTGCTGACGAACAGAAGCACAAGGCGGCGGAATAGCCTCGCAACTAAAGCTGCACGGCCGCGCGCGCGGCCAGCGTAATGTCCTCGTCGAATGTCACAACATGGACGAGACCGCGCGTCGGAAACTCGATCAACGCGCCACTCTGCAGGTAACCCCAGTCGGATTGCGGATAGGCATCGCTGTATCCGCCATCTTCGATGATGCAAACCACGACGCCGTCATCACCGTCGACGCGGACCTTATCTCCAAGAGCGACGCTGTCTCCCGTCCGATAGTTCATTCGCATCCTGAAGGTGCTAGGCGGCCTTCTTTGCTTCCGCGATCCTCACCAGATTGCGCAAAATCTTCGTGGTGCCGAGCAAGCGCTGCACCGGCTTAGGCCAGTCGTCAAGGAACACGACTTTCTGATCCGGCCGCACTTTCGCGATTGGCGCCTGGCCGACGATGTAGCGCATCAGCCCCTCGGGATTGGCGAAGCTGTTGTCGCGGAATTGCAGGACCGCGCCCTTCTGACCGGTATCGATGCGTTCCACATTGGCGCGCTTCGACAGAAGCTTGATCACCACGATCTGCAGCAGATGCTTGACCTCTTCCGGCAGCGGACCGAAGCGATCGACCAGTTCGGCGGCGAAGCTTTCGATCTCCTGTTCGTTCTCGACCGTCGCGACGCGACGATAGAGCCCGAGCCGCACCGACAGATCGGCGACGTAATCCTCCGGAATGAGCACCGGCGTTCCGACCGTGATCTGCGGCGACCATTGGTCCGCCACCGGCTCGGAAATGCCGGCCTTCAGCGCGGTGACGGCCTCTTCCAGCATCTGCTGATACAACTCGAAACCGACTTCCTTGATGTGGCCGGACTGCTCTTCGCCGAGCAGATTGCCGGCGCCGCGGATATCGAGATCGTGCGACGCAAGCTGGAAACCGGCGCCCAACGTATCGAGCGATTGCAGGACTTTCAGCCGCCGCTCCGCCTGCGCGGTGATGCGCTTCTCGGCCGGCAACGTGAACAGCGCATAGGCGCGGATCTTCGCGCGCCCCACCCGGCCGCGCAATTGATAGAGCTGCGCCAGCCCGAAACGGTCGGCGCGATGCACGATCAGCGTGTTCGCGCTCGGGATATCGAGCCCGGATTCAATGATGGTGGTCGAGAGCAGCACATCATACTTGCCGTCATAGAAGGCCGACATGATGTCTTCCAGCGCGGTCGGTGGCATCTGGCCATGCGCCACTGCGACCTTCACCTCCGGCACGGTCTTGTCGAAGAAGTCCTTGGCACCGGCGAGATCCTCGATGCGCGGGCAGACATAGAACGATTGTCCACCCCGATAGCGCTCGCGCAGGATCGCCTCGCGCACCACAATCGGATCGAACGGCGACACAAAGGTGCGGACCGCGAGCCGGTCCACCGGAGGCGAAGCAATGAGCGACAGATCGCGCACGCCGGTCAACGCAAGCTGCAAGGTGCGCGGGATTGGCGTGGCTGTCAGCGTCAGCATGTGGACTTCGGCGCGCAGCGTCTTCAGCTTCTCCTTGTGCGCGACGCCGAAATGCTGCTCCTCGTCGACGATCACCAGCGCGAGATCGTTGAATTTGATGTTCTTGCCCAGCAGCGCATGGGTGCCGACCACGATGTCGAGCGTGCCGTCGGCCAGCGCCTTGCGGGTCTGCGCGAGATCGGCCGCCGTCACCAGCCGCGACGCCTGCCCGATCTTGACCGGGAAGCCGTGGAAGCGCTCGGTGAAGGTCTTGTAGTGCTGGCGGGCCAGCAACGTGGTCGGCACCACGACCGCCACCTGCTTGCCGCTCATTGCGGCGACGAAGGCCGCGCGCAACGCTACCTCAGTCTTGCCGAAGCCGACATCGCCGCAGACCAGCCGGTCCATCGGACGGCCGGATGCGAGATCGTCCAGCGCGGCGTCGATCGCCGACTGCTGATCATCGGTCTCCTCATAGGGAAAGCCGGCGCAGAATTCGTCATACATCCCGGCCGGCACCACGAGCTTCTGCGCCTCGCGCAGTTTTCGCTCCGCGGCGATCTTCATCAGTTCATGGGCAATCTCGCGGATTCGGTTCTTCATCCGCGCCTTGCGCGTCTGCCAGCCGCTGCCGCCCAGCCGGTCGAGTTCGACCTCGAGGTCTTCCGACCCGTAGCGAGAGAGCAGCTCGATGTTTTCGACCGGGAGATAGAGCTTGTCGCCGCCGGCATAATGCAGTTCGAGGCAGTCATGCGGGGCGCCCGCCGCCTCGATGGTCGAAAGACCGATGAAGCGGCCAATGCCGTGATCGACATGAACCACGAGATCGCCGGCCGACAGGCTGGTGGCCTCGGCGATGAAGTTTTCAGCTTTCTTCGACGCGCGGCGCGGCCGCACCAGCCGGTCGCCCAGGATATCCTGCTCGCCGATCACGGCGGCCTGCGTGGTCTCGAAACCGGATTCGAGCCCAAGGACCGCAAGAGCGACCTCGGTCACCGGACGCGTCGCGGCGTCCTGCCACGATCCGACATTGACCAGATTGGCGAGCCCATGGTCGCGCAGGACGTGGCTCATGCGATCGCGCGCGCCCTCGCTCCAGAGCGCCATCACCACATGTTTGCCGGAACGCTGAAGTCCTGCGACATGCTTGACCACCGCATCAAACACGTTGGCATCGGCCTCAGCGCGTTCGGCGCTGAAGTTGTGGCCCTGCTTGGTGCCGATATCGACGACCGCACCGCCTTCACTCTCGGGCACCGCAAACGGCGTCATCCGCGCGACTTTCAGGCGCGCAAGCTGGGCACGCCATTCATCTTCGGTGAAATACAAGCGCTCCGGCGGCAGCGGCTTATAGGGCACGCCGCCGGCGCCGTCCGGAACGTTCTTGCGCGCGTCATAATAGTCGACGATCTGCGTAATGCGCTCGTGCGCGACATCGTCCGCCAGCGGCTCGATCGCGACCGGCGTGCGATCGAGATAGTCGAACAGCGTATCCATGTGATCGTGGAACAGCGGCAGCCAATGCTCCATGCCGGGATAGCGGCGGCCTTCGCTCACCGCCTCGTACAGCAGGTCGTCACGCGTGGCCGCGCCGAAGGCCGCCATATAGCCAAGCCTGAACTTGCGGATCGTCTCGCTGGTGAGCTGAAACTCAGATACCGGCACGAGATCGAGTGCGCGCAGGTCGTATTGCGTGCGCTGAGTCTCCGGGTCGAAGGCACGGATGGTCTCGATCTGGTCGCCGAAAAAGTCGAGCCGCACCGGCTCGCCCATGCCGGGTGCGAACAGGTCGAGGATGCCACCACGCACCGCATAATCGCCAGGCTCGCGTACGGTCGAGGCGCGGGTATAGCCGTTCAGTTCCAGCCAGCTCGCGACCCGTTCCATCGGCAGCACATTGCCGGGCGCAGCCGACAGCGACTGCCCCATCACCATAGTGCGCGGGGGCACGCGCTGCAGGATCGCGTTGACGGTGGTCAGTACCACCGCGGGCTTGTCGCGGGCCTCGACATTGGCGAGCCGCGACAGCGTGGTCATGCGCTGCGCGAGCACGCCGGCATGCGGCGACACCCGGTCGTATGGCAGGCAATCCCAGGCCGGGAATTCCAGCCGCTCGATTTCCGGGGCAAAGAACGCGAGTCCGCGCGCCAATGCCGCCAACCGCTGGCCGTCGCGGCAGACCACCAGCAGGCTGACAGCGGGCGCATCGCGGCCCGCGGCAATGGAGCGGGCCAGATCGGCGACCACCAGGCCCTCGGCGCCGTCGGCGACGCCCGACAGGGTCAGCGGCTTGCCGGATTTCATCAGTTCGGCGGGCGAATGGATCATCAGCGGCCGCCCGCGTTGTGAAAGCTGATAATCCGGTCGAGCAGGTTGGAGCGGTGTTCGTCCGGAATGGTCGCCTCCCCTGTCACCCAGACGTAAAGATCGTGATCGGGCACGTCGAGCAGCCGTTCATAGGTATCCATGTCGCCGTCCGAGAGATCGGCAATATGCGCATCGGCGAAACGGCCGAGCACGAGATCGGTCTCCCGGATCCCGCGATGCCAGGAGCGGAACAGCAGCCGCCGCTGCCGTTCGTTCAACCCTTCGCTCGATCGTGTAGAACCGGTCATCCTGCTTGTCCAAAAACGCCGAAAGCCCGGACGGGCCGGGCGCGCGTATATAAGGCTACGAAGAGGCCCTGTCAGCCCGGCTGTGATAAAGCTCTGCCATGCGGCCCACTCTGCTCGATCCGTTCTTCACCGCGATCACCACGCTTCCGGGCATCGGCCCGAAGCTCGAAAAGCTCTATCGCCGCCTGCTCGGCCGCGATGACGAGCCGCGAATCGTGGACCTCCTGTTCCACCTGCCGAGCGGCGCGATCGACCGGCGCGCGCGGCCGAAACTGCGCGAGGTGGAGCCGGGCTCGGTCGTGACGGTGAAAGTCACGGTCGACCGCCATCGCCCCGCCCCGCCCGGCCGCGACCGCGCTCCGCACCTGATCTATGCCAGCGACGAGACCGGTGACCTGATCCTGACGTATTTCCGCGCGCGCCGGGACTATCTGGAAAAGCTCTTTCCGGTGGGCGAAACCCGCTACATCTCCGGCACCACCGCCTTCTATGACGGCATGCTTCAGATGGTGCATCCCGACCGCGTGGTCGACGAGAAAGGGCTCGCCGCCCTGCCGATGATCGAGCCGGTCTATCCGCTGACCGAGGGTATTACTGCGAACATGATCGTGAAGGCGATGGATGCGGCGCTCTCGAAAGTGCCAGAGCTGCCGGAATGGCAGGATCCGGCCTTCCAGATCAAGAACGGTTTTCCCGCCTTCGGCGCAGCGCTCAATACCATGCACCGGCCGCGCGACATGGACGAGTTCGCGCCCGAGGGCCCCGCACATAGTCGGCTCGCCTATGACGAACTGCTCGCAAGCCAGCTCGCGCTCGGGCTGATGCGCGCGCATAACCGCAAGCGCGCGGGCCGTGCGCATGCCGGCGACGGCCATCTGCGCCGCGCGATCATCGCAGCCCTGCCCTACTCGCTGACATTGTCGCAGCATCGCGCGCTCGACGCGATCGTGACTGACCTCAGCAAGCCCGAGCGCATGGTGCGGCTGCTGCAGGGCGATGTCGGCTCGGGCAAGACCGTGGTCGCGCTGCTCGCGGCTGCCGCCGTGATCGAAACCGGCCGGCAGGCCGCGCTGATGGCGCCGACCGAAATTCTGGCGCGCCAGCATTTCAACACCATCGCGCCGCTGGCGGAGGCCGTGGGCGTTCGCGCCGCCATTCTGACCGGCCGGGAGCGCGGCAAGGACCGGAGCGAACTCTTCGCGAAACTTGCGGCCGGCGATATCCACGTCCTGGTCGGCACTCATGCCCTGTTTCAGGACGACGTGACCTTCCGCGATCTCGCGCTGGCGATTGTCGACGAGCAGCACAGATTCGGCGTGCATCAGCGGCTTGCGCTCGTGAACAAGGGCGAAGCCGTCGACATGCTGGTGACAACCGCAACACCGATCCCGCGCACGCTGGTGCTGACGTATTTCGGCGACATGGACATTTCGGAATTGCGCGAAAAGCCAGCCGGCCGCCAGCCGATCGATACCCGCACCATTCCGCTCGACCGGCTGGCGGAGGTGACCGATGCCGTCGGCCGCGCCCTCACGGAGGGCCAGCGGGTCTATTGGGTCTGCCCGCTGGTGGAGGAGTCGGAGACCAGCGATCTCGCCGCCGCCGAAGATCGCTTCAAGGCGTTGCGCAAGCGCTTCGGCAAGGCTGTCGATCTCGTCCACGGGCAGATGCGCGGCTCCGAGAAGGACGAAGCGATGCGGCGCTTTTCCATCGGCGAGACGCAATTGCTGGTGTCGACGACCGTGATCGAGGTCGGCGTCGACGTGCCGGAAGCGACCGTGATGGTGATCGAGCATGCCGAACGTTTCGGGCTCGCGCAGCTCCACCAGCTGCGCGGCCGCATCGGCCGGGGGCATGGCAAGTCGACGTGCCTCCTGCTCTACCGCGCACCGCTCGGCGAGACTGCGAAAGCAAGGCTCGCCATCATGCGCGAAACCGAGGACGGCTTCCGGATTGCCGAGGAAGACCTGAAGCTGCGCGGCGAAGGCGACGTGCTCGGCACCCGCCAGAGCGGCATGCCGGCGTTCCGGATCGCCTCACCGGAGGCGCACGCGCATCTGTTGCCAGCCGCACGCGATGATGCGCGGCTGATCCTCAATCGCGATGCCGCGCTCGCAAGCGAGCGCGGCAAGGCTTTGCGAGTCCTGCTCTATCTATTCGAGCGCGACGACGCGATCAGGCTGATCGACGCCGGTTGAGTTATTCGCCCAGCGGATTGGGTCCGAAACGGTTGGGTCCCGGTGTCCCGCGCGAGGCCCACCACACGATCAGCACGATCAAGCCGATGAGAGGAATGAACAGAAGCAACTGCCACCAGCCGGAGCGGCCGGTGTCGTGCAGACGACGTGCGCCAACAGCCAGATAGGGGATGATCGTCGCGAGGGTGAACAGACTCTGGAGCACAGGCGTCCCGCTTTCGCCAAAAAGCGAGTAATCGAGGATGCCCGCGACGATGCTCGCCAGAAAGCCGAACAACGCCCAGTACCAAAATGCCGAACGCTGCGCACGCCCGGAGAAGTTCGCGTAGTTTTGAAACCCAGATTTAATTGCTTCTGAAAAATTCATCGCCCCGTCTCCCCGTTGATGAAACCACGCACGCTCTACGCAGTCGGCTCCTTAGCCTTGTCGTCGCGCGCGGTCTGCGCGATTCGCGCGGCGGCGACCATGGCCGCTACTCCGTTTCCATTGGCGCTTGAAGCGCCCGGCTGGATCATGCCGGCTGACATGATCAGCGTTGCGGCCTGCTCGACGGGAATCTCAAGTTCGATGATATGCTTTCGCGGGACGTAGAAATAGAAGCCAGTCGTCGGGTTGGGTGTGCAAGGCAGGAATACCGAGATGTGTTCGTCGCCTCCCGGCAGGCGGTCGGCCACCTCCGCACTCGGTGGCTGCGAAATAAAAACCAGCGACCACATGCCGGGCGCTGGAAATTCCACCAGCCCGACCTTCCGGAAGCTGGTCCCCGATTTCGAGAACAACATCTGGAAGACCTGCTTCACGGTCTTGTAGATCGGACGCACAATCGGCATCCGGTCGATCAGGTGGTCGCCGAGCTGGACCAGCGTCCGCCCGACCAGGTTTGCCGTGAGGAACCCGAGCAGCGTCAGGGCGAACAGCGCGATCACGAGCCCGGAGCCGGGAATCTTCCACGGCAGATAGGTTTCCGGCCGGTACATTTCAGGGATCAGCGGCTGCACCGACGCATCGACCCAGGTCACGAAGGCCGAGATCAGCCAGGCCGTCACCGCGAGCGGTCCGGCGACCACAAGCCCGGTGAGGAAATAGTTGCGCAGCCGCGCGCCGATGCCCTGCGGCGGCAGATCGGTTTCGATGATGTCCGGAGGCGGTGGGGTCTGGTCGGTCATAAGGATTGGTCGGCGGTCTCCTGCGGACCGCTATATAGCCTAGTTGCCGCGATTTGCGGCGGAACTGTAGCGGATTATTCGACCGTCACGGATTTCGCCAGATTGCGCGGCTGGTCGATATCGGTCCCGAGCGCGACGGCCGCATAATAGGCCAGAAGTTGCACAGGCAGCGCGTAGACCAGCGGCGTTACTGAATTCGGCATGTCCGGCAGCGTGATCGTGGTCACCCCCGGCATGGCCGCCTCGGCCGCCCCCCTGGCGTCGGTGAGCAGGATGATCCGCCCGCCCCGGGCTGCTACCTCCTGCATGTTGGAAACGGTCTTTTCGAACACGCCGTCATAGGGCGCGGTCACGATCACCGGCATGGTCTCGTCAATCAGCGCAATCGGTCCGTGCTTGAGTTCGCCGGCGGCATAGCCTTCGGCGTGGATATACGAGATTTCCTTCAGCTTGAGCGCGCCTTCGAGCGCCAGCGGATAACTGGTGCCGCGGCCGAGATAAAGCACGTCGCGGCTCTTGCTCAGATCGCGCGCGAGCAGTTCGATTTCACCTTCGAGCTTCAGCGTCTCGTTCATCTGACGCGGCACTTCGATCAGCGCACGCACCAGCTTGCGCTCCTCGGCCTCGCTGAGCGCACCGCGCGCGCGGCCGGCGGCAATGGCCAGGCAGGCCAGAACGGCCAGTTGGCAGGTGAAGGCCTTGGTCGAGGCCACGCCGATCTCGGGGCCTGCCAGCGTCGGCATGATGACGCTACTTTCACGCGCGATGGTCGAGGACTGCACATTCACGACGGCCAGGACATGCTGCCCCTGGCTCTTGGCGTAGCGAAGCGACGCAAGCGTGTCGGCGGTCTCGCCCGATTGCGACACGACAATGGTGAGGTCGCCCTTGCGAAGCGGCGCCTCCCGGTAGCGGAATTCGGACGCGACATCGATCTCGACCGGCAGGCGCGCATAGCGCTCGAACCAGTATTTCGCCACCAGCCCGGCATAATAAGCCGTACCGCAGGCCGATATCGACACCCGGTCGAGCGTCTTGAAGTCGAATGTTAGCTTACCCGGCAGTGTGACGCATTCATTCGCCATGTCGAGATAATGCGACAGCGTATGCGCGACCACTTCGGGCTGCTCGTGGATCTCCTTCGCCATGAAATGGCGATGGTTGCCCTTGTCGACCAGGAACGCCGAGCCGGTGGTCTTGATCACAGCGCGCTTCACCGGTTCGCCGGCCTCGTCGAAAATCTGCACGCTGCCGCGCCGGACCACGGCCCAGTCGCCTTCCTCGAGATAGGAAATCGTGTCGGTAAAGGGCGCCAGTGCCAGCGCGTCCGAGCCGAGATACATCTCGTCTGCGCCATGTCCGATCGCCAACGGCGATCCCTTGCGCGCACCGATCATCAGATCGTCCTCGCCCGCGAAGATGAAAGCCAGCGCGAAGGCACCGCGCAGCCGCGGCAACGCCGCGCGTACCGCATCGACAGGGGACTTCCCCTTCTTCATCTCTTCGGTGACGAGATGCGCGACCACTTCGGTGTCGGTCTCGGTGCCGAAATGTGCGCCCTCTTTTTCAAGTTGGTCGCGCAGCTCGCGGAAATTCTCGATAATGCCGTTATGGACCACCGCAAGCCGCTCGGTGGCATGCGGATGGGCGTTGTTCTCGGTCGGCTTGCCGTGGGTTGCCCAGCGGGTATGACCGATGCCCGCCAATCCGGACAGCGGCTCGCGTGCCAGCCGGTCCTGCAGATTCCTGAGCTTGCCCTCGGCGCGGCGGCGTTCGAGATGGCCGTTCTCGACGGTGGCGATACCGGCGGAATCGTAGCCGCGATATTCCAGCCGCTTCAGCGCGTCGAGCAATTGCCCCGCGACCGGCTCACGCCCGAGAATTCCGACAATACCGCACATACCGTGCCGATCCCCACCGAGATTAAGTCTCAGATAGCCCCGTAGCGGTTAGAACCGCATCCGCCTGACCGCGGAAATCACAATCCGTTTCGGCCTGTAACCGGGATCGCTCAACTGGCGTCCTTCTTGCCCGCCGCCTTCAGACTGCGCAAGCGCGACGCCCAGCCTTCCTTAATGACCTGCCGGATGCGCCCCAGCGCCAGCGAATCCGGCGGCACCGACTCGGTAATGACCGAGCCCGACCCGATATAGGCGCCGTCCCCGATGCTGACCGGTGCGACCAGGGAGGAGTTCGAGCCTATGAACGCACCCTTGCCGACATCCGTGCGGTGTTTCCCGGCACCGTCATAGTTACAGAAGATCGTGCCTGCGCCGATATTCGCGCCCTCTCCCACCCGCGCGTCGCCGATATAGGCGAGATGGTTGGCCTTGGCACCGTCTTCGAACTCCGCCTGCTTGACCTCGACGAAATTGCCGATCTTCGCGCGCCTTCCAATGCGCGCTCCCGGTCGCAGCCGCGCAAACGGGCCGATCAGGGCGCCCTCGCCGATATGGGCCTCGGTCAGATGCGAAAACGAATGAATCACCGCGTGCGACTCCACCGTCACGCCGGGGCCGAACACGACATAGGGCTCGATCGTCACGTCACGTGCGAGTTTGGTGTCAGCTGACAGAAACACGGTGTCGGGCGCGATCATCGTCACACCGGCATCGAGCGCCGCCTGTCGCAGCCGCTGCTGAAACACCGCTTCGGTCTCGGCGAGCTGCGCCTTGGTGTTGATGCCCCGCACATCGTCGTGGTCGACTTCGACGGCGACCGCCAGAAGGCCGGCGTCGTTCGCGAGCGCGACCGCGTCGGTCAGGTAGAATTCCTTCTTCGCGTTGGCATTGCCGATGCGATCGAGCAAAGCGAGCGCCTGCCGGCCGTCGAGCGCCATCAAGCCGCCATTGCACAAACGGATCGCGCGTTCGGCCGCGCTCGCATCGTTGTGCTCGCGGATCGCGATGAGGGTGTCGCCCTCGACGATGAGGCGGCCGTAGCCGGCCGGATCGGCAGGCGTGAATCCCGCGACCGCCACCGCCGCGCCACCGGATAGCGCTGCGCGAAGCTTCATCAAGGTCTCCGGCCGGACCAGAGGCGTATCGGCAAACACGACAAGGATGTCATCGAAGCCGCGCTCCAGCGCGCTGCGCGCCGCCTGAACCGCATGCGCGGTGCCGAGCCGCTCGATCTGACGTGCGATCGTCGCATTCGGAGAAACCCGCGCGGCTTCCTGTGCCACCGCGTCATGGTCCGGTCCGACAACAACAACGCAATCGGTGGCGCCGGCACGGTCAACCGCCCGCAGGACATGCGCCAGCAGCGTTTCATTCCCGACCTGGTGCAAGACCTTGGGAACGGAAGATTGCATGCGGGTGCCCTCGCCCGCCGCAAGCACCACTGCCAGACATGTCCGTTCTGCCATCACGATCCCCGTTTCAGGTCCGCGTCATAGCCCGGCGGGATCGCGCCGAAAAGCCGCCGTGTTGCCGTCGACACGCGCCCAAGCTTTCGCCATCGCCACAGAATGTCGGTTTGGCCGGTGCCGCTCGACACCAAAGGCTGCCACGGCTGGCACCGGACCGAACCGGAAGCTGTTTGGAACGCGGCGGGCCGGCGACCGCCGCTTCCTGCTAGGATTTCTCCAAATGATTCGCAGCGACCCCATAAAGCCCGGTTCCAGGCTCGTGCCTGCCGCCTCGTCTTCGGCGCAGGACGACGCCGGATACCGGCGGCTGTTTCAGCTTGGTCTTTGGGGTGGAGCGGCCGCGGCCTGCCTGCTGCTGGTTGCCTTCGCCACCCGAACCGAGTCCGGTCAAGCCCGCGTGATGGCGGCCTATGCCGGGTTAACCGGAGCTGCGGAGACAGAAAAGCGGCAGTCTGCCGCGCGCGAGCGTGAACTGGAAGATGCCCGGCGCATGACCGCGATGATCCGCAATCTCACCGAGGATCGGGACCGGCTGCTGGCGCGCGTGACCGCGCTTGAACGCAACTACGAGGATGTGACCGGCTCAATCGGCAAGCTCGCCAACGCCGTCAAGTCGCCGGAACCGGACATCGCAGCTGCAAATCAACCCTCCGCAATGCCGGTCGCCAGCGCTCCGGCCACGACGCCAGCGGCGCCGCCGGCGGCCGTTGCGCCTGCAGCCGCGCCGGAGCCGCAGGGACCGGTCTCGACCAAATCGGAATTCGGGATCGATATCGGAGGCGGGCCGACGCTGGCGGCATTGCGAACGGCATGGGATCGCGCCAGCCGCAATCACGGGGTGCTGCTGGACGGTCTGCGGCCCCTGATCGCCGTGCGCGACGGTCGAGCCGGACAGGTCGAGCTGCGGCTGGTGGTCGGACCGATCGGCAACGCTGCCACGGCCGCGAGACTTTGCGCGGCGCTGGCCGGCGCGGGACTTTCTTGCCAGCCGACCATGTTCGAGGGGCAGCGTCTCGCACTGCGCTAGGTTGTCCGGACGCACCGGGCCCGGCATAATCCCGGCATGACAGCACGCACGCTTTTTGCACCCACGGCGCGGCAGACCAGCTGGCTGATCGCGCTTGGCCTGGTCTCGCTCGGCTATGCGCTCTATCTGCGTTATCTCGCCATCGAAATGTCGAGCGTTGGACTCGCCTGTCAGGCCGGGTCTCAGACCTGGCTTTGCGCCACCCGCCAACTGGTGACGACACTGTTCAATCATTCGGTGTTCGGCTGGGTCGCGCTGGCGGCGGCGATTGTCAACCTGTTGCGGCCGACGCTGCCGGTCTTCGCGCTTGGTCTGGTCGCCGCAGCCTTCGGCGTCGTCCTCTATAATGTCGCGCTGGCCGCTTTGGCTGCAGCCCTACTCATTCTGAGCTTCGCGCGGGCGGGGGCCATCGAAAGCGAACAAGACTGAGCGACAGCAGCAGCAGCAGCAGACACAGCCAGACTGACTGCCAGTTCGCGACGCTCTCGTTGAAGAGAATGTAGACGGCCGACAGCGCCAGCGTCGCCGCGGCGAGCCGCTCGGCCAGACCCTGCCTGACGTCACCGCTGCGGGTCCAAAGGGCCAGAAGCGCGATCGGGACCACCGATGCGGTCAGGGCCGCAAACGGAAAGTCCTTGTAGCGCGGGTCGAACACCAGCCCGAGCGCGACCTGGACCGCCATCACCGTGGTGGCGACCACCAGCATGCCCGCGATCCATTCGGAACCGGACAGGGCCGGACCCTCGCGTTTTCCCAGAACGTCGGCAAACGATGGCAGCCGGCCACCGCGCATCAGCACGAAGGCCAGAGCCAGAGGCGTCAGCGCGGCCAATGCGACCAGAGCCGCGGACCGCAGCCAGCCGCCGATTCCGAGGCTCTCATAAATCGTGAGTTCGCCCGCCCAGCCGATCATGGCGCCGCCGGCCAGCGCGATGGCAGCGACCGCGACCCAGCGCGATACGGACGCATCGCGCTGCCGCCCGCCCCACAACGCCATCGCGAACACCAGCGCCGCGAACGCCACCCCGCCGGCGGCCTGCTGCCGCCAAAGCGGATGATTGGAAACCGGCTTTCCCCATTCGAACTTCGCCTGCCGGGTCGAATCGTCCAAGAGCCCCCAATAGCCGCCGACCGTCCCTTCGAGCCGTCGCTTCCAGGGCTGGTCAAAGGCCTCGATCACGTTGACCCGGTAGCCCTTGCGGTTGGCGACGGCGAGAACCTCCTGCAAGACCAGCGCCTGGTTGACGAGGGACGGCAACGCGCCCTCGCGCATCCGGCCCGCGCTCGGCCAGCCGGTCTCACCGATCAGGATATCCTTTCCGGGAAAAGCCGCCGCCATCCGCTCCCGGATCGATTCGACATGAGCCGCCGCAGCCGCGGCCGGGATCGGAAAGTCCTCCCAATACGGGAGAATGTGGATGGTGACGAAGTCGACGGCGGAGGCGAGATCGCGGTTGCGCAGCCAGAACTCCCAGACATCGGCGTAGGTGACCGGAACCGCTGTGCGGCTTTTCACCTCGCGCAGGAATGCAGCGACGCTGTCGGCGGACAATTCACCCCGCAGCAGCACCTCGTTCCCCACCACCACCGACGAAATGACGTCCGGGAATTCCTTGGTCAGCTTGACGATGGTCTCGACCTGCTGCCGGTTCTTCTCCGGATGGCTGGACAGCCACAGCCCCTGAATGACCTTCAGCCCGACCCGCCGTGCGATCTCCGGCACCTGCTCGAGCCCATGCTCGATCGAATAGGTGCGGATACAGTCGGTCAGCGACTTGAGCCGGACCAGGTCGTCTTCGATCTGCGCGGCGGCGATGTAGGTATCCGACCGTAGCGGCGACTGATTGCCGCGGAACGGAGCGTAAGAGAGACATTGGAGTTTCTCTCCGGCACCGGTGGCGCTTGGCATCGCGACCGGCCGGCCGAGCCACCACCATACCAGTGCGATCAGGATCGCAACCGCAGTGAGAAAGATCGTCGGAAGCAGCGGCCGGGTTAACGTGCGTTCATGCATCTGGAATTGTCGTCCGCGCTATCCGGTTCTGGTCCGCCCTTTGCCACGAACACCGGTACGCGCCAAATGTCACCGCGACGTGGTGTCATGTGCAAGCTGGACAAAAGCTATGAAAGACGGAAATCTCTTGTCCTCGGTTCGAGGCCGTATTGCGGACGGAATCCGATGTAGACTGTAGGCCTTAACACCAACGCCGCGCCCGCCGCGCCAGAGTATTCAGACATCATGCTCCGCCTCTCAAACCTCATACCCGCTTTATGTCTTGCCGTGCTTCTCGGCGGCACGCCGGCCATCGCCCAGAACGAACAGGCCGACAAGGCGAAGCAGCAAGCCGCAGAGCAGGCCAAGAGGGAGTCGCAGCGGCTGAACGATTTGTCAGAGGTTTCTAAACAGATGACCGGCCCGGCGGGCAATCCGGAATGCGTCTGGGTCGGCCGCCGCGTGGTCCACCGTCTGTTTCAGGACGATCTCGATACCGCCTTCCGGCACATGGACCTGTACGACCGGTTCGGCTGTCCTGGCGGACATATCCAGGCGGCCTTCCGTTGCGTGGTCATGCAGGGACCGATCGTCGATGCGAAGGCTCAGGAAAACATCCTGAGCCGCGTCCATTCATGCTGGGTTAATCCTGCGGCCCCACCTGCACCCGCTGCTGCCGCCGCAACGCCGCAGACCGGAACAACCACGCAGTAACTGCGTTTAGGAAACGCGAAGCGGCATCTTCACGTCATCAATTCGCCATGGCGCGATGCGATTGAAAACTTGGCTCACCTGAGCTATTTGACTGTCGTAGCAGGTAGCTGTTCCAGGGGACGGGACAGCGTCCTTCACCCAGCCCCGTTTGGTTTCGCGTTCTATGCGCCTGGTCGCGGTGGTCGTCGCGCTTGTAGCCTGCGTGCATGCGGGCCTGTGGGCTTTATCCGAGAATAGAGTCTCAGCGCCGGACATCGAGGGCCCGCTGGCCAGCGTGTCCTACGGCAAGCATCCCGACAAGACGGTCGGGGTTTCGGAAATCCGATCCGATCTCCAAAAGCTCGCGCCTCATACCCGCGCGATCCGTACCTATGCGTCGACCAAGGGCCTCGACATGGTCCCGCAGGTCGCAGCCTCCATGGGGCTGCGGGTGACCGCGGGCGCCTGGTTCGGCGGCAGCCTGGACAGCGCCGAATGGCAAGGCAAAGGGCCCGACGCAACCAATGGCCGCCGCTACCGCGAACGGATGGCGGACCGCGCCCGAAACACCGCCGAGTTCAATGCGATCATTGACGTCGCCCGCCGCAACTCCAATCTCGACGGCCTGGTGCTCGCCAACGAAGCGATCTACCGCGGCGAGACCATCCTGTTCGACAACGAGACCCTGTCGCCGGAGGAAGTCGAGCTGGCGCGCGCCGCCGCGCAGGTCTCCAAGGCCGAAGAAACCCGGGTCAAGGAAAGGATCAATGTCGGTCGCCTGATCAAGGTGATCCGGGACGTGAAGCGTCAGGTCGCCGTGCCGGTCACGACCGGCGAAATCTGGAGCGTGTGGCGCGACCATCCCGAACTGGTCGCCGCGGTCGATTACATCGCCGTCCACATCCTTCCGTATTGGGAAGGCGCACCCGATCAATCCGCGGTCGATGCCGCGATCGGCGGCTATCATCAGCTTCGCCAGATGTATCCCGGCAAGCGGATCGTGATCGCCGAATTCGGCTGGCCGAGCGCCGGCTACAATTTCAAGCTCGCCCAGCCGGGCTATTTCGAGCAGGCCCACATCATCCGCGATTTCGTGGCCCGCGCCAACGCCATCGGTATCGACTACAACATCATCGAGGCGCTCGATCAGCCTTGGAAAATCGCCGAAGGCAGCGTCGGCGCCTATTGGGGTCTGTTCAACAGTGCGGGCGAGCAGAAATTCGCCTGGAGTGGCGTGATCACCGATCCGGATTTCCGCAAGCTCGCGTTGCTGGCGCTCCTGCTGGGCGTGCTGTTCTCCCTGCCGCTGCTCGCCATGAGCGTGACGCTGACCGAAGCCGCCGTGCTGGCGGTCGCCGCCCATGTCGTCGGCGCCTGGTTCGCCGGCGTGTTTGCTTTCTGGAAGAGCCATTATTTCGTCTGGGGCGAAGCCTTCGCGCTCGGCGTCGGCGTGGCACTGCTGGTGCCACTGGTGCTGATCGCCATGACGCGGATCGAAGAAATTGCCGCCATTGCGTTCGGCCGCAAGCCGCGCCGCCTGCTTCAGATGATGTCGCCGCCGCTGGTGCCCGACGCACAGGCGGCTGCGCCGAAGGTCTCGATTCACATCCCGGCCTACAAGGAAGAGCCGGACATGCTGAAAGCCACGCTCGATGCCGTGGCCGGGCTGAACTACCCGAATTTCGAATGCATCGTCATCATCAACAACACCCCGGACCCCTATTACTGGGAGCCGGTCGAGGCGCATTGCAAGTCGCTGGGCGACCGCTTCATCTTCCTGCGCGAGGACAAGGTCGAAGGCTTCAAGGCCGGTGCTCTTCGTATCGCGCTTGAGCGGACCGCGCCGGACGCGGAGATCATCGGCATCATCGATGCGGACTATGTCGTCGCTCCGGGCTGGCTGTCCGATCTCGTTCCGGTTTTCGCCGATCCGAAGGTCGGGCTGGTGCAGGCGCCGCAGGAGCATCGCGACGGCGACCGCTCCGTCATGCACTACGCCATGGCCGGCGAATATTCCGGCTTCTTCGACATCGGCATGGTCGAGCGCAACGAGAAGAACGCGATCGTGGTGCACGGCACGATGTGCCTGATGCGCCGCGCGGCGCTGCACGCGGCCGGCAATTGGTCGAGCGACACCATCTGCGAAGACACCGATCTCGGGCTCACCATGCTCGAACTCGGCTGGACCACGCATTACACCAACCGGCGGTACGGCTTCGGGCTGCTGCCGGACACGTTCGGCGCCTACAAGAAGCAGCGCCATCGCTGGGCCTATGGCGGCTGCCAGATCGTCAAGAAGCATTGGCGGCGCTTCCTGCCGGGCGTCTCCAGCCTGAACCGCGAACAGAAGCATGCGTTTCTATTTGGATGGCTGAGCTGGATGGGCGCCGAAGCGCTCGGGGTCCTTGTCGCCATGGCCAACCTGATCTGGGTGCCGGTGGTGGCCTTTGCCGAAATCGGAATTCCGGCAAAAGTCCTGACGATCCCGATCCTGGCCTCGTTCGCTGTAACGATCCTGCACTTCGCCGTGCTGTACCGCCTGCGCGTCGCCATCCCCAAGAAGCAGATGCTGGGTGCGGTGTTCGCCGCCATGGCGTTGCAGCTGACGGTCGCCCACGCCGTGGTCGACGGCCTGGTCAAGGATCACCTGCCGTTCAAGCGCACCGCCAAGGGCAACCGCGCCCGCAAACCGCTTCAGTTCGATGGCTTCTGGGAGCTGGTGCTGGGCTCGCTGCTGATCATCGGTGCCATCGTTCTGGTTGCGAATAATCCGCTGCACATCACCGAGATCTACCTGTTCGCCTTCGTGCTGGTGGTGCAGAGCCTGCCGTTCCTGTCCGGGGCGATGCTGGCTGCGATCGAAGGCCGGCGGATCAACGAGTTCGCCTTCTGGACCGGGCTGCAGCCGCAGCTGCTGACTGCGCTGCGCCGCCGTCCGGCGGGGATTGCAGCGCAGGCTCCGGTGCTCGCCAGCGCGATTGCCGAAGTGCAGGCTGCCTCACCTGGCGAGAAACAGCCGGAAACGGTGCAGTAGTTTTTCGTCTATCGACATCCGCTCGTCCCCGCGAAAGCGGGGACCCAGGCCATGCGTGCTGGCCAAGCATGCTGGATCCCGCTTCCGCAGGAATGAGCGGAGTTGTGGTGCAGCTGGTGTGACGCTACGCCGGCATCGCCTTCTCGACCAGCCGCACCCAATAGCTCGACCCGAGCGGGATCACCTCGTCGTTGAAGTCATAGGCCGGATGATGCAGGCCGGCGCTGTTCTCGCCGTTGCCGACGAAGATAAAAGCGCCCGGCCGCGCATTGAGCATGTAGGAAAAGTCTTCCGCGCCCATCATCGGCGGCAGCCCCTCGTCGACCCGGTCGCCGCCTGCGATCTCGGACGCGACCTGCGCCGCGAATGCGGTCTGTTCGGCATGGTTCACCGTCACCGGATAGCCGCGGTGATAACGGATGCGCGCGGTGGCGCCGTGCAGCTTCGCCACGCCCTCGCAGATTTCCTTGACGCGGGTCTCGAGCTGATCGCGGACCGCATCGGTGAGACTGCGGATGGTGCCGGCGAGCTTGGCGGTCTGCGGGATCACGTTGTTGGTCGTGCCCGCCTGGAATACGCAGATCGATACAACGCCAGCCTCCAGCGGATCGATATTGCGCGACACGATCGACTGCAGCTGATTGACCATCTGGGCGCCGACCAGGATCGGATCGATGCCGAGATGCGGCCGCGCCGCATGCGCGCCCTTGCCCTCGATCTCGATCGAGACATAGTCCGCCGCCGCCATCATCGGGCCGGGCCGCATGCCGAACTGGCCGACCGGCATGCCGGGATAATTGTGCATGCCGTAGACCTCCTCGATCCCGAACCGGTCCATCATGCCGTCATTGACCATTTCGCGGCCGCCGCCGCCGCCCTCCTCGGCCGGCTGGAAGATCACCACCGCGGTGCCGCCGAAATTGCGGGTCTCGGCGAGATATTTGGCGGCGCCCAGCAGCATCGCGGTGTGCCCGTCATGGCCGCAGGCATGCATCTTTCCGGGAATCGTGGACTTGTAGGGCAGTCCGGTGGCCTCCTCGATCGGCAGCGCGTCCATGTCGGCGCGTAGCCCGATGACCTTGGCGCGGCCGCCGGCGGCCTCCTTGCGCCCCTTGATCACGCCCACGACGCCGGTGCGGCCGATCCCGGGCACCACCTCGTCGCAGCCGAAGGCCTTGAGTTTCTCGGCGACCGAGCCGGCGGTCCGGTGGACGTCGAACAGGAGTTCCGGATTGGCATGCAGATCGCGCCGCCAGGCAGTGATTTCCGGGTGAAATTCGGCAATACGGTTCACGATCGGCATGGCGGCGGCTCCGGTCCGAATGGCTGGGTTTGGCGGCCAGTAAATCCTGCTGCCGCCTCAGGAGCAACCGCGCGCTTGGCCGGTGTCAGATGCCCGGGCTGCTCGGTCCCGGCCCTTTCGCGGCAGGGGCGCGGTTTTCCAGGGCTGTTTTTCCAAGGGCGCGTGTCTCGGAGGGCGAGTTTTCCTTGTCCCGCCGGGAAACACGGCTTATGTGTCGGCCCGCCGTTCGCGGCAGGCGCGCGGCCTGAACCGAAATCGCCGTATCGCCTTTCCGGCCTCCCCGCAGGGGAAGCTTTGGGAGCCTGTAGCTCAGTCGGTAGAGCAACTGACTTTTAATCAGTAGGTCATGGGTTCGAATCCCATCGGGCTCACCAAATTTTCGATGTCCAGCACGCAAGGTCAGTTCCGAGACGAACGCCCTCCGTTGTCCGGCGCACCGATTTGCCCTAGATCGGGAAGCGCAACTCACCGCGAAGGCACCACGCAATGACCGACGGCCTGTCCCTCGAGCAACTCGACCGCCGCATCGCCATCGTGCGGGACAATATCAATCAGCTGATCGAGCAGGCCGCGGCGCGGTCGGGCGCGGCCGACGAAGCCCTGGCCTCGGACCGGATCGCGCAGCAGAGCGAAGAGCTCGAGCGCCTGACCAAGGAACGCGATGCGCTGCTTGCGACGCAAGGCAAGGCCTGACGCGAGCTTCGGAGCGCCACCCTCGCCCGCCTGACCGGAAGCGGATGTGATATCCGCACGCCCCCGGCCGCGGCCTCGCAACGCGAACATCAAATCCAAAGCGCCATGAGACTGGGTCACGACATCTGACCGGGGCTCGCTCGCGGTCCCTTTGATTCTAACTTTCGCAAAAGACGTGGCCGGAAACGGACACGACGGTAACGACCGAACCCTAGCGTTCAACCGGCGGCCATCGCCGCCCGGCCGGTTCCATGGTCATCTCAACCAAAGTCCGTACCGGCTCGCAACACCATGGAGGGTGGAATGCTGGCGGATCGTTTCGAACGGCTCAGCACGCCGACCAAAATCATCATTTCATCAGGGATCATCGTGCTCTGCGTCTGGACGGTGTGGTCCAGCATGAACTTCGCCGCGATGTAGGCGTCGGCGCACGACATTGCGGACTGGGACGACGCGCCTTTGGCGCGCGCGTTCGCGCTGAAGATGTGCGCGCGACCAGATGCCGGACGTGCACGCCCGCCGCTCGCGCCGCGCCTTACAATTTCAGCCAATAGGCATTCGCGGCCATATCGAAACTGTCCGCTGCGACAAAGCCGGCCTGCGCGTCCTTTTCCGCCTTCGCCAGCGCAAACAGCGCGGAGCCGGCCGAGACACAACCATGGCGAGTCAGCGTCTGCTTCCTGCCGCTGACCGACTGAAGCTGCACCACCCAATGCGCGCGCAGGCCGGTGTCGGTGCGCTTCAGCTTGTGGATCTCGAAGATGATAATGGGGGCTTCGGGAATGCGGCCATCAACCTGCGACAGGGTCACGATCCCCTCCCCGCTCTTGTCGATATCGCAGCGGCCTTCAAGTCCGAGCGACGCATAGCGTTTCAGCGCGCGTTCGACATGTCCCAGTTCGGCTGCGGTCCAGGCTAGATAATCCGGCACGTGCCCCTCTCATCTCATATTTTTATTTTTGGCCGCTGGTCGGCAACTCGATTGCTGCGACGCAACCTCAATGGAGCCCACGTCTTTCTCCTGTGTTTTCAGAGCTCGAATAACCGGAATCGATTCTGATTTTCGCGAAATGGCGCAAGCCCCATACTAACCCGCGTCGCGAAACCGCCACGAACGCACAATACAGCTTACCGGTTGGAGGAGGGGTAACACGAGAGGAGGACCGTCATGATACTTTCATCCGGCGATCCGGCCCGTATCGCATACCCTGTTTTTCGGCGGCCGGTCTGCCCATCCTGCGGCAATCTGCTTTTTGCCGCAGCTGCCACGGAATTTCTGGGACAGGGCAAGATCACCAATATCTGGTCCTGCGACAATTGCGAACACGAGTTTCGCACCGCTTTTGCAGTACCCTGCGAGAGCTGACAATCGGCTGACGGCTAAAAAGAAAAGCGGGCCCACCGGCACACGGTGGGCCCTTTCTCATGAAGCGTCCCATGACTGCGCACAGCGTCATTGTGGCTCTGTTCAAACGGGCGGTTTTCCGTCTCAACTGACGTCCGCGACCGCGCCCCCAAATACCAGGACTTGAACCATGCTCTATATCGACCTCCCGACCCGCACGGATATGGACAAGCTGATCGACTACCGGGGTAATCCCGCGGTTTCGATCTATCTGCGCACGACGCCGCTGACGCAGGACACCAAAGGCGACCGGATCGAACTGAAAAATCTCATGAAGGCAGCGGTCGCGGAGATGGAGGCGGCGAATGTGCCAAAGCGAAGCGTCGCCGCAATGGAGGAGAGCGTCGAAGCCTTGACCGACGACGACGACTTCTGGGTCACACAAGCCAACAGCCTTGCGGTGTTCGTCACCCCGACCGGCGCCCGTACCTATCGCCTGCCCAACAAGCTGACCAATATCGTCGAGGTGTCCGACCGGTTTCACCTCAAGCCGCTGATCCGGTCCGTCACTTTTCCCCATCATGCCTTTGTGCTGGCCATCGGCGCAGGCGCCGTTCGCCTGATCGAGGTGTCGGCCGACTTGCCGCCCAACGAAGTGAAGGTGCCTGGCCTGCCGCGCGATGCAGCGCACGCGCTTGGGCGCCGCAGCCATCTCGAAAAGAGTGGCGATATGCGCAGCGGCGAAGCCAGCAGTGAACACGCCCTGATGACCCGCTATTCCCGCACCGTCGATCGTGCGCTGCGGCCGGTTCTGTCCGGCTATGAGACGCCGCTGATCGTTGCGGCGGCGGAGCCGATGGGCTCTATCTATGCCAGTGTGTCCAGCTATCCACATCTCGCGGACGAGCGGATTGCGGGAAGTCCGGACCACACCCCCGATCATGAACTCGCGGCGGCGGCTCGAAAGGTGCTCGATGGCGTCTATGCCGAACAGATCAAGACGATCGGCGAGTTGTACAGAACGCGCGAGGCACAGGGTCGCGCCACCGCAGACATCGCACAGGCCGCACGCGCAGCAACCTTCGGCGCGGTCGACACCCTGCTTGTCGATATCGATTCAGTGGTGCCCGGATTCGTGTCGGAAGAGGACGGCGCCGTCACCTTCGCCGAGCAGGCCGACGGCATCAATTATGGCATCGTCGATGAGATCGCGCGGCGCGCGCTAAAATCCGGCGCGCGCGTCTTGGCCGCCCGACGCAGCGACATTCCCGGCGGAGGCGATGTCGCCGCGATCCTGCGTTATCCGGTCTGAAACGGGCCGGCGTGGCGCGAAAAGCAGCGGCGAGTTCGCCCCCGAAGCCGCCGCTCAAAATCCGTACAGCTTGGCCGGATTGTCGACGAGCAGCTTTTTCTGCAGCACCGGGTCCGGTGCGATCTTCGGCAACAGATCGACGAGCTCGGCCTCGTCGGCCTCATGGGTGGAATTGGGATGTGGGAAGTCCGTGCCCCACAGCACGCGATTGGGACTCGCGTCCACAATCGCCCGCGCGATCGGGATCGCCTTGTCGTAAGGCGGCAGATCGATCCGTTCGGAGCCGGAGACCTTGATCCAGCAGCGGTCGAGCTTGGCCAGATCGAGCAAGGCTGCGAGCGGCTTTTGGTCGACGCCGTCCTTGGCCGGCACCCGGCCCATATGGTCGATAATGAACGGCACGGTCAGCCCGCGCATCATGTCCGACAGCGGAACGATATCCGGCGCATCGACATGCAGCACCACATGCCAGCCCAGCGGCTTGATGCGCCGCAGGATGTTGGCAAACACCGTCATGTCCGGCGAGCCGCCGAGATGCTTGACGAAGTTGAACCGTGCACCGCGCACGCCGGCGCGGTGCATGATCGGGATGTCGGTGCCGGGTGTGTTCTCGTCGAGAATGGCGACGCCGCGATAATGATCCGGCCGCCAGGCCAGCGCATCCAGCATGGCGCGGTTATCGTTGCCGTGACAGCTGGCCTGCACGATCACCGCCCGGCTGATGCCGAGATGATCGTGCAGCGCCTTCAGCATTTCCTTCGGCGCGTCGTCGGGCGTGTAGCGCCGGTTCGGCGCATAGGGGAACACGTCCCCCGGTCCGAACACGTGGCAATGCGCGTCACAGGAATCCGGCGGAAGCTGAAACGCGGGCTTCCGCCGTGTCGCGAAGTCGATATTCGTCATTACCGCTTCTCGATCCCGGCCTTCTGGATCACGTCGGACCACTTCACGATGTCGGCCTTCAGCCGATCCTGGATCTCCTGCGGAGTCGAACCGCGCGCATCGATGCCGAGTTCAAGCGCCTTTTTTTTGACTTCGGGATCGGCCAGCACCTCGTTCAACGCCTTGTTGAGGGTCGCGATGACATCCGGCGGCGTACCGGCCGGAGCGAAGATCGCGTTCCACGACGTGACCTCCCATTTCGACTCGCCCGCCTCTTTCGCCGTCGGCGCATCCGGCAAATACGCACCGCGTTGCGTGCCCGACAACGCAACCGGGATGAACTTCTTGGCGTCGAGGCTGCCGCGAAGGGCGGCGTAGAACTCGGTTGCCATCTGGATGTCGTTGCGCTCAAGCCCGACCAGCACATCGCCCGATGTCTTGAACGGCACGATCACCGCATTGATGCCCGCCACCGACTTGAACAGCTCCGCGCCGAGATTCTGGCTCGAGCCCGCGGCAATGGTGCCGATATTGAGCTGGCCCGGCTTGTCCTTCGCGGCTTTGACGAAGTCGCCGAGCGTCTTGTAGGGGCCATTGGCATTGGTGACGAGGATCAGATCGAAATAGCCCATCGCCGAAACCGGCGCGAAATCCTTCACCGGATCGAATGGCAGCGCCTTGAACAAGCCGACGCTGACGGCGGTACCGTTGCTCAGCACCGCCAGCGTGTAGCCGTCGGCCGGCGATCCCAGCACCGCGCGGGCAGCGGTGATGCCACCAGCGCCGGGATTGTTCTCCACCACGAAACGCTGGCCGAGCTTTTCGCCGAGCTTCTCGGCCACCAGTCGCGTGGTGATGTCGGCCACGCCGCCCGCACCGAACGGCAGGATGATCCGGACGGGCTTGTCGGGGTATTTGCTCTGGGCGGAAGCCGGTGCGGCTGCGAACATCAGAAGCGCAGCGCAGGCCGCGGCGATCGTGGTGGCGGGTCGAAACATCGGTCATCCTCCCTTGAATGTGTCCTTGGCGATTTCGGCGCACCAAACCGGTTTCGGCGGCACAATTCAAGCACCAAGGCTCAGCGAGCGGCGGGCCTCGCCGCAGCGGCAAGCCTCAGCGCGGCGGGATGTCGCCTGCGGCCCAGCCCTGCTTTTTCGCATCCCGATAGGCCTGGAAAGTGCCGGCCGCGATCGCCTCGCGGGCGCCCCGCATCAGCGTCTGGTAATAGGCCAGATTGACCTGGGTCAGCAGCATGGCGCCGAGCGTCTCGTTGGCCTTGATCAGGTGATGCAGATAGGCACGCGAATAGGTCCGTGTCGCGATGTCGCCACTGCGTTCGTCCAGCGGCCGCGGATCGTCGGCATGGCGGGCATTTTTAAGATTGACCGGCCCGTGCCGGGTGAAGGCCAATCCGTGGCGGCCGTTCCGTGTCGGCATCACGCAATCGAACATGTCGATGCCACGCCAGACCGCTTCGATCAGGTCGTCGGGCGTACCGACCCCCATCAGATAACGCGGCCGATCGGCCGGCAATTCCGGCGCGACGATGTCGATCATCGACAGCATCACCGCCTGCGGCTCGCCGACCGCGAGCCCGCCGATCGCATAGCCCTGGAAATCCATGCTGACGAGCGCACGTGTGCTTTCGACCCGCAAGTCCGGGTCGTCGCCGCCCTGCACGATCCCGAACAGCGCATAGCCAGGCTTTGCGCCTTCAAATGCGCGCTTCGATCGCTCCGCCCAGCGCAGCGACAATTGCATGGCGCGATCGATCTCGTCGCGCTCCGCCGGCAGCCGCAGGCATTCATCGAGCTGCATCGAGATGTCCGAGCCAAGGAGCCGCTGGATCTCGATCGCGCGCTCGGGCGAAAGTTCGTACATCGCGCCGTCGAGATGCGACCGGAACGTCACGGCGCGCTCGTCGAGCTTGCGGAGCTGCGACAGCGACATCACCTGGAAGCCGCCGGAATCGGTGAGGATCGGCTTGTGCCAGTTCATGAAGCTGTGCAGGCCGCCCAGTGCCGCGACCCGTTCCGCACCGGGCCGCAGCATCAGGTGATAGGTGTTGGCGAGCAGGATATCGGCGCCGGTGCGCGAGACGTCGTCGGTCGTCACCGCTTTCACCGTCGCCTGGGTGCCGACCGGCATGAAAGCGGGCGTCGCGATCCGGCCATGCGCGGTCTCGACCTCGCCGGCCCGCGCGGTGCCGTCGGCGGCGATCAGGTGGAAGGAAAAAGGCTTTGTCATCGCTGCGGGTGTAACAGGCAGGCGTCGCCGTAGGAATAGAAGCGATAGCCGTCGGCGATGGCATGGGCATAGGCGCGCTGCATCGTGCCGAGCCCGGAAAACGCCGCGACCAGCATGAACAGGGTCGAACGCGGCAGGTGGAAATTGGTCATCAGAAGATCGGTGGCGCGGAAGCGATATCCGGGCGTGATGAAGATGTCGGTATCGCCGCGAAATGCATGTACCCTGCCCGCTTCATCGGCCGCGCTCTCCAGCAGCCGCAGCGCCGTGGTCCCGACCGGCACAAGACGGCCGCCGCGCGCCCGCACGTCGTTCAGCGCCGCCGCCGTTGCCTCATCGATCTCGCCCCATTCGGCATGCATTTTATGGGCGGCGGTATCGTCGGCCTTCACCGGCAGAAACGTGCCGGCACCGACATGCAGCGTCACCCGATGCAGCGCGATCCCGGCCGCCAGAAGCCGCGCAACCAGGTCCGGGGTGAAATGCAGCGCCGCGGTCGGAGCCGCGACCGACCCCTCCTCATCCGCGAACATGGTCTGGTAATCCGTCGCATCGCGATCGTCGGCCTTGCGCTTGCCGGCAATATAGGGCGGCAGCGGCATCTCGCCGCGCTCGGCAATCGCCTGATCCAGCACCGCGCCGTGAAACGCGAACGACAGCGTCACCTCCCCGTTTTCGCCCTTGTGCTCCACGGTCGCATCGAGCTGGCCGAGAAAGCAGACCTTGCCCTCGTCGCCGAAGCGAATGGTGTCGCCCTGCTGCAGCCGCTTGGCCGGCTTGACGAAAGCGAGCCAGCGCGATCCATCGAGCCGCTTGTGCAGCGTCGCCTCGATCTTCGGTTCCTCGCCGCGCCCGATCCGCCGGCCGAACAGCTGCGCCGGAATAACCTTGGTGTCGTTGACGACCAGCGCGTCACCCGCCCGCAGGAGCGACGGCAGGTCACGCACGATCCGGTCCTCGGTTTCCGGATTTTCGTCCGGCCGCACCAGCATCAGCCGCGCGGAGTCGCGCGGCGACGCGGGCCGCAGCGCGATGCGCTCCGGCGGCAGCTCGAAATCGAAGAGTAAGGTGAGCATGGTGCTTCTCCCTCTCCCCGCTTGCGGGGAGAGGGTCGGGGTGAGGGGCATGTCAGGGATGCGGAGAAAAGCCCCTCACCCGGCTCGCTCTGCTCGCCACCCTCTCCCCGCAAGCGGGGAGCGGGAATTCACGCATCCGCCGCGATGGTCGCCTTGACGATCTTGTCCGGGTCGCGCACCGGCTCGCCGCGCTTGATCTTGTCGACATTTTCCATGCCGCTAATCACCTTGCCCCAGGCCGTATATTGCCGGTCGAGGAAGGTCGCGTCGTCGAACACGATGAAGAACTGGCTGTCGCCGGAATCGGGGTTCTGCGCGCGCGCCATCGACACCACGCCGCGCACATGCGGCTCGGCATTGAACTCCGCCTTCAGCTTCTGGCCGGAGCCGCCGGTGCCGGTGCCCTGCGGACAGCCGGTCTGCGCCATGAAGCCGTCGATCACGCGGTGAAAGACGATGCCGTCATAGAAGCCCTCGCGCACCAGTTCCTTGATCCGGGCGACGTGGCCCGGCGCAAGATCGGGACGCATCTCGATCACAACGTCACCCTTGGTGGTCTCAAGCTTGAGTGTGTTTTCCGGATCGGCCATGTGGTCCTCCTATTTCTTGTCAGCCTGTACAAACGCGCGGGTGATGCGATCGGGATCGGTCACCGGCTCGCCCTTTTTCAACTTGTCGACATTGTCCATGCCCGACACCACTTCGCCGATCACGGTGTACTGGCCGTTGAGATGCGGCGCGTCGGCATAGGTGATGAAGAACTGGCAATTTGCGGAATTGGGATCGCTGGCGCGCGCCATGCCGATCACGCCGCGCCGGAACGGCACCTGCGAGAACTCGGCCTTGATATTCGGATATTTTGACTTGCCCCGGCCGTCGCCGCGGTCGCCGTCGCCGGTCTGCGCCATGAAGCCCGGAATGACCCGGTGGAACGGCGCGTTGTTGTAGAAGCCGTCGCGCGTAAGCTGCTTGATGCGCTCGGCATGTCCCGGCGCGATGTCATTGCGTAGCCGGATCACCACCGGGCCCTTGGTGGTTTCGAGCACGAGGGTGTTCTGCGGGTCGGACTGGGCAAGCGCCGGGGTCACGTGCGCGGGCGCAGCGACAACGAACGCAGCCAGCAGCATGGCAAGAATGCGGATCATGAAGGCTCCCTGAGCGTCAGGCGTTAGGACTTGAATTTGGCTTTGAGCCGCGCGGCGACTGGGGCGGGAACGAAATGCGATATGTCGCCGCCCATCTTGGCGATCTGGCGCACGAGTGTGGCAGTGATCGGGCGCACCATGGGCGAGGCCGGCAGGAATACGGTCTGAACCTCCGGCACCATGGCGCCGTTCATCCCGGCCATCTGCATCTCGTAATCGAGGTCGGTGCCGTCGCGCAGCCCCCGGATCAGCAATGTCGCGCTTTCGCGCTGCGCCGCCGTCACCACCAGGTCGTCGAAGGTGAGATATCCCATCTCGCAGCCGGTTTCGCGCGCCACCGGCCCGCAGACCTCCGCCAGCATATCCATCCGCTCCTGCGGAGTGAAAACCGGGGTCTTGCCGGGATGGACGCCAATCGCCAGCACCAGCCGGTCGGCAAGCCGCGCCGCCTGTCGGACGATGTCGAGGTGACCGTTGGTGACCGGGTCGAATGAGCCGGCATAAAGCGCAATTCGCGGCATGATGCCCGTCTAGCCCGGGGTCGGGCTTCCCGCAAGGGTCAGACAACGCCGCAGCGCAACGGCCGTTCCCTATCCGTCACTATTTCGCGAGCGCCGAACCAAACGCCTGTTCAAACGTCATAGGCCCACAGGGACAATGGTCAACGGGACGTGAAGGGGAAAGAGATGTTTAAGGCTGTATCCGCGATGGCGAGTGTCGCCGTTCTGGCGGCAGCGGCCATGACAATCCCCGGGCTCGTGAATGCGAGCGCCCCCAATCCGGGCCAGAAGGGCGACATCGCCGATCTGACCGATTGCGAATTGCGCAGCTGGCCCTATTACGCGCGCGCCTGCGTCCGCGACGAAACCCGCAATGCCGGCGGCCGCGCGATCAAGGTCCGCATCGTCGCGCCGGATCGCATTCCGGACTGGGAGCTGAAAGCCGCATCCGGTCTGCAGGGCGTGTATCCGACCGCGGAAAAGCCGGGACACGCTGCGGTCCGGACCCTAGCCAAAACCGCAGCGGTCGCCCCGTCAGCCAGGGTCATGCCCTATGCCGAAGCCAGGCTGCATCTGGAAGCGGGCGATTTCATCCGCCGCACTGTCCGCTGATCCCGGCTAACCCAGAAACGGCAATTGTACGAACAGGAAGAAGCCGTTCAGCGTCAGCAGCGCACCGACGATGCCGAGCGCGCCCCCGACAAAGCTCAGCCACACCAGATCGGCGACAATCGCGACCGAGATCAGCACGATCGCGATCTGCAGCAGCGCCTCGGCGTAATCGAAATACGGATCCTGCTTCAGCGCGTGATCGCGCAGCGCCTCGTGCTCCTTGGCGCGGGCGATCAGCTCCTTCTTGCCTTCGCGGGTGTCCGGCTCGGAATCGTAGCGCGCGACGGTCTTGCGATAGGCCTCCGCCTTCGCTTTCAGCGCGGCCTGCGCCTCAGGCGACAGCGCCGGATCGTTCTGCGCCAGCCGCAATTCGAGCTGATCCGCCGCAAGCGCAAACGAGGTCTGGCGCATGTTCTTGGCCTGGAAGAAATTCCAATAGTTTGAGGCCAGCACGTTGTTGTTGACCGCTTCCTTGCCGGCATTCGACCCGCCCAGGCTGGTGATGGCCAGGAGCATGGCGAAAAACGCGATCGTCACGGCGGCGCGCTGCTTGAAGCGGTCGTGTGTCTTGTCCTGATCCATCAATTCGGCAGCTTCGTCGGCTTTCATTGCACCTACCCCCATTGCCGCGGCACAGGATGCACCGCGGACGTGACAGACTTGTTTCGATTGAAAGGAGTTCGGGCTCGCGCGCCCGTTTGCGACCCGTTGGATCGTTACGACCCGTTGGAGACGTCTTCGCCTTCTTCGGACAGCCGCTCGACCGACACGACGCGTTCGTCGTCCGCTGTATCGAACACGATCACGCCCTGTGAGGAGCGGCTGACGATACGGATGCCGGCAACACGAGTGCGGATCAGCTGGCCGCGATCGGTGACCAGCATGAGCTGGTCGGATTCCTCGACCGGGAAGGATGCGACCAGCTTGCCGGTCTTCTTACGGATGGTCTTGGCGCCCTTCTTGCCCTCGAGGATGCCCATCGCGACGATGCCTTTGCCGCCGCGATTGGTGATCCGGTATTCATAGGAGGACGTGCGCTTGCCCATGCCCTTCTCGGTCACGGTCAGCACGAATTGCTCGAGCGCCGACATCTCGACATAGCGCTTCTCGCCGAGTTCGATCGCATCGGCGGAAGCCTCCTCGGCATCGACCTCATCGTCCGCCTCGGCCGCATCCGCCTCGTCGCCGCGGCGCACCGCGTTCGCGCGCTTCAGATAGGCCACGCGCTCCTCGGCGGTCGTATCGACATGGCGCAGGATCGTCATCGAGATGATGCGGTCGCCCTCCTCCATGGAAATGCCACGCACGCCCATCGACGACCGACCGGCAAACACCCGCACATCCGGCACCGCGAAGCGGATACACTGGCCGTTCGCGGCGGTCAGCAGCACGTCATCGGCCTCGGTGCAGATCTGCACGTCGACGATGCCCTCACCCTCGGTGAGCTTCATTGCGATGATGCCGGACGGCCGGACATCGGAGAAATCGGACAGCTTGTTGCGCCGGACCGAGCCCTTGGTGGTCGCGAACATCACGTCGAGCTTGTCCCAGCTGGTCTCGTCCTCGGGCAGCGGCATGATGGTGGTGATGCGCTCGCCCTGCGCCAGCGGCAGGATGTTGATCAGCGCCTTGCCGCGCGCCTGCGGCGCCGCCACCGGCAGCTTCCAGACCTTCAGCTTGTAGACCTTCCCGAGCGAGGAGAAATACAGAACCGGGGCATGGGTCGACGCCACGAACAGGCGTGCGACGAAATCCTCCTCGCGGGTCTGCATGCCGGCGCGGCCCTTGCCGCCGCGGCGCTGCGCCCGGTAGGTCGAAAGCGGGACGCGCTTGATATAGCCCTGGTGCGAGACCGTGACGACCATGTCCTCGCGATGGATCAGGTCTTCCTCGACCACCTCGTCCATCTGCTCGACGATTTCGGTGCGGCGCGGGGTGGCGAAATCCGCCTTCACCTTGGCCAGTTCGTCTTTCACGATGGTCTGGATGCGCGCGCGCGAACGCAGAATTTCGAGATAGTCGCTGATCTCGGCAGCGAGCTTGTCGAGTTCGGCCTGGATTTCCTCGACGCCGAGCGCGGTCAGGCGCTGCAGGCGCAGGTCGAGGATGGCGCGCGCCTGGGTGTCGGACAGCTTGTAGGTGCCGTCGTCGTTGATCCGATGGCGCGGATCGTCGATCAGCAGGATCATCGCCTCGACCGCCCTGGCCGGCCAGTTGCGCGCAATCAGCGCCTCGCGTGCCTCATTGGCATCCTTGGAAGCGCGGATCAGGCGGATGATCTCGTCGATATTGGCGACAGCGATCGCAAGACCGACCAAAACATGGGCGCGGTCGCGCGCTTTGTTGAGCAGGAATTTGGTGCGCCGCGACACCACCTCTTCGCGGAAGGCCAGGAAGGACGCCAGCAGGTCCTTCAGGTTCATCACCAGCGGGCGGCCGCCTTCCAGCGCCACCATGTTGCAGCCGAACGAGGTCTGCAGCGGCGTGTAGCGATAGATCTGGTTCAGCACCACCTCGGGGATGGCTTCGCGCTTCAACTCGATCACCACGCGATAGCCTTCGCGGCTGGATTCATCGCGCAGATCGGCGACACCCTCGATCTTCTTCTCGCGCACCAGTTCGGCGATGCGCTCGACCATGGTCGCCTTGTTCACCTGAAATGGGATTTCGGTGACGACGATCGCTTCACGTTCCTTGCGGACGGTCTCGATCTCGACCTTGCCGCGCATCATGATCGAGCCGCGGCCGGTATGGTAGGCGTTGCGGATGCCGCCGCGGCCGAGAATGACGCCGCCGGTCGGGAAATCCGGACCCGGCACGATCACGTTGAGATCGTCGATCGAGATTGCCGGATCGTCGATCATCGCCACGCAGGCATCGATCAGTTCGCCGAGATTGTGCGGCGGGATATTGGTCGCCATGCCGACGGCGATGCCGCCGGCGCCGTTGGCCAGAAGATTGGGAAAGCGCGCCGGCAGCACCACCGGCTCGCGCTCGTTGCCGTCATAGTTTGCCTGGAAGTCGACGGTGTCGCTGTCGATGTCGGCCAGCAGCGCCATCGCCGGCTTGGCAAGCCGCGATTCCGTATAACGCATCGCCGCCGGCGGATCGCCATCGACCGAGCCGAAATTGCCCTGCCCGTCGATCAGTTGCAGGCGCATGGAGAAATCCTGCGCCATACGAACCAGCGAGTCGTAGATCGCCTGGTCGCCGTGCGGGTGATATTTACCCATCACATCGCCGACGATGCGCGCCGACTTCACGTATTTCTTGTCGGGCGTGTGCCCCTGCTCGTGCATCGAATAGAGGATGCGCCGGTGCACCGGCTTCAGCCCGTCACGCGCGTCCGGCAGCGCTCGCGATACGATCACGCTCATGGCGTAATCGAGATACGAGCGCTTCATCTCCTCCGTGATCGAGACGGGGCGGATATCCGGTGGCGTTGCGCCTCCGGAGGCGGGGTTTTCGGGATCGGCCAAGAAGGGTATCCGGGATGCTTCAAAATCGGCCGCAGCAATAGCCGATTCATTTGCGCAAAGCCAATGCTTTCGCACCGCAGGGCGCAAAATTTGTCCTTTAATTTCAACGTCTTATTTGCCCGATTTGCAAGCCCGTCAAAGCCGCCCCAGCATTGCCTTTTTTGGCCTCGCGGGCGAGGGTTCCGGCGACATGAACCCTGAATTTTTCATCTCCGCCTTGGTCACGCTGTTCGTCGTGGTGGACCCGCTCGGCCTGGTGCCGATCTTCACCTCGCTGACCGCACGGCTGCCCGTCCCTGCCCGGCGCCGCGTCGCCATCCGGGCCAGCCTGATCGCCTTCCTCATTCTGTGCGGCGCGGCGCTGATCGGCGACTGGCTGTTGCGGCAGCTCGGCATTGGGCTTCCGGCCTTCCGGATCGCCGGCGGGCTTCTCCTGTTCTCGATCGCCTCCGAGATGGTGTTCGGGGTGCGCATCGTGCGCGAAGCCAATACCGCAGAGGCCGCGGTGGAAGAGGAAGAGGTTCGCAACATTGCCGCCTTCCCGCTCGCAATCCCACTGATGGCAGGGCCAGGCGCGATCACGGCGGTGATCCTGCTGGCCGGCCGCGGGTATGGCGATCCGGTGCGGCTCGGCGGCCTGGTCGCCGTCATTGCGGTTGTGATGCTCTGTTGCCTCGTCGCCTTCCTGCTCGGCACGCGGCTCTCGAAGCTGCTCGGTGTCACCGGCAATGTGGTGCTGGAACGGCTGCTGGGCGTGATCCTGGCCGCGCTGGCGGTGCAGTTCGTGATCGATGGGGTGCGGGCGGTGTGGAGTTAGGCGATCACCCCTTCTTCATCCGCTCGCGCGCCGCCTTGAAGCCGGTGACGAAGCGATGCAGCGTATGCGAGGTCTCGCCGCGTTTCAGCATCACCTCGACGAGCGAAAATACGCCGCGCCGCGCGACCGTTGCCTCGAGCGCCTGTTGCAATTCCTTCCGTGTCGTCACCCGCTCGCCATGCCCGCCGAGCGACGGCGCGATCTGCGCGAAATTCCAGTCCGACAGATCGTTGAATGTCGATTCCGGCTGGAATACCCGCAGCATTTCCCAGGAGCAATTGTTGAACAGCACCACGATCGGATCGAGCCCGTAGCGCCTGCAATTGCCGAGCTCCCAGCCGGTCATCTGGAACGCACCGTCGCCGACCAGGATCACCGGGCGCTTGCCGGTGGCCACCGCAGCGCCGATCCCGGCGGGTACGCCAAAGCCCATGCCGGCGTAATAGCCGGGCGCCGCCAACTCGGTGTTCTCGATTTCCATCGCCGTGAACAGGCAGTCGCCCATATCCGCCGTCATCGGCATCGGACCGTGGTGATCGAACAGATCGTTGATGGCGCAGGCGATGTCGGAGGGCGCGACGGCCGTGTCGTCGGCTTTCAGGCCGCGCGGATAAAGCGGCTTCGGCCATTTGATTTTCGAAGGCTTCAGCTTTGCCGGGCCGGCGCGTTCGATCAGCGCGTCAACCAGCACATCGAGCGGCAAGCCAGCGTAAGTGTGGTGACCGATGCGAACCTGCCGGTCGATCGCGAGCATGGTCCGCCGCGGATCGAGCGTCTGGCTCGACAGCGCGAAATTGGTGTCGCAGAGGATCACGCCGAGCAGCAGCGCGGCGTCGGATTCCTCCACCAGCGCGGTCACGGTCTTGTCGCCGGCAAGCCCGAGATAAGTTCCCGCGACGATATCGGCGGCGTCCGCCAGAAGTCCGCGCCCCATGAAGGTGGTGACCGCCGGCAGACCGAGTTTGCGCGCCAGTTCGACGACCCGGCTCTCGATTCCGTAGCGCCGGATCTCGACATCGACCACCAGCACCGGACGCTTGGCCGCGCGCAGCCGGAGCATGATCTCGTCGACGCATTCCGACAATGCATCCGCATCCACGCGCGGGCGCTTTAGAGCCCGCACCGGAGCGCATTCGATGTCCACCATGTCGCGCGGGATTTCGATATAGACCGGCAAGGCGCGTTCGCGTGCATTGTGCAGAACGCGTGCGATCTCGGCCGGTGCGGTTGCCGGATCGGTCAGCACCGCCTGGTCGCAGGTGATCTCGCGGAATACCGCAAGCTGGGTGTCCACGGTGCGGGCCTGATGATGCAGAAGAAGCCCGCTCTGCCGCTCAAGCGCGCCAGGAGCGCCTGCGATCACCACCACTGGCGAGCGCTCGGCATAGGCGCCCGCGACCGCATTGACGACATTGAAGGCGCCCGCGCCATAGGTGACGACCGCGACGCCGATGCCGCCATGGAACCGTGCCGCGGCATCGGCCGCGAAGCCGACCGCCGGCTCATGGCTCAATTCGTAGTGCGGCAGGATCCGCGACTGCTCGATCGCCTTGTAGAAGGGCAGCACGAAGTCGCCGGGAATGCCGAAGATTTCACGTGCGCCATGCGCCTTGAGCGCGCGCAGGAGAACGGTTGCAAGCGTGGCCATGCGTAAAGTCTCGCACGGTTGCGCCCGGCCCGGCTAGCTCCCGAACACGACCCTGTGCATGATCCGGCCCGGCCACAGCGTGAAGATGCCCGCGATCACCAGTGCCCCCAGGAACAGCGACGTCATCGCGCGCTTGTGGCTTGCGACCTGATGGCGATGCGCATGGAACACCGCGATCGGCAGCATCACGAGGGTGAACACCGCCAGCGCGTGAATCGGCCCCCACGTCCCCCAGGTCCGCAATTCGTTGATGAAGAATGCGCTGATGCACACCACCACCATCAGCGCGACCCAGGCCCAACCAACCGCGCGATGCGGCAGCGTGCCCTTGGGCGACGCGAACTGAACCAGCCCGATTGCAAAGGCCGACAGCGCCGCCGCGGCATGGATCTGGATCGCGGGCGCGGCATTGAGGAGCGGTTCGAGCGTCATCGTTGCTCACCAGAGTTGCGGACGCGTGATCATCAGCCAGAAGATCGCGATCATGGCCGCGAAGGCCGGCCAGCCGAGAATGAACCAATAGCGGAAGTAACGGTCATAGTCCGGCGGCATCGCAGCCCCGCTTCGCAATGCCGTGAGGGCAAGATCGCGCATGCGCTTCTGGAGCCAGAGCACCGGCAGCCAACACAATCCGACGAACAGATAGAGCGCGACCGACGTTACGATCCACGACTCGAGCAGCGAATAGCCGGCGACATAGGCAAGCCAGACGCCGGTGATCGGCTGCACCACCACCGCACTCGCCGTGAAGACCGCGTCCGCGATCACCACGATCGTCGCGGTCGGCGCGATCGCCGACACGTTGCGCGAGCGATGCGCCATCAGCATGAAGAAAGCAATGCCGGTGCCGGTGCCGAACAGCACCGCCGCACCGAGAATGTGCGCGAGCTTCAGCAGATGGTAGAGCTCGGGCATCGGCGCCACTGGTTGTCATTCCGGGACGCGGCCGGAGGCGCGGGCCCGGAATCCAGAGCCGAACGCTCCGTGCCCGTTACCCTGGATTCCGGGCTCGCATGCCTTCGGCATACGCCCCGGAATGACGGCGTACTAGAACGGAATCTCGTCGTCCATGTCGCGGCCGCCGCCGCCGGCCATCGCGGGCTTGCGCGCGCCACCGCCGCTGCTCGGTCCGCTGGAGCCGAAATCGCTGCCGCCGCCGTAATCCGACACGCGGTCGCCGCCGCCGCCGCTCTTGCCGTCAAGCATCGTGAGCTGCGAGTTGAAGCCCTGCAGCACGACTTCGGTGGAGTATTTCTCGATCCCGTCCTTGTCGGTCCATTTGCGGGTCTGCAGTTGGCCCTCGATGTAAACCTTGGCGCCCTTTTTCAGATATTGCTCGGCGATCTTGCACAAACCCTCGTTGAAGATCACCACGCGGTGCCACTCGGTCTTTTCCTTGCGCTCGCCGGTGGCCTTGTCGCGCCAGGTCTCCGAGGTCGCGATCGAGAGATTGGCGATCGGGCGGCCGTCCTGCGTGCGGCGCATGTCCGGATCCTTGCCGAGATTCCCAATCAGGATCACCTTGTTCACCGAACCCGCCATCACACTCTCCCGTTCCGGACACCGCGCAGTCTGCGCTTCCCAAATCTTCCGCACCCTAGTGCGAAGCCTGACCCGCGGCTTGTGGAAGCCGCATCGAAAATCCCTTTTCCACAACTGGCGGCAGTCGGCGCGCGTTCAAGGCGGCGCATGGCCCGACAAGGCCTCAACCTAATGTTCTTCTTTTGTTCTTATCAGGTTGCAGGGGGTGACGCAATACCCGTTGTCATTTCAGCTTCGGCAAGGTCTGCCGAAGCTTGAAATAGCCCGGCCAGGGATCGCTGCGACCCATAAATTTGGCCGCCTCCCCGACCGCCGCCGGATGCGCATCCTCCAGCCGTGCCAGCTTGTCCCATGACACCGGCAGCGCGACCGGTGCGCCCTTGCGGGCGCGGGTCGAGAATGGAGAAATCGCAGTCGCACCACGCTGGTTGCGCAAGTAATCGACGAAGATCTTTCCACGCCGCTTGGCCTTCGACATGTTGGCGATGAAGCGGTCGGGCTCGCGCTCGGCCATCACCCGCGCCAGCGCTTCGGCGAATTCGCGGTGCTCGTCCCACGAATGCCCGCGCTTCAACGGCACCACGACATGGACGCCCTTTCCGCCGGTCACCATCGGAAAGGATTGCAGCCCGATCTCCTTCAGCATTGCGCGCATCTGTTTCGCCGCTGCGCGCACATGGCCGAAATCGAGATCCTCGTCGGGATCGAAATCGAATACCAGCCGATCCGGCTTCTCGACCTCATCGACATGGCAACACCAGATATGCAGCTCGAGCACGCTCATCTGTGCCGCCGCCACCAGGCCGCGCTCGTCCTCGATATACATGTATCTGTCGCTGCCGGATTTCTCCCGGATCGAGATCGCCTTGAACTCGTCGGGCCAGCCGTCGGATGCATGCTTCTGATAGAAGGTCTCGCCACCGACGCCACGCGGCGCCCGCACCAGGCTGAGCGGACGGTCGGCGATATGCGGCAACATCAGATCGGCGACCGACAGGTAATGCGCGATCACGTCGCGCTTGGTGATCCCGCAATCGGGATAGAGCACGCGATCCGGATTGGTGATCCGCACGCCTGCGATTTCCTCGGCGCCGTCGCGCATCGATGACACCACGCGCGGACTGACCGCCTTGCGGACCTTGCTTCGCGCGGACTTGGCAGCCGTTGTACGCGTGACTTTTTTTTCCGCCTTGTTCGCGACAGCCGGCTTTGCCTTTGCGGCTGGCGTCTTCCGGGTGGGCTGCATCGCCTCTCGCTGTGACACGGGCGCCTCTCTGACGATCTCGGTGGCCGGCTTGTCGGACCGCAAGCCCTTGAACGAGCCCTGACGAACCAGCCCCTCGCGAGTCCAGCCCCAGAAGGCAATCTCCGCCACCAGCTTCGGTTCCACGAAACGCGCATGGCGCGCGATATCGCGCGGTACATCCGGGACCGGCGCGGTCTTGCGCGCCAACGCCTTGAATTGCTGCGAGAGCCGGTCAAGCCCCTCGCCCGAATAGCCTGAGCCGACCCGGCCGGCATAGCGGAAGCTGTCGCCCTCCCGCACCGCCAGCAACAACGAGGAAAACGGCCGCCCGGCCTTGTCGGACGGGCGCCAGCCGATGATGACGAATTCCTGCTCGAAGCCGCATTTGCTTTTCAGCCAGCTTCGGGTGCGGCCGGAGCGATAAGGCGCATCGGCTTGTTTGGAGATCAGCCCTTCCAGCTTCATGGCGCAGGCCTGCGCGAACGCTGCGGCGCCGTTCCCCACGACATGATCGGAATAGATCAGCGGCGCCTCGGCGCCCTTCAGCAGATCGCGCAGCATCTGCTTGCGCTCCGTCAGCGGCCGGCGCTGCAGATCCTTGCCATCGCGCTCAAGCAGGTCGAACAGGTAATAGGTCAGGCTGCCCTGACCGGTCGACAGCGCGTCCTGCAGCGCGCCGAAATCGGTATGACCTTTCGCGTCCGCGACCGCGATTTCCCCATCCAGCAGCGCGCTTTCGCAGGGAAGGCGCTGCAGCGCCGGCACGATGCGCGCGAACCGGTCGCTCCAGTCAAGACCGTTGCGGGTAAAAATGGCGACCTTGCCGCTCGCGATGGCTGCGACCCCGCGATAACCGTCATATTTGATCTCGTGCAGCCATTCATGTCCGCTTGGCGGGCCGTCCACCAGCGTTGCCAGTTGCGGTTCGACGAAGGCCGGAAGTTTGGCGTTTGGACTTCGCTTTGACGGTACGCTTTTCAGCGTTGCGCTTTCGGCCTTGGCTGCGGACTTTTTTTTTGAGCCGCTGCGCGTGCTGCCTTCGGCTTTGGTGGCTCCGGAAATAATTTCAGGATCCGATTTCGAAGAACCGCCGCCCTTGCGGTTGGAATGCCAGACCGCTTTGCCCCCGCGCTTTCCTTGCGCGATCTCGTCCATGCTGCGGCCGGTGGTCACGCTGGTGGTTTCGGTTTCCACCGACGGCGTGCCGCCGCGACGCATGTAGTCGTCGAGCTCCTTGATCAGCAGCCAGTTGTCCTTGTCCTTGGGCGTGCGCTTGCGCAGTTTCACCAGCGCCCATTTGCCATGCAGCCGTTCGCCGTGAAGGATGAAGGCGAGCTTGCCCTTCCTGAGCTGTTCCTCGACGTCGGGCTCCTGCTCCTGCGGCGTCCAGGTCCCGACATCCCACAGCATGACGGTGCCGCCGCCATATTCTCCCTTCGGAATAGTCCCTTCGAAATCACCGTAATCGAGTGGATGATCCTCGGTGCGGACCGCGAGCCGCTTGTCGTCGGGGTCCTCGCTTGGGCCCTTCGGCACCGCCCAGCTCATCAGCACGCCGTTCCATTCCAGCCGAAAGTCGTAATGCAGCGCGCGCGCGGCGTGCTTCTGGATCAGATAGCGAAGTTTTGAGGCCTTCTGCCTGCCAACAGCGCCCTTCGGTTCGCCGGTGCGCGCAAAATCGCGTTTGGCGTGATACTCGCGCAGCGATCCGCGGGGCATCGAAGTGGGCCCCGTTACGCCGCCTTGCGGCGGCTGGTCTTCTTGGCGGTCTTTGCGCTTTTGGATTTAGCGCTTTTGGACTTGCGCGCCGGAGCCTTGGTTTTCCCGCTCGAGGAAGACGGCTTGGCTTCACTGCCGCTGCCTTTACCAGCACCGCCCTTGTCGCCGCCACCCTTCCCGACGCTGCGCTTGAGCGCATCCATGAGGTTGATGACGTTGGACACCGGCGCCGCCTCCTCGATCTCGCGCGGCGGCCGCTGCTCTTCCTTGGCCTTGATCAGTTCGCGCAAGGCGGCGGTGTAGGTGTCCTTGAATTTCTCCGGCTGAAACGCGCCGGCTTTCTTCTGGATCAATTCCTCGGCCAGCGAAATGAGATCGGCATCGACCTTCTTGGTCGGCAATTCGTCGAACATGTCCGCCTTTTTGATCTCGTCGGCGTAGCGCAGCGTCTCCATCAGCAGGCCCTTGCCGTAGGGCTTGATCGCCACGATCGAGCCCTGCCCGCGCACCACGATCTGGCCGAGTCCGATCTTCTTGGTCTTCTTCAGCGCGTCGCGCAGCACGATATAGGCTTCGGCTGCGTCCTCGTCCTCCTCGGACGGAACGATGTAGAATGGCCGGTCGAAATAGACCTCGTCGATCGCGTCCTCGTCGACGAATTGCGACAGATCAATCGACTTCTTCGCCTCCAGTTTGACGTCGTCGATCTCCTCGTCGGTCAGCAGCACGTATTTATTCTTCTCGACCTCGTAGCCTTTGACGATGTCGGCGGCCTCGACCGGCCCGATACCCGGCACCACCTTCTCGTAGCGGATGCGCTTGCCGCTCGGTTCGTGGATCTGATTGAACGAGATTCGGCTGGTGGATTTGGTGGCAGCAAGAACTTCGACCGGGATGGAGACCAGCGCCAGCCTGATCCGGCCCGACCAATACGCACGCGTCGGCATGGAAAAACCCTTCTGCAGGACTGAACCGGCATTCAAGGTCATAAAACGGCCGCAGCCAAGTCCGGTTCCCCCGCATCATGCGCTGTAAGGGTTGCGAAATCGCCTACTGCACAGCGCCCTAATTGCATACCTTTGCTGTGAATTGCCGCCAGTGTTGCAGACAGGTCACGGCGCGCGCCGTAGAATTTGATATTATTTGGAATGAATCCAGAGGCCTGGGGAGGCTCACATGCGCACATTGAAGCTTGGATCCACAATCGCCGCCACACTTCTGCTGTCCGCGGCCGCTCATGCTGCCGACATTGCGCGGCCGGTTTATAAGGCGGCGCCGGTGGTGGCGCCGATGTACAATTGGTCGGGCTTCTATGCGGGCGGTCAAGCTGGCTGGGCGTGGTCGGATAGCAGCTGGGAGACCAACGCCACCAACAACGCGGTCTTCGTCAACGAGAACCACAGCGCCGACAGCTGGATTGCCGGCGGGCAGCTCGGTATGCGCTGGCAAGCTGGAGCCTGGGTTTTCGGCCTCGAAGGCATGTGGTCTGGCGTCGATCTCAACACCAATGAGGTATCCCCGACGCTGGCCGCGACCGGCTCCCCGAACCGCTTCCGCGGAACCGACATCAGCTCGATCTATTCGGTGACCGGACAGCTCGGTTACGCATGGGATCGCTTCTTGCTTTACGCCAAGGGCGGCTGGGCCGGCGGCGAAATCGACCGGAGCACGCTCAATGCCAATAACGGCACCTCGTCCGCGATCTCGCAGAATGCCAGCGGCTGGACCGTCGGCGGCGGCGGCGAATGGGCGATCGGCAATGGCTGGAGCGTCGCGATCGAATACGCGTATTACGATCTCGACGCGGGCAGCGTCGACGCGGTTCAGTCCAACGGCAACCAGTTCACCTACGGCGGCAGCAATTCAGAAATTCACACCGTCGTCGGCCGGCTGAACTACACCTTCAACTGGGGCAAGACGCCGGTGATGGCGAAATACTGATCGCTCGGCGAACTGCGATATTCCCGAAAGGGCCGGCCTCGCGCCGGCCCTTTTGCGTTAGGGCGCATGCCGTCGGCGGACGGATCTGACGCCTGAGCCCGGTTCCGGCCGCTGTCTGTTGACAGATGGCGCCCATGCGACCGGCGGGGCTGGAAAACCCAAGGTGTTCTCACTACGTTCGCACGCCATATCCGCCTGCGTCGAAACGCGTGCCGGACTTCCGCTGTCACTTTCCAGAGCCCAGTACCCGGCATGAACGACCTGTTCGACAAAAGCGCCAAGCTGCCCCGCAAGGCCGATTCTCGGATCCTGTCGATCCGCGGCGCCCGCGAGCACAATCTCAAGAACGTCGACGTCGACCTGCCGCGCGACGCCCTGGTGGTGTTCACCGGCCTGTCCGGCTCGGGGAAATCCTCGCTCGCCTTCGACACCATCTATGCTGAGGGCCAGCGCCGCTATGTCGAGTCGCTGTCGGCCTATGCCCGGCAATTCCTCGAGATGATGCAGAAGCCCGATGTCGACCAGATCGACGGGCTGTCGCCGGCCATCTCCATCGAGCAGAAGACCACCTCGAAGAACCCGCGCTCGACCGTCGGCACCGTCACCGAGATCTACGATTACATGCGCCTGCTATGGGCGCGGGTCGGCATCCCCTACTCGCCCGCCACCGGCCTGCCGATCGAGAGCCAGACCGTGTCGCAGATGGTCGACCGGGTGCTGGCGCTGCCTGAGGGGACGCGGCTCTACATCCTCGCGCCGGCGGTGCGCGACCGGAAGGGCGAATACAAGAAGGAGATCGCCGACTGGCTGAAGCGCGGCTTCCAGCGACTGAAGGTCGACGGGCAATATTACGAGATCGCCAACGCGCCGGTGCTGGACAAGAAGTTCAAGCACAATATCGACGTGGTGGTTGACCGCATCGTGGTGCGCGCCGACATCAAGCAGCGGCTGGCCGAAAGCTTCGAGACCGCGCTGGGTCTCGCCGAAGGCATGGCGGTGGCAGAATTCGCCGACGGCGCCGCGGTCGAGGGCAAGCGCCTGAAGGGCTCGCATGCCGAAGAGCGCATGCTGTTCTCGGAGAAATTCGCCTGCCCGGTGTCCGGCTTCACCATCGCCGAGATCGAGCCGCGCCTGTTCTCGTTCAACAATCCGTTCGGCGCCTGCCCGAAATGCGGCGGACTCGGCGTCGAGCAGCATATCGATGCCGAACTGGTCATCACCGACAAGGACATGACGCTGCGCAAGGGCGCGATCGCGCCATGGGCGAAGTCATCCTCGCCGTATTACGTGCAGACGCTGGAGGCTCTGGCCAAGCATTACAAGTTCACCCTCGACACCAAGTGGAAGGCGCTGCCGAAGAAAACCCAGGACGCGATCCTGTACGGCTCCGGCGACGACGAGATCAAGTTCACCTATGACGACGGCCTGCGCTCCTACACCACCAAGAAGCCGTTCGAGGGCGTGGTCACCAATCTCGAACGCCGCTTCCGCGAGACCGAGAGCGAATGGGCGCGCGAGGAGCTCGGCAAGTATTTCACCGACGTGCCATGCGATGCCTGCCACGGCTATCGCCTGAAGCCGGAAGCGCAATGCGTGAAGATCGGCGGCCTGCATATCGGGCAAGTGTCCGAGATGAGCATCCGCAAGGCCGCGGAGTGGTTCGAGGGCATCCCGTCACAGCTCAACAAGCAGCAGAACGAAATCGCAATCCGCATCCTGAAAGAGATCCGGGACCGCCTGCGCTTTCTCGTCGATGTCGGCCTCGACTATCTCACCCTCGCCCGCGCCTCCGGCACGCTGTCCGGCGGCGAGAGCCAGCGCATTCGCCTCGCCTCGCAGATCGGCTCCGGCCTGACCGGCGTCCTGTATGTGCTGGACGAGCCCAGTATTGGCCTGCACCAGCGCGACAATGCCCGCCTGCTCGAAACCCTCAAACGCCTGCGCGACCTCGGCAACACCGTGATCGTGGTCGAGCACGACGAGGACGCCATCCGCCTCGCCGATTACGTGCTCGATATCGGCCCCGGCGCCGGCGTGCATGGCGGGCGCATCGTGGCGCGCGGCACCGTCGACGACATCATGGCCGACAAGCATTCGCTCACCGGCAAATATCTCACCGGCGAATACGGCATTCCGGTTCCCGAGCGGCGGGTGCCGTCGAAGCATCGCGCCATCAAGGTGGTCAACGCCCGCGGCAACAACCTGAAAAACGTCACCGCCGAAATCCCGCTCGGCCTGTTCACCGCGGTCACGGGCGTGTCGGGCGGCGGCAAATCCACGTTCCTGGTCGACACGCTGTACAAGGCGATCGCCCGCAAGCTGAACGGCGCCTCCGACGGCCCCGCCCCGCATGACCGCATCGAGGGACTGGAGCATATCGACAAGATCATCGACATCGACCAGTCGCCGATCGGCCGCACCCCGCGCTCCAACCCCGCGACCTATACCGGCGCCTTCACCCCGATCCGCGAATGGTTCGCGGGCCTGCCGGAATCGAAGGCGCGCGGCTACGAGCCCGGCCGCTTCTCCTTCAACGTCAAGGGCGGCCGCTGCGAGGCCTGCCAGGGCGACGGCGTCATCAAGATCGAGATGCATTTCCTGCCCGACGTCTATGTCACCTGCGAGACCTGCAAGGGCAAGCGCTACAACCGCGAGACCCTCGACGTCACCTTCAAGAACAAGTCGATCGCCGACATTCTCGACATGACGGTCGACGAGGGCGCGGACTTCTTCAAGGCGGTGCCGAAGATCCGCGATATCCTCACCACGCTGCAGCGCGTGGGCTTAGGCTATATCCATATCGGCCAGCAGGCCACCACGCTGTCCGGGGGCGAAGCGCAGCGCATCAAGCTCGCCAAGGAATTGTCCAAGCGCGCCACCGGCCGCACGCTCTACATCCTCGACGAGCCGACCACGGGCCTGCATTTCCACGATGTCGCCAAGCTGCTCGACGTGCTGCACGAGCTGGTCGAGACCGGCAATTCGGTGGTGGTGATCGAGCACAATCTCGAGGTGATCAAGACCGCCGACTGGATCATCGATCTTGGCCCCGAAGGCGGCGACGGCGGCGGCGAAATCGTGGCGGCCGGCACGCCGGAAGACGTGGCGAAGGAGAAGCGCAGTTACACCGGGCAATATCTCAAGCCGGTGCTGGCGCGCGGTGGCCCGAAGCGGAAACGGGTGGAGGCGGCGGAGTAGCTCTTTCTTTCACCCTCCCCCTTGTGGGGAGGGTCGGCGCGCAGCGCCGGGGTGGGGGTGATCGCGATGGAAGCGAGAACACGCAAGTTCGGCAAGTGGATTCACGAAGGCGGATACGCCGCCGAAGTTGAAACCGAATTTCACTACAGCGAGGAAAGCTGGTCGCCCACAATGTCGCCTGCCGACGTCCGCAAGCTCGAAACGGTCCGGCTCGCACTGAAGCGCGGCGATATCGCAGAGCTGCAAAACACGGCCACGTGTTCGAGCTAAAGCCGGTCGCGGTGGCGTGAGACAACTACATTTTCCTCGAATAATAGGTTGCAAAGCGCAACACCTCGCAGCGTCGTCGCTGAGAGGATTGGGGCACTGTCAAAAACTTGAATTTTTTACGCGTTAGTATACAGCTTATTATTGTAGCGCGAGTTAATGCAATCTCGAATTGGATTTACTTTGGGGCTCTGATGACTGAACGGACTTCCTCAAATATTACGAATTCCGTAGCCTCGCTCTCCCAAGAAGAGAAGGCGTTGCTTAAAGAATACAAGAGACTCTATTCGTATGTTTCCAAAGAGGATCGCCGCGAACTGCCGTCAAGCATTTTGAACTTGTGGCTTGGCAATTCCGCAGTTGCCCTAGTCCGGCATTCAAAATTTTCCGCCGCACTCGAGCGCGCCCGACAATCCCAAAAAGACGCAGAGACGAAGCGACAAGCAGAAATATTAGAATACGAACGGAAACGGGCCGAAGAACAGCTTCGGCGAAAAGCAAAGAGATTTTACGAATTCTGGCATTACCGCGGCATCGTTTATGCTGGCGAAAAATACTGGGATAGCAATAATCACCGACGATGGATGGTTATAAAGTTTTTCTTACAAAGGAAGGAGAAAGCTGATCAAGAAGTCATAATAACGAAATACGATCTACCAATTGCGAATGGCCAGGAAGTCGCGGTTGTATACAGCAGACTCAAAGGCGAAAAACTTGGCTACCCTGTTGTGTACTGTAATTTCAATATAAGGAAAAACATCTCGTTGAACGATGCAATTCGCGACATGGAAGGAAAACGCGGACCCTCTCATGAAGGTGTTTCATATGAAGAAGAATTAAATGAGTATATGAAAAGATCTGGACTTCAATAGCTGCGTTGCAAACGTTGAGAATTGGCGCACTCAACCTATCGGGCACAAGCATGGAAGACAATTTTGCCGATTGGCTAGCCAGGAATTCTGCTACATATCTTGGCCGATGGTCCGCATGGATGAGCTTTTATAGACGAAATGATTTTCGTTGGCCTGACGGGATGAACATGCCAGTTCCCCAAATATATTTTGATGCTGAGATGAACAAAACTTCCGCCGACTTGGTCGGATATTTGCAGAACTGCTATGAAAGAGGTCAATTACCTCAACTCCCTCCTGAACCTCCTGCAAATTCCGAAACAACATATCGGCATGATGTTTCGACAAATTCAAATGAATCGATAGGTCGAGCGGCGCTACGAGGGGCAGCCAATGGCGCTGCCGTTGGGGCCGGTCTCGGATTGCTCATTTATCGCTTGATGAGAAGATAAGTCTATACAGAGTGGGCAATCGGCTGACAGTTTTCGCCACCAGCAGCGTAGCAGCGTAGCCCGGCTGAAGGGCAGCGAAATCCGGGAGCCAGTCCCGCATTGCGCTTCGCTTCATGCGGGCTACCGATTCTCACCTCCCCATCCACACCACCACCAACCACCCCGCCAGCACGACCGCCGCCCACAGGTCCGACCACAGCGCCCAGTTCTCCGACGCCGTGCGCTGCGCATTCATCACGTGCTTGCCGCCGGCCAGCGCGTAGAAGATCGCCATCACGATTCCCGCCGGCACGATCCAGTTCGCATTGAAGATCGTCAGCACGCCGAGCGCGCCAATGGCGATGTTGCCGAAGCCGAGTTCGCTCACGATTTTCATCGCGTTCGGATCGGTGATGCGGAAGATGGTCTTTGCGGTGAAGTCCGGCCTGGCGAGCTGGTAGAGCCCGGCGATCAAGAGCCGCAGCCCGAAGAAGAACACGAACCATTTGCCGGCGAGCGCGATCAGGCTGCCGCCGCTCGTCATGGCTTCAATGGCAGTCGCCGCGACCGGCGCGGCCAGCATGAGAATCAGGATGGTGGCGATCTGGAGCATGGCGGGATCGTAGCAGCAAACGCAGGGCCGTAGGGTGGGTTAGGCGCGCAGCGCCGTAACCCACCGTCTTTCAATCCGCACCAAAGATGGTGGGTTACGCGCCGGAGCCTGTCATCGGGCCGCGCTCCGCGCGGACCCGTTGGGCGCAAACCCACCCTACGAGCCGTCGACTCGATCTCCCGCCATCGAGGTGGCAGGATGCGCATGGAGATCAGGCGTGACCATTCCGGAGCCCTACCCTTACGTCTATGTGAATGCCGACGGCAGCGCGCGCGAATTGCACGCAGACGAGCGGGCCTATCTCGAAGCGGAGTATCGCGGCGCAGACGGCAACCGGCCGTACATCAAGCAGGATTATGCGCAGCGCGACGGCTGGGGCGAATTGTCGGGCTACATGAAGCGCGCGTTGCTTCCTCGAGGCATCACCGTCGCCGCAGCACCGGCCGAAGATCCGAACCGGCCCATGAACCGCGAGGAAACCATCGCCTGGCACCGCGCCAGGGGCCTGGAGGTGATCGAGAACGACGACGGCTCCTACACCATCATGCCGAGGCCGCAGCGCGATCAGGCGTAAAGCCAGCCGATCCGGGTTCCGGCATCGTCTTGCGGCATTTTGCCTGTCGCAATCGGGGCGCAGAATGTCCATCTGCGCCGCGCAGCGAACAGGAGATGACATTGAGCACCGCAAGCCCGAAGAAACGCGACCGCGACATCGAGAAGGATTATCCGCTGCCGCAATTCATCGACAAGCTGCGCCGCCTCGCCGACGCGCTGGAAAACGGCGAGCGGTTCGAGATTCAGATCGCGAACGAGCGCGTCTCGGTGCCGGTGCGCGCGCGATACAATATCGAGCACGAGCGTGGCGACGGCGAAGAGGAGATCGAATTCCAGATCAAGTGGACGCGCGCCTGAAGCGCGCGGCTACCCGCCGCGCGCCGCATTCGTCCGCGTGAATGGCAGGCCTCAATATGGATGGCGATCTTTCTTGTTCATCCAGGCCTGATAGGCCTTGAGGCCGGTGTCGCGCTCGAAATTCTCGGTCACCGCGATGCGCCGGTCCGCCCATGGCTTGGCGAAGTCCTCGTACTGGAACGCATCGTCAAAGCCGATCGCGCTGGTGTCCTTCAGGCTGGCGGCGAAATAGACGTGGTCGATCCGCGACCAGTAGATCGCGCTCATGCACATCGGGCACGGCGCGCCGTTGATATAGATTTCGCAGCCGCTCAGCATTTTCGCGCGCTCGGGCACCGGGTCGGGCGAACCTGCGGGCCGCGGGATCATCTCCAGGATGGTGCCGGGACCATATTCGCTGCCGAGCAGCGCCTTCGGGTTGAGCCGCGCCGACGCGTCCATGATCGCGGTGATCTCGGCGTGATAGACCGGAATGCCGGTCAGCAGCACGCGGTTCTGGCCGCGTCCGATGATCTCGCCGTCCTTCACGATCACCGCACCGAACGGACCGCCCCAACCCTTCTCCACCGACTCGATGGCAAGCCTGGTTGCCTCCTCCATGAACACGCGCTTGTCCGCCGGCACCTCCTTGACGCCGACGCCGGAGGTGGCCGCCTGCAGCCCGGAGGTCGCCGCCACGCTCACCGCCGCGGCAGCCGCGGCCTTGCCGAAAAAGGCGCGCCGTCCGGCATTGGGCAGATGATGGTCGCAATCGCATTGCGTCATGAGACGTCCTCGCTGTTCAGGAATTGGGGGCGCGCATCCGGTCTAGGGGCGATGCGTAAAAATCGCCGCCCGGCATCCCGGCGGAACTAATTCAATGTTTAGGCAATGGGAAATTGGGCAATCTTACTGGCCCGCACATACAGGAGCAGCCAGACCGGGTGCAGCGCTGCGCCGGGTTGCCGACTCCGACTGACTTGCCCGGTCAGACGCCGCCCGGCTCCCCGGGCCGCGCCGCTTCGAGCGCGCGCTTCTTGCGCTGCGCGGTGATGCGCCAATAGATGAAGGCGCCCACGGCCGCGATGCCGAAAATCAGCATGGTGCTGATCCGGCCCGAATAGCCCCACATCACGAGCATGATCGCGGCCACGGCGAGCCAGTATTTGACGGTATCGGTCAGCATGGACGATGCTTTCGCGGCGACGGACGCGGTTGCGGCGCCCCTGTGATGTCGCGCCGCCGCGATGCCCGTTCAATCCGTAAAACTACGGAGCCGGCACCTGTTTCGGCGCAGACCTGCCGGAGGGTCGGCGCAAGCGCGAAAGCGGGAATCCAGAAGGCGGTAGACGAGGACGGTCGCGGTGGAGGCCTGGCGGAGCCTGGTCAGGGCCACCGTGCCGGAGCCCGGTTTGCCGGAATGCAATTCGCCGGAGCGCAAGGGGTGAAACGCCGCACATGCGCGGCCCGGTTGCCACGAAAAAGCCCACCCCACGCCGCCCGGCCTGTGCTAAGGCGCCCACCGGACACAACAACAAACAAAAACGCGCCCCCAGCGCGCATCGCCAGGTGCCCGTCACCGGCAAAGGAACAGCTTTTTGACCCTCTCAGATGGAAGTCCCTCGACCGGCGCCGCTGGCGCCGCCCCGATCGCGGCTGGCGCAGACGAAGCCCGCAACTGGACCCGCATTCTCAACCGCTATCGCGAGCCGAGCAGCGGCCGCAGCGTATTCGAGCTTGCCATCACGTTTGTGCCGCTTGTGCTGTTATGGGCCACGATGTGGGCGGCTGTGCATTTCGTCGGCTTCTGGCTGGCGCTGCTAATCGCCATTCCGGCCGCCGGCTTTCTGGTACGGCTGTTCATGATCCAGCACGATTGCGGGCACGGCGCGTTCTTTGCGCACAAGCCATTGAATGACTGGACCGGCCGCGTCATCGGCGTGCTCACCATGACGCCGTATGATTTCTGGCGCCGCACCCATTCGATGCATCACGCCACCTCGGGCAATCTCGACCGCCGCGGCATGGGCGATATCGACACCCTGACGGTGCGCGAATATCACGGCCGCTCGCGGCTCGGCCGGCTGCAATACCGGCTGTACCGGCATCCGCTGGTGATGTTCGGCATCGGCCCGGCCTATCTGTTTCTGCTGCGGCACCGTTTGCCGTTCGGCCTGATGCGCGGCGGCTGGCTGCCCTGGATCAGCACCATGGCGACCAACGCCGCGATCGCGCTGATCGCCGGCGTGCTGATCTGGTTCATCGGGCTGCAGGATTTCCTGCTGGTTCATCTGCCGATCATGCTGATCGCGGCCTCGCTCGGGGTCTGGCTGTTCTATGTGCAGCATCAGTTCGAGCAGACCTCCTGGCACGACAACACCGAGTGGGACCTGCATGACGCCGCCCTGCACGGCTCGTCGCACTATGATCTGCCGCCGGTGCTGCGCTGGTTCACCGCCAATATCGGCATCCATCACGTGCACCATCTGTGCAGCCGGATTCCCTATTACCGGCTGACACGGGTGCTGCGCGATCATCCGGAGCTGCGCGACGTCAGCCGCCTGACCTTGCTCGACAGCCTGGCCTGCGTACGGCTGACCTTATGGGACGAGGAGCGCCAGCGCCTGGTGTCGTTCCGCGAGGCGCGTCAGGGCCGAATGATGCCGACCTGAAACGCGGGCGGCGACCCTGTCCGGAGAGCGTGGTAAAATCGCGAGCTACTGAGTCGCGTGCGTCCCACCACCCTCCCCGCAGGAACATCCCGCATGCATCCGCTCAAGCTCGTATCCGCCGACTGGCAGAAGGCCCTGCCGGTCCTGATCGTCATCGGCATCGTCGTCTGGTTCGTGCTGTTCCGGAATACGCCAACCACCGAACAGGCTTTGTTCGCGGCGCTGCTGATCATCTACATGATCCATCAGATCGAAGAACATCTGTGGCCCGGCGGCTTTCGGCAATTCGCCAACGCTCATGTCTTCAAGAGCGGCGACGACGACTGGCCGGTGTCGGAAGGCGGAGTCGCGCTGGTCAATGTCGGCTATGTCTGGCTGCCGATCCTGCTCGCCGCGCTGTTTCCGGGGCCCCTGCGGTGGCTCGGGCTCGGCTGGGTCGGGCTGACGCTGATCAACGGCATCTCCCACATCGCAACGTCGATCCGCTTCCGGGTCTACAATCCGGGCCTGATCACCTCGATCGTGCTGTTCCTGCCATTCACAATCTGGATGCTGGCGCGCGAAGTCTCGGCGGGCATGCTTACCGGCTGGCAGGTGGTTGCGCTCCTGGTCGCGGGAATCTTGCTGCATCTTCCGATCGCCGCGTTGTTCGTGGTGCCCTACCGCCGCGGCGAAGCGCAAGCCTGACAGCTCATAAAAAAGGCCGGGCCGCCATTCGCGGTCCGGCCTGTCTTCAAAGATTCAAGCGGGTCTAGTGCGGGCGGTCGCGCTCGGCAAAGCGGCTGGCATTCTCTGCAACGTCGCCCGCCGCATCCTTCGCCTCGCGCTTCAGCCGCAACGCCTTCTCAGAGATATCCTGCTGGGTCTCTTCGGCCGCACCCATCAGCGAACGCGCCGCCGTGCCGATCACATCGGTCGCGCCACTGGCAATGACGTCACGCGCTGCCGAAGCGGCGCTGACCGCAGCCTCCTTCATCAGAAGGCCGCCGTCGGCCATGGCCTTACCTGCACGCTGGCCGGCCTCGGTGCGCGACGCGGCGAGAACCGCGGCCGCTGCGCCGGCGGCCGCAACCAAGGCTTCAGCCATGATCACCCGGCTGGTCTGCGAGGACAGGAAGTCCTTCATCAGGTTGGCGGGAATGAAATCGAACAGGCCGCCCATCATGCCGGTCTTCTGCGACGACGCCTTTCGAGTCGACGCCTTCCGGGACGACGACGCGCTTCTGGTCGAGCCGGCCGATGCACTCCGCTTGGCCGGCGCGCGCTTGCTGGTACTCTTGGTCGTGCGCGACGCGGTCCGCTTTGCCTTCTTCGCTTTCGCCATGTGCGATCGTCCCTTGCTTCTGGAGGGTGGGGATTCGCACGACAACCATCAAACCGGGAACGGGTTCCATGCGCTCATGGTCAGGAACGAAACTTATCCTCCCTGACCGATACGGCCTTATGTTTGCGGCGGCGGCCGATGCCAACAGCAAACACGTCCCCCCCACCCTGCCGCTCATCTATTGTTTCGCCGACGAGTGAGGATGAACGGACCACGCATGGCTCAACGCACAACGGTAAAGGGCCTCAGGTTACGCCTCAAGAATCTTTATGAGGGCCGGTCCGAGCGGTACATCGCAAGGCCTGCGGCAAGATGCTGAAAATTCCGAACGAGGATCTCAATTGACGATTCGCCGGCCTGCCGATCCGGTCAGAACGGTCCGCGCGCGGCCACGCGCTCCATCACCGTCTGCAATTGACCAATCCGCATTTCATAGATCCGCCGCAGACACGCAATATCCGCAGCGCAGGCTCCGCGCTGCTTCAGGAAGTCGCGCTGGGCATCCAGCATGTCGCCTCTCTGACCCATTCCGACAAAGGCCGTGCCCCATTGATACAGAGTCGCCATCCGTGCCTCGGACTGGCCGAGGTCGTAGTGACTGCAAATCGCCTTCTCCGCCGCGGACGCGGCAGCGGCACAATTCAGCGGCGCGTAGTCTGCCGCATCTGCAGGCTCCGCATTCAGAGCGAGACTCGCAGCAACCGCAAGCGCAACCAGAATTGAACGAGACGTCATTCCATGCCTCCGCTGATCTTCTGCGATCAATATCGCCTCTTGTCCCGCCAAAATCCATGACCGTGTGACGAGCATAGCGAATGCGCCACCTTGCAGGCCCATATGAACTCGTCATCTTCGACCTCGACGGCACGCTGGTCGACAGCTTCCCGTGGTTCCTGCGGGTCGTGAACGACGTCGCACGCGAGTTCAAGTTCAGACCGATTGCTTCCGACGATATCGCGAGACTCCGGCGCTCCGGCGCGCCGGAGATGCTGAAATATCTCGAACTGCCGCTCTGGAAGGTTCCACGCGTCGCCGCGCATATGCGGCGGATGAAGCGCCAGCACCTGAACGAACTTCCGCTTTTCCCCGGTATCCCCGGGATGCTGGACACGCTGCGGAGCAGCGGCACCCGGATCGCGCTGGTCAGTTCGGACAGCGAGGTCAATGCACGGCTGCAACTCGGCGACAGCGCCGTACACATCTCTGATTTCGCCTGTGGCGCCTCACTCTTCGGCAAGGCCGCGAAATTCCGGCGGATTGTGAAGCGCGCAGGGCTTGCGCCATCGGCGGCCATTGCCATCGGCGACGAGATGCGGGACATGGATGCCGCGGACGCCGCCGGCATCGCATTTGGTGGCGTGGCCTGGGGCTATGCCGACCCGGACGCGCTGCGCGCACGTCAGCCGCAAGCCTGGTTTGACGCGGTCGCGGACATTCCCCGTATTCTGGCTGCGAGGGAGATGGCGACGTGAGTCGGTCGCATTTCGCTAGCACAGGATCGAGTACCGATCTTTTGATCCAAAACAACGTCACTGCGAACCCTCTATGGAAACAACCGCGCGCCTAAAACTCCGGCATGCGTTGCCGACAGGATAGACTGGCCGAGTTCCGCGTCATGACTAGATAGGGCCCTACACTGCCGGGAGCAGCCATGTCCGCCACCGTCACCGACAACCCCACCGAGCACCGCTTTGAACTGAAAGCCGGCGATGATATCGCCATCGCCGCCTACCGGCTTGCGCCCGGCGTCATCACATTCACCCATGCCGAGGTGCCACCGGCCTTGTCCGGTCAGGGCATCGGATCCAGGCTCGCGCGCGGCGCCCTCGAACAGGCGCGCTCACGCGGACTGAAGGTGGTGCCGCAATGTCCTTTCATATCCGCATTCATCGCGAAGAATGCCGAATTCAGCGATTTGGTGACCTGATCCATGGCAGCGCCCGAACGTACGTCTCCCATCCTGATCACAGGCTGCTCGAGCGGCCTCGGCCAGGCAACCGCAATGCTCCTGCGAGAGGCCGGATTTCTTACGGTTGCGACCGCGCGAGACCCGTCGAGTCTTGAATCGCTCGCCGCGATCGGTTGCGAAACATTGCAGCTTGACGTCGCCGACGAGGCCTCGCGCACCGCCACGGTCGCCGAGATCGAGCGCCGCCACGGACCCGTGGGTGTCCTCATCAACAATGCCGCCTACGGTCAGTACGGGCCGCTGGAGGAAATCAGCCAGGATGACCTCCGGCGCTCATTCGAAACCAATGTGTTCGGTCTGCTGCACATGTCGCAATTGGTGATGCCCGGCATGCGCAAGGCGGGGCGCGGCCGCATCGTCAATATCTCATCGCTTGCCGGCCGCGTCACAGCACAGGGTGGCGGCGTCTATCACATGACCAAATATGCGGTGGAAGCCCTTGCCGATGCGATGCGGGCCGAGGTCAAACCATTCGGTGTCGACCTCGTCAGCGTGCTGCCGGGCCCCTTTGCGTCGCCCTACCGGGACAAGGTTGTCGCAAAGATCCCCGATACGGGTCCAGACTCGCCGTATCATCTCTACAAGAGCAATGTCGGCGCCTACATGATGCATTTTCTCGACCCGACCACATTCGGCACCATGCCGTTGGAAAAGGTTGCCGGGGTGGTGTTCAAGGCTGCAACGGTGGCCCGCCCGCGGACGCGCTACAATGTCGGCTTCTGGGCCAATTTCGGTCCGGTTGGCCGCTACCTTGCCGGCGACCGCCTCGTCGACTGGTGGATGTCGCGCGAGATCCCGCATGACCGACCGCGCAAACCGAAGTCTAAGAAGTCTAAAGTGACGCGGTAGCAACCGCCGCTTATTGACGCCGCTATTCGGCGCGTTGCCCTATGGTTTCCGCCTGCTTGAGCCAGCGGTCCCGCTTCTCGTTCGTCGACTCCGCGATCATGCCCAGCAGCGTCTCGCGCACCGGTTTGACGCCGATGAAATTCAAGATGTTGTATTTAAGCAGCTTCAAGGCATGCGGTCCGTACCAGAATCGATAGATCGACACAGGCATCCCCATCGTCATGATGATGCGAGCCGTTTTCTTCTCGAAGATGCGCCAGTTCATGGCGTTCTCGGTGCCCTGCCGCTTGATCAGGTCGGGCTGCAGGATCCGCTCGAAAAAGCCCTTGAGGATTGCCGGCATGTCGCCGCACCAGAGCGGAAAGATCAGCACCCAGTGATCGCTCGCCGCGAGCGCATCATAGGCGGCATGTAGATCGGGTTCGAGCGGTTGTTCCTTCCGATAACCCTCCCACAGGATCGGCTCGAAATTCAGTTCCGCAAGCTTGAACAGATGCACCCGGTGCCCGGCACTTTCCGCCCCGCGCCGATAGGCTTCCGCCAGCGCCTCACAGAAGGTGGTGCGCTGCGGATGACCGACAATGATTGTGACCGTTGCCATGGCGCTTGCCCGATGCTGAAGCCCAACTTTGTCATCCTATGACGAAACTTGAACGACGGTGCTTTGCGATGGCGCAAGGCTTTTGGACATCGGCACAAAAAAGCGACGATGCCGGAGCGCGCTCAATCAGCTGCCATCGCGCTGCAGCCACCAGCCATCGGCGATCGGACGCTGGAGCAATACCTTTTTCCGGCCGGCCGCCGCTTTGTCGAGATCGCCATCGACGATTTCCGCGTACCGCGAGGCCTCCCCTCTCACGAAACTCTTTCCGAAGCCGTTGACCGACTGACCGCTCGCATAGAACAGGAACTGCACCGACCGGTGTCCCCGGCTGACGCTGATGATCGAAGCCTCGCGCATCAGGTCGCGGTAATCCGCGATGCGGGCTGCCGGCACATGTGCGCGCTCGGGATCGTTGGGATCGCTCCAGTTCAGGCCCAAGCGGTTCAAAGCCGGGTCGCGCCGCAGCATGTCGGTGATCTGATCGAGCGTGGCGCGGTGCTTCTCCCAATGCGCGATCATCGCGGTGTCCGAGGGCGCAGCAGGCCCTGAACCGGGCACCGACGCGGTCAACGCAAGCGGGAGCACAATCGCCGCAACGGCCACCAGGGCGGCAAGACCGGTCAGCGCGATTGCGGCGGTACGACGCTTCATCCTGGTGTCACGAATCCGAAGTCCGCTTCATTCAGCGGCTTGCTCGTGAGCGGACTTCGGATTCGAAGCACACGAGTAAACCTTTAGGCCCGATTTAACCCAGAGTTCCCTAAGGCGACTTTACGGCACGCCGAGGGCTTCGCGCCGCTCGGATGCACGAAAGCGTGAATTTGCCTCCGATCATTCTATTCTAGCATGTCGCGACAGGCTGTGACCGATGTGACGGTCTTGTCCACCGCGCCACATCGTTCCCAGCTGCAGATATCGCAGAACAGGGAGACTTGCCCATGGCGCAGTTCCACGTTCTTACCCCCGCCGATGACCGGAAAGCGGACCTGCCGGTCGTTCGCCGCATCGCCTTTTCCGATCTCGGAGACGCTCTGCGGCAAGGATGGGACGACTTCAAGGTCTGGCCAACGCACGCCATTTTCCTCTGCATCATCTATCCCCTCGTCGGTTTGGTGCTCGGCGGCATGGCACTCGGCTACAGCGTACTACCACTGCTGTTCCCGCTCATCGCAGGGTTCGCGTTGCTCGGACCGGTGGCTGCACTGATGATGTACGAGCTGAGCCGCCGCCGCGAGCTGGGCGAGCCACCGTCATTTCAGGCTGCGATTGGCGTCATCCGCTCGCCCGGTTTTCCCGCAATCGTCGCCATCGGCCTGCTGCTGATGGGATTGTTCCTGCTGTGGCTCGGGGTGGCACGCGGCCTTTATCAATCGCTGTTCGGTGTCTATGCCGCGCCGGATGCGATCGGACCGTTCATCCGTCAGGTCCTCACCACCGAAGCCGGCTGGGAACTGATGATTTACGGAAATGCCATCGGCTTCGTGTTTGCGCTGGTCGCATTCTGCCTGACGGTGATCTCCTTTCCGCTTCTGCTCGACCGCGATGTCGGAGCAGCGACAGCGCTCTTGACCTCGGTGCGAGCGGTCGCGCTCAATCCCGTCGTGATGGCCGCGTGGGGCTTGATCGTTGCCGCTTTGCTGATCCTCGGTTCGCTGCCAGCCTTTATCGGATTGGCGGTGGTGATGCCGGTTCTCGGCCATGCGACATGGCATCTGTACCGCAAGTTGGTTGTGTAGATCGAAACGACGAAGGGGCCGCGGTGAGGACCATCACGGCGACACCTGATTGTGCCGCCTTTTGTTAGAATTGGATTCAAGTTTACCGCCCCTGTTTCATGCGATGCACAGGAGCCCTGTTGCATTGATCGCACCATGGCTATCAACCGCCCGTTGCGTCCTCACGTCGGAGCATACCTCCCGCCCCCGCGCGTTGCCGGTCCGCGGGTTGCGTCCCTACGCGCAACCGTTGCCTCTGCCCGACGCCGCAAAACCTGGCACCGGGAAAAGCAGCACGCCTTTGTTGCCGTGATTGCGGCGGCGTTGGTGCTTGGCGGATCGATCGGCGTCTATGCGGTCCATTCCAGGATGGAACAAGCAGCGGCGCAGGCGCGCGCGCTCGCCCTGCATAGCGCGGCGGTCGAGACCGGCGAGGCTCTTGGCACCGGGGCTGTGGTGTTCGTGCCGGAGTACGGCCACAATTGCCGGCGCCGCTGGCTCGACAACAGGACCGGGACGCTTCGCGACGGCGGCGCCATTCACTGCGACGACGCGGTTGGCCTGGATGCAGCAGGTCCGACTCGCGCTCAGAAATTCGAGCGACGCATGGACGCGATCCGCAACGGCTTCCAAACCAGAAACGGCGGCACGTCGGACTAAGCTGACGACATCGCCGAGATCAGCTTGACGCGCGTCTGAGCTTTTCAAACGGGCGCAGCGTGAGCAGCGGATCGCTCGCCGCAGACCCGCGTGTCGAACGACGCTCCGACAACGATCAGTTGCCGACCGCGTCCGTCAGGCACTTCTTGATGTGGCTGGTCTTGGCAGCGCCCGCGAGCTTCTTGTCTGTTGCGGACTGATCGCACATCGCCTGGGCGTCCTTCTCGCATTTTGTCATGAAGCTGTTCAACGCCGCGCCGGCCAGCTTCTTGTTCGATGCCTCGATCTTGCAGGCTGCAGCGTGAGCGCCGCCGGCAACGAGCGCGAATGCTGCGGCAAGGATCAGAACCCTCATTGTTTCCTCCATGAGAGAGAATCGTGCGGCCGGCGAATCGACCGCCAAGACGAGACTATTCAACACGCCATGTCGCGACTATGGCAGCGGATGATATTCTCTGGGATCACGCCGCAAGCGACGGTAACGCCGCGACTTCCCTGATCGCCGTCACCGGCGTCGCTGTCATATCGTCCGCGATCCGTTCCAGCCCCATCACGCGCAGTACGCCGCGCGCCGGGCACATCTCGACCGCAAGCCGGGTAAACCGGTTGTTGACCGGCGCCGTCAGCCAGCCAAACGGCTCGCTCATCAGCGAGCCCGAAAAGCTCTGCATCGTTTCGCGGCGGCAACGGCTGTTCTCGCCCGCCTCCTCATAGCGGCAGGTCAGCACCAGGTCGCCGCCGACCCTCGCCTCCCATGGCTCCCTGCAGGTATGCCAGTCGTTGGCGGCGACGGTCGCGGTCGATCGGGTTTCGAAATCGGTTTCCGTCCGCTCGATCACGCAGCGCTCGCCCGGACGCGTGCCGGCAAGGGAATAGATCACCGGACGCGCGACCGGCGTGCGTTCCAGCATGGTGCGGGCGGCCGCAAAATCGGGGCAGGTCTCGAACACCTGACGCAGCAACTGGTCGGGCGGCATGTTCCGGATACCCCATGTCTTGACCGCGTTGGCGGCAAGATCGTAGGGCCGCAACCAGGGATGACGGGTTCGCCGCCACAACGGCGCCTGGTTGATCGCCGCCCCGAACCGTCCCGGCGCCATGGCGGTCAGCGTCCCGACATAACCCGGCCAGGTGACGCTGTAGAACTCGCCCGCCTCACCCCATTTGTGAGCGATCTCGACATGACGGCCGAGCCCTGGAAACGGCCAGTCGAGGGTCCGGACCAGCCAGGGCTCGCCCTCTTCGTCACGGCTCATGGTGGTGCAGCCCCAGGAATAGGAGCCGTTCAGGAACCAGACGCCGCTAAATCCAAGCGCTGCGGCAATCCCCTCGATCTCCCGGACATAGGGCGATTGCGACCGCGACAGCCAGCGCCGCGCGAGCCCATCCAGCAGCGGTAAGGCAGCGGCAACCGGGCCGGGAAAGAACGACAGACAATCGTCGCGCAACGCTCGCGCGCGTGCGGCGCTAGCCTCGGCCTGGCGTAGCGGACCGCCGTCGCGGACATCGATGATGGGAATCTCGGGCAATGTGGTCATCGTTCAATTCTACCAGCGAATCGCGATCGGTTACATGTGGTTCCAACGGCACGGCGCGGCAACCCGGCCGGGGCGAAACCAAAAGGGCATTGATGTAACTCGGTTTTTGGCTCGCATACCATTCGTCAACCCTAATCACCGTAATGTGGTCGGGAGTTCAGGCAGGGTGACACGCATGATGAAGCGCATCATGGCAAGCATCGGCATCGGTAGGTCGGATCAGCCTCGGTGGATTGAACGCGACGGTCCGCGCCTCGTATTGGCCGCCATCATGCTGGTCTTTGTCATTGCCACCAGCCTGTCCGATGGCAAGCTGCTTCCGGATTTCTCTGCGCGGCGGGCGCCGGCAGTTGCGAGCGCCGATCCGGCCGACAGCCTTCGCACCGGCTCGATCCTGATCACGTCCGCGGATGGAAATACCTGCGAGTACCGCGAGATCGACAACGGCACCTGGCGTATCCGGTCCGTCGGACGCGTCGCATGCGATGACGCCCTGAAATGGCAGGCCGAACGCAACGGCACCTATACACCTCAGACGCGCCTTGAAGCCATTCGCGACGGCTTTTTCTCGAAACGCTGACGCTGCGCGTCACCCTGCCCGCTCGACCAGAAAGGCGACCTGCGCGAGCGCCGTTGCGTTGACGATCGCATGCAGGATCACGGTGAGCAGCGTCGAACCGCTGCGCCAGCGCAGCCAGCCAAAAGCGCAGCCGAGCAGGAAGATCTGCACGATATAGAATGCCTCGTACTGGACATGCATCACCGCCCAGCCCGCCGAGGTGAGCACGATGGCGCCCCACGGCCCCAGCCGCGATGCCGCGTATCCTGGAAATAGAAATCCGCGGAACAGCAATTCTTCCATCAGCGGCGCCGCCACCACCAACGCGATGACCAACAGCACCAGCGTCCCCGAACTGCGCGCGGTTTTGTAGGCGTCGACCACCGTCAGCGGGACCAGGTCGCGGCCGGTCAGCCAGGAGCTCAGATCTCCCAGCGGCAACAGAACGACAATGAACAAGATGCCGACGATCAGATCGGCGCGCTTCGGCCAGTACAAGGCAAGATAATCGACGACCGGGCAGCCGGCGAACCGCGCGGCGATCGCGATCACGGCAATCGGCGCCGGCATCGACACGATGGTGGCGACCGCGATCGTCACGGCATGCGACGCCAGCGTCTGAACCTCAAAATCGGTCGCGTCGCGACCCACCCCGAGAAACGACAGCACAACCAATGCCGTAAGCAATTGCAGCGCGAACCAGGCCACGATCGCCGTCAGACCGAATCCGGTCGTGGTCCAGAAGCCCCAAGGCTGGCAAGGGAGCCAGACGGCTCGTGGTTGCAGGCTCGGCTCTGTCATGGTGCTCCCGATATCAATGTCAGGTCGTTGGCCCGCAGACTGTTCATGCCTTGGGCCGAGTCATTTGTGCTTTCGGACGCATACCCTGAATCGAGTCACGTCTCATGGCGGCCATAGCATAGCCTGCCGCCGGACGCCGTCCGCATGCTATGGACAGCCGATGCCTGCAATCGTCAGCACCCTCGCCGAAGCCCAATCCGTCCTGTCTGCGCGGGGCGCGCTGATCGGGCTCGACCTCGGGACCAAAACCATCGGGGTTGCGGCCTCCGACCCGGATCGTGTGCTTGCGGCCGGGGTCGAGACCATTGCGCGAAAAGCCTTCCAGGCCGATGCGGCCCGCCTCTTGAGTCTCGCCGCCGAACGGAATGCCGTGGGCTTGGTGCTGGGGCTCCCGCTCAACATGGATGCCAGCGAGGGTCCGCGCGCGCAATCGACGCGCGCCTTCGCCCGCAACCTGGCAAAGCTTACAGAATTGCCGATCGCCTTCTGGGACGAGCGGCTATCGACCGCCGCCGTCGAACGCGACCTGCTTGCGGCGGATGTCAGCCGCGCCAAACGCGCTGCGGTGATCGACCAGCATGCAGCGGCTTTCATCCTGCAGGGCGCGCTGGACTTTCTACGCCTTGCGGGCAAAAGGACGGAACCCTGGTAGAGCGGGTTTGACAGTCCGCCGGCGCCGCCCGACCGCAAAGCGTTCACTCGCGCGCCATGGATTGAAGTGGACGTCACGGACGTTTTCAGAGGATTCACCATCGGCTGGGGATGGCGGGAAACGGTACCTTGCGGGCTGCCCACGATCGGCCTATAGACCCGGCTTTAATGACCATCGCAGCCACATCGTCATTCGTCCTCAACCGTCGACATCTGTTGGGGATCGAAGGGCTTTCGCGCGACGAGATCGTGGGCCTTCTCGACCTCGCCGAAGAATTCGTCGATCTCAATCGCCAGATCGAGAAGAAGCGCACGTCGTTGCGCGGTCGCACCCAGATCAACCTGTTCTTCGAATCCTCGACGCGGACACAATCCTCGTTCGAACTGGCCGGCAAACGGCTCGGCGCCGACGTCATGAACATGGCGGTCAACTCCTCCGCGATGAAAAAGGGCGAGACGCTGATCGATACCGCGATCACGCTGAACGCCATGCATCCCGATATTCTGGTGGTCCGGCATCACGCGTCCGGCGCGGTGGAACTGCTGGCGCAGAAGGTCGACGGCTCCGTCATCAATGCGGGAGACGGCGCCCATGAGCACCCAACCCAGGCGTTGCTCGATGCGCTGACCATCCGCCGCAACAAGGGACCGATCGAGGGATTGGTGGTTGCGATCTGCGGCGATATCCTGCATTCGCGCGTTGCCCGCTCGAACATCTACCTGCTGAACGCATTGGGTGCCCGGGTGCGCGTCGTGGCGCCCTCGACCTTGCTGCCCTCGCACGTCGAGCGCCTCGGCGTCGAGGTCATGCGCGACATGCGCGAGGGCCTGCAGAACGCCGATATCGTGATGATGCTGCGGCTGCAACGCGAGCGCATGAACGGATCCTTCGTCCCCTCGACCCAGGAATATTTCGCCTATTTCGGTCTGGATCAGAAGAAGCTCGCCTACGCCAAGCCGGACGCGCTGGTGATGCATCCGGGCCCGATGAATCGCGGTGTCGAAATCGATTCCGCGGTCGCCGACGGCGCCCAGTCGCTGATCCGCGAGCAGGTCGAGATGGGTGTCGCCGTTCGCATGGCGGTGCTCGAAGCCCTGTCCCGCAACCTGCCGAACGCTTAAACCATGCTGTCCGATCGCCGTCCGATCCTGCTCGCCAACGCCCGGATCCTCGATCCGTCGCGCGACCTCGATTTTCCCGGCGATCTGCTGATCGCCGACGGCGTGATCCGCGAAGCCAAGCGCGGCATTGGCGCGGCCGGTGTGCCCGAAGGCACCGAAGTCGTCGATTGCAAAGGCCGCATCGTCGCGCCGGGGCTGATCGACATGCGCGCCTTTGTCGGCGAGCCGGGCGCGGAATATCGCGAGACGCTCGCCACTGCGAGCCAGGCAGCGGCCGCAGGCGGCGTGACCACCATCGTCTGTCAGCCCGATACCTCGCCTGCGATCGACGATCCAGCGATCGTCGACTTCATCCTGCGGCGCGCCCGCGATACCGCGATCGTGCATGTGCAGACCATGGCCGCTCTCACAAAGGGTCTCTGCGGCAAGGAGATGACCGAGATCGGCCTGCTGAAGGCCGCCGGCGCCGTTGCCTTCACCGATGGCGCAAGGAGCGTCACCAATGCGCTGGTGATGCGCCGCACCCTCACCTACGCGCGCGACTTCGATGCCCTCGTTGTGCATCACACCGAAGATCCGGACCTGATCGGCGAAGGCGTCATGAACGAAGGCGAGCTTGCGTCGCGGCTCGGTCTGCACGGCATCCCCGCCGCCGCCGAAGCGATCATGCTGGAACGCGACATGCGGCTCGTGGCGCTCACCGGCTGCCGCTATCACGCCGCCTCAATCACCTGCCGCGCGTCTCTCGACATCCTGCGGCGCGCGAAGGAGGCCGGCCTTCCCGTCACCGCCTCCGCATCGATCAATCATCTGACCCTGAACGAGATCGATATCGGTCCATACCGCACCTTCTTCAAGCTGGCGCCACCGCTTCGCGCGGAGGACGATCGTGCCGCCCTGGTCGAGGCGGTCGCCTCGGGGCTGATCGATATCGTGATGTCGGATCACAACCCGCAGGACGTCGAGACCAAGCGGCTGCCTTTCGCCGAGGCAGCACCCGGCGCGATCGGGCTCGAGACCATGCTCACGGCCGGACTGCGCCTGGTCCACGGCGATCACTTGTCGCTGCCTCAGTTGCTCGCAACCATGTCGACGCGGCCGGCTGAATTGCTTGGGCTCCCCGGCGGCACGTTGCGCAACGGCGCACCCGCGGACGTGATCGTGATCGACCCCGACACGTCATGGGTCCTCGACCCGTCGGACCTCAAGTCGAAATGCAAGAACACGCCGTTCGACGAGGCACGGCTCGAGGGCCGCGTAGTGCGCACCATCGTTGCCGGGCGCACGGCCTACGAGTACGCTTTCGCCTGACGCAAATCGCGGGCGAGCGAGGCGCTGGGGCATGATGGACTGGTCTGGCATTCTCGCGATGTGGCCTGTGCTTTTGGGCGCAATGGCCATTGGCTATCTGTTGGGATCCATCCCGTTCGGGCTGTTGCTGACCCGCTTCTCGGGTGGACCCGACATTCGCGGCATCGGCTCCGGCAATATCGGCGCGACCAATGTGCTGCGAACCGGACGCAAGGGTCTCGCCGCCGCCACCCTGCTTGCCGACATGCTGAAGGGCACGGCCGCGGTCGTGCTGATGCGTCACCTCTTCGGCGCTGAGGCCGCAATTGCAGCTGGCCTCGGCGCATTTCTCGGCCATCTTTTTCCGGTCTGGCTCGGCTTCAAAGGCGGCAAAGGCGTCGCAACCTTCATCGGGGTCCTGCTCGGATTTTCCTGGGTCGCCGTCCTGATATATGGCGCGATCTGGATCGGCATCGCCGCGCTCACGCGCTATTCCTCGCTGTCGGGTCTGATCGCCTGCGCGGTCACACCGGCCCTGCTCTGGGCGTTCAACCAACCATCCGAGGCCGCGCTTTTCACTGTGCTGGCCTTCCTCGTCTTCATCATGCACCGCGCCAACATCGCCCGACTGATGGCAGGAACCGAAACCCGGATCGGACAATCCGCGGTGAAACCGTGACCGGTGCCACCGGTGGCGTGACACTGACCGATAGCCAACGGCTCGACTGGTTGCGTCTGATCCGCAGCGAGAATGTCGGCCCCCGCACGTTTCGCGCTCTGGTCAACCATTACGGCGGTGCCCGGGCCGCGCTCGAAATGCTGCCGGCGCTGGCCAGACGGGGCGGCGCGCAGGCGCCCGGCCGAATCTGTTCGGTGCAGGAAGCCGAACGGGAAATCGCAACCGCCCTGCGAATGGGTGCGGTGTTTGTCGGGCTCGGTGAGCCGGACTATCCGGCAAGGTTGCGGATGATCGACGATGCGCCGCCGCTGATCTCGGTGCGGGGCGAGATCGACGTATTGAAATTGCCGATGGTGGCCATCGTCGGTTCGCGCAATGCCTCCGCGGCCGGCGCGAAATTCGCAAGCCAGATCGCGCGCGAACTGGGCGAGGCGGAGTTTGTGACGGTCTCGGGGCTGGCGCGCGGCGTCGATGCCGCGGCGCACCGCGCCAGTGTCGGCACCGGCACCGTTGCAGCCCTCGCTGGCGGTCAGGATTGCATCTATCCCGCCGAGCACACGCCGCTGCTCGACCAGATCCTGGAGCGCGGCGCCGCGGTCTCGGAGATGCCGTTTGGATGGGAACCGCGCGCCCGCGACTTTCCGCGGCGAAACCGGTTGATTGCGGGCCTGTCGCTTGGCGTGGTGGTGATCGAGGCCGCGCGCCGGTCGGGCTCGCTGATCACGGCACGTCTGGCGCTCGAACAGGGCCGCGAGGTCTTCGCGGTACCGGGCTCCCCGCTCGACCCGCGTTGCGAGGGCACCAATGGCCTGCTGAAACAGGGTGCCACCCTGGTGACGGAAACCAATGATGTCCTGGAGGTGCTGGGGCCGATTCTCGGGCGCAGCATCAGCCATCCCGCCGAGGAACCGGAAGCCGATTCTCACGAGCCGGCGGCGGAGCCCGCAACCGATGAGCGGCGGCGGATCATCGCGTTGCTCGGGCCGACGCCGGTCGAGATTGACGATCTGATCCGCCAGTCCGGCGCGCGGGCGGCCGTTCTCAGGACGGTCCTTCTCGAACTTGAAATTGCCGGCCGGCTGGAGCGGCAGACCGGCGGACGGGTGGCGCTAGTTTGATTCACGGCGCGCGGCCGTTTTTCTCGTACTCGGCTTCCATTTTTGCCATGTCCAGCAGATACCCCAGCGTACTCAGGCCATGGCTGCGCGCGAGCACGGCGAGGCCTCCTACGTAGTCTGCGATAACAGCGGCAGCCGCAGTTCGATTCTCCGCGTGAATGGGCGCATTTTCGGTCATCGCGAGGCGCCGGCTCCGATCAGTATACAATTGATTGAATCATCTAAACCTATAACGCTCAGGTTGCAAAATTTCATGACGCGCCGCGGCCAAAGCGGCTGCCGGCGCGGGTCGCCTATTTGACTTAAGGGGTCGATTTACCCATGGTCCGGCCCCACCTAAGCGCATGACTCGACCATGGAGGCCCGAAAATCGGGTCTAACCTGTTGGAATTTCATGAAAATCGTTGTCGTCGAATCCCCGGCCAAGGCGAAGACCATCAATAAATATCTGGGCCCCGGTTACGAGGTTCTGGCTTCGTTCGGTCATATTCGGGATTTGCCGGCCAAGGACGGATCGGTCGACCCCGATCACAATTTCAAGATGATCTGGGAGGTCGACGAACGCGCCCAGAAACGCATCAACGACATTGCCAAGGCGGTTAAATCCGCCGACAGCCTCATTCTCGCCACCGACCCCGACCGCGAGGGCGAAGCGATTTCCTGGCACGTGCTGGAGGTGCTGAAGGAGAAAAAGGCGCTCAAGGATCAGACCATCGAGCGCGTGGTGTTCAACGCCATCACCAAGCAGGCCGTCACCGAGGCGATGAGGAATCCGCGCCAGCTCGACCATGCGCTGGTCGATGCCTATCTGGCGCGCCGCGCACTCGATTACCTGGTCGGCTTCACGCTCTCGCCGGTGCTGTGGCGCAAATTGCCGGGTGCGCGCTCGGCTGGCCGCGTGCAATCGGTCGCGCTGCGGCTGGTCTGCGACCGCGAACTCGAAATCGAGAAATTCGTCGCGCGCGAATATTGGTCGCTGGTCGCGACCCTGGCGACGCCACGAAACGACAGTTTCGAAGCCCGGCTGGTCGGCGCCGACGGACGCAAGATCACGAGACTCGATATCGGCAACGGCCAGGAGGCCGAAGACTTCAAGACCGCGCTGGAAACCGCCGCCTTCACGGTGTCGTCGGTCGAGGCCAAGCCGGCGCGGCGCAATCCCCCGCCTCCCTTCACCACCTCGACCCTGCAGCAGGAAGCCAGCCGCAAGCTCGGCTTCGCCCCCGCGCACACCATGCGGATCGCGCAGCGCCTCTATGAGGGTATCGATATCGGCGGCGAGACCGTCGGCCTCATCACCTATATGCGAACCGACGGCATCGACATGGCCGAGGAAGCCATCGCCGGCATCCGCTCGATGATCGGCAAGAATTATGGCCGCGACTATGTGCCGGATGCGCCGCGCCGCTATCAGAACAAGTCGAAGAATGCCCAAGAGGCGCACGAAGCCATTCGCCCGACCGACGCCGTCCGCACCCCGCGCGACGTCGCGCGCGCACTCGATTCCGAACAGGCCAAGCTTTACGAGCTGATCTGGAACCGCGCCGTTGCCAGCCAGATGCAGTCGGCCGAACTGGAACGGACCACCGTCGACATCGCGGCCAAGGTTGCCGGACGCAATCTCGAACTGCGCGCCACCGGGCAGGTCATCAAGTTCGACGGCTTCCTGACGCTCTATCAGGAGAGCAACGACGACGATTCCGAGGACGAGGATTCCAAGCGTCTGCCTGCGATGTCGCAAGGCGAACCGCTTCGGAAGCAGAACATCGCCTCCACCCAGCATTTCACCGAGCCGCCGCCGCGTTTCACCGAAGCCTCGCTGGTGAAGCGGATGGAGGAGCTCGGCATCGGCCGTCCGTCGACCTATGCCTCGATCCTCGCGGTGCTGAAAGACCGCGGCTATACCCGGATCGACAAGAAGCGCCTCGTGCCGGAAGACAAGGGACGCCTCGTGGTCGGCTTCCTGGAAAGCTTCTTCCAGAAATATGTCGAGTACGATTTCACCGCGTCGCTGGAGGAGCAACTCGACAAGGTCTCCAACAACGAACTCGAATGGCACCAGCTGCTGCGCGATTTCTGGGGCGATTTCATTGCCACCGTCGGCGAGATCAAGGACCTGCGGATCACCCAGGTGCTCGATGCACTCAATGAGCTGCTTGGGCCGCATGTGTTTCCCAAAAAGGAAGACGGCGGCGATCCGCGGCAATGCCCGACATGCAGTGAAGGCCAGTTGTCGCTGAAGGTCGGCCGCTTCGGCGCCTTTGTCGGCTGCTCGCGCTATCCCGAATGCCGCTACACCCGCCAACTGACACCGGGCGCGAATGGCGCCGACAGCGCCACACGCGTGCTCGGACAGGATCCGGAAACCGGCCTGGACGTGACCGTGCGCGGCGGCCGTTTCGGTCCTTATGTGCAACTCGGCGAAGGCAATCCGGACACCAAGGAAAAGCCGAAGCGCTCCGGCCTGCCGAAAGGCATGGCGCCCGACGATGTTGATCTGCAGGTTGCACTCGGACTGCTCTCGCTGCCGCGCGATGTCGGCAAGGACCCCGAGAGCGGCGAGATGATTATCGCCGGCATCGGCCGCTTCGGTTCCTATGTGAAGCTCGGCAAGACCTACGCCAATCTCGAACAGGGCGATGAGGTTCTGAATATCGGCCTTAACCGCGCGGTCACACTGATTGCGGAGAAGAAGGCCAACCCCGGCAAGGGCCGACGCTTCGGCGCCGATCCCGGCCGCTCGCTTGGCGACCATCCCGACAAGGGCGGGCCGATCGTGGTGAAGAACGGGCGCTATGGGGCCTATGTCTCCCATGACGGCGTCAATGCCACGCTGCCCGGGGAAAAGACGCCCGATTCCATCACCCTGGAAGAAGCCATTTCGTTGCTCGATGCCCGCATTGCCGCCGGCGGCGGCAAGAAGCGCAAGACCGCGAGCAAGGCGGGCCCCAAATCGGCGGCAAAGAGCGGCGTATCCGACAAGCCGGCCAAGGGCAAAGCCAAGACACCGGCCAAAAAGGCCAAACCGGTGAAGGCGGACGACGCCGAAAAGCCGGCGAAGAAGTCGAGCGCCCGCAAGGCGCCATCAAAGTCGGCAGCATCGAAGTCGCGCGGGAATACCGCGGCTCCGACCGCGGCCGAAAAAGCCCCCGGAGACGCCGCCCCCACGGGACGAAAACGCAAGGTTGCGCATTAGCCCTTACCAGCCCTCTTGCCGGATCGGCCGGCAGAGGCCACATCTCAGGTCATCTTGGCCAAAACGAAACAGCACGCCGCGTTCCCATCCCGCGAACAATTGCTTGCCTTCATCAAGGATCACACCGGAGAAGCAGGCACGCGTGAGATTGCGCGCGCGTTCGGTCTGAAGAACGCCGATCGCGCGGAGCTGAAACGTGTGCTGCGCGACCTCGCCGACGAGGGCGCGGTCGAAAAGCGGCGCAAGACGCTGCACAAGCCCGGCACCCTGCCTTCGGTCACACTCGCCGACATCGTCGAACGCGACCGCGATGGCGAAATCATCGCGGTGCCGACGGAGTGGGATGAAGAGGCGCATGGCGAGGTGCCGCGCATCCGCGTCCTGACCCCTCGCAAACTCAAACCGGGCGAAGCCGCCGGCATCGGCGACCGCGCGCTTTTGCGCATCGAGCCGCTCTCCGAACGCGACGCCAAGGCCGCCTATTCCGGCCGCGTCATCAAGGTTCTCGACCGCGCGAAAAAGCGCATGATCGGGATCTTCCGCAGCCTGCCCGGCGGCGGCGGACGCCTGACCCCGGTCGACAAGAAAGCGCTCGGCCGCGAGCTTGCGATTGCGCCCAACGCCACGCTGGACGCCGAGGATGGCGAATTGGTCGCCGCCGATGTTGCAAAGGAAGGCCGCTTCGGCCTGCCGACCGCGCGCATCAAGGAACGGCTCGGATCGATGAAAGGCGAAAAGGCGGTCAGCCTGATCGCGATCCATGCGCATGACATTCCGCATGTGTTTTCGCGAGAGACGCTGGCCGAAGCCGACGCAGCGAAGCCCGCCGATCTGTCGGGCGGCCGCGAGGACTGGCGCCAGCTTCCGCTGGTCACCATCGACCCGGCCGACGCCAAGGACCACGACGACGCGGTCTATGCCGAGCCCGACACCAGTGCGGACAATCGTGGCGGTTACATCGTCACGGTCGCGATCGCCGATGTCGCCCATTACGTTCGCCCTGGTTCCGCACTCGATCGCGAGGCGCTGGACCGCGGCAATTCGGTTTATTTTCCGGATCGTGTCGTTCCGATGCTGCCGGAACGCATATCCAATGACCTGTGCTCGCTGAAGCCGCTGGTCGACCGCGCGGCCATCGCGGTGCGGATGGTGATCGCGCCGGACGGCCGCAAGCGGTCGCATACCTATCACCGCATACTGATGCGCTCCGCGGCCAAGCTGCATTATGCGCAGGCGCAGGACGCCATCGACGGCCGCACTGACGACACCACCGGGCCGATCAAGGAAGCCGTGCTCGATCCGCTCTATGCTGCCTATCGGGCGGTGAAGAAAGCGCGGGACGTCCGCGGACCGCTCGATCTCGATCTGCCGGAGCGCAAGATCCTTCTGAATGCCGACGGCACACTCGATCGCGTCATCATGCCGGAGCGCCTCGACGCGCATCGGCTGATCGAGGAATTCATGATCCTCGCCAATGTCGCGGCCGCCGAAACGCTCGAGCGCGCAAGCGTGCCGCTGATCTACCGCGTGCATGACGAACCGTCGCTCGAAAAGGTCGAGGGACTGCGCGATCTGCTGCGCACCCTCGACATGTCATTCCCGAAGGGCGCAGTGCTGCGACCGGCGCTCTTCAATTCGGTTCTGCAGCAGGTCAAGGACACCGAGACCGAAACGCTGGTGAACGAGGTGGTGCTGCGCAGCCAGGCGCAGGCCGAATACTCGGCCGAGAATTACGGGCATTTCGGATTGGCGTTGCGGCGCTATGCGCATTTCACATCGCCGATCCGCCGATACGCAGACCTGATCGTGCACCGCGCCCTGATCCGTGCGCTCAAGTCCGGGGATGGCGCCCTCCCCGACACGATGGACCTCAAGAGCCTGAACGAGATTTCCGCCCGTATTTCCGCGTCCGAACGGCGCGCCATGGCGGCCGAACGCGAGACCAATGACCGGCTGATCGCGCACCATATGGCGAACCGGGTCGGTGCCACCTTTGAAGGGCGGATCGGGGGCGTCACCCGCGCCGGGCTGTTCGTGAAGCTTGACGAAACCGGCGCCGATGGATTCATTCCGGCACGGACCATCGGCGATGACTATTTCCAGTATCACGAGGACCGCCACGCCATGATCGGCCGCTCGTCCGGCGAAACCTACCGCCTGGGCGACACCGTCACGGTTAAACTGGTCGAAGCGATTCCGGTCGCCGGCGCGCTTCGTTTCGAACTGGTGTCCACCGGCCGTGCCGGCAAGCGCGTAGCTCTTCGCTCGACCCGCTCCCGCCCGGGTACCCGGCGGGATGACAGATTGCCGCGAAAGCGGCGAGGATGACGATGATGACCGACCAGATCATATACGGCCCGCGCGACCAGTGGCTCGCAATCAGGCGTGGCCTCGGTGGTGCTTGCCCCGCTTGCGGCGAGGGCCGGATGTTTCACGGGCTGCTGAAGGTCAACGATCATTGCCCGTCCTGCGGCGAAGCCCTGCACCATCACCGCGCCGACGACTTCCCAGCCTATCTGAATATCGTGCTGGTCGGGCACATCGTGGTGCCGCTGGTGCTCGCGGTCGAAATGGCGTTCGCGCCGGCCTATTGGGTGCATGCGGTGATCTGGCTGCCGCTCCTGCTCATTCTCGCATTCTCGCTCATGCATCCGATCAAGGGCGCCGTGGTCGCCTGGCAATGGGCGATGCGCATGCACGGCTTCGATCCCAATGGCAGCATCGACGACCCGCATCCGCTCCCTGTGACACCGACGACCAAATGCGCGAACTGAACGATCTAGAGCAGCGCCTCACTGCGGCGGAGCGTGAGCGGGCGTCTGCGAATGTGCGTCCGAAGGATGCCGCGACGCTGATGATCGTCGACCGCTCCGGTGCGACGCCCAAGGTGCTGCTCGGCAAACGTCATCACGGGCACAAATTCATGCCCGGCAAGTTCGTGTTTCCCGGCGGCCGGCTGGAGCCGAACGACCGGCTGATGCCGGTTGCGACACCGCTCAATCCATTTACCGAACAATATCTGATGCGCAGCATGCGGCGGCCGAGTGCTGCGCGCGCCAAAGGGCTTGCACTCGCGGCGGTTCGGGAGACGTTCGAGGAGACCGGGCTGATCCTCGGTACCCCCCGGGACGGGGCCATGCCCGCGCCGGAAGGGCCTTGGGCGGATTTCGCGAAGGCCGGCTTCTATCCGGACCTGTCGTCGCTGCATTTCATTGCCCGGGCGATCACGCCGTCGCGGCGGCCCCGCCGCTTCGACACCCGGTTTTTCGCCGTCGACGCCGCGACCATCGCGCACAAGGTGGACAACGTGATCCATCCGGACGCCGAACTGGTCGAACTGGTCTGGATGCCGATTTCGGAGGCCCGCAGCCTCGACATGCCGACCATCACCGGCGTCGTACTGCAGGAACTGGAAGCGCGGGTGTCGGCCGGGTTCGGCCACGACCTGCCGGTTCCGTTTTACCGGATGCCGCGAAAGGTATTCTTCCGCGATCTGATCTCGTGATCTGCAGTTTCCTTGACATTGGCGGCTTTGCCGCTAGTTTCCGCGCAAATCCCCGTCATTTTTGAGGTCGATTATGGCCAAGGCCGTCACCATCAAGGTCAAGCTCGTGTCCACTGCCGACACCGGCTATTATTATGTCAGCAAGAAAAACTCGCGGACGATGACCGACAAGCTCGCGAAGAAGAAGTACGATCCGATCGCGAAGAAGCACGTCGAGTTCCGCGAAGCCAAGATCAAATAGAGCCGCCGGGCGCCTGCCGCCCGCGCTCCGTTATCTTTTCACAGCTTTTGATTGCGTGATTATTGCGGACCGACCACAATAAAGGTGGCCGGCCGGAAGCGATGTCATGAGGAGGCCACTCGTCCACCGCTCCCGGGCCGGCCGAACCCCACGGACCCAGGAGATGCGGCGGACCTGAGCACTCCGTAGGGTTTTCAAATAAGCTGGACCTTCGGGGCCGCCGCCGCGGCTGGCCCGTCCGTGCGGCCAAGCTCCTTCGCTCAGGCCGCCTTTTCGTCCCGGATAAGAGGCTAACCCCTTACCCTACGGAAATCAAAGGCGAACTCCCGGGCGCCGCGGCAACCTTCCGTCAACGTAAAGGATTAAGGTTTCCAGCGCCGGTTGCGCTCCCGGCTCAGGTCGCGCGCGCTTGATCAGGCGGCGTCCGCGACCACCCGGTTACGGCCGTCGCGCTTGGCGCGGTAGAGCGCCTGGTCTGCTCGCTTCAGGAGCTGCGCGGCGGTATCCTGCGGCGATTCCAGCGAGGCAATCCCGATCGAGATCGTCACGTCGATATTGCGCCGGCCCTGCTCGATCGGGAACGGCTCGGCCGCGATCTTGCGGCGCAGGCGCTCTGCCACCGTGGCTGCCACTGCCATGTCTGTCTCCGGCATCACCACCACGAATTCCTCGCCGCCAATCCGGCAGGCCAGATCGATGCCGCGGATCGACTTGCGGACGCGGATCGCGAATTCCCGCAGCACGTCGTCACCGCAATCGTGGCCGTAGCTGTCGTTGATCGCCTTGAAGTAATCGATGTCGAGTACGAGCACGGCCAGCGGCTTGCCGCGCGAGCCCGCCAGTTCGACCAGTTTGCCGAGATGGCTTTCCATGTAGCGGCGGTTATGCAGTCCTGTCAGTGCATCCGTGATCGCCGCCTCGATCGACATCTGCACATTGTCGCGCAGCCGCTCGGTATAGCGCTTGCGCCGGATCTGCGTGCGCACCCGTGCCTGCAATTCATGGCCGTCGACCGGGCGCAGCAGATAGTCGTTGACGCCGATCTCGAGCCCGCGCATCAGCCGCGCGGTGTCGTCCGGCTCGCAGATCGCGAGGATCGGCAGATTGCGGGTGCGCTCGAGAGAGCGAAGCTGGCTGCACAGGCGCAGCCCGTCGAAATTTTCCAGGCTGAGCGAGACGATGAGAAGTTCGTAATTTCCCTCGGCAGACCGGAATAATGCGGCGCTCGGATCGGGCTCGATGTCGACGATATGCTCTTCTTCGAGCATTGGGGCGAGCCTTTCATAGGAGGAGCGGCGGTCGTCGACGAGCAGAATGCGGCCCTGCCGCCCCTGCTCCGTAATCGCTTCGCGCTCCGCACTCTCGATGCCGATCTCGCGCGAGGTAGCGGCGCGCATGCGCAACTCGTCGGTCATCATCTTCAGTCGCGTCAGCGAACGCACGCGCGCGATCAGCGCGATGTCCGAGACTGGCTTGGTGAGGAAGTCGTCGGCGCCGGCCTGCAAGCCAGCAACCCTGTCCGACGGCTGATCGAGCGCCGTCACCATTACGACCGGAATGTGATGCGTCGCCGGATTGCTCTTGAGCTTGCGGCAGACCTCGAATCCATCGAGACCCGGCATCATCACATCGAGCAGCACTATATCGCACTCAGCGCGTTCGCAGGCAGCCAAGGCCTCGGCGCCGCTATTAGCGGTCGTCACATCGAAATACTCAGCGGACAGCCGCGCTTCGAGCAGCTTCACGTTCGCGGGAACGTCGTCAACGACAAGGACTCGTGCGGTCATGTTAAGGTCAGCTTCTAAGCGTTGCCGAGAAAATGGCGGATCGTTTCGATGAATTTTCCGACCGAGATCGGCTTCGAAAGATAGGCTTCGCAGCCGCCGGCGCGGATGCGCTCCTCATCCCCCTTCATCGCAAAGGCGGTCACGGCCACCACCGGGATGGCTTTCAGTTCGGCATCGTCCTTCAGCCATTTGGTGACTTCGAGGCCGGAGACCTCGGGCAGCTGGATGTCCATCAGGATCAGGTCCGGCCGGTGCCGGCGCGCGAGATCCATCGCGTCGATCCCGTTGCGGGTGCCGACGGTGTGGTAGCCGTGCGCTTCCAGCAGATCGTGGAAGAGCTTCATATTGAGCTCATTGTCCTCCACGATCAGGACGGTCTTGGCCATTCCCCGCCCCTCCTGGGCTCGTCTTTACCCCGCCCAGCTTCCCAAGGCATGTACTGCCAGCCCGCAAAAATGCGAGGTCGGGCAAGGTCCTTCAGGGTAGTTTCCATTCCTTACGGAAAGGCAAACACAACGCCATGGATAACAAGGCAAACCTCAATATGGATGCGGAAAAAGTGGCGATTCAGGCGCTTTTCTTCCTTGCTGCCGATGAAGCCCGGCTTGGCCGCTTTCTGGCTGCGACCGGTATCGGGCCTGCGGAGATTCGATCGGCCGCGCGCGAGCCGCGCTTCCTCGCCGGCGTGCTCGACCACATTGTGGACGACGAATCGGCCATGCTGGCGTTTTCGCAGGAGGTGGGTATTCCGCCGGAGCAGATTGCGCGCGCACGAGACAAGCTGTCCGGACCGCCCATCGAGCGCGACACTCCTTGACCGAAGAACCCGAAATGACCGAAGAACTCGAACGGACCCGAGCATCCTGACATGCAGGGATTCTGCCGCGACTGTCTTGCCGATGCCGGTTCCGGCGCGCGCTGCGGCACCTGCGGTTCGCCTCGCCTCGCCCGTCACCCGGAACTTCACGACCTGTCGGTCGCGCATGTCGATTGCGACGCGTTTTACGCGACCATCGAGAAGCGCGATGATCCCGCGCTTGCGGACAAGCCGCTGATCATCGGCGGCGGCACCCGCGGCGTCGTGTCGACCGCCTGCTATATCGCCCGCACCTACGGCGTGCATTCCGCCATGCCGATGTTCAAGGCGCGGCGGCTCTGCCCGGATGCGGTGGTGGTCCGCCCCAACATGCAAAAATACGCGGCCGTCGCCCGCGAGGTCCGCGCACTGATGCGTGACCTGACCCCTTTGGTCGAGCCGGTCTCGATCGACGAGGCGTTTCTCGACCTGTCGGGGACGCAGCGTCTGCATGGCCGAAGCGCCGCGCAATCGCTTGCGCGCTTCGCTGCGGCGGTCGAGAAGGACATCGGGATTACGGTATCGATCGGGCTTTCCTACAACAAGTTTCTCGCCAAGATCGCGTCCGACCTCGACAAGCCGCGCGGCTTCGCCATGCTCGGGCGCGCCGAGGCAATGTCTTTTCTCGCGCAGAAGCCGATCTCCATCATCTTTGGCGTCGGCAAGGTGACGCAGGAGCGGCTCGCCCGCGACGGCTTTCGTACCATCGCCGACATCCAGAAACATGACGAGCGCGAACTGATGCGGCGGCTCGGGGCCGAAGGCCTGAGGCTGAGCCGGCTGGCCCGCGGCATCGACCTTCGCAAGGTGGTTCCGGACCGCGATGCGAAGAGCGTCTCCGCGGAGACCACTTTCGATACCGACATCTCAGACCTTCGGCCGCTCGAACGAATTTTGTGGGACCTCAGCGAACGGGTATCCGCAAGGCTCAAGGCAAGCGATATCAGCGGCACGACCGTCACACTGAAACTTAAATCGGCAGATTTCCAGACCCGCACGCGCGCTCGCTCGCTCAGCGACCCCACGCAGCTCGCACGGCGCATCTTCGATTGCGGTCGCGAATTGCTTGGCAAGGAAATCGACGGCACGAAGTTCCGCCTGATCGGGATCGGCGTGTCGAACCTTCAGACCGCAACGGCGGCTGATCCGGACGATCTGCTCGACCCGCATGCACGCAAGGCCGCAGCCAGCGAACGAACGGTCGACAGGCTCCGGGCAAAATTCGGCCGCGGCGCCATCAAACGCGGCCTCGCGCTGGACGATGGCGGATAACCCGGGCCGTCACTTGCAGGGCGCGGTCGGGCGGGTTTCAAGCGAGGTCATCGTGCCCGATACGACGAAGTCGTTGTAATCGAGTGCCAGCGAGCGCGAAATCCCGTTTTCATAAAGCTCGAACTTGATGCCATAGACTGGCAGCTGGTCTCCATCGGACTTGGACCGGTCGAAATAGCTGATGCTGACAGGCCATCTCCGCAGCTTCGACAGCTGTTCGTCCTTGCCCGCCGCATCGTCCGGCCTGCTTGTCTCCGGCTCGATCGGCTGTCCGATGACCGTAAGGGTGTCGTAGATTTTCTCTCCCGTATCGGACCCATCGAACACCAGCCCCTGCAGCAGGGTCTTTCCCTCGCGCGCGGCCGCAATGATGCGACGCATATGGTCGGTCGGAAACATGACCTCGGTATCGATGCCAACCTTCTTAGCCTCAGGCTTGTTCAGATTGACAATGGCCTTTGCAGCCTCACGCTCGGCGCGGCCATCGACCGCGGATTTCAGATTCTGATCGACATAGTTCTGCGAATTGAACCGAAACATTTTCGCAGCTGCGTCCTCCCAGGTGGTGGCGCGCATGTCGGTCATCATGCGGACGCCCTCGCCTGCATCGATCTCCGACACTTGCCGAAACTGCAGCGCGTAGCCTTCGCATTGACTGCCAGAAAAGTCATAGAGAATGCGGCCACGCACTGCTTCGATCGGACGGTTGCCGCGAGCAGAAGCCAGTTTGAGATCGTAAACGGCGCGATGCGAGGCAAATTCCGGAACCTCGGCATTCTGCACGGGCGCTGCAAGCGCAACGCCAGACGAAAACGCCAGGGCCGCGATCATGCTCAGAAACCGGGCATCTGTCATGGCATTCAAATCCTGTGGTCCGAAGATAAAGCTCGAAGCCGCTCGCCGCAACGGGACCACTTGCGGAGCCGTCATCAATCGGCGAAGAGAATGCGTCCATTCTGAGGCGCATTGGCGCAGGAGAGGTTAAAATGGCAGGTGCCGTTGAGAAGAAGCTGGCCGATCTTGGAATCGTGCTGCCGACACCGGCGGCGCCGCTCGCGAACTATGTCGGCTTTGTGCGGACCGGCAACCTGCTCGTCGTATCGGGACAACTTTGCCTCGATGTCGAAGGCAAGCTGGTAGCCAAAGGCAAGCTCGGCGCCGAGGTCTCGGTCGAGGACGGCCAGAAGGCCGCGCGCGCCTGCGCCGTCAATGTGCTGGCACAGGTGAAGGCTGCGCTCGGCGATCTCGACAAGGTCGCCCGCGTGGTGCGGCTCGGCGGCTTCATCAGTTCGGTGCCGGCCTTCCTCGACGGACCCAAGGTCATGAACGGCGCCTCCGACATGATGGTGACGGCATTCGCCGACAAGGGCCGCCATGCCCGCACGACGATCGGCGTTTCGGTGTTGCCGCTCGATGCCGCCGTCGAGGTCGAAGGCATGTTCGAGGTGTCCTGACGGCGAAAGCACATGCCCGGCCTGGACTGGCTGACGGCGCGGCCGGTGGCCCATCGCGGATTGCACGACGCGATGAGCGGCATAATTGAAAACACGGCATCGGCGTTTTCAGCTGCGATTGCAGGCCAATATTCCATTGAGTGCGATCTCCAACTCGCGGCCGACGGCGAAGCCATGGTGTTCCATGACGACACGCTCGACCGCCTGACTGGAGCGCATGGAGAGCTTTCCGCGCTTACGTCGTCCGAACTGAAGACCATCGCATTTCATGAGACGGCGGATCGCATGATGACACTCGGAGAGCTGGGCGATCTCGTCGCCGGACGCGTCCCCCTGATCCTGGAACTGAAGAGCCGTTTCGACGGGGACCCGACGCTTGCGGATCGGGTCGCCGCGGTTGTGAAAGGCTATGCCGGTCCGGTGGCGGCGATGTCGTTCGATCCCGGGGTCGTCGGTGCATTGCGGGCGGCAGCGCCGTGGTTGCCGCGCGGCCTCGTTGCACAGAACGCAAAGGCAGCCAACGACGCGAGCACAGACCAGCGCCGCTATGCGGCGACCGCGTTTCGGGCCCGGCCGCATTTTCTGGCCTGGTCTGTGCATGACCTCCCTGCCTTCTGGCCGTTACTGGGCCGCTGGGCCTTCGGTTTGCCGCTGCTCAGCTGGACCGTGCGGACCGAGGCGGAGCGGAGGCGCGCACGACGCTGGGCCAATCAGATGATTTTCGAAGGATTTCGGCCATAAAACTGGGCTAAGACTTGGCAGAATGTCCGACACCGACGCCCCGCACCAACCGATCGAACTCCAGCTCCGGATCGTATCCGATCTCAGCGAGGTACCCGCCGTTGCCTGGGATGCGTGCGCCGGGACCGACATCCCGGACTCAGCTCGGACATCGGATGAACAATCTCATCCGAAAACTGATCGGTTTGAGGGCGATGCCCGCTGGACTGCCAACCCCTTCGTCTCTCACACCTTTTTATCCGCTCTCGAGCGCTCCGGCTCGGCGACGCCGCGCACCGGCTGGGCGCCGCAGCATCTGCTCGCCGAGACCAAGGACGGCGACGTGCTCGGCGCCGTCCCCTGCTATCTCAAATCGCACTCCCGCGGCGAATACGTGTTCGACGCGGGCTGGGCCGACGCCTATGAGCGCGCCGGCGGCAGCTATTATCCCAAGCTGCAGGTATCGGTGCCGTTCACGCCGGCGACCGGGCCGCGGCTGCTGGTCAAGCCGTCGCCTTATGCGGACGCTGTGAAGGACGCGCTCGCCGCAGGCCTGGTGACCCTGTGCGAACGCCGGCAGGCCTCGTCTGCCCATGTCACATTCCTGCCGCAGGCCGATTGGGATCGGCTCCGTGCCAAGGGCTTTCTGAAACGGACCGACCAGCAATTTCACTGGCGTAACGAAGGCTATGCAACCTTCGAGGATTTTCTCTCCGCCCTCGCCTCCCGCAAGCGCAAGGCGATCCGGCGCGAGCGCCGGGAGGCAATCGACAGCGGCATCACCATCTATCCTTTGACCGGAAGCGATCTGACCGAGGCGGTGTGGGACGATTTCTTCGCCTTCTATATCGACACCGGATCGCGCAAATGGGGGCGGCCCTATCTCACCCGCGCGTTCTTTTCACTGATCGGCCAGGAAATGGCCGACCGGATCCTGCTGGTGATGGCAAAACGCGACGGCCGCTATATCGCGGGCGCGATCAACTTCATTGGCGCAGGCGCGCTGTTCGGCCGGCATTGGGGCGCGATCGAGCATCACCCGTTCCTGCATTTCGAACTTTGCTATTATCAGGCGATCGACTTTGCGATCGCGAACAAGCTCGCGACCGTGGAGGCCGGCGCCCAGGGTGAACACAAGCTCGCACGCGGCTATGTGCCGGTCACGACATACTCGTCCCACTATATCGCCGATCCGGGCCTGCGCCGCGCGATCGCGGATTATCTCAAGCGCGAGCGCGCCTATGTGGATGCGGCCGGCCGCGAGCTTGAACAATTGACCCCCTTCCGCAAAATGGCGGAACAGGAGTAGCGATCATGCCGGCCTACGATCCGAACAATATCTTCGCCAAGATCATCCGCGGCGAACTGCCGTGCCACAAGGTCTATGAGGACGAGCGCGCGCTGGTGTTCCTCGACATCATGCCGCGGGCGCCCGGGCACGCGCTGGTCATCCCGAAAAGTGCCGCCCGCAATATCCTCGACGTGGATGCCGACGATCTCGCGCATGTGGCGAAGATCGCCCAGAAGGTGGCACGCGCCGGCATGCAGGTGTTTTCGGCAGACGGCGTCACCGTGCAGCAATTCAACGAGAATGCCGGCGGCCAGGTGGTGTTTCACCTGCATGTGCATGTGATCCCGCGCAAGGAAGGCGTCGCGATGAAGCCGCCCGCGAGCGAAAAGGAAAAGCCGGAGGTGCTGGCCGACCAGGCGAAAAGGCTGTCCGACGCGATGGCGGCTGCGTAACCGCTACAGCATCGGCCACAGCAGCGCGCCACAGATCAGCACCGCTTCTCCTGTCGCAACGCCGAGGAAGATCGAGCGCCGGAACACGACGAATGCGGCAAAACCGGCGGCGATGGCGGCCAAGCGTACCGACAGCGGCACGGTCGCGAGTGCGCCGGGCGCAAAGAAGATCAGCTTCGCGATCACCGCGGCGAGCACCGCGGTCGCGACCGCCCGCACCCACACCAGAATTTCGGAACCCTCGTCGATGCCGCGCGCCAGCGCGAAGCCCAGCCAGCGCCAGATTTCGTTCGGCAGGAAGCCGACCAGGATCAAGACGATATAGGGCCAGAGTGCCGAGGTGGTGAGGCTCATCGCATGCTCTCCCGCACGCGATGGGCGATATAGGCGATGGTGCCGCCTGCGATCCCCGCCCACAGCACGTCGAGTTCGACAGCCGCGAATGCGAGGACCGGACCGATGATCAGCCCAAGAATGAGCGCAAGCCGGTCAACCAGCAGGCTGGAATTGCGCGCAATCGATACCAGAAACGACATCGGAGTCAGGAACAGCAGCGCCGCGGTCAGAAGCATCGGCAGACGCGCGGCCAGGTAATAGCCCACGACGGTCGCGATCATGGCGGATGCCATGTAGCCGCAGGCCAGTCCGTTGCAGAACGGGATCCGCCGCTCCACCGGCATTTGCGGCGCGAGCCGCATCGATTCGACCCACATACTGACCGCGGTGAAATGGGCCGGCAGCAGCAATTGCCAGGTGCGCGTGTTCGGGCCGCGAAGGACCGGCATCAGCGACACCACCATCGGCAACAGACGGACGCCGCTTAAGCCCACGGCAACCGCGACCTCGATTAGCTTTGCGCCGCCGCCGAGGGTGGAGATGAGGATGACCTGAGCCGGACCCGCCCAGACCAGCAGCGTCGACAACGTCACCCACAGCAAGCTGAAGTCGAGATCATAGGCGAGCGCGCCGACGCCGATATATGTGCCGAACAGCACATAGGCGAACACCGACAGCCATGCCGAGCGCACGCCGCCGATCCAGGCGGCGGTGTTGCTGGCAAAGTCGATCTTGTAGGGCTCCGGCATCCGCCGCACCATGCGAAATGGCGCGGGCGAGAACAACGGCCAACCGCTTCATGGCGCGAGCATATTGCTGCATGGGTGGCCTCCCGGCTTCAAATGACAATAGTCCTATTACCCCATAGACTTACCTCTAGAACATCGTGCGAGCGCCGTACTCGCAATGATCAGGCGAAACCTCAGGCGAATCTGCACGCTTCCAGTGCGATGGCTGACGTTCGTTCTCTACGCCGGTGAGCAAAATGTAGGCCGCGGCCTCTCGTTCACTGGAGCCCCGGACAGCCATGTCCCTTGAACCTGTAGTAAGTTATGTTATAACATTACATTTCAGGAGGTCCCACGATGAGCTTGCTGCAGGAGCGCCGCCCGACGTCCCATGAGGACGAGGCTTCGGAACCAATTCCTCCCGGCTTTCTGCAAGGCCGCGACTTCATCCGCAATGGCATCACACAGGCTGCCGCATCCGGCATCCCCGATGCGTCGCTGCTTGCCGTGATGCTGGCCGAAACCCTGCCGCGGCTGGTCAATGCCTATGGGCCCGCGCATGCAGCGGTGATCCTGTCGCGGCTTGCTCATGACATCGGCGCCGGCGTCGCGCCGAACTGCAAGCCGCAATAGCGCGCCCTGCCCGGCCCTTCATGACACTTTCAATGAAACCCTTGGCCAACATTTTCGGACCGCACCATGCAAAAACTTCCGGTCACCGTGCTCTCGGGCTTTCTCGGAGCGGGCAAGACCACGCTGATGAATCACATCCTGAACAACCGGCAGGGCAAGCGGGTTGCGGTCATTGTGAACGACATGAGCGAGGTGAACATCGACGCGGACCTGATCCGCGATGGCGGTGCGAACCTCTCGCGGACGAATGAGACGCTGGTCGAAATGACCAATGGCTGCATCTGCTGCACGCTGCGCGACGATCTGCTGAAAGAGGTGCGAACGCTCGCGGAAGACGGCCGCTTCGATTACCTTCTGATCGAGTCCACCGGCATTTCCGAACCACTGCCGGTGGCAGCCACATTTGACTTCCGCGACGAGGACGGCGAGAGCCTGTCCGATGTCGCGCGCCTCGACACCATGGTGACTGTGGTCGATGCCGCCAATCTTCTGAACGAATACGCCTCGACCGATTTCCTGCGCGAGCGCGGTGAATCGCTTGGCGACGACGACAATCGGACGCTCGTCGATCTGCTGGTGGAACAGATCGAGTTTGCCGATGTGATTGTGCTCAACAAGATCGACGATGCCGCGCCGGAAAAGGCCGAGGCTGCGCGCAAGATCGTGCGGGCACTGAATCCCGAGGCGGATATCGTCGAAGCCAGTTTCTCGCAGGTGCCGATGTCGCGGGTGCTTGGCACCGGCCGTTTCGATTTCGAGCGCGCCCAACGCCATCCGATCTGGTTCAAGGAGCTCTATGAATTCGCCGACCACAAGCCGGAAACGGAGGAATACGGGATCCAGAGTTTCGTCTACCGCGCGCGGCGGCCGTTTCAGCCCGAGGCCTTCCATCGTTTCATCCATTCGAACTGGCCGGGCGTGATCCGCTGCAAAGGGCATTTCTGGATCGCTACCCGACCCCATTGGGTCGGCGAGATCAGCCAGGCCGGCGCGATCGTACGAAGCGAGGGGCGCGGCATGTGGTGGTGCGCGATCCCGCCCGACCGCTGGCCGCAGCAGCCGGAATGGCGCGAGATGCTGAAGACGTACTGGGACGATACCTGGGGCGACCGCCGGCAGGAAATCGTGTTCATCGGTTCCGGCATGAATCAGCGCGAACTGACGCGATGGCTGGATGCCTGCCTGGTGACGACCCCCGAAGCGGACGGGCTTGTTGTCGACGCGTGGAAGACATTGCCCGATCCGTTCCCGGTCTGGAAACGCTGAGCCTCGTTCGGCAACGCTTCGGCGTCATCGAAACGCCTTGCACTCCGCGCAATGTTGGGACAACAGACGGGGCTGGTTTCCGTTCTGCTCCGACGCGCGTTTCGCGAATGAGGCTTGCCGATGGCTGATGACATTGTGCTCTACACTAACCCGATGTCGCGCGGGCGCGTGGCGCGCTGGATGCTGGAAGAGACAGGAGCGCCCTATCGCGTCGAAATTCTGGACTACGCGACCACGATGAAGGCACCCGCCTATCTCGCGATCAATCCGATGGGCAAGGTCCCAGCCATCGTCCACAACGGCAAGGTGGTGACCGAGAACGCCGCGATCTGTGCTTATCTCGCCGATGCGTTTCCCGATGCGGGTCTCGCGCCTTCGCCGACCGAGCGCGCGGATTATTACCGCTGGCTGTTCTTCGCCGCAGGCCCGCTCGAATATGCGGTGACCAATAACGCGTTCGGCATGACACCGCCGGCGGAGCGTGCAGCCGCGGTGGGTTACGGCAGCTACCGCCAAGCGCTCGACACGCTGGAATATGCGGTGACACGCATGCCCTTCGTTGCGGGAGACCGCTTCACCGCCGCCGACCTTTACGTCGGCTCGCATCTCGGCTTCGGCATGCAATTCGGCACGATCGAGAAGCGACCGGCGTTCGAGGCGTTTTACGCGAAGATCAAGGACAGGCCGGCTGCTCTGCGCGCGGCGGCGCTGGATGATGCCGCAATGCCGACAAAGCCCTCCTGAACGGCCTGACGTCGACGATACACATTGCGCCAACGCGATATGAATGGTTAGGCAACTTGTCGCTCAGAATGACATAAAAGCTTGTCGTTCGAGCTTGATATTTTGCTTTGGACGCCCATGATATTGTGATCGGAGCACTGAGTTTTTTCATTCAGTTTTATGGCGAATCCACGCGACCCGAAACTGATCGGTGCTGACCTGCCTGGGGAGCTTTTTGCTTCCATCGTGGAGCATTCGTTCGACGCGATCGTTTCGAAGGATCTGCAAGGCATCGTTCGAACCTGGAATCGCGGCGCCGAAGCCCTGCTCGGATGGTCGTCGGCGGAAATCGTCGGAAAATCCATTCGAGTGATCATACCCGCAGACCGGCTTGGTGAGGAAGATGTCGTATTGAAGCGGATCGTTGCGGGAGAAGTCGTTCCGAAGTTCGAAACAACCCGTCAGCACAAAAACGGAAAGCCAGTGCCGCTCGCGATCACGGTGTCTCCGTTGCGCAATTCGTCAGGCCGCATTATCGGCGCTTCGAAAATCGCACACGACATCAGCGAAACGTTGCAGATCCGCGCGAAGCTCCAAGAGAGCGAGAAACAGTTTCGCATGCTGGCCAACAGCATTCCCCAACTTGCATGGATGGCGGACGCCGACGGGTCGATCTTTTGGTACAACGACCGTTGGTACGAATACACTGGCACCACCATCGACCAGGTACAGGGCTGGGGATGGACTGCTGTCCACCACCCCGATCATGTCGAACGGGTGAAGGCTCGCATCCAGCAAAGCTGGGATAGTGGCCAGGAGTGGGAGGATACGTTTCCACTGAGAGCCAGCAACGGCGAATATCGCTGGTTTCTCTCACGGGCAAATCCCATCCTCGACCATCAAGGGAAAATTTGGCGATGGTTCGGTACGAACACCGACATCACGCTACAGCGCGAACACGAAAATCAAATTCAGCTGCTGATGGGAGAAGTCAGCCACCGCGCAAAAAACATGATTTCGATCATCCAGGCGCTGGTATCGCGGACGGCTGACAAGCGATACGCTGAAACTCTGTCACAGCGGCTTCTCGCACTTGGCCACAATCAGGATTTGCTGGCGCAGCGCCGCTGGAAAGGTGTGCCGGTCGGAGAGTTGATAACATCCCAGCTTGCAATGGTGTCGGACCTTCTGGGCAAGCGGATCCGTTTGACCGGACGTCTGGACCTGATGCTCGCACCCGCCGCCGCGGAAGCGATCGGACTCGCGATTCATGAATTGACCACCAACGCCGTAAAATACGGAGCATTATCGAAAACAGGCGGCTCGGTGCATATCGACTCGTCGGTCATCGACGGCGTCGAGCCCGGCAAGTTCGCTCTGACATGGCAAGAAAGCTGCGACATTCCGATCTCGAAGCCCGCTCGCAAGGGCTTCGGAACGGTCATGGTCGAGCGCAATCCGCGCCTCGCCCTCGGCGCTGAAATCGATCTCGGCTATCCTGCGACCGGGCTCGTCTGGCGGCTGACCGCGCCGCTGGATCGCGTGCGGGCCAAGCTATAACGTTGCAAATCGCCTGACCCAAAAGCCGGTCATGTCCTGGGAACGGGACTACAGACCCTGCGCCGTCCGCGCCTGCCCGGCCCAATATTCGTAAGTCTGCATTTCAAACCCGATCCGGTCGTAGCGAACGCGGAGATAGCCGTCGCGTCCACGCGTCACCGCATCGGGCTGCACCATTTGCGCATCCTGCGCCATGACGCCGACATAGGTCTGCGGCTCGCCACGATAGCGGAAGCGGTACAAGCCAAGACCGCTGCCGAGCCGGCCGACCAGCGCAATATCCGTCTTCAACCGAATGTCGGACCGGTGGCCTCCCCCACCGCCGCCGCGGCCGCCGCCACCACCACCGCCACGGAAACCTCCGCCGCCGCCGCCACCGCGAAAACCGCCGCCGCCACCTAACGCTGCTCCGCCGCCGCGGAAGCCACCACCACCGCGGAACGCTGCGCCGCCGCCATAACCTCCACCACCGCGGAACGCGGCTCTGCCGCCTCCAGGATAGCCACCACGGAAGCCATTCGCACGAAAATCACCGCCGCCACGGCCGGCATAGCCACGGCCGGCATAGCCGCCGCCTCTGCCGCCTCTGGGATCCATACCCGCACGGCCGGGATAGCGCCCCGCCATGCGGCCTCCCTGAACCTGTTGCCGGTAGGCCGCACGATTGCCTGAGCCATATCGTTGCGCGGCGCGTTGGCCGGATCGAGCCCGGTTGGCCTGACGCGTCCCCGAATTGCCGGCGCGGTTTCCGCGTGTGTCTCCGGTCCGCGCCGCGTCACGGCGATTGCCGGCTGCTGCACGATTGGCCCGGTCGCCACTCGGCCGGACCACCTGGCGACCATCGCGGCCGCGGAAGTTCAGCTGGTCTCTGCCACCCTGCCTGTTACCGAACTGCCGTTGCAGGCGATCGCTGGCATATCCGACGCCACGCCGGTGTTCGGGGCGATGCGTCCAGCGATTGCCGTTGCGATAATAGAGGTTTTTGTTGGCCCAGTTGCAGCGCCCGCCCCAGTAATAGCCGCCGCCCCAGTAGCCGAGGCCATAGCCAACGCCGAACCAGATCCCGCCGGCCAGTACGTCACTGGCGAAATATCCCGAATACGGAAAGAAATACGGCGGGTAATCCGCATAGGGCCAGTCGCCATACACGATCGCGGGCTCGTAATACGGCACGTAGATCAGGCTCGGGTCGACCGGTTCGATGGCGATGATTTGCCGGGGTCCGGTATGCACCGTGACCTTCTGTTGCTTCGTGGTGACCAGCTTGTCCCGGCTGCGAGCCTTCGCACGCAGCCGCTGGATCGCGTCCATGACATCGGATTGCTGGGCGAGCACGGCGTCTCCGAGCTTTCGGGTCCACGCCAGCTGCGTGCTCATCATCTCCAGTACGGTCGGGGTGGCGACCAGCGATTTCACACTCTGATCCCAGCTCAGCTTTTCCAATGCGGCCTTGCGCTGTTCGTCGCTCAGCTTTTTGTTCGCATCGAACCAGCGCTGCGCCTCCACCACTTCAAGCGGATAGGTCGATGCCATCAGAACCAGCGACAGCAGGTCGTCCGGATAGAGCGCGATCGGCGCGACCAGAGCCTCGAGCTCGGCGGGCTTCAATAAATCAGCCGGCGTCACGGGCGGAATGGACGGAGCATTGGTCTCTGTCGCTGGAGGCTGGGCCGGTGCCGCGGGAATCGGAACCTCCTGCGCCCTCGCGGCATGCGACGACACCAGCAGCAGAGCTGCCACGGACACGATTACGCGAACAACGGACTTCATCGACGCCTCCGGCCGGACAGACCTGCACATCCCGACCCAGCGCCGTCCTAGTAAGCCAACATGGCTTATAGGAGGCCGGCTTCAACGGCGGATGATGTGCATCAAGCCGGCGTCTGCTGTGTCACACCTGCATGCAGCTAAGCCGCGGTCTGCCTTTGCGAAATGCCCCAGGGATGAAGACCGCCATAGGGCTAGCCGGATGCACTGGCCGGCAGCAGCCGCGTTTAGAGCACCGATCCGCGCTAATACGGCCGCCCGTGCCTTTCCAGCTTGTCTGCCATGTCGTCGAATTGCTGCGCCGCATCCTCGAACATCCGCTTGGCAACCGTCTCGGAGGTCGCTGCCGCCTTCAGCTTGGCTTTCACAGCCCGTTCGCGGAATTCATGCACCCTATTCTTGATCGTGCGCGTGTCCGATACCGTCATGTTATCATCCAGTACACCACGTTATCGTTTTCCGCCAAATCCAGACGGCTGGAAATAAAGAAAGACACTGCGCTGCAGTTCCTCCCCAGAAAAAGTTGATGCGTATGCGCGGCCGGTATTTGGATGTTGAGCGAGTGGGATTTCACGGCGCCGGGATGTTCCGGATCGCCCGACAGTCACGCTGCAAATGAAATGCCGCGCAGCCTGAGCCGCGCGGCATGGACGTTGCTAAAACAATTGACCGGAAGAGGTGGCGGAAGCGATCCGGTTACGCCCTAAACACCCGCTTCCGCCTTGTCTCGGGCTTCCTTGTCCCAGGCGAAGCTTTTCGCATCCTTGCCGGCGACTGAGTAGAGCGCGCCCGGGGCGTTGCGGGTCTTCATGAAATCATCGAGCGTTTCACCGCGCATGCCGGCATAGATGTGCAGGTTGGATGAGCCGGTCACCGCGGCGAGCTTTTCCAGCATGAAGAAGTTTGCGCCATAGCGGATCAGTGCGCGCCAATCCTGTTGCCGGATCATGTCGCGCTCCTCCTGGCTGAGACGCGCTTCGGCAAAGGCCGCTTCGGGCTCGGCGAGAAACCGCGCACGATGCGCCGGCTCGACCAACCGGTGCAGGAACTTGTTGATCCGGTAGCCCTTCAGCGAGCGCGCATGCGTGAACGGATAGGTCCCGGTGAGCATCTCTGCGCCCTCCAGCTGCCGGCCGATATGCGCGCGATGGCGTTCGGCGGTTGCAGCCGGGACGTCGATCGCCTCGTTCTCGTAGATCGCGGTCGCGATCCCCGTGACCGAGGGCAGATAATAGCTCTGGTGCACCTTGCGGACATTCGCCGACATCGCGCCGCGCATCACCAGCCACATGATGACTTCGGCGCCTTCGAGACCGCCGAGCCGCGCGTAATCGGCTTGCGTCATCTCGGTCAGCTTGACCGGATCGCGCTCGATCAGGTCGAGGAATTGCGCGTCCCATGCGGTGTTGTTGAAGCCCGCCCGCTCGCCATGCACCTGATGCGACAGGCCGCCGGTTGCGACCAGCGCGACTTTGATGTCCTCGGGATAGCTCTCGATCGCGCGCCGCAGCGACTGGCCGAGCTTCCAGCAACGCAAGGCGGACGGAATCGGAAACTGCAGCACGCCGACCTGCAGCGGCACGATCGACACAGGCCATTCCGGCTCGTGCGGGCACATCATCGACAGCGGCGAGAAACAGCCATGGTCGAGCGCATGATCCTGGAAGAACGACATGTCGAATTCGTCGGCCATCAGTGCCGCGCCGATGTGATGCGAGAGCGGCGCATGCCCCCTCACCGGCGGCAGCGCCCGCGCACCGCCCCCCTCGTCCGCGACCTCGTAGCGATCGTCGATGCCGAGGGTGAAAGCCGAATAGTGATCGAAGAAGAACGAGGTGACATGGTCGTTATAGACCATGAACAGCACGTCCGGCTTCTTGTCGGCGAGCCAGGTCTGGATCGGCTTGTAGGCTTCGAAAATCGGCGCCCAGACCGGGTCATTGCCCTTGTTGCGGTCATAGGCGAATCCGATGGTGGGGGTGTGCGAGGTCGCGATCGCGCCGATGATCCTGGCCATGTTAGGTTCTCCGGAAGATGTCCCGGACACGCTGCGGGTCGCATCTGCCCACAACATTGATCTGGCGCAAACGCGATACTGCAAACGAAAAGGCCGGGCTTGGGCCCGGCCTTTTGCAATCGTGTGAGCGGCGTCTACGCCTTGACCAGCGGCACCTTCGGCACCGAGCCGCGGCCCGATGGGTCGGAACCGCCCGGTCCGCCTTTTCCGCCGGGTGACGGTGGCTTCGGCTTGCGCTGCGGCGGCTTGCGCTTGGCTTTCGCACGCACCGCCGGCAGCTTCTCGGGTTTCGGCGTCACCGGGCCTTCGAGATATTCGAAGCCCAGCGCATCGCGGCCGGTCTCGTCCTTGAGCACGACCACCTTCACATGGCCGCCATCCTTGAGCTTGCCGAACAGCACCTCGTCGGCGAGCGGCTTCTTGATGTTCTCCTGGATCACCCGCGCCATCGGGCGGGCGCCCATGAGCTCGTCATAGCCATTCGCGATCAGCCAGCGCGACGCCTCGTCCGAGAGTTCGATCGTGACATTGCGGTCGGCCAGCTGGGCCTCGAGCTGCATCACGAATTTCTCGACCACCTTGGAGATGACCTCCTCCGACAGATGAGCGAAGGTGATCACGGCGTCGAGACGGTTGCGGAATTCCGGTGCGAACAGCTTGTTGATCGCCTCGATGTCGTCGCCTTCCCGCTTGTTGCGGGTGAAGCCATAGGTGCCCTTGGCGAGATCGGCGGCGCCCGCATTGGTGGTCATGATCAGGATCACGTTGCGGAAAGAGACTTGCTTGCCGTTGTGATCGGTCAGTCGGCCGTGATCCATGATCTGCAGCAGCACGTTGAACAGATCGGGATGCGCCTTCTCGATCTCGTCGAGCAGCAGCACGCAATGCGGATGCTGGTCGACGCTGTCGGTCAGCAGACCACCCTGGTCGAAGCCGACATAGCCCGGAGGCGCGCCGATCAGCCGCGAGACGGTGTGACGCTCCATGTATTCCGACATGTCGAAGCGGATCAGTTCGACGCCAAGCGACGATGCGAGCTGCTTGGCCACTTCGGTCTTGCCGACGCCGGTCGGGCCCGAGAACAAATAGCAGCCGATCGGCTTTTCCGGCTCGCGCAGCCCTGCGCGCGCCAGCTTGATCGAAGCCGACAACGACTCGACGGCCTTGTCCTGGCCATAGACCACGGTCTTCAGCGTGTTCTCGAGATGCTGCAGTACTTCAGCATCGTCCTTCGATACCGTCTTTGGCGGGATCCGCGCCATGGTGGCGATGGTGGTCTCGACTTCCTTGATGCCGATGGTCTTCTTGCGGCGCGAGTCCGGCAGCAGCATCTGGGCCGCCCCCGACTCGTCGATAACGTCGATCGCCTTGTCCGGCAGCTTGCGGTCATGGATATAGCGCGCCGACAATTCGACCGCGGCCTTGATCGCCTCGTTGGTATATTTGAGCTTGTGGTATTCCTCGAAATACGGCTTCAGCCCTTTGAGGATTTCGATCGCGTCCGGCACTGACGGCTCGTTGACGTCGATTTTCTGGAAGCGGCGGACCAGCGCGCGATCCTTCTCGAAATACTGACGGTATTCCTTGTAGGTGGTCGAGCCGATGCAGCGCAGCGAGCCCGAAGCCAGAGCCGGCTTCAGCAAATTGGAGGCATCCATCGCTCCGCCCGAGGTGGCACCCGCGCCGATCACGGTATGGATTTCATCGATGAACATGATCGCGTCGGGCGTGGCCTCGATCTCCTTGATCACCTGCTTGAGCCGCTCCTCGAAATCGCCGCGATAGCGCGTACCCGCGAGCAGCGTGCCCATGTCGAGCGAGAACACGATGGCGTTCTTGAGAACATCCGGCACCTCGCCATGCACGATGCGGCGGGCCAGCCCCTCCGCGATCGCGGTCTTGCCGACACCGGCATCGCCCACGAACAGCGGGTTATTCTTCTGGCGGCGGCACAACACCTGGATGGTGCGGTTGATCTCGGAGTCGCGCCCGATCAGCGGATCGATCTTGCCGTCCTTGGCCTTCTTGTTGAGATTGACGCAATAGGCGTCGAGCGCGTCGCCCTTCTTTTTCGGCTCGTCACCGCTGCCCTTGGCGTCGGTGTCCTCGTCGGCGCCGCGGACCGGACGCGACTCGGTCAGGCCCGGCCGCTTGGCGATGCCGTGGCTGATATAGTTGACCGCGTCGTAGCGCGTCATGTCCTGCTCCTGCAGGAAATACGCGGCATGGCTCTCGCGCTCGGCAAAGATCGCGACCAGGACATTGGCGCCGGTGACTTCTTCGCGGCCGGACGACTGCACATGGATGACCGCGCGCTGGATCACGCGCTGGAACCCGGCGGTCGGCTTCGAATCCTCGCCGCCATCGGTGACGAGGTTTTCCAGTTCCGCTTCAAGATAGGCGGTCAGCGAACGGCGCAGCTTGTCGAGATCAACGTTGCACGCCCGCATCACCGCGGCGGCGTCGGAATCATCGAGAAGCGCCAGAAGCAAATGCTCGAGCGTTGCGTATTCGTGATGGCGTTCGTTGGCGAGCGCAAGCGCCCGATGGAGTGACTGTTCGAGGCTGCGCGAGAAACTTGGCATTCGATGTCCCTAAAGGTCCCCAAGACGGCTTGTTTCAAGACGACTTGCTTCAAGAGGTCCTGTTCCAAGAGATCCTGATGTTTGGCCGCCCCCGGCCTTGCGTCCCCTCATCGACGACGTAGTCCCCAAGACGTATTCCAACTCAGTCTTCGTTCCAACGTAGGCTTCATTCCCAAGTGGTCTTCATTCCAAACTACGGCTCAACACCAACGCGTCAGATCTACTTCTTCTCCATGACGCATTGCAGAGGATGGTGATGTTTGCGGGCAAAGTCCATCACCTGCGTCACTTTTGTTTCGGCCACTTCATAGGTGAAGATACCGCATTCGCCGATCCCGTGATGGTGGACGTGAAGCATGATCTGGGTTGCAGCCTCGCGATCCTTGTTGAAAAAACGCTCCAGCACATGGACCACGAATTCCATCGGCGTGTAGTCGTCGTTCAGCAATAGCACCCGGTACATGCTCGGGCGCTTGGTCTGAGGCCGCGTCTTGGTGATGACGGCGGTCCCCGGCGCGTTGGAATCCTGACGCTTCTTGCGGTCGTCGTCGGCCATTCGCGGCTCATGTTGCGACTCTTGGCGCCAAAAAGGCACGGGCAGCGGGCCGGGATAGGAAGAAGGCATGGCACTTTCGGGCATTCGCACAGCTTTGCGCGTCGTGATCGGGTCTTGGCCAGGTCGCAGCCATACTCATGATAATGCGAGAGCAAGCGCTGTGCCAGAGCGGCGGAAATAGGCGGCGTCTGCAAAAACGCAAGGCCGGCGAACGACTTGGGGCCGCGGCGCGTGGTGCCGGACCGCCTCGAACGTCCATGATCCGCCGAAATGCGGACAAATCGCGGCAAAAGCTCCGAAAAGCCTCCCAAATTGCGCCACCGTTTTTCAAGTCCTGCGAAAAGATAGTGACTCCCGGTGAGACTGATCCGAGTGTCGGAGCCGGCCGAATGTTGCCTTTAGGTTTGCGTGGACGATTCGCTGGACGGCTTCTTGGACATTTTCTCAGGAATGGCCACGGTGGCGCAGCGCCCTTTCTCGCCCTCTCCCTGATCCCGCTGATGGGCTTTACCGGCGCCGCGGTCGACTATGCCCGGGCCAACGCGACCAAGGTTGCCATTCAGGCCGCCCTCGATTCGACCGGCCTGATCCTGTCCAAGCGCGCGGATACCATGCCGGCCGGCGATCTCGCCGCCGCCGCGACAGAGATATTCAAGGCACAATTCAATCGGTCCGATGCGCAGAATGTTACGATCACCCAGCAGTTCAGTTCGGCCCAGCAAGGCAGCTTCACCCTCAAGCTGACCGCAACGGCGACGGTTCCCACCCGCTTCGCAACCCTGATCGGGACCTCCGCACTCACCGTGTCGGCGACGTCTGAAATCGTCTGGGGCATCAAGAGACTGAACCTTGCACTCGCCCTCGACAATACCGGATCGATGTCCTCCAACGGCAAGATGGCTGCGCTGAAAACCGCCGCGCATAACCTGCTCGACACCCTGCAGGCCGCTGCCAAACAGCCCGACGACGTCAGAATTTCGATCATCCCCTTCGCCACCGACGTCAATGTCGGCACCAACTTTAAGGACGCGTCCTGGGTCGATTGGGAGCAATGGGAGAATGTGAACGGCAGCTGTTCCACCAGCTCCTACAAATCCCGGACGTCCTGCCAGAACGCCGGCAAGACATGGACGGTGGCCTCCCGTGATACCTGGAACGGCTGCGTCTGGGATCGCGACCAGAATTTCGATGTGCAGAACTCGCCTCCGACGGGCGCGCAGGCGACACAATTCCGCGCGCATCAGGCAAGCCATTGCCCGACGCCGATGATACCGCTGACCAACGACTGGAGTGCGCTTCACACGAAGGTCGATGCGATGACGCCGGCCGGTAACACCAATGTCGCCATCGGCATGGCCTGGGCCTGGCAGACGATTTCGGCGGTCGAGCCCATGAATGCGCCGAGCCCTGCCCCCGATCTCGACAAGGTCATCGTGCTCCTGACCGATGGGCAGAATACCGAAAGCCGCTTCTCGTCCTCGCAATCGTCGATCGATTCCCGCACCGAGAAAGTCTGCGCCAACGCCAAGGCGGACAACGTCAAGGTCTATACCGTGCGCGTGATCAACGGCAACGCCACGCTGCTACGCAACTGCGCCACCAAGCCGGACTGGTTCTACGACGTCGACGAGGCGCATCAGCTCAACGCGGTGTTTGCCTCGATCGCCCAGAACCTCGCCAATCTGCGGATCGCGAAATAGCGGTCGGCGATAGGATGCGCGCAAGAAGCGATGTCCGACTGCGAGCGGCGGCGGTCGCCGCTTCGGGTGGGAATGGCAAGCCCGGACGCCATTCGATTTTGAACGGATCCGTTTACGAATTTTAACGACTTTTCTCAGTCGCATTTTACGGATGTTTCAGCCGCGTGGCTTACAGGTCGAAGGAGACCAACAGCCCCCGGTACGCCCATGAACATGATGTCCCGTCTGCGTTCCGCCCTCGCCCAGTTCGGACTCTTTCGCCGGAATGACCGCGGCAACGTGGCGATCATTTTTGGGCTGGCAATCATTCCGGTCATCGGGGCGGTGGGCGCCGCGGTGGATTATAGCCGCGGCAACTCCGCACGGACGTCTCTTCAGAGCGCGATTGACGCCGCTGCGCTGTCGCTTGCGCGCGAGGTTACGACACTGACCCCGGCCCAGTTGAACCAGAAGGCGCTCGACTACGTTAAGGCCAATCTGAACAGTGCCGACATCAAGGACCTGAAAGTTACACCGATATACAGCAGCGATCCCGGAGGGGAGCTGAAGCTGACAGCCGGCGGCAAAATCAAAACCACGATCGCCGGCGTGCTCGGCATCACGCAGATGGACATCTCAACCGACGTCACGATCAAATGGGGCAACACGCGGCTGCGGGTCTCGCTGGTTCTCGACACCACCGGCTCGATGAACAGTTCAGGCAAGATGCCCGCTCTGAAGACCGCGGCCAAGGACCTGCTGACGGAATTGCAGACCGCCGTCACCAATACCGGCGACGTCTATGTCTCGATCATCCCGTTCAGCAAGAACGTCAATGTCGGCCCTAGCAACTGGAACGCCAACTGGCTCGACTGGACCGATTGGGAAGCCGAGCCGGCGATCATGAAGACCTCTCAAAAGCCGAGCGAGAGCGTCTGGTACAACGCCAAGGCAGATTCAGATTGCCCATTCGGCACCAGCAACAGCGGTTACGGGTTCCGGTGTGTCTCGACGGCTCAAGGCACGTCGAACGTAAGCAAGATACCAAAGAGCGGAAACTACAGCGGCCTGATCTGCCCCGGCACCGACGGCGGCAACAAGAATTCCACGAAAATCGGCATTATGTACAACGGGTGCTACAACACCTGGACCAAGTGCGTCGGCAGCGACTGTGCATGCACGTCCACGAATTCAAACATCTGCGCCTGCACCGGCAGCGGCTCAAAAAAGACCTGCTCGACCAAGGGCAGCTATGTCGAGCACACTTGGCGCCCGACAAACACCAACGCAACCTATACGCCGGCGCTCACCATGAACGGCAGCGTCCCTTATGCCACGCCGGCGCGCAGCACCTGGAACGGTTGTATCACCGATCGCGGCACCTCCTCCGGACCGAACAATGATTACGACCGCAAGGTCACGACGCCGAGCACCAGCGTTCCTGCGTCGCTGTTCCCGGCCGAACAAAACGCCAATTGCTCGCCGGCGGTGACGGCGCTGAGCTACAATTGGACAAGCTTGAATTCCGCGATCGACGCGCTCTACCCGCTCGGTGCCACCAATCAGCCGATCGGACTTGTCTGGGGCTGGCAGTCGCTGGTCGGCGGCGGCCCCTTCCCGACGCCACCCGCCAAGGATCCGAAATTTCAGTACAAGGAAGTGATCGTGCTGATGTCCGACGGCATGAACACCCTCGACCGGTGGTATGGCAACGGCTCCAGCACCAATACCTCTGTGGACCAGCGCATGTACCAGTCCGCAACCGTCGGCACCTGCGCCAATGTGAAGGCCGCCGATATCACGATCTACGCCGTGCAGGTCAACACCGGTGGCGATCCGACGTCGACACTGCTGAAAAACTGCTCGGGCGACAAGAAAACCTCTGGCGACAAATTCTGGATGGTCACAAGCGGCGCGGGCCTGATCGACGTCTTCCAGCAGATCGGGAAGGAATTGTCGCAACTCAGAATCGCGATGTGACCTCTTCGTCTGGATGTGACATCTCCAAAAGACAAAGCCCGGCCGAACGGCCGGGCTTTTTCATTCTCGGGATGACGCGGGCGATTACTTGCCCGGAGTCATCTTGGCGAGATAGCCTTCGTAAGGCTTGTAGGCTTCCTTGGCGAGATCGACATAAAGCTCGCCGATCTTGGTCGCCTGCGCGACGAAGCCCTCATAGGCGCTCTTCATGTAATCCTGCTGGATCTCGACCGCCTTTTCGACCGACTTCGTGCCGAACAGCTTTTCGAGTGTGGCAGTGCCGTCTTCGAACGCCTTCTTGGAATAATCAACGCTCTCGGCGGCGATCGTCTGCACGCCCTTGGACAGCGTGCTGAACGCGTTCATGCTGGCATCAACGCTCTCTTTGCCGAATTTCTGGAAGTCGTCGATCGACTTGGTATCGAAGTTGTTCATGTGATTTTGCCCTTTGCGCCGGCCCGCAAGGCCGCCTTGTCCGCGACTCCGGCCAATAACGGCCGTCACGGAACTATTTATGCTGCATTGCACAATAAATCAAGACATTATTTTGCACTGCATATAAAATCATTAACCATCGGATTTAATTAACTTTTTAGCAACGCCACGCTCCTACCTTGATTGATCAGTGGACTATCGGCGGCACCCGGCACGCTGCCGGGATCATCCGACCGCCCAGGGGGACTTCAATCGGGCGCTCGCAGCGCCTAGCGGGAAAACGGGTTGACCATGTTTCGCGTATCGACCGGAGCCTCGTTCGGGCTACGTTGCGGTGTTGTCGTGCTGGCCTGCGCCATTGCAGTCCTGTCTGTATCGGCGACCGAGGCTGACGCCCGCAGCAAACGCAAGATTTTCAAACGCAGCGTGGCGGCGACCACGACCGCGGACTCGCGCTACGCCGATATCGTGGTCGACGCCAATTCAGGCGACGTGCTGCATTCGACCCATCCCGATGCGATCCGCCACCCGGCTTCGCTGACCAAGATCATGACGCTGTATCTGCTGTTCGAGCAGCTCGAGGCCGGCCGGGTCAAACTCGACACCCAGATGGATGTCTCGGCCAACGCCGCAAGCCAGGCGCCAACCAAACTCGGTGTTCGCGCCGGTCAGACCTTGATGGTCGAGGATGCGATCAAGGCGCTGGTGACGAAGTCGGCCAACGACGCATCCGTTGTGATCGCCGAACATCTCGCCGGCTCGGAAGAGGAATTCGCCAGGCTGATGACGCGCAAGGCCCGGGCCCTACGGATGTCGCGGACCGTCTACAAGAACCCGAACGGCTTGCCCAATCCCGCGCAGGTCACGACCGCGCGCGACCAGGCCCTGCTCGGGCTTGCGATCCAGGACCGCTTCCCGCGCTATTATCGCTATTTCGCGACCCGAAGCTTCGTCTATCGCGGCGTTCGCATGTCCAACCACAATCGGTTGCTCGGAAGCGTCCCCGGCGTGCACGGCATCAAGACCGGCTACATCCGCGCGTCCGGCTTCAATCTCGTCAGCGCTGTCGAGCGCGGTGACCGCCGGATCGTCGCTGTGGTTCTCGGCGGCACCTCCGCAGGCGCGCGCGATGCGAGGATGCGCAGCCTGATCGAACAGAAGGTGATGCTCGCCTCGGTCAAGCGCACGGCGCCGAAGATCGTGGAGGTGGCCGATGCCTCGCAGCCGCTGCCGCAGGCTTCACCCTTTCCGAAGCCATTGCCTGCGCAGGCGGCGCCCGCGGAGAGGCCGATCCGGGTGGCCGCGGCCGGCCCCGTCAAGGCAGAACCTTTGTCTTCCAGCACAGCCGCAATCGCGGCCCCCGCGCAGACCGAACGCCCGGCTCCCGGCTCGACCGAGCCGATCAAGCCGCATCTCGTCCGGACCTTCTCGGTTCAGGCTGGCGTCACCAAGACGGTAGCGGCCATGTCGCTGCTTTCGCCCGAGCCGATCGCGGTCCGCAACGCACTTGCCCCGGGAGCGCCGGCCTCCGCGCAGCCGGGATCCGGATCTCGCAACGCGGACGGTCTCCCGCCGCCGCCACCTGGGGCCCGCCCCGGCGTGCTCGGCGTATTGTCAGCGAAAGACATGTCGCAGCTGGCTCCCCAGCGAACCGTGACTGCCTCCGTTGCGCCGGTCGCGCCGGCAGGAACTGCCTCCCCGGCAACGTCGCGCGAGCCGGCTGACACCGTCACGGGCGGTTCAATGCCGGCCGAGGCCAAACCGCGGGTAAGTGGCTGGGTTATCCAGGTTGGCGCGTTCGGGGATCGCGAGGAAGCGCGCGAGAAGCTTGCCATGGCGCAAAGCAGAGCCGGCTCTCTGCTGAGAGGGGCCGCCCCCTATACGGAAGTCTTCAGAAAGGGAGACAAGCGCTTTTTCCGGGCCCGCTTCGCCGGGCTGAAAGAAAGCGCCGCCGGGCAGGCCTGTAAAGAATTGCAAAAGAATAACATGGCATGTTTCGCCACGAGGAACTGATTGGGCTGAGCGTAACCGTAAGCGTGCGTTGTGTGGGGTGACTAGCGATGGCGTTTGAGAAGAAGATCCTTAGCCTGATTGACCCGCGCCGCGAGATACGTCGAGCCCCCCTGATCGGGATGGAGTTTCTTCATCAGCGCACGATGCGCACGCCCGATCTCGGCGGCGCTCGCTCCCGGCTCAACGCCAAGGATCTGATAAGCCTCCTCTTCCGTCATTTTTCCGCTGTTGACGTGACCCGGCCCCGCTGCCGAACCCGCATCCGCGTGTTCACGCCAGGTGGGGTCGCGGCGGTCAAGATACGCCATCAATAGCGCACGGCTTTCCTCGTCGATCTCCGGCAGTAGCGACATCAGGGCTGGAACGTCGAGGGCATCGAGCGTCACGCCCTCCATGCGGCCCTTGAGGATGCGCCCGCGCATCGCGCCGGTATCGTGGTCGAGCTCCATTTCGATGAAGTCCGCGCGGACCTGAGAGGTCTGGCCGGTGCTCTTGTTCATGCGCTTGCCCAGGCTCGCCATGCCCGGAATCCAGCCAAGCAGCGAGAGCCCGGCAAAGCCGAGTGGCACCGCGAGACCGACCTGCCCCCGCGCCGTCAGAAAGGCAGCCCCTGCCAGCGCCGCTATGCCACCGCTCTTGCGCGCAACCTGAGCTGCCACTTTGGGATCGACGCGCGCGAAGCCATACATCGCCCATACCGCAACGAGCAGCACCACGACGCCAAGGATAATGGGACCCATTTTCAGTTCGCCCGGTCAGCTCATCTGCCGCAAAAGCTTTTGCGCGCCGCCGCTGCGCCGCGAAGACAGATCTGTCAGTGCCTTCATGCCGCCGGCGGCATACGCCGCCGCAGCACGCAACAATTCGGCCAGTTCCTGCGCCGCACCCGGAGCAAACCGCGCATAGGCACCGCGGCTCAGCCGCGCCATTTCGCGATACCCATTCTCGGCGATTGGGTCGGCGCCCTCCTGGAACATGAAGGCAGGTACGCCAAGTAAGCCAAGTTCGCCAGCGGCCGCGCACAGATCGTCGATCGGCTCCTCCATGGCGTCGCCGACATAGACCAGTGCCTGGACCCGGCGCTTTTCGGATTCCTTGCGCACATGCTTCAGCACCCGGCCGATCTGGGTATGCCCGCCGCGGCAATCGATCTTCTCCATCAGCGCGCCCAGCCGCTCCGACTGCGCGACCCAGTCCGAGGTCCGGCATTCGTTCAGGCCGCGGAAATAGACGAGCTGCACGTCCAGCCCGCCGATCGACCCGGCTTCCTGAAACATCTGAGCCTGCAGCTGGCAGGCGGAATCCCAGGTCGGCTGGCGGCTCATGGTGGCGTCGAGCGCGAATACCAGCCGCCCACGCTGCCCCGAGGACACCGCCGGCTCCATCTCGCGCACCCGGGCGAGGAATGCGTCGATTTCGGCCCGCGACGCGACCGGCTGTCCGGCTTGTGTCTTGGCAATCTTGGTATCGGGTCGGTCTTTGCTCATCCGGCCTCTGGCGGTCTCCGGAGCCGCTGCGACTCCGTCTCTGCAATATATATGTGTTCGCCTCGGGCGGTGCGCGCAACATTGCCGCGACACAGCGCAGCACTGATTTTCTGAATGAATTCAGCGACCAAACCGGACGTCCCGGCGTTTCCGGCCAGCGACCGGTCCGTCCCCATCCGGGTAACGGGGTTGAATGCTGCCGGCGGTCAGTCCAGCAGGTCGTGCATTTCCAGCGGCTTGTGACCGGAATTGAACCATTCCGCGCGGGCGGCGGCGCGGCGGCGGCCCTTTTCGTCAATCGGGAGCATCAGCGCCCGCAGCAGCGCCTGCACCTCTTCGCGGGCGGTGACATGTGACATGTTCGGGCGGGTGCCGAGCGTGGTCTCGTTGAGATCGTCGAGCGCGGTCAGCCCGCGCGGAAAGAATTCGCGATAGACGACGCGCTCGGAGAAGCCGTCGGTGGCGCGGAAGCCGAGTTGCAGACCGAGCGCCTGCAAGCCCTCCGACAGCAGCCGCTTGTTGCGCGAGCCCAGCGTGGAGAGCCGGTTTCGCACTACGATCCAGTCCGCCGCTTCCTGGTCGACCTTGCGGCGCTGGCGCCGCGCATCGCGCACCATTTCCGAATAATGGCTGGTCCCGGTCAGCGCGTAGGTTTCCGGATCGACGGTGCCGAGAACATCGAAATCGACGAAGCTGTCATTGAGTGGTGTGATCAGGGTGTCGGCCATCGCATGCGCGAGCCGCATCAAGTAGCAGTCAGAGCCCGGCGTATCGACGATCACGAAGTCATGGGTATGCTCAACCGAACCGATGGTCTCGGCGAAGGCGGTAAATTCGTTGGTTTCGTTCTCGTCATTGCGCAGCCCTTCGGAGCGCGCGATGCAAAAGTGCAGCGGAACCTCAAGCGGGAGTTTCTCCCGGCGTGCCCACAGCTTCCGATTCTGAACGTAATGCGTCAGACTCTTCTGGCGCGAATCCAGATCGATGGTCGCAACCTTCTGACCCGCTTTCAGCAGCGCAATGGCAACGTGAATGGCGGTCGTGGATTTCCCCGAGCCGCCCTTCTCATTCCCAACAACCACAACATGCGCTGACTTGCGGGGCCCAATGCTCGCCTGGACCAACATGACGCAATACCCTTGCCGCCGCTATCATCTTCTGTTGCATCAAGTCCGGTCAAGCATTCGTTGCAGCCGGGCGCGTTCATCATTAATCCGTGGCCGCCCGGCAACGGCGCTCGCCGGACGGTAATCTGGTTCAGTTGTGTCGCGGCAAAAGCCCGGAGGGTTCATGGTGCGAAGGCCGATCATCGTCAGAACGCTTTTGCCTTTGCGCAAAGCAATCGCGCAGTTGCGAAAGAAGCGCGAGAGCATCGCGCTCGTTCCCACCATGGGCGCGTTGCATGACGGGCATTTTTCACTGGTCCGCAACGCCCGCAAGCGCGCAGGTGCGGTTGTCGTATCGATCTTCGTCAATCCCAGACAATTCGCGCCGACCGAAGATTTCGGCGCCTATCCGCGCAATTTCGAACGCGACGTCGCGGCGCTCACGAAACTGGGAGTCGATCTGGTCTGGGCTCCGACCGATACCGCGATGTATCCGGACGGCTTCTCCACCGCGATTTCGCCGGGCGGCCCCGCCACAGCCGGCCTGGAAGACGCGTTCCGTCCGCATTTCTTCGGCGGCGTGACCACGGTGGTCGCCAAGCTGTTCCTGCAGGTGACGCCGGACTTCGCCATGTTCGGCCAGAAGGACTATCAGCAGTTAAAGGTGGTGACCCGGATGGCACGGGACCTCGACCTGTCGGTCAAGGTCATCGGCTGTACAACCTTGCGAGAAAAGGATGGTCTCGCGCTGTCTTCCCGCAATGTTTACCTGTCAGCCGCCGAACGTCAGACCGCACCGGTGCTGCATCGGGTGCTGAAGGACAGCGCTGCGAGGATCAAGGCCGGCGAGGCGCTGCCCAAGGTGCTGGCTGCGGGTCGCAATGCAATCGAGTCCGCAGGTTTCGCGCTCGACTATCTCGAGGCACGCCACGCCGAAACGCTTGCCGCGGTGAACGGACTTTCCGACGGACCGATCCGCCTGCTGGTCGCCGCGCGGCTGGGCAAGACCCGGCTAATCGACAACCTTGGTGTATAGAGCAGGTCTCAATCCGTCATCCTGAGGCGCGAGCGTAGCGAGCCTCGAAGGATGAACGGGCAATCGTCTCGGGCCGTCGCCCTTCGAGGCCCGGACCGCGGCCGGGCGCCTCAGGGTGACGGTGAAACAGCGTCAATGTCTCCCGATCCGAAACGTCATCTTACCGCGGGAAGCCCGGGATCGATGGCAGGCCCGGGATCGACGGCAGTTGCGGCGCACCTGGGATATTGCGTGGCAGGTCACGCAGGTTCAGCCGCTGATTGATGATGTCTCGCCCGAGATTCTTGAAGTTGAAGACGTTGCGGACGATGTTGCGATCGCGCACCAATTGCTGTGGCGAAATATTGAGTGCATTCGCCACGACCTGTTGCGCTACGATCTGGATCGCATATCCGGTCGCAGCCTGGGTGAGTTCCGCGAGCCGTTGTCCCTGGCGGTTGAAGATCTCGATCCGGCCGACGCTGCCGTTCTCGTCCTCATAAAGTTTCACGTTGGTGACGCCGCCTGCACCGACTTCGACCACGCCGGTGGTCCCGCGTACTCCGACGATCGCGGTCGGCGTGGTGATCCGCATCTCGCCGGTCTTGGCGACCTGCTCGGCGACGAAGCCGACGGTACCGCGCGTGACACTGACGACGGCGTTGCCACGCGCACCCTTGCGGTAAACGAACTCATCGACCGTGATCGAAGCATTGGCCGACAGGCTGAAGGTTGTTTCGTCGTCAAACGTGACGCCGAGTGCACCGCTGGTATTGGTCGAAAGCCGGTCACCCTTGCGAACGTCATCGCCCTTGTTCAGGCCGGCCGCACCGGCTCCGCCGCGGGCAACATTGGCGGCTGGCTTCACGGTTGCAACGCTGCCGACCACGCTTCCGGTACCGGCGGACGGCTTGCCGCCTGGCTTGGCCGTTGGCTTGCCAATCGGTGTCGGAAACGGATTCCCCGATTGGGCGAAGCTCAGCGACGGCGCAACAACCAGCGCACAGACAAGGGCAGAAGTCGCGAGCCGTCGAAAAACGTTCATGCCGGGTGCAGCAGCTATGGCGGGAACACGCTAGCTAGCCCAGCCAAAAAGCCACAGCAAGCGAGCGCGCTTAGCTTCAATCACTTGTGAGCCCGCGGTATCCAGTGCCGCGCGGCCTCGCATTCAAGTCGCCAATGCGGGCGACGGCGTTTCCTTCACCGCCTTGCCCGAGATCGGCGGACGCGGCAGCTTCGCCTCGCCGCGCTCCATCGCAAAGGTATAGGCGAACGAATACCACGGCCCTGTCACGTCGGACGCCGGCGGCACCTCATGCTCATGCCGCACATAATTGCCGATCAGCGCCTTGGTCACACCGAACTGCACGTCAGTCTCCAGCAGCGGATCGTCGTTGACATAGATCTGCGAGATCAGCGTCTTGAAGCCCGGCTTGAAGATCAGGAAGTGGATATGCGCGGGCCGGTAATTATGCGGGCGCTTCACGGCGCGGATGAAGTCGCCGACTGGTCCGTCGACCGGAATCGGGTAACCGGCCGGCAGAATGCTGCGAAACGAAAACTTGCCCTGCGCGTCGGTGCGGAACTGCCCGCGCAGATTCATGTCGGCCTGGTTGGGATCCTGGTTCTCGTACAGTCCTTCGGTCGAGGATTGCCAGACATCCACCACCGCATCGACAATCGGTGCGCCCTCGCCATCCACCACGCTGCCTTCGGCAAACAGCACCGGTACCGGCGTCGGCGAGCGCACGATCGATCCGCCATTCTCGGTCACCGGCGAATCCAGCCGCCAGAACGGGCCCAGCATCGAGGCCGACGTTTCAGACTGGCCCTTGTTGCCATTGTTGAGCAGACACACCAGCGCCGACACGCCGAGCGAGCCGGCCATCAGCACCACTTCATTGTGCGAGGCATCGGATTTCTGGCCAAGCCGCACGATGAAGTTGCAGGCCTGATGGAACTCCTCCTCGCTCAGCTTGGCTTCGCGGATGAAGCCGTGCAGGTGCTTGATCATCAGGGTGACGAGTTCGCGCAACCGCGGGTCCGGCGTCTTTTCCATCGCCTCAAGGACTGCGATGGTGACTTCGTTCTGGTCACCGATGATCATGCCATTCCCCCACACGCGACCGGCCCTAGCCTGGATCGGCTGCGACACCATCCAGAATGAGCGCGGATTTGGAATTATTCGTTTGCGCTATAGCAAATCCGGGCCGGAAACCTCACAGCAATCCCAACTCGCTCAATTCCCGGCGCAGATGCTCGGGCATCGCGGCTGCCCCACGGCCCGCGCGATCCAGTTCGCCCGGCGCGTCGGCGTCGGCCAGATAGCGCCAGCCCTGGAAGGCGCGGTATGGGCGCGGCGCCACCAGTTTGATCTTGCCGTCCAGAACGATGCGGCATCGGCCGATGCCGTCCTTGTCCACGAAGGGGCGAAGGTCGAGGATGCGCTCACGGCACATCACCTGGCCCTTGATCACCCAGTAAAGCGAGCCACCGTCGAGCAGTTCGTCCGCCCGCTTGGGCACCATCCGGGTGGTGTGGATATGTTCCGGCTTCTGCCCACGCTTCTTCTTCTCTTTCAGGCGGGCGCCCACCCACGATTTAAGATCGTCGACGGTATCGCAGCCCACACACAATTTGATCAGATGAAGCGGCATACCTTGAAACGCACCCTGACTTTTCGGCCCCTTCAATAGGCGCGACTGCGCGCCGGCGTCAAAGGCGCGGCCCCGCGCTCTCCACAGGTCAGGTCCGCTCCCCGATCGTCATGATGCGGACGCCTTCCGCAATCTGCGCACCCACCTCCGCCACGATCTCGGTCACGACCCCGTCGCGCGTCGCCACCAGGGCATGCTCCATTTTCATCGCTTCGATAATGGCGAGCCGGTGGCCCTTCGAGACCACCTCCCCCGCCGTCACCATCATTGCCAGCAGTTTGCCATGCATCGGTGCGCGCACGGTTCCATCATCCGCGGCATGCTCGGAATCGAGCGCGTCGTAATCGGCCAGTGCGACCTGGGTCTGGCGGCCCCCCCGCAGCACATAGACCGCGTTCGGCATCGCGATCAGGATGGCGTCCGGATCCGGCGCGGCGCCTTGAACCGTAATGCGCCACGGCCGGATCGAAACATCCAGCGCCGCCTGCGCCGGATCGCCATTGACCACGATCGGCAGCGTCGTTGCGCGCACGCCCGCGAGCTGAAAGCCGTCGGCGATATCCCAGGGCGACAGCGGCGCGTCCGGATCGGCGACCTCGGCGCGCGCTCCGGCGATCAGATGCGCGGCACCCCGGGCGGCGGCAGGCGCATCGAAGCCGCTCGCATCCAGTCCGAGTTCGGTGTGATGGCGCGCGATATATCCGGTGTCGAACTGGCCGTTGCGAAAATCAGGCGAATGGCACAGGGCGGACAGAAACGCGAGGTTGGTACGCGGCCCGGCGACGACGGTCTGGTCGAGCGCAGCGCCCAGCCGGTCCAGAGCGGCATCGCGCGTGTCCGCATGGGCGATGATCTTGGCGATCATTGGATCGTAATAGGGCGAAATCTCACCGCCCTGCTCCACGCCGCTGTCCACCCGGACGCCCTCGCGGTCCGGAAAGGACAAGGCCACCAGTTTCCCGGTCGATGGCAAAAAGTCGCGCTCGGGGTCTTCCGCGTAGAGCCGCGCTTCGACCGCGTGTCCGCGCAGCGGGATCTCGGTCTGGTTAGTGACGGGAAGCCGTTCGCCGGCGGCAATGCGGAACTGCCATTCGACCAGATCGAATCCGGTGATCGCCTCGGTCACCGGATGCTCAACCTGCAAGCGTGTATTCATCTCCATGAACCAGAAGTCGTCGCGCTTCAGACCGCCCGCACCGTCGGCGATAAACTCCACGGTGCCGGCGCCCGCGTAGCCGACAGCTTTCGCCGCAGCGACCGCCGCCGCACCCATGCGCGCGCGCAGATCGTCGGTCATGCCAGGCGCCGGGGCTTCCTCGATCACTTTCTGATGGCGGCGCTGCAGCGAGCAATCGCGCTCATACAGATGAATTGCATTGCCGCGCTTGTCGGCGAAAATCTGGATCTCGATGTGGCGCGGCGCGGTGATGAATTTCTCGATCAGCACGTGGTCGTTGCCGAAGGCTGACGCCGCCTCGCGCCGCGCGCCCGCGATCGCCGCATCGAAATCGGCGTGGCGGTCGACCAGCCGCATGCCCTTGCCGCCCCCGCCGGCCACCGCCTTGATCAGCACTGGATAGCCGAGTTCATAGGCCTTTCGCTTCAGGAAGGTGTCGTCCTGCTGGTCGCCGTGATAGCCGGGCACGATAGGCACACCGGCCTCGCTCATGAGCGCCTTGGCGCGGTCCTTCAGTCCCATCGCGCGGATTGCGGCAGGCGGCGGTCCGACAAAGACAATGCCCGCCTGCGCGCATGACTCGGCGAAGTCGGCATTCTCGGACAGAAAGCCATAACCGGGATGGATGCAGTCGGCACCGCTCTCCTTTGCGACCGCCAGTAATTTGCCGCCGTCGAGGTAGCTTTCGCGCGCCGGTGCGGGCCCGATCAGAAACGCCTCGTCGCATTGCCGAACATGGAGCGCATCCGCGTCGGCCTCGGAATAGACAGCGATGGTGCGCAGTCCCATCCGGCGCGCCGTACGCGCGATCCGGCACGCGATCTCGCCGCGATTGGCAATCAATACCGAGGCAAACATGAATCACCCGCGCGCATCATGGCGTGCAGGATGCCCGCGCCGGCCTGCCAAAGGAAGAGGCCCTATTGCTGCTGCGTGCCGGTGGTCTGCTGCGCCGAGCCGACCGGCGGCGGGAACGGATCGGCGGCAGCCTCCGGCGACGGCGGGGACGCTGGCGGCGCCGCGCGTGGTGCCTGAGCTTTTTGGGCGGGGCGTCGCGGCGGTGCCGGCGGAGGGGCGGCTTGCGATGCCGGGGCTGCCGTCGTCTGCGATTGCGAACGCGGCTCCGGTCGCGGTGGCCCGGCAACGCCGTTCTGCCCCGTCCGCCCAGGCTCGTTCGACATAATACTGACCGCTGGAATCGAGTCGGCGGTCGGGAAGTCGATATTCAGCGGGGTATGCTGCGGCGTCTGCGGTCCAGCCTGAGAAGCCAGCACGGCGCCTGGCTGCGCACCTGACTTTTCGCTCCAGGACGCGGCGAATTGGGTCACACGCGCGTCATACGCGCGCGAGTTCATGTTCGCCACGATCTGGTCCCGGCGCTGCAGAATGTCGAACGCGTAGCAGGCCGCAGGCTGACAATCGTCACGCGCCATCAAAACCTGAGCGACCAGACCGAAGCGATCAGCCTCGAGACTGCGGACAATCGGCGCGCGCAAGCTTTCAGGGGCCGCATCGGCGCGGTCCTGCAGCGCCGCGATTTCCCGCAGGACATCGAGCCGCGCGCCGACATAATTGAGCGCCGCAGCGACCTGCTCCGGTCCCGCGAAGAGGGATTTTTCGCACGCTTCGTGCACAAGATCGCCGCCTGCGGCGTCGAGACAGGCAAGACTGGAATTCGGCAGCAACGCCTGCGCATTCAGCGCCATAATGCGGGCCTCGATAGCACGGCGCTGATCCGCCTTGCCCTGCGCGTCCAGCCGGTCGAGCGCGACCAGGCCCAGTCCCACGATGAAGACGGTTGCTGCGGCTACACCGAGGACCGTACGCCCTCCAAACCGGAAGACAGCGACCACGGCAACACCAGCCAGCACGGCGGCCACAGCCACCGTGGCCCAAAGCGGAAAAGACGTCATTTCACCCATGCTGAATTATGTCCGGCATCAAGTCCGCCCCATCTGCCGTTCCAGTAATTTGAACGCCCTAAAGTCGGCCAAAGCAAGACACTTTAGTGCCTTCAAAGTTCCAGCGTCAGACGCCTCCCGGCGAGCGAAAGCTATGGGTGAGATCACTCGCGGCCGCAAACGCGCCCTTGGCTTCGACCGAGGTCATGGCGAGCGTGGTCTTGAGGTCGGTCACACCTCCGCTGCTCGCGGCCGCCAACAGGACGGCCGCCATCTGCGTATCGCCGGGTGCTTCGGCAATGACCAGAAAATCGTAGTCGCCGAATGTGAGGTAGTAGCTGATCAGCCTTCCACCGACCTTTGCCAGCAGGCGGCCGACGGCGTCGGCGCGGTCTTCGGGACTGACCACCATGCCCTTGAGCGCCTGTTGCGCGTATCGGCCCTGAGTAATGAAAATGGGCATGTCGAACTCCGCCTCCCCTGTCCCCCTGCGGAACCTTTTCGCAGACGACACGTTTGATACCGCAACCTGCCGATCGTGCGGCGGATGGGGACATTCCTGGCAATATCGTAAGTCATCTTAGGCATGTCCGCCCAAGCCGCGCAGAGATTCATTCGTCTACTGGTGTCATTGGATCCCGCGTTGCTAGGGGCGCTTAGGCGCGAAGCCGGGATTCCGGGCGAGCGGAGACCACTGATGCGACTGATCCTCGGAATGCTTCTCGGGGCCCTGCTTCTGATCGCGGGCGCCTATTATCATGACAGCATGCACACATCGAGCGTCGCGTCGGGGCCTGACGCCAGCCAGAATCGTCCGATGGTGAATTGGGACGTGGTCGAAACCAACTGGAACAGCTTGAAGATTCGTCTTCAGAGCGGCTTTGCGGACCTGCGAGCCCGCATCAACCGCGCCTGACGTAACGCCTTAGCGATGGCGATCGAGCTGGCTTTCCTTGGCCACGCGCTCGAACGCCTCTTCAGTATTCTTGATCCGATATTGGTGCTCGTCGCCGTCCAGCGGGAGCAGCTTAATGATCTTGTAGCTGCCGACAGCGGTCGCCCGATTCATCGGGCCCGCGATGTAACGGACTGTCTGCCCCAACGTGAACCTATGAGATTTTAGCACGCTGAACTCCATCCTCCGCGACAGGTTCGCCCTACCCGCGTCAAGGCCGGCCCAGCGGCCCTGAATTTTCTTAACGTGTTGCACTATAGCACCCATCCGGGTCTCACGGGGGAAAATTCGGCAATTCCTTTACGCACGGTTTTACCATATATTTCATATGGTTAGCGTCCATTCAGAAACCCTGATGGCGCTCGCTAAGGGCGAACGAACCACATCTCACTCCGGCCAAAATTCGACGCCCGACTGCGATTGCGGCCTGCTCCCGGGCCGATAAACTCCGATCCTTTCCTCCCTCTGTCGCAATTCTCGCGGGCGAATTGGTTTGCTCCCCTGACTTCCCTCTTCGCGACACCCGGTTTCACCGCTAGGTTCCGGATCGGTCTCCGCGGTGCCGACCCGCGACCCTTCAGTGCACCGATATGCTGAACCTGATCATCGCCTGCGTCCTGGCCGCCATTCTCGGATTCGCGGTGCATCGCGCCAGCATCTGCACGGTCCGCGCCGTCGCCGAATTCACCCATTCCGGCACCGGCTACATGTTCGCCAGCATCGTGAAGTCCGCGTTCTGGGTGTTCGCGATCACGATTCCGTTGTTTCTTCTGCTGCCGCAAACCACGGCCGGACTCGGCGGATGGCAACTGACCGTCACGGCGATGTTCGGCGGTCTGCTGTTCGGCATCGGCGCCGGCATCAACGGCGCCTGCGCCTATGCCACCATGGCGCGCATGGTCGATGGCGAGATCGGCATGCTGCTGACTGTGGTTGGCTTCGTGGCGGGCGTCCTGCTGTTTGTTCTGCTGATCGGCAGCGGCGCGCTTATGCGCCCGGCGTCAGCGCCGAGCCAGATCCCCGGCGTGATGTGTATCGCGCCGTATATCGTCGCCGTTCTCTCGTTGCTCGCGGTCTATGAGTTTGTGAGAATCTGGCGCAGCCGCGCGCCCGGCGCGACGCTGCGCACCCTGGTTTGCGCACCGGCCTATCGGCTCTCGACCGCAGCCCTGCTGATCGGGGTCGCGGGCGCCCTCATTTTCCTGGTGTTCGGTTCGGTCGGATATACCACGACCTTTCAGCAGGCGATCGAGGCCCATTCCGGAACCCGTCCGATGCCGCCCTTTGGCCGATGGCTCGTTGTCGGGTCTGTGCTGTTCGGCATGTTCGCGTCCACCTGGCAGCGCGGCAGCTTTCGGGTCGACTGGCGGCCGCGCTGGTCCTGGTTTCGCAATATCTTCGGCGGCATCCTGATGGGACTCGGCTGTGCACTGCTGCCCGGCGGCAACGATGCGCTGATCCTGTATGGCATTCCCGGCCTGTCGCCGCACGCGCTGCCGGCCTATGCGGCTCTCCTGCTCGGCATCTTCGTCGCGCTTCTGACCATGCGTGCGATTTTCAATGTCGAGATGCGTGTCGCCTGCCGCAACGACATGTATATCGCGGACGCCAGCTCCGACCTGACGAAGCGAGACAACCCATGAGCCACACTGCCGCATCCGAGCCGAAGGTATCGGGCGCAACCGCGCTCTATCTCGCGCTGCTGCAATTCCTGTTCAACCTGTGCTGGGTGGTCTACGCGATCTATCTGCCGACGCTCGCCGGAAATATCGGCATCGCCGCCGGCACCGTGATCCTGATCCTGATGATGGACCAGGCGATCTTCACCGTCTTTGACATCGCGACCGGTGTCGGCGCCGATCGCATGTCGCGCATCATCGGCAAGATCGGGCGCATCGTTGCAATGGTGACGCTGGTGTCCTGCATCGCCTTCGTGGCCCTGCCGTTCATCACCGGTGCCAGCACCGCCAATCAGTGGATGTTCTTTGCCGCCACCATCATCTGGACCGCGACCTCATCGGCGCTGCGGGCGCCGCCGATCATGCTGCTCGGCAAATACGCGGCGAAACCGTCGCTGCCGCTGCTGTCGGCGATCGTCATCGTCGGTTATGGCATCGCCAGCGCGCTCGCGCCGTATCTTGCGCTAACCCTGCGCGGGATCGACCCGCGCATCCCGTTCTTCCTGTCGAGCATAGCGCTGGTGCTGGCGACCTTTGCTCTGGCCCGGGTCGAGCGCGCGATCGCGAGCCAGCGCCTCGCGGCACCGCCGGCCACCCCCGTCACCGGGTCGGTCTCGACCGCCCGTATCGTGTTCGCATTTGCGCTCGTGGTGCTCGCGCTCGGCTATCAGCTGCATTTCTCGGTCAACACCACGCCGCTATTTCGCAAGTTCACCGACTCGACCGAGCAGATCGCCTGGCTGACGCCGGTATTCTGGATCGGCTTCAACATCGCGATGTTCCCGGCGAGCCTGCTGGTGAAGCGCTGGGGCTCGTTCGGTGTGATGGGCGTGTTCGGCCTCCTGGGAGCCGCCGCCATCGGCGCCGCCGAGATGGCGACGGCGCTGAATTTCCTCGTCATCGCCCAGTTTGCGGCCGGCGCCGCCTGGGGCTGCATCCTGATGAGCGCATTCACTGCAGCCTTCGCAACCGGCGAAGGCGGCCACGAGGGCAAGATGGTCGGGCTCCTGTTCTCGGCGCTGGCCTTCGCCACCCTGCTGCGGATGGCATTGATCTGGACTGGATGGCACCGCAGCGCCGAATGGGCCACGGCGCTAAGCTGGATTCCGATCCTGTGCTGGGCGGTGGCGGGCGCGGCGCTGGTCGGGCTTGCCGTGAACTGGGCGCGCCATCGCGGCGTTGCCGCTGCGACCCCATGAAGAGCTGAGCCCTCTGCCGGGACGTGCTGGCGCATCTTGACGATGCGGCATTCAACGGCCCGGTCATGACCGGCAAGGCACCAATGCTCTCAGAAATTCTCCACCCAGGGCCGCAACTCGACCTCCGTGGACCATGCGCTCCGCGGCTGGCGCAGCACGTCGAGATAGGTCTGGGCAATGGCGTCGGGATCGAGCAGCGAATCCGGCTTATCCTCCGGGACCGACCGCCGCTCGGACCGGATGCCGCCATCGATGACAAAATGCGCGACATGGATGCCCTGCGGCTGCAATTCGCGCGCGAGGCTTTGCGCCAGTCCGCGCAGCGCGAACTTGGCCATCGCGAACGGCGCCGATTTCGCATAGCCCTTCACGCTGGCGGACGCGCCGGTAAAAAAGATCGCGCCATGCCGGTTCGGCAGCATTAGTTTGGCGGCGGCTTGGGCCACCAGGAACGCGCCGAACGCGGTGACCGCAATTGTCTTCTCCACATCGGCGGGCACCAGTTCGATGAAGGCGCCGCGGGTGCGAAAGCTCGCATTGAAAATGACGGCATCGGGCGCGCCAAGCGCGGTCTCGACATCGGCAAAGAGCTTGTGGACCTGCTCCTCCTTCGAGGCGTCGCATTGAAAGACCTGCGCCCCGGTCTCGCCCGCAAGCTCGGCGAGATCGTCGGGTGAACGCGCGGCCAGCGCGATCTTGAGCCCGGCCTTCGCCAAAAGCCGCGCCAGCGAGGCGCTGAGCCCCGCGCCCGCACCAACAATCAGGGCGGTACGGTAGATCGCAGCGGACATCTATAAAATTCCTTTGGTTTGTTGGCTGTGCTAGCGAACAGAAATCCCGAAGGTGCCGCGACGATAAATTCCGTTCGGAAAGATCGCTTCCAAAGCGACTGCGTCAGGGCCGGTATAGCCACGTCGCGAGACATATATCGCTTTCACGCCCATCACCCCTCGGGCATTGCAGCGATAGCGCGGGTTGTGCGCCGGAAAATTAGGGAAGACCTTTCCGCGCACGATACTAACGCGCCCATGAGTTGGGGAGGAAATGACCGCATCGTAATTGTTCCGGTGGGCGTGCAATCCGGATTTGCGGTCCAGGCCTGAGTAAGGAGCATCGGCATTCCCGATGCTGCCACCTTCTGAGCATATTGGGCGTTGGCTGAGCCCACGCCGAAGAGCAGCATGCATGCGAAAAGCGGCAGGCACGCTATGGATACGGCTCGCATCGGGACGCCCCTCATTGTGCGGGCGACATCCTATGCAGGGTGCGGTTGCGCCGTCCAGTCTGGCTCAACCCCTGCGGCTGCGGGCGAGGCCCGGCACCGAGGAGCCGAGCAACTGCCTCTCCGCTCACCAGGCGCCGTGACTCTGCTCGTTGCCGCGGTGATGCAGCGCGTTGGCGAGCGCGCTGCGGTCGAGATGGGTGCCGTCGTCGCCTTCGATCAACAGCGCCACCCTGCCGCTGGCCTTCAGATGCTGCGCGAAGCTCATCGCCTCGTCGACGGTCGCAAACTCCTTGAACAGATGGCGACCTTTATCGAGCGGGCTCAACGTCTCAGACCCGGCTGGTCCGGAATAGACGCGGTACATGGCGCTCCTCCATCGGTGTCATTGCCTGAGAATGGCAACGCCGATGCGCGGCTCCGGTTCCGCAGTTACATCCGAAACACCCCGAACTTCGTCTCCTCCACCGGAGCGTTCAGCGCCGCCGACAATGCCAGTGACAGCACCCGACGAGTCTCGCTTGGCAGAATAATGCCGTCGTCCCAGAGCCGCGCCGTGGCGTAATAGGGGCTGCCCTCGCGCTCATATTGCTCGCGGATCGGCTGCTTGAATTCCTCCTCCTCGATCTCGCTCCATTGGCCGCCGCCTGCCTCGATATTGTCGCGCCGCACGGTCGCCAGCACCGAGGCGGCCTGCTCGCCGCCCATCACCGAGATGCGCGCATTCGGCCAGGTAAACAGGAAGCGCGGGCCATAGGCGCGTCCGCACATGCCGTAATTGCCGGCACCGAACGAGCCCCCCACGATCAGCGTGAGCTTCGGCACCCGCGCGTTGGCAACCGCCATCACCATCTTGGCGCCGGCCTTGGCGATGCCGCCGGCCTCGTATTCGCGCCCCACCATGAAGCCGACGATGTTCTGCAGGAACAATAGCGGGATGCGGCGCTGGCAGCACAACTCGATGAAGTGCGCGGCCTTGAGCGCGCTTTCCGAATAGAGAATGCCGTTGTTGCCGAGGATACCAACCGGCATGCCCGACAAATGCGCAAAGCCGGTGACCAGCGTGGTGCCGTAGAGCTTCTTGAACTCGTCGAATTCCGAACCGTCAACGATGCGCGCGATGATCTCACGCACGTCATATTGCTTCTTCAGATCGGTGGGGACGAGGCCTTGCAGCTCGGCGGCATCGTGCAAAGGCTCGCGCGAGGCGATTAGCGGAATATCGACGCGCTTTGCCGTGTTGAGATTGGCTGCGATCCGGCGCGCAATAGCGAGCGCATGCTCGTCATTGGTCGCGAGATGATCGGCCACACCGGACTTTCGCGTATGCACATCTGCGCCGCCAAGTTCCTCCGCCGACACCACCTCCCCGGTCGCGGCCTTCACCAGCGGCGGGCCGCCGAGAAAGATCGTGCCCTGGTTTTTCACGATCACGGACTCGTCCGACATCGCCGGCACATAAGCGCCGCCGGCGGTGCAGGAGCCCATCACCACCGCGATCTGCGGGATGCCGGCGGCGGACATCATGGCCTGATTGTAGAAGATGCGGCCGAAATGATCGCGATCGGGAAACACCTCGGTCTGGTTCGGCAGATTGGCGCCGCCGGAATCGACAAGATAGATGCAGGGCAGCCGGTTCTCGCGCGCGATCTCCTGTGCGCGGAGATGCTTCTTCACCGTCATCGGATAATAGGTGCCGCCCTTGATGGTGGCGTCGTTGCACACGATCATGCATTCGCGGCCGGATACGCGGCCAATACCGGTGATCAGGCCGGCGCCATGGATCTGGTCGTCGTAAAGGCCGTAGGCCGCAAGCGACGACAATTCGAGAAACGGCGATCCCGGATCGATCAGGCGCATCACCCGATCACGCGGCAGCAGCTTCCCGCGCGATACATGGCGCTCGCGCGCCTTCTCATTGCCACCGAGCGCAGCGGCTGCGCGCGCGGCTCTCACCTCGTCGATCAATATCTGCCATTGCGCGGCATTGGCGCGGAACTCACGCGAGCTGGTGTCGATCACAGATTCGATGCGCGCCACACCGCCCTCCCGATTCTTGCAACGATGGAACTATGCCGCGACGCGAGACGATTGGCCATAAGCGGTCACAATGAAACACGATGTAGACGGAAGTGATCGAGCAGCCGCAATTGGCCGCAGGCCTGGGGAACGGTGCTCTACGCTGCACGTTTAGACGACGACCGGTGTGTGGCCGGAGCACGGGGTTCACGAAACAAGATCAAGGACAGGAGTCACCCCATGAGGTCCCGATTACTCATTTCAGTTTCCGCCGCCGCGTTGATCGCCGGCGCCGGGCTGGCAGGCGCCCAGGACAAGGGTCCCGCCGCGGCACCGCAGGCCACTTCGCCGGCACAGCAATCCACGACGCCTATGCAGCCGGGTGGCGGCGCGGCGCCGGGTGGTCAGATCCAGCAGCGCCAGGAGGCACCTCCGGCCCGGGCACAGCAGGACATGGATCGCGGTGACCAAAAGCCGCGCGCCCAGGAACGCGGCGATCAGAAGGAGCAACGTGCCCAGGAGCGGCGCGAGCAGCGGCAGGACCGAGCGCAGGACAAATCCTCGCCGAAGGCCGATCGCAACGCCACCGACACCAAGTCGGACCGCAAGGGCGCGACCACCGGACAGGGCGCCGCCGGTTCGGGCAGCGCCTCGCTGACCACCGAACAGCGCAGCAAGATCTCGACAAACATCCGTCAGACCAACGTGAAGCGAGAAAGGAACGTCAACTTCAACATTTCGGTCGGGACGGCGATTCCGCGGACGGTGACATTGCACGCCTTGCCGCCGACGGTGATCGAAGTTTATCCGCAGTGGCGCGGTTACCGCTTCGTGCTGGTGGAGGATGAGATCATCATCATCGAGCCGGGCAGTTATCGGATCGTGGCCGTCATCGACGCGTAACGCCGTGAGCTTCGCCGGGGCAGCCTGCCCCGGCGGAACCTACTGCCGACTCGCGCATTGATCCGGCAGCCAGTCACAATTCGTTAATGATTGCTTGCAATAGTCGCTAAAGTTTCGATGCGCGCGGGACGGATGTACTCCCGGTATCGCGCGTCGGATGGGAAGCCCGGCCAGCGGCCGGGTTTTCTGTTTTCAGGGTAGCGCAATCGAAGGCGCGACACCCGGGGCGAGCAGCAGCTCATTCTCTTCATCCGCGATCATGACGTCGCCGATGCAGGGCAGATGGTCTGAGATGTTCTGCGCCTCGCGATCGGTCCAGCTCTGAACCAGCACGCCACGAGGGCGGCAATATATGCGGTCGAGCCGCAGCAGCGGACAAGCCGATGGAAACGTCCGGTGGCGGGACCGATCCGGCAGGACGCGCGCCAGCACCCTGCGCACCGACCCCGGCCAGAACCAGTCGTTGAAATCGCCCAACAGCACAAACGGCGTCCGCTGGCCGATGATGTCAAGCAGCACCCGCACCTGGCGCTGACGTTCGCGAATGCTGAGCCCGAGATGGGTGGCTGCGACATGCAAGGCCCCGTACGGGGTCTCGATGCAGGCATGGATCGCGCGGCGCGGCTCGAATTCGCCATAGGATATGTCGCGCACCTCGGTGTCGCGCAGCGGCCAGCGGCTCATCAGCATCTGACCATATTCGCCATCCGCGGTCACGATGGACTTCGCGCCGATGCCGTAATGCCCGAGCGCTTCCTGCAGCATCGCAAACGGGTCGATCCCCGCCTGCCGTCGCGAATCCACTTCCTGCAGCGCGACCACGTCGGGATCGGCCCGCAGAATAAGCGCGACCACCTTCTGCAAGTCGAAGCGCGGATTGCGACCCAGCGCGCCATGGATATTCCAGGTCATGACGCGAATGGCGCGCCGCCGCTCCACACTCAAGAGGCACTTCCATATTTGGAAACGGCAGCCTGCAAGGCGGCGACCATCGCGATCCAGACCGCGATGAGCACGGCGACCGTGATGATGTCCGCCGTGGTGGGCGCCGTAAACAACCGCATGATCTGGCTGCCCAGAAGCGACATGACCACAAGGCCAGGGAGCAGTCCAAGCGTTGTGCCCACGACATAATGCCAGAGCCTTATTCCGCTCGCACCGGCAACCAGATTAACCAGCGTGAAGGGAGCAATCGGCACCAGCCGCACCGCGACAACCGCGATCAGGCCCTGCCTTGCGATCTTGTTGCGAATCTCCGTCAGTCTTTTGCCGAGCACGCTTTTCAGGGCGTCGCGGCCGACCGCAGCCCCGATCCCATAAGTGAGGATCGCGCTCGCCAGCGCACCAGCGAGCGCATAGCCGAAGCCGGTCCACGGACCGAAACTCGCGGCTGTCACGGCAATCAATATCGTCAGCGGAAAGGCCACGAGCCCGCCGACGACAAACGCCGCGACCACGGCAAAGGGCGCCCATGAGGTCTCGGCCACGTCTTCACTCCAATCCTGCAAGGCACCGGCATCAGCCAACTCTGCAAGCGGCGTGACATTCCAGGCGAGCGTCAGCAACAGCACCACCAGACCCGCTGCGACAAACTTCCAGGCCTTGCCTGAAAACACGCGCCTAGCAGATGTCCCACGTCCTCCTATCAACCAGCGCCATGACAGCGGCCGCGGCGGATCGGCAATGGCCTCGATATAGGCCCGCTCGATAGTATCGGGTTCGCCGTCGTCGATCGGGCGCAGCGCGTGGCCGTTGCGAGAGAGAATATCGGCGACCTGCGTGATCGAGCCGGTGTCGTCGAGCAATTCGGCAACGTCATGGGCGCTTGCGCCGCAATGCTCTCCAAGAAGCCGGTTCCGGAGTTCCCTGATCGCTGTGCGATCACGGTCGCTCCCTGCTTCGATCACGATATCGCATTCGGTATCGGTCCCCATCGAGCGGTTGTTCAGGTTGGCGGACCCGATACGCAGCAAGCGGTCGTCAACCGCCATCACCTTGGAATGCACCATCGTGTCGACACACTCGCCGTCCTGCCGGACCTCGGGATGCACGAACCGAACGCGGTCGAATACGCCCGCATCCTCTAGGATGCGGCGAAAGCGAATACGCCCGTTGCGCATCGTATGCGCCTCGATCCAGGAATCCGGTGTATTCGGCGCCACCAACACGGCTTCAAGGTCGCGGCGCTGTCGCATGCGCTGCGCGAGACGACGGGCGATGGAGTCACAGGTCATGAACTGGTTTTCGACATAAATCGTGCGCTCGGCGGCATCGATCATGTCGAGGAAGAGACGCTCGACCTCACGGATCTCCGGCGCGCCCTCGCGCTGTGGGTAAGTGCGCGCGATTCCGATATCGACATCGGTGAAATCAGGGGCGACGCTGTCCGGCCAGCAATCCGTCGCGACGGTCGGCATCTCCGGCTCCAGACACCGTGCCCGCCGCCACCGATCACGAAACAGATCGCCCAGCGCCTTCGCCGCCGCGCCATCCACCACTGCCTGGACATCGTGAAACGGGCGATAGGGATGGCCCGAAGGGTCGTGGCGCAGGTCGTTCTTCAGGTCGTGGTCGGGCGTATCCCAGCGCCGGATGGTCAGATCGAGCCCACCCGAATAGGCAACGGAATCGTCAACCACCACGATCTTCTGGTGCTGCGAGCAGCCAAGCGGCAGATCGTCGTCCAGACAAAAGCGGATCTGGTCGGGCGTCTTCCAGTTCAAGGACAGGGTCGGAAAAACCTCACGCTCCAGGGAATAGAGGACTGAGAAGTCCCACAACAGCAGATGTATTGTGAGGTCCGGCCGACGTTGCGCAATGGCGGAGAGAAATTCCGCGAGCGTCTCCGGCAGGCCGTCATCGGGTTTTCCGGATGCTCCGACAAGGCGCATGCGGCTGTCGATATCCCAGCCGGCGATATAGACGCAGTGTTGCGCTTTGAGCAGGCTCTCGCGCAACGCCGCGAAATAGGCCGCGCCATCGACCAGCATGGCGGCACGGCCGGCGCGCTCCACGCGCCAGACATTCCTGTTCTTGCGCAGCAGACTGGTCGGCATGGCAGGCGTTCACGTTCGTGTGGAACAGGAAAACGCCGCGATGCAGCAGAGGTTCCGTCAGGGCCCTCAATCCATTTCGTTTCCGGGCATGATCCACGGCTCGGCGACGCCCGCCGATCGCCATTCCTGCCACGCCGGAAGCGCAATCATTGCCGCCATATAGGCTTCGCAGGCCGCCCCAACGCCAATCTCGTAGCTCGCAAAGCGCGACACCACCGGGGCATACATCGCGTCGGCCGCACTGAAGCGTCCGAACAGGAACGGTCCCCCCTCCCCGAATCGTATCCGGCAATCGGTCCAGATATCCGAAATCCGCGTCACGTCGGCATCGACCTCGGCGGTCAAGTCGCGCTTCTTGGTGCGGCGCATGTTCATCGGGCAATACCGCCGCAGCGGACCGAACCCCGCATGCATTTCGGCCGAGACCGCGCGGGCATGCGCGCGCGCTTTCGGATCGGACGGCCAGAGCTGCGCCTTCGGAAAGCGCTCGGCGACGTGTTCGAGGATCGCGAGCGATTCCCAGATCGTCATGTCGCCGTCGATCAGAACCGGCACCTTGCCGGTGGGCGAATATTTCAGAATGCGCTCGCGGCTGCCCGGCTCATAGAGCGGGATCACCTCCTCCTCGAACGCGATCCCGGCATGGCGCATGGCGATCCACGGCCGCAACGACCAGGACGAATAGTTTTTGTTACCGAGAATGAGCTTCAACGCCATCGGGTCCTCCGGGAAAGAACGGCGATGATTGCGGCCCCGGCGTGCAAGCTCAAGTCAATTCCACTCATGGACGTCATCATTGCGATGAATGCTGGGGGTGACGCGCGGCAATTCGCATGATGCTGGCCGAACGTCACGTACGTGTCACCGGCGCTCGCTAACCGGAGATCGGATCGGCCATCCGGCCACACACCGTATCGCACCGGGATTCTTGCCATGATGCAACGCCGCGCATTTCTCAAAATCGGCACCGCCGCTGCCATCGGCACACTGGCCGCCCCCACCATTCTCCGCGCCCAGTCGCGCCCGGTGATCAAGGTGGGTCTCGGGCCGCAGCAGCCGACCCAGGCCGACACCAAGCGGGTGTGGGAGCCGATCTACAAACTGGTCTGCGACCGGGCCGGTGCCGATCTGCACCTGAATGTTGCCAACGACTGGGCCGGCATCGCCGTCGCCATCGCCAATGAGCAAGTCGACGTCGCCCAGATGGGCCCATGGGGCTATGTGCTGGCCAAGGCCAATGGCGGCGCGCGACCGATCAACATGATGCTGGTCAACGGCAACCCCTATTACAAGGCGCTGATCGTCGGCCGCCCCGACCTCAAAATCGCGTCCTTCCCCGACGGCGCCAAGGGCCTGTCGATGCAGATGCTGGATTCCGGCTCGACCTCGGGCTGGCTGGTGCCGACCTACTTCCTGCGACAGCGCGGGATCGAGCCCAAGACCTTCTTCGGCCGCTACGCCGAAGGCGCGTCGGCCGCTGCCGCTCAGATGGCAACGATCAACGGCCAGGTCGATCTCGCCACCGGCTGGGACACGCATCGCAATACCATGATCAAGAACGGCATGATGAAGGCCGATTCCAATCAAGTGATCTGGGAATCCGACCCGTTGCCGAATGAATGCGTGGTGGTGCGCAAGGGTCTTGATCAGGCGCTTGCCGACCGGCTGCAGACCGCCTTCAACAGCCTCTCCGAGGACGAAAAGAAGCTGTTGCCGCCGCCCTATAGCGGGTTCATCTCCACCACCCATCAGCCCTATGAGGTCCTGGAAAAGATGGGTCGCGAACTCGGCGTGCTGAAGGTGTCGTCGTAGCCGATGTGGGAGCTTCGGCGCTCTCCTCCGACGCGCGGTCCGAATGGACACTACATCGAGCCGCGCGTCCCCCTCACCTCCGCCCCGATGCTGATGCGGTTCGCACTCGTATTGGCGTGCGCCATCGCCTTCGCGGTCTGCCTTAAACTGTCCGAGGTCAATATCGCGCAGCTCGTGAGCGGGTTGCCGCGCCTGTTCCTGTGGCTCGCCAAGTCGTGGCCGCCCTACACCCACGATCTCGGCACCTTCTGGCTGCGCGCCGCCGAGACCGTCGCGATCGCGACTGTTGGCACCGTGTTTGCGACTCTCTTTGCGTTTCCGCTCTCGATCTTTATCGCGCGCAACACTACACCGTCCCTCGCTTTGTCGCTGCCGGTACGGCTGATCGTCAACGCATTCCGCGGTGTCGACACCGTGGTGTTCGCGCTCCTTTTCGTCGCCGCCGTGGGGCTTGGCCCCTTTGCCGGCGTTCTCGGCATGATCGTGCATTCGATGGGCGTCATCGCCAAGCTCAACAGTGAGGCGATCGAAACCATACCGAATGCGCCGCTCGAAGCCGCCGCGATGACCGGTGCGAACCGCACCAAGGTCGTCTCCTACGCGCTGTTGCCGTCGGTGCTGCCGAACCTTGCATCGGTCTCGCTCTATCTCTGGGAAGCCAATGTGCGGACGTCGACCATTCTGGGTATTGTCGGCGCCGGCGGCATCGGCATCGAGATCAAGGCAGCCATCGATCTGCTCGATTTTCCGAAGCTGCTCACTCTGACCGTCATTGTCCTGATCATGGTGACCGCGATCGATCAGTTCAGCGCCTGGCTGCGGCGGAGACTGGTGTGAACATCCTGGTCGATCCGGATGCCTCCGTACGCGCGACGGCTCCGGCCCTCGAACTGACCGGCGTCACCAAGCGCTACGGCGACACGATTGCGATCGACGATGTCAGCCTGACTGTGCATCCCGGTGAAGTCGTGGTGCTGCTCGGGCCAAGCGGTGCCGGCAAGTCCACCATCTTTCGCTGCGTCTCGGGCCTGGTGGGCGTCGATGCCGGACAGGTCTGCGTCTTTGGCCGCGACCTGAGCCAGTTGAGCCGGCGCGAACTCGGCCGCCAGCGCCGGGCCATCGGACTGATCTTCCAGCAATTCAATCTGACCGGCCGGATGAACGCACTCGGCAATGTGCTGGCAGGACGGCTCGGCCATGTCGCGACCTGGCGCGTGGTGCTGCGGGCCTTTCCGCAATCCGATCGCCAGATCGCGCTCGCGGCCCTCGACCGCGTAGGCCTGATCGACAAGGCCTATCAGCGTGCCGACAGCCTGTCCGGCGGACAGCAGCAGCGTGTCGCCATCGCCCGTGTGCTGGCGCAGCAAAGCAGGCTCATTCTCGCCGACGAGCCGGTTGCGAGCCTCGATCCCGCGGCAGCGGAGAATGTTCTCTCGGTGCTGCGTGAAGTGGCGCGTGAACGCGGCATCGCCGTGCTGTGCAGCCTTCACCAGACCGACCTCGCCCGACGCTTTGCCGACCGCATCGTTGCGTTGCGGTCCGGCGTTGTCGTTATGAATCGTCCGGCCCATGCCGTGCAGGCGCCGGAACTCGACACCATCTACCGCGCGGCCTGAGGCCACATGCTGATCGCCCAGATGTCCGATCTTCACGTCACCTCCGACGGACGTGACGTCTGCGGCGTGGTTCCGACCAACACGATGGCGAAACGCGCGGTGGCGGCGATCATGCGCCTGTCGCCCCGTCCCAATCTCGTGATCGTCAGCGGCGACCTGACCGAACACGGCGATCCTGCGGACTATGACGCGCTTGCCTCGTTAATCGCGCCGCTGCCGATGCCGGTCTATGCGGTGCCGGGCAATCACGACCGCCGGGAGGCAATGCGTGCAGCATTGGCGCGCGCAGGCTACCTGCCGCAAACAGGCCCGCTCAACTTCACGATCGATGCGGGACCGCTGCGCCTGATCGGCCTCGACAGTCTTGTCGAGGGTGAGAGCCACGGCGCATTGCTGCCGGAGACCCTCGACCATCTCGACCGCGCTCTGGCCTCAGCCCCCGATCGTCCGTCCCTTATCGTGCTGCATCACCCGCCGTTCGACTGTGGGATCGCGCATATGGATGGAATCCGGCTGCTCGACGGCGCAGAGGATCTCGGCCGGATCGTGTCCGGCCATCGGCAGGTGCAGCGGATTGTTACCGGCCACGTTCACCGGCCCGTGCTGTTCATGTTTGCCGGCATCCCCTGCCAGATCGCCCCATCGGTGGCGCATCAGGTTGCGCTCGATCTGAGCGCGGACGGTGCCGCGATGTTCAACCTCGAGCCGCCGGCCATGCTGCTGCACCGATGGGATGAGGCGCACAGCCTTGCGACCCACATGGCCTATGTCGACCCGGCTCCCGGCCCGTACCGGTTCTGACTCTTACTTTTGCTTGGGCTCCGGCTCCTCGACCGGGCCACCGGCCTTCTTCCAGGTGCCGAAACCGCCCCGGATATGCGCAACCGGTTTCAGCCCCATCGTCTTCGCCGTATGGGCGGCCAGCGCCGAGCGCATGCCGCCGGCACAGAAAAACACATACGTCTTGTCCTGCGCGAAGACCGGCTTGTGATACGGGCTCTCGGGATCGATCCAGAATTCCAGCATGCCGCGGGGGCAGTGAAACGCGCCCGGGACTTTACCCTCGCGCTGCAATTCGCGGATGTCGCGGATGTCGACCAGCAGCACGTCGTCCTTGCCATGCAGGCCAATGGCCTGGTCGACCGAAAGATTCTCAATGTGCTTTTCGGCTTCCTCGACAAGCGACTTGACGCTGGTAGAGATGCTTTGGGTCATGTGTGCCCTTCTCCGATTGCGCTGTAGCTTCCAGAATCACGGCTGGCGTTCAAGCCAAAACAAAAGCGGCGCGGAAACGCCGCGCCGCCGTAATCAGCATTGACCACTCAGGACTACATCGCGACGTAGACCGCGACCACCACGACGACAAGAAGCGCTCCCCCCGTCCACAGGGCGGTGGACAGCATAGATTCGTGGGGTTGCTGTGGTTGCTGAGTCTGGTCTTGTGCCATAGGCCGTCTCCTCGTTCTTGCTGCGGAGGGCCACTGCAAGGAGCGCGTGGCTCCACCGCAGTCCATACTACGACTTTAGTCTAACGACTCTTTTGGGACATGAACACAATTTTTGGTTGCATTTGCGCGGATGCAACAATTCACGAGGATAGCAGCTGAGCTCCCACAACCGAGAGGCCCATGTCCCTGTTCACGATCCCCGATCTGTTCGCCCTCTCCTTCTTTATCGTCTGCTGGCTCGGCTATGCGCTGGTGCTGGAATGGACCAAGCATGGAGAAACCGGCCTTAACGCGCGCATGCACATCTATCGCGACGGCTGGATGCAACAGATGCTGCGTCGCGACATGCGCATGGTCGATGCCCAGATCATGGCGTCGCTGCAGAACGGCACCGCGTTTTTTGCATCGACCTCCTTGATCGCGGTCGGCGGCACGCTGACCATTCTGCGCACGACCGACGATCTCATCACCATCGTGTCGACGCTGCCGTTTGGCGTTCAGACCACGCGCATGCTGTGGGAGATCAAGACCATCGGACTGGCCGTGATCTTTGTCTATGCGTTCTTCAAATTCGCCTGGTCGTACCGGCTCTACAACTACGTTGCGATTATGATCGGAGCGATGCCGCCGTCGACCGAAAAGGACGAGCCCGAGGCGAAGCGGCATGCGGTCAGGACCAGCCGGCTGTGCGAATCGGCCGGACGGCATTTCAACCGCGGTCAGCGCGCGTTCTTCTTCGCGCTCGGCTATCTGGGATGGTTCGTGTCGCCGTGGCTGCTGTTTGCGACCACGGCTGCCATCGTTGTGGTGATGTGGGGCCGGCAGTTCACCTCCGACGCCAGCAAATCGGTGGCGGCGGAATGATCAGTCGAGCGCGATCACAATCCATGCGCACGACACCAGCATCACCGACAGCCCGGTCGCGACGTTGAGAAGCAGAAGCTCGCGCTTCTGGCGCTGCGCCTCGGCATCCGCAACCTCATGGTCGAGGCCTTCGCTGATCCCGGGAATCTCCGAAATTCCGTCGACCGGTATAACGCGCGCCTGTTTCCGCATCCCCGAGCCCTCCGCTCTCACGAATCGAAGTCTCGGCCAAAATGTTTTCGAATTGGTAACCGTAACGGGGCGTTAAGGTCGGCAATTGTCTTTCGTCGTGTCGCAGCCGCCGGTCATGCGCGGGCCAGGGAACAATTCACTGGTCCGCCCGGTCAGCCAGTAAACGATCAGCCCGACCCATTCGCGCATCGCCGTGTCGGTGCGGGCCAGCCCCGCTCCGAGCGAGCCGAACGGTGCGGCGAGGTCCGCTGCACCCCGTGTCCGGAAATCCACCGGGTGGGCCTCAACCGGAAAACCGGCTTTGCGGAAAATGCCGACCGACCGCGGCATGTGATGCGCCGAGGTCACCAGCAACCAGCGTTCGGCCGGTTTCGGCTGCACCAATTCCTTGGTGAGGACGGCGTTCTCGACCGTGTTGCGGGCGCGCTTTTCCAGGGTGACGCGATGGCGGGGAATGCCGAAGCTCTCGAACAGGTCGTTGACAAAATCGGCCTCGGTCGCGCCCCCGAACAGCCGGCCGCTGCCGCCGGTAAAGACGATACGCGCGGACGGATGCTCGCGCGCAAGCTTCGCCACCGCCGTCATCCGCTCCGCGGCCTCGTTGAGCGCAATGTCCTGGCGCGCGGCCGATACATCGGGAGAGACGGCGCCGCCGAGCACCACGATGCCGTGCGGCGAGCCACGTTTCGGATCCCATTTCGGGAAGCGCTCTTCCAGTGGCAGCATCAGCGCATTGCCAACCGGCGCGATGCCGACAATCACCAGCAGCAGGATCGCGCCGATCAGAAGTCCCTGACCGAACCTGCGAAAGCGCGTGTTCATGAGCAGAATGCCCGCCAGCGCCAGCAGCAGCAGAAGATTGGATGGCAGAGCGAAAAAGCCGAGAATTTTCGACAGCCCGAACATCGCTATTTCTTTTCAGTCCGGTCCATCGCCCGCACTACTTTTTCTGCCGCTCGGCTTCGTAGCGCTTCCGGGTTTCCTCGTTCATCGGGTAAAGGCCGGGCAGCTTCACGCCCTTCTCCACCTCGCGGACCACCCATTCCTCATAGGCCTCGTGTTCCGCGCCCTCCTTCGCGATCGCCTCGACCAGCGCCTGCGGAATCACCACCGCGCCATCGTCGTCGGCGACGATGATGTCATTTGGAAAGATCGCGCAGCCGCCGCAGGCGATCGGTTCGTTCCAGCCGACGAAGGTCAGCCCGTTGACCGATGCGGGCGCGGCAATGCCGGCGCACCAGAGCGGCAGCCCGGTCTTGAGGATGCCGGTCTTGTCGCGCATCACGCCATCGGTGATCAGCGCTTGCACGCCGCGCTTGACCATGCGCATCACGAGAATGTCGCCGAAAATCCCGGCATTGCGCACGCCCATCGCATCGGCGATCGCGATGCAGCCTTCCGGCATCTCCTCGATCGCCGCCCGCGTCGAGATCGGTTTGCCCCAGCTCTCCGGCGTCGCAAGATCTTCGCGCACCGGAACGAAGCGCAGCGTGAAGGCCGGTCCCACGACGCGTTTGCCGCCAGGGACTAGCGGCATCGGTCCGCGCATCCAGCTGTGACGGATGCCGCGCTTGAGCAGGATCGTCGTGATGGTGCCGGTGGTGATGTTGCGCAGGTCGTCGAGCGCGCTCATTGGCATTTTCCTTTGGATCAGGCCGGGCCGAGATGCAGTCGCTGGTCGCGCCGCCGCAGATACATGATGAACGGTATCGACAGCAGCACCATCCAGGCCTTGCCCACCACCTGTCCGGCCAGGAAATCCAGCGAACCGAAGGCAAGCCACAGAAACACGATCGAATCCACGACCAGACCCACCATGCTCGACGCGACCACAGCCGCGATGAAGCGGCGCTCCTGGAGCGGCGTATAGACCGCGAGGTCGGCGAATTCGGAGATCAGGAACGCGGCCGCTGAAGCGGTGATGAGCGAGAGCGGCGCGACCAGCCCCGAGAGGCCGGCACCGATCAGGATCGCAGCGACGGCGGCGGCAACGCCGAGCCGCCGATGCAGCAGATCGCGCAACACGAGTGCGATGCCAACCATCAGCACCCCAGACGGCGCCATCAGCCCGGGCGCCACGGGAATGAGGCACGGTCCGTCACGCGTGCAAACGCTGCCGACGTTATAGATCATCCAATTGGCCACCGGGATGGTCAGGCAGAACAGCAGAAAAAACACCGAGCCTTCGACCCAGCGGCGTGTTTCGTTGGTCATTGACGTTCGCATTCCTGTTTCCACTTCGCGTAGCCGGCCGCGCGCAATTCGCAGGCCGGACATTCGCCGCAGCCATAGCCCCATTCATGACGGCGCGAGCGGTCGCCGCGATAGCAACTATGCGTCAGCTCAATGACCGCCTGCACCAGCCGCTCGCCACCGATCTCCTGCGCCAGCGCGAAGGTGGCGGCCTTGTCGATCCACATCAGCGGCGTATGCACCACGAATCGGCGGTCCATGCCAAGCGTCAGCGCAACTTGCATTGCCTTGATGGTGTCGTCGCGACAATCCGGGTAGCCGGAATAGTCGGTTTCGCACATGCCGGCGACCAGATGCCGGGCGCCGCGGCGGTAGGCCAGCGCCGCTGCAAAAGTGAGGAAAACCAGATTGCGGCCCGGCACGAAGGTCGTCGGCAGACCGTTATCCGCCATTTCGATTGCAACATCACGCGTCAGCGCGGTATCCGACATCTGCCCGAGCGATGCGAGGTCGATCATATGGTCGTCGCCGAGACGCTGCGCCCAGCGCGCATCGAGTCCGCCCAACGTATCGCGCAACGCCGGCCTGACCTCCAACTCCACAGCGTGTCTCTGACCATAATGGAAGCCGACGGTTTCGACCGTTTCGAAGCGCTGCAAAGCCCAGGCCAGACAGACCGTCGAGTCCTGCCCCCCGGAAAACAGAACCAGAGCGATTTCGCCGCTCAGTCCCATTTCGGCGACCAGGCCCAGTCGACCAGTCGCCCGCCGGCATGCGCGAGACCCCCGATCTCAGCCATTTCCGCCTCGGTCAGGCTGAAATCGAAGATCGCAATATTCTCCGCAAGCCGTTCGACCTTGCTGGAGCGCGGGATCGCACCGACACCCTGCTGCACGAGCCAGCGCAGCGAGACCTGTGCGCCGGTCTTGCCATACGGCTGGCCGATGCGGGTCAGCACGGAATCGCTTTTGGTACTGCCCTTGGCGATCGGCGAATAGGCCACCGCCGCCATGTCATGGGCGCGGCACGCGGCAAGAACCTTGGACTGATCGAGGTAGGGATGAAATTCGAACTGGTTGCAAACCAGGCGATCGTCCGAGAGGCGGCTCGCCTCTTCGAGCAGCGCCACCGTATAATTGGAGACGCCGATATTGTGCACCAGACCATCGCGCTTGACCCCGACGAGCGCGTCGATGGTCTCGGCAAGCGGGATACCCTTGTTCGGCCAATGCAGCAGCAGCAGGTCGATCTCGCCAAGCCGCAACGCGCCGATGGATTCTTTCACCGATCGGACCAGCAGCATCGGTGCGAGATTGTCGGGTGCGACCTTGGTGGTGACGAAGACCTCCTCGCGCTTGATACCCGAGGCGCGGATGCCCTCGCCCACCTCGCGCTCGTTGCCGTACATCTGCGCGGTGTCGAAATGCCGGTAGCCTAATCGCACCGCCTGCTCGACGATGCGCGCGCAATCGCGCCCCCGCAATTCCCAGGTTCCAAGGCCGATAGCGGGAATATGGGCGCCCTTGGCGTCGAGATACATCATCGCGGTTCAGCTATCCCATTTCGGCGATTGGGCGGGCTTCACGATGCGCCCATCCGGCTCGGCGAGATTGCGGATGGCCGTCATCTCCGATTCCGCCAGCATGAAATCGAATATGTCGACATTGGCCTTGAGCTTTTCCGGCGTCGCGGTGCGCGGTATCGGGATCACACCTTCCTGCACCAGGAAGCGGAGCGCGATCTGTGCCTCGCTCTTGTTGTGCGTCTTGGCGATGCGTTCCAGCACCGCGTTGCCCGGGATTCGTCCGCGGCCCAGCGGGCAATAACCGGTCACCGAAATACCGCGGCCCTTGCAATAGGCAAGGATAGTGCGGTGATCGAGAAACGGATGCGTTTCGATCTGATTGTTGACGATCGGCTCGTCGGCGATCTTCTCGGCTTCTTCCAGGAGCGCCATTGTGAAATTGGCGACGCCGATATGGCGGGTCTGTCCGTTTCGCTTGGCCTTGCATAAGGCGGGTATATAGACCGACGGCGGGATGTCGGAATTTGGCCAGTGGATCAGCAGCAGATCCACATGCGGAAAGCCGAGCCGTTTCAGGCTGCTTTCAACAGACGCCTCGAAGTCGCCCGGCGCAAGGTCCAGGTGACGGACCTTGGTGGTCAGAAAAATCTCGTCGCGCGACACGCCGGACTTGCGGATTCCCTCCCCGACCTCGGCCTCGTTGTCGTAGAAGACGGCGGTGTCGATATGCCGGTAGCCCATTTTCAGGGCAGCGGCGACCGCCTCGACGCAGACGTCGCCCTTCAGCGTCATCGTGCCGAGCCCAATGGCCGGAATCCGCGCACCCTTCACTTCGACCACTGGAACCATTCCGCACGCCCCCTCTTTCAGTCGCGCGGGAGAATGCCGTGCCGGACGGCCGCTGCCAAGCGTGGCTGCGCACCGCCCGGGAAAACTCAATCAATCGGCAAGTGCGATGGCCACAGATCGCGCCATGGGAGTGGTCGGACGCCCGATCAAACTGCTCAATTGCCGTCCGTCATCGAAGAGCGAATCGCTCGCAGCCTTCGCGTCGCTTTCAGCAATCAACCCGGCAAACGCTTCCGGTAGACCGGCATTCTGCAAGGTAGCCTTGTATTCGGGTTCCGGCAGATCCCTGTAGATCACCGGCTTGCCGGATTGGCGCGCGATCTCGGCTGCATAATCCGAAAGGGTAAAACCGGTGTCGCCCGCAAGCTCGTAGATTTTTCCAGCCTGACTTTCGCGACTTGCGAGGATTGCCGCCGCGGCGGCAGCGTAGTCGGCGCGTGCGGCGGACGAAATTCGGCCGTTTTGCGCCGAGCCAAGCACCGCCCCGTGGTGAAGCACTGCGGCGACATTGCCGGTATAGTTCTCCGAGTACCAGCCATTGCGCAGGAACACGAACGGGGTTCCGGAAGCACGGATCAATGCTTCGGTTTCGCGATGTTCCTTCGCGAGATCCATCGGACTCTTGTCGGCACGAAGTATGCTCGTGTAGGCGATGAGTTCTACGCCGGCCGCCTTTGCCGCCTCGATCACATTGCGATGCTGGGGCACGCGCCTTCCGACCTCGCTCGATGAAATCAGAAGCAGCTTGTCGACACCCTGAAGTGCCGTCCTCAGGCTGGCAGGGTCGTCATAATTGGCGGTGCGCAGTTCGACGCCGCGGTCCGCGAGGTCCTGGGCTGCAGCCGTATTGCGGACCAGACCGATCACGCGAACGGCAGGTGCCCGCGTGAGCAGATCGGCAATGACGAGCCGCCCCAATTGGCCTGTCGCGCCGGTGACGGCGATGGTTTCGAAAGTTGTCATTGTTAGACTCCAGGTCTATATTTGAGACCTTGTCCACTTATGAGACTTGTTCGGATTGTGGAAGGAGGCAGATTTTCGTGACCGGGTTACGCGCCAATAACCTCCGCCTTGCTCATGAGAGTCTGGCCAAGCGGTTCGACGCCTGGAGCGGCATGAAATTCGATCCCGCCCGCTGCCCGGTAAGAAGTATTCTGGACCACCTCGGCGACAAATGGACGACGCTGATCGTGGTCGTGCTGGCGCTCAAGCCCCATCGATTCAGCGAGATCCGCCGTGCAATCCCGGATATTTCCAAACGCATGCTGACACAGACGCTACGTGACCTTGAACGCGATGGGCTGATCGCGCGCCGCGTGTTTCCGACCAAACCGCCGAGCGTCGACTATCGTTTGACCGAACTCGGAGAGTCGCTGCTCGAACCCCTCGTCGCATTGATCGGCTGGGCCGAGAAAACCCAGACCAAGATCGCAGCGGCGCGCACAGCCTACGATGCGGCAGATGCGGCGTGAGACTGAAGGGCTTTCCAGCTAATGCTTTTTGCCGAGAACTTCGAACGCCACGGCGGGTGCGCCCTCGATGACGCGCAGCAGCGCACGCGCAGGACCGCGCGGCGAGCGCTTGCCCTGCTCCCAGTTTCGCACCGTCTCGACCGGCACACCGATGCGGGAGGCGAACTCCGCCTGGGTCATGCGCGCCGCTGCACGGATGGCGCGAGCGTAAGCGGCATCGCCTCCGGCGGGACCGGGCGCCGCGGTCGCGGTGAACTGTGGAAAATGGCTGGTCTCGGACACCGTCCGTTCGCTGCCATCGGGAAGAATTTCGACGATGCGGCCGTCGGCCTTGAGGCGCAATCGCAGATCGGGCTTTCCAGTCATGCCCGTATGATCCACGCAATCGTTCAATGAACCATTAACGCAGCGGCCCGGCGACTGCGTGCATGACGATCCGCAATGTCTACGTCATCGTTTGATCATCTTGTCTTCTCGAAAATCTCGCGTCCGATCAGCATGCGGCGGATCTCACTGGTGCCGGCGCCGATCTCGTACAGCTTGGCATCGCGCAACATCCGGCCGGCCGGAAATTCGTTGATATAGCCGTTGCCGCCGAGCGTCTGGATCGCTTCCAGCGCCATCTGCGTCGCGCGCTCCGACGCGAACAGGATCGCACCCGCGGCATCCTCACGCGTGGTGCGGCCCTCGTCGCAAGCCTTCGCCACCGCATAGACGTACGATTTCGCAGCGTTCATGCCGACATACATGTCTGCAATCTTGGCCTGCATCAGCTGGAAGCGGCCGATCGACTGGCCGAACTGCTTTCGATCGTGAATGTAGGGGATCACCAGATCGATCGCCGCCTGCATCAGCCCGAGCGGACCGGCGGCGAGGACCACGCGTTCGTAATCGAGCCCGGACATCAGGATGTTGACGCCGTTGCCGACGGCGCCGAGCACATTCTCCTCCGGCACCTCGCAATCCTGGAACACGATTTCCCCGGTATCGGAGCCGCGCATGCCGAGCTTGTCGAGCTTCTGGGCGGTGGAAAAGCCCTTGAACTTCTTCTCGACCAGAAAGGCGGTCATGCCGCGCGCGCCGGCGGTCGCGTCGGTCTTGGCATAGACCACGATGGTGTCGGCGAGCGGACCGTTAGTGATCCACATCTTGGAGCCATTCAGGATGTATTTAGTGCCCTTCTTGTCGGCGCGGGTGCGCATCGACACCACGTCGGAGCCCGAACCCGGCTCCGACATCGCGAGCGCGCCCACATGCGCGCCGGAAATCAGCTTGGGCAGATAGCGCTTCTTCTGATCGGCACTGCCGTTCCTGCGGATTTGGTTCACGCAGAGATTGGAATGCGCGCCGTAAGACAGACCGACCGAACCCGAGGCGCGCGAAATCTCCTCCATCGCGACGCAATGTTCGAGATAGCCGAGCCCGGACCCGCCCAGTTTCTCCTCGACCGTGATGCCCAGAAGGCCAAGCTCGCCGAGCTTCGGCCACAGGTCGCGTGGAAACTCATTCTTCCGATCGATCTCCTCGGCGCGCGGCGCAATCTTCGCCTGCGAGAAACGGCGCACACTGTCACGCAACATGTCGACGTCTTCGCCGAGCCCGAAATCGAAACCGGTCCAGGTGTTGGATATCATCGCCGCTGCTCCACCCTATCCGCGCGCTTCTGCGGGCGCGTCAGAGGTATTCTCCAGACAGATCATGGTCGCCAGCATGCGTGCAATCAACTTCGTTTCCGCACCCCGCTCGGCATCCACATCCACTTCCACGATGGTCAGGGTCCGGCCCGGGCGCAACACCCTGCCCCTGGCGACAAACCGCTCTCCGACCGCAGGCGACATCAGATTGATCTTGAGTTCGACGGTCAGAGGCGCCGAGCCTTCCGGCATCAGCGAATAGGCGGAAAATCCGGCCGCGGTATCGGCCAGCGCGGTGGTGACCCCGCCGTGCAGGAAGCCGCGCTGCTGGCACAGATCCGGCCGCGCTTTCAGCGCCACCGCACAGGCTCCGGGCGAGAGCGAAGCGATTTCGCCGCCGATCAGGGTCATAAAGGGTTGCCGCGCGAAGCTTTCGCGCACGCGCGTTTCCCAAAGCGGATGACGGGGTTTGAACGCGGTCATAGCTGTGCCCTCGCTTGACCCATACGGTAGCGTATGTTTCAATACGGGACCGTATGGAGGGAGTCAAGTCAGTGGCGCGAACCAAAGACGCTCTGGCGAAAGCTGGCCCGCGCTCGGGTCCGCTGGATGCGGCGGCGTGGGTCGCGGCCGCGCTCGATGTGCTTGCGACCGACGGAATCGACGCCGTCCGGGTCGAACCGCTGGCCAAGGCACTCGCGGTCACCAAAGGCAGTTTTTACTGGCACTTCGTCGACCGCCGCGCCTTGATCGACGCCATGCTGGCGCAATGGGCGCAGGGGCGCATCGTCGCGATCCGCGAGCAGGCGCCGGGTGATGGCGACCCGGCGCTGTCGCTCCGCCGGCTGGTCGATCTTTACACCAAGCGCGGCAATACGCGCGGCCTTGCCATTGAGCTTGCGATCCGCGCCCTCGCCCGCAACGACGAGACCGCGGCGCGCACTGTCCAAATCGTCGACAGCGAGCGGCTGCATCTGGTCGCAGCCCTGTTCGAGCGGCTGGGCTGGACGGAGCGCGAGGCATCAGCTCGCGCGGTGATGCTCTACGCCTACCTCTTTGGCCAGAGCCTGCTCGATCCGAAATCGGTCAGAGCCGCCGATACCGGCATCGCGCTCGACGCCCTGCTGTCGCCGCCGAATTAGCTAGCCAAGACCGAACCAGAGCGTCGCGATCCCGAGAAAAGCAAAAAAGCCGACAACGTCCGTGACGGTTGTCACAAACGGCCCCGAGGACACCGCGGGATCGACGCCGAGTTTTGTCAGCACCAGCGGGATCACGATCCCGCCGAGCGCCGCCGCGGCGAGCACCGTCAGCATCGCAAGTCCCATGACTGGGAACAGGTCGCCGATATTGAACCACGCGGCTGCGACCGCGCCGATAATGATGGCAAAGCCGATACCGTTGAAGATGCCGACCAGCAGTTCGCGGCGCACCACACGCCATGCATTGGCATCCGACAATTCGCGGGTCGCAAGCGCGCGCACCGCAACCGTCATGGTCTGGGTTCCGGCATTGCCGCCCATCGACGCCACGATCGGCATCAGCACAGCGAGCGCCACCATCTTTTCGATCGAATTCGAAAATTGCCCGATCACCCAGGCGGCAACCAGCGCGCATCCCAGATTGGCGAGCAGCCAGGGAAAGCGCGCCTTCACGATGTCCCAGACCGAGTCGGAGAGTTCCTCGTAGGCGCTGACGCCGCCCAGCGCTTTGATATCCTCTTCGGCTTCCTGCTCGATCACGTCGACGATGTCGTCGAAGGTGATCACGCCGACCAGCCGGTCGCCCTCATCCACCACCGGCGCCGCGACAAGGTTGTAGCGCTCGAATTGCCGCGCCACTTCTTCCTGATCTTCGGTCGCGCGGACCCGGCGGCGGTCCTCGTCCATCAGGTCGATCACAGGCACCGGCCGCTTGGCCCGCAGCAGCCGGTCGAGCGCGACCGCACCGAGAAATCTGCCGGCCGGATCGACGATGTAGAGTTCGTAGAAGCGATCCGGCAGGTCCGCAGTCTCCCGCATATAGTCGATGGCCTGACCGACATTCCAGTCCGGAGGAACAGCGATGAACTCGGTCTGCATCCGCCGCCCGGCGGATTCTTCCGGATAAAGGAGACTCCGTTCGAGCGCGATACGCTCGGCCGCAGGCAGCTGGTTCAGGATGTCGACCTGATCCTGCCGGTCGAGGTCCTCCAGAATGTACACGGCATCGTCGGAATCGAGATCGCGCACGCCCTCGGCAACGGTCGCCGGCTTCAGTTCCTCGAGAATTTCGCCGCGCACCGTGTCATCGACTTCGGTCAGCGCCGAAAAGTCGAAGTCCTTGCCCATCAGCTCGATCAGCTGGGGCCGCAATTCCGGATCGAGCGCTTCAAGCAAATCGCCGGTGTCGGCTTCATGCAGATCGCCGACGAGATCGTTCAGGACCGCGCTGTCATGGTGGCGAATGGCATCGGTAACGCGGTCCAGAAGCTCGACCCGGATGGCACCGGTCTCGTCGCGGAAGGAATTGGCGCTCACGTCCGGATCGGCATGATCCGTTCCCGCCTCGTGCGCGTCCTGCCCGGCCATGTTTTCCCCACAACGCGCCGCCCCAGCACCGATGCCACTGACGCCATCGGCCGCTTGTAGGCGCGGTGCTTGTCAGTGACAACAATGAGATGCGCCCGGATCCTGCCAGGCGCGAGCGCTCTCAACAGGTTCCCGCCGCGCGCTGTCTTCGCTCCCGGCCGCAGCCTCAGGGTTGCCCGGCGGTTAACGCTGCCGCGCCAATCCGCGCGAGACGAATGAGCGTTCCGTTCACCGTCGCCCTTAGCCGAAACGCAATTCAAATCTGCGACAGTCGGCCGGCCAAGAGTCCAGCCCACGTCTTACCAAAATCCTGCCAAGCGTTCCGCGAGCCGACATCATGCCCAACAGCGAGCACGTCCAATCCATATTGTCGCGCGGTGTCATCACCGCGGACGACATTCTCACACTGCGTCATCGCGTGTTCTGGAAGGGCGTCGTCACCGAAGCCGATGCCGAACTTGCCTTTCTGCTCAACGAGCGTCTCCATGACGAAGCCGACGCGGCCTGGCCCGGATTCTTCGTCGAGGCGCTGACCGACTACGTCGTCACCCAGGCGCAGCCCTCCGGCTATGTCTCCGATGAGAATGCCGCCTGGCTGATGCAGCGGATCGGACGCTCGGGCCATGTCGATACCGCTTGCGAGCTTGAATTGCTGATCAAGGTGCTCGAACGCTCGCAGCAAAGCCCCGTGGGCCTCGTGCGTTTCGCGCTCGAGCAGGTCAAGATCGGCGTGATCACCGGCGCAGGCACGGTCGGCGCCCGAAGGAAGTGCAATGTCGGCACGGTCGAGGATCACGAGACCGAATTGGTACGGCGGATTCTCTACGCGTTCGGCGGCGACGGGAACATCGCGATCACACGGCCCGAAGCCGAGATCCTGTTCGACATCAACGACGCAACCCATCACCCCTTCAACGATCCGTCCTGGTCGGATCTGTTCGTCAAAGCCGCAGCCAATTTCCTGATGGCGGCGTCCGGCTATCAGGTGCCCTCGCGCCAGGAAGCGCTGCGGCGCGAAGCCTGGCTCGACGAACCGCCTGCGGGCGTGACCGGATTCATGCGGCGCATGGTGTCGGGCGGCGTGGGCGCGGTCCGCGATGCCTATCGCGAACCGGATGAAGCGGACCTCGCTATGCGAGAGCAGCGCTGGCAGATGCCGCGCGCCCCCGATGACGACGTGCTGTGGGCGGCCAGCCGGATAGGCAGCGCCGGCCGCCTGCACGACAACGAGATGGCCCTGATCAATTTCCTCAAGAGCATCGACGCCCACCTGCACCCGCGGCTGTTGCCGGTGCTCGATCGCGTCGCGGCCTAGCTCGCGCCAACGACGTTCCCGCGGCCATGTCCGGCCTTCAGCAAGCCGAAATCGTGGAACCGCAGGGAACTCGCAACAGCGTGATCGGGTTGCGCCCGCAACCGGCCGGAATTCGTGGTTCCGTTAAAATCGTCCGGGCCTGCGACAGCACTTCTTAGAGCTTAACGCGCAGGTTGTTTTTCAATCCGCACCAACCTGTCGGCGTCACGACCAGGCATGATGCGGGAGCCCTCCGCGACGATGCATCACCGCCGTCGCGGCATGGACTAATCGCTGCAGAACGCAGTCGCTAGCAGACAGACAGCACGTACCAGACATGCTGAACCAGACACCACGTACCAGACACTGCGAGGGGCCGCTTTCCCGTTGGGCGGCCCCTTCTGCGCGCAACAGGCTTTGTTGATACGCCACGCGCCGTGCGTTCTCAGGCCGGCGACCTGTCCTCACACTGACCGAGACATGCCCCTGGCCGACACCGGCCACCGCGAACCCGACACATCCGCGATCCATCTCGGTGAGGGATTGCGGCGGCAAGCGGCAAACATCACATACGCTGCCTACATCCGACAATGCGACGCGTGTGACAGCCTATGTTTTGGCTTCGTTGTATGGATGCCGGGGAGTTTCAATGTCCAAAGCGCTATCCGAAAAAAAGGACCGGAGCGGGAAACGTGACGCCTATCTGAAAAAGCTCAGAAAGCTTGGCGAGGAACTGACCGCGCTTCGCGACCAGCACAGGAAGCGGGAGAAGAAGTTCGCCAAGAAGCTGTCCTCATACGAGGAAAAGCTCAAACGGATCGATGACAAGCTGGGTCTCTGACATTCGCCGCACGGCCCGACCTCAATCGCGGGTGTAAGAGCCGTGCGGGCGGCCATCAAATAAGAACGACGCGAGGATCCTTTTTCTGCAAGGCCGCTTGAGCGGTCATGTCGCCTAAGCGGTCAAGTCACCTCTGACATTCGATTGTCACGTTGCGATGTGACGATGCTCGTTCTAAGTGAAGCGCCCTCTTGCCCACATTCGGGGCGTTTCTCCCCTAGCACTTTCGCCCGGCCGCCACGGAACCAGTGGCGAGCCGGGCATTTTCTTTGGTCATGGCTTATCTTCAAGAGCGGTCAGATCATCTCCCAGCCGCTCAAGCTTTCGCTGATACTTTTCGGATTTTTTTTCGAGCGCCCGCTCGGCATCACGATATTTCGCTTGGAGCGCGGACAGGTCTTTTCCCAATTGCAGCAGTTTGATTTCGTAGTCGCTGCGCTTGCTCTCGATTTTTTCACGTCTCGACACGTTCATGAACCGCCTCACCGACTCACATGTTGTGGAAAAGGGTGAACTGGCTTGTATCGACTTGACCACAATCAGCATTATGGACATCCGATGACACTTCAAAAACGATACGGGGCCGACCGTAACGGGCAGAAGTGGGCCGCCGCAAAAGAGCGGTGATTGCTTCTGCTCGTTGCAATTTTACCTCGTGCATTATCTTTGGCAGCAATAATTTAGTCGCCACACAGCAACAATAAGTCGCACTCGACTTCAATTTCACGACGCTCTATCTGCCCATCCTTTGAGCAAGGTGGCACACAGACTTCGTCGTTGGTTGCCCCATCGCATGCGGCGCTGCGATCGAACGCCTGAGACGACTTGAGCCTCGCCGACCGATTCAACATTGATCTGTCGCCTATCGTCAGCGATCGCGACGCTGGACACAGCCCGCTTGGCTTCGCAGCACGGCACGGCGCAACACAACGAAGGCCCGGTTTGACCGGGCCTTTTGCTTTGCAGGATCGCATGCGCAGACGGGGTCCGGCTGTTCCTCCCTATTAGGCGAGACACTGCCTGTGTCCCTACAGAGGAGACACAGTGAATTATTTCCATCCGATCATCGCGTTCATTTGATGATGCTGCTGGATTGACCACACCCGCTATCGCCGCCTGCTAAGGTTCGGGCCGGCCATCACAACCGACCCACCGGAGCGTGTTAAAGATTATTTTTGCAACCTTTTGCCCCCCGGGTAGTTGTTGGCGGATATCTGGGGGTCTGAGATGAACAGCGGTCCCGCGTTCGAGCCGATGGCCTTTCTTGCAAACGCAGGCAGTGGCCGCACGCTTAAGCAATACGGCCGGAACGAGGTCGTGTTCTCGCAAGGAGACCCTTGCGACGCAGTCTTCTATATTCAGAGCGGCACGTTGAAGCTCACTGTCCTTTCAGATTTTGGCAAAGAAGCCGTTGTCGCCATGCTAGGCGCGAATGACTTCATGAATGAAACCTGCGTAGCGGCACAGCCGCTTTGTTTGGCAAGCGCGGTGACGGTGACCGACGCTGTCATCATGCGGCTGGAAAAGAACGCTGTCGTGAAGGTGATTCACGAAGAGCCAGCGTTTTCCGAGATGTTCATTGCGCATCTGCTGGTCCGGACGGCGCGCATTGAAGCTGATCTCGTCGATCAGTTGTTCAATTCCAGCGAGAAGCGGCTAGCCCGTACCCTTTTGCTGCTCGCCAATTTCGGTAAAGAAACCGAACCAGCACCAATTCTTGCCCAGATTAGTCAGGGGACGCTCGCCGAAATGATAGGGACAACCCGGTCGCGCGTAAGCTTCTTCATGAACAAATTCCGCAAGCTTGGCCTCATCAGTTACAACCGTCGTCATATTGAGGTGCACCCGTCACTGCTGGACGCCGTCCTTCACGATAATCCCCATATCGAAGAGAACGACTGACGATGGGCATCTTTATGGGCGCACCGAACCCGTGGTTATTTGCGGAGAAACAACTCGACAAGGCGGCCGTTTTCCCACAACTCCAAGTCACGCGCATCGACTAACTGCTTCGCTCTTCTTTTCGCTTCCGCATCGTCATCGCATTCTAAGACCCGCTGTGCAGAAGTTCGGCCGTCGCTATCCAGAAACTGAATTTGGTATCGCGACATAAGGGGTCCGTGACAGGTGAGCGGTGGACGTTCTTTTGCGAAACTTCCATAACAAGCACGGCTTTCTGTGTCTGTTCCGTTTGGCTCAAATTCTGCCGGTACTCATTTGATCCGCAACCGCTTGCAGCGCGGTAACGCGCCATAATTAAAGCCCGGTCACAAGCCGGGCCTTTCGCATGTTCAGACTCGTGGCGTCGGGTATACGCCGCGCCCCGCATGAGTCTCGAAACAAAGAAGACTCACTGTCCTCCCACACCGCTGACAGCGTTATCGGGCCTGACGCCCTTACGGGCCAATCCGATGCCGCCAGACGGCAGCCAACCTGAGCCACCCCTCTCGGTCATCTTCGTCTCGACAGTCTGCCGCCATCCGCTCGCACTGTATGGCGAAGGAAAGGGACTCTTCAGCGGCTTCTTGTTTCAGGAGGTTTCGCACTGGAGACACATCTAACCGCCCTAAAGGTTGGGCGGGAGCTGACGCTCTCTCTCACCGATATGAGCCTCGATCCGCGCGGTGCTGGTTGTTAACCCAAAAGACGTGATCGTTCCAGCGCCGCCTAACGCCCGCTACGTGATTAGCTACAATAAACGCTACAAAAATTGCTGCCAGCTCACCAATTTCTGTTGGACTAACTATTTGATATTTTTAATGATTTCGATTGGTGCGGCCGAGAGGACTCGAACCTCCACGGTGTTACCCGCTGCCACCTCAAGGCAGTGCGTCTACCAATTCCGCCACGGCCGCGTTTTGGGATAATGCGCCGGTCACCCGGCGTGAGGTCGGCAGCATGTAACAAATGCCATCCGCAGCGACAAGGGCTTGCCGCGCGGCTTTCCGGGGACTAGTCCGGCAAGGCTTTCAGCGCATGTCGGGGGATTTCAACAGCAACCGCTTGACCTCGACCGCGATCCGGTTCCCGTTGACCACCACCGTCCCCTCCGCCACCGGCAGATTGTTGGCCAGGATCTTCACGTCGTCGTCCTCCCCGGCATCCAGCTCGATGATGGCGCCGCGGCCGAGCCGAAGCACCTGGTGCACCGGCATGATGCAGGTGCCGAGAACAACCGAGATATCGAGCGAGACCTTGTCGAGAGTGGGCACGTGGCTATGTCCTTCCGGCCGTCCGGACGCCGGATCGGTAGGGTCAGTGTCACCATGCTATGGTGAATCGATGGTTAACGCGCGAGACGCCATTCCGCTTGGGCTGAAAGCCCGCCCCGGCCGCCCGCCTGCCGAATGGCGGGTGGAGCCCGGCCTGATAGGCTATGACGCGGCTCTGGCGGGTATGGAGGCGCGGGTTGCCGGTATCGCTGCCGGCCGCGCCGACGAACTGGTCTGGCTGATCGAGCATCCCCCGCTCTACACCGCCGGAACGAGCGCGGCCGATGCGCAGCTGCTGGACCCACGCTTCCCGCTCCACCGCACAGGCCGCGGCGGCCAGATGACCTATCACGGTCCCGGCCAGCGGGTGGTCTATCTGATGCTCGACCTCAAACGGCGGCGGCAGGACGTACGCGCCTATGTGGCGACGCTGGAGGAATGGATCATCCGGGCGCTGGCGCACTTCAATGTGGTCGGCGAACGGCGGGACGACAGGGTCGGGGTCTGGGTGCGCCGGCCCGACAAGGGCGATGGCCACGAGGACAAGATCGCCGCCATCGGCATCCGGCTGAAGAGCTGGGTGTCGCTGCACGGGATCGCGATCAATGTCGAGCCGGACCTGTCGCATTTCGGTGGAATCGTGCCCTGCGGGGTCAGCGAGCAGAAATATGGCGTGACCAGCCTGGTCGATCTCGGCCTGCCGGTGACGATGGATGACCTCGATGCTGCGCTGAAGGCCGAGTTCGACGAGTTGTTCGGTCCTCTAGACAGTCGCGAGCAGGCTGAAGCCCTCGTTCGGCCTGCGCAGAGCGAGGTCTGACGCTTCGGCGTCGTGCTCTTCGATCGTATCGACCAACGCGCTCGGCGGCCCCTTGCGGCAGGCCTCGATCATGCCCGACACGCCATCATGCTTGGCAGCGAACACCGCCTCGACTGTACCGTCCGCGCGATTGCGCACCCAGCCCTCGATGCCGCGGTCGCGCGCGACGTGCCGTGTCCAGTCGCGATAACCCACCCCCTGCACGCGGCCATGAATGACAACGCGGCGGATGACACGATCATCCATCACTCGGCTCTCGCAGCAAAGCGCGCAAGCGCCTCGACATAGTCGTCGGGCAAGCCGCATTCGCGCGCAGCCTCGACCACCAGCGCCATATAGTCCGGGCTTGGTCGCCCCTCCCGCGTCTCGCAGCCGAGATAGACCAGTGCATCCGTCGACTTGCCGTCCTGAAGAATCGGCAGCATGGCCTGACGGTAAAGCCCGCCGGCGACGTCTTCATAATCATCCAGCGCGGCGAGATCCTGCGGGAAGATCCGCCACAGCAGGCCGTAAACATCCTCTCCTGTAGCCGGCACCACCGACGCGTATCCGCTCGCCATGACGACAAAGCGATAGCCCCGCAGAATCGCGATGCCGGTTTCCTCCGCTGTCGGACAGCGCGTTCGCATCGGCCCGCGGCTCATATTCGAGCCATAGGCGAAATAAAGCATTATGCGTCAGGCTCGCTCGCGTGCAGTTCGGACGGCTGCAGCGCCGCCCAGGCCGAATACCAGATCATCAGCAGAAGGGGCGCCACCGTGAACGTGGCCAGCACCGCGATCGTCAAATCCTGCGCATTCGCAGACGGACCGGCAACGAGATTGAACAGGAACACGAACGGATAGATCAGCGTGCCAATCGATGCTGGTATAAACGGCGCCGCGGTGCCCGCCTCCAGGTCGCTGGCCTGCAAGGCCAGCATGACCGCAAGCAGCACCACGGCGATCAGCGCGATAATCGCGACCGCGGTCACGCCCAACACGCTTCGCTCGGCGTTGCGCAAGCGTTTGGCGGTTAGTGCGAACCAGAACCAGAGCAGAGCGAACTGGGTGACGACAAACGGCCAGATACCGAAGGTCGCGGTCACCAGTGGCGCACTCAGCATGTTCGACAGGATCGCGCCGATCAAAAGACCGACCAACGCCCGCGCGTAAGGGCCTTGATCCAGATCGCCGGACGGGATGAGCGATTCGAAAATGTTCATAGCCGCATGGTCGCATGGCGAACCGCTAACGCCAATCTGCGCGCATTGTCGCGCATGCGTCTATTTCGGCATCACCTTGTCGACCGGACGAGGCTCGCCCTGGTCGATCATCTCTTCGAAATCCTCAGGGCCCAGATCCTCGATATCCTCGTCGTGAATTGGATGTTCGGGGTTGCCGCCATCCGGCGGCGGGCTGATACCGGCATGGGCGGTGTCGCCGGCGATCTCCGGAAGCGAATCCGGCCGGTCGGGACGTGGATCCTGCCGGCGCAGATCGTCCGGAATGTCCCGCTGTTTCGGTGCGTCTTCGTTATTAGCCATGACGGCAATCTCCCGGCCTGTTGCGCAGAGCAAACGGCATGGAGGCACCGGAAGTTCCAGTTCTGCGACGCGCGTCAGGCGAATTCCATGATCACGGCGTCGACCGCGAGGCTGTCGCCTTTCTTCGCATGAATTTTTTTCACCGTTCCGTCGCGTTCGGCGCGCAGCACGTTCTCCATCTTCATGGCCTCGACCACTGCAAGCGTCTCGCCGACCTTGACCTCCTGGCCTTCCTTCACGTCGATCGAGACCACCAGCCCCGGCATCGGGCACAAGAGCGACTTGCCGGTATCGGCTGCCTTCTTCACCGGCATCAGCCGCGCATAAGCTGCCTCGCTCTCGGTATAGACGAAGGCCCGCGCCTGCGCGCCGCGGAAGGAAAGATCGAAACCGTTTGGAACCGACCCGATCTGTACGGTCACCGGCTTGCCGTCGACCTGCCCGGACCAGACCGGATCGCCCGGCTTCCAGTCCGATTGCAGCTTGTGCACATGCGACGCACCGTTTCGGAACGCGATCTCTATGGTGCCGTTCGCGCGCGTCACTTCGAGCTTGTATTCGGTCTCGTTCAGCCAGACCGCACGTTGACGCTCGCGCATCACCAGCCGGTGCGTCATCTGACCCGAAATCTGTCGCTTTCTTTCGCCGAGCACATGGTCGATCGCGGTCGCGACGGCGGCGAGCACATGCGCGGTCTCGCCCTCCGGCGCCACGCCGTGAAAGCCATCGGGGAATTCCTCGGCGATGAAGCCGGTCGAGAGCGCTCCGGCGCGCCAGCGCGGATGCGCCATCAGCGCCGAGAGGAACGGGATGTTGTGCCGGATGCCGCCGACATAAAACGCATCGAGCGCGTCCGCCTGTGCATCGATCGCCGACGCCCGGTCCGGCCCATGGGTCACGAGCTTGGCGATCATCGGATCGTAAAAGAGCGATATCTCGCCGCCCTCGTAAACGCCGGTGTCGTTGCGGACGGTGATGCCGTCCTTCCGCGATTCGGCGGGCGGACGGTAGCGCACCAGCCGGCCCGTCGATGGCAGGAAGCCGCGATACGGGTCCTCGGCATAGACGCGGCTTTCCACCGCCCAGCCGGTCAGCTTCACGTCGCTCTGCTTGATGCTCAGAACTTCGCCCGCAGCGACCCGGATCATCTGCTCGACGAGATCGATGCCGGTGATCAGTTCGGTCACCGGATGCTCGACCTGCAGACGGGTGTTCATTTCGAGGAAGAAGAAGCTCCGGTCCTGCCCGGCGACGAATTCGACGGTCCCGGCCGAGTCGTAGCCGACCGCCTTCGCGAGTGCGACCGCCTGCTCGCCCATCTTCTTTCTGGTGGCCTCATCGAGGAGCGGCGACGGCGCCTCCTCGATCACTTTCTGATTGCGGCGCTGGATCGAGCATTCGCGCTCGCCGAGATAGATGACGTTGCCGTGCTTGTCGCCCAGCAGCTGAATTTCGATGTGGCGCGGATCGACGATGAATTTTTCGATGAACATGCGGTCGTCGCCGAACGACGACTTGGCTTCCGATTTCGAGCGGGCAAAGCCCTCGGCGACTTCGCTTTCCGACCACGCGATCCGCATGCCCTTGCCGCCGCCGCCGGCGGACGCCTTGATCATCACCGGATAGCCGATCTGGTTGGCGATCTTTACCGCCTCAGTCTCGTCGCCGATCTCGCCGAGGTAACCCGGGACGGTCGAGACCTTGGCGGCGGCCGCGGCCTTCTTGGACTCGATCTTGTCGCCCATGGCGGCGATCGCCTTGGGATTCGGCCCGATGAAGACGATGCCGTTGGCTTCCAGCGCCTTCGGAAACGCCTCGCGCTCGGACAGGAAGCCGTAGCCGGGATGGACGGCCTCGGCGCCGGTCGCCTTGCAAGCGGCAATGATCTTGTCGATCAGCAAATAGCTTTCGGCCGCCGGCGGAGGCCCGATGTGAACTGCTTCATCCGCCATCTCAACATGCAACGCGTCGCGGTCGGCATCGGAATAGACCGCGACGGTGGAAATGCCCATCCGGCGCGCGGTCTTGATGATCCGGCATGCGATCTCGCCGCGATTGGCAATAAGCATACGCTTGAACATGCGGCGCCCGTCCCCTCAACTCACTCGACTTTTCGGCGCTGCAACAAAAATGTCAATTCGGATTCAGCCCGGGATCACCAGGGACGCCAGCCAAAAGGCGGCGACTCCGGCGACCATGCACAGAAACGCCATTGCCCCGATCTCCAGTGCAAACGCGCCGCGTCCGACCACGGCGCCGATGGCGGTCTTGCTGACGTTGTTGCTCACCACGGCCGCCAAAATGGCGACCGCTGCATCGTTCAACGAGAGCGGCTGAGGCGTCAGTTGCGTCATCGAGACGGTGACGGAGTCGACATCGGCAAGTCCAAGCGCCAGTGCGCCCACGATGGCGCCTGTGGCGCCGAGGTTTTCCCCGAGCGCGCGGCCGACCAGAACGATCGTCGCCAGCAAAACGGCGAACCCCACCACCGCCCAGAATGCGAACGGATTCTTGAATTCGACGGTCTGATCCTGTTCGTCGCGGCCCCCGCGCCAATAGGCGGCGATCACCGCCCAGGCCACAGCGACGACAATCGCTGCCGCCAGCGCCGGTGCGACCAGCTTAAGCAATTCAGGCTTCAGCGCCGCAACGATTGCGATGACCCGCGCAAACGAAACTGCCGTCGCAAGAGCCACACCCGCTCCGAGCAGACGCGCCGTCCCCTCGCCTGCGGCGGCGCGCCTTGCATTGGAGGCGGTCACGGCGGTGGACGACACGAGCCCGCCCGCGGCGGCGGCCAGCATCGTTCCGTGCTGCGAGCCCAGCGTCTTCACCGCAACATAGCCGGCAAAGGACACGCCGGCGAGAACGATCGCGATCACCCAGATTTCGTGCGGATTGACGCCGCCGAACGGACCGATCGGCTCGTCAGGTATGATCGGCAACGCGATGAAGGTCATCGCCAGCAGGATCAACGCGCTGCGGATTTCGCGCTCCTTGATCCTGCTCAGCCAGTCATGCAGCGGTTCGCGCGATGCCAGCACGCAGACGGTCGCAACAGCAGCAGCGCCGGCCGCGCGCATATCACCGACCATGGCGAAGGCCGAGAGCGCGAAGGTCAGCATGCCGGCAATCGCCGTTGTCGCCGAGAAAGTTCCGTCGGCGCGATTCTCGTCGCGGCACATGAGCCCGAATATCACCGCGAATGCCGCGAAGCACAGGCCCAGGATGATCCCGCCGGTCGGCGTGAGCGGACGACCTGCGGCCTCGGCGAGCACGCCCGCGGTGCCACCGAGCAGGCCGATGATGCTGAACGTACGCACGCCGGCCGTCCGGCTGCCGGGCTTCTCGTCGCGCGTGCTCCAACCGCGCTCGATCCCGATCAGCAGACCAATTCCTAGCGATACGGCAAAGTGCGAGAGCAGGTCGACGATATCCATTGCGCCCTCAGGTTCCGGCCAAACCCGGGTCCTGGAACAGATATACTGCGATCGTTGCTATTAACGGGATAACCATCTCCGGAAGGGCCACAAACCAAAATATCGGCATCTTATTTTTGTTCCTGCCTCGCTTTATATACTTGCAGGTGCCGTCCGGCGCTCACGCATTCATTCGATTCTGCAATACCGCGTCCCGCTTTGGAGGCGCGCCCCAAGGAGGAGCACGATGACGCTCGCGATCAACGACACCGCCCCCGATTTCGAGGCCGAGACCACCCAGGGAGAGATCCGCTTTCATGACTGGCTGGGCGATTCATGGGGCGTGCTGTTCTCGCACCCCAAGGATTTCACGCCGGTCTGCACCACCGAGCTCGGCTACATGGCCCGCATCAAGCCGGAATTCGACAAGCGGGGTGTCAAGATCATCGGGCTCTCCGTCGATCCGGTCGACCGTCACGCCGATTGGGTCAAGGATATCGGCGAAACGCAAGGCTTCGAGCCGAACTACCCGATGATCGCGGATACCGACTTCAATGTGTCGAAGCTCTACGGCATGCTGCCCGCAGCCATCTCCGGCGACCCGACCAAGCGTAGCGCGGCCGACAACCAGACCGTCCGTAATGTTTTCATCATCGGGCCGGACAAGAAGATCAAGCTGATCCTGGTCTACCCGATGACGGTTGGACGCAATTTCGATGAAGTGCTGCGCGTGATCGATTCGCTGCAGCTCGGCGCCAAGCACAAGATCGCAACACCTGCGCAATGGAAACAGGGCGACGATGTGATCATCGCGGGCTCGGTCACGGACGACGACGCCAAGAAGCTGTTTCCACAAGGGTGGAAGGCACCGAAGCCCTATATCCGGATCGTCCCGCAACCGAAGTAACGCCTTTCGCAGCACGTCGGGCCCGTGCAATCATGCGACGTGGCACAGGCACCCGATCTCGGCTTCATTCACCGCTATGTCCCGGCGGCGGACGTCACACGTCCGCCGCTACTCTTGCTGCATGGCACCGGTGCCGACGAAAATGACCTGATCCCGCTGGGCGAAATGCTGGCGCCTAGTGCAGCACTATTGTCTCCGCGCGGCAAGGTGTCGGAAGACGGCATGCCGCGATTTTTCAGCCGCAATGAAGACGGAGTCTGGGACGTCGACGATTTCAACGCGCGTACGGCGGAACTGGCACACTTTGTCATGCGTGCGCGCCATGCCTATCAACTGCCGCCGCCAATTATTCTGGGCTTTTCGAACGGCGCCAATATCGGCTGGGCGCTGATGCGACATGAACCGTCGATGCTGGCTGGTGCGTTATTGATGCGTGCGTCGCTGCCGTTCGACCCGCGCCCGCTGCCAGATCTAACTGGCTTCCCGGTCCTGCTGCTGTCCGGCAAGGACGATCCCCTGGTCCCCGCCGACCGGCCGCCCTATTTCGCGGCGTTGCTCGGTGAGGCCGGCGCCGATGTCACGCTGGAGCTTCTGCCGGCAGGGCATGCACTGACTCAGCAGGATCTGGTCTTCGCTCACACGTGGCTGGAGCGCTTCGACCCCACTCAGGACTGAGGGGAGATCCAATTCGCGAGCAGCAACCCGACCGTGGCTGAGGTCGCAGTCGCGAACGTGCCCCAAGCGATGTCGACCAGCGTGGCAGGCCAGGTCCAGCCCTTCAGCAGCGCAAGCGCGGTCAGGTCGAAGGTCGCGTAACAGAACAGTCCGAACAGCGCTCCATAGAGCAAGGTGTGTTGCCAGTTGGTGCCGGCGGCAAAGCTGACGAAAATGACGATTCCGACCGGATACAGCAGGTAGAAAATCACCGCCGGCAGGATTTTGACGTCACCCAGAGCCGGACCGACCTGCGCCTTGAAGAATTCCTTGGCCAGCACCCCGAGGAACAGGAAATCGAGCGGCACCATGACGATCAGTGTCGCGAAATAAAGGATGAGGGCGCGTTTCATGGCAATTCCCGATGCGTGATGACCTTTAGATACGCCTGACCCGCATGAAGGTTTCATCGGCCCTCCGCGGCTTTCGTCCGCTTTTCAGCGGCGGCGCATTATGGCAAGCGGGCGATCCCGCTGTCTCGCAGAGCCCCAGCATATGCGCCAGGATACCCAGCCGCCCTTCGCAAATGTGCTCGGAATAAAGGTGATCCACAGCATGCCCGACCGAATCGAAGCCGAGCTGCTGGTGCGCCCCGAACTCGGCAACCGCAACGGAAACATGCATGGCGGCGCGGTGATGGCCCTGGCCGATGACCTCGGAGGAGCGGCCACGATCATCAATCTGCCGGAGGGCGCAACCACCGCGACCATCGAAAGCAAAACCAATTTCTTCGCCGCCATCAATGTCGGCGACACCGCACGCGCCGAATGCACCGCGCTGCATAAGGGCCGCACCACCATGGTCTGGCAGACCCGCATTACCCGCGCCAGCGACGGCAAACTGGCCGCGATCGTGACCCAGACCCAGCTCGTGATCGCCGGAAAATTCGGCAAATGAATACCGGCAGATCATGAATGTCGGCACCTGATATGACAGACCATCTGCAATCCTCGGCGCAATTCTCGGCCATCGTCTGGTTCCGCGACGATCTGCGGCTCGCCGACCATCCGGCCCTGACAACGGCGGCCAAGGCCGGCGCCCTCACCTGCCTCTATCTGCTGGACGAGGACAGCCCCGGCTTTCGCCCGCATGGGGCTGCATCGCGCTGGTGGCTCGCGCAATCGCTTCGGGCCCTCGATCGCGATTTGCGCAAGCTCGGCCAGCGGCTGGTGCTGCGGCGCGGCAAGGCGGCGGACGTGATCCCATCACTCGCGCGCGAGACGCAGGCCGCGCAGGTCTATTGGAACCGTCGCACCGACCGGGCCGGGATCGCCGCGGACAATGCGGTGATTGCTGCGCTGAAAGCGCAAGGCGTGACTGGCGGCACCTTCTCCGCCAATCTGCTGGTCGAGCCCGGCAAGGTTCTCACCAAGGACGGCGGGCCGCTCCGGGTGTTCACGCCGTTCTGGAAACGCGTGCTGTCGCTCGGCGACCCACGCGCATCGCTGCCGGCGCCGAAAACCTTGCCGCCGCCCGTCGATGTCCGCTCCGAACAGCTCGACGACTGGCAGCTTGAGCCGGCGAAGCCGGACTGGGCCGGCGGCTTGCGCGACACCTGGACCCCCGGTGAAGCCGCGGCGCGCGAGCGGCTGGCCGATTTCCTCGATGGCATTCGCGGCTATGCGGACGAGCGCGACCGGCCGGACAAGCCGTCGACCTCGCGGCTGTCTCCCTATCTGCGGTTCGGCGAAATCAGCGCGGTCGAAGTCTTCGAAGCCGCCCGTTTCGCCTCCGACAACCAGGCGCCGTCGCGAGACGTCGAGAAGTTCCTGAGCGAACTCGGCTGGCGCGAATTCTCCTACCACCTGCTGCATCATTTTCCCGATCTCGCGACCAAGAACCTGCAGCCGCGCTTCGATGCGTTTCCGTGGCACACCGACGATGCCGCGTTGAAAGCCTGGCAGCGCGGGCAAACAGGCTACCCGGTCGTCGATGCCGGCATGCGCGAACTCTGGCACACCGGCTGGATGCACAATCGCGTGCGGATGGTGACAGCGTCGTTCCTGATCAAGCATCTGTTGATCGACTGGCGGATCGGGGAGCAATGGTTCTGGGATACGCTGGTCGATGCCGACCCGGCCAACAACACCGCAAGCTGGCAATGGGTCGCTGGCTCGGGTGCCGATGCCGCGCCGTATTTCCGTGTCTTCAATCCGATATTGCAGGGCGAACGCTTCGATCCCGATGGCGTCTATGTGCGGCGCTGGGTGCCCGAAATCGCCGCCCTGCCCGACCGCTTCATCCACAAACCGTGGGCGGCCGCGCCACTTGAACTGGCAGAGGCCAAGGTGGCGCTCGGCACGACCTATCCGTCACCCATCGTCGACCACGACATGGCGCGCAAGCGTGCTTTGGCCGCGTTCGAGCGGATCAAGGGCTAGGACTTGCTCAAGGACTAGGACTCGGCGCGAGCTTGTAGTTCACGATGAATACCCCGGCGGCGCACAGCACCATGCCGGCGATGGCGAATGCATTCAGGGTCTCGCCGAACATCAGCCAGGCGATCACCGCCGTCGTTGCCGGCACGAGATAGAACAGGCTCGCCACCCGCGAAGCCGGAATGCGCCGGATCAGCCAATACATCAGCGCCACGGTGAGCACCGACAGCACGATCACCGACCAGCCAAGCGCGGCAATGAACTGGATGGTCCAGTCGATCGGGCGAGTCTCGATCGCATAGGAGCCGATCGCGAACACGACGGTCGCGCCCACGAATTGAACCAGATTGCCGGAGCGCCAGTCGATCGCGCCGCAATAGCGCTTCTGGTAGAGCGTGCCGAGGGTGATACCCAAAAGCGAGATCACGCTCGCGGTCCATCCGATCGGCGTCCCGGTCATGCTGACATTGCGATCGTTGAGCACCAGCAGCACGCCGATCAGCCCGAGCACGAACCCGCCCCATTGCATCGGCGTGACCCGTTCACCCAGAAACCGCCCCGCAAGCGTGGCAGTCAGGATCGGCTGCAGGCCCGGGATCAACGCCGAGATCCCGGCCGGAACGCCCTGCGACAGCGCCACGAACACCCCGCCGAGATAGAGCGACTGCAACAGGAAGCCTGCAACCAGACTGTGCCAGGTCTCGACCGGGCCAGGCAGCGGCACCCGCATCACCGCCACGATCGCCGCAAGCACGAGCACCACCAGCCCCATCCGCGCGAACAGAAAGGTCAGCGGCTCCGCATACGGCATTCCGTATTTGGCCGAGATGAATCCCGTGCACCACAGCACCACAAAGGTCAGCGGTGCCGCGCGAATGGCGATGTCGGTGAAGGAGGGTTTCACAGAGCTGTCCCGGCGGCGGCTCTCTAACCCAGACCCGCGGGCTGCACAAATTCGCCTGGCGCAGGCGGCGACACGAGCGACGCATGTCTGCTTGCGGCATCGGCACAAAAAAAACCCCGCCGAAGCGGGGCACACTCAGGTTTTGAAGAGACGCCGAAGCGTCACTTCATCTTGAGGTTTCCGGCGGATTCTTTGCCGCGATCGGACACGATTTCGTACTCGACCTTCGCGCCTTCTGGAACAGAACTCAGACCCGCGCGCTCAACAGCCGAGATGTGCAGAAACACATCTTTTCCGCCGCCGTCCGGCTGAATGAACCCGTATCCCTTGGTTGCGTTGAACCATTTAACAGTGCCTGTAGCCACTTAAAGTCTCCGGTGCCGTTTTGATAGAGATCCCTTTGTAAAGCACTTCGCGCCTCAGGGATACGCCGCGTTTCAAGAAAAAGTGCCGCCGAGGGGCCCCCACCCCCGATATCCGGGCCATGTCGCAGCGCGGCATTGCGCGATTCGCGCCATCCGGTGCATGACTGAGCCCGACATGGGAAGGCTGCGGACCATCCGCGGCAGCTTCGGAGACCGAGACATGGATGTGCGCGCGGCGGTGGCGGTGGCAGCGGGTAAGCCCCTTGAAATCATGACGGTTCAGCTCGAAGGCCCCAGAGCCGGCGAGGTCCTGGTCGAGATCAAGGCGACGGGAATTTGCCATACCGACGATTTCACGCTGTCCGGTGACGATCCGGAAGGCATATTCCCGGCGATCCTCGGCCATGAGGGCGCCGGCGTGGTGGTCGATGTCGGCCCCGGCGTAACCAGCGTGAAAAAGGGCGATCACGTCATCCCGCTTTACACCCCGGAATGCCGGCAATGCCCGTCCTGCCTGTCGCGCAAGACGAATCTGTGCACGGCGATTCGCGCCACCCAGGGCAAGGGCCTGATGCCGGACGGCACTTCGCGCTTCTCGCTCGATGGCAAGCCGCTTTATCATTATATGGGTTGCTCGACCTTCGCGAATTTCACCGTCCTGCCCGAGATCGCGGTGGCGAAAGTCCGTGAGGACGCGCCCTTCGACAAGATCTGCTATATCGGCTGCGGCGTGACCACGGGCATCGGCGCTGTTTTCAACACCGCGAAGGTCGAGATCGGCGCGAAGGCGATCGTGTTTGGGCTTGGCGGCATCGGCCTGAACGTGATCCAGGGCCTCAAGCTTGCGGGCGCCGACATGATCATCGGCGTCGACCTCAACAACGACCGCAAGGCCTGGGGCGAGCGATTCGGGATGACGCATTTCGTCAACCCGAAGGAAATCGGCACCGACCTCGTGCCCTATCTGGTCGACATGACCAAGACCCCGGCCGACCAGATCGGCGGCGCGGATTATACCTTCGACTGCACCGGCAATGTCACGGTGATGCGGCAGGCGCTGGAGGCGTGCCATCGCGGCTGGGGCGTCTCGGTGGTGATCGGCGTTGCGCCTGCGGGGGCGGAGATTTCCACCCGCCCGTTCCAGCTGGTGACCGGACGGGTCTGGAAAGGCTCGGCGTTCGGTGGCGCCAGAGGGCGTACCGACGTGCCGAAGATCGTCGACTGGTACATGGACAAGAAGATTCAGATCGATCCGATGATCACCCACATCCTGCCGTTGTCCGATATCAACAAGGGCTTCGACATGATGCACAAGGGCGAGAGCATCCGGAGCGTGGTGGTCTACTAGACTTGGTCGTTTCGCCGCGTGTCCGGGTTGTTCCCGGCCACCGGCGGCGTTCGCTGGCGATCAGCCTTTGATCAGGGTCAACACGGCGGCGCGGCGCAAGGCCTAGTTTCCGAACAGAAATTCGGGAGAGATGCCATGAACGCAAGCGATGTGATGACCGTCCGTGTGGTCACGATCGAGCCGGACGCGACCGTGCAATCGGCGGCGAAGCTGATGCTGGAGCGCGGAGTCAGCGCGCTACCGGTGGTCGACAAGCGCGGCGCTCTCGTCGGCATCATTTCCGAGGGCGATCTGATCCGCCGGGCGGAGACGGGAACCGAGCGCAAGTCCTCGTGGTGGCTGACGTTTATTTCCGGCGCCGACCAGCTCGCCCATGATTTCGTGAAGGCGCATGGCACCAAGGTGTCGGATGTGATGTCGAAAGAGGTGGTGGTTGCGAAGCCCGACACTCCGTTGCGAGAGGTTGCGCGCCTGCTTGAGGCCAATCGCATCAAGCGGGTTCCCGTGGTCGAAGGCGACCTGGTGATCGGCGTGGTGAGTCGCGCCAATCTGCTGCAGGCACTGGCCAGTGCCAAGCCGCAAGCCGGCGGCACCCAGCCCTCCGATACCGAATTGCGCGATATCATCATCGATCGACTGTCCGCACAGTCATGGTCGCACCCCGGTCTACTCAATCCCATTGTCACCGACGGCGTTGTCGACCTCTGGGGGATGGTGCTGTCCCCGACCGAACGCAGTGCCGTCCGGGTGCTGGTGGAAGAGACGCCGGGCGTGCGCGGGATGAACGATCATCTGGCGGTGCGACAGATCGCGAGCGGCATCTGACCCTCCGTAATCGAATCGGGGCCAGCCGCTCCCGATTGCGGCCGACGGCGGTCCAGGCGACCGGGCAGCCCCCGGGCGCGTCGCGGCTCGCCGCCGGACTTATGGTAAATGCGCCCCATGCTTAACCAATTGAAAACCGGATTTCGCCAAAGTCTCGCCTAGCTGAGGCCCTTCCCGGCCTCCAGTTTGTCACGCGTCTGGATGAGATCGGGGTGGGTATGCGACGGCTGGGGGTAGCTGTTGCGATCGTGTGTGTTTCGACCCTCTCGGCCTTCGCCGATCTGCGCATCACGCGCGATCACGGCGGTGAGGTCGAGAAATACAAGGCGAAATACAAGCGGATCGCGGAACGCGGTGAACGCGTCATCATCGACGGAATCTGCAATTCGGCCTGCACGCTGGTGATCGGCATCGTGCCGCGCAACAAGATCTGCGTCACGCCGCGCGCCAGCCTGGGATTCCATCAGGCCTATACGATGGTGGACTGGCCGATCCGCAAGAAGGTGGCCCACGCCGCCGGCACCCGGGATCTGCTCTCGTATTATTCCGAACCGGTGCTGGACTGGATCGACCGCAATGGCGGCCTTACCCCGGATATGAAGGTGGTGAAGAACGGCCCCGATCTCTGGGCCATGCTGCTGCCCTGCCCGGAAGAATGGTAGCGCCTCACTTCGGTTCTTCGAACATCTTGTCGACCGGCACACGGTAACCATTCGCCAATCGATTGGTCTCGTTCGCCATCCCGGTGACCGCCATCACCTCGCCGAACATCGCCTCAGTCATGCCGGCCTTGCGTGCCGCTGCGGTGTGGCTTGCAATGCAATAAGCACAGCCATTGGTGACACTGACCGCGAGATAGATCATCTCCTTGGTCAGCGGATCGAGCGCGCCGGGCGCCATCACCTCTTTCACGTTCTCCCAGGTGCGTCTGAGCAAAGCCGGATCGCGCGCAAGATATTTCCAGAAATTGTTGACGTCCGGCACATTGCGAGACGCCTTGATGTCGTCGAACACCGCACGGATTTCGGGTGCGGCGTCTTCGTATTGGATCGGAGAAGTCGTCATGGAGATTCCGGTTGGACGGTGCAGAAGCGTGCTTCGGCGCTGCAAATGGCAGTGCGCATCGGCGGCGTATGGTTAACGAGTGTGCGACATTCTGGCTCATCGTCACAAGGGCTCAACCCGCGTTTCGCACTGCCCCATCGGCACTTTCTCGGCGCAGAGGCGCCATCACGCAACGCCACAGGCTGTGAAAACAGCGGTGTCTGTTAACCTTTTGCCCTTCGACCGCCACATTTTCGAAGCGAACTGATCAGCATGCGACGGGGGTCCTGCGTTTTGTAGCGTCGCATTTCAGTATCGATTTTTGCGGCAAGTTATTTTGGGGGGACTTATGCGGGGCATCGTCGCATCGCTCTACCTTGCATGCGCAACAATCGCTGCAATCGTCATCGGCACACCGGCCATTGCGTATCAGGCGCCGGTCGAAGAGATAAAGGTCGCGCTCGGCGACCCGGTCAATCGCAGCCGCGACATCGCCTATGAAACCGACCTCTATTGCCTTGCGCTCGCGGTCTATTTCGAGGGCGGGTCGACCGACGAAACCGAAGAAGGCCAGCGCCACATCGCCCATGTCGTGACCGCGCGCGCCCGCGCCAACCGGCAGATCTGGGGCGGCAGCAGAATCTGCGACGTGGTGTTCTACAAGCGCTCCAAGGTCTGCCAGTTCTCGTTCGCCTGCCTGCCGATCGAGAAGCGCACCGTGCGCGGGGGCAAGGCCTGGCGCTATTCCATGGAGATCGCGCGCGACGAGATCGAAGGCCGCAGCGGCCTCGATGACCGGCTGCTGCGCTATTACATGAATGCGGAGCTGACGCCGCCAAAGAATGCCTGCCGCTTCCGCAAGGAATTCGTGCCGGTGGTGCAGGTCGGGCGGCATGAGTTTTTCCGCGAGGCGAGCCGCGCCGAACGCCGTGCGCTCGAGAAGGCCGAGCATGCGGAATGCAAGACATACGAAGCGTCGCTGAAGAAGAAGGTCGCCAAGAACAAGAAGGCCGGAAAGGACGTCAAGACCGCAAAGGCCACGAAGAAGAACAGCAACGTCAGCGCCGCCGCGAAAAAGCAGCCGCCGAAAAAGGTCAACGTGGCGAAGCGGTAGATTTCCGGTCTCCTTCATTCCTGCGCAAGCGGGGATGAACGGATCGGACCGGTCTCCTGGTCGAATATCTCAGAACGAATAGCGCTTGCCGACGGCGGTCGGCGCCAGCACCCGGTCGCCGAACGCGTTGGCAAGCGCGGCCATCGCCCGCCAGCCGGTGCAATGCCCGGCCGCGATCGTTGACAGCCCGAACTGCTTGAGATCGCCGACGGTCTGCGGGATCACCGCTTCATTGGCGCCCGACAGATGCAGTCCGCCCATGATCGCATGCAGCGGCACGTCCGGAAAACTCTGCCGCGCGTGGTGCAGCACGTTGACGATGCCGGCATGCGAACAGGCCGACAGCACCACCAGCCCCTTCCCTTTCATATGAATGCCGAGCCAGCGCTCGTCGATCAGAAGTTCGTCGGGCTCCCAGCCCTGCCCGTCGGCGGTGCGGCGAACCTGCCCGGGATAGCCGCGCTCGTAGGCGGTGACGCGCGGAATTTCCCCACTGACATGGATCATGCCGTCAAGCAGCGCGTGCGGCTCGCGGCTCTCCACGACTTTCGCTCCGAACGCGGTGAGATCGTCGATGCCCGGGACATCCTCCATCTGGCGCAAGCCGCCATTCGGCATCCTGACCGCACGGGTACGGAACATATCGGGATGGGCGTCGAACGCGATCTCCTTGCCGCCGTTACGGGCGCGGATCATGTTCAGCGCCAGCAGCATGGCGCCGGCGTGATCCCAGTGGCCGTGCGACAGCATAATCGCCTCGACCGGCGCGAGATCGGCGCCGAGCCGCGTGACGTTCCGCTCGAAGGCGTATTCTTCCGGCCCGGTATCGAACAGCATGGTGCGGCGCACGCCGGAGCGTTCGGCGGTGATGAGGCATGACAATCCATGCGCCGCGCAGCACAGGCATTTGCCGCCCATCATCCTGACGCCGCGCCGCATCAGGCCAGCGCCCTCGCTCTCGACATGCGAAGGCGTCGACGACAGCATGTCCGTCGCATTGTCGACCAGAACGAGAATTTCGAGCGAATCGACTTCGTCCACCATGTCTGCCGCTACCATCCCATCAGCGTCTTGGTGCTGACCTCGTTATCCTTCAGGAATTTCTTGTACTCGTCGCGCTTGATGACGCGGGGCTCGAGCGACAATCCCTTTGCCTTCTGCTGATGCTCCGGCGAGGTGAGCTTCTTTTCCAGCGCTGCTGTCAGGACGGCGGATTTGATGGCTCGGGCGACGGTCGACGCAACTGCAAGGCACAAGCCTCCAGCCGGGTCGGTCGCGAAGGCTAGTTGTCGCATCAGCGTTTATTCATCCCGAACACGAATGGCGTTGCCTTCTGCAACTGGCTGGTCACGTCGCCGTTGAGCGTGAAGATCTTCTTTTCGACCTGCAATTCCATCTCGGGCTGTCCTTCGCTGAAGTCGAGCTTGCTGGTGTCAATCCAGACGACGTTCGGCGCATAGGTGCTCTCGAAGTAATAGCGCCCTCCGCTCAGGTCCTGCACGGTCCGGAAGATCGTGCTGGCGACGTTCGGCCGGTCCGGGTCGCCTAGGCCAAAGGGCACCGAGATATTCCGAATGACGCTGAACATGAACGCTGCCGCTTCGTCTTTGCTGGCGGGCTTCGGCAGGCCATTGGCGTAATACGCTGCCCGTACGAACCGGTCGGTCGGGGTCCGCTCGCCAGGCAGCGCCTTATCTCCGCCGAAGGTGCGGTACTGCTTCAGATTCTCGATCTGCTTGTCGTAGGTCGGCTCGTTGGTCATCACGGTGAAGCGCTTGTCGTGATAGATCTTCGCCTTGCCGCCGATGAACTCGACCACCGCGGAGTCGCCGGACTTGTCCGAGAGAGAAACGTGCACCAGGGTCGGGTAGCCGTTCGGCAGGATCAGCGGTTCGATCTGGAACGCCCACGACTTTTGCGCTTCGACGGCCTCGGCCACGGTGGCGTAGTTGTCGAGGTAGTACTGCACCCACTGCATGATGCCTATGCCTTCCAGCTTGGGATCGCGCGGGTCGAAGCTATTCTCCACGGCGAGATACAGGGCGTGGGCGCTCAGGCCCTTCTCGTTGACCCCCTCATGGGTGCCCATGTCATAAGCGGAAAGGGCCACACTCCCATATTTTGAGGTCCACCTGTGAGGGTTCTCCGCCACCGCTCCGGTTCGCGTGATCCCGCGCGGATAGACGCGAAAGGCGGAGTTCGCCTTCTCGGTCCAATCCTGGGTTCGCCCGACAAGCACCTGATTGTCTCCAGAGGTCCCGATTACGCGCGTGCATGCCAGGGCGTCCTCGACTGCAAACAGCCCGACGGCAACAGCGGTTACGATGCAACTAAAGCGTTTGCGCATGAGCCTCGCCTCCTAGTTTACAGTTACTTTGCTGGAATCGTTGATCACGCCCGAACGACCCGCCTATTACGATCCCGACTTCTGGCACAATCGTGACCGTCAGAAACAACCCAAGAATGCGGGAGCAGTTGCCGCTTGTTACAGTTGCTCAGTACTACTTGGGGTAAAGGCCGGCTGAGGGCCGCGCCGCTTCTGAACGTCGGCTTTTCGAAAAGTTGAAGCGCCGCATCAGGCCGGCACCCTCGCTCTCGACATGCGAAGGCGTCGACGACAGCATGTCCGTCGCATTGTCGACCAGAACGAGAATTTCGAGCGAGTCGACTTCAGCGATTGTCATGCAGGGCTCCCCGCGCGCACAATTCTCTACGCCAGCTTCGCAACATCATCACGCTGACGCCCGAACCATTGCTGCCCAAGCGTGAGCCCGATCAGAAATCGAGCTTGTCTTGCACCGCGGCAATCCCGGCCTTGGCACAGGCGTCGTCGGCGTCACCACCGGGCGCGCCCGACACTCCAACTGCACCCACCGTGACGCCGCCGGCCTCCACCCGTATCCCGCCGCCGAGGATTACGGCGCCCGGCAGATCGCGCAAGCCAGCCTGCGGCATGCCGGGCTGGCTGATGCCAACGAGATCAGTGGTGTTGGTGCGGAAAGAGATTGCCGTCCAGCCCTTGCCGGCGGCGGTGCCGGGAGTATGCGGCCCGGCAAAGCGGTCGCGGATCATGACCTGGGTCTGGCCGAACCGGTCGACCACCGCGACCGCGACCTGGAAGCCGCGCTTTCGGCAATCCTCAAGCGTGGCGCGCGCAAGATCGAGCGCGATTTCGGGGCTGAGACTCTTGTAGGCGACGAGTGCCTCCTGCGCCGTGACCGGCTGCGCCGATGTGACGGCGGCACAGACTGCGACGGCTGCGACATATCGGACGTGGACCCGGACCATAACGTTGCTCCCTTGTTTGCCTGCGACGGGCTGATGTCTCTCGGCCTAACGCCGTGCAGCCCTTGGCGGCATTGTCGGCCCGCCAACACTTTCGCGCAATTGAATATGACGCTCTCGCGCCGCGCCTTGAGGCTTATCAATCGGTCGATCCTGGACAATCCCCATCGGAGGAACCCGATCCCTGCCCCACCGTTGTCCCCACAACACAGGAGCGCCCGATGAACCGGCCCGAAGATCGCATACCCGAGGACCACCTCGTAGAGCCACCGCAGATCGTAGAAACCGAATTGGTACAGGCAGATCCGCAACTGCAACTGTCGGAGGGTCGCGCCAGCGGCCTGCAAATCGCGGTGGTGGCGTTCGCCTGCATGCTGATCGTCGGTATCACCGTCTACGGTCTCGGCCGCCCGGGCTCTGACGGCGACATCATGGCGGCCGCGCCTTCGGCCCAGGAAACCACCGGGGAGACCACCGGCGCCGCACCGGCCGGCGAGCCTGCGGCCCCGCCCGCCCCTCAGACCGGCGCCAGCGTGCCGGGCGGCGAGAATGTCGCGCCCGCTGGCGAAATGCCGGAGCAGATCCCGGCGAAGGAACCGGTACCGCATCTGCTCAAGCCCGGCGTGGTTGGCTCCGACTCGGCGCGTTAGCGCCGAAGGCTTTTTGATCCGGATCAAGGCAGCGCGGCACGGCCCTGACAGACTTCCCTCCGACATCGAAGGCGGAAGGAAAACCCATGTCATCCGTGCAGGCGCAATGGCCGATCGTGCAGAAGCTGAAGCAATGGCTGAGCCCCAGCCCCTATCAACGCGACCTTGAGTTTCTCGAGCACGCGCGCGGCGAGGAGATGGAGCGGATGCGCGCGCATGTGCGCGGTCGGCCCGAGGATCTGCGCTGGCTGGTCGGACGCGAGCCCGGCTCGACCGAACTGCTCCCCCACATGATGGATGTGACCGGCGTCGACGCCAGCAAGCTGTCGCAGTCAATGTCTCGCGAACTGGAGCGCAATTGTGCCGCCTGCGTCGCCAAGCTGCATTGCGCCGATGAGCTCGGGCATGGCCGAGCCGTGAGAAGCTACACCGAATTTTGCCCGAACGCGCGGACGCTGGAAGGATTGCAGAAATAAAGGCCGTAAGTTGGGTTGAGCGAAAGCGAGACCCAACACGCTACCCCGAGCGGCGATGGGTTTCGCTTGCGCTCAACCCATCCCACGCTTCGACCGCGCCTACTTCACCCCGAGCAATTCGACATCGAAGATCAGCGTCGCATTCGGCGGGATCACGCCGCCGGCGCCGCGCGCGCCATAGCCGAGATCCGGCGGGATGATCAGCGTACGTTTTCCCCCGACCTTCATCGAGGCGACACCCTCGTCCCAGCCCTTGATCACGCGTCCCGCACCGATCGGAAATTCGAACGGCGAACCGCGATCGACCGACGAATCGAATTTCTTGCCCTTCTTGCCGTTGTCGTTGAGGTAGCCGGTGTAATGCACCACCGCGGTCTGGCCGCTCTTCGGCTGCGCGCCGGTGCCGGCCTGGGTGTCGATCATCTGCAGACCGGACGAGGTGGTGACCGGCTTGCCGGACTGGGCGGAGGCGTCGTCAGTCATGGACAGAATCCCTGTGGACACGATGCTTGCGGTTGCGATGGCGGCGCAGGCAGCCATCAGGTGACGTCGTGAAAAGGCGCGCATCGGTCGTTTCTCCTTTGATCGATACCGGACCCGATTCCCGGCAACTTGTAGCCCGCAATCCGCGAAGCGCAATACGCGAGGAACAGTGACGGGCACGCGTTCTGGCTTCGGCTTGTGTCGGGATCATGGCTTTTCGCCCTTTTGCGCCCCGGCCCTGTTGGGTCCGGAATCGTGATCGGGCCCCGCCCGCGAGCAACTTGTCCGTTCCGGACGCGTTGGTGCATGGTCGGACGCCATCCGGCGTGAGCCGGGCGCGGCCTTGGACGCCACGGGACGAGACATGATGCGCACGACCGGCCTGGCGCTCTGGCTGATGATGACGACGACGACGCCGCTTGCGCTGGCGCAGGATGCCATCGGGTTCCTCGCGCCGCCGGGCGCGCCGGCCAATGCCTTCCCGAAACCCGCCCGGCCGGTCGCGGAGATCATCAGCCCCATTTTCGATACCGAAGCCAACCGCGATGCGGCGAAGGAGACCGAACAGGTCTTCGCGCTGATGAAGCTGAAGCCCGGCATGAGCGTCGCCGATATCGGTGCCGGCTCCGGCTATTACGTCATGCGTTTGTCGAAGCTGCTCGGTCCCGACGGCAAGGTGTTCGCCAACGACATCACGCCGAACTATCTGAGCATGCTGAATGCTCGCATCCTTGAAGCGCGACTTGCCAATGTGGCGATCGCGCGCGGCGAGCCGCACGACCCGCGCCTGCCGCCCAATTCGATCGACGCCGCGCTGCTCATCCACATGTATCACGAGATCGCGCAGCCCTTCGCGTTCCTGCACAATCTCAGTGCCGCGATGAAGCCCGGCGGACTGGTCGGCATTCTCGATCCCGACCGGCCGACGCAATTCCACGGTACGCCGCCCGGTCTGATGCGCTGCGAACTTGCCGCGCTCGGCTATCGCGAGGTGTCGTTCACCGCGTTGTCAGGCGGGCTCGGTAACTTCGGCGTGTTCGAGGCGCCCTCGGCGGAGGCCAGGACGAAGCCTGCAGATGTGAAGGCATGTGCGCTGTGATGTCCGATCCATCGACATTTTGAACAGCCGATCGCGATTCCGCGGCGCGAGCGCCCGAGGTCTGCCAAAGCCCCTCACAAAAGATGCGAGGGCGTGGAGCGCCGGAAGGCGCTGGTCGTCTATCCTCGCGTCCACGCACCATCGCCGCTTACGCGGCTCCGATCCGCTCGGCCGCTTCGGCGACGGCATCCCATGCAGGAGGAGGATGCCAAGCCTTCCGACGCTCCACTGCGGCGTTCTCATCCCGGCGCCGGGCCGCGCTTTGCCTCCATGCGCCTGTGGGGCGCGCCAGCTGGCCCTCCCCCGCGCGAGACGGCAGGGCCTATTTCGGAGCCGGAAAGAACCGCTGGATCATTTCCGGGTCGGTGATCGCCGGTCCAATTTCAAGCGCGAGAATAATCGGCTGAGCATGATGCGGGAAGCGCGCCATCATCGCATCAACGATCGTCGCCCGCTTGACGAACGGCTGGGCCACCTGATCGTAATAGTTCAGATATTCCTTGTTCTGGTCGTAAAGTGACGCATTGCTCGTAACGCCATGCCCCGGCACCACGGTGGCGGGACGACCGAACCGGTCCTCCATGGACTTGATTGCGACGATCCACGCCTGAGGATCGTTCAGGTCCGCCAGATACATATGGACATTGTTGAAAATCAGATCCCCGGTGATCGCGAGATCCATCTTCGGCACGTAGAACGCGGTCGCGCATTCGGTTTCCGCCGGTGACAAATCGTGCCATTCGATCGCCTCGCCGTCGACCGTGATCGCCCCTTCAAGCTTTTCGATCTTTGGCAGTGTCGCGGGAATGTCGCCTGGATATTGTGTCTGCCAGCGTATGCGCTTGGCGAGAAAGTCGCGGTGGATTTCCTTGATGACGCCCTCACGCGCATAGGCCTTCACGCCGGGAAACGCGTCCAGGACGGTCCCGAGCCCCCAGACATGATCCGGGTGAGCGTGGGTGATGAGAACCTTCGTCAGCTTTCGCTTGGTGTCCCTCAGTTGGGTAACGAGCTTCTTGGCGTCGCTGATCAGGAATTGCGCGTCGACCAGGACCATCTCGGTGGGCCCGGATAGGATCACCGAGTTCGGGGCAAAAGCGGTTTCACTGCCGGTATACACACTGTACTGCATTGTCATTCCTCCCTGGCGAGTTTCATCAATTTCATTTGCCGTGATGCGTGGGTGCGGCGCTCGTGGCCTGTTTCAAAGCCGGTCGAGAACAAGCGCGCGCGATCGTTCCCGTTGCGCCACGTATTCGTGGCCACATAGTCCGGACATGTCATGAGCGCCGAACCCGTTGGCCGAAGAGCAATGTCGCGCGCGGCGCCTATGTCTTGGTCTGCACCATCTGGAAATCGGGCATGGCGCCGAGCTCGCGCAAGAACGCGAGATTGTCGACGATCACCTTGTCGGCGTAGATCCGGCCATCTCTCAGGTAATAAATCGAGATACCGTGCAGATGGATCAGCTTGTTGGTGGCCGTCTCGCCGGCGAAGGACGCGACATGCGTGCCCTTGCCCGTCCAGCGCACCGCGACCTTGTTGTCTTCGGCAACGATCTCGTCGAGCACGAAATGCCAGTTCGCGAACGAGCTGTTATTCTTGCGCACGATCGCCTTGATGCCCTCGATGCCCGGCGGCAGGCTCGGATCCTCGAACACCAGGTTCGGATCGAAGATGTCGTCGAGGACATCCTCGTGCCCGCCGGCAAACCCTTCGTTGAACAGCCGCTTCACCACGGCGACATTGTCTGCCGTGCTCGACTTGAGCATTGCTAACCCTCCCAAAATCGGGCGAGCTCCTGTTATCGGCCCGCCGAATGCGCGACGCATTCGGGCCGGCCTGCCGGGCTCCGCCAGTTCGATCCTGCGCAGGAGACACCGGCGCGCGGCGCAAGACTTGGACGGCGGCGCAAACTATTTGGGCAAATGCGCAATCCTGTAGCCGGACGGCGTACAGCCGAATGCCAGTCTGAACTGGCGATTGAAATGGCTCAGATCGGCAAATCCGCTGTCGAGGCAAATATCCATGATGCCGCGCGCGCGGTGCGCCGGGCTCGCGAGCAGCTTCGCGGCATAGCTCAGGCGCAGCTTGCGCAAATGCAGACCGATGGTCAGCCCGCGGCTTGCAAACAGGCTCTGCACATGCCGCTCGGACATGCCGAGTTCGGCGCCGATGATCGCGGCGTTCAGCGGCGAGCGGAAATTGCTTTCGACGAACCCGCAGACCGCGCGCCATTGCAGCTCCTTGCGGGTGGCATTGAGCGGATGATCGAGCACGAACGGGCGGCAGGCCAGCGAGAGCAGCTGGCAGCAGGTTTCGCCGACCTCGTGATCGAACCGGGTCCAGTCGCCATGCTCGGCTTGCGCCCAGAATTCGCGGATGAAGTTGGTGAACAAGAGTCCGCCGCCGCTCGATCCGGACATCCGATACGAGACGAAATCCGCCGCGTGGAACAGCTTGTTCTCGAGAATTGCGCGGGGAAGTTTTACGACAACGATGTCGGTCGCCTCGGTGAACGAGATGGTGTAGGGCCGCGTGGTATCGACCAGCGTGAAGTCGTTCGGCTCCAGCACCGCTTCCCGGCCGGCCTGCGTGTTCCTGCTGACGCCACTGAGCTGGAAGTGAACGATGATGTTGCCGTCACTCTGGCCGGAGATGTGTTTCTGCTCGTGCGCGATCGAGGCGCCGAGCGACTCGACCCGCGACAATTGCAGCCCGTCGGTGGCGGGCATCGATCGTACAAGCGCAGCGAAGCGACTGGTGTCGGCAGGCTTGACGGTCTTGCCCGCGAACTCACGCGACAAGACCTCGCTCCAGCGATCCAGAAAACCAGCATCGCTTGAAGAGACCCGGTGTTCTTTCATGGCCACCTGACCGGCAAATGATGGCAGATCCGGTACCATCCTAACCCACCGGTCTGTCGGTGTCAGTCGCATCAGCCCTTGTCGCGCCGGATGCAATGCCGCAGCCGCCCGGCCGGGCGCATCTTGGGCGACGTGGATGGGCAGTGACGGGCCACCGGCGCGTCATCCCGCCTCACTTCACCGCAATCAGTTCCACGTCGAAGATCAGCGTCGCGTTGGCCGGGATGTCGGTGCCGGCGCCGCGTTCGCCATAGCCGAGCGCGGGCGGGATGATCAGCGTGCGCTTGCCGCCGGTCTTCATGGTGATGACGCCCTCGTCCCAGCCGCGGATCACATCGCCCTGCCCGACGCGGAATTCGAACGGCGTACCCTTGTCGACCGAGGAATCGAACTTCTTTCCGCGGGCGCCGTCGACATAGAGCCAGCCGGTATAATGCACCACCGCGGTCTGGCCGCGCCGCGGCGAGCGACCCTTGCCTGGCACGGTATCGGCATATTGCAGGCCGGACGGCGTGGTGGTGGCCATCGCCGGCACCGGGGGTGCAGCGGGCGTTGCGGTGTCAGTCGTGCCGGCACAGCCGGTAACGATGAGCATGGCTGCGAGCGGTGCGGCTAACACGATAACGCGACGCGTGACTGGCATGAATTCGGCTCCCGGAGCCGGACATCGTAGCCCGCATTGAGCGGCAGCGAAATGCGGGATTTGCAGGCATGGCACCCGGATGTCGCTACCGCTCCGCGCGGGCGACACGATCACTTCGTCTTTGGACAGGCCCGCTCGGGCACGCGCGAGTCGCAGACCGAGACGCCGCGCAGATAGCGCGACCATTGCTCGACCTGCGGCTTGTCCGGCTGAAACCGGAACGCCTTCTGCACGACGTAGAAACTGTCCTTGCCGGCGATCGCCTTCAGCAGCGTGATTTCGGGTTTGCCGGTGTCCTTGTTCAGCGGGCAAACTTGCAGCCACACGATCACCGGATAGCCGCGCTCCTCGCCCTGCCCGATGGGGCTCGACTCCGCGCCCTTGCAATTCTCGGCCCACAGCTTTTCGAGCCGCTGCTTGTAGGCTTCGGGCGTGACGTTGGTCATGCGAAAGAAGATCTGCACGGTGACCATATCGGTCCAGTCTTTGACCGACTGCCCGCGCGGCACCATCTCCGTCATCTGCTGTCTGGCGTTCTTGTCCTGAAAGCCGACGATATAGCCGTCCGGCATGGTGACCAGCAGGTTCTCGTTCTTCAACTGCGCATGTGCGGGGAAGGGGATGAGGAGGAAGATGAGGAGGATGGGGATGAGGGGAAGCATGAGTGACCAGCCAATGAAATTGAACCGCGCATCAGACAGTTGTCGCACGAAGCGTGCTGATCCCGTTGGTCCAGCAACGCTACCGTCGAAGTATCAGACGACGTCAAGCCTAGAAGACTGGCCCGCCAAATTTCCAAATGCGATAAACGCCTAATACAACTAATCCAATGCCGATCACATCAAGGATTGCGCCTAAAGCATTCCAACGACGATGGTACGCATCACCAATTAATCCGTTCTTCCGAAATTGCTGGAATGGATGTTGCATCCATTCGCCAAAAGCCCAAGCGCAAACCCCTGCAGCGATAATCGCTAAATTGTCACGGCCGGTTGAAACGGCGGCTATCAATGTCGGTCCTGCAATAACGAGAGCTCCAAACCACCATTGCCGTGTATCCAACCCACCCCAACCCTTTGTATCCATCACATCGAACCATCACACCTGGGATCGTTAGAAATTGTAGCCCGCATGCAGCGCAGCGCAATGCGGGGGCAGCGTAAGTCGCCCCGGATTTCGCTTCGCTCCATCCGGGCTACCCTTGCTCAACTATATCTCGGAAGAGAGAACTTCGACTCGACATCCAACAAGTACGTATATGGCGACGAGCTTCGAGCCTTTTGTCGTGCAAAATAAGCCTTTACGCCGACATCTGCGATTGCCAGGAAAGCACCCGCACCTAACAAAACCGGCGCCGACCACCCGGTGAAAAGCGCGAGAGCGCTGCCGCCCGGAAGCGTTACAGTAATCGCTCGCTGAAATCCTTCCCAAGCACTTTGGATTGTTTGTCTTGCTAATTCGGACTTCAACACTTCAAGTTTAGGACGCACATCTCGTTTGAATGCACGAGATGCCTTCTCTTCCAGCTCACCCTTATCTTCAGACTTCGCTATCGCCGACTGCAACTGACTGAACGCCGCTGAGAGTTCTAGCAACTGGACTTCCCGAGCCCTGCGAAAGGAAATTAGCTTTTGAATTGGTGTAGTAGGGTCTACGCGCAGTCCTTCCATGACAACTGTCAGCAAAGCGCCCTTTGCAGCATCTGCAGTGGTGGCCGCAACGTCGTCGATCAAGCAACGAAGATTAACCCCTAACGCGCGCTCCTCCCCGGTGAGCGGCGAAACATCAACTTCACGCGCGAGTGTAGCGGCCAACGCCGCCATGTAGGCGTCCGCAAAACTGCTATCAACCAATAGCCATTCTGTCTCCTGCGCGTCTAATTGACGATCACCCGAAAAAAGAGCTCGCAACTCAGGCGACACTTTCTGCGGATGAATTTTTGCAAGGTTCAGATCGCTTTGAAGAGAGCGGCCAAACTTACTTACGTGCAATAGAGCGGCAGAATTTGGATTTGTACGAGAGGATATTCGAAAATCAGGCTTCTGAATCAGACCCAGCACCTTCCTTCCGAGCTGATTCAGCAGATCTCCGTGGAGATCACAACGAAGCGGCCTGATATAACCCTCCTTCTCACAAATCTTGGTGTCGGGCTCATTGTAAGGCTTTTTGATGCTCGACGGCACAATGGTCTGGATTTCGTCCCAGAACAAAACTGCAGATCGCAACCATGCCGGATCATGGATGTCGATATGCGGATAGTAGAGCGCCGTGCCGAGCATGCAGCTCGCCCCTCGATTTAGTAACGAACTTATCAAATTACACCACGCACACGCAATAGTTGCGCGCATCACACCGGCAAATTATCATGCTTGCGCGCCGGCATCTCCACCTTCTTGGTCCGCAGCATCGCCAGCGCGCGGGCGATCCGCTTCCTTGTCGAGTGCGGCATGATCACGTCGTCGATATAGCCGCGCTCGGCGGCGACGAACGGCGACAGGAAGCGCTCCTCGTATTCCTTGGTGCGCGCGGCGATCTTCGACGCGTCGCCGATGTCGGCGCGGAAGATGATCTCCACCGCGCCCTTCGCCCCCATCACCGCGATCTGCGCGGTCGGCCAGGCATAGTTGAGGTCGGCGCCGACATGCTTGGACGCCATCACGTCATAGGCGCCGCCGAACGCCTTGCGCGTGATCACGGTCACGAGCGGCACCGTCGCCTGCGAATAGGCAAACAGCAGCTTGGCGCCATGCTTGATCAGCCCGCCATATTCCTGCGCCGTCCCCGGCAGGAAGCCCGGCACGTCGACGAAAGTGACGATCGGGATTTCGAACGCGTCGCAGAAGCGCACGAAGCGCGCGGCTTTCCGTGACGCATCGCTATCGAGCACGCCCGCCAGCACCATCGGCTGGTTGGCGACAAAGCCGACGCTGCGGCCGGCGATGCGGCCGAAGCCAGTGACGATGTTCTTGGCGAAGGTGGGCGAGATTTCGAAGAAGTCGCCCTCGTCCACGACCTTAAGGATCAGCTCCTTGATGTCGTAGGGCTTGTTCGGGTTGTCGGGGATCAGCGTGTCGAGGGAATTGTCGATGCGGTCGGGGTCGTCGAGCGAGGGCCATTCCGGCACGCCGGCCGTGCAGTTCGACGGCAGGAAGTCGATCAGCCGGCGCATCTGCAGCAGCGTCTCGACATCGTTCTCGAACGCGCCGTCGGCGACCGAGGACTTGGTCGCATGCACCGAGGCGCCGCCGAGTTCTTCCGCGGTCACCACCTCGTTGGTCACGGTCTTCACCACGTCGGGGCCGGTGACGAACATGTAGCTCGTGTCCTTCACCATGAAGATGAAGTCGGTCATCGCCGGCGAATAGACGTCGCCGCCGGCGCACGGCCCCATGATGACGCTGATCTGCGGGATCACGCCGGACGAGAGCACGTTGCGCTTGAACACCTCGCCATAGCCGCCGAGCGCAGCCACCCCTTCCTGGATGCGGGCGCCGCCGGCATCGAACAGGCCGATGATCGGCGCGCGCGCCTTCAGCGCCATGTCCTGCACCTTGACGATCTTCTGGGCATGGGCTTCGGACAGCGAGCCGCCGAACACGGTGAAGTCCTTGGAGAACAGGAACACAATGCGGCCGTTCACGGTGCCCCAGCCGGTAACCACGCCGTCGCCGGGGATCTTCTGCTTCTCCATGCCGAAGTCGCTGGAGCGGTGCTCGACGAACATGTCGAATTCCTCGAACGAGCCCTTGTCGAGGAGGAGTTCAATCCGCTCGCGCGCGGTGAGTTTGCCGCGCTTGTGCTGCGCCTCGATGCGGGTCTGCCCGCCGCCGAGCTTGGCGTCCTGGCGGCGGAGGTCGAGCTTCTCGATGATGTCTTTCATGGGGGTCCTGCGCGCGGAATCCGGTGGGCTTGAGGATAGCACGGGCGCCACTTGTCCGTCATGTTCGGTCGGGGCGGGCTTGACCTTCCTCAAGGCACGGCCATGGCCGCCGTGCAGAATGGCGGCAAGAGGAGGCTTGTCATGCCGAGATTCCGGGTCGCACTCCTGTTCGGGCTGACGGTTGTGATCATCGCAGCCGCGCTGATCCTGAGCCGGCAGCATTCCGCAGGCGCTGGCGAGATCGCAACTTTCGATGCGCAGTTGCGGGCGGCCTATGCGGATTATCGCATGGCGCTGATGCAGTCGAACCTCAAGAACCGCGAGGCGACCGACAAGGCGGTGACCGGCTTCGAGAGCAAGTGGACGGCACTGGCCGAGCGCTACCGCAAGGCGCCGCCGCCGCAATTTGCAGACGACCCCGAATTCGAGACCAGCGTTATGGCCATCTTCGACATTCTGGCCCGCGCCAAGACGGAATTCGCCCGCAGCGATCTTGCGGCCGGGCACGACACCATCGAAGCGGTCCGCGTCCAGATCGACGCGCTGGAGATCCGCAACGGGCGCACCGGCTTTTCGCAGCGCATCAACACCTTCCATCACGCGATGGAGGAGACGGTGGAGAAATCCTATGGCGGTTTCACCGGTGCGGGCCTGACCGAGGCAATCGAGGACGGTGCTGTGCTCGCTCATCTTGCGAATGAACTCAACCGCCTTCCGCCGCCGGAAGCCGCCTCCGCCCAGGATTTCAAGCCGATGCTAACGGCGCTCACCGACGCCGTTGCCCAATATCAGGCGGCGCTCCGGTCCGGCCAGCCCGATGCGATCAAGATCGCGCGCAGTAAGATCAAGCCGACCTTTGGGCGGCTGTTCGTGAAATTCGGCTAGGCGGATTTTACGGCGGCCGGCCGGTTGAAAGCCCTGATCCCCATCGCGATGGCGATCAGGATCACACCCGCGAGCAGCACCGAAAACGCATTGGCGCCGAGGATCGAAAACCATTGCGTATAGAAGTGGATGCCGCCGAACACCGCCGCGACATTGACCACCCAGCGCCGCCCGGCCCGGACGCCCCAGATCCCGACCGCGATCAGCGCGACCGCCCAGCCGATCGAGAACACCCAGTCCGGGATCACCGCGCCGCGGGCGGTGAAATTCGGGCCGCCGGTGACATCGTTCGCGCTCCAGTAGCGCCACAGCCTTAAGCGGTCGCCCCACAGCGAGCCGATCCAGAAGCCGAAATTGACCAGCACGATCGCCATCCGCGCGGCCGTGAGCGCGACGCGCTCATAATCGGCGCGCACCCGCAGCGAGATCAGATAGAGCACCAGCGCGAGCAAAGAGAATATCACGATCGTGAGCGTCGGCTCCTGAATCGACAGCGAATACATCGCATGCACATAGCCGGTGCGGGCGCCGAGGCAGCCGGCGAGCGACACCACCGCCAGCGCCGCCATCAGGCTGGAGCGCGCAAGGATAGCGGTACCGGTGAAGACCGCCGTCACGAACAGCGCCGCCCGCAGCGAGCCATCGTCGTAAATGAGAAGGCCACCTGCCCCGGTCAGCGCGCCGATGATGATCAGCGTCTGCGAGAGGAGACTCACCACCTCGCCGCGCAGGCCGAGCAGCGCAAGGCCGAGTACGAAGACGCAGGCCCCGATGATGGCGGCCGATCCGGCGGTGAACTGGAATGCGGTCAGCAGGATCGCGACCGCGCCGGCACTGGCCGCGATCACGCCGAAGCCGGTCAGGATGTTGAGGCCGAGATGGCCGGTTTCCTGCGCGGCAAGCGCCTTCAGCCGTTCGGCTTCGGCAGCGGTGAGCTTGCCGTCTTCGACCAGCTTCGACAGATCGAGGGTGATTTTCATGGATGCTATCGTAGCGCCGCTCGCAATTCGCCGATGCGCTGATCATAGGCGCGCGCGACGCAGGCGACATCGGTACACGCGTTGCGCAGCCTCATCCAGTTGCGCTGGCCATCGGCGACGCCGGGACGCGCACGCGCCGACTTGTAGAGTGCATCGAGATCGCGGTCGCGTTGCACGAGCTCTGGGTTGTCGCAGATCGCCTGCTCGACGCGCGAGAGCTTGCCGCCGCAGGCGAAGCTCGGCGTCACCGGTGCACCGACCGTCCGCTGTGGCGCCAATGTCGCGATCTGCTGTGGGGAACCGCCAGCCGTCGCTTGCAGTTGCGCGATGCGCAGGTCGTAGGCCTGCGCGATGCATTGCGGCTGGCTGCCGGATTGCGTGCAGGCATTGCGCCGCCGGATCCAGTCGCGCTGCTGATCGCGCAGAGCGAAGCGCTCGGCCTGCGATAACGTGTCGGCGAGCCGGTAATAGGTTTCCGATAATTGGCGGTCGCGCGCCGACAATCCGGCATCGCCGCAGATCGCGCGCTCGATCGCATTGGTATCGCCCCGGCAGTCGAAGCTTGGTGTGATCGGAGCTGCGGCCTGTTGCGGCGGCCCGCTTGGCGCAGCCGGTTGGGGCGGAGGCTGAAGAGCGAATTGCGGCTGCGTCTGTGCCGGCGGCTGGACTTGCGGCTGTGCCGGAGCGCTCGCGACCACACCACCCGGACGCGGCGGTGCGAAGTAGAATAGCGGCCCGGACAATTCGTCGTAATAGGCCGGCCGCTGCTCATGGTTCACGGTCGCCGCCAGCGCCTCGACGTCCTCGCGCACTTCGCGCGCCAGATCGGTGATCGGCTTCCCCTCCACCGTGATCTTGCGGAGCAGCGTGCGGGTATAGACTGAGGTCGGCTCGCGGTCGTTGTCGTCCAGCCGGTCGGCGGCGGTCTGGCCGAAACCAGCCGAAAACAGAATGAAGAAGCCGCCCTGCCCCTTGGCCGGCCGCCGTGACGGCTCGACCAGCCCGCCCCGCCGCCCGACCGAACGGGTGCCGCTCTGGGCATAGGGGTTGTCACGGCAGGCATCGACAATCGCGATCTGCACATTCGAGCCGGTGGCACGAATGCGCTCGATCAGCGGCATCAGGGCGAAGGATTCGAGCTTCAGCCCCTCCTTGTCGACCCGGTCCGGCCGCGGCGCGTCCACCGGCAGCAGGTAATTCTCGCCATCGAGCGCGACGCCGTGACCGGAATAGTGGATCAGCGCCACATCGCCTGGGCCGAGTTTGCCGGTGAATTCCGATATCCCGCTGTTGAATGCGGACCGGTCCGGATTGATCAGGAGGTCGACCTCAAACCCGGTCTTTTCCAGCGCCACCTTCATGGCGCGGGCGTCACCCACTGCCTTCTGCAGCTTCGAGACGTTACGATAGTCGTCGGCGCCGATCACCAGCGCGCGGCGGGTCTGGGCCGTCGCGGACGAGATTTGCAGGGCGGTCAGGGCGGCCGTGACAGCCAGCGCAAATAACAGGCGGAGGGTCGCAGTCGGCATAATTCACTCCGGACCGGAACGACTTAGCACAAATTGGCCCTGATCTGGAAAACCTGCCGCAAATGCTTTCCAGTCAATTTCCGGAGAGCACGCCCAACTATGTAACTGAGTGTCAACTTCCGTCGTTATGTATGTGGCGCGACCGTCACCTCAGGCCGTCACCCCTTCCCGGAGACCTCCCATGAGCGCCGAAAAGACCAGAGCCCGTCTCGCTACCCCGACCGATCTTGGCGGCAACGCCACCAAAGATATCAGCGGCGCCCTCAACGCCCTGCTCGCCGATACCTTCGCGCTTTACCTGAAGACGAAGAACTTCCACTGGCACGTGAGCGGGCCGAATTTCCGGGATTATCACCTGATGTTCGACGAACATGGCGACCAGCTCTTTGCCATGACCGACGAAATCGCCGAGCGCGTGCGCAAGATCGGCGGCACCACGCTGCGTTCGATCGGCGACATCGCCAAGCATCAGCGCATCTCCGACAACGACGCGCCGTTTGTCGATGCGCAGGACATGCTGGCCGAATTGCGCGAGGACAACCAGACCGCCATCAAGGCGATGCGGCAGGTGCATGAAATCTGCGACGAGCATGGCGACGTCGCGACCGCGAGCCTGCTGGAGAACTACATCGACCAGGCCGAGAAGCGGGTGTGGTTCCTGTATGAAGCCGGCCGCGCCGCAACCGCGACCGGGCAGTAGAGGGTTGAACCGGCGCGCCCTCCGCGCCTATGCTGCCGGCGTGCTGTATTCCGTAATCCGAACAGCGCGCCGGCCAGCATGACCCTTGCGGCGTTGCAAGGCGAAGGCGGACGAGCGCGCAAGTCCATTCGTCAGAGTTTTGTCGACCGCGTCTATGACGGGGCCGACCCGTTCGCGACCTATGCGGCGTCCGATACCGCCTCGCCGGTCGCTACTGACGCCCTGCCCGATGGCTGGGGTTCGGATCATCCGTACTTCGCGCAATATATCGAGTTGCTTCGACCCAGCCGGATCGTGGAGGTCGGAACCTGGCTCGGCGGCAGCGCCGTGCATATGGGCCGCCTGCTGCGGGCTGCAGGCCTTAACGACAGCTGCATCATCTGCGTGGATACGTGGCTCGGCAGTTCCGAACATTTTCTCAATGCGCCGGAGCGGAACACACTGAAGCTCGAAAATGGCCGCGCCACCTTCTACGACGACTTCATGCGCAATGTCGTTGGTCACGGCCTGAACGATCTGATTGTGCCGTTCTCGATTACCAGCGTGGCGGCGGCCGAGGTATTCCGGGAAATCGAGTTCGCGCCCGACCTGATCTACATCGATGGCGACCATACCTCGCGCGGGTTTCGCACCGATCTCGAGTTATACTGGGACATCCTGCGGCCGGGCGGCGCGCTGATCGGCGACGACTTCGACTGGCAGGAGGTCCACATGAACGTGCTCGAATTCGCCTTTCTAAAGAAGGTTGAATTCAAGGCGTTCGACAACAAGTTCGCAATGCGCAAGCCGGTCTGACGGTCCCTCAGGGCATCAGCTTCAGCACCCTCGCCGCGGCCTTCATCTCCGCCTCGCGATGCGCGCGCCGCTCCATCGCGGCTGTATCCCGGCCCCATTGCTCCATCTGCCAGTCCTCGTCGACATGCGCGGCTGTCCAGGCGTCATCCGCGCTGATGGCCCCATGGGCGAGTGCGAGTGCCAGCAACGCCGAGCCGGTGATCGTCATGATCGAATGCACGGCGCCAAGCCGCCAGACATTCTCGGGGATCGCCCGCACCGCCGCGGCAATCGCCTGCTCCGGCTGCGCGGCAAACACTACCCCCTCCACCATGATGAAGCGCGCACCGAGCGTATCCGCCGCCCAGCGCACGATGGGGTCCCAGGCGGCTGCCTGCCGTTCGGTCAAACCTTCGGGACCGTCGGCGCGGTAGAACAGAAGATCCGAACCGAGATATTTGACGATATCGTCCCGCACCTCGTCCCGGTTGTCCGCCACGCCGTCGATGATCGAATTGGCCAGCCTGGTCAGCGGCATATTTGCCGGATCGATCACGTCGCTTTGGGCATTCCATTCATCGGCAATAGCGGCGGTCAGTTCACGCACCGGCGTGGCCAGCGGACGCCGCGCCGGCGTGCGCACCGGTTTGCCGTCGAGCGCGACCGCAAAGTCGCTACCGTCCTCCACAACCGCCGCTTTTTCATAGAACCGCTTCCGCAAGGTCCGGCGGACGCTGCGCCGCGCCAGCTCCACCGGGTCCAACGGCTCGCCCTTGAAGATATCCTCGAAAATATCGCGCATCTGACATTGTCCAATACGGGGTATCAGGCCGGCGCCCGCATCTGCATCAAAGTATCGATTCGGTTCCCCAGTTCCGTGAAGTCCGAAACCACCTCATGCGCGCCACTCTCGGCGAGAATATCATGCGGATGGTAGCCCCACTTGACGCCGATCGCATGCACGCCCGCCGCACGCGCCATTGCCATGTCATAGGTGGTGTCGCCGATCATGATGGTGTCCTGCGGCTGCGCACCGGCCTCACGCATCGCTTCCAGGATCATGCCGGGATGCGGTTTGGACGGCGCATCATCCGCGGTCTTGATCGTCGTGAAGTGCGGCAAAAGATCGTGGTGGGTCAGGATCGCCCGCACGCCGCGCTGCGACTTGCCGGTGGCGATGCCGAGCAGGCAATCGTCGCGCGCACCCAGCGTCAGCACCGCGGCGCGCGCGCCCGGATAAAGCGGCTCCTGGTGTTCGGGGGAATGCCGCAATTCGAAGAACGCTTCCTTGTAGCGCTCGATCAGGCCGTCGATCGGGAAGTTCATGGCCCCCTCGCCGAGATTGTCGAACGCCTCGCGCAGCGACAGGCCGACAATCGACAAGACCCGCTCGCGCGGCGGGCAGACGATCTCATGCGCATCATAGGCGCGCTGCATCGCGGCGCAGATCATGTGCTGGCTGTCGACCAGGGTGCCGTCGCAGTCAAAGATGATGAGTTTCAGCGTTCAACTCCGCGTGACTTGAATCATGAATTGCGCTCGCAGCCCCGCTGCGTTGCCATGATCGCGCACCAGAACCATTCCACTTTGGTATGAGGCTCGTTTGTGCATTGCACAAGCCCGCTCGGGCAAGCACCGTAAACGAGCCATTGCCGCCCACCATACGGCCCAAAATCCGCGCAAATCCCGCTACTTTTCGGCTTGTGAAAGCAGTTGCGCGCACTGCATCGCGGCAGTCCGGGCATCAACCATGCAGCAAGATTCGCTCGCTGCGGCGGTCCGTCTGTGGCTTTTCAGAATTGGACTGACTAAAATCCACCTCGGAGTCGGTGAACAACAACCGGCCCATCGAGGAGACAAATGCCAGCCTGCCGCATACGGCTCGCCGGTCCCACTTCCGCAAAAGGAGCCGAACGGCTCCGGGACATGTGCGAGAGGAGTCGATGAAACCAACCGACATCGACGATCCCAATTACTTCCACAAGGTCGTGGACTGCCAATGGGCATGCCCGGCGCATACCCCAGTTCCCGAATATATCCGGCTGATCGCCCAGGGTCGGTACTCCGACGCCTATATGATCAACTGGAAGTCGAATGTGTTTCCGGGAATTCTCGGACGCACCTGCGACCGCCCCTGCGAACCCGCCTGCCGGCGCGGCCGCGTCGAAGAGCAACCGGTCGCGATCTGCCGGCTGAAGCGCGTGGCCGCCGATTACAAGGACGATGTGTCCGGGCGGATGCCGAAGAAGGTGCGCGTCAAGAACGGCAAGCGTGTCGCTCTGGTCGGCGGCGGCCCGGCCTCACTCACCGTCGCGCGCGATCTCGCACCGCTCGGCTATGACTGCGTGGTCTATGACGGCGATCCGAAAGCCGGCGGCATGATGCGCACGCAGATTCCGAAATTCCGCCTGCCGGATTCGGTGATCGACGAGGAGACCGGCTACATCCTCGATCTCGGCGTCGAATTCCGCGGCGGCCAGCGCGTCGACTCAATGAAGGCGCTGCTGAACGACAATTTCGATGCAATTTTCGTCGGCTCCGGCGCGCCGCGCGGCCGCGACCTCGACGTTCCCGGACGCAAGGAAGCCGCGAAGAACATCCATATCGGGATCGACTGGCTATCCTCGATCGCATTCGGCCATATCGACAAGATCGGCAAGCGCGTGATCGTGCTCGGCGGCGGTAATACCGCGATGGATTGCTGCCGGTCCGCGCGCCGCCTCGGTGGCGAAAGCGTGCAGGTGGTGGTGCGGTCGGGCTTCGACGAGATGAAGGCGTCGCCCTGGGAAAAGGAAGATGCCCAGCACGAGGACATTCCGATCCACAATTTCCTGGTGCCGAAAGAATTTACCCATGAGAACGGCAAGCTGACCGGCCTCACCTTCGAAAAGGTGAAAGCGGAATACGACGCCAAGGGGCGCCGCAACCTCGTGCCGTCCGGTGAGCCGGACCAGCATTTTCCGTGCGATGACGTTCTGGTCGCCGTCGGCCAGGAGAATGCCTATCCGTGGATCGAACGCGACATCGGCATTGAATTCAACAAATGGGACATGCCGGTGGTCGACGAAAAGACCTTCGTCTCCACCAATCCGATGGTGTTCTTCGGCGGCGATGCCGCCTTCGGGCCGAAAAACATCATCTGGGCGGTCGCACACGGCCACGACGCCGCTTTGTCGATCCACCGGATGCTGTCAGGCGAGGACATCACCGAGCGGCCCCTGCCCCATGTCGATATCGTCAGCCAGAAAATGGGCATCCACGAATGGTCGTATGACAACGACATCACGCTCGACCAGCGTTACCGGGTGCCGCTGCGCGACAAGCAGGCTGCGCTGCGTGATATCAAGGCCGAGGTCGAGCTTGGCTACGACGTCAGGCTCGCACTCGGCGAGGCTCATCGCTGCCTGAATTGCGACGTGCAGACCGTGTTCGCCGCGTCGCTATGCATCGAATGCGATGCCTGTGTCGATATCTGTCCGATGGACTGCATCACCTTCACACCGAACGGCGAGGAGGCCGAACTGCGGCAGCGGCTGGAGGCACCCTCCATCAACCTGACGCAGGACCTCTACGTTCAGGACGGGCTGAAGACCGGCCGTGTGATGGTGAAGGACGAGGATGTCTGCCTGCATTGCGGGCTGTGCGCCGAACGCTGTCCGACCGGCGCCTGGGACATGAAGAAATATCTGATCGAAATGGCTCATGCGGGTGATCGAGGATGTCAGGCCCAGCGCTCAACAGCGTAAACGATTTCGTTATCCGCTTTGCCAATGTGAACGGCTCCGGATCGGCAAGCGCGAACGAGATGTTTGCGCGCGCCGTGATGCGCATGGGGGTGCCGGTTTCTCCGCGGAACATCTTCCCGTCCAACATCCAGGGATTGCCGACCTGGTACGAGGTTCGCGTCACCGAGGAAGGCCATCTCGGCGCCCGCGGCGGCGTCGATTTCATGGTCGCGATGAACCCGCAGACCTTTGACAAGGATGTGGCGATGATCGAGCCCGGAGGGTACCTCCTCTACGACTCGACCAAGCCTTTGCCGCAGTCGAAATTCCGCGACGACATCAATGTCATCGGCGTGCCGCTGACGGCAATCTGCAATGAGCAATACAGCGACCCGCGCCAGCGCCAGCTGTTCAAGAACATCATCTATCTTGGGGTTCTGTCGGCCCTGATCGACATCGACGCGGCGATCGTCGAGACGCTGATCGGCGAGCAATATAAAGGCAAGGACAAGCTGATCGGTCCCAACGTGCATGCGCTGCATCTCGGCCGCGACTGGGCGCTCGCCAATCTGCAATGCCCAATCGGGCTGCGGGTGCGCAAATCCGACAAGGTCGGCGATCGCATCTTCATGGAAGGCAATGCGGCGGCCGCACTTGGTGCGGTCTATGGCGGGGCCACGGTCTGTGCCTGGTATCCGATCACACCGTCCTCGTCGCTCGCCGAAGCTTTCACCCGCTATTGCGCGAAGTTTCGCGTCGACAAGGACACCGGCGAGGCCAAATACGCCATCATCCAGGCCGAGGATGAACTGGCTTCCATCGGCATGGTGATCGGCGCCTCATGGAACGGCGCCCGCGCCTTCACCTCCACCTCCGGACCCGGCATCTCATTGATGCAGGAATTCATAGGTCTGGCCTACTTTGCGGAAATCCCGGCGGTCATCTTCAACGTGCAGCGCGCCGGCCCTTCCACCGGAATGCCGACCCGCACCCAGCAATGCGACCTGATCTCCTGCGCCTATGCCTCGCATGGCGACACCAAGCATGTGATGCTGTTCCCGGAAGACCCGCATGAGGCATTCGAATTCGGCGCCGCCGCCTTCGATCTCGCCGACCGGCTGCAGACCCCGATTTTCGTCATGCTCGACCTCGATATCGGCATGAATCACAGGCTTTGCGCGCCGCTGAAATGGGATGACACGCGCGTCCTCGACCGCGGTAAGGTGATGACCCATGCCGAACTCGAGGCCGGCGCCGAGTTCGGCCGTTATCTCGACGTGCATGGCGACGGCATCCCGTTCCGCACCTATCCCGGGACCCATCCGACCAGGGGATCGTTCTTCACCCGCGGCACGTCGCGCGATCGGTATGCGAAGTACACTGAAGAAGGCGGTCCCTATGTCGACAACATGCAGCGGCTGCTGCGCAAGTTCGACACCGCCAAGGACATTGTGCCGCGTCCGCTGATCGCCAATGCGGCAAAGCCGACCAAATACGGCGTCATCTATTTCGGATCGACCTCGCCTGCGATGGACGAGGCGATCGGGCTTCTGGAGGCGCGCGGACATCAGCTCGATCGCATGCGTCTGCGTGGCTTCCCGTTCCATTCGAGCGTGAACTCGTTCGTCGCCGATCACGACTTCGTCTATGTGGTCGAACAGAATCGCGATGCGCAACTGCGCTCCCTGATCGTCAACGAATGCGGCATCGATCCGGTGCGGCTCATTCCGATCCTGCATTATGACGGCACGCCGATCACCGCGCGATTCATCGCCGGCGCGATCGGCGATCATCTCGGCCGGATGAAGGTCACACCGATGCGGGTGGCGTCATGAGATATTGGCTCGCCACAACCATGCTGGCGACCGTGTTGCTCACCGGCCCCGCGCTGGCCCAGTTCAAGACGCCCGAGGCGGCGGTCGAAAGCCTTTATGCAACATATACGAAGCCGGGCTCGGACGGTTTTGCCGATCGCGATGCACCGCGCCACTTCGACGCGGCATTGCTGAAATTGTGGCGCGCGGCCAAGCACAAGGATTCGGATTTCTTCATTCAGGGACAGGATTTCGAGGTTAAAGACGTCAAGATCACGTCCGCCTCCGTGACCGGCGACAAGGCCGAGGCCATCGCCACTTTCCGTAATTTCGGCGAGCCGATGCGCATCACCTATGTCCTCGTTCAGGGCAAGGACGGCTGGCGCATCACCGACGCCCGCAGCAAGAGCGAGACTCTTCGGGCGGAGCTGAGGAGAGCAAGCAAGCAATGACCTACATCGCCAAGCCGAAATTCCATCATCCGGCGCTGCCGAAGAACGATCTCGGCTATACCCACCGCGACTACGAGGGCACGATCTCGACGCTGTGCGCGGGTTGCGGACACGACTCGATCACGGCCGCGATCATCGAGGCCTGTTTCGAGCTCTCGATCGAGCCGCACAAGGTGGCGAAGATTTCCGGCATCGGCTGCTCGTCGAAGACGCCGACCTATTTCCTCGGCAATTCGCACGGCTTCAATTCGGTGCATGGCCGCATGCCGTCGGTGCTGACCGGCGCCAATCTCGCCAACCGCGATCTGATCTATCTCGGCGTCTCCGGCGACGGCGATTCCGCCTCGATCGGGTTCGGTCAGTTCGCCCATGTGATGCGGCGCGGCGTCAACATGGTCTATATCGTCGAGAATAACGGCGTGTACGGACTGACCAAGGGCCAGTTCTCGGCTACCGCGGATCGCGGCTCGAAGAGCAAGCGCGGCGTCATCAATACCGACAATTCCATCGATCTCGCCGCCATGGCGTTGCAGCTCGGTGCCACCTTCGTTGCCCGCTCCTTCTCCGGCGACAAGAAGCAGCTCGTGCCCATCATCAAGGCCGCGATCGAACACAAGGGCGCCGCCTTCCTCGACGTGATCAGCCCCTGCGTCGCCTTCAACAATCACGCCGGCTCGACCCGGAGCTTCGACTATGTGCGCGAACATAACGAGGCGGTGAACCGGCTCGATGTGCTCTCCGGGCGCGCGCCGATCACCGTGGACTATGCCGAGGGCACGGTGCAAATCGTCGAGCAGCATGACGGCTCGACGCTTGCCTTGCGCAAGCTGGGCGCGGATTACGACATCCACGACCGAACCGCGGCAATGGCGTTTCTGCAGCGGCACGCCGCGGAGGGCCAGATCGTCACCGGCGTGCTTTATATCGCGGACGACCCGCAGGACCTGCACGCCTCGCTCAAGACGGTGGCGCAGCCGCTGAACACGCTGTCCGAAAGGGAACTGTGCCCCGGCTCGGCCGCGCTCGACAAGATCAACGCCACCTTGCGCTGAAACGGCTGGGCCGAAACCGCCACGCGCAGCGACTGTGCCCTGTTCAAACTCCTGTCGCCAGAGGCTTGCGCAGGCATGGCGCACGCCGCATGGTCCGCGCGCCTCTCAGGAGAACAACATGACACGGCGCAAACTTGGCCGCTCGAACCTGTCCATCGCCCCCATCGTCTTCGGCGGCAATGTGTTCGGCTGGAGCGCCGACGAGAAGACCTCATTCACCCTGCTGGATGCATTCGTCGACGCGGGCTTCAACGCGATCGACACGGCGGACGTCTATTCGCACTGGGTTCCGGGCAACAAGGGTGGTGAGTCCGAAACCATCATCGGGCGCTGGCTCAAAACCCGCGGACGACGCGACGACGTGCTAATCTTCACCAAGGTCGGCGGCGATATGGGCTCGGGCGCGTCGCTCAAGGGTGACTACGTTCTGCGCGCGGCCGAGGATTCGCTGCGCCGTCTGCAGACCGATACTATCGATCTCTATCAGACTCATTTCGACGACCTCACCACCGCGCCCGACGAGACCCTCACGGCCTATGCAAAGCTGGTGTCGCAGGGCAAGGTGCGGGTGCTCGGCGCCTCCAATGTCAGCCCCGACCGTTTGCGCGCATCGCTCGACGCAAGCCGCAAGGTCGGCCTGCCGCGTTACGAGACCCTGCAGCCGCTCTACAATCTCTATGATCGCGCAGGCTTCGAGCGCGACTACGAGGCGCTGTGCGTCGAGGAGCAGATCGGTGTCATCCCCTATTATGCACTGGCGCGCGGCTTCCTTTCTGGCAAATACCGGTCGAAGGAAGATTTCTCGAAGAGCGCGGCCCGCGGCGAAGGCATGGTGAAATATCTCAACCCCCGGGGCCTGCGCATTGTCGATGCGCTCCATGCGGTCGCCGGCCGGCATGCGGCCACGCCCGCCCAGATTGCGTTGGCCTGGATGCTGGCGCGTCCGAGCATTACTGCGCCGATCGTGAGCGCGACCACCCTGCCGCAACTTGCGGATCTGCTGAGCGCGCCGGACATCCGGCTGAGCGCCGAAGACGTTGCCGCGCTCAACGAAGCCACCGCGGAGGATCTACCCGCCGCGCCCGCCTGACCATGGCTTTTCCGCCACCGCCTTCTGCACCGCCTCCATGAATCCAGGCGGTGCCGCCATCGCGATGCTCATGGGCTTGCCCGTCTCCAGCACGCTCTTCAGATTGGACAGGATCGCCGGCCATCCGGCGCGGCCTCCGGCGAGGATCACCTCTGGGATGTCCCAGGAATGCGACTCCGTCATCGTGAGGCGAACGGCGCTGCCCGCCTGCTCAATGTCGTAGGTCACGATGCACTCGGGCAACTCGGCAAAGCCGGGCATACACTCAACGGTCCAGGTGCAGGAGAAGCGGCCCGGCGGCGACCAGTCCAGAACCTTGCCGCTGACATGGACGCGGCCATCCGGATAGAGCAGTTGGAATCGTCCGCCCGCTGCCGGATCGACCGACACCGCGAAACCGAAGAAATACTGCCGGCTGAACGCCGGATCAGTCAGCGCCTGCCAGACCTTCTCCGCGCTCGCCTCGATGTACGTGACATAGACGGTCACGGGTTTGAAATTGACAGGATCAGTCATCCTGCTTCTCCAGGCTGGCCTTCAACTCGCTGAGAGCCTGCAAACGGTGGCCCTCGTATTTCCCGATCCAGCGCTCGGCGATCGCATGGATCGGCACCGGATTGAGATAGTGAAATTTCTCGCGACCGCGTTTCACCGTGACCACCAGATTGGCCTCCTCGAGGATCGCGAGATGCTTGCTGACCGCCTGGCGCGTCATGTCCTGACGCTCGCACAACTCGCCGAGTGTCTGTCCATTGCGCGTTCGCAGACGATCCAGCAGCGCCCTCCGGCTTTCTTCGGCCAGTGCCTTGAACACCAGATCGAGGCTTTTCATGCGTTACGATACGCAACCATTTAGTTGCATGTCAACGCGCCAAAAATCAGAGGCGCGTCCCCACTGCGCCGATTAGCGATTCACGCAGTTCTGGGTGAAGCTTCCGATCTGCCCGGGCCCGACGCCCTGCGCAGAGCCCGACATGATGCAGTTCGATGTACGGTCTTGGAAGGTCTGGCCGGCCGGACGCCCCGGCGCAATGGCCGGCGTGCCGGCGACGCCACTGATGCCTGGGACGACTGTTGGTGGCGCGGCCGGATTCGCCATGCTCGGTGCCGTCGGCATCGGCCGCACGGTGCCAAGCGGTGTCAGCGGCGACCGATAGGTCGGGATGGTGGACGCGGTGGACGAACCGCGACGGGTGGCACGGCGGGGCGTCTGCTTCGTCGGCTGAGAAACGGCAGGCTTAGCCTGCGGCGGCGGAGCCTGCCGCGTGCGCTGCCGGGCCCGCCGCTCAGAGGCATCAGGCGTCATGATGGAAAACGGAAATCCGTCGCTGCTCTGCGCTTTCGCCCCGGATACCGGAAGCCCTGCCAAAAGCGCAGCCAAAACAACGACATTGAACTGATTTCGCATCTCGCTCATCCGGTTTATGAGGCAGATCAGGCGCGGATACAGAGATGGCGACTAAAATGCTCGTTCACCTGAAGCGCGTCTGGTCTAGCCTGTCACTCATATAGGAACGCGCGAATGCGATTTCAGGTCCGTTACGGCCCGAAATCAGCCCTCCGGCGCATCCTCGATCGGATCGTAACGGCTGGCATCGAGGCCGAGCAGGTTGAAGCTCTGCTCCATATGCGGCGGTAGTGGCGCGCTCGCATCGATGATCCCGCCGCGCGGATGTGGCACCACGATCCGCCGCGCCAGAAGGTGCAGCCGATTCTGCATGCCGCCCGGCAATTGCCAGTTCTCGATATCGAAATATTTCGGATCGCCGACGATCGGGTGCCCGATATGCGCAAGCTGCACGCGCAATTGATGGGTTCGACCGGTGACCGGCTTGAGCGACAGCCAGGCCAGCCGCGTCGCCGCCGTCTCGACTACCGCATAATAGGTGATGGCGTGGCTCGCGCCCTCGTCACCGTGCTGCGCGACCCGCATCACCGAATCGTCCTCGCGCTCCTCCTTGGCGAGGTAGGTCGAAATCCGGCCCTGCTTCGGTTTCGGCACGCCCGGCACCAGCGCCCAGTAAATCTTGCGGGCCGAGCGCGAGCGGAAGGTCTTGGCGAGCGCCGCCGCGGCGAAGCGCGACTTGGCGATCAGCAGACAGCCCGCGGTATCCTTATCGAGACGGTGCACCAGCCGCGGACGCTGCCCGTCTTTGGTTCTGATGACGCCCAGCATCCCGTCGAGATGCCGTGTGGTGCCGGAGCCGCCCTGGACCGCAAGCCCGAACGGCTTGTTCAGGACCATCACGTCGTCGTCGTCGTATAGCGTGATGGATTGCAGGAAGGCCCGGGTCTCGTCGTCCTTGCTGCCGCCCTCGCCGCGCGGCTTTTCCGGATCGAGGCGCAGCGGCGGAATGCGGACCGACTGCCCGGCCTCCAGCCGGTCCTTCGGCTCCACGCGCTTGCCGTTTACCCGCAACTGGCCCTTGCGGATGATGCGCTGAATGTGACTGAACGACAGGCCGGCAAACCGTGCTTCCAGAAACCGGTCAACCCGCATGCCGTTCTCGTCGGGCGTGACGGTGACGGTCTGAACCGCGGCGCTGAGCGGCGCGGAGTGCTTAGGCTCCTCAATTTTCGGTGCCGCGACGGGAGCGGGTTTGCGAACAACCTCAGCAGCCTTGGCGCGCGCGTCCTGCTTTGGCCGAAATGGCGTTCTGCGCTTTGGCGGACGCGCTTGCCGCTCAGGTCGGTCTGGCTTGTCAGAACGGCCTGGCTTCTCGGACCGGTCCGGTTTTTCGGACCGGCCCAGCTTTGAAGACCGGCCTGCCTTTTCGGATCGGTCTGCCTTAACAAAACGGCTTGGGGTCTCAGAATCGCCAGACCTGTCAGGGCGGCCCGGCCTCTCGGATCGATCCGGCTTTTCGAAGCGCCCCGCCTTTTGAGAATGGCCGGCCTTCTCGAAACGGCTCGGGGTCTCAGGGCGACCAGACCTGTCGGGACGGCCCGGCTTATCGGAGCGGCCTGGCTTTTCAGGGCGTCCGCGAGCGGGTCCGCGTTGCTGCCGCGACGAAGGTCCCTTGGACGGTCCTTTGGCTGGTGATCTCATGGCGGCGCCATAGCACACTCCGCCGCACAAATGCGAACGGAGCGGTAAGACCCTCAACGCGACATGACCGGAACCGGCTCCTCGACCACCCTGGGTTCTGCACCCGAAAGCTTCACCACCGCCTTGAGCATGCCGTTGCCCGGCATCACCCCAGCCTCGAACTGACCGACGAAAGATTGCTCGAACGGATTGGACGGATCGGATGCCTGCGGATCGGGCGCCAACCGGATCGCCACCTCACGGCCGTCCGGCATCCGGCGCGTCAGCCGGATCGCGGCCGGATCGACCCGGGTCCGGTCGCCGAGCCGCAGGTGCACATGCACCTTGCACACGTCGCCGGTGCGATAGATCGGCTCGTCCGGCTCGATCCTGATCCCGACCAGTTCGGTCATGGTGCCGTCGACAGCGAGCATCTTGCCGCGCTCCCGCACCGGCACCGTGCCGATCGCACGCGCCACGCCTTCGGTCAGCGCCACGCGCAGGAAATTCTGGATCTGCGGATCGTGCAGGATGCGCTGGTGATCGGCAAAGCTGGTCGGATGCAGCGGAAGGCGCTCGATCACCGCGCTGTCGCGGATCACCGTGCCGTCGCCGGCCCATGTGTGCTGCAACTGCAAGATGGAGGCGCCGGCCCCATTCCTGAAGCCGGCGCGATGTGGCGTTCGCTGATCGACGCCGACCAACAGCACATCCTCGACGCCATTCGGCATCGGGGTCACGACCAGCGCCTCCAGCTTCTTGATGCGCACGAAGGTCTTGCCCAGATCCGGCATGGTGGCGGTATCGACGCCGTCCCAGTGCAGACCTGTCCACGTCTCCGCTTTCGCCGGATCGAACGATGCATTGCCGCCATTGTCGCAACAGTCCCGGTAGCGTGGCATCATTTCGAAGATCGACGGAAACGACAGCATGGTGCGGCGGAAGCCGTCGAGACCACCCATCACCCGGTTGAGCGGACCCCATCCCTTTTCAACGGTCTGGAACACTTTTACCGAGCCCTGGAATGGCGCGCCGGCGCTGAACAGCCGCGCCACCCGATCGCCGCCCTCGCCCTCGATCACATAGGCGCGCGCCACCAGCGCACCCATCGAATGCGCAAGTATGTCGACCTTGCCGTTCGGGACCTTGTCGCGGACGAACGCGTCCAGCGCTTTGGCGTTATCGAAGACCGAGCGCCGCCAGTCATACGAAAACAGAAACAGATTGCGGTTCTCGCGATAGCCGGTCTCTTCAAGATGGCGGATGATCGGGGTGTAGACGTCCTGCGAGTAAACACCGAGATAGACGATCTCGCGCAGGATGCCGCAGGGCTTGATCGGATCGGCTGCGCCCGGCGCGTGCGACAGCCGGATCGATGGAAATTGCCGAAGCGCCGACAGCGTGCCCCAGACCAGTTCGGTCTTTTTGGGATCCTTCGGATCGGCCCGGCACAGCCGCGAGCCGAGCAATCCCGGCACCAGAATCAGCGGCCGCGCGATGCCAGGTTTCGGCTGCGAACTCGCCGTTTGCGCGGCAATTGGTAGCGGCACGCACAGCGCCACGGCAAGTGCGGCGAGACCGCACAGGTTCCGAATAAAGATGACGGGCGAATCAAGGCCCACCTCGTCTTCCTCCTGGCTCCGGGCTTCTGCGGCTCGGCCCATTTCGGCAAATTTAGCAGAGTCCGGCGCGCCTCTGCTCAGATTGTCGTGATCGGAGCGACGATCCGGAGGCCTTCCAAACTCCGGCGATAAATGATTGTGTCTCCGCCCGCTGAATGCGGCGGGAGAATCCATGGCTCTGGTCAGTTTCGTATTGGGACTAGGCTTGCTCGTATTAGGGGCCGAGCTTCTGGTGCGCGGTGCCTCCAAGCTCGCCCTCACATTCGGGATTTCGCCGCTGGTCGTCGGACTGACCGTGGTCGCCTTTGGCACGAGCGCGCCGGAAGTTGCGGTGTCGGTTCAGTCAGCAACCTCGGGCCAAACAGAGATTGCCGTCGGCAATGTCGTCGGCAGCAATATTTTCAACGTCCTGTTCATTCTTGGCCTGTCCGCGTTGATTACGCCATTGCTGGTCAATCGCCAGCTGATCCGCCAGGAAGTCCCCGTGATGGCGGCCATCTCTCTGCTGATGGCCGCGATGACCTGGGACGGAGAAGTGTCGCGCATCGACGGCCTGTTCTTCATTGCGCTTCTGGCCGCCTATACGGTGTTCGTCATCGTGCAAAGCCGCCGCTCGGAGCCCGAAGATCAAACGGCGGACAGCAGCACGCCGGGCTGGGACTCGAAACTGCCGGTGCAGTTGATCCTGATTGCCGCGGGCCTCGGGATGCTCGTCCTCGGCGCGCAGTGGCTGGTCGCCGCGGCGGTCACCTTTGCCACCTACCTCGGGGTCAGCGAGATGATCATCGGTCTCACGATCGTCGCCGCGGGCACCTCCCTGCCCGAAGTTGCGACATCGGTGATGGCGGCGATCCGCGGCGAACGCGACATCGCGGTCGGCAACGTGGTCGGCAGCAACATCTTCAATCTCCTCGGCGTCCTCGGTCTCACCGCAGCGGTTGCGCCCGGTGGCCTCGTCGTGCCACCGGCGATGATCGCGTTTGACATCCCCGTGATGCTGGCTGTTGCCTTCGCCTGCCTGCCTATCTTCTTTACCGGCAATCTGATTGCGCGCTGGGAAGGCGGTCTGTTCTTCGCACTTTACGTCGGGTACACGACCTATCTGATCCTGGCGGCACAACAGCACGATGCGCTTTCAACCTATGGATTCGTCATGGGCACGGTTGTGCTTCCGCTCTGCGCCCTGACGGTGGTCATCATCGCCTGGCGGGAATGGCAGAGCAGACACCGCTCGTCTTGACACCCCGCAACCCAGCCTGCGAAGTCGCACCATGACACCCGACATCGCCGACAAACTTGCAGCCATTGGCCGCGTGATCGACCCAGCAAAAACCGGCGCGATCTATGCGCCGTTGCATGACGCGGAGCCGTATGCCGGCGTCGCGGTGACACGCGACATCAGCTATGGGCCGGCCCAACGCAATCTGCTCGATGTCTTCGTCGCAGACGCCGCAGACGGCCCCCGGCCGGTGCTCATGTTCGTCCATGGCGGCGGTTTCACCGGCGGCAATAAGGCGACGCCCGGCTCACCATTCTATGACAACGTCCCGCTCTGGGCGGCGCGCAACGGACTGGTCGGCGTCAACATGACCTACCGGCTGGCGCCGCAGCATCCCTGGCCGGCCGGCCCGGAGGATGTCGGTGCCGCGCTGCGCTGGGTCATCGACAACATCTCGCAATACGGCGGCGATCCCGCGCGGATCGTGCTGTTCGGGCATTCGGCCGGCGCCACCCATGCAGGCAGCTACGCAGCTATGCCGCAATTCTACGGGCCGAACGGCCTCGGTCTTGCCGGGCTCATTCTGACGTCGGGCATCTACGACCTGACCGACTTTCCGGTGAATGACGGCTATCGCTCCTATATTGGCAACGATGCCTCGCAATATGCGGCGCGCTCACCGATCGGGGGGCTTCGCAAGCTCACCGTCCCCGCGATGGTGGTCTATGCCGAACTCGATCCGCCGCCCTTCGTCACGCAATTCGAACGGCTTGTGACGTCGATGGCGGATGCGCCGGGTGGCAGGCCGATAACCGTTACCCTGCAGCAGCACAGCCATTTGTCACTCGGCTATGCCATCGGCACCGACGATACGGCGCTCACCGGGCCGATCCTGGATTTCGTGAAGAGGCTGAAATAGACCCGTCAGCGCTGATCCTGAACTGACTCGGCGTTATGCCATAGGCATGCAGAAAGCTCCGGCTGAAATGCGCCGCGTCGTTGAAGCCGCAAGAGAATGCGACTTCGGTGATCGATTTTTGCCGGAGAGTCGGGTCGGCAAGTTGCTCGCGAGCGGCGGCGAGCCGGAACGACCATATGCTGCGCTCGATGGTCTTTCCGTTCATCGCAAAAAGCCGCGACAGGCTGCGCCGCGACAGCCGGAGATGCTCCGCCACCGCCGCAGGCGTCAGGCCGGGATCGGCGAGGTTCTGACCAATGAAGTCGAGCGCATCCGAATAGCGCGCCGATGCGATCGCAATGCTGTGATCGTCAGCCGGCGAATGCGTGGTCGCAGAGCGGAGAAGCTCAATAAATGCGCGCTCGACCGATGCCTCCTCGGTCGACGACATCGCATCCGATCCCTCCAGGACCGCGAGCGCTAGGTGGCGCAACAGCCGAGCCGGACCGAAGGCAAGACGAAGGGGCCGCGTTGCATGTCCGGCGGGGGCGATGCGAAGCAGCCCACTCGGTACCTTCAGGACGATCTGACGAAACGCGTCCGGAAACTCGAAACAATATGGCGCGGCGGCTGACACCACTGCGCCCTCTTCTGCGCCCAGCAATGCATTCACTGATCTTTGACCGACCCGGCATTGCCCGGCCATGTTCATGACGACGATCAGATCATCGCTCGGAGATTCCGCGATTTTCGCGCGCGTGCGCTGTACGCGCTGGGCGGAGGCGCTGACCTCAGTGATACCGACGCGCGCCATGCGGCGATGTCTGATGCTTCCAGTGAAATTTCGACGCGCCGGCGAGTCGCATTCCAGCGGTACGAAAGTTTGCGCCACGACGTCGGCCCAATAGGAAAACCGGTCGGCGGCCGGAAGCCGTTCCGTCGAGGCGTGGAGCGTTGCCGATTGTCGCATTCTAGCTGTCCCGCTCGATCAAGCTGCATGACCGCCTGATGCAAGACCAGATAATGCCCGGACGGCAAGATGATCCAGCAAGACCGGCACCAGCGCAAGGGGATCATTATGGCCATCGGCAGAAAGCTCGTACTCGGCGGACGCGAAACGGTGAAAGTCGCGATCGTGCAAAAGGCGCCGCGCTTTCTCGACAAGGAAGCCTCGCTTACGCGCGCAGAAGCCTATATTGCGGACGCCGCGGCCGGCGGCGCCGAACTGATCGTGTTTCCCGAGGTCTGGCTTGCCGGCTATCCGTATTGGACCGAAGGCTGGGACTCGCCGCTGCAAAGCTGGGCTGGCGGACGCATCGCGTTTCGCGAGGCCGCCGTGCTGGCACCGAGCGAGGATACCGAACGGCTCGGCGCTGCGGCTGCCAAGGCCGGCGCTTATGTCGTGATGGGGTGCAACGAGATCGATCCGCGTCCCGAGGTAAGCACCATCTACAACTGCCTGTTATTCTTCGACCGGCAGGGCCGGTTGATGGGGCGGCACCGCAAGACCATGCCGACCTTCACCGAGCGGCTGTTCTGGGGTCAGGGCGATGCATCCGACTTGCGGGTGTTCGAGACCGATATCGGCCGCATCGGCGGCCTGATCTGCGGCGAGCATCTCATGACATTGGTACGCGCCGCGATGATCGGGCTCGGCGAGGAAATTCACATCGCCGTGTTTCCGGGTGCTTTTGCGTTGCATACCGGGCCGGAGCTGGAGGAATGGGATTCCGACCACACCTCGTTCTGGGGACATGCTTCGGTTCGCGCGCATGCTCTGGAGGCAGGCGCCTTCGTGCTCTCCACCTGCGGCCAGATCGACGATGCCGATATTCCCGATGACTTTCCCTACAAGGGCAAGATGAACATCCGCTACGCCCGCGGCGGCTCCTCGATCATTGCTCCACTAGGCATTCCGCTCGCCGGCCCGGTCGAAAGTCCGCAGATCCTGTATGGAGAATTGCAGGCGTGGATGATCAAGGCTTGGAAGGCGATCATCGACACCACCGGGCATTATGCGCGGCCGGACCTGGTGCGATTGATGGTCAGCAATCATGCGCCAAGCCGCGAGGGCGCGGTCTCTTTCAAGTCAGCACTGGAGACTGTCTCGCCCCGCGCGCTGGCGGATGCAGCCGACCGGCATGCGGTCGAGCCGGCGCAGGTCGAAGCACTGCTCGGCATTACGCTCGGTGACCGGCGCACGGCCTGATTCAGCCGCCGCCGACACGCATATCACCGGCAGCGCTGCATCTCGCCTGCAACGGTCTGATCCCAGGTGACACGAAGTTTGCTGCCATTACGTTGGAGGCCAATCGGCATGACGCGGGAACGCCCCTGCCCGAAGCAACTGGCCTCGAGATAAAGTCCGTTGGCGATACGATAGGATTTCTTGATCGTACAGGAAGATTGAAACCACTCGACCGAACGGCCGCCGACGACGAGCGCGGTCGTCTGTGCGGTCTGACCGAATCCGCTGCAGCCGGCGGGGTCGATAGACCAGCGGCCCATGAAAAGCGGATCGGTGGCGAGCGCAACGCTGCAAAGCCAGAATGTGAAACCGCAGACTGCTGCAACGCCAGACATCCTCACGCCATCTCACTCCCCGCTTTTTTCCCGTCTGATCTTCGCCCAGTAATCCAGCCGCTTTCTGATTTCGCGCTCGAACCCGCGTTCGGGCGGATCGTAGAAGGTCTGGCGCGGCAGCGCGTCGGGGAAATAGTTCTGGCCGGAGAACGCCTCGGCGGTGTCGTGATCATAAGAATAGCCGCGGCCGAAGCCCTCATCCTTCATCAAGCGTGTCGGCGCGTTGAGTATATGCTTCGGCGGCACCAGCGAACCGTGCTCTTTCGCAGCCCGCATCGCCGCACCATACGCCCGATAGGCAGCATTCGATTTCGGCGCGGTTGCAACGTAGATCACGGCTTGGGCGATCGCGAGTTCGCCCTCCGGCGAGCCCAGAAAATCGTAGGCATCCTTCGCCGCATTGCAAATCGTCAGCGCCTGCGGATCGGCGAGGCCGATATCCTCCACCGCCATCCGCACCACGCGCCGCGCGATGTAAAGCGGGTTCTCGCCAGCGTCGAACATGCGCGCGAGATAATAGAGCGCAGCATCCGGATCGGAGCCGCGCACCGATTTATGCAGCGCCGAGATCAGGTTGTAGTGCCCATCCTGTCCCTTGTCGTAGATCGGCGCGCGCCGCTGCACGATTTCCTGCAGCGCGGCCTCGCCGAAAATCTCGTCCGGCCGCGCCGCGCGCCAGATTTCTTCCGTCAGTGTAAGTGAGGCACGGCCGTCGCCGTCCGCCATACGGATCAGCGAAGCGCGGGCCTTGTCGTCGAGCGGCAGCGGCTTGCCTTCGATGTCTTCCGCGCGTGCCAGCAGCTTGCCGATCGCCTCCTCATCGAGCGAACGAAACACCAGCACGCGGGCGCGGGACAGCACCGGCGCGTTCAGCTCGAAAGACGGGTTCTCGGTGGTGGCGCCGACCAGCACGATGGTGCCGTCCTCCATCACCGGCAGAAAGGAATCCTGCTGCGCGCGGTTGAATCGATGAATCTCGTCGACAAAGAGCAGCGTGCCCTGCCCGGTTTCCCGGCGCGCGCGGGCCTGTTCGAAGGCTTTCTTCAGGTCGGCGACACCGGTGAAGATCGCGGAAATCTGCTCGAAATGCAGATCGGTCTCTTCCGCCAGCAGACGCGCGACCGTGGTCTTGCCGGTGCCGGGTGGACCCCAGAAGATCAGCGAGCCCAGCGAGCGGGTCGCCAGCATGCGGGTGAGAACACCGTCCGGCCCAAGCAGATGATCCTGGCCGACCACCTCGGCGAGTTTCTGCGGACGCAGCTTGTCGGCGAGCGGCCGCGGCGTCCCCTTGTCGAGCCCCGCCGCGGTGAACAGGTTCGGCCCGCCTTGTTTCGCGCGCGGGCTCATGCTGCGCTCATCCGGGAAACTGCGCGGTTATCTGGCGCCCGCCACGCAGGATCGTCACCAGCCACAGCCGTGACGGGTCGCGGGTCGCGCGTTCCAACTCCTTGCTGGTGGCGACGCGCTTTTCGTTGATCGCGATCACCACGTCGCCCTTCTGGAATCCGAGCCGCTGCGCAATCGAGCCTCTGGCAAGGTCGAGCACCACCACGCCTTCGGCTGACGGATCGAGCCGCAGTTCCTCTGCAAGCGCGGGCGAAAGATTGCCGACTTTCGCGCCGGACAGCGGCGAGCGTGACTTGATCTCCACCTCCTCGCGTGGCCGGTCGGGTGCGCTCTGCAAGGCGACGATCACCACGGTCTCGCGTCCGCTGCGGATCAAACCGACCTTGGTCTTCCCACCCAGAGGCTTTGTACCGAAGCGGTAGTCGAAACCGTTCTGGTCTTCCACGACCTGATCTTCGATCGAGACAATCACGTCGCCGGTCTTGATGCCCGCTTTGGCCGCTGGCGAATTCGCGCTGATGCCGGCGACGAGAGCGCCGGATGCCCGCTTCAGCCCGAGACCTTCAGCGATTTCAGGGGTGATGTTCTGCAGTTTCGCGCCGAGCCAAGGACGCTTCACGGCGCTGCCGCCGCCGCGCGCGGAGGCAACCACAACCTGCACCATGTTCACGGGAATCGCGAAGCCGATGCCCTGCGAGCCGCCCGAGCGCGAGAAGATTGCGGTATTGATGCCGACGAGCTTGCCGGACAGATCGACCAGGGCACCGCCGGAATTGCCCGGATTGATCGCGGCATCGGTCTGGATGAAGAACTGATAATCGGTGATGCCGACCTGGGTGCGCGCCAGCGCCGAGACGATGCCGTGCGTCACTGTCTGCCCGACGCCGAATGGATTGCCGATCGCCAACACCAGATCGCCGACCTCCAGATCGTCGGAATTGCCGAACTCGATGGCGGCGAAACGCTCCTTCGGTTCCTTGATCTTCAGGACTGCGAGGTCGGTGCGGGCATCCTTCAGCACGATCTCGGCCTCGAATTCGCGCTTGTCTGCCAGCGACACCTTCACCTCGGTCGCGCCCTCGACCACATGATTGTTGGTGATGATGAGCCCGCTCGGGTCGACGATCACTCCGGAACCCAGCGAACGCTGCATCTGCTCACGCGGGATGTTGCCGGGCGCCCCGAAGAAGCGGCGGAATAGCGGATCTTCGAACATCGGGTTGCGCACTTCGACCGTGCGCGCGGCATAAACATTGACCACGGAGGGGGCCGCCCGCTTGACGACCGACGCGAACGAGAGCTTCAACTCAGCCAATGAGCGGGGAAGAGCGCGTTCCTGGGCCTGCGCAAACGGCACACATGCAAGGACCGTCAGCCCGAGGGTCACGAGCGTGGTGCGGAGCGCTTGGCAGGCGGTCATGCGAAATTCCTCAGAATCCGAGGCCAGATATAGGCCGGTTGCGGCGGCAAATGAAGGGCCTCCCGTACACATGCCATTCATCCGCCGTGACCAATAGTCCAATTGGACCAAAAGCTTGTACCGGGTTATGGGGATCGCCGATAATCCCGGTCGAGGTGGAAATGGACTTGGGTTGGACTTGGGGAGACATGTGTGACCGATCGGTCGGATAAGGCTGCGACCTCCGTCGCGGTCATTGTTTACGTTGCGGCCTTCGTGGTGGGCACCATCGTGATGAGCTTCGAGATGCTGGGCTCGCGCTACCTCAACCCGTATTTCGGCAGCGGCATCTACACCTGGGCCTCGCTGATCTCGACCGTCCTGGCCGCTTTGTGCGTCGGCTATTTCCTCGGTGGCTGGCTCGCCGATCGTTCGCCCTCACTTCGCGTACTGGGCCTCACGGTGATCATCGGTTCGGTCTACATCCTGTTCGTACCGGTCTTTGCCGAGCCCATGCTCGAGACATTGCTGGCCGGGATCGACGACGTGCGAGCCGGCAGCCTGGTTGCCTCGATGGCGATCCTGTTCTTTCCAGTGACCTTTCTCGGGATGTATTCGCCGTTCGGCATCCGGCTGTTGCTACGCGACCCCAAGCATTCCGGACGGGTGTCCGGTGCGGTCTATGGCATCAACACATTCGGCAGCATCGTCGGAACGCTCGGCACGACTTTCTTCCTTATCCCGATGATGGGATCGCGCGCGATTACAATCACCGCGGGCATTGCCGGTATCCTCTCGGGACTGGCGCTGATGGCCGCGCAACGGCTGATGCGAACGACTTCGGTCGTCCTTCTTCTCGCGGGGCTCGCCTGCGCCGCGGTCACGCCGGGAACGGCATCTGGCGAAGACCTCGTCGACATGAAGGCGCGCGAGCAATTGCTGACGAAAAAGGACGGTCAGATCGATCACATCGAGACGACCTACAACGATATCTTCGTCACCAAGGACAAATCCCAGCTGCACATGGCCTTTCAGCTCACGGGCTGGGACTACACGCAGTCCAGCATCAACCTGAAGGACGTCGACGACCTGCCGATTGCCTATACGCGTCAAATGACGATGGCCGTGGTCTACCCTGCGGAGTTGAAGCGCATCCTGATGATCGGGCTTGGCGGCGGATCGATCTCCACCTATCTCGGTCGGCACATGCCCGACGTCGTTATCGATACGGTCGAGATCGACCCGGGCGTGATTGCCGCGGCCAAGAAGTATTTCGGCATCCGCGAGAGCGAGCGGGTGCGCTATCTCAGTGGCGATGGCCGTGTCTTTCTCAACCGCAACAAGCAACCCTACGACCTGATCATTCTCGACGCCTTCCATGGCGGCTATATTCCGTTCCACCTGCTGACACGCGAATTCTTCCGCCTGGTGAAGCGTAACCTCACGCCGGATGGAGCGGTCGCCACCAACCTGCATGACGGCACCAAGCTTTACTATTCCGCGGTTCTGACCATGCGGTCGGAATTTCCGGACCTGTATTTCTATCCGAGTGGCGAAGGCGAGGTGATCGCGGTCGGCACCCTGAAGCCGCGCGATCGTGTCGCGATTTCGCGGCGCGCCGCCGAGATGCAGGACAAGCACAAGTTTCGTATCCCCCTGCCCCAGCTTGTGGCAAAGCCATTGGCCAGCGTCGATACCTCGCCGGGCGTGATGCTGACCGACGACTTTGCGCCGGCCGACCTCTACAATTCGGTGCGCACCGGGCGTCAGAAAAAGAAGTAGTAAATATCCCGATCAACGTGCCGCCGGTCCAGGCTGAGCAGCGCGGTCCGCTGTCCGCCGCGGGCGCGCTGCAATCATCTTCGACACCGCGAAGACCAGCGCGGCGCCGCCGGCCAGCACACCGAGTGAGATCATCGGCCGGTAGAACAGCCAGGCGATGGCGATCGTCAGCGGCGCGAGAATGGCGGTGAGCAGTGCAGCGGCCGCGAATGTCGTCGCCTGCATCAGGGTGCCGACGAACGGCAGCACATCGCGATCGCAACCAGCACCCTGGTGGAAAACACGAAACCGATGAACATCAGCATCGCGAACACCGCGCGCAGGATCCAGGTCAGGACCCGGTTGGCATCCTGGGCCGCTTTGAACATCTCGGCGGCCGACTGGCTTCCGGTATGGGCGAGCAGGATCACGTCACCTGCCTTCGACTGGTAGCCTGTCAGCTCGGTGTCGGTCTGACGCGCAACCATGCTCGCGGTCCCGACCGGCACGATGCGATAGCCGATCCGGTAGTCGCCGATGCGGGGCGAACCGGGGTCCTCGGACAGGTAGATCTGTCCGGCCGCGACAGCGACCGGCCTCCCGGTGGTCTTGCGGACCGTGTCTGCGACCGACGGATCGAACTCGAGTCGGGTATCGGTGTTGAAGCGCCGGATCGCGTTCTCGCCGAGCCGGAACGCGCCAAGCGTCGCGTCGCGCGCCACAACGTCGCGGTCGCTGATGGTCATCGGGGGATTTTCGTGCAGTCCCGGCTGCTTGAATTTGGTGGAGTCGATCGGCTTGCCGGACCATTCCCGCCGGTAGGTGTAGGTCGTCACGGTCTCTTCGCTGCCGCCCGCATTCTTGCGGGTCTCGCTCTTGCTCTCCTCTTTCCACTGATACATCGCAACGTCGCGGATCAGACGCACTGCGTCGCTGGTCACCCCGAAATCCGCATCGGACAGCCGTGTGGCCGCCTTTAACTCGCCGGTGACATGGACCAGCAGACCTTGATTGGCGAGACTGACCGGCGATGAGGGAACGTCAACAACGATGGCGGCACCTTCGGTCAGGGAGCGCGCGGTCTGAACGGCGCGGCCCTCGTTCCAGAACAATGCGCCGCAGGCGCCGATCACGAGTATAGGTCCGAGAACGAGGCCGATCAGCGAGCCCGCGATCTTCTGGCCCCACGATTGCGTTGTGACTTCGGTAAAACTATCGACCGGTTCGGACATCGACCGCGCCTCAGGCTCCGAATGCCGTCCACACTGATATCATAATTGAGTTTTCAGTCACATCGCTTCCCTGCAGCCCTTATGTCGGGCATGAATCAATGACCTGAAAAACGGGACCCGCCACATGAAAGCCGTCGGCTATCACAAGTCACTTCCCATCGCGGACGCGCAGTCGCTGATCGACGTCGACATTCCGGTGCCGGAGCCCAAGGCCCGCGACCTGCGCGTTTCGGTCCGGGCCATCTCGGTCAATCCGGTCGACACTAAGATGCGGATGAGGTCGGCGCCTGCGGAAGGTTCGGCCGCGGTGCTTGGCTGGGACGTCGCCGGGGTCGTCGATGCGACCGGACCGGATGCGAGCCTGTTCAAACCGGGTGACGACGTGTTTTACGCCGGCGCGATCGACCGGCCGGGTGCCAACGCGCAACTGCATCTGGTCGATGAGCGCATCGTTGGCCGGAAGCCCAAATCACTGTCCTTCACGGAAGCCGCGGCATTGCCGCTGACATCGATCACCGCCTGGGAATTGCTGTTCGACCGGCTCGCTGTCCGGCCGGGAAAGTCACCTGACGACCGGACCTTGCTGATCGTCGGAGGCGCCGGTGGTGTCGGCTCGATCCTGATCCAGTTGGCCCGCCGGCTGACCGGACTGACGGTGGTTGCAACTGCGTCGCGCCCGCAGACCAAGCAATGGTGCCTCGATCTCGGCGCCCATGTCGTCATCGATCACAGCAAGCCGTTGCGGGCGCAGATCGAGGCCATGGGTCTGCCGCCGGTCGCCTTGATCGCAAGCCTGACCAATACCGATACGCATTTCGAGGCGCTGGCCGATCTGATCGCACCGCAGGGTCATCTCGCACTGATCGACGATCCGGCGACACTTGCGGTCTCGCTGCTGAAGCGAAAGAGCGTCGCCCTGCATTGGGAGTTCATGTATACGCGCAGCCTATTCCAGACCGCCGACATGATCGCGCAGCATCGGCTCCTGACCGAGGTTGCGTCGCTCGTCGATGCCGGCGTCATCAAGACAACGCTCGGCGAGGACTATGGCGCGATCAACGCCGCCAATCTCAAGCGCGCCCACGCCATGCTGGAAAGCGGACGGGCCCGGGGCAAGATAGTCCTGACCGGATGGGAGTGAGAGTGAGGCGGGACGGTTTGCCGGTGGCGATACGTCCTCGCCGCAGAGCTACTTCGCGCCGCGCACGTCGAGCAGCCGAACCATCTCGGTATAGCCGCGCCGCTTGGCGTGCCCCAAGGGAGTGACGCTCTCGCGATCGGCGATCATAGGATCGGCGCCGGCCTCAAGCAGGAGCCGCACGATCTCGGTATGCACCGGCCCGCCGTCGCCGAGGATCACCGCCTCCAGCAGCGCGGTCCAGCCGAGCCGATTGACATGGTCGATGTCGATTCTCGTCGCGAGCAGAACCTTCACGGCATCCACATGCCCATAATGGCAGGCGGGGATCAGCGCGGTGCCGCCATAGCGATTGACGCTTTTCAGATCGGCGCCGGCGGCCAAAGTCATTTTCAGGATTTCGGTGCGGCCGTGTGCGCCGGCATAGAGATACGGACTGTCGTGAATGCTGTCTTTGGCATTGACGTCGGCGCCCGCGGCAATCAGGAGCCGCGCCGCATCGACATGATTGCCGTGGGTGGCGAGCAGAAGCGGCGTGCGGCCCGCGGCGTCGCGGATCTCCACCTTCACCCCGGCCGCGAGCGATCGTTCGACCGCTGCAGCGTCGCCCTTCGCTGCCGCTTCCAGCAGAGCCTTCGCTGGTCCGCCCTCGGCGCGCACGGTCGTCACAGCGCTGCAGCCGAACAAAAAAAGAGCGGCGCACAGCGCCGCTCTCGTAATCTCAAAGGTGTTCGCAAAGATCACGCCGAGGCATTCTCATCGACCGCCTTCGCCTGGACCGGTCCGGAATCCTTGCCCTTGGCGTCCTCATCGCGATCGACGAACTCGATCACCGCGATCGGCGCGGAATCGCCGTAGCGGAAGCCGGCCTTGATGATCCGAGTGTAACCGCCGTTGCGGTCCTTGTAGCGGGGGCCGAGCACGTCGAACAGTTTCTTGGCCATCTCGATGTCGCGCATCTGCGCCACGGCCTGACGGCGCGCATGCAGGTCGCCGCGCTTGCCGAGCGTGATCAGCTTTTCGACGATCGGACGCAGATCCTTCGCCTTCGGCAGCGTGGTGATGATCTGCTCGTGCTTGATCAGCGCAGCGCACATGTTGGCGAACATCGCCTTGCGATGCTCGGCGGTACGGTTGAGCTTGCGGTGCGCATTACCGTGACGCATGGGATAATTCCTTCTCTTCTCTCATTGTCACGACAATCCGCCGGACGCTGTGCTCAGGTGGGCTTCCTGCGTTCGCCCAAAATAAAGCCGCTGCCGAACGGATCCGGCAACGGCTTTCAACTCAAACTCAGTAGTGATCCTCGAAACGCTTGGCGAGGTCGTCGATATTTTCCGGCGGCCAGCCCGGCACTTCCATGCCGAGATGCAGGCCCATCTGCGCCAGCACTTCCTTGATCTCGTTCAGCGACTTCCGGCCGAAATTCGGGGTCCGGAGCATTTCGGCTTCGGTCTTCTGAACCAGATCGCCGATATAGACGATGTTGTCGTTCTTCAGGCAGTTCGCCGAACGCACCGACAATTCGAGCTCGTCCACCTTCTTGAGGAAGGCCGGGTTGAAGGCGAGGTCCGGGATCGATTCCGCGACGACTTCCTTGCGCGGCTCCTCGAAATTCACGAACACATTGAGCTGGTCCTGCAGGATGCGCGCGGCGTAGGCGAGCGAGTCTTCCGGCGAGACCGCACCGTTGGTCTCGATCTGCAGGGTCAGCTTGTCATAGTCGAGGATCTGGCCTTCGCGGGTATTCTCGACCTTGTAGGAGACCTTCTTCACCGGCGAATAAAGGCTGTCGACCGGGATCAGACCGATCGGCGCGTCCTCGGGGCGGTTACGCTCGGAGGTGACATAGCCCTTGCCGGTATTGACGGTGAACTCCATCCGGATTTCCGCGCCCTCGTCGAGGGTGCAGAGTACCAGGTCCGGGTTGAGGATCACGATGTCGCCGACGGTGGAGATGTCGCCCGCGGTCACCACGCCGGGACCGTTCTTCTTCACCACCATGCGCTTGGGGCCCTCGCCCTGCATCTTGATGGCGATGTCCTTGATGTTGAGGACGATGTCGGTCACGTCCTCGCGGACGCCCGGGATCGACGAGAATTCATGCAGCACGCCGTCGATATGGACGGACTGCACCGCTGCGCCCTGCAGTGAGGACAACAGAATACGCCGCAGCGCGTTGCCGAGCGTCAGTCCAAAGCCGCGCTCGAGCGGCTCGGCCACCAGCGTCGCCTCGCGGCGGGGATCGGCGCCCGCCGATACCTGCAGCTTGTTCGGCCTGATCAGTTCCTGCCAATTCTTCTGGATCGTCACGTTTGCACCCATCGCCTTGGTCGGCTCCTGCGTCACCCGGGTCGCTTCGGAAGAACCGCCTCCGTGAGACGCGTCGGCGGCGGCGGACATTGCGTCCTGCCGCCGGGTCAAAATATCGCTCATACCCTGCGCCGCTTCCTCGGCCGACAGCCGTTATGCGGGATCGGCGTCACATCGCGGATCGAGGTAATCGTAAAGCCCGCGGCCTGCAGCGCACGCAGCGCGCTCTCGCGGCCGGACCCTGGTCCCGACACCTCGACCTCCAGCGTACGCATGCCGTGTTCGGAGGCCTTCTTGGCGGCGTCCTCGCTGGCGACCTGCGCCGCGTAAGGCGTCGACTTGCGCGAGCCCTTGAACCCCATGGTCCCCGCCGTCGACCACGCAATGGTGTTGCCTTGCGCGTCGGTTATGGTGATCATGGTGTTGTTGAAGCTGGCGTTCACATGCGCGACGCCGGACACGATATTTTTGCGTTCCCGGCGGCGGACGCGCGTTACTTCCTTTGCCATTCTCAATCCTTTCGCAGCGCTCCGAGTTTCGCGAAAATACTTCGCGACCGGGAGCGACCGGTCCGAAAATTACTTTTTCTTGCCTGCAATCGCCTTCGCGGGTCCCTTGCGGGTGCGCGCATTGGTATGAGTGCGCTGACCGCGCACCGGCAGGCCCTTGCGATGACGCAGGCCGCGGTAGCAGCCCAGATCCATGAGGCGCTTGATATTCATCGCGGTCTCGCGACGGAGATCGCCTTCGACCGTGTATTCCCGATCGATCATTTCGCGGATCTGCAGGACTTCGGAGTCGGTGAGCTGCGACACACGCCGTTCATACGGCAAGTGTAGCTGCTCCATGATGTGATTGGCCGATTGCTCGCCAATGCCATGGATATACTGAAGCGCGACAACGACGCGCTTGTTAGTCGGAATATTGACGCCTGCAATACGGGCCACGATCTCGCTCCATGTGCCGACGGCCGGTGTGGGCCGCCGATCAGCCTTCCTGCTCTGTCCGTGTCTTTCGGAGGGGTCCGCAAACGACTATCACGACACCTTGCCCCCGACTCTCTCGGGGCCCGGTATCGTGCATACGATCTCCCACTGAATGTCGCGGTATGTACGAATTCACCGGCGTTTCGTCAACCTCCGGCCACGCCCGGAACGAGCTTTTGAGGCTCCGCCCCGCACAGATTTTCTGCCTTTGACCGCCTTGTGCCGCGCGCCGGCCGTTTTGGCCGATTTTGCGGACTTGGCTTTGGAAACGACCTTCCGGCTGCGCCCTTTGGCGGCCTTTTTGGCCTTGGACACACCCTTGGCGGTCGATTTCGTGCCTTTGGCGGCCCCTCGGGAGGCCGCCTTTGACGACGCCTTGGTTCCAGCCCTGGCTGCGGTTCCGCGCGCGGGGGGCTTGCGACCTGCCGGACGACGGCCAGGCGCACCGCGGGTCACCCGCTTGCGGGCCGATGCCATCTTGCGGGGCGCTGGGGCAGCCAGAAGCGCCCCAATCGCCTCGGTCACCGAATCGATCGCGGCCATGCCGTCGGTCGCCTTGTGCAGCCCCTTCTTGCGGTAATAATGCGACAGCGGGGCGGTCTGGGCGTGATAGGCGTCCAGCCGCTTTTTCAGCGAGTCGGCGTTGTCATCCGCCCGAATCGGCTCGCCGCGGGCCCGCGCCTCGGCCGCCCGGTTCTCGATTCGCTGCAGCAGAATATCGTCATCGACTTCGAGTTCGATCACACCGTCGAGCTTCTGCCCCTTCTTCGAAAGCAGCGCCTCAAGGGCCTCGGCCTGGGCCACAGTGCGCGGAAAGCCGTCGAGGATAAAACCCTTGGCAGCGTCGGGCTGCGCGATCCGTTCCTCGATAATCCCGACGACCACCTCGTCCGGCACCAATTCACCGCGCGCCATGATGTCTTTCGCCCGCAGTCCAACCGGCGTCTCGGCCTTGACCGCGGCACGCAGCATGTCGCCGGTGGAGAGCTGCACGATGCCGTGCTTCTCAACAAGCCGCTGCGCCTGAGTGCCCTTGCCCGCTCCCGGCGGTCCGAGCAGGATCAGTCTCATCTTCGTCGCCCCCGCAACTTCGATTTCTTGATCAGGCCTTCATACTGATGCGCAAGCAGATGCCCTTGCACCTGCGCAACTGTATCCATGGTCACGCTGACCACGATCAGCAGCGACGTGCCGCCGAAATAGAACGGGACAGCGGCGTAGGAGATCAGGATCTCCGGAATGATACAGACGATCGAAAGATAGATCGCGCCGATCACCGTAATGCGCGTTAGCACGTAATCGATATATTCCGCCGTGCGCTCGCCCGGACGGATACCGGGAATGAAGCCACCATGCTTCTTCAGATTGTCGGCGGTCTCGGTCGGATTGAACACGATCGCGGTATAGAAGAACGCGAAAAACACGATCAGCGACACATAGAGAACCAAGAAGAGCGGCCGGCCGTGACTCAGCTGCGTCGTGATTTCCGTCAGCCAGCTTGGGCCCTGGCCGGCGTTGAAATTCGCAATCGTGGTCGGCAGCAACAGCAGCGACGAGGCAAAAATAGGCGGAATCACGCCCGAGGTATTTAGTTTGAGCGGCAGATGCGAGGTCTGCCCCTCGAACATCCGGTTGCCGACTTGCCGTTTCGGGTACTGGATCAGCAGCCGACGCTGCGCGCGCTCCATGAACACGATGAAGGCGGTGACCACGAAGGCCATGATGATGACCAGCAGGATAAGCCCGGTGGACAAGGCCCCCTGTCGGCCGAGTTCGAGCGTGCCGGCAATGGCCGACGGCAATTCGGCGACGATGCCGGCCATGATGATGAGTGAAATGCCGTTGCCGATGCCGCGCGAGGTGATCTGCTCGCCGAGCCACATCAGGAACATGGTGCCGCCGGTCAGGGTGATGACCGTCGAGATGCGGAAGAACCAGCCCGGATCGCTGATGACGTTGCCCGCGCCCTCGAGACCGATGGCGATGCCATAGGCCTGCACGGCGGCCAGAAACACCGTCAGATAACGCGTATATTGATTGATGGTCTTGCGGCCGGACTCGCCCTCTTTCTTGAGAGCTTCAAGCGTCGGCGACACCGTCGTCATCAGCTGGATGATGATCGAGGCCGAAATGTACGGCATGATGTTCAGCGCAAAGATCGCCATGCGCTGGATGCCGCCACCGGCGAACATATTGAACATCCCGAGGATGCCGCCGGCCTGGGTGCGGAAAATCTGCTCCCATGCGGTCGGATCGATGCCGGGCAGCGGAATATAGGTACCGAGGCGGTAGACCAGCAGCGCGCCGAGCGTGAACCAGATTCGCTTTTTCAGCTCCTCGGCCTTGCCAAGCGCGGAGAAGTTGATGTTGGCCGCAAGTTGTTCCGCTGCTGAGACCATGCTCGCTCCTGACCCGCGTTAGCCCCGATGGCGCCCCGGCGCCGTCATATAGGGATCACGCGGGCTTTTTGCCCGCGGGCTTGGCCGGCTTTTCAGCCTTGGCGGTCTTGGCTTCGCTGTCATCGGCCTTCTTCTTGGTGGCCGTCGGCGCTGCCTCGACGATTTTCGGCTTGGCGAGACCGGCCGCGAACCGCGCATTCTTTCCACGCGGCTCCGACGACTCGTCCTTGGCGGGAGCGAGGATCTTCACCGATCCGCCGGCCTTCTCGACCGCGGCGATCGCGGACTTGGAGGCACGCCACACCGTGAAGTCGACCTTGGTCTTCAGCTCGCCGCCCCCGAGCAGCTTCACGCCGGCGCGGGCGCGGCTGAGGATGCCGGCATTGACCAGTGTGTTCACATCGACCGGATTCTTGGCGTCGAGCGCGCCGGATTCGATCGCGGCCTGGACGCGGCCGAGATTGATCTCGTTCAGGTCGAGCTGGAATGCGGTGTTCTTGAAGCCGCGCTTCGGCAACCGCCGATGCAGCGGCATCTGACCGCCTTCGAAACCCTTGATTCGAACACCGGAGCGCGCGGTCTGGCCCTTGCCGCCGCGACCACCCGTCTTGCCCTTGCCCGAACCGATGCCGCGCCCAACGCGGGTGCGCTGCTGTGACGAGCCGGGCCGGCCGGCCAGCTGATTGAGCTTCATCTTACTTCCCTTCCTCGACCACACGGACGAGATGCGCCACCTTCGCGATCATGCCGCGAGTAGACGGAGTGTCCGGCACGTCCTTGGTGCGGCCGATCTTGTTCAACCCGAGGCCGATCAGCGTCGCCCGCTGACTGCCCTCGCGGCGGATCGGGCTGCCGGTCTGCTGGACCTTGATTGTCTTGTTCGCTGCCATAACGCGTTGCCTTCCGGATCGCTACGCCGATTACTCGGCCGTCGCCTCGATACCCTCTTCGCGGCGACGCGCCTGCAGGGTCGAGACCTTCATCGAGCGACGCGCTGCCACCGAGCGCGGCGAATCCTGGTGCTTCAGGGCGTCGAACGTTGCCCGCACCATGTTGTAGGGGTTGGACGAGCCGAGCGACTTCGCCACCACGTCCTGCATGCCGAGCGACTCGAACACCGCGCGCATCGGGCCACCTGCGATAATGCCGGTACCGGCCGGGGCCGCGCGCAACTGCACCTTGCCGGCGCCGTGGCGGCCATACACGTCATGATGCAGCGTGCGGCCTTCGCGCAGCGGAACGCGGGTCAGGTTGCGCTTGGCAGCGTCGGTCGCCTTGCGGATCGCTTCCGGCACTTCGCGCGCCTTGCCGTGTCCGAAACCGACCCGACCCTTCTGATCGCCCACGACGACCAGCGCGGCAAAGCCGAAGCGGCGCCCGCCCTTCACCACCTTGGCGACGCGGTTGATGTGAACGAGCTTGTCGATGAATTCCGACTCTTCTCGGTCGCCGCGATCGCGCCTGGGTTCTCGTGCCATATCGTTCGTCCTTCGGGTGCTTTTTGCCCGGTTAGAAGCTCAATCCGCCTTCGCGCGCGGCGTCGGCGAGCGCTTTGATGCGCCCGTGATACATGTAGCCGCCGCGGTCGAAGACCACGTTTTTCACACCCTTCTCGGACGCGCGCTCGGCGACCAGCTTGCCGACGATCTTCGCCGCCTCGATATCGGCGCCGGTCTTGCCGGCGTCGCGCTGCGCCTTCTCAAGCGATGACGCGGACGCGAGCGTCACGCCCTTGGTGTCGTCGATCACCTGAGCATAGATGTGCTTCGACGAGCGATGGACCGTCAGCCGCATGCGGCCGTTCGCCGCTGCCTTGACGGCCCTGCGCACGCGAGACTTGCGGCGCTCTGTAGGGGACTTGTGTGCCATTTGAAGTGACCTTGATCGTTACTTCTTCTTGCCTTCCTTGCGGAAGATGAATTCGCCAGCGTATCTCACGCCCTTGCCCTTGTAGGGCTCCGGCGGCCGGTAAGCGCGGATTTCAGCCGCAACCTGTCCGACCTTCTTCTTGTCGATGCCCGACACCACGATCTCGGTCGGCTTCGGGGTCACGACCGCGATGCCCTCCGGGATCGGATACAGCACATCGTGACTGTAGCCGAGCGCGAGCTGCAGGTTCTTGCCCTGCACTGCCGCGCGATAACCGACGCCGGTGATCTCAAGCTTGCGCTCGAAGCCCTTGGTGACGCCGGTCATGATGTTGTTCAGGTTCGCGCGGGTGGTGCCCCACAGCGCGCGCGCCATCTTCGATTCGTCCTTCGGGTCGACCTTGATCTCGCCCTTGTCCATCGCGACCAGCACGCGCTCGTCGAACACCAGCGAAAGAGCGCCTTTCGGCCCCTTCACATTGATGGTCGTGCCCGAAACATTGGCGGTAACGCCAGACGGAACGGGGACCGGTTTCTTGCCGACGCGCGACATTAAAACACCGTACAGAGCAGTTCGCCGCCGACATTGGCATCGCGCGCGGAATGATCCGCCATGACGCCCTTCGGGGTCGAAAGAATCGAAATACCGAGGCCGTTATTGACCCGCGGCAGGTTCTTGACCGCAACATAGACGCGGCGGCCAGGCTTGGAGACGCGGGAGATCTCGCGGATCACCGGCGTGCCATCGAAATATTTCAGCTCGATCTCGAGCTCGTTGCGTCCGTCCGAGTGCTCCGTGGTCGAGTAGCCGCGGATATAGCCTTCGGACTTCAGCACTTCGAGCACGCGCTCGCGCAACTTGGACGAAGGCGACGAAACCTTCTGCTTGTGCCGCTCCTGCGCATTGCGGATGCGAGTGATGAGATCGCCGATCGGATCGTTCATGGCTATCCCCTCCTTACCAGCTCGACTTCACAAGGCCGGGAATCAGGCCCTTGTTGCCGAGCTCACGGAGCGCGATACGCGACATCTTGTGCTTGCGGTAATAGGCGCGCGGACGGCCCGTCACCTCGCAGCGATTGCGCACGCGCGAGGGCGCGGAATTGCGCGGCAATTCTGCAAGTTTCAACGAAGCCTGGAAGCGCTCCTCCAGCGGCTTGGTCCTGTCGGTAACGATCGCCTTCAGCCGGGTACGCCGGCCGCTAAACGACTTCGCCATCCGGCGGCGCCGCTTGTTTTTTTCGATCGAACTCTTCTTCGCCATCAAAGTCTCCTGACTATCCGCGTCTGAGAGGGTTCAGCTCTCACTGCCGGAAGGGGAAGTTGAATGCAGCGAGCAGCGCGCGCGCCTCTTCGTCGGTGCGCGCCGTCGTGCAGATCGTGATGTCCATGCCCAGGGTTTCCTGGGCCTTGTCGTAGTCGATTTCCGGGAACACGATGTGTTCCTTCAGGCCGAGCGAATAATTGCCCATGCCGTCGAAGCTCTTCGGGTTCAGCCCGCGGAAGTCGCGCACGCGCGGCAATGCGATATTCACAAGCCGGTCGATGAAATCGTACATCCGCGACTTGCGCAGCGTCACCTTGGCGCCGATCGACTGACCGTCGCGCAGCTTGAAGGTCGCGATCGACTTGCGCGACTTGGTGATAATCGCCTTCTGGCCCGCAATCAGGCTCAGATCGGCGGCGGCATTGTCGACCTTCTTGCGATCGTTGACGCCCTCACCCACGCCCATATTGAGCACGACCTTGGTGATCACCGGCACCTGCATCGGATTGGCATAGCCAAAATCCATGGTCAGCTTGCCGCGGATGACCTGGTCGAACTCGGCCTTCAGGCGCGGAACATAAGCTCCCGCCTGCGAACCTGTTTTAGCGGCCTTCGGCTTTTCGGTTTCAGCCATCGATCTCAACTCCCGAACGCCGGGCGACGCGAATCTTGCGGCCGTCGTTCATGTTTTTGAAGCCGACGCGGGTCGGCTTGCCGTCCTTCGGATCGGCAATCGCGATATTGGACAGGTGGATGCTCGCCTCTTTCGAGATGATGCCGCCCTCGTTCTGCGGGGTCTGGCGCTGGTGGCGCTTGACCATGTTGACGCCGCGAACAAGCGCGCGCCCTTCCGTCGGCTGCACCGAAATCACCTCACCGGTGCGGCCCTTGTCACGGCCGGCCAGCACGATGACCTTGTCACCTTTGCGGATTTTCGCCGCCATCACAGCACCTCCGGCGCGAGCGAAATGATCTTCATATGGTTCTTGGCGCGCAGTTCGCGCGGCACCGGTCCGAAAATACGGGTACCGACCGGCTCCTGCTGGTTGTTGATCAGCACCGCCGCGTTGCGGTCGAAACGGATCGTCGAACCGTCGGCGCGCTTGATGTCCTTGGCAATACGAACGACGACCGCCTTCATGACGTCGCCTTTCTTGACGCGGCCGCGCGGGATCGCCTCTTTCACCGAGACGACGATCACGTCGCCGATGGTGGCGTATTTCCGCTTCGAACCGCCCAGCACCTTGATGCACATGACGCGGCGCGCGCCGGAATTGTCGGCAACGTCCAGGTTAGTCTGCATCTGAATCATGGGGCACCCAATCCTTCATTCGCCGCCAGCGCAAAAATGCGCCTACAGCACCTTTTTCTTTTTCTCGCCCTGAACAACCGCCCAGCGCTTCAACCTCGAAATCGGCTTGTGTTCCTCGATCCAGACCATGTCGCCGACCGAATATTCGTTGGTCTCGTCATGAGCATGGAACTTGGTGGTACGCCGCACGGTCTTCTTCAGCACCGGATGCGTAAAACGGCGCTCGACGCTGACGATGACCGTCTTATCCTGCTTGTCGCTGACCACGAGGCCATGCAATTGACGCTTCGGCATGATGGGCCCCTTACTTGGCTTTCTTCTGGCGCGCGATCGTCTTCAGACGCGCAATGTCGCGGCGCACCTGGCGCACGCGCGAGGTGTTTTCGAGCTGACCGGTGGCACGCTGGAAGCGCAGGTTGAACTGCTCCTTCTTCAGCTTCAGCACCTCGTCGTCGATCTGGTCGACGGACATGACCTTGACGTCGGCGGCCTTCATCGTCGTCACTCCGCAATACGCTGGATAAAGCGCGTCTTGATCGGCAGCTTGGCGGCGGCGAGATGTAGCGCCTCCTTGGCAAGCGCGATCGGCACGCCATCGATCTCGAAAATGATCCGGCCGGGCTTCACGCGGGCGACCCAGAGCTCCGGCGTACCCTTGCCTTTGCCCATGCGCACCTCGATCGGCTTCTTCGACACCGGCACGTCCGGGAAGATGCGGATCCAGACGCGGCCGGCGCGCTTCATGTGGCGGGTCAGCGCACGGCGTGCCGCCTCGATCTGGCGGGCGGTGATCCGCTCGGGCTCCAGCGCCTTCAGACCGAACTGGCCGAAGTCGAGCGCAGTGCCTGACGAAGCGACGCCGTGAATGCGCCCCTTGAAGGCCTTGCGATATTTGGTTCGCTTGGGTTGCAGCATGACGTTTACTCGTTATCCGGCGGTCATTTCGCGCCGCGGGCGTCCGGCCTCGGCCTCGTTCATCTTCTTGTCCTGCGCCATCGAGTCGTGTTCGAGGATCTCGCCCTTGAAGATCCACACCTTGACTCCGCAGGTGCCGTAAGTCGTGAACGCGGTCGCGACGCCGTAATCGACGTCGGCGCGCAACGTGTGCAGCGGCACCCGCCCCTCGCGATACCATTCAAGGCGCGCGATTTCGGCGCCGCCCAGGCGACCGGAGCAGTTGATACGAATGCCCTCGGCACCGAGACGCATCGCAGTCTGCACCGCCCGCTTCATCGCGCGGCGGAAAGCGACGCGGCGCTCGAGCTGCTGGGCGATCGATTCGGCGACCAGCTGGGCATCAAGCTCCGGCTTACGGATTTCGACGATATTGATGACGACGTCCGACGGCGTCAGCTTCGCAACCGACTTGCGCAGCTTCTCGATGTCGGAGCCCTTCTTGCCAATCACGACGCCAGGACGCGCCGAATAGATCGTCACCCGGCACTTCTTGTGCGGGCGCTCGATGATGATCTTGGACACGGCGGCCTGCTTGAGCTGCTTCATCAGCTCCTTGCGGATCGCCATATCCTCATGCAGCAGCGTCCCGTACTCGTTCTTGCCGGCGTACCAGCGCGAGTCCCAGGTCCGGTTGATGCCGAGTCGAAACCCGATCGGATTGATCTTCTGACCCATCCCAAACTCTCCTTAGGCCGCTGCCTGCTCGACCTGACGAACCACGATCGTCAGGTGAGAGAACGGCTTGAAAATGCGTCCCGAGCGGCCGCGGCCGCGTGAAGCCCAGCGCTTCATCACCAGGCCCTTGCCGACATGGGCTTCCGCCACGATCAGGTCGTCGACATCGAGGTCGTGATTGTTCTCGGCATTTGCGATTGCCGATTCCAGACACTTCTTGACGTCGACCGCGATCCGCTTGCGCGAAAACTGCAAATCGTTGAGCGCCATAGCGACTTTCTTGCCGCGAATGAGCTGCGCAACCAGGTTCAGCTTCTGCGGCGATATCCGAATATTGCGGGCAATCGCCTTAGCCTCGTTGTCGGGGAGCGTACGCTCGCGCGCCGGTTTGCCCATGACTTCAACCCTCTCAATTCTTACGCGCGCTTCGCCTTACGGTCGGACGAATGACCGTGAAACGTGCGGGTGGGCGAGAACTCGCCGAACTTGTGGCCAACCATTTCCTCAGACACCTGCAACGGCACATGCTTCTGGCCGTTATAGACACCGAAGGTCAGACCGACGAATTGCGGCAGGATGGTCGAGCGGCGGCTCCAGATCTTGATGACCTCGTGCCGTCCCGACCCTCGCGCCTTATCTGCCTTCTTCAGCAGATAGCCGTCGACGAATGGACCCTTCCAGACCGAACGCGCCATGACGATCGTTCCTTATCGCTTCTTCTTCCGAGCGTGGCGGCTCGAAATGATGAACTTGGTGGTGGACTTGTTTCTGCGGGTCTTCTTGCCCTTGGTCGGAAAGCCCCAGGGGCTGACCGGATGGCGGCCACCCGAGGTGCGGCCTTCGCCGCCGCCATGCGGATGATCGACCGGGTTCATCGAGACACCGCGGTTATGCGGACGACGGCCGAGCCAGCGGGTACGCCCGGCCTTGCCCATCGACGTGTTCATATGGTCGGGGTTCGAGACCGCGCCCATGGTCGCCATGCAGCGGCCATGCACCAGGCGCTGCTCGCCGGAATTCAGCCGCACGATCACATACTCGCCGTCGCGGCCGACGATCTGCGCGTAGGAGCCGGCCGAGCGAGCGATCTGACCGCCCTTCCCGATCTTCAACTCGATATTGTGGACAATGGTACCGACCGGAATATTGCCGGCGGGCATCGCGTTGCCGGGCTTCACGTCGACATGCTCGCCAGCCACCACGACATCGCCAACTGCGATGCGCTGCGGCGCGAGGATATAGGCGAGCTCGCCGTCCTCGTACTTCACCAGCGCGATGAAGGCGGTGCGGTTCGGATCGTATTCTAGCCGCTCGATCTTGGCCGGGGCATCGAACTTCCGCCGCTTGAAATCGACGATCCGGAACGACTTCTTGTGCCCGCCGCCACGAAAGCGCGTGGTGATGCGACCGTTATTATTGCGGCCGCCCGTGCCGGGCTTGCCTTCCGTCAGCGTCTTGACCGGCGCACCCTTGTAAAGCGCGGAGCGGTCAACCAGCACCAACTGGCGCTGGCCCGGCGTCGTCGGCTTATATTTTTTCAGTGCCATAGCGCGTTCCTTGCCGAATTCCTCAGAGGCCCGTCGTCACGTCGATGCGATGACCTTCTTCCAGGGTCACGACCGCACGCTTGGTATTCGACTGGGTCCCGATCACGCCCTTGAACGCCTTCACCTTGCCCTTGCGGACAATCGTGTTGACGCCCTTCACCTTGACGTCGAACAGCTTCTCGACGGCATCCTTGATCTGCGGCTTGGTCGCATTGAGGCGCACCTTGAACACGACCTTGTTGAACTCGGACGCGTTAGTGGACTTCTCGGTGATCACCGGCGACAGGATCACGTCGTAATGCCGCGGGTCTTTCGTGCTCATTTGAAACGAGCCTCCAGCGCATCGAGTGCGGCCTTGGTCAGCACGAGCTTCCCGTGGCGCAGAATGTCGTAGACGTTGATGCCGGCAACCGGCAGCACGTCCACATTCGGAATGTTGCGGGCGGCGTTGCGGAAGTTCGTGTCGATCTCCGCCCCGTCGATGATCAGCGCATTGACGATGTCGAGCTTGGCGAAGCGCTCGGTCAGAATCTTGGTCTTGCCTTCCTGCAGCTTCGCCTCGTTCAGGACCACGATGCCGCCGTCCTTGGCCTTGGCCGACAGCGCGTGACGCAGCGCCAGCGACCGCACCTTCTTCGGCAGGCCGATTTCGTGACTGCGCACAACCGGTCCGAATGACCGGCCACCGCCACGGAACAGGTTCACGCGATGCGAGCCATGACGCGCGCCGCCGGTGCCCTTCTGAGCCGCAAGCTTCTTGCCGGTACGGGCGATGTCGGCACGGTTCTTCACCGCATGAGTGCCGGCACGGCGCTTGGCGAGTTGCCACACGATGCAGCGGTGGATCAGATCCGCACGCGGCTGCAGCCCGAAGATTTCCTTATTCAGTGTAACGTCGCCGGTTTCGGCGCCGTCAAGCGAGAGCATCTTGAGATCCATCACGCGCCCTCTTTCGTCTCGGCTTCGGGTGCGGGCTCGGCCGCGCCCTCCGCCGGCTTGTCGGCAGCACCATTCGAAGCACCCGCACCGCGGAACTTGCCGGGCTGCGGCACATCCTTCGGGAGCGCCTTTTTCACTGCGTCGCGCACCGTGATCCAGCCGCCCTTGTGGCCGGGTACCGCGCCCTCGACTAGGATCAGGCCGCGCTCGATGTCGGTCTGCACCACTTTGAGATTGAGCGTGGTCACGCGCTCGACACCGAGATGACCCGGCATCTTCTTGTTCTTGAACGTCTTGCCCGGATCCTGACGGCCGCCGGTCGAACCGATCGAGCGGTGCGAGATCGACACGCCATGCGAGGCGCGAAGACCGCCGAAATTCCAGCGCTTCATACCGCCGGCAAAGCCCTTGCCGATGGTGGTCCCGGTGACGTCGACGAACTGGCCGACCACGAAATGGTCAGCGGTGATTTCCGCGCCGACCGGGATCATCCCATCGTCGCTGACGCGGAATTCCACGATCGTATGCTTCGGCTCGACCTTGGCGATGGCAAAATTGCCGCGCTCGGCCTTCGACACGTTCTTGACCTTGCGGCTGCCGGCGCCGAGTTGCAGCGCGACATAACCGTTCTTGTCCTTGGTGCGATGACCAATGACCTGGCAGCCCGCGAGTTTCAGCACCGTCACCGGCACATGTTCGCCGGCCTCGGTGAAGACCCGTGTCATTCCGACTTTCTGTGCGACCACTCCGGTGCGCATGGCTTTGCTTCCTTACGTCCAGCGGCTCAGAGCTTGATCTCGACATCGACACCAGCGGCGAGGTCGAGCTTCATCAGCGCGTCCACCGTCTGCGGTGTCGGATCGACGATGTCGAGGAGGCGCTTGTGGGTGCGCATCTCGAACTGTTCACGGCTCTTCTTGTCGATGTGGGGCGAGCGGTTCACCGTGAACTTCTCGATCTTGGTCGGCAGCGGAATCGGTCCACGCACCTGCGCACCCGTGCGCTTGGCGGTGTTGACGATCTCGCGGGTCGACGCATCGAGGATTCGATGATCGAAAGCCTTGAGCCGGATCCGGATATTCTGGCCGTTCATTGTCAGTCTTTCTTGATCGCAACCGCGACTGGTGAACGCGAACTGTGAGTGCGGGTAGCGACAGGATGTCCGCGCTACCCGCTATTTCTCTGCTCGCTTACTCGATGATGCTCACGACGACGCCGGCGCCGACGGTGCGGCCACCCTCGCGGATCGCGAAACGCAGCTTCTCTTCCATCGCGATCGGCACGATCAGGTGAACTTCCATGTTCACGGTGTCGCCCGGGATCACCATCTCGGTGCCCTCAGGCAGATGCACGATGCCGGTCACGTCGGTGGTCCGGAAATAGAATTGCGGACGGTAGTTGGTCATGAACGGTGTGTGGCGACCGCCCTCGTCCTTGGTGAGGATGTAGGCCTCGGCCTTGAACTTGGTATGCGGCTTCACCGAACCCGGCTTGCAAAGCACCTGACCGCGCTCGACTTCCTCGCGCTTGGTGCCACGCAGCAGCGCGCCGATGTTGTCGCCCGCCTGGCCCTGGTCGAGCAGCTTGCGGAACATCTCGACGCCGGTGACGGTCGTCTTGGTGGTCGGCTTCAGACCGACGATCTCAACTTCCTCGCCGACCTTCACGATGCCGCGCTCGACACGGCCGGTGCAGACAGTGCCGCGGCCCGAGATCGAGAACACGTCTTCGACCGGCATCAGGAACGGCTGATCGATCGGACGCTCCGGCTGCGGAATGTACTCGTCCACCGCCTTCATCAACTCGAGGATGGCTTCCCTGCCGAGCTTCGGATCCTTGTCTTCCAGCGCCATCAGGGCGGATCCCTTGATGATCGGGATCTTGTCGCCCGGGAACTGGTACTTCGAGAGCAGCTCGCGCACCTCGAGCTCGACCAGCTCGAGCAGTTCCGGATCGTCGACCATGTCGACCTTGTTCAGGAACACGACCAGCGCGGGAACGCCGACCTGGCGGGCCAGCAGGATGTGCTCGCGGGTCTGCGGCATCGGGCCGTCGGCAGCCGACACGACCAGGATCGCACCGTCCATCTGGGCGGCGCCGGTGATCATGTTCTTCACATAGTCGGCGTGGCCCGGGCAATCGACGTGCGCGTAGTGGCGGTTGGCGGTCTCGTACTCGACATGAGCGGTCGAGATCGTGATGCCACGCGCCTTTTCTTCCGGCGCCTTGTCGATCTGGTCGTAGGCGGTGAACGTTGCGCCGCCGGTCTCGGCCAGAATCTTGGTGATCGCAGCCGTCAACGACGTCTTGCCATGGTCGACGTGACCGATCGTGCCGATATTGCAGTGCGGCTTGCTGCGGTTGAATTTCTCTTTAGCCATAGAACACTCCCTTCCGGGTCTTTCCGACGGTTGGTCTTAATTGCGGATTACGCGAATTTCTTCTGGACCTCTTCCGAAACGTTTCGCGGCGCTTCGGCGTAATGGTCGAACTGCATCGTGAAGGTGGCACGCCCCTGTGACATCGAGCGCAACGTGTTCACGTAACCGAACATGTTCATCAACGGGACCATCGCGTTGATGACATTGGCATTGCCGCGCATGTCCTGGCCCTGGATCTGACCGCGCCGCGAATTAAGGTCGCCGATGACGGAGCCGGTGTAATCCTCCGGCGTCACCACCTCGACCTTCATGATCGGCTCGAGCAGGACCGACTTGCCCTTCTGCAGGGCTTCACGGAACGCCGCACGCGAGGCGATTTCGAAGGCCAGCGCAGACGAGTCCACTTCGTGATAGGCGCCGTCGATCAACTGGACCTTCACATCGACCACCGGGAAGCCGGCGACGACGCCTGCACCCAGCACGCTGTTGAGGCCCTTTTCGACGCCGGGGATGTATTCCTTCGGAACCGCACCGCCGACGATCTTGCTTTCGAACTCGAAGCCCTTGCCGGCCTCATTCGGCTCGACCAGAAACTTCACGCGCGCATATTGGCCGGTACCGCCGGTCTGCTTCTTGTGGGTGTAGTCGACTTCCGCGGGCTTGGTGATGCGCTCACGGAACGCGACCTGCGGCGCACCGATATTGGCATCGACCTTATAGGTACGCCTGAGGATGTCGACCTTGATGTCGAGATGCAGTTCGCCCATCCCCTTGAGGATAGTCTGTCCGCTTTCGACGTCGGTCGATACCCGGAAGGACGGATCCTCGGCCGCGAGCTTCGCCAGCGCGACACCGAGCTTTTCCTGGTCGGCCTTCGACTTCGGCTCGATCGCGATCTCGATCACAGGCTCGGGGAATTCCATCTTTTCGAGAATGACCTGCTTGTCCGGATCGCACAGCGTATCGCCGGTGCGGGTCTCCTTCAGGCCGGCCAGGGCGACGATATCGCCGGCATAGGCTTCCTTGATGTCCTCGCGGTTATTCGCATGCATCAGCAGCATGCGCCCCACCCGCTCCTTGCGCTCGCGGGTCGAGTTCACGACACCCGAGCCGCTCGACAGCACGCCGGAATAGATGCGGCAGAAGGTGATGGTGCCGACAAACGGATCGTCCATGATCTTGAAGGCGAGCAGCGACATCGGCTCGCTGTCGTCGGGCTTGCGCACCAGCTCGTTGCCACGATCGTCGACGCCCTTGATGGCCGGAACGTCAACCGGCGACGGCAGATAATCCACCACCGCGTCGAGCAGCGGCTGCACGCCCTTGTTCTTGAAGGCCGAGCCGCACAGCACCGGATAGAAAGCGCCGGTCAGAACCGCCTTGCGAAGCAGACGCTTCAGCGTTGCCTCGTCCGGCTCGATACCGTCGAGAAACGCCGTCAGCGCGTCGTCATCGAGTTCGACGGCGGCCTCGATCATCTTCTCGCGATATTCCTTGGCCTGGTCGAGCATATCGGCCGGAATGTCGATGTCCTTGAAATTCGCGCCGAGCGCCTCGTCTTCCCAGATCACGCCCTTCATCCGGACGAGATCGATCAGACCCTTGAACTGGCTCTCCGCGCCGATCGGCAGCTGAATGGCGACCGGCTTCGCACCGAGACGCTTCACGATGTCTTCAAGACACTTGAAGAAGTCGGCGCCGATCTTGTCCATCTTGTTGGCGAACACGATACGCGGGACGCGATACTTGTCGCCCTGACGCCATACGGTCTCGGTCTGCGGCTCCACACCCTGGTTGCCGTCGAGAACCACGACCGCGCCGTCGAGCACGCGCAGCGAGCGCTCGACTTCGATGGTGAAGTCGACGTGGCCCGGAGTGTCGATGATGTTCAGGCGCTTACCATTCCAGAAGGCCGTGGTCGCGGCCGACGTGATGGTGATGCCGCGCTCCTGCTCCTGCTCCATGAAATCCATGGTCGCAGCGCCGTCATGCACTTCGCCGATCTTGTGGCTCTTGCCGGTATAATAAAGGATCCGCTCGGTCGTGGTCGTCTTCCCGGCATCGATGTGAGCCATGATGCCGAAATTGCGGTAATCCTCGATTTTATGGAGGCGGGGCATAGGACGTCCTTTACCAGCGGTAATGCGAGAAGGCGCGATTGGCTTCCGCCATGCGGTGCACGTCTTCGCGCTTCTTGACGGCATTCCCCCGGTTATTCGATGCGTCGAGGAGCTCGGCCGAGAGCCGGTCCATCATCGTCTTTTCGTTGCGGTCGCGCGCGGCCGAGATCAGCCAGCGAATGCCGAGCGCCTGGCGGCGCACCGTGCGCACTTCGACCGGCACCTGATAGGTCGCGCCGCCGACACGCCGCGAGCGCACCTCGATCGAGGGCATCACGTTGTCGAGCGCCTGCTGGAAGACCTGCAGCGGATTGGACTTGGTCTTGCCCTCGATGATGTCGAACGCGCCATAGACGATGCGCTCGGCGGCCGACTTCTTGCCGTCGTACATCAGTGAATTCATGAACTTGGAGACGACGAGATTACCGAATTTCGGATCCGGGTTGATCTCGCGCTTCTCGGCGGAGTGACGACGGGACATGTCTCTTCTCTCCGGTTATTTCGGGCGCTTCGCGCCGTACTTGGAACGGCGCTGCTTACGGTTTTTCACGCCTTGCGTGTCGAGCACGCCGCGCACGATGTGGTAGCGAACGCCCGGCAAATCCTTCACGCGGCCGCCGCGGATCATCACAACCGAATGTTCCTGCAGGTTGTGGCCTTCGCCAGGAATGTAGCCGATCACCTCGAACTGGTTGGTCAGGCGCACCTTGGCGACCTTGCGAAGCGCGGAATTCGGCTTCTTCGGGGTGGTCGTATAAACGCGCGTGCACACGCCGCGCTTCTGCGGCGAGGCCTGCAAAGCCGGCACCGTGTTGCGGTAGGTCGGTTTGACCCGGCCTTTGCGGATCAATTGATTGATCGTCGGCATCCGATTTAAGCCTTCATCCTCACCGTCGGGACCGCCATCCAGATGGCCCCTCGCCGGAACGCGCGTTTCCACGCGCAAAACGAAAACACGCCATCCGCTCCGGCTTTGCGGATTGGCGCTTCGCGATGCAGAGGACCACGAAGCTCATCGCCTCGCGGTCATGACTTTCCCAACTGGCTTCTTGCCGTCAGCGGCAGCGTTTGAGAATCATTCGTCGAGGCTTTGGTTCGCCGTCCGCAGCGCGTCAAAAGAGCTTTTGAACTCAATGACTTAGATGCCGCTTTCGGGGTGCCGTGCCGACGAGGGTGAAACTCACCGCCTGCCGAAAAGTAGGCGGTATGTATCGGCGTGTTCACGCCGAGTCAAGCAAAGAAGTCCCGCATTTATAGGCCTTTGTAGCGCTGGCCAGCGGCGCCCGGCAAGGCGTGCCCCCTGCCCCGCGACCGACTCGTCGTGCCACCAAGTTTTCAGTCACTCGCCATCCTATCCCAGCCAAACGCCAAGGAACGAACATTGAGGGTATAATAGCACCGAAAACGGATTGCCACCCGGGCGCTCCCGCCCCGGAAGCACTCCGGGATCGTGAAAGACGACGCGACCGGCCGCCCACAGCGCCCGACCAACTCGGCAGTGCCCGAGCCCATCCTGGACCTGGCGGCAGAAAACTGGAACGCGATCCCTCGCGTTCCAGTCACAGAGGCCGGTCGGTTCGGAGCGTGGGGGTCACACGCATCCGCGCCCATCTTTCGCCCGCCTCGGAACTGCGGGGAAGACATGGCTCGGTTTGCTTGTGCTCCGGAGCCTGGCTATCGCCAGCCCGCCTGGCGCTCGCAGGCGCGGCGCGCACTCGGATTCGACTTCTCCCATTGGGTGATGGACCGGGCCTCGCTGGAGTCCATCTTTTCATTCATGCAGACGCAATACGCGCGCACCACATTCGCGCTCGCGCCCTCATCACGGTTGTCCTGAATGCACTGGTTGATCCACTTGAGATCGTCCTGGTTCATCGACTGGGCCAGCGCACCATTCGCTGCGATCAATCCCGCCAGAAGCACCGATAAAGTCAGAAGTTTCACGATCCATCCCTCGATTTGCCAATCGCGTTGATTGGCGGTGATCCGTTCGCTGGGGCCGCAAGCCAGGCGGCACGTGCGAGACATCGCGCGGTCCGTCGTTTGCCAAGGGCTCCCTCGCCATCCGGTGCGAATGTGCTGCCATCTCGCAGCGCCGGCGTCCTGAAATCCCGTGCCGAACGTTCTGAAACTTTTCTGAATTTGTTTTTTTGGGCTTCGCCCGTTACCATCGACTTCAATGACGCTGACGCAGCGATCAGCCTCTGGAGCCGCGAGGGAACGGTGTTTCGTTTTGCCGGCTTTCACCTCGATCCGCAGCGCGCCGAGCTGCGCGGGCCGGATGGCAATGCGATCAAGCTGCGGCCGAAGACCTTCCAGATGCTGCGGCTGTTCGCGGCCAATGCCGGCCGGATTCTCAGCAAAGCGGAACTGATGGAAACGATCTGGCCGAACGTCCATGTCGGCGAAGACAGTCTTTTTCAGTGTATCCGCGAGATTCGCAGCGCGCTCGGCGACGATCGGCGGGAGTTGATCAAGCTGGTATCCGGCCGCGGCTATCTATTCGCAGCGGAGGTGTCGCACGGGCCAGATGACACGGCGCCTGACTTCATGGCGCCCGAGGCAGTGGCCGCGCCGGGCAAACGGCTGCCCGCGCTTGGCCTGCGCCGTCCGGTGGCCGCTGCCGTGGCCGCGCTTTGCACCGTTATCGCGTTTGGTGCAGCGGCATCGATGTTTGTACCGGACCTCATGTTCAAGGCAAAGCCGCCCGCCATTGCCGTAATGCCAATCGTCGGCGCCGGAAACGATCCGGACATTGTGCGGATGGCGGCACACGTGACAGGCAGCCTCACCGATGGCTTAGCCAGGATCGACAATATCCGCGTGGTGATGGCTCAGCCGGTCGCTGCATCAGCGTCACCGCAGCCCGCATCGGCGCGCGCCGCGGCGGACCTGGTGTTGAGCGGGGACCTGCAAAAAAGCGAGCACGCATGGGAGTTGCGCGCACGGCTAACCAGCAGCTCCACACGCGAAGTGGCGTGGACGACCTCGGTCTCGGTCGCCATCGACAATTCGGATCTGCAGCTCCAGCAGTCGCGTCTCACCGCGGGACTTGGTCACCGGCTGGCCGCAAAAATTAACGCGACGCTGCATGCCGGCACACCGTCGGGCATCGCCAGAGTCGTGATCGAGCAGGCCAAAGCCGCGATCAATCAGACGACGCGCGAGCGGTTTGCGGTCGCGCAGGCGATGCTGGAAAAAGCCCTCGCCGACAATCCGCAGAATGTCGATCTGGAGGTCGCACTCGCCGCGCATACCCTGCGTGGCATTCAGATGGCCTGGTACAGTCCCGCAGAGAGCGCCGCCGCCGAAAATCATGCCCGCGCGATGCTGCAGCACGCCGTCCGGACCAGGCCCGACTATCTCCCGGTGCACGAAGCCTATTGCCGTTTTCTGTCGGCGACGAACAATTTCGTCGATGCGCTGGTCGCCTGCGCCGGGGCGCTGACATTCGATCCGTGGAACGGTTTGCTGCTGTACAATCTCGGCTTGGCGCAAATCAAGTTGGGGCGGTTCGAGGACGCGCTGGCGACGTTCGTCCAGGCCGACCGCTTCGATACGCCGGAGGTGTCGCGCTGGACCTGGCTGCTCGGAGCCGGCTGGGCAAACATGCTCATGGGCCGCGATCAGGATGCGTTGCCATGGCTGCAGCGGTCGATCGCGATCACGCCGGCGACCGGACGCTCGCATTTTCTTCTGGCTGCAGCGTATCAACGTCTGGGGCGAACCGATGAGGCCAAGGCGGCGATCGCGCAAACGCTGGCGCTGCGTCCGGGCTCGAGCGCGCGCAACATCGCGCCGCCGCAGAAAAATACCAGCCCCCGCTATCTCGAGGCGGGTGAGCAGATCATCCGGGCCGGAGTGGCCGCCGGACTACCGGAGCTTTGAACCGACGGGTTGCTGGTTTTGCGGATGGCCGGTCAGCCCGGAGCATCCGCGCCCCACTTTCGCATGCGGACCAGCGCACACGTGCGCCGGTCACAGCGAAAAGGCCGCCTCGCGGCGGCCTTTTCTTCAGTTCTCGGAGATCAGCTCCCCGACTATTCCGCTGCCGGCTCCGGCAGCGCCACCGGGGCTGCGGCTGAACGAGCCGCCGCCTCCTTCGCGCGCTCATCAAGAATGAGAGTGTCGCGTTTGGTCGCGATCTCGCGCAGCGAGCTCATCATCGCGCCGGTACCGGCCGGGATCAGCCGACCGACGATGACGTTTTCCTTGAGGCCGTCGAGCGTGTCGGACTTGCCGTTGACGGCAGCCTCAGTGAGCACGCGCGTGGTCTCCTGGAACGACGCCGCCGAGATGAACGAGCGGGTCTGCAGCGACGCCTTGGTGATGCCGAGCAGCACAGGATGTCCGCTGGCCGGCTTCTTGCCCTCTTCGACCATCTTGACGTTGATCTGGTCCATCTCGACACGGTCGAGTTGTTCGCCCTGGATCAGGTCGGTCTCGCCCGAGTCGTCGATCTCCACCTTCTGCAGCATCTGACGGACAATCACTTCGATGTGCTTGTCGTTGATACCCACGCCCTGCAGCCGGTAGACCTCCTGGATTTCGTTGACCAGATAGGCCGCGAGTTCCTCGACGCCCTTGATCGCCAGAATATCGTGCGGAGCCGGGTTGCCCTCGACGATGGAGTCGCCCTTCTCGATTAGATCGCCGTCCTGCAAATGGATGTGCTTGCCCTTCGGGATCAGATATTCGACAGCCTCGACCTCAGTGTCGGCGGGCTCGATCGAGATCCGGCGCTTGTTCTTGTAGTCGCGGCCGAACCGGATGGTGCCGGAGATTTCGGCGATAACCGCCGCCTCTTTCGGACGCCGGGCCTCGAACAACTCCGCCACCCGCGGCAGACCGCCGGTGATGTCGCGGGTCTTGGCGCTTTCGGTCGGGATACGGGCGATGACGTCGCCGGCATAAACCGGAGCGCCCTGGTCGACCGACAGGATGGCGTCGATGGCGAGCGGATAGCGCGCCTCGCCGCCGCGGGCGAGCTTGAGAATCTTGCCCTCCTTGTCCTTGATCGCGATTGCGGGCCGCAGGTCCGCGGCACGTTGGGACGCCCGCCAGTCGGTCACCACGCGCTTGGTGATGCCGGTGGATTCGTCCTGGGTCTCCGCGACCGACTGCCCCTCGACCAGATCCTCGAGTTCGGCGAAACCGTCGACCTCGGTAATGATCGGGCGGGTATAAGGATCCCACTCCGCCATCCGCTGGCCGCGCGTGACCTTGTCGCCTTCGTTGACCCGCAACCGCGCGCCGAACGGCAGACGGTGGGTCGCCCGCTCGGTGCCGTCGGCATCGACGACCGCGAGGGTGACGTTGCGGCTCATCACGATCAACGCGCCTTCCGAATTCTTGGTGACGGCGTTGGCCAGTTTGTCCTTCAGCTTCAGGCGGACAGTGCCATCGAAATTCGACTCGATGAACGACTGCTCATTGATCTGCGCCGCACCACCGATATGGAAGGTGCGCATGGTGAGCTGAGTGCCCGGCTCACCGATCGACTGAGCGGCGATCACGCCGACAGCTTCGCCCATATTGACAGGCGTTCCGCGTGCAAGGTCACGCCCGTAACAGGCGCCGCAGACGCCATTGGCCAATTCGCAGGTCAGCACCGAACGGATGCGGACTTCCTGCACGTTCGCCTTGGTGATCTGATCGACCTCGGCTTCTCCGAGCAGCGTGCCGATGGGCACGATCACATTGCCGGTCGCCGGATCCTTCACATCCTCTGCCGTGGTGCGGCCGAGAATCCGGATGCCGAGCGACGCCACCACGGTGCCCGCGTCGATGATCGCACGCACCTTGATGCCGGCTTTGGTTCCGCAATCATACGACGTGATGATGCAGTCCTGCGCCACGTCGACGAGACGACGGGTCAGGTAACCGGAGTTCGCGGTCTTCAGCGCGGTGTCGGCCAGGCCCTTACGGGCGCCGTGGGTGGAGTTGAAGTACTCCATCACGGTCAGGCCTTCCTTGAAGTTCGAGACGATCGGGGTCTCGATGATGGAGCCGTCCGGCTTGGCCATCAGGCCGCGCATACCGGCGAGCTGACGCATCTGGGCGGGCGAACCGCGCGCTCCGGAATGCGCCATCATGTAAATCGAATTGATCGGCAGCTCGCGGCCGGTCTTGGGATCCTTCTTGGTGGTCGAGATTTCGGTCATCATCTCGGCGGCAATTGCCTCGGTGCATTTCGACCAAGCGTCGACCACCTTGTTGTACTTCTCACCCTGGGTGATCAGGCCGTCATTGTATTGCTGCTCGAAATCCTTGGCCTCGTCGCGGGTCTTGTCGACGATCTTCCACTTCGCGGCAGGCACCACCATGTCGTCCTTGCCGAACGAAATACCGGCCTTGAACGCGTGGGAGAAGCCCAGCGCCATGATTCGATCGCAGAAGATGACCGTGTCCTTCTGACCGCAATGGCGGTAGACGGTGTCGATCATGTTCGAGATTTCGCGCTTGGTCATCAGCTTGTTGACGACCTCGAACGTGACGATCGCGCTCTTCGGCAATACTTGGCCGAGCATCACGCGGCCGGGCGTCGTGTCGTAGACCTTCCGAGTCGGCTCACCGTCCGGCCCAAGGCCGTTCCAGCGATACCTGATCTTGGAATGCAGGGTGATCGACTTCTGCGACAGCGCATGTTCGATCTCGGCGATGTTGCCGAACACTTTGCCCTGCCCCGGCTCATTGTCGCGCATCAGCGAGAGGTAATAGAGACCGAGCACGATGTCCTGCGACGGCACGATGATCGGCTGACCGTTAGCCGGATGCAGGATGTTGTTGGTCGACATCATCAGCACGCGCGCTTCCAGCTGCGCTTCAAGCGACAGCGGAACGTGCACGGCCATCTGGTCGCCGTCGAAATCGGCGTTGAACGCCGCACAGACCAGCGGATGCAGCTGGATCGCCTTGCCTTCGATCAGCACCGGCTCGAACGCCTGGATGCCGAGACGATGCAGCGTCGGCGCCCGGTTCAGCATCACCGGATGCTCGCGGATCACCTCGTCGAGGATATCCCACACTTCGGGCTTTTCCTTTTCGACGAGCTTCTTCGCCTGCTTGACGGTGGTCGACAGGCCCTTGGCATCGAGCCGCGAATAGATGAACGGCTTGAACAGCTCGAGCGCCATTTTCTTCGGCAGGCCGCATTGATGCAGCTTGAGCTCCGGACCAACCACGATCACCGAGCGGCCGGAATAGTCGACGCGCTTGCCGAGCAGGTTCTGACGGAACCGGCCCTGCTTGCCCTTGAGCATGTCGGCGAGCGACTTCAGCGGACGCTTGTTAGCGCCGGTGATGACGCGGCCACGGCGGCCGTTGTCGAACAGCGCATCCACCGCTTCCTGCAGCATGCGCTTTTCATTGCGGATGATGATGTCCGGCGCGCGCAGCTCGATCAGCCGCTTCAGACGGTTGTTGCGGTTGATGACGCGGCGATAGAGGTCGTTGAGGTCGGACGTCGCGAAACGTCCGCCATCAAGCGGCACCAGCGGGCGCAGATCAGGCGGGATCACCGGCACATGCGTCAGGATCATCCATTCCGGCTTGTTGCCGGATTCGATGAAGGCCTCGATCAGCTTCACCCGCTTGGCGAGTTTCTTCTTTTTGATTTCACTATCGGTGTTGGCAATCTCGGCACGCAGATCGGACTGCAGCTTGGTCAGGTCGAGCGCCTTCAGCATCTCGCGGATCGCTTCCGCGCCGATCATGGCGGTGAAGCTGTCCTGGCCGTATTCGTCCTGCGCCTTGAGGTAATCCTCCTCAGACAGCAACTGACGGTCCTGCAGCGGAGTCAGGCCGGGCTCCAGCACCACGTAGTATTCGAAATACAGGATGCGCTCGAGATCCTTCAGGGTCATGTCGAGCAGCATGCCGATGCGGCTCGGCAGCGACTTCAGGAACCAGATGTGAGCAACCGGCGCTGCCAGTTCGATATGGCCCATGCGCTCACGGCGCACGCGCGACAGCGTCACCTCGACCGAGCATTTCTCGCAGATGATGCCCTTGTACTTCATGCGCTTGTACTTGCCGCACAAGCACTCGTAATCCTTGATCGGGCCGAAGATGCGCGCGCAGAACAATCCGTCGCGCTCCGGCTTGAAGGTCCGGTAGTTGATGGTCTCCGGCTTCTTGATCTCGCCGTAGGACCAGGATTGAATCTTCTCAGGCGACGCGATCGAGATGCGGATCTGGTCGAAGACCTGAGCCGGCACCTGCGGGCTGAACAGATTCATGATTTCTTGGTTCATCGTGTTCTCCTCGGCCCACGGCTGAATTTTAGCTCAGCGCCTGCGGCCGCAAATCGTTTCGCCAATGGACCCGGGACGGCGCCCTCGCCGTCCCGTCTCGTTTGCGAGTTACTCCGCCGCCTCGGGCAGATCCGTCGGGCGCTGCGCCTTCGAATTGTGCAGGTCGACATTGAGGCCGAGTGAACGCATTTCCTTGACCAGCACGTTGAAGCTTTCCGGGATGCCTGCTTCGAACGTGTCGTCACCGCGGACGATCGCCTCGTACACCTTGGTGCGGCCGGCCACGTCGTCGGACTTCACGGTCAGCATTTCCTGCAGCGTGTAGGCGGCGCCATAGGCTTCGAGCGCCCACACCTCCATTTCGCCGAAACGCTGGCCGCCGAACTGCGCCTTGCCGCCCAGCGGCTGCTGGGTGACGAGCGAGTACGGGCCGATCGAACGGGCGTGGATCTTGTCGTCCACAAGGTGATGCAGCTTGAGCATGTAGATGTAGCCGACGGTCACCTTGCGATCGAACTGATCGCCGGTGCGGCCGTCATGCAGCACCACCTGGCCGGAGTGATCGAGACCTGCCAGATCGAGCATGTCCTCGATGTCCTTCTCCTTGGCCCCGTCGAAAACCGGGGTTGCGATCGGAACGCCGGGGCGCAGGTTGTTGCCAAGTTCGACGAGGCCCTTGTCGTCGAGAGATTTGATGGTCTCGTCGTCGCCATAGACCTTCTTCAAAGTCTCCTTGAGCGGCTTGGTATCCTGCTTCGCATAATAAGCATCGACCGCCTGACCGATACGTTTGCCGAGGCCGGCGCAGGCCCAACCGAGATGGGTCTCGAGGATCTGACCGACATTCATGCGACTCGGCACGCCGAGCGGGTTCAGCACGATGTCGGCATGGGTGCCGTCTTCAAGGAACGGCATGTCCTCGACCGGAACGATCTTCGAGACAACGCCCTTGTTGCCGTGACGGCCCGCCATCTTGTCGCCGGGCTGGATCTTGCGCTTCACCGCGACGAAGACCTTGACCATCTTCATCACGCCGGGCGGAAGCTCGTCGCCGCGCTGCAGCTTCTCGACCTTGTCGAGGAAGCGCTGCTCGAGCATCTTCTTCGACTCGTCATACTGCTTACGCATGGCCTCGATTTCGGCCATCAGCTTGTCGTTGGGCGAGGCAAACTGCCACCATTGCGAGCGCGGATATTCGTCCAGGATCGCGCGGGTGATCTTGGTGTCCTTCTTGAATCCCTTCGGCCCCGCAACGCCCTGACGGCCGTCCAGCAACTCGGCCAGACGCCCGAACACGTTGCGATCCAGGATCGCCTGCTCGTCGTCGCGGTCCTTGGCGAGGCGTTCGATCTCCTCGCGCTCGATCGCAAGCGCACGCTCGTCCTTGTCGACGCCGTGGCGGTTGAACACGCGCACTTCGACGACTGTCCCCTGCACGCCAGGCGGCACTCGGAGCGAGGTATCGCGGACGTCGGAGGCCTTCTCGCCGAAGATCGCGCGCAGGAGCTTCTCTTCGGGCGTCATCGGGCTTTCGCCCTTCGGCGTGATCTTGCCGCACAGGATGTCGCCTGCACGAACTTCAGCGCCGATATAGACGATGCCGGCTTCGTCGAGGTTCTTCAGCGCCTCTTCCGACACGTTCGGAATGTCGCGCGTGATTTCTTCCGGCCCAAGCTTGGTGTCGCGCGCCATCACCTCGAACTCTTCGATGTGGATGGACGTGAACACGTCGTCGCGCACGATGCGCTCGGACAGCAGGATGGAGTCCTCAAAATTGTAGCCGTTCCACGGCATGAACGCGACCAGCACGTTCCGTCCGAGCGCGAGTTCGCCGAGTTCGGTCGACGGACCGTCGGCGATGATGTCCCCCTTCTTGACCACGTCACCGACACGCACCAGCGGACGCTGGTTGATGCAGGTGTTCTGGTTCGAGCGCTGGAACTTCATCAGGCGATAGATGTCGACGCCCGGCTTGGTCGGGTCGGTCTCTTCGGTCGCACGGATGACGATACGGGTGGCGTCCACCTGGTCGACCATGCCGGTGCGGCGGGCACCGATGGCAGCCCCGGAGTCACGGGCAACTACGCCTTCCATGCCAGTGCCGACGAACGGCGCCTCGGCACGAACCAGCGGCACGGCCTGGCGCTGCATATTCGAGCCCATCAGCGCGCGGTTGGCGTCGTCGTTCTCGAGGAACGGGATCAACGCCGCAGCCACCGACACAAGCTGCTTCGGCGACACGTCCATGAAGTCGACCTTGTCGCGCGGATAAGGCGCGACATCGCCGGCATGGCGGCAGACCACGTTGTCTTCCGTGAACTTGCCCTTGTTGTCGATCGGCGCGTTGGCCTGCGCGACCGTGTAGCGAGCCTCTTCCATCGCCGAGAGATAGATGACCTCGTCGGTGACGCGGCCATCCTTCACCTTGCGGTAAGGCGTTTCCACGAAGCCATACTTGTTCACCCGCGCATAGGTCGCGAGCGAGTTGATCAGACCGATATTCGGACCTTCCGGGGTCTCAATCGGGCAGATGCGGCCGTAATGGGTCGGATGCACGTCGCGCACTTCGAAGCCGGCGCGCTCGCGGGTCAGACCGCCCGGTCCAAGCGCCGAGAGACGCCGCTTATGCGTGATCTCGGAGAGCGGGTTGGTCTGGTCCATGAACTGCGAAAGCTGCGAGGAGCCGAAGAACTCGCGCACCGCGGCTGCTGCGGGCTTCGCGTTGATCAGATCCTGCGGCATGACGGTGTCGATATCGACGCTCGACATGCGCTCCTTGATCGCGCGCTCCATACGCAGGAGGCCGATGCGGTACTGGTTCTCCATCAACTCGCCGACCGAGCGCACGCGGCGATTGCCGAGATTGTCGATGTCGTCGATCTCGCCCTTGCCGTCACGCAGATCAACGAGGGTCTTTACGACTGCAAGGATGTCCTCCTTGCGCAGCACGCGATGGGTGTCAGGCGCATCGAGGTCGAGGCGCATGTTCATCTTCACGCGGCCGACGGCCGAGAGGTCGTAACGGTCGGCGTCGAAGAACAGCGACTGGAACATCGCCGACGCGGTGTCGACCGTGGGCGGCTCACCCGGACGCATCACGCGATAGATGTCGAACAGCGCGTCTTCGCGCGTCATGTTCTTGTCGACCGCGAGCGTGTTGCGGATATAGGCGCCGATATTGATGTGATCGATGTCGAGGATCGGCAATTCCTTGATGCCGAGCTCGTTGATGGTCTCGAGCAGCTTCTCGGTCACCTCCTCGCCGGCTTCCGCGTAGATTTCGCCGGTTTTGGTATTGACGAGATCCTCGGCAATGTAATGCCCGAGCAATTCCTCGTCGGTCATGCGGAGCGCCTTGAGGCCCTTCTCCGCAAGCTGCCGCGCCTGACGCACGGTGATCTTTTTGCCAGCGTCGACGACGACCTTGCCGCTGTCGGCGTCGACCAGATCGTTGATCGCCTTGTAGCCCTTCATGCGATCGGCATCGAACGGCACGCGCCAGCCTTCCTTGGCGCGCTTGTAGGGCACGATCTTGAAGAAGGTCCGGAGGATTTCCTCGCCGTCCATGCCAAGCGCATAGAGCAACGACGTCACCGGGATCTTGCGGCGGCGGTCGATGCGCGCATGCACGATGTCCTTGGCGTCGAACTCGATGTCGAGCCAGGAGCCGCGATACGGGATGATGCGGGCGGCGAACAGAAGCTTGCCGGAGGAGTGGGTCTTGCCCTTGTCGTGATCGAAGAACACGCCGGGCGAACGATGCATCTGCGAGACGATGACCCGCTCGGTGCCGTTCACAACGAACGTACCGTTGTTGGTCATCAGCGGGATGTCGCCCATATAGACATCCTGCTCCTTGATGTCCTTCACGGAGCGGGCGCCGGTCTCTTCATCCACATCGAACACGATCAGGCGGAGCGTGACCTTCAGCGGCGCCGCATAGGTCATGCCGCGCTGACGGCACTCGTCAACGTCGTATTTCGGGGGATCGAACTCGTAGCTGACAAAGTCGAGCTGCGAGGTGTTTGAAAAATCCTTGATCGGGAAGACGGATTTGAACACCGCCTGCAGGCCCTCATCGGGCCGCCCGCCCGGAGGCGGCGTGACCAAAAGGAACTGGTCGTAGGATGCCTTCTGAACCTCGATGAGGTTCGGCATCTCCGCCACTTCCTGAATTTTTCCGAAAAACTTCCTAACGCGCTTCCGACCGATAAATGTCTGCGTCTGCGCTTGCGCCATCGTGTCTTTCTCTCGTCTGTCGCTATGGAGACAGCCGGTGCGACTCTCCGAACAGCCGCCATCATCGCGGCCATCAGGACAGGCGTCGGGGTGCCTGCGTTCTAGATGATTCGAGCAGGCTCGAACCAAAACAATGCTGCCGCGTAGCGGCGCGATAAGGGGGTGCGGGACCGTATATGTGTCCCACACCCCCTATGTCTAGGGCCAATCGCAGGAATTGCGCGGAAACATGAAAATTTCCGCGCCGGTTCCACTCACATTGGCGTCAAAGCCGATCTTCCGAGGTCCCGATCCGGTTCCGGATCGCGATACCTAGGGGCCGAACCGCTGCAAGCGATCGCTTACTTCAGTTCCACCTTGGCGCCGGCCTTCTCAAGGGTGGCCTTCATCTTGTCGGCCTCTTCCTTGTTGACGCCTTCCTTCACAGCCTTCGGCGCGCCTTCGACCAGATCCTTGGCCTCCTTGAGGCCCAGGCCGGTGAGAGCACGCACTTCCTTGATCACCTCGATCTTCTTGTCGCCGGCGGCAGTCAGCATGACCGTGAACTCGGTCTTCTCTTCGGCCGGGGCGGCGGCGGCACCGGCGGGGCCAGCAGCAACAGCAACAGCAGCAGCAGCGGAGACGCCCCACTTCTCTTCCAGCATCTTGGCGAGGTCAGCGGCCTCGAGGACGGTGAGCGACGACAGATCGTCGACGATTTTCTGCAAGTCAGCCATGGTCTTATCCTATTGTTCGAACCTGATTATTGAAGATGTCACGCCGCGTCTTTGCTGGCATAGGCCTGGATCACACGCGCCACCTTGGCGGCCGGTGCGGAAACGACCTGCGCGATCTTGGTGGCCGGCGCCTGAATGAGGCCGATCATCTTGGCACGCAATTCGTCCAGCGAAGGCAGCGAAGCCAGTTGCTTCACCGCATTCACATCCAGGGCGGTCTTGCCCATCGCTCCGCCCAGGATCACGAATTGCTCGTTGGCCTTGGCGAAATCGGTGGCGACCTTCGGTGCCGCGACCGGATCGTTTACGGAGTAAGCGATCAGGGTCGGCCCCTTCAGAAGGGGCACGATGGAAGCGGCATCGGAGCCATCAAGAGCGATCTTGGCGAGACGGTTTTTCGCGACCTTCACCTGAGCGCCCACCTGCTTCATCTGCTGTCGCAGGGTCTGCATCTGGGCGACGGTGAGGCCGGAATAGTGAGCCACCACGACCACCTTGGAGGCCGTGAAGACCTCCTTCAGTGACGCGACCGACTCGGATTTTTCCGCTCGATTCACAAGCTCTCTCCGGTTGGCGAGCTCCTTACGGAACCCGCCGGTTGCGATTGCCATTCAGCCCGGAAAAGAATTCGAGGGCGGAACGGCGCTTGCCAGTGCCTGCCCTCCGCGCCGCCGAAGCGTGCGTGGAAACGAAAGGTTCGAACCGGATCAGGACTTTGCCGCAAGGGGGCGAAGCCTGAAATCTCGTCTCTCACCCGTCTGTGCTGGCAGCCGCATCTTGCGATCACGGCGATTAAGCGAGGGTAACCCCGCACCGGCAGTCTCGGACAGGACGCGTCGGGTCCACCAAAGTCGGTTGGACCGGTAACGCGCAAAGGCGCGCCGGCAACCGGCACGCCTCGTGGGCGCTCTCGTACCCGGAACGGCAAGAATTGCAAGTCCGAAAGTGATGGGACCGCTCGCGGAAAATTGCGCGGCGGCCGATTGTCCCTGTGATCGCCCTACGACAATCTGTCGGGCGAGCGCGATTCCGCGCCATTTGACCGGAACAATCATGAAAACCCTGATCGTGCTCACGGCCGCAGCGTTTCTGTCGGCATCCATTCCCGCGCAGGCCCAGCGGCTCGATGTCTCCACCGTCAAGTGCAAGGAATTCCTCGGGAGCAGCACCGAAAACATCGCCTTCATCATGATGTGGATGCAGGGCTATTACAGCGCTGACGATTCCTCCCCGGTCATCGACTTCGACAAGATGAAGAACGACGGAATCAAGATCGCCGAATATTGCGCAAAGAACCCGGACGACAGCCTGATCACGGCGGCGGACGAGACCATCGCCGAGTGATGGCGCGATGCCGCGCGCCGGGGCATAATTCTCTCCAAGATCAAAAACACGCTCGATCGAGAGACTTGGAGGAACCATGCCCGCGCATCCCGGCCGCATTCTTGTTACTCATGTCGGCAGCCTGATCCGCCCGCCGAAGCTGGTCGCGCATCTTCGCAGCATCGAGGCGGGCGAATCCTATGACGCGGCCGCCTACGAAGCCTGTCTGGAAGAGTCCATCGACGAGGTGGTGCGAGACCAGGTCGCCGCCGGAATCGACATCGTCAGCGACGGCGAATTCTCCAAAGGCCGCAACTGGGCCTTCTATGTCCACGAGCGGCTGTCCGGGCTGACCACACGCCCGCTGACCGCGGACGAGGCAAAAGACCCGCTGACCCAGGCCGGCGGCGGCAACGACCGCAAGGCCTTCCCGGAATTCTACGCCGAATACGACGCCGCCACCGGCCTCGGCAAACGGCTCGGAAACCGCTTCGTCTGCAATGGCGAAATCCACTATGTCGGACAAAAGCAGGTCGCGCGCGACATCGAAAACCTGACATCGGCGGCAAAGAAGGCGAATGCGGTGGGCGCGTTCCTTCCGGTGGTTGCGCCTGCGAGCGCCCTGCCCGGCGGCAAGAACGAATTCTACAAGGACGAGGAGAGCTACCTGTTCGCGCTGGCCGACGCGCTGAACGTCGAGTATCGCGCGATCGTCGATGCCGGACTGATCGTGCAGATCGACGATGCCTTCCTGCCGTTCTGGTACGAGAAGATGGTGCCGCCGATGACCCTCGACGCGTATCGCAAATGGGCGGAGCTTCGCATCGACGCGCTCAACCACGCGCTGCGCGGCATCCCGGAGGAACGCTCGCGCTATCACCTGTGCTGGGGCAGCTGGAACGGCCCGCACGCCTTCGACGTACCGATGAAAGATATTGTCGACCTGATGCTGAAGGTGAAAACCGGCGGCTATCAATACGAGGCCGCCAATCCGCGCCATGAGCATGAATGGGCGGTGTGGGAGAGCGTGAAGCTTCCCGAGGGCAAGACGCTGATCCCGGGCTGCGTCAGCCACGCGACCAACATTGTCGAACATCCCGAACTGGTGGCGCAGCGGCTCGTCCGTCTCGCAAAGCTGGTCGGCCGCGAGAATGTCATGGCCGGCACCGATTGCGGCTTCGCGCAAAGCCCCTTCGCCAAGCGCGTACACGAGAGCATCATGTGGGCGAAACTGCGCTCGCTGGCCGAGGGCGCGCGGATCGCGAGCGCGGAGCTGTGGGGACGGCGCAGCGCGGCTTAGCGGCCTTCCGCCTGGTTCGCGATCAGCGGCTTTGCATCGTCGTTCGCTGATCGCGCAACATTTCAGCGATCAGCAGACGGCACAGTCGTCTCTGATTGCGACGGTGCCCTGGAGGCAGCCATTGCGGCTGATCCTGAATGGTAGAAAGGCGCGCCCTGATCTCGCGCCAAATTTTGGGCTTGCCTTGAGACATTGCCCTGGTCGAGTCCGAGAGGACCATGGCCGTTACCCCCGTGACAACCGAACCTTGCCTGAAGGCGGTAAACGACCTGTTAACCCTTGGCGAAGGTTATCGCGTTCCCGGAAATTATCAGCATCGGCCGAACCTTCCACACTCGCAGCACAACAAGAAAAAGCCCGGCATCGCTGCCGGGCTTTGATTTAGATATGCGTCAGGCTGACTATGCGCCGATGACGGTATTCGGTTCGACCTTGAGGCCAGGGCCCATCGTGGAGGAGACCGAAATCTTCTGCACGAAAGTGCCCTTGGCACCGGCCGGCTTCGCCTTCTGCACTGCGTCTGCGAATGCCTTGATGTTGGCTATCAGCGCATCGGCGGTAAACGACGCCTTGCCGACGCCGGCCTGAACGATGCCGGCCTTCTCGACGCGGAACTCGACCGAGCCGCCCTTCGCGCCCTTCACGGCCGTGGCAACGTCCATGGTCACAGTGCCGACCTTCGGGTTCGGCATCATGCCGCGCGGACCGAGCACCTTACCGAGACGGCCGACCAGCGGCATCATGTCGGGGGTGGCGATGCAGCGCTCGAAGTCGATCTGGCCGTTATTGACCTTCTCGACCAGATCCTCGGCGCCGACCACATCGGCGCCGGCGGCCCGGGCTTCGTCCGCCTTGGCGCCGCGTGCGAACACGCCGACGCGCTGGGTGCGGCCGGAGCCCGACGGCAGCGTGACCACGCCGCGCACCATCTGGTCGGCGTGACGCGGATCGACACCGAGATTCATCGCAATCTCGATGGTCTCGTCGAATTTCGACTTGGCGCGGTCCTTGATCATCTTCACCGCTTCATCGAGCGGATAGAATTTGTCGCGGTCCAGGCCTTCGACGGCTTTCTTGTAACGCTTGCCCGCTGCCATATCAGCCTCCCACCACGTCGATGCCCATCGAACGGGCGGAGCCTTCGATCATCTTGGACGCAGCCTCGATGGTTTCGCAGTTCAGATCCTTCATCTTCTGCTCGGCGATTTCCCGGATCTGGGCCTGCGTGATCTTGCCGGCCTTGTCGCGGCCCGGAAGCTTTGAGCCCTTGTCGATCTTCACCGCCTTCTTGATGAAGTAGGACACGGGCGCTTGCTTCATCTCGAAGGTGAACGAGCGATCCGCATAGACCGTGATGGTCACCGGGATCGGCATGTTCTTTTCGAGCTTGGCGGTCTGTGCGTTGAAGGCCTTGCAGAATTCCATGATGTTCAGACCGCGCTGGCCGAGCGCGGGACCGATCGGCGGCGACGGATTGGCGGCGCCGGCCGGCACCTGTAGCTTCACATAGCCGGTAATCTTCTTTGCCATTTACTTCTCCTGGCGTTTGGACTGCGATCTCCGGGATCGCGATCCGGTTCAGGTGCCGTGGTGCGGATCCGGACGGTTGGCGGCCGCCCTCACCTCCCACGGCTCTCTCATTCCGTCATCCTTCGAGGCTCGGCGCTGCGCGCCTCGCACCTCAGGATGACGAAAACTCTCAGTTTGCTCCGTCACCCTGAGGCGGCCGCCGAAGGCGGCCCTCGAAGGGCGACGGCCCGTACTTAAACCTTCTCCACCTGCGCGAATTCGAGTTCGACCGGTGTCGCGCGGCCGAAGATCGACACCGCGACCTTCACCCGCGAGCGTGCTTCATCGACTTCCTCGACGGTGCCGTTGAACGATGCGAACGGGCCATCGGACACGCGCACCTGCTCGCCGACCTCGAACGACACCGACGGCTTCGGCCGGTCGATGCCCTCCTGAACCTGCTGGATCAGACGGGTCGCCTCGGCCTCCGAAATCGGCATCGGCTTGTTATCGGCGCCCAGAAAGCCCGTGACCTTCGGGGTGTTCTTGATCAGATGGTAGGCTTCGTCACTCAGATCCACCTTCACCAGCACATAACCGGGAAAGAACTTGCGCTCGGTATCGATCTTGCGACCGCGGCGGACCTCGGTGACTTTTTCCTTCGGAACCAGCACTTCCTCGAACTGGTCTGTCAGCCCGCGCTGCTTCGCCTGCTCGCGAATGGACTCGGCGACCTTGTTCTCGAAATTCGAGTAGGCGTGAACGATGTACCAGCGCTTGGCCATGTCTTTTGATTCCGCTTCGTGAGGCTCAACGCGCGATCGACAGAAGAGTGGTGATCAGAAGGCGGATCACCTGGTCGGCAAGAAGGAAGAATATCGACGAAACCAGAACCATCACGAACACCATGCCGGTCGTGATCGCGGTTTCCCGCCGGGTCGGCCACGTGACCTTGTCGGTCTCGTCGCGCACTTCCTGCATGAACTTGAACGGGCTGAACTTCGCCATCGCTGAAATATCCAAACGAGCCGTCCTGCGGCCCATCCATGTGTAAGGACAAGCCGGAATTTGGCCCTGTTTTTTGGGGGTGCCGTCGCCGCGGATGTCCGTTTCCGGGCCGCGAAGCGTGCGCCTAGCTACTGCCAAACCAACCGGAAATCAAGGTTTCCTTCTGCCGGGGCGAAGCAGGTTACGGGAGCCGCGCCCGGATGCGCAACCTGTGGTAGAAATCAGATCAGCAGAGACCGCGGCATCACGGCTGTGACGGCCAGTCCTGGCACGGACGCGACGCCCGGACGCGAGGGCCTTCGGGCCTTGAGCTCTTCGGATCTCTGGCTCTTGCTGCCCTAATGGCCGGCGAAGACCAGCGCCTTGACCGGAATAACCAGCGCCTGCACGCGCAGCAGCATCGCATGAACCATTCCGACGGCGTCGACCATATGCAGGAACAGCCAGGTTCCGGGGCCGACTTTGCCGCTCGAAAGCCGCTCGTGATTGCTGGTATAGGCGTTCGCAATACAGCTTGAGCCCCGCGTCACGCCATCCAGCCCGCCCTCGAACATCGGCTCCAGAAAGACCGTGATGGTGCCGGCTTTGCCGCCTGCTGCACATCGACAAGCTGCTCGCCGCCGCGAAACTGGCCGCTGGCGATGTATTCCTGAACGTCGGTGACGACCATCGGGATGATGGTCAGTGGCTTCGACGCGCAGGTGACTTCCGCGGTCATGCCGACTTTCATCACCTGCGCCTCGATCTGCGCGAAACCCGCCTGCAGGCCGGGCCGCCCGACGCGCTGCGGAATCAGCACGCCCGCCGCCCGCATGAACGGATTGACGATATCGCCCACCTGCAGGGCGAACTGTTCCACCTGTCCGGCGACTCCGGCATAGACAACGGTCTTGTCGAGATCGACCTGCGCCTGACGGAGCGTGGCCTCTGCGGTTTCCTTTTCGGCGGGCAGCAAGGTCGATAGCCGCAACTGAGACGCCTGTCTTGCCGCCTCGGCCGAGGCGACCTGCCCCTTTCGACCGTCGACCGCCGTCTCCAGCTTTTCGATCTCGCGCGCCGCGACCACATTGGCGTTGCGTTGCAACAGTTCCTGCTTGGTTCGCAATTCGTCGGTCGCCTGTTCGAGCGCGCTCCGAGCCTGCTGGATCTGGCCATCCGCAGCCAAAATGTCGGCCTGCGCAACCAGCATCTGCGCCTCAAGCTCCTTGATACGCCGGCGCGCGACGTCCACCGCCGCTTGTTGCTTAACGCTGTCGAGCCGCAACAACGGCTGCCCCTGTGTCACCAGATCGCCGTTCTTGATCAGTACCTCGCTGACGCGTCCGCCAGCTTCCGGCAGGATCGGAATCGTGCGGAAGAACGACGTCACCGTGTTGGTGGAAGGGTGAAAATAGAAGATGATCGTGATCAGCGCGACAGTCAGCATCAGACATGCGGTGATGCCGTAACGCAGCTCGAACCAGACCGAATACAGCGTGATCTCCTTGCCGATCTGTTTGTCCTGCACATAGCGGCGATACAAATAGTCCGGCAGAACGGTGAAGATCGAGCACAGCACGATTTCAAGCATGATCGCGCCTCACGCTGTCATGCGCACGCATGATTTCCGATTCGGGCATTCGTTCGGGTTCGGGTGGCGGCTTGATATGCGCGATCGATTCAACGCCGCGCGCGATGCGCTGAAGCGGGGTGACGACGTCCGGAAAGTCGATCAGCGCCAGGATCAGCCCGGCCACCCAGAACAGATGCACGTGGGTGAACAGCGACAGCAATCCGAGGACCGCGACAATCTCGAATTGCAGTTTCTTGTGGCCGAGGCGCTCGGGCAGCGAATGCAGCCGGAAGAAAATAACACCGATGCCGAACACCGTTGCGATCATGACGAGCGCCGTGATCACGAACAGGGTGTCGGTATGGCCGGGCGCTGTGATGAACCACGGCAGATGGTGAGACGCCGCAGGATGCTGCAATGCTGACACGAGGACCCCTCCCCAGAGGACACCGATAGTCTTGCGGACTGATCGCTATTTCGCAACGCGTCCCGCGCAAAATTGGTGGCGCGCCCGCTGGCTCGCTCCCCGGCTCATGTGTGGTTGTTCTGATTATCGTTTCCGCGCTGGCAGGAGTGGCAGGACTCGAACCTGCAACCCCCGGTTTTGGAGACCGGTGCTCTAGCCAGTTGAGCTACACTCCTACGGAAGCGTCTGCGGCGGACCAGAAGGCCCGCCGCGAACGGGATATGCCTGACGGATGGGCATTTTGCAAGGGTCCGGACCGCCCCACAGGCAGCCCGTCACGACGCTCACCCCGTCGCTCCCCCAGCCCCCCGTTTAACCCGGCGTTAACCCTGTTCCGGCACTTATACCTCCGCTCGCAATTTCATGCGGCCCGCGACTCGATCACGATCCGCGGCGATACGGACCTTGGGGGGTGCGTATGCTCTGGCACTATCGCAGGCGTGCTGAGGAGTGTGCGTCGCGCATTATCAACACCAGAAGCGAATCCGTCCGGCAGAACTATCAGCAGCTCCTGATATCCTGGAACGCGCTGATCGAAGCCGAAGAGGCGCGGATGAACCGGGTTGCCCACTTGCCGCAATGGGAATCCCGGCGGCCCGCGCGCGGCGAGCGACCGCGCATCGAGCTTGTCCACACCGCCTACGACGATCCGATCGTTGATCGTCCGCTCGCCTGAGCGTCCGCCAGCTTGATTTGAGTCAAGTCTCGCAGATTGCGCGCTCCCTAAGGTTTGTTTCCGCGAGGAGACGCCGGGAGGACGCCCATGAATGTACGCGAGCAAATTTCCGATCGTGATGCGGAGCCGCTTCACGAATCCTTTATGCCATCCATCCATCCGGTCGAGTTCTACCAGCGCGACCGCTCGCTGCATCCGCCAGCCTATGCGCCCGGTTACAAGACCAGCGTCGGCCGCTCGCCACGCAAGGCCCTGCTGTCGCTGCAAAACTCGCTGTCCGAGATCACCGGCCCGGTGTTCGGCCAAAACGATATCGGCCTGCTCGACAACGATCTGATCCGCAACTACGCCAAGGACGGCGATCCGATCGGCGAACGCATCGTCGTGCACGGTCAGGTGCTGGACGAGAACCGCAAGCCGGTCCCCAACACACTGGTGGAATTCTGGCAGGCCAATGCCGCAGGCCGCTACCGGCACAAGAACGATACCTATCTGGCCCCGATCGATCCGAATTTTGGCGGCTGCGGCCGCGCGCTGACCGATGAGAACGGCTATTATTATTTCCGCACCATCAAGCCCGGCCCCTATCCGTGGCGCAACTACGTCAACAGCTGGCGCCCGGCGCACATTCATTTTTCGATTTTCGGCTCGGGCTTCGCGCAGCGCCTGATCACCCAGATGTATTTCGAGGGCGATCCGCTGATCAAGATCTGCCCGATCGTGCACACGATACCGGACCAGGCAGCGATCGACCGGCTGGTCGCGCCGCTCGACATGAACACGGCGATCCCGATGGATCTGCTCGCCTATCGCTTCGACATCGTATTGCGCGGCCGCCGTTCGACTCTGTTCGAGAACCGGCTGGACGGCAACTGAACGAAAAAACCGATCCAGGGAGACACCTATGCCGCAAGCACTCGGATACCTGAAGGAAACCGCTTCGCAGACCGCAGGCCCCTACGTCCATATCGGGCTCATTCCGCATCAGGCCGGCTTCGATATCTTCCAGAACAATTTCGGCAATGTGGTTGCCGGCGCCGCGACCAAAGGCGAGCGCATCGTGATCGAAGGCCGCGTGTTCGACGGCACCGGCACGCCGGTGCGCGACGCATTGGTCGAGATCTGGCAAGCCAATGCCGACGGCCGTTATAACCATCCGGCCGACCGCCAGAAGAAGGCGCTCGATGCGGACTTCCGCGGCTGGGGCCGCACCGGCGCGGACTTCAAGACCGGCATCTATACGTTCGAGACCGTCAAGCCCGGCGCTGTCATCGGCCGTCATACCCGGATGATGGCGCCGCATATCAATGTCTGGATCGTGTCGCGCGGCATCAATATCGGCCTGCACACGCGGATGTATTTTTCCGATGAAACCGACGCAAACGCTGCCGATCCTGTGCTAAACTTGATCGAGCAGGAAGAGCGCCGTCAGACCCTGATCGCCAAGCGAACCAATCGCGACGGCAAAATCGTCTACGCGTTCGATATCGTCCTGCAGGGCGACAATGAGACGGTGTTCTTTGACGTTTAGCTCACCTTTCGTAGACACACGGATAGCGGCGCTGCTTGCGGCGCTATTCCTCGTCACGCCCTCGCCCGCACCGGCGAGCGAGCTCGCCGATCAGGGCCAGGATCTGGCGCAGCGGCTCTGCGCATCCTGTCACGCGATCGGCCGGAGCGAACGCAGCCCGATCCCGGTCGCGCCCGCTTTCCGCCGGATCGAGCCCCGGATGGATCTGGAGCAGATGGTCGAGCGTCTGCAGGACGGCCTGATCGCAGGCCATCCGGATATGCCGGTTTTCATCCTGAAGGACGACGAGGCGCGCGCGCTGGTCGCCTATATGAAGTCGCTGCGCGACCTTTAGACCGCTGCAGCCAGGCGCCGCCGGGGTGCGCCGCTCTTGCGCGGCCGTTCGCCCCCGATCAGCGCACGCATCACGGCCCCTGCATCGTCCGCGACTTTCGGATTGCGCATCACCATCGCAGCAATAATGGCGCCATCGATCAGCAGCCCGATCTGGTGCGCGAGCGCCGCCGGGTTCGGCAGGTCCGCCTCCGCCGCAAGCCGTTCGATGCGCGCGAGGACCAGACTTTTGTGTTTGATGGTGATCGCGCGCAACCGCTCGTCCGCCTTGTCGTGCTCGCCAATCGCATTGATGAACGGGCAACCGTAGAACCGCTCCTCGGAAAACCATTCCTTCAGCAGCGGAAAGATGCGCAGCAGTTTGGTGCGCGGCGCGGCGTTGCCGGCCTCGATGCCGCCTATGAACCAGTCGCGCCAGCGCTGGCCTTCGCTCTCCAGCACCGCCTCGATCAGGCCTTCCTTGGACCCGAATATCCGGTAGAGCGTGGTCTTCGCCGTCTTCGCCTGGTCGATCACCGCGTCCACGCCGGTCGCATTGATGCCATAGCGGCAGAACAATTCGGTCGCCGCATCGAGCAGGCGCGTGCGCGCGCTCTCGGCATCGTTTGCGATGCGCGTATCCAGTTCGGCTGCAGCGTTCTTTGCGCTCATGATTCATTCCATAGCGCAGGATCGTGCCAAACGGAATTGCTTCGCTCGCACCATCCTGCATGAGCGCCGCGCATGGTGAGCGCTACACGATGCGAACCGGCGGCGCCGCCGTTGGACCCAACGGTGCACGCAAACCGAGCGCCGCTCCGCCCATTTGTTGTCGGTCTGCCCCCGCAATGGGCATTATTGAGCCGGGCGCGCGACCCCAGCCGAACCGCAACCCCTGAGATTCCTCGCAAATTCGCGCCGGGACCGACTGGCACACTCCCTGCAAAGAAACAGACCGGTTAGTAGCATACCGAACCTGAAAAGCTGGAGGAACGCATGGCCGTTGCCGCGGAAAAAGTCGTGCTCACCGGATGTCTCGCCCCGATCGACAAGGGCGGGTTGGAGAAACTGATCGAGAGCGGAAAGGCGAACCCGAAGGTCATCAAGACGCTGAAATGCAAGACCGTCGCCGAGGGCAAATTCCGTCACCTGAATTTCATCCGCAATCTGCCGCCCTATATCGTGGACGAGCCGCCGGCTTTGCTCGGCGACGACACCGCTCCGAACCCGTCCGAAGCTTCGCTTGCGGCACTGGGCTCCTGTCTCGCGGTCGGCCTGCACGCCAACGCGGTCCATCGCGGCTGGATCGTGCGCAAACTCGAACTCGAGCTTGAGGGCGACCTCAACATCAGCGCGGTCTGGGGCACCGGCGACGTCAGCGAGAAGCCAGTCGGCTTCACCGACGTACGCGTCAAGGTCGATATGGAGTGCGACGGCGTTCCGCCCGAAGAAATCGACGCGCTGATCACGCATGTGAAGAAATGGTCGCCGGTGGCCAACACATTCACGCGTCCGGTCGGGCTCGAGGTGAGCCGCTAACAGCTGTCTCTTCAATTAGAAGGTCTTTGCCATGACACAGGCCGCGCTCGCGCTGGATACCCGGACTGAAACGGAGGATCTTTGCGAGCGCGTCCGCGCCGTGGCGAAGGCAGAGCTCGTCCCTCACATCGACGCCATCGATCGGGGCGAACTTTATCCCGAAGAGGCATTGCGCGCGTTCGGCACCGAGGGCGCATTCGCGTCGCACATGCCGGCGAACGGCGGCGCCGACCTGCGGCCCGCAATCGCGGCGATGTCGGTGATCGGCGAGACCTGCGGCGCGACCGCCTTCATGGCGTGGTGCCAGGACACGCTCGCCTGGTATGTCGGCAATTCCCAGAATGCGGCGCTCAAGGCGCAATGGCTTGATCCGGTGTCGAGTGGCACGCAACTCGGCGGCACCGGCCTGTCGAACCCGATGAAAAGCTTCTTCGGTATCGAGACCCTGAAGCTGAAAGGCCGCAAGGTCGATAGCGGCTACATCGTCAAAGGCGCCCTGCCCTGGGTCTCCAATCTCGCGCCCGGTCACCTGTTCGGCACCATCTTCGAACGCGAGGACGCGCCCGGCGAGAAAGTGATGTTCATCGCCGATTGCGGCGACCCAAAGATCACCTTGCATGCCTGTCCGCCGTTTCTGGCGATGGATGGCACCGGCACCTATGCGGTTCAAATTCGGGACGCGTTCGTGCCGGACCGGCTGATCCTTGCCGAGAACGCGATGCCGTTCGTCAAGCGCATCCGCGCCGGTTTCGTGCTGCTGCAGGCCGGCATGGGGCTCGGCGTGATGCGCGACTGTATCGCCATCATGAAAGAGCTTCGCCCGATGCTCGGGCACGTCAACCGCTTCTTCGACCAGCAGCCGGAGGATTTCGAGCGCCTGCTCGCCGAAGCCGAGCACGAGGTGATGACACTCGCGGCCACCCCCTACGATCCGAGCCCGGCCTTCTGGGAGCGCGTGATCAAGATCCGCCTTCAGCTCGGTGAAGCCTCGGTCGCGACCGCGCATGCGGCGATGCTGCATGCCGGCGCGCGCGGCTATCTCAAGTCACACCGAGCACAGCGCCGTCTGCGCGAAGCCTATTTCGTCGCCATCGTTACGCCGGCGACCAAGCAACTGAAAAAAATGCTCGCCGATGGCGCGCAATAAACGGTGAGGACGCCCGGGACCATCACTGGAGACAACATCAACGGAGGTTCGTCATGACTGCGGCTTTGATTTCTGCGGAAGACCTCAAGACGATGATGGCGGGTGAGCCTGTGGTCGTCATCGATACCAGAAGCCCGGACGCCTATGCCCCCGGGCACATTCCCGGCGCCGTCAATGTCCACGACATCTTCACCTATCTCGCGACCTCGACGCCCGAAGGCATGGCCGAGCTGAAGTCGAAATTCGCGGATGCGTTCGGCGCGGCAGGCCTGTCCGGCAAGGAAACCGCGGTCATCTACGAGCAATCGATGAACTCGGGCTTCGGCCAGTCCTGCCGCGGCTATTTTCTGCTGAGCATGCTGGGTTATCCGAGCATTAAAGTGCTGCATGGCGGCTTCGACGCCTGGACCATGGCAGGCCTGCCGGTGACGACCGAGGTCCCCTCGCCCACCCCCTCATCCTTCCCGATCGTTCCCGAGGCCGGCGAAATCGTCATTGATTACAAGACGATGCTGGCGGCGCTTGGCAAGCCGATCGCGCTGCTCGACGTGCGCGATGTCGACGAATGGATCGGCGACTCCTCTTCGCCCTACGGCAAGGATTTCTGCCCGCGCAAGGGCCGCATCCCCGGCGCCGTCTGGCTCGAATGGTACCGCATGATGAAGCCGACCGCCGAAGGGCCGCGCTTCAAATCTTCGGAAGAGATTCTGGCCGAATGCGCGACCGTCGGTATCTCCACCGACACGCCGGTCTATCTCTATTGCTTCAAGGGCGCGCGTGCATCGAACACATTTCTCGCGCTCAAGAATGCCGGGGTGAAGGATGTGCGGATGTACTTCGGCTCCTGGAACGAATGGTCGCGCGATCCGTCGCTTCCGATCGAGGAAGGCCACCCGGCGGCACCGAAAGCCATGCAAGGCAAGGCGGCGTAGTTCTTGCAGCAATTCATACAACACATCGCGGCGCGGCCTCTGCGGCCGCGCCATCGTGCGCACGAGGGGATCATACGATGACGAAAGCGTTTCCGCCGGCCTGCTCCTGCGGCATGGATCACGACACCCGCATCACCTGCGAGGGCTTGAGCGACACCGGGATGCAGCGGCGGGTCGAAACCGCCGTCCTGCGCGCCGCCTTCCCCGATGCGATGACGCGCCGCTCGCTGCTCGCCGCCGTCGGCAGTGCGACGGTGACCGCAGCGCTCTCGCAGATCTTCCCGATCGCCACCGCAACCGACGCCTTCGCGCAATCTGGTCCGCTGGAAAAGACCAAGCTCGCGGTCGGCTTCATCCCGATCACCTGCGCGACCCCGATCATCATGGCGCATCCGCTCGGCTTCTATTCCAAGCAGAAGCTGGATGTGGACGTGGTCAAGACCGCCGGCTGGGCGGTGGTGCGCGACAAGACCATCAACCGGGAATATGATGCGGCCCATATGCTGGCGCCGATGCCGATCGCGATTTCGATGGGGCTCGGCTCAACCGCGGTGCCCTTCACGGTGCCGGCGATCGAGAACGTCAACGGCCAAGCGATCTGCCTTGCGATGGCGCACAAGGACCGGCGCGATCCCAAGACCTGGAAGGGGATGAAATTCGCGATCCCGTTCGATTATTCGATCCACAATTACCTGCTGCGCTACTACCTCGCCGAAAGCGGTCTCGATCCGGACCAGGACGTGCAGCTTCGCGTGGTGCCGCCGCCGGAAATGGTGGCGAACCTGCGCGCCGGCAATGTCGACGGCTTCCTCGCGCCCGACAACATCGTGCAGCGCGCAGTGTTCGACGGCGTCGGCTTCATCCACCTGATCTCGAAGGAGCTCTGGGACGGCCATCCCTGCTGCTCGTTCTCGGCGCGCGCCGACTTTGCAAGCGAGATGCCCAACACCTATGCGGCCCTCCTTCGCGCGATCATGGAGGCCAGCGCCTATTCGTCCAAGCCCGAACACCGCAAACAGATCGCCGAAGCGATCGCGCCGGCGAACTACATCAACGCGCCGGTCACCGTGCTCGACCAGGTGCTGACCGGCACTTATGCGGACGGTCTTGGTGGCATCAAGAAGGATCCGAACCGGGTCACCTTCGATCCGTTCCCCTATGAAAGCTTCGCGGTCTGGATCCTGACCCAGATGAAGCGCTGGGGCCAGGTCAAGGGCGACGTCGACTATGCTGGTATCGCCAAGAAGGTGTTTCTCACCACCGAGGCTGGCAAGGCCATGAAGGACGCCGGCATGCCGGTTCCTGCCTCCCCGACCAAGGGCTTCACGGTCATGGGCAAGGCCTTCGACCCGTCGAAGCCGAACGAATATGTGGACAGCTTCGCGATCCGCAGGGCGTAAGTCGGCGATTCATCCGGGGCATGCGCACTGCGCATGATCCGGACTCCCGGACCGGCTGCTTGTGGATGCGGGATCTTCCGCATCGCTTTGGGTCGCCGATGGAATGACAAATGTCGCATTTTGCTCCTATGATGGAACCCGGATTGAGGTCGTGCGTTTGACACGGCCTCAAGCAAAGGAAGGGCGGCCATGGGCATTATCTGGACCATCATCATCGGCTTCGTCGCGGGCGTGATCGCGAAATTCCTGTATCCGGGGTCGAACGAGCCGTCTGGCTTCATCTTGACCACCATATTGGGCATCGTCGGCGCGTTTGCCGCCACCTTCCTGGGCCAGGCCATCGGCTGGTATCAGGCGGGCCAGGGCGCCGGTCTGATCGGCGCCGTCGTCGGCGCGATCATCGTGCTGGCGGTGTGGGGCATGATTCAGAAGCGGGCGTAGCGCCACGATACCGATACGACCCGCAAGGCTGCGCGCTCGTATCACTCCGGTTCGCCGGCCGGGCTCGCCCGGCCGGCATTTTCGTGTGCATGGCTCCACGCAATGGGTCCGCGCACGGACGTGAAATTCTTGATACTCTCCTCGTCGAAATACGTCCTGCCGTGAACCGGACGGGCTCGGCTTGCGACCAACGTCGAGCATTGTTGCCCGGATCGTGTGGCGCAGCCGTGCCACGCAAAGGTTGCGGCAGCGGGCAAACAGAGGGGAATAACCATGTCCAAGATCCTGACCCAGGCGACATCCGCCGCGACCGGCGGGAGCAGTGGCGGCGGCCGCGGCCGCAGCGCGCTGGTGATCGTCGGCGTCGCAATCCTTTTCGTGCTCGGCCTGTCGATCGTGCTCGGGAGCTGGTACACCATCGACCAGCGCGAGCGCGGCGTCATCCTGCGCAACGGCAAGCTGATCGGCACTGCCACGCCGGGACTGGGCTTCAAAATTCCCTTCATCGATTCGATCGTGAAGATCTCGCTCGAAACCCAGCGCGTGCAGTTCGACAAGGTCAACTCCTACAGCCGGGACCAGCAGCCTGCGGATCTTCTTATCTCGGTGAATTTCCGCGCCACGGAAGACAAGGTTGACGATCTTTACTCGCAGTTCGGCAGCGTGCGTGGCTATGCCGACCGCATTCTTCTTCCGACGGTGCAGTCGCAATCGAAGATCGTATTCGGCCAGTTCAATGCCGTGACCGCGATCCAGGAACGCGGCCGGCTGAATGCCGAGGTGATGGCCGCGGTGCTCAAGCATGCCGAGGGGCCGGTGGTGATCGAATCCGTGCAGATCGAGAATCTCGATTTTAGTAACGAATATGAGAAGTCGATCGAGCAGCGCATGCTGGCCGAGGTCGAAGTGCAGCGCCTGCGGCAGAATGCCGAGCGCGAAAAGGTGCAAGCGGAAATCGTCGTCACCAAGGCGACGGCGGAAGCCAATGCGGTGCGCCAGCGCGCCCAGGCCGAGGCCGAGGCGATCCGGCTGCGCGGCGAGGCCGAGGCCTCGGCCATTCGGGCACGCGGCGCAGCGCTCGGCGATAACCCGAACCTGGTCGGGCTGGTTCAAGCCGAGAAATGGGATGGCAAGCTGCCGGTCACAATGCTTCCGGGGGGTGCTGTGCCGATGCTCAACCTCGACCCGCGAACCGTGGCATCGCCGGCAGGCGCGCGCGCGGCAACGCCGGCGCCGAGCCCGCTCACCTCCTCGGCCCGGTAGAAACACCCGGCCGAGGACGACAGGGCTTTCATCACCTGGCCAGCATGCTAGACTTCAATGCATGGACCGCGCGTCGATCCTCGGCCAGTCGGAGCAGCTCGAGCGTCACATCGCGCTCGTTGAGGAAGATCTGACTCGGCAACGCGAGATCGTCGCCGATCTGCTGCGTGACGATCACGACGCGTCTTCCGCCATGGACTTGCTGCAACAGTTTGAAGCGCTCTACGCGCGGCTGATCGCCGACCGCGCGATTGTGCGACGAAAGCTGGACTACGCTACGCGCTAACGGTGGACGAGGCGCATGAGCCTCGTGACACGAGTGCAGCATTATCCCTTTGTTGCGAACGCATTGCGGATCGGAATGGCAACCAGGGCCAGCACCGCAAGGCCGGAAAGCGCCGCGATGATGTTTGGTGTCAGCACCGAACCAACCGTAAAGTCCTCACCGGTATCGAATATATTTCCGAGACCTGCTCCGGCTGCACTATAGACCAGCGTTCCGGGGACAATGCCGAACAAGGTTGTCAGCGCGAACACCGGCAGTTTGACGCCGACAAAGGCCGGCACGATGTTGACCAGAAAGAACGGGAATAGCGGAACCAGGCGAAGCGCCAGCAGATAGGACCAGGCGTTCCGGCGGATGCCTTCACCCAGCGAAGCTGCCTTCGGGCCGAACGCATCCAGCGACCGACCTTTCATCAGGAAGCGTGCGATCAGAAACAACGCGATGGCGCCGATGGTCGCTCCAACGACGGCGAACGCGGCTCCATACAGTGTACCGAACAGAAAGCCGCCCGCCAGCGTGAGCACAATGGCGCCGGGAACGGACAGCGCGGTGGCCAGAATATAGACCATCAGATAGATCGCTGCCGACGCGACCGGATGCTGCCCGACCAGACCGGTCAGTGTCTTGCGATAGAGTCGCAGCGTATCGAGCGACAGAAACTCGCCCGCCCCAAAGAGATGAAGGCCGCCGATCACGGCAACCAAGGCGATGCCGATCCAAATCCGCCGGTCGCGGATGATGCTCTTCCAGCCTGGAACGAAGCGTTTCGCTGCGCCGTTCATTTTATGCGCCCACGCCCGGCCTGCTCACGGCAGCAACCACTGTATCGCTTTTACGAGAGCCTTCACCCGGTCGCTATATAAGGTCTTCGTGAAGTATTGGCCGGACACCCTTTTCGAGATCTCGGATAGTGTCGGGTAAGGCGCGATCATCCCGGCCATGGCCGATAGCTTCATGCGCTGACCGATGGCCAATCCCCAGAGCCCGATCAATTCGCCGGCATGCGGCGCCACGATGGTCGCGCCAAGGATGCGCCCCCGTGGGCCGACGACGATCTTCGCAAGACCTTCGGTTTCGCGCTCCGTCTGCGCCCTGTCATTGGTTCGCAACGGTTCGATTAACGTCGACACAGCGTGTCCCTCTGCGCGGGCCTGCGCTTCGGTCAGGCCGACATGAGCGAGTTCCGGATCGCAATAGGTGACCCAGGGCAGCGCCCGGTAGTCGACCTTTGCGGGTAACCAGAACAAGGCATTCCGGATCACGATGCCGGCGTGATAGCCGGCGATGTGGGTGAATTGCGGACCGCCGGACACATCCCCGATTGCAAAGATCTTCCTGTTGGTTGTGCGCAGCCGCGCATCGACGGTGATGCCCTTGGGGCCATGCTCCACGCCGGCTGCGGACAAATTGAGGCTGTCGAGATCGGGCTTGCGCCCTGCCGCAACCAGGATGTGCGAGCCGGTCAGATGGCGCGTCTCGCCGCCCGCGGTCCGAACCGTCGCCTGGATGCGGCCCGCCTGCGAGACCGCCACGACCTCAGCATTCTCAAGCAGGTCGACCCCGTCTTTCAAGAGCGCGGCACAGACGATGGCAACGGCCTCGGGCTCATCGCGCGGCAATATCTGCGCGCGCTCGATCAGGGTGACCTGCGAACCGAGCCGCCGAAATGCCTGACTAAGCTCTACGCCGATCGGACCGCCGCCCATCACGATCAGATGATCCGGCCGCTCCTGCAAATCGAAGATCGTTTCATTGGTCAGATAATCGCAATCGGCCAGTCCGGAGATCGGCGGAATCGTGGGGCGGGATCCGGTTGCGATAACAAATCGGCGGGCGCGGATCTGCGTGTCGCCCGCGGCCAGCAGATCCGGCTGAAGGAAGCGTGCCTCGGCGCCGATCACCTTGACGCCAAGACCGGAGAATCGTTCGACGCTGTCGTGGGGCGCAATCGCGGCGATGACTCCGTGAACATGCCGGTACACGTCCTCGAAGCGCACGTCGGGCGCGACACTCTCTATTCCAAATTTGTCACTATCGCGCATCGCATGGGCGCGGTGCGCGGCTGCGATCAGCGCCTTGGACGGGATGCAGCCGGTATTGAGGCAGTCGCCCCCCATCCGCGCGCGCTCGACCAGTGCCACCCTGGCCCCCATCTGCGACGCGCCGGCCGCAACGGACAGTCCGCCCGATCCGCCGCCGATGACGCAGATATCGAAACGCTGTTCGCTGCTCATTGCGCCAACATGCGGTGTCGCTTCATTCGCGTGAAGGGCTTCAATTCATCAATCCAGTCTTATGTCCGCGGCCGCAAAGTCAGAAGGCCGGCCTCGGTCATGATCGGCACATCCGGATGAAAGGCATAGGCGACAAAGGCAAACGTCACATGATGCATCAGAGCCCGCCGCGACGTCGGATCGACCACCGACACCGAACCGGTATCGCGGCTGTCGGCGATGCGCTCCTTGTCGAGCGCAGATGCGACGCCGTCCGTCCAGGATAATTCAATACCGTCGATGGTCATCGTTTTGCGCTGACGCAGATAGGAGAGCGAAACGGCGACAGCCCCCTCCTTCCGCGGAACCAAGACCACCCGCGCCATTGGCTCGATCCCGTCGGGAAGACGCCCCTCGAACAGCGCATACGGCTCTGCGCGGGTATCGTAGGCGACGTAAGGATTCTTCCCGTATGGCCTCAAACCCGGATTTGTCGGCACCAGGACATCCGCACGGGGATGCTTGTCCCGAAATTCGGCGAAGGAGATCACCCGCGACGGAATCATGGTCAGCGTTTCACCCGCGAATTGTCCCGCGATGGCCTCCCCTGTAAATTGTTGCCACCAGCTTTCGGATTGGCGATCGTACATGATCAGATCGGAGTTTCGTAACAGCCCGGTTGTTCCGAACGTAAGAACCTGTGCCTTGAAAGAGCTGTCGAACACGATCGATGCATTGCAAAGCGGACAATAGGTCACGGCGACCGGCCGATCGCCCACGACGTCATTGACGATCTCGTGCCAGGTCAACACGCTGAGCGGGTATCCGCGGGTCTCCGATCCGACCGTCAGTTCAATGACAGGCTCCCGGCCGGCGTAACGCTTCGTCTGTGCCGCCGTCTCAAATCGCGGCTTGTCGATCGGCGGGATTCCATCGCGCGGGGGACCGCCCGCCACAATCTCGGACACGGGGACCGTCAGCCGGCTGAAATCGGTCTTCCAGCTTTGCTTCCAGCGCGCAACATCGGCCCACGCCGGTGCCATGGCAAGGGTGCCAGCCACCACGAGCATGGCGGGAACAAGTATGGCTTTGCGACATGCCATTCCAACAATACCCATTCGCGCCTCTCGCGATACGAGCCGCTTCAGTGTCCGCTTTGCGCTGCCGATCGCATCTTGTAGCTCACCGCACCGTAGGTGCAGACGAGATACGGAACACAATAGGTTAGAAGCACCTTGGCCCAGTTCACGGACGCATATCCCAGGAGCGCGTCACCCTGGTTGATGAGGTTGAGTATCGTTCCCACGACCAACGCGACATAGAATGACCGCAGCGGGATTCCGTCGGACAAGGCGCAACGCAGACACGAAACGACTTTCGAAGACGCGGAACGAGCTTCTGATGCTGACAGATTCATGGCACTCCGATCAGAGCTGGAAGCTCGGCGAGACCCTTGATTTCATCGTCCGGATTGCCGGGAAGACGCTCGCGGCGCTGTCCATAGCGATTGCACCAGACCACCTTCATCCCGAACGCCGACGCCGCATACGCATCCCAGGCATTGGATGACAGAAAGCAAATCCGCTCCTTCGGGATCCCGAGCCGGTCGACAGCAAGCTGATACACCCTGCGGTCGGGCTTGTAGATGCCGACCTCTTCCACCGAGAGAATGGCATCGAACAGGCCATCGAGCTTTGCGTTCTTGACCACGGCATCGAGCATCCGAGGCGTGCCGTTCGACAGAATTGCCAGGCGCAGATCCGCGCCCTTGAGGCGGCGCAACAGGTCCGGAACCTCGGGAAAGGCATCGAGCGCGAGATACAGTGCCATGAGCCTCTCGCGCAGGTCAGCCCGCTGCAGGTCGAGGGTCTCCAGCGCGAAGTCGAGCGCATCCCCGGTCACCTGCCAGAAATCCGCATGCCGTTTCTGAACCGCGCGCAGCCACGTGTATTGCAGCTGCTTGTCGCGCCACAAAGCCGTCAGCTTGTCGAAATCATCGCCAACGTCCGTCCGGCAGGCGCGCGCTGCCGACGCAAAATCGAATAGCGTCCCATATGCATCAAAAACACAGGCTCGTATGTCGCTTAATGCCTGCATGTCAGACCCGCGCCGCGTGGGACAAACTGTCTACGATAGAAAATATCGTCGGTCCCGATATCAAACGCAATCGGGCGGGTGTCCGGCCCCCTCCCTCGGAGGCTCGAGATGCGCGTCAGCAGACCCCTCAAGAACCCCGATGAAGCTCGGCCGGCGACATGCCGCGAATTGACGGCCAGCTCGCCATTAGCCTTTGTCAGATTTCCGGGAATACTTTCGCCCTTGGGCGTAACTTTTCCGGTCCGCGGCCGAATACATCTCGAATGGGCCATTGCGACCATCGGAGATCCAAACATGACACGCTTCTTGCCCACCGCGATCGTTCTGCTCCTGATGACCTCATTCGGCCATGCCGGCACCGTCACCTCGCGTGCGGGCTGGTCGGTGACCGACACCAAACTATCGTTCCAGGCCCTGGTCGAGCGCCTCGAAGCCGCGGTCAAGGCAGAAAAGATGGGCCTCGTCACCGCCGCCAGCGCATCGGAGGCCGCCAAGGGTGCCGGTTTCACGATACCGGGGAACCGGGTCGTCGGCGTGTACCGCAACGATTTCGCCCGGCGGATGCTGGCCGCAAGCGTGTCGTCCGGCATCGAAGCACCCATCCGCTTCTATGTGACGGAGAACCCGGACGGAACCGCGACGCTATCCTACAAGACACCCAGCACCGTTTTTGCCCCCTATTTCGACGAGGGAAAGGACGCCCTGAAAGCGCTCGCTTCGGAACTCGATGCGATCTTTGCGCGCATCTCGGTTGCAGCAACAAAGTGAACGACTAGACTCTGGTGCTGCCGGACTTCTCCGAGGATCATCGCTGAAGATGGAAGTCATTCGACGCTCAGAATCGGTCCTGGTATTCGGAGGGCCTTACAGCAATCTCGAAGCGACTCAGGCCTTGATCGACGAGGCAGATCGCCTCGGCTTCACGCCGGAGCGAATGATCTGCACCGGGGATGTGGTCGCGTATGCAGCCGACGCGTCGCAAACCGTTGCGCTGGTTCGCGACTCGGTGCGCCACATCATAAAAGGCAATTGCGAGGAAAGCCTTGCCGCCGATTCAGAGGATTGCGGGTGCGGCTTTCCGGAAGACAGCGAATGTTCACGTCTTTCGGACGCCTGGTTCCAGCATGCGCGCAGCGAACTCAACGCCGCGGACCGACGATGGATGGCCGGCCTCCCCGAAAGTCTGGTCCTCGATCTCGACGGTGTCCGCCTTGCAGTGGTTCACGGCAGCCCGAGCAAGATCAATCGATTTGTATTCGCGTCCACAGGACACGCGCTGAAGCTGAAAGAGATCGAAAGCGCGGGAGTCCATGGCGTGATCGGTGGTCATTGCGGATTGCCGTTCACACAGTCGCTTTCGGGATTTCTCTGGCATAATTCCGGAGCGATCGGGATGCCGGCGAACGATGGAACGCCGCGCGTCTGGTACAGCATCATCAGCCGCACAGCCGACGGCATCGCCATCGAGCATCGCAGCCTCGTCTACGATCACGCCGCAGCGGCCGGCAAAATGCTGCGCGCGGGGCTCCCCGAGGGTTACGCCCTCGCTCTCTCGAACGGCATTTGGCCGAGCTTCGATGTCCTGCCCCTGGAAGAAATTCGCGCGCGCGGCCGCGGCCTCCTGCCGGGGAGCATTGTCTGGAAGCACTCCACGATACAGCAAACCGGGCCTGGCCGTTCACGAAGTCCCAAAGTCACGTTACTCTGGCCACAGCAGACTCCGGGGTCGCTGCTTGATCAACGAAAGTTTCGTCTGCCGGAGGTGACCGCAAAGGGTGAGCGACGCGCCGCCGTCGACTTCACGAAACTGAAGACGCTCTGGTTCAATACCGGAACGCTCTGCAACATCGCCTGCCGAAACTGCTACATCGACTCCGGCCCCCGTAAAGATCAACTCGCCTATCTCACCCCCCGGGACGTCTCGGAGTTTCTCGACGAAATCGAGCGGGGCAATTTCGGAACCCGTGAAATCGGCTTCACCGGTGGTGAGCCGTTCATGAATCCCGGCTTCTTCGATATCCTCGACGATACGCTCTCACGCGGACATGACGTGCTGGTGCTCACAAACGCCATGCGCCCGATGCAGCGCTCCAAGGCGAAGCTTGAGCAGGTCCGGTCGCGCTACGGCGATCGGCTGCGGCTGAGAGTTTCGCTCGATCATTTTACGCCGGAACGCCACGAGGAAGAGCGCGGCGAAGGCACGTTCGGTCCGACTCTGCAGGGCCTGCTGTGGCTCGCGCGATCCGGCTTCAACGTCTCGGTGGCCGGGCGGACCATGTGGGGCGAACCGCTGGAGGGGCAACGCGCCGGCTATGCCCGCCTGTTTGCCGAGCACGATTTTCAGATCGACGTGAACGATCTCGAACGGCTTGTGCTGTTCCCGGAAATGGAACCACAGACCGACGTCCCAGAAATCACCGAACAATGCTGGGACATCCTTGGCTCATCGCCGCGGGACATCATGTGCTCGCAGTCGCGGATGGTGGTGAAGCGGAAGGGCGCAGATCGGCCTGTCGTTCTGGCCTGCACGCTGATCGCCTATGATCCGCAATTCGAAATGGGCGCGACGCTGCAACAGTCGATGAAGCGCGTCTGGCTCAATCATCCCAGCTGCGCGAAATTCTGCATTCTCGGCAAATCCTCCTGCAGTCCTGCCCCGGTGACCACCGAGCGGCCCCCCGCTTCTCGAACCGGCGCCGACGATCGCCGCTTCGCAAAGGTCGGCATCTAGCCGGTTGGCCATCGCGGACACGCTAACCGGATCGTTTCACCCGGCATTTGCGCGCCACTGGCGGTAGTCCGCGATCGTGTCGACATCCGCCAACTGAGGTGCGAAATCAACCGGACCACCCCAGGCCGCGACGGTGTCATCCATCGCAGATGCGGTCGACCAGCGGACATCGTCGAAGACTCCTGACTTGAAGGGCCGTGCGCCGGCGCCGCGGGCAATCAGCCAATATCCGCCATCGGCCGCCGGACCAAGCACCAGATTGCTCCCGGTGAGCTTTCGTAGCGCGTCGGCGATATGCGCCGGCTGGACGCCGGGAATATCCGAGCCGATCACTACAACCGGATGCTGAGACGTCCGCGAGAGAAGACGAACCATGCGTGCTCCCAGCGCGCCGCGACCCTGTCGAAGCCTTGGCACCTCTGCGGGCCAGAATTTCGCATAGCGATCGGTGTCCGGTGTCACTGCGATTGCCAGCCGCCACCTGGGATCGCGCGAGAGGCTTCGAATCAAACGTGCCGTCGTCACCCGATAGAAGCGCAACGCTTCGGACGAACCGATCAGTTTCGAAAGACGCGACTTCACCCGTCCAGGACGCGGCGCCTTCACCATCAGAATGACCAGTGGCTTCGACCGGGACCTAACCATAGAACTTCGCTATTCGCGCCGGCGGAACGCCAAGAAAATACAAAGCGAGGCAGGTGAGATTTCGCAGGCTGCGCCTCATATATCCATCGCGACGATATCTCTCCGCGCTGGTGACGGCATAAGCCGGCAATATGGTCAGGCGGCGTCTTCCGATGCGGCGAATGATGTCTACGTCTTCCATCAGCGGGATATCCGAAAAGCCTCCGATTTGGTCATAGAGTTGCCGCGAGAGGACAAGCGCCTGATCTCCGTACGGCAGCGCTAGCCAGCGGGTCCGAAATGACACCAAAATTTCGAGCGCACGCGTCCGCTTCCGGTCATCATCCAGCCTGAACTTAAACACCGCCGCCAATTGTCCGGACCCATGCAGGGCGACAAAGTCGGAAACAGCCTTCGCCCAATCGGCGGTCATTCGCGTATCGGCATGCAGGAACAGCAACCACTCTCCGGTCGCAGCCGCTGCCCCATGCCGCAATTGTGTTCCCCGCCCTTTGCTGGCACGTACCAAGCGGCAACCATGCTTCTGCGCGATAACAATTGTCTCGTCGTCGGAGCCTCCGTCGACGATCACGACTTCCTTGATCAAACCGGGCCTCTGCGGCGTCAACGCATCCAGCGTGGCCCCTAGCGTACGCGCCGCGTTGAGCGTCGGCACGATCACACTCAGTGTAGCGTCCGGCACCGGCAAACCATTCATGATCGTACCAATGCGTTCGCTAAGCAGCGCCGCGCGCTGGACTGCATGCCTATTGCTGACCGCCCGAGTATTGCAAACTGATCTTGCCCGAGACCTCCCGCAGCCGCGGTAACAGAACGTTGTCAACCTGGTTTTGCGGTAGTGCGTCCCGCAGATAGATCAGCACCATCGCGGCAACCGCAGTGTCGCCCGAAAACACCGGCACGGCAATTGCGCGAGTTCCCTCGATCGGCGTGTTGTAATCATGGACAGCGTAGCCGCGTGCAAGTGTCTCTGCAATTTCGCGCCTGGTCGTCGTCACTACACCGTCGCGCTCGGAGATCTTTTCCTGCAGGAGCGCGGAGCGGACAATCTCTTCTCGCTGCCGCGGCTTCGACCACGCCAGCAGCGCGATCCCGGAAGCGGAATACAGAAGCGGAAAGCGTATATGCTCGAATCTCCGCAAGGTGATCGGGGCGCTGTCACGATTGGACACTTCGATCACCATCGTCGCGCCTTCGCGAACCATGAATTCCGCCGGCCATTTCACGACGGTCGCAAAATCGTTGAGAAGGCGCCGGATGGCCTGGGTGGGCGCACTTTCCCGATCAATCGAGCTGAAAAGATCCCGAACCCGCGGTGACAAGCGGTAACCCGCATTTTCAGCTCGTTCGATGTAGCCGGCTTCGCGCAGCGTATGAAGCAGCCGCACGACGGTGGCTTTTGGCAGACCAGTCGCGTCGACCAGGACGGCCAGGCTGGCCGGTCCGGATTCATTGATCGCAGCAAGCAGCGACAGCCCGCGCTCCAGGGCATGAACGGTCTGGGAAGTACGGGCCGCAGGCATGGCCATCACATGTCGAGTTTTGGATGCGTTCCGGAGTTTGGTCCGCCTGTCGGACCTTTGGTCTATTACGCTTTCTGCGGGAACTTGGGAAGCCCAGAATGGTCCTAACCGTCGGTGCGACCGTCGGAATCAACCGCTCCGGAGGATTTGCAATGCCGTTCGAATCTCTCAATCGCCGATTGTTTCTCGCCACCGGCGCAGCCGCGGTGGTTTCAGCACTCGGCCTCGATGCCCGCGCCCAAACGCAAAATGCGGTTCGCTTGATCTATCCTTTTGCCGCCGGAAGCGGTGGCGACACCATGGCCCGGATCGTGGCCGAGAAGCTAAACGCCGGGCTATCGGTACCCGTGATCGTCGATAACCGTACCGGTGCTGCCGGCCGGATCGGCGTCAAGGCGGTGGTGAACGCGGAGCCGGACGGGACGACGTTGCTGTTTGTGCCGAACCCGCCGGTTGCGATCTATCCACACTCCTATCCCAGCCTCGAATACGACCCGGTTCGCGATCTAACACCGGTCTCGCTCGCGGCAACCTTCGATGTCGCACTCGCTGTTTCGTCGACGAACGACATCAAGACCATTCAGGAGCTGATCACCTGGGCCAAGGCAAACCCGACGCAGGCCAATTACGGCTCGCCCGGAGCCGGCGGCCTTGGTCATTTCTTTGCCGTGATGGTCGCCGCCGGTACCGGTCTTGACCTGAAGCATGTCAGCTATCGCGGATCAGGGGCTGTCATGGCTGACCTGCTCGGCGGACAGATTCCGATCGCTGTGGTTCCGCTCGGCGACGCGCTGGAGCTGCATCGCGGCGGCAAGGCCCGGGTGCTCGCGACGTCCGGCAATGCACGCTCGCCCCTCCTGCCTGACGTCCCGACTATGAAGGAGGCCGGCATCAATGCCGAAGGCCAGGGATGGTATGCGGTCTATGCGCCAGCCAAGACGCCGCCGGAAACCGTGAAGCGGCTCAACAAGATCATTGTCGATGGCCTTTCGGACCCAGCGACCAAAGAGAAGGTGCTGAAGCTGAATATTGTCCCGGTCACCTCCACCCCCGAAGGCCTCGCCGCGTTCCGCGACGCGGACAGCGCACGCTGGGCACCGGCGGTCAAAGCCTCAGGATTCAAGCCGCAACAATGAAGCTATTCTCGTACAAGAACCGCCCGGTTCATCTCGGACCCTACCCGCTGGAGCGGCTGCGCCGGTCGTCGGCGCAGCCCGACCTTTCAGCAGTTCCGAAGATGGCGCCGGTCTCGTTCGACGACCCGCACAATCCGGAATCGCTCGTCAACGCGATGACGCGCTATATTGGCATGTTCGACGTGGTGCGTGACGGCGCGGTCACGCCGATACCCGCGGAAATTCCGGACGACCCGCAGGAGCGCTCCGATCACTTAAAGGCGGCCGGATACTACTATGACGCCACCATGGTCGGCGTCGCCGCTGTGCCGGAAACGGCTCTGCTCGATACGCCGATCCGCAATCCGAGCCTGCCGGTCCTGGTGGCCGAACTGGAGAAAGGTCAGCCCAAGAGCTTCGCCGCCGGCATCGACGTGATTTATGCCGACGTATTGGACTCCGCCCGCAAGACGCTGGGACCGATCCCGCATCACACCCATGCGCTGGTCTTCCTGGTCGAATATACCCGCGACCCGACGCCATCCGAACCCGGTACCGACTGGTTCATGGACAGCCAGGCGCAGAGGGCCGGACTGCTCGCGGCCAATACCGCGATCCTGCTGTCGAGCTACATCCGGCTACTCGGCTATGAGGCGCGTGCGCATACGGTGACCAGCAGCGACGTCGATCTGAACAAGCTCGCAGTCGCGGCGGGGCTTGCGCATCTCACGTCCGATGGCAACGCCATCGAAAATCCCTATGTCGGGCGCCGTTTCGGCCTCGCGGCCGTGACGACCACACTCGCCCTCGCCCCCGATCTGCCGCTCGCCGCGCCGCGTCCCGCCGACTGGCTCCGCAGCCACGGACCTGCCTGGTGGCTCGGCAAGGGTACCACCAAGAATGCCTTCAACAACGTGCCGTATAGCCGCCGCCCGTTTCATCTCGGCGCCTATCCGTTCGAAAAGCTGAACCGGCGCGACGAGACCACCACCTTCATTGATGAGCCGCGCGTGCCTCGCTTCCCCAAGCGCGCCGATTTCTTCGCCCGTGCCGTGTTCGGCGACATGGGCAAGGAGATGCAGAACAACGCCAAGGGCGGCTTCTATGTGCAGAAATCGGCTATCGGCGCCTGTGCACGACGTGCGCTCGGCGCGCTGCTGCTGCTGCAATTCGGTGAAGCGCGCGGGCCGGTCTCGGCGTCGGTCGGAGATCCCCGGCGCAACGCCGCGAATGTGAAGGCCGCATCCTATTACATGGCGACCGACGCGGTCGGGCTCTCACGCTGTCCGGAATGGGCCTATTACAGCCACGACGCCGCCGGCAACGTGATGAAGCCCTACCATAAGAATGCCGTATCGATGCTCTACGACCAGGGGCACGAGACCTTCGAGGGCGCGAGCGGCGACGACTGGATATCCGTAGCGCAAAGCATGCGCGCCTATCTGCGCTTTTCGCTTTTGGGAGGGGTGATCGCCGAGCAGATCCGCAGGCTCGGCTATTCGGCCCGCGTGCATACCGTGCTGGATGGCGACGTGCTGCAGCCACCGCTGCTGCTGCTCTCCGGACTTGGCGAAGTCTCGCGCATCGGCGAGGTGATCCTCAATCCGTATCTCGGGCCGCGGCTCAAATCGGGCATCGTCACCACCGACCTGCCATTCAGCTACGACAGGCCGCTCGATTTCGGGCTGCAGACCTTCTGCAACAACTGCAACAAATGCGCACGCGAATGTCCGTCCGGTGCGATCACCGCCGGACCGAAGCTGATGTATAACGGCTATGAGATCTGGAAGTCGGACGCGGAGAAATGCGCGCGCTACCGCATCACCAACCAGGGCGGCGCGATGTGCGGCCGCTGCATGAAGACCTGCCCGTGGAATCTGGAAGGGCTGTTTTCCGAGGCGGCGTTTCGCTGGGTGGCGATGCGCTTCCCGGGCGCGGCGCGCTGGATTGCCTGGCTGGACGACCGTCTGGGTCGCGGCGGCATCAATCCGGTCAAGAAATGGTGGTGGGATATCGATCTCGATCGCGCCACCGGGCAGCACAAGCGCGCGAAGGCGACCCATGCCCGCGGACTCAATCGCGAACTGGACCTCAAATACGAGGATCAGACACTCGCGGTCTACCCCGCCGATGTGATGCCCCCGCCCTACCCGGTGCCATTCCCGGTCAACCGCGAGGCGGGCATCGAGCGCTATCGCGCGATGCTGTCGCCCGACGAGCATAAGGCCCGGATCGCGCGCGGCGAGACCGCAGAACTGGTGCCGCAGTTCAAGATTCCTGACGGACCGCCGCCAGTGTTCCCGGTGATCCTGAAGCGGCGCGAGGACATGGCCGACGATGTCGCGCGTTTCGAGTTCGTCGCGGCCAATGGCGGCGAGTTACCGGAATTCGACGCCGGCGCGCATGTGGATGTGGTGATCGCGCCGGAATATCTGCGGCAATACAGCCTGGCCGGCAACCCCGCCGACAATTCCAAATACGTGCTCGGCGTCCAGCGTGAGCCGCAAGGCCGCGGCGGCTCGCTGCTGATGCTGCGCGCGTTCCGCGAGGGGCGACGGGTTTTCATCTCGCCGCCGCGCAATCACTTCCCCCTGCACGAGGATGCGACGAAGTCGTTCCTGTTCGCAGGTGGCATCGGCATCACGCCGATGCTCACCATGGCGCACCGGCTGCACGAACTGGGCCGCGATTTCGAGCTGCATTACAGCGCCCGCAGCCGCCCGTCGGCGGCGTTCATGTCGGACCTGTCCCAGGTGCCGTGGCACAATCGCGTGCGGTTGCACATGAAGGACGAAGGTGCGCGTGCCAATTTCGACGGCCTGCTGCCGCAATACCAGGACGGGTTTCATCTCTATACATGCGGATCGCCGCGCTACATGGACGGGCTGTTCGCGATCGCGGATGCCAAAGGATGGCCGGAAGAGGCCCTGCACCGCGAATATTTCACCGTTCCAGAGCCGCCGGATTATGTGAACGAGCCGTTCACGCTGAAACTGGCGCGCAGCGGCAAGCAGATTGAAATCCCTGCCGACAGACGGGCGACCGACGTGCTCGCGGAGATGGGCATCGTCGTCGACACGAAATGCTCCGACGGGATCTGCGGCGTTTGCGCGGTCAAGGTGCTGTCCGGCGAGGTCGAGCATCGCGATCACGTCCTGAGCAAGAAAGAGCGTGAACAGAGGATGATCCTGTGCTGCTCGCGAGGCGCACAAGCCGGCGGCGAGATCGAAGTCGACCTTTAAGCGGCGGCGGCACACGCGCAATCATGTTACGGACGGAGAATATCGCTATGTCGGAGGATCCGTATCAGAACAGGCAGAATCTGGAGATTTTCTGCTGGCCGGAATTGATGGAGCCGTTCCAGACTCTGGTCGAACGGGTGATGGTCGCCGAGAACAATCTGAGCCGACAGATCCGCAGCGAGATTTTCACCATGGCCAGCATCGCCGGCGGCTGTCAGCATTGCCAGGCGCATGGCGCCTACACGCTTCACATGATGGGCGTCGACGAGAACCGGATCCGGGATATCTGGACCTTCGAACAGTCGGCGGAATTCAGTGCGGCGGAAAAGGCAGCTCTCACACTCGCGCGCGATGCGGCTCTGGTCCCGAACGCGGTCGGGCCCCAGCATTTTGCCGACCTTCGCAAACATTATTCCGATCGCCAGATCGTCGAGATGCTCGCGGTCATCAGTCTGGCCGGCTGGTACAATCGCTGGAATAACTCCATTGCGACTGTGACCGACCAGGAATCGGTCGACTGGGCGGAGGCGAACCTGAAGACAATCGGGTGGGAGTTGGGCAAGCACGCTGGCGCGGCGCATGAGCAGCGCCGGAAGCATCCCCGCTCGACCGATCCCGATCGGGTCGAGTATTAAAGTCAGATCGCGCAAATGTGCGAACCGCGGATCAACGATCCGCTGTAGATTGAATGACCAGGAAAGGACGACGCCATGGACCAGAGAACATTGCCGCCGCCGCGCCTGGCACCGCTGCCGCCCGAAACCACGCCAGACCTGAAAGCTCAGTTCGACGCCACGCAGAAACGCATGGGATTCGTGCCGAATTCGATGCTGATCATGCAGCGCGATCCGAATCTCACGCGCGCCTTCACCCAGATGTCGGCGGCAATCTGGACCCCGGACAGCAAGGTCGACCTGAAGCTGAAGCGTCTGATTTCGCATGTCGCGAGCCGCTCGGCCGGCTGCAAGTATTGCATGGCGCATACCGCTGAGGGTGCAGCCAAGCTCGGCGTCGAACAGGACAAGCTCGACCAAGTGTGGAGCTATCAGACCAGCCCGCTGTTCACGCCCGCCGAACGCGCGGCGCTCGATGTCGCCATCGCCGCTGGCTGCGTGCCGAATGCGGTCACCGATGAGATGTTCATGGAATTGCGCAAACACTGGACCGACGAGCAGGTGGTGGAAATCGTCGCCGTGATCGCGATGTTCGGGTTTCTCAATCGCTGGAACGATACCTTCGCAACGCCGCTCGAAGATGCACCGCTGCATTTCGGCGAGACCCATCTCACCGCGCAGGGCTGGGACGCCGGCAAGCACCTGCGCTGACATGCGCGCCGCTTTGCACCATCGGGTTCTGGTAGCGACGCTCTGCGGCGTCTGGCTCGCGGCGGCGGGACCCGTGCATGCAAGCTGGCGCGCCACCATTATCCCCGCAACTAGCGTTAGCGCAGTCCAGCAGATTGGCGACGATTCATTCGTCGCCACCGGCAAAGCATGGTCTCGGTTCGATCCAGCCACCCGCCGTCTGGTGCCGGGCACTCCACCGACGCCACGCGCAGCTCCTGCGGGCGCGCTGCCGGACGCTCGCGTCGCGACCGGCCGCGACGTCATCCGCGAGACCTGGTTGAGCGAACCGACGACACGTTACGGGCATGGCGTGCTGGGCGATGCGATCGAGGCCGGAAGCCTCAGTATTCTGAGGCGGGACGGTTCGAGAGCAGTGATGCGGCTCGGCGCGGATGCCGTGTTCGAGGACATCGCGCCACGCGTTGCCCAGATTGGCGACCACGAGCGTATCGTACTGGTCAAGGCCTATCTCGACCGCGGCGCGGCCATCGCTGTTATCGATCCGGTGTCGGCTTCGATCATTGCGGAAAGCACGCCGATCGGGCGCGCGAATGCGTGGCGCAACCCTGCCGGCATCGCCGATTTTGACGGCGACGGCACCACCGATATCGCGGCGGTCCGTCAGCCGCATTTGGTGGGGCGTCTCGAACTCTGGTCGTTCGTCGACGGTGGGCTAAAGAAAACCGCCGAGGTGTCCGATGTCTGCAATCACGTCATTGGATCGCGTGCGCTGGAACTGAGCGCTACCGCCGATTTCGACGGCGACGGCAAGCCCGATCTGGCGATCCCGAGCTTTGACCGCCGCTCGCTGCGGCTGATCGGCTTTGCGCCGTCGGCCCGTGACATCGCCCGTGTGGCTCTGCCGGCCCGCGTCGTGACCGATCTGGCGATGGTCCGGCTGCAGGGCCGCCCCGCCGTGCTGGCCGGACTGGACAACGGACAGGTCGTTCTGGTCCACGATGAGCCGTAATCTGACATGTTCGTGATCCCGACCCGAATGCGACCGGGACCAATGTCGCTCCATAATTCAGCCGGATACTTTATCGCAGGTGCGTTGTCGGATGCAGCCTGACCTGTTCGCCGCCGGCTGGACCTGTCGCTGGCATCGAACGACGCCCCGCAGCGGGGCGCGGCCGGAATGAGTATCCGCCGCAACCCGTGATGGCCCACATCGTCGTGGGGGCTTGTGGGGGCTTTCACTCAAGCAAAATGGACGATCACTTGACGCGTGAAATCATTTTTGCTTCCGAACCCTATGTCCGTCTGGCCGCCTTTGGCAGCGTATTCTGTCTCATCGCGGTGTGGGAGTTCTTCAAGCCGCGTCGACAAATGGCGATCCGGCGCGGTTGGCGCTGGCCAAACAATTTCGGCATTATAGCGCTCGACACCGTATTGGTCCGCATCATTTTTCCAACGACTGCTGTTGGCATCGCGCTTCTGGCTGAGTCCAATGGCATTGGGCTGTTCAATATGATTGCGCTGCCGAGCTGGATTCCCGTCTTGGCTTCGGTGGCTGTTCTTGACCTCGCGATCTATCTGCAGCACGTGATTTTTCATGCTGTCCCAGCGCTCTGGCGCTTGCATCGCATGCATCACACCGACCTCGAGTTCGACGTCAGCACCGGATTGCGCTTTCATCCGATCGAAATTCTTTTATCGATGCTCATCAAATTTGCTGTTATCGCCGCGTTCGGCGTGCCTGCCCTGGCTGTATTGATCTTTGAAGTCCTGCTAAACGCCACCTCAATGTTTAACCACGCGAATTTGCGAATTCCGCTGTCGGTCGATCGCATCTTGCGTTGGCTTGTGGTCACACCGGACATGCACCGGGTCCACCATTCCATCCTGCCACTCGAGACCAACAGCAATTTCGGTTTCAATCTGCCCTGGTGGGATCGTTTGTTCCGCACCTATCGAGCGCAGCCTGCATCCGGCCACGAGCGCATGACTATTGGGATCGACCAGTTCCGAAACCCAACAGAGCTGAGACTTGATCGAATGCTGTCCCAGCCTTTCCGGAGCGATGACACCGCCAATTGAAGCATACGCTTGCTAGACTAAGGCTTGGATTTTCGCTCGCTCAAGCTCAAATAGGTTTCGACGATCCGTTCGCTGGCGTCGCCTTTTTTGCAGGGTGAGGGTTCCGCTTTCAGTACGTAGCCGTAATCAACCTCTTTCAACGCGGCGCGGGAGCTCTGCTCCAACAGTAGGATTGACGCCCCGTTGCAGCGGAGATCGCCGAACAATCTTCCGCACGGTCCTCGGCTCATTGCGGGTCTGCGTCCCAGCGACCAATCTTTAAGCAAGTTATCGAGGCTGACCACCTTCTTTCGCAGGATGCACGCTGCATTGGAGCAGCAAAAGCGGCCTCGGCAGGCGGGTTTCGTAGAATTGTCACATCAACATGAAAAGGTCGCGGCACGCGGGTTTTGGAGCCTGAGCGCGCTCCGTTCATGCTCTCAGAACACCTGATCCTCAGACATCGAGCATGGATCCTGCTGCGCGATCAGCCCGTGGAGCAGCGGATCCTCAGTGGAATAAGGATACGACCGATGACCAAGACGACCGAACCAGCCGCCACTCCTCAATCCGACGGCGCGGCCGGCCCGATGGTCCATTGGGACGACAGCAAGATGGTCACACATTTCGCCAATGTGGTGAACATCCAGAGCACGCTTGACCAGGTCGACCTGTTTTTCGGCACCAACAAGACCTGGAATGCCGGCACCGACCGGCAGGTCAAGGTTGAGCTGACCGACCGCGTCATCCTCAGCCCGCACGCCGCAAAGCGGCTGTCGGTCGCGCTGCAAGGCGTGCTCAACGAATATGAGAGCCGTTACGGCGAACTGAAAATCGCGCAGTAAGTGGTGCCGAATGGGTCTGCCGGGCCATGACGACCGGCGAGCGGCGGGGCCGCGATGAATGTGCGCGCCGAGATTGCATTGGACGAGGCGCCGCCTGCCCTTCACGAAACCGCCCTGTGGCGCAAGCTCGCTGACGCCGGCGACCTGACAGACTTCTGCAACGCCTGGATCACGCTCGAATGCGGCATGATCGCGGGAGCGACACGCGGCATCGTAACGCTCGCAGGCCAGCCGGACGGCCCCTTCGCGGTCTGGCCGGCCGGCGCGGACGGCAACGATCTCGTCGACGTCGCCGCGATTGCAGTGATGCAGCGTAAGGGTGTGGTGCAGAAGGTGGAAGCCGGCGGGTCTGTCGATAGCAACAGACTCGACAGCTATCACCTCGCCTATCCCGTCATCGTCGGCGACCGGCCGCTCGGCACAGCCGTGATCGCGCTGCAAATACAGGCCGGTCACGATCTGCGCTATGCGACCCGGCAATTGCAATGGGGCATCGCCTGGCTGCGCGAGCGCCTCCAGCGCGACACGGCGGCGGCGGATGCGAGCCGCAGCCATGCCAGCCAACTCGCTCTTGATGTGCTCGCCGTCGCCCTTCAGGCGGACACTTGCACGGCGGCCTGCCGCGCGGCCGCCACAGCGCTCGCGCATGCCTTCGACTGCGAGCGGGTGAGCATCGGATTTTCGAGACGGGGACGCGTGCGGGTCACCGTTATTTCGCACACTGCGCAATTCGGCCGCCACATGAACCTGGTGCGGCTGATCGGCGACGCGATGGACGAAGCCGTCGACCAGCGTTGCGCCCTGCTCTATCCACCCGCCCCGGACGAACTCACCGTCACCCGCGCCCATAACGCGCTGGCGGCGGCGCAAGGCGGCGCCAGCATTCTCACCGTATCGATGCTGACCCACGACACTTTCGTCGGCGCATTCACCTTCGAGCGCGACGCAACCAAAGGGTTCGGCGCGCAGGACCTCGCCGTTCTCGACAGTGTCGTCACCGCGCTTGCACCCGTGCTCGAGGAGAAGCGGCGCAACGACCGATGGCTTCCGGTGAAGATCGCCGGTTCGATCGGACAGCAGCTCATCCGCCTGTTCGGGCCGGGCCACTGGAATCGCAAGATCGCCCTGTTCCTCATCGCCGCAACCTTGGCCGCCGGCTATTGGTGGACCGATGTCTACCGGATCACCGCCGACGCCGTGGTCGAGGGCCGGGAGCAGCGCGCCGTTGGCGCTCCTTTCAACGGCTACGTCAGGGAAGCGCCGGTCAGGGCCGGCGATCTGGTGGCCGAAGGCCAGGTGCTGGCGGCGCTCGACGACCGCGATCTGGTGCTGGAGCGGCTGCGCTGGGTCACCGAACGCCAGCGCAAGGTGCTCGAGCACGAACGTGCGCTCGGCGAGCGCAATCGCGCCGAAGTCCAGATCATCGCCACTCAGATCGAACAGGCGAACGCGCAGATCGCGCTGGTCGACGAGCATATCGCACGCGCCAGACTTACCGCACCATTTGCCGGCCTTGTGGTGGCGGGCGATCTCACTCAGGCGATCGGCGCGACCGTACAGCGCGGACAGGTGCTGTTCGAGATCGCACCGCTCGACAGCTATCGCGTCATTCTCGACGTTGATGAAGGCCAGATCGGCGACATCACCGAAGGCCAGAACGGATTCCTCGTTGTCACCGCGCTGCCGAACGATCCGATCCCGCTGACGGTAGCCAAGATCACGCCGGTGGCGAAAGCGCATGACGGACGCAATTTCTTCCGGGTCGAAGCCCGGCTTAAGGATTCGGCGCCGCAATTGCGGCCGGGCATGCGCGGCATCGCCAAGCTCGATGTCGATACGCGGCGCGTCGTCTGGATCTGGACGCGCTCGTTCGTGCAATGGGTGCGCCTGTTTGTCTGGCGCTGGTCCGGCTGAGAGCCCTTGCATGGCAGGATCGCTCTATAGTCCCTCCTGGTATCGCGTCGCCGAGCTCAAGCCGCGGCTGCGTACCCATGTCGCTTTGCATCGCCAGCGCTTTCGCGGCGATCTCTGGTACGTGGTGCAGGATCACCAGACCGGTACGTTTCACCGGCTCTCGCCGGCCGCTTACCATGCCGTCTGCCTGATGGACGGCCGCCGCACCGTGGATGCGATCTGGCAATCCGTGAGCAAACGGCTTGGCGAGGAGCAGCCGACCCAGGACGAGATGGTCAGGCTCCTGTCCATGCTTCACAACGCCGATCTCCTGGTCGGCGAAATCCCGCCCGACCTCGACGAACTGGCGCAGCGCTCGCAAAAGCAATCGCGCCGCAAACTCCTGCTCAAGCTGCGCAACCCGCTCGCCTTGCGCATGCCGCTGTTCGATCCCGACGGGTTTCTGAATGCGACCATACCGCTGGTCCGTCCGCTCTTCACTACCGCCGGTTTCATTGCCTGGCTCATGCTGGTCGCCTCCGGTTGCGTCATTGCCGCCATGCATTGGACCGCGATCACCGGCAACATCGTCGATCAGGCCTTCACCACGCAGAATATTGCGCTGCTGATCGCCATCTACCCGCTGGTCAAGGTGATTCACGAACTCGGCCATGCCTATGCCACCAAGGTCTGGGGCGGCGAGGTTCACGAAATGGGAATCATGCTGCTCGTGCTGGTTCCCGTGCCCTATGTCGATGCGTCGGCCTCCTCGGCCTTTCGCGAACCATGGCGGCGCGCCGTGGTCGGCGGCGCCGGCATCATGGTGGAGGCGGCACTGGCGGCCGGCGCGATCCTGGTCTGGGTTCATGCGGAGCAAGGGCTGGTGCGCGCCATCGCCTTCAACGTCGCGCTGATCGGCGGCGTCTCGACATTGCTGTTCAACGGCAATCCGCTGCTCCGGTTCGACGGCTATTACGTCATGACCGACCTGATCGGCATTCCCAATCTGGCGACCCGCGCCAACAAATATTTCTTCGAAGTCGTGCAACGCATCGCCTTCGGCCTATCCCCGGATCACTCTGCGCATACTGCGCCCGGAACCCGCGGATGGCTTCTGTTCTATGCCGTTGCGGCCTTCTGTTACCGGACGATGATGACCCTCACCATCGCCTTGTTCATCGCCAGCAAGCTGTTCTTTGTCGGCGTCGCGCTCGCCTTGACGACCCTCTTCACAGCCCTCGTCCTGCCGCTGCTGAAAGGCCTGAAGTTTCTGTTTACAAGTCCGCAACTTCGGCCACGACGCAAACGAGCCCTCATGGTGACTGGGACCGCGGTCGCATCCCTTGCGGTTGCATTCTTCGCCATTCCCCTTCCCTACGCGACCATGGCCGAAGGCGTGGTCTGGATCGGCGAACAGGCGACGGTACGGGCGCGCACCGACGGCGTCATCGACCGGATTGCAGACGGGGACCGCCAGAGCGCTGCTGGCACCGAACTTGTGTCCCTGTCGGACCCGATCCTTGCAGCCGGGCGCGTCGTTCTCACCCATCAGCTTGCCGAATTGCGGCTGCGGCTGGAAGCGGTCCGGCTCGGCGACGTCGTGCAAGCCAACATGCTGCGCGAGCAGATCCGGCACACCGAGGGCTTGGTTGCCGTGAGCAGCCGCCGCATTGCCGACCTGACGCTGAATGCGGAGAAGGACGGACGATTTCTGCTGGCCACATTCGATGATTTGCCCGGCCGCTTCCTGCGCCGGGGCGACATCGTCGGATATCTGGTCGGTCACGAAGACCGGATCGTGCGCGTCGTCATTCCGCAGACCGATGCCGATCTGATCCGCCGCAGGACCACGCGGATCGAGGCGCGCCTCGTGGAAGATCCCGATCGTATCCTTCCGGCAACGCTGCTGCGCGAAGTGCCCGCCGCGCAGGCGGAAATTCCGCATGCCGCGCTGGCCACGATCGGCGGCGGCTCGATCGTGCTCGACCCGTCGCGTCCGGACCGGTTGCGCCCGGTCGAGACGGTGTTTCATTTCGACCTCGCCGTCCCGCATGACGCCCTGCCGGCCCGGCTCGGCGGCCGCGTTTACGTTCGTTTCGATCATGGCCGCGAACCCATCGCGCTCAGACTCGCGCGCAGCGTCAGGCAATTGTTCCTGAGGCAATTCAATGTATGACGCAGCCATCGCAATCCCTCTGCGCTCGCGCTCACTCGATCCCTATGCGGAAAGCAAGGTCGTCATTCCCGGCGCGGTGGAACGCGCCGCCATCGCGCTTCAGTCCGTTGCTGTCGTCCGCCTAGCGGGTCTGCGCCGGCGCCGCCTGCAACGGATCGTTGCCCATGTCTGGCGGCACGACAGCCGATTGCGGAAACTAAACGATGCTGCCTTGCGCGCCGAAACGCAGACGCTGCGCCGCCTGTTGCGCGAGCGGGAGGAGCCTGGCCTTGCCGCTGTCGCGCAGGCTTTCGCCTGTATCCGCGAGGCGTCCGGGCGCATTCTCAAGATGCGGCACCACGATGTGCAGCTGGTCGGCGCCCATGCTCTGGTTCGCGGCATGATCGCCGAGATGAATACCGGCGAGGGCAAGACGCTGACCGCAACGCTCGCCGCAATCACGATGGCGCTCGCAGGACGCCCGGTTCATGTCGTCACGGTCAACGACTATCTGGCGCGGCGCGATGCCGAAAAGCTGCTGCCGCTCTATGAATTCTTCGGACTGAGCGTCGGCGTCGTGGTGCAGGGCCTCGATGCGGACGCGCGGCGCAAGGCCTATGCCTGCGACATCACCTATTGCACCAACAAGGAGCTGGCCTTCGATTATCTGAAGGACCGCCTTGCGCTCGGACAGAAGCGCGGGCTCCTGCATCTGAAATTCGAGGCGATGCAATCGGACCGGTTATCCCGCCAGCTGTTGCTGCGCGGGCTGCACTTCGCCATTGTCGACGAAGCCGACAGCGTCTTCATCGACGAGGCGCGAACGCCGCTGATCCTCTCGCGCGAAGCCAAATCCGACGCCGAAGATCAGGTTTACCGGCAGGCGGTCGATCTCGCGCGGACCTTCGAAAAAGGTCCCGATTATCGTATCCACCCCGGCGAAAGGTGGATCGAGCTGACGCCCGCGGGCCATGACCGGCTTGCGGAAGTGGCAAGACAATTCGGTGGCCTGTGGCTCAGCCGGGTGCAGCGCGAAGATCTCTGCATGCAGGCGCTGGCCGCCCTGCATCTGATGCTCCGCGACGAGCATTACATCGTGCGCGACGGCAAGGTGCAGATCGTCGACGAATATACCGGCCGCATCATGCCGGACCGCTTCTGGAGCGACGGGCTGCAACAAATGGTGGAAGTGAAAGAAGGCTGCAGCGTGTCGGGCAAGCGCGTGACGCTTGCGCGCATGACGTATCAACGCTTCTTCCGCCGCTACCGGACGCTGTCGGGGATGACCGGCACCGGAGAGGAAGTCGCCGGCGAGATGTGGCGCGTCTACCGGCTCGCGGTCGCGCGAATCCCGCCGCACAAACCTTCGCGCCGGCGGGTTCTGCCCGATTATGTCGCCGCGACCGCCGAAGAGAAATGGCGGCTTGTGACGGAGCGCTGCAGGGCGCTGCAGGCGCGCGGCATTCCCGCGCTGGTCGGCACAAAGTCCGTCGCCGCCTCCGACCGGCTGGCCGCGCATCTGGCGGCGGCTGGCATCGACCATGTGGTCCTCAACGCCGCGCAGGACGCGACCGAAGCCGCCATCGTCGCCAAGGCCGGCGAACCGGGCCAGATCACCGTCGCCACCAACATTGCCGGACGCGGGACCGATATCGCGATCCCCGAAAGCGTCAGCGCCGCCGGCGGTCTGCACGTTCTGATGTCGGAGCGGCACGACGCCGGCCGCATCGACCGGCAGCTTGCCGGGCGGTGCGCGCGTCAGGGTGAGCCTGGCGAATTCGCCGCCATCCTCTCGCTGGAGGATCCGCTCTTCACCGAGTCCGGGCTGTGGGTGACGCGCCTCATCGCGCGATGGGGCGGCCAGCCGGTCCGGCGCTGGGCTCTGCGCCGCGCCCAGCGCAATGCCGAGCGTCTGCATGCGCGGATGCGCCGCGACCTTCTTCGCAACGACGAGAATCTGGACCATGCGCTTGCTTTTTCCGGAAAAGCCGAGTGAGCGGCGACCGCTCGCGGCGGCCGCCGTCTTCCTCATCGCGGCGGCCATGCCGGCAGCGGCGGCCGAGCCGCAGGGCTACAACTGCGTCATCGACCCGTCGCAGACGGTGAAGCTCGGCAGCCCGGTATCCGGGATTCTGGCGGAGGTGCTGGTGCAGCGCGGGGATTCCGTGGTCCGCGGCCAGGACATTGCGCGGATGGAATCCAGCGTCGAAGCCATGACCGTGCGGTTCAACCGGTTCCGTGCCGAGAGCACCGCCAAAATCGACGCGCAGCGCCAGCGGCTCGACCTCGCCAATGCGCGGCTCGAACGGGCACGGCAACTCGTCAGCTCCAAGATCGTTTCGCAGGACCGGTTCGAGGAACTGGGCGCCGACGCCAGCGTCGCGCGGCAGGAATTGCTGAGAGAGGAGCAGGAGCGCATGCTCGCCAGGCTGGAGCTGGAGCGCTCGGAAGCGATCCTGCAGCAACGCGCGATCAAGAGCCCGATCGACGGGATCGTGGTGGAGAAGCGTCTTTCGGCGGGCGAATACATTCATCAGGAAGCGGCAATCGTCACCATCGCGCGCCTCGATCCGCTGCACGTGGAAACATTTCTGCCGGTCTCCGCTTACGGCCAGATCAAGACCGGAATGGCGGCCATTGTCGTTCCCGACCGGCCGCTCACCGGCTCCTACGCGGCGACGGTCAGCGTCGTTGATCGCGTATTCGATCCGGCCAGCGGTACCTTTGGCGTGCGCTTGGTCCTGCCCAATCCGGACCGGCAGCTCCCAGCCGGACAGCGCTGCCGGGTGACCTTCGCCGAAGCGACGGCTGTGGCCAGACCGGCGCCGGAATGAGCGGCGGCGCCCGCCACTGCGCTCACTCCGCGGCGATCCGCATCCAGTAGGCGTCGCCTTCCAGAACCACCCAGTCATCATCATCGGCAAGCGCCGACGCTGCGCGGGGCCCGGCCGCATGACCGACGACATGCCAGCCCTCCGGCACATCCACCGGCTTCATCGCCGGCCGCACCGGCTTGGGCCGCACCACCTTGGGCCGCGCTGGCTTCGAACCGCCCGCAACACGCAAGCCCGCAAGGCCCGCGCCGAAGGCCATGGCGATCGTATCCTGCACATCGATGCCGGTATGAGCGCTAGCCGCCGCATGATGCGCCGGCAACGGCAACGCTCCGCGCTTCTGCGGCGTCGCGGCGCGATCCTCCGGCGCGGGATCGGACGCGCGCACCCCATTCATCGGCTGACGCAGCTGGCTCGCCGGATCGGCGGTATCGACGACCGTGACTTCCACCGGCACCAGCCCGACGCCGGAGACGCTGCGCCAGGTGGTGAATGTCCTGTCTTCCCCGATCACCGCCTGCGTCACGCTGCCGTCCGACCAAGTGACCAGCACGACGTGGCCGTCGTCGAGGCCGGGGTCGGCCACGGTCCCCGTCATCACGATGCGCTCGCCATCCGGCCCCGCTTCGCTACGCACCGCAAGGTCCTGCACCGAAGGCGCGACATTGCGCACAGTCACGTCGAACGATGTGACGCGCTCTGTGCCGTCTTCTTCCGTCACGGTGACGGTGAGGCGGTAGGTGCCGGCGCCGCTATCGTTGCGGTAGATGTGAGCCAACGGGCCGCCGTCCTCAAGGCCGCTATAGGTCTGCACATGCCCGTCGCCCCAATCGATGGTGACGCGGGCATTGCCCGGCATGTCGTCGACAAACGATTGCGGCAGTCGCAATTCACGGCCTTCGTCGACCGAAAGGCGGCTGCCTGCCGAGCCGGTGATATCCTGCGGCAAACCGCTGCCGGAGAGCAGCGGACCGGTGTTCCAATGAAAGTCAGGAATTCCCGACGAAAGCACGATGGTGTCGAGCGGCGGACTTGCCAGCGTAGCCGTGACCGGTGGCATCACAGGGTTCAAGCCCTCGGCGACAAACGGCTCCGGCGCGCGCGTTACTTTGACCGACGCTGCTCCGGTGACGATTCCGCCGTCGTCGTCCTCGACGGTGACGGTGATCTGGAACGTATGCGCCCATCCGGGCGCGACGACATAATAATGCGATGCGGTGAAGGTCCGGGTGACCGGATCGACCACCGCTTCCGTAATCTTTCCGTCGCCCCAGTCCACACGTACGACATGCGTATCGAGCGAACCGACATCGGTGAACGAGCCGGTGACGACAGCGCGCTGACCATAGGAGATCGAGGGCTTCGCCACATTGATCACCAGATTGGCCGGCGCGACGTTGCGCACGTCGACTTCCGTCGTCTTCGGCGCCGAGCGGCCGCCGTCGTCATCCACCGCAACCACGGTGATCGTATAGCGATCGGCGGGCGTGCGCGATGGATTGTCGTCGAGATAACGATGCGAGGCGACGAACATGCCAGTCACAGGGTCGACGGCAACGACCGATGTGGTGCCGTCGCCCCAATCGATCTCCACCACATGCGTATCGAGCGTGCCGATGTCGGTCACGACACCGCGTATTGTCGCGATACCGTTCTCATCGATCGAAACCTGGTCGATGTCGACATTGACCACAACGGGATCGACATTGGCCACGGTTAGCGTCGCCCGCGTCGACGACTGTGCGCCGGCATCGTCGCGCGCCGTGATGACGATCTCGTAATCGTCGCGGAGCGTGCCGGTCGGGTCGTCGTCCAGATAACGATGCGAAGCCGAATAGTAGCGCACCCGCGGGTCCGATGCGTCGGTCGTGACCACCGCCGCCGACGACGTGCCGTCGCCCCACTCGATCGTGACCGTGTGCAAATCGGCAAGTCCGGGATCGACCAAGGTGCCGGCGACATGCACGACGCCGTTCTCGTCGATGGTGACCGTGGACGGCGCAGGCGCGGTCCCGGTCGACGGCGGAATCGCCGGCACCCCGTTGAGGGTGAGCGGTCCGAGTTCCGGCGCCGCATTCAGCATCACCACATCAATGGTGGCGCTGTCGGACGCATTCTGCTCGTCGTAAACGCGCACCGTGATCGTGAACGTATCGGTCAAGTTGTTGGGCGGCGTGGTATCGTTATAGGTGTACGTCGCGGTGAAGCTGCGGGTGAGCGCATCGACAGTCGCGTAGCTTACCGTACCGTCACCCCAGGCAATCTCCACAATATGCGTGTCGAGGGAACCGATATCGGTATAAGTGCCGGTCAGGATGACCGTGCCGCCCTCGAGAACGGTCGCGGGATCGAGCTCAAGACCGGTCATGACCGGGGCGATATTTGCGACCGAAGCCGCCGTGCTGCCCTGATCGGTGCCGCCGTCGTCGTCGGATAAAATCACGGTGACGGTATAGACTCCGCCCGGCTGCCCGGCGCTGTCCTGCAGATATTGATGCGCGATGTCGAACAGCGTCGTGCCAGGCGCAAAGCTGAGATGCTCGATCGCCGAGCCGTCGCCCCAATCGATCGACAGGATGAAGCTGTCGAGCGCACCGACATCGAACATCCGTCCGGTGAGCCGGGTCACGCCGTTTTCGGAAATCGCCATGGTGGCGAGATCGCTCAGAACGGGCGGCACATTCATTACGGTGACGATCTTGTCGATCGCCTGATAGATGCCGTCATTGTCGATGGCGCTGACCTTGATCGCGCGCAGGCCGTCGTCGGCATAGACATAGCTGACCTGCAAAATGCCGGCGGTCACATCGTAGCCGACGATATTGCCATCGCCCCAATCCACGACCCAACGCGTCAGGACATCGTTGCCCGGATCGAACGACGACAATTGCAGCGTGTAGGTTGACCCTTCGTTGCCGCTCGACGCACCCGACACGAACAGCGTCGGCGCGACCTCGCGGACTTCGATCGTGGTGAAACCCTCGACCATGCCGCCGTCGTCGTCTGTGATAACGCCGCGGATGATCACGAGGCCCGACTGCATCAGATACTGGCTCGGAACCACGATGCTGTTCGAGACGCTGTTGACGACTTCAAAGATACCGTCATTGTCGAAGTCGAAGGAGTAACGCAGATTTGCCGCATCCGGCACGGACGGGTCGGTCGCGCCGATGAAGGTCACAACGGCCGTGCTGCCTTCGTCGACCGGACCGTCATTGGCGAAGTCGGCAAAGCTCGGATCGGCGTTTAGCACCGTCAGCGTCGTGGCTCTGTCATACACCGAGCCGTCGGCATAGATCACGCGCATCGCAATCGTGAAGGGCGTCGGGCTGCTGTCGACGATCGGATTGGTAAGTGCAGCGAGCTGCGCCCAGGTCAGGGTCGCCTGGAATCCCGAAGCATCGTCGAACTGACCGTCGCCGTCGAAGTCCCACAGCACGCTGACCGGCGAGCCGGCCGCCGAACCGTTGACGGACAGACTCTGGCCCTCGACGATGGTGTAGGGCCCGTCGATCCGCACCTGGTTGGCGCGCACCCCGATCGCGACGTTGTGCGGCGCCGACCAGGTCGGGTTCGGCGCGGTGTCCTTGTCGATTGCACCGACACGGATCTGGTAGTTGCGCGGGGTGGCGTAAATGTGCGCGGCAAACAGCGTGCCGGCGCCGAAGGTCTCGATGGTGCCGTCGCCCCAATCGATCCGCCATTCGAGCACGCGATCGTTCGGCGAGGGATCGAGCGCCGAAAAGTCGATCATATAGACCTCGCCGACATAGCCTTGGCCGCTGCCGGCAATGCTCACCACGGGCGGGGTGTCGGTAATTGCAACGAGCGCAGATGCTGTTGTCGTCAGGTCGTCTTCGTTGGTCGCGCTGACGCTGATGCGGTAGGTGCCGTTGTCGGACAGACCGAACCCGACCAGTTGCGCCCAGGTCAACGTCACCCGGTAGATGTCGCTGTTGCCGACACGGATACCGATCGCCTCGCCGAACCGGCCATCGCCATCGATGTCGAACAGCACACGGTCCTTCAGCATCCCGGTGGAACCGTTCGGCGCCACCTGAACCTCGATGGTGATGCCGTCGCCCTCTCGAATGATATTGATCGGATTGAAGGCGACCGACGGCGCGGACATGATCCGGACGCCTTCGAACGTATCGTAGACCACCGTGCCGAAGCCCGGAACGCCGATGGTGCCCTGCCGCGGATCGGGGAAGGCCGGCAGGAAGCCGTGCTGACCCGGATCGAAGATCAGGGTATCTCCGCCGTCGGCCGGGTCGGCCGGATTGGGCTCGTCACCATGCGCAATCATGGTCGCCGACGCCGGGAGGTTGGCGCCGGAGATGCGAACGGTGTCGGCGCCGTCGCCGCCGAAGACCTCCGTGTTCGACTGCGCGCCAACGCTCTGGATCACGATCTGGTCTTCACCGGCGCCGCCATACAGCAATGTGGTGGCGCCGGTGCCGCCGCTCTGCATGACCAGCGTGTCGTTGCCGTCGCCGCCATGCACGGCAATGGTCTGCCCGGCGGTGGTCGAGCGCAGATCGGCGCGATCGTTGCCGGCACCGAGTTCGATCACGGTATTGGCGCCGAAATCGTTGACCACAACGGTGTCGTCGCCGTCGCCGGTCCGGATCGTGGTCGAGGTCACAACCGCTGACGGCGCAGTCTTGATAGTGAATGTGTCGTCGCCGCCCTGCAGTTCGACCGTCAGGCTCTCGATATTCTCGTGCTCGGTGACAAAGGCGATCGGATCCGGCTGCGGCCCGAGGTCGATGTCGAACACTGCGAGACCGCCGGCCTCGCCATTGGCGCCGGCACTGCCGACATAGACCGTCATGCTGCCGGCGCCCACACTCCAGGGGCCGAAGGACATGGAGGTCGGCGTGCCGAGACCGGCAATGCCGCCGACATTGTCGCGAACTGTCTGCACGTAAAGCAGTTCGCCGGTCGCATCGTCTCGCTGGAACACCGTGATGGCGTTGCCAGCGGAACCGGTCACCAGAACGTAGTTTCCGTCGGGGGTAACGGCGACATCGGTCGGGCCGGCAAGGCCGCGCACCCCATCGGCGCCGTCGCGGAGAGTCTGGATATGCTGCAGCGGCTGCGGACCCAAACCGACAGCGAAGACCGAGAGAGTATTACCGTCGCGGCCGGTGACATAGAGCGTATTGCCATCCGGGCTGAGCGCGAGATCGCTGGCACCATCGAGGCCGAACTGATAGCCCGACATCGTCTGCGTGATCTGGCCGGTCGTGGCATCGACCACGCGCAGGGTGTCGTTGGCGCTGTCCGCAACGAAAAGCTGGCTGCCTTTCGCCACCACCTCGTCGGTGCCGGCAGCGGTATAGGCCGCGGTCTGGGTCAACGCACCGGTTGCATTGTTGAGGGAGAATTGGCGGACGCCGCCCGCGCCCGAAGCGGTCACCGTGTCGGTTGCCGCGTCGTAGCTCAATTCGCTGTAGACATTGCCGCCGCTGGCGCCGACGGATTTGTAGGTCAGGTTTCCGGTCGCGGCATCACGTTCGAAGACCGCAATCTGGCCGCTGACGGTGCTGGACGCCAGCACGTAGTTTCCGGCGACCACGACCGCGGACGCACCATCCAGCCCGGTCATGCCGTCTTCGCCCTGCTTGAAGAGCTGGCGCTGCGATCCGTCGGCGGCGTTGATGACGATCAATGCATCCTGCGCCGTATTCACCGCGTAGATGTGATTGCCGTCGGCCGACGCAGCGACCGCATCGAGGCCGGCAATGTCCGCCGCGACATTCAGCGGCGGCCGGGTGGCGGAGATATATTGAACGCCGCCATCGTTGATGGTGGCATTGGTCAAACTGCCGAAACCTCCCAGCGAGACGTTGAAGTTCTGGTTGTTTTCCGGAATGAGCGTGGCCCAGACGGCGCCGGCCGGCAGGCTGTCGAGGATCATGTCAATGCCAATCCCGTCCACCCGCAACGCCTGGCCTGCTTCGTCGACGCCAAAGGTGATGCCCGACAGGCCGATACTGGTGAGATTGACGATCACCAGCATGTCGTAGCCGGTATAGTCCTCGTTGGCGCCGCCGACGCCGAACTCGAACCGCATCACCGCGAGCAATGCGCCGCTCGGGGCCTGTTGAATCCCCGCCGCAATCGAGTCGTAGTCGATGTCCGCGGCCGTCAGTCCGTCGATGATGCCGTGGATGTCGGCGCCGCCGGCAAGGCCGGCGATGTTGGCGGTCCAGCCGTCGCCGTTGAGATAGCGGTTGGCCTCCCCCAATCCTGCGGTCTCGCCGGTGAAGGCTTCGAGCCGCGCATTGGTGATGGTGGTCGGCCGGCCGTCATTGCCGGTCACGCCGGTATTGCGGCCGATCAGGAAGCGCCCGATGCCGCCGTCGCCGGCATCGCCGTAGCCCTGCCCACCGTTGGTGTCGACGGACGCGCCGCCCGCATTCACGTCGGTCGCGAAAATCTTGATGGTGCCGCCGGAACCGCCGCCGCCATCACCGCCGGCGCCACCATTGGCACCGTCGCCGCCGGAGGCACCGTTGGCACCGCTGTTACGAGAGTCCTGCCCAGTTCCACCGGCGCCACCCGTCAACTGATTGTTGAGGCCATCAGTGCCTGCGGAGCCATCTGCGCCCTGCGACAGCAATTGCGTTGACGTGCCAATGGTGACACGGCCGGCGGCGATGATCTCGATGGCACCGCCGCCAGCGCCGCCAGCGCCGCCATAGCCACCGGTGCCGCCACGGCCGCCACTGCCGCCGCCGCCGCCACCGCCGCCGCCCTGCACATATTGATTAAGGCCGGATTCCCAGTAGGCGCCGCGGCCACCACCGCCGCCGCCGCCGCCGCCCCCAGCGCCGCCACCGCCGCCGCCGCCGCCGCTGCCGCCACCCATGCCGCCGCTGATGCCCGTGCCCGACGCATTGTTGTTGCCGCCAGCGCCATCCTCGGCATCGCCGCCGGTAGTGCCGGGATCGCCCGCCGTGCCCGTGCTGGCATTGCCGGTCCCGCCACCGGATCCGCCACCGCCACCGCCGCCGCTCGAACCGCCGCTGCCACCAATGGCCTGGTTGCCGACATAGGAATTACCGTACCCGGTCGCGCCGCGGTTGCCGCCACTAGCCCAATTACCGCTGTCGCCGGTGCCGCCGTATCCACCCGGCCCGCCGGTCCATGTCGAGTAACTGGTGATCGCGCCGAGGAAGGTGCTGTAATCGACCGCGCCGCCGCCACCGCCGCCGCCGCCCTGCGCGCCACCGCGCCCGGAAAGGCCGCTGCCGCCGCTGCCGCCGCCGGCATCGCCCTGGCCGGCAGCACCGCCCTGTCCGGCTCCGGAGCGCGTCACGGTCGAGGGACCGCCACCATTGCCGCCGCCTTGCGGATTGCTGCCGCCCGAGCCGCCGGCGCCGCCATTCTGCTGCGCACCGCCGCTGCCACCGCCGGCGGCGCCACTCTGGCTTGTCACCGACATGTTGATCGTCACATTGGCGCCGATAAAGACATCGTCGCCGACATTGATCGACAATGCATTGGCACCAGTGACTCGCACCGTCACATTGTCGGGGATGACGAGATCGCCCTGGAAAGTGAAGACAGTGAGCCCGTTCGACGTGACGGCGGTGATGCCGAGATTGGCGCTCGAACCGAACACCGTGCCCGCATTGATCGTGGCGTCGGTTCCCGGGATGCCGTTGTAGTCGACAAGGATATTGGCGCCGGTGATGGTGCGCGTCGTGGTATTGAAGACGATGTCGCCGCCGGTCGGCTGCAACGTATAGACCGGCACGATCTGCACCGGACCCGCACCGGCATTGATCAAGACATCGCGTGCGACGATGTTGTCGACGAGGATGTCCGCGCCCGGTGTGAAGGTCAGCTGCGACAGCGCGGTGAAAACCGCATCGATATCGTAGCGCTGGAATCCGGCGCCGGCCTTCACGAGCAGATCCTGCGAGAACGCCTGTCCCGTCACCGAGACGCCGCTGATCGTCACGATCTGGTCCGTCGTCCCGGTATTGGCCAGTTCGATCGAATACAGGGCGAAGGCGTTTCCGGTCGGCGTGCCGTTGGTGTTCGCCGAGCGGAGCGTGAACAAATCATTGGCCGCGCGCGCCGTCACCGACGGGCTTATCGTATCGGAGCGCAGGAAGCCTCCTGCATTCGAGGTCGACAGGCTCAACCCGTTCTCGACATGGATGCCAACGCCTGCGGAGACGCCATCGAAACCGATCACGCCCTCATAATTGCGGTACTTGTCGAAGTCCTGCGCCGGGTCCGCTTGGGTCACGATGACGAGACCGGACCTCAATTCGATGCGGTCGCCGTCAATCATGCCGGTGACATTGGCCGACGTCACCGACCGCACGGTCAGGGTGTCGTCTCCGCTCTGGCCGCCGAGAATGCGCGTGACATCGGCGCCTTCGGTGGTGACGATGTCCGTGCCTCCCACCTTGAGCACGACGCCGTCGAGAATCCAGGCCACCGCTCCCACCGCGTTCTGGCTGTTGTCGACGATCAGCGTCTCCACGGTCTTTTGCAGGGCGAGGAATTGCTGACCATCCGGCAGGCCCGGAATCACGATCCTCAGGGTGTCGTTTTCGGTTCCGCCATCGACAATGGTCGGTGCAAGGCTGATGGACTGCGCGAGGATCAGATCGTCGCCGGCACCGCCGTGAATGGCGATCACCGTGGACGGCAAAATGTCGTGGCTGACATCAATGGTGATGACGTCGTTGCCGCTGCCGGCCCTCACATCGACCCGGTCCATATCGCGGAAGGTGATGTTCGCCGTGGTCATGCCGCCGACCACACCCTCGCCAAGGGTGACGCCATCCTCGATTGTCACAGCCAGCGCCGCGGTCGCAGCCGTGCGGTCGACGATCAGCCGATCGGTGCCGCCGCCCGTCCCGTCGCCGGTCACGGTCATCGCCGCGCCGGTCTGGTATACCGTGATGAGATCGTCGCCGTCGCCGAGGTGGAACGAAGTCGCATGCGCGGTCGTCTCGACGACGATCGTGTCGTTACCGCCGCGCGCCTCGACGAGGACCGGCATGGCCGTGCCGACAATGCGCAACCGGTCGTCGTCGTCGCTGAGGCGGAGGGTCACGTCCGGCATTCCCTCGAAGGCGATCGAACCCGGCATGCCAATTCCGGTGACCAGTCCGCGACCGGCCGCAACCTGCGTCAGCGTCAGATCGGCCTGGGTTTCGGCGACAATGACAAAGCTGTCGGCAGTATCGCCCCGAACCAGAAGATTTCCGACGATCCGCGTCAACGCGCCGCCAACGGTCACCGAATCCGCTCCACCACCGCTCGTCAGTGTCGTCTTCGTCGAAATCCCCTGGACGTCAACAATATCCGCGCCATTGCCGAGTTCGATGGTCAAGTCCTGGATGTTGCCATAGGTGATGCCGGCGGTTTCCACGATCGCGGTCTGGTTGGTCGAGCCCATGCCGAAGCCGAAAATCTGATTGTTGTTGCCGCCGCCGAGCCGGCCGGCATTGGCGGCCGTATCGCCGCTATCGACCACGCGCATGGTGTTGTGGCCGGCGCCGCCTCTGGCGATCACAAGCCCGTTGATGGCGTTGAGGGTGTTGTCCGCGCCGCCGAAGGTGAAGGCGTCGTCGCCCCCGCCGGCATCAATGTCGATCCGCATATCGGCGGCCGACGACTGCACCGAAATGGTGTCGTTGCGGTTTCCGAGGTTCAGCACCACGGTATCGGTACTTGCGAAGCGAATGGCGCCGTTCACACCCGAGAGCATGATCTCGCCGTTTTTCACCACCAACGCGCGCGCCTGGCCCGAGCCGCTGTCGTCGAGATGCAAGATGTCCTGCTCACTGCCGGCATCGACAGTCAGCGCATCTTCGATGGTCGAGAGCGAGCCGCCACTATTGGTGTCGGCCGTCGCCTGACTGCCGATCCGGATCGCGTCCTGTCCGCCGCCGCTCTGGATGGTCACCGGGGCGCCGAACATGACGCGCCGCAACGCAATGCTGTCGGCATCGTTGCCGCCCGCGATCGTGACCGAGGTGCCGGTGATGCGGCCACGCAGGTCCATCCGCGTGCCGATGCCGGCATCGGCATTGCCATGATCGCCGCGCAGCACCACCGATCCGGCTGCGGCAACGATGGCGGCCGCATCGAGGAAGAAATCGTCGCCCGAGAAGATATTGACGTTGCCCGCCAGTGCCTGAACGATGCCGCCGGCGCCGATCAGAATATCTTCCCCGCTCAGTACGGTGTCGCGGGTCTGCACGGTAATGTCACCTGTGACAGAACGCGCGGTGCCGATGCCGAGGCCGCCATTGTCGTCGACGATGGCGATGCCGGTCTGCGCGTTGGCGACCAGCGCGCCGGCTACCTTGGCCGCGTCAATGCGCAGCATGGCGCCGGGCAGACCGATGGCGCCGCTATTGGCCGTGAGCTTGATCGCGGGGCCTGCGACATTGATCGCATCGGTCGCGTTGCCGTCGAGGATTGAGCCGGTTGCGGTCAGATCGACCAGCCCGGTGGTCGTGCGGACCGTATCGAGTTCGAGGTTGCCGGTTTCAACCAGCACGATCCCGAACCCGGCCTGCGCCCGCAGCAGCGTCGATTCGGTTGCGACCGCAGCACCGTTGACGCCGATGACACCGCCCGCGATCAGCTCCAGCGCCGTGGTGCGGATCGCCCCGGCAGAGGCCCAGGTAAGGATATCGCCGCCCACAGCCTCGATCAGCGTCGTGCCGAACCGGTTGTTGATCAGCTTGGTCAATCGGATGTCCGGCGCGGAAATCACATTGGTATTGACGATCTCGATCCGCGTGGTGCCGGGATCGCTGCTCGTGACCGGGAGGAAGCGGCTCTTCTCGGTGACATTCACCGTCAGATTGCCGATGAAATTCGGATTCTGGATGTACGGATCGATGCTGCCAATCCGCAGATGCCGGTCCGAATGATTGGTGATTGTGATGCGATCAAAGCCGGTGACGAAGGTGAAACTTGCGTTGCCTTCGATCGAGTTTTCCGCCGGGCTGGTGCCGTAACCCGCCGGATTGGGATCGAGCGACGACTGGCTGATCGAGAATGTCGCCGAACCTGCCGCGGTCGACTGATAGATGATGTCCGGGATGACGATCTCGCTCGCCGTGATCGTTGGAGCGATCCCGACCTGCTTGACGATGTTGCCGGCTGCGCCGATCTCGAGTTCCGGATTGGCCGGGCCATACAGAAACACGTTCGAATTGAACACGATGGTCCGCGGGAAGGTGACCACGGAGTTTTGTGTGGCCGAGCCGCCGTCGATCAGCGCACCGGACCGTATGGCATTGGCGGACGCGCCATGCGCCCCGGCTTCGGCCTCGACATAAAGCGCGCGGGTGCGGATTTCCGAGCCCGCTTCGGTGAGCACACTGGTCGCCGCGTTGAAATTGTTGATGGCGGTGGCGTCGGTGTCGCCGCCGACGCCGTCGGTATCGGAATCGGCCTTGGCGAGACTGTGCAGATTTTCCTGCCGCGCGTTCAGATTGGTCTGGGTGTCGCCGAAAAGCTTTGCGCCGGAGCGCACGATGACGCCGACATCGGTGCTGCGCTGACCTGCGAACGGATCGATGGTCGCTTTCGCATCCGCATCCGCACCGGCCGCATCGGCGTCGGATTCGGCATAAGCATCGAGGTCGAGTTTGCTAACGCGCGCCAGCACATCGAGAATGCCGGTCGCCCGCAATTGCGCACCGGCGCCGATCTCGGTCTGGGTGACGCTGCTGTAAAGAATGGCGGCATCGGTATTGGTGTTGGCGCCGAGACCCTGCGCGAGCGCGATGGCGCGCGAATCCCCGGTGCTGCTGGTGCGGGACTCGACGCTGAGATTGGTGGCCGCGGTCATGCGCACGCCGGCGCCGATCAGGGTTTTCGTCGTGTCCTTCATTTTAAGATCGGTTTCGGCCTGGCTGATCGCCACCAGCGCCCCGCCGCCGCCATCGGCCTCGACCCATCCTGTATTGGTGGACGTGGCGAGTGCGGTCATGGCGGTGCCGGCAATCATCTGCGCATTGTCGCCGATGACCACGCTGTTGGTGTTTTCCAGGACGCCCTTGGCCTTGCCGATGATCACGGTGATGCCGCCATAATTGCCGGCCTTGGCCTCCACCCGCGCGGTGGTGTTGGCAGTCGAAGTGACGGCAAGCGCCTGGGCCGTCGTCAGGACCGTGTCCGAGCCGATCTCGGCCTTGGTTTGCGGCTTGACGGTCATCACCACGTCGAGGCCCTGACCGCTGAGCACGCCGCCACCCGCGGCCTCGGCCAGCATGCGGCCGGTCGTGGTGCTGTTCGCCTTCACGTCGAGCGAGCGCGCCTGCAATGTTGTGCGGGAGCCGATACTTGCGGTGGTCTTCGGGGTGATCGTGGTGTGGGCGATGACGATGCCGACGGCGATGCCGCCAACCGCGACACCATCCACCTTGACATTGTTGGTATCGACCGTGCCGGTCGAAAGGATATCGACATCGCCCGAGGCATAAACCGAGGCGCGATTGCCGAGCCGCGCGGTGACCTCGCCGCCGATGGTGATATCGGCAATGCCGGCCGCGACGCCGAGAATGCCGCCGCCGATCGCGATCCCGAACGGGGCGCCGGCGGTGAAGGGATGCAGGCCGATGGCGCGATTGGCGTCGACGGTGAGGTTGACGATGAAGCCGGTAGTGTCGCCCACGATTCCCGTGGTCGTGCCAATCGCGGTGAAGTCGCCGACCACGGCCTGCACGTTACCGTCGATCTTCGACACCACGATCGCGGCACCGAGTCCGGCGATGCCGGAGACGGCCGCCGCGGTATTCATCACGTAATGATCGATGCTGGCGTCGGCATCGACGGTGACGGTGGCGAAGCCGGTGATCTGCGTTGCCGCTGTCGCCGACTGCGCGTGCGAGAGCTGGGTGTCGTCGGTGGCGCTGCCGGGCCGTGCACCGAGCAATGCGCGCGCCGAGGAATTGTCGGTGACATAGGCGACCGCCCCGCCGAGCGAGACGAAGCCACTGAGCGCACCGCCGAAACCGAGCGCCCGGATGTCGGAATCGAGATAGGCGGTGACCGAAAGGCTGCTGTTGGCCGGATAGAGGCCGGTCAGCGCCACATTCGGCGCGATATAGCTCGTGGTATCGACATCGATGTCGAGCACCACGATGCCGACGCCGAGCGCACCCGCGCCCGCCCCGACGCCGCCGGCGCGGGTCGTGAAATCGAGCCTCTGGCGCGCCACGACGTCGATGTCGCCTGCGACGATCATGGCGCCGGATTCGATTGCCGCGGTGGTGCCGCTGGCGAGGATGCCGGTCGCCGACAGCGCCCCACTCACCGACGGCGTGTTGCGGGCAGAGCTCTGCCGCGCAATCTCCGTGATCTGCGCGCTCGAGGCACTGAGGCGGTGGTTCGATCCGGTCGCGCCGCCCGTCAGGTCGATGGCGCGGCCGGCAAATGCGTCCTCATACGTCGCGGCGAGCTTGATCCGTTGCGGCTGGGCCGGATCGACAATGACGAAATAGACCTTGCCGTCCTCGAGGCCGCCGATGGTGTTATTGCCGTTCGCGCTATAGACGACGGTGTCTCCGGTATTGAGGCCGGTATCGGCGCCGAGATTGATCGTGTTGGCGCTGACGTTCACGGCGGTCGCCGGATTGAAAACCGGCAAAGCAGGATCGGAGGCTGAGCCCTGATCGCCGGTCTGCATCGCGGTCATCATGGTGCTGACCGTATTTTCCACGAAGGCTGTGACGGTGTCGCCGTCCTCGCCGCTCAGCGCCGAGGCGCCCTGGCCGCCGCCGCCATAGCTGTCGCTGAAATTGCCGCCGATGGTGTAGACCACGACGCCGCCGCCGATGCCGGCAAGTCCAGCACCGAACGCGATGGCGTTGGAATCGATGGTCCAGCGCGACAGCGCGCTGACATCGACGTCGTCGCGCGCGCGCACCTGCGCGGCGCCGATCAGGGCCTGGGTGTCGTTGCGGATCAGGCCGACATCGAAACTGCCGCCAATGCCGGCGGCGCCGCCGCCGATTGCGCCGGAAATCGCGAGAATATCGACGCTGTTGCGCGCCGAGACCGTCACCGACTGCGCGGGATGCGCCGCGCCGGCCGTGTTCATGTTGATCGCCGCACCGTCTCCGATCGCGGCAAACGTATCGGAATCGATCAGTTCGACCGACACCGCGCCGGCAATGCCGGCATAGAGACCGCCGCCGGCGCTCGCAGACACCGCCACAACCTTTTCGGACGATTGCGCGACCACCGCGACGCCCCGGATCGCATGCAGGCCATAGCCATTGCCTGCGAAGGCGCCGGTCGGCACGCTGCCGATCAAGGCCGAGCCAAGACCGTTCGCATCGACGATGGCGTCCACGCCGATGATGGCAGCGTTGGTCTTTTCGATCTGCGTGACATTGACGGCACCGGCACCGCCGCCACCGGCAAGCCCGATGCCGACGGCACCGGCAATGGCATAGCTCGTCGTGTCGTCGCGCGCGCCGACCAGCACATTGCCGCCGGCATTGACCCGGGCCCGGCCGCTGATTGAAGCGATGGTGTCGGTGTCGATCAGCACCACGGCGCCGGAGCCCGCAATCGAGACTGTTCCGCTGAAGGCAAGACCGGCGGCGATCGAGATGATGCTGGCTTCGGCGCGCGCCTGCACGGCGAGATCGCCCGCGACATTCACCACGGTGTCGTAGGCGCCACCGGCGCGGCCCTGGATATAGGCCATCGTCTCGCCTGCAAGCTTCGGCGCGGCGACGGCGGGCGCAGCCGCGAAGGTGCCGGAGCCGGCCAGTCCGCCACCGATGGCGAGCCCGTCGTAGCTGCGCACCGCGGCAACGCTGACATTCTGATCCGCGCCGGCGCCAGTATTGTCCTGGTTGATCTTCGCGCCTTCGGCGATATAGGCGCGGGTATCGACGGTATGGATCGCAACGGTACCGGCCAGCGCACCCGATCCGGTGCCGGAGATCGCAACGCCGACGCCGGCCGACGTCATGTCGTTGAGGCTGACGGCGGCGACGATCAGCCCCTTCTGCACGGCCTCCGCAGCCTTTCGATCGCCTTTTGCGGCAAGTGCGCTATCGTCGAACTCGTCGTTGTCGATATCCGGAACGCCGGTGCCAGCGAGCGACTGCACCAGATGCCGCGCGCCGGCGGCCACGCCGTTGTTGGTCAGGTCGATTGCGGTGCCGGCGAGAGCGGCGCTGCGGGTCGAAGCCAGGCCGAATGAATTATTCGAATAGCGGATGACGTAATAGCGCTGGCCGGAAACCAGACCGCCAATGCCGATCGATTCGGCGGTGTAGATGATCTCCTCGCCGGTAGCGAAGGCATGGCCGGTCGCGGCGATGCGGTTGGTGGCGTAGTTCACCGCCGATGTCGCAAAATCCGCGGAGCCGCCGGGCCTGTCGGCATTGATCTTGCGCAGCGCATGCACGTCCGTGATCGACGTGCCGCCGCCCGGTCCGAGCGTCAGGGCATTGCCGGCATTGGCATTGGCAAGCGAACTGGCGAGCCTGATCTGGTTGTCGTCGACGCGAATGACAAAATAGCGCGTGCCGTCGGCGAGGCCCTGGATCGGGTTGGGCGAGTTGTAAAATACCTCATCGCCGGTCATCAAACCATGACCGGATATCGTAATGACCGAACTGCTGACGCCGAGCCCGACGAAGGCGAGCGCGTCGACAAACTCGCCAGTATAGGCGGCGATGCCGGCCTTGCCCGCAGCGGCCAAAGCCGTCACCTGCGCGCCGCTGCCGATATAAGCCTCGGTGGTCTTGGTCATCACGCCGATGCCCGCGGCGACGCCGACCGCGCCGGTGCCGGCGCCCGAGACATTCGCGGAAATCTGGTCGACGGTCGTGTCGTCGAGCGCCTGCACCACGACGTTGCCATCCGAGGTGACGATGGCGTTCGAGCCGATGTAAGCGCGCGTGGTGAGATCGAGCACGGTGACGCCCGCGGTGAGCGTCCCGGCGCCGGTTCCCGCAAATGCGCCCGATGCCGAAACCGAGACCAGATCGAGATCGCCGGACGCATCGACAACCACGTTGTCGCCGGCGCTGACCTTCGCACCGTTGCCGAAATAGGCTTCCACCTTGCGCTTGACGACGCCGGCATCGGCGCCGATGCCGATCCCGACGCTGGAGGCGCCGGCAATGGTGCCGGCAACGCCGACCAGAGAGAGTTTACCGCGCGCGACGATGTTGACATCGTCGAGCGAGGAGATTCCGGCGGCAGCCGGCGCATTCGCGCCCGGCGCCTCGATGAAAGATTGCACGGTGTCGTCGATCAAGGTGACGGTGATCGCGCCTGCGCCGGCGCCGGCCGAGGTCGAGACCGCCCCTCCCGCCGCCACGATCACGATTGAGCCGTCCGACAGCGCCTCGACCGAAACGCCACTGCGGGTCTTGCCGAGGATGTCCTGGAAATCGGCACCGCTGCCGTTCGCACTGACCGTGGAGCGGCCGTCGATATAGGATTTGGTGGTGTTGACGACGGTGACGTTGGTTGCGGCGATGCCGACGGCCACCTGCGATCCACCCGCGACGCCACCGGCAATGGCGACGACATTTGCGGAATTCTTGGCCAGCACGCGCACATCGTCGACCGCTTGAACCCGGGAAATCCCGTCGATCGCGGCCGTGACATTGTTCGTCACCACGTTGACCGAGAGCGAGCCCGCACCGGCATTGCCGCCGCCGGTGCCGCCGGCAAGGCCAAGCGTCATGGTCTGGATCACCGCCTTCTGGTCGGCGGTCACTGTGACTTCGCCGCCGGCATTGACTGTGGCGGAATCGATCTTCGCGGTGACGGTGTTGGCAACGTAGTTTCCGCCGGCGGCCGCACCCGCACCGACGCCCGAACCGGTCGAAATCGCGACGCCGCCGGTAAAGGTGCGGATGGTGGAATCGTCCTCGGCGCGCAGCCGCAGAGAGCCCGTGCCGTTGACGGTGACGGTCGCGTTATCGATGACCGAGGCCTCGATGGTGTTGAGGATGCCGTTGACCGATGCGCTGACCCCGACCGCAACGCCGGTGCCGCCGCTGCCGCCGCCGCCGACCGCAGCCGCCGCGATCTTGCCTGCGGGCACCGCATTCTGGTCGGTCGACAGTGCCGACAGATTGACGCCTTCGTTCCCCGCCGTGACCGATGCGCTATCGATCGTCGCGCGCACCTTCAGTGCGATCTGGTTCCAGCCAAGGCCCGCACCGAAGCCCGCCCCCTGCGTGCCGATGCCAAGCGCGCCTGCCACCGCCTGAATGGCGGAATCGTCCTGCGCGGTCAGCCAGGCGCCGCCGGGCGTCGTCACCGTCGCGTTCTCGATACCGGCGAGGATTTCGCCGGCATTGTCGCGGGTGAAAATGCGCTCGTCGGTGGAGATGATGTTGATACCGAGCGTGAACGCACCGCCGACCCCGCCGCCGCCCGTGGAAATGCCGGCCGAGACGCCGATCGCCGTCAGGTTCTGGTCGTTGATGCTTTCGATGGTCAGATCGTCGGACAGCGTCGCCGAAGCGCCGCGCGCGGTGCCGAAGATGCCGGCCTTGGTTTGCGCCGACAGCTGGTTGTAGCCGAGCGAGGCGCCGATGCCCTTGCCGCCCGCGGTATAGGACGCGCCGCCGCCGATCGCGACCACGACCGGCTCGGTGCGCGCGCGCATCCGCGCATCCGCGGCGACGATCGCCGCTCCGTCCACCAGCGCCTGCGTGATGTCGACCAGCCGGTTGATCGAGACCGAGCCGGAAAAGGCATTGGCAGTCCCGGTATTCATGTTGGCGCTGATCGCGGCCGAGAAACTGACCACGGTACCGCCGCGCTTGGCGCTGAGCAGAAGCTCGTCGCCGTTGCCATCGGCGGCCGTCGCCGTCACGGTCAGCCCGTTCGCGCCGGAGGCTGCGAGCTTGTTGACGATCAGCGCGCGGGTATCTGCGGTGAGCTGATTGAGGCTGAAGGCGCCGCCGACCACGGTGCCGCCACCGCCCTGGGTGCCGTTCGACTTGGAGATCGCCACGCCGCCGGTGACGGAGACAAGAACCTGATCGTTCTCGGCCTCGATCGCCAGCGTCGACGCCGTCACCGAGCCGCGGGCGTTGATGTAAGCCAGCGTGGTGTCGTTGATGACATTGACGCCGGCCGCGCCGGCGATACCGATCCCGCTCTTGACGTTGCTCGCTTCGCCGAACAGCCCCGGAAGGCTGGCGCCGTCGAGCGCATCGTCCGGCGAGTCCGGGACTGGGCCTTGCGAGCTCAGCGCCAGCGCCGTTCCGACCACACCGACGATGGTGCCGCCGGTGGTGGCCTTCATCGTCATGGCGCCGACATTCAGCGACACCGCGCCATTGGGCGTCGCGTGCGCATCCGTGCTGGGGTCGGCGCCGACAAAGGCGTAAACCTTGCGCTCGATATCGGCGACCATCACCGACAAGCCAAGTCCGCTCGATCCCGAGCCGCCGAGCACCAGCGAACCGGCAACCCCGACCTGAACGCCCCCGGTCTCCGCCGTGATCGCCAACGCACCGCCGCCGCCGATAGCCGGGCCGGCCGCTCCGCTGGCGACGATGCCAGCCTGCACGTCGCTGCGCTGGCGCAGGCCAAGGCCGCTGCCGGCAAAGGCGAACTGGCCATTGTCGTCGGTCTGACCGCCGGACTGGGCGATGGCGACACGCAGTATGTCTTCCTTGGCGGAGATCGTGAGGCTGCCTGAAGAGCCGGTATTGACCTTGGCGCCGCCCTCGATGCGGGCATGCGTCGTGCTGTCGATGGAATCGACTAGGATCGATCCGCCGAGCGCCTTCGACCCCGAGCGGCCGGCAACGTCGACAATGTCGCCGCCCTTGCGCAATTGCGCCGCGGTCTTGCCTTCGTACCGCGCCTTGCCGAGCGGGCCTTCGTTCAGCGACCATTTGCCGATGCCCACCATCTCGATGAGCTGCATCATGGTATAGGCGTTGAGGACCACGCTCTGTGTCGCCGGCGGCGTCCAGCCCGCGCCGATCGCCTTCTGGTTGATCTCGGCGCCGGACTGGATCAGCGCCTTCGAGGTGTTGGTGAAGACGTTGACCGCGATCGATCCCGATACCGACGCGGCCGGCGACTCGGTCGCCTTGGCATAGGCCAGAACCCAGTTATTCATCAGCTTGGTGCTGACGCCGAAGGTGCCGTCGAGCAGCGCGGTGATGCCGCTGACGCCGCGGTTCACGATGTCCTGCGGAATCCCGAACAGCAGGTCTTCCGGCTTGGTCAGGAACGGATAGGTCAGCTGCGAATCGACCTTGACGGTGCCGAACGCGTCGACCTGCGTATTGCCGCGAATGATCGCCTGGGTATCGTTGTCGTAGACGCCGACGCCGATCGAGATCGACACGGCTGTGCCCTGCGAGCCCTTCGGCTTGGAAACACTGCCCTGCACGTTGAGCTGGGTCTTGTGCTCGATCGAGGCCAGCACCTCGATATCGCCTTCCGTCTGCAGTTTGGTCTTATCGCCCCCGGTCGCGCGCTCGCCGACGATGGCGCGCACATCATGCGCCACGACATTGACGCCGACCGCGCCCGCGGCGCTCAGGCTGTCGTTCTGGATGCTGGAGGTGACGTCTTTGCCATTCTGGTCCTTGACAGTCTGCTTGCCACTGGAGGCCGATGCATTGCCGAAAATCGACGCCAGCGCGATGTCGCCGCGGGAGAGCACATCCTTGTATTTGCTCGGGTTGAACTTGCCGCCGACCTCCGGCTTGACCAGCGTGCGCGTATCGGAGACGAGCGAGGCCTTGACCCCGATGCCGTTGGTCAGCCCGTCATCGGCAAGCGCGTGATAATTGCCGCTGCCGAGCGAGGTCAGGTCGATTGCCTTCACCGATTTCACATCGAGCGGATCCTCGACCAGCCGGAAGCGGTTGTCGTCGACCTTGACGACATAATAGATGCCGCCATTCTCCAGCCCGCCGATTTCGCGATCGGCGATATCGAGTTGAAGCACCTGCCCGTCGGGCTGGGTGATCGTCTGCGTAGAGGTCTTGGTCGGGTCGGTGCCGTAGATGACGGCCTGGCCGTCAATCAGGCCGTGGTTGGCGATGGTGATGGTGTCGGTATCGCCGTCCACCGCCGTGGTCGGATTGATATTCTTGACCGAGGCAATATAGGCGAGCGCATGCGCCGCGCCGCCCGCAGCCGCGCCGATATCCATCTTCTGGCCGGTGGCGACGTCGTATAACTCGAAGGTATTGGCGTCGATCACGCGCAGCAGATACTCGGCTTCGTTGACGAGGCCGCCGATGTTGCCGGCTCCATCGTCAGCGAGCGAGGCATAGTTCACCAGCGTGTCGGCGGTGAAGCCATGGTTGGCCATCGAGATGCGGTCGGTCGCGGCGTCGACGCGCGCAAGATTGAGCGAGATGACGGCGCTGCCCTTGGCGAAGCTATGAATGCCGAGCGCCGCGCCCTGCGATATCTGGACGACGTTGCCGTTATTGCCCTTCAGCTGGAACAAAAGATCGTCGATCTTCTCGACGGTGTAGACCCCGCCATTGGTCAGCCCGGCGATCGTGCCTGTGCCGCCAGCGGTGTAAGTCACCTGGTCGCCGGTCTCGAAACCGTGGTCGGCGTAGCGAATGGTATCGGCCGCGGCATCGATCGCATCAAGATCGAAAATTTTGGCGGCCGGCACCTGGATGGTGTGCGTCGCGGTCGCATCGTTGCCGCTCGCATTGAGATCGAGCACCGGCGCGTTGGCGAGCTGCACATGATTTTCGTCGACAACGATGACGTAATAGGTGCCCTTGTCCTTCAGGCCGCCGATCGCGGTGCCGGCGGTGACCACCAGAGGTTCGCCGGAGATCGGATTGGTGACCGCGCCGCCGTCCAGCGCCGTATAGGTGATGAGCTGCCCGTTGGTCAGGCCGTGATCGGGCACGTAGATCGTATTGGCGGCGAGATCGACCACCGAACCGCTGGAGCCGTTGAATTTCGGGCCATCGCCCCCGGCCGGGGTTCCCTTCGCGGTGATGTCCCCATCGAGCTCGGCCACGACACTGGAGAAGTCGAACGATAGCCCGACGCCGACCCCGGCCCGGCCATCGACGAAGCCCACCGTGCTGGCATCCGCCGTCTGCTTGGTCTTGCCGGTGGCATTGACATTGACGTTGCCATTGCGCGCCACGATGGTCGCCGCAGCGCCGACACGGGCAAGCACATCGAGTTCGGTATGCGCGATGGCGACGGCGAGCGAAGTGGCGTTCGGGTCGACCGTCGGCGTCAGCAGATTTGACGAGGCGCGCGCGACGGTCCGCGTCGAGGTCTCGCCGGTCGCGGTGATCCGCACATTATCATCGGCGGTGATGCCGGTCGTGCCGGAAATGATGACTTCGACATTGCTCTGCGCAAGGCCATAGCCCGCGGCGAATTCAAAGCCGCTATTGGCGGCAAGCCCGGCCATGCCCATCGCCAGCGCATAGACCTGGGTATCGACCTTTGTGCTGGCCGAGATGTCCACCGACGCCGCGCTGACGATGGTGGCGTCGTAGACATGGATCTGCGCGTCGGCGCCGCGCATCACCACAGAGATGTCGACGCCGGTAAAGGCGCTGATCAGCGCGCCCGGAATCTGATTGAGAAGGTTGGTCAGGTTGCCGACAAAACCACGCAGGAAAGACGGGACGCTCTCCTCGCTGGCGGCGTTGGTGTCGGTGGCTTTCGCAGTGATGGAGATGGCGCCGCCCTTGATGGTGGCGCCGTTGATTTCGATGAACGCGCTTTTATGCGTAAAATCGAGCGGCCAGCTCGCCGCGCGGAAGGCGATGTCGGTGGTCGCGAGCGTAATCTTCCCCGGCTTGAATCCGGCGGCGGTGTCGGCCTGCGCCAGCAATTGCGCATTCGGGCCGAGATAAATTTCCTGGCCGCCGAAGGTCGAGTTGTTCTTCTTGAAGCCGAACAGGATTTCGCCGGCATTGCCGCCGGCCTTCTGCGTCGAGATAATCGCCGCATTCGCTGCATTGATCAGTTTGACGGTGACGCTGCGGCCGCCGCTCAAAGCAAATGTGACCTGATCGCCGTTGCCATAGCCGGTGCCGGCCTGGGTGATGCGCGCCGTGACGTTACCGTCGGAATCGGTGCTGAGTTCAGCGCGCATGCCCGAACCGGAGCCGCCGCTGCCGTTGATATTGGTGAAGGTCTGATTGGCTGCCCAGCTTCCGGTCGAGCTGGTCTGCTCGGCGACGGTGCCGACCAGAATCGTGTTGGCGGAGAGCTGGAGCGCATGGCCATTGAGCGAAATGTTGCCCGAGACGCGGATGACGCTCTTGGTCGTGAGGTTGTTGTTACCGGGCAGAATGCCGCCGGTATTGAACGGATCGTAGCCGTCGGAGAGCACATTGACGGTCAGCGACGCGTCGAAATCCGGCGAAAGCGAGAAAATCGTGATGTCGTCGGTGCCGGAGCCGCCGATGATGGTCAGCGAATTGGTCGGCGCGTTGAACCAGTGATCCTCGAACTGACCGTTGACGCTGTCGAGCAGCATCATGCCGACATTCGTGTCGTACAGGAGACGGATGACGTTGTCGCCCTGCCCCCCGGCGAGCGTATCGATATTGAAGGTGACGTCCGCCTGTATGCCGGTGACCGTCACCGGCTCGAGGCCCTTGTAGATCAGCAGATTGCCGTCATAGGCGAGCGAACCCGCATCCGGCGCAAACGCCACCGCGACCAGGCTTTGCACAACGCCCGTATCGAGCACGAGCGAGTCGTAGCCGCCGGCCCCGCCGTCGATAAAACCGGCAAGCCGGCCGGTTTCGGCAAAGGTGAAGACGTCATTATTGTTGGCGGCGCCGACCAGATTTTCGAAGCCGTCGAATGCGTGCGCGCCGATCCGGCCGGCGCCGGTGCCGTCGATCAGCCAGTCGGTGTCGGAGATCGATCCGAATAGCGTGTCGGTCCCGTTACCGCTTTCCAGCCTTTCAACGCCAGCGAATTCCACAGACATCGGTCCGGAAACAGTGCCGCCGCCCTGCCCGTCAAGATGCCAGTCGGACGCCGCGCTGCCCATCAGCGACAGCGTGTCCACGCCATCGCCGCCGGAGAAAACAATGCTGGGCGCGAGATAACCGGCAAAGGAATCGGAATCGATGGTGATGCGGTCGTCGCCTGCGCCGCCCAAGATCGAAACCTGACTGATAGCATTGAGATCGGCGGCTGCGATCACGCGCGACGGATCGAAACGATCCACGATTTCCACGCGCTGAATGTTGACGGTCTGATTTTCAACGAGCTGAATGTCTTCGACCAACCGTACCAGAAGGTCGTGACCCTGCCGGCCGGGATCGTAACTCGGAAGATCAAGCGCAAGAACATCGGCATTCAGCATCAGCCGAGGCTCGAGCGGATCGAGTACGAGTTGCGGATGACGGCCGGGGCGCGGCACAACATTTGCGGCGGTGGATTTTAGCGCCGACATCCAACGGCGCAGCCGTGTGGAATGACGCACAGCGACGTGCGGAGAAAAATGTAATGACATGACGCCCCTCGTCAGAGGACGGCACTGTCATTGCATTTCATGTCATGATCAATAAGCGGGTAAGGAATGATTAAGAATATCCCGCACGTGATTAAAGCGCCTCGCTTTGTGAAGATTTTATATCAGAATTACGACACGCAATCGTTCGCGCCGAGCAACCGACAACCGTTCGTTCTTCGGAGTTTCCTCAGTCGTCTCGCGAATCCAATTCTTCGAGCGTTGCGACGGACAGTTGGCAACTGGTACGTCGTCGACGACGACGACGGCCGTTCCGCAGCTTTATGTCATCGACTTCGAAGTTGGCGAATATCAGCCGAACTCCGAGTGCGGCAAGCCGGCACGTCGCCGGCGCTTCACCCCGCACGTCTTATAGCTGTTTGGTGCCCTAGACTGCCGTCCGGAGACCGGCGATACGCACTTAAGCTAATCCGGCCTTCCACTCGAATTTCTTCGACGCCCCGTTGCAGCGCCCTGTTCCCTTGTTTCTATCGCATTGAGTGGGACCCTATTCATCGTCGAGCGCCCGTCGCAACCTACGAATGATGACGCCGCGCGCGCGGACATCAGCAGCGGCGTCGATGCGGGCGTTGATGTCGAGAATGAGCTCCGACATCTCATTGTGCCAATCGAGCGAGACGACCGCCTCGGGCGCGAGCCCCCTTGTTCGCACATTCGATCTCGATTGAAGCCGATCCGAGCAAAATGTCCGGCGTTCCAGCAGCGCGCGCGTATGCCGGGACCCACGCTGATCCAGGTTTCGTAGTCGACCGGCCGGAAGGCGTTGAGCGTTTCGATTGCGTCGGCTGCGGTGTAGATCGGCGCCACCTCCGGTCGCCCCCGTCTTGTATTGCGCGAATTGAGCAGTCGAACCTCGCTCTCCTGAATGCTGCCGGCATCGGGCAGCAGATAGGAACACAGATCGATGGTGCCCCGCGTGGCAAAGATCCGCCCGGTGAAGCCCTCGCGCACCAGCTTGGGTAAGAGCCCACTATGATCGATATGGGCGTGGGTCAGCAGGACCGCATCAATGTCTGCAGGGCGAAATGGGAACGAACTGTAGTTCAGTGCCTTCAGCGTTTTGAGTCCTAGAAACAGCCCGCAATCGACAAGAATGCGGACATGTTCTGTCTCCAGCATGAAGCAGGAACCGGTGACAGTTCGTGTGGCGCCGCAGAATTTCAGTGTGATGCTCACGTGACAGATGTCCCCGGCATTGTCTGCTCGATCTCCCTTTCCAACGCTTGGGCCAACAAGCCGTCGAGCGCGATCGCGTTGGTGGCATGCGGAACGCTGTTCGTCGAACGGACCGAGCGGATGCCCGCGCGCGCAAGCTCGTGTGTCGTCTCCGGCGGGAATAGAGCGTGCGTTACGAGCGCATCGATAGAGGTAGCGCCCGCAGCTCCAAGCACTCGAGCGCAGACCGCAAGGGTGCCTCCGGAGGAGACGAGATCATCGACCAGCAGCACCGGGCGGCCGGCCACTGCATCCGGCCCGGGCAACTCGATCTCGACCGAGCGGTCTCCGTGCCGTGTTTTGCGCGCGGCTATATAGGGCAGTTCAAGACGTGCAGCGAGGTCGCTCACCCAAGCCTCCGATTCCGAGTCGGGCCCGACCACGATTGCCGTTCGATCAAACCCGGTGGCGCGTAGTGAATCGGCAATAGCTGGCATCGCCGACAGGTTTTCGGCTTCGATCCCCGGGAACACCTCGCGGATATCGCTCGTGCGGTGAAGATGCGCGTCAACCGTGACGATGCGATCGAAAGCGCTGGCCAGAAGCCCGCCAACGACTTTCTGGCTGATCGCCTCGCCCGGCTGGAACGCGGCATCCTGGCGCATGTAGCAAAGATAGGGCGCCACCAGCACCAGCCGCCGAACGCCGCTCCGGCGATACGCCTCGGAAGCGAGCATAAGGGTGAGCAGCTTGTCGTTCGGACGATCAAGCGAAGCGTAGACGATGGCGACGGCCGGGGCCCTCTTCACGGTCACGCGGATCTCTCCGTCGGGAAACGTGTGAACGGCGATTTCGTCTGCCGTCACACCCAATCGTACGGCGAGGAGCGCTGCTTCGACCAAGCTCGTTGGCAGGGACTGAATAACGATCGGATTCATCGCGGAGCCGCGACTAGGGGTGCCTGACCATCTATTCCGTAGCCCGACTGGGCGTTGGCGGCGGCGGCGACTAACTCAAATTCGGGATGTTCGCAGGCATAGATGCGATAGAGCGGCTCGCCTTGTTCGACACTGTCGCCGATCTTCTTCAGCACCATGATACCCGCTCCCTTCTCGATCGGCGCGCCCGCCATGCGGGCAAGCCGGTTGAGCCGCAGGCAATCGATGCTCTCGACAACGCCATCGCGGACAGCACAAATATCGACCGTCAATGTGCCAAGATTGTTATGGCAGCTGGACGGGCCCTGCGCCTCTATAATCCGCTGCATCTGCTTAAGGGCCGCTCCGCTATCCAGGAGTTCCTGCGCCCGCGCGTAACCCGTACCACCGCGAATCTCAGGATCGTATTCCAGCAGGTGGGCAGCCAGGCGCAGCGATTTTTCGCGCAAGTCGCGCGGTGCATGGGCTTCGTTGGAAAGCACGGCCACCACGTCCTGCGCCTCCAGAACCGGTCCGATTCCGCGGCCGATCGGCTCTCGCCCGTCGGTGGCAACCACCTCGACCGCGATGCCGAAATGGTCTCCCACAAACTCAAAAAGCTTGCGCAGGCGCATCGCTTCGATGGCTGTCGTGACCTTGGCGGCCGGGCCGAAGGGGATATCGATCAGCAGGTGGGTCGAGCCCGCAGCCAACTTCTTCGACATAATCGAAGCCACCATTTGCTCGCGGGTATCGATGCCAAGCGGACGCTCTACCGAAATCAGGATGTCGTCGGCCGGGGAAAGGTTCACGCGGCCACCCCAGACCAGGCAGCCGTGGCAGGCGTGCACGATCTCCCTCATTTCCTCGATGCCGATGTCGACACGCGCCAACACCTCCATCGTGTCGGCGGTACCGGCCGGTGAGGTAATCGCGCGCGACGAGGTCTTGGGGATAGTGAGGCCGTGGGCCGCAACGATCGGCACGACCACCATGGATGTCCGATTACCCGGTATGCCGCCGATACAATGCTTGTCCACCACCATCGGCCGCTCCCAGCGCAGCTTCGTTCCGGCATCTGCCATAGCCCGAGTCAGAGCGAGGAGCTCGTTCGAGGTCATGAAACTGGCCGAACCAACGAGAAAAGCGGCAATCTCCATGTCCGAATAGCGGAAATGCGCAATGTCGTTGATGATGGCAGTCATGTCTTCAGCACCCAGCGAATGCCCGCGAATTTTCGACCGCACCGCTTCGAGACTTTCGGGGGGCCTGGCCGGCGTCACACTAACAAGACTGCCGGTCGGGCACGCAAACCGGCGGAATGCCGGTTCGGCCAGCCCAAGCTCTTCATTGCCGACGAGGGAACTGTCGTCGGTGATGAGCAGGGTCGCCAACATCGATTTCGTTCCGTTTCCAAGTTCGACGCGGCTGAAACCGCGAAACACCTCTGGTCGGAGAGCGCGTGAATGCCGCGAGATCACGGCGACGTTCTCGCGGCCGGTATCCAGGTTGATGCGCCGGACTTTCAATTTGGGGCGAGGCTTTTGTGCTGTCTTCATGCCGATGCTCCGCAGGAACGCTCTCTCCGGCAGTCTTGCCGACATCGCTGCTGATCCGCCAGTCCCGCGGCGAAAAGCAGCGCAATTCGCGAACGTCCGCAAGTTATTGGTGAGGTCGGGACCGTATCGGCCCGAATCGATCGCACAACCCCGAAGCGATGCATAGGATTGAACGAGTCCGGTCGCGCGGCGAGAATCCTGCAAGCAGCACGAGCCATGAATGCCAGAAAATGAGCTCAAAGGTCGCGACCGGACCTACGGCGCGATCATCGGGATCGCCGCGCTGGCGGCAGTCCTCATTATTCCTCCCCCATCGGACGTGCCGGTGGCGGCTTGGCGCGTGGCCGGCGTCGCTGTGCTAATGGCGACGTGGTGGATCACGGAGGCGCTGCCGATTCCGGCAACGGCCTTGATCCCGCTGGTCCTTTTTCCTCAGCTCGGCGTCTCTTCGATGCGGGGAACGGCGACGCCTTACGCCGACCCCATCATTTTCCTGTTCCTGGGGGGCTTTATCATCGGGACGGGCATGCAGCGTTGGGCGCTGCATAAGCGCATCGGGTTGCGCGCCATCAAGCTGACGGGAACGTCGCCCCGCCGCTTGATCGGGGGCTTCATGCTGGCCACGGCACTGCTCAGCATGTGGATCAGTAACTCGGCGACCGCCATCATGATGCTAGTTGATCTCCGTTGGAAAATATCGACTTTGAGCAGCGCGTTGCGCACCTGCCGCTGACGAAGAGCGGCGAGACCCGCGACGTCCCGCTGTCGCACCGCGCAACTGACCTGGTGGCGCTCAGATGACATCAACAAGTCCCTGATCGAGTATTCCTTAGGAGCGGGAATACCATGCGCCTCGCGTTTGAGCGTCTTCGTAAACGCGCGGGGATCTGCACTTCCAAGATCTTCGACACGGGGCAATCAGCCGTCTATTTGAGAAGGGACTCAGCATGATCGAGGTGAGCGCGATCAGCGGACACAAGGAGCTTCAGATGCTCGCCCGCTACACGCATTTGCGGGCCGTGGACCTTGTGCAAAACTCTGGACCAAAATCGAGCTACGTGCTGGAACCGGTGAAGGGAATCGAACCCTCGTCATCAGCTTGGAAGGCTGATCTTTTTCTAAGTGAATCACAAGTTAGTTACAAAGCAGCCCGCAAGGCGGCCAAAACCGATCAATCGTTTACAGACATAACGCAAAACTTGAAGCCGTCGCTTGCACCGCCAGTTAGGCGATCTATGGATATGGACTGTCCCCAGTATCGTTGACACGCGCCTTAGCAAATCCATCCTACTGCTCGAATTTCATCGACGCCCCGTTGCAGCGCCCTGTTCCCTTGTTTCTATCGCATTGAGTGGGACCCTATTCATCGTCGAGTGCACGTCGCAACCTACGAATGATGACGCCCCGTGAGCGGTCATCAGCAGCAGCGTCGATGCGGGCCTTGATGTCGAGAAAGAGCACCGACATCTCATTGTGCCAATCGAGCGAAACGACCGCCTCGGGCGCGAGACGGCACCGGCGGTCAGCGTCCAGCTTGTCCGAACTTCCTCCCCGCTTTCACGGGGCGTTGGCGTCAATCATTCCCCCGAACGAACCGCTGCTGCTTTTCGATTTCCGCGATATTGGCCGGCCGCTCGAATACCGGGGCCGCGCCGTCGGCGGGCTGCTTGAGCCGGCCCAGCGCGCGGAACCAGTCCTCCAGGCCCGGCGGACTGATTATCCAGAGGAGCCGCATCTGACCTGTGCCGGTGTTGACTACCTTGTGCTGCACGCCGCGCCCGATCAGCATCATGCTTTCTTCGGCCATATCGTGCCGGTTCTCTCCGATCTCAGCATAGCCCTCGCCGCGATAGCAGAACAGGATTTCGTGCTGGCGCTCATGCGCGTGGCGGCGGATATGCGCGCCGGGCTCAAGGATCTGCAGGCCGGTGGAGAAATTGTCGAACGGCGAGTTGTAAGGATTGATTTTGTTGACGATGAAGCCGGTTGACGGCTTAGGCTGCCAGATGGCTTCTCCGTCCTGCGGCCGCAACACGATCGTGATGCCTTGCTCAAAATCGCTCATCGGTCGGTCTCCGCCCAGAAATCAGAAAGCGCCTTGTTGTAGTCGGTCGCACGTGTCTTCGGAAAGAAATGCCCGCCGCCATGGCATCGCTTGAGCTTAGCGCCGGGGATAGCTGCAGCGACGGCTTGCGAATGATAGACTGGCACGATGTAATCGTCGTCCGCCGCAAGGACAAGCGTGCGCGCGGCAATCTGCGGCGCAGTCGCGGTCCCGTCATACGCCAGCAAGGCGTCGATGCGCGCTGCAATCACTTCGCGCTCCTCGGCGATCATTTCCGGCACCGCGTGATTCGTCGCCTGAGACGAAGGACAGGCCAACAGATCGCTTAGCGTTCGGTAGGCATCGCCTCCGATCTTTGAGAGGACTTGCTTGCGGAATGCGAACTGATCGCGAAAGCGGCGATCCGGCGCGAGCCAGGTGCCTCCGAGCGCGAGCGTACGGACGCGCTTCGGATGAGTCACTGCAAATACCTGTGCAATGATGCCGCCGGTCGAATGACCTACAAGATGCGCGCGCTCCGTTTTGACATGGTCGAGAAGCGCTAGAACGTCGTCCGACCATTGCGCAACCGAATAGGGCTGCGCACCTTCGCTCCGTCCGACCCCGCGATGATCGAAAGTCAACACCCGAAACGAAGGGCTGAAGGCCGCAACTTGCGCAGCCCAGAACGCCGCCATCCCGCCAAGCCCGGATATGAAGAGGACCGGATCACCCTCCCCTGCCACGTCATAGGCGATGCGGCCTCCTGACACTTCGGCGATCGGCATGTTATCCTGCGAGATCGAACCGCGGCGTCTCCGCCGCCTGAGCCGTTGTCTGGCAGTTCGCCTCCTGCGTGCCGTAGGTCGCCATGAAATCCTCGGCAATGGAATGGAACTCATCCCACGGCGTGTTGAGGAAATTGTAGTTGCGAACAGCGAAGGCTGGGCCGACGAACAGCTTCTCGTAGGACATCGCGCGGCTTGCATGGTCCGAACCGATCAGGTCCCAGGCAAGTTTGAACAGCTTCATTCGGTCGGCGGCCTCGAAGGCGCCCGCGGTCCACAAGGTCTCGAATGTATCCTTCAGTTCGGGATCGTCGATCACATCGATCGAAGCCGGGAACTGGAACTGCCCGCCGCCCATCAACTCGCGCACGATATCCATGATCGGCGAATGATTCTCCATCGCCCAGTGAATCGCCGCATACATGTACCGACGATTATAGAGCGCATAGCCGTGATCGACGTCGATAAAGGACTCGATCTGCCCATCGATCATGGCATTGAAGCCCGCTTCCATCGCCGAGAGCCGCGCCAATGTCTCGCGCACCGCCGGGATGTCCCGCGCGCCGGTCGCCCTCGTGACGAGGCTCGCCACACCGAGGACGAACCGCAGCTTCGATCCGAAGCGCACATTGCATTGATGGTTCGCCATCACATGCGATGGCGTCTGGACATAGATGTTGCGCGAGAGCGCGGCATTGTCGTGAACGATTACCTTTTCCCAGGGAACCTTCACATCCTTGAACACCAGCATACAGTCGGATTCATCGAAATGCGCCGTCAACGGCGCGTCGAACACCCGGTCACCCTCATAGTTGAAGGGCTTACGCGACCACAACGACAGGCCCGGGAGATTGAGCGGGATCACGCACGTGATCGCTTCCTTTTTCTGATCGGGCGCAAGCGGCATCACATTGCCGATCAGCACCTCATGCGCATAGGCGGAGCCGCTCGCCAGCATCTTCATGCCGTTCAGCGTGACGCCCTTGTCGTCCTCGTCGGTGACTCGAAGCGCAGGTTGCGCCAGACCTTGCGAGGCGTAATATTCCTTGTTTCGGGCCGACTGCGGCGGCACGATTGCATAGGTCGCGAAAATGTCGTCGCGCCGCATATGCTCGTAGATTCCGAGCAGATTTGTCTTGTTGCCGCCAGGTTCGCTGTCGAACACTTCCGGCTTCATGGTGAGCCCGGTGATGTTACCGCCGATCGCATCCGGCGTTCGCCCGAGCAGGCCAAAACAGAAATTGGCGATCTTGCGATGTGCGCGGTTCCGCCTGCGCAGGTCCTCCTGGCTGCGAGGCTGCAGATAATAGATCGGGTAGCGCTCCCCGTTTTCCTCATACGACATGAGGTCCCGGTTGGCGCATTTCATGTCGTAGAGCGCGGCATAGGTGCGCGCGCCGCTGCGGAACGCAGGATGAGCGACCTGATTCTCGACCCGCTCGCTGCCGATATAGATAACGCGCCCGTCCTGGATGCTTTCGAGATATTCCTTTCCGGTCATCAACATGTGCGGACTTCACTCCTTTTGCATGGATTCGATCCTAGCGAAACCCCGGCCGCGCTCCAGCGAAAAAGCGGCATGGCACCAGGGCGCTTAGGTATGGACTGAAATTTCACCGCGAGCGGAACACTGCGCGTATAACCCGCGCATGACCGCACATGCACAACTCTGGTCGCTCGCTGACAGCCTTATCGCCGGACGCAAAACCGCGCAGGCGCTGGTTGAAGAATGTCTCGGAAAGATAGCGGATCCGGCAGGCGAAGGCGGACGGATTTTTTTGAAAACACATGCCGAAGAAGCGCGCGCAGCCGCCGCCGCGATCGACCGGCAACGCAAGGCCGGTGCCACGCTGCCGCACTTCGCGGGTATCCCGGTTTCGGTGAAAGACCTGTTCGATATCGCCGGCGACGTGACCCGCGGCGGTTCCACCTTGCTCGGCGACGCGACGCCCGCTGCCGCAGATTGCCCGACCGTTGCGCGGCTGCGTGCGGCAGGCTTTGTGATCGTCGGGCGTACCAACATGACCGAATTTGCCTATTCCGGCCTGGGTCTCAATCCGCATTACGGCACGCCGCGAAATCGCTACGACCGCGCAACGGGCCGCATTCCGGGTGGCTCTTCATCCGGCGCCGCGGTTTCCGTAACCGACGGCATGGCCTATGCAGCGCTCGGCACAGATACCGGCGGATCCTGCCGTATCCCGGCGGCCTATTGCGGTATCACCGGCTGGAAACCGACGGCATCGCGCGTGCCGCTGGAGGGCGTTCTGCCCCTCTCCTTCTCGCTCGACTCGGTAGGATGTATCGCGGCCTCGGTCGACGATTGTGCGGTGATCGATGCGGTGCTGGCGGGCGACGAAGCTCGCGAGCCGACCATTCCTGCGAGCCTGCGGAGCCTTCGCCTCGCTGCGCCCCAGACCCTGGTGCTCGACGACACCGACGAGATCGTCGGTGGAACCTATGATCGTGCGTTGAGTAGGCTCATGCACGTGGGCGTGACGATCGACGCCATTCCGCTCGCAGAATTGAAGGAAATCGGCGCGCTGAGCGCCAAGGGCGGCTTTCCGGCAGCCGAGGCCTATGCCTGGCATCGCAAATATCTCGAATCGAAACGCGACAAATACGATCCGCGCGTCAGTGTGCGAATCCTGCGCGGCACCGAGCAGTGCGCCGCCGATTATATCGATCTCATGAAGGGCCGCGCCGATCTGATCGCGCGCGTCACCGCGATCCTACGCGACTATGATGCGATGGTGATGCCAACGGTGCCAATAGTCGCGCCAAAGATCACAGAACTCGAAAGCGACGAAGCATACGCGAAGCTCAATATCCTGTCGCTGCGCAATCCCACGGTAGCGAATTTTCTCGATCTGTGCGCTATCTCGTTGCCTGTGCACCGCTCCGGGGACGCGCCCGTCGGATTAATGCTGATCGGCAAACGCGGCGGGGATGCGCGGCTGTTCCAGATTGCGAAGGCAGTGGAACAGCTGTTCTGATCACGCCGCCAGCGGCTCGATCCTGCGTTCGGTTTCGCCGGGCTCCGGGCGAAAGCCCGATGCCTCCCAGCTCGGGCGCGCTTTCATCCGCTCCATGAACTTCCCAATATGCGGGAAGCGCTGGTAGATGTCCGCGATGCCGATAATCGGGAACATGTCGACACGCGGTCCGAGCGCGATGTCGGCGAGTGTAAATTGCTCCCCGCACAACCAAGGGCGGCCGTCTGCAAGCTGCTGCTCCATAGAGTCCATCTTCTCCAGCAACAACAGATGGCGCTCGCTAAGCAATTCGTTGTCACGCGGCGTGAGCAACACTCTGGTGGCGAAGCGAACATAGGCCTCATTCTTGGTTCGCTTGCTGATCTCCTCGCGCAGTTTTTCGGGCGTGATGCCGGTGCTCTGCAGCCGCTCCTTACCAAGCGTCTCATAGGCACAGTCGCGAAACGGCTTTGCGAAATCGTTTTCGAACGCGAACCACATGCGCATGCGCGCCTGCCCGTAAGGGTCCTTCGGGATCAGCGGCGGGTTCGGAAACACTGCATCGACATATTCGTTGATGACGTTCGACTCGTAGAGCGTCTTGCCGTCATGCACCATGGCCGGCACCAAGCCGGTCGGGTTGATCTTCAGAAAGTCAGGCGTCTTCTGGTCCATCAATCCGAGGTTGAGCCACTTCACTGTGAAAGGCAGCCGCTTCTCGAGAAGGCATATGCGCACCCGGCGCGGCGATGGTACGCCGGCGGCGTCATACAAGACGATCTCACTCATATTCTTTCTCCGACTCAATCTGTTACTCTGCCGCGATCCGCGTGACATCGTCGTAATCGTAACCCGCCATCAGATTTTCCACGATCTTGTTAAATCCTGCCCAATCGGTTTCCCGGAAGGAATGATTGCGTACGATGAACGACGCACCCGCATAAAACTTCTCGTATTGCTGATGTCGGCCAGCAAATTCCGAACCCACCATGTCCCACGCGAGTTTGAACAGCTTCATGCGGGTGATAGCGTCCGTCTGCGGCGTCTGCCAGTAGGTTTGGAACTGTTGGGCGAGACCTGCATCCTTCATCACCGAAATATTTGCCGGCATCTGAAATACGCCGCCGCCACAGAGCGTCCGCAACTCATCGATGAAGCGCGAATAATTCTGCGTGCACCATTCGAGCGCGGCATACATCATGCGCCGGTTGAAGCAAACATGGCCGTTGCCCGGCCAATCCTCGAAGGCATTGATCTGGCCATTCACCATGCCCGCGATCATCGCCTCGCTCGCGGACAGCATGCCGAGCGTCTCGCGCACCGCCGGCACCTGATCTGCGCCGGTCGCGCCGGCAATCTTGTTGCACAACCCGACCAGCAACTGCATCTTCGACCAATAGCGCACATTCGACTGATGATTTCCGAACGCGTGGCTCGGCGTCTTGAAATAAATGTTGCGCGACAGCAACGCGTCGTCGTGGATGAACACGCGCTCCCACGGCACCTTTACCTCGTCGCAAAGCAGCATCGAATCGGATTCGTCGTACTTGTATGAGAGCGGCGAATCGAATTGCGATGTGCAATTCATTTCCATCGGCTGGCGCGACCAGAGTTGCAGGCCCGGCGCATTGCACGGGATAGAGCAAGTGATGGCCTGCTTCTTCTGGTCCGGCGCCAGCGGCAGCACGTTGCCGATCCAGATATCGTTGGCGAACACTGCACCCGTAGCGAGCATCTTCATCCCGGATATCACGACGCCGTCATCTTCCTCGCGCACCACCTGCAATGTGGGAATCGGGAGATTTTGCTTCTCGTAGAATTCCGGGTTGCGCGCGGCCTGAGGCGGCAACACCGCGTAGACGGTGTAGACATCATTGTCACGGGCATATCTATAATAGTTCAGGAGATTGTTGGCATTCGCAAAGGGCTCGATCAGTTCGTCCGGCTTCATTGCCATACCGGTAACGAAAGACGCTACGTGATCGGGCGAGCGACCAAACATACCGTAGGTGAAATCTGCGATGCGCTTGTGCGCGATCATGCGGCGCTGCAAATCCTCGCGCGACTTTGCGCGCAAGTAGTAGATCGAATGCCGCCCTCCATCCTCCTCGTAGGTCATCTCGGCGTGGTTCGCCGGGTCCGCCTTCATGTCGTAAAGCGCTGCGACCGTCTGCGCAGCATTACGGAAGGCAGGATGACGCGTTACGTCATCCACTTTTTCCGACCCTATATAGATGACGCGGCCATCGCGCAGCGATTCAAGATGTTCTTTTCCGGTCCTCAGCATGTTCGCCTCCGGTTAACGCGCGGCCCTGCGACCGGCGGGCCGCCCCTCGCGCTCGATCCCGTCGAGAGCAAGAGCGGTGTTCTTCATGAATTTCTGATTGAACCGCACGATTGTGCGAAACTCATCGACGGTGACCCCATCGAACAGGATGTCATTGACGCTGCGGATGAAAGCAAAGGCCGAGAGCAGCCGGCTCTTGCCCTGTCGCGTCAGCGAGATCAGCACCCCTCGCCGGTCTTTCGGATTTGCGCTCTTTCGCACATACCCCCTGGCCGCGAGCTTTCGCACCTCGCCGGTGACGTGCGGGCCTGTAACCTCGAGAAAATCTGCCAACGCACCGATCGCGATGCCGCTATCGCCCTGCAGGCGCAGCAGAGCCATCATCATGGTGTATTGCGCGCCGGTGACACCGACCTTTTTTGCAAACGACTTCCGGATCTCGACCAGCCGGCCTTCGTTCAGGATCATGCGATGGATCAGACGACGGAATTCCCGGTCGCTGCCCTCGATCAGCACCGCCGGGCGCGACACGCTGAGCGGCAGCGGCTCAGCAGATTTGTCCCGCGCGACGCGAAAAATCGGTGCTGCGACATTGATGTTCATCATGACACTAAGTATCATACCTAAGTTGCTTAGGTGTCAATGAGCGCAATACGGGGATTTCTGAATGGTCGCCGAGACCGGTGAAATTTCACGGGGCGCCTCCGAGGAGGCGATTGCAGTCTACAGGCGGCAGAATATCGGAAATCCTTCCGGCTTCGGCAGCGCCCCCGCTTTGCTGGTCGTCGATTTCGTGAACGGCTTCAACGATCCCGCCATGTTCGGAGGCGGCAATATCGCGCAGGCGATCGAAAACACCTGGCCCCTGCTCGCCGCGGCGCGACACGCAAACATCCCGGTGGCCTTCACCCGCATCGTCTATGCCGATGACGGCAGCGATGCTTCGGTATTCACGCTCAAACTGCCGGGTCTGCTGGCACTGACCGAAACCGCCCCGGCCGCGCAGATTGTGGACGCGCTGGCGCCTTCAGCGGGCGAGTATATTGTCCGCAAGACGCAGCCTTCCGCCTTTTTCGGTACCGGATTGATCGGTTGGCTGGCCCAGAGGCGCATTGATACCATCGTGGTCACCGGCTGCACAACAAGCGGCTGCGTGCGCGCGAGCGTGATTGATGCCATGAGTTATAATTTCAGGACCGTCGTCGTCTCCGACTGCGTGGGAGATCGCGCCATCGCACCTCACGACGCCAATCTGTTCGACATGGAACAGAAATATGCGGACCTGATGACCGGCAACGAAGTCGCCGCAAGACTTCAGTCCATGTCGCACGCGACGGTGAGGTGAGATGGTCGATTCTTTGGGCTTCCGAAGGAAATTCGCAGTCGTGGCACCCTCCACCAATACGAGCGTCCAGCCGGAATTCGATGCGATGGCGCCGCGCGGGGTCACCAATCATTTCGGGCGAGTCCACATCCCAAACGACCCGATCCGAAATGACGATGATTTCAACCAGTTGATCAAGAATATCCGCAGCGAACTCCTGCGCGCGATCGACCGCTGCATGACCTGCGAGCCGGATTATCTGGTGATGGGCATGTCATCGGAGACTTTCTGGGACGGCCTGGACGGTGCGATGAAGCTAAAGGAGCGGATCGAAAAGCATGCTGGCGTCAAATGCGCCATGGGTTCGGACGCCTCCCAGGCAGCGCTCAGAAAATATCCCGGCGTGAGGCGGCTCGGCGTGATTACACCTTATATGCCGGTCGGCGATGGTCAGGTGCGGCGCTTCCTGACCGATTGCGGCTTCGAGGTGGTACGCTTGAAGGGACTGAAATGCGCGAGCCCTGTCGCCATCGCGCATGTAACGGCACGAGAGCTTCGCGACGCCATCAACGAGGTCAACGGGCCCGATGTCGATGCGGTGCTGCAGGTCGGCACCAATCTCGCTATGGCCAGACTCGCCGGTATCGCCGAATTCTGGCTCGACAAGCCGATAATCGCCATCAATACCGCGACCTATTGGTGGGCCTTGCGAGAGAACGGCATCGACGACAGGAAAGAAGGCTTCGGGTCGCTGCTATTGCAGCATTGATCAGAAAATGCGTCAGATCGGCCTCGGATTGCTATTCAGCCAGAGACTTCCGTTCGGGAGCCACGTTCCGAGCACTCGGCACTAGCAGTTCGCGTGCGTGGCAATTGGCTCAATTATAACACGGCGCGCCACAGGGTGAGATTATGAGCGGCACGAAGCGGTTGATCGTCGGCGTCAGCGGAGCATCTGGAGCGATCTACGGCATTCGCCTGCTTGAACTTCTGAAAGGTGCCGGCATTGAGACACATCTCATCGTCTCGCGGGTCGCGCGGATGACCATCGCCTACGAGACCGACAAGTCGGTCGCCGATCTGGAGGCTCTCGCCACCGTCACCTATCCGGAGCAGGACCTGAGCGCTGCCTGTTCGAGCGGATCGTTCAGAAGCCTGGGCATGATCGTCGCCCCATGCTCGATCAAGACAATGGGAGAGATCGCGAGCGGCACAACCAGCAATCTCGTGTCTCGAGCCGCGGATGTGTGCCTCAAGGAACGGCGCCGCCTGGTGCTGATGTTACGCGAGACCCCGCTGCATCTCGGCCACATCCGGAGCATGGCCGCTGTGACCGAAGCGGGCGCGATCGTGTACCCGCCGGTGCCTGCCTTTTACGCGCGCCCGCAATCGATTGAGGACATGGTCGATCACACGCTCGGACGCGTGCTTGACCTTTTCGATATCGACCTTGGCACGGTCCGGCGCTGGAGCGGCAAGCCGCTCGAGCTAGGACAAGGCCAGGGGTAATGCCGCTCGATATCGACAATCCGTTCTGGCATTTTTCGCTGCGCGTCTACGGCGCTCCGGGCGTTTCCGAGGAATGCCTCGAGCTGCAGGACAAGCTCGGTATCGACGTCAATGTGATGTTATACGCGGTCTGGCTTGGCGCGGTCCGCGGCATCACTCTGAGGGAAGGTGATCTCGCGCGAATCGTGGAAGTGGTTGCAATCTGGTCCGCCAATGTCGTGCACCCCTTGCGCAATGTCAGGCGCGCAATGAAGACGATTCCGGAAATCGTCGATCCGCAGCTTCAGACACTGCGCAAGCAAGTTGCCGATACAGAATTGTTCTCTGAGCAGATTGAGCAGGCGCTACTTTTTCAGTTGACTGAAAGCTTCCGCCATCCGGAGGGCGCAGCGAACGCGGCCGCGCAGATGAATATTTCGACTGTTCTTGCCTGGTACGATGCTGACAATACTGCCTTTCCCTTGCGCAACCTGATCGCCGCATCCAATGCTGTGCGGGCATGATTGCGGGGCGCGTTCAGGAGAAAGACGACAAGCCACGGGCGGGCGGCGGGCCATTGTGCCTCTCGCACATCTTCGTCAGACTCTAACCTGCGGGATTTGTCGCATTCGTGCCCTCAGATGGTTCGCATGACGTGCTGCCGGGACGAGTCGATATGTCCACGCATGGCCGCAACCGCGCCCCGGCTGTCCCGCCGCTCGATCGCATCCATGACGTCGCGATGTTCCTGATGGATGCGGCGTAGCTGAAGGTCGTCGTTCAGCGAAATGAACCAGAATCGCAGGGAGCGCTCATGCAACATCGTGATCAGATCGCTGAGCACCGGATTGCGTGCCGATAGTGAGATTTGGTGGTGAAAGGCACGGTCCAGATTCATCAGTTCCTCGCGATTGCGGGTCCTGATCGACTGTGCGGATGCGTTCAGGGTCGCGCGCATGCGCTCGATATCCTGCGGCGTTGCCCGCTCCGCGGCGAGACCGACGCAATAAGGCTCGTTGAGCAGGCGCATTTCCAGGATATGCAGCACCTGTTCAAGCGAGATCGGCTGCACCACGACACCCTTGCGGGGGATGACCTGTACGAGGCCTTCCAGCATCAGGCGGTCCAGTGCCTGATGAACGGGGGTGCGCCCGATGCGCAAAGTGCGGCTGATCTGCGCCTCGTTGAGATAGTCGCCCGGACGGAATTCCAGACAATTGATCCGCCGCTTGATCTCAAGATAAGCGCGGTCGCGCAGCGACAGGCCGTCCTGCCTGTCGCCTGCCGTCGGTAGAACCGCGCGCCCCGCCATGTCGGTTATGCGTCGTCGTTGTAGAAATGGGTTTCCAGCAGAATGCAGCCGGTGTCAGATTTGAACGGCCCGTGATGAACTCCGGGAGGCCGCACCGCATATGTATAGCCCTCGAACTTCTCGCCGCCCTGCCCATTCGCGTCATTCCCGACGATCAGATCGCCCGACAGCAGGAAGACCTCTTCCCAATATTCGTGGACGAACGGCGCCGTCGTATACGTGCCGGGCTGGAAACGCAGCAGACGGGTGCGGTTGCCCCGCTGGCGCACCTCATCGAGCTCGCCTGCGATGATCTTCTGCTGGATCCCGGCAGGGTATCCCGGCGGCGTGTGCCAACCCTCAGACAAATCGAGCTTGTGGAATTCCTGATGACCCTTGTCAAAGCCCATGGTGATCTCCTCAACCTTCATCTGGCAGCGACCGGATCGCATAGGCATGCGACAATTTCCGACCGAGAACGGGATCCTCAAGCTCCATCTCGAAGGTCCCGGCACTCGCAATATCGCCATGCACCGTGAGCGTCCCGCAGAACATTGCAGTTGCGTCCGGAAGGTGGCTCTCGCCGCACCACATTTGGCATAACTCCTGCGGCGGCCGCATGGCCGCTACGCTGCCCTCCTGATACAGTCGGCGTGCGCTCCCATCGCTGACATAGGAGCGCAACAGCAGCCGGTCCCAATGTGGCGCGACGTCGCTGAAGCGCCAGACTTCCGCGCTGACCGGTTTGGCGCACATCTGCTTGGACAACGAAACGCCGATTGCCTCGGCTTTGCGGTCGGTGTGGTCGGAGCCGAGACCGACAAGTATGTCGCCGTCCATATTGTAGAGTACGCATTCAACCTCACCGCTCGAATGCGAGCCGAGCACCTCGATCTCGTCCGACGTGGTCAGCAGCGCGGCCGCCGCGCGATAAAAGATTGGTGTTGACTTCGGCCGCTTGACCCCGATCGCTTCCAGCTCACGGATATGCTGTTCCACTGCCTCGGCGTTTCGTCCCGTCCACCCGGCGATTACCAGCTGCCGAATGCGCCCGAGATTCAGTCTTTCTACGTCCGGCACACATTTTCTCCCGTCGGGGCAGAGCCGCCGTCACTCGGACGGCGGCCTGCACTTTCCTTATGACTGCTCGGACTTGAAGGTCGCCAGCAGATTCCATTTTCCGTCCTGCATCTCGATGATGTAGACGTCCTTGATCGCGTCCCCGTTCTTTCCGAACGAGATCGGTCCTTCCAAAGCGGGGAAGTTCTTCATTTTCGTAAGTTCGTCGCGGATCGCAGTGCGTTCGGCAGCGAGCTTGGCAGCTTCGCCCGTTACAGCGGCCCTCTTCATCGCTTCGGCATACATCAGTACGATATCGTAAGTTGCCGCATCGAACTGCGAGGCAGCGGAACGATCGATTCCAGCAGCTTTCGCCCGGCGCAGGAATTCGGCCTCAAACTTCTTGGTACGATCATTCAGTGCGGCATAATAAGCGGTTGGAATAACCGTCCCATTACCGGCCTCACCCATCAGCTTCGGCAGCTCGGGATCCGCGATTGTCGAACCAGCAACCAGGCGCCCCTTGTGACCCTGTCGGCGCAATTCCTTGGCCAGACGTGCAGCCGTTTCCGGTCCTGCGCCGATCCCAATCAAATCACTTTTTTGCGCGGCAAGTTGCGAGGCCTGCGGCGCCATGTCGAAGGCTTGGGTTTGAAACGTGACACTTCCTTTAACGTCGACCCCCGCATTCTTCATCAACGCCGGTATTACCTTTTCGCCCATTGTCTTTGAGATGACGTCGTCGGTTGCATAAGCGATAGCACCAGTCGCCATCGGGTAGTTCTTGTCCTTCAGCGCCCGCAAGACGCGCGCGAACAGATAGCCTTCGTCGGTCGTATTGCGGAACCCATATGAATATGGCTCTGCGAGGTTCGGTGCTGACGAAGCCATCGACATCGACACGGTGCCAGCCCGCTCGCCGGCGGGGAACACGACCCGTGCCTCGCTGGAACTGAACGGCCCGATGATCGCCATCACCTTGTCGTCATCGGCGAGCTTGCGGAGGCCCACGACGGCCTGATCCGGCTTGCCAGCCGTATCGAAGGAGATAATGCGGAGCTTCTTGCCGTTGACACCGCCGGCCGCATTGATTTCATCGACGGCCATTTCGGCAGCAACGAAGTTCGTGCGTGAGATGGTCGCGAAGGTACCGCCTGACGCGGTGAGGTAGCCAAGGAGGATCTCTTGTGATGCTGCTCCGAATGTCGTCGCGGATAGCCAAGCGGCGGCGACGGTCGCCATCATCATTTTTCTGGTCATGATGCACTCTTCCTTTGCTGGTTCACTTCAGGCACTTCGGTCGCGGTGTCCAGACAGGACACCGCCTGGTCGCCCTTGTTCGAGCCACTCGGTGTCACGCTTGGTCCGAGATAAGCATCAATAAGGGTATGGTCAGACAACAGTTCGTCGGGCGCGCCTTCCATGACGACGCGTCCAAGCTCCATGACATAGGCATGGTCCGCGAGTTCAAGCGCGCGCTGCGTATTCTGCTCGATGAGCAGGATGGCAATCTCACGGTCGTAGCTCAGGGATGCGATATGTTCGAAAACTTCGCCGGACAGAAGCGGGCTCAATCCCAGCGAGGGTTCGTCCAGCATCATGAGTTTCGGACCCGCGAGCAGCGCACGGCCGATTGCGAGCATTTGTTGCTCCCCACCGGACAGCACCGAAGCCGGATGGTCCCTTCGCGCCTTCAGGTTGGGAAAGCGGTCGAAGACATCATCGATCTCGCGATGCACGTCCGCTGTGAGACGGCGATTGAACGCGCCCATCAGCAGGTTCTCGTGCACGGTCAGGGTCATGATGATACGGCGCCCCTCCGGCACAAGCACGAGGCCATTCTTGACCCTTTCGCTGGTCGGCCATGCCGTGATATCGGCGCCGTCGAACCGCACCTGCCCGGCGCCGACCCGCTCCACGCCCAGAATCGCACGCAGCAACGAGGATTTCCCGGCGCCGTTAGCGCCGACCACGGCGACGATCATGCCCGGTTCCAGCGCCAGACTGACGCCGCGTACGGCATGGACCCGGCCGTAGCGAACGTGCAGGTCCTTGACTTCAAGAAGCATGCCGGCGCCTCCTCTTCGCGGCCGACGCTGTGGTGCTAACAGGCTCGCCCAGATAAACGCGCTGAACCTCGCGGTTGTGCCGAATGGATTCAGGCGTGCCTTCGGCAATCTTCTCGCCGAAACTGATCACGACAACCTCCTCGCACAGCGCGCCGATAAATTGCATATCGTGCTCAACCACGAGCAGCGTGATCTGCGTATCCCTGCAAATATCGTCGAGGTGCGTCTTCAGCGCGGCGGTTTCCGCTTCGTTCAGCCCCGCAGCTGGCTCATCGAGCAACAAAAGGCGCGGACCGGCCATCAGCGCACGCACGAGTTCAATCCTCTTCTGCACGCCATAGGGCAGGCTTCCGACCGAGTCGCGCTCATAGGCTTCGAGCCCGGCATGGGCAAGCGCGTCGCGCGCCTCTCTGCGCCAGCGATTTCCCGGCCACAGACTGACCGGCTGCAGCGAACCGCGCCATCCGCCGTATCGGGAATGCTGGCCCACCATGACATTCTCAAGTGTCGTCAGATGCGGCATCAGCCGCACATTCTGAAAATTTCGCGCCAAGCCGTAATGCACGCGGCGACGCGACAAGACATGCGTGATGTCGCGCCCCTCCATCACGATGCGACCGCTATCGACCGGATAAGCTCCGGTTATCAGATTGAACACCGTGGTCTTCCCCGCACCGTTCGGGCCGATGAGCGCTGTCTTGGAACCGCGGCGCACATCAAAGGACAGGTTGTGTATGACGGCAAGTCCGCCGAAATTCTTGCTGATGTTGTCGACCGTGAGGATGGTGTCGCTCATGCTCCACCTTCGCGGTTTTCAGCCAGTTTTCTTTGCGCTGGACTACGCCAGTCGAACAGCCGCCGGATTTGCGCGCCGGTGATCATTCCCTGTGGCCGCAATGCCATCAGAACGATGATGCCGGCGGCGAAGATGACGTAGCGCCAGTGTTGGCTGGCTCGTAGCACTTCCGGCAATAAGGTGAAGACGGCCGCGCCCACGAGTGGGCCAAGAACAGTCTGAGTGCCGCCGAGAAGCACATAAAGCACGATCGTGATGCTCAGCGCGATATTGAAATATTGCGCTTCGATAAAGCTGAAATGGTGGGCGTAAAGCCCGCCGCCAATGCCTGCAATGGATGAACCGATGACAAAAGCAGCGATCTGGAACCCCCGCACCTCGATGCCCATGAGATCCGCCACCCGCTCGTCGTCGTGCACTGCCCGCACGGCGATGCCGAAGCGCGTTGCAAACAGCAGCCAGACAAAGGCCACAACCAGGAGCGAGAAGATAATCACCACCGGCAAGCGCACGAAGGCTGTGACCGGATAGCCTGCTGCACCACCAATGACCTCAAGATTGAGGATGGTGGCCTGCACCACTTGCCCGAGCGCGAAGGTGGCAAGCGCCAAGTAAATGCCTCGCGTCCGCAAAATCGGCACAGCTACGATAAGGGCCACCAGCCCGGCCAAGAGACCGCCGACCGGGATTGCAAGCAGCGGGTCGAACATGAGTACATTGCTCATGTAGGCCGATGAATAGGCCCCAAGTGCTGCGAAGCCGGCCATTCCAAGATTCAACTGCCCCGCCGACAGCGGCAGGTAGGCGCCATACGCATACACGACATTGACGGCGAGCAGGACCAGAATGCCTTCAAGATAGCCGCTCATATGCCGCTCCGTCCCACCGGTGCTGCACTGAACAGTCCTGTTGGCCGCACGAACAGGATAAGCAGGAGAAGTCCGTATACTGCGATGTCCACGAAGTCCGACCCCAAATAGCGGATCGCCATCACCTCTGCGATGCCGATGATCAAACCGCCGGCGATCGAACCCCAGATGTTCCCCATGCCGCCGACGATCATCGCCGAGATGCCCTTCAAGCCGACCGCTTCGCCCATGAACGGGTGCACCTGCCGATAATTGAGGGCGAAAATGATACCGGCCAACGCAGCAAACAGTCCGGCCACCACGAACACGATCGGCACGATGCGGTTGATATCGACACCGAGAATGACCGCCGTATCGGAGTCTTCAGCGATTGTGCGCAGGCCGCGGCCGATCTTGGTCTTTTTCAAAAGCAGCGACAGCGCCCAAATCAGCACGATCGAACAGATCAGCCCGATCAATTGCGGCACGCCGATCACAAGCCCGGCCACACGGATATCGGCCTGGGCAAAACCAACATTCACCACCCGCATGTCTGAGCCGTAATAGGCCACGGCCAGATGCTCGAACAACAGCAGAAATGCCATCGAACTGACCAGGGGGATGGAATGCTCTGCGCCACGCATCCATCGCCATGTAAAGCGCTCAACAACAAGCGACGCGGCAGCAACGATGACCAGACCGGCGCCGGCGGCCACCGGCCAGGGCAATCCGGCATTGGTGAGGGCCCAAACGGACATGCCCCCAATCATGAAAAGACCGGGAATACTGAAGTTCAGAAAATTCAGAACACCGATGCTCAGCGTCAGAGCTACCGCCACCATGGCGTAGATCGAGCCAAGCATGATGCCGTTTATTATTTGTTGTTCGAACAAGTCCGTCTCCGATGTCAGAAGATATTCGAGCGTTCGTATTGAACCGGCCAGGCCATGTTGCGGGCCTTCAGAGTATTGGCTGCATGCAGCGGCCAGTGCGGATTGAACAGGAGGGCACGGCCAAGGATCACAAGATCGGCGCGCTCGTTGGCGACGATCTCCTCCGCCATTTCCGGTGAGGAAATAAGGCCAACGGCGCCTGTCGCGATCCCCACGTCGCGCTTCACGCGCTCCGCAAGCGGTACTTGATAGCCCGGATGAATGGAGATGCTTTGCCGGCGGTCGTTGCCGCCGCTGGTGCAGTCGATCAGATCGACGTCGCCGCGCGCCTTCAGCATCCGGCACAACGCGAGACTTTCGTCCAGTCCCCAGCCATCGTCGACCCAGTCAGTCAGGGACACGCGCACGAACAGCGGCAGATCGTCCCGCCATTCGCGCCGGACCGCATCGAGGGTCTCCATCAGGAAGCGGACGCGGTTCTCGAGCGATCCGCCATAGCGGTCAGTCCGGTGATTGCTTGCCGGAGCAAAAAACTGGTGGAACAAATAGCCGTGCCCGGCATGTAGTTCGAGCACACGGAAGCCCGCCTCGCGGGCGCGGCGGGCGGAGGCAGCGAACATCTCTGTCACTGCTGAGATCATGTCACCCGACATGGCTTCAGGCACGGTGAAACCATCAGCATAAGGAATGGCTGAAGGTGCGATGGTCGGCCAGGCGCCCTGCTCTGCCGTCAGTTGCTGCGTTCCCTCCCACGGCCGCGACACCGACGCCTTGCGGCCGGCATGACCAATCTGAATTGCCGGCACGGCACCCTGCGACTGGATAAACGAGGCGATGCGAGCCAGCTCGTCGCGTTGCTCATCGCTCCAAAGGCCAAGGCAATGCTTGGTAATACGGCCGCGCGGCTCGACATGCGTGGCCTCGACGCAGACGATGCCTGCACCTCCAGCGGCGCGCGCTGCGAGATGCGCGAAGTGCCAATCGTTCGCGAGCCCGTCGCGTGCGGAATACTGGCACATCGGCGACAGCATGATGCGGTTGCGTGTGGTGACGCTGCGAAACGAATGCGGCCGGAACAGGTAGGGGTTAGAATCCCGCTGCAGCACCCGGCGGGCGTTCTCCATATTCATCAGAAGATCACCTGCCGGCGCATCGCTTCATGGGTCACCTCGCCATCAAAGCGAGGAAAGCGCGCGAAGTCCTCACGCGCCTCGCGTCGCGCTTCGGATCGCAAGGCCCGATTGAGGCTCGCGGCGTCAGCGAATATCATCTGCGCGAGCATGAACGACCCGCCCGGCTTGACCGGAAACGGATCGGCCGAGTCAATCGGTAGATGCAATGTCAGCGATGCGATTTCTGGAAAGCGACGCAGTATCTGCGCGTGATGCTGCGCATAATACGCGGCAAATTCAGCCGGATCAGACGCTTCTCCCCGATATCGGACGAAGTAGGATACCATCGGCAACATCCCAAAAGATGAACCAAGGGTGACTTACCTGTGATATTTCACAAGCTTTATTTTGTCGCATTGTCGAGTCTGCCAGAAGGCGCGCGCAATGCCCCCAGACAACACGCTTTCCAAGCCTCGCTGAGCGACCGCTTATTCCGCCGCCTCCTGGAAGGCGGCATCTGCCTTGAATTCATTCATCCTGACGCGCTGCATCGCCTTGCGCGACCCAGCAACAATGGCTGCAACCGCGGCAGACACGGCCTCGAACGAGGCCCGATCCAGTTCGCCGAAGAACGCATCGTTGATTGCGCAAATCTCCGCGGCATTGTCTTCCAGCGCTGCCATGCCGGCCCGCGTGACATTAAGGATCACGCCGCGCCCGTCTTCCGGGTTCGGACGCTTTTCGACAAGTCCGGCTTGCGCGAGCCGTCCTGTTTCGGTTGCGACGAAGGCGCTGGAAACATGCAGAAGCCGTGCAAGTGCCCCTACGCCGACGCCACCCTTTGCATGCTGCTGCGCAATGGACATCAGAAGGCTGTATTGCGGACCGGTCAGCATCATGCGGCGCGCAATGTGTTCGCGCACCGTGTCCATCCGGGATGCAATGGTGAGGAGATCGTAGACAAGTGCCCGGAAGCGCTTGTCGGAGCCCCTTTCCAGTAGTGCCGGCCGGGTTGCCGTGAGAAATGCACCGGCGCGGATGCTCGTTCGTCCGCGCGGTGCTGATGGCGCCTTCCGGCGCGGTCCGGCTTTGCCCCGGACCGACCGATCAGACATCGACATATCCCGTATCCTGAAGCAACTCGCTTTCGATAGGGATATGTAGACTGTCATGCACGGTGTTGTAGAACTTCCAGAACCCAACAACGCAAGCGAGTTCGATGATTTGCGGCGGCGTCAGATTTGCCTTCAGCCGCTGCAGCAATTCGTCCGGCACCGCGGTGGGATCGGCCGACGCGGTGCGCACATAGTCGATGCAAACGCGCTCGAACTCGTCCTTGGGCTCATAGGCCCCGGACAGCAGCGCCTGCAATTCCTCCTCGCTGACACCCCAGCCTTCGAAATCCGAATCGCGAGATTTCTTGAGCATGGAGCAGCTATGTGCCGTGCAATAGGCGCAACCATTGGTGGCGCAGGCAACGGCGGCGAGCTTACGCTTGAGAAATTGATCCAACGTCGAACTTGGATCACGCATCACCTTGCTGTTGAGCTGCCACAATGTCTCGGCAATTTCAGGCCGATAGGCATACAATTTGAGTGCATTCGGCAGAAACCCCATGCGCTTCTTGTAGGGTTCGATCACCGGCTGCAGATTGGACGCAAAATCCTCCTCCTTCACATACGGGATAAAGGGCTCGGCTTCCACCAGGACGCGCGGCTTTGGCGGCGTCAATTGTTCGTTCATCCCAACACACCTCCTTACAGGAAATCTTCCAACCGAACTTTGCCCCAGTTGACCGGCCAGGCGCGGTCGAAGTCATGGGGGTCGTGTCGCGCTTTACGCGTTGCGTCGATTCCGATCTTTCCGACCGTACGAAACGGCTCCAGCCCGGCCATCGGCTTCGCGGCCGGATCGTAGGGTGACCCGCGCGTATGCGGCACGACGAACACGTCCCGGGATGGATCGACGCGGCTTGCAATCGCGTGATAAACTTCCGCAGCATTGTCGATGTCGGTATCTGGCGATATCGCGACGACCATTTTCGTGTTCAGCCAGGGCGCGCCCATTGCTGTCATGAGGGCGTCGTTGACAAAGCCTTCGCGCGGATAATCGAATTGCAAAATGCAGGACAAAGCCGCACCCCAAGTGGGGAAGCGCACGTCCTTCACCTGGCATCCGATCTCGGTCAGTCGATTATAGAGCACCGCCTCATGACACAGCCGCGGCAACGGCTGGTGATCGGTATCGGGACAGGTCTGGTGGTTGCGGTAGATCGGCCGGTCGGCGCGCATCGTCATGGCCGTGATCTCGACTTCCGGCACGAACTCCCGATGCGGCAGGTGATACATCGAGGGTGACGTGACTTCGCCAACCTCGAATTTCTGTCCAAGATTGACATAACCCTCGACAACGATTTCCGCCTGCGACGGGACCGTGAGATCGATGGTTTCGCATGGGACCATGTCGACATCGCGATTCATGATCGTGCCAACCATTTCCATTTCGCCCCACATATCCATGTGCAGGCCGGAGAAATTCGCCATGATCTCGTATGCGGGTGGGATGCCGAATACGAACGCGATCGGCATCTTGTCTTTGCCCATCGCGCGATACTTGTTCATGATGATGTGGGAATGCGGTGTAACGAAGCTGATCAATCCGCGGCGCGCGTCCACCGCATAGGTGCCGGCGTGGCATGAATTGTAGAAGCCGGTTTCGGGATCGCGAATGATATTCATCGCAGTCACGTAGGGGGCCTGATCCGCATCCTTATGGCGCGGGATGGGAAGCACCCGCCAGTCCACGTCGCTGCCGGTACGGATCACCTCCTTGACCGGCCCGCTGCGCACGTTGCGAAAGCCACGCGGCGGCTGCCGCAGCCTAAAGGCCAGCGTCCGCAGATAATCTTCCTGCGTGACGCCGAGCGCGCGCGCCTGCGAACGACGATTTTTCACCAGAATGTCGCAGAGGCGGTAACCGGGTTTCTCGATAATATTCTCAAACACAATCGGCTGGTCGCTCTGCGCGGACAGAGCGCCAATATCGTCGATGCACACAGGCTTGGTGATGCGAGTGACAATGTCGGAATTGGTGGAGAGATATTCGCGCAGAGACGCATCTGGCGTCCCTGCGGTGGACGGCGGCGTACCTGCCACGAGAGCCATATCGATCCCTCATCTATTTAATAAAGTCAGTTTACTAAGTTGATTTAGCGAGTCAACTGCCGCAAGTTTTTCTGGCGCGGGGGCCACCTGGCTATTCGGGCGACCGGGCAGCCAGCGATCGTTCTACCGACAGGCAAGAGCAGTGACGGGCGTGAAGCAATGATTCCGGTATATCGCGACCTGCGCGCGGTGCTCGACCGTGTACCAAGCGAGCAACAACGATCCTGACTAGCGCTCGATGCAAGCCGTGGACAGCGAGCGGATTGTCGAGCGCCGTGCAGCGCGCTAAGGCCGCTGCGAAATGGGATGCGCGCAATCTGCATTTCTACGACTTACGGCGGCACCGCCGCGACCAAATTCTACATTGCCGGTCTGAGCGTCCGTGTTATCGCGGAAATCATGGCGTGGGAGGAAGGCGCCGTTGAGAAGATCATCCGCCGCTATGTCGGCCGACAAACCGCGATCAAGGCAGTTATCCCTGAAATCAACGCTGGAAAGTTTACTGAAGATTAAGGCTGCTCACCGCCTAGGTACGTAGCATTTCGCATCCGTCGATTAGGATCTGCAACCACGCGCGCTGTAGCTTAGCGTACGTCTCGAAGCGTGCAGGTTGCGACAAAGCACTTTGCGGAATCGCTCACCGCCCCGCCCGCGTATTGTGACAGCCGGGGGACGGCTGCAACGTAATAAGTTCAATCTGCGGCAGCGACCGAACGGCGAACAGAATCTGCAAAACCCGCTGCAAAACTCTGGACCAAAATCGAGCTAAGTGCTGGAGCGGGTGAAGGGAATCGAACCCTCGTCATCAGCTTGGAAGGCTGTTGCTCTACCATTGAGCTACACCCGCGAGGCAAACCCGCGCTCTTGCAGGTCCGACGGCCGCTTGGTTTCACAAAAAGCCGCCGGAAACAAGACCCTATACGGGCATTCCGGGGCCGTGCCCGGCAGCGTCCCCCGGCACCAACGATTGAAGCCCCCACCCGTCACTTCGCCGCGGGCGCCGGCGCGTTACCGAGCAATGCTTCCATCGCAAGCCCGAGCGACAGCAGCGCTGTGTCGCTGCCGAGCGGCCCGTCGATCTCGATCCCGACCGGCAAGCCCCCCTTGGTCATCCCGGCAAAAAGCGACAGGCCCGGAATGCCGGCATTGCTGCCCGGATCGGTATTGCGGATCATCGTGCCAAAGGTGGGTGCCGGTTTGCCGCCGGCGATCGACATCTCGCCCGAGCCCTTCTCCGCATCGATCGGCACCGCCGGCGCGGGCGTGGTCGGAAACAGCATGGCGTCAAGATTGTTGGTCTTGAAATAGTCGGCATAGAGCTTCTGCAACGCCGGCCGGTGCACCTTCATCGCATCCGGATAATCCTTGCCGAACACGTCCTTCATGATCGCGCCGAACGCGCCCTGCACATCCGGACTTTTGATCTGCCCTGCAATGTCGGCGAGCGTCACGCCCTCGATCCCCGACGCCTTCAGATACGCCGGAATGTCCTCCACCGGCTCGTGCAGCGCGACCGGGAACGACACTTTGGCATTCAGGTCCGCAAGGCCCGGAAGGTCGCCGTCCACGAACACTACACCCGCGGTTTCCAGCTTGCCGCGCGCGGCCTTCGCCACCGCCTCCAGCTCCGGATCGAGCCCGCTCCAGAACGACAGCGGAATGCCAATCCGCTTGCCCTTGAGCGAGCCCGCGCTCGCGACCGGCGTGCCGGTGACCACCGCGTCAAGCAAAGCGACGTCGGCGACGGTACGGCCCATCGGGCCGACGGTGTCGCGGGTGCGACTGATTGGCACTACGGCATGGGCATCGTGATAGCGCCGCTCCGCGCCGCCATTGCCGACAGAGGGACGCAAACCGACGGTGCCGGTCAGCGCCGCGGGAATGCGGGTCGAGCCGCCGGTGTCGCTGCCGAGCCCGGCCGGCACAATGCCGGCGGCGATTGCCGCCGCGGTACCGCCCGACGAGCCGCCGGGAATCCGTGTCACGTCATGCGGGTTCTTGACGTGTCCGGCGAGCGAAGCGGCATTGGTCGAGGTGATGCCGAAGGCGAGTTCGTGCAGATTGGTCTTGCCGATCACGATGGCGCCGGCATCGATCAGCTTCTGCAGCGACGGCGCATTCGCCTTCGGACGCGCGTTACGCAAAGCCTCGGTGCCGCCGGTGGTCGGCATATCGGCGGTATTGATGTTGTCCTTGACCACGATCGGAAGCCCGGCGAGCGGCGGCAAGGGCTGCCCCGCCGCCACCATCACGTCGATCTTTTTCGCGGCGGCGAGCGCACCGTCGGTGTTGAGGGTGATGAATGCATTGAGGTGTTTCATCTGTTCGGCACGGGCGAGTGCGGCCTTTACCGCGTCGGTGGCGGTCAGGCGCTTGTCGCGGATTGCGGCGACAATGGCGGCTGCAGTCTGTGGCGCACCGGCTGACGCTCCAGCTGACGTTCCTTGTGCCATGGCGGACCCTGTCGCGGCGAAAACGGGAATGGCCTGGGCAGCCGTGAGACCGAGGACGGCGGTCAGGATGTCACGGCGGGAGGCATGGCGCATGGACGGTGTCCCCTGATGATGGTCGAGGGCAAGTCTACACCGGATTTCGGCGGGGATGGCTGCGCTTCGCGACGGAACGCCCGGGTGGCTTGCCGAGCCGTAGCTTGCGAAGCAAGCGAAGGCTGGTGGAGGGGGTTGGATTCGAACCAACGTAGGCATAGCCAGCAGATTTACAGTCTGCCCCCTTTAGCCACTCGGGCACCCCTCCACGGGATCAGTCTGCGCGACCGATGCTTGATCGCTCCAAGTCTTGGTCGCACCAAGCCGACAAATGGTTTAACCCGGATCGGCGTTGTTTAGGAACACCCGGCTGCCACGTTTGTCGCGGATTCCGAGCGCGGGCTGCTTATGGTGGCGTATGCCACTTAAGTCAATGGGAAATCAGGGATATCCACCCCGCTGACGAGCCCGGACGCAAGCCGCCGCTTTCAGCTTTTGGCCGGCCTCCGATCAGCCGGCTCAGGGGAATACAGGAATTTGCAGATCTCCCCTGCTTTTCACGCCGCAGCGACGTGGATCGGCGGCCAGCAGGCGCGTCCGAAGTATAATCGGGAGTTGGACCGGCGGACGGCCTGAGGCCCTCCCCGATCAAAACCTAGACGTATTCGACGCCAACCATGTTTCCTTTTCGCCAGGCGACACGGCACGCCTGCCGGTTCCAGCTGCCGACGATCGTCAGCGTGAAATTGTTGGTGACTTGCCTGACATCGGGGACTTCAAGACGAGCGCCGCTGGCGGACAGATCGCGCACCAGACATTCGATCGGCTCCATCCCCTTGATGTCGATCCTCGCGGTTCGGCGAGTGGGAATACGCGGAGAAATGCGACGCTCGGACATGGCCGGCCTGCAAATGGTTGATAGTCGTCCTGCCAACGGTGCACGCAAAAAGATAACTTACTATTACCCTGCACCAGCCAGTCGTTAAATCAGAGTGAATTTCAGAACGCAAAAAGCCAGGGCGACGAACTGCAATTGCAAAACAAAGATGCTATCGCGCCAATCCGCCATTTTCGGAATGAACGTTCCATTTTTCCGAGAAATCAGCATTGCTTCGTAGTCGAATCTCAACGCCTTGCGGCGACCTTAATATAATCGAAGTGAGTTTAAGTCTGTCCGGCTAAGACCGATGTAACCCTCTTTTCCGCGGGTTTAGACGATGAATGCCATGGTATCCGCCGCGGTTGCGCTTTTAGTCCTTGTGCTGATCGACAAAGCTCTCTTCGCCGGAAAATACACGGCGGCAGGCCGCGTCGTGCTGGACCGGACCGCCTCCGCGATGTTGAAATAGGAACACGCCGCCTGATCCGTGTGACTGCGGTGGTGCTTTGTCTGGTCTTGATCAGACCTTGGTGAGTTGCCGGTAATCCGGCTCACGGTGAAACCAGAATTCGTAGCTCGGGCGCTCCACGAGATTGCGCGTAGACCGGCAGGCCGCCGAACGGCAGGGCCGCCCCTGCCCCCAGCATTCCCTGCAAAATCTCTCGCCGATCGAGATTGCTCATAACGCGGCTCCGGGTGAATGCCCGATTTATGCGCAGCAAAGTCTGTGCCATGAGGAGGTATGAGCGAGCGGAATCGGATGGCACCCTTTCGGAAGAAACCGGATTTCAAGCGCGGCCGGCGGGATAGTCCACCGCCCGGGCGCGGGCCTGCGCGGACGGCCGATCCCGATGCCGCCCTTCTCTATGGCTTGCATACCGTCGAAGCCGCGCTCGCCAATCCGAGCCGGCGCATCCGCGCGCTCTATGCCACGGAAAATGCCGCCAAGCGGCTCGCCGCCGACGGCATCGCGCTGAAGATAACGCCGCAAATCGTGCGGCCGGACGAGATCGCACGGCGCCTGGGTCCGGACGCGGTCCATAACGGATTGCTGGCGGAAGCCGATCCGCTCGAGGCGCCGGACATCTCCGAACTCGCCGACGAGGGCATCGTGCTGGTGCTCGACCAGATCACCGACCCGCATAATGTCGGTGCAATCATGCGCAGCGCCGCAGCATTCGGGGTGAAAGCGCTGGTCACCACCGCTCGGCATTCGCCGGAAGTGACAGGCGTGCTCGCGAAATCGGCCTCAGGCGCGCTCGATCATGTGCCGATCGTGACGGTGCCAAATTTGGCGCGCGGACTGGCGGCGCTGCGCGATCGGGGTTTCCTGCTGGTCGGTCTCGATAGCGAGGGTGACGCCGATCTTGCAGCCACGCCACTGCGTGCGCCGCTTGCGCTGGTGCTTGGCGCCGAGGGCAAGGGATTGCGGCAATTGACGCGCGAGACCTGCGACAGCACCGCACGGCTCGATCTGCCGGGTACGATCAAGAGTCTGAACGTATCCAATGCGGCCGCGCTCGCGTTGTATATCGCGACCACGCGGCTCGCACGGTGAACACGGCCGTCTTCACCTCCCTGCGAGGGGAAGGTGAAGACCACCGGCTGCGTCAGTTATAGACGCTGATCGGGCCGTGATGGCGCCGATGATGATAGGACCGGTGATAGTGCCGGCGCGGGGCGTCGTAATAGGCGCGGCGATAGCCGTAGCGGCCGCCGAGACCGGCGACATACGGATAGGCGCCGACGGCGCGCGGTGCATACCAGGTCGGATCCCGGTAATCGGTCAGCGCGGGGCCCGAATAGACCGGACCCTGATTGACGATATATTGCTGCACCACCGGCTGCTGCTGAACGATGACAGGCTGCCGCACGATCACGGGCTGCTGCACCACGATGGGTGCCGCCTGCACCACGATCGGCGCGGCCTGAACCACATAGCCAGAGTTGCAGCAACCGCCACCTGAATAGACCGGCGCGCTGAACGCGAAACCCGAATTGCAGCATTGTGCATTGGCGGTGCCGGCAGCCGCGATTGTCACCGCGGCAGCGGCCAGGAGCGAAAACGTTACGCGAGACATGTTACGTCCTTCTCAAGGTTGAAAGTTAGCGACGATGGGGCGGACCCGGCGGAAAAGGAGGGCGCGGCGGCCCCTCGCCGCCCCCCCAGGTGTTGATTTCCGGACTGATCATCATCGGCGGCGTCGGCGCATATTGCGTCGGCGGCACGTCCATGGATTCCGCCGACCACGAGCGGCTGTAACCTTCCGCAGGCTTCGGCATCGGCCGGTTCGCAGGCGGTTCGATTTCGAGCCGGCCCATGTGAGGCCTGGTCCCGAGGGTCGGGAAATAGCCGACCGGAGGCCGATAGCGCACCGGCCGCTCCGGCTCGAGCGGCGGCACATAAGGCGACGGATAGACGGTCACGCCGGGTGCGGCGCCTGGCCGGTACAGGCCCCAGCCGCTTTCGACCACGCCCCAGGCCGCATTGTATCCGTTGATCGGCACCGGAATATTCGGCCGCCCCGGCACGACCAGGACCGGGCCATGATCGGCACGCGCATCCGCAAGACCTGCCAATGCAGCCGCGACTCCGAGCGCACCCAACGCCCAACGCATACGCAAATACTCCAGCGCGGGCGGCATATACGCCCCTTCAGCCCTCCGCATTTATGACGGTGACCGAATGCGCCGCGGTTAACGAGCCGCGTAAATCATGGGTTAGGATTAATTCGAAGTGACCAAACCGATTGCGTGCGCTGGACACCGCGCCTCCGGGAATGAACCGGCACCGCCCGTTGCGACACCAATGACAGAGCGCCAAAGACAATCGGGGCCCGGACTGAAGAACCGTCCCGATTTCGAGCGCGCCATGGAGGTGATCGTGAGACATCTGTGCGGCATCGTTCTGTCCGGCCTTGCGTTGATCGGCGCAATGCAAGCGTCGCCTGCGGCAGCGCAGTCAGCCGAACCGGCACCGCGCTTCATTTCCGGCCTGATCTGCGATACCCGCGAGCAGGCGGAGCGCTTCGTGCTGGTGCTGCGCGACAATGTCGAAAAGGCGATCGGCACGGTCAACACCGAAGCCGGCACGCCCGATGCCTGCATGGTCGCGACCTATGGCTTCGTCCCGGGCCAGATCGTGTCGGAGGTCGAGCGCAACGGCGCGATCGTGGATGTGATCGAAGTGCGAGTGATGGCAGTCGCGACCACGGCCGGTGTTCAGATGATCGAGCCGAAGATTTATTACTCGGTGGTGCCGACCGGCGACCGCAGCGCGTAATCAGGCGCGACCAAGCAGCAGGGAGATACTCGCGCATGACCTGGCTTCGACGCACAATCAACCGAATCTGGGATTGGTGGACGTACGAGGACGCACCGTTCCCGCACGCCTCGCCGTCATTCCGGACACGATCCGCCCGCGCGGAAGAGGCGCCGCAGCACATGCATGTGGCGGATACGAACACTGGTCGTTGGACCAGCTTGTCGTTTTGAGGCGGTCGGAAAATCTCAAGGCGCCGCAAGGAGAAAGTGCCTCGTGGCGCGTCCAATGAGATGTGGGCAGCTCTACATCATCGCAGCACTCGTTCTGGCACCCAGGGAGCGGAGCTCCCGGCGCGGACGTCCTGCCGGGCGGCTATTCGATTTCGCAATGGCCGTCTTACCTTCGGAGAGGAACCTCCGCTTTTGCTCCGCGTTGGCGCAAGGGACACGGGCGGGATCATTCCGGCATGCGCACAGCGCGGACGGCCGGCTGGAGGCCATGATGCGATGCCTGTTCGGAATAATGACCGCCGCTTTGCTGTGTTGCGCGGCCCCGCTCGCGAACGCCGAGACCCTTGCGCCGGACGAGATGCTGACCGGCTCAGGCCTGGTCTGCGATACCAAGGAACAGGCTGAGCGATTCATTTCGCTGATGGACGACAATGTCGAGAGCACCTTGCTTGCGGTCAATCGTGAAGCCGGGGATGCACATGCCTGTGTGGTCGCCACCTTCGGCTTCATTCCCGGAGCGAAGGTTGCAGACATCGACAAGGACGGCACTGTCGTTTTCGTCCTCGAGGTCAGGGTGATGGCGGTCGCGACCGTCGCCGGCCTGCAACTGGTCGAACCGAAGACTTATTACACGGTGGTCGCTTCGAAGCAGCGCAGCGTCTAGGAATCCCTCCGCCTTGGTTCGGCGTCAGCCAAATAGTGCGCGACTTCGCCATGCGGGAATTCATTGCGCGAGCGCCGCAACCGGCGATTGGATCGCCCGCCCCGCTGCGAATGTTCGCACTTGATCGAACGGAAAAACGTAGTATTGGCAACGCCGGGCCGGCATAGCTCAGCGGTAGAGCAGCGGTTTTGTAAACCGAAGGTCGGGAGTTCAATCCTCTCTGCCGGCACCAGCAAAATCATTCAGATTTTTGTTGGACCCCACCCCGAAGGCCGAAGGAACGCGACGCGGCCTCGGGGCAGAGCGCCGTCTGGACGAGACGGACATAGGGCCAACCCGGACCATTGATCGCTGTTTCCTCAACTCGCATGTCACAATGTTGCAGAGCGCGTCCATTCGAGTTTCTGAAGACCTTCGGGTGCTCCGGAGCACCGGCTCGGGCTGCGAGCCGGGAACTCCCGCCTGATCTGAAACGTTCGGTTTGATATTCGCGCAGCCAGAGCAATTGCCATGAAAATTCGTGTCGCCCTCACCGCCCTTGGCTTGTTGATATTCCTGGCGCCTGTTGCCGCAACCGCTCAGGGCAACCCGACGGACGCGAAAGTCGACTGCTCGCTGCTTTCAAAGAAAGCCAACGGCTCGTGGTTCGTGACCGCCCAGACGACAATCGAACTGGGCGAGTCGCAGATCACCATTGCTGCGGGAGATCTAGGGCCCCGGATGATGCAGTTCGGCATGGCCGACCTGCACACCGTTCTCGAAAATGCATGCCCCGAGAAGAAGGGCGAGCCCGCACCACCGCTTCCGAAATCCAACCAGGGGCGCAGCCCGTAAAGCATTGCCGTTTTTGCCGCCTTTGCGGACGGACGTCCGTGCCCGGGCAGAGCACAGATGTACGCTGAAATTGGAAGTCAGCCGATGATCAGCGGAGCAATCGCGCGGCGGGAGTTCGAGGGGCAACAGGCGTCCCGGTTCCGCGCGCGCCCTGGCACAATAGGTCGACGCGGCGAAGTCGAGTTCAGATTTCTTCAGCCGGCCTTATCGTCCTTTGGTCGCTTCATCCGGCCCTTGACCCAGCCAGCGACCGCGACAAAGGCGGCACCAATCGTCGCGAATACGACCCAGCGCTTGTTCTTATAGACACGCCCGTTTGGGCCAACCCATCCCATGTATCACCTCTGCGCAGGCAATCGCCAGCGCCCGATCCGGTTCCATGCCCGCAGCGCATCGCTTCACGCGGTGTCATTCTCCGCAACAGCTTGTGAGACGACTTTTTCGGCGCCTCGGCCATAATCAAAGAGCAATCGGCGGCGTGAACCTCCCTATCCGATTGACCAAGCGAGCCCCGCGTCGGAAACGGCGCGGGGTTTTTCGTTGGTCTTCCGATCGAAGGGGTGCGCGCGGTCGTTCGGCTGGCGCTACCGCACATCGCCCTGCATGCGGACATAGCCGCCGATCTTCACGCAGGTTCCGGTCCCCTCGATCGGCTTGAAGCCGACCCCGTATTCCGCGCAGGCCTTGGCGCGCTGCTCGGGCTGCGCTTTTGGACTGGCAGCGGGCTGCGCGCCAATTGCAGACCGGATGGTTGCGGGCTTGCTCTGGGCGAGCGCGGACGCGGTCGGGACCAATGCGATCAAGGCGGCGATGACGATCTTGCTCATCGCTCCATCCTAATGCGAATCCCCCCTGTTGTCTCGCAGACACGCCCTGCCAGTTAACCGTCTTTCTTCAGGCGGCGTTAGCCCGCCGCGCCCACCATCGATCAGGGGTCGCATTGGGAGATGCGGATCCTTCGACACGCGCGCGGGGGCGCGCTCCGGATCGCACGACGGGCGTCGCGTCGTTCCGGCACATGGGGAGATGCAAATGACCGCAATGGATCTGGTCGGACTGCTGCTGATCGTATTTCTGGTCGCGCCGATGGTCACGGCACGGCCGAACCGGTACTAGCGCCCGCTATAGCTGCAATTCAATCGCTATCCTGGCCGAATTCGCAGCCGCGCGCGGCATAGACATAACGGCCGACGCCATAGGCGTCGCGCAGCAGCATCGGCTGGCAGCGCTCGACCCAGCGCTTCTCACGCTCGCGCAGTTCCGCAACCTCCTCCGGGATCGGCTCGCGCAGCGACTGGATCCCGCTATTGCCGGGATCGCCGTAACGGTACTGGCGCACGCAATGCGAGCCGCCGCCGCTGAACACGCAGCTTCCGACCAGTGTATCGGTGGCGCGCTGCTGTGCCAGGGCCGGGGCGCCCGCCGCCGCCCCTAAGGCAAATGCCGCCATTGCGAAGCTGAGGGCCATTCTGGTCGTCATGGCACGCTTTCCCCTTCCGGCACGACGCGGGCCGGTGACATCATCCCGCAACGGGATGTGCAACCGCGGTGCCATGAAAATCGTGCCGAACCGGGACGGGACGCCTTCCTCCGTCCGCTTTTGTGACGACGGAACCCATTTCCGGTCCCGGCATTGTCCCGGGCCGCGCGGCAGGGTGCCACAGCGGCGGCAGGGGCATGAACAGCGTGAATATGGTGCAAAAGCCCCGCATGGGCTCGTCGGGCGATACCCGGGATGCTGCCGGCCGCCAAGCCTCCGTGACCCAGACGGTGGCGCCGGTGACGCGCGTCCGGATCGGCGCCATGGATCCGACCCCGTTCGAGGATGCCGGCACCTTTTGGCAGATGACCGCGCAACTTGCGACCATCCTGATGGCGGTGATCCTGTTCGGCGCGTTCCTTTTTATCGCAAGCCCGCTGCTGGTGCCGTTGCTCGCTGCGCTGATCGTTGCTCTCACCATCGGGCCGCTGACGGGCTATGCCGTCAAGCACGGGCTGCCGGCTTGGGTGCCGGCGCTTCTGATCGTCGTGATCATCGGCGGCATGTTCTATGTCGCGGTGCTGCTGCTCGCCGACCCGGTCGCCGATCTGATCTCGCGATCGGGCGAGATCGGTGCCACCATCAAAGAGAAATTCCGCTTCATGGAGCGGCCGCTCACGGCGGTGAAGGAACTCTATTCCGCATTCGCCGGATCGTCAGGCGTGACCGTGGATGTCTCGCAGCCGACGCAGCTGATCGGCAGCGTCGTCGGCACCGTGACGCCTGCGATGGTAAAATTCATCCTGTTTTTTGCGACGCTGTTCTTCTTCGTCCTCGGCCGCGCGGCAATGCGGCAATCCATCGTCAACATCTTCGCGACCCGGGACGGGCGGCTGCGCGCGCTGAAAATCTTCAACGACACCGAGCGCAGCCTGAACGGCTATCTGCTGACGGTGACGATGATCAATTTCGGCGTCGGGCTGGTCTGTACGCTGGTAACCTGGTCGCTCGGCTTTCCGGCGCCGCTTTTGTGGGGCGCGATGGCATTCGCGCTGAACTACATTCCCTATGTCGGCCCCGGCGTGATGCACGTCATCCTGTTCGTGATCGGGCTGCTCACCTTCGACACACTGTTGCCGGCGCTGATCGCACCCGCCCTGTTCATGGCCTTCACCTTCATCGAAGGCCATTTCCTGGTGCCGACCATCATCGGCCGGCAGCTGCTGCTGCATCCCTTGGCGGTGTTTCTGTCGCTGGCGTTCTGGGCCTGGCTCTGGGGGCCGATGGGCGCGTTGCTGGCGACGCCGATCCTGATCATGGCGAAGGTCGCAGCCGACCATCTCTATCCACGCCCCAAGACCGTGCTTCCGGAATAGACGCATTTCCGTATCCAGCGAGAGCGGATCGAGAACATGCGGCGAGAGCGGATCGCGAATAGAACCGCACGAACGGGGCTACCGGCACTCACCGATCCGCTCGGCCGAGATCGACACCATACTCTGCTGCACGATCTGGTCGAGCATGCTGGCCTTGGTGGTGACCATCGCGCTGTAGCGCGTGGGGCTGTCGAAAATGAACTGGCCGGCGACATCCATGTCGAGCTGGCCCTTGCATTGCAGCCGCCAGGTCAAGCCCGTTGGCTCCAGCTTGAATTCCGTGCGCGTGCACTCGGAATTCTCGGTCTTGACCTGCGGCGCGAAAGTCTTGCCAAGATCGGCGACGTCCTCTGGCGTCAGGCAGCGGGTGGCGACCTGCGGCGGCGCCAACGGCCCAGACAATGTTGTGGTGAGCACCCGCCAGCGGCCGGCCTCGAGACTTTGCGCCGACGCGGACGGCGCAGCGAAAGCCACCAGCAATGCGACGAGGCAAGCTGCGATGCGGCTCATCCCCCGGCTCAATCCGGCATCGGGGTTTCGGCCTTCGGGAAGCCCGCGAAGGTCGAAGCCGGCACGCCGAAATTGGTGGCCAGCAATTCGGGCGGATTGGCCGCGAACCAGGCGGTCGCCGAGATCGACTGATATTCGCCGTCATTGAAGGCGAGCACCAGTTCGAGGTCGTCGTCGCCGATATTCTCGATGTAATGCGCAAATCCCTGCGGCGCGTAGCCGACATCGCCGGGGCCATATTCCTCGGTGCGGGCGCGTCCGCCCGATCCGAACACGGTCATGCGCGCCCTGCCCTTGATGTAATATTGCCACTCATCGGCATTGGGATGCCAATGCAGCTCGCGCAACGCGCCCGGCTTGATCTGCAATAACGCGCCGGTCATCGTAGTCGAGATCGGAAACTCCTTGCGCGACACCACCCGCATGGTGCCGCCGGGAAAGTCCTGCGGTTTCTGCGCCAGCATCCGGAAGCGATGCGTCTCCGGCGGATTGCTGAGCGATCCGGGCGCGGGATTGACCGGCAGCGGCGGCGGCACCGGACCCTTCACGAGATAGACTTCCTGTTTCGGGAAGTTGGCAAAGGTCGAGGCCGGCATGGTGAAATTCTTGGCCAGCACCTCGGCCGGCACATGCCCGATCCAGTCGGTAATGCTGAAAGTGCCGAATTCGGAAAAATAGCCGTTGTCAAAAATCAGGATGAATTCGCACGGCCCGGTGCCGATGCCCTGGATCGAGTGCCCGTGGCCGCGCGGGAAATACCAGACGTCGCCCTCGCCGAAATCGACGATCTCGCATTGGCCCTGCGGATCGATGGTGGTGACGCGGCAAGAACCCTTGATCACATAGGCCCATTCGGCGGCGTTGGCGTGCCAGTGCAGTTCGCGCAGGCCCCCGGGGTCGAGCTGCATCAGCACGCCCGCGAGCTTCTCGGAGACCGGGAAATTCCGGACGGTGGCTTCCTTCGACCAGCCGCCGTCATGCGGGATATTCGGCGCCGCGCCCAGCCCATAGCGAAGCGACGGCAACTCCTTCCCGGCCAGCACCGGCGGCATCGGGCCGAAGGGCGGCTGCCCTGCGTAAGAATCTCCGTCAGCACCAGACGCCATCGCCAATCCCCCTGTCGCTGCCGCGCCGCCAATCACCGAATGCCGGGACATGTCCGTCACAATCGAATCTCCCGCGATCGCAGGACGTTTCTGCCCGCGATAGCCGCGCGCATCAACGCCCTCGATTCGCGCCACCTTAAAGACGCCAATAGCCCGGACAAGCCCGGCCTCGGCATCAGGTCGCCGAGCGCGGCTTTGGATCAAGGCGCGGACAATAAGCCCCAGGCAGTTTATGGCCAATCAGAAGGGGATCACGTAATTCAAAAAGGTGTTCATCCGGATCATGACACGCCGGATGATGTGCGTCGGCCGCATGCTCCCGGTATAGATGGCCGCTTCGCCGGTCGTTCCGGCGGGCAAACGATCGGCCAAGCCGGGATCGTCCAGCGCAATACGAACTGCAAAAGGCCGCGGCTGGACATCCACTTCCTGGACGGCGGTGCCGCCGGGTTGTTGCTGACCAAGAGCTGTCGCCTGCAGCAACGCGACGACACGGCCCTTGTAGATCCGTCCAGGCTCGAATTTGAAGGCAAGTTCGACGGCTTGGTCAGGCGCGATGTTGCGTGCGTAGATTTGATGAACCAGCGCGCCGACAAAAGTTTCATCGGTCTCGATGAAGGCCATCACCGGGCTGAGGGGAAGAGCGGCAACCCTGGCACCTTTGCGCAGCGCGATATTGGTTACAAAACCGTCCGCAGGCGCGCGCACGACGGTCTTGTCGAGATTCCAATTCGCGGCTTCCAGTTGCGCCCGAAGCGCATCAACATTGGCTTGACGTTGCTGCAAGGTCGCAAGCGTACCCGCCTGGGTCCGCTCCAGCTGGGTCGCCCGCTCAAGCTCGATCTGGGCGAGTTTGAGTTGCGCATCGACCTGGCGGACCTGAGCGTCGTAAGGGGCCGGATCGATGCGAAACAGAACATCGCCGGCCTTGAGCGGGACGTTCGGGCTGACCGGCACATCGATCACTTCGCCAGCCACGTTCGGAACAATGGCGACGGATTGCCGTCGCACGACCACGGAGCCGGATGGAGCACCCCAGTTCATCGGTATGAAGAGGACCACAAACAGCAGAACCAGCCAGATGACCGGAGAGACTTTCCAGAACGTGTTCCATGGGACGATTTTCAACCGGACGAGAAGTGCGAGTAACCCGATGTAGAGGATGACCAGAAATGCAATCATTTGCTGTCACCCCGTTGTTGCCCGGCCAGCAAATCCCGATTGTCCTCCCCGCCGGCATCGGATGTGTAAGCCCAGATCATGACCAGCGGCCAGATCACGGGGAACAACAGGCCGAGCCATCCGCCCACGGAAATTGCGTCCGCCTGACGATGCTTCCGGCCGCGCGCAATACGCCCAGGCAGCATGCCCAGAATGGCAATCGCCACGATCACCGCGATCAACAGCACCGCAAGAACGACCAGCGCGAATACGTCAAGGAAGTCCATGTCTTGACCTGCCTGTTTGGGGCCGCTGGATTGATTGCACCTCGTTCAGCAGCATGACGGCACGAGGCCATACGCGTCGTCACGGCCAAGCCATGACCTGCCTTCCTATATGCCTGAATTCGAGCTGGACTTGATTCAGAACAAACCGAGGGCAGCGTCCTTGTCCCTCGGCTCACGGCAGCAACAGCGTGCCTTCGAAGCTTTCGGCAGCGTGCGCTGGCGGGCGGCAGAAATCGCGACGCGCTCCCATCCGCGAAACCTCAGCGCCTCGATGCGCTCAATTCAGGCTTAGCCTAGAGACGTCAATGGCCGGGACAAGCCCGGCCATTGACATCAGATTGGTTCAATATTGCTCAGTATGCGCAAGCCGGAATGCGTCGCGCCTTACGGCTGCGGGATTTTCGCCCGTTCAACGATCGGCTTCCATTTGTCGTAATCGGTCGCGATCATTTTCTGCAAATCGCTTCCGGTCACGCTCATCGGCGTCACGCCGAGCCCCTTCAGGCGTTCGATCATGACCGGGTCTTTTGCGATTTCCCGCAATTCGGCGGCAAGCTTTTCGGCGATTTCCGGCGGCACCTTGCTGGGAGCGACGAACACCGCCGTCCAGGTCACTTCCAGACCGGGTACCGTTTCAGCCAGCGCCGGGATCGATGGATCGACGGCGTAGCGCTCCAGTGACGACACTCCGATCGCGCGCGCCTTGCCACCTTGCACCTGCGGATAGGCGGTGGAGAATTGATCGCAGGTCATCTGGATCTGCCCTCCGATCAGATCCTGGATAATCTGATTCGAAGCCCGATACGGCACATGCGCGATCTTGGCGCCGGTATGCTGGACGATCAATTCCATGCACAGATGCTGCGACGTCCCGATGCCGGACGAGCCATAGCTCAGCTTGTCGGGATTGGCCTTCATGTAGGCGAACAATTCCGCTGTGGTTTTCGCCGGTACTTTCGGATCGACGATCAGCATGTTCGGCTGATACGCGACCATGGCAATCGGCCGAATATCCTTCAGCCCGTCATAGCCGAGCTTGTCCTTGTAGATGTGCGGCAGGATGAACAGCGTACCGGCAGACACGACAGCGAGCGTGTAGCCGTCCGGGTTCGCCTTCGCCATGGCACCGATGCCGATACTGCCACCGGCACCGCTCTTGTTCTCGATCACGAATTGCTGGCCGAGACGCGACGAGAGCCGTTCGGAAAATATCCGCGCCGCGGCATCGACGTTGCCACCGGCGGCGAACGGCACAATCACCGTGACCGGCTTTGATGGCCATTGCTGCGCCACCGCCGGAGCAGCAAGCACGAATATCCCTGCGGCAACAAAGAGCCGCGTCAGATGCAGTCTCATATTGTCCTCCAGGATTTTTCTAGTTCGACAGCTTGGCGCCGGCCTGTTCGACCGCCTTGGACCAGCGCGCGAGTTCGGCCTCGTTCAGTTTGCGCAGATCCTCGGGCGAACCGGCCACGGGATCGATCCCCTGCGTGAGCAGATTCTTCTTCACCTGCGGTGAGTTAATGATCTTCAGAATCGTCCCGTTGAGCTTGCTCACCACCTCCTTCGGAGTCTTGGCGGGAGCCCAGATCCCGAACCAGGCCGACACCACGAAATCATCCATGCCGGCCTCCTTCATCACCGGCACATCCGGCAACGCGTCGATCCGGGTCGCATTGGTGTTGGCGATTGCGCGCAGCTTGCCGTCCTGGATGTGACCGAGCAGCGGCAGATAATGGTAGAACATGAACTGGATTTCGCCGCGCAGCAGGTCGGTGATGGCCTGCGCCCCACCCTTGTAGGGGATATGCGTCGCGTTCAGTCCGTTGCGGGCGACGAACATCGCGCCGGACAGATGGTTCGAAGTGCCATTGCCGGACGAGCCGTAATTCACCTTGCCGGGATTGGCCTTGATATAGGCGATCAGGTCGGCAACGCTTTTGATCGGCAGGGCGGGATGCACGACCAGAACATTCGGCGCGGTGCCGAACTGGATCACCGGCTCGAAATCCTTGATCGGGTCGTAATTGATCTTGGCGTAGACCGCCGGATTGATCGAATGGGTGCCGATCGTCCCCATCAGCAGCGTGTAGCCGTCGGGGGCCGAGCGCGCCACCGCTTCAGTCCCGACGCCACCGCCTGCGCCGCCGCGGTTATCGATGATCACGGTCTGACCGACCGCCTTGGCAAGCTCATCCTGCAGGATACGCCCGACCAGATCGGTCGTGCTGCCGGCCGGGAATGGCACGATTAGCGCGATCGGCTTCGACGGATAGCTTTGCGCCTGCGCCGATGCGGCAAAACAGACGGCGACCGTCGCGGCAAGCAGAGTCCGAGCCCAGCCAGAAAAAGGCCTCATGCATTCCTCCCGTTATCCGCCCTTCATGGAGCGGCCATTTATGCACGGCAGAGTAGCGGGCCATCGTGGACCGATACAAGGTAGCATGCGGGTTTTCCGGGAGCCCATCACCGGGTTCCGGAATAGAGTTGGGCCTGCGGTGTTGGCGCACGAACAAGCCGACGTCCAACGAACCACCAACGAGGGAGAATGCGTCATGTCTGACTTGTCTCGCCGCCATCTGCTCGCCGGCAGCGCCATAGCCGCTGTTGCCGCCACATTGCCGCAGGCCGCCCGCGCCGCGGCGCCGCAAAGCGGACAGCAGGGCCCGGGCTTCTACCGGTTCAAGATCGGCGACTACGAGGTCACCGCTATCAACGACGGCACCTGGTACCGCAAGCTCGATGCGTCATTCGTGCGCAATGCCGAGCTTCCCGCCGTACAGCAGGCGCTGTCGGATGCCTTCCTGCCGACCGATGTGGTGCCGATCCCGTTCACAACGCTGATCGTGAATACAGGATCGAAGCTGATCGCGCTCGATACCGGCACTGGCGGCGCCCTCACCGGCATGGCCCCGCAATCGGGCACCTATGCCGCCAATCTCGCGGCTGCCGGCATCGACCCGAAAACTGTCGATGCGATCTACATCTCGCATTTCCATCCCGACCATATCAACGGCATCAAGGCCAAGGACGGTTCGCTGTTTTTCCCGAATGCCTCGATCAATGTGCCGGAAGCGGAATGGGCATTCTGGATGGACGACGGCAACATGACCCGCGCCCCGGAAGCCGCGCAGGGGTCATTCAAGAATGCCCGCCGCGTTTTCGGCGACATTGCCGGCAAGGTGCAGCGCTTCACGCCCGGCAAGGAGGTCGAAACCGGCATTGCCAGCATTGCGGCCACCGGTCATACGCCGGGCCACACCGCCTTCTCAATCGCCAACGGCAACAGGTCGTTACTCTACGTAGCCGACGCCACCAACAATCCGTGGCTGTTCGTGCGTAACCCGGAATGGCAGGCGGTGTTCGACGCCGATCCCAACAAGGCCACCGAGACCCGCAAGATGCTGCTCGACCGTGCCGCCGCCGACAAGATGCTGGCCCATGGCTATCACTGGCCGTTCCCGGCGTCGGGCTACATCACCAAGACCGCGAAGGGTTACGAGCTGGTGCCGGCGATGTGGTCGCCGTCGCTTTGATCCAGGCTTGAAAGACGTAACGAAGGGTCGCCCGCAAGCGGCCCTTCTGCATTTTCGCGGCGCGGCAATGCCTCACCACTTCATTCCCGCCCTGACCATGAAGGTGCGGCCGGGCTGCGGATAGGCATTGTAGGTGCCGATCTGGCTGGCAAAGCCGTACGGATACGGGCTTGCGATCGCGTAATCGAAATACTCGACGTCAAACAGGTTGAGCACCGAGACCGACCAGAAGAACTGCTCGATCGTGCCGCCGAGCCGAAGATCGACCGTGGTGTAGGACGGGATCATCGGCTGAAGGTTCACCTGATCATTGTCCATGCGCCGGTCACCAAAACAACGCACGACCGTATCGAGGGTCAGGAATTTCTTGAAGATGTCCCACGACACGCCAACATTGCCGGTCCAGCGCGACACCAGCGGCACGTCGTTGCCGACGAACAGCCCTTCCCGGAACACCGCTCGGGTGTAGGCCATTCCGCCCTTCAGGCGTACGTCCTCGTTGAGCTTGAGCGCGACAATGGTTTCGTGTCCGTAGCGGCGCGTCGGATCGAGATTGGTATTGCTGGCCTCGAAATTGGGTCCGTAGCGGAAATGAATCTCGTCGGTGAGATTCATGTTGTAATAGCTCCACTGCGCTTCCAGCGGTCCGGCATTGATCCGGACACCGGCTTCCCAGTCATGCGATTTCTGCGTGCGCAGGTCGAAGGTTGTCGGGATGCCGTTCAAGGCCGTCACCGCGCCGACCCGATCGTCGACGTTCGGCACGCGGAAGCTTTGTGCCATACGCCCGAACAGGGCGAGATGCTGGGTCAGCCGATGTTCTAGGCCGACATGCCAGGCATGGTTGACCTCACTCTTGTCGAGCGGGATGCCGGCCTGATCGCCGAAACAGCCGAAGCCAGGAAAGCAGGACAGCGGAATCGCTCCCGGCGCCGAGCCGTCGAACACGTCGTTGGCGTCGATCGAGGTTCGCTGCCAGCGCACGCCTCCGGAAATGTCGGTGTTGGTCGGCAGGCTGACCGTCTGCATCCAGTACAGGCCGGCTGATGCCTGCTGCATGTCATAGGTGTGGATCGGCGCCGCACCGAAATAAAGCGGCCGGCTGGAATCGTATTGTGCGTTGTAATAGTCGAAACCGCCGATCGCCTTGACCGGCAGCCCCCACAATGTTGTGTCGATCTTCACGCGTGGCGTAACCGACGACGTCGTCAGCCGGGTATCGACGGCCTGTCGCGGGTTAAGGGTGGCCTGCTGCTCGGTCGCTGCGAAGTATTGCGCCTGCTCCTCCTTGCGCCGAACGCCGCCATCGACGATCAGTTCGAAGCCCGGCGCGAGCATGTGCGTGAAGCCGATCGTGCCGTTCTGTCCCTGCTTGTCGGCAAAGTCGTAAGGCGTGAAGGCGCCGCGCCGGTTGGTGATCAGACTGAAATTGCCGTCGAACAGCGAATAGCGCCGGTGGCCTGGCAAGCCGACATGCTGGTCGTCGGCCGAGAGATTGAGATAGAAGCTGCCACGCTCATAGGTGTAACGCAGGTCGGCGACGCCACCCTGCTGCTTGTAATCGTTGTTGTCGCGATAGCCATCGCTGCGGATCGCGTTGCTGAAAATGCTGCCCGACCATCCGCCATTCGATCCGTAAGCCGACAGATTTCCTTCCCGGTAATTGAAGGACCCGAACGCGCCGTCGATCCGCGCCCCGGGTTTCACGCCGACGCCGGTCTTGGTGATGATGTTGATGACGCCGCCGACCGCACCGTCGCCGTATAGCACCGCGCCCGAATTGCCGCGGGTGATTTCGATTCGCTCGATGCTCTCGCGCGGGATTGCTGCGAGATCGAGCCCGACCATGTCGAGATCCTGCACGCGGCGACCGTTCACCAGGAACAGCGTGTTCGAGGTTCCCGCTGCACCGAACCCGCGCATGTCGACGGTACTGCGCGCCCCGTTCACGCCGCCAAACAGGCTCTGCACCTGAACGCCGGGCTCGCGAGACAAGATCGCCGGCAGATTCTGCTCCGGAGATCGCTCGATGTCCTCGCCGGTTATGACGGTGGTCGAGGCCCCGGTAATACCCGCACCGCCGACCGCGATGCCGCCGATGGTCCCGGACGGAGCGCCATCGGGTGGCGCCGACGATGCCGGTTCGCCGCCGGTGCCGACATTGCGGCCGATACCGGTGAGCCGTGTGTCGGTGACGTTGATTTCGGGCAGCGTGATGCTCTGCGCCATCACCCCGCCCCAGGCAGCCGACGACAGCAGCGCGGCAAGCGCCGCCGCCCCGGTCCGTCCTGTTGTGAAAAAAGCCCCCATCGTACGATCCTTCGCTGCCCCGGCAGAGCCGGAGCCTTGGGTGAACACACCCGACGCGAAGGACACGCGAACCCCGCAATACCACCGTCGACGGCGAACATCGCCACCGCGCCGGTCAGCGCCGCTCACGCCCTATGAAAAAGTCGCTGGGAGGATCCCGGCGGCCTTCGCATCGGCATTTAAGCGTCACCGCTGCGAACAGCCGCTCCGTATGGACTCCCCGCCCACCGGTTGGGTGACTGCGCTGGCAGGTCTCCTGGCTCACGGGTCGTCACCTGCATCCGGCCTTCCCGGTTTCCCAGTGGCCACGATTGGACGCAGATTCGCCGCTTACAGTTGCGGGGGCAGCCACGGCTTCGGCCTTTACGGACCGTTCCGCGTTCCCTCTTGCCTCTCCGGACGAGCCGGAGAACCAGTGCGGCAAACATGATCCATGGCGCCAGCGGGCGAGTCAAGATCACGCCGTTGTGAGTAACAGGCACCGGATTGACACGAAGAATCTGTATGTTTGCGAGTACCGGGCTTACGGTGCCGGCTGGGCGCAACGGTCTGCAGATTCCTTTGAACCATTTCTCCTCCGTCACCGACCAACACCTGAGCACAAAGCCATGACCCGTCTGATCAAACGCTTCCTCCTTGTTGCCGGTGTCGCAGTCGCTGCGATCGCCCTGGCGGGCCAGAGCCATGCCATGGGCATCGACGAACCGGCCAAGCCGGCCGCTGCGCCCACCGACAAGAAGGACGAAAAGAAGGACGCCAAGCCCGCCGCCGACAGCAAGGCGCCGGACACCAAGCCAGCGGATGCAAGTCCGGCCGACGCCAAACCCGCCGACAAGAAATCGGACCTCGATTTTCGCCGTGGTTACAAGCTCGCCTATGACGCGGTCTACACCCGGCAGGATTATGCGAACGCCATCGCCATCCTCGGCGCGCTCGGCCAAGACGATCATCCCGATGTCGCCAACCTGATCGGCTTCGCCAGCCGCAAGCTCGGCCGCACCGAAGACGCCCGCACCTGGTACGAGAAGGCGCTGGCGTCCGATCCGAACCATTCGCGCACCTGGCAATATTACGGGATGCTGCATCTCGAACGCGGCGACCGCGCCAAAGCCGAACAGCATCTCGCGCGCATCCAGTTGATCTGCGGTCAGGGCTGCGAGGAATACACGTCGCTGCGCGACGCATTGAACGGAAACATGACCTACTGAGCGTGACGCTCATCCACCCGTGAGCGGAGGCTCATCAACCGAACGCGAGGCCGCCATGCCACTGCTACGTTCCACGATCCTTGCGGCGGCCTTGAGCGGCGCCATCGCTTTATCCAGCGCGCATGCAGCCGGAATCGAGAATCCGGCCGCCGGCGGGATGAATCTGCAATCGGCCGACCCTGCGGCTCAAACCAAGGCGCCCAAGGTCAAGCGCAAGCCCGCGGTGCGCGAAGGCAAGGACAAGGCGCCCGACAAGGCGCCCGACAAGAAATCCGAGGGTCCGTTCATCGACGGCTACCGGCACGCCTATGCGCTGATCTACAATCAGCAGGATTATGCGCAGGCGATCACCGCCTTGCGCGCGCTCGGACGCGATCAACATCCCGACGTCGCCAATTTGATCGGTTTTGCCAGCCGCAAGCTCGGCCGCACCGAGGATGCGAGATCCTGGTACGAGACGGCGCTGGCCGCCGACCCGAACCATACCCGCACCTGGCAATATTACGGGATGTGGCATCTCGAACGTGGCGACCGTCCGAAGGCCGAACAGCACCTCAAGACCATCGAGGCGATCTGCGGCACGCAATGCGACGACTACCGGTCGCTGAAGCTGGCGCTCGCAGGCGACGGATTGGTGTATTGAGGCGACCGCGGGCGTATCGGCAAAGCCTGATACGCCCTACCCGCCGGCGTCCGCCATCACGGAACGATCGGTCTCCGCCATGATCCAGCGCAGATAAGTATCCTCGACCGACTCCACCGGGATAACCATGATCGCGGGCGTCTTGTGAGGATGCCCGGCCTTGATCGCCTTGCGCACCCGGTCGGCGAAAGAGGCGCGCGTCTTGATGAACATCACCACCTCTTCGGCGCGCTCGACCTTCCCCTCCCACCTGTAATGCGAGACCATTCCCGGCAGGATGTTGACGCAGGCTGCGAGCCTTTGCTCCACCGCCGCGCGTCCGGCCTTCTCCGCCTCGACAAGCGAAGGATAAGTCGTATAGACGAGCACCACGCGTTCCATAACGTCCTCTCTCTTGGGGGACTCCTTTGGGGCAAGTGTCCCGGGGCAAGTCTCCCGGTTAAAGCTTGTATCCCGTTCGAAAACCCGGATTCAAAGCCGCGCTTGCACCAGGCGCGGCGGTTATAGCAAGTGCGGCGCTAGTGTCCCGAATCCGAAGTCCGCTTCATTCTGCGGCTTGCTCGTGAGCGGACTTCGGATTCGAAGGACACTAGCAACTTATTGATTCTAGTGTCGTTTGGTTCAGAAATCCGCTTGAACGACTCGCCGCGAGCGCGAGGCGGATTTCTGAACCACGACACGAGGAGCGAGCCGGTTTGATGAGCCGCCGATACGACAAAATCGCCTTCGTGGCGAGCCCGGCCCCGGAAGCGATCGACGCGCATGCCCGCCTCGTGGCGCTTTACGGCAACTGCAAGCCCGAGGCCGCGGACGTGGTGGTGGCGCTTGGCGGCGACGGCTTCATGCTGCAGACGCTGCGCTCGCTGATGCGCTCCGGCAAGCCCGTCTACGGCATGCATCGGGGCACCGTCGGCTTCCTGATGAACGAATTCAACGAGGCCGGCCTGCAGGACCGGCTGGCGGCGGCCGAACCGACGGTGATCCATCCGCTGGTGATGCGCGCCCAGGATCGGGCCGGCCAGTCGCACGAGCATTACGCGATCAACGAGGTTTCTGCCTTCCGCCAGACCTATCAGGCCGCGCGTCTGCGCATCCTGATCGATGGCAAGGAGCGATTGCCGGAACTGATGGCCGATGGCGTCATGGTCGCGACACCTGCGGGCTCGACGGCCTACAACCTCTCGGTGCAGGGCCCGATCATTCCGATCAAGGCGCCGCTGCTGGCGCTGACCCCGATCAGTCCGTTCCGACCGCGCCGCTGGCACGGCGCCCTCCTGCCGGATTCGGCGCAAGTCACCATCGAGGTGATCGACCCCGACAAACGGCCGGTCGCGGCCGTCGCCGACCATTCCGAGGTGCGCGACATGACCCGCGTCGAAATCGCCATGGATCATTCCATTTCCATGCACATGCTGTTCGATACCGGACACAGCCTCGACGAGCGGATCCTGCGCGAACAGTTCGGCTATTAGCGGTGTCGCACGGCGGGCTATCCTAAACCCTTCGTTAACGGCGAAGGCCGTACCGTGAGCATGGAAGCCCTTTGGCAGACCACAGCTCACGTCGCTCATGTCGCGCATCGATTTCAGCCGTCTGCGCTTTGTCGTGGTCGACGATAACGCCCATATGCGGCGCATCGTGCGCACGCTCCTGCAAGGCTTCGGTTCGCGCGAAGTCCATGAGGCAGAAGACGGCGCCGCCGGACTCGAGGCCTTCACCGCCAACGTTCCCGACATCCTGATCACGGACTGGGCGACGCCGATTTTCGACGGGCTCGAACTCACCCATATGATCCGCCAGCCTGGCGCCAACCCCAACCCGTTCGTTCCGATTATCATGCTCACCGGCCATTCCGAAAAGAGACGGGTGACCGCCGCGCGCGACGCCGGCGTGACCGAGTTTCTGGTAAAGCCGCTCTCGGCCAGGGCGCTTTACGAGCGGATCGTCAATGTCGTGCTCAATCCGCGTCCGTTCGTCCGGACCAAAACCTATTTTGGTCCCGACCGGCGGCGCGCCATCAATCCGGGCTATACCGGGCCGGAGCGACGGCGCGGCGGCCATGCCGATTTCATCACCCAGCAGTCTTTGCTCGGAAAGGCGCAAGCGGTTGCCCCGAAAGGACCCTCCCATGGCTGAGTCGAGGAACAATCGTTGCGAGATCCAGTTGTTCGGCGATCACGAGATCATCACGCCGGTCAACAGGCTCGAAAAGCTGAAGGTCAAGTTCGTTGCGCCGGGAGACGATCCGATCGCGCGCGCCGAGGAAGCGCTTGCGCAATTGTCCGGCGAGTTCGACGACTGGATGACGGTCGAATGCGATCGCCTGGATGCCGCGCGCCGCGCGGTGAAAGACCACGGCTTCAGCAAGGACAGCTTCGAAGAATTGTTTCTTGCCGCTCATGATGTGAAGGGCGATGCCGCGACCTTCGGCTTCCCGCTCGCCGCCGGTGCCGCGGAAAGCTTGTGCCGCGTACTCGAGCATTCACCCGACAGGGGCCGGATTCCGGTCGCACTGGTCGATCAGCATGTCGATGCGGTCCGCGCGATCATACGCGAATATGCCAGACCCGATATTGCGGATATCGCGACCGCATTGACCCGGCGGCTGCGGTTCGTGTCGGACGAATTTCTGGTGCATGAAAACCGCCACCGCCCCGACTATCTCGACGGGCTGATCTCGCCGCCGCTTGCGCCCGACGGCTTGTGAGGCCGCCGGACGCCTGAGACTGGAACCGGGAGCGCCAGACCGCGTTCTATCCGGCGGGAGATTGCACAATGGACGATGAACGCCGGTTTGCACTCGCGCTTGGGGAGGCCGTGGTGGCGGCCTGGGGCGAACTGCCGCAGGAGATTCAGCAGCGGCTGTTCGAGGACGCCGTCGTCGCCGGGCACCACAGCGAGCGCGATGAATCGCTTCGCGAGCAGCTTGCGGTGTTCCTGCATCAGCACCATCCGCGGACCCACGAGTAGCGGAAGCAAGAGTAGCGGAAGCAAGAGTACATGGCGCGCAAGCTGATCGCGTTTCACCCCGAAGATATGCGCGCCCTGAGCGAGCTCGCCGAGGACCGCGCCACCACCCTGCAGGAACTGATCGACGAAGCGGTCCGCGATCTGCTCGAGAAACACGGCAGACCGACGGATCTTAAGACGGCGTTGCGCGACAGCACGAAACAGGCACGCGATCCGGCTCGCTCGCGCTGAGCCTGGATTGAATAACGAACAACCGCGATCAGGCCGCGATCATCCGGTCATCGCGGTCGGTCTCAAGCCGATCGACCAGATCGTCGCAGAACATTCGCGCCTCTTCGCGCGCAGCTTCGGTCGCGAAACGCCGCAGCAGCATGATGAGCGGAGCAATCTCGTCCGCATCGGCGCTCGAGCAACGCGTCAGCACCCGCTCGATCATGCGGCGTTTGAGCCGGGCCGAACCCGATGGATCGCCGAGGAAGCCGTCTTCCTGCATGGATGCGATCGCTTCGCGGAATGCGCGATAGGCGCTCGCAGGCAAGCCGGCCGCCTCATAAACGGCGCGGAATCCGGCGCCGCGGCGATCATGCACCAGCCGCGTGACCCGCGACAACGAAATGCCGGACAGGTCGGCAAGCGATTCCTCGAACATGGTGGTGTTGCCCGATAGCAGCGCGCGCAGGATCAGGCCGGCGGTCAGTTGCCCGCTCTCACGCAGATGCCGGATCAGCGGTCTCACCTCCTCTTCCGGGGTGCCGGCGGCGAGAACGACGGTGGCCTTTTCGCAGGCCTCCTTGACGACACGGCGGGCGCGATCTTCCTTCAGCCAGTCCCGCGCGACCACGAATTCGGCCAGCGTCTCCGACAGCTTGGCGACCAGCGCCTGACGGGTGGATGCGGCCAGACCTTCGCCGGCCAGCAGGATTTCGCGGATCGCCGCGAGATGACCGAAGCGCTCGACGATGCGATCGATCGAGAATGGCGCGATCTCGGTGCCCGGATTTTCGAGAAGTTCGAGGCAGGCCTCGGCGGAGCCGACTTCGGCGATCGCAGCAGCGACCGAGCGCGGCACCGAAAAGCGCCGGGCAATGGCGCATTGCGCCGTGGCACCCTGCGTCGCCACCGCATCCACGAGGTCGGCATCGAGCAGAAGCGGCGAGCGCTCCAGCACGGTGGCTGAAATGTCCGGCTGATCGGCGGCCAGCGCATAGATGACCGAGGCCGGCGCGTATTCGCTTGCCGCCAGCACGTCGGCCAGCGCCCCGCGCACAAGCGGTGACGGATCGTCGAGCAGCATCGTCATCGCGCCTTCGGCGGCGGCGAGATCGTCGTCCGACAGATCGGAATAGAGATAGGCACGGGCGAGTGCGGCAGTTGCGTCAGCCCGTTCGCCGGCGGGGGCACTACGCAACCAAAAGAGAAACTGTCTCACAATCATGTCTGGCTCAACACGCTGACGCGACGATGTCCCCGCCGGCTGTTATCGAGACTAGCGAGTGGCCCTTAACAAAGGGTTCACCATAAATCTTTGCGAAGATTGCCGATGTGTTAACGCCCGGATTCCTGTCCGCCGGCGGGCGACAGTCGCTGGGCCTTGTGGAGCGGATTTGACATTCGCTACCCAACCAGCCGCGGGCTTACAAAGCGAATGTCAAATCCAAAGCTCCACCAGAATCCAATAATTGCTAGTGGTCCTTTGATTCTAACGTTCGCAAAGAGGTCACCGAAAAGGGATGCGAACGTTAGAATCGGACCACTAGCCGCGCACGCCGTGCGTGAACAGCGAGCGAACGTCCGGCCTGGTGTCCTGGAACAGCCCGAGTGCGCCATGGCTGGTGTTGCCGGAGGGCTCGACGGTTTGCGCGGCCTGAACCGTCTGCGTGGCTTGCACGGCTTGGGCGATCTGCGGCTGCGCCGGCTGCGGACGCGTCCGTTGCTCCAGATCGCGGGCGATGTGGCGCGCCTGCTCTTGTTGCGTGGTTCGCGATTTCGGTGCCCATAATTCGGAGACCGCAGCATTCACCGGCTGCGGGCGCTGGGCGGTGCGATATGGGTTGTGGAAGACGCGCTCACCCGGCGCCAACCTTTGCGCCGCCGCCTGAGCGACATTGGGTGCCGCCGCCTGCACCACATTGGGCGCCGTCGCCTGCACCACATCGGGCGCCGCCTGAATCGCAGGGAACCGTGCTGTCGTGTCTGACACCTGATAGGCCCGCGCCACCCGCGCCGTTTCCGCAACACTGCCGGTGCTCTGAACAGCCTCCGCACCGGTCATGCCAGCGACGCGCGACCGCGCCACGTCGAAACGGCCGGCAAGATTCTGCGTGACCTCGGCGAACGAGCGAGCGCGTCCGCCCTTGTCGAAGAATATCGGGCGGTTGGCCCGGGCGGCGGCGGAAAACGACTCCGCCGCAACCGCGCGCGGATTGCTCTCCGCAGCCGTGATCAGGCGCGCAGCCCCGTTGGCGCCCATGAAGTGGGCCATGTAGAGCTCGCCGTCGGTCGGGGCGCGTCCGAGCTTGTTGGTCAGGTGTTTGGCGTTGGAATTGGTGAAGACGCCGGCCATCAGCGCGTTCGCGGTCGGATCCTGCTTGAGCGCCATGATCTCGCGCCGCATCGATGGATCGGAGATCACATAGCGGCCGTCATCGGTGCGGGTGATCGCATCGGCGTAGCGCTCATAGCCGAGATGCGGCCCGGCTTCTTTCAGCGTGCCGACCCAGGTCCGGTCGATGAACTGGAACAGGCCGCCCGCCGAGGAGGTCTTGGCGGCCGCGTTCGGGTTGAGATTGGATTCGACCTTCGCGGTCGCCAGCAGATAGCTGAACTTGGCGCCGGTGACCTGCGACGCCTTGCGAATCGCCGCGGTGACCGGTGTCGCCCCCGCGGGTCCCGCTGCCGTCGTGGCTTCGACCGCCATGCTGCCAATCCTTCCCGGCCGGACGGCTGACGACTGCCTCCCGGACTGCCACGACTGTCTATAATTATGGTAAATGGAGTGTTAAGAAGGATTTTAGTCCGCGCGAGACGCAGCGGGAGGGACTTAATGAGCGACGACAGGCGGCACCCGCGCGGCGGGCTGTATTTCGAGGATTTCGAGCCCGGCCGCACCTATCAGCACCGCTATTACCGCACCGTCACGCAGATGGATAACATGCTGTTCTCCAACATGACGCTGAATCCGCAGCCGCTGCATATCGACCGGCATTTCTGCGCCACCGAAACCGAATGGGGCCAGCCGCTGATGAACTCTCTGTTCACGCTCGGGCTGATGATTGGCATGTCTGTCAGTGACATCTCGACCGGTACGACCATCGCCAACCTCGGCATGCAGGAAACACGGTTTCCACATCCGGTGTTCGAGAACGACACGCTGCATGCCACCACCGAAATCATCGGCAAGCGCGAATCGAAGTCGCGTCCGGATGCCGGCATCGTCGAGTTGCTGCACCGCTGCTTCAATCAGGACGACAAGCTGGTCGCCGAGTGCAAACGCCAGGCCTTCATCAAGAAGCGGCCGGTTGCCTGAATGCGCTCGCTCCTCTTTGTCCCCGGCGACTCCGACAAGAAGCTTGAAAAGGGCCTCACGTGCGGCGCCGACGCGCTGATCGTGGATCTCGAAGATTCGGTATCCGTCGATCGCAAGGTGCAGGCGCGCACCACGGCCCTCGCCTTCCTGCAAATCGCAAGGCGCGATGGCCCAAAGCTGTTGGTGCGCGTCAATGCCCTTGATACCGGCCTGACCGATGACGACCTCGACGCCATCGTGCCGGGGCGCCCGGACGCAATTATGGTGCCGAAGGCGGCGGGCGGAGAGTCAGTGACACATCTGCATGCCAAGCTGTCGGCGCGCGAGGCGATCGCCGGATTGCCCGACGGCGGCATCGGGATCGTGGCACTGGCGACCGAGACCGCGGCCTCGCTGTTCACCACCGGGACCTATCGCGATTGCAGCCCGCGCCTGACCGCGCTGACCTGGGGCGCCGAGGACCTGTCCGCCGAACTCGGCGCCGAAACCAACCGCGACGACAACGGCCGCTTCCTCGATCCGTACCGGTTGGCACGCACGCTCTGCCTCGCGGGCGCCGCCGCGGCAGGCGTCTCTGCCATCGACACCGTCTATGTCGACTTCAGGAACGACGCGGGCCTGCGCCGCGAATGCGAGGAGGCACGCCGCGACGGCTTCACCGCCAAGATGGCGATCCATCCGGCGCAGGTCGCGGCGATCAACGAGGTGTTCACCCCGACGCCGGACGCGATCGCGCAGGCCCAGAGCATTGTCGACGCATTCGCCGCGCAGCCCGGCGCCGGCGTGGTCGGGATCGGCGGCAAGATGTACGACCGGCCGCATCTGGTGCGCGCGAAAATCCTGCTCGCAAAAGCCGGGACAAAGGCCTGACGCGGTCCCTGGCCGCTCAGCCTTTATAAGCCTCCGCCGGATCGAACGCCCTGTCCGCGTCACGAAACTCCAGCGTCACCTCGCCCGATTGCCCGAGCGGCACCGCGCGGTAGAAGCACGAGCGGCGTCCGGTATGGCAGGCGCCCGGCCCCTTCTGCTCGACCCTCAGCCACACCGCGTCCTGGTCGCAATCGACGCGCATCTCGATCACGCGCTGGGTGTGGCCGGATTCCTCGCCCTTGCGCCAGAGCTTCTTGCGCGAGCGGCTGTAGTAATGCGCCTCGCCCGAGCGGATGGTGTTCGCCAGCGCTTCCGCATTCATGTGCGCGACCATCAGCAACTCGCCGGTGGCGGCATCGGTCGCGACCGCGGTCACCAGCCCGTCGGCATCGAACTTTGGCAGAAGGCGGCTGCCTTCCTCAATCTCGGCTGAGGCGGCCATGGCGGCTCCGCGTACGAGGCTGTCGCCCGGATGAGCGTCAGCGAAATCCGGGATCACGATGCCCGCATTTCGCTTCGCTGATGCGGGCTACGACGTTTGAGAGGTTCGCCTGGACCTTACCCTTGAAGACCCGGACGATGAGCGGCGCCTGAAGCTACCGCGGACGAACCGAATTCATGAAGCGGATCTGCTCGTTCGGATCGTCGCGGAAGGTCCCGCGGAATTGCGTCGTCACCGTCAGGGCGCCGGGCTTGGTTACGCCGCGGATCGACATGCACATATGCTCGGCCTCGATCATCACGGCAACGCCCGCCGGCTTCAGGATCTCGTCGATGGCGGCGATGATCTGGGCGCTCATATGCTCCTGCGTCTGCAGACGACGGGCAAAGACATCGACGAGGCGCGCGAGTTTCGACAGCCCGACCACCCGGCCGACCGGGCGATAGGCGATATGCGCCTTGCCGAAAAACGGCATGATGTGATGTTCGCAATGCGAATTGAAGGTGATGTCGCGCACCAGCACGAAGTCGTCATAGGCCTCGCCCTCGGCAAAGGTCTTGTCGAGAACATCGGCCGCGCTTTCGGTATAGCCGCGGAACATCTCCTCATAGGCCTCGACCACGCGCGACGGGGTCTCGAGCACGCCTTCACGGGCCGGGTTGTCGCCGGCAAACGCGATCAGGACCCGGACCGCCTCTTCCGCCTGTTCGCGGGTCGGCCGGCTCTCAAGCGGCAGGGATGCCGCGCGCGCGTGATCCGGCAGGCCCTGCGACGGGGCTGCGGGATGCTTCGGCCAGGGCTTCACGATGGCGTCCATGGTCACTCCGTTCGACCGGCGCCCTTGTGGCGGCGCCGGTGGTGTCATGGGCAGGCAGCCTCCCCGGTATCCTCCCGGGCTTGGACGCTGCAGTCCCGAGGCCATATATAGACGGTCGCCCGATCAAGACAAATACGGTTTCCTGATCCGAACCATCGGCTCTTTTCATGTTGAATGACGTCTATAACACCCGGATTCTCGAGCTTGCGGGGTCGATCCCCCGGATCGGACGTATGCCGGACGCGCATGGCAGCGCTACCGCCCACTCCAAATTGTGCGGGTCGACCGTCACCGTCGACCTGAAAATGGACGGCGATACCGTCACCGACTTCACCCATGACGTGAAGGCCTGTGCGCTCGGGCAAGCCTCCTCCTCGATCATGGCCCGCAATGTCATCGGCTCGCAGGCGGAGGAATTGCGGTCCCTGCGCGAGGCGGTCCGGCGCATGCTGAAGGAAAACGGCGCCCCGCCGGAGGGCAAATGGGCCGATGTGGCGGTGCTTGAGCCGGTTCGCGACTACAAGGCGCGCCACGCCTCCACGCTTCTGACCTTCGACGCGGTGATCTCGGCGATCGAGCAGATCGAGAAGAAACGCGCGGCCGCGAAGGAAGCGGCGGAGTAACGCACCGGCATTCCGGACGCGACAATGACCGGCCTAACGCACCCCGGTCTGCAAACCGGCGTGCTCCGCGCGGGCGGGCTCGCGGCTGCAACTCGCCATGAACGGAATCAGGCTCGCAGCCGCGCCGCTATTGCCGATCCGGATCACCGCGTCGTCTGAATTCTCGGAGGTGGTTTCGATCACGATCGAGCGCATCCGGCTGGAGGCGAAATTCTGCAGCATCGCCCCGGTCACGATCCCGCTTGCCGATGCCACCGCCTCGCCCTCATTCCGAGCCGGACGCGTGATCCCAAGCTGCATCGCAACGACATTGTTGGCCAGCCGCAATACGACGCTCTTCAGCGGCGCTGCAGCGGCGCCGGTCCCACGCCGGGTCTCGGAATACAGCACGAGATATTCTCCGGCATTGGCGCCGCAGGCGAACGCCACGTCGATGGTCCCGAGATCCTCTCCTTCCACCGTCAGCGGATGCTTGCGCGCAAGCGTGGTGACACCGGCGCGCTCGGCTGCGACCCATCCGCGTTCGGGCTGCGCTGTAAGCGAAATGCGCTTGACGGGAAGCTGCGAGGGATTAGCGCTGGTGGTCGATTGCGGCTGCGACGAGCGGGCATCGGTGACATCGGAATTATCGAGATTCATCCGCCGCATCTCCTCGCGGCTCAACAAGCGCATCGGCTCCCAGGGCGGAATGCGAAGCGACACTTCCAGGAGTTCGACACTTCCGCCCATCTCGATCGTGTATTGCGCGAGCTTGCCGATATCGCGCTGCACCAGCACCAGATCCTCGGCGGAATAGTTTGCCGCCGCAGCATCGTCACGGCGGTCGCCGAGCCATATCTGATGCACGCGCACCCGCGCCTCCGGCGGCACGATGCGCTTTGCACCCGCCAGGAGAACGAAGGCGCACATCGACTCGCAATCGGCGCGCGGCACGATGCTGGCGATCCGCGGATCGGTTGCGCCTTTGGCGTCCACGGTGCGTCCGACCGTGGTCGTCATGTCCAGCTTGCGGATCGAACGGCCGAGCGCGATCGCGCCATGCACCGATCCACCCTCGGAATTGAGCACCACGGTCGAACCGCGAAGCTTGTTCTTCGCAGCGAAAACTTCGAAGTCGCGTGCAGTGTCGGCGCGGATCATGCCGGTCGCCGAAATCCAGACCTTGCAGTTCGGATCGCAATTCACTGCGTCCTGCCGCAGCGTAAACTGCATTGGCGCCGCGCGGGACGGATCGCTTTCTGCGACCGGCGCCGCGAACGACACAAAGAGACATCCCAGTGCGACCGCACCGATCAGGCGCAGCTTCATGTAATTCCCCCGGTTATCCGGAGATCCCACACCGCCAAGGTTCCGGCTTGTTTTCCGCCGGTCGTTCGGGATCGCCCGTCACCCTACGTAATTTTTAATATGCTGGCGGGATTCGCGTCCAGAGCCGATTGCTGCCCTGCAACGAAAGCACGACAAATAGATTGCATGGGAACTTTGTCGCAAAGTTCCAGATCAGCCCTATTCTTAAGGCTCGTTGGCACATTCACGATGACCGAACCAGCACCATCGGCCCAGCCGGCCGCCTCGAATCTCACCCGGTGTGTCTGTAGGGCACCACGGAATGCGGGCCGCGGTCTGATCCGGATCTATCGTTATTCGCTGTCGCCGTTGATCGGATTTCATTGCCGGCATCTTCCGACCTGTTCGGAATACGGCGATGACGCGCTGCAGCGTCACGGACTTTGGGCCGGCGGATGGATGACGCTTGGACGGCTGTGCCGCTGTCATCCTTACGGAACCTCGGGCCTCGATTTTGTTCCGTCGGAACCGCCCGCACGCGCGCGCTGGTTCCTGCCGTGGCGTTATGCGCGCTGGCGCTCGACTAACGAGACCCCGCCGGCCGCGGGAACCTGATCCGCAGAACCCGGCTCCTGGCGACGTGACGGCCGCTCACGCGCCGGCTGCATCCGGCTCCGGACGACGTCGAGCAGACAGACCGCCAGTCCGGCCCCGAGCACATACCATCCCGGACGGATTGCGAGATCGAAGTCGAACACGGTGGACAACACCGTCATCGGCGAGACCTTGTACCAGAGCCCAATGCCGACGGCTTCCCCGAGGAAGGTGGCAAGAGACACGCCGAGTGTCATGATGAACAGCGTCAGCGTCGACAATTCCGGTCCCTTCCAGGCGGCGATTGCGCGATAGACCATCAGCCACAGGAACAAGCCGGTGATGGTGGCCGGCAGCGTGAAGTCGGCCTTGGTCTGCTGGAAGAAATGGAACAGCGACAGAAACGCAACCGCGTATGTCACCTGATGCAGCCGCCGCCAGCGCAGCGCGCCAAGCCGCTTCACCATCGCATCGTTCGACGTGACCGCCAGCGCAAGCAGGCCGAGCCAGGCAACGAAACCGACCGTCAGATAGAGCCGCTTGACGATTTCGAGCGCCACCTTGACGAGGTCGAAGCGCTCGTCGGCGATATAAAGAAGAATGTGCAACGTCGCATAGACGAAGGCGCCGACTCCGATCAGGCGCCGCACATCGATCAGCCCGCCGAAACGGCCGCTCCGGCGCAGCGGCGTGATCGCCAGCGCCACCAGCATGAAGATCAGCGCCCAATAGCCGGTCCGGTGCACGAGATCGTTCAGCACCCGCGGCGCCAGCGTGTGCGAGAGCCAGGCCTGAAGCGCGAGCGCGACCGGAACCAGCAGCAGCGCGAGCGCGCCGAGCCGCATCGGCGAAATCCGCCCGCGCCGGTCGCGCCACAACTGATACCAATGCGTGGTCATCACGGGCGACTAACATATCGGGCGACAGCCGCGAAGCGCGCATTCGATTGCTGACGCGGATGTGACTGTCCGACCCGCGCACCGCCGCGGCCTGCGCGCATCAAGCCGTGGCTGCGCGCTTCTGCTGCCGCGGCTTGCCGGTCGCGGCCACCAGCGCCCTCTTTAGCTCGGCAATGTCGTAGGGCTTGCGCACCACCGGCAGCCCGCGCGGCAACGGCTTGTCGACCGCGTTGTAATAGCCGGTGGTCAGCACCACCGGCAGATTCGGATAATCCTTGCCGATCTGGTGCGCGAGTTCGACGCCGTTCATGCCGCCCGGCATCACCACATCGGAGAACACCAGATCGAATTGCTCGCCCGCGCGCAGCACCTCGAGCGCGGTCTGCGCACTTGCCACCCGCGTCACCTGATAGCCGAGTTCGTTCAGCAGCGCGGTGGCGATATCGGCAACCTCGGTATTGTCCTCCACCACCAGTACCGATCCGGCCGCGACCGTCACGGTATCGCCGGTTCGTACCGGCGGCGAACGCTGCGGCTGCTCATGCGAGCGCGGCAGATAGAGCGTGAACACCGCGCCCTGCCCGACCCGGCTCGACACCGTGACGGTGCCGCCGCTCTGCTTGGCGAAGCCATAGACCTGACTCAGGCCCAGGCCGGTGCCCTTGCCGACCTCCTTGGTGGTGAAGAACGGTTCGAAAACCTTCGCGATGGTGTCGCGCGCAATGCCGCAGCCGGTATCGCTGACCGACAGCGCGACGAATTCACCCTCCAGCTTGTCATGCGCCGCGTCGCCACGCAGCCGCACGGGCCGCACCATAATCTCGATCACGCCGCCGTTGGGCATGGCGTCGCGGGCATTGACCGCGAGATTGAGCACGGCGAGTTCGAGTTCACTCTGGTCGACGCGCACCGGCGCAATGGTGTCAGGCACGTCGATCTGGATCTCGATATCGCCGCGCAGCGATGGCGCGAGCAGCGAGCGAAAGTCGCGGACGCGGCCCGCCAGATCGATCGTCGCCGGTGACAGATTCTGCTTGCGCGAGAAAGTCAGAAGCTGGCGCACCAGATTCTCGCCGCGTTGCGAGGCGGTATCGATCATGTCGAGCTTGCGTATAAGCTTGGGCTCGGTCAGTTCGCGCCGCAAGCGATGCACATTGCCCTTCACGATCATCAGGATGTTGTTGAAGTCGTGCGCGACACCGCCGGTCAATTGGCCGATGGCTTCCATACGCTGCGCCTGCCGCAATGCGCCTTCGGCGGCGGCTCTGCGGCCGACCTCCTGATGAAGGCGGCGGGTGCGTTCAAGCGCGACCCAGATTGCCCCAATCAGCAAGGCGATGACCGGCAATCCGAAGGCGAGATAGCCCGCCATGGTGGTCAGCCATTCCGCCCGGATGGCGCGGGTTTCGGTCCCGGCCACAACGAAAACCGGCAGAAACGGCAGCTTTTTCCAGGTCAGCCGCCGTTCGATCCCGTCCGCGGCGGAGACCCGGTTGGTGAAGCCGCCGGTCGGATTGTCGCGCATGGCCTCGGTTAGCGGCGTCGTGAGGGGCTGCGTGGGATCGGGGCCCAGCGACGGATGGCGCGCGAGCAGCGCGCCATCCTCGCGCACCAGCGCGGCATAGCCGCCGGAATAGGCCGATTGCAGCTTGTCGAAAAACTGCTCGAAATAGGCCGGCCGGATCGACAGCTGGATCACACCGCGAAAGCTCCCGTCCGGGCTCGGCCGCGCCCGGCTGACGCTGAAGAAATCCTCGCCCGGATAAGGCGCGCGCGGCCGCAGCACCTGGCCTACGAAGATGTCGCTGGTGCTGTTGCGTCCGGCATGGGCCTGGAAATAGTCGCGGTCGGCAAAGTTCACGCCCGGCGGCTGCGGATAGGCGAGCGAATTGACCAGCGCACGGCCATCGCGGTCGAACACCCAGAGCGACTTGAATTGCGGCGACTGCGTCAGCTCGCGCAGCCGTCCATGCAGCCGCGCCTCGTCGGCTACGATCTCCTCATCCGACATGGCGCGGACGATCTCGTTGGTCTCGGCAATGCCGCGCTCGATGGTCTCGAAAACCTTCAGCGCGTGTTCCTGAAGAATATTGACGGTGCGCTCGAGCCGCTCGTCGGCGACCTTATGGATATGGCGGTAATTGGTGAGTGCCAGGAACGCGAACAGAATAACCGGGAGAACCAGGGCCGCCACCATGGCGAGCCGCAACGACCGGATAGCGGAGGCTTGCGCAGTGTCCATCAAGTTCCAGGCGCAGGTTCAATGCGCAGGTTCAATGCGAGAATCGGCCGGGCAAGCTGCCTCGCCCGGCCGCAAAGCCTGTCTACGCGCAGCAAACGCGCAAAGGCTGCGGCGGTTCCGGGCAAGGTCAAAAAAAGCGGGTGGCGTTGCCGGGGCCGGTCAGACCCTGCGGCCGCAGCGGCCGGGCGCGAGGGCCTCGGACAGGCCCTGGGTCGACAGCCGCGTCTCGCGGCTCCAGGCGTCCTTTTCCTCGCGCAGCACGATGGTGTCACTCGCAGCGGCCCGCGCGAGCGCATCGGCTGCGACCGGCTGAACCCTGACTTCGGTCGCGGCATCGGGCCGCCGCCCCTCGTTGAACATGAGCACGAAGGCCTCGCCCGAGGTCATCCGCATCGCCAGCCGGGAACCGCGCTCGCTCGACGGCAATTCGCGCCGCACGGTGACGGAGGGACGCTCGCCCGCGATGCAGTCGATGCCGATGATCGTGGTCCGGTACTCGCCGCGCGTGGATTGCGAGGGCTGGGTCAGCGACTTGACGACGGTGAAGGTCCCGTCCGACACCGGGATGCGTAACCACCGGGTTTCAAAATACGCGCCCGGCACGATGCCGTAGCGGGTCAGTTCCTCCCCGGTCAGCCAATGCACGCGGTGATGCGGGGTCTTCATCGCGAGGTCGATCAGCGCGGGGTCGATTCCGGCCAGCGCCACATATTGCTTCAGCAGGTCGTAGGAGCGGATTTCGGCATTGCGCGTCTCAGCCGCGTTCACGCGCGCACGCGGAGCGCCGGCCGCGTGAACCGGCACCAGCCGGTTCGCATGCACGCCGAATTTGGCGCCCGGCCCGATCAGGCGTACCGAGGCGCCGATCAGCGCATACCCGCAGCCGGATGCACAGATGCCGCGATCGACCTTGAGGGTCGCCTTCAGCACGCGTCCCGACGCCATCAGCTTGCGGCAGGCCGCATCGGCGCGCGCACGGGAGCGGCAGCCCTCCGGCACGGTCTGGCCGATCCCGGCGGTCATGCGCCGCTCGCGCAGCACGTTGCCGGCGGCGATCGAGGGCCGCAATTCCCCGCCCGGAGAATGAAAGAAGAGCGGCAGCCTCTGGCGCTGCGGGACTTTCAGAAATGCGCTCAGCCGCTCATGCACATCGGGATCAAAGGTGCCCTCCGCCGCGATCCAGGTGTCGCAGCCCGGCCCGCAGGCGTCCGCGCCGCCCTTGGCGACGAAGAAGATCATCGGCTCGTGCTTGAAGCCGCCGCGCGATTTCTGCGCAGGCTGCGCGATGGCAGCGGTCGCGGCTAGCAGGACCGTCAGCACGGCAATGGCGATGAGGCGAAAACCGATCATGAAGCGAGTGGCCCGGGCGACAGGGATCATGCTTGGCGAAGCTGGTGGCGGAAACGCGGCAGCCAAGCCCCCAGACACATTATATTCCCGTCACGACGGCCGGACAGGTCATTGCCCCGCGACAAACGCCTCATTGCTTCGCAACAAAGAAGAAATCCTCCCGCCCCGGTAGCGAGCCATAGGTGAATGGCTCCTGCCGGCCGCCAGTTGCGTCCATCACGTCGTCGCGCACCAACCGGAAGATCTTGTTGATCTCCACATCCGGGGTCGCCATGCGTTTGGTCAGCGCGGCGGCGAAGGGCGAATTCGCCCCATCGCCATCCAGCGCGGTCTGTCCGTGCTTGGCGGCATAGACCACAAGCGTGGCGCCTTCCGGCTCGACGCGGCTCAGTCCCCGCCCCATCGAGCGGGTCGCGTTGGTCCGGCGCATCTGCGCGGCAAACGGATTGTCGCGACAGGCATCCAGCACCACGAGCTTGATCTTGCGCGCGCTTTCGACCGCAGTCAGCACCTGCTCGAGCGACACCGCCTCGAACGAGGTATCGCGATCGGCCTCGAGCCTGGCGTCGATCGGGATCAGATAATTCACCCCGCCCACTTCGATGCCATGACCGGCATAATAGACCATCGCCCAATCGGCCTTCTCGGCCTCGCGGGCAAATTCGCGCAGCCGGCCGATCAGTTGCTCGCGCGACAGGTCGCTGCCGACCATCACGGTCTCGAACCCGATCGCGCGCAGCGACGCTGCAACCGCCTGCGCATCGCGCGCCGGATTGATCAGCTTCGCCGCATGCGCGTAGTCGCTGTTGCCGATCACCAGCGCGACGCGGCGGCCTTGGCTCTTGGCAGCGACGGGGGCGGATGGCGCGACAACGGCCGGCGCAAAAGCCGCCACCGGCGCGGCTTTCGTTGGCGACGAAGAAACACCGGCATCGAGCGAGGCGAGTTGGGCGCGTGCATCCGCATGCGCCGTCTTCGCCACTGTGCCGCGCTCTTTCAAGGCGCGCTCGAAATCGGCCCGGGCCCGTACCAGATCATCCTTCTTCTCATAGGTACGGCCGCGCTCGACATAAGTCGACGCATCGTAGGGATGGCGCCTCAGCACGCGATCGAAGTCTGCGAGGGCGCGGTCATACTCGCCACGATAGCGATAGAGGATGCCACGATGGTAGAGCGACCAGACCTCGTTCTGCTCGAGCTTGATAGCTTCGTTGATGCTGGTCAGGGCGCGGTCGAGATCGCCCATAGCTCGGTAGGTCTTGGATTGAGAGGCGTAACCGTCCGTGTTGGCCGTCAACGCGATGGCCTTGTCGTGGTCGGCGAGCGCGCGCTCGTAGTTGCCGATTTCGCGATAGAAGGCAGCGCGGTTGGTGTAATTGTCTGCGCTTTTGGGATCGAGCCGGATCGCCCGATCGTGGTCGGACAACGATTTTTCGTTGTCGCCTTTGCCGAGATAGGCGCGCGCGCGATAGGAATACGCCGTCGCCATATCGGGCTTCATCCCTATCGCCCTGGTGTGGTCGGCAATCGCCTTGTCCCACTCTTCCATGTCCGCCCACATGTGACCGCGTCGAAGATAATTGTCGGGGTCGCGCGGATCGAGACGGATCGCCTGCAAGAAATCCGCCTGAGCGCTTTCGAAATCCGTCTTGCGGTGAAACGCCACAGCGCGGTTGTGATGAAGCACCGCGGCCTTGGGTAGCGCCTTGATGCCTTCGGAATAGATCGAAATCGCCTGATCGAGATCGTCCTTGCAATCGCTCAACACCACCCCGAGCTGTGCGAAATTCGCCTCGTCTCGCATCAGCGACAACGCCTTCTCCGCGTCGGCCAGCGCAAGATCGCACTCACGCTTCGCGTTCCAGGCGCGCGAGCGATTGAAATAATAGGCTTCGAGGTCGCGCCCGCCCCGCTTGATCAGCGCGCTGCAGGCCTTGATCTGCTCATCCGGTTTTCCGTCGCGGCAAGTATCGACCTGGCGCTTTTGCTGCGCTTGGGCACCGGAGATCGGGACAGCGACGAGAATGGCGGAAAGGCATGCCAACGAGACGGTCAATCGAAACGTCATGTCTGAAACCTTCGGATTCCCGAAATCGCGCCAAGAATAGAGCCGCCGGCGCGACGGTAAAGCGCAACCGTTGCCGCACCTATTGACAATCGCGTCATTTGGACAATATTCCTAGATCCTCGCTGGATGAACGGCGGCGACCCGCGACGTCGATTGCCGCGTCCGCAACAACGCGGCGTATCGGGAATGCCCTGCCTCTTCGGCGCATCATTCCCCTCACCGCTCCCGTGGAATACGGGCGCGCCCAGGCCTTTGAAACCCAAGCCGCGCCAGCGCGTCCGCTGCACGAGGCCGGCGGAGCGTGTGCATCAAGCCGATTGCCCTTCGCTCAGCCTTTGCTATATGCCTGAAACGACATCCGCTTACCCGCGCTCGTTCGCGGGAGTGAGCAACAGGAGCTGAATGATGGTCGCCTTGACCTTTCCCGACGGCGCACGCCGTGAATTCCCCGACAATATATCCGGTCTCGACATCGCCAAGGGCATCTCGCCGTCCCTCGCCAAGCGCACGGTGGCGATGGCGCTCGACGGCGTGGTCACCGACCTCGCCGATCCGATCACCAAAGACGCCAAGATCGAATTCCTCAATCGCGAAGACCCGCGCGCGCTGGAGCTGATCCGGCACGATTGCGCGCATGTGCTGGCCGAAGCGGTGCAGGCCTTGTGGCCCGGCACCCAGGTCACCATCGGTCCGGTGATCGAGAACGGCTTCTACTATGACTTTGCGCGCAACCAGCCGTTCACGCCCGAAGACCTCGGTGCGATCGAAAAGAAAATGCGCGAGATCATCGCGCGCGACCAACCCTTCACCAAGGAAGTCTGGTCGCGCGACGAGGCCAAGCGCGTGTTTCGCGACAAGGGCGAGAATTTCAAGGTCGAACTGATCGACGCCATCCCCGACGATCAGGAGCTGAAAATCTACAAGCAGGGTGAGTGGTTCGATCTCTGCCGCGGCCCGCACATGACCTCGACCGGCAAGGTCGGCAATGCCTTCAAACTGATGAAGGTCGCGGGCGCCTATTGGCGCGGCGATTCAAACCGCGAAATGCTGTCGCGCATCTATGGCACCGCGTTTGCGAAGCAGGACGAACTCGACGAATATCTGAAGAACATGGAGGAAGCCGAGAAGCGCGACCATCGCAAGCTCGGCCGCGAGATGGACCTGTTTCATTTCCAGGAGGAAGGCCCGGGCACCGTGTTCTGGCATCCGAACGGCTGGACCATGTTCCAGGAGATCGTCGCCTATATGCGCCGCCGCCTGAAGGGCGATTATGCCGAAGTGAACGCGCCGCAGCTGCTCGACAAGTCGCTGTGGGAGACCTCCGGCCATTGGGGCTGGTTCCGCGAAAACATGTTCATGGCAAAGTCGGCCGGCGATCACACCGAGGACGAGCGCGTCTTTGCGATCAAGCCGATGAACTGCCCCGGCCATATCCAGATCTTCAAGCACGGCTTGCGCTCGTATCGCGAATTGCCATTGCGGATGGCCGAGTTTGGCCTGGTGCATCGCTACGAGCCGTCGGGCGCGCTGCACGGCCTGATGCGGGTGCGCGCCTTCACCCAGGACGACGCGCATGTGTTCTGCACGCCCGAGCAGATGGCGGAGGAATGTCTCAAGATCAACGATCTGATCCTCTCGACTTATGCCGATTTCGGCTTCGAGGGCGAGATGACGGTCAAGCTCTCGACCCGCCCCGAACAGCGCGTCGGCACCGATGAGGCCTGGGACCATGCCGAAGCGATCATGCAGGATGTGCTGAAGCAGATCGAAGCGAAGAGTGGCAACCAGAAGATCAAGACTGCCATCAATCCGGGCGAAGGCGCGTTCTACGGACCCAAATTCGAATATGTGCTGCGCGATGCGATCGGCCGCGACTGGCAATGCGGCACCACGCAGGTGGATTTCAACCTGCCGGAGCGGTTCGAGGCGTTCTATATCGCGCCGGACGGATCGAAACAGATTCCGGTGATGATCCATCGCGCCATCTGCGGCTCGATGGAACGCTTCCTCGGCGTGGTGCTCGAGCATTATGCCGGCCATCTGCCGCTCTGGCTCGCGCCCAAGCAGGCGGTGATCTGCACCATCATGTCGGATGCCGATGATTATGCCCATGAGGCGATGAAGGCGGCGACCGCGCTGGGCTTGCGGGTCTCGACCGATCTGCGCAACGAGAAGATCAACTACAAGGTGCGCGAACATTCGCTCGCCAAGGTCCCGCTGCTGCTGGTGGTCGGCAAGAAGGAGGCAGCGGAAGGCACGGTCTCGATCCGCCGGCTCGGCAAGGAGGGCCAGCAGGTGATGCCGCTCAATCAGGCGCTCGCGATGCTGGCCGACGAGGCGCTGCCGCCGGACCTGCGGCGCGCGCGTCTGGCAAAGGCGGCCTGATGTCGGCGGAGCTGTTCAAGCTCGATGGCAAAGTGGCGCTGGTCACGGGCGCGGGTTCGGGGCTTGGTCGCGAGATGGCACTCGGGCTTGCGGCGGCCGGCTGCGACGTGATCTGCGCGGACCGGGACAAGGGCTGGGTGACGGAAACCGTCTCGATTATCCACTCGACCGGCGGCAAGGCATCGCGGATCGTGTTCGACGTCGCCAACGAAAGCGAGGTCGCCCATCTCGGCCGTGCGGTGAAAAGTTCGCACGGCAAGCTCGACGTGCTGATCAACAATGCCGGGGTCGCGCCCTATCCGAAGCGGCTGCACGAGGTCGACTTAGCCGACTGGCGGCGGGTGATCGATGTGAACCTGACCGGGCCGTTCCTGGTCACCCGGGCTGTGATCCCGCTGATGCTGGAAGCGCGCGCAGGCTCGATCATCAATGTTGCCTCGCTGATCGGGATCGGCGGCTTCTATCCCGGCTTTGCGGTGTCGGGTGTTGCCTATGCGGCAACCAAAGCCGCCCTCACCGGCCTGACGAAGCAGATCGCGGCCGAATACGGCAAGGACAATATCCGCGCCAACGCCATCGCCCCGGGCTGGCAGGGTGCCGGAACGCGGCTGGCCGACCACTTCAAGGCGGATTGGAGCGACGAGGACAAGGGGCGCTTCGAGCAGGCCATCGTCGCCGGCACCCCGATGGGCCGGCGCGGCGCGGCGAAGGAATTGCAGGGCCTTGTGATCTATCTCGCAAGCGATGCCTCGACCTACCTGACCGGACAGGTCATCGCCCATGACGGCGGTTGGACCGCGGTTTAGTCAAATGACGGCGGCTGGACCGTCTTTGCAATCTGAGAGGATATTGATCTAATACACAATCTATGATTGCATACATCGATCCATGGGGGACGGTGGCATGCAGATCGAATCCGTGCGCGCACTCAAACAGGAAATCGCAGCCGAGGTGGTGCCGCAGGCGGTTGCGGCGATTGATAAAGCCGGCGGCTTTTCAATCACGACATTCTCGCTCAGCAAGGAAACCAAAGCACGGCCGCTCGTGGCGCTGGGCGTCGCGCCGGGCTCGAAAAAGGGCGATGCCAGACTTGCGGTGCGTCTCCAGCGTCACTCGCTGGAGCGTTCCGACATTCTGCTCGACACCATCCGCAAGCGGGCGCGCGATGAGGTGGACATCCGGTTTGTGGGGCGGATCGCGAAACACGCAGGCCCCTGGTACCGGTCGCGGCTGCGGCCGCTTCGTCCCGGCGGTTCGGTTGGACATTTCCGCATTTCGGCCGGCACCATCGGCGCCTTCGCCCAGCAGAAGCGGTCCGGGAAAATTGTCATTCTCAGCAACAATCACGTCATTGCCAATGAAAACGACGCAAAAGTCGGCGATGCGATCCTGCAGCCCGGCGATTACGACAACGGCAAACGCCCGAAGGACGCGATTGCGACGCTGACACGATGGGTGAACCTGAAGCCCAACAGCAAGAACGAGGTCGATGCGGCGATCGCCGCACTCAAGAAGTCCGCGGACTTCGACCCGCTGAACTACGATGTCCTCGGAACGCTGGCGGGCGTTCGCACCGATCCGATCCTGCAACAAATTGCGGTGGCGAAAGTCGGCCGCACCACCGGTGTCACCCGCGGCCGCGTTACCGCATCCGAACTCGACGATGTCGTCGTATCATACGATGTCGGCCTGGTGTCCTTCGATGACCAGATCGAAATTGAATCGACCGGTGAAGGACCTTTCAGTTCCGGCGGCGATTCCGGTTCGCTGATCCTCGACGAGAACATGAATGCCTGCGGGCTGCTGTTCGCGGGCAGCGAGGCCGGCGGGGCGAATAACCGGGGACTGACCTACGCAAATCCGATCGCACCGGTGCTGAGCAAGCTCGCAATCGTGCTGCCGGTCCCCTAGATAGGGTCTATGGACGACGACAAACTCAACGCGGTCAGACGCGCGAAGAAGCGTTTCGCCGAAATCGCTCCGAAGGATATCGACATCGCCGGCATCGGCATCGCCCTGACCGATGGCGATCCGGCGCTCAAGGTGAACCTGCGCCAGCCTCCCGCCAACCCGGATGCCCTGCCGAAGACGGTGGACGGCGTCGCGGTCATCTATGACGTCGTCGGCAAGATCGTGCCACGCTAGCCGTCGCCAAACGCGCGCCGCCCGCTCAGGGCTCTCCCGTCAGCGTCTCCATGAACGCGACCAGATCGTTGCGTTCCTGTTCCGTCAGATCGAACGGATTGATCATCGGCGAACGGCTCGGCCGGTCGATACCGCCCTTCACATAAAGATCCACAACATTGCGCAGGGTCGCGGCACTGCCGTTATGCAGATAGGGCGCGCGCAGCGCCACCGAGCGCAGCGTCGGGGTCTTGAAGGCGAATTGCATCTTCGGGTCGTGCTTTAGTTCGCGCCCGCGCCCCTGGTCGGTCGTGCTCGTGCCGACGTCGTGAAAGGCATCGTCGGTGAAGCGCCAGCCGTGATGGCAGCCCGCGCAGGCCGCCTCGGTGTGAAACAGCACGAAGCCGCGTTTCGCCGCCTCCGGGATCGCGGTCTCGTCGCCCGCGACCCAGCGGTCGAACGGCGCCTGACCCGGCTCGATACTGCGCTCGAAAGCCGCGAGCGCGATGACGATCGTGTCGAGATTGATCGGCGCGCCCGGCATCGCGTTCCGGAATGTCGCGACATAGTGCTGGTTCGCACGCAGGCGTGCGACGATGTCGTCCACCCTCACCTCGTGCGGTGTCGCGAACATCGACATCGAGCCGGTGCCGATCGAGGACACCGCCTGCGCTTCCAGTGTGGCGTGACGCCCGTCCCAGTCGAACGGTGGCCGGGCATGGCCGATGCCAAGCAGGGTCTGGGTCCTGCGCTCTGTCGGCCGCCCGGAATCCCCGAGACTGCGCGGCTCGTTCGAGGCAAAGCCGAGGTCAGGCTGGTGGCATGTCGCGCAGGCGGTCTTGCCCGATGCCGAAATGATGGGATCGAAGAACAGATCGCGGCCCAGCGCGACCAGCGCGGCATTCTCGATGGCGCGCGCCGGCGGACGTCGATACTCGGCCTTCATTTTGTCGATATCGGGATCGAGGCCATCCGCAGCGATGGACGGCGCCGCATGAGCGGCCAGCGCCATCAGCGCGATCGCGGCAACACAGACGAGCGGACGATGCACTATCGCCTCCGAATGGCGTCGCGGTCAGGGCGTGCGGCGGCGCTGCTTCAACGCGCGACCACCTCGATTTCGCGGTCGACGCCCGGAGCGACGTTGAAATCGTGCTGGAACGAGCGCCCTTCATTGCGCGCGATGACGCGATAGTCGCCTTCCGCCAGAACAACGCGCGGGAATGCGCCGATCGATTCCTTGATGACGTCGCCGCCCGGTGTCAGCACCGACCATTGCGTATTGGCCAGCGCCTCGCCGCCATTGCCCGAAACCAGCTTGAGCGTGACGATGGCCGCGCGGTGATTGACGGTCACGTCGGTGACGCGCGCGGCCTGCACGCGGATGTCGGAACGCACCACCGCGTTGCCGTCGCCGTAATGCGAAACGATATGATAGGTGCCTTCCGGCACCAGCATCACCTCGCCGGTCAACACATTCTGGCTGAGCGGGCGCTTGTCGCCGGGTTCGAATTGGCTGCCCTTGAAGACATCGAAATGGATTTGCGGCGACGGGATGCGGGCATCGCCGACCCTGCCTTCGATGCGGATGCCCCCGGCCGGGATTTCGAACACCTCGCGCACGGTCTCGGCACGCAACTGGACCTTCTTCAGCGTATGCGCGTGCCCCATGCTGGCGTGAACGATGTAGCCGCCCGGCGGCAGCAGCAACGTGGGCGCGGCGGACTTGTCCTCGCGGAGCGGACGGATGATGCCCGCGGCGTCGGTCCGGTCCGGAAAAACGCGCCAGAGGATGCCACCGGGGACCTGCGGCATGCCGCTGCCAAATCGCGCACTCAGATGAAGCGCGACCTGTCCGGGCGGCACCATGGGAGCCAATGCGGGCGCGGGAGACGGTATCGCCAGTGCCGGCGGCCGTTCGATTTGCTGGGGGGCCACCAGAGGCGCGACCGGAAGCGGGATTGGCGCTGGCGGTCGCAACACGTCGGAACCGGGCGCGACCAGGCTGGCACCGGGCGGCGCCAGGCTCTGCGGCTCGCCCGGCGAAGCTCCGACCGGTGCCGGCCCGATCGGGGCCGATCCACCGCTGGTGAAGGGCTGCGCCTGCAACGGCAAGGCGCCCAAAACCAGACCTGCAATCGCCAATAAAGCGACGGCGAATGCCATGCTTGCGCCTGTTCGCCCTGTCATTATTCCCGACGCCGTCATGACGCCGTTTTCGGCGGAAATCGCGGCGAATTCAAGCCTGCTGCGGACGCGCTTGCATTTGTGCGGCCATCCGGCCTGTGGTAGCCGCAAGGCCATGACCGATGCCCTATCCCTGCTCGCGACACGCCGCTCCGTCAAGCCGATCGAGCTGAACGGCCCTGCCCCCACGCCGTCAGAGGTCGACACCATCCTGACCATCGCCTCGCGCGTTCCGGATCATGGCAAACTGACGCCTTGGCGCTTCATCCTGTTTGAGGGCGATTCCCGCAAAAACATCGGCGAGACCATCGCGGAGGTCTTCCGGTCGGACCGCCCGGATGCGACCGCCGACCAGATCGCGTTCGAGCGCAACCGGATGGCGCGCGCACCGCTGGTCATCGCCGTGGTCAGCCGGGCCGCGCCGCACGCCAAAATTCCGGAATGGGAGCAGGTGCTGTCCGCCGGTGCCGCCACCATGAACCTGGTCACGGCCGCGCATGCGCTCGGCTATGCCGCCAACTGGATCACCGAGTGGTATTCGTACGACCCGCGCATCCTGAAGGCGATGGGTCTTTCGGATGGCGAGCGCATTGCCGGCTTCGTGCATATCGGCAAGCCGGCGCGGCCACCTGAGGACCGTCCGCGTCCGCCGCTTTCGGAGATCGTGACGCGCTACGGCGGCTGAGCATGTTCTACGACGCCCGCAAGAACGATCACGGCCTGCCGCACGATCCGTTCAAGGCGATCGTGGCACCGCGCCCGATCGGCTGGATCACCTCGATGAGCGCCAAAGGCGAGATCAATCTGGCGCCCTATTCGTTTTTCAATGGCGTCTCCAGCCGGCCCGCGATCGTGATGTTCTCCAGCGAAGGGCAAAAGGATTCGTTCGCGTTCATCCGCGAGACCGGCGAGTTCGTTTGCAATCTCGCCACCTGGGATCTGCGCGAGGCGATGAACCGGACTTCGGCGCCGATGGCGCGCGGCGTCGACGAGATGAAAGCGGCCGGGCTAGAGGCTGCGCCATCGCGGATCGTCAAGCCGCCGCGCGTCGCAGCGTCACCCTGCGCGCTTGAATGTATGCTGCTGCAGATCGTGCCCATGTCCGACATCGAAGGACGCTCGCTCGATACGCATGTCCTGTTCGGTCAGGTCGTCGGCGTGCATATCGACGACCGTTTCATCCGCGACGGGCTGCTTGACACCGCCGCGATGAAGCCGATCGCGCGCGACGGCTATCACAATTACAGCGTGGTCGAGAGCGAGTTTCGGATGGTGCGTCCGTCACGGGCGTAATATCGCGAATGCAGCTTTCACCATGGCCGCGATTTTTTTCCGCGCGCTCTTGTCTCTGCCGCGCGATGCCGCAATCATCCGGAAAAGGATTGAACCGTGCTGCAGGCCCTGATCCGGCGCGCCGTGAACGGTGACCGCGCTGCGGAAGCAAATGCCGAGAAAACGGTGCCACCCAAACCGAGCGTCGGTCTCGCTTTGGGCGGCGGGATCGCGCGCGGCTTCGTCCATATCGGCGTTCTGCAGGTGCTCGCGAAACATGGCATCGAGCCCGACGTGGTGGTCGGCACCTCAATCGGCGCCGTGGTCGGCGCCTGTCATGCCGCGGGCAAGCTTGACGTCTTCGACCAATGGGCGCGCGGGCTGACGACGCGTGGCGTGCTGGGCTATCTCGATGTCAGCCTCGGCGGGTCGGGCCTGATTTCCGGGAATCGCCTGGCGCAACGCCTCGAAGACACGTTCGGCGACACGCTGCTCGAAGACCTTCCCAAACGCTGCGCCTGTATCGCAACCGAGCTGGGCACCGGCCATGAAATCTGGCTCACGCGCGGGCGCGTGGCCGATGCCGCGCGCGCATCCTATGCCCTGCCCGGCCTGTTCACGCCGGTGCGGCTTGGTGGCCGCTGGCTGGTCGACGGCGCGCTGGTCAATCCGGTGCCGGTATCGGCGGCGCGCGCGCTGGGCGCCCGACTCGTGATTGCGGTCAATCTGAACTCCGACATGCTGGGACGCGGCGGCACCGTCTCCGATCACGGCCCGGACGCGGACGACGCCCGGATGCTGACCGAGATACGCGCGCGCCCGGCAGGGCTGGGGCGTATCCTGAGCCCGGAATTTCTGCTCAAGCGGCAACTGATCGGCGATCGGCGCAGCCCGAACATCGCCAGCATCATGATCGATTCGTTCAACATCATGCAGGACCGGGTCACGCGATCGCGCCTCGCGGGCGACCCGCCCGACGTCATGATCGCGCCGCGCTGCGGCAAGATCGGATTGTTCGACTTCCATCGCGCCAAGGAAGCGATCGAGATCGGTGTGCAGGCCGCCGAACGCGCAATCCCCGATATCGAGGATGCGCTCGCCGCCCTCACCTGACGCGATACGCTTTTTGCGCAGACCGGCGATTACGCGGTCCGGGCGATCACGCGGTCTGGATGTAATCGCGCATCGCGTCCTTTTCGAATTCAAGCTCGGTCAGACGATACTTGACCACGTCGCCGATCGAAATGATGCCGACGAGTTCGTCGTTATCCATCACCGGCAGATGCCTGAATTTACCGGCGGTCATCTGCTCCATCAGCATCGAGACCGTGTCGGTCGGGGTGCATGTCACCACCTTGCGGGTCATGACTTCGGTCAAGGGCAGTTGAAACGCCGCATTGCCATGCTGGGCAAAGGCGCGAACCATGTCGCGCTCCGACACGATTCCGGTGATCCGGCCGGCCGCGCCGGTCACGACCAGGGCGCCGATCTTTCGCTCCGCCAGAATCTTCGTAGCCTCCGCCAGCGTCGCTGTGGGCGCAATCGTTGCCACATCGCGGCCTTTGGCAGAGAGGATCGATTTCACGATCATGGACGCCTCCGTTGGAAGCACGTGTCCCGCAACGGGCGAGACCCGTGCATGCATCTCAACCATACGATGCACAAGAGTGTTCCACGACGCTGGCATCTTAGCCAGCGCCAAACGTGCTGCATTGCATCAGGCCGCGTGGCGGTCGTCGCGTTGCGTCGCCGGTCCGACCGGATCGAACCAGGCGAACAGCACAAGCCCGGCCAGGAAGCCACCGACATGCGCCTGCCATGCGACCGGTTGTTCATTACCGGTGATCGAGACCGAACCAAGCCCGAACAGAAGATTGAGTCCGAACCAGACCCCGAGGAACGCAAGCACGCGCGGATCACGGAATGTGTCGACAAGCGACAACGCCGGCACGCGATACGATTGATCCGAACCGCCGAAGGTCAGCGGCCCGCCGCGCTGAAACGCGAAGCGCATCGCTCCCGACATGGTTCCCGAGATCGCGCCGGAGGCTCCGACCATCGGCACCAATTGTCCGAAATGCGTCATGAGATGGGCGAGTGCACCAGCCGCAGCCGTCACCGCGCAGAAAGCGAGAAAACGCGCCGCGCCGAATCGGCGCGCCAGCGGCGTACCGAAAGCGAGCAGCCATACCGAATTGAATAAAAGATGCATCCAGTCGGCATGCAGCAGTGCGTAAGTGACGAAGGTCCAGATATCGGCGGCGGTGCCTCCGGGCCAGGCGGCATTGGCGAGGATATTGCTGTCGTAGCGCGCCGGGATGAAGGCAAACAGCAACAGGATCTCGACATCGTCGGCCTGCGACAGCAAGGAGCGCAGCGCGTGGATCGCCACCAGCGCACCCAGCGTCGCAACGAGTACGGCAGGGACGTTGAAGATCGGTTCGCGGGCGGGATGGGGATGCATGGGCTGATTTTGTCCGGCGCCCTCCTCGCCCGCCCGCCCCGCGACTTCAAGTCAAATCGGAGCTAGTGGCGAAAAACAGCGGGAGCCGTCGCAAAAATGCGATGGGGAGAGCGTTTCGGCTCTCCCCATCGGCTGTCCCGACGCTACGGACCTTTCGGAACCGGTCACGTCCCCTCGTCTGATTCTTCAGGCTTGAAGCCTGTCGTCTGGTTCGAGAGGCAATCTAGCAGCGCTCGCGAGCCCGCCAAGCGTAACCTCCTGTTAAGGCTAACGTCCGGGCGCGCGCCCGCAGGCATGCGTCCTGCAACCTCCCCTTTATCGGCAATCTCCGGGCCGCGAACTGTCCCGCTTTGGAACGGAATGCCGCCCGGCCCGGCAACAACGGCACAACAGCGCGATGAAGCAGGACGCCACGCGAGCATTGTTCGACTATTGGAACGCGCTGCGTGGCACCCGGCCGGCGCCCGAACGCAGTGACATCGACCCTGGCGCCATTCGTTCCTGCCTCGCCAACACCTTCGTGCTGACCTTCGACCCGGACCATGGCCACCCATTCCGGATCGCCGGAACTTCAGTCTGCGCGCTATTCGGGGCTGAATTGACCCGCAAGCCTTTTGAGGCGCTCTGGGCCGCCGACGCACGGCCGGCGATCCGCGAACTCATGCAGACCGTGACGGAGGATATGGAAGGCGTGGTCGCGGGCGTGACCGGTCACAATGAAGCGGCGGAGACCGTCGGCCTGGAGATGATCCTGCTGCCGCTCGCCGGTAGCGACGGCAGTGCCGGCCGCGTCCTCGGCGGCCTCACAGCCGCGGCACCGCCCTACTGGCTCGGAACGCGCCCGGTGCAATCGCTGCATCTCGGTGAATTGCGTTTCACCGGCGCGGCCGGCGCCGGAACCAGGCCCGCCGGTGGCAACACCGCTTTGCGCGGGAGGGGCTTTGTGTTCTATCCGGCCGCCGCCGGCCGTATTTCACGTTTTTTTCAAGGCTAACCCTGCGTTAACGCCGCTTGAATAGGTTTTAACCGCCGCGTGCAATTGCGCGGCGTGCAGACTGATAAGCGCGTCATGGCAGCAATTTTCGGTAATCTGGCTCAGGCAAGTTCGCGCATTCTTCCGCACAGCGAAGAGCGCCGCCGCTTCCAGCGCGTGAAAGTGAATCTGCTCGGCCGCTACATGCTTGCGGACCGACGCGAATATCCCTGCCAGGTGGTGAACATGTCGCCCGGTGGCATGGCGGTGTTTGCGCCGACTTTCCCGCAGATCGGCGAGCGGGTGATCGCCTATATCGACCATGTCGGGCGGCTCGAGGGCGTTTGTACCCGGCATTTCGACAATGGATTCGCGTCGACTATCGCCGCGACCTCGCGCAAGCGCGACAAGCTCGCCGCCCAGCTGACCTGGCTCGCCAACCGCCATCTGCTCGACTCGCCCGAAGACCGCCGTCACGGACGCTTCGCGCCGCGCAACCCGATGACGATGCTGATCCTGCCGAATGGCGTGAATATCGGATGCCGCCTAATCGACGTCTCGCTGTCGGGTGCCGCGGTCTCGACCGACCAGCGCCCGCCGCTCGGCGCCCTGGTCACGGTCGGCAAAGTTCAGGGCCGCGTCGTCCGCCATCTCGACGAAGGCTTTGCGATCGAGTTCGTGCGCCACCAGCATCCTGACTTTCTGGAAGAAAGCGTCACCAGCGGGTAAACGCCGGTTCCGGCCTGCCCTGCCCGTGCGCCCGCGCGGCGCCCGCCCCGAACGCGCCTCACCTGCAACTCCCGGCCGCCCGTTCGCGCACGCCCGAACGCGCATTTCGCACTTGTAATTCAAGCAAAATCATCGCGCCGCATGCGACGCCATGCACGCATTGCCATGCGCGCCGGAACGATCGATTCAATTTTAGACAATTGCGATTCAAGTGAAGCTCAAATTCGTCGCGCTCTTTAGTCGCTTTCGCTTCAAATGCGAACGCGCGACTTAGCGGCACGACAAAAGCTTTGTGCGAAGTGTGACCCAACAAGAAGGGAAGGGGTCACGCGGTGCAACGAGTTCTGCTCAACATACGCAACAGCGTACGGATTGCAGCGGCCGGCTGCGTCATTGTATTCGCAGGCGCGGCGGTGGCAAGCCCTCGTCCGCTTTTTGTTTCGGTCGGAGACTCGTCGCGCGCACCGATCGGGTGGATCGAATTCTGCGTCGAGAACCCGCGCGACTGCAACGTCGCTCCCTCGATGCCGCGCGATGTCATACTGACCAGTAAGGCGTGGAAGGATCTCGTCCGCGTCAACAAGTGGGTCAACGACACGATCAACCCAGTCACCGATATGGATCAGTGGGGCGTGGTCGAAAAGTGGTCCTATCCCGACACCGGGCGCGGCGATTGCGAGGATTACGTGCTGCTGAAGCGCCGCATGCTGATCAAGGCCGGCTGGCCACGCGAGGCGCTGCTGATCACGGTGGTGCGCGAGCGCAACGGCGACGGTCATGCGGTGCTCACCGTCAAAACCGACAAGGGCGAATTCATTCTCGACAACCAGCATCCCGATATCCTGCTGTGGTCGGACACCAACTACCGTTACGTCAAGCGACAATCCCAGCATGACCAGAATGTCTGGATTTCGCTCGGCGACCCGCGGCCGACACTCTCGACCGCAACCTCACGCTAGCGAGGACAGACATCAGCGAAACGCGATCCCGGTCACGTCCCCACCCCTCCCCGTCCCAGACCGGGCTCGTGGCGGCCGGCTCTCCCCCCAAGAGCCGGCCGCATCTTTTTTGAAGGACTGCACATATCGGCGATACCACCGGCGCAATCTGCGCGGTGCCGGTCCCTACGATGACGGGTTGAAATCCGTTGCGCTGCGCAGCAGCGCGAGTCGTCTAACGCCTGACCGTGAACTCAACGCCGACACGGCTGCCCGACTGCCACGCCACGCGGCAGGAGCGTCGGATATATTCCGGCTTGATGACCATGGAGAAATCCTTGGGCAGGATCGGTCGGCACGGAAATTCGAGACAGGCACCCGCTTTCGACATGTTGCGGATGGTGCAGTCGACGATCGCCACGGTGCCGAAGCTGACGGCACCGGTCTTCAACGTTTTCATACGCTGCATTTTGCGGCGTTCCACCATGTCAGCCATGTCAGCACCCGGTCGCAAAGCGAATGCCGACCCGGTAGGCCGATTGCCATACCAATTGACAGGTACGGCGCGAATGATCCGGCGCGACAGTGAGCGAGAATTCGTCCGGCAAAGCGGTGCGCCGGTGCGAAAAGACCAGACAGGCACCGTCGTCCGACACGTTGCGGATGGTGCATTCCATGCCGCGGCCGAATCCGGCTTTCACCGTTCCCGGGGCAAAAGCGTTGGTTCGTGGGGTTTTCCGTCGTTCGGCCATGAGACGCCTCGATAAGTTGAGCGCACCGTAACCGCGATCGTTCTAACTCGACATAAATTGCGGCCCCGAAACGGCCGGGTTCGCGTTCAGGAATCGTTAACCCTGCCGGGCTGCGCGGGGCCTGATGAACGGCGCGCCAGGGAGCGCCGCGGGTTCAGTTTCGCCGCGCCAGCGTGCGCCCGCTTTCCTCGACGACCTTTGGACCACCTGGCGTGAACACCACCCGCAACTCATAGCTCGCAGCGCCCGATGAGGTGCGCGCCGCCCGCGGGTCGCGCACGTCGTAATCAAGTTCACCCGACATCTGGCAGGTCGATCGCGCTTCGTCGCATTGCACGCGCATGGTTTCGGGCTTCAGCTGATAGCGTCGCTGCGGCCAGCGCGTCAGATAGCGGCGCTTTTCTTCGACCACCTGCGCATTCGGAACCACCTTGCCGTAATAGCGGATCTCGGCGCCGAAGCTGTTGCGCACGAATGTCAGGACCTGCTCGGTGTCCCCTTCGGTGCGCCGCATATAGTCCTCGACGAAGGCGCGGGCGCGGGTGTCTAGCAACGCCGCGTTGCTCGGCGGCGGTGAGATTGCAGCAGGCGCGACGCTCGCGACCTTGCCCTGGCAGGCTGCGCGCGCCGACGACAGCGCCCGCGCGGCGCCATCGAGCCGCAGACGCAGCAGACCGTTCTGATGAACAAGCGGGAGCGTCGCGACCTTTGCGCGCGCGAGCCCCTCGAGGCAGGTACTCGCCTGGTCGTCATTGGTCTGCAGGCGGATCACACCGCCCTCGCCCGTGACGTAAATGGTGCCGCAGGGCCGCCCGTCGAGCAGCATCGGCACGTTACCGCCGCTCTCACCATAAGCGAGCGTCGGTTCGATCTCGATTTCGGCCGCGCCCTGCGTGTTCGGGGCCGGCTTGTCGTGGAATTCGAGCGCTTCATACCCGAGCGTATCGACCTGGTTCTTGCTGCATTGGTAACTGACTTCGGTGCGGCGGCCGATCCGCGCCGAGACCGTCATGCCGCCGGTCGCGGTACGCGCAGCGCGCCAGGTCTGCGTCGCCAGCGGCTGGCCGGCGGCCCGCGACAACCCGGCATAGAGATTGACGGCGCGTTGCTTCTCGTCGGCGAACGGCAAGGCCGCTGCCGCGCCCGGCTTCTCGCCGCCATTGTCGATCAGCCGGAATGCCTTGCCGTCGAAGCTATAGGTCCAGGGCGTATGGCAATTGCTGCCGCCACAGGCCTTGATGGTGTTGTCGTTGGCGACCGTCACCTGCCAGCCCGCCTCCCCGCGCAACAACGTACGGAATGCGGAATAGCCGAGATTGACCTGTCCGGTGCTGGCGCGGCGGCGATCCGCGAGATTGGGAATGCCCTTGAATTCGAGCACGCAGAATTTGCCCCAGCCGCTCGTGTCCTCGGTCTCGTAGGCGACCCAGATTTCCGGACGGCGATTGCCGTTGATATCCTTCAGCGCCACCTCGATCGCAGTCGGCGTGTCGCCGTCGATGCAGCTTGCGACCTGACCGACCACGCCCTGGCTCTCCAGCGTCAGCCAATAGCCGGTCTGCCGGAAATTCACGCTCAGCGTTTCCTCGCGCCCGTCGCGGTCGAGATCGTATTTGATCGAAAAGCCGTTCACGTTGCCGAGCTTGCGCGCGCGCTCGCGTTCGGCCTCGCTCATGTCGCCGCGCGGCAGGTCGCCGATACCGGCCTTGGCGATGAAATCGCCCTCGAATTTTCCGAACCCGCTCGCCGAGCGCAGCACGACGTCGCGATCGGGCTTCGACAGCGCACGATCGGTATTGGAGGCGACCTGATACTCAACGCGGCTCGCCGGCGATTTGCCGAGTGCGATATCGGCGGTCCAATCGCTGACCACCTGCGGAATCTGTTCGCCCTTGGTGACGGTGCGCACATAGGCGCTGACATTACGGAAAATTTCAGTGAGCGGGCGGCCCTGCTTGCTCAATTCCTCTTTCAGGGCTTCGACAAAGAACGAGTTCTGCCCGGTGCCATCGAACGAGACCTGGCCGGGCTGCGCTGCGAAGAAGAACAGTGTCTCCGCGCCCTGCGCCTGCCGGCCCGGCGCGTTGAGGACGACGCGCGCCAGCCCGCGATTGCCGCCCTGCTCGGGAGCGGGCTTGCCGCTGGCGTCTTTCGCCTTGCGCACCAGATCGACCAGCCGCACCGTCTCTTCGAACGGAAACGGATTGTTCCGGCAGGCATCGATCAGCAGCGCCTGACGCACCGCGCCCGAAGAGCGCAGCGTGGTCATGAACCGGGTGAGATCGAGCCCGAGATCGTCGACCCGCGAAATCTGGTTCGGATCGACATTGCGGGCCAGCAGGAAATTCTGGTCGAACAGCTGGATGCCATGGCCGGCGAAATAAAACAGCGCGAGATCGGCCCCCCTCGCCTGCGCGACGAAGCGTTCAGCCGCGCGATTGAGCGTGAACGCGTCTCCGTCGAATACCTCGGTCACTTCGAATCCGAGTTCGCGCAGCCGGTCGGCGACGGCGGCGGCGTCGCGCTGCGCGTTCGGCAACGGCTCGGCCTTCTCGTATTTGGAATTGCCGATCACCAGTGCGACGAACCTGTCGGCCCGTGCTTGCAGCGCGGATAGCGACAACAGCGACAGGGCGAGCGCGCAGGCAACGAGACGCAGCTTCATCGGCGGTTCTCCGCAGGGCCGTCGGATGGTGACGGGATTTTAGAAGGCAGAGGCAGGTGACGGAAAGCCTGCAATCACCCGACCCGCTTCAACCCTTTGGCATAATCGCGTGACCGCCGGACATAGAGGTCGGCCCCGGCGCGGATCTGGGCGACCGCCTTCTCGTCGAGACTGCGGATCACGCGCGCCGGCGATCCGACGATCAGCGAATTGTCCGGAAACGATTTGCCCTCGGTGACCAGCGCGCCGGCGCCGACCAGCGAATTGTTGCCGATGCGCGCGCCGTTCAGAACGATCGCGCCCATGCCGATCAGGCTGTTATTGCCGACGGTGCAGCCATGCAGCATGACCTTGTGGCCGATGACGCAATCCTCGCCGATGGTGAGTGGAAAGCCAGGATCGGTATGGAGCGTGGCGTTATCCTGGATCTGCGAGCGCAGCCCGAGTTCGATCCATTCGTTATCGCCGCGCAGCACCGCGCCGAACCAGACGCTCGCATCGGTCTTCAGCCGCACCTTGCCGATCAGGACGGCGGTCTCGGCGACCCAATATTGTTTGTCGGCAGGAAATTCCGGGGCCTGCCCGTCGAGTTCGTAGATCGGCATGGTCGCACTTTCGAGAGCGCTAGTGTCCCGAATCCGAAGTCCGCCTCATCTGCGGCTATTCGTGAGCGGACTTCGGATTCGCAGGACACTAGCAAGTATTGGATTCTAGTGGAGCTTTGGATTTTGACATTCGCTTTCGAACTCGCGGCTGGTGGGTAGCGAATGTCAAATCCGCTCCACTAGGCGCTCAGACCATTCCGAGCGCGGCGACCGCCACCATAACGAATTTTCCGGACAGCAAACTCCAGCACCCGGCCACCACGGTCGCGACAAAGGCGGGAAAGAAATTTTCGCCACCCGGACGGCGCTGCACCACCGCATCGCGGATCAGAATGAAGGGCGCTGCGAATACCAGGAACGGCACATGCGCGACGGCCGCCGCACCCGTGCCATCGCCAAATATATTGAAGGAGGCTGGCCGCGCCGTCAAAAGCTGGTAGCCGCTGGCCAGCGCGCCGGCCACCGAAAAGCCCAGCACCAGAACATAAAGCGAATGCAACGACCCCGCGGACACGATCTTCAACTCCCGGCGTTTCTCAACGAATCATGTGACAAACGGTGCCGCCGGGCGCCAGCGCTTCGTTAAGAAAAGGTAAACGCCGGTAAATTCATATCGTGGGGCCGGTCGAGACGCTGCCCGTATACTTCAGGTGATTCGCACCAGCGCCGCCCGGAGAGCCGTTATGGCGATGACGCAGACCCACCCCGCGCCGTACCCGCAGACCCGCAAGAAACGGCGCCAACGCCGTCCGCGCGGCATGCTGTGGCTGCCGATCGCCATCTTCGTGGCCGGCGTGATCGCGGCGGGAAGCTGGGTCACCTACATCCTGTGGCCGCGCTGGCCCGCCGCCGATCTGACGGTCGACGCGCCGACGCTTCCGATCACGGTGAACGGCGTAAATTTCAACATCCCGCCGGGGGCGATCCGCAACAAGGTCCAGCGCAAGCCGGGAACGCAGGAGCGGGTCGACCTCGTATTCCTGTGGCCGTCGCTGACGCCGCCCGATCCTGCCGTGAAGGCCGGCCCCGCATCATCCCCGCAAGCGATCGACCGGGTGTTCGTGACCATCGCCGCCTTCGGCAATACCCTGCCCCCGCTCGAGCGCTTCAACACGATCTATCCGCGCTACCTGGAACCGAGCATCGCCACCACGCCGGATGCGCTCACGCTCCGGCCGTTCAGTGACGGTACGCCCTATCAGGGCGAAGACATCATCTACAGCGACCGCAATCCTGGACGCTTCATGGTCCGTTGTACGCGGGACAGCGCGAACGGCTCCGCCATCGGCATGTGCCTGTTCGAACGGCGGATCGAACAGGCCGATATCACCGCGCGGTTCCCGCGCGCATGGCTGTCCGAGTGGCAGACGGTGTCGGAGCGCCTGGACAAGCTGATCAGGCAGATCGTGGGAGCGCAGCTCCGGGCGTCATAACGCGCGAGCCCCCGGGTCAATTTCATCGGCTCCAAGGCCGTGCGACCATTCCGCCCATGAATTACCGAGCTTCGGCGATATCATGCCCCGATAACGCCGAGCATCCCGTGCTCGGCCACGAGCTTCCGCTATTCTAGGAGAATGAAAAATCGGCACTTTGGAATATTTTTCTCTGATGCCGATTTTCTCTGCGATGAGCCTTACGGCTCGAGATCAGTCTCCAGGATCGCCATCTGGAAATTGTAGGACTTGTCGTCGTCCTCATCGTCAACGAACAGCACGCCGATGAACTCCTCGCCGATATAGACTTCGGCGGAATCGTCCTTCTTCGGACGCGGCACTACGCGGATCTTCGGGTTGTCGAACAACCGCTTCAGATACGCGTCGATCTTCTTGATTTCCTGGACGTCCACGATCGCCTCACCTGCAAGTTTTCTCGGACGCAGGCACTCGCCCACGCAATCGAATGCTCAATACGTCAGGCTGCGGCCGGACGCAAAGCCGGATTTGATAGCAAGGTTCAACTGCCGACTTCGAACAGCATGTCCATGCGGCGCGACGGCTCGGCGCAGCCGGCGGTCCCAACCACGCGCGCCGGCACGCCGGCAACCGTGACATTGTTCGGGACCGGCTTGATCACCACCGAACCTGACGCGATCCGCGCGCAATGCCCGACTTCGATATTGCCGAGGATTTTCGCACCGGCTCCGATCAACACGCCACGCCGGATTTTCGGATGACGGTCGCCGTCTTCCTTGCCGGTGCCGCCGAGGGTTACGCCATGCAGCATCGATACATCGTCATCGATTTCAGCGGTTTCGCCGACCACGAGCCCGGTGGCGTGATCAAGGAAAATGCCGCGGCCGATCTTGGCGGCCGGATGAATGTCGCACTGGAAAACGGCGGACGATCGGCTCTGGAGATAGAGCGCAAAATCCTTGCGTCCCTTGCCATAAAGCCAATGCGCGAGCCGATGCGTGACGATGGCGTGGAAGCCTTTGTAATAGAGCAGCGGCTCGATGAAGCGGTCGGTGGCCGGATCGCGATCGATGGTCGCAACGATGTCGGCGCGGAATGCATCGCCAATCGAGGGCTCGTCTTCCAGCGCGTCGGCATAGGCCTGCCGGATCATCTCGCCGGATACGTCCTGATGGTCGAGGCGCTCGGAGGCGCGATGCACCACCGCTGCTTCCAGGGTGCCGTGATGCAGGATCGTCGAATAGATGAAGGTTGCGAGCGCGGGCTCGGCCCGCACGATCGCATCGGCTTCCTCGCGGACTTTCGTCCAGACCGGGTCAAGCTTGCCGACGGTGTTTGCCGGACGGACCTGATAATGCGCCATGAGCACGCCTCGCTTCCGATCTTTCGGAGCTAACACATAAAGGTTGAAAATGATCTCCGCCACCCTGCTTTTTCGGCAGGATGGGGGCATGGTTTCCGCATATCCGTAGAATATTTTTCTACAGGGCGACGCTATCTCATTCGGAACACTGAGATTTCATCACGCCTTAATAAAGCTATGCCGATCTTTTGAGCGGCTTAGAAATTCGATCACCGCGGTTGAAAAATGGTCGTTGGCGTCGCCCGCCACCATGTGCCGGGCGCCGGCGACATCGATATATTCGGCGTGCGGCACGAGTTCGAGGAACTCGCGCGCATGCGCCTCTTGCACCAGTTCGGATGAGCCGCCCCGCACCAGCAATGCCGGCACCTGAATATTGCGCGCGGCATCGAGCATCGACTCTTCCAGCCGCTTGCGGTCGGGATCGAAGCTCTTGCGCCCCTGCATGAAGCGCGGATCCCAGTGCCAGCGCCAGCGGCCATCCGGGCCAAGCCGAAGATTCTTCTTGAGGCCTTCGTTGCTCTTCGGTCGCGGCCGGTGCGGAAGATATTCGGCGACCGCATCAGCCGCCTCCTCGATGGTCGCAAAGCCTTCCTGCGCATGCGCGCGCATGAAGCCCTGCACCTTGTTGACACCGTCATAATCGACACGCGGAGTGATATCGACCAGCACCAGCGACGACAGAACATGCGCGCCGCCGTCGCGGAAGGTCTCGCCTTCAGCCAGCATCGACGCCACGCCGCCCATCGACGCGCCGATCGCGACCGGCTTCGCTCCGTGCTGGCGCTCAAGCTCCGCCGCAACGGCTTTCACATCGCCGGCAAAATCGCCGAACGCATAGGCACCGTCCGGAACCCATTCGGAATCGCCATGACCGCGCTGGTCGATCGCGTAAGCGGTCCAGCCTCTCCGCGCCAATTCCGCCGCCGTTGTCCGCCAGGCGTGCCGGGTCTGGCCGCCGCCATGCAGCAGCATCACGGCCGGTCCTTTGTCCCCGAACACATCGCCGACAAGTCGATTGCCGTTTGCTCCGCTGAAGGCCGCCTTGGCCGGCGTGACATGTTTGGTCATGGCGTTCCAATCAGGCTTGTTCGTCGAGAAACTGTAACACTGCGGTCTTGAAGGTTTTGTCGCCGACCGCCAGCATGTGGTCGCGTCCGGGGATATCCAGCGCGCGCGCATTGCGCATCAGCGCGGCAAGCTTGCCCGCAGGACCGGCAACATCATCCTTGGTGCCGACGGCAATCAGCGTGGGCGCAATGATCTTCGACACCTCGTCGACGGTCATGACCTGACGCGATCCGCGAATGCATGCTGCAAGCGCACGACGATCCGATTTAGTCTGGTCCGCAAATGCGCGAAAGGTGCGCGCCATCGGATCGGTCACATCCGCAAGCGACGGCGCTTCGAGCGCCTCGGCGATACTCTCAGGCAATCCGATGCCATCGACCAGCTTGTAGCCAAGCCCGCCGAGGATCGCCGAGCGCACGCGCGTTGGATGCGCCGCTGCCAGAAAGGCGGTAATCCGCGCGCCCATCGAATAGCCGAACACGTCAGCGCGCGCGATCTTGAGATGATCCAGCAAGGCGCGTACGTCATCGGCCATCTTGCTGGTGTGGTAGTCGGCCGGATCGTAGAGCTTGCTCGACTGGCCATGCCCGCGATTGTCGAGCGCGATCACGCGCCGTCCGGCGCCGGTCAGCGTCGATACCCAGCCCGGATAGGCCCAGTTGACCTCGCGGTTCGACGCAAAGCCGTGAATCAGAACGATGGGTTCGCCAGCGATCGGGCTATCTTGGCCCTCGTCGAGGTAGGCGATCTCGACGGCGCCGTGTTTGAAGCTTGGCATGTCGTGAAATATCGGCCTTTCAAAAGCGGCCGGACACTAGCCCTCGGCGGTCGCAATTGCCAAGCGCCGCTGGCGCAGCAGTTCCCGTTTTGCGCGGCGGACCTTCCGCCGCTGCAACCCTCGCCAGGTCGCCCGCTCCACCGCACCTTTGGCGGCTGAAACGAAACCGAAAACGGTGAGCGCTGCCCACAGCACCCACAGCGACAGATCGAAGGCCGCCACCGTCAGCGCGATCGCGCCGCGGCCCAGAAACTTGAGGACGGCGCGGGTCTTGCCGCCCTGCTTTTCTGCAAGTTTGGCGACCCGTGCTATCTGGCGCGGTGAATCCGATATCTTCAAACCGTCCAGCGCCGCGCGTGTCCCCGCCTTGGCCTGGACCTCGCCGACGTTGCGGGTCAGCCGAAACAGGTCATCGGCTTTCTCGATTTTGACCGCACCGCGAACGGCCCGGACGGTTGCCGCCGGATTTACTGCCGATGCGCCGTGAATGGCCGCCCGGAGCGCTTTGCCATCGACCACCGACCGCAGCGTGCGACCGACGGATTCCGCCATCCGCGCGGAAATGCGGCCAGTCTTGCGCGCGGCCTTGACCAACGACAGCCCGACCCGCGCGGGGGTACCTGTACCCAACGATGCGTAAGTTCCAGCCGTCACGGCAATGCCAACCGCTGACAACCCGAGGATCAGGTGATCGACCTCCTGTCCGGAGGCGTAGCGCGACCCTTCTCGCACCGCGTCGCGGATGTCGCCGAACACGAACAGATCGCCGAGCGCGGTGCCAGCCAGACTGACGACATCGTCCGGCTCGCCGACGATCAGGCCGCGGGTGAAATTCTCTGCGGTCTTGATCACGCCCGAGGCCTTCTCGACGGCCGCATCGACTTTGGCCATCAGGTCGGGTGCGACCGCGACATTGCGGTCGCGCGCCAGTTCGACAAAGCTTTTGGCCAGTCCGGCGTCATCGGCGGCCAGCGCCGCCTCGATTTCCCGGGTTGCCGCCTCGCTGTTGAAACTGCGCGCCAGTTTACGATCGGCGAGCGCCACCGGATCGTCCTGCACCAGCAAAAGCCAGCCCGCTTCGATCGCCGGTGGAAGCAATGCCAGTGCCGCAATTCCGCAGATGCCGGCGGCGATCATCAGGAGCCGCATGCGCACAAAGGCGGCGCGCATCGGTCCAGCCGGGGGCTCGGGGATATGCATCGAACGGCGATCTCGGTGGCCCGCTTCAGTCGGGACAGATGTTGCGGTTTTCTGGTGTTTTTCAAGGACTCAAAGTGGCGGAGCCTGGATACAACCCCCGAAACCGCACCAGGTTGCGCCATCCGGCCCCCGGTGGTTAACGCTGGCATTGATTACGGGCCGATCACGGCTATTGTGCCACGCAACACGATCTTTCAAATCCGGACAGAATCGAAGGCTCAGCCGACCATGGCCGATCAGGGTGTTCCGCATTTCCAGAACGAGGCCGGCGTGCCGGTGATCGAAGTCGGCGCGAAGGAATTCATGTGCATCGGCGCGCGTCCCCCGTTCGACCATCCGCACATCTTCTGCGACATGGGCGCCGATAACGAGATCATCTGCGAATATTGCTCGACCCTGTACCGCTACAACCCGGCGCTGGGTCCGTCCGAATCCCGCCCCGCCGACTGCGCCTGGACCGACCCGCAGGCCGCCTGACCGCTTCCCGGTCGCGATGGCCCCCTCGCGCACCATCCTGATCGCCGGTGCCGGAATAGGCGGACTGACCGCAGCGCTAACGCTGGCCCGCCTGGGCTATCGCGTATTGGTCGCCGAGCAGGCCGAAAAGCTGACCGACGTCGGCGCGGGAATCCAGCTCTCTCCCAATGCTACCCGCATTCTGCAAGCCCTCGGCGTCGCGGAGCGCCTCACCGCAACGGCCGTCGTGCCGGAGGGATTGTCGATCCGCAGCGCCGGCTCCGGGACCGAGATCGCCTATATGCCGATCGGGCAGGCGATGGAATTTCGCTATGGCGCACCCTATTGGATGCTGCATCGCGGCGACCTGCAGGCTGCCCTTGTCGAGGCCGTTGCCGAGCAGTCGGATGTCGTGCTGAAGCTCGGCACCAGACTCGAAGACTTTGCCGTTCATGCCAAGGGCATCACCGCGCAACTGCGCGATTCAAGTGGCATAAGCGAGGAACGGGTGCCGGCCGTGATCGGCGCCGACGGCCTGTGGTCGACCGTCCGGGCGCAACTCGGCGACAAGACCAAACCGGAATTCCGCAACCGCACGGCGTGGCGTGCCCTGCTGCCGGCCGCATCCGTGCCGGAAGAGTTTCGCCGGCCGGTCACACGGCTCTGGCTCGGACGCAACGCGCATCTCGTCCATTATCCGGTGCGGGGGGGCACACTGATCAACATCGTCGCGATTGTCGGCGACCGCTGGAAATCGCCCGGCTGGACAGCCCCGGGCGCACGCGATCAATTGCTCCGCCACTTCACGCGTGAACGCTGGGCAAAGCCCGCGCGCGACCTTGTCGCCACGCCGGAAGCTTGGGTGAAATGGGCGCTGTTCGACCGCGACGAACCGGGCTTTCCGGATCACGCTCCGGTCACGCTGATCGGTGACGCCGCGCATCCGATGCTGCCATTCCTCGCCCAGGGTGCGGCGATGGCGATCGAGGACGCCGAAATTCTGGCCCGCTGCCTGGCTTCGCCCGCGGCCGATCCGGAGCCAGGTCTGCGGCGCTACGAGGCAGTCCGCAGCGCACGGGTCCGCAGAGTGCAGCAGGAGGCCCGAGCCAACAGCCGCACCTATCACATGTCGGGCCCAGCCGCGCTCGCCCGCAATCTGGCGATGCGCCTGATGGGCGGAGACCGGCTTCGTGCGCGTTACGACTGGCTTTATGATTGGCGGCCGGACTGAACCGGCGCGCCGGTCGAAGCCGCGATGAGCGGTTCGGCTGATGCGGTCATTCCGACTCGCGAGCGAAGCTCGCGAACCCGAAATCCGGAACCAATACCGGAATGACGCTATCGATCCGCACGACCCAGCACCGCCATTAGCTCGGCGATCTTCTGCCGCTGATCCGCGCGGTCGCCCGAAGCGATGGCGCCTTCCACGCAATGGGAGACATGGTCTCGCAGCACCTCCTCCTCGACCCGCCGCAGTGCCGCGCGCACCGCGGAAATCTGCGTCACGATGTCGATGCAATAGCGGTCCTCGTCGACCATGCGCGTGAGCCCGCGCACCTGGCCTTCGATGCGCTTCAGCCTTTTCGTCACCTGGGTCTTGGCTTCCGTATGCATGGCCGCTATATACCCCCATAGGGTATACATCGCAAGGCCGGACCATGGCGCACGATCAGCACGCGAACCACACGTCACACGCTGCGTGCTGCCACGGCGGCTCCGCGCAGCCCGACGCTCCCGGCGTGTCGAAGGCGATCGATCCGGTCTGCGGGATGACGGTCGACCCGCACACCGCAAAACACCGCCACGATCATCTCGGCCACACCTATTACTTCTGCTCCGCCGGCTGCCGCACCAAATTCATCACCGATCCGGACAAGTACCTCTCGCCCCGCGAGCACGACGCCGAGCCGGTGCCGGAAGGCACGATCTACACCTGCCCGATGCATCCGGAGATCCGGCAGGTCGGTCCCGGCGCCTGCCCGATCTGCGGCATGGCGCTCGAACCCGATCTGGTCACCGCCGACAGCGGACCCAATCCTGAACTCGCTGATATGACGCGGCGGTTCTGGATCGGGCTCGCGCTCGCGGTTCCGGTCTTTGCACTGGAGATGGGATCGCATCTCGTCGGCGGACATGGCTTCGTGCCGCAGCCATGGTCGAACCTGATCCAGTTCGCGCTCGCTACGCCTGTGGTGTTGTGGGCGGGATGGCCGTTCTTCGTGCGCGGCTGGCAATCCCTGGTCACCCGCAACCTCAACATGTTCACCCTGATCGCGCTCGGGACCGGGGTCGCCTGGTCCTACAGCGTGATCGCAACCTTCGCGCCGTCGCTCTTCCCCGCGGCCTTCCGCGGCCATGACGGGTCGGTCGCGGTGTATTTCGAATCCGCGGCCGTCATCACGGTGTTGGTGCTGCTCGGCCAGATGTTGGAATTGCGCGCCCGTGACGCGACCTCCGGCGCCATCAAGGCGCTGCTCGACCTTGCGCCCAAATCGGCGCGGCGGGTGAGCGACGATGGCAGCGAGCACGAGATCGCCATCGACGAAATCGCGGTCGGCGACCGCATCCGGGTCCGCCCCGGCGAAAAAGTGCCGGTCGACGGCGAGATCGCAGACGGCCGCTCGACCATCGATGAATCGATGGTGACCGGCGAGTCGATGCCGGTCACCAAGGACATCGGCGCCAAGGTGATCGCCGGCACCATCAACCGCAGCGGTTCATTCGTCTTCCGTGCCGAAAGGATCGGACGCGATACCCTGCTCGCTCGCATTGTGCAGATGGTGGCGCAGGCGCAGCGCTCGCGTGCGCCGATCCAGCGGCTCGCCGATCAGGTCTCCGGCTGGTTCGTGCCGGCGGTGGTCGCGGTCGCGCTGATCGCCTTCGGCGCCTGGTCGGCTTTTGGACCCGAGCCGCGCTTCGCCTATGGCCTCGTTGCCGCGGTGTCTGTGCTGATCATCGCATGCCCCTGCGCACTCGGACTCGCGACCCCGATGTCGATCATGGTCGGCGTCGGACGCGGGGCGCAGGCCGGCATCCTGATCAAGAATGCCGAGGCACTCGAGCGGATGGAAAAGGTCGACACGCTGGTGATCGACAAGACCGGCACGCTGACCGAGGGCCGTCCGGCGCTGACGGGTCTGGTTGCAGCAAAAGGTTTTGACGACGACGAGGTGTTGCGGCTGGCCGCCAGCGTCGAAGCGGCGAGCGAGCACCCGATTGCAACCGCGATCGTGTCGGCGGCAAAAGACCGAAAGCTGACGCTGGAACAGGTCGACGGCTTTGACTCGCCGACCGGCAAAGGCGCGATCGGCAAGGTCGATGGACGCCAGGTGGCGATCGGCAGTGCGTCGTTCCTCTCCGAACTCGGGATCGATACGGATCAGTTGCACACCGACGCAGAGCGGCTCCGCAACGATGGCGCAACCGTCGTTTTCCTCGGCGTTGGCGGCAAGGCCGCGGGACTGCTCGCGATTTCAGACCCGATCAAGACCGAGACCCGCGCCGCGCTGGACGCGCTGCGCGCCGACAAGATCCACGTCGTCATGCTGACCGGCGACAACCGCACCACCGCGCTTGCGGTCGCCAAAAGGCTCGGCATCACCGATGTCGAAGCCGAGGTTCTTCCCGACAGCAAGGCGGCGGTGGTGGAGAAGCTGCGAAGCGAGGGGCGCGTGGTCGCGATGGCGGGCGACGGTGTCAACGATGCACCGGCGCTTGCCGCGGCCGATGTCGGTATCGCCATGGGCACCGGCACCGATGTCGCCATCGAGAGCGCGGGGATCACTTTGCTGCAGGGCGATCTGACAGGCATCGTGCGTGCCCGCCGCCTGTCGGAGGCGGTGATGGGCAACATCCGGCAGAATCTGTTCTTCGCCTTCGTTTACAACGCGGCCGGCGTCCCGATCGCGGCCGGCCTTCTCTATCCCGTCTTCGGCATCCTGCTGTCGCCGATTGTGGCGGCAGCAGCGATGGCGTTGTCGTCGGTGAGTGTGGTTGGAAATGCGCTCAGGCTGCGGCAGACCCGGCTGTGACGCAACGCGCTCAGAATACGGCGAGATATCTCAGCAGCGACAGCACGCCGATGATGATGACGATGATCCGCACGATCTGCTTGGCGCGGCCGTCGATCGGCAGCATGTTGACCAAATACAATACAAGAATGACAACAAGAAACGTGATCAGAATGCTGATCAAGGGGCCCATGGCTGGCCGGTCCTTTCAATTGATGGCAGGGGTCGATCGTGCGACGGACTGATAATACCAGCCCGGGAAAAAAGTTCCATCGCCGCGAAAGTGATGGTGCGCAAACTCACGAACAGGCCGAACATTAAAGCGCTCGCCGGATTCCGGACGCTAGCGAACCGCGCGCTCGCTGACGCTTCTGAACTTCAGCACGCAATTGCGCTCGGCTGCCGTCAGTTCGATCTCGCGGAGATCTCCCAGTGCGATGTTGTATTCGTTCTGATAGGCGATCGCGACTGCGATCTCGCCCCCCGCTCCCTGCCTCGCCTTCTGCATCAATTCGTCGAGATCACGCTCGCGTTTCAGAACTTCGGCGCCGCGCTTGTCGAGCTGATCGCAATTGTAGAGCCGAAACTTGCCGGGGAGGCTCGCATTGGTGACGAGGTCATGGCTGGTACAGCCTGTCACCACGAGCAACCCTGCCAGGGCGATGAGGGAGTGACGCAGGCGGCCGAGAGCAATCATGGCGGGTTCGTTATAGGCCAATTGGGGCAAAAGCCGGATCCGGCGCGTGTTTGCGTTCATTGCCTGCTGGTGCGGACGGAGGGACTCGAACCCTCACGAGGTTACCCTCAACGGATTTTAAGTCCGTTGCGTCTACCATTCCGCCACGTCCGCGGGGGCCCCGAAGGCGCGCCGCACCATGGCGCAGCGGATGCGTCGCGGCAAGCCGCTTACCCGCCTTCGCGGATCGGCGGCATGAAGGCGAGCCCGGTATCCCAAGGAAAGAAGATCCAGGTGTCCTGCGAGACCTCGGTGACGAAGGTATCCACCAGCGGCCGCCCCATCGGCTTGGCATAGACGGTGGCGAAATGCGCCTTGGGGATCAGCTCGCGCACCACCCGCGCAGTCTTTCCGGTATCGACGAGATCGTCGACGATCAGGACACCCTGGCCGCCGGCATGGGAGCCGCTGGTGACAGCGTCAGCTATGCCTTTCAGAACCCGCAGCTCGCCCTGCCTGCCGACGCCCGAGCCGGCATAGCTCTCGACGCACACGGTCTCGATCAGCCGCACATTGAGTTCGCGCGCGACGATCGCCGCCGGCACCAACCCGCCGCGGGTCACGCATACGATGGCGCTGAACGGCCCGGCCGCGGCCAGCCGCCAGGCGAGCGCCCGCGCATCGCGGTGAAACTGGTCCCACGACACGGGAAAATGCTTCGGCGCATTCGGATGCGGTTCGGCCATCATCATCGTTTGTCCCCCGGCAACGCTTCGCCATGCCTTTCTCGCCATGCCTTGGCAGAGGCAGGCTGCCAACGCCAGCCCGCTTCGATCCACAGGAAAATCGGGAGAATTAAGTCAGGCCCGGGGGAGCACAAAATCGAAACGGGCGTCGGCGGTCCCGGTGAAGGTCATTTCCAGATCGCGCCGGTAGATCGCGTCGCGCCGGTTTCCCGGATCGCCGGGAAAGTAGAGCTGGGTGGTGAGAACCGGCCCGTTCGCAGCCTGCACCTTCACATGATAATGCGGCGTGCGCCCGGTATAGCGGGCGGGCCTGATCGTCAGAAACCGATAGCGCCCCTGCGCATCGGTGAATTGGTGGCCGCGTCCGCGGAAGCCCCGGTTGTCGTAATCGCCGTCGGCATCGGCATGCCACAGGTCGACCAGCGCATTTGCGATCGGCCGGCAGTCACGGGTCAGGACCAGCCCCGTCAGCGTCACCGGCGTCCCCTTCAGCTCGGCGCGCAGATCGGCGCGCAGCGGCGATTTCGGCGTGAAGAACGGCCCCTCGGTCTGCGGCGGGGTCGCCTTCGGGTCGGCATCGCATTGCGGGGTGAGCGGCAACGACTGGCCAAGTGCAAGCCTTGGCAAAGCCAATGCCGCGATCGCGCCTGCGCCGATCCCGATCATCTGACGGCGCGGATAGGTATGCTGCTTCATCTCATCCTCCCGTCCTGGAATTATCGCCTCTGATCCGGCCGACCACCGTCAGCCGTTCCGGATTTCCGGCTGCGCGGCGCACCGCCACGATCTCGCCCTGAGCCGGCATGACCCCGGCGAGAAGCTCGATATTGTCACCATGCGTCACCACCACAAGCAGCCCGCGGCCGCTCCAGCCCGACAGCACGGCGCGCGCGGCGCGCGTCAATTCGGCGCGTCTCTCGAACAGCACATAGGCATTGTTGAAGGCCGATTGCTGCTCCACCGGCCCGAGTTGCATCAGGGTCGCGGTATCGACCGCGCGGCACCATTGCGACGCGATGACCTTCTCGGCCGCGACCGCATTGGCGCGAAATTCCTCTCCCAGAGCACGGGCCTGCTGGCGCCCGCGCTCGCTCAGATTGCGCTGCGTGCTGCAATCGTCGAGCCGCCAGCCTCTCGGATCGCCGACGCCCGGTGCATCGGCATGCCGGATCAGTGCGATCGTGCCGGGCTCCTTGAGGACGGACCAATCGGCCGCGCATACGAGCGACGCAGACGCCATGACGGCGACGAAGGCAACCACCCGAACAGGAAGCATCCACATGCCAACGCAGGTAGCGCGGGCGCGCTGCAAACGGGAATCACAACCGCGTTGGAACCTCAGGACGCCTTGAGCTTAGCCTTGACGCTCGCAAGCATGTTTTCGACCGCGGCTTTCGCCTCCGCCAATTTATGCGGATCGCGAGACCGGACCACGACATTGGTGTTGGGCCCGGACTTGTCGTCGAAAAACGGATAGCTGCCGAAACTGGCGTCCGGATGCGCCCTGGCGAGCTCGCCGAGTTCGGTGCCGATATCGCCCTCACGGGCGTCGGCCCGGATCGATTCCGACAGCATCTGCTTGCCGGTCTTCAACTTCGGCCCGACTTCGTCGAGCATGGCCTGCATGATGCTCGGCACCCCCGCCATCACGATCACATTGCCGATCCAGAAGCCGGGCGCCAGCGAGACCTTGTTGGTCACGAGCTCGGCGCCTTGCGGAATCCGGGTCATGCGCATCCGCGCCTCGTTCAGGTCCGGTCCCTTGAAGCGCTGCTGCAGGAGCGCCACCGCGCGCGGATCGTAGTCGATCGGCACATCGAAGGCCTTGGCGACGCTGTCCGCGGTGATGTCATCATGGGTCGGCCCGATGCCGCCGGTCGTAAACACGTAGGAATAGCGATGCCGGAGCGCATTGAGAGCGGCGACGATATCCTCCTCGACATCGGCCACGACGCGGACTTCGCGCAGATCGACCCCGATCGCGGTCAGATACTCGGCAATATAGCCGATATTCTTGTCCTTGGTCCGCCCGGACAGGATTTCATCGCCGATAACCAGAATCGCGGCGGTGACCGGCGCGTCATTGTCGGCGTCACTCATCGGCATTAGACTCCTCCCGCTGCTTTGGTACCGCGCGCGCCTCGCGGGCTCAAGGCGGTGAACGAAAAGGTGTCACCCGTCAGGCCTTGCGCCCTTTCCATGGGCAAAAAAGCCGAAACAGGACCCCCTTCCATTCTGGCGGAACTGGCGCGAAGCTTGCAGCGTTGATGGCTGCTGGGAGGGCTTTTGGGGGACATGGCGGTTGCGTTCGACGAGATGAGTGGTGTGGACGGCCAGATCCGCCCCGCCTATTCGCAATTGTCTGCCTGGCTGTCGGATGTTCGCCCGGACGAGCTGGATTTGCGGCGGCGCGAAGCCGAGGTGATGTTCAGGAGGATCGGAATCACGTTCGCAGTCTATGGCGAGGCCGATGCGACTGAACGATTGATTCCCTTCGACGTCATCCCCCGCATCCTGTCGGGGACCGAATGGCGCACGCTCAGGCTGGGCCTCGAGCAGCGGGTCAAGGCCATCAACGCCTATATCAGGGACATCTACGGCAAGCGGGAATGCCTGCGCGCCGGAATCATCCCCGAGGATCTGGTGTTTCAGAACCCGGCTTTCCGGCCGGAAATGAACGGCCAGAGGGTGCCGCACGACATCTACGTGCATATCGCCGGGATCGATATCGTGCGGGTCGATGCCGACACCTTCTATGTGCTGGAAGACAATGCACGCACGCCCTCCGGCGTCTCCTACATGCTGGAAAACCGGGAGATCATGCTGCGGCTGTTTCCCGAACTGTTCTCGCGCCATCGCGTGGCGCCGGTCGACAATTACCCCGACGATTTGCTGGCGACGCTGCAATCGGTCGCGCCGGTCGGCTCCGCGGCGGAGCCGACGGTCGTGCTGATGACTCCGGGGGTCTTCAATTCAGCCTATTACGAGCACTCATTCCTGGCGGACAAGCTCGGGGTCGAGCTGGTCGAGGGCCGCGACCTCTTCGTAAAGGGCGAAGTGGTCTATATGCGCACCACTCAGGGGCCGAAACGGGTCGACGTGATCTACCGGCGCATCGACGACGACTTCCTCGACCCCCTCGCCTTCCGCCCCGATTCCGCACTCGGCGTGCCCGGCCTGATGGCCGCCTACCAGTCGGGCAATGTTACGCTTGCCAATGCCGTCGGCACCGGCGTCGCCGACGACAAAGCGGTTTACAGCTACATGCCCGATATCGTGAAATTCTTCCTCGGCGAGGAGCCAATATTGAAGAACGTGCCGACCTGGCGCTGCCGCGAGCAGGAACATCTGTCCTACGTGCTCGACAATATCGAGCAGCTGGTGGTCAAGGAGGTTCACGGCTCCGGCGGGTATGGCATGCTGATCGGGCCCGCAGCCGACAAGGCGAGCATCGCAGCCTTCCGTGCCAAGCTCAAAGCCGCGCCAAAGAACTTCATCGCGCAGCCGACGCTCGCGCTCTCGACCTGCCCCACCTGCGTGGATTCCGGGGTGGCGCCGCGCCATGTCGATCTGCGGCCGTTCGTATTGACGGGTCGCGATAAGATCCGGATCGTGCCGGGCGGGCTCACACGGGTGGCGATGAAGGCCGGATCGCTCGTGGTCAATTCCAGCCAGGGCGGCGGCACGAAGGACACCTGGGTGCTGGACGGCTGATGCTTTCGAGAACCGCCGACAATCTCTACTGGCTGGCGCGCTACGTCGAGCGCGCGGAGTATCTCGCGCGCATCCTGGAGGCGACCCAGCGCCTGACCTCGTTGCCGATCGCCTATATCGGCGAAAGCAACGAATGGGAATCCGCGGTCGCGACCGCAGGCTGCGAGCACGCCTTTTTCGAAATCTATGACGAGGCGAATGAGGAAAACGTCACCGAATTCCTCGCCTTCTCGTCGGCGAACCCCTCCTCCATCCGGTCGTGTTTCGAGGTCGCCCGCACCAATGCGCGTGCCGTCCGCACCGCGCTCACGATGGAAATGTGGGACGCGATCAACGGCACCTGGCTGGAGCTGCGCCGCTACGGCAACGGCCCCACCTCACGGGAGGAATTGTCGCGTTTCCTGCGCTGGGTGCAGGAATCCTCGCTGCGTTTCGACGGCTCGGCCTACCGGACCATGTTGCGCAACGACGCCTATTGGTTCTCGCGGCTCGGCCTCTATCAAGAGCGCGCCGACAACACCGCCCGCATCCTCGACGTCAAGTATCACATGCTGCTTCCCGCCAACGAGCATGTCGGCGGGCCGCTCGATTATTTCCAGTGGGCCGCGATCCTGCGTTCGGTCTCGGCGCTCACCTCCTATCACTGGGTCTATCGCGAGAATGTCAAACCGTGGCTGGTCGCCGACCTGCTGATCCTGAAGGACGAAATGCCGCGCTCGCTGTCGAGCTGCTATGAAAATCTGGTGCGCTATCTCGACGCGATTGCGTCCGCCTATGGCCGTCAGGGACCGGCGCAACGGCTGTCGCGCGGCGTCCGGACGCGGCTTCAGAACGCCAAGATGGAAGACATTTTCCAGAACGGCCTGCACGAATTCATCCAGGAATTCATCGCCGACAACAACCGCATCAGCGCCACCATCACCCAGCAATATCTGGCATAATACTCAACGCTTTGGCTTTCACTCCAGGAATATGATCGTGGCAAAACTCAATCCGAAAACACTCCTCAAGAACACCATGGCTGCCGTACTGATTCTCGGCAGCGTCAGCCTTGCCCAAGGCCAAGCTTACCCATCGAGGCCCATCACACTAATCATTCCCCAAGCGCCGGGGGGCGGCTCCGATACCATCGGCCGTTACATCGCGGACAAGTTGAAAGATCGGCTGGGGCAGCCGATCGTCACCGAGAACCGAGCTGGAGCCGCCGGCATGCTCGGCGCCGCGGTCGTCAAGCGCGCTCCCGCCGACGGTTACACGATGCTCCTGGGTGCGATCGACACGATCGTTACGCCGTTGGTCAGTCGCAACCCGCCGATCGACGGCATAAAAGACTTCGCCCCAATCACGCAACTGGCGACGTCCCACAATGTCTGGCTGGTCGGCCCGGGCTTTCAGGGCAATTCGTTGACGGATCTGGTCGCGGCCGCCAAGGCCAATCCCGGCAAGCTCGACTACGCCTCATCGGGCTTCGGCAGCATGCAGCATCTCGCCGGCGCGATGCTGAGCGCCCAGGCTGGCATCGAACTGAGCCACGTTCCGTACAAGGGCGGCCCACCGGCCTTTGCCGATGTGATTGGCGGCCGCGTGCCTGTGATGGTGTCCGGCTTCCAGGGCGCGCTGCCGCAGATCAGGGCGGGCAAGGTCCGCGGTCTCGCCGTCACCGGGAAGCAGCGTTCGCCGACGTTGCCCGATCTCCCCACCGTGTCAGAGGCGCTCGGCCTGCCCAATTACGAAGCGTTGAACTGGCAGGGTCTGTTCTTCCCCGCCGGCACGCCCGAGCCGATCGTGGAGCGCATCGCAAGCGAGGTGAGAAAGATCATCGCGGCGCCCGAGACGCAGGCCTGGCTGGTGAGCAATGGCTACGAACCCACCGGGAATACACCTGCCGAATTTGCAGCGCTCATTGCCGCCGATCACAAGCGGTGGGCAGAGATTATCAAGGCCTCCAACATCAGTTCAGACTGATCGAACGGCTTATCGCGTCATTATCCAAGGAGACAACGGTGCCCATCCAGCGAGGCAATCCGCCCGGCATGAAGAACGTGCGGGCAACGGTTTACAATCATTTCGTGCGCGTCGACCAACCGAAGTCGCTGGTGTTCATCTCGGGCCAGGTCTCTCGCGACAACGATGGCCAACAAGTCGGTACCGGCAGCATGCTGGAGCAGACGCGGCAGTGTATTCGTAACATCGAGAAAAGCCTCACGGCGGCAGGCGCCACGCTGTCAGATATCGTCTGGACGACGGTCTATACGACCGACATGCGCGAGTTCAGGCAAATCGTTGCGGCGCGCGAAGAGTTCTTCAAGGACAATCTGCCGACCAGCACGATGGTTGAGGTCGCACATCTCGCCGATCCGGGTTTGATGGTCGAGATCCAAGTCATCGCGGCTCTCTGAACAGCAAATAAAAAACCGATCCGGGAGCGGAGTAACGCCACCTGCTTTACGCCTGTTTCCGGATCCTCGAAGACGTCGAGTTGCGCACTCGCCCGGTCTGCGGCCCGGGCTCACCATAGTTCAAGACACTTGCCTTTGCGGCGCACAGACGCCAGCATCTGACCGCTCATGCGCATCCAGATTTGGCACGATACCGTCTATCGCTATTCCTGGCCGGTGACCGGGGTGATCCAGACATTGCGTCTGACGCCGCGCAGCACCGACGGCCAGTACATCATGAACTGGCGCATCGACGTATCGGCCGATTGTCCCCTCACCTGTCACGTCGATGCCTTCGGCAATACGACCCACACGCTGACCGCCGATGGTCCGCTCGACCATCTGTTGGTGCATGTGGAGGGCGAAGCCGAAATCGAGGATACCAACGGCGTCGTGAGGGGCACGATCGAACCATTCCCGCCCTCGCTGTTCCTGCGCGAAACGCCGCTCACGCAATCCGACGAGGCGATCCGGGACTATGCCCGCGACGTCGCCGGCAAGGCCGTGCAGGAGCCGCTGCCGATGCTGCATGCGCTGCTCGACACGCTGCCGGAAACGATCACCTTCGACACCGATCCGACCCACGTTCATACCACCGCGGCGGAAGCCTTCGCATTGAAGCGTGGCGTCTGTCAGGACATCAGCCACATTTTCATCGCGTCGGCCCGCAGTCTCGGAATCCCGGCGCGCTATGTGTCGGGCTATTTCCACCGCGCTGACGGCATGAACGAGCAGCAGGCCGCCCATGCCTGGGCTGAGGCCTATGTGGACGGGCTCGGCTGGGTCGGCTTCGACGCCACCAACGGCATGTGCCCGACCGACGCCTATCTGCGGGTCGCGGTCGGGCTCGATTATCTGAGCGCCGCGCCGATCCGCGGCTCGCGGATCGGCGGCGACGGCGAAGGGCTGGACGTGCGGATTCGGATCCAGCAAGGCCCGAACCAAAGACAGGAATAGGTCCGTAGCCTTGCATCCGGCGTCGGCCGGTGACCCAGGCCAATGGCCGACATTGGGCTTTTGCCGACATTGGGCTTTTGCCGACATTGGGCTTTTGCAACGCGACGGAATAAGGATAATGCCGCCGCCGGGCCGATCGCGGCTGCATGATGGAAATACGGACAAATAATGACTTATTGCTGCGGAATTCTGGTTCGCGAAGGACTCGTCATGATCGCGGACACGCGCACCAATGCGGGGCTCGACAATGTGTCGACCTTTCGCAAGCTGCACGTGTTCAAGCAGCCAGGCGAACGGATCATGGCGATCGCGTCCTCCGGTAACCTGTCGATGAGTCAATCGGTCGTTTCGACGATGATCGAGGGGGTGGAGAACAAGGAGACCGGCGAATTGGAAACCCTGATGAATGCGCCGACGATGTTTCAGGCGGCGCAGCGCATCGGCCGCGTGGTGCGCGAGATTTCCGAAACCGAAAGTCCCGCGCTTGCGGCGGCGGACGTGAAATTCGACGTATCGTTCCTGTTCGGCGGTCAGATCAAGGGCGAGCGCATGCGCCTGTTCATGATCTATTCCGCCGGCAATTTCATAGAATGCACCACCGACACGCCCTATCTGCAGATCGGCGAACACAAATACGGCAAGCCGGTGCTTGACCGCGCCATCACCTATGGGGTCGACCTGTACGATGCGCTGAAGATCGGCCTGATCTCGATGGACTCGACGATGCGCTCCAATCTCGGCGTCGGCATGCCGATCGATATTCTGGTGGCAAGGCGCGACGTCTGCGATGCAGAATTGTCTTACCGCATCGAGCCGGGCGAGCCCTATTTCCACGACCTGCGCGAGCGCTGGTCGGCGGCCCTGCGCGCTGCGCACAACGCGATCCCGCGCCCGCCTTATGCGGGCACGGCATAGGACCGCTTCACCCCGGCGTTATCGGCCCCAGACCTCTTCGCTGATGGCAACGATTTCGCGCATTTTCGCCCATTGCGCGTCTTCGGTCAGTTCGTTGCCCTCTTCGGTCGAGGCGAAGCCGCATTGCGGGGACAGGCAGAACTGCTCGATCGGCGCGAATTTCGCCGCCTCCTCGATCCGCCGCTTGATGTCGTCCCTGTGTTCCAGCGCGCCACTTTTTGACGTGATCAGGCCGAGAACCACCTGCTTGTGGCCTTTGGGCAGGAAGCGCAGCGGCTCGAATCCACCGGCGCGTTCGCTGTCATATTCGAGGAAATAGCCATCGTAATCGCATCGACCGAGTAGCGTCTCGGCAACCGGCTCGTAGCCACCCTCCGAGACCCAGGTCGAACGGAAATTGCCCCGGCAGATATGGGTGGTGATCGTCATGTCGGCCGGCTTCGCCGCCAGCGCGATATTGATCATGTCGGCATATTTGTCCTGGAGACCATCGGTGTCGTCGCCGCGCTGCTTGGCCTTCTCACGCTCGGCCGGCGAACAGAGATAGGCGAAGGCGGTGTCGTCGAACTGCAGATAGCGGCAGCCCGCGTCATAAAACGCGCGCACAGCCTTCGCATAAGCGGCACCGGTATCAGCGAAAAACTGGTCCATCTCCGGGTAGACCGAACTGCTGATCGCCCGGCGTCCGCCGCGGAAATGCAGAACCGTCGGCGCCGGGATCGTCATCTTCGGCATCACCCGGGTCGTTGCCTTCAGAAAGCGGAAATGGTCGAGAAACGGGTGATCGGCGGGAAAATCGACCTTGCCCGTGACCTTCAGCGTCTGCGGCTTGGTCTGGACGCCCGCAAACTGGATGCCCTGATCGGCCTCCACCAGCGCGACGCCGTCGAGAAGGCCAAGAAAATCAAAATGCCACCATGCGCGTCGAAACTCCCCGTCGGTGGCAAGTTTCAGTCCACAACTCTCCTGATGACGAACGAGCGTCTCGATCTCCTCGTCTTCCACCGCCCTGAGTTGCTCGGCGGTGATTTCGCCCGCCCCGTGTTGGACACGGGCTGCCTTGAGCCGCGCCGGACGCAGAAAGCTCCCGACATGGTCGGCGCGGAAAGGAGGCTTCAATCTCGTCGTCATCACCACATTGCCCAATTTTCAACTAAGAAGAGTGCCCACGAATGGGATTGGGCGATATCCCATCATTTGCGCGATGACAAGTTTCAAATGTCCCCAGTCTTCTCCGGACGATGCACCGCCGGTTAACCACTGCCCCTGAAAATCGCCGGTGTTCCGCTCCGGTTGCACTTGCAGCGATGCTCGCAAGTTAATGGCAAGCTTTGTCTCATAGGTTTCCGCATCGTAATCCGGCACTTAGGGGTACTCGCGGTGACCGAAACCAATGCGCGTTTCGCCGACAAAGGCGCGCAAGGAAACTGGGACCGCGCCCGGTTGAGCATCGTCATTCCGATCAGCGTGATCGTCGCGATTGCAATCCTGTGCATCGTGGTCGCCGTCGTCACCTCCGCGCGCCGCGCCGACGAAGTCTCGCTCGACCATGAGAAGCGCTTGCTGTCGCGCGCGATCGCCAACCATGGCGAGCAACTCCTGCGCGAGCTGGAAAGCGTCAGCGCCAACGAGGAAGCGGCCTCGCGGATCCGCGACCAGTTCGACCGCGAATGGGTGCATAATCGGGTCGGACTTTGGCTGAAGCACTATTTTGACCACGACTTCGTCTTCGTGGCCGACGGCTCCGACCAGCTGACCTACGCCATGCTCGGCCGCAACAGCGTCGAGCCGCGCTGGTTCAATTCCATCGTCCCGGAGCTTGCGCCGACCATCGACTATCTTCGCGGTCGGGCCGGAGACGAGCCGAAGGGCGCGATCCGCATCTCCGAGCCGCGACGCAACACCGATACCGGAAAACCCACCCGCGTCACGCTGATCCAACGCTTTCTCGGCCGCCCCGCTGCGATCGCCGCCTCCCTGGTCGCCCCGACCGAGCAGATCGCAGGCGATGCCGCGCACCAGACCATGCCGCTCGTGATCGCCGTCAAGTTCGTGGACGAAGGCTTGCTCGCGGAAATCGGAGGACGGTTGCAACTCAACGGGCTGCGGGTCACCGAGAAGGAGCTCGCACCCGCCAACGAATACAGCCACGACCTCAAGGACTTTGACGGTCACAACGTCATGAGCCTCACCTGGCTGCCCAAGCGCCCGGGCTCCGAGATCGTGACCAGTGTGATTCCGTTTATCGCGGTGGCCTTTGCCGGCTTTGCTCTTCTGGCCGCGCTGATCCACGGTTACATGCGCCGGACGGCAGCCACGATCGCGCAGGGCGAACAGCGCCTCCGCTATCTGGCGCTGCACGATCCGCTCTGCGGGTTGCCGAACCGGAACTTTTTCGGCGACCGTCTGGAAGAGGTGATCGGGGAGGTGAAGAACGGAGCCCCGTCGGCTGCCGTTTTCTACATCGACCTGGACCACTTCAAGGATGTCAACGACACCCTCGGTCATCCTGTTGGCGATGAGCTGATCCGCAATGTCACGACTCGCCTGTCCGGATTGCTGCGTCCCGAGGATATGGTCAGCAGGCTCGGCGGAGACGAATTTGCAGTGATCATCACCGGCGGCGCCGAGGCGACGGCCCTGCATCGCACGGCAGAACGGATTATTTCCGCGATCTGTGCACCCTATACAATTGGGGGGCACAACATTCTGATTGGTGCGAGTATCGGCATTGCAACGATCGACCGCAGGTCCGGGCTCGTTGCCGCCGACGTCATGCGTTATGCTGACATGGCGCTTTACCGCGCCAAGAACGAGGGCCGCAACCGCGCCTGCATCTACGACGCCGCAATGGATGCCGACCTGTCCGAACGCAAGCAGCTCGAAAGCGACCTGCGTGAAGCGATCAACTCCGATCAGCTGCGTATTGTCTACCAGCCGATCGTGAACGGCAGCGGCGATACAATCCTGGGCGTCGAAGCGTTGTCTCGCTGGTCGCATCCGACGCGCGGCGATATCGAGCCGGCGCGCTTCATCCCGATCGCCGAACATTCCGGGCTGATCATCGAGCTCGGCGAATGGGTGTTGCGGAGGGCCTGTACCGAAGGCAAGTCGTGGCCTGGACTGATTGTGTCGGTGAACGTCTCTGCGCTGCAATTCCGTCGGCCGGATTTCGTGGACACAGTCGAGCGCATCCTGGCTGAAACCGAATTCGACCCGGCCTATCTCGAGCTCGAACTGACCGAGAGCACGCTGCTCGGAAACGTCGAGAGCGCCGAGGTGGCGATGCACCGACTCAAGGCCCTGGGCCTTCGTCTCGCCCTCGATGACTTCGGCACCGGCTATTCGTCGCTCGCCTATCTGCGGCGCTTTCCCTTCGACAAGCTGAAAATCGACAAGAGCTTCGTCCGCTCGCTCGAGCGGTCGCCGGATGCTGCGGCCATCGTTCATGCCATTGTCGGTCTTGGCCGTGGTCTGGGCATGAAGGTCACGGCTGAGGGTGTCGAGACCGCCGAACAGCAATTGTTCCTGCGCGCCGCCGGCGTGCATTCCATGCAGGGATATCGTTTCGGCCGGCCGGGCTCGCCCAACCTGATCTCGACGCGCCTGACCATGCCGGGGACCCACCGCAGCATTGCGCGGGACGCAGCCGCTGCGCTCGCGAGCTGACGCGATTTCGTCACACCGCCTCAGCCATTGCAGACGCGCGGCCAATCCGTAGGATGGCCGCCCTTTCGCTCATCTCCACGAGGACGTGAGCAGGATCAGAAGCAGGAGTGACGGATGGCGGCCAAAGTTGCGCTGGTGACGGGTGCGGGTTCAGGGATCGGGCGCGCCAGCGCCATTGCCCTGATGAAAGACGGCTTCGACATGGTTCTGGCCGGCCGCCGCAAGGAGCCGCTCGAAGAGGTCGCGAAAGAAGGCCAGGCGATGGGTCGCAAGACCCTTGTGGTACCGACCGACGTGTCCGACCCGGCCCAGATCAGGGCGCTATTCGCGAAAGCGAAAGAAACCTTCGGGCGGCTCGACCTCCTGTTCAACAATGCCGGTATCGGCGCGCCTGCGGTGCCGCTGGAAGACCTGTCGCTGGATAAATGGCTGTCGGTGGTCGCCACCAACATCACCGGACCGTTCCTGTGCACGCAGGAAGCATTCAAGATCATGAAGGATCAGACGCCCCGCGGCGGCCGCATCATTAACAATGGCTCGATTTCGGCCCATACGCCGCGCCCGCTAACGGTGGCCTATACCGCCACCAAGCACGCGGTTACTGGACTGACCAAATCCACCGCGCTGGATGGCCGCGCCTATGACATCGCCTGCGGCCAGATCGACATCGGCAATGCCGTATCGGCGCTGACCGAACGCATGACCCAGGGCATGATGCAGCCGGACGGATCAACACGCGCCGAAGACCGCATGGCGGTCGAGGATGTCGGCAAGGCCATCAGCTACATGGCGAGCCTGTCGCTGGAGTCCAACGTCCTGTTCATGACCGTGAAAGCCACCAAGATGCCGTTCGAGGGCCGCGGCTAACACCCAGCCGCCGGCCGGCATCTCGTGGAGCGGATTTGATATTCGCGACCTGCCCAGCCGCTGGCTCGCGACGCGATGTCAAATCCAAAGCTCCGCTAGAATCGAATACTTGCTGGTGGTCCGCTGCCTCTCACGTTCGCAAACGAGGGCGCCTAAAAGTTATGCGAACGTTGGAATCGGGCCACCAGATGGATTTTCGTCCGGGAATCTTGCTAATGACCGGGCGTGACACTCGATATCGCCACGCTGTTCGCCGTAACCGTCTTCAGCATGGGGCTGGGCGGTCTGCTCCTTCTTTTTGCCTGGCTGCAAGCGCGGAGTACGACCGCGCTCGCCTGGTGGGGGACGGCGCTTCTCGTGATTGCGCCGGCGAGCGCGCTGTTCGGGGCGCGCGGGATCGTCTCCGATGCCTGGTCGATTCAAGCCGCGAACGCACTCATGATGTTGGGCTACGGTCTGTTGTGGACCGGCGCTCGCGTGTTCGAAGGCCGCCGGCCGGTTCTGCTCTCGATTATCGCGGGAGCTCTGGTCTGGCTCGCGGCGTGCCAATTCGACGCCTTCATGCAGTCCTTGGCGGCACGCATTGCGCTCGCCTCCGTTTTGGTCAGCGCCTACACCTTTGCCTTCATCTCGGAGCTCTGGCGCGGCCGGCACGACCGCCTGTTGTCTCGCTGGCCGGTCATAGCGATCGCGGCGATCCATGTGATCCTGTTTCCGGTTCGTGCGCCCTACCTCATGACGGTGCCTTTTCCGCTTGAGTCGCCCTCCTTCGGAACCCAGACATCGTCGCTCTTTATCTTTGCGCCGCTGCTCTACTCGTTTGCGCTGGTGTTCTTGCTGATGGCACTCACCAAGGAGCGCGCCGAATCGCTGCAGCGCCACGTCGCGACCATCGATCCCCTGACCGGGATACCGAACCGTCGCGGCTTCGGCGAGCGGGCTGCACGGCTGCTGGGGCGCTCTCAAAAAGAGCAAGAAGCGCTCACGCTGCTGCTGTTCGACCTCGATCGCTTCAAGACCATCAATGACCGGTTCGGACATCGCGCCGGAGACGCCGTGCTGGCGCTGTTCTCGCGTTCGGCGATGCAGTCGCTGCGTCCGCTCGACTTGTTCGGCCGCATCGGCGGAGAGGAATTCGTGGCCTTGCTGCCGGGCGTCAATACTGAAACCGCGATCACAGTAGCGGAACGCGTGCGGAGCAATTTCGCGAGCGCCGCCGGCGACGTCCACGGCCAGCCGGTCGCAGCGACCGTCAGCGTCGGTATCGCATCAAGCACACAGGCCGGCTACGATTTCGACGCACTCTATGCAGTCGCCGACGCCGCCCTCTACCGAGCCAAGCAGAAGGGCCGAAACCGGACAGAAGCAGGGGCGCCGATACCGTATGCGGCGGCTCCACACGGCGCGACCTCATGCCAACAATCGCCGCTCCAGACGCTGATCACGCGCACTTGACGGCGGCGCGCAGCGCCTCGTGGAACCGCTCAGGCCGGCTTGCGTTTCACCGACATGGCAGCAGGGAGCGAAGCGATGTCGGAATTCGCCATACGCCCAGCCGTGCAATTGCGCGACGGTCATTCGGTGACATCGTCGACCGAGGCAGCCGATATCGTCCGCCGTCATGCCCTGGATCATTGCAGTCTTGCCGCATCCATCCTGTTCCGCCGGCTCGAGGAAGTCGGATCCCCCGACGACGCCCAGCGTCTCGCGCTCGACTTCCGAGCCTGGGCCGCGCGCGAAGGGCTGTTGCTGACGCGGCCGCCGCGCACGCCTATCGACGCTCGACCTTCGCTGCATCAATAACCTTGCGCCATTTCGCCACTTCGCCGGCCACCCATTCGCGCATTTCCTCGGGCGTCGACCCGCGAACCTCGTTGCCGATACCCTCGAACTTGTCGCGGACCTGCGGCTGCTTCAGCGCGTAGAGTATTTCCGCATTCAGCCTCTTCACTTGAGGCTCCGAAACACCCTTCGTCGTGGCGATGCCCATCCAGGATCGCACGTCGTAACCCTTCACGGTGTCCGCAGCTGCGGGAATGCCCGGCAGACTGGGCCAAGGAGACTGGCTGGTCACGGCAAGGCCTCGGATTGTACCGGCACTGAGCTGCGGCCGGGTGACCGTGAGCGTGTCGATCATCACATCGATGCGGCCGCCAAGAAGATCCGTCACCGGTGCCTGACCGCCTCGGTAGGGGACATGGACGAGTTCTATGCCGGCAAGCGAAGCAAGCAACTCCCCGGCGAGATGCTGGGTCGACCCGACACCGACCGACGAGAACGTGATGGTCTTGGGTTTGGCCTTGGCCTCCGCGACGAGGTCGGCGAGCGACTGAAACCTGTGGTCCTTGCGGACAGAAATCACGAACGGGAAATAGATCAGCGTCGACAGCATCTGAAGGTCATCCACCGGGTCAAACGGCAGGGCCTTGTACAGGGCGCCGGACACCGCGTGCCCGCCGGTAAGCACGATCAGGTTGTAGCCATCGGGATCGGCCTTGACGACGCGATCGGTTGCGAGGTTTCCGCCGGCGCCGACGCGCGGCTCCACAATCACCTGCTGACCGAGACGTTCGGCCAGAACCGGCGCGATAATGCGCGCGATGGTATCGGAATTGCCGCCAGCCCCGAACCCGTGCGACAGCGTAATCGGCCGCGACGGATAAGAGTCCTGAGCAAAAGCACTGGTGGCGGTTATCGCCAAAGCGCCGATCACGGCGGCGAAAGCGGTCACGCGCATGTCATTCCCTCCCGAATTTTTCTTGATTTGAGCATTCCAGCCATCAATTGAGAACGGCGCTTGAACGCATGGCTCCCAACCGCGACAATGCCGCGCCGGCGGGGGCTCAACTGAAATGCTTTCCTTGCAATCGCTTATTGGCGCAGTCGTTATTCCGGCGCTGGCCTTCGCCATGAGCGAAAATCATCGTGCGGTATCGTGGCGGCGCGTGTTCGCGGCGATGACACTGACCGTGATTCTCGCAGCACTCCTTCTCAAAATCCCGGCGCTGAGCGCCGCCTTTGCCGCGGCCAACCGCGCGGTCGATGCCATCGGCGCGGCAACCCGTGCGGGTACCAGCTTCGTATTCGGCTATCTCGGCGGCGGTCCCCTGCCCTTCGATCCGAAATTTCCCGGCAGCGAATTCATCCTCGCCTTCCAGGCCCTGCCGCTGGTGCTGGTAATGAGCGTGCTGACCACCCTGCTGTTCTATTGGCGCATCCTGCCGCCGATCGTGCGGGGCTTTTCATGGGCGATGGAGCGCACGCTGGGCGTGGGCGGCGCGGTCGGACTTTCAACCGCCGCCAATATTTTCGTCGGCATGGTGGAGGCGCCGCTGTTCATCCGGCCCTATCTCGAAAAGCTGTCGCGGGCGGAATTGTTCATCGTAATGACCGGCGGCATGGCCGGGATCGCGGGAACCGTGCTCGTGGTTTATGCAACGATCCTGCGCCCGCTGATCCCCGAGATCGCCGGGCACTTGCTGATCGCCTCGGTGCTCGGTGCGCCGGCCGCAATCCTGATAAGCGAATTGATGGTGCCGGAAACCCGGGATGAATCGACCGTCGGGGACTATGCCGATCCGCCGCCGGTCGCGACCTCGACCATGGATGCGATCGCGATCGGCACGGGCCAGGGCCTGACGCTTCTTCTCAATATCATTGCGATGCTGACCGTGCTGGTCGCGCTGGTTCATCTCGCCAACGCGATGCTTTCGGTGCTGCCAGAGATCGCCGGCGCTGACATCACCCTGCAGCGCATGCTCGGCATCGTGATGGCGCCGGTCTGCTGGCTGATGGGACTGCCCTGGAACGAGGCGCTGCGCGGCGGCGAACTCATGGGCATCAAGACCGTGCTCAACGAATTCATCGCCTATGTCGAATTGTCGAAGCTCGGACCCGAGGCGCTGAGCGAGCGCTCGCGCCTGATCATGGTCTATGCGCTCTGCGGCTTCGCCAATTTCGGCTCGCTCGGGATCATGATCGCGGGACTAAGCGTCATGGCGCCGGAGCGGCGCGACGAGATCGTCGCACTCGGTCCGAAGACGATTGTCTCCGGCACGCTTGCGACCTGCACCATCGGTGCGATCGTGGGGACGCTGAGTTAGGAGGCCTGGGCAGCCTGTTCCTGCGCCATGGCGACGCGCCGCACTTTAAGGAAGCGAACCACTCGCTGGGCGCCGGCAACATCGACGCTTTCGTAAGTCGCCTCGTCCACCACCGGACCGCATAGCTGCTGACCGAGCTTTTCTCTGCGTAGGTTGAGGACGCCCAGGGCTGCGGTCGGTGCCACGTTGAGCGCCCGCAGCAGCACCATGACGTTGTCGGTCTTTCCCTGAGTCACGAGATTGAACCCATAGTCATGGTCGAGATCGAGAGAACTGGAGATCACAGTCGCAACATCGAGAAGCCGCTGCTCCATGACCAGCACCATCAGGACATTATCCAGCTTCTCGGAGCCAGCACGAATCTGCTCGATGTAGCGGTGGACCTGCCCGATATGCTTCTTACGACTCGATACCCAGTTGGTGACCTGCTCCTGCACGACCGCCGGACTGAAGGTCAGATCGGAGCTGCGCAGCTTTGCTGCGAGAATCTGCGAGACGATCGGCAACAATTGCCCGACAGCCTCCAGCGAGAGATCGGAGCGGTTGACCAGCAACTCTTGCAGCAGAAGGTCATGTTCGGACCTATCGATCATCGTGCGCATGCCGAACCGCGAGAAGCGCGCGCCCTGATTGGCGGCAAGCGTCCGCACGGTCTCATCATTACCGCGTTCGGCTAGAATGTCGGTGATGACCGGCGCCAGCGCGTGACGCCCGGCGATCGCCTCGAGATGCGCCTCGCTCCCCGTGGCAGCGAGATCGACCAGCACATTGTCGCGCAGTCCGCGATAGTCCTGGATGATCGGCCGCGCGACCGCAAAGTCGGCGTCATAGGCAAGCGCGTTCGCTGTCTCCTCCGGAAAACTTTGCATGCGCGCTAGAATCGATGCCGCACTCGCGCGGTCCGCACGGTCGAAATTGGCCAGCAGCTTGGAGACAATTTCGCCCAGCAGGTAATGAACGGTTGTGCTCTGGCTCTGCACGTCGAACGTGTCGGAGATGCGTCGGAGCAGTTCGAGCCGCTTCTCGGACGACTTTTCCGCGGCCAAAGCGAGCAAATTTTGAGCTGGAGACACTTCGGTGTGAGTTGCTAATGCGGTCATGGATCGCTTCCTTGCGACCGCAACTAACGAGAGTGACGCTAACAGTCTGTAAATTGGAACACCGAGACTCTCTCTGATCGAAAGTTATGTTTCCCCAACTGGCTCGCAGAGCTGCGGCATGGTCAACACAATACAAACGGCCAGCGTTAACGTCCGGCACGACGTGGTCCGGACAGCACAAACACCACAAAAGCCAGCCCAAAACAGGCCACCGACAGAAATCCGATCGTCCGGTAGAATTCATGCTGAAAGAGGACACCCGCCGCCGCCGATCCAATCGCCTGCCCGAAGTACAAAAACGAAGTATTGAGCGCGACGCTGGCGCTCGCGAGGACCGGCGCCGCGGTGACCAGCCGCGCCTGCTGCATCGAATTTCCGGCCGTGATCCCAAGACCGAGAATGAATACGCCTGCGGCCATCACCGCGAGGATTCCGAAGCCGAGCGCGTAGGTCAGCGCACCGGTCATCATCACCAGAATGAAAAACCCCAACGTGCGATGGACGCCGGAAAACTGCACCATGCGGGTCGCAGCCAGATTTCCGATCAGTCCGGCCGCACCAAGAAGTGTGAACAGCAATCCGGCCGCGGCCGGGCCGCCACCCGCGACGTTCTGCACCAGCGCGGCCATATAGACCGTGATCGAGAATTGCCCCGACATCTGAAACAACGTGATGAGCAGAATCAGCATGAGCGTGCGGCTGCGGGCGATATCGGCGAAGCTCTTCAACGACAGCGGATAACCCTGGAGCCCGCCAGGCAGCGCGGCCGCATTGAGCAGCGCGCTCACGGCCGCAACGGCGCCAATGGCGAAATAGGTCCAGCGCCAACCGAACTGGGTCGCGAGCAGCGTGATCAATGGCAGGCCGACGGCAATAGCCAGCGACCAGCCAAGAAACACAAAGGCAAAGGCGGCGGCGCGATCCTTCTCGGCAACGATCAGCGCCATCGTGCTCGCTGCCTGCGGGGTATAGATCGCGACAAAAGTCAGCATCGCCAGACGCAGCGCGAGGATGGCGGCATAGCTGTCGACGATGGCTGACAGCATGTGGCCCACGGCGATCACGGCGAGCGTGCCGCTCAGCAGCAGCCGACGGCCGACCCGCGTGGTCAGCCACGACACGATCGGCGAGCCGAAGCAGAGAATGACCGCCCCGTAGGTCACCAGCAGGCCGATGTCGCGCACCGTCACGCCGAGTCCCGCCGACAATTGGGGCAGCATGCCGGCCGGCGCCATGACGGACAGCCCAATGATGAAATTCCCGCTCATGAGGGCAAGGCGGGACGACAGGTGTGTCATGTGGATGGGATACGCCGTTCGGGTAAGGCGACCGACGCTATTGCAAATGCCGAGCGCTGGCTATGTCCGCCACCGCGCATCCGCCATGGGCACGCTCGCATGACTGGCGGATTTTTGACGCGGCCCGTTCTTCGCCGCCCATCCTAGCGCGGCGGGTTCGGACAGCGCTGATAGACATGTCCGTCGCTCACGACATAAAAACGGTCGGGCGCAATCAGCTTGAGAGTGACGGCGCCGCGGCTGCGACCCGTCTCGCCTTCATCCGAGCGCAAGCCCAATGCGCGCAACGAGCCGTCACGCTGGCGCACCAGCCGGGTGATGTCATAGCCGGAGGCGAAGAACAGGATGGTGCGGCCCTCAATCGTCAACACACCGTCGTTGTCCGGGCCATCAGTGACAACGTGGCAATCGCCCGCCTCGTAGGCCCACCGACCCTGGACGTCCGGCGGAAGCTTGATCGCGTGCAGGGGCAAATCGGCGGCCGCGGCAGCCGAGACCGTTAAGACGGGCGCGAGAAAGAGTGCGCCGGCAGCGCGCCCACGAATATTCATCGAACCCCGCCTCAACCTTGAAGGTCGGAAGCTTCAGTGCAGCCGGAACACGCCGTCGACTGGCTTGATCTCTGATGGCCGGATCAGCCGCGAATGCGCGACTGTCACCGTATGCAGAGCACCCTCGATCGATTTCTCCCAGAACCGCAGAAATTGATTGAGTTCGGGAAAGTCCGGACACAAATCGTAATTCTGCCAGACGTAAGTTTGCAGGAGCCAAGGGTGGTCGGGCCGCCGATACAAGATTTCAGCGGTGGTCAGGCCATAGCCGTTTACCTGCTTTCTGAAGTCTTCTGATGGCATGTCAGTCCTCTGAAAAGCGATTCCCGCGCGTGACGAGGCGCATAGAATTCAATCCCTGCTCCGTCCTGACAAGCCTAAAAATTGATTTTTGTTCCTAAAATCAAGGCGTTAGTAGCATCGATAAAGAGCTGCTGACAGCCTCCGGGACCCGATGCGCGCACGCAGTCGTGCTAGCAGTCCCCCTTGACGAGTGCCAATTTTTTGGGTCAAACCCCTTGCGCACGGACCAGCCGGCCCTAGATCGCCGGCAACCGGGTTCCAACTCGGGATTCCGTCTCAAAATTTTCGTTCCAAGCACTGAAGGAGGATACCCATGAAGTTCCGCCCGCTTCACGACCGCGTCGTCGTCAAGCGCATTGAGTCCGAAGACAAAACCGCCGGCGGCATCATCATCCCGGACACCGCCAAGGAAAAGCCTCAGACCGGCGAGGTCATCTCCGTTGGCCCCGGCGGCCGCGACGAAGCCGGCAAGCTCATTCCGATCGACGTCAAGGTCGGCGACACGGTTCTGTTCGGCAAGTGGTCCGGCACCGAGGTCAAGATCGACGGCGTCGAATACCTGATCATGAAAGAGAGCGACATCATGGGCGTGATGGACGAGACCGTCGCGCGCAAGAAGGCCGCCTGATCCAACAATCAAGAATTCAGAGGAACATCAACAATGGCTGCGAAAGACGTAAAATTCTCCGTCGAGGCGCGCGACAAGATGCTGCGCGGCGTGGACGTTCTCGCCAATGCGGTGAAGGTCACGCTGGGTCCGAAGGGCCGAAACGTCGTGCTCGACAAGTCGTTCGGCGCCCCGCGCATCACCAAGGACGGTGTGACGGTCGCGAAGGAAATCGAGCTCGAGGACAAGTTCGAGAATATGGGCGCCCAGATGGTGCGCGAAGTCGCGTCGAAGTCTTCGGACTTCGCCGGTGACGGCACCACCACCGCCACGGTTCTCGCCCAGGCGATCGTGAAGGAAGGCGCCAAGTCGGTCGCCGCCGGCATGAACCCGATGGATCTGAAGCGCGGTATCGATCTTGCGGTCGAAGCCGTCGTCGAGCATCTGAAGGCGAACTCCAAGAAGGTCACCTCGAACGACGAAATCGCGCAGGTCGGCACCATCTCCGCCAACGGCGACAAGGAAATCGGCGATTTCCTTGCGAAGGCCATGGCGAAGGTCGGCAACGAAGGCGTCATCACCGTCGAGGAAGCCAAGTCGCTCGAAACCGAACTCGACATCGTCGAGGGCATGCAGTTCGACCGCGGCTACATCTCCCCCTACTTCATCACCAATGCCGACAAGATGCGCACCGAATTCGACGATGCGTATATCCTTGTCTACGAGAAGAAGCTGTCGGGCCTGCAGGAACTGCTGCCGCTGCTCGAAGCCGTGGTGCAGACCTCCAAGCCCCTCGTCATCATTGCCGAGGAAGTCGAAGGCGAAGCGCTCGCGACCCTCGTGGTCAACAAGCTGCGCGGCGGCCTGAAGGTCGCGGCGGTCAAGGCTCCGGGCTTCGGTGATCGCCGCAAGGCGATGCTGCAGGACATCGCGATCCTGACCGGCGGCCAGGCGATCTCGGAAGACCTCGGCATCAAGCTCGAAAACGTGACCCTCAACATGCTGGGCCGCGCCAAGAAGGTGCTGATCGAGAAGGAAAACACCACCATCGTCAACGGTGCCGGCAAGAAGGCCGACATCGAGGCGCGCGTGTCGCAGATCAAGGCGCAGATCGAGGAGACCACCTCGGACTACGACCGTGAGAAGCTGCAGGAGCGTCTGGCCAAGCTCGCTGGCGGCGTCGCGGTGATCCGCGTCGGCGGCGCGACCGAGATCGAGGTGAAGGAGCGCAAGGATCGCGTCGATGACGCGATGCACGCCACCCGCGCTGCGGTCGAGGAAGGCATCCTGCCGGGCGGCGGCGTCGCCCTGCTCCGGGCCAGCGAAGCCCTGAAGAAGATCCGCACCCAGAACGACGACCAGAAGACCGGCGTCGAGATCGTGCGCAAGGCCCTGCAGTCCCCGGCCCGTCAGATCGCCACCAATGCCGGCGAAGACGGCTCGGTGATCGTCGGCAAGATTCTGGAGAAGGACCAGTATTCCTTCGGCTTCGACGCGCAGAATGCCGAATACGGCAACATGCTCTCGAAGGGCATCATCGACCCGACCAAGGTCGTGCGTGCCGCGATCCAGAATGCAGCCTCGGTTGCGGGCCTCCTGATCACCACCGAAGCCATGGTTGCCGAACTGCCGAAGAAGAACAGCGGCGGCGGCGGAATGCCGGGCGGCGGCGGCATGGGCGGCATGGGCGGCATGGATTTCTAATCCATCCGCACTCGTCAGAATTGCGAAGGGGCCGCGCGAGCGGCCCCTTTTGCTTTCTGGGCTTTGGCGCCGATGGCAGCCCGGCTTGACTTCGCGCGAACCCGGTACACTCTCCGCTGATGCAAGACGGCTTGACCCTCCTCACCCCGCCCCATCTCCCGGCCGAACGCTTCACCGACGCGAAAGCCGCGGTCGAGCGCATCGAACATATTTACCGGCGCAACACCCAATTCCTGCGCGAGCACTTCGAGGCCTACGCGGCGGGCGCGCCGCTGGATGCGCGGGTGCGCGCGACCTATCCGTTCGTGCGCATCACCACCGACACCTATGGACGGGTGGATTCGCGGCTCTCCTACGGCTTTGTGTCCGGGCCAGGCACGCACGAAACCAGCGTCACACGTCCCGACCTGTTCCGCGACTATTTCACCGAACAGATCGAGTTGCTGCTCGCCAATCACCGGGTGCCGGTCGAGATCGGCGAGTCGCATGAGCCGATCCCGATCCACTTTGCCTACGCGTCCGACATCGGAATCGCCGCGAGCCGCGTGTCCGGCGGCCTTCGGGCGACGGAACTGCCGTTGCGCGACCGGTTCGACGTGCCCGACCTCGCCACCATGGATGACTCGATTGCCGACGGCACGCTGCGGCAGCCACCCGGCGCGCCGGCGCCGCTTGCGATGTTTCGCGCCGCACGCGTGGATTACTCGCTGCACCGGCTCCTGCATTATACCGGCACCGATCCCGAGCATTTCCAGAACTTCGTGATCTTCACCAACTACCAGTTTTACGTCGATGCGTTCGTGCGGATGTGCCGCGAACGCGTGGCGGCTGGCGATCCGGTCTATGAGGCGTTGGTCGAGCCCGGCAATCTCGTCACGCGCAGAGGTGACCCCGTGGCACAGTCTGCGGCTCCGCCGGCGCGCCTACCGCAGATGCCGGCCTATCATCTGGTGGCGCCGAAAAGCCGCGGCATCACCATGATCAATATCGGGACCGGGCCGTCGAATGCGCGCAACATCACCGACCATGTTGCGGTGCTGCGCCCGCATGCCTGGTTGATGCTCGGGCATTGCGCCGGCCTCCGCAATTCGCAGAAGCTCGGCGATTATGTGCTGGCGCATGGCTATGTGCGCGAGGACCACGTGCTGGACGAGGAATTGCCACTCTGGGTGCCGGTCCCGGCGCTGGCCGAAATCCAGGTGGCGCTCGAACAATCGCTCGCCGAAGTCACCGGCCTTTCCGGCTATGAACTCAAGCGCGTGATGCGTACCGGCACTGTTGCGAGCGTCGATAACCGCAATTGGGAGCTCGGCAATCATGCTGCGGTGATTCACCGCCTGTCGCTGTCCCGCGCGGTCGGTCTCGACATGGAATCGGCCGCCATCGCCGCCAACGGATTCCGCTTTCGCGTTCCCTATGGCACGCTGCTCTGCGTCTCCGACAAGCCGCTGCATGGCGAGATCAAGCTCGCCGGCATGGCTGCCGAATTCTACCGGCAGCGCGTCAGCCAGCACCTCGATATCGGCTTGCACGCCATCGAGAAGCTGAGATCGCAGGAATGGGAGCGGCTACATTCGCGCAAGCTGCGCAGCTTCGCCGAGGTCGCATTTCAGTAACGGTCGGAGTGCCGGCGCACGCTCGCGCGTCAGCTCATCCGCCGGTGGCGGCGCAACGTCTCCGAAGGAGTTTCTCCGTAGCGCTTGCAATAGAGCGCGGCGGAGCGGCCGAGATGCGTGAGCCCGGCGGCGAGCGCGAGCGTCCCCACGCCCGCGCCATGCGACGGTGTTTCGAGAAGCTTTCGCCAATATGCCAGCCGCGCGTCGCGGATGGCTTCGGTCAGTGTGGTGTTGCGGAAACGACGAAATCCGTCCTGCAAAGCACGCAGGCTGACACCGGCAATGGCAGCCAGATCGTTCACGCTCGTCTCCCGTTCGGGATTCGCGCGCAAAAAATCCTCAACCCGCTTCACATGCGCAGGGGCCGGCGCAGCGGACGGCGCCGCCAGCGCTCCGCTGTGTTCATGCGTGAGGCCGGTCAGCAGCAGGCCGACCAGCCCGTTGCGCAATTCGCGTTGCACCAGCCGGCCCATCCCGGAGGGCAGCGCGGCCGAACGATTGGCGGCCTCCTGCATCAGCATTGCATGCGCGCGGATCGCCTGCCCGGCGGTACCGGTCAGCGCCACATCGGGATCGAACGCGACATGATCGAAATGCCGGTCGAGTAGCGCGCAGAGATGTCCTTCGACCACCTTGCGATCGATCAGCACGATCAGCTTGGCGCAGCCGCGATGCCAGGTCATCAGCGTCGGCAAGGTCGGCGACAACAGCGAGGCCCGCTCGGGAGACACCTCGACGCGCACATTGCCGCAGGTCACGTCGGCGCTCCCGGTCAGCGGGATCTGCAACAGGAAGAAGCGATCGAGCCTGCCGGGATCGATCTCCACCGCGGCACCATAGGCCACGTAATTGACCGAGAAGCCGTCGAAGCGCGCCGTGTTGTGAACCGCGTGAAAGTCGGGCGCGCCGCGTTGCAGTGGCGTCAGCCGGTGCGGACAGAAGATGCGGGCGACCTCGTCCTCGGCCTCGCCGGGATCGAGCGTGTTCACGGCGTTGAAGATCGCCAGCGGCGGAGCACCGGCGGCGCGCATGTGCAGCATGATGCGCTCCCGTCATAATCTCTGGTTGCATTCTCCGACCGGAGACCGAGGAACGCCAGCACAATCTGTGCGCAGTCCCCTCACCTGCCGCCAAAATCAGCACGGGATGGATAATCGCTGCGTTCAGCGGATAGCAAAGCGGCGCCCGCCCGTCTCAGATCGCAGCCAGACATCCGGCACCTCGCGGAGACTAAAGATACGACAGATCACGATTGTCGGCGGCGGCCAGGCGGGATTGCCGCTCGCCATTGGCTTGCTCAAGGCAGGTTTTGGGGTGCGCTTGGTGCAGAACCGGACCGCGGCCGATCTCGCAACGGGCAAGGTCTTGTCGAGCCAATGCGTGTTCGGGACCGCACGCGAACAGGAGCGTAAGCTCGGGCTCGATCTCTGGGCGGAGGAAGCGCCGGCCATTACCGGCATGCGCATTGCGGTCGCGGCGCCCGACGGCTCCGGCAACAAGGCCTTCGGCTTTGTCGGCAATCTCTCCGAACAGGCGCAGTCGGTCGACCAGCGGGTGAAGTTTCCGCGCTTTCTCGACATGTTCGAAAAGCTTGGCGGCACGCTTGTCATCGCTGACGCGGGCATTCCAGAACTCGAGCAATACGCACAAGACAGCGATCTGGTCGTGGTCGCGGCTGGCAAGGGCGCCGTGTCACAATTGTTCGAACGCGATCCCGTCCGCTCCCCTTACGATAAGCCGATGCGCGCCTTGTCGCTCGTCTATGCGAAAGGTGTTTCGCCCTACGAGCAAACCTGCGTCACCGCGACACTCATTCCCGGCGCGGGCGAATTGTTCATGATCCCGGCGCTCACCACGAGCGGGCCCTGCGAGATCCTGTTTTTCGAGGCCGGGCCGGGCGGCCCGCTCGATGTCTTCAATGCATCCATGGATGCGGAGACACAGCTTGCCGCAACCAAGTCGCTGATCCGGCAATTCGTCCCGTGGGAATACGAGCGGGTGGCGGATGCGACGCCGACCGATGCCAATGCCGGGATGGCCGGCCGCTTTCCTCCGACGGTGCGCAAGGCGGTCGGGATCTTGCCATCCGGTAAACCGGTTCTGGGCCTCGCCGATGCCGTGGTGCTCAACGATCCGATCGTCGGCCAGGGGTCGAACAATGCGGTCAAAGCGGTGGCGATCTATCTTGACGCCATCGTGCAGCGCGGCGACGCGCCCTTCGATCCGGCCTGGATGACAGCGACCTTCGAAACCGCCTTCCAGCGCGTGCAGGCCTCGACCGACTGGACCAACATGATCCTGATGCCACCGCCGCCGCACGTGATTGATCTGCTGGCGCGTGCGTCCGGCAAACAGGCGCTTGCCGACCGTGTCGCGCAGGGCTTTGATGAGCCCGCCACCATCGTGCCGCTGTTCGCCGACCCTGCCCTCGCGGCAGCCGCCTAAAGCGCAATCCCGAAAAGTGAGTACCGGTTTTAGGCAATATCACGCTCAGAATATCCGCTCAGAACAGGAGACGACAGCATGTCAGACATCAAACTCGCACCCGGCATCACGCCCGCCGGCAAGAGTTCGACCCCGGCGGTCTGGAACATTCTCGGCCACACCTATTATGAGAAATCGAACTGCGCGACCTCGTTCTCGTTCGAGACGCTCGACCCGCCCGGCACCTTCGTGCCGCCGCACATCCATCCGACCCAGGACGAATTCATCTACATGCTGGAAGGCACGTTCGACCTGTATCTTGACGGCCAATGGGTGAAGGCATCGGCCGGCGACCTCGTCCGCATGCCGATGGGCCTACCGCATGGCTATTACAACAAGACCGACAAGCCGACCCGCGCCTTGTTCTGGGTCTCGCCCTCGCGCAAGCTGAAGGAATTGTTCGAGCTGTTGCACAACATGAGCGACCCCGAAGAAGTCGTACGCGTCTCGGCCGCGCATGAGGTCGACTTCCTGCCACCCGGAAGCGTGCCCGGCGCCTGATCGCCCGCCATAAAAAAGGGGCCGCTGGCGCGGCCCCTTTTACTGAGCGAAATCTGAACCGCCTCAGCGCAGCGTCATCCTGGCAACGCCGACCGCCAGATTCACACCGACCTGACCCTGCAGCGACAGCGGCTGCAGCGAGATCGTCCGGTTCGAGCCGCCGACCAGAACATTGGCGCCACCGCCAACGCCGAGCGAAGCGTCCCCGCTCGCGCCGACATAGGTACCGGCGAGCATCCGCGGCGGCAGCTTCGAGGTGCCCGCGAACACGCCCCAGATCATCCGCCCGCCGCCGGTGACACCGAGATCAAGGCCCAGCCGTGCGATATTGCCGCTGTAATACTCCTTACGCCCGCCACTGCCGGGCGTGAAGGTGCATTGGATCTGCTGGCGCGAGCCGATGATCAGGCCAACGGTGGGTGCCAGGTTGCAGGACAGCCCGCCGGCCCGGACCCGGTTCTGAGCCTCCGCTGAGGTAGTAGCGGCCGACAGAGATACGGCCGCGACGAATGTGGCGATGATAGACAGGCGCATGGATATCCCCCGGCTTTGAAATATGTATCGTCGCCTTAAGCCACGTCTCTGGCTGCCGCACAATCCGGTTTTGTACGGAATCAAGCCGGTAGCCTAGTCTAGTCAACCTCCGAGGAATGCGGAATGGCAGCCAAACAGGGCCGAATTTACTCAGGAATTGGCGGTTGGACCTATGCGCCCTGGCGTGGCGAGTTCTACCCTAAGGGCCTGCCGCACGCGCAGGAGTTGCGCTACGCCGCCAGCCACCTGACCTCGATCGAGATCAATGGCACCTTCTATCGCACGCAAAGCCCGGCGAGTTACCGCAAATGGGCATCGGAGGTGCCGGACGGATTCGTGTTTTCGCTGAAAGGTCCGCGTTTCGCGGTAAACCGGAGCGTGCTGGCGGAAGCCGGCGATTCCATCAAGCGCTTCCTCAATTCCGGCGTGAGCGAATTGGGCGACCGGCTGGGTCCGCTGCTATGGCAATTCGCCCCCACCAAGAAATATGATGAGGCCGATTTCGGCCGGTTTCTGGAGCTGCTCCCGGCCGAGTTCGACGGCCGCAAGCTTCGCCATGTGGTCGAGGTGCGTCATGACAGCTTCCGGGTCCCGGCTTTTGTGACGCTGCTGCGGCGGTTCGGGGTTGCGGTCTGTTTCTCGGAGCATGCCACCTATCCGGCCATCGCCGATGTGACGTCGGATTTCGTCTATGCGCGCCTGCAAAAGGGCGAGGACACGATCAAGACCGGCTACCAGCCCAAGGCCATCGACGCCTGGGCCGCCCGCGCAAAACAATGGGCTCAGGGCGGCGCGCCCGAGGATCTGCCCCGCGTCGATGCCGCGACACCGAAGAAGCAGGCCCGCGACGTCTTTGTCTATTTCATCCACGAAGGAAAGATCCGGGCTCCGGCTGCGGCAATGGTGCTGATCGAGAAGCTCACCACCGGAGTTGATCGAAAGGGCGTCGAGCGGCGATAGTGCGCCGGGGAGCCGGCAGAGCAAGCCGGCCTGGAGCACGACATGGAAATTCCGCTGATTGCCCAAGCCGCGGCGACCGCAGGCATCGTCCTGACGGTGGTGCAATACTGGATGAAGACCATGATCCCGCTCAGGGTCGTGGGTATCGTCACCAATGTATTGTTTCTGATCTATGCCGGGCTCGCCGGCATCTGGCCGACGATCGTACTCAATTGCATTGTCTTGCCGCTGAATCTCTATCGCGTTCACGAGATGCGCCAGCTGATCCGGCGCACGCAGCGCGCCGCGCGATCCGATCTTGACATGACCTGGCTTCAGCCATTCATGACTCGGCGCAAGACAAAAAAGGGCCAGGTGATCTTCCGCAAAGGCGATATCGCCGAGGCCATGTATCTGGTGGTCAGCGGGCGCTACCAATTGCAGGAGATCGGCATCTCGCTCGAACCCGGAGCGGTGGTGGGCGAGCTCGGGCTGCTCTCGCCGGACGGCGTCAGAACGGCGACGCTGATATCGATCGACGACGGTGAAGTGCTGTCGCTCGCCTACGAGAAATTCGAGGAACTCTATTATCAGAATCCGGAATTCGGTCTCGGCTTCCTCAAGCTCACCAGCAAGCGGCTGTTTGACAATATCGCCCGGCTTGAAGCGGAACTCGCCACGCGACCGCCTCGCGTCGTTCCCAGCCCGTCACCGATGACGAAGCATTAGTGCGGCGGGCAGCAAAAAGCCACGAAATGAGCGGGTGCGCGTACATCCGGCGTCACCTGCAACATTCGTGGCCCTGGGCAGCGGAGCTTTCACTCGACGCTGCTGTGAACCATATGGGGGGCAATGGCGTCGATTCAAGATGCTATTGCTGCTTTGTCAGCTCGAACGGCCGGCAGGTTCACATGACCGTCCGCAGAATATTCACCATTGGCTGCGAGCAATCCCGGCTGCCCTCGGTGCTGGACCGCTGAAACAGGCGAAGGTCGATATGCTCATCGATACCCGCGCTGTCGCCGCATCGAGCGCGACCCGCCTCATTGTCACCGCAGCCGCATCGCCGAGATCGTGGCGGAGCGAACCGGCGCCGGCGTGGACAACCTGATGCCGGAGCCATAATCCATCGCTGACCAGCGGACATTTTCGTTGAACGCGCTTGCAAACCCGTTCACGTTAATCGGCCTGTTCGGGGGACTACCATGATTTTTGCAGACATCTTCAGCCATTTCGCGGAGCTGCGGCTCACGGAATGGCTCGGCTATCTTGCCGCGGCGCTGGTCTTTGCCACTTTTTATACAAAGACAATGGTGCCACTGCGCGTCATCGCGATCGCCAGCAATTTTCTGTTCATCGCCTACGGATATCTGCATCCGGCCTATCCAGTCCTGGTGCTCCACGTCGCGTTGGTGCCGCTGAACATCTGGCGATTGTGGCAAATGCTCACGCTGGTCCGCGACGTGCAGGCGTCAAACGACAGCGATCTCGATATGAACTGGATCAGGCCGTTCACCACGACGCGCGACATGGCGCCGGGCGAAGTCCTGTTCCGGAAAGGCGATGCGGCCAACGAGATCATCTTCATCATGTCCGGCAGCATGCGCATCCCAGAACTCGGGATCGATATCCCGCCGGGCGAAGTTGTGGGCGAACTCGGCATGCTGTCGCCGGACAAGGTTCGCACGCAATCGGCAATCTGCGTCGATGGCGGGCAGATTCTCGTCATCAGTTATGATCAGGTGCGGCAGCTGTTTTTCCAGAATCCGAAATTCGGCTATTACTTCATGCAGCTCAGCGCGCGGCGCCTGTTCGAGAACATGAAGCGCATGCAGAGCGAAATCGAGACGCTGCGAGGCGGCCGGGGCGCGGATGAATTCCGCCCGGCGGAGCCGTGAGGCGTTGCGCCAGCACGCGCCGGCTCAATCGCTTGCGCAAGCCGGCTTCCCAATCACTTGCCATCGGCCATCAATCGATACCGGAAATGACCACGCAACTCAGCTTTCTCGACATTGTCGGCTATTTCAACGCATCGCTCGGCGTCGCGATGCTCGCGATGCATACCATGATCCCCTTGAGGATTACGGGCATCGCGCACAACATCGTCTCCATCATATTTGGCTTCTTCACCGGCATCTATCCGATGCTTGTGCAGCACTCGATCCTGCTGCCAGTCAATCTCGTGCGTCTGTTTCAGATGCGCAATTTGATCAAGGAGGTGAAATCGGCGAGCGCTGGCAGCCATTCGATGGACTGGTTGAAGCCCTTCACGCAGAAGCGCCATTTCAAGGCTGGTGAGACCTTGTTCTGGCGCGGCGACAAGGCCGACAGCATGTTTTTTGTGGTGTCAGGCAAGCTGCGCCTCCGCGACTTGCAGATCGTGCTTCAATCCGGCGCCGTGGTCGGCGAACTCGGCTTTGTTTCTCCCGAGAATACGAGAACGCAGACCGTCGAGTGCATCGAGGACGCGACGGTCCTGACCATCAGCTACGAAAAGCTCGAAGAACTGTACTTCCAGAACCCGCAATTCGGATTCTATTTACTGCGGCTCGCAACCGCGCGGCTTTTCGACAATATGAACCGCATGGAGCAGACCTTGCTCGATCGCGACCGCGAGATTGCAAGATTGCGAAGACTGGTGCCGAACGGAACCGCGACCTGAACGTCACTCCGCCGGTACGGCCATCGGCTTGCGGATCTCCGCGCCGGACACCATGGCGGCAAGACCGAGCGTCGCCAGAAAGAACACCAGGCAGATCCCGGCGGTGAACAGCAGCACCAGATCGAACCCGCCGCGCGCATGCAGGAATGCGATCGAAGCAACCGCGATCCCGGCGGTGACGAAGACCAGAAAATAGCGCACCGCATAAACCCGCCCGCGCCAGGCATCGGCGGTGTAGCGCGCCAGCACGATGTCGTTGACCGTCACCTGACCGTAGACCCCCGCCATCGCGAGCGCCAGCGCAATCAGCAGCATCGGTCCGGTCGCAACCACCGACCAGGCGGCACCGGTGAACAAGAGCAGCGTGACGAACACGAACAGAATATGCGGCTGAAACCATTCGACCAGCCGCCCCACTGCAAGCTGCGCAATCCCGCCGACCACGAACACGGCGGTCGCGATGCCGCCGACCGCGACCAGCGACAATCCCTGTCCGGCGCGTTCATCGATCACCTTCGGCAGCGCGACCGTGATCACGTTGAAGGCGAGTCCCGCGCCGAGCGCGATAATGATGAAAAGCCCGAACACGATCAAAGTGGCGGTGCGCCCCAGACGCACATCCGGATTGGTCTTGCGCGCGCTTCGGCCGGTGATGTCTTCCCGCTCCGCCCACATATAGACGAAGCCGCTTATGATGCACACCACACCCGGGATAAAGAAGGCCATGCGCCAGCCGAGATAGCTCGCGATCAGCGCGGTGATGCCGGCCGCCAGCGCGACACCCAGATTGCCGCAGACCCCGTTGAAGGCCAGCGTGCGGCCACGCGCCTTGGAGGCCTCGATCAGCATCGACATGCCGACCGGATGATAGATCGCCGCAAACATGCCGAGCGCGCCCAGCGCGATCGCAAGCGTGACGAGATTCGGAGCCAGACCCGCCGCAAACAGCGAGACGCCGCAGCCGAACCAGAACAGCACCATCATGTTGCGGCGGCTCCAGTGATCGCCGAGCCAGCCGGCGGGCAGCGAGAACACCCCGAACGAGATGAAAGCCGCGGTCGAGAGCGCGATCAGTTCGCCATAGGTGCGCGCGTAAATAGCCTCCAGCCCGATCACCACCGTGGGATAAATCAGCAGCACATAGTGATCCATCGCGTGCGCCCAGTTGATAAATCCGATCGAGACGCGGGTCTCCCGGCTCAATGGCTGGTGCGTTGCGATGTCGGTCATGCGCGGCCCGGCAAGAGAGAATCTGACCATCGCATCAATACTCTTGCCCAATGGCGATGTTAGGCCGATTATCATCGCGATCAGGCCACGACGGAACCCGCCATGCGCCCGGAATACCGCAACAACCGCGACGATGCCCCTCGCCCGATCGCCGCCATGGCCAAAACCTTTCCGGACGGCGATCGCATCCCTCTGCACCTCCACAAGCGCGGTCAGCTCATTCACGCGATCTCCGGCACCATGAAGGTCGAGACCGCCGACGCCGCCTGGATCGTGCCGCCCGCGCTCGCGCTCTGGATGCCGCCCGCCTTCCCGCACGGGATGGTCATGCGCGGCGAACTCGCCATGCGAACGATCTACATCGACCCCGACGCGTGCCGCGGCCTGCCGCAAAGTCCGACCCTTGTCGAAATCGGCGGCCTGATGCGGGAGCTGATCCTTGCCGCGCTGGAAGAACCACTCGCCTACGACGAATCCGGTCGCGGCGGCATGATCGCCAGCCTGATCCTCGCCGAATTGGAGCGCATGCAGGAGCGCAAACTGGATCTCCCGATGCCGCGCGATCCGAGGGCCACGCGCGTCGCGCGCGCTCTGCTTGAACAGCCGGATGCGGATGGCGGCCTCGACGAATGGGCCGAGCGTGCCGGCGCCAGCCGGCGCACGCTGGCGCGGCTGTTTCGCAGCGAAACCGGCTTCAGTTTCAATGAGTGGCGCGCACGCCTGCGCGCCATGGATGGTCTCGCGCGCCTGTCCTCTGGAGAACCGGTCGGAAGCGTCGCCTCGGCGGTGGGCTATGCGAGCCCGAGCGCGTTTTCCGCGATGGTCCGGCGCAGTTTTGGCGAGTCCCCACGACGGATGGTGCGGCGCGACCCTGTTGCAACCTGAAATTGCTCCGCATAGCATAATATCGGGTTGTGGCTGCGTATCCTGCCGGCCCGCGGCGGTTGCGGGTGTAGCTTTCCATGTCCAGCGTTCGCGTGGCCGTGCGGCTCGCAGCCGCAGCGGCATTTGTATGGTCGAGCAGTCTTGCCGCGCATGCCGACGGCTTCGCGCGCAGCGATGACACTTCCCTGTATTTCACAGGCACGGATCTTTGGCGTCACGGCAGCTTCTCGTATGGCGGAATGCTGTGGTCTCCGGACGGCCTCGACCGCGGCGGCTTCACCTTCAAGGCGCTGATCGGCGCCGGTTCCTATCAGTACCGATCGAGCGCGCTCGACGACGCCCAGGTTACCGGCACGCAATTCGTAGGTTTCGCTTTGGCGGGCTGGCGCTTCGTGCGCGACAAGACCTTCGTGACCGTGTTCGCCGGGCTCGACCTGCAGCATCACCGCACAACACCCTACGATCCGGGGAGCGATCTCAATGGAGACCACGCCGGCATTCGGGGCGCGGTTGAATTGTGGCACGAGCCCGATGCGTTGACGATGATTGCAGCCGACGCGACCGTGTCGTCAATCGGCCCGAGCTATGCCGCGCGCGCCGCATATGGATGGCGCGTCGCCGACGCCTTCTATCTCGGGCCGGAGCTCGGCGGTTTCGCCACTGGCGACAGCTACAAGCAGTTTCGCGCCGGCTTGCACGTCACCGGCTTTCGCTTCGCCTGGGTCGAATGGTCGGCGGCGGCGGGATGGGCGATGGACTCCGACGACCGCGACGGCTTCTACGCGCGGCTTGGATTGCATGTGCGGCGCTAGTCAATCCAGCGTGCGCCGGAACCGCGTGACAGCAATCGTCATTGCGATCAGCATCAGCACGAACAGTGCGATCGCGTCATAGCGCAGATCTTCTATGGTCGCGCCTTTCAGCATGATTGCGCGGACGATGCGGATGTAATGCGTCAGCGGCAACGCTTCGCCGATCCATTGTGCCCAGGCCGGCATCCCGGCGAACGGAAACATGAAGCCCGACAGCAGGATATTCGGCAGGAAGAACATCATCGACATCTGCATCGCCTGCAGCTGGTTCTGCGCCACCGTCGAGAAGGTGTAGCCGATCGACAGATTGGCGGCGATGAACAGCGTCGACAAAGCCGCCAGCAGCAGCAGGCTGCCGTAGATCGGCACGTGAAACAGGAACACCCCGGTTGCCACGATCAGCGAGGCCTGGATGAAGCCTACGAATACATACGGAATGATCTTGCCGAGCATGATCTCGACCGGCGTGATCGGCATCGCGAGAAGCGCTTCCATGGTGCCGCGCTCGATTTCTCGCGTCACCGACAGGGCGGTGAAGATCAGCATGGTCATGGTCAGAATGGTGCCGACCAGCCCCGGCACGATGTTGAGCGCGGTTTCGGCCGCCGGATTGTAGCGGGCATGGGTGCGAAACTCGAACAGCGGCTGGCCTGCGTCCGGTAACCCGCGATCGTTCTGCAATGCGGTGCGCACGAGCTGGCCGAGCGCGCCCAGTGCTGTGCCCGACGCCACCGGATCGGTGGCATCGGCAGCGACCAGCAACGACGGCTTCTCGCCGCGCCGGATCGCGCGTTCAAAGCCGCGCGGAATTTCCACGCCAAACAGCACCGCGCCGGACGCGATCAGCCGGTCGAACTCGGCCTCGTCTTCGACCAGATGCGTCACCTCGAAATAGCGGGTGTTCTGCAGCGCCTTCAGCACCGAGCGGCCGAGATCGCTGTGCTCCTGCAGCAGCACCGCGGTCGGCAGGTTGCGCGGCGTTGTGTTGATCGCATAGCCGAACAAGACAAGTTGCATCAGCGGGATCATCACGATCATCGCAAACGACACCCGGTCGCGGCGAAGCTGGATGAATTCCTTGATCAGCATCGCTGCGGTCCGGCGCCAGAAGGCGTTCCACCGCGAAACCCTGGTGCCTTCCGGCGTGCTCGCGGGTGGGTTGATCGGTGCGTTCGCGGGAGACTGCGCGCTCACTGGAAATTATCCTTGGCGCGGCTCATCAGGTCGATGAACACGTCTTCCAGCGTCGGCTCCGAAGTCTTCCAGGTCAGACCCGGCCGGTCGCGATAGGGCTTGATTGCGGCCTCCAGGCCGGCGGCATCGCGGCCCGAAACATGCAGGCTGTTGCCGAACGGTGCGATCATGTCGACGCCGGGCTTGTCCTGCAACTCATGCAGGAGGCCGTTCACGTCCGGTCCACTGACATCGTAGGTCGTCAGTCCCGCCTCCCGGACTACTGCGTCGACGGAGCCATGCGTCAGCAGCACGCCATAGGCAATATACGCGATCTCGTGACAGCGCTCGGCCTCGTCCATGTAATGGGTTGAAACCAGCACGGTCAGCCCTTCCGCCGCGAGCGCATGAATCTCGTCCCAGAATTCGCGCCGTGCCTTCGGGTCGACGCCGGCCGTCGGCTCGTCGAGCAGAAGAAGCTGTGGGCTCGGCAGCGTGCAGGCTCCCAGTGCCAGCCGCTGCTTCCAGCCGCCCGACAATTCGCCGGCGAGTTGTTCCTCGCGGCCCTTCAGCCCGAGCCGCCCGATCATGTCGCGCGCAGCCTTGGCAGGGTCCTTCATCAGATGGAGGCGCGCCACGAATTCGAGGTTCTCGCGCACCGACAGATCCTGATACAGGCTGAATTTCTGCGTCATGTAGCCGACGCGCAGCTTGATCTGGTCGGCCTGGGTGCGGATGTCGTAGCCGAGACAGGTGCCGTCGCCCTTGTCGGGCGTGAGCAGGCCGGTCAGCATGCGAATGGTCGTGGTCTTGCCCGAGCCGTTCGGCCCGAGAAAGCCGTAGATCGTGCCCTTCTTCACCTGCATCGAGAGATCGCGCACCACCACGCGGCTGCCGAACGACTTGGTCAGGCCGTGGACGTCGATCGCGATATCCGGATTACCGGTCATGTCCGCGCCTATTTCGAAGCAACCCTGGGCGTTACCGTCACGTCCACCGGCTGGCCCACCCGCAAAACGGTCGGATCGTTCGGTATTGCCTCGACCAGATAGACCAGCTTGTGACGCTCCTGCTGGGAGTAGATGACCGGTGGCGTATATTCGGCATACTGCGAAATGAAGCTGATCTTGCCGATCATCCCGGCCGGGCAGCCGTCGCAGGAAAAGCTGATCGGCTGGTCGATTGCGATCCGCGCCAGCATTGGCTCAGCGACATAGAAGCGGATCTTGACGTTGCCTGGCGGCAGCACCGACACGATCGGGCGGCTCGCCGGCACGGTTTCGCCGGCGCGGTAATAGACTTGCTGCACTAATCCTTCGACCGGGCTCAGGCCGCGCCTTCGGTTGAGCCGTGTCTGGGCCGAGGCCACCCGCGCCTGTGCTTCCCGGTACAGCGCCTGGGTGACGTCAAAATCCTTCTGCGTTCCGGACTTGGTTTGCAGGAGCTGCTGCGCGCGCTCGAAAGCTTGCTTGGCATTTGCCAGCGTCGCCTCGGCCACGCCTAGATCGGCCTCCTGCAATTGCGGGTCGAGCATGAACAGGAGTTGCCCCGTCTTCACTGCATCGCCCTGCCGCACCAGCATCTGCTCGATGCGGCCCTGCTCGTCCGGGCTGACAAAGATGAAATCGCCCTCGACCCAGCCTTGCATCAGATTGTCGCCGCCGTTGCTGCAGGCAGAAACAAGCAAGGTGAGAGCGAGAGCGGCCGCGCCGATCCATTGCCGGGCGATCATGATCCGCCTCCATCGCGGTCCAGAAGGATATCGAGATGCGCTTGCAGCATCGCACGCACATCGAGCGGCGCCTGCTTTTCGAACAGGCTGGTCCACACAATGGCGACCAGCACCGGAGCCCCTAAGAGCTGCGGAAATGCAACGAACCCGCGGTGACGAAGCTCGCCCCGATCGAGCGCGCGCTGAAGGATCTGCTGCAACGCCGCGAACACTCGGCTCAGCACTTCGCGATAATAAAAATCCGCAATCGCCGGAAAGCGTGTCCCTTCCGAGATGATCAAACGAATGATGTCCTTCCGGCGCGACGCGATCAGTTCGTGCGAAACCAGACCGACAAGCCGCTCCGCCAGCACCGGGAACGGCACATCGACCGTCGCCAGCGTCTCGAAATGCCCGATCAGCGGAGTCAGCATCGAGCGCACCAGTTCCTGGAACAGCGTCTCCTTATCCGCGAAATACAGATAGATCGTGCCTTTCGCGACGCCGGCCCGCTTCGCCACATCGTCGAGCCGCGCCGCTTCGAAACCACGCGCTGAAAATTCCTCCAGCGCGCCGGCGAGGATGGATTCCCGCCTTGCGGCGCTGCGAATGTCGCGCGCGTTGCGCGGCTTTACCGCGTGCGCCGGTTGTTTCCCCGATCGTGACGCCGGTGATGACTTGGTAGGCATAGCACACCAAATTTTGACTGACCAGTCAGTCATAACCGTTGAGAGGCGATTGTGCAAGCCGGTCCCTGATCACGGAACCGAAATGACAAAAACACGATAAATCAAGTGGTTAAAGCTTTGACGACGGCTCTCGCTCAATCGTTTTCGAGTTCGGCCCTGACCGCCGCGAGTGCAGCGGGGGTGTCGACATCAACCAATGCGCCCTGCCCCGTCATCGGCACGTCGACCACGGCTTCCGGATATTTGGCGATCAGGTGGCGGGCGCCGACATCGCCGGTCACGGTCATCAGTTCCGGGAAAAAGCGCCGCGACCACAGCACCGGATTGCCGCGCTTGCCGTCGATCACCGGCACCGCAATCAGCGCGCCCTTCTGGGGATCGTAAGCCGCAAGAAGGCGATTGATCAGCGCCGCATCGACCTGCGGCATGTCGGCCAGCATCACCACCGCGCCGTCGATATCCTGCGGCAACGCGCCTAGCCCGGTGCGCAGCGAGGTCGACAGGCCGTCGGCGAAATCCGGATTGTGCGTGAATTGCAGCTGCAGGTCTGACAGAGCATCTGTGATGGTCTCGCTTTGGTGGCCAGTAACGACGACCACCGGCCGCGCCCGCGACGCGAGCGCCGCATCCGCCGCGATCCGTGCCAGCGGCTTGCCGGTCACCTGCGCCATCAGCTTGTTCGGCCCACCCATTCGGGTCGAGCGCCCGGCGGCGAGGATGACGGCGGCGAAGCGTCCGCCCTTGTCGATCTCGGGCTCCTCGCGCGGCTGCGGCCGGGTCACTATTTCCATCAGCAATCCGCCAACGCCCATGCCGGTAATGTCGGTGCGCGTGACCGGCAACCCGGCAAGCAATCGCATCAGCACCCAGTCGAAGCCGTTCTCTTTTGGCGACCGCGCACAGCCCGGCGCGCCCAGCACCGGGCGTCCGTTCGCCGATCCGATCAGCATCAGGTTGCCCGGATCAACTGGCATGCCGAAATGCTCGATCTTGCCGCCCACCGCCTCGATCGCGGCCGGGATCACGTCACGCCGATCGGCAATGGCGGACGCGCCGAACACAATGACAAGCTCCGCACCTGCGCGCTGCACGTCCTTGATCGCTGTGGCGAGCGCGGCCTGATCGTGCGGCACGCGCCGCTCGGCAACGATACGCGCGCCTGCGGGCGCCAGCCGCTCCTCGGTGATCTTCAGCGTCTTGTCGACCACCTTGGGTGACAGGCCGGGAAGGAGCGTCGACACCACCCCGACCTTCCTGATCGTGTAGGGCGCGACCCGCACCAGCGGCTTCGCCGCCTCGAGCGTGCGCATCGCCTGCATATAGACATCGCCCGCGACCGCGAACGGGATGATCTTCACGGTGGCGATCATCTCGCCTTCCACCACCGGCTTGTAGGCCGGCAGCGTCGCGATCGTCACCGCCTCGTCGATCCGGTTGAGCTCGTCGATGCAGTCGCGATCGACCACCAGCACACCCGCCGCATCGGCGAACAGATTGCAGCGGCCGGTAAAGGCCTTGTCCGCTCGCACGCCCTCGCCCGATGCCGTCGCGGCAATGGCGGCAGCGGCATCGTCTTCCGACACGTCGCCCGGATCGAGCCGAGCCACCACAACGCTTGCTATCCCGGCCTGCTTCAGCGCCGCGACATGAGACGGCGCGATCACCGTACCCTTTTTGAGCACCAGCGCGCCCTCGCGGATGGTGTGCACCGCGGTGGCGCCCAAGGCTTCGTCAGGTGAAAAGGGACCAAACTTCATGCGGCCTTCTCCGCGGCCTGCCGCAGCCGCGCGGTGATCTGGCCCATGATCGAGACCGCAATTTCCGGCGGCGAGATCGCGCCGATATCGAGTCCGATCGGCGCGTGAATACGGGCGATCTCGTTGTCTGAAATGCCCTGCGCCTTCATTCGCTCGACCCGGCGCGCATGCGTCTTCCGCGAACCCAGCGCGCCGATATAGAAGCACTCCTTCGACAGTGCATGCAGCAGCGCCGGATCGTCGATCTTTGGATCGTGGGTGAGCGCGACGAAGGCGGTGTATTTGTCGACATTCAGCGCCGGCAGCGCCTCGTCCGGCCATTGCGCGATCACCGTGACATCGGGAAACCGTTCCTGCGTCGCGAACGCGGTGCGCGGGTCGACGATGGTCACGTCATAGCCGAGCAGCTTGGCGATCGGGGCCAGCGCCTGGCTGATATGAACCGCACCGGTGATCACGAGCTTTGCCGGCGGCACATGCACGGTGATGAAAACCTTGCCCGCCGGCGTCTCCTCCATGCCGCTCTTGCCAGAGCGCATGTGCTTCTCGATCAGATCCTTCAGCGGATCGTGGAACACATCGGCGCCCTTCACCAGCCGCTGCGCCCCGCTTTCGACATCGGTCACGACCACCGCCGCGCGCCGGTTGGCGCGTTCGGTGTTGAGGGCGGTGAGGATGGAGAGTTTCATTTCAATTCCCGCAATGTGGCCGCAGACGCAAATCCCAACCCGTCATCCTGAGGTGCGAGCGAAGCGAGCCTCGAAGGATGCACGGCCACGACTCCATGGACATTGGCCGTCGTCCTTCGAGGCCCGGCTGCGCCGGGCACCTCAGGATGACGGGTCTTAAAGCTACGCCTGGCAAACTAATCCACCTTCTCCACATAGACACGGATGGTGCCGCCGCAGGACAGGCCAACCTTCCAAGCGGTCTCGTCGGCGACGCCGAATTCCAGCGTTCTCGCCTTACCACTGCCGATCACGTCGATGGCTTCGGTCACCACCGCGCCCTCGACACAGCCGCCCGAGACCGAGCCTAGGAAATTGCCCTCCTCGTCGATCACGAGATTGGAGCCGACCGGCCGCGGCGCGGAGCCCCAGGTCTCGACCACAGTGGCGAGGGCAACGCCCTTGCCGGATTTCCGCCAATCCTCGGCGGCTTTGAGAATGTCTTCATCCGTTGCCAGCGATTGTTGAGTCATTTGAATCATCTCCGCTGTGGACTTGAATCAGTCTCTCAGCTTGCGCTGATAGCAGTGGCGGCACCGCACCGCCTGCTCATATTCTACGCGACCTTGTTCAACCAATACTTCGCTTCGGCCTTGCCGTCGCCGTCGGCCGACAGGGCCCGGCACAGATCCTTCATCGCATTGAGATTGTGAATGGGGCGCAGTTCGTCAACATGCGGCAGCATCACTTTGATGCCGCTGGCCTTGGCCTCGAAGCCCTCGAATCTGAGCAGCGGGTTCAGCCAGATCAGCCGGCGGCAGGAGCGGTGCAGCCGGTCCATCTCGAAGCCGAGTTCGTTGCCAGGCTCGCGCTCCAGCCCGTCGGTAATCAGCAGCACCACCGCGCCTTGCCCCAGCACCCGCCGGCTCCATTGCCGGTTGAAGGCAGCCAGGGACGGCGCAATGCGGGTACCACCGGACCAGTCCAGCACGCCGCCGGAACAGGCCGCCAGCGCCTCGTCCGGGTCCTTCTGTTTCAGCGCGCGCGTGACATTGGTCAGCCGCGTTCCGAACAGGAAGGTCGAGACCCGCTTGCGATTGTCGGTGACCGCATGCAGGAAATGCAGGAACAGCCGCGTATACTGGCTCATCGACCCCGAAATATCGAGCAACGCCACGATCGGCGGCTGACGCGTCTTGGGACCGAGATATTTGAGATCGATCACCGCTCCGCCGGCTTTCATGCTGGCGCGGAGCGTGCGGCGCAGATCGATCATATGCCCATGGCGCGAGGACTTGACGCGGCGGGTCTTCACCTCGTCGAGCGGCAGAACGAGCTTCGCAATCGCCTGTTTGGCCTCGGCGATCTCGGCCGCCGACATCTGCGCGAAGTCCTTCTTCTCCAGCACCTCGCGGTCCGACACCGTCAGCCGCGCGTCGATCTCCACTTCCTTCTTTTTCTCCTCCTGCGGCTTCTGCTGGCTCTTGAACATGGCGTCGAGCACGCGCTTGGCGGCGGGCGGCGGCGGCGCGTGGTCCGGCTGCGGCACCGCCTGGGGCAGCATCATCGCCATCAACTGGTCGAAATAGGCGCGCTTGCGGAAGAAAATCGTGAAGGCATGGTCGAACAGAATGCTGTGTTCGTGCCGCTTCACGAACACCGAATGCAGCGTCCAGTAGAAATCGTCGCGATTGGTGATGCCGGCAACGCGCAGCGCCTCCAGCGCATCCATCACCGAGCCGGGGCCGACCGGAATGCCGGCCGAGCGTAACGCGCGCGCAAAATAGACGATGTTCTCGGCGAGCCGACCGCCACCTTCTTCACCTCCCCCCTTGAGGGGGAGGTCGACCGCCGCAGGCGGTCGGGAGGGGGATAAGCGATCAGGCACGGGAGAGGCCAGGTGAACACAGGTCACCCCCCTCCCCAACCCTCCCCCGCAAGGGGGGAGGGAGCGCACCGAGTATCCTGCGCTCGAATTGCTCAATCGCGTTGGGGAGCATGACCTTCAATCGTGTCACTCCGCCGCTTTCATCTGCGCGCGCACGTCGTCCAGCAATTCCTTCACTTTTGTGCCGTCGAGCCGCGCGATATCGTCCTGATACTTCAGCAGCACACCAAGCGTGTCGGACACCGTCGACGGATCGAGCGCCACCACATCGAGCTCGGACAGAGCGGTCGCGAAATCGAGCGTCTCGGCGACACCCGGCGCCTTGAACAGCTCCATCTTGCGCAGCCGCTGCACAAAATGAACGATCTCGGCGGACAGCGCCTGAGCGATGCCCGGCACCTTGGTGCGCACGATCGACAATTCGCGCGCGGCATCCGGATAGCCGACCCAGTGATAGAGACAACGGCGCTTGAGCGCGTCGTGGATTTCGCGGGTCCGGTTCGAGGTGATGATCACGATCGGCGGATGCGGCGCCTTCACCGTGCCGAGTTCGGGGATCGTGACCTGATAATCGGCCAGCACTTCAAGGAGAAACGCCTCGAAGGCCTCATCGGTGCGGTCAAGTTCGTCAATCAGCAGCACCGGCGCGCCCGCCGTGTCGGGCTCGAGCGCCTGCAGCAGCGGCCGCTTGATCAGGAAGCGCTCGGAGAACACGTCGTCCTCCAGCCGCCCGCGGTCCTTGTTGCCCTCTGCCTCGCCCAGCCGGATCGCGATCATCTGTGCGGCGTAATTCCATTCATAGACCGCAGCCGAAACGTCGAGACCCTCGTAGCATTGCAGCCGGATCAACTTGCGACCCAGCGTTTCCGCCAGCACCTTGGCGATCTCGGTCTTGCCGACCCCGGCCTCGCCCTCCAGGAACAGCGGCCGGCCCATCCGGAGCGCGAGGAACAGCACGGTCGCGAGCGAGCGGTCGCCGACATATTGGCCGGACGTGAGCAGCTTCAGCGTGTCGTCGATCGAGGACGGAACGGGGCGTGGGGCGATGGTGGTCAAAGGAAACCTCAGAGTCAGCAGGTACGGTGCGCGGACTCCCTCCCCCTGAAAGGGGGAGGGTTGGGGTGGGGGTCAGAATTCAATCTCCGACAGCGGCAAGAGACCCCCACCCGACTGCCGCAGCTTCGCTCCGGCAGTCGACCTCCCCCTTCCAGGGGGAGGTGAAGAGCCGAAATTTATGCCAGCTTGCCCGGCATAGCGTCCAGCCTACATATAGGCGCGGTTCCCTGCACCGTGAACGCCATAGCCAAGGACGCAGCCATGCCGCAGACGCCCGCCCATCCCATCGATCCAGGCGTCCGGATCGGGCATGTCCATCTGAAGGTTGCGGATATCGAGCGGGCGCTGCCGTTCTACCGTGACGTGCTGGGCTTCGAGGAGACCTACCGGCGCCCGGGTGCGGTGTTCATGTCGGCCGGCGGCTATCACCACCATATCGCGCTCAACACCTGGGAAAGCCGCGGCGGCCAGCCCCCCGCGCCCGGCTCGACCGGGCTTTATCACATCGCGATCCTGTACCCGACGCGGAAACTCCTGGCCGATGCGCTGCGCCGGCTGATCGAGGCCGGCATTCAGCTCGACGGCGCGAGCGACCACGGCGTCAGCGAGGCGCTTTACCTGCGCGACTTCGATGACAACGGCGTCGAACTGTACTGGGACCGCCCGCGCGAGGACTGGCCGCGGGACGCCGATGACGGCATCAAGATGAAGACCGACCCGCTGAACTTGCGGGAATTGCTGAGCGAGCTTGAAACAGAAGTTTCAGCTTAATGCGTCATCGGACGTGCCTTTCGGCATGCGGTCCCGGAACGCCTCAAAACAGACATGGTTTGAGCGCGCATCCTGCCCGGCGCGGAAGTTCGTCATATCCCATGTACGATTACGGGCTATTATCAGCGTCGCGCACGCTGTATGTGGCGTGACATGACCCCCTCCTCCCCCAAGGACCAGCCCGTCGTTGAGCGGTCGCCCGACGATCGCGACGGCATCAGCCTGTCCGAGCGTTCGCTTCGGCTGCGCATTCGTCAGCAGGAGATCCTCGCGGATCTCGGCGTCCTGGCGCTGCAAGGGACGCCGTTCGTCGACCTGTTGGATCATACCGCGCGCCTGACCGCGGAAGGACTGCAGGCGGAATATTGCAAGGTCCTGGAATACATGCCCTCCGAGAACCGTCTGCTGGTGCGCGCGGGCGTAGGCTGGGATGAAGGCGTTGTCGGCTCAGCCAGCGTCGGCGCGGATCTGGCGTCGCCTGCCGGTTATGCCCTGCATACCGGCAAGCCGGTGATCTCCAACCATCTGGAAAACGAAAAGCGGTTCCGGACGCCGGAATTGCTGGTCGAGCACGGCATCCGCCGCGCGATGAACGTCATCCTCCAGGGCGATGGTTCACCCTTCGGCGTGCTGGAAGTCGACAGTCAGTCCGATGGCGAGTTCGGCGAGCACGATATCGCGTTCCTTCAGGGGGCGGCCAATATCCTCGGCATGGCCATCGAACAGCAGCTGTCCAACGGCAAGCTGAAGGCCGCGCTGGAACGTCATCAGGTTCTGCTGAAAGAAATCAATCATCGCGTCAAGAACAGCCTGCAGGTCGTGGCCGCGATGCTCCGTCTGCAGTCCAGCGCATCCGGAGATCCAGAGCTTCGTGAATCCCTCGCCGAAGCGTCAAGCCGCGTGCTGACGGTCGGGCGCGCGTATGAGCGGCTGGCCTACAATGCCGATTTCGAAACCATCGAGCTCGTCGCCTATATCCGCGAAGTCTGTACCGACCTGGACAAGGAAATCCTGCCGGCGCGTCTGCAACTGGATGCGCCGGACAAGATCGAGTTCGCGGCCGATCGCGCGATCCTGGTGGCCCTCATCATCAACGAACTGGTGCTGAACGCCGCGCGGCACGCCTACCCGGATCGGCCCGGCGAGACCATCTGGGTGTCGATCGCGCGCGCCGAGCCGAATATGCTGCTGGCATCGGTGCGCGACGAGGGCGTGGGCCTGCCGGCCGATTACGATCCGGCGAAGAGCAAGCGGCTCGGTGCGCTGCTCGTGATGGCGTTGTCGAAGCAGCTCAATGCCGAAATGACCCGGCCCTCATGTACGAAGGGCACCACCTTCACGCTGCGGATTCCGATCGGCAAGCGCTGACGCGTACCGCCGGACCTGCCTCCGAGGCTATTCCTCGTCGCCGCCGCGCTCGTTGGCTGCCGCCACCGCGCGGCGCGCCATCACACCGACGATATGCGCGCGATATTCGGCGGAGCCATGGATGTCGGCATTCATGCCGTCGGCCGAGAGCGTGATGCCCTCCAGCGACTTCGGCGCGAAGCGCTTCTTCAGCGCCTCTTCGAATTGCGGCACCCGGAACACGCCGTTCGAGCCGGCACCGGTCGCCGCCACGCGGATTTCCGACGAGCGCTTCGACACGAACACGCCGACTAGGGCAAAGCCCGAAGCCGGGTGTTTGAACTTCATATAGGCGGCCTTCTTCACGATCGGGAAGGTGATCTCGGTAATGATCTCGTCCGGCTCGAGCGCGGTCTCGAACATGCCCTTGAAGAAATCGTCGGCCGCGATCTTGCGCTTGTTGGTCACGATGGTGGCGCCAAGGCCGAGCACGGCCGCCGGATAATCCGCGTTCGGATCGTTGTTGGCGACCGAACCGCCGATGGTGCCGGCGCCGCGCACATGCGGATCGCCGATCGAGCCCGGTACGCTCGCAAGCGCGGGCATGACCTCAAGCAGCTCCTTGGAATTGGCGACGTCGCGATGCTTGGTCATCGCCTTGATGGTGACGGTGCGCGGCGTCACCTCGATGCCGGAGAGCCCATCGATCTTCGAGAGATCGACCAGCACCTTGGGCGACGCGAGCCGCTGCTTCATCACCGGAATCAGCGAATGGCCGCCGGCCAGCAGCTTGGCGTCCTCATTGGCGAGCAGCGCCACCGCCTGCTTCACACTGGTCGGGCGCTCGATCTTGAATGCATACATGGTTCTGGTCCTCTCGAAATTAGGCGGCGCGCGCGGGCGCTGATTGCTTCAGCGCCCGCCAGACCGCGGCCGGCGTGGCCGGCATGTCGATCTGTTCGGTGCCGATGGCATTGGTGATGGCGTTCATGACCGCGGCGGGAGCGGCGATCGCGCCGGCCTCGCCGCAGCCCTTGATGCCGAGCGGATTGGACGGGCACACCGTCGTGGTCAGGCCGACCTGGAAGATCGGGAAATTCTCCGCACGCGGCATGGCGTAATCCATGAACGAGCCGGACATCAGCTGGCCGTCCTTGTCGTAGACCGCGTGCTCCAGCAGCGCCTGGCCTACGCCCTGCGCGATGCCGCCATGAACCTGCCCTTCCACGATCATCGGATTGATGATGGTGCCGAAATCGTCCACCGCGGTCCAGCCTGCGATTTCGACAGCGCCGGTATCGGGATCGATCTCGACCTCGCAGATGTGACAGCCGGCCGGGAAGGTGAAATTGGTGGGATCGTAGAACGCCCCCTCCTTCAGCCCCGGCTCGATCTCGCTGGTCGGGAATTTGTGCCCGATATAGGCCTGCAGCGCGAGATCGCCGAAGCCGATCGATTTGTCGGTGCCGGCGACGCTGAACTTGCCGTCCTTGAACTCGATGTCGCCTTCCGCAGCTTCGAGCAGATGCGCTGCGATCTTCTTCGCCTTGGCTTCGACCTTGTCGAGCGCCTTGACGATTGCCGACATGCCGACCGCGCCGGAGCGCGAGCCGTAGGTGCCCATACCGAACTGCACCTTGTCGGTGTCGCCATGTACGATCGTGACATTATCGATCGGAATGCCGAGCCGCTCGGACACGAGCTGTGCGAACGTGGTCTCGTGGCCCTGCCCGTGCGCATGCGAACCCGTCAGCACCTCAACCGAGCCGGTCGGGTTCACTCGCACTTCGGCGGATTCCCACAGGCCGACGCCGGCGCCGAGCGAGCCGACCACCGCCGACGGCGCAATCCCGCAGGCTTCGATATAGGTCGAATAGCCGATGCCGCGCAGCTTGCCGCGCTTCGCGCTCTCACGCTTGCGCTGCTTGAAGCCCTTCACGTCATGGATCTCCATCGCCTTTGTGAGCGACGCCTCATAGTCGCCGGCATCATAGAGCGAGGCGACCACGGTCTGGTACGGGAAGGTGCGCACGAAATTCTTCTTGCGAAGCTCAGCCGGATCGACGCCCAGCTCGCGAGCAGCGACTTCGATCAGCCGCTCGACCACGAAGGTCGCCTCGGGGCGCCCGGCGCCGCGATAGGCATCGACCGGCACCGTGTTGGTGTAGACCGAATCCACCTCGCAATAGATCGAGGGGATGTCGTACTGGCCGGAGAGCAGCGTCGCATAGAGATAGGTCGGTACCGCCGACGAGAAGGTCGACATATAGGCGCCGAGATTGGCTATTGTTCTCACCTTCATGCCGACGATCTTGTTATTGGCATCGAAGGCGAGTTCGGCATGGGTGACGTGATCGCGGCCATGCGCATCGGTGACGAAGGCTTCCGAGCGGTCCGCGGTCCATTTCACCGGGCGCGCGACTTTCTTCGCGGCCCACAGACACACCACCTCTTCCGGATAGATGAAAATTTTCGAGCCGAAGCCGCCGCCGACATCGGGCGCGATCACCCGTAGCTTGTGCTCGGGCGCAACCCCGATAAACGCCGAGATCACCAGCCGCGCCACATGCGGATTCTGGCTGGTGGTCCAGAGCGTGAAATGCTCCCCGCCCGCGTCATATTCGGCGATCGCGGCGCGCGGCTCGATCGCGTTCGGCACCAGGCGATTGTTGATGAAATCGAGCCGCGTGACGTGCTTCGCCGTCTTCATCGCGGCGTCATTGGCCGCCGGATCGCCGATATGCCAGTTGTAGATCGTGTTGTTCGGCGCAACCTCGTGGATCTGCGCAGCACGCTGCGCCTGCGCCGGATCGATCACCGCGGGCAGCACCTCGAAATCGGTGACGACCTTTTCGGCCGCGTCCTTCGCCTGCGCCAGCGTTTCCGCGATCACCACGGCATAAGCATCGCCGACATGATTGACCTTGCCGACCGCGAGCGCCGGATGCGGCGCCATCTTCATCGGCGTGCCGTCTCTTGAATGAATCATCCAGCCGCAGATCAGGGGACCGAGCTTGTCGGTCGCGAAATCCTCGCCGGTATAGACCGCGATCACACCCGGCATCGAAGCCGCGGTCGCGGTGTCGACCTTTTTCAGCTTGGCGTGGGCATGCGGCGAGCGGATGAAATAAGCGACGGCCTGTCCGGGCCGCGCGTGATCGTCGGTGTAGTGACCCTTGCCGGTAATGAAACGCTGGTCTTCCTTGCGGCGCACGGGAGCGCCAATTCCGGTGGCAGTCATGGCAGACTCCTTCCCGAATTGTCGAAGCGACGTGTCCTTATTTCGCCATCGGCTTATTTCGCCATGGCTTTGGCGCCGGCGGCGATCGCCTTCACGATGTTATGGTAGCCGGTGCAGCGGCACAGGTTGCCGTCGAGCTCGTGGCGGATGGTCTTGTCGTCGAGGTCGTTGCCCTTGCGATTGACCATGTCGATCGCGGCCATGATCATGCCGGGCGTGCAGAACCCACATTGCAAGCCGTGATGCTCGCGGAAAGCTTCCTGCATCGGATGCAGCTGCGCGCCATTGGCGACGCCTTCGATGGTGGTGATCTTGGCGCCATCCACCTGCCAGGCGAAGGTGGTGCAGCTCTTGCGGGCGACCCCGTCGATATGGACGACACAGGCCCCGCATTGCGAGGTGTCGCACCCGACATGGGTGCCGGTGAGCCTCAGATTTTCGCGCAGGAACTGCACCAGCAGAGTGCGTTCATCGACGTCTGCGCTGGTCTGCTTGCCATTCACGGTCATCGTGACGGATGCCATGAGGTCCTCCCTCGGCTTGAAATCGCAGTGTTTTTGGCACGAAACCGGCCCGATGGCTCCCCCCGGAGCCGAAAACTTGCCGTTTTCAGCAGCTTGGAACGGGAACAAGTCTTAACAGGCCGCAAGCCCGGGTCAAGCGGGGGTTGCCAGGACCGGCTTCCTGCCCTGTCCAGCGCCGGCACTGGCTGCGGGGACGCTGCTTCGAGCCACCACAGCGCGAGATGGTGGATGAGCGTGCCGGTAGGGCGCGCGTTGCACAGCGGGTGACTTTCCAAGGCCTCGCTGCGCGCGACTCGGCGCATGGTTAACCCACTGTATCGGCCGCGAGGTTGCCGCGATTCGTTCGCGAAAGATTCTGAAATCCAGTGAGCCGGATACCGTACCGGTATTCCCGCACGGCATCCACGTTAGGGCGTTATTAGCCAACGCTGTCGTAGATAATTTTCGGTTGATGGCTTTGCCTTAAACCGACCGTATTGAGTAACGAGTAAGAGTACATGAAATTCGCTCTCGCCCTCGCTGCGGCGTTGATCGCGACGCCTGCCGCCGCCCAGTCCCCCGTCAAGCCAACCGCGCTCCTGTTCAACGGGCTGGCACAATATCAACCTGGAATACTGACACCGCTTGCGGCGCTGGCAAACGATCTTCGCCGGCAGGGCTGGCGCGTGGTGATCGACACCCACCTCGGCCTCTACACCAAGAGCGAGGAGCCGGTGCTGATCGTCGGACATTCGGCCGGTGGCGCGCGCGCTTACATGTTCGGCAAGAAGATGGTCGACGAAGCGAAATTCCATCCAGCCATCATCACGCTCGATGCGGCGACGGTGTGGGGCGATGTCTATCGCTGCCCGGTCGAGAGCTGCATCAACATCCACACCCTCACCTATCCGAAGATTCCGGGCTCCTACAACCTGAGTGCGGGCAAGGTCACCAACTCGATCGTCACGCATGTCACGATCCCGCTGAATGGGGATATCCGAAAGGCGATCCTGCAACAGGCGGCGGATCTCATGCGTGGCGGCTCCAATCTCACCACGCTGGTCTCGGCCTACAGTCCGGAGCCGCCGAATGCCGGGCGGTCGCTCGCGGAAGCCTGGCGGCGGAATATCGGACAGCCGCGCGAGACGAACTGACGCGAGGCTCGGGTACCCCCTCACACTGATCGGGTCAGGCCGCCATCGACGCGGATGTTCTGGCCGGTGATGTAGCCGCCGCCCTCGGATACCAGGAACGCCACCGTCGCCGCGATCTCGTCCGCCGTGCCGTAGCGCCCCATCGGCACGCTCGAGCGCCGCTCATCCGTGGCCGGCAGGGAATCGATCCAGCCCGGCAGCACGTTGTTCATGCGCACATTGTCGGCCGCATAAGTGTCGGCAAAGATCTTGGTGTAGGCGGCAAGGCCCGCCCGCGCGACCGCCGAGGTCGGAAACATCGCGCTTGGCTCGAACGCCCAGGCGGTCGAGATGTTGACGATCGCGCCGGCCTTCTGCGCCACCATTATCGGCGCGACGAGGCGCGTCGGGCGGACCACGTTCAGCAGATAGACATCGATTCCCTTGTGCCACTGCTCGTCGGTGATCTCGAGGATCTGTGCGCGCGGGCCGTGGCCGGCGCTGTTCACCAGCGCATCGACGCGGCCCCATTTGGCCATCGTGGTATCGACCAGCGATTTGAGATCGTCGTTCGACTGGTTGGAACCGGTGACGCCGATACCGCCCAGTTCCTTGGCCAGCGCCTCGCCCTTGCCGGATGACGACAGGATCGCGACCTTGAAGCCATCCTTGGCGAGCCGCCGCGCCGCCGCGGCCCCCATGCCGGAGCCGCCCGCCGTGACGATTGCAACCTTGTCGGCCATGTTCCGCTCCTCAGATTGCGACGACCACGCTGCCGCGCTTGCGACCGGTCTCGACCCGTGCATGCGCGTCGGCGATACGCTCAAACGGAAACACCTGATCGATGACCGGCCGATAGGCGCCCGCTTCGGCAAGTTCGCCGAGAAAGATCAGATGCTCAAGCCGTTCCTTCGCCGGTCCGGCAAACACCCGCTTGCCGTCGCGCTTGCGCCCGATCGCGCCCAGCATCTCCGGCAAGCCGGCCGCAAGAAGAAGCAGCCGACCGCCGGGCTTCAATAAGGTTTCGTGGGTCTTGAATGACGCTTCGCCGACGGCATCGAAGATGACGTCGTAGGTCGCGCCGGCCGTCCGATAATCCTGTTTCGTGTAATCGACCACCCGGTCTGCACCGAGAGATTGCACCAGCTCAACATTGGCCGCGCTGCACACGCCGGTGACGCGCGCGCCGAAATGCTTCGCCAGTTGAACGGCGGCGCTGCCGAGCGTACCCGACGCACCGATGACCAATACGTCTTCGCCCGCCTGCAAGACGGCCCGGTCGCGCAGGAAATCCAGCGCGGTGGCGCCGCCGAAACACATCGCCGCGGCTTCTTCGAAAGACAGAGCATCGGGCTTATGGACGATGCGGTCGCTCGCCTTCATGGTCCGGTATTCGGCATGACACCCGTTCGGGAACGACGGATAGCCGATGACGGCGTCGCCCGGCTTGAAATTCGTCACGTCCTTGCCGACAGCTTCGATCTCGCCCGCAAGCTCGGTCCCGAGGACCGGCTGACGCGGCCGCCTGAATCCGAAAACCGCCCGCACCATCAAGCCCATGCCGCGTGGCACTGTCAGCGTGCGCACCCGCCAGTCGCCAGACGACACGCTGGTCGCGCGGATGCGGATCAGAACCTCATGCGCTTTGGGCACGGGCTTTTCGACAGTCTCGATCCGCACATTCTCGGGCGGACCGTATTCCCGGCAGACCGCTGCTTTCATCATCGCCATGACGATGCGCTCCGATCGTCACGCGCCGACGACTGTGTTCAGCCCGCCTTCACGGCTTCCGCAAAACGCGCGAAGAAATCGTCCGCCATTTTCTTGGCGGCACCGTTGATCAGGCGCTGGCCGAGCTGGGCCAGCTTGCCGCCGATCTGCGCCTCGACATCGTATTTCAGCAGCGTGCCGCCGCCTTCGTGATCCGAAAGCTGCACGCTGGCGCCGCCCTTGGCAAAGCCGGCAATGCCGCCGTCGCCCTGCCCTGAAATCCGGTAACCGTTCGGCGGATCGATATCGGTGAGCTGCACCTTGCCTTTGAACTTCGCCTTGACCGGACCGATCTTGTTGACCGCCACCGCCTCGAACTCGTTCTCGCCAATGACGTTCAGTTCCTCGCAGCCCGGGATGCAGGCCTTGAGCACCTCTGGATCGTTGAGCTTCGCCCAGACCACCTCGCGCTTCGCCTCAAGCGGAATCTCTCCGGTCATCGTCATCGCCATCGGCGGTCACTCCATTTCAAAGAAAATCAGGCTGCGGCCACGTAATCGTCGATCGGCCGCACGATCTTGCCGTCCACGATCGGCAGGCAGTCGGGCGGAAAATCCTGGCGGATGCGTCCGCCCGCTTCCCCCACCTTATCAAGAAAGCGAGGCAGATGCGCCATAGCACCGGTCGGCAAGTCGTGCAGCACCATCAGCGTCCATTTCTGCGCCCGGCAATGCGACAAAGCGCGGTCGACCCAGCCTTCCGGATCCGCCCAGTCCCGCGGGATCGAATTCCACAAAACACAGGTATAGCTGCCGCGTTGCAGGTATTCGGCCACAGAACCCGACAACAGCCGCCGATCGAGATTGCCTCCGCCGCCGAACGGACGGAAATACCGGTGCGGATGGATCAGCCCAGCCATCGCCTCCTGGGTGCGGCCGATTTCGCGCTCGGCAACGTCGCTGCCGGTCTGCTGGCCGAGCGGGACCGAGTGAGTCCAGGAGTGGTTGCCGATCCAGTGGCCCTCTGCATGGGCGCGCTCCGCGAGCTTGCGGCTCTCCGGCAGAACGAGCTTCTGGCCGATGACGAAAAACGTGGTCTTGATGTTCCGGCGCGACAATTCGTCGAGCACGACGGGGGTCACCGCCGGTTCCGGGCCGTTGTCGAAGGACAGGGTGAGATCGAACATGGCGGCGGTATCGCCGATTTTCATGCAGTGAAGCAAGCCTGTTGGAACCGTCTCGCGCACTTGGCGGCTGTTCGCTCACCGCATAGGGTGCGGGCCGATCCGAGGTCCTTGCCGATGTCCACTCCGCTGCTGCCCTCCGCGCTGATGTCGCCGCTATTCTCCAGCGCCGCGATGCGTGAAATCCTGTCCGACCACGCGCGGCTCAACCGCATGCTGCGCGCGGAAGCAGCGCTCGCTGCGGCCGAAGCCTCCATCGGCGTGATCCCGAAGGGCGCGGCCAAACCGATTGCCGATGCCTGTCAGGCCAAGTTCTACGACATCGGCGCGCTCGGGCTCGCGGCGGTGTCGGCGGGCAATCTGGCGATCCCGCTGGTGAAGGCGCTGACCGCCGAAGTCGCCAAGCACGATCCGGATGCCGCGCGCTATGTGCATTGGGGCGCCACCAGCCAGGACATCATCGACACCGCTTTGGTGCTCGAATTGCGCGCGGTGATCGACGACCTCACCACCGAACTCGATCGCGCGATTCCCGCCTTCACCACCCTCGCCGAAAAGCACCGGCACACAGCGACGGTCGGGCGCACCTGGCTGCAGCAGGCACTGCCGATGCCATTCGGACTGAAAGTCGCGGGCTACGCGGCGGCATTGACGCGCTCGCGCGCGCGGCTGAAGCGCGTGCGCAACGAGGCGCTGGTGCTGCAATTCGGCGGCGCCACCGGCACGCTCGCAGCCCTCGGCGACCGCGGGATCGATGTCGCGATCGCTTTCGCCAAGGAACTCGACCTGCCGCTGCCGGATGGTCCCTGGCATACACACAGGGACCGGCTGGCGGAGGCCGCGAGCGCATTCGCAATCCTCGCCGGCACCTGTGGCAAGATCGCACGCGACGTCGCGCTGTTGATGCAGACCGAAATCGGCGAAGCCTTCGAGCCGGCCGGCGAAGGCCGCGGCGCGTCAAGCACCATGCCGCACAAGCGCAATCCGGTGGCGTCGGCCGCGGGCCTGGCCTGCGCGGCGATGGCGCCGCAGCTCTGCGCCACCATTCTCGCCGCGCAGGTGCAGGAGCATGAACGCGCCGCCGGTGCCTGGGCTGCGGAATGGCCGACCTTCCCCGCGCTCGCACTCGTGACATCGGGTGCGCTCAATGCCGTGGTCGATATCGCCGAAGGGCTCGATGTCGATGTCGAGCGCATGCGCGACAATCTCGATATCACCGGCGGGCAGATCATGGCGGAGGCGGTGGCCTTCAAGCTGGCGGAATCGATCGGCAAATCGGACGCGCACAAGATTGTGGAAGAGGCCAGCAAGCGCGCATTCGCGGACAAGATATCGCTGAAGGATGCGCTGGCTGCGGAACCGAAGGTCACCGCGGTCGTCCCGGCGGGCGAGCTTCCGAAGCTGTTCGACCCGATGAGCTATCAGGGTGTCGCGCAGCAATTCATCGACCGGCTGGTCGCCACCGCGAAGGCAAGCCGGTGAAAACGATGCAAACCGAAATATCTCTTTCTTCACCTCCCCCTGAAAGGGGGAGGTCGATCGCCGGAGCGCAAGCTGCGGCGATCGGGTGGGGGTCTATCTTCAATCAATGATTGGACACCCTCCCCAACCCTCCCCCTTTCAGGGGGAGGGAGTAGGAGAGACCGTCCAAGAAACACCGGAGGAAAATCTTAAATGCCCGTCATCGACTCCCACAGCTGCCCCATCGATGTGGAAATCACCGGCCCGGACAACGCGCCGGTGCTGATGCTGTCGTCCTCGCTCGGCACCACCAAGCATATGTGGGATCCGCAGATGCCCGCCTTCACCAAAGACTATCGCGTGGTGCGCTACGACCGGCGCGGTCACGGCAGATCGGGCGTGCCGAAGGGCCCCTACACCATGGAGATGCTGGGCCGTGACGTGCTCGCGATCATGGATGGGCTGAAACTCGACAAGGTCAACTGGCTCGGCCTGTCGATGGGCGGCATGGAAGGCATGTGGCTCGGCGCCAATGCCGGACACCGCTTCAACAAGCTGATCCTGTCCAACACATCGTCCCATTATGCCGACAAGTCGATGTGGAACGCCCGCATCGACGCGATAACCAAGGCTGGCTCGGTCGCGGCGATCGCCGACATGGTGATCAATGCCTGGCTCACCAAGGACTTTCAGCAAGCGCAACCTGACACCACCGCGCGCATGAAAGAGATGATGATCGCGACCCCGGTCGAGGGCTACCTCGGCTGCGCCGCCGCCGTGCGCGACATGGATCATCGCGAGATCCTGAAAGACATTAAGGTGCCGACCCTGATCATCGCCGGAGCCAAGGACCCCGCGACCAATGTCGCGGCCGCCGAATTCATCCGCGACCGCATTCCGGGATCGAAGCTTGCGATCGTCGAGGCCGCGCATATCGCCAATGTCGAGGTGCCGGACGCTTACGCGAACACCGTCCTCGATTTCCTCGCTTCGAAATAGAGAGCAAGCCGATGGACGAACAGGACCGCTACGACAAGGGAATGGCGCGCCGGCGCAAGGTGCTCGGCAATGCCTGGGTCGACAAGGCCAATGCCGGCAAGACGCCGCTCAATGCCGAATTCCAGGACTTCATCACTCGTTATGCCTGGGGCGAGGTCTGGACCCGACCGCATTACGACGAGCGCACCCGCCGCGTGCTGGTCATCGGCACCATGCTGGCGCTCGACAAATGGGCGGAGTTTCGCATGCATGTGCGCGCGGCCCTGATCGAGGGCGGGTTCACGCCAGACGACATCAAGGAAATCATCATCCAGCAGGCGATCTATTGCGGCGTGCCTGCGGCCAACCACGCCTTCAAGGAAGCGGGCGACGTGATCGTGGAGATTGCGAAAGGGTGATCAACCACAGCAGCGGAGCCCGATCCCCGCAAGGCCATGCGAGACCTGAACTCCCGCGCTAGTGCGACCGCGGCATGAACCACACTCCGGCGGGCTTCTCGGCCTGCACAAGGTCAATCGTCATGCCGGCTTCGTCCCGCAGGCTGTTCCAGCGCTGCGGCACCGCGTCGTTTCGAACCGCAGGTGACACGGCGAAGGTCTGGCTCCGTTTCTGGCGCGCATGCAGCCGTGAGGCCATCCGCTCGATAAAGGCCGGCTGGGGCGTGTCGGCCTCGTCCACGCGCTCGATCATCGACAGCGTCGCAGCGAGACCGACGAGCCATAGCGGCAGCCGCTCTTGAACCAGAATGTCGGTCGCGCCGTTGAGGATGGCGGGCGTCGCCGCAACCATCGTCGACACCACCGCCAGGATGAGGCCGGCATCGAGCAGGTCGTGTGAAATCCGGCCGCCACGCAAAGCCCGGATGCGGCAGCCGATATGCAGCACGAAAACCAGCGACGTGGTGAGATAAACCGCCCCGAAGAAGGCGGCGACTTTGAGCAGGCCCTGCGCCTTCAGATCGGCAAGCGCGCCGATCCCGTGAACCAGGCTCGCGAAGACAGGCTTGTCCAGCCCGTGAATCGGGGACGTGAGAATTCGCCAGGCCTCAAACCCGAACACCATCGCAAAATCGAGTGCAATGATGGCGATCAATATCGGAATGGCTTTGGGAAGCCACCGCATCCGCATCTCCCGCCCCGTCTGACCGCGGGGCTTATCACCTGAACGGGGGGAGTCTGCCGTTTACGATAGCGGCTTCAATCGTAACCGTTTGTTTACCTTAATGCGGACCGGAACCGGCGAGCCGTCACCGAAGCTGCGCGGCGCGGAAATCCTGCGGACTCATGTCCGTCTGTTTGCGGAAGAAGCGGGCGAAATGCGACGGATCGGCAAAGCCGAGTTCGTAGGCGATTTCGTGGATCGGCCGGCCGGTAAAGACCAGTTCCCGCTTCGCCTCGGTGAGCACCCGCTGGCGGATCAGGTGGCCGGCGGTCACGCCGGCGGCGCGCTTAACGTGATCGTTCAGCCGATCCGCCGTCATCGCCAGCACCGACGCATAGAACCCGATCTGACGTTCTTTCCGGAAATTGTCCTCCACCAGCCGCTTGAGCGTGTCCACGGTGGTATCGGCGGGCACCAGCGTCACGGCGCCGGTGCGGGCGCGGCTGGCCGATTGCCGTCCGATTTCGATCGCGATCAGCGCCAGCAACGCGCGCATCGCCAGACGATAGCCGTCCCGCGCCAGGAAGCTTTCCTGGTGCAGGTCCTCGCACAGTTTGGAAAGGCGGCTGTCGCGCACGCCATTGAGATTGACGATCGGCTCGGCAGCCAATGCCTTCAGTTGCGCGATGGTCTCGCCGGTCCGCTGTCCGAGCATCGCGGCGACGTCCTCGCTGAAGCTCATGACATAGCCGTCGGTCACATGCGCGTGGAAGCGAAAGCCGTGCGCCACGTTCGGCGCGACGATGATCGCGCAAGGCGCCGTGAACGGCTTGATCGAGGCTTCGAAGGTCATCTCGCCGCCGCCGCGTTCGACCAGCAGGATCTGGAACAGATTGCGATGACGATGCGCGCGGATCAGCCAGTCATGCAGCGACGATCGCGACACGATGGTTTCGACATGCATGAAGTCGAACGCCTGGTCGTCAGGCGGATCGCCATAGAGATGAAACAGAGGGAGCCCGGCGCTCATGCATCAAGATTAGACCCGTTCAAGTTGCGGGCCAACCTCTTCGAGCGCCGGACACTACGACGAAAAGCCCCACCGAAGTGGGGCCTCTCGCTCGCAATGATGTTGTGCGATGCAGCGAACAACTAGCGCTGCGGCTGACCCGGCTTCTCATGGCCGCCCTGCTGGCCGCCCTGACCCGGGTTCTGGGTCTGCTGACCGGGCTTCTGCTGCCCGCCCTGGCCGCCCTGCTGGCCGCCCTGATTCGGGTTGTTCTGCTGGTGCTGGCCTTCTTTGCGTTCGGTCGACATTTAAAGCTCCTGGTTTTAACCCCTGCCCTGCCACCCCAACGCTGCCCTCGGGACGGACGTTCCACCGCCGCCTCACACGAAGGTTTGACGCCTCAAAGCCGCCAATGCTGCGGTTCTGACACAATGCGGGGGAGCCGGATGGTCACCCGCCCGAAGCCGCCGCGCCCGGGGCGCCGCGCCGGTGCGTCGCGTTGCCGCCCCGCAGCCCCACTGCTAAGAGAGTCGAAGTCATTCGGTGCCTGTACGGCCCCGATCGGCGGGCCGGGTACGACACTCTGGGGGAAGGGCGCGTCGACATGGAAGTTTTCGTCCAGCAATTGATCAATGGCATTACGCTTGGATCGATCTACGGGCTGATCGCGATCGGCTACACGATGGTGTTCGGCATCATCGGCATGGTGAATTTCGCGCATGGCGACGTGTTCATGGTGTCGGCCTTCATCGCGCTGATCACCGTGCTCGTGCTTTCGACCATCCTCGGCATCTCCTCGATATTCCTGACCCTGTTCATCGTTCTGATCGTGGCGATGGTGATCACCTCGCTCTTGAGCTGGGCGATCGAGCGCGTCGCCTATCGGCCGCTGCGCGGCTCGTTCCGGCTGGCGCCGCTGATTTCGGCGATCGGCATGTCGATCTTCCTGATGAATTTCGTGCAGGTCGCCCAGGGCCCGCGCAACAAGTCGATCCCGCCGATGGTGACCGATGTGTTCGTCCTGATGGATAGCGGCAATTACACCGTCACCCTCTCCTACCGGCAATTGATCATCTGGGGCGTGACCGCGGTGCTGCTCACCGCGTTCTGGTATCTGGTGGCAAAGACCTCGCTCGGGCGCGCGCAGCGCGCCACCGAGCAGGATCCGAAAATGGCGGCGTTGCTCGGCGTCGATGTCGATCGCACCATCTCGATCACCTTCGTGATCGGGGCTGCGCTCGCCGCGGTCGCCGGCACCATGTATCTGATGTATTACGGCGTGGTCAGCTTTGCCGATGGCTTCGTGCCCGGCATCAAGGCGTTCACGGCGGCGGTGCTGGGCGGCATCGGTTCGCTGCCGGGCGCTGTGATCGGCGGTCTCCTGATCGGGCTGATCGAAACCTTCTGGTCGGCCTATTTTTCGATCGACTACAAGGACGTCGCCGCCTTCTCGATCCTCGCCATCGTGCTGATCTTCATGCCGCAGGGCCTGCTCGGCCGGCCCGAGGTCGAGAAGGTCTGACATGGCCGAACCGGTCCAAGCGCGCGTCGACGTCCCGCGCGCGCTCCGCGAAGCGGCGATTGCCGGACTGATCGCGTTCGGCATCCTGCTGCCGCTGATCGGGCTGCAGACCACCGTCAACATCCGCAACGAGCTGGTGCTCAATCCGCGTCCGGTCCTGCTTGCGGCGATGGTCGCATTCGTGGTCGCGATCAGCCTGATGATGTCACTGGTGGTGCACCCGCTGGCGATACGGCGCGCCGCGATGCGCACCGACGCCACGAGCCTGAAATCCGCCGAGCGCCGCGCCAAATTCGCAAAAGTCGCGATGCCCTTCGCGCTCGGTTTCGCCTTCCTGTTTCCGGTCATGGTGATCGTGCTGGGCGGCTGGCAGGGCTCGGTCAAGTGGATCGACAATTTCGGCATCCAGATCCTGATCTACATCATGCTCGGTCTCGGCCTGAACATCGTGGTCGGACTCGCGGGACTGCTCGATCTCGGTTATGTCGCGTTCTATGCGGTCGGCGCCTATTCCTACGCGCTGCTGGCCAAGACCTTCGGCTTCTCGTTCTGGGTGCTGCTGCCGCTCGCCGGCATCCTGTCGGCGTTCTGGGGCATCCTTCTGGGATTTCCGGTGCTGCGCCTGCGCGGCGACTATCTCGCCATCGTCACCCTCGCCTTCGGCGAAATCATCCGGCTCGTTCTGATCAACTGGGTCGACCTGACCAGTGGCTATGCCGGCATTTCCGGCATCCCGCGCCCGACCTTTTTCGGCATCCCATTCACGGCCGGCGATGACGGCTTTGCAGCACGGTTCGGGCTCGAATTCACGCCGCTCTACCGCACCATCTTCCTGTATTATGTGGTGCTGTGCCTTGTACTGCTGACCGCCTTTGTAACCATCCGGCTGCGGCGGCTGCCGATCGGGCGCGCCTGGGAAGCTTTGCGCGAGGACGAGATCGCCTGCCGCGCACTCGGCATCGACACCACCAAGACCAAGCTGTCCGCGTTTTCGATCGGTGCGATGTTCGGCGGCTTCGCCGGATCGTTCTTTGCCGCGCGCCAGGGATTCATCTCGCCCGAGAGCTTCACCTTCATGGAATCGGCGGTGATCGTGGCGATCGTCGTGCTCGGCGGCATGGGCAGCCAGGTCGGTGTCGCCATCGCCGCCATCGTCATGATCGGCGGCACCGAGTTGATGCGCGATCTCGATTTCCTGAAGGCGATCTTCGGCAACCAGTTCGATCCGACCCATTACCGCATGCTGCTGTTCGGCCTCGGCATGGTGCTGATCATGATCTGGAAGCCGCGCGGACTGATCTCGACCCGCGATCCCACGGCATATCTGCATGAGAAGAAGACCATCGCCGCGAAATTCGTAAAGGAAGGCCGCGGATGAGCGCTGCGCATGATGTGCTCCGCGTCGAGCATCTCACCATGCGGTTCGGCGGCCTGGTCGCGGTGCACGACCTGTCCTTTAACGCGCGACATGGCGAGATTACCGCGCTGATCGGGCCGAACGGCGCCGGCAAGACCACCGTCTTCAACTGCATCACCGGCTTCTACAAGCCGACCGAAGGCCGGATCGCGCTGCAATACGGCGATCCATCGGTCTGGCAGTACGTCGATGCCTTGACGGTCAGTTCGGTGCCGAGCCGGGTCGGCCGCAACGGCGGGCTGTTCCTGCTGGAGCGCATGGCCGATCATGCCGTGGCCCGGCACGCACGCGTCGCGCGCACCTTCCAGAATATCCGGCTGTTCCGCGGCATGACCGTGCTGGAGAATCTGCTGGTCGCGCAGCACAACCCGCTGATGCGCGCATCGGGCTATTCGATCTTCGGCATTTTCGGGCTGCCGCTGTTTCGCAAAGCCCAGCGCTCAGCGATCGAGAAGGCTACGCACTGGCTCGAAACCATCGACCTGATCGAACGGGCCGACGACCCGGCCGGCGACCTGCCTTATGGCGACCAGCGCCGCCTCGAAATCGCGCGCGCCATGTGCACCGATCCGGTGCTGCTGTGCCTCGACGAGCCGGCTGCGGGGCTCAATCCACGCGAGAGCGCGGAATTGTCCGAACTCCTGATCTCAATCCGCGATCGTCACAAGACCGCCGTGCTGCTGATCGAACACGACATGTCGGTGGTGATGCAGATTTCCGACCACGTCATCGTGCTGGATTACGGCGAGAAGATTTCCGACGGCACCCGCGACGAGGTGAAGAACGATCCGAACGTGATCGCGGCCTATCTCGGCGTCGAGCAGGAAGAGGTGGAAGCGGTCGCCACGGAGGTGGGGCTGTGATGGCAGCAGGGGAACCGCGGCCGCGCCACGGGTTAACCTCCCCCTGCAAGGGGGAGGTCGGCGGCGAAGCCGCCGGGAGGGGATCACCTTCGCGCTTCGTACGTAAAAAGACGATGACGCATCGCGCCCGTGGGCTACGCGGAAATATGACGGATGCTGAGGCCAAACTTTGGAAAGCACTGCGCCGCCGGCAAATCGACGATCTGCAATTCAGGCGTCAGCATGCAATCGGTAGTTACGTCCTCGACTTCTACTGCCCATCCATAAAACTCGCGATCGAGATTGACGGAGGTCAGCACAACACGCTGAGTGGACAGGCCGCAGACGCGAACCGTACGAAGTGGCTCAACGAACACGGCATCGTCGTCTTGCGCTACTGGAATAACGATGTGCTGGGAAATCTCGCAGGCGTCCTGGAAGACATAGCCCGCTTTATTGAACACCGCCGCCACGAGTCACCTCCTCCTGAAAGGGGGAGGTCGGCGGTCAACGGCCGCCGGGAGGGGGTCAACAACGATTGCACGGACTTGACCCCTCCCCGTCGCGCTCCGCGCGCCGACCCTCCCCTTTCAGGGGAGGGTGAGGTCGCGCGCCGCGACGTCTTGCCAAAGGGACGCAAGCCGTGAGTGCCGCACCCTCAACACAATCCTCCACCCCCCTGCTCGCGCTCCGCGGCGTCACGACGAAATACGGCAATATCGTCGCGCTGCGCTCGGTCATTCTCGACGTCTATCCCGGCGAAATCGTCACCCTGATCGGCGCCAACGGCGCCGGCAAGTCGACGCTGATGATGACGATTTTCGGCAATCCGCGCGCCAGCGCCGGCAAGATCATCTACCAGGGTCGCGACATCACCGACATGCCGACGCACGAGATCGCACGGCTCGACATCGCGCAATCGCCGGAGGGCCGGCGCATCTTTTCGCGCATGACGGTGATGGAGAATCTGCAGATGGGTGCTGCCGTCATCGGCAATGCCCATTTCGAGGAAGACCTCGAGCGTGTCTTTGCGATGTTCCCGCGCATCAAGGAGCGCATCAACCAGCGCGGCGGCACATTGTCCGGCGGCGAACAGCAGATGCTGGCCATCGCCCGCGCGCTGATGTCGCGGCCGAAGCTTCTGCTGCTCGACGAGCCATCGCTCGGCCTCGCACCGCTGGTGGTGAAGCAGATCTTCGACATCATTGCCGACCTCAACAAGCGCGCCGGGCTCACCGTGCTGCTGGTCGAGCAGAACGCATTCCATGCGCTGCGGCTGGCCCATCGCGGCTACGTTATGGTCAACGGCCAGATCACCATGTCGGGGACCGGGCGCGAATTGCTCGACCGACCCGAAATCCGCGCCGCCTATCTCGAGGGCGGCCGGCGGGACGCTGGATAGACGGCCATGCTCAACACCATCGCCCACCTCTTCTACGAAGAGGATTCGTTTTTCATCTTCCTGCTGGTCACCATCATCTTGGGCGGCGGCGCCGCATTCCTGACCGGGCGGGCGATCGCGCTGACCTGGCGGCCGTGGTGGCAGGTTGCCGCCTACATGCTGGTGCTGGGTGGTGCGGTGCGGTTTTTCCACATGGCGCTGTTCGAGGGACATCTTCTGACCCTGCATTACTACGTCGTGGATACCGCATTCTGCATGATGTTCGGCTTCTTGGGCTACCGGATGACCCGGGCCGGGCAGATGGCCGAGCAATATGGCTGGCTCTACCACCGCACCGGTCTGACCAACTGGGCAAAAAAAAGGCCCGCGCCAAACGCCGCAGCCCCGAAATCCGGCTGACCTTTTCCGTGCTTTGTCGTTAAATCGCAATTGCGGCGGGGCCGGACCTTCGGTCCGGCAGAGACCCGCCAAATCCTTACCAGGGGAGTTTCGAATGAAACGGATCACCGCGCTCGGATCGGCGCTGACTTTGGCGCTCGGATTGTCCGTGGCGCTGACGGGCAATGCCGCGGCGCAGATCAAGTTCGGCGTTGCCGGTCCGCTCACCGGATCGAATGCCGCCTTCGGCGCGCAATTGAAAAACGGCTTCGAACAGGCGATCGAGGACATCAACGCGGCCGGCGGCATCCAGGGCCAGAAGATCACCATCGCGGTCGGCGACGACGTCGGCGATCCGAAACAGGGCGTGTCGATCGCCAACAAATTCTCGTCCGAGGGCGTGAAGTTCGTGGTCGGGCACTTCAATTCCGGCGTCACCATGCCGGCATCCGAGGTCTATCAGGAGAACGGCATACTCTCGATCACGCCGGCCTCCACCAATCCGCGCGTCACCGAGCGCGGCATGTGGAACGTATTCCGCACCTGCGGCCGCGACGACCAGCAGGGCGCGGTGGCGGCGGCCTATATCCTCAAGCACATGAAGGACAAGAAGATCGCCGTCGTGCATGACAAGACCACCTATGGTCAGGGCCTGGCCGACGAAACCCGCAAGGCCATGAACAAGGGCGGCGTCAAGGAGGTGCTCTACGAGGGCATCAATATCGGCGACAAGGACTTCGCCGCGCTGGTGTCCAAGATCAAGGCCTCCGGCGCCGACATGGTCTATTGGGGCGGCCTGCATACCGAAGGCGGCCTGCTGGTTCGCCAGATGCGCGACCAGGGCGTCAAGGCGGTGCTGTTCGGCGCCGACGGCATCACCTCCGACGAATTCGCTTCGATCGGTGGCCCGGGCGTCGAAGGCACGCTGATGACCTTCGCTCCGGACCCCCGCAAGCGCGCCGAAGCCAAAGGCGTGATCGAGAAATTCCGCGCCAAGAAGTTCGAGCCGGAAGCCTATACGCTCTACAGCTATGCCGCGGTGGAAGTGATCAAGCAGGCGGCCGATGCGGCCAAGTCGCTCGATCCGAAGAAGGTCGCCGAGCAGATCAAGTCCGGACAGAAGTTCAAGACCGTGATCGGCGAAATGTCGTTCGACAAGAAGGGCGACATTACCCGCCCGGATTACGTGGTCTATGTCTGGAAGAAGGGCGCCGACGGCAAGATCACCTACGAGGAACTTCCGGCCAACATGCAGGGCTCATGAGCCTCCTGCACTGAAGCTGACGGAAAAGCCCGCCTCACCGGCGGGCTTTTTCATTTCAGTACGTGCCTCATTGACGTCGAAGCACTCGTGAATCTGTCTCCGTCACCCTGAGGTGGCCGCGAAGCGGCCCTCGAAGGGCGACGGCCAAGACAATGGCCGCCCATCCTTCGAGGCTCGCTGCGCTTGCGCCTCAGGATGACGGAATTGCCCCCCTGCGAAGGAGGCAACGCCCTTCTTTCCCGCAGCAAATCACTCTACACCCTCCCCCATGCCCGATTTTTCCCCGCAACAGGATGCTGCGCTCCGCGCGGTGGCCGATTGGCTGAAGGCCAAGCCCGGCAAAGGCTCCACCCCGCAGCTGTTCCGCCTGTTCGGCTATGCCGGCACCGGCAAGACCACGCTCGCGCGCCACCTGGCCGAAAGCGTCGAAGGCAAGGTCTCGTATGCCGCCTTCACCGGCAAGGCGGCGCTGGTGATGCGGGCCAAGGGCTGCGGCGGCGCCTCCACCATCCATTCGCTGATCTACAAGGCGCGCGAGAGCCGCGAGGAAATTCCGAGTTTCGAATTGTGGGACGACGCGCCCGCCTCCAAGGCCAAGCTGATCGTGATCGACGAATGCTCGATGGTCGATGCCGAACTCGGCCGCGACCTGCTCTCGTTTGGCATTCCGGTGCTGGTGCTGGGCGATCCGGCGCAGCTACCGCCGATCCAGGGCGCCGGCTTCTTCACCGAGGCCGAGCCCGACGCGATGCTGACCGAAGTCCATCGCCAGGCGCAGGACGACCCGATCGTGCGGCTGTCGATGATGGTGCGCGAGGGCGAGCGGCTCGAGCCCGGACGCTACGGCGACACCGAAATCGTGCTGCGCGCCGATTTCGATCCCGACCGCGTGATGGAAGCCGACCAGATCCTGGTCGGCCGCAACAATACACGCCGCGCCTATAACACGCGGCTGCGCGAGCGGCTCGGCCGCGAGGAAGCCCTGCCGGTGTCGGGCGACAAGCTGGTCTGCCTGCGCAACAACCGCAAGAAGGGCCTGTTCAATGGCGGGCTCTGGCAGGTGAAGGAGCGCGCCGCCGGCAAATCCGGCGGCATCATCACCATGCGCATCACGCCGGATGCCGACCTGTCCGGCTCCGCGCTCGGCATCAAGGGGCTGAAGGTCTCGGTGCGGCGCGAATGTTTTCTCGGCGGCATCGAGAATTACGACTGGCCGCAGCGCAAGACATACGACGAGTTCGATTACGGCTATGTGCTCACCGTCCACAAGGCGCAGGGCTCGCAATGGGACGATGTGGTGCTGTTCGACGAAAGCTTCGCCTTCCCCGACAGCCGGGCGCGCTGGCTTTACACCGGCATTACGCGCGCCGCCAAGAAGCTGACCATGGTGGTGACGTGAGCGGCTCTTTCAACAAACGCCATTGACGATGGACCGGACTTGAGCGCGCCAGACGTTTCGAACGCTTCTGCGTCAGGCCGCGGCAGCGAAGCGGTCTTCTATCTGATCGCGGCCGCCGCCGGTGCCGCGGCAGGATTGCTCGGAACCCTGTTCCATTTCGGCGTAGACCGGCTGCTCGCTTGGCCGCACGCCTTGCGGCCCATGCTTGACGTAGGCGGCGGTGCGTTTCTCCTGATCGCGGGCGCGATTGCCGCCGCGATGTGCGTCGCCTCGGTATGGCTGGTCCGCACCTTCGCGCCGGAGGCGGCCGGCTCCGGCGTGCAGGAGGTCGAGGGAGCCATGGAGGGGCTCCGCAAAGTGCGCTGGCGCCGGGTGCTTCCGGTGAAGTTTTTCGGCGGCCTGCTCTCGCTCGGCTCGGGACTGGTCGTCGGCCGCGAGGGTCCGACCATCCATATGGGCGCTGCGATCTCGCAAGGCTTTTCCGAATGGTTGCGGCTACCCGCACGCGAAGCCCGCGGATTGCTCGCAGCCGGCGCGGCCGCGGGCCTGGCCGCCGCCTTCAGCGCGCCGCTCGCCTCGATCCTGTTCGTGATCGAGGAGACGCGCCGGCAATTCCCGTATTCGCTGAAGACCTATACCGGGGTGATGCTGGCCTCGGTCACAAGCGCCATTGTCACCGAAGCGCTGGCCGGGCGCCGCCCTTTCATGGCGCTCGCCGTTCCGGAAACGTCGTTGGTCTGGATTCCCGCCTTTGTGGTGCTCGGGATTGTGCTCGGCGTTCTTGGCGTCGTCTTCAACCGCGCGCTGATCTGGTCGATGGACGCAAGCCTCGCGATCGGCCGGCGTCTGTCCTTTTATGTTGTGCCGGCCGTGGTCGGCTTCGCGGTCGGTGTGCTGCTGATCGTGCGGCCGGAGGCGACCATGGGCGGCGATAGCCTGGCGGTCCGGTTGGTCGGCGAAAATCTGGCGCTGACAACGATGGCCCTCATCGTGGTCACCCGTTTCGTGATGACGATGGCGAGCTATTCGACCGGCGTGCCGGGCGGCATCTTCGCGCCGATCCTCGCGCTCGCGACCGCCGTCGGGCTGCTCTATGGCCTTCTGCTGTCGGCGCTGCTGCCGCTCCCGGCGGGAACGGAAGCCGCCTTTGCCGTCGCCGCCATGGGCGGGCTGTTCGCGGCCAGCGTGCGCGCACCACTCGTGGGAATCGTGCTGGTCGCGGAACTGACCGGCGCCTATTCGATCCTGGTTCCGACGATCGTCACCTGTCTGTTTGCCAATTTCATCGCCGACTGGCTGGGCGGCCGCCCGATCTACGAGGTGCTGCTCGAACGCACCCTCGCCCTCGCAGGCACACCGGACACCCGAGCCACCGCACCAACCGCCGACGGCTCGCCGCAGCTTGGCGGCTGGGACCAGCGGTGACGGCGGTGCGGATAGCGGCGCGCGCTGGCTCCACACGGGCACACCCGTTACTGTGTCACCCGACGTTTGAGGATACCGCGCGGTGAGCGGAGACATGGCCGGGGGACATGGCGGATGGATTCCTCGCTCATCTCGCTGGTCTGTTACGGCAACGGCTATCTGGCCGGCAAACGCTGGACGGCTGAACCATTCGGCTTCAGCACAAAACACGGTGACTATTTCTTCGTCCGCCCGCGCGAGGACGCCCCGGACGAAGAGGTTGCGACCAGTCCCGAAGGCTGGTTCGCCTTTCTTGAAGCCGCGGGAGCGCAGGGCCTGCGCATCGCCTATGCGCCCGACGAGAAAGACCGCAACCGCGTCTGGATGATGAACGGCGTCGTCAAGGCGATCGAGGTGCTCTATCCCGGACAGGAAAGCGAGTTCTGGATCAGCTATCTCGCCTTTCCTCCGGACCCGAACCCGCTCCCTCCACTCCCGCAATTTCCGCGCCTGCAGATCGGGCCGGCCGTGCGCGACCCGTCCCTGTTCATGTCATGGCTACGCGACGCGGTCACATGGCCAATCCAATTTGCGCCGGCCGCGATGCAGCGCGCATCTGCCGTCCATGCCAGGCAGGGCCTTCCTTCGTCGCAGCAAAAGTCCTGGAATTACATGCACCGGCTCGAGGAGCGCGGGCCGACGGACCTGCACCCGCTGGCCGACCTTGCGGCGCTCACCGCAGACCTGCACCGCGCGCTGACCGATATTCGCGATTTCGCGATCCGCACCGATGCCGGTTTTGTCGACAACTTCACCGGCGCACTCGACGTGCTGGACGCGCGCAAACCACCGACATGGTCGGACCTCGCGCCCGACGGAACATTGCCGCCGGAAGCCAAGCGCCTTCTCTCCGCCTGCGGCGAGGCCTGGGTGTTCGGCGGCATGATGTCGTGGAACGACAATCCGCATTCGCTGCCCGCCGACCCGCAGGAGCGCATCGCGGTGGAGGCCGAGTATGACCGCGTCACCGCCGCACTCTACATGGCGATCTCGCGCGCGATGACTGACGCTGCCAATGCATCATGCAAGACAATGCCCGGCGCGAGTGCCGCCGGGCAAGTGCGCTGACGGTTCCGTCAGCGCCGTTCGCCGGACCTCGCCGGCGTCAGCTATCGCCAGCCAAGTATTGGGCCCGGACCGCCTATTGCATGAACCAGCCGTGGCTGACCACCAGCGACTGGCCGGTCATCACGTTGCTCTTGGCGGCGGCGAAGAACAGCACCGCATCGGCGACGTCGTCGGTGGTCGTGAATTCGCCGTCGACGGTCTCCTTGAGCATCACAGTCTTGATCACCTGCTCTTCGGTGATGCCGAGTTCCTGTGCCTGCTCGGGAATCTGCTTCTCGACCAGCGGCGTGCGCACGAAGCCCGGGCATACCACATTGGCGGTGACGTTATGCTCCGCGCCTTCCTTGGCCAGCACCTTGGCAAGTCCGATCAAGCCGTGCTTGGCGGTGACGTACGGCGCCTTCAGCTTGGAGGCCTCCTTGGAATGCACCGAGCCCATGTAGATGACGCGCCCGTAATTGGCGGCATACATGTGCTTGAGACAGGCCTTGGTGGTGAGGAACGCGCCATCGAGATGGATCGACAGCAGCTTCTTCCAGTCCGCGTAAGGAAAATCCACCAGCGGCTTCACGATCTGGATCCCGGCATTGCTGACCAGAATGTCGATCTTGCCGTATTTGGCGATCGTGTCGGCGACGCCCTTCTCGACCTGCGCCTCGTCGGTCACGTTCATCGCCACCGCAAAGGCGTCGCCGTGCTTCGCCTTGATCTCGTTCGCGGTCGCCTGAGCGGCCTCGAGATTGAGATCGGCGATGACGGGAATGCCGCCCTCCGCCGCAAACCGGAACGCGATCTCCTTGCCGATACCGCTCGCGGCACCGGTCACCATCGCCACTCTCTTGTCGAAACGCGCCATCGCAATATCCTCTTTGCTATTTCAGGTAATCGTACACGACCTCGCCGAGACCCAAGGTCAGGTCCGCGACATAATGCGTGCCGGACACCACCTCGCGTACCGGGAGCCGGTTCACATCGCACATCGCATGATCGAACAATTGCAGCGCGGCCGGTCCCGACCACGCGCCTTTCAGCGTCACGTCTTCCATGTAATAGCGGACGAGTTCGCAAATCCGCGGCGTGCAATCGACATGCGGGATGATCTTGATCATGAAGGCCGGCTTCGCCATCGCCTTCTTGAGCGGATCGAGCGGCAATTCGCGATGCTTGTAGCCCATGGTGGCGGTCACGCAGAGCACCGAGCCGTAATGCAGCGTGCCGACCAGAGTTTCCTGTTCGTGCGACAGCTTGGGCATCGCCAGCTTCTTCGGAAAGCCCCAGATCTCGCGTCCGCCGGCAATCGGCGAATTGTCGTCGAGATACATGGCGTGCACATAGCCGCCCTCCTGTACCTCGCCGGACGGCGTCTTGAAGCGCACCGGGATCACCTGCCCGGTCTCGGTATAGTCGCCGAATCCGGTCGAATCCGGCATGCGGATGAATTCATACGCGACCGTGTCGCCGATCACTTCCAGCGGCTCAGGAACCACCTCGCGCAGCTTCTCTAGATCGGTCCGGTAGGTGATGACCACGAATTCGCGATTATAGAATTTGTACGGCGGCTTCGGATAGGCCGGATCGTTCAGCGGCATCGCGAAGGCGTTCGCCTTGACGTCGGCAATCTTCATGGAAGGGCTCGCTGCTCAGTGGTTGTCGGGATCGTGGGGATCGTTCTTGTCGAATGTCGCGACACCGTACTTGTCCGACGGGCGCTGCAGGACTTCGGAACTGCGCAGGGTCCGCGCGGTATCGCTGTAACCGGCGGCCCAATGCTCCTCCATCATCGAGCGGGAAAACAGGTAGTCCTTGGACGTGCCTTCGTACTTCTTCGAGCGATAGATCAGGTGCACGATGTTGTAGACCGTCTCGTCCGCCTCGCTCCGCAGCAACGCCAGGTCGGGATCGCTGTCCAGAATGTCCTGGTCGGGGACCATCTGCAGCAGCCGTTGCGCCGCGCGCCGCAGCCGCTGCATTTTCCGGAACTGGTCGGTATTCGCGCGCGTGCGGCTCGAATAGCGGATTTCCTTCTGGCGAACGTCGAGCCCGATAATGTCCTGGGGCATTTCGCCGGTCGCGCTCCAGAGATCGACCTGAAACGCCAGCGTATCCTTGCGCGGCCGCGTCCCGAGCACCCATTCGAGCGGCGTGTTCGAGAGCAGACCGCCATCCCAGTAGAAGTCGTCGCCGATTTGGGCTGCCGGAAAGCCGGGCGGCAGCGAGCCACTCGCGATCACATGATCGACGGTGATCGCTTCCTCTTCGGAATCGAAATAGCGCATGTTGCCGGAGCGGACATTGACTGCGCCCACGCAGAGCCGCGTCGCCTTGGCGTTGATCCTGTCGAAGTCCACCAGCGCCTGCAGTGTCGCGCGCAAGGGACTAAGGTCGTAGAAGCTCTCGGTCTCGGGTCGCAGGCTCGACCACATGTAGAATGGCGTGGTTCGCGGGACGAAGAAGCCCGGGGCGCCGCCCAGCATATTGGTCATGGCGTAGGTGCGATTGACCGCGAGATGCATGAGGTCGCCGCCATTCGCCAGCATGGTCAGCATCGGCGCCATCAGTTGCAAGGCACTCGGTGGCGGCTCCGTGACGGTCTCCCAGAAGGTGCGCAAAGCCTCTACCCGTCGCTGCGGCGCATTGCCGACGATCAGCGCGGCGTTGATGGCGCCGATCGAAATGCCGGCCACGCAATCCGGATGCAGATTGGCCTCGGCGAGCGCCTGATAGACGCCGGCCTGATACGAGCCCAGCGCGCCGCCGCCTTGCAGCAGCAGCGCAATGCGCTCGAATGGCGGCCGTTCTCTGACGGGTTCAATCGTGTATTCAGCCATGGACGTGGATTCGCGACCGGATGCCGGCGGCTCCAAACCTGTTCTGCGCATGAAGACGTCCTTCTCCTGCCGCCTCGGGCCAGACCAAAACGTGGCCGCAAGCGCGCGGGATTGGACCTCCCACGGATATATGCGCGGCACCTTAGCGACCGCAGATCAACGATTGGTTTAAGCGCTGCCCGAGTCCGATGACGCTGCTATGTCATCGTGAACGCGGAGCGCGCGGTGGCCCGCGACATGGATCGATTGCACGAAAAACGTGCAGCTCAGCGCGCGTCGCGCCTCGCCTGCGCCCTCGCGCCCGCCTTGCGCAGACGGCCGCGCTCCATCGGATCGATCAGTTGCTGCCGCTTCTGGCTACGAATGTTACGCATCCCGGCATGAGCCTGCCGGCTGTTGAACGGCGCTCCGCCATTCTCGCCCTCGTTCGCCTGCTTCATCGCCAGCGCCTTTTTCGCGCTCCCGACCTGATCCAATGCGGCGCTCATCCGCCGTCGCCGCTCGATTTCGCTGTTCAGGCGACGAACCGCCATCGCCAGCACCGCAAGCTTCGTCTTGGAGCCCGCGTCGGATGTCGACGGCGTCGCGCCTCTCGGCGCGCCCTTACCGCGGATCTCGCGGCGCCGCTGGTTGGCCTGCGTCTTCGCCTTGTCGCGGCGCTCGCGCACGAGCTTCACCAGATCGGCCAGATCCTGATCGGACAATTCCTGAAGCACTGGGTGATGCGATTTCTGAACCAGGTCGCGCTCGTCGGCGTCGAGCGCACGGGCTTCCTCTTTCTGGGTGATCGCCATGTCATCCTCCGGGTGCACGCAGGCGGGCTTTCCGCCAGGCGTCATGCGGGTTCGCGTTTCGAGCGACGCCGTCCCGCTTATCTGTTGTTTGTGTTCGGACGTCCGCCGGATGGGCAGGCATAAGCCACCCATCCGGCCGGTTCGCAAATCGGTATCAGTAATAGTAACGGCGCGGCGCGTAATAACGCGGCGCGTAATAGGGACGCGGCGCGTAATAGCGGCGCGGCGCGTAGTAGCGCGGAGCGTAATAGCGCGGCGCGTAGTAACGCGGCCGGCGATAGCCGTAATAATACTGCACCTGCTCGACCTGCGGCACGGCGACGGCGTTGGCGATAACGTCTCCGCCGAAGCGAGCCTCGGCACCGGTGGACGCGACCATGGGCGCGGCGGTGATGCAGATGGCGGCTGCGACGATCATTATGATCTTGCGCATGAGGTTCTCCTGCTGGGGAGCATTGGTGACGTGTTCGGGCGTTGCTCCAAATTTTATACTAACAGATAACTTAGTTCTTTGTGTGTGCTCATCTTTCACGGTTTGGCGAGTAACCTTTTCAACCGGTGAACAAAAAATCATTTTTGCAGTTGCAGGCTGTGCACGTCACAAGCCGGCAGCAGAAGATGTCAGCACGATCCGCTGTCACGGTCGCGTTGTCATCGCCGATGGCGACAGGAGATGAACGTAACGCCCGGACACGCACATCCGGTCGTGATGAGGCCGGGTTCGCAGCGCAGGGATCGCGGCGCCACATCGCGTCAAAAGGCCATTTTTTATGGGACACGCCGGCGGTGGGCGGCTGTTTTCAATGCTGTCCGCGACCGCTCATCCGAGCCGGCCAAGCGCCGGAAAGGTTTCCAGCAGCCAGAAACTCATCGTCGTGATGCTTCCGGTGAGAAACATGATCCCGGTCAGCACCAGCAGGCCGCCCATCGCCATCTCGACCTTCTGCATGTGCGAGCGAAACCGCGACAGGAACGCCGCGAACGGTTCCGCCGCGAAGGCCGCGAGCACGAATGGGATGCCAAGGCCGAGCGAGTAGATGGCGAGCAGCCAGGCCCCTTTCGCCACCGTGCCTTCCGAAGCCGCGACCGCGAGGATGGCGGCGAGGATCGGTCCGATGCAGGGCGTCCAGCCGAAGGCGAAGGCGAGCCCCATCACATAGGCACCCCACAGCCCGATCGGTTTTGCCATGCCGACCCGCTTCTCCCGCAGCAGGAAGCCGATCCGGGTCAGGCCGAGGAAATGCAAACCCATCACGATGATGGCGATCCCGGCAACGGTCGCCAGGACATCGGAATAGGCGCGCAGCAACCCTCCGATCAGGGTTGCGCTGGCGCCCAGCGCGATGAACACGGTGGAAAAGCCCGCCACGAACAGGCAGGCCGCAAAAACGGTCTCGCGCCGCACCCGCGGTTCCGGCTCGGCATCGGCCAGGCGTTCCAGCGAGGTTCCGGCAAGATAGACGAGATAGGGCGGCACCAGCGGCAGCACGCAGGGCGAGAGAAAGCTGATCAGGCCAGCGAACAGGGCCGCGAAGAAGGAAACGTCCGGCATGGCAGGCGTTGTGCATGCCGGAGCGCCGGCACGCAAGCGCGCGTGCGGCGGCTCCCTATGATGTGACCGGGCCGCATGGATTTGCTATCCCGGTCATCGCCCGGCTTGACCCGGCGATCCATCACGCGAAAGCGATGGACCCGCGGGTCAAGCCCGCGGGTGACCAGCGGAGACAGCTTGCGCAATCTCATCACCGATGTCGCCGGATTGAAGGTAGGCCATGCCGAGGACGCAGCCCTCGGCTCCGGTTCCTCCGCGATTCTGTTCGACGAGCCCGCGGTCGCCTCGGTCGACATTCGCGGCGGCGGTCCGGGCTCGCGCGAAACCGAGTTGCTGGCGGCGCATTCCACGGTCGAGCGCGTGGACGCGATCGCGCTGTCCGGCGGTTCGGCCTTTGGGCTGGACGCGACCTCCGGCGTGCAGGGCTGGCTGCACGAACGCGGCCGCGGCTACGCCATCGGCTCCGCCAGTGTGCCGATCGTGCCGGGCGCGATCATTTTCGATCTCCTGGCCGGCGGCGACAAGCAATGGGGCCGATTCTCGCCCTACCGCGATCTTGGCTACCAGGCCGCCGTTGCAGCCGACGCCGATTTCGCGCTCGGCAGCGCCGGCGGCGGCCTGGGTGCGACCACCGTCAACCTGAAGGGCGGTATCGGATCCGCCTCCGCCGTCACGGCGGACGGAGTGACTATCGGCGCGCTGGTCGTGGTCAATGCAGTCGGCAGCGTCACCATCGGCGACGGTCCGCATTTCTGGGCGGCGCCGTTTGAGCAGAACGGCGAATTCGGCGGACGGGGCTGGCCGAAATCCTTCGGGCCGGACGCTCTGGCGATCCGTACCAAGGGTGGTCCGCGCCAAGCCACCACCATCGCGCTGGTCGCGACCGATGCCATCCTCACCAAGGCCCAATGCCACCGGCTCGCGGTGATGGCGCAGACCGGCTGCGCGCGTGCGATCTATCCCGTGCATACGCCGCTCGATGGCGACATCGTGTTCGCGGCCGCGACCGGGAAGAAGCCCCTGCCCGATCCGCTCTTCGCGCTCACCGCGCTCGGTGCGCTGGCAGCCAATGTGCTGGCGCGCGCGATCGCCCGCGGCGTCTATGAAGCGACGGCATTGCCGTTCGATAGCACGGTCCCTGCGTGGCGCGACAAGTTCGCGTAAAATTCGACAGATAAACCATCCCGGCAATACGATTGAACCGGCGTCTTTCGCTGCCGTTGTTTACGGAGCAATAATGACTTCAGGGAATGCCATCATGTCGGCGAATGTGCGCCCAGTTCTGCCCGGCTTCTTGCGCGGGCACGAGTCCGGTCCGTCAGGAATCCGCGAGGCGGTCTATCTCGCAGACCGGCGCGAATTGCAGATCACGTTCAAATCGGGACGGGCTTTCGCCTATGTCGAGGTGCCGCAATCGATGTACGACGCGTTCCAGGCTTCACCGTCGAAGGGCGCGTTCTTCAACATCGCCATCCGCGGCCGCTTCCTGTTTCGCGAACTGACGCCGCCGCTGCCGCCGACGCAACACTAGCCGCAAAGCTCAGGACGCAAACCGCGCGGCGCTATAGGGCGCGGGATCGGTGAACGGCACTTCGCCAGTGATCATCTCGGCAATCAGCCGTCCGCTGACCGGCCCGAGCGTCAAACCCCAATGCGCATGCCCATAGTCGAGCCATAGCCCGGACTGGCCGGGCGCGGGTCCGATCACCGGCTTTGAATCCGGGAAACACGGCCGCCGCCCCATCCAGGGCTCGGCCTCGAGCGGCTTGCCGAGCGGAAACAGCGCGCGCGCCTTCGGCAGCACGCGATCGAACTGCACCGGGGTTGGCTTGGCGTTGCGGGAGGCGAATTCGGCGCCGGTGGTGAGCCGAAGGCCCTGCTCCATCGGCACCACGGCATAGCCGACCTCGGCATCGAGCACCGGGCGATTCAGTCCCTTGTTGCCCTCCGCGCCGAAATGCAGGTGATAGCCGCGCTTCACCTCCAGCGGCAGGTGGATGTTCAAGGGTTCGAGCACATCCTGCGCCCACGGACCGAGCGCGACAACCGCGGTCGGTGCATCGACCGGTCCCTCCGAAGTATCGACGCGCCAGCGCCCATCGGAGCGGTGCAGCGAGCGCGCGTCGCCGGTCAGCGAGACGCCGCCGAGCGACTTGAACAATTCGACATAGGCGCGGGTGACGGCGAGCGGATTGCTCACACTCGCCGCCTGCGGCCAGAAGATGCCGCGTTCGAACACCGGCGACAGTCCGGGCTCGAGCGCCATCGAACCGTTCACGTCGAGCGGCTCGAACGCGAGACCGGCCGCGGCGATCGCATCGAGATCGGGCCTGGCTGCATCGAAGGCGGCCGTGGTGCGGTAGATCTTCAGCCAGCCATTGGTGCGCAGATAGCGCTCGGCGCCCGAGTCCCGCATCAGCTTTTCATGCTCTTCGATCGACGCCGCAAATAGCGGCCGCATCGTCTGCGCGAAATCGAGCATCGCTTCGGCGCTCGAATGACGCAGATAGGCGAACAGCCACGGCGCCAGCTTCGGCAGATAGGACAGATGGTAATTGGCCTCGGGCGCCTGCTTGAGCGCGATCTTCAGCAGCGCCGACACCGTGCTCGGAAACGGATACGGAAAATAGGTATTGCCCTCGATGATCCCGGCATTGCCGTAGGAGGTTTCCTCGCCCGGCGCGCGCCGGTCGACCAGCGCCACGGAGAGCCCGCGCTTGGCGAGATGGACGGCGGCGGACACGCCGACCATGCCGGCGCCAAGAACGATTGCATCGGTACGCGCCATGATGTCCCCAACTGAACGGCCGCATTGGCCCCGCGATTCGCGGGATGAATGTCACAGATATATGGATTACGCGACAGCCGTGCAGTATCACGCGGCATGCCCATTTTTGACGCAGTGCTTGCGGCGCTGGCATGGCTCGGCCGGCAAGGCACCCGCGCGGTGGCGGCGGTGGTCATTATCGGCGTCGCGGTGCCGCCGCTCGGCGTGCTCAAGCCGCTGTTGCCGGCCTCGGTGTTCCTGCTGCTGGTGCTGACGTTCCTGCGCGTCGATCCGGACGCGATCCGGGCGCGGCTGGTCCGGCCCGGCCTGGTCATCGGCGCCAGTGTTTGGGTCATGCTGGCGCAGCCAATGCTGCTGATCTGGCTGTACTGGCTGGCCGGGTTCAAGATCTATTCGCCGGAGTTGTTCGTCGCGCTGCTGCTGCAGGCGGTGAGCATTCCGATGATGTCCGCACCCGCCATCGCTGCGATCATGGGCCTCGACGCCGCGCTGGTGTTGTCCGCTCTCGCCGGCTGCACCATCCTGATCCCCCTCTCCGCGCCCCTGTTCGTGCGGGCCTTCGCCGACGGCGCCGTCAGCCTGTCGCCCGTGGAACTGGGACTGACGCTGTTCGCGATGCTGGCCGGCGCGGCACTGATCGCAGCGGTGGTCCGCCGCCTGACCGGTTCCGAGGCCATCGTGCGGCGGCGCTCGGAGCTTGACGGCATGAGCGTGCTGCTGCTGCTCGTATTCTGCTGCGCGCTGATGCATGACGTGGCGGCGCGAAGCTATGCCGATCCGGTGCAGGCCATCGGCCTCGTTGCCCTCGCCTTCGGTGTCGGCATTGTCATGCTGATTCTGACGGTGCTCGTATTCTCGCTTGCCGGATGGCGCGACGCCTTCGCGCTCGGCCTGATGACGTCGCAGCGCAATACCGGGTTGATGCTGGCGGCCGCCGGCAGCGTGTTGCCGGATCTGGTCTGGTTCTATTTCGCGATGGCGCAGTTCCCGATCTATTTCGCACCCTACCTGCTCGGCCCGGTGGCGCGACGAATCAACAGCAATGTTTGAGCTTCATTGCCCGCCCGAAACGGGGGTGGTAGGCATTCCCGATGACCCGCCCGCTCCTCATCGCGCCCTCCATCCTCGCGTCCGACTTCTCCCGGCTCGGTGAGGAAGTGCGCGCAGTCGACGAAGCCGGCGCCGACTGGATCCATCTCGACGTCATGGACGGGCATTTCGTTCCGAACATCACGTTCGGGCCGGATGCGATCAAGGCGATGCGGCCGCATTCGAAGAAGATTTTCGACGTGCATCTGATGATTGCGCCCGCCGACCCGCATCTCGAGGCGTTCGCGAAAGCAGGCTCCGACATCATCACCGTGCATGTGGAGGCAGGCCCGCACCTGCACCGCTCGCTGCAGACGATTCGCGCGCTCGGCAAGAAAGCCGGCGTCACCATGAATCCCGGCACGCCGGAAAACACCATCGAGCATGTCCTCGACTTGGTCGATCTGGTGCTAGTGATGTCGGTCAATCCGGGCTTCGGCGGCCAGGCCTTCATCCCGAGCGCGATCGAGAAAATCGCGCGCATCAAATCGATGATCGGCGACAGACCGATCGATATCGAAGTCGATGGCGGGATCACGCCGGAAACGGCCGCAACGGTGGCGGCGGCGGGCGCCAATGTGCTGGTTGCAGGCTCCGCGATCTTCAAGGGCGGCGCGCAGGCCTATCGCACCAACATCGCCGCCATCCGCCATTCCGGCGCTCTGGCCCGCGGCGAAGCGGCGTGATTGCGCCGGCTCATGCGCTGACGCTGCTGTCCGGCAAGCTCGAGCCCGGCGAGCGCGTCCTGTATGCGGTGCGGCCGGATATCTGGGTCACGCTGCGCAACAAGATGTTCCTGTGGTGGATCGGCGTGCCGTGGAGCATCGGCGTGCTCGGCCTGTATTTCGCCGGGCGCGCTTCGCCGATGCTCGCGCTGCCGCTGGCGATGGTCGGCATTGCTCTGCTGGCCGGCCCGATCATCATGGCCATCGACGCGCAATACACAGTTTATGCCATCACCGATCGCCGCGCCCTGATCGTGCGCAACGGGCTTCGGCCCGATGTCGTGAGCTGCCTGTTCGAGCGGATGGACGCCACGCCCGAAATCATGACCGCGGGCGGCCGCGGCGGCCATCTCTACTTCGCGTCCGACATGCCCACAAAGCAGCGCGACGTGGACTATACCGGCAGGCTCGCCTTCCGCGATCTCGCCGATGTGCAGACCGCTGCGGTGCGGCTGGAAGCCGCAAGGAAAGGTGGGTGACGCCGAACGGGCAGACCCTGTACCGAGTATACGCCACGACTTATCTGGGAATGCGAAATGAAGCAGATCGTATGTGCAGCATGCATCGCGCTGGTATGGGCAACCGGTGCGCAGGCCAAGAGCAACCGGATCGACCGCAGCCTCGACCATCTCGATCCGACGACACGGCTGGAGCAGCTCTGTGCGATCGAAGCCATGAACAGGGTCAGAAAGCAGGACAAGGCATACCGGCCCGACCGCGCCATCACCTATGCGCTGGCGAAGCCGACCCTCGAGGGGCACACCATGTCCGGCCAGGGCGGCGCGTTCCGCAGCAAGGGCAAGTGGTATCAATATTCCTTCACCTGCAGCGCCACGCCCGATCACAAGAAGGTCTCCACCTTCACCTACAAGATCGGCGATCCGATCCCGGAAGATCAGTGGGAAACCTACGGTCTGTTTCGCTGACCGCTCCGCGATGGCAGTCAACGGCCGCGCCGGGACACCGGCAGGGTTTGCCGGACGGCCGCGCCGTGTTAGGCGACGGCTCGAACCCCTGTCGCGAGCTGCCCTATGATCCCGCGTTATTCCCGCCCGGAAATGGCGGCCATCTGGTCGCCCGAGCAGAAATTCCGCATCTGGTTCGAGATCGAATCGCATGCTGCCGACGCGATGGCGGAGCTCGGCCTGATCCCGAAGGACGCCGCGAAAACCATCCGCGACAGGGGCAAGGCCGCCACATTCGATGTGGCGCGGATCGATGCGATCGAGGCCGAGGTCAAGCATGACGTCATCGCCTTCCTGACCCATCTGGCCGAAATCGTCGGCCCCGAAGCGCGGTTCGTGCATCAGGGCATGACCTCGTCGGACGTGCTCGACACCTGCCTCAGCGTCCAGCTCGCACGCGCGACCGACATTCTGATTGCCGATACCGACAAGCTGCTCGCTGCGCTGAAGCGCCGTGCGATCGAACACAAGCTGACGCCGACCATCGGCCGCTCGCACGGCATCCATGCCGAGCCGACCACCTTCGGGCTGAAGCTGGCGCAGGCCTATGCCGAGTTCGACCGTGCCAAGGCGCGCCTGATCGCCGCCCGCAAGGAGATCGCGACCTGTGCCATTTCCGGCGCGGTCGGCACCTTCGCGCAGATCGACCCGCGGGTGGAGGCGCATGTTGCCAAAGCGATGGGGCTCAGCATCGAGCCGGTCTCGACCCAGGTGATCCCGCGCGACCGCCACGCCATGTATTTCGCCACGCTTGGTGTGGTTGCCTCTTCGATCGAACGGCTCGCCACCGAAATCCGCCATCTGCAGCGCACCGAGGTGCTGGAAGCCGAAGAATTCTTCTCGCAGGGCCAGAAGGGCTCGTCGGCGATGCCGCACAAGCGCAATCCGGTGCTGTCGGAGAATATCACCGGCCTCGCCCGCATGGTCCGTGCCTATGCCCTGCCCGCGATGGAAAACGTGGCGCTCTGGCATGAGCGCGATATCTCGCATTCCTCGGTCGAGCGCATGATCGGACCGGACGCGACGGTCACGCTCGATTTCGCGCTCAACCGCCTTGCCGGCATCGTCGACAAGCTCGTCATATACCCTGAGAACATGCAGAAGAATTTGGACCGGCTGGGCGGCCTCGTTCATTCGCAGCGTCTGCTGATCGCACTCACCAACAAGGGCGTGTCCCGCGAAGACGCCTACAAAATCGTGCAGGACTCAGCGATGAAGGTCTGGCGCGGCGAAGGCGATTTTCTGGCTTTCCTGAAGGCCGATCCGCGCGTCACCGCCAAGATGAGCGCGGCCGAGATCGAGGAAAATTTCGACCTCGGCTATCACTTCAAGCAGGTCGATACGATTTTTCGACGCGTGTTCGGCGAGGCATAACCGCCAGACTCCCCGCCGCTGCGATCACTCTGCTTCGATCGTGCGGATATCGATCTCCGATGTGAGCGTGCGGTGAACCGGGCATTTGTCGGCGATCTCCAGCAGTCGCTTGCGTTGGTCCGCATCCAGATTCCCGGTGAGTGTCAGGACACGGTCGATGCGGTCGACCTTGCCGTCTTTGGTCTCGCAGGTCTCGCAATCGGCTGCGTGGATGCGCGAATGCTTCAACGCCACCGACACGAGCTCCAGCGGCAGCCCCTTGTGATCGGCATAAAGCCGCAATGTCATGGAGGTGCAGGCACCAAGCCCGGCCAGCAGGAGGTCGTATGGCGTCAGCCCGGTATCGAGACCGCCCTGAGCGACCGGCTCGTCGGCTAGCAGGGTGTGACGACCGGCCCGGACCGTCTGCTGGAATTTGCCCTCCCCGGTTTCCGTCACCGTCACTCCGCCGGTCTCCGCCTCGATATTCTCAATCGGCACCGGCATCTCGAGATAGCGCTCGGCCCAGGCCGCGATGACATTCGCGACATAGGCCGCGTCCTGTTTCCGGCTCAGCAAATGGTCGGCGCCGGCCAGCGATACGAAGCTCTTCGGGTGTTTTGCCGCGATGAAAATCGCGGTGGCATTGTCGATCCCGACGATCTCGTCGGTCGGCGAATGAAAAATCAGCAAGGCCTTGCGCAGATGGGCGATGCGCTCGGTCTGCTTGTGGCTTTCGATATCGTCCAGGAATTCGCGCTTGATCCGGAATGGACGTCCGCCGAGCGAGACTTCGAGTTCGCCCGCCTCGCGGATGGCCTCGACATGGTCGCTGAACAGATGGGTCACATGCGCGGGATCGGCGGGTGCCGCGATCGTCACCACCGCCCGCGCCGAGGCGATTTCGCCTGCGGCGGCGAGAATCGCAGCGCCCCCGAGGCTGTGCCCGATCAGCAGCGCGGGTCCGTGCCCCTGCTCGCTCATATGACGTGCCGCCGCGATCAGGTCGGAGACGTTGGAGGAAAACGTGGTGTTGGCGAACTCGCCCTCGCTCGAACCGAGACCGGTGAAATCGAACCGCAAGACCGCGATGCCGAGCGCGGTCAGGCCGGCGGATATCTGCTTCGCCGCGTGGATGTCCTTGCCGCAGGTGAAGCAATGCGCGAATAGCGCATAGGCGCGCGGGCTGCCGTCCGGCCGATCGAGCAAGGCGGACAGCAATTCGCCGCGGTCGTTGCGGAAATCGAATCGTTCGGCCGGCATCCTTCTCTCCATTCCGTTCCGGTGACCCGGCATGGACCGGGATGAAACCCGGTTCGTCAAGCCACGGCTTTGCGAGGGTCGTGCCGCCATGCCAGAAACAGGTGTCGCAATTGCAAAGCCGGAAAGCCGATAACGATGCGCAAGCCTGCCAAGATCCCCGCTCCCCGCCTGACCATCCCCTCGGAAGATGACCTGACGCCCAAACAGCGCGATCTCCTGGCCGATATCCAGAAGACCCGCGGCACGGGTCCGCTCGGCGGGCCGTTCGCCGTCTTTCTGGAGGCACCCGAATTCGGTGATCTCGCGCAGAAGCTTGGCGCCTTCTGCCGCTACAACACGACGGTTCCGCCGCACTTGTCGGAATTCACCATTCTGGTGCTGGCGCGGTTCTGGCGCTCGCAATACGAATTCTGGGTGCATGCGCCGATTGCGGAAAAGGCCGGCGTCAAGGCGGCGACCATCGCGGCGCTGCGAACCGGACGCGAGCCACGGCTGACCAGGGAGCAGCGGGCGATCTACGATTTCATCGCCGAATTGCACAAGACCAAGCGGGTAGCGGACAAAACCTATGCCCGCGTCCACGCTCTGTTCGGCGATGCCGGCATGGTCGAGTTCGTGGGAATCCTCGGCTATTACACGCTGGTTGCGATGACCCTGAACGTGTTTCGGGTGCCGCTGCCGGACGGTGAGGCTTATCCGTTTTCAGAGCCGGCGGTCAGAAAAGCCCGCTGACCACGCGGTACCCCCGGTTTTCGGTATTGGGCTGCCTCAGCCGCGGGCTTGCCGGTCAGGTATTCGGAATTGTGCTTTCCAAGGGAACCGGGAACCGGCAAAAGTTCCATCGGTTTTAGCATTCAGCGCCGGGGGGCACCGACACCATGAAGAAGCCTTTGGCCGAGTTCATCGGCACGTTCACACTTGTCTTTTTCGGATGCGGCGCGGCCGTCATCGCTGGGATGGGAACCGGACCCACGGCGATCGACGTGCTCGGCATTGCATTCGCATTCGGCCTCGCGATTGTGGCCATCGCTTACGGCATCGGGCCGATATCGGGCTGCCACGTGAATCCCGCCGTCAGCTTCGGTGTGCTGATCGCGGGCCGGATGTCGGCGGCGGAATTTGTCGCCTATGTGATCGCACAGGTGCTCGGCGCCATCGCTGGCGCGGCGGTGCTCTATCTCATCCTGTCGGGCAAATCGGCCGGCTGGAGCGGCGGGCTCGGCCAGAACGGCTGGGGCGCGGGCTATCTCGGCCAGTATAATGTCACCTCGGCTTTCGTGTTCGAGGTGGTGGCGACGTTCCTGTTCCTGGTCTGCATTCTCGGCGCCACCCATGGCAAGGCGCCGGTGCATTTCGCCGGCCTCGCCATCGGGCTCACGCTCACCGCGATTCACATCGTTGGCATTAATGTGACAGGGGTGTCAGTGAATCCGGCCCGCTCGATCGGCCCCGCCCTGATTGGCGCTGGTAGCAACCCGGCCGCAATCGGACAGCTCTGGCTGTTCATCATCGCTCCGTTGATCGGAGCCGGCATCGCCGGACTGCTGTTCAAGTCGGGATTGCTGGAGCCGGATAAATCCTGAGCGGTCCACGCGACGCTGTCCTGCCGAAAGTCCGAAGCCTGCCCGCTCGCGCGGCCGTCGCTGCGCGAGATCGCAAATTCGCGCGGATGCCCGCCTTTCAGCACAATCCCGCCGCGAGAGTGCAGGACAGGATTGCGGCACAGGATAGTCCGGCGGCGGCGGATCATGCTAAGTGTATCTTGCGCAGTAAAATGGGCTTGCGATGCCGCACCACCCGTCATCCACAACAGACGGCCGGGTTGTCGATTTCCGCACTGGTCGTGCGTTTCAGCCCTCCGGCGACCGCCCGGAAGGGCCGCCTGCCGATGACCTCGATCAGTATGCGCGGGGTGCAGAGCCGGATGACTTCCGCCACCGCATGGTGGTGAATGCCATTGCCTTCATGTTCGTCGCTGCGCTCGTACTAGCGGGTTTCTGGCTCGCCGATACGATCGCGACCATGCGCAAGACGCAGGATTGCATCCTGACGGGCAAACGCGGTTGCGCGCCGGTGGAGGCACCGGCGGCGCCCGCGCGCTAATCCGGATCAACGCGCTCGGAGGCCAGTGCGAGCGAAAGCGTGACCGGCGCTAAACCGGAAAATCCGATCACAGCCGCCGCCTTCGGCGTGAGATCGATTACACGCCCGCGAATAAACGGACCGCGGTCGTTGATTCGAACCACTACTGACTTCCCGGTCTTCTTGTGAGTGACGCGCACCATGGTGCCGAATGGCAGTGTCCGGTGTGCGGCGGTGAGCGACTGCGGATCCACGCGCTCCCCACTTGCCGTCTTCGCGCCGGCGTGCTTGTCGCCCTTGAAGCCGTAAACAGAAGCGATGCCGTTCATCGCGGTGGCGTGCACCGGGACGGCGCAAAGACCGACTCCAATACCAATTGAAAAAAGAAATCCCCTGATCGTGCGAACGATCATCCGCTGCTCCCCATCGAAGTCTCGATGGGCAAACGGCCGGAAGAGCGGAATCGTTCCTCAGGTGGGAACGATCATGAACAATGAGATTATTGCGAGCGGCGCATGGACCGAGAGCGATGCAGGCAGCAAAACCCTTTCGTACGCTCGCAAGCATGCACGCCCGCGAGGCAGAGGCCTAGAAGCGCAAGGCGGGCTTGGCGCCGGCGTCAGCACCGGCCGGCGGCCGACGCTTGGTGTTTGATTCGGTGGTCACCGTAGCCGGACGCGACACCGCCGGCGGGCTCGAAACCGCGCGCCCAACCTCTGCATTGGCCGATGCGTTGGTGCTGGCAGTGGTCGCCGGCACAGGCTTCGTCGCTGGCGGAACCGGGGCGGCGGCGGGCTGTGACGGAGCAGCAGCAGCAGAAGCAGCAGCAGCAGCAACCGAAGGCTGCGCGGCCGGAACCTGGGCCGATGCAGCCGCTTCAGGCGCCACAGTGGCAGCGGCCGGCTTGGCCGGCGAAGTTTCCGCTTGCGTCGCAGCCGGGCGGACCCGTGGGGCCGGAGCGCCCTCATCGGCCGTGCGCGGCGCTCCGCGGGTCCGGATGACGGTCTGGATCCGGCCGAGCACCAGAGCGTGCAGGCGCGCGGATTTGTCGATGTCGATGTGGCCGTAACCCTGACCGCTTACGTCAACATTCTGGAGCTGCCCGCGAAAGCCGGGGCCTTTGCGCATATACGCATAATCACGCTGGGTCAGGTTATAGACTTGGCTGACATTGCTGGAGGCAGCGAACGAGCCGGTGCCGTCGAATGGCACGACAAGCGCGACCGGAACGCCTTTCTTGCCGAGATACTCGGCCATGAACATGACCGCATCGGCGCCCAGCGAATGCCCCACCAGCACCACGGGACCATGCTGCCGTGCCTTGTATTGTACCGAGATGTTGTCTGCGAGAGCCTGCCATTCGGAATGGTTGTGGACGCTGGCGCTGATCCCTCTCGCCTGAATCTTGGAGCCGAGGTCGTCCATGCCGAGCGAAAAGATGTTCAGCAGGCCGCGCAGGAGATAAACGTGCCCGTTCTTTTGCGCCGCCGGTGCTGGTTTGGACCGTGTCGACCGTCCGTCAGTGGACGCTGTCGGCTTAGTCGACGCCGTTGTCTGAGCAAATGACGGTGCCGCCAGCGTCAAAGCCGCCGCAACGATGGGCAAAAGCAGCCAGTTACGTCTGATCCCCGTCATCGGACCCGATGCTCCGTCTCTTTTTCTGATTCGGGCCCTGACCGAACCGCCCGCCGATCCAGTCCGGTTTACAACGGCTCGCCCGCGAAACGCCACATAGCTGGAAAAGTTTCAACGTGAACATTCATGTGTGTTGCCGGGATGCCACGCCAGGTCTGGGTCCCTAATCCAAGTTTGATGGAATGGGTTTTCGAACCGGCCCCTAGTAAATTCCGGGAATAAGTCGGGCGGTCCGCTTCATATAGGCGCGATAATCGTCCCCGAAATTATCCAGCATCATCTGCTCCTCCCGCCCCACCCGGAACAGGAATAGCGTACCAAACCCCACCAGTCCGGCCGGACCCGCGATCCAGTTCGGCAGCAGCAAGGCCTGCGCCAGCGCCCACATGAAAAAGGCGGTGTACATGGGGTGGCGCACGTATCGGTAGAGACCGTCGGTGACCAGCGCGTGCTGCTCACGCACCTCAAGCGAATCGGACCAGTTTCGGCCGAGCTCCCGGTGAACGCGGTAGAACAGCCACAGCGAGGCCGCGAACAGCGCGGCTCCGAGCCAGGCCATGACCGGCTGGAATGGGTAATTGGCAAAGCGCGGTACGCCAGAGAACACATAGAAAAACGGGATGATCCCAAGCCCGGTGAAGGAGCAGGTGAGCAGAATCTTTTCGCGTGTGGTGCGCCGGTCCAAGCGGGTCTTGGTCTTCCACGACCGCTTTTGATGCGGCAGCCTGATAATGAACCAAGCCACCGCTCCGATGATCAGGATGGCTTTCGCGATGTCTGGGGTCACGATGTCGGTTTCCTTTCCGGATCAAGCGCGGTGGCGTCGGTCTGCGCGACAAGCGAGCCGTCCGCCGCAAAGCTTGGAACCACCGTCTCCGGCTTGAGCACGCGCGTTTCGAGGCGCAGCGGCCCGCAGCAGATCATATAATAATCGTAGAAGTAGCGTTTCTCATTGCCCATCACCAACTGGCGATGCAGGCGGAAGAAGTTTGCCTTGAATCGCCGGTAGGTCGAAGCCTCCAGCATGTCGCGGATATGGACCCGCCGGATGATTGGCCGGCCGGTCTCGGGCAGGTTCAGTACCTTGAGCATGTCGACGTTATAGAAGCTGATCGGGTCGGCCATGGTCTGGTAGTCGATCCAGAAAATCCCCGGATTGGCCGACACCCGCGCAATCGATTCGCGCAGCCAGCCCCCCTTCGGATGGAAGGCAATTTTCAGGATCGATGAGCCGGTCGACAAAAGCGACAACCGCTCGCCGTTCTTGCCGAAATCCGGCACCAGTTGCAGCGCCCGGTCGACCACGGCGATCTTCAGCGCGCATCCGAGGCTGTGGGCCGCAAACACCACCTCATCGTCATCCCCACGCCGCAGCACCTCGGCCAATTCCTGTGCGAACCCCTCCAGCCGCCGGTCGAAATCGGGCCGCGAGCGGTGCACCAGCTCATGCCCGAAAATCCAGTCATCCATCATGTAGGCCAGCAGCAGGAACCGCCCTGGCCAGACCATCAGGATGGTAAAAGCCGCCACGGCGGCCAGCGGTGTCAACAGGTAGGGTAACGGCAGGCCGAGCCCGGGCAGGAACGAGGCCGCGTAGATCGACAGCGCTGCAAAAGCCAGCAGCAGCATCACGGGATAGGCAAAGAACAGCCCATAGCGCCAGTTGACGCTAAAATACCGGAAGGCCGTCCCGGTCAGGATAAAATCGCCGAAAGCCACCACCGCAAGCATCAGGCGTTTCCAGGCCGGACGCGCGAAATCCGCGAGCACGATGTCGTGCCACAGCAGCGAATGATAGGCGGCGTCGACTGACCAGTTCGGCCCTGTGGCGGCGATCCGCCACGTCCCGACCATGCGTTCGGGGGCCAGTTCAAGCGGTCCGACCTCGGTTTTGGCCGCCCAGACCCGGCCGGAGCGGTCCAATTCACGAATATACCGCTCCCGCTGCCGCTCGGGCGGGATCGGCTCATAGCCCCCCAGGAAGAAAACACAGCGCTTTTTGACCGCAGGGTCGCTCATCATTCACCGGTGCCGGGCTCGCGGAATGCTGGTTAGGGAATTGGCGCCCGCGGCACAAGGCCGAACGGCACCTGCGCGCCGTTGAACTTGCTGCGCGGCTTCGCTATACGGCTTCCAAACCCCGCAAGCGGCAGACTTTAGCCGTCCCTCCACTGGGCGTCCGCCGCCTGCCCGTGATCCTGAGAGCACCGATGTCCACCACTTTCGACAAAGTCGCCGATATCATTGCCGAAACTTGCGATATTCCCCGCGACAAGATCACGCCGGATAGCCACGCGATCGACGACCTCAAGATCGACAGCCTCGATTTTCTGGATATCGCCTTCGCGATCGACAAGGCTTTCGGAATCAAGTTGCCGCTCGAGCAATGGACCCAGCAGATCAACGACGGCCAGGCGACCACCGAGCAGTATTTTGTGTTGAAAAATCTGTGCGCCCGCATCGACGAATTGATCGCGGCCAAGAGCGCGGCCTGAGACGCTACCGGATGACATTACCGGATCGCGTCTTCAGGCCGTTCCGAGCGCGGGCGGACGTCTATGCGGCTTGAATATTTTCAGATGCTCGACCGCTTCGTCGAGGTGAAGGCCGAAGAGCGCTGGATCCGGGCGGAGAGCAAGGTGCCAATGGAAAGCCCTGTCTTCGAGGGACATTTCCCCGGTTATCCGCTGATGCCCGGCGTGCTCCTGATCGAAACCATGGCGCAGACCTGCGGCTGGCTCGTCAGCGCGATCACCGGCTTTACCGGACTGCCCGTCCTGGCGGGCGTGAAGGAAGCCAAGGTGCGCGGCGCGGTGTTTCCAGGCATGGAGCTCTCGACCGAGGGCAAGATCGTCCATGACGGGTCCGGCTTTGCGATCGCGGACGGAAAGATCCGGTCGGGCGATACGGCGATCGCGGATGCGCGCCTGACGTACCGGGTGATCCCCTATCCCAGCCCCGAATTCCAGAACACGATGGTGACCTGGGCCAGGCAACTCGACTTCCCGCTCGAGAAATTCCGCAAGATCGATGCCCAGGGATAGAGAGAGTATTTGTGAGCGACCGCCAGGAAGTCTGGATTACCGGGACCGGTCTTGTCTCCGCGCTTGGCGAGGGCCTCGATCAGCATTGGGATAAGCTGATGGCCGGCGGCGAGCCGCCCTATGACGATAAGACCTTCGCGCCCTACATCACCTTCCCGACGCAGCCGATCAACTACGACAGCCAGATTCCGAAAAAGGGCGATCAGCGCCAGATGGAAGCCTGGCAGCGCATCGGTGTCTATGCCGCAGGCCTTGCGCTGACCGATGCCGGGATCGCCAAGAACACCGATATTCTCGACAAGACCGATATGATCGTCGCTGCCGGTGGCGGCGAGCGTGATGTGTCGGTTGATACGGCAATTCTGACCGATGTGCGCCACGTCGAGAAGCGCGATGCCTTCGTCAACGAACGGCTGATGAGCGATCTTCGCCCCACCCTGTTCCTGGCGCAATTGCCGAACCTGCTGGCCGGCAATATCTCGCTCGTCCATGGCGTGGTCGGCTCGTCCCGCACCTTCATGGGCGAGGAAGCCTCGGGCGCCGATGCGCTTCGGGTTGCGCATGCGCGTATCGCGGCCGGACAGAGCGACATTACTCTGGTCGGCGGCGCCTATAACGGCACCCGCTGGGATCTCGTGCTGCTGTTCAGGCTCGGCACACCGCTTCTTGAGGCGCCGTTCCGGCCGATCTGGGACCGGGGACCGGGGGGTGCGCTGGCGCTGGCCGCGATGGGCGCCTTTGTCGTGCTCGAAAGCCGTGCCCATGCAGAGAAGCGCGGCGCCAAGCCGGTGGCCCGTCTCGCGAGCGTGCAATCGAACCGCAATCCGCGTCATCCCGGGGATACCTCCGCCACCCTGCTGGAGGAGTGGAAGGCAATCGAGACCGGCGTTGATCGCAGCAGCGCTGTGGTGATTTCCGGCGCCTCCGGTGTCGAACCCGCGACCTTGGAAGAACGCGAGGCGCTCGGCCAGATCGGTCTCCCCGTCCGCGCCACCACCACCTATATCGGGAACGGGATGGAGGCGCAGTTTCTGGCCAATATCGCGATCGGCTGTCAGGCGGTGCGCAAGGGAACGCTGTTTCCCCCATCCGGCAGCGGCGACACCGGTCAGGCGCCGTCCACTGGCATCCGTCACGCCGTCGTGACCAATGTCGGTCACTGGCGCGGCGAGGGGCTGGCGCTCATCGAGCGCATCGATTGAGGAGAGTTCCGATGGCGAAACTGCGCGACAAGAAGGGCCGCCCCGTTGTCGTCATTACCGGCATGGGAATCGTCTCGCCGCTCGGCTCCGGCAAGGACGACAACTGGAAGCGCCTGACGGCGGGCGAATCCGGCATCCGCTCGATCACCCGCTTTTCGACCGAGGGCCTGCGCACAACCATCTCCGGCGCGGTCGACCACGCCTATGAGCCGGGCATGGTGTCGTCCGAACTGTCGGAGAAGCTCGCGCGCCATGCCGGCAACGAAGCAATCGAACAATCCGGCATTACCAAAGGCGATTTCCCGGGCCCGTTCTTTCTCGCCTTTCCCCCGATCGAAATCGAATGGTCGCAGCGCTATGCGCTGGCCGACGCTTCGGGCGCCAATGACAAGATCGAATATGCCGATCTGGTGCGGGTGGCCGCCAACCCGCAATTCGCGCCGTTCTATGAAGAATCGAAATACGGCGTCGTTCCGGAACGCCTCGCCGAGCATTTCGGTACCAAGGGCTCGCCGATCTCGCTGACCACCGCCTGCGCCTCCGGCGCGACCGCGATCCAACTCGGGGTCGAGGCGATCCAGCGCGGCGAGTGCGACGCGGCATTGGCGATCGGCGCCGACGGCTCGATCACAGCGGAATCGGTGGTGCGCTTCTCGCTGCTCTCGGCACTGTCGACCAACAATACCGCACCGGCCGGCGCGTCGCGGCCGTTCTCCAAGAACCGCGACGGCTTCGTACTGGCCGAAGGCGCAGGCGCGGTGGTGCTGGAAAGCTACGATCACGCCGTCGCGCGCGGCGCGAACATTCTGGCCGTCGTCGAGGGCTGCGGCGAGAAGGCCGACAATTTCCACCGCACCCGCTCGAGCCCGGACGGCAAGCCGGTGATTTCCTGCATGCGCAACGCGCTGGCCGATGCGGGCGTTACGCCCGCCGATGTCGACTACATCAACGCGCACGGCACCTCGACGCCGGAAAACGACAAGATGGAATATCTCGGCGTCTCGACCGTGTTCGGCGAGCGGCTGAAGGACATCCCGATCTCGTCCAACAAGTCGATGATCGGCCACACCCTGACCGCGGCCGGCGCGATCGAGGCGGTGGTGTCGGCGCTCACGATCATCAATCAGCGGATCCCGCCGACCATCAATTATGCAATTCCGGATCCCGCGATCCCGCTCGACGTAGTGCCCAATGTCGCGCGCGACGCGAAGGTGCGGCGTGTGATCTCGAACTCGTTCGGCTTCGGCGGGCAGAATACCTGCCTCGTGATCACTGGCGAGCCGGGCTGAGCCCGCCCGGTGGCCCGCCTTTGCGGTTGACGGGCCCCGCGCACGGGCGATAGGCAAAGCCCGTCCTCCCCTCAATCCTAGGAGACCAGCGCCGATGCGTGCGCTCGCCCTGATTGCCGACCGCAAGCTCGACCTCGTCGATCTGCCCAGCCCCCCGCCGCCCGGCCCGGGTCAGGTGCAGATCCGCGTCAAGGCGGTCGGCCTCAATCATCTCGACCTCTGGGGTTTTCGCGGCATGGCCTTCGCCAAGCGCGCGTTTCCGGTGGTGGTCGGGGTCGAGGCCGCCGGCGAGGTGGTATCCACGGGCGACGGCGTGACCAAATTCAAGACCGGCGATCCGGTCGTAATGTACGGCGCGCTGACCTGCGGCACCTGCAAGGCCTGCCGCGAGGGCCGCGACAATCTGTGCGAAAATGTCGGCGGCGTGATGGGCTTTCATGTCGACGGCTTCGCGCGCGAACTCGTCAACATGCCGGAGCGCCTGGTGATCCCGGTGCCGAAGGGTATCGCGATGCGGGATGCCGCCTGCGCACCGGTCGCGTTCTCTACCGTTCAGCATATGCTGTTCGATAACGCCAAGCTCCAGCCGGGCGAGACCATCCTCGTGCATGCGGCCGGATCGGGGATCGGCTCGACCGCGATCCTGATGGCCAAGGCGATCGGCTGCACCGTGATCACGACTGTCGGTGACGACAACAAGGTGGACAAGGCCAAGGCGCTCGGCGCCGACCATGTCATCAACTATCGCAAGGACCGGTTCGAGACCATCACCCGCAAGCTGACGCAGAAGAAGGGCGTCGATGTGGTGTTCGAGCATGTCGGCGGCGAAGGCTTCAACGGCTCGCTGCTGGTGCTGAAGCGTGGCGGCCGGCTCGTCACCTGCGGCTCGACCGCGGGCCCGACGGTGCAGTTCAACCTGATGCAGCTGTTCCAGCAGCAATACAAGATTTTCGGTTCGTTCGGCGCGACCATGAAGAATATCGCCGAGAGCCTGGACAAGATGGCGGGCGGCATGACGCCGGTGATCGACATGGAAGTGCCGCTCGATCAGTTCGAGCGCGGGCTGGAACGGCTGGAGACCCGGCAGGTGTTCGGCAAGGTGATTGTAACGCTCTGATGCGCATTCGGATTCCGAACGCCGTCCGCGATGCCGTACTCGGCAATGCCGCGGTCGGCCTGATCAGGATGCTGCGATGGACCGACCCAAACCGGATGTCGGATTTCGCCGGCAACCTGATGCGCAAGGTCGGCCCGAGATTGCGCGAACACAAAATCGGCCGCGCCAATCTGCGGATGGCCTTCCCGGAAAAGTCAGACGCCGAGATCGAACAGATTTTGTCGGGTGTCTGGGACAATCTCGGTCGGCTCGGGATCGAATTCGCGCATCTCGACCGCATCTGGGATCACGATCCGGACAATCGCGCCGAGAGCCATATCGATTTCGATCCGGCGTCGGAGGAGCGATTCATCCAGCTCCGCGACGACGGCAAGCCGGCGCTGATCTTCGCCGCGCATCTGGCGAACTGGGAGATGCCCGCCTTACCCGGCCCCGCACACAACCTGCCGAGCGCCGTGATCTATCGCGCGCCCAATATCGGGGCGGTTGCCGACATGGTGTTGGCGACGCGCGGGGTGCATATGGGCCGGCTGATCAAGACCGGGATGGACGGCGCGCTGAAGGCCGCCGAGGCGCTGCAGGAGGGCCTGCATGTCGGCATGCTGGTCGATCAGTATTATGTGCGCGGCGTGAAAGTAAAGTTTTTCGGACGTGAGACCAACGCCAATCCGCTCATTGCGCGATTGGCCCGGCAAGTCGAATGCCCGATCCATGGCGTGCGGGTGGTGCGCAAACCGGGCCGCCGCTACTTTGTCGAATTGACGCCGGAGGTGCCGCCGGTTCGTGACGCCTCCGGAAACATCGACGTGCAGGGCACAATGCAGTCGATCACGACCGTGGTCGAGGGCTGGATCCGCGAATATCCCGAACAATGGCTGTGGCTGCACCGCCGTTGGCGGTGAAAGTTCTTTGCTCTACGTACCAGCGTCATTCCGGGACCTTCGCGAAGCGAAGGGACCCGGAATCCAGGACCGCAAATTCAGCGCTTGTGGCTCTGGATTCCGGGCTCGCATGCTTCGCATGCGCCCCGGAATGACGGTGCCCTATCGCCCCGTCTTCACCCGGGTCCAGAGCCGGTTGATGACGCGCTGCGTCTTGGCGTCGCGCGCGGTGACGATGTAAAGACGCTTCATCGTCTCCGCGTCCGGGTAGACGGTCTTGTCGTTCAGGATCGCCGGATCGACCAGCTTCTGGCTCGCCAGATTGCCGTTCGGATAAGATACCAGATTGGTGTTCTTTGCCGCCACGTCGGGCCGCAGCATGTAATTGATGAATTCATGCGCCTCGGCGACATTGCGCGCGTCCTTCGGGATCGCGAAATTGTCGAAGAACATCTGCGCGCCCGATGCCGGAATGGCGTAGCCGACCTCGACGTCGCCCTTCACTTCAGCGGCGCGCTTCTGCGCCTGCTTGATATCGCCGGACCAGCCGACAACGAGGCAGATCTCGCCGGTGGCAAGCGCTGTCAGATATTCCGACGAGTGAAACTTGCGCACCGACGGGCGCACCTTCGAGATCAGTTCGGCGGCCTTGTCGAGATCGCCCTGCGCGGTCGAGTTCGGATTTAGTCCGAGATAGTGCAACGCCGCCGGCATGATGTCATCGGAGGAATCCAGCATCATCACGCCGCAATCCTTGAACTTGGCGAGATTCTCCGGATTGAACACGATGTCCCAGGAATCCGGCACGGCACCGCCGAGGATCTCCTTCGCCTTCTTCACATTGTAGCCGATGCCGGTGGTGCCCCACATATAGTTGACGGCGAAATCGTTGCCGGGATCGTAGGTCGCCAGCCGCTGCGCGATCTGCGGCCAGACATTGGTCAGGTTCGGCAGCTTCGCCTTGTCGAGCCTTTGGAACAGCCCGGCCTTGATCTGGCGCTCGAGAAAATACGCGGTCGGCACCACGATATCGTAGCCGGATTTGCCGGCCAGCAGCTTCGCCTCCAGCGTGTCGTTGGAATCGAAGGTGTCGTAACGCAGCTTGATGCCGGTCTCTTTGGTGAAGTCCTGCAGCACCTGCGGGTCGACATAATCCGACCAGTTATAGACGTTGAGCACCCGCGCTTTCTGCGTCGCCCCTGTCGCGCCGGATAGGCAGACAGCCGCCGCAGCGAGCGCCGCAATGGCGGCGAATTTTGGAAATCGGATCATGGCTTGACCTATCCGGTTTTGGTCGGCAGCCCCGCCTGTTTCCAGGCGATGATGCCGCCTTCAAGATGCGAATCGTGCGGCAGGCCGGCGTCCTGCGCGGCGAGCGAAGCGGTGACCGAGCGCTTCCCGGAGCGGCAGGCAAACACCACCTGCTTGAAACCGGGATCGGGAATCTGCGCAACGTCGAAGGCCGACAGCGGCACCACCACGGCCTCGGGATAGGCCTCGACGGCGACTTCGTTCGGCTCGCGCACGTCGACGAGCAGGATGCGGCCCTCGGCGATCCCGCGCGCCACATCCTCCGGCTTCAGATCGTGCACCACCGGCGGCTTTTGGCTGAACCAACCCATGTGTCGACCTCTCCCGTTTAACGGCAGAGAGGAACCACCGTCCCGCTCCGCCGTCAACCTTCCAAAAACCTATGCGGTGTAATCAGAAATCGGAGCGGCCGATTGCAGGCCTTTCGCCAGGTCGCTTGGGCTCGGGATCGGATTTCGGCAGGCATTTCTAGATCCCCGCCCCTGATGCCGAGTCGCAACCCTGCTGCTTTTTGCGAGCGGCATGAGGAAGCGCCCCTTGCGCCGGAACCGTGCCTGGCTATTGATGTTGTTTGAAAAAGATGAGGCAGGATAAAGCAATGCGGCAGGTCGTTACGCTCGTCATTTCGGTCCTCTCGGTCGGTACCGCAGCTCTGTCACCGCTTCCTGCACGCGCCACTTCGGACACGGCAAGTCCCGCCTCGGCAAGTCCCGCGCCGACAAGTCCCGCCTCTACGAATCCCGCGGCCGAAACTCCCTCCGCCACGAGCCCGACAGTCGACGAACCGGTTGCTGCGAGCACGACAGTCGATGAACCGATTGCCGCGGTCCCCGCCCCCGTCAGTCCCGCACCCGCAGTCGAGCCCGTTGCCACCACCCCCGCCGCCGAGGAGCCGATCGCCGCGAGCCCGGCACCCAGCGCAGACCAGATTCTGGCGGAGGCCATACGCGCAACGCTCGGCGATCCGCTCAAGGGCCTCGTCGACCATGCCAAGGATGTCGAAGCGCTGCGCGCATTCTATGCATCGCGGAACAATGCGCCGGTTTTCGTCCGCCCTGATGGCGCATCCGAAAAAATGCAAGCGGCTATCGCGCGTATAAGGGCTGCAGACCAGGATGGCCTGAACCCTGGCGACTATCCGATGCCCGCAAACGATGGCGAGTCACCGGACAAGCTGGTTCGCGCCGAGCTTTCGCTGATGGCGTCTGCCCTGAAATATGCGCGGCACGCTCAGGCCGGCCGAACCGATCCCTCCCGCATCAGCGTCAACATCGCTTTCACGCCGCCAGTCCCGGACTCGCTGCAGGTGCTCAACACGATTTCCGATGCAGCCGATGTCGCGGCTGCACTGGACAGTTTCAACCCGCCACATGCCGGGTTTAAGGAACTCCGGGCCAAGCTGCGTGAGCTGCGCGCCAAGCCTGCCAGCGCGCATCTCGATCGCGCCAAGCCCGTCAGTACCAAGCCCGTCAGCGGCAAGCCTGATCGCCAAAAGCCTCGCGAAAAGGCTGAGCGCACGAAGCCCGATGCCGCGATCGAGACTGTCATCGCCAATATGGAGCGCTGGCGCTGGCTGCCGCGCGATCTTGGCGAGAACCACGTCATCGTGAACATCCCGGACTATACGCTGAGCGTCATGCGCGGCGGACAACGGACCTTCCACACGCGCATTGTCGTCGGCAAGAAGGAGACGCCCTCGCCGGTTTTCTCCGACGAGATCGAATCCGTTCAGGTCAATCCCACATGGCACGTGCCGCCGGCTATCCTGGCCCGGAATCCGGGGCTGGTCGGCCGCGGCGATTTCGTGGTCTCCAGAAGGGCTGACGGCTCGGTCGGAGCGAGTCAACGGCCGGGACCTCAGAATGCACTCGGACAGATCAAGGTCAATTTCCCGAATCCGTTCCTCGTCTATCTGCACGACACGCCCGACAAGAATCTGTTCAAGCTCGACAAGCGCGCCTACAGCTCCGGATGCATGCGGGTCGAAAATCCCGACCAATTCGCTGCACAGGTGCTGTCGATTGGCGGAGCACAAGGTAAAAACTACACGCCCGCCCAATTGACGAGCATGTACAACACGGGCGAGCGCGTCATGTCGCTCACGACCCGCGTTCCGATCTATCTGGTGTATATGAACGCCTATGTCGCGGACGGACAATTGGTGGTGAAGCCGGACCTTTACGACTACGACGCGCGCGTGCAGTCGGCCTTGAAGGGTCGCTATGTCGTGGTCCAGGAACGCAGTCAGCGCGGCAGCTCGGTCAGCCGAGCAGCCCGCCCGGTGCCGCCGCAGCAGCAGTACCAGATGGGACAATGGCCAGGCTCCAACGGCCAAAGGCGGAGCTTTTTTGGACTTTTCTGAGCCGATTTGGTTTCGAAAAGGATCGAGGCTGCGCCGGCCCGGCTGATGTCCCGGTAACGGCAAAGCGGAACCGCCGTCCCGCTCCGCCGTCAGCCTTGGAAAAGATCAGACCGTAACCTGCGTTCCCACCTCCACAACGCGGCCGGTCGGGATCTGGAAATAGTCGGTCGCGTCGTTCGCGCTCCGGGCAAGGCCGATGAACAGGAGATCCTGCCAGCGCGGCAGTTTCGAGTTGGCCGCCGGCCGCAACGTACGGCGCGACAGGAAAAACGACGTCGACATGATATCGAAGGTCCAGCCGAGCTTGCGCGCGATGGCGAGCGCCTTCGGCACGTTCGGCCGCTCCATGAAGCCGAAGCGCAGAATCACACGCCGGAAGCTCTCACCGAGCGGCTCCATGCGCACCCTCTCACTCTCGTCCACGCGGGGCGTTTCGGCATATTCGACCGTCAGGATCACGTTGTGCTCGTGCAGCGCCTTGTAATGTTTCAGGCTGTGCATCAACGCGGTCGGCGCGCTCTCCGGATCGCCGGTCAGAAACACAGCCGTTCCCTGCACTCGCACCGGCGGCTTGCGCTCCAGCATCCGGACCAGATCGCGCAGCGGTGTCTCGAGCTTGCGGGTCTTGCGGAACAACTCGCGGCTGCCGCTTCGCCACGTATACATGAGCAGCATCAGCGCCGCGCCGAGCATCAGCGGCATCCAGCCGCCATCGGCGATCTTCAACAGATTGCCGGACAGGAAGATGAGATCAATCAGCAGGAACGGGAGCATGATCGCGAGTGCTGCGGCGAGGCCCCATTTCCAGACCTTCCAGATGACCACGAACGCCATCAGCGCCGTCACCACCATCGTGCCGGTCACCGCAATGCCATACGCCGAGGCGAGCGCGCTAGAGGAGCGGAAGAACAGCACCAGCACCAGCACGCCGATCAGCAGCAGCATGTTGACCCGCGGCATATAGATTTGTCCGAACTGCGACTCCGAGGTGTGCCGGATTTCCAGCCGCGGCAGCAGGCCGAGCTGGATCGCCTGACTCGTGATCGAATAGGCGCCGGTGATGACGGCCTGGCTTGCGATCACGGTCGCCGCCGTCGCAAGTCCGACCATCGGCAGGATGGCCCATTCCGGATAGAGCAGGAAGAACGGATTTTCGATCGCCTTCGGATCAGCGAGCACGAGCGCGCCCTGCCCGAGATAATTGATGGTCAGCGCCGGCAGCACGATCGTCAGCCACGCGACGCGTATCGGCTTTTTGCCAAAATGCCCAAGGTCGGCATAGAGCGCCTCGGCGCCGGTGACGACCAGAAACACGGCGCCGAGCGTGAGCAGCCCGATCATGCCATGGCTCGCAACGAAGCTCACGCCGTGAACCGGATTGAAGGCGCGCAGCACCGACGGGTTATCGCCAATATGGTAGAGGCCGGCCGCGGCAAGCGCGATGAACCAGACCAGCGTGATCGGTCCGAAAAAGCGGGCGACCTTCGCCGTGCCGTGCGACTGGACCGCAAACAGCGCAAACAGAATGAGTACCGCGAGCGGCACGACATAAGGCTCGAACGCGGGCGTCACGAGCTTCAGACCCTCGACCGCAGACAGCACCGACAGCGCCGGTGTGATCAGCGCGTCGCCATAGAACAGCGCGGCACTGACGATACCGAGGAGAATGATGGCACCGCCTGCGCGCGGAACGGCGCGATGTGCGAGCGCCATCAATGCGAGCGTTCCGCCCTCGCCCTTGTTGTCGGCGCGCAGCAGGATGATGACGTATTTGACGGTGACGACGAGAATGAGTGCCCAGATGATCAGCGAGAGGATTCCGAGTACTGCCTGCTCGGTTGCCGGGTTGCCGTGGCCGACGGCAGCGGTGACGGATTCACGCATGGCATAAAGCGGGCTCGTCCCGATGTCGCCATAGACGACGCCGATGCTGCCGAGCATGAGCGCAAAGAAGCCTGCACGCGGCGTGTCGGCCGAATGCAGATTGCCGCCGGACTCGCCGGCGGCGGCTAGTGAAACCATGGTCGGAATCTCCTTCGGGAAGCTGCTCCGCTGAATGCGGGCGCGGCGCTATAACGCCGTTCAGGGCGCGTTGTCGCGGGCTGACCCACAGCAATCCGGATCGGACAGCCATGCGCGAACCGCCGGACACGACCGGCCAATCACTCGTTATCCCACTGATTCAATGAGAGAATTCTGACAAGGCCTCACGCCGGCGTGAACCGGCGCGCAGAGCCTTGTCACCGGAAATATGCGGCGCACCTCAGCGCGCCGCCTCATCCTTACCGTCGTCAGCTATTTCGCGAGCGGATCTGGTCGCACCTGAATCTGCACCGCCATCGGGCGCGCGCCCTTGCCGCGTTCGTTCAGCCAGGGCGTGCGGTCGCCGCTCGAGCTCCACAGCCCGCGGCCTTTCCAGCCGGTCTGCGGATCGTCGATGCGCGCGTCGAGCCCCTTGGCATAGAAGCCCATCGGGTACGGCACCCGCATCAGGATCATTCTGCCGTCCTTCAGCGCAACAAAACCGTCCTGCAGATTGGCGGTCGAGATCGGCACGTTCTCACCAAGGCCCACTGCATTGTGCTGGTCGACCCAGGTATAGTAGCTCGCCTCGGCGCTGTATTGCTCGAAGCCGTCGAAGCCCGGACCCGGATAGCGGTGCAAGGTGAAGCCCTCCGGGCAATGATCGCCGGTGGCTTGGGGTCCGTTGAGAGGCGCCTTGCACTTGCGCCGGTCGAACGCAATCAGTTGTCCGTTCGAGCCCGATCCCCAGAGCACGCCGTTCTTGTCGATGTCGCCGCCGCGCAAGCCGACGGCTTCTTTCGGGACTGCGTAGAATTCGCTCAGCTTGGTCTGCGGATCGAAGCGCATGAAACCCGGCCGGCCCGCGAACACACCGACCGTATACCAGACCGAGCCATCGGTCGGATGCGGCATTACCGCATAGGGACCGGAGCCCGGATTGATGCGCGCGTCCTTGCCGGGCTCGGACGGCTTGCCGGCGTCGGACCATTCGTCCAGCTTGCCGTTGCCATTGCTGTCGAGCACGAACGGCGCCCAGCCTTGCGCCTTCTGCACATCGCCGGTCTCGTCCCATATCCTGGTATTGACCCAGCCCGCCACCTGACCGGAGCCGGAGAACCACAGCGTGTTGTCGGCATCGTAGCCGAATTGCGGATGATGGGTGCCAAAGCAGGTGTCGATGAAGTGATATTTCATCGTATCGGGTTCGAGCATAGCGGCCTGGCGGCTCGACCGTTCCAGCGGGAAGACCTTGGCCGAAGGGTGATCCGAGCCTTTCTTGCAGAAGTCGGGATTGTTCTGTCCGCGTACGCTTGCCGCGAGCCAAAGCCGGCCCTTGTCGTCGAACATGGAATTATGATTGTTGGCGCGCGTGTCCCACAGCACCTCGTCGCCCCAATAGGCCGACGGCGTGGTCGGCTCGATCGCTCCGGCATGGCCCGGCCCGAGCGAGACCGGCATGTTGGGATCGGCAACCGGCAGCTTGAAGCTGCTCACGGTATGCGTCTTCGGATCGAGGATCGGCATCATGTCGGTCGAATATTCCGGCGCGCCATAGAGCTTGCCGTGAGCGTTGACCGTGGGCTTGCGCCGGTCCGACGAGATCAGATCGTGCAGATACTTGTTCGGCTGCGACCAGTCCCATGTGGTGACGACCACATTGCGTTCTTCGCCTTGCGGACGCTGCGGCTTGTGCTTCGGCAGTTCGCCCTGCGCGATGCGGTCGGTCCAGTCGCCGAAATACTTGTAGGGCACGCCGCCGAGTTGTCCGGCAATGCGGTTGGTCATCGACTCGCCCGACTGACCGGCGGCGATCCGGCGCATCCAGGCCTCCTCGCCGGTCTCGAAACTTCCGAACTGCGCAGGCACCGTGCGGGTCGATTCCTGGCCGAGCTGGTGACACCCGACACAATCAACATTGCCCATGCGCTGACGCCAGATGTCCTGGGTGATATTTTTCGGGATGTCGGTCGACCCGCCGAAGTCCTTGGCCGGCGGAATTTTCATCATCGTGTACCAATAGATCGCCGGATAATAATGCGCGGCCGCGCGCTCGCTCGGCGCCGGCACCGCTGCATGGTTCAGCACCTGCCCCGGCTTCGCCCGCAGACGCGGTGAATCGACCAGACCGTAGCCGCGCACGAACACCTGATAATTTGCGACCGGGAGATCGGGGATGACGTAGCGTCCCTGATCGTCGGTCACGACGCTTTTGGTGTAGCGGGTGGGAAGGTCCGTGGTCTCGGCAATCACCCAGACCCCGGCCTCGGGTCCTTTCGGGCCTGTAACGATACCGCCAATGTCGTCGGCATCGATCGGGACGGCCTGTGGCTGCTGCGCGTTCGGGCCGGGCGCAAACGCGCCCTCGCCCGCAATGAACGCGATAGCCGCAACACCGGAGAGAAGAACGCTGCGCAAGCCCATCGGCGAGTTCCTCCGTTTTCAGATTGCTTGACTGATAAACAATCGAAAAGGCGCCAAAGTCATGGGGCCGGAGAAAATTTCACCGCGCGCGATGCAAAGGAAGGTGTTGCCTAGACCGTCACCTGGGTTCCGATCTCGACCACACGGCCGGTCGGGATCTGGAAGAAGTCGGTGGCGTCGCTGGCGCTCCGCGCCAGCCGAATGAACAGCCGGTCCTGCCAGCCCGGCATCCCCGATTGCGGGGACGGCTTGAGCGAGCGGCGCGACAGGAAAAAGGATGTCGACATGATGTCGAAGGTCCAGCCCTGCCGGCGCGCAATCGCAAGCGCCTTCGGCACGTTCGGCTGTTCCATGAAGCCGAAATTCAGGGTCACCGTACTAAAATGCTCACTCACCTGTGTCATCGTCACCCGATCCTCCTCCGGTACGCGCGGCGTGTCGGCGTTGACGATCGTCAGGATGACGTTGTGCTCGTGCAGCACCTTGTTGTGCTTGAGATTGTGCATCAGCGCGGTCGGCGCAAACGCGGGATCGCTGGTCAGGAACACCGCGGTTCCCTGAACCAGATGCGGCGGCTTCCGCTCCAGGGATTTGACCAGCGTCTCAAGCGGAATTTCCAGCTTGCGTGTTTTCTGCGCCAGCAACTGGGTTCCGCGCCGCCAGGTGAGCATGATCATGACGATCACGGCACCGAAAAGCACCGGCACCCAGGCGCCGTCGAAAATCTTCAGCAGCGCGGCAAGCATGAACGCACTGTCGATGACGATGAACGGAACCATTAGCAGCAAAACCAGCCCCAGGTTCCATCGCCAGAGCTTCCAGATCACGATCAGTCCGAGCAGCGTCGTCATCAATTCTGCAGCAGCCACCGCGAGCACATAAGCCGACGCCAGTGCGCTGGAAGTTCTGAACAGCAGGACCAGCAAAATGACTCCGACGAACAGCGTCGTGTTCACGCGCGGCATATAGATCTGGCCGAAATGAGTATCGGAGGTATGGCGGATTTCGAAGCGCGGCAGCAGACCGAGCTGGATCGCCTGCTGGGTCAGCGAATAGGCGCCGGTGATCACGGCCTGGCTCGCGATAACCGTTGCAAGCGTCGCAAGTCCGATCATCGGCAGCAGCAAATTCTCCGGAACGAGAGCGTAGAAGGGATCGGCGACGGTGACAGGATCGCTCAACACCAGCGCGCCTTGTCCGAAATAATTGATCAGCAGAGCTGGCAGGACGGCAAAAATCCAGGCTGTCTCGACCGGCTTTCGTCCGAAATGACCAAGATCGGCATACAGAGCTTCGCTTCCCGTCACGACCAGGAATACCGCACCAAGCGTGATCAGCCCGATCCAGCCATTGTCGAACACAAAGGCCACAGCATAGTAAGGATTGAGTGCATAAAGGACCGCCGGATTGGCGACGACCTGTACGCCGCCAGCGATCGCGATGACGACAAACCAGACCAGCGTGATCGGACCGAACAGCGCAGCCACTCTGCCCGTCCCATGCGCCTGAATTGCAAACAGACAGGCCAGGATCAAAACCGTCAGCGGCACGACATACGGACCGAAGGCCGGCGAGACCACCTTCAGTCCTTCCACGGCGGACATGACGGACAGCGCCGGTGTGATGAAGGATGAGCCGTAGAACATCGCGGCGCCAATGATGCCCAGCATCAGGACAAGTGGCGTGCGCTGGCCAAGCGCGCGGAACGCGAGCGCAGTGAGCGACAGGGTTCCACCCTCGCCGTTGTTGTCCGCGCGCAACAGGATCAGGATGTATTTGACCGTCACCACAAGAATGAGCGACCAGACGATCAGCGACAGCACACCCAGAACGGTGGTTTGGGTGACAATTGCATCACCGCTCGCGGCATTGATGGCTTCGCGAAATGCGTAAAGCGGACTCGTGCCGATATCGCCGTAAACGACACCGACACTGCCAATCGTCAGCTTCCAGAAATGCGAACGACCGTGCGGGCCCCCATGTGCCCCGCTCCCGGCATCGGCCGGGACTTTCGGGGCTGACGAAGCATCCGGCGTCGTGCTCATGACCTAGCTTGACCCTGACGGGCCACCCTGCGGCAAGGCGCGGGGCTTATCCTACGGCGCGGGCACCTGCAATAGGGCAGCGCCCGTTACCCCGGATCACGGCTTCAGGTTCACCGGCACTGGCGGCGCCTCGCGCATCATGGTGATGGTCACGCGCCGGTTTGCCGCCATATAGGGGTCATCCGGGAAGAGCGGCTGCGTATCCGCGCGCCCCGCGACCATGTAAACATGAGATGGCGGTACGCCGGCTTCTTCCAGGATCTGCCGGATGGCGTTGGCGCGATCGGCGGAAAGATCCCAGGGACCATAGCCCGGACGCGGCGGCGTGCGAACCGCGGCGCTGTGGCCTGAAATCGACAGCCGATACGGCATCGCCTTGAACTGTTTGCCGAGCGTCTGGACCAGGCGCCGCGTCCGCTCATAGGGGTTCTTCGAACCCTCGGGAAACATCGAGCGGCCATCCTGATCGACGATCTCGATATTGAGACCGTCCTCGGTCTCTTCCATCATGATGTTCTTGGAAATTTCCGCGATCTCCGGCATGTCCTGCAACGCTTGGCGAAGCGAAGCGGAAGCCAGCGCAAAGGCCGAATCCTTCTTCAGCCTGGTCTCGAAGACCTTGTCATGATCCTTCTCGTCCGGCCCGGGCGTTGCCGACGAGTCCGCCGGATTGATCTTGGCGGCATTTTTCACCTTCGGGCGGGTCGGCAGCCCGTCAACCTCGATGATTCCGGAATAGCGGACATTCTGCTGGACGCCGAAGGCATCGCGCATGGACCCGGCCACGATCTGCATCTTGGCGCTGTCCTGGGTCGAGAACGCGATCAGCATGACATAGAAGGCAACTAGAAGCGCCATCAGATCGGCGAAGGTCACGAACCAGCCGTGACCGCCATGTACTTCTCTTTTCTTTTTTGCCATGCCCGTGGACCGGTCTAGGCCGGAGCCAGTTCTTCGCCATGATCCCGATGCTTCTCAGGCAGATAGGTGAGAAGCATTTCGCGCACCAGCGCCGGGCTCTTGGAATCACGCATCATCAGCACGCCGTCGATGATCAGCGTACGGTTGGTTTCCTCGTCGACGAGCTTCACATGCAGCTTGTCGGCAATCGGCAGGCAAAACAGGTTGGCGACGGTTGCGCCGTAAAAGGTCGCGAGCAGCGCCACCGCCATATACGGACCGAGTTTGGACGGGTCAGTCATGTTGGCGAACATCTGCACCATGCCGATCAGCGTGCCGACCATCCCGAAGGCCGGGGCGCAGTCGCCGATCGAGCGATAGACCTTGGAGCCCTCGTCGAGGTGGGTCAGGAAATTGTCGCGGTCGCGTTCGAGATTGTCGCGAATGAAGTCGGCATCGTAGCCGTCGGCCACGTAGCGCACGCCCTTGGCGAGAAATGTATCCGAAATCTCGACTTTCTCGAGACCCATCGGACCCTGCTTGCGCATGATCTCGGCGAGGCTGGCAATCTCGTCGACCAGATCGCGGGGGCCGATACGCCGCACGGTGAAGGCGTATTTCATCCCCATCGGCAGACCATGAAAGATCGAGGACAGCGGAAACCGGATCAGGGTCGCGGCGAACACGCCGCCGCCGATCACGATGAAGGCATGCATGTCCAGAAACATGCCGATCGAGCCGCCCATCAACATGAGCGAGACAAGCACGATTGAGCCGGCGATCAATCCAAGGCCGGTTGCGATATCCATCACGCTACCCCACGCGAACGCTTTCTGCGCCCAGAACCCCAAAATGCAGCGTGAGACTAGACGCAGCGCCATTAAGGTTGGGTAAAGGCTAAAGCCCCTGTGGCCCTAAATGTTATCAAGGGCTTAACGGCAATTCCGCAGAACGGGCCGTAAACGCGGCGCGCGCATTCATTCAAGCTTATCAGCGGCACCAGTAATCCGGGCATCACCAGTATCATGATCAGCCCGTGATACAGGTCAGGAGCTAAGCCGACCCGCGATTCAAATTGGGTGTACCGGTTTCTTAATTGAGCCAAGCAACGCATCCGCGCCGCTCTCGCCGGCCGCCAACGTCACCCGCTTCACCCTCAGATGCAGGCTTTCAGGCCCGTCAAAACGTGAGATGAAGGTGGGCGGCTCAAGTTCGATCGTCAGCTTGATAGCGTCGTGCTCCTGGGCGAAACGGGCTACCAGCCAGCAAGTGGTGTCGCCGCGCTGCAGGTCGATAATGGTTTCGCCGTATTCGTTTTTGGTCGATCCGAAGCGGCCGAGCCGGACGCGGGCCGTTGTTTCGCCGCTGCAGCAGACCGTGACGGTGGCGTTGAACGGTCCCGTTATTTTGCTCGGCTCGGCGAATAGGAAGGCGAGCGAGCCCTTCTCGAAGCCCTGCGCCTCGGGCGGCCAGTGCCACAGATCGGGGCCGACACGCGCAACCCCGAGATTGGGGAAGGTCCGCAGGAAGCGCGTTGGCGGCGTGACCAGCGGCGCCAGCGGCTGCGGCGCGTTCCGGTCGGGCAGCGGCAGCGGGCTCTCGGCCGGCGCCGCCAGGGCAGCGGTGGGATCTTGATACGGAAAGATGCCCCGGCGATAGAGTTCGGATTGCTGCGTGCCGATCGTGATGCGAACGTCTTCATCGTGCCATTCGTCTGCCAGTGCCGCGAAGGCGTCGGCGTGGAAATTGCCGTCGCCATAGCGCGCTGGCGTCGGGCGGTTATAGACATCGCCCTGCTGCTGGTAATCGTCGAAGAAGTAATTCGGGTTACTGTCGGGCGTGCGCGCGATCGTGAGGCGCCCGTCATTCTCGGCAGCCTGGTCGATCACCTGCACATAGCTGGCATCGATGCCGAGCAGCAGAATGTCGGTATAGCCGAGATAGCGAGCGAAGCGCACGGCATGCGAGCCGGTCGTGACCTTCATCGCGGCGGAATGCCAGAACATCCGGCAATCGAGCTGCGGAATATTCCACTTACGGCGCGGCGCATCGACGACCGGGCCGTCAATAAAAGCCTCCAGAAAGAACACGTCGGGCCGTGTCTCCAACCACGGATGCCGTTCGAGAATGTTGGCGTGAAGGAAGAAGGCGCGGCAGCGTTGCTCGCGGACCATGTTCGAGATGGCGTCGGCGTGGCTCATCACCACGATATCGTCAAGGCAGGCGTAATAGGTCGGATACCACCCGATCCGGTCCCAATGCCGATAGGCGGCATTCATCCCGAGTGACGGGCGCGCGCCGAGCGCGGCGAGATCGAAGCCCTTCAACGACGGACCGTTTCCGATGACGACGATCGAACTCATTCCACCCCCGATCTGCGCGGTTAAGCCGCTCGCGCTGGCGGCAGGGTAGCGGTCATGACCGACGATCGCCACCGGCAGTTCCTCATCTCGTGGATTAAACGGCCGCTGGCTCCTGATTGCCGACTGGCGTCGGGTGCTGCGCTATGCCTGGACGTGCGCTCAACCTGCTGGCGCTGGCCTTCATCAAGGCCGAAACGGCGCTGCCGCTGCTCGACAAGGTGATCGTGATCCCGCCGTTCCTGTTTCTGGCGCTGGCGGCGCTCGCTTCCGCCGGCGCGTTCTGGGCGCGCTTCATCCGCCAGCGCAATGTCGGCGATGACGCAGAAGCCTGACAAAAAGCGCAGCCTTCGCCGCCGCTGCCGTCGCCCGGGTCGGCACCTGGGAAGGACTGCAGACGTCTGATCAACCTTCGCCTGGACAAAGCATCGGCTGGATCGGGATGGGCCGCATGGGCTACGCAATGGCCGAATGGCTGCTGAAAGCTGGCTATGACGTCTCGATCTGAAACCGGACCAAGGCCAAAGCCGAACCGCCCACCATGATGAAGCGCATCCTCTCGGCCGCCGATCACATTTCCGCGAAAGTCGATCAGACCTCGATCCAGGTCGAGCTGCTGAACAGGAAGTGAAGCTCGGCACCGAACCTGCTCGGGATCCGCACACAGATCGCCGATCACAAGGCCGGCTGCGCATCATCGAGCGCAAGATCCCGAACTAAGCTTTTGATCATTGCCGCGCTTCGCGCAGGCGCGTGCGCGGCCGAGAGACTTCCGCCGGAAAAGGCCTGGTTTCGACCCGGTGTGAGACTTGCAAGCCCTTGATGTTACAAGGCCCCGCTTTCAGGTGGGTAAAGGCTAACCGCCGGTGGCGCCCCGATCCTCGTGCACTTTGCACCGGCCATCCCACTGCGCTATCTGAACGGCATTGCGGTGGGCCAATCCTGCCCGCCGGCTCGGCCCAGACAAAAAGCCGTGCAAATTCAATACGGAGAGCACTATGCGCGAAATCGGCCATTTCATCGGCGGGAAGACCGTCGCCGGCACATCGGGCCGCTTCGGCGACGTCTACAATCCCAATACCGGCGAAATACAGGCCAGGGTTGCACTTGCAAGCCACACCGAGGTCGAAGCCGCCATCGCCAATGCGCAAGCCGCGCAGCCCGCCTGGGCCGCGACCAATCCGCAGCGCCGCGCGCGGGTGATGTTCAAGTTTCTGGAGTTGATCGGCAAGGAGATGGATTCGCTGGCCGCGCTGCTCTCCTCCGAGCACGGCAAGACGCTTCCCGATTCCAAAGGCGATATCCAGCGCGGCGTCGAGGTGGTGGAATTCGCCTGCGGCATCCCGCATCTGATGAAGGGCGAATATACCGAGGGCGCGGGCCCCGGCATCGACCTCTATTCGATGCGCCAGCCGCTCGGCGTGGTCGCGGGCATCACGCCATTTAATTTTCCGGCTATGATCCCGCTCTGGAAATGCGCGCCGGCCATCGCCTGCGGCAACGCCTTCATCCTGAAGCCGTCCGAGCGCGATCCGTCGGTGCCGATGCGCATCGCCGAATTGTTCATGGAAGCCGGATTACCGGCCGGCATTCTCAACGTGGTCAATGGCGACAAGGAAGCGGTCGACACCATCCTGACCGATCCCCGCATCATGGCGGTTGGCTTCGTCGGCTCGACCCCGATCGCGCAATACATCTATGCCACCGGCTGCGCACACGGAAAGCGCGTGCAATGCTTCGGCGGCGCCAAGAACCATATGATCGTGATGCCGGATGCCGATCTCGATCAGGCAGTGGATGCGCTGATCGGCGCGGGCTATGGCTCGGCCGGCGAGCGCTGCATGGCGATTTCGGTGGCGGTGCCGGTCGGCAAGAAGACCGCCGACGCGCTGGTGAAAAAGCTGATCCCGCGGGTCGAGAGCCTGAAGGTCGGCCCCTCGAACGATCCCCAGGCCGATTACGGACCGCTGGTGACCAAGCAGGCGCTCAACCGCGTGAAGGAGTATGTCGACGGCGGCGTCAAGGAAGGCGCCAACCTCCTGGTCGACGGCCGTGGCTTCAAGATGCAGGGCTACGAGAACGGTTATTTCATGGGCGGCTGCCTGTTCGACAACGTCACACCGGACATGACGATCTACAAGGAAGAAATCTTCGGGCCGGTACTCTCGATCGTACGTGCCAAGGACTACGAAGAAGCGGTCCGGCTGCCGTCTGAGCACGAATACGGCAATGGCGTCTCCATCTACACCCGCGACGGCGACACGGCGCGCGACTTCGTGAGCAAGGTGCAGGTCGGCATGGTGGGCGTGAACTTCGCCATTCCGGTGCCGCTCGCCTATCACACGTTCGGCGGCTGGAAAGGCTCCGGCTTCGGCGACCTCAACCAGCACGGACCGGATTCGATCCGCTTCTATACCAAGACGAAGACGGTGACCTCGCGCTGGCCGACCGGCACTAAGGAGGGCGCGGAATTCGTCATTCCGACGATGCGGTGACTCTGCGCCCTTGATTCACCTCACCTATCGTGATGACGCCGAGGCATCAGCGCGTTGACGGCGCCGATGCCTCCGCGCAACCCGATCCCCAACTCAGAGCAACGGATTCATTATGGTGCCCGAATTTACGCTCCATTGCTTCGCGCAATCCGGCAACGCCTATCGCGTCGCTTTGATGCTCAATCTGATCGGCGCCGACTGGAAGCCGGAATTCGTCGATTTCTTCGCGAAGGGTCTGCCGCGCACCGCGGAATGGCGCGCCGACGTCAACGAAATGGGCGAAGTGCCGGTGCTCGACCACAACGGCAAGCGGCTCACGCAATCCGGCGTGATCCTCACTTATCTCGCGGACCTGACCGGTAAGTTCAAGCCGCAGACTGAGGACGAGCGGCTGGAGGCGTTGCGCTGGATCATTTTCGACAACCAGAAGCTCAACGGCTATCTCGGCCCGTACCGCTTCCTGCGCAATTTCGCCAAGCCCGCGGGCGATCCGGCTGCGATGGCCTTCCTCAAGGGACGGATCGACAATTCGCTGCGCATTCTTGACGGGAGGCTTGCGCGCGCACCGTTCGTGGTCGGCGACCACCCGACCATCGCGGACATTTCACTGGTCGGATATCTGTATTATCCGGCCGAGGAATTCGGTTTCGACATGGCGGCAACCTATCCGAACATCGCCGCATGGCTGGAGCGCATGAAGGCGCTGCCGGGATGGGCGCATCCCTACGACCTGATGCCGGGGCATCCGATTTCTTAGTTGTCAACCGTCCTTGAATCATCCCATCGCCGCCGCTATCATAGTTGATAGCAAGGGAGCTGGCGATGGGGCAAGTTCTTGTCCGAAACCTCGATGACGAGGTAATCGAGAATCTTAAGTTCAAGGCAGAAATGAAAGGCCACTCGCTTGAGCAGGAATTGCGCGAGTTGTTGACGGCCGCGGCTCCCCTCACGCCACAGGAGAAAGTCGCGCTCATTCGCAAGGTGCGGATCAGTTCCCCTAAGCTAAAGGATTTCGATGTATCGGCCGCCATTCGAGCCGGTCGCGATGACGAGTTTCTGGAGTGACTGTCGTCGTTGACGCCAGCATCGTCGTCCGATGGCTCCTGAAGCTTCCCGGCTCCGACGATGCGGAGGCGATGGTTGCAAGCGCCGACGCGATCCTGGCGCCCGATGTCGTTATTAGCGAAACCGCCAGTGCACTTTGGAAAGCTGTGGTGTTTGCCGATCTCGAACGGGACGAAGCTGCAATCGCGCTGCAAAGCATCGATCGCCTCTTTGATCAGATCGTGCCGAGCCAGTCCCTCAGAATGCGCGCATTCGCGATCGCGACCGAACTCAGGCATCCTGTCTACGACTGCTTCTATCTTGCGCTCGCAGAGGACCGATCCGGACGCCTGCTGACAGCGGATAAACGGCTTGCGCGCAGATGCGAAGGAACGGCGTTCGGCCAGCTTGTCCGCAGTCTGAAATAAAGCGGATAACTCAGGCTCCGCCGTATTTGGCGAGCAGCGCCTTGGCGTCGGCCAGAAGCTTCTCGCCGCCGATCTTTTTCGACGCCTTCAGCCAGGCATCGGTGACCGGTTGCGTCGCTTCCTGCCAGCGCTCGGCCTCCGCCTTATCGATCTGCGTGACGGTGTTGCCGCGCTCCCTGACGGCGTCGGCGACCACAACTGCCTGATCGTCCCACATCCTTCCCGCGGCCTGGGCGGCGGTCTGGCCGGAATTCCTGTCGATGACGGTCTTCAGATCGGCAGGCAGCGTGTCGTATCGGCGCTTGTTCATCGCCAGAATGAAGGTTGCGGTGTAGAGCGCGGGTGATGCTGAAAATTCGGCGTGAAACTTCGCATAGTCCCCGACCTTGATCGCGGGCACCACTTCCCATGGCACCATGCACCCGTCGATCACCTTCAGCGACAGCGCGTCCGGAACCTGCATGACCGGCATCGCAATGCCGTTCGCGCCCAGCGCCTTCAGCGCGTCGGTCGAGAGACGCGTCGGCGCGCGCAGCCGCAAACCCTTCATGTCCGGCAGCGTGCCGACAGGCTTGACGGTGTGGATGACCCCCTGATCGTGCGCCCATACGCAGATCGGATGCACCTCCCTGAACTCGTCGCGGAGCTGCGCCTCATACAGCGCTTGCACGGCCTGCGCATTCGCCACCGCAGATTTATTGGCAACGAAAGGCAGTTCGAACACTTCGATTTTCGGGAACCGCGCCGGCGTCAGTCCCGGCAACGTCCAGACGATGTCGGCGACGCCGTCGCGCGCCTGGTCGTAAAGCTGGGCTGCGGTGCCGCCGAGTTGCATATTGGGATACAGGTCGATCCGGATGCGGCCACCGGAATCCTTCTCCACCCGGCGCGCCCATGGGGTCAGAAACCGAACCTGCGCATTCGATGTCGGCGCCAGAAAATGATGGAGCTTCAGCACGACCTGCGGCGACTGGGCGCCGGCAAATCGCGCGAACGCCGGTGCGGCCAGCACGGCGCCGGCTGAGGTCAGGAATGTGCGGCGGCCGTATCGTGTCATGAACCCTCAGCGCATCGCAGAGGCTGCGGCGGCGTCAAGCGCCGGCTGCCTCGGGACGATGTTCATTTGCGTGGTGATCATAGGCGCCACCTTCCGGTTCGAACGGGGCTTCGATGCGGCGCATGGTCACATCGAGAGGACGCAACATGCCTTCCGCCGAATCCGTCCACAATACGCGCAAATACCGCGCGTGAATTTCGACCGGAATATGATGGTCGCCGAGCAGCCAGGCCGCGCGGGCGAGGTTTGCGAGGTCGCCGGCGCGGATTTCCAGCAACGATTCCGGGCGCGCGACGATGTCGACTGCGCTGCCGTCGTCGAGCACAAGGCAATCATCGTGACGCAGGTGAGTTCCGGCCGGAAGTGCAAACTCGACCGCTGTTCCGCGCAATCCGGTGACGGGCCCGCGCGGCGTGCGGCGTTGTTCGTGGTCCAGCAACAACGTGTCGCGAATCTGCACGTCGTTGTGGTTGCCGACTGATACCGCTCGCGCCATCGCGATCGCCTTGGTTCGAGCAGCGAATGTTCAGTTCAGGCGGCTCGGCCGGTCTTCCCCGTCTGCCTGCGCAACAACGGAATGAACCGGTGCCGCTCCGGAAGGCGCATGAACCGAAGCATTCGCCGCTTTAGCGGCTGCCGCTTCGGCGTCCTTGCGCATATGCTGACGATAGGACATCCAGCCAAATGGCAGCGACGCGATATATGCAAGCGAGCCGATCGTCAGCACATACCACGGGTAACTGAGCAGCAGCGCCACGAACAACACCACCACGAGGAAGACCGGCAGAACCATGTTCGGCGCGACCCGGGTGCCGAGCTTCTTTCCCGACAAAACCGGAAGCGTCGACACCAACAGGAACGCGATCGCCAGCGTATAGATGCAGGCCAGCGCCGTCAGCCGCGGCATGCCGAGGAGCGTCACATAGATAGGCAGCAGCACGATGATGGCGCCGGCCGGTGCCGGCACGCCGGTGAAGAAATTGCCGGCCCAGACCGGACGGTTCGGATCGTCCGCCATCACGTTGAAGCGGGCGAGACGCAGGCTCATGCAGATGGCAAACACCAGCGCCGCAATCCAGCCAATGTTGCCGAGTTCGTTCAATCCCCAGAAATACAGGATCAGCCCCGGCACCACGCCGAAATTGACGAAATCGGCAAGGCTGTCGAGCTCGGCCCCGAACCGCGACTGCCCTTTCAGAAGCCGGGCAACCCGGCCGTCGACGCCGTCGAGCACGGCCGCGAATACGATGGCGCCGAGCGCCCATTCGATCCGCCCCTCGAGCGCGAGCCGGATCGCCGTGAGCCCCGCGCACAACGACAAAAGCGTGATCATGTTCGGCAGGAGCAAGCGGATCGGAATCGCGCGGAAGCGCCGCCGGCGCGGCTCCCGGCCCTGAGGATCGACGGGTGTAAAGACCATACAAGAACCCTACCAGACTATCCGGCACCCTGCCATCGCGGTGCCGCTGACGACGACCTTAGCCCACCTTGAAGTTGCGCGGACCTTCCGAACCCTTCAGATCGGCGAGCACGGTTTCCCCGGCAATCGCGGTTTGCCCTTCCGCCACCAGCGCGCGTGCGCCCTCGGGCAGATAGACATCGAGCCGCGATCCGAACCGGATCATGCCAAAGCGGTCGCCGACACCGATCGGCTCGCCTTCCCGCACGAAGCACAGGATCCGCCGCGCCACCAGACCGGCAATCTGAACCACCCCGACCCGGCCGCCGGCGGTTGCGATCACGACGGAGTTGCGCTCGTTGTCCTCGCTGGCCTTGTCGAGATCGGCGTTCAGGAAGCTGCCGGCGCGATAGACGATGCGCTCGACCCGCCCACCGACCGGTGCGCGGTTCACGTGGCAATCGAACACGCTCATGAACACCGAAATCCGGAGCAACGGCCGATCGCCTAGATCAAGTTCGGGCGGCGGAACCGAATTCACCACGAGGCTTACACGACCGTCAGCCGGCGACACCACGATACCCTCGCGCACCGGCGTGACGCGCGGCGGATCGCGGAAGAAATAGGCGCACCAGGCCGTGAGAATGGTGCCGATCCAGCCGAGCGGCGACCAGAACCAGAACAGGATCAGGCTGGCCAGCGCGAAGGCGCCGATAAACGGCATCCCCTGCGGATGGATCGGTACAAGCTGTGAAGAGATCGATCGAATGACCGACATTGTCTACTCCAGTGCGTCTACGGGTGCGCGCGACAGTGGACCATCGGCGGATTTAGAGATGTCATCGTCGACCGGCGGCGGATTACGGTTCGGTGCCACATCCTCGCCAACGGCCGCAAGCTTCTCGCGCGCCGCATCGGCCTCGCGCTGGCGATTCCACATGCTGGCGTAAAGACCACCATGCGCCAGCAATTGATGATGGGTGCCGCGCTCGACGATTCGGCCAGCCTCCAGCACAATGATTTCGTCGGAATTCACGATGGTCGACAGCCGGTGCGCGATCACGAGCGTGCTGCGATTTTTCGAGACGCGCTCGAGCGCATCCTGAATTTCCTTCTCGGTATGGCTGTCGAGCGCTGATGTCGCCTCGTCGAGCACAAGGATCGGCGGAGCTTTCAGGATCGTTCGCGCAATGGCGACGCGCTGCTTCTCGCCGCCGGACAATTTCAGTCCGCGCTCGCCCACCTCGGTCTCGTAGCCCTTCGGGCTCAGACGGATGAAGCCGTCGATCTGCGCCAGCCGCGCTGCCTCTTCGACTTCGGCGTCGGTCGCCTCCCAGCGGCCGTAACGGATATTGTAGCGCAGCGTATCGTTGAACAGCACGGTGTCCTGCGGGACCATGCCGATGGCACCGCGGACCGAGACCTGCGTTACGTCCCGGATATCCTGTCCGTCGATCAGGATCCGACCACCGGTCACATCATAGAAGCGGAATAGCAGCCGCGAAATCGTCGACTTGCCGGCGCCGGAGGGGCCGACGATCGCGACCGTGCGACCCGCGGGGACCTCGAAGCTGATGCCCTTCAGGATCGGCCGCGCCGCCTCATAGGCGAAGCTGACATTGTCGAAGCGGATGGCCCCTTTCTCGACATGGAGTGCCGGGGCGCCCGGCTTGTCCTTAATCTCGGGATCGCGCGACAGAATGTGGAACATGGTTTCGATATCGGTGACCGCCTGCTTGATCTCGCGATAGACCATGCCCATGAAATTCAACGGCTGGTAAAGCTGGATCATCATGGCGTTGACCATGACGAAGTCGCCGACGGTATTGGTGCCGGCCTGGATGCCGCGTGCGCACATCACCATCACCGCACCGAGACCGACGGTGAAGATCGCGGCCTGCCCAGCATTGAGCACGGCGAGCGAGGTATAGGTCTGTACGCTCGCCTTTTCGTAGCGTTCCATCGAGCGGTCGTAACGCTGCGCCTCGCGCTCCTCGGCGGTGAAATATTTCACGGTCTCGTAGTTCAAAAGCGAGTCGATCGCCTTGGTGTTGGCTTCGGTGTCGCTCTCGTTCATCCGCTTGCGGATCGCGATCCGCCACTCGGTCGCGTAATACGTGTAGACCATGTAGGCGACGACGGTCGCCAGGATCACGGCGACATATCGCCAGTCGAACTGCCAGAACAGTACGCCGACGATCAGGCCGACTTCGAGCACGGTCGGGATCAACTGCAGAATGACCATCCGGACGATGGTCTCGATGCCGTTACGACCCCGCTCCAGAACCCGGGTCAGGCCGCCGGTCTTGCGCTCCAGATGGAAGCGCAAGGACAATTGATGCATGTGCTCGAACGTCAGATTGGCAAGCCGCCGCACCGCGTGCATCGCGACCTTGGCGAACACGCCATCGCGCATCTGCGTCAGCACCGCCATCAGGACCCGCATGCCGCCATAGGCGATGGTCATGGCAATCGGGGCTGCAACCACCCAGGTCAGCCAGGACGACGCGAAGACCGGCGCGCTCGGACTTCCGGCCAGCGCATCGGTCGCCCATTTGAAGGTGAAGGGGACCGAAACGGTAGCGAGCTTGGCGATCAGCAACAGGACCATCGCCCAGCCGACCCGGATCTTCAGGTCGGCCCGGTCGCCCGGCCAGATATAGGGCCAGAGAGCCAGCAGCGTCCGGAGCAGTCCCTTCTGCGCGGTGACCCGCGGCCTTTGGGCCTCGCCGGTGGGGGCGGTTGTGTCGGTCATCAGCGAACGGGAAAGCGCCTGAGCGTGAGCGGGATTACCCCACAGATATAGGGTCTTGCGGCCCGTTTGTTAGCATCCTTGGAATAGGCGCATTGGACCTGTACATCAACCGCGATATACCCACCCTTACGGCCTTTTCCGCCCCATGCCACAGTGAATGTATGAGCACGATTCGAAATATCTGCGTCTATTGCGGTTCCAGTCCAGGCACCGATCCGCACTTCGTCAAGGCAGCGCATGCCTTTGGCAGCATTCTGGCCGAGAACGATATCGGGCTCGTCTATGGCGGCGGATCGGTCGGCCTGATGGGCGCGGTTGCGGCCTCCACCCTGGCCCGGGGCGGCCGGGTGACCGGCATCATCCCCGAATTCCTGTCCAGCCGGGAGCGTCCTTTTGCGGATGCGCAGGAACTGATCGTCACGCGCGACATGCATGAGCGCAAGCGCATCATGTTCGAGCGGTCGGACGCCTTCGTCGCGCTACCGGGCGGAATCGGGACGCTGGAGGAGCTGGTCGAACAACTGACCTGGGCGCAGCTCGGACGGCACAAGAAGCCGATTCTGGCGGCCAATATCGGGGGATTCTGGGATCCGCTCTGCGCGCTGCTCGACCACATGCGTTCGCTTGCTTTCATCCGCAGCGGCATGTCGGTCAGCATGCTGGTAGCCGACCGGGTCGAAGATATTCTGCCGAAGCTGCAGGAGGCCGCACGCCCGGTTGCGGAAGCCGAGAAGCTGATGGAAGCCGGCACCGCGGAGCGGCTGTAGCCGCTATTTGAGAAACGTCACCGCTTCCACGCAATTGCCGTCCGGGTCGCGAATATAGGCCGCGTAATAGCCCTCGCCGTGCTGTGGACGTAGACCGGGTGTGCCGCCCGAAGTGCCGCCCGCGTCAAGCGCTGCCGCATGAAATGCATCCACCATCTCACGGCTTGCCGCCCGCAGCGCGACATGAGCGCCACCGCCGGACGGCTGTGGCTGCAGGCCCGGCCTGAGGTTGAGCCAGAATTCCGAATAGCGCTTGCCGAAGGCGATGGTTGCGGGTCGCGTCTCGAGCTTCGCGTAGCCGAGGGGTGCGAGCACGGTTTCGTAGAAGATTGCGGCGCGACCGAGATCGCCGACGGGAATGGAAACGTGGTCGATCACGCCTTCGCGCCCGACCGCACCAGCTTGTAGACGATCGAATCCATCAGCGCCTGAAACGAAGCGTCGATAATGTTCGACGACACGCCGACCGTGGTCCAGCGTTCGCCCGCCTCGTCCTCGCTCTCGATCAGCACGCGGGTTACCGCTTCCGTTCCGGCATTGAGGATACGCACGCGGTAGTCGGTAAGTTTCAACCCGTCGATATGCTTCTGATACTTGCCGAGATCCTTGCGCAGCGCGACGTCGAGCGCATTGACCGGGCCGTTGCCCTCGCCCGCGGAAATCAGCGTCTGGCCGTCGATCTTCACCTTCACCACCGCCATCGCGACGGTGACGCGCTTGCCGACCGCGTTGTAGCGCTGCTCGACATTGACGTCGAACTGCTCGACGTCGAAATAATCTGGCACCTTGCCGAGTATCCGCCGCGCCAGCAATTCAAAGGAGGCGTCTGCCCCTTCATAGGCATAGCCCAGCGCCTCGCGCTCCTTCACCTCGTCGAGTAGGCGCGCAATGCGCGGATCGTTCCGCTCGACGGCCATGCCGATCCGCTCGAGCTCCGACAACAGGTTCGAGCGGCCGCCCTGATCCGAGACCAGCACGCGGCGGCGGTTGCCAACCGCTTCCGGCGGCACATGCTCGTAGGTTGCCGGCTCCTTCAGGAGTGCGGAGGCATGGATGCCGGCCTTGGTGGCAAACGCAGAGTCGCCGACATAGGGCGCATGCCGGTTCGACGGGCGGTTCAGCATCTCGTCGAGCTTGCGCGAGACACCGGCAAGCGCCTTGAGCTGATCGTCGGAGACATTGATGTCGAACTTCTCCGCAAACGCCTTCTTGAGCTTCAGGGTCGGGATGATCGACACCAGGTTGGCGTTGCCGCAGCGCTCGCCGAGCCCATTGAGCGTGCCCTGAATCTGGCGGGCGCCCGCGCGTACCGCCGCGAGCGAGTTCGCCACCGCCTGTTCGGTGTCGTTATGGGCATGGATGCCGACATGATCGCCGGGGATGATCTTCACAACCTCGCCGACGATCGCCTCGATCTCATGCGGCAGCGTCCCGCCATTGGTGTCGCACAGCACCACCCAGCGCGCGCCGGCATCATAGGCGGTCTTGGCGCAGGCCAGTGCGTAATCCCGATTGGCCTTGTAGCCGTCGAAGAAATGCTCGCAATCGATCAGCACTTCGCGGCCCTTTGCCTTCGCTGCGGCTACGGTGTCGCGGATCGAAGAGAGGTTCTCCTCATTGGTGGTCTCGAGCGCGACCCGGACGTGATAGTCCCAGCTCTTGGCAACGAAGCAGATCGCGTCGGCTTTCGCTTCGAGCAGCGCGGCCAGTCCCGGATCGTTCGACGCGGAGCGGCCGGGACGACGCGTCATGCCGAAGGCGGTGAAGGTGGTGTCGAGCCCACGGTCTGTCGCGAACAGGTCGGTGTCGGTCGGATTGGCACCGGGATAGCCGCCTTCGACATAATCGATGCCAAGCCCGTCAATCATATGCGCGATCGCAACCTTGTCGTCGAGCGTGAAGTCGACGCCATTGGTCTGCGCACCGTCACGCAGCGTGGTGTCGAATAGGTAAAGGCGTTCGCGCGCCATGGTCCGATCCTTGGTCCGGTCTCGGCGTTACCAGAGGCCGTACAGTTTAAGCGCAATCGCCACCGCGGCAGCGATGAGTACGACTTTGAGCGCGATGTAATAGAGCCAGTGGCGCGGAAACGGAGTGTCCGGGCGCTTCATCGCATCACCAGAGGTAAAAATTCGAGGCCAACGCAATCGCGACAAGGATAGCGATCACGGCGACGATGATATGGTGCTTCTGAAGGTTCATTGCAGTGTCGTCCCCGCGCCGGCGGTGTCGCCGCCCAACGATTTTTCCATGGTGGTGTTTGCGAGCCATTCGTCGCCGCGCAACACCGTATTGCGGCTTTTCGCGGTATACCCGCGCCGGCTGAAGAAATCGTGCGCGGTGTCGCTGGCTTCCACGACGAGCTTTGTCGCGCCGCGCGCGCCGGCCAGCTTTTCCAGCGCCTGGACCAGCATTGTCGCCGCGCCCTGCCCGACCGCTGCCGGATGCACATAGAGCATGTCGATCACGTCTGCGCCCTTAAGTGAGGCAAAGCCAATCGGCGCGCCGTCGAGCATTGCCAGCAGCGTCAGCTGGTCCGACAGCCGCTTGCCGAACGCCGCTTCGTCATCCGCGGCCTCGAGCCAGGCCTCGATCTGCGAATCCGAATAATCCTCGACCGCAAGCTCCTCGACGCTGGCGCGGAAAATCTCCACCAGCAGCGGGATGTCCGCAGGCAATATCGGGCGTAGCGCGAGGTTATGGGTGGATCGCGCGGTCACGACAGCTCTCCGTACCCCGCTTGCGCCGCGCTCTCCGCCTTCACCTCCCCCCTTGCGGGGGAGGTCGGCGAGCGAAGCTCGCCGGGAGGGGGGGCAACAATGAGCGATAGAGAATGTGACCAGCCCCCTCCCCCGCCCTCCCCCGCAAGGGGGGAGGGAGCACGCCTGAGCAAGCGGGAAGAGGGTTTCGGAGTGCGCTGCGCGTTCATCGCGCGACCTCCCAGGTGGTGCCGTCCTTCGAGTCCGTCAGTTTGATGCCCATGCCGGCGAGTTCGTCGCGGATGCGGTCGGACTCGGCCCAGTTCTTGGCGGCGCGGGCGGCATTGCGGGCCGATATATGACTTTCGATGTCCGCGGGGTCGATGGCAGGCGCCGGCGCGTGCTGATGCTGCCAGGCCTTCAACTCGGATTCGCGGAAGCCGAAAAACGCAAGCGTCCCGGCCAGCGCCTTGCGGCCACCGGCGTGCTTCAGCGCATGCATTTCTGCGACCGCCTTCGGTGTGTTGAGATCGTCGAGCAAAGCCTCCAGCACGCCCGCAGCCGGCCTCGGATCGGCCTCGCTGGTGGCGGCATCGAAGAAGCCCGACAACGCCTTTTCGGCTTCCTGCAACCCCTTCACGGTCCAGTTGATCGGTTGACGATATTGCGAAGCGAGCATCGCCAATCGCGCCACATCGCCTGGCCAATCCTGCAATACCTCGCGGATGGTGACGAAATTGCCGAGGCTCTTCGACATCTTCTCGCCCTCGACCTGCAGAAAGCCGTTATGCATCCAGACATTCGCCATCACGCCGGTATGGAAGGCGCAGCGCGATTGCGCGATTTCGTTCTCATGATGCGGAAACACGAGATCGATGCCGCCGCCATGGATGTCGAAGGTCTCACCCAGATGCTTCCACGACATCGCCGAGCATTCGATATGCCAGCCGGGGCGTCCGGGCGTTGATATGCCGCAAGGCGACGGCCAGCCCGGCTCGCCGTCTTTCGACGGCTTCCACAGCACGAAGTCCTGGTCGTGCCGCTTGTAGGGCGCGACATCGACTCTCGCACCCGCGATCATCTCATCGAGCGGCCGCTTCGAGAGCCTGCCGTAATCGGGCATCGACGGCACCGAAAACAGCACATGCTCCTCGGCGACATAGGCATGGCTTGATGCGACCAGCCGTTCGATCAGCGTCTTCATTTCGGCGATATGCTCGGTCGCCCGCGGCTCGACATCGGGCGGTAGGCAGCCGAGTGCCGCCACATCGGCCTTGAAATTCGCATAGGTCGAGTCGGTCAGCTCGCGGATCGAGATGCCCCGCTCGGCCGCGCGCGCGTTGATCTTGTCGTCGACGTCGGTGATGTTGCGGACATATTTGACGTGACCGGGGCCGTAGATGTGCCGCAACAGCCGGTACAGCACATCGAACACGATGACCGGACGCGCATTGCCAATATGGGCGAAATCGTAGACCGTCGGCCCGCACACATACATGCGCACGTTGTTTGGGTCGAGCGGGCGAAACTCCCGCTTCTCGCGTGACAGCGTATCGTAGAGCTTGAGCTCCATCGCCAATAAATCCTCAGGCCCCTGCTGGCCCGGGCGTTCTGTTCATCGCGATGGATAAAAGACAGCCGCAGCCAGCGTTCGGGCGCTAGCTAATAATCTCCCGGCAAATGCCGAAAATTGCGTTGCGGACGGTCATGGCCGGAAAATGTGGGAAAATCGACGTCCCGTCAAGAGGATAGCGGGACACAAATTGCGGTTAACAGAACCTTAGGATTTAAGGCGCAATTTGACCCAAACTGCGGATGGTACGAGCGATTCAATGCGATTCCTGCTGGCACTTTCCCTTGCCGCCGTGATCCTGCCGGCACACTTGGGCGAAGCATCGGCGGAGCAGCGGACCTTCATCATCGCCAACAGCCCGGATGGTTACGGGGTGGATCGTTGCCTGGCGCAGGGTGCGCCCTGCGGTGCTGCGGCGGCCGCGGCCTATTGCCAGTCCAAGCAGTTTTCGGGCGCTGCCTCCTATCGCAGAATCGAGCGCGGCGAGATCACCGGCGCGGTACCCGCAAGCGGCGCCTGCGGGCGCAACGGTTGCGAGGATTTCGTCGCTATCGAATGCAAACGCTGAGCGCGCACGCTCACCGATCCAAAAAGTTCCCGGCGCAAAGACCCGGCTGAAAGATATGCCGAAGCGCGGCGCCGCTGCGCTTGGAAAGAGCGGGTGCTGCCGATAGGATCGGCCGCGCCCCGCCCCCCTTTTTCCGGTTCCGATGATCGAAGTCCCACAGTCAAAAGCCAGCGCCGCGCGGGAACATCAGACAGCGACGAAAGACCTGGCTTCGACGCTTCGGCCGTTGCGGCTTCTGGTGGCAGCCTCGATCATCATACCGATCGCGATCTTCCTGTTCGCGGCCTGGATATCCTATCATCAACATCTCGCCGAAGCCCGCGATCGCGTCCAGCGCAATCTCAACACGATCTACGAGCACGCATTGAAGGTGTTCGAGACCTTCGAACTCAGCGCACGTTACCTCGATGAACTGACCGCGGGGACGAGCGAAGCCGACATCCGGTCGCGCGAATCCGAATTCAACGCACGCCTGAAGTCGATCACCGACACCTTGCCGCAATTGCGCGACCTCTGGGTCATTTCGGCGTCCGGCACTCCGCTAGTCTCGGGCACGATCTACCCGATGCCGAAGATCGATCTGTCGGATCGCGACTATTTCCGGGTCCACAAGGACGATCCGAAAGCCGGGACCTTCGTTAGTCCGGTGCTGAAGGCGCGTGCAGCCGACACCACATTCTTCACTTTGAGCCGCCCCATCATCGGCCCGAATGGCGGTTTCGGCGGCGTGACGACGGTGTCGATCGCACCGGAATATTTCATCAACTTCTATGCGAAGCTGCCGCCGCCGGGCGTATTCGCTCTGATCCGCGACGACGGTGCGATTCTGGCGCGCTATCCGGATCTGTCGCAGCGCCTTGAAAAGCTTTCGCCGGACTCGACGGTGATGAGGAGCATCAAGGAGCATCCTTACGAAGGATTCGTCACCGGCAGATCGCCCTTCGACGGCCACACCCGCCTGTTCGCCTATCGCAAGATGCCGCGCTTCAACATCTACGTCGTGTCCGGTGTCGAGAGCGACGTGGTTATTCGCGAATGGCTCACCAACATGGGCAGCCACCTGATCTTCGGATTGCCCGCAACCGCAGCGATGATCGGGCTTGGTTTCATCGCCCTGCGCCGCACCCGCCGCGAGGCCCTCGCGCATACGCAATTGCAGCAGGAGGTGGCGCGCCGCGAACGCACCGAACTCGCACTCCAGCAGGCGATGAAAATGGAGGCGGTCGGGCGGCTGACCGGCGGCGTCGCGCACGACTTCAACAATCTGCTCACCGCAATCCTGGGAAATGTCGACCTCGCCTTGCGCCGGGTGCCGGAGGGCGACGACCGGCTGCGCCGCTCGCTCTACTCGGCTCGCCAGGCCTCGGAGCGCGCGGCCAGTCTGGTGCAGCGGCTGCTCGCTTTTTCGCGCCAGCATCCGCTTGAGGAAAAGTTGGTCGACGTGAACCGCCTCGTGCAGGGCATGTCGGAATTGCTACGGCGAACCATCGGCGAGACGATCACGGTCGAGACGGTGCTCGCCGGCGGCCTGTGGAAGACCGCGGTCGATCCGAACCAGCTCGAAAATGCGCTCCTGAATCTTGCGGTCAATGCCCGCGACGCCATGCCCGAAGGTGGCCGCCTCACCATCGAAACCGCCAACACCTATCTCGACGACGCCTATGTCGCAGCGCACGCCACCGACATGGCATCGGGCCAATATGTGCTGGTCGCGGTCAGCGACACCGGAGCCGGCATGACCAAGGACGTGATCGACCGCGCCTTCGAGCCGTTCTTCACGACCAAGCCCATGGGTGCCGGGACCGGTCTTGGCCTCAGCATGGTCTATGGCTTCGTGAAGCAATCCCGGGGCCACATCAAGATCTACAGCGAGGCCGGCGAAGGCACGTCGATCAAAATCTATCTGCCGCGGCTGATGGACGAAGCCGGAGTCGAGCCGTGGGAGCCGAGCGAGCCCGCGCGCGATGCGCGGGCTTCGGTCCAGCGTCCGGAACAAATTCTGCTCGTCGAGGACGACGAGGAGGTGAATCGATTCTCGAGCGAGGTCTTGCGCGACGAAGGCTATCACGTGATCGCTGCCCATGAGGGCGCGAGCGGGCTTCGATTGCTCGATGCAAACCCCGATGTGAGACTCCTGTTCACGGACGTGGTTCTGCCCGGCGGGATGAACGGACGGCAACTCGCGGATGAAGCGCGACGCAGGCGGCCGGATCTCAAGGTGCTGTTCACCACCGGCTATACCCGCAATGCCATCATCCATCACGGCCGGCTCGACGCCGATGTCGACCTCCTGACCAAGCCCTTCACATCGGAAGCGCTGGCCAAGAAGGTGCGTCAGATTCTCGATCTGGATTCGCGCGATCCGGTCACGCGGGTCAACGCCCTGCTCGACAATATCAAGAACAACCCGCAGAACTGAGCGAAGTGCGATCCGCAATCATGCCGCAGGCATCGTCTGTTTCGCAAACGCGATCGCCGCGCGCAGAACCTCGATATCGCCGATGTGATTGGCGAGGATGAGCACGAGTTTCGCATCAAGCTCCGATGCCTCGCGTTCGGACAGACCGCGCCGCGCTTCGATCAGCGTGACAAAGGCCTGGTCCGGTTCCTTGAACCGCGATTGGGTCATGAGCGGCATCGCTTAAACTCCGTTGGGCGGCTGAGCTTCTGATTGAAGCTACTTTTAAGCAGAACGGCAGGAGACGGAACTCTGCTTGGGCTGGAACATAGTGCGGTCAGGAGGGTTGTCCGGCACGCGCGCCCAAAAGGAAGGTTCCCATGTCCGCCGTTGCCGTCAGATCGATGTTCCGTTCGCATCCTGAGCAACCAAGCCATGCCGATGCCATCAGTAACTGCATCGATGCCTGTTTCAGCTGCGTGGAGACCTGTACCGCCTGCGCCGATGTCTGCCTCGCCGAGAAGCATGTCGAGCGGCTCATTACCTGCATCCGGCTCAATCAGGACTGCGCCGCGGTGTGCGCTGCGACCGGCAGCATTCTGTCCCGCGCCAACAAAGTCGGCCACCGGCAAATGCTCGAGGCCCAATTGACCACCTGCATCGCGTTCGCCCGCGCCTGTGCCGCCGAATGTCAGCGCCATGCCGACATGCACAAACATTGTGAAGTCTGCGCCAAGGTCTGTCAGCATTGCGTCGAGGCCTGCACCGAGATGCTGTCGTCGATGCGCATGCCCGCGTAACTTTCAGTTTGCGAGAGCACGGTCGCGCGCTGCGGCGATCTTTTCCACAGTCGGAGCGCGCCAGCGCGCGCAGATATGCTGGTCCGGCCGCAGTAAATATCCCGTTCCCGGCTGCGCATCGAAACGTGTGGCGAAATCGCCGCGCGAATCGATAAGGTCGCGGCCGATCACTGTGAGCTTGATACCGTCCGGCAAGGCGGGAGCGGCGCCGTTCGCGACAAAGAGCAGTTCGAAACCATCGGACAGCTTCTCGACCAGATGACAGGCGGACTTGTCGGCCGCCGTCATGGTCGCATCGATAGCCGGGCCGCCCAGTTGCGCCGAACCGCCAAAGTTTTCTTCATCGGGCGTCGATAGCGGCGTGTCGTAGACACTTGCGACCGACAGCCGGCCGGAATTGACCATGCGCCGCGCAAAGTCCGCATGCGGTGCGAGTGACAAGACGGCGTTGCGCAACGTTCGCTCTGCCGGCGAACGCGGGGCGATAAAGTCGGTCGAACGGGTCGAGTGCCCGATATTTTCGTCGGCCGCCTGCATGCGTTCGTGGTCGTAGCTTGCGATCAGCGCCTCGCCGGCATCACCGCGGAGCACGGCCACCAGCTTCCACGCCAGGTTCTCGGCATCCTCGACACCGGAATTGGCGCCGCGCGCACCAAATGGCGAGACCTGATGCGCGGCGTCGCCCACAAACACCACGCGCCCATGAACGAAGCGATCGATGCGGCGGCAGTTGAACCGGTAGATCGAGACCCAGTCGACATGGAAGTCGCGATCGCCCAGCATCTTGCGGATACGCGGGTTGTAGTTTTCCGGCTTCAGTTCGTGCTCGATATCCGCCTCGGGTCCAAGCTGCAGGTCCACGCGCCACGACTCGTCCGGTTGCCGGTGCATCAGCGCCGATTGGCCGGAATGGAATGGCGGGTCGAACCAGAAGCGCCGCTCGGTCGGGATGTCATCCGCCGGCATGCGCAGATCGGCGATCAGGAATTTCTCCTCGAAGGTATGCCCCTTGAATTCCAGACCCATGAGGTCGCGCATGGTGGACCGCGCGCCGTCGGCCGCGATCACCCAGGCGGCGTCCATCCGGTACGGACCGTCCGGGGTCTCGATCGTGACCGTGACGCCATCGTTGCGCTTCTCGATGCCGGTGACGCGGTTGCGCCAGCGCAGATCGATCTGCGGTAATTCCTGCACCCGGTCGACCAGCGCCTTCTCCAGATAGAATTGCTGCAGATTGATGAAGGCCGGCATCTTGTGCCCGTCCTCGGGCAGCAGATCGAACGAATAGACCGGCCGGTCTCCGAGATAGACCCGGCCGAGCTTCCAGGTCACGCCCATCTCGACCAGCTTCTCGCCGACGCCAAGGCGGTCCAGAATTTCCAGTGTGCGCTTCGAGTAGCAGAGCCCGCGCGACCCCTCCCCGATCCGGTCGGCGTCGTCGAGCAGCACCGAGGGCACGCCGCGCTGCGCGAGATCGATCGCCATCGACAGCCCGACCGGACCGGCGCCGACAATGATCACGGTATGCCGGCTCGGGCTCGTCGCATCCTGATCCGGCGAACGCCGGTAGCCGAAGTGAAACAGCGATTTGCGCTCGTTGGCCACGGCGTTCCTCCCTGGCTTCCCGCTTATGCCTGCAGAGCCGCCCACATCTCGCGGTCGCGCTCGGCGGTCCAGATCACCGGATGAGCGATGCCCTTGGCTTCGTCATAGGCACGCGCGATGTTGAACGGCATGCAATGTTCGTAGATCGCGTAGCTTGAAAATTTCGGATCCATGGCTTCGCGTGCGGCCGCAGATGCGTCCTTCAAAGACAGCCCCTTCGCGACGCTGTTCTGCGCCGAGCCATAAAGCGTCGCGAGGAAATCGCGGGTCCCTTCGATACCGGCCCGCACCTTGTCGGGCGTCGCAAGCGCAGCGCCCCGTCCGGGCACCAGCGCATTGGCCTTGAAGCCGCTGAGCCGGTCGAGCGTCTTCGGCCAGTCGGCAAGATGCGCATCGCCGCAATAGCAGGCCGAGTGATATTCGACGAGATCGCCGGAGAACACGACATTGGCGTCCGGCACCCAGGCGATGACGTCGCCCGCCGTATGGCCGCGGCCGATATGCATGATCCGCACTTCGCGCTTGCCGAGCCACACCGACATCTGCTGCGGGAATGTGATGGTCGGCCAGGTCAGACCTGCGATCGATTCGACGGCGCGGAACAGCCGCGGGAAGCGGCCGATCTCGGAATCCTTGTCCTGCTGCCCGCGCTCGACGATCAGTTCGCGCGTCGCATCCGAAGCCAGTATTTCGGCATCCATATAGGCCGACGCACCAAGTACGCGCACCGCGTGATAATGGCTCAGCAAAACGTATTTGATCGGCTTGTCGGTGACCTTGCGCACCCGCTCGATCACCTCCAGCGCCATCACCGGCGTCGCCTGCGCGTCCACCACCATGACGCTGTCGTCGCCGACGATGATCCCGGAATTGGGGTCGCCTTCCGCCGTAAACGCATAAAGACCGCGCCCGATCTCATCGAACGAGATCGTCTTTTCCGCCATATCGCTGGTCGAAGCAAAGCCCTTGGCCATTATCCACCCTGTTCCGCCGCTATGATTGCGGACTGTCGTTATTTCGGAGGCGTGTAGCGTATCACTTCCTGCTCGATCGCACCGAAGATCGAGCGGCCGTCCTTGTCGTTCATCTCGATGCGCGCGGTGTCGCCGAATTTCAGGAACGGCGTCGACGGCTTGCCGTGCAGGATCGTCTCGACGGTGCGGATTTCCGCAATACAGGAATAGCCGAGTCCACCGTCGGAGATCGGCTTGCCAGGTCCGCCCGATGCGTCGCGGTTCGACACCGTGCCGGCACCGAGGATCGTGCCCGCACCAAGCGGCCGGGTTCTTGCGGCATGCGCGATCAGCGTCGGGAAGTCGAACGTCATGTCGACCGAGCACATCGGCTTTCCGAACGGCTTGCCGTTGATGAAGCTCAACAGCGGCAGATCGACCTTGGCGCCGTCCCACTCCTTGCCGAGTTCATCCGGTGTGACGGCAACCGGCGTAAACGCCGACGGCGGTTTCGATTGCAGGAAGCCGAAGCCTTTCGCCAGTTCAGGCCCGGTGATGTTGCGCAGCGTCACATCGTTGACCAGCATGATCAGCCGGATCGCCTTGGCCGCCTGTTCGCGGGTTGCGCCCATCGGCACATCGCCGAGAACAACAACGACCTCCGCCTCGATATCCGCACCGTAGGCTTCATCCGCGAGCGGGATCGGATCGCGCGGCGCCATCACGATATCGGAGATGCCTTGATACATCAGCGGATCGGTCCAGAACGAGTCCGGCACTTCCGCGCCCCTCGCCTGCCGCACCAGCGCGACATGGTTCACATACGCCGAACCATCCAGCCATTGATAGGCCCGCGGCAACGGCGAAGTGGCTTTTGCCGGATCGAACGGCATATGCGCGATCCGGTTGGCTTCGAGCGAATCCGCAATTTCGGTCAGACGCGGGATCACGGAATCCCAGTCATCGAGCGCGGCCTGCAGCGTCGGCGCGACCGCCGACGCATCGGCACAACGCGACAGATCGCGCGACACAACGACCAGGCGACCATCGCGGCCGCTCTTCAAGGATGCAAGTTTCATTAGGCCTTTCCGTCCCGAGTCAGGCGAATGTCGACTTCGCGATCGACGTAACGCCATTCTTCCGTTGCCCGCAGCTTTCCGACCAGATCGTCGAATGCCGACGCATTGTCAGCATCATATTCGAACCATGTCAGGAAATCGAATGCTTCGCCCAGATCGCGACAATGATGCAATTGCCGCGCGACCGCCGGAAGATACTGATTTCCGATCTCGATATGGTGCGACGTCTCCTCGAAAATCTTACGACGCTCGTCCTGCGCGAGCTGCCACCATTGCGCACTCTTGTTAATGGGAATCAGCGCCGCACACCGTGCCTCGCTACGTCTCAAACCAGCCTGGCGGCTGACCAGGCTCCTGCGCTCGGCATCCGTCGTATAGCGCAGATTGGAGGTCACGCCGCGCAGCACCCAAGTCGTTCCCTCTTCATCTGCGTCCACGTCGCCACGAACCATCGACAGGCTTCGCGCCGGTGGAAGGCCATCACCGCAAATCGTGTCCATGCGTTCGATGCGCCACTCGCCCATGTTTCCGGCAACGAAACTGAACATGTTCTGAGCCGGCATCCGACCAAACAATCCCTATTTCGGCTCGCGGCGATTGGGATCGAAATGCTTCTTTAGCCCCTTCCAGCAGTCGATGTAATCGTCCTGCCGGGTTTCGTGTTCGGCCGCGTAACTGGTGACACGTTGACGAAACCGGGTCTCGAACATGAACGCGAGCGTATTGGCGAGTTTCACCGGTTTCAGTTCGGCATTGCTGGCATGTTCGAAGGCGTCCACATCGGGCCCGTGCGGCAGCATGGTGTTGTGCAGCGAAAACCCGCCGGGCACGAAGCCCTCCGGCTTGGCGTCATAGACGCCGTAAACCAGCCCCATGAATTCCGACATGATGTTGCGATGATACCAGGGCGGCCGGAACGTGTTTTCGGCCACACCCCAGCGCTCCGGAAAAATCACGAAGTCGATATTGGCAGTGCCGGGCGTCTCGGACGGCGAGGTCATCACCGTGAAGATCGACGGGTCCGGATGATCGAACAGCACCGCGCCGACCGGTGAGAAATACTTCAGATTGTATTTGTAGGGCGCGTAATTGCCGTGCCACGCCACTACGTCGAGCGGCGAATGCGGCAGCCGCGTTTCAAACAGCTCGCCGCCCCATTTCACGTACAGCGTGCAGGGCTGTTCGACGTCTTCATAGGCCGCGACCGGTGTCAGGAAGTCGCGCGGATTGGCGAGGCAATTGGCGCCGATCGGACCGCGATCCGGCAGCGTGAAGGCGCCGCCGTAATTCTCGCAGACATAGGCGCGCGCCGGACCGTCGACCAGTTCGACCCGGAAGATGACGCCGCGCGGGATCACGCAGATTTCGCCCGGCGCAATCTCGATCAGGCCGAATTCGGTACGGAAGCGCAGACTCCCCTGCTCCGCGACGATCAGGAGTTCGCCGTCGGCGTTGAAGAAATGCTCATGCAGCATCGACTCGGTCACGACCAGCACATGCGCCGCCATGCCGCTCATCGCCTCGCAATCGCCGGCGACGGTGATGGTGCGAAGTCCGGTGACGAAGTTCAGTTTGGCGTCGGGGATCGGTGTCGGGCTCCAGCGCAACTGCCCGATGGTCCGATCGGTGTCGTCGCGGTCCGGCGCGGTCCGAATGAGGCCGCGGTCGATCTTCTTGAAGCGACCGGTATGGCGCACGGTCGGGCGGATACGATACAGCCAGGACCGCTGGTTGGTCGCCTGTGGCGCGGTGAAGGGCGAACCGGAGAGCTGCTCGGCATAGAGACCGTAATTGATTTTCTGAGGCGAGTTGCGGCCGACCGGCAAGGCGCCAGGAAGTGCCTCGGTCTCGAACGAATTGCCGAACCCGGACATATACTCCGCCGCATCCACCAGCGGCTCGGTCCGGATCCTGTCGGTCACGGCTGCGGGGGAAGCCTGCCGCTTGACCCGCGGCGCGGTGTCGATATCGGCCATCACGTATCCTCCCTCTAGGGAACGCCGTCCGGCTGCGAACGGTTCTTCATTTTGCGCCATTATTGCTCTTGTTTAAGTGCGACACGATAGTTTCATTCGTAACTAACGTCAATGGCGCGTTCACTATTGTCGCTATTTGCCTTGAAACCGACACGCAGACAGTCCATATGAACGCCCATCGAGGCCGACTCAGTCCTTTGAGTCGCTAGCGGGCCGCGTGAACGAAAATCAGATTGCACCTCGTGCAGCGACTTTCGGCCCGCCAACACTTTCCTCATAGCCGGCAGCCCTGAACACGCGGGATGTCCTCCGAACCCCGCGCGAAGCGTCCGCGTCCTATTCCAGGACCCGGCGTTCGAGCTGCATGAAAGATTGTATTTTGACCGCTTTTCTTGAACTCGGGCTCGCTGAGCCCATCACCCGTGCCCTGATCGAAGAGGGCTACGAGACCCCTACTCCCATCCAGTCGCAGACCATTCCGCATGTGCTCGCCGGACGCGACGTCGTCGGTATTGCGCAGACTGGTACCGGCAAGACCGCAGCCTTCGCGCTGCCGATCCTCAATCATCTGGCGAAAAATCGCATCCGCGCAGAGCGAAAAAGCTGCCGCGTGCTGGTTCTGAGCCCGACGCGCGAGCTTTCTGGCCAGATCATGGAGAGCTTCCGGACCTATGGCCGATACATGAAAGTTTCGGTGACGCTCGCCATCGGCGGCGTTCCGATCGGCAAGCAAATGCGGGCGATGGCGAACGGCGTTGACGTGCTGGTTGCGACCCCGGGCCGCCTGCTGGACCTGATGCAGGAACGTGCGGTCACCCTCGACAAGGTCGAGATCCTGGTGCTCGACGAAGCCGATCGTATGCTCGACATGGGCTTCATCCACGATATTCGCCGCATCGTCGGCAAATGCCCGGCGCAGCGGCAGACGCTGTTCTTCTCGGCCACCATGCCGCCGCCGATCGAAGAGCTCGGCCGCATCATGCTGCGTGACCCCGCCAGGGTTGCGGTGACGCCGCCGGCTTCCACCGTCGAGCGGATCGCGCAGCGCGTCGTCCATATCGACAAGGCCGGCAAGGCCAATCTGCTCGCCGATCTCCTGAAGAGCGAGCCGATCGACCGCGCCATCGTCTTCACCCGAACCAAGCACGGTGCCGACCGTGTGGTGCGCCAGCTCAGTCAGGCCGGTCTCGCGGCGGAAGCCATCCACGGCAATAAGTCGCAGGGACAGCGCGAACGCGCTCTCGCCGCCTTCCGCAACGGCAAGGTCAAGACCCTGATCGCCACCGATATCGCCGCGCGTGGCATCGATGTCGACGGCATCACCCATGTGTTCAATTACGACCTGCCCAACGTGGCGGAGAGCTACGTGCACCGCATCGGCCGCACCGCGCGCGCCGGCGCCGACGGCATTGCGATCTCGTTCTGCGACAACGAGGAGCGCGCCTATTTGCGCGATATCGAAAGGCTCATCCGCATGGCGTTGCCCGCGACCGACGGCCGTACCGGCCAGCCGGTCGAAGCCAGGGCCCCGTCTGCGGGCCGTACCCATGCGCCAGGCCAGCCGGCCAAGACCCGATCCCGCAACCGGCCCGGACAGCGCGGCCGGCGGCGCGACCAGGAGGCCAAAGGTTCGCCTGCCGGCCAGAACGGTCGGCCAAACGAGCACAGGGCCGAGCACAGGGCTCCTGCACAGGCATTCACAGCCCCGCAGAGACAGAATGGCGGAACCGACGACGGTGCGTTATCATCTGTTGGATTCATGCGGGACCGTAAGCCTGAGCGCCGCGCCAAGCGGCCGCACGCGCAATCCCCGCGCTGACCGCATTCGCTCAAGGGACCAAGGATGTCGAAAGAAGAGATGCTCGAATTCGACGGCACCGTTACTGAGGTGCTGCCGGACGGAAATTTCCGCGTGAAGCTCGACAACGACCACGAGATCCTCGCCTATACCGCCGGCAAGATGCGCAAATTCCGCATCCGCACCGGCGTCGGCGACCGTGTGATCGTTGAGATGTCGCCCTACGATCTCTCGCGCGGCCGCATTAGCTTCCGCCATCGCGGCAACGCCATGCCGGCGCCACCGACACGGCGGCAGACCTTCGTGCGCAAGCGCTGATCTGTTCCGCCGCGCACGCGCGGTGGAACTGCTTTGTACGGTCGTCGAACTCTCTGCACGACATGGCCGGGCGGTGCCCGGCCATTCTTATTCAGGCGGGCGTCGAACGGCTCAAGTGGCAGATCGACGTTCCTGTCAGCTTCGCCGCGGTCCGTCATTCGCACCGCAAACGCAGGGACGTGCCATGAAGATTCGTGTCGGTTACGAGCTGATCTACGACTTCCCGCAGCCGACCCCCATGATGATGGTTCTGGGCACCCATTTCACCCGGGCATCGGATGTAATCGTTCCGGACTATCTGACGACGAATCCCGCCGTGCCGATCTCGCCCTACCGGGATGTGTTCGGCAATTGGTGCAGCCGCATCGTGGCTCCCGCCGGCCGCATGACCCTGTCGGCCGACGGCCTGGTTCACGACAGCGGACAGCCGGACATCGTGGCCCCGACAGCCCCGCAACACGCGGTCGAGGACTTGCCGGCCGACACGCTGATTTATCTGCTCGGCAGCCGCTATTGCGAGACCGACCGCCTGTCGGACATCGCATGGAATTTGTTCGGAAATTCACCACCGGGCTGGGCCCGGGTGCAGACCATCTGCGATTACGTCCACAATCACATCGCGTTCGGCTACGAGCATGCGCGCGCGACCAAGACCGCCTGGGACGTCTACCATGAGGGCAAGGGCGTGTGCCGCGACTACGCGCATCTTGCCATCACCTTCTGCCGCTGCATGAACATTCCGGCGCGCTACTGCACCGGATATCTCAGCGATATCGGAACGCCGCTGCCTTACGGCACGCCGGATTTCGCCGGCTGGTTCGAGGCCTATCTCGGCGGCCGCTGGTATACCTTCGATCCGCGCAACAACGTGCCGCGCATTGGCCGTGTGCTGATGGCGATCGGCCGCGACGCATCCGACGTGCCGATTACCCACACCTTCGGGCCCAACACGCTGGTCAGTTTCAAGGTCTGGACCGACGAGGCCGTGTAGCCGCAGCCTGCTCCCCATCTACCGCGACACTGGGGAACAGCCTACACTCGCGGCGGAGTGTGGGATCATGTCTTTTGATGGGTTTGTCATAGCTCTCATCCTCGGCGTGATCGGCATAGCCGTAGGAGCGAGCTGGTTCAGGTCGTGGCAGAAATTGCGCCGGGCCGAATTCATCCGCAGCTACCGCTGGCCGCCCGGCCTGCTCAACAAGCTCTCCGGAAAGCACCCGTCGCTGACGCGCAAGGACAGCGCGCTCGTATCGTCCGGCCTGCGCCAGTTCTTCCTCGCGTATCTGATGAGCGACTGCAAATTCGTGTCGATGCCCTCCCAAGCCGCCGACGAACTCTGGCATGAATTCATTCTTTACACGCGCGACTACAAGAGCTTCTGTAACAAGGCGTTCGGGACATTCCTACACCATACGCCGGCCGTGGTTCTGGGTGAGAACCGTCAGAACAACGAGGGGCTGCGGCGGGTGTGGTGGCAATGCTGCAAGGCGGAGAGCATCGATCCGCGCAACCCCTCACGACTGCCGCTGCTGTTTGCGCTGGATGCCAAGCTCAAATTCCCGAACGGCTTCGTCTATCAGGCGGATTGCGAGCCCTGGCGCCGCCGCGACCACAACGCGGATTCTGCCGGAGCCGTGCATTGCGGCGGCGATTTCTCAAGTTCATCCTATGACGGCGGCAGCGACGGCTTCGGCGATGGCGGGGGTGGCGATGGCGGGGGTGACGGCGGCGGTTGTGGCGGCGGGGACTAACTGAGCCGCCGCACCATCACTGCGAGCGTCAGGTCGTCGAACGCATAGTCGCGCGGTCGTTCAGCCAGCGCTTGCTGCATCAATGCATAGAATTTGTCGGCGAGCGTGTCGCCGCCCGCTTTTCCATGTCGAAACAACCCATCTCGCAGGCTGCTTTCGCTGAACGCGCGGGTAAATGCCGTGTAGCTTTTTGCGAAGGCGGCCACGTCGCCGGTCTTGTCGAGCGCAAGCTGATAAGGCGACGGCACTTCGGTCAGTCCGCAATGCAGCAGTTCGAGCTTGCCGGCGAGCACACCTGTCACCGGCGCTGTCGCCTCCTCGATCGTGCGCGGCACCACCGGGAAGCAATAGCGCGCATAGACATCCTGCGGCAGCTCGCCCGCATCGACGAGTTGTAGCGCGCATTCGTTCATCAGCTTCAGCAGGCCAGCGGCGCTGACCCGCACCGGGCTGGCCGATCCATCGGTGCCCAGCATCTGCACCAGCAGCACTCCTCCCGGCTGCAGTTCTTCAGTGCGCGCCGTGAGAAAACTCAGCCAGTCATCCCCGGCCTGTTTGAGAATTTTGTCGAGCTCGGATGGTGGCGCGTCGGAACGATAGAGCGAACGCGGCATGTCGAGATCCGGCGGTTGCCGCGACAACCAGTGTGCGGCCGATCCAGATGTGCCAAGCGTTATGCTTGCGGGAGTCGTGACCTGTTCGAAGAACCCGCGCGGCGCGAACAGCGCGCGTGCCTGTGGGTATTTTGCAAGATAGGACCCAGGAGACGACAGGTTTCGCGACAGCGTATTCCAGTCATTGGTCGGCAGGTCGTTATGCACGACGGACAAGCCTTGGGCACCGCGCGCCGAAAGCAAATGCAGCGCCGCCGTCACCGTCGCCATCGAATTGCGGCCCTCTGAGCATCCGTAATCGGCAACGGTGACTTCGCCATCTGCAGGCATGGTCAGTGCCGCCACCGCCTGCTGCAGGAGAGCCGCGACGCTTGCCGCCGTGTCGGCCTGAAACGACGAATGAGCGTCGTAATAGCCGCCGCCCACCATGCCCCTTGTCGCATCAGCCATCGTTGCTCTCGCCTCGGTTGGATGCTGGCAGGCTTTATTCCACAACCGCCGGCAGCGATATGAACCCGCGAAACCGCGCACGCGGCGAGCGGATCGGCTCGCCCGTAAGCCGGTAATCGGGAAAGCGCGCGAGGAAGCGCTCCAGCGCGATGCGGCCTTCCAGCCGCGCGACATTCATCCCGGCGCAGACATGAATGCCGCTCGCGAATGCGAGATGCTTGTTCGGCGTGCGGCCGACATCGAAGCGGTCGGGATCGGGAAAATATGTTGGGTCGCGATTGGCGGCGGCGATGGCGATGGTGATGAGATCGCCCTCTTTCATAGCCACACCGCCGAGCATGGTGTCGGCGACCACGCGGCGGTTGCCGAGCTGGTTCGAGCTCTCGAAGCGCAGCACCTCTTCGACCGCGGTTTTCATCAATGACGGGTCGCGCAAAAGCCGCGCCTTCTCGTCCGGCCATTGCAGCAATGTGTAGAGCGCATTGCCGATCAGGTTGGTGGTGGTCTCGTGGCCGGCATTCAGAATGAAGATGCAGTTCTGCAGGAGCTCGGTTTCGGTGAGCTTGCGGCCGTCATGTTCGCCGTTGATCAGGCGGGTCAGGACGTCCTTGTCGGGATCGCCGGGTTTGCGGCGGCGATCGTCGGTGAGGATTTTCAGATAGGCGAGAAATTCGGTGACGGCATCGTTGCCGGCCTTGACCTGCGCGTCGGTGAGCACCGGTTCGAGCGCGCCCAGGATCGCCAGCGACCAGCCGCGCAAAGGCCCGCGCTCGCCATGCGGTACGCCGAGCAGATTGCCGATGATCTCGACCGGAATGGCGGAGGCGAAATCCTCGATCAGATCCACCTGACCCGTCTCTTGCCCTTTGCGTTGGAGTTCGTCCAACAGCCGGTCGACCAGTTCGACCAGGCCGATTTCCATTTCGGCGATCGCGCGCGGCGACAGGGCGCCGGCAATCGCGCGTCGCACCTGCGTATGCAGCGGCGGATCGTTGAACACGAGGCTAGTGGTGTGGTGCTCGAACAGCGGCGAGTCGCCGAATTTCGGACGAAACTCGATCTTCTTGTCGGAGGAGTAGGTTTTCGCGTCCTTGTAGAGCGTCTCGCAATCGTCGTAGCGGGTGATGATATAGCTGCCGTCCGGCATGCGGTGGACCGGATCGTGCTCCCGCAGGGCATGGAAATACGGATAGGGATCGTCGATGAAGCCGGCGGGCAGCCGCTTCAGGTCGAAATTGCGGGCCGCCGCTTCGGCTGCCTCAACGGTTTCGAATTTCGCCATCTGGTGCCCCGGCAGTCACCCTGACTCTTCTTGCACACCTGGCAGAGGCTGGCTGTTAACTGCCTCCCTTGCCGTTGCGCCGCAGCGCGAGTTACGCCATGGTCCGGTCGTTCGCTCCGCAGCCGGGTGACGACGAATTTCGATCATGATGACGCAGATAAAAGGGTCAAGCGCTGCCGGCGAGCGGCGGTCCAGCCGGGACGCGCCGCTGCGGCTCGACGATTTCCTGCCCTATCAGCTCAATGTGGTGGCGAGCCTTGTGTCCCAGGCGCTGTCGCGCCTCTATGCCGAACGCTACGGCATCGGCGTGCCGGAATGGCGGGTGCTGGTCACGCTCGGCGAATTCGAGACCATGACCGGCAAGGCGATCGGCGAACATAGCCATATGCACAAGACCAAGGTGTCGCGCGCGGTGGCCCTGCTCGAGAAGCGCAGGTTTCTGGTGCGGCGCGTCAACCGCTCGGACCTGCGGGAGTCATTCCTGTCACTGACTCCCGAGGGCCGCGCGATCTACGACGATCTCGCCCCGGGGGCGACCGACCTTGCCCGCCACCTGACCGAAGCGATCGATCCCGCCGACCGCGAGCCCTTTGCGCGGGCATTGTCGCGCCTGATCGAGCGCGCGAAACCGCTGGCGGACCAGGCCATCGACCCCGATCGGTAGTGCATGCCCGGCATGGCGCCGCGGGGCTGGACAAGCCTTTCGCCTTCGCGTTTGGTCGCGAAAACATTGTGCCGCCCGGGGAAAGTCCTGTGAAACTCTATACCTATTTCCGCTCGTCCGCCGCCTATCGGGTGCGCATCGCGCTCAACCTGAAGGATCAGCCCTATGAGATGGTGTCGATCCATCTGACCAAGGATGGGGGCAAGCAAAACACTCCCGAATATCGCGCGATCAATCCGCAGATGCGGGTTCCCGCGCTGACATTGTCGAGCGGCGACACCATCATCCAGTCGCTGGCGATCATCGAATATCTGGAAGAGGTTTATCCGGAACCGGCGCTGTTGCCGGTCGACGCGCTCGATCGCGCGCATGTCCGCGCGGTGTGCGAAATCATCGCCTGCGACATCCATCCCATCAACAATCTGATCGTACTCAACGCGCTGAAGAAGCTCGGGCATGATCAGGCGACCGTCGACGAATGGTACCGCTCCTGGGTGATCGCCGGTTTCGAGGCGATCGAGCCGCTGCTCAAGCCCGGCCCCTATGCATTCGGGTCGCGCGTCAGCATGGCCGATGTCTGCCTGGTACCGCAGGTCTTCAACGCCCGGCGCTTCAAGGTGCAAGTCGAGGCGTTCCCGAAGATTGCAGCGGTCGAGGCCGCCTGCGCCAAGCTTCCCGCCTTCGACAAGGCCCGTCCCGAAAACCAGCCTGACGCGGAATAGCCGCCCGAGGCCTCGGACAACGCAGAAGCGAGCCCATCGTGCCAAGACAGAACATCGTGCGCGTCGTCCTGTGGATGACCGGTACGCTGTTGTCCTTCTCGATCATGGCGATCTCGATCCGGCTGCTTGCGGGCTCGCTGTCGGTATTCGAGATTCTGACCATACGCTGCTTCGGGGCTCTCACCATCCTGTTCACGCTGCTGGCGATCAATCCGGCGCTCAGACCCCAGCTGCGCACGAAGCGCATCCCGATGCATTTCTTCCGCTCGGCCGTGCATTTCGGCGGGCAATATGCCTGGGCCACCGCGCTGACAATGCTGCCCTTCGCTACCGTGTTCGCGCTCGAGTTCACGTTGCCCGTCTGGGTGCTGATCCTCGCCGTGGCGGTTTTGGGTGAGAAGCTCACGTCCGGCCGCATCGTGGTGATCGTGCTCGGATTCATCGGCTGTCTGGTGATCCTGCGGCCCGGGATCATCGCGTTCCAGCCGGCCTCCCTCCTCGTGCTGCTGTGCTCGTTTCTCTATGCCGTATTCAACGTCGCCACCAAGCAGATGACCGGGACGGAAACCACGTTCGCCATCGTCTTCTGGATGAACCTGCTGCAATTTCCGCTCGCGCTGTCGGGCAGCGATCCGACATTCGTCTTGCGGCTGGAACCCTGGCAATTGGCTCCGATGGCAGGCGTCGGGATTGCCGGCCTCGCGGCGCATTACTGCATGGCCCGGGCCTTCCGCTACGGCGACGCCAGCGTGGTGATCCCGCTCGATTTCCTGCGGGTACCGCTGATCGCGCTGGTCGGCTACGTGTTCTTCGCCGAATCCGTCGACGCACTGGTGTTTGTGGGCGCGGCGATTATCCTGGCCGGTATTCTGTGGAACCTGCGCCTGGAAGCGCGAGATTCGAAGAATGTGGCGCTGCCGGAAGACGAAGGCACCCCCGAGCGGCCCTGAGCGATTTTGCTCTTTTGTCGCTTTACGGGACCTTTTTGCATTTGATAACCATCGCGGCGCCGCATTCCCAAGGCACTGGGGCGTGGGGTTTCGCGGGGTGTTCATGACAGCATTGGCACGATTGACCGGTCTGGCGGCGCTGGCTTTGGCCGGCAGCGTGTCCGCGCTCGCCCAGCAGCCGCTACCACCGCCGGCCTATCCGCCGTCCGGCGTGACGATCAGCGCCCGCGAACAGACCTGCCAGCGGCTGGAAGGCCAGCTCGCCGCAATCGGCTCCGGTGGCGATGCTCAGCGCGCCGACCAGATCCGGAGGCTCGAAGATGCCATGGGCCGGCAGCAGGCTGAACTTGACCGCACCCAGGCCCAGGCGCGGCGGCAGGGCTGCGATCAGCCCGGATTCTTTCAGCTTTTTGGCGGCGGCGGCCGGTCTGAACAATGCGCCCCACTCAACACCAGAATCCAGCAGATGCGCGCCAATATTGCGCGCGCGCAAGGCGATTTGCAGCAGCTTCAAGGGTCGAATGCCGGTTTCGAGCGCGACGGACAACGCCGCAATGTGCTGAACGCGCTCGCCCAGAACGATTGCGGCCCGCAGTATCGCGCCCAGGCAGCACGCGCGACGCCGGGCAATTTCTTCGAGCAATTGTTTGGCGGGCCGGGTTCAACGTCCGGGCCAGAACAGGATACCGGCGCCGGCGGCAGCGGATACCGCACGGTTTGCGTGCGCACCTGCGACGGCTATTTCTTCCCGATCTCGTTCTCCACGTCACAGGACCGTTTTCGCGACGACGAGCAGACCTGCCAGCGCATGTGCCCGGCCGCCGAGGTGATGCTGTTCTCGCACCGTACGGCGGGCGAAGACATGCAGCAGGCGGTGTCGACCGGCGGACAGCTCTACACGCAGATCCCGAACGCGTTCAAATACAAGACCGAATGGAGCAAGACCTGCACCTGCAAGGCGCCGGATGAAAGCTGGGCCAATGCGGTGAAGGACGATCCGAATGCGCCGCAATCAGGGCAAGGCGATATTCTGGTTACCGAAGAGCGCGCCAAGGTCATGAACGCGCCACGCGACGCCAAGGGCCGGCCGATCCTGCCGCCCGGGCAAAAAGGCGCGGCACCTGCGAGCGCACCAGTTCAGGCCGTGGCGCCCGAGCCGGTCGATCCGAATGCGCCGAAAAAGCCGATACGCTCGGTCGGGCCGCGATTCCTGCCGGAGAATTGAGGAGCAAACCTCGCCGTTCCTTGCGCGAAAGCGAAAGCCCAGACCTCCGGCTTTGGCGCCCTTTGGCGGTGACGAACGGATGGACGTCACAGCTCAAAAATCGAACGCTTCCGATTTTGTCGGGGTGGCACTGACAATGGTCGTATCCGGCTTCGGCAACGGCGTGCCGGGATCGCGAAACTTGTTGGTGATCGGATAGCGCCGGTCGCGCCCGAATCCGCGCAACGTCACCTTGACCCCCGGTGCGGCCTGACGGCGCTTGTACTCGGCCAGGTTCAACATGCGGTCGACGCGCATAACGGTCGCAGCATCGTAGCCCTCAGCCACGATCTCGGCGATCGGCTGCTCACGCTCGACCAGACGCTCGAGAATGCCGTCCAGAATGTCGTAGGGCGGCAGCGAATCCTGATCCTTCTGGTTCTCGCGCAATTCCGCGGTGGGCGGCTTCTCGATCACGTTTCGCGGGATCACCACGCCGCCCGGGCCGAGCGCACCAGCCGGCTTCCAGCTGTTGCGCAAGGCGCTCAGCCGGAACACCTCGGTCTTGTAGAGATCCTTGATCGGGTTGAATCCACCGTTCATATCGCCATAGAGCGTCGCATAGCCGGTCGACATTTCCGACTTGTTGCCGGTGGTCATCACCATCGAACCGAACTTGTTCGACAGCGCCATCACGATGGTGCCGCGCGCACGCGCCTGCAGATTTTCTTCGGTGACGTCTCGCGGCAGTCCTTCGAACAGGGGGCTGAGACTTTTCTCCAGTCCCAAAACCGCGCTCTCGATTGGCAGGACGTCGTAACGAATGCCGAGAGCGTGGGCGACCGCGGCGGCATCGGAAAGCGATTCCTCCGAGGTGAATCTGTACGGCAGCATCACCGCACGGACCCGATCCGGTCCCAGCGCATCGACGCCGATCGCCGCCACCAACGCGGAATCGACGCCACCCGACAGACCGAGCACGACGCCCGGAAAGCCGTTCTTGCCGACATAGTCACGCAGGCCCAGCATGCAGGCGGTGTAATCGGACCTGTCCTGGGGCATGAGCGCGGCGATCTGGCCCGGTTCGCATTGCCAGCCGTCGGCGCCGCGCTGCCAGCGCGTCATCACCACCGCCTCGGCAAAGGTCGGAAGCTGCACCGCGAGCGAGGCATCCGCATTCAGGACGAACGACCCGCCCTCGAAAACCAGTTCATCCTGCCCGCCGACCTGGTTCAGATAAATCAGCGGCAGCCCGGTTTCCTTCACGCGCGCGACCGCGATGCTGAGCCGCTGATCGACAACCCCGCGCCGGTAGGGCGAGCCGTTCGGCACCAGCAGGATTTCGCCGCCCGTCTCGGCGATGCATTCGGCCGGCTCCGGCCCCCAGATATCCTCGCAGATCGGAACCCCGATCCGCACGCCGCGGAACGACATCGGCCCCGGCATCGGCCCGACCGCGAAGACCCGCTTCTCATCGAACACGCCGTAATTCGGCAGATCGACCTTGAACCGCAATCCGGCGATCCGTCCGCCATCCAGCAGGGCGGCGGCGTTGTAGAGCTTGCCGTCGTCGAGCCAGGGCGTGCCGACGATCATCGCGGGGCCACCTTGCGCGGTCTCGCGCGCAAGCTCCTCGATCGCCGCGCGGCACGCCGCCTGGAACGCCGGCTTCAGCACCAGGTCTTCCGGCGGGTAGCCGGCGATGAATAGCTCGGGGAACAGAATAAGGTCCGCATCCTTCGCATGGTCGCGAACGCTGCGGACCTTGGCCGCATTGCCGGCCACGTCTCCGACCACCGGATTGACCTGGGCAAGCGCGATCGAGAGGCTGTCGGCGGGGCGGGCGTTCATGAGGTTGATTTAGCGCGGTCCGCCTGCAACTCGCAATCGCGCGGTCAGCGCAGCAGCTCCGCCAGCCGCTCCCCGATTGCCACCAACCAGACGGCGCCCGCGAGCAGGAGGGTCAGCCCGACCGCCGCCGACCCCATATCCTTGACGCGTCCGATGATTGGATCGTGCTCCAGCGTGACGCGGTCGGCGAGCTTTTCGATCGCGGTGTTGAGCAGTTCCACGATCATCACCGCAAGCACGACGCCGATCAGAGCCAGCGCAGTCCAGGCCGCGGTGGCGATGACGAAGGCGAGCGGCACCGCGACCGCCAGCGCAATCAACTCCTGCCGAAACGCCGCCTCGCTCGACGCAGCCGCGCGCAGGCCGTTCATCGTATTGAGCGTCGCGCGAAACATCCTGTGCATGGCCGGCCCCTGATTCGCGGCGGACTAAATCAGAAAAAGCCGCCGGTCGGATAGGGCCCGAACTTGAACGACCCCTGCACGAATACGCCGTAGCTTTCGACCGACCAGTCGACCGGCTGCGGCAAGGCATTCACGCCAACCACGTTGCCCTCGAAATGGGTGTTGCCGTTGGTGTCCATCCGCCAGTAGCGGCCGCCCACGGCGACGCTGACATCGCGGTTCACGGCATACACCAAGGCGGCCGCGAGTTGGTAGCCGTTCCCCTGCCCGTCTTCCGGAATTTCGCCGGTAAAGCTGCCCGGCGCCGTGCCGATGCGCAGCCAGTGCGAGTCGCCGCCGTTCAGCTTCACATAGGGCAGCCAGGCGGCATCGAGCGTCAGACTGAACGGACCCCCGAGCATGACGGTTGCGTCAAGCCCGACACGCAGTGAATTCCAGTGGTTGCTTTGGGTGATGACCAGAACGTTGTTGGGGATCGGGTTGCCGCAGACCGCATTGTTGGCGGCGATCTGTCCGCAACCATAAGCGCTCACGCTCTGGTCGAGATAGTGATAGCCGGCATAGGCGCCGAGGCGAAATTCCGGCCGGCGGATCAGGTTGTATCCGAGGTCGATGCTGGCATAGGCCAGCGTACCCTCGCGCTGCTCGCTCGTCGTTGAAGAATACGGCGTGATGAAAGGTGGAAAATCCTCGTCGTTGAGCTGCCCGCGGTTGACGATGCCGATGCCGGCATAGCCCTTCATGTAGAAGCCGGAGGTGTGATCGACGCGGCCATAGGCTTCGATCGCATGCCCCTGCAGACCGTCATAGGTCAGCCGCGACACCATGGCGTTGCCCGCGATGTTGTAGAGGTTCTTCGCGGTCTCGCCGAAATTCATCCAGTAGCGCAATCCGAACTCGCCATGGAAGGCCGGCAGCACGATGACGGGCGCAGCCTTGAAATCGTGCCAGCGGTTCGCGACCGGCGACGGCGCCGAACCGGTCACGATAGCCTCAGGCGCAGACAGCACCGGCGGCGTCGGGATGGTTGTCGGCTTCAGAGCGGCCGCGACGGGCGCGGGCTTTTGCGGTTCGCCAACGGCGGACCCGGAGACGTTCGGCCATTGCGGTTCGTAAATGCTTGGCCAGCGCGCAGCGTCATCCTGTGCGGCGTTGGCGATCGCGGCCATGCCGAGCATGGCCGCGATCGCAACAAGTACCGTGGCCGGATAGATCCGAAGCGCCACGTTGAGCCCCCTGTATGTCCGTGCGCTTTTTTGCGGCGCATCTGGGGATCAGAATTGATTCAAATTGTCTGCAATTCCTTTCCGCGATGGCAGGCATAAGCCGTGCATCTGCGGCAGCGTTAACGGCCGGCAAATTTCGCGGCACGCAACCGCGCCGACAATGAAAAAAGGCCCGGTAAACCGGGCCTTTTCAGCATCAACACTTCCTTCAGTATGCTTCGCTGGATCGCGCTGCGGCTAAAGCCCCGCCACCTGCGGCAGCGGTTGCGCGTGCACCGCCCGCTCCTTTTTCAGCAATTCCGCAACCAGGAACGCCATGTCGATCGACTGTTCGGCATTCAGCCGCGGATCGCAGAAGGTGTGATAGCGGTCGTTGAGTTCGGCATCCGAAATCGCGCGCGCGCCGCCAGTGCATTCAGTGACGTTCTGCCCGGTCATCTCGAGATGAACGCCGCCGGCATAGGTGCCTTCGGCCGCATGCACGGCGAAGAACTCCTTCACCTCGTTCAGGATACGGTCGAACGGTCGCGTCTTGTAGCCCGACACCGAGCTGATGGTGTTGCCATGCATCGGGTCGCATGACCACACGACCTGCTTGCCTTCGCGCTTCACCGCGCGAATGATAGCCGGAAGGTGCTCGCCGACCTTCTCGGCGCCGAAGCGGCCGATCAGCGTCAGCCGGCCGGGCTCGTTCTCGGGATTGAGAATATCGATCAGGCGGAGCAACTCGTCGGGCTTCAGCGAGGGCCCGCATTTCAACCCGATCGGGTTCTTGATGCCCCGGCAGAACTCGACATGCGCGTGATCCGGTTGCCGGGTGCGATCGCCGATCCACACCATATGGCCGGAGGTGCAATACCAGTCGCCGCTGGTGGAATCGACGCGGGTCATTGCCTCCTCGAAGCCGAGAAGAAGCGCCTCGTGACTGGTGTAGAGATCGGTCGTGCGCAACTCAGTCTGCTTCTCGAGATCGAGCCCGCAGGCGCGCATGAAGCCGAGCGCCTCCGAAATCCGGTCGGCCAATTCCTGATAGCGGCGGGCTTGCGGCGAGTCCTTCACGAAGCCAAGCATCCATTGATGCACGGTCGCGAGATTGGCGTAGCCACCATGAGCGAAGGCGCGCAACAGGTTCAGGGTCGCGGCCGACTGCCGATAAGCCTCGATCTGGCGGCGCGGGTCGGGAATGCGCGCTTCCGGTGTGAACTCGTTGCCGTTGACGATATCGCCGCGGTAGCTCGGCAATTCCACATCGCCCCGCTTCTCGCTCGGCGAGGAGCGCGGCTTCGCGAACTGGCCGGCGATGCGCCCGACCTTCACCACCGGCGAGCCACCGGCAAAGGTCAGCACCACAGCCATCTGCAAGAAGACGCGGAAGAAGTCGCGGATGTTATTCGGCCCATGTTCGGCGAAGCTTTCGGCACAGTCGCCGCCTTGCAGAAGGAATGCCTCGCCTGCGCAGACGCGGCCCAGCTGCTTTTTCAGGTTGCGAGCCTCGCCTGCAAATACCAGCGGCGGAAAGCTCGCCAACTGCTTCTCCACGGCGGCCAGCGCCGCCTGGTCCGGGTAATCCGGCACCTGCACGATGGGTTTCTTGCGCCAGCTATCGGGCGTCCAACGCTCCGGCATAATCGTTACTCCTGCGGCCGCGGCCATTTCCCGCGGCCCCGTCTGTCTTGGGCGCGTTATAGCGGCACTTGGTTCAAGCCGCCACGCCCGCGTTCCGGCCAAATTTTGGGCCGTCACTGCCCCTTTTCGCCGAGGTAGCGGTACAGCGTCTCGCCCCACCAGGGGCTTCGCACCTCTCTCAGCAACGCTACGCTGACCGGCTTGCGCAGCGGGCTGCCCGATGGCAGCGCAAATGCATAATGCTGCTGGTCGAAAACCACGTCGAGCAGCTCGATGCTACGGCGGAATTCCTGGTTGATGATCCAGGCCAGCAGCGGCCGGTCGTAGACGAAGGCATCGAGTTTGCCATCATGGATCGCCTGCAGCCCGTCTTTGGCGGTGGGGAAAGGGTCGAACGCAATCCGCAATTTCTTCAGGGTCTCCTCGGTGGAGGTGCCGGCGACCGCGCCGACCCGCACCTTGGACAGGTCGGTCACGCCCTGAACTGTGCCCTGCAAATGCCGCACCGTCAGCGCCGAGGTGATGGCCGCCGTGAAGACCGCGATGGTGATGATCGAGCCGACCATCCAAAGCATCGCCACAAAGCGTCCCGGCATGGTACGTGGACCCTGCTGACCGATCCCGCGCTGCGTCATGGCGACCGTGGTCCACCAGACGCTCGAACTCAGTCCCTTGGCGACGCCGCCACCGAATTCCTCGTTGTGGCGCCGTTCCAGCAGCCAGACCACGAAGCCGACCACCAGTGCGAGACCGATCAGCGCCAGCACTGCCCGCAGAAAGTTGAAGGAGGTGAGCGTGCGCATCACCGGTGCAAAGCTTGCCGCTCCGCCGGACGCGACCGCGATGCCGAGCCCGGTACCGTAGAACGCCGAGGTGAAATCCATCGCCTCTTCGCGGCCGGACGTCACCGTCAGTGCGGCCACCGCGATGTCCACCCTGCCCTTTTCGGCCGCTTCGACCAGATCCGGCACCGTTTCCTCTTCATGGAAGCGGTATTTGAAATTTTTCTGCTCTGCGATGCGGCGCCACAAGTCGATGCTGATGCCGCTCCATTGCCCATCCTGCGACTTCATCGCAAAGGGTGCAGCCTCCTTGGTGCCGACGACGATCTCGCGCTGCAGCAACGGTTCGAGATCCGACGGTTTTCCGGATTGTGCGAAAGCGGGCTGGGACAGACCGGCCGCCAGCGGGACGCCGACCAGCAAAAACAGCCGATATCGCATCCCCGAATTCATGCAATGGCACCTGAAAGTGATTTGCGGCAGGGACTTTAGCATGGGCGACGCGGCCGGCTAATGGCATGGTGAAGACGCGCGGCCGGCATCATCCAACGCTGCATTCCGCTCAAAGGAAAAGCCACCCTCAGACCGCAAGAAGGATGGCAAGCGCCATGCCGGATCGCCTCGAACACTCGCACGACACCGAGGCCATCGCACAGCGTCTCGCCGAAGGACCGAAGCCGAACTACCTGCCGGACGCCGTTTACGGTGCGATCGACGGGACCGTCACCACCTTCGCGGTCGTCTCCGGCGCGATCGGCGCGGACCTCTCGCCGCGTGTGGTGCTGATCCTCGGCATGGCCAATCTGTTCGCCGACGGATTCTCGATGGCCGCTGGCAATTTCACGGCGACCAAATCCACGGCCGACATGGTCGAAAAGCTGCGCGAACAGGAGCTGCGCCATATCCGGCTCGACAAGGAAGGCGAAACGCGCGAGGTGCGCGAAATCTACCGCGCCAAGGGCTTTGCCGGGGAGCCGCTCGAGACACTGACGCGGCTGATCACATCGCGCCGCGACGTCTGGGTCGATCTGATGCTGGCGGAGGAATACGGGATCGGCGCCGCGTCGCGTTCAGCGATACGGGCAGCGGGCGTCACCTTTCTCGCTTTTGTCGTTGCCGGCCTCGTTCCGCTGGCGCCATTCCTGCTCGGCGTTTCGCATGCGCCGGCGGTGGCGATCGCACTGACCGCGATCGTTTTCGTCGCAATCGGCTCGTTCAGAAGCCGCTGGTCGGCGCGAAGCTGGTGGTCATGCGGCCTGGAAACGCTCGCAATCGGAATGACCGCTGCGCTCGTCGCTTATGGCGTCGGCGCCCTCATTGCGAAGGTGATATAGCTCACAAACCCGGGGCCCAGCTATTCCGCGGCCTCGCGCACATAGGTCGCGGCCTTGATGCGCATGGTGACCAGCTCTTCCGCGGCGGTGGGATGGACGGCCATCACCCGGTCGAAATCCGCCTTGGTCGCGTTCATCTTGATCGCAATGCCGACCAGCTGAATCATTTCGCCGGCGTCCGGACCCACGATGTGACAGCCCAGCACCCGGTCGCTGTCGCCGTCGACGACAAGCTTGAAGAAACAGCGGGTGTCGCGCGCCGCGAGCGTCATCTTCAGGGTGCGGAAGCTCGACTTGTAAATGTCGACACGCGCATAGCCCTGCCGCGCCTCCATCTCGCTCAGGCCAATCACCCCGACTTCCGGCTCCGAGAACACCGCGGTCGGGATATCGGTGTGGTCGACGATGACCTCCCTGCCCCCGAACACGGTGTCGGCAAAGGCATGGCCCTCGCGGATCGCCACCGGTGTGAGGTTGATGCGGTCGGTCACGTCGCCGACCGCGTAAATGTGCGGCACCGAGGTGCGGGAAAACTTGTCGACCGTAATCGCGCCGCGCTCGTTCAGTTGCACGCCGGCCCGCTCCAGCCCGAGCCCGGATACATTCGGACGCCGGCCGGTCGCGAACATGACCTGGTCGACGGTGACGGATTCATGATCCGACAGCGAAACGCAAAGGCCGTGATCGACTTTCTCCACCGCCTCGACGAGCTTGCGGGTCAGAATGCGAATGCCGCGTTTCTCCATCTCACTGCGCAAGTGTTCGCGGATATCGTCATCGAACCCGCGCAGGATATTGTCGCCGCGATAGACCAGCGTCACTTCCGACCCAAGTCCGCGGAAAATGCCGGCAAACTCGACCGCGATATAGCCGCCGCCCTGAATCAGGATGCTGCGGGGAAGCGCCTTCAGATCGAGCGCTTCGTTCGACGAAATAACATGCTCAAGACCCGCGATATCCGCCCCGTGCGACGGCCAGCCGCCGGTCGCGATCAGAACATGCCTGGCGCGCACGATCTCGCCGGTGGCAACGAGCCGTACACGACGGGCATCTTCGAGCACCGCTCTGCTGCGGACAATGTTGACCTTGGAGCGTTCGAGATTGGAGACATAGGCCCGCTCCAGCCGGTCGATCTCGAGATCCTTGTTGGCGATCAATGTCGGCCAGTCGAAAACCGGCTCGCCTATCTTCCAGCCATAGCCGGCCGCGTCATGAAACTCGTCGGCAAAGCGCGACGCATAGACGAGGAGCTTCTTCGGCACGCAGCCCCGGATCACGCAGGTGCCGCCGACACGGTATTCCTCCGCAATCGTCACGCGCGCGCCGTGGCTTGCGGCAATCCGCGCCGCACGCACTCCGCCGGAGCCAGCGCCAATAACGAAAAGATCGACGTCGAAATCGGTCATAATCGCGCGCGACCGGGCTCAGAATGGATGGCCGCGCTTCTTCATTTCGGCCCGGAAGCGCTGGAGAATCTCATCGTTCAGCTTGATCGCCCAATCCTGAGCCGCCGACATCGAGCGATCGACGAAAGCCGGCTCCTCGGTCAGGATCTTCTTTCCGAGCGGCGACTTGTAGAACGCAAGCGTGTCCTTCATTTCCTGTTCGGTGAAGCGCGTGGCGTAAATCCTGGCCACATCGGCCCGAAGCGTATCCAGACGCGGCGCGAATTCCTTGCGCAGATCGTTGGCCACGTCGTTGAGATCCTTGAACAGATTCGGACTCATCTGCATCAGCGTGGATTTCGACTTCTCGATCACACCGGGAATGACGGCCTCGAAAATCGTCATCGAGCCCTTGATCTCGAGTATTTCGTTGGCCAGCGAGATCGCGCTCTTCGAGGGCTGCTGCGCAAGCGTCGGCGTTGCCGACAGCAGAAACGCCGCGAGACCCGCGGCAGCCAAACGAACCAGCGGTTGAACGCTCATTGAAACAACTCCTTTTAGTCTGAAAGACATCATTGATCGGTTTTACCGTTCGATTACGCGAATTCCGGAGGGACCGGCGACGATCGCGGTACCAGCAAGCCTGAGAAAAAGTCCATGCTCCACCACGCCCGGTATCGCGACAAGGGCATCGGCGAGTTTATCGGGATCGGGGATACGGCCGAGCGCCGCATCGATGATGCGGTGGCCGCTATCGGTGACAAAAGCGTGACCGTCCGCTCCCATCCGCAATGTCAGGTTGCCCGGAAGCCCCAGCCATTCCAGCGCGTGGCCGATCGCCAACACGGTTGCAGCCATGCCGAACGGCACGATCTCGATCGGCAACGGGAAGGCGCCCAGCGCAGGCACCAGCTTCGATTCGTCGGCGATGACGATCATATGGGCAGAGGTTGCCGCCACAATCTTCTCACGCAGCAGCGCGCCGCCGCCACCCTTGATCAAGGCGAGGCCTGGCCCGATCTCATCGGCGCCATCCACCGTCAGATCGAGGCGGGGCGTTTCCTCAAGCGTCGTCAGCGGGACCCCGGCCCGTCTGGCGTCGGCCTCGGTAGCATCCGACGTCGGAACCCCGATCACATCAAGGCCCGCCCCAACCCGCTCCCCCAATAACTCGACGAAATGCCGCGCGGTCGACCCGGTGCCGAGGCCGAGCCGCATCCCGGGGCGCACGAAATCGAGCGCGCGGGCGGCGGCCTGCCGTTTCATGGCATCGGGCGTCATGGGCGAGATCGTCTGTCCCTGAGAATAACCGGCCGGTTGTCTAGCCCCGATCCGCCCAGGAACCTAGCCCCTCGGCAAGACTTGATTTTGCCGCCGCAGCGGCTTAGCCCGGCGCCATGCATGATCGCCCGCCCCAGCCCATCGTGGTCTTCGACCTTGACGGAACGCTGGTCGATACCGCGCCCGACCTGATCCACGCACTCAACGCGATACTCGGGGCAGAGAACATCCCCGCCATCCCGTTTGACATCGCGCGGCCAATGATCGGGGGCGGCGTTCGTCCGCTGCTTGAGCAGGCGCTGGCCGAACGCGGGCAATTTCCCGGCGAGGCGGCGATGGATTCCCTGTTTGCGCGCTATATCAAGCGCTATCAGGACCATATCGCCGACCGCTCACGCCCCTATCCCGGGCTGGAGCGAGCGCTTGACCGCCTTGGCGCACACGGCTTTACCCTGGCGGTCTGCACCAACAAATACGAGGCGCTGTCGCTGCGGCTGCTCGATGCGCTCGGGTTGACCTCGCGCTTCGCGGCGATCTGCGGGCAGGACACGTTTGCAATGAAAAAGCCGGATCCCGATTCGCTGCGGCTCACCATCGCGCGTGCCGGTGGAGATGCGTCACGCGCCATCATGGTGGGCGATTCCGAGACCGATGTGAATGTCGCGCGCGCGGCGGGAATACCTGTGATCGGGGTCGATTTCGGCTACACTCGGGTTCCTATGGCGGACCTTCAGCCCGATCGTCTGATCGGACATTTCGATGCGCTGCCGGAGGCCATCTATGATCTCTTTCGCGTTGCCGGACCGGCAGTCGCGAACGGCACGAATTAACCATAATAGAACCAAAACAGCCGTAAAATTGTCTCTCTTTGCAGCTTTTTCATGCACTCGCGCGCATGCTTCGATCTCGGGACAAGCCCTTGTAGCGGCAGCCTTCTATCGATTGCGCGGGGGCGCATGGCTCTTATGGTTCCGGCCACGAGGGTCGTGGCGCCGATATTGGCCCAGCGATGGACAAGACCCATGGTAAAATATCTGACGATTTTTGCGTGTGGCATCGCCCTCGCCGCCTGTTCCAGCTCTGGCGACCTGATGCGGACCGCAACCCCGACTGTGCCGCTGCAATTCGAGTCCGATCCTCCCGGCGCCGAAATCAAAACCTCCGGCGGGCAGACCTGCCGCACCCCCTGCGCACTCGCGGTTCCGGCTGCCGATTTCCAGGTGACCTACAGCCTGAACGGCTATCAGCCGCAGACCATTCCGGTGAAATTGATTCCGCCCGAAGACATACGCGGTAACGAGGAAATGGGGCTGACCGGTGCGCCGCCCCGCTTCGACCAGAATCCGGTGGTCGCCGAACTGACCAAGGCTGCGCCGCGCCGTGCGCCCGCCAAGCGGCCGCGGGTCGCCACGCAGCCGCCCGCCGAGCAGCCCGCGGCAGCGCCGCGGCAGCGCGCCCAGCAGCCGGCGGCTGATGGCGGCTTCGCGCCACCACCCTCGACCAGCGGCTTCAATCCCCCGCCCCAGAATAGCGGCGGCGGATTCGGGCAGCCGCAGCAGCAAAATCCGGCCGGCGCCTGGCCGGCACCGGCGCAGACGCGCTGATCGCGCATCGCTTGACACCTATCGGCGCCAACACTTAAGTGCCGGGCCTTTCGGGCGCGTAGCTCAGCGGGAGAGCACTCCCTTCACACGGGAGGGGTCACAGGTTCAATCCCTGTCGCGCCCACCATCATCCCCATGAAAAATCAAAGCGCGGTTGTGACAGCCGCCATCTGGTTCTGACCCTGATAGCCCTGCCGGAATCTTTGGCGTGCTCTTCATGAGCACCGCGCGCCACAGATGCGACCTGTCGTCCATGCGGCGTGGAATGCGCTTGCGGCACAAGCGCGCGAATGATTTTACTGTCCGCGCGCCGGTTCGCCGGCCTCGTCATTTCCGCTCTGGGGAACCGTGAAATGCTGGTGCGTATCCTGACCGCGGCGTTTATTGCCGCGATCGCTCTGCCCGCCGCTTCGCGTGCAAATCCTGCCATCTTCGATCCCGATAGCCGGCTCCATGGCGGCGCCGCGCAGGGCGTCAAGATGAGGGGTCTGTTCGATATCCTCGCACTCAGGCGCCAGGAAGTCGGGTTCGAGACCAAGGAAAAGCCCGGCACCGTGATCGTCTTCACCAAGGACCGCAAACTCTATTACGTGCTCGGCAACAATCGCGCGATCCGCTACGGGGTCGGCGTCGGCCGCGATGGGTTTACGTGGAACGGCATCCACACCGTCTCCAACAAGCGCGAATGGCCGGACTGGCGGCCGCCGCCCGAAATGCTGAAGCGCCAGCCCGGTCTGCCGCGGCACATGAAGGGCGGTCCCGGCAATCCGCTCGGCGCGCGGGCGCTCTATATCGGATCGACGATCTATCGCATCCACGGCACGCACGATCCCGATTCCGTCGGCGAGGCCGATTCGTCGGGCTGCATCCGGCTCACCAATGACGACATCGTCCATCTCTACGAGCGCGTGAAGGTCGGCGCCAAAGTGATCGTGGTGAAGTAATGCTTCAGCCCGGACGCGTCTGCATGGCGCGTGCGGGCTGACGAGCCTCTAGGTCTGCCGGCCGCCCGGCTCGCGCGTCAGCCCCTTCACCGCAAGCTCGTCGAGATAATCCTGCCAGTAGCGCGCGTGATTGCGGCCCAACTCGGCGAAATAATCCCACGCATAAATGCCGGTGGAATGCATGTCGTCGAAGGTGAGACGCACCGCGTAATTTCCGATCGGGTGGATTTCCAGGATCATGACGTCGCGCTTGCCCGGCACGGTCTTGCGCTCGTCCGGCGAATGCCCCTGCACCTCCGCGCTCGGACTTTTGACCCGAAGATACTCGGCCGGAAGTTCGAACCGCTCGCCGCTGTCGAACGCGATGGCGAGGGTCCGGCGGTCCTTGCTCAGGCGAAGTTCGGTCGGCCAGGGTTGCGTGGTGCTCATGCCTCCTGATAGCCCTCAAATCACGCCACTTCCAAGGGTTTTGCCGCAGCTCCAAAATCCCTATATGAAGGGCCGAGGCTTACTCATGAATGCTGCACTGCAACCGATCGCGTTGAACCGTTCCGCGCCCCGCCCGGCGCTGGTGGATCCGTTCGCGCGCGCGATCTCGTATTTGCGAGTTTCGGTCACAGACCGCTGCGACTACCGCTGCGTCTATTGCATGTCCGAGGATATGGCCTTCCTTCCCAAGGCCGACCTGCTCTCGCTTGAGGAACTCGACCGCGTCTGCTCGGCCTTCATTTCGCGCGGGGTTCGCAAGCTCCGCCTGACCGGTGGCGAGCCGCTGGTAAGACGCGGGATCATGACGCTGTTTGCCTCCCTGTCGCGCCATCTGCGCGACGGTGCGCTCGATGAACTGACCCTCACCACCAACGGCTCGCAGCTCGCGAAATATGCCGGCGATTTGCGAGACAATGGCGTCGAGCGGATTAACGTATCGCTCGACACCCTCGACCCGGACAAGTTCCGCGCCATCACGCGCTGGGGTGATCTGTCGCGGGTGATGGCGGGCATCGACGCGGCCCAGGCCGCGGGCCTCAAGGTCAAGATCAATGCGGTTACGCTCAAGGGCGTGAACGAGGACGAGATTGCGGATCTGGTGGCATGGTCGCATGGCCGCGGCATGGACCTGACCCTGATCGAGGTGATGCCGCTCGGCGATGTCGGCGAAGCACGGCTCGATCAATATCTGCCGCTGTCGATGGTCCGTGGCAGGCTGGCGGAACGCTTCACGCTGGACGATATCGATTACCGCACCGGCGGGCCGGCGCGTTATGTGCGTGTGGCCGAAACCGGCGGCCGGCTCGGCTTCATCACGCCGATGACCCATAATTTCTGCGAATCCTGCAACCGCGTCAGGCTCACCTGCACCGGCACCTTGTTCATGTGTCTCGGGCAGGAGGATGCAGCCGATCTGCGGGCACCGCTGCGCGCTTCGGAATCGGACGAACTGCTGCATGCAGCGATCGAAGCCGCGGTTGCACGCAAGCCCAAGGGCCATGACTTCGTGATCGACCGCCGCCACACCCGTCCTGCCCTCCCCCGCCATATGAGCGTGACCGGCGGCTGACGCCGGTTCTTTCGGATCCGCCGGTGACCCAGTCCGCTGTCAACCGTCGCGGCATGATCGCGCTGACGTTCGGCATGGCGGCCTATGCCGTCAACGATGCGTTCGTGAAGCTGGTCGCGACCGAATTGCCGTTCGGCCAGGTTCTGTTCCTGCGCGGCGCGCTGTCGGTCGTCATCTTTGTCATCGTGATTGCGGCGACCGGCGGGTCACGGCACATCTTCTCTCCCGTCAAGCCAGCTGTATTCTGGCGCGCGGCGTTCGATGCGCTCGGCACCGTCTTCTTCATCGCCGCACTCGTGAACATGAAGATCGTTGATCTTTCGGCGGTGGTGATGACCTCGCCGTTGATCCTGACCGCGCTTGCCGCGCTGACGCTAGGCGAGCGCGTCGGCTGGCGGCGCTGGGCCGCGATCGGCGTCGGACTGGCCGGCACGTTGTTCATCGTCAAGCCGACCGCGGCGACCTTCGACGTATGGGCGCTCGCCGGGCTTGCCGCGGCTTTTTTCTCAGCGGGACGCGATCTCGCAACCCGGCGTATCGATCACAGCGTTCCTTCACTCGTGGTTGGGCTCTACGGCACGATCGCAGTGACGCTGGCGGGCGCGGCAATCGGTCTCAGCGAGCGATGGATGATGCCAAGCCCCGGGCAATGGGCTTTCATCGCAATCGCAGCGGCCTTTCTCGGCCTCGGTACGCATCTCGTGGTACATGCCTTTCGCGGGGTTGAGATCGCGGCGGTGGCGCCGTTCCGCTACACGCTGCTGCTGTGGATGGGGATCGCGGGCTATGTGGCTTTTGGAGAAGTGCCGGATCGATGGGCAATCGTTGGCGCCGGCCTGATCGCGCTGAGCGGACTTTATGCACTTCACCGCGAGGTGGTGGCGCGGCGTGAGATTGCGGCCCAGGCGCTTCCGCCAGCCTAGCCAAACTTTCCATTGACGGCCGCGCCAAGGTTCGGATTAGCTGTCGTCACGATGGCCGGGGCGGCCGTCCGTGAGCGCTTACAAGCGCCGGGATCGAGGGGATTCCGTTACCGTGCAAGCTTTGCTCGCTGTGAGCCGCGTTATCGATTCGATCAATTCGCGGCTCGGTAAATGGGTCTCCTGGCTCATCGTTGTCGTCGTCATCGTTTCGGCCGCGAATGCAGTCAGCCGCAAGCTTTTCGGCATCTCCTCGAATGCGTGGCTCGAGCTGCAGTGGATCATGTTCAGCGTGATCTTCATGGCCTGCTCGCCATGGACGTTGATGTCCAACGAACATATCCGCATCGACATCGTGAACAGCATGTTCCGGAAAAGGATTCGCGACTCGATCGACGTGTTCGGTCATGTCGCGTTCCTGCTGCCCTTCACCATCGTCATGATCGTGACCGGCTGGCCGTTTTTTCTCGCCTCCTTCCGGCTCAACGAGCAATCGTTCAATGCCGGCGGCCTGCCGCAATGGCCGGCCAAGTCGCTTGTCGTGATCGGATTCACGCTGCTGTTCTTTCAGGGCATATCCGAACTGATCAAGCGCATTGCGGTGATGCGCGGCGATATCCCCGACCCGTTCGAGCAGACCCTCCATCCTGCGGAGGCCGAGGCCGCACGGCTGCTCGCCGAAATCAAACCCGAAAAATGACAGCCGAGCGTATCGTCCAGCCATGACCCAGATCCTGATTCACTACATGGCGCCGATCATGTTTGGCTCCCTCGTGGTGTTTCTGCTGCTGGGCTATCCGGTTGCGTTCGCGCTCGCCGCCAACGGTCTGTTCTTCGGATTGATCGGTATCGAACTCGGGCTGTTCCGCCCCGATTTTCTGGGCGCGCTTCCTGAGCGCGTCTATGGTGTCATGAACAACGACACGCTGCTGGCGATCCCGTTCTTTACGTTCATGGGATTGATCCTCGAACGGTCCGGCATGGCGGAAGATCTGCTCGATACCATCGGGCAATTATTCGGCACCATTCGCGGCGGCCTCGCCTATGCCGTGATCTTCGTCGGCGCCCTGCTTGCCGCAACCACCGGCGTGGTCGCGGCTTCGGTCATCTCCATGGGATTAATCGCGCTGCCGATCATGCTGCGATACGGCTACGATCGCAGGGTGGCGACCGGCATCATCGCCGCATCCGGCACACTGGCGCAGATCATTCCGCCGTCGCTGGTCCTGATCGTGATGGCCGATCAACTCGGCCGTTCGGTCGGCGACATGTACGAAGGCGCCTTTATTCCGGGCCTCGTGCTGTCCGCGATTTATGCCGGTTACGTCTTTCTGATCGCGACCTTCAAGCCCGCAGCGGCCCCGGGGCTGCCGCTGGAGGCGCTGACCTACAAGGAGCCGGACGGCAGCCGCGGCTTGCCGTCGCTGTTCGTCGTGGTCTTGTTTTCCGGTGTTTCGGCCTATCTGTACATGCGCACGACCAACGTATCGGCCGGGTCCGACTTCGTCGTCCTGACCATGTCGTTGGGCGTTGCGATCGCATTTACATTGGCGATCATAAACCGCTTCGCGCGCCTGAAGCTGCTTTCAGTCATGGCCGAGCAGGTGATTTTTGTGATGGTGCCGCCGCTGGCACTGATCTTCCTGGTCCTCGGAACGATCTTTATCGGTGTCGCCACGCCCACCGAAGGCGGCGCCATGGGAGCGGTCGGCGCGATGCTGCTCGCCATCGCAAAGGGCCGGCTGACCCTCGATCTTACGAGACAGGCGGCGCAATCCACGGCCAAGCTGGCGTCGTTCGTGATTTTCATCCTGATTGGCGCCCGGGTGTTTTCGCTGACATTCTACGGGGTCGACGGTCATCACTGGGTCGAGCAATTGCTGATCGGGCTGCCCGGCGGACAGATGGGCTTTCTCATCGTCGTCAACGTGTTCGTATTCCTGCTGGCATTCTTCCTCGATTTCTTCGAGATCGCCTTTATCGTTATTCCCCTGCTTGCTCCCGCGGCAACCAAACTCGACATCGACCTGATCTGGTTCGGCGTGATCCTTGCGGTCAACATGCAGACGTCGTTCATGCATCCGCCGTTCGGCTTCGCGCTGTTTTATCTGCGATCGGTGGCGCCCCGAACCTCCTATATCGACCGGGTCACCGGCAAGACCATGCCGCCGGTCACGACTGGCGAGATTTACTGGGGTGCCGTACCGTTCGTATTCATCCAATGCATCATGGTGGCGCTGGTGATCGCCTTCCCAGGGATGGTCATGCACTACAAGTCCAGTCATGTCGTTTCCGACCCAACGAAGGTCGAGGAACAACTCAGGAATCTGCCGGGCATCGAGATGCCACCGCCGATTCAGTTCGACATGCCGCCACCGGTCATCAAGTGATCGCGTTGAGGGCCTGAACGCCGCAGGCGGGCGCTTTGCCACAACGACCATCCGACCGGGATCGCAGCGAACCAAATCGAAGCGAACCTAATCGCATTGGATAAGACAAAGCCCCGAAGCGACGGGGCTTTGCAGTCGTCCTGACTGTCTCGGCGCCGCGGCTCAGCTGCGCGCGCGGGCGCGTATCATGAAGCTGTCATAGCCATATTCGGCGACCTGCCACCACAGATATTGCTCGTTGCGGAACGCCATCACGCTGTCGAGAATTTTCTTGAAACCCGGATTTTTTGCCGACGTCTCGGTGTAAAGCTCGTTCGCAGCATTATAGCAGGCATCCATCACCGGCTGCGGGAACGAGCGCAATTGCGCACCGCTGCCCACCAGCCGGCGCAGCGCCGCCGGATTGGCCGCGTCGTAACGCGTCATCATGATGGTGTTGGCGACATGCGACGCGGAACTGACGATCGCCTGATAGCTCTTCGGCAGTTCGTTCCATTTCCCGATATTGATGAAGTTGTGCAGCATCGGGCCGCCTTCCCACCAGCCCGGATAATAATAATAGGGGGCGACTTTCTGAAAGCCGAGCTTCTCGTCGTCATAGGGACCGACCCATTCCGCGGCATCGATCGTGGATTTCTCGAGAGCCGGATAGATGTCACCGCCGGCAAGCTGCTGGGCCACCACACCAAGCTTCACCAGCACGCGGCCGGCAAATCCGCCGATCCGCATCTTCAGGCCCTTCAGATCGTCGGTACTCTTGATCTCCTTGCGGAACCATCCGCCCATCTGGGCACCGGTATTCCCCGCGGGAAAAGCGATGATGTTGTACTTCTTGTAGAAGTCGTTCATCAGCTCGACGCCGTTGCCATTGAACATCCAGGCATCGATCATGCGCTGGTTGAAGCCAAACGGAATCGCCGTCCCGAACGCGAAGGTCGGATCCTTGCCGACATAATAGTACGAAGCGGTGTGGCACATCTCGACGGTGCCGCTGGTGACGGCATCCGCCGCCTGCAGACCGGGTACAATTTCGCCCGCAGCAAACACTTGAATCTGGAAACGGTTGTCAGTGGCTTCGGCCACCGCCTTCGAAAACACTTCTGCTGCACCGAAGATCGTGTCGAGCGACTTCGGGTAGCTGGAGGTCAGGCGCCATTTGATTTCAGGGCTCGATTGCGCGACGGCGGGCGCTGCAATTGCACTGGTCGCAAGTCCCGCGGCCGTTGCCTGCAAGAACGATCTGCGTTTCATGGGGTCCCTCTCCAAAAAATGGGCGAGGCCTCTTGCGTGCCCTGGCCGCTCGCGCGGCCGTTCTGCTCGCCTCCGCGATCATGAGCATACCGGAACGCAATATCTACAACGAAAAAGAGCCGGCCCCGGGGGCCGGCTCTTGGACTTCGTTTGACGCGGCGAAATCAGGACCGCGTCCGCGCCCTGATCATGTAGCTGTCGAAGGCGTATTCCGCGACCTGCCACCAGAGATACTCGTCACTGCGGAACGCGACCAGGTTGTCGTAAATTTTCTTGAAATTCGGATTGCTCGCGGAAATCTCCGCATAGATGTCGTTCGATGCCTTGAAGCAGGCGTCGAGGATCGGTTGCGAGAACGGCCGCAATTGCGCGCCACCGGCGACCAGCCGTTTGATCGCGAGAGGATTTTCCGCGTCATACTTCGCCGTCATGGTGATGTTGGCGGTGTCGGACGCAGACTTCACGATCTGCTGATAGCCCTTCGGCAGTTCATTCCATTTATCGATATTGATGAAGTTATGGATCGACGTGCTGCCTTCCCACCAGCCGGGGTAATAGTAGAAAGGCGCAACCTTCTGAAAGCCGAGCTTTTCGTCATCATACGGGCCGACCCATTCGGCGGCGTCGATCGTGCCCTTTTCGAGCGCAGGATAGATCTCGCCGCCGGCGATCTGCTGCGGCACCACGCCGAGCTTTGACATGACCTGCCCGGCCAGACCGGCAATCCGCATCTTGAGGCCCTTGAGGTCGGCAACCTCCTTGATCTCCTTGCGGAACCAGCCGCCCATCTGCCCGGTGGTGTTGCCGGCCGGCAGTGCGATGAACTTGAACTTGGCATAGAACTCATCCATCAGCTTGGTGCCGCCATGCTGATAGAGCCAAGAATTCTGCATGCGGGTATTCAGGCCGAACGGAATAGCGCTGGCGAGCGCGAAGGTCGGGTCCTTCCCGACATAATAGTATGACGCGGTCTGGCACATCTCGACGGTGCCATTGGTGACCGCATCGGCCGCGGCAAGGCCGGGCACGATCTCGCCTGCGGCGAACGGCTGGATCTGAAATTTTCTATCGGTTGCTTCCGCAACCGCTTTGCAGAAGGTTTCCGCACCGCCCCACAATGTGTCGAGCGACTTCGGGAAACTCGAGGTCAGTCGCCATTTGATGTCGGGGCTCGATTGCGCGACGGCGGGTTTGGCAATCGCGGCGGCGGCCGCGCCCGCTCCGATCGTCGCGATAAATTGACGGCGTTTCATGCACTTCTCCCGTAAAGACTCTTGATTGCGGTTCCCGGCCCGACGACCAGCCGGCGCGGCCGACAGCGACGATGACGCCACTGCGGGGCCCGGGCAAGGGCACGGCTTTCACAAATCGACAGGGAAGCGTCAATGCAAAATTCGGCTAGGAGGCGCGTAACAGCCTATGGGAGGCTCGATAAGGCGAGTTTGGCTGCCGACGCCGCCGATTGCAGGTCGCCCACACTGACCTTCGGCTTTTCGGGGCGTTTGATCCCCGGATAAGCCTCCCCGGCCAGCGCCACGGCCTTCCGCAACGCGGCTTCCTTCCGCGGATCGATCTTTTTCAGATAAGGCAGCGCATCTTTGGCTTCGGCCCGGGCGGCCATCGCGAAGCCGAGACCGTCCAGATAGGCTTCAAGATTGTCGTCTTTCTGAATGACCACATATTGCGCTGCAGCGCGGTCTATCAGTTCGGCCGCGATCTGTGCGCGTACGGCCTGGGCGGGCCGTTTCGATTTCGGCGCCTTTTTTTCGGCCGCCGCCAGCGCAGCCAAGACCGCATTCGCCCTTCGCGTCACCTCCGCCACAGGCTTCTTCTCGGCTGCGGCCGCAACCGCTGCCTCCAGCTTCGCGCCGAGACCTTTGACTCCGAGCGTCTTGAACACCTCTTCCATCGCGACGTAGATTTCAGACAGGCCATGGGCGAACATCTGCGCGCCGGCCTCCTGCTCCTGGCCCTGATAGGCCGCGAGCCCGGCAAAATAATGCGCGGCGATCACCTGCAGCGCGACGCCATACTCCACCGGGTCCTTGGCTGCCGCTTCGACATTGATTCCGCCCTCGCCGCCTTCACCGCCCTCTCCACCTTCGCCGCCCTGACCGACGGTGAGTGCGTGCGCCAAAATGCGTTGCCGCAGGTCGGCACTCATGCCTTCATGCGCATCCGTCTCGGCCGGCCGGACGTGTTGATCATTTGCGGCGGCGTCCGGCACGGCTGACGGTCCTGCGCTGCCAGCGATAATGAAGGCGCCGACTCCGATCCATATCTTGCGATTCTTGTTCATCACGACGTCCCACAAATGACTCGCGCAAGCGCGCGCGGGAGACCCATGAATAGTCCCGGCGCCGGACCAGGCCAAGACCGATGTATTTGAATCGCTCCAATCCAAGCGTCGTGCGTTTGCGAACGCACGCGAAATCGTGGCAAGGCGTCAGGTCATGCAGATCGTGATTGCAGATATTCTGAAACCCGATGATCTCGCCGCGGTCCACACCGCTCTGGCCGGAACTCGCTTCATCGATGGCCGCGAAACTGCGGGCTTTGCCGCGCGCCAGGTCAAGGACAACCGGCAGGCCGATTCCAGGGACCGGAGGCTCGATGCTGCGCGCAGCCTGGTCGCGACCCGGATCATGGACAGCGATCTGTTCAAGATCGCGGCACGGCCGAAAATGCTGAGCCCGCTGTTGTTCTCACGCACCGAAACCGGGATGCAATATGGCGTGCATGTCGACGACGCACTGATGGGCGGCATGCGCACCGACATTGCCTTCACGCTGTTTCTCGATGCGCCGGACAGCTATGACGGCGGCGAACTGGTGATCGAGAGTGCGGCGGGCGACGATGCGATCAAGCTGCCGGCAGGCGCGATGATCGTCTATCCGGCAACCACGCTGCACCGGGTCGCAATGGTGACGCGCGGACAGCGGCTTGTGGTTGCGGGCTGGGCAAGAAGTTTCGTGCGCGACGCCGCGCAACGCGAGTTGCTGTTCGATCTCGACACCGCAGGCCGCACAATTTTTGCACGCGATGGCAAGACCGCAGAATTCGATCTGATTTCAAAATCGCTCGCCAACCTGTTGCGGATGTGGGCCGACGACTAGGTCAGCTGGCCGCGTTCGAAGCCGCAACCGTCATTTTTTTTCCGGCGGCTTCACATTGACGTTGATCTTGATCGGCTTCCACTCGCCCTCGGACATCACGTAGCCGAGGTCATAGAACACATGGCTGGGGGTGCTATCGAAATGGCCGTTGAGCGACAGCACGCCGCGGTCATCGACCTCGGCCGGCTTGTCCGGGATCGGCGCTTTTGCCGCAATGAAATCGAGATCGATCTTCTGCTCGACGAACGGCTTGAAGACCTCCTTCAGGCGCTCGGGGGGAAACTGGTCGCGGAACTGCTTCGACAGCTTGGAATGCAGCACGGAATAATTCTGGGTCACGTTGGCATCGTTGAAGGTCAGCAGCGTGGTCTTGACCAGGATTTCCTGCTGGACCGGTTCCGGCGGCTTCTGGGCTTGGGCTGGAACCGTCCACAGCGCGCCGATCGCCGTCGCGAAGGCCATTGAGAAAATCCGAACCGACCCGTTCTGCCATCTCCGCATTCCGCCCGCTCCTGATCCTTCGGTTCCCGATATCTTCCGCCCAGCATGCCCACAGAGGCGCAAGAGGACAAGCCGGTGCGCCATTACGCCTCGATCACGATCTTCGGCGCCGCACGCCCCGCCCCCGGGCCCGCCAGAGAGTCACGGAGTTTCTGCGCGATCTCGCGATAGACCTTGGCATGCGGGCCATCCGGCTGGGTTGCGACCACCGGCAGCCCGGAATCGGAGGTCTCGCGGATGATCATGTCGAGCGGAACCGCACCGAGGAACGGCACATTCAGCCGTTCCGCTTCAAGCTGCGCGCCGCCATGCCCGAAAATGTCGGAGCGCGTGCCGCAATTGGGGCAGACGAAATAGCTCATATTCTCGATCACGCCGAGGATCGGCACATTGACGCGCTTGAACATGGCGACACCGCGGCGTGCGTCGATCAGCGCCAGATCCTGCGGCGTCGACACGATCACGGCGCCGGCCAGCGGCACCTGCTGCGCCATGGTGAGCTGCGCGTCGCCGGTGCCGGGCGGCATGTCGACCACCATGATGTCGAGCTCGCCCCATTCCACCTCGCGCAGCATCTGGGTCAGTGCCGATATCACCATCGGGCCGCGCCAGATCATCGGCGTCTCTTCCTCGATCAGGAAACCGATCGACATCACCTGGAGGTCGTAGCGGCTGATCGGCTTCAGGCGCGTGCCGCCGATGGTCTGCGGCTTTTCGCGGATCGCAAGCAGCTTCGGCATCGACGGCCCGTAGATGTCGGCATCGAGCACGCCGACCTTGAGGCCGAGATCGCGCAGCGCCAGCGCAAGATTGATCGAGGTGGTGGATTTGCCGACGCCGCCTTTGCCCGAAGCAACGGCGATAATCGCTTTGACGCCCGGCACACCGGACGGTCCGGCCGGCGCGCCATGCGCATGAGGAGCCCGCGCGGCCTGCGGCGGCGGCGCAACCTTCGCACCGCCAGCACCGCCCGCACGCTCGGCGGTGAGCGCGACCATGACGGAGATGACGCCCGGCATCGCCTTCACCGCATCCTCGACTTGCTTGCGCACCGGCTCCCAGGCTTTCACCTGCGCCGCATCGACGCTGAGCGAGAAGAACACCTTCCCGTCGGTCACCACGATGTCGGATAGAACGCCGCTATCGGTGAGCTTGCCTCCGCCCGGCGAAGCGATGGCCGCGAGCCGCTGCCGGATCTGATCGTTTGTGGGTGCCACGTCGCGCGGTCTCCTCGCCGGTTTCCGAATGTCAGCATCGGACCCCTAGATAGGGCGGGTTGACGGGCGCGCACAAGGCGTCACATTGGCCGCCGGTCGAAGGTCCGGGCGGCCGAACGGATCAGCGGATTCAGCGCCCGAAAGCATGTAACGGGAGGACTTCTATGGCGAAGGTGGCGTTTCTGGGTCTCGGTGTCATGGGCTATCCGATGGCGGGGCATCTGAAGACCAAAGGCGGCCACGAGGTCACGGTCTACAACCGCACCGGCGCCAAAGCCGAAAAATGGGTGGCTCAATTCGGCGGGCGCAGCGCCCCCACTCCGAAACAGGCTGCCGAGGGCCAGGATTTCGTCATGTGCTGCGTCGGCAATGACGACGACCTCCGGCAAGTGACGCTCGGGCCCGATGGCGCTTTTGCGGCGATGAAAAAGGGCTCGGTGTTCGTCGATCACACCACCGCGTCGGCGGAGATCGCCCGCGAATTGTATAAGGCGGGGAAGGATCGCGGCTTCGACGTGATCGATGCCCCGGTCTCGGGCGGACAGGCCGGCGCCGAGAACGGCGCGCTGACGGTGATGTGCGGTGGCGACGCGGAACCGTTCGCGCGCGCCGAGACGGTGATCGCGGCCTACGCGCGCGCCTGCAATCTGATGGGCGACGCAGGCGCAGGCCAGCTCGCCAAGATGGTCAATCAGATCTGCATCGCGGGGCTCGTTCAAGGTCTCTCGGAGGGCTTGCATTTCGCAAAGAAGGCCGGCCTCGATATCGAAAAGCTGATCGCCACCATCTCGAAAGGCGCGGCGCAGTCCTGGCAGATGGAGAACCGCTACAAGACCATGGCCGACGGCAAATTCGATTTCGGCTTCGCGGTCGACTGGATGCGCAAGGATCTTGGCATCTGCCTGGCCGAAGCCCGGAAGAATGGCGCGCATCTTCCCGTCAGCGCGCTGGTCGACCAGTTCTATTCCGAAGTCCAGGCGATGGGTGGCAAGCGCTGGGACACATCGAGCCTGATCGCGCGGCTTGATCGGTTCTAGTTCGCCACCGCGCGATCGCCCGCGCCGTAGTCCCAAAAAAAGAAGGCCGGCATTGCGCCGGCCTTCTCTATATTCCGATCTCTCTGATTAGCGGCGTCCACCGCCGCCGCGACCGCCACCGAACCCGCCACCACCGAAGCGATTGCCACCGCCGCCGCCGCTCGCGAAGCGGTTGCCACCACCACCACCACCGCCGTTGAAGCTCTGGCGCGGCGCCTGGAAGTTTTGACGCTGGATCTGCGGGGCACGCTGCTGGACCTGCTGGTTGCGGATCACTTGAGGCTGGAAGTCCCGGCGACCCTGATTTTGGAAGTCCCGGCGGCCCTGATTGACGTTCACGTTGCCCGGGTTCGGCCGGCCCCGGCCGGTGATGCCGGTATTGCCGTTCTGGAAGGGAATGACGCGACCGGCATTCTGGCCGTTCTGGTTGATGACCGGACGGCCATTGCCGTTGTTACCGTTCTGACCATTCTGATTGATCACCGGACGGCCATTGCCGTTGTTGCCATTGCCGTTGTTGCCGTTCTGGCCTGGACGACCGTTGTTGTTGCCGTTCTGACCGTTCTGGCCGTTCTGACCGATCACCGGGCGGCCATTGCCGTTATTGCCATTGCCGATGTTGCCGTTATTGCCATTCTGACCCGGCCGGCCGTTGTTGTTGCCGTTGCCGCCATTCTGCCCGAACACCGGACGGCCGTTATTGTTGTTGCCGTTCTGGCCGTTCTGGTTGAACGGACGACCGTTATTGTTGCCGCCATTCTGGTTGAAGTTCGGCCGACCATTGCCACCGTTCTGATTGAAGCCCGGGCGGCCGTTATTGTTGCCGGCATTCGCGAAGTTGATGACCTGGCGCCCGCCATTGCCGAAGCCTTCGCGGCCACCGAACTTGACCTGGCGACGGCCGTCATTGCCGATGTTGATGCGGACGTTGCCGAACCGGCCATCACCGAACCGGCCCTCGCCGCGGCGGGGGAATGCGATGTTGATCTGGCGCGGACGCTCCTGCAGACGCTGAGCCCGGAACCCGAGACCGGTGTTGCGGAAGCGGCGTGCGAAGTCGGCATAATCTTCCGGACGATTGCGATGGGTCACGTTCTGCCACGCGACCATCTGCTTGCGCCGATTGAGAACGCGGCGAACGTGATCGGCAAGCGGGTCGGCACCGTAAACGCGAACGAACTGCTCGTAATATTCCTCCGAGTCCTCGGCGATCGCGATTTCATAAGCCTGACGGACCGGACGCGAGCCGAGATCGGCAGCCGCAACCCTCACCGGCACAACCGCCGCAGCCGCCGGCTGGTCGGCATTCGCAAAGAACACGAATTCGGTGTTCAGACGCGCACTATCCCAAGGGGTCTGCTTCTTGTCGGTGGAGTCGTTGACCAGCAGGCGCACCTTCTTGAACACCTGCTCGACCGGCAGGTTTGGGGTGCGCGCGGTGCGCATGAAGGCGGCTGCATAGGGGCTGTGCTTGCCGAGACCGTCGAAGGCGACCGTACCGGGGGCGGTCGAATAGGCGATCAGGGCGCCTTCCGGGGCATCGACAAGAGCAAGGCCGCCATTGTCGTCGTTGGCGGAACCACCGAAGGGGTTGTTGCGGCAGGCATCGACCACGACGATGCGCGCCTTGGTCTGGGTTGCCTCGAGCGCGGCAACGACGTCGGCGAGTTTCACGCCCTGCTCCGGCAGATCGTCCTCATCCGAAAACTTGGCGTCGATCGGGATCAGGTAATTTTCGCCGTCGGCCTGGATGCCGTGGCCGGCGTAATAGACCATCGCGACCGTATTGTTGCCCTTTTCGAGCACGCGGGCCGCGAACTCTTCGACCGTCTGCTTCATGATATCGCGGGTCAGGTCGAACGCCATCACCACCTCAAACCCGGCCTGGTTCAGCATCTGCGACACCGCCTGGGCGTCGTTCACCGGATTATTCAGCGGCTTGTTCACCTGATAGGCGGAATTGCCGATGACCAGCGCGACCCGGCTCTCAGCCTGGGCAGCCTGGGCGAGTTGAAAGCCGGTCGACTGCAGCGCAGCGGTGCGGACCTGGGCGGTCACGGAGGTCGACAGGGCCGCCGTGGCGGCGGCAGCGAGCAGGAACGACGCGAACCCCTTCCGAAACATGACGTCCTCCATGAGCAAAATGTAATGACTTGGAGGTTCGTCGCAGGCGCCGGTGGCAGGGTTCACCTGCAGGGTGATGATGGCGGTCCACGGAACGCCGCTGACGGTCACACATTCGTGTGCCCAAACAGGGCTGCGGAGGCCGTGGCTGAGACGGCGTGACGGAATCCAGGAAATATCAATCCTGACAGAGGCTTATAGAGAGTGCCCGATTCAGGCTTTGGCGCTTGGCCGCGCCGCGAGTTCCACATGCCAGCGGCCGACATGGGTGAATTCCGCCGGCACCTGCAGCTTGGCCGCCCGCATGAAATCGAGCGCGATCAGCCCGGTAATATCGGCCACCGAATAGCGGTCACCGGCGGCAAAGCGGCGGTGGGCCAGCTCCTGGTCCATCAGGGCCAGAAATTCGAGCACACGCGGCTTGTTAGCCTCGCCCCAGGCCGCCACCTGCGGGACTTCGTGGTCTTTCATGCCGGGATGGAGGTGGCGGAATATCTGCTGAACGCCAGCGAGGAGATGCAGCTCGATCCGCCGCTGCCACATCTCCACCAGCGCGATTTCGACAGGATCGGCGCCGAACAAGGCCGGTTCGGGCTGAAGCGCCTCGAAATAGCGACAAATCGCGATGGACTCGGTGATGATGGTGCCATCGTCAAGCTGCAGCGCCGGCACGAGCCGAAGCGGGTTGATCGAAGCATAATGGTCGGTCCTGTGCTCCATCGCACCCATGTCGACAGGTGCGATCGGGACCGAAATCCCCTTCTCCTTCAGGAACACCCGGACACGCCGTGGATTGGGCGCTCGACCGCCGTCATAGAGCCGCACGTGTAAGCCTCGGTTAGCTCGGTTTCCGGACCCGATTAAGGTTGCCCTTAAGGTTTTTCGGCGAGTTTGGCCAGTGTGGCGGCTTAGAAATCCCCGCTCGCGGCTCCGCGCCGGTGCCAGGGTGTTTCGTGAGCCAAATCACATCGGAATCAATGAGTTGCTAGCCTCTCTCAAAGCTGACTTGGGCGCCTTGGCTGCCGCGCAACTTCGCTTTCGAGAGAGCGGTCTTTCTGGGAAGCCCTTCAGGTCCGCGTATGACCACAAGTAACGCTAGCGACGCACGTGAAGAGGCTGCCGCGAAGCGGCGGCGTGCGGCATCGCAGCGCGTCCGGGACGCACGCGACCGGCTGACCTCGTCCAGCGGGACCAGCCCAGCTTTCGACTATGAATTGTTGCGGATGTTCGCACAGAACCGGCTGTCCGCTTCGCTTGTGGTTCTGCTTCTGGTGGCGACGGTCGGCTTTCTGTCCAGCCTGTGGACCGGCGCAGCGACCGCCGGCGTCTGGACCGCATCGGTGCTGCTGATCCATGCCGTCATGGTCACCAAGTGCCGGCAGTTCCTCGCGACACCGCCGTTCGAGGTCAACGTCAAGGCGTGGCGGATCCGCTTCGTGATCCTCGACCTGTTCTTCGGCCTCGCCTGGATGTTCAATCTGGTGCAGCCGGTCGGCGTGTCGGAGAATACCGGCACCTTCATGCTGTTCGTCATGCTGCTGGTGGTCGCGGTCGCCAGCATGCTGGCCTTCTCGGTGCCGATCGCGGTGTTCGCCGCAACGGTGCCGGTCACCGGCGCGGTCGCGATCAACTTCGCGCTGAAGGGCAACCTGCACGACTATATTCTGGCGACCATGGCAGTGACGGCGCAGGGCTATTTCCTGCTGCTCGCGCATCGGCTCTATTCGTCGGCGCTTCAGACGCTGCAGGCCCGCGCCGAAAAGGACATGCTGATCGGCGAACTGGAGCAGGCCAAGACCATCTCCGACGAAGCGCGCCATCGCGCGGAGGCCGCCAATATCTCGAAATCGCGCTTCCTCGCGCAGATGAGCCACGAATTGCGCACCCCGCTGAACGCCATTCTGGGCTTCTCCGAGGTGATGAAGAACGAGATTTTCGGACAGCATACGGTGGCGGCCTATAAGGACTATTCCAACGACATCCATGATTCAGGCCAGCACCTGCTCGGCCTCATCAATGAAATTCTCGATCTGTCGCGCATCGAGGCCGGCCGCTATGAGCTGAACGAGGAAGCGATCTCGCTCGGCAACGTGGTGCAGGATTGCCATCATCTCATGAAGCTGCGCGCCAAGAACCGGAAGATCACCATCCACGAGGTGTTCGAGCCGGATCTGCCGCGGGTCTGGGCGGACGAGCGGGCGATCCGCCAGATCGCGCTGAACCTTCTGTCCAACGCGGTGAAGTTCACCCCACAGGGCGGCGACATCTGGATCAAGATCGGCTGGACCGCGTCCGGCGGGCAATATATCAGCGTCAAGGACAGCGGCCCCGGCATTCCCGAGGATGAAATCCCGGTGGTGCTGGCATCGTTCGGACAGGGATCGAACGCGATCAAATCCGCCGAACAGGGTGCGGGCCTCGGCCTTCCGATTGCCAAGAGTCTGGTCGACCTGCATGGCGGCACCTTCACGCTGAAGTCGAAGTTGCGCGTCGGAACCGAGGTTATCATTGCATTGCCGCCGGAGCGCATCATGGCGGCGCTGGCGCCGCTCTCGGAGCCCTCGCCGGCCCTGCAGCCGAGCGGGTTACCCGTGACGCAATCGCCAGTCGAAACGGGCCAAAAAGCGAGCCGGATTGCGGCCGGCAAAACCTCGGCCAGCAGGACCGGCGAATAACCGCCGCATTGCGTTTCCCGGGTCCGGCCATATGTTGCAGCCCATTATCCGCATCTTGCCAGCGATCGAACCCGCTTGATCGAAACCCCCTGCCTCAAGATCTGTGTGCTGGAGCCCGGTTCCGGGCTGTGCCGCGGCTGTGGCCGCACTGTCGCTGAAATCGCCGGCTGGGGCGCGATGTCCGAGAGCGACCGCCGCCGCGTCATGGCATTGTTGCCGGATCGAATCGCGGCCATCGGGGCGCGCGCGAAATCGCCCATGAGCGAGCGCGCCGGCCCGGTCCTGAAGGATTGATCCATTGCGCAGCCCGATATTCTGGCTCCTGCTGATCGGCCTTGCGCTGGCGGCCCTCGTGCTGATCGCGCGGCACGATGCCGGCACCGTCGGACCGTTGAGCACCGACGACTTCGCCTCGCTCGCGCTCAAGATCGCGCTGCTGGTGTTTCTCGGCAGTAGCGCGCTCGTGGTGTTCCGCGAAAGCATCGGCAAGGCGTTGCAGATCGCGCTGGTCTGGGTCGTGATCGGCCTCGCGCTCGCACTCGGCTACACCTATCGCTTCGAGCTGCGCGGCGTCTATGACCGGGTGATGGCGGAAATGGTGCCGGGCCGCGCCGCATCGCGTGGCCGCGTGGTCGAATTCGCGCGCGGCCGCGGCGGATCGTTCGACGTTTCGACCAGCGTCAACGGCGGCAAGGTGCCGATGATCCTCGATACCGGCGCAAGCGCCGTGGTGCTGACGCAGGAGGCCGCCAAGGCCGCAGGTCTCCCGCTCGAAGTCCTGAGCTACAGCGTGGTCGTCGACACCGCGAACGGCAAGACCCGCGCCGCCGCCGTCACGCTCGACAGCGTCAGCGTCGGAGGTCTGGTCGAACGGTCGGTGCCGGCGCTGATCGCGCAGCCCGGGCAATTGCGCACCAGCCTTCTCGGCATGAGCTTCCTCAACCGGCTCGAAAGCTGGGAGGTGCGCGGCGACAAGCTGATCATGCGTGGCTATCCTTAACGCGGCGACACCGCTTAACGCTTGCGCGGCGCGGGCCCGGCATGCCGCCAGGCGGTTTTGAGCGCATGCCGCAGCTCGGCGAGACCCAGTTCCGACAGCGTCGCCGTGGTCCAGCCCTGCCGTCCCCATCCGCCGGCGACCGGCTGGAAGGCATGCGGCGCCAGCATGCATTTGAATTCCTGCTCCTCGGGCGCGAACTTGAAATTCGCGGTCCGTCCGTCCGCCGCGAGCGTCACATAGATCCGTTTGACCTTGAACGCGGCGCGATCGACGTGCGGCGCCTCGCTGGTGCCATCGAGCGACAGCGCGATGCGCCGCAGATCGCTTGCCGCAGCGCTTGCCCGTGCCATCAGGCGGATGGTGCCCACGGATCGTAGCTGCCGACACTCCAGAGATGCCCTTCCGGATCGCGGCACGAAAATGCACGTCCGCCATAGGGCTTGTCCTCGATCGGAATCACGATCTCGCCGCCCAGCGCGATAACGCGTTGATGTACCGCGTCCGCGTCCGCCACGACGAGATACGGGCTTTGCGTCGTGCCGTTCAGCTTCGCCGGCGTCGATTGCAGACTGGCAAAGGCGCCCTCCCGTTGCTCCGAACCAAGCATGATCATGCCCCTGCCCAGCGTCAGTTCCGCATGGCTGATCCCGCCCGCGCCATCCTCGTAAACCGCGCGGCGCTGAAATCCGAACGCATCGCACAGCCATGCGAGCATGCGCGGAGCATCGTGATAGGTCAGACAGGGTATGACGGCGCTGCCGGTCTCCGGTGGCATGACGGTTCTCCTTCGGTGCAAGCGAAGGTTTAAGTGAAACGGCCGCTGCGGTCTTGAACGTTTGTTACCGGCCGTCCGCCATGACGCCGGTACCGTCAGGGAGTATGCGCGCCTTGAGAACGCGCGGCGTTTCCCCCGCGAACAGTACGAAATCGCGATTGAAATGCGCCTGATCCGCATAGCCGCAATCCGATGCGAGGTCCGCAAGCGATCCGTAGCGGCCAGCGGCGAGGCCCTGCATCGCGCGCTCGAAGCGAAAAATGCGCGCCATGGTTTTGGGTGGCAGACCGACATGCCGACGGAACAGCATCGCCAGATGCTTGCGGCTGCAATCGAGATCGCGTGCGAGACGTTCGATCGCCAATGCGCCGTGCGAACGCGCGAGCCGGTCCCAGGCCTGCATGACCATAGGCTCGTCACCGCATTCTCCGATCCGATGCAGGATCGCGCACTCGACCAGGTCGAAGCGCGCTTCCCAGCTATTGGTTTCGGCCAGGCGTTCCTCCAGCCGGTCGGCGAAGTCGCCGGTCACGTCGTTGAGCCCGACCACCTTGTCGGCAAGCGCATCCATGTCGGTGCGCAGAAATCGCCGCGCACCCCACGGTGTGAAATCCACTTGCATGCACAGTGCGCGGCCGGCCGATCCAACCAGCGCGTATTGCCGGTGCAGACCGGCGATGAAGCCCCGCTCGAGACGGCGCCATGTTGCGCCCTCGCCGTCCCATAGCGTAAAGCCCGGTCCGAAGACGAGGATCAGCGGCACGACGCCGGACGGCACCTCGCGCCGCACGATGCTCTCGCCGCCCTCCTCGAAATACCCCTGAATTTCATGCACGTAAGGCGCAAGCGCACGCTTGGGCCGGCGCCTGAACAGGGTCCAGCGCCCGAACTCCGACACATGGTCGGTTTGCGCGAGAGGAAGCGTATTGGTCATCGGTCAGCCAAACGGCAGCAGGCTCACGATAAACCGGAATGCGATCATCCAAAGGAAAATTCCGAATGCGAGTTCCAGCTTGCGCCGCGACAAGGCATGCGCGATGCGGGCGCCATAGGGCGCGACCAGCGCGCTGACCGGCGCCATCAACGCCACGCCAAGCAGCGACACATAACCGATCGACAACGGCGGCATCAGCGCCTGATAGGGCAGCCCGGCAATGACAAAGCCGATGGTGCCGACCAGCGAGATGATGACGCCAACCCCCGCCGAAATGCCCACGGCCGCGTGGATCGGCTGCCCGTAAAGGCTGAGAATCAGGGTCGATACGGCGCCGCCACCGACCCCCATCATCGCGGAATAGAAGCCGATGAAGAGGCCGTAAAGCCGCATCATCGCCCGGCCCGGAAGCGTATCGGCAATCCGCCAGCTGTCCTTCGCGAACAGGAATTTCAGACCGAGCAGAAACACCATGATGGCGAAAAAGCTTTTGAACAAAGGTGCCGGCGCCACCGCCGCTATGACACTACCGATGATCACGCCGGCGGCAATCGGCACGATCCAGGGTTTCAGCACCCCCACCGGCACGGTGCCGCGCGCCCGATGCGCGAGGTAGGAGCGGATCGAGGTCGGGATGATGATCGCAAGCGACGTCCCGACGCAAAGCTGCACGCGGATATCTTCGGACACGCCCAGGATGCGGAAAATCTCGTACAGCACCGGCACGATGATGGCGCCACCGCCGACCCCGAACAGGCCGGCCAGCAATCCGGTCAGGACGCCGCCAAGGACGATCGCGAGCGCAAGCAGCACAAGCTCGCCGGCCGGAATACCGAACATCGCACGCTCCGGAGAAAGGCCGGGGCGATGAACTCGACCCGGTCAGGCCGCTGCGGTGTGCGGCATCGCGGCGCCGCTGTCCATCACGAGCGCGAGCGCATCGCGCAGGACTGCTATGCCGGCATCGGGTTTCACCGCGTGAACGGCAATATGCCGGCGGAAGGCGCGCGCCCCCGGCACGCCATGAAACAGTCCAAGCAGATGCCGCGTCATCCCATGCAGGCGGGTGCCCGTTTCGAGTTCGCGCTCGACATAGGGAAAAAACGCTTCCAGCGCCTGCTTCGGATTGGCAAAGGCGGTGTCGCCGCCGAACAGCATGGCATCGGCCGCGAGCAGCCGCCACGGCTCCTGATAGGCAGCACGGCCCATCATCACGCCATCGACATGCGCCAGGTGATCGCGCGCCGCCTCGATCGAGCCGACCCCGCCATTGATCGAAATCTGCAGATCGGGATGCGCGGCCTTCAGCCGGTAGACGCGATCGTAATCGAGCGGCGGGATATCGCGGTTCTCGCGCGGCGACAGACCCTTGAGCCAGGCCTTGCGGGCATGCACGATCAGCGCATCGACGTCCGCCGCCTTCACCGAAGCGGTCAGCGCATCGAGTGCGGCTTCGGGATCCTGATCGTCGATGCCGATGCGGCATTTGACCGTCACCGGAATCGTCACGGCCTGCTTCATCGCGGCGACGCATGCGCCGACGAGCTGCGGCTCCGTCATCAGGCAGGCGCCGAAACGGCCGTCCTGCACGCGATCGGACGGACAGCCGACATTGAGATTGATCTCGTCGTAGCCGAAATCCTCGGCGATGAGTGCGGATTCCGCAAGATCGTGCGGATCGGACCCGCCGAGCTGCAACGCGACCGGATGCTCAGCCACATCGAAACGCAACAGCCGCTGCCGGTCGCCATGCAGAACCGCGCCGGTGGTGATCATCTCGGTATAGAGCAGCGCATGGCGCGTCAGCAGACGGTGGAAGGAGCGGCAGTGCCGGTCGGTCCAGTCCATCATCGGCGCAATGGAAAATCTATGTGATTGATTTAACTGCATTTTCCTAGTCTACAGAACATGAGAACTCGTCCTGTGCGCTTCGATCTTGCGACGTCATACGACGATTTGGCCGGGCTTTCGACGCCTGACTGCACCCGGAGCGCACACGCCGTGGCTACCTTTAGCAGATTAAAGGCGGGTTCGTGGTGCGCCCGAATTCGGCGCAAAGGGAATTATATCAACGAGACTTTCCGCCGCCGACAGGATGCCGAGGAATGGGCGCTCGACCGGCGCATTGACCGCCAGGAACCGGCCACGACCGTTCCGAGAGGCCAGATCGCCCCCCTCAAGGCGTTGCGCTCGCGTCGGCGTCAACTTTTCGAACCCCGGATAACGTCGTAGGCCCTTCGCGCAGCCCTTCGCCGATCCGTTCCAGGATGTAAGGAAAGAAGGGATTTGACGATGCCCGCATCAGCGAATCCAGGCTGGTGATCAGGACATTGCGTTCACCGCGCGGTGCCAGCGTCCCAAGCCGCACACCGAAATTTTCCGCCGGGTCCGGCATCGTGCCGTAGAGCCCATCGGTCACAGGAAATGGCAGGGCGATATGCGACAACGAATAGAAGCCATCGGGATAGCGCCATGCCAGCGGGCGTATCCGCACATCCGTCTCGCCAGCGTCGATGCTGCGTTCGATCATATCGGCACGCGTTTCGTCGGCGTTAGCGATGGTTGTGATCCGGTAGGTGTGCGGCGGAGCCGGCAACAGGCGTGTTAGTGCACCATCGGCGCTTGCATGCAGTAGCGGACCGATCTTGAGCGTTCTATTGATGTCGAACAGAACCAACTCGCTCCCATTGGCGGGAAGCTGTTCATAAAGTCCTTTCACAACGGCGCTGGCACTGACCGTAAAGTCGACTGCCGACTGAAAGGTCAGGACAGGAGGCAAGCGATCCAGCCGGCCTTCGCGGCTGTATTGCGTCATGCGCTCCTGAAGCACGCGGGTCAGACGGTGCGACTGCCGTGCGCCGTTGACTGGAAACGAATTGTATTTGAACGGATTGAATTCCGGCACGATGTCCAGCCATGCCGCCTTGGCGAACGCCGGCAGAAAGGCTGGAAGGCCTGCGAGACCCGCAAATCGCGCAAACGGCGTGATACCGACCATCGGCGAAAGCAGGACGATCCGGTCAGGGCGCCCGAGCGACGGATCCCCGAGCGCATCGAGCGCATGGATGAGCGCCAATGCGCCGCCATTGGAATATCCGACAAGGTGTAACGGCGCGCCGCTTTCGCTTCGCCGCTTTGCCTCGCGCACAGCAAGGCGCGTGGCCGCAGTCCAAAGCTCCCAGCGTGCCACCGTCAATGCCGATGGCACCGTGCCATGCGCCGGCATCCTTGGAACGACGGCGACGAAACCGCGCGCACGATAGAAATCAGCGACATGCCGCAAGCTATAGGGGGCGTCCGTCAGCCCATGCAGCAGCACGACAACACCACGTGGTTTTCCATCAGGCTCCAATATGTAGGAGCGATTGAAATCCTTCACGAAGCGCCCCGGATAAACCGGACTGTCCTCATAATAGCGATTGAACGGCACCTGATATGAAGACGGCAATCGCTGCGTAACGGCCTGCCGCAATTGCTCGAAGATCTGCTTTTCGTGGGCCAGGTAGCCGGCCCAATCCGCACGGTCGAGCGCCTGCGCACTCAATTCTTGCGGAATGTATGAGTGCCACGGCGCGAGCGGCGGTCCACGCTGCGTATCGTAAATTCGAAGTCCGAGGAAAGTGATGAGAACGGCGCCGAGAAGTAGAGCGCCGATCTTCATAAGACGGATCAACCGAGACGTCATCGCGCAATCCGTGTGCAGCCGGGGCAATGAGAACGGGAGGAACAATAGAACGGCTGCGCACGAAAACTACACACGCACCCACTATGTGATCTAAACAAACAACATCTCCACTCCATCGCCAGCGCTTCGGAACACGTGCGAACCTTCGCAGCGGCCATATGCCTTGCAGCTATCTACATGGCGCGGCAAGACCAAGCCCATCGGCTGTCGCATGCAAATGCCCGTCACGAGTCCAAAGTCGGCTTCCCGGCATCAGTCGACGTGACCAATTCCACGATCGTGTAACGCTTCGGCATCAATGAAGTGCGGCACTAAAGTGCAGCACTTCGGATTCAGTTGCGACCGCAGCTTGCGGACCGAAGATGATGGACCCCAACCGACGTATCGACGACGAATACCGGCAGCCTGATCTACTTTGCCGCGATCCCGGCATCCTCGAAGATCTTGGTGTAGCGCGCGGTATCCGATTTGATAATGGCGTCGAACTCCGCAGGTGAGTTGGTGACAACGGTGATGCCCCCTTGCTTCGCGAGCCTTTGCTGCATCGCCTGATCTTTCAGGACATCGATCGTGTCGGCGTTGATCTTGTCGATAATGGCCTTCGGCGTACCGGCCGGCGCCAAAAGGCCGAACCATGCATTATACGCGAAGCCCTTCAGGCCGGCTTCGTCAAGTGTCGGCACGTTCGGCATTGACGGGATCCGTTCCTTGGTCGCAACCGCGACCGCACGCACCTTACCGGAATCCATCAGCTCAGCGCTGACATTGGCGGGGTTGAAGTAGAAATGCGAGTCTCCACGGACCACGCTCATAACCGACTCCGGCGCCCCCTTATAGGGAACATGCATAACATCGATGTTGGCCGCATTCCTGAACAGAGCGCCCACAATGAACGTCGTGCTGCCGAGGCCGGGTGATGCGAAATTCAGTTGCCCCGGCTTAGACTTGGCATGTTCAATCAGCTCCTTGAGCGTCTTGGCCGGCACATCCGGATTGAGGATGAGAACCAGCGGTATGGTTGCCACCTGGGTAATGCCGGAGAAATCCGTCACCGGATCGAATTGCAGCGCCTTGTTGAGCACGCCCGCGACGGTGTGGCCGTTCGAGGTCAGGAGCAGGGTGTAGCCGTCGGCCGCGCTTTTGGCCGCGGAAGTGGTGCCAGCGATCCCCGGTCTGTTCTCAACCACCACCTGTTGCTTCCAGCGCTCCGACAGCTTCTCGGCGATCGCACGCGCGAGCGTATCGGTCGCGCTTCCGGCGGAGAACGGCACGACCATCCGCACCACTTGGTTCGGATAGCTCTGCTGCGCCGAAGCGCCGAAACTCATGAAACTGAAAGTGGCCGCTACCAAAAGGGCCCACCGCGAGATCGACATGGCATCCTCCCTCGTTGCCGGCTGTCCCGCCAGCTGACGATCTTCTATCAGGTCACACAAAATCCCGATATGCAGGTCACGGGTATAGTTAGACCGTGACGCCCCCCGATTTTCACCTGATCGAAGGAAACACGCCGCCCATGCGCACCGAGCAGGCCCGTCCCATCCGTCTTCAGGATTATCGTTCGCCCGACTGGCTGGTCGACGAGGTCCGGCTCGACGTCTCGCTGCATCCGACCGCGAGCCGCGTACGCTCGGAACTTCGCCTGCGGCCCAACCCGGAGACGGCGCCCGCCCCGATCGTATTCGATGGCGACGGCCTCACCCTCGAGACGGTTCTCGTCGATGGGAAGCCCCTGCCGGATGCCGCTTTCGTCGCAACACCGGATCGCCTCACCATCGCGCAACCGCCGCAGCGTCCGTTCACACTGACCATCGAGACCATCGTCGATCCGTCGGCCAATACCCAGTTGATGGGCCTCTACCGGTCCAGCAACACCTATTGCACGCAATGCGAAGCGGAAGGCTTCCGCCGCATCACCTATTTTCCCGACCGCCCCGATGTCATGGCGATCTACACCACGCGGATCGAGGCCGACAAAGCGCAGGCGCCGGTGCTGCTGGCCAACGGCAACCTGATCGAAAGCGGCGAGTTGCCGGCGGGCCGGCATTATGCCGTCTGGTACGATCCGTTTCCGAAGCCGTCCTACCTGTTCGCGATGGTTGGCGGCAGGCTCGGATGCGTGGAAGACGAATTCATCACCATGTCCGGCCGCAAGGTGGCGCTGCGGATCTATGTCGAACCGGGCAAGGAAGACCGCTGCGGCTATGCAATGGGCGCACTCAAGCGCTCGATGCGCTGGGATGAGGAAGCGTTCGGCCGCGAGTACGATCTCGATATCTTCATGATCGTCGCGGTGTCCGACTTCAATATGGGCGCGATGGAGAACAAGGGACTCAACGTCTTCAACGACCGCTATGTGCTGGCCTCCCCGGAAACCGCGGTGGATGGAGACTTCGCCGCGATCGAGGCGATCATCGCGCACGAATACTTCCACAACTGGACCGGCAACCGCATCACCTGCCGCGACTGGTTCCAGCTCTGCCTGAAGGAAGGCCTCACGGTCTATCGCGACCAGGAATTTTCCGCCGACATGCGCTCGCGTGCGGTGGAGCGGATCGGCGATGTGCGCAATCTCCGCTCGCATCAATTCGTCGAGGATGCAGGCCCGCTCGCGCATCCGGTACGGCCCGAACTTTATCACGAGATCAACAACTTCTACACGACCACGATCTACGAAAAGGGCGCCGAAGTCATTCGCATGCTGCGCGTGCTGCTCGGCGCCGATGCGTTCCGCAAGGGCATGGACCTGTATTTCGATCGTCACGACGGCGAAGCCGCCACCGTCGAGCAATTCGTGCGCTGCTTCGCCGACGCGTCCGGCCGCGACCTGTCGCAATTCATGCGCTGGTATTCGCAGGCCGGCACGCCGGAGGTGGTCGCCGACGGTCAATACGATCAGGCTGTGCGGACCTACACCGTGCAACTCTCGCAATCGCTGGCGCCAACACCAGGCCAGCCGGTGAAGGAACCGATGGTGATCCCGCTGAAATTGGGGCTGGTCGGCGCCGACGGCGCGGACCAACCGCTCAGGATCGGCGGCGCTCCGGCGGGCGACGTCATCACCCTGACCGGACCGTCGCACACCATCGTCTATGAAGGCGTGACTGAGCGCCCGGTGCTCTCGATCAACCGCGAATTTTCCGCACCGGTGAAGCTCACCGCCAATCTCTCGGCCGAGGATCTGTACCGGCTCGCCGCGCATGATTCCGACGCGTTCAACCGTTGGCAGGCGCTGCAGACACTGGCGACGCGGTTGCTGTTGAAGAATGTCGCCCTGCTGCGAGCTGGCAAGCCGGCGGAAACCGACGATGGTCTAACCGCCGCCTTCGCTGCGATCCTGAGCGACAAAAAACTCGAGCCTGCCTTCGTGTCGCTGGCGCTGACCATGCCGACCGAGTCCGACATCGCCCGCGAACTCGGACGCGACGTCGATCCGCAGGCGAATTTCGCCGCGCGGGCGCAATTGCGGGCCGTTGTCGGCAGCACGCTGGGTGCCGCACTGGCTGAAACCTACGAAAAACTCACCAGCACGGCGCCTTACAGCCCCGATTCCGCCAGTGCCGGCCGGCGTTCGCTCAAGAATGCCTCGCTCGATCTCATGACCGCAACCGGCCAGCCGGAAGCGATTGCGCGGGCGATGACGCAATACCGTCAGGCCGACAACATGACCGACCGGATGACGGCGTTGGCGACGCTCGCATTCCATGACGGTCCCAAACGTGCGGAAGCTCTACGGGATTTTTACGAGCGCTACGAAAGCGACCCGCTGATCATCGACAAATGGATGGGCCTGCAGGCCATGATCCCCGAGGCGGGCACGCTCGCCCGAGTACGGGAGCTGACGGCACATCCGGCTTTCTCCATGAACAATCCGAACCGTGTGCGCGCCTTGATCGGGTCGTTCGCACATGGCAACGCCACACAGTTCAATCGCGCCGACGGCGCAGGCTATGAATTCGTGGCTGACTCGGTGCTTGCGCTCGACAGCAGGAACGCTCAGGTGGCCGCGCGCCTCGCCACAGCCTTCCGGTCATGGCGCGCGCTTGAGAGCGTCCGGCGCACCAAAGCGGAGACGGCGCTGAGACGGATCGCAGCCGCATCCACGCTGTCCGCCGACGTCAGCGATATCGTCAATCGCGCGCTGGCGCCGAACTGAAGTTGCCCGCGATCGCCCGGACTCGTTCCGCGCGAATCTCGGGGCCAGCAGCAAGCATGTTAGTAATTTTTTTACATTCTTGACTCTGCCGACTCTCGACAAATCACCCCGCATCGATTCTTATGATTCTCGATTCGGGACGCGATGCGGCAAATCCTCCCGGTCATGGGTTGTGTAAGGGGCAGCAATCCGACATGGGGGCAAGAGTCATGGCGCGCGCCGATGCAGCGCACGCGTCTGCGCGTTCCGATTCCATTAAGGGATTGGCGCAGTCGATCGCAAAGCCTGCTTACAGGCGCCTGCTCACCGCCGAGCCCGCTCTGCGGCGCGCCGTCCCCGCCCTCATCATCGCGTTTCTGATAACAATCGCGATCGGCGCTTTCGTGCAGGTTCTGGATCACCGCCGCAGCGCGCTGGCTGACGCATCCAAAGATATTGAAACAATCGCGGAGGTGCTGGCGCAGCGGCTCGAGCGCCCGCTCAAGGGCGACCGCGCCAATGTCTGGCGACGGGTACAGACCGAACTCGACATGGCGCGCACGCCACGCACCACTGCGGGCGGCCGCCAGATCCTTGTGACCAGCCCGGAGGGCATGATCATTGCCGCCGCACCGCATGTCGCAGGCCTCACTGGACGGCACCTGACCGACATCCTCGGCGATTCCCCCCTCACCATCCTCGGCGCCGATGCGGGTGTGATGGATATCCGGCTGCCGGACGGCAAACGAGCGCTGGCGGCAGCTCGCACCATGGATGACCCCCTCGGCCAGCTGGCAATCTTTCAACGACGCAACGATGCCCTCGCGTCCTGGCGCTCCGATACCGCGCTTACTGTCACGCTCTCAGCGACCACCGGCTTCGTGCTGCTGATCCTCGGCTTCGCCTTCCACTGGCAAGCGACGCGCGCCCGCGAAGCCGACATCATCTACGACACCGTTCGCAGCCGCATCGATACCGCACTCAATCGCGGTCGCTGCGGGCTGTGGGATTGGGACCTCGCGCGCGGCCGCATCTTTTGGTCGCACTCGATGTTCGCCATTCTCGGCCTCGATGCGCGCGACGACCTGATGACCTTCGGCGAGATCAACAAATACGTCCATCCGGATGACGTCAATCTTTACGAATTGGCCACACAGGTCGCGGATGCGCGGCTCAATGCGATCGATCACGATTTCCGCATGCTGCACGCAAACGGACGGTGGGTGTGGCTGCGCGTGCGTTGCGAGGTGGTCCGCCAGCCGGGCGAGCCCGGCCTGCATCTGATCGGGATCGCCGTCGACGTGACCGAGCAGAAAACCCTGGTCGAGCGTACCACCGCAGCCGACATGCGATTGCGCGATGCGATCGAAACCATTCCGGAAGCCTTCGTGCTGTGGGATTCCGACAATCGGCTGGTCCTGTGCAATTCAAACTTCCAGGATTTGCACAAGCTGCCTGACGAGCTCGTGACCCCGGGCGCGACTTACGAGAGTGTGCTCGCTGCCGGCCGGGAGAAGCTTCAGCTCGGCAATGTCTCGCTTGTCAGCCCGGACCTGCCGGGCGCGCGCTCATTCGAGGCGCAATTGGACGACGGCCACTGGCTGTTCAGTGAAAGGCGCACCAAGGACGGCGGCTATGTCTCGGTCGGCACCAACGTCACGAGGCTAAAACAACACGAACGCAAGCTGAAGAACAGCGAAACCCGCCTGCTCGCGACCGTCGAGGATTTGCGTCAATCGAAGCAGCAACTTGAGGACCTCGCCGAGAAATATGCCGCGGAGAAAACCCGGGCCGAAGATGCCAATCAAGCTAAATCGAAATTTCTGGCCAATATGAGCCATGAACTTCGCACGCCTCTCAACGCAATCATCGGCTTCTCCGAAATCATGGAGAAGGGCATGTTCGGCAAGCTCGGCGTCGACAAGTATCACGAATATTGCCGCGACATCCATCAGAGCGGGCAATATCTGCTCGACGTGATCAACGACGTCCTCGATATGTCGAAAATCGAGGCCGGGCGGATGAAACTCGAACTCGAACACGTAGTCCTCGAGGATATCCTCTCCGATTCCTTGCGGGTCGTATCCACGCGAGCGGAGGAAAAAGGACTGACACTGTCTTCGCGCATCGCGTCGGATATCGTCGCACTCGCCGACCGCCGCGCGCTCAAGCAAATCGCGCTGAACCTCCTGTCGAATGCCGTCAAGTTCACCGGACCTGGCGGCCATGTTTCCGTACGCGGCCGCCGCGCAGGCGGCTGCGTTTCGATCGCGATAAGCGATTCAGGTATCGGGATTGCGCCGGACGCGCTGCAAAAGCTCGGCGTCCCGTTCGAACAGGTCGAAAGTCAGCTTACCAAAACCCAACACGGCTCGGGGCTTGGCCTTGCCATTGCCAAGTCCCTGGTCGCATTGCACGGCGGCAAGATGCGCATCCGCTCGGTGCCCGGCCGCGGCACCACGGTACTCGTGCGCCTGCCCGTCGCGGGCCCTCGCGCGCAGTCAAACACGACGGCGGCGGCTTAATCCCCGGGGCCGAGCAATAGATCGAAGCGCTTTCGCACCCGCGCTTGCGTTTCGATCACATAGGCATCGAGCGTTGCGAAATCCGGCACGTCGGCCGCGCGAGCCAGCAGCCTCAGCAACCCCGGATCGGTCTTTTTCGGGTCGAACGGGCCTGAAAGGCACAGCCGCAGGATCTGACTGAGATTCTGATAAAGTTGAACGGCTGGGCGCAACACCTCGGAGTCTTCCGCCGAGAGCAGGCCGAGCCGTGCCGCGCGTTCAAGCACGCGCGCCGTCGAAGGGTCGAGAATGTCCGGATGTCTGGCGGCGTGCACGAGTTGAAGATATTGCGCAATGAACTCGATGTCGGTGAGTCCGCCTGCGGCATATTTGAGATCCCAGCGATCTGCCTCACCCTTTTCGGCCGCTATCGCCATACGCATCTCATAGGCATCGCCGGCGATCGTTCGGGCGTCGCGCTCTAGTGCAATCACGGAGTTGATCAGCGCCTCGACCGCTTTGCCGAAATCCGGTGACGCCGACACCACCCGTGCACGCGTCAGCGCCATGTGCTCCCAGGTCCAGGCCTCGGTCATCTGATAATCCCGGAAGGAATCGAGCTTGGTGGCGACCGGCCCCGAGCGGCCGGAGGGCCGCAACCGCATATCGACATGATACAACGCGCCGTAATTGGTCTGCGACGTCAGCGCCGAGACCAGCCGCTTGGTCAGCCGCGCGAAATATTGCGCGCCATACAGCGGGCGCTCCCCGTCCGATTCAGGGTGCTCCTCGTCGAAGTCATAGACCAGGATCAGATCGAGATCGGAGCTGGCGGTCATCTCGCGGCCACCGAGCTTGCCGAGTGCCAGCAGCGCCGTCTTCTGCCCGCCAATACGGCCATGGGTCTTGGCGAACAGATCTTCGACCTGACGATGCAAGGCCCTGATGATCACATCGGCGAGCCGCGCGAAGGCCTCTCCCGCCTGCTCCGCCGAAACCGTACCGGAAAGGATGCGCACGCCGATCAGGAACATGTGCTCCTGCCCGAACAACCGTAGCCGGTCCAGCATGTCCTCATGGGAGACCGACTGGTCGAGCGAGCGTGCCAGTTCGCTGCCCAGGGTATTTGCATCGGGCAGCGCGCCGAAGAAGGCCGGATCGATCAGCGCATCCATGACCTGCGGCTGATGGGCGAGAATGTCGGCAAGCCGCGGCGCGGTCCCGAGCATCAAGGCAACCAGCGCCAGCAGATCCGGATTTTGCAGGAGGAGCGAGATCAGCCGCGCGCCGCCCGTGGCATGCAATCCGGCGATGAATTTGTCGAAGGCGAGTACCGCCTGCTCGCGGTTTTCGCTACGCGCCAGATGCTCGATCAGGGAAGGCACCAGCAGGCGCAGCTGCGCGCGGGCAAACTCGCTACGCAGCGCAAGATATTTTCCGCTCAGCCAGCCCCGCACCAGTTCCGAAATTTCTAGAGGATTACGAAACCCCATCGCCGAGAGGCGATCCAGGGTATCGCGGCTATCTTCGCCGGAGAGAAATTGGAGTGTCGCTTCAGGGGCCTGAACCACCGGTTCGAACAGCCGCGAATAATGCTGCTGAACATTGCGCAGATGCAGAAGCAGAATTTCCGCAAACGACTGCGTATCGTCGTAACCGAGAAAGCGAGCAAATCTCTGAAGTTCGGCGTCGCCTGCGGGCAAAGTGTGGGTCTGCTCATCCGCGACCATCTGCAGCCGGTGTTCAACCCGCCGCAAGAACAGATAGGCTGCCTCAAGCTCACGCTCCGCAAGGCCGCCGACCCATTGCCCGTCGGCGAGCGCGGAGAGCGTCGTGAGCGTACGCAGATCGCGCAGTTCGGGATGGCGGCCGCCTGCGATCAACTGCTGGGTCTGCACGAAAAACTCGATCTCACGGATACCGCCGCGGCCGAGCTTGATGTTGTGACCGGCGACTGCGATTTCGCCGTGACCTCGATAGGCGTGGATTTGCCGCTTCATCGCATGGATGTCCGCAAGCGCGGCAAAATCCATGTACTTGCGCCAAACAAACGGCGACAGGGCCTTGAGAAGCGTTTCACCCGCGTAAATGTCGCCGGCGCAAGGACGCGCCTTGATCATCGCCGAGCGCTCCCAGTTCTGCCCGCGGTGCTCGTAATAATCCAGCGCCGCCGGCACCGAAATCGCCACCTGGGTCGAGGCCGGGTCCGGGCGCAGCCGCAGGTCGACGCGGAATACATAGCCGTCCGACGTCCGCTCCTGCAGCAGCTTCACCAGTCCGCGCGTCACCCGGATGTAGAGCGCGGACGCTTCGGTGTCCTCCGGTATCGCGGACGCGTCGGGATCGTAGAATACGATGAGATCGATATCGCTCGAATAATTGAGTTCGAAAGCACCCATCTTGCCCATGGCGAGCACGATATAGCCGGAGCCGCGCTCGGGCTCCGCCGGGTCGGCGGGCGCAAGTCGTCCGCGGCGCATCGCATCGTTGAGCAGAAAGCGTACCGCGCCCTGCACCATACGGTCCGCCAGTTCAGTCAGCCCGCGCGTGACCTGCAGCACCGGCCACACCGTTCCGATATCGGCGATGGCGATCAGCAGGGCGGCTTCCGACTTGGTACGGCGGAGCAGCGCCATAGCGTCGCCCTCGTCCGTCATCGCGGAGAGCGCACCGACGACATGTGCGAGCAGCGTCTGGAGATGGCTTTCGGGGTTTGCGCGGAGAAGCCGCGCCAGCCGGCCCGCATCGGCGTGGACGAGGTCGGTGAGGTGGGGGGAATACTCGAATAGGCCGGCAACCAGATCGCGCGCCTTCGGAGACGCGGCGAAAATTTCGCGCAGGGCGTCTGAAACCGCGGTTGAGCCAAGCCCGGACAGCCAGTCGTCGAGCTTTGCGAGACTCGCCGCCGGGTCAGGCAGAAACGGAACATCAACGATCCGCGCGGCCAGAACGCCGGCAGACGATGGGTCTTCAGGGTTTTGCTGCCCGCCAGCCGCGCCTTGAATCATCGGCTTGGGCATAGACCAGCTTGCGGCAAATTGGGAGAGGCTGCGCTGCGATCACTTCAGGGAGCGGCCTTACGTCCCAACCCGGGTTTGGTGCACCGCCGCATTGCTAGAGCGGGCATCGCGGCCTTCCCGCGCAAGCGCGCTGAAAGTATTGCGATGAAAGAACCCGCGAAGGCCTGCGACTCGGAGGGTCGCGATACTATGATTTGTTCGTATCGTGCACGACGGCGGTGGGAGCCGACGGGGTTGCGACGGCTTGCGGGCCGCCGCGTGGCAGCACGAGAACCGCCCGCAAGCCGGGCGCATTGTCTTCGAGGCGCAATTCGCCGCCATGCAGATGCGCCACGGCGGATGCGAGGCTCAGTCCGAGGCCGGATCCCGGAATCGATCGGCTCTTTTCCAGACGGACGAACCGCTCCACGACCCGGCCGCGGTCGATTTCAGGAATTCCGGGACCGCGGTCGCCGACACTGAGCAAAACGCGATCGCCCTCGGCGCGCGCTGCCACTGTCACGCCCGATGGCGTGCCGTTGGTCCTCGCGGCAGGTCCTGCATATTTGATCGCGTTGTCGACCAGATTGGCGAGAGCCTGACTGATCAGTTCGCGGTTGCCCCGCAGCGGCACCGCGCCCGGCGCATCGACATCGAGCGTCAGCCCCTGTTCTTCCGCGAGCGGCTCGTAAAGCTCCCCGACACCGTGGGCCGCTTCTGCGGCATCGAAGTCGAGCATGTTCTCGCGCGCCTGGCCGGATTCGGCTCGGGCGATCATCAGCAGCGCATTGAAGGTCTTGATGAGCGAATCTGATTCGTCGATCGTCCCTTCGAGGGCCGCGCGGTAATCCTTCTCGCTGCTTGCCGTCCGCAAAGCCTCCTCGGCGCGGTTGCGCAGCCGGGTCAGCGGCGTCTTCAGGTCGTGCGCAATATTGTCGGAGACTTCCTTCAGCCCCCGCATCAGCGCCTCGATCCGGTCGAGCATCTCGTTGAGATTGAGCGCGAGTCGATCGATCTCGTCGCCGCTGCCGGCAATCGGCAAACGGCCCGACAGATTTCCGCCCATGATCGTGCGGGTGGTTTCGGTCATGGCGTCGACGCGGGCAAGCACGCGCCGTGCGACGAAGAACCCGCCGATCAGCCCCAGCACGATGACCACGGCGGCCGACCATTTGCCGGCATCGAGTACGACCTGAAATAGCCGGTCCCGCTCATCCAGGTCGCGACCCACCAGAAGCCGGAAGCCACCCGGAAGATGATAGACCCGCGCGAGTGCGCGATGCAGATCGGGACTCTCGCCCTCCTCGATCCGCCGGTAGACCGTTTCCGTCCAACCCTGCCGCTCCATCGCGCCAGTCGGCAACGAGCCGACATTGCCGGCAAGTCCGTCGGCGCCGGGCGTAGTCACGAGATAAAGACTCGAGCCCGGACGTCGGGATCGCGCTTCAACAACAAGCGTCAGCCGCCGGATTCCGCCCGCATTGAAGTGATCGACAAGTCCGGTGATCTCGGCATTGACCACTTCGGTCACCTGTTCGGTGAACAGCCGCTTGGTGTTGAGAGCGAAATAGCCGAGCAGGAACACCGCGAACAGGGCGAACACGGTGAGATAGACGAGCGTCAATTTGAACGCCGTCGTTCGGAACAGCTTGCCCAGCGCCGTCATCATCAGCCGCGCGTCGGTCCTGCTGTACCTAGTGGAGCGGATATGGCATTCGCTACCCACTCGCGAAGCGAATGCATCGAACCACTAGAAAGCACCCCGGCGCCCTTCTTGAAAGACTAGGTCCGCGAGCCGTCACGGATCATGTATCCGGCACCCCGGATCGTGTGCAGCAGCGGCTGGGAGAAGCCCTTGTCGATCTTGGAGCGCAGGCGAGAGATGTGCACGTCGATGACATTGGTCTGAGGATCGAAATGATAATCCCAGACATTCTCGAGCAGCATCGTGCGCGTCACCACCTGTCCGGCATGCTTCATCAGATACTCGAGCAGCCGGAACTCCCGGGGCTGCAGCACCACCTCGTCCTTGCCGCGCGTGACTCTGTGCGAGAGTCGGTCGAGTTCGAGATCGCCGACCCGATACACGGTCTCTTCGTTGCGGCCGCCTCTCCGGCGCGCCAGTACCTCGACGCGGGCCAGCAGCTCCGAGAACGAATAAGGCTTGGGGAGATAATCGTCACCGCCGGCCCGCAGGCCCTTGACCCGGTCGTCGACCTGACCGAGCGCGGACAGGATCAGCACCGGCGTCTCGACTTTCTTCGTGCGCAATTCCCCGATCACCGAAAGCCCATCGCGTTTCGGCAGCATGCGGTCGACGATCAGGACATCGTAATCGCCGTCGAGTGCCATCGCGAGGCCCTCCTCGCCGTCGGCGGCGTGGTCGGCGACATGGCCAGTCTCGCGGAAGGCGCGGACAAGGTAATCCGCCGCATCGCGGTCGTCCTCGATGATCAGCAATCGCATGGTCTGGAATTGCCCCGTGGCGGCATCCGAGACGGAATCGCCTGTTACGAGGGAATTTGCAAGCTCGGCGGGATTTGAATGAATGGGCATGAGGGGGCGGCGACTCTAACGCTACTCCGCCACCCCCTCAGCTGACCCCGATCCGGCAGGGGCGACGGTAGCCGGGTTTCGAGGTTTAGGTTGGTCAGGCCGGGCTTGCGCCCGTCTCCGCTTGTTGGTGGGGACGGGCTTGCGCCCGTCCCGCTTGTTGGTGGGGACGGGCTTGCGCCCGTCCCCAGGGTTTCGTGGCACCGGCGGGGGCGACGGTAGCCGGAGACACGTCCCTTTCTCGTTGCCCGCGGACGCTTATGCCCGCAGGCTGTTTCGTTATGCGCGGCCGGCGGGAAGCGCCACGAAGCGGGTGCCCTCACCCGACTTCACGCGCATCAGCACGGTACGCTTGTTGTCGCCGCGCGCATCTTCGAGCGCCTTGCGGACGTCAGCCGGGTTAGAGACCGCCTTGCCCGCGACCTCGAGGATCACATCGCCGGTCTTGAAGCCACGCTCACCAGCAGGGCTGTTCGGCAGCACTCGGGTTACAACCACACCCTCGTTACCCGAACCAGCCACCGACGCGGCCGGCGCGAGTTGCAGGCCGAGCGTCATCTCTTCCTGAGCCGGACCTCCGCGCTCCTCGCCACCGCGGCGAGCGAGACCCGCCTGAGCCGGCAATTCGCCAAGCGTCAGGTTGACGGTCCGTTCCGAGCCACCCTTCAGCAGCGTCAGCTTGACCGAGTTACCGGGCGACATCGAACCGATGCGTCGGGTGAGCTCACGCGCATTCGCGATACGCTCGCCGTTGACCGCAACGATCACGTCGCCGGACTTGATGCCGGCCTTCACTGCCGGGCTGTTCGGCGCCGGTTCGGCGACAAGCGCGCCATCGGTATCCTTCAGGCCCATGCTGTCGGCGATGTCCTTGGTCACCGGCTGGATCTGGACGCCGATCCACCCGCGGGTGACGGAGCCCTTGTCGCGCAGCTGCTTCACAACCGAATCGACCGTCGATGCCGGGATCGCGAAAGCAATACCGACCGAACCGCCAGACGGCGAGTAGATCGCCGTGTTGACGCCGACGACATTGCCGTCGATGTCGAAGGTCGGGCCGCCCGAATTGCCCTTGTTCACCGGCGCGTCGATCTGCAGGAAGTCGTCATACGGACCCGCACCGATGTCTCGGCCGCGAGCCGACACGATGCCGGCGGTCACGGTCGAGGACAGGCCGAACGGATTGCCGACAGCCAGCACCCAGTCGCCGATGCGCGGCGCACGGTCAGCAAGCTTGGCGAACGGGAAGTTGTTGCCGTCGACCTTGATCAGCGCGAGGTCGGTGCGCGGGTCGGTGCCGATGACCTTCGCCGAATAGGTCTTGCCATCGTCGGTCTGGACCTCGACCTCTTCGGCGCGATCGACCACGTGGTTGTTGGTCACCGCATAGCCGTCAGCCGAAATGAAGAAGCCTGAGCCCTGGCCCGAGGCGCGCTGGCGCGGACCGCGCTGCGGCGTGTCGGGATTCATGTCCTCGCCGAAGCGGCGGAAGAAGCGCTCGAAACCTTGCGGCATCTGACCGCCTTCGAACGAGGAATTCTGCGGGCCGGCATTCACCTTGACGCGAACGGAAAACACGGCCGGCTTCACTTTTTCGACGATGTCGGCAAAGCCGACGGGGCGCTGTACGGTCTGCGCCTGCTGCGTCACGTTCTGGGCGACGGCCGCATGGCGCGCCGCATCGGGCGCAACGAACAGAGCCGCCGCACCGAGGCTCGCAATCGTCGTGCCGAGCAACAAGGCCCGGCGTCCACGCAAGAAGCCGCCCGAGCTGGGAGGCGTTGTTGAGGTCATAGGGTTCACTCCATCTTCCTAATTTCGCGACGTGCCGGGGGCCTCGACTGGACGAATCCCGGCGCCGTTCGTGAGTGAAGATGGGGGTTCGCGCCTTACAGCCACCTGTCGGCGGGATTAAACTTTGGTAATGGCCAAAAACAAAAAAACCATTTCAAATCAGTCGCTTAACTAAAATTGAGGGCGTAACAGTCAGCTCTGATGGCAATTTTATTGCGGAAAGTTGGGCGCTCGCGATGGAAAGACGCGGGCCTGGCCGCGGCACGCGACATTTTGCGACCGACGTATCGCGGCTTGGACTAACCCTTGGTCCGCGGGTCGCTCGCAAGCAGAGAGGCAATCTTGCGCTCTTCCTCCGCGGTCAAGGTCGCGACTGGCCCGCTGGAATCCGGAGCGGCAACACTGCGCCGGCGCACCGCCAGCACCATCACGATTCCGCCTAGGACCAGCAACCCGGACGGCAGCGCCCATAACAGGAAGGTCTTCGCATTCATCGGCGGATTGAGCAGCACAAAATCGCCGTAGCGCGTCGTGAGGAAGTCCATCACCTGCTTGTCGCTGTCTCCAGCGGTCAAGCGTTCACGCACCAACAACCGCAGATCGCGCGCCAGTGGCGCGTCGGAATCGTCGATCGATTGGTTCTGGCACACCATGCAGCGCAATTCGCGCGACAGATTGCGGGCGCGCTCTTCGAGCTTCGCATCGGGCAGAATCTCATCGGGCTGCACGGCCTGAACCGGCGCCGCCTGCAGCATCAGGATCATCGCGACGACAATGCCACAAACCCGCATGGTCACTCCGCAGGCTGCAATTTAGGCTTGCGCGCCGCACGCGGCGCACCGACCCGCAATCGCCGGTCGGACAGCGAGAACGCGCCGCCGATCACCATCACCACCGTACCGAGCCAGATCAGCAGCACCAGCGGCTTGTGATAGAGCCGCACGGCGATCGAACCGTCGTCGCCGGCATCGCCGAGCGAGAGATAAAGCTGGCTGAAGCCGCGCGTCAGAAGCGCCGCTTCCGTGGTCGAGGACTTGCGTGCGGCAAAGGTGCGCTTCGTGGGCTCCATCTCACCGATCGTGTCCGCGCCCGACTTCACCGTGAACTTCGCAACCAGTTCGCTGTAATTCGGTCCCCGTCGGGAGAAGACGTTATTGAATGTGAGGTCATAACCGCGCACCGAGACAGTCTGCCCCGGCTTCATCGAGATAATGCGCTCGGCGCCGTAATACGCCTCCGATGCGATACCGAGCAAACATACGCCAAGGCCGAAATGGGCGATCCCGGTACCGATCGCCGAGCGTGGCAGCCCGGCGAGCCGACGCATCGATCCCCCGAGAGACTGGCGGAACAGTTGGATGCGTTCGGTGAGATCGACCAACGCGCCGGTCATCGCAAAGAACGCGACCCCGATCAGGAATGGCGCCAGCACCGGCCCGCCTTGGGTGATTGCGAAAGTCGCACCCATTGCGACCAGCGCCACCACGAATGCCAAAGTCAGCCGCTGCGCGGCACCGTAAAGGTCGCCGCGCTTCCAGGCTAACAGCGGCCCGAACGGCATTGCGATCATCAGCGGCAGGAATAGCGGACCGAAGGTCGCATTAAAGAACGGCGCTCCGACAGAAATCTTATCGCCGGTCAATGCCTCTAACGCCAGCGGATAGAGCGTGCCGACGAACACCGTGGCGCAGGCGGTGGTGAGGAGAAGATTGTTGAGCACCAGCGCGCCCTCGCGCGAGATCGGCGCGAATAATCCGCCCTGCTTCAGGGCCGAGGCCCGCCACGCATAAAGCGCGAGCGACCCGCCGATGAAGAAGATGAGGATCATCAGAATGAACACGCCGCGGGTTGGGTCGGTGGCGAAGGTATGCACCGAGGTCAGCACACCGGAGCGGACGAGGAAGGCACCAAGCAAAGACAGCGAGAAGGTCAGGATCGCGAGCAGGATGGTCCACACCTTCAGCGCATTGCGCTTTTCCATCACCACCGCCGAATGCAAGAGCGCAGTGCCGGCGATCCAGGGCATCAGAGAGGCATTTTCGACCGGATCCCAGAACCACCAGCCACCCCAACCGAGTTCGTAATAGGCCCAGTAAGAGCCCATCGAAATCCCGAGCGTGAGGAAACACCAGGCAGCCAGCGTCCAGGGCCGCACCCAGCGCGCCCAGGCGGCATCGATCCGGCCTTCGATCAGCGCGGCGACCGCGAACGAGAACGAGATCGAGAACCCGACATAACCGAGATAAAGCAGCGGCGGATGCACCGCGAGCCCGATATCCTGCAGCACCGGATTGAGATCGCGGCCCTCGAACGGGGCGCGGGCGATACGGGTGAACGGATTTGACGTGCCAAGGATGAACAGGAAGAAGGCCGCCGATATCCAGGCCTGCACGCCGAGCACATTGGCGCGCAGCGTTTGTGGCAGGTTGCCACTGAACAATGCCACCAGCGCGCCGAACAGCGCCAGGATCAAGACCCAAAGCAGCATGGAGCCTTCGTGATTGCCCCACACGCCGCTGATCTTGTAGATCAGCGGCTTGGCTGAATGCGAGTTCTCGTAGACGTTGAGAACCGAGAAGTCGGATGTGACGTAGAGTGTCGTCAGCGCCGCGAACGACACCGCGACGAACAGGAACTGCACCAGTGCCACCGGCTCGGCTATTCCCATCAGCAGGCGGTCATTCACCCGCGCGCCCACGATCGGAAGCGTCGCCTGAATGAGAGAGAGCGCAAGCGCGAGGACCAGCGCGTAATGCCCGATCTCTGCGATCATTTTTTCGCCTCTCCCGAAGTCTTGCCGTAATCGTCCTTCCAGTGGCCCTGCTTCTTCAGCGCGTCAGCAACCTCCTTCGGCATGTAATTCTCGTCATGCTTGGCAAGCACGGTGTCGGCGCGGAAAGACGTCGCGTCGACCAGCGTGCCTTCCGTCACGACGCCTTGCCCCTCGCGGAACAGGTCGGGCAGGATGCCGCGATAACTGACGCGCACGACGTTCTTGCCGTCGGTGATGTCGAAGGTCGCATCCACGTCCTTGCGATTGACTGTACCGGGCTGCACCAGCCCGCCGAGGCGGATGCGGGTGCCGGCCTGTACCTTCTTCTCGACCACGTCGGTCGGGGAATTGAAGAAGACAATGGAGTCGCGCAACGCCGTGAGCACAAGCGCCACCGCGAATGCGAGCACCACAAGGCTCGATCCAATCAGGACCAGACGCCGCTGCTTGCGGGTCATGTCATATCACCCTTCAATGCCAAGCCCCTTCGCAAGGTCGTCGAGGCGCTTACGCTTCTCGGCGTCGTCGCCGATGGTGTTGCGCGCGGAGACGAATGCATCGCGCGCCTTGTCCTTGTCGCCCATCACGGCATAAGCGCGCACCAACCGCAACCAGCCTTCGAAATCCGACGAATCCGTCTTCAGCCGCTCGGCCAGCCGATCCACCATACCGCGGATCATCTCCTGCCGCTGTTCCGGCGTCAGTTGCTGGGCGGCCGCCATATCCTCCTGGCTTGGTCCCGGCTGCGGCGCTTTCGGTTCGATCGTCGCGGCCGACTTGGATTCCGCGGTTTTGGGTTCCGCCGACTTGGGTTCCACCCGCGCCAGCGACTGCTGGATGAGCGTGCGGAACGGCGCGTTGGGCGGAGCCCGCTCAAGCATCGCGCGCCAGATTAGTGCGGCATCCTCCGGCCGCCCGTCCTGCTCGGCGGCGAGACCGGTAAAATACTGCGCCTTCAGGTTCCCGGCATCGGCCTTGAGCGCGCGTTCGAAGGTCGCCTTGGCGTCCGCGGTCACCACGCCATTCGCAGCGGCGACCTGCGCCTCGCCGAGATCAGCCTCCCGATCGGCGCTCGACCCGAGCAAGCGGATGGTCTGTGCCCGCGCCCGGACCGCGTCACTGAAACGGCCCATCCGCATATAGACCGGCGCCACCACCTGCCAACCCTGGCCGTCGTTCGGGTTTTTCTCCAGATGCGCCTCAACCTGCGCCACCATGCTTTCGATCGAGCGGTTTTCCAGCGGAGCGTTGAGCCGACCCGCCAGCGGAGCGCCCGGCAGCTGCGGGGAACCCTGCGTGATATAGAAGGCCGCGGACATAGCCGGCAGCACCAGCAACGCGATCAGGGCCGCCGCACGCCTGCGCCAGACCGGCGACGGGGATGATGTCGACCCTGGCTTGCCGGACGAATCGGCGGCCGCGAGCAGCCGTCGTGAGATTTCGACCCGAGCCGCTTCGGCGTCGCTGTCCCCGATCAGGCCGGACTTGCGATCGCGCTCGATCTCCTCGAGCTGATCGCGATAAACCTCGACATCCTGACCGTCGGCCGCAGCCGTCAGCTGGTCGCGCGACAGCGGCCACAGCACGGCGAAAATGGCGACCGCCGTCATCAGGGCGAGGATCAGATAGAGGCTCATGCCGGTGGGTTTACATCACCCACGGGCGGCGCACAAAATACCGATCCGGTGATCGGCGCCGCAGGCTACCGCCCGGTCATTCCGGAGACTTGCCCCTGGCCGAGGGAACCGGCGCTCCTGGCGCAGCCCGGAAGCCTCCGCAATCCGCAAAAACTGCGGCGTTAGCCTTTCGCGGCCTTGCGCTCGGCCGCAGCCGCCACGTCACGCGCCGCCACATCGCGCGCCTTGAGCAGAAGTGCGGCATATTCGTCGCCAAACACCTTGCGGCAGAAGCGCACGGCGGCGTCGAGCTGCGATTGCCGGAACAGCCTGTCGGACTCTCCGGCCGCGCGCAGATTCTCGACCAGCGCGGCGGTCGCGGGGTCGAGATAGTGTTCGAGGTCGGACCAGGTTCGTGTGGTCAATTCGCTGAGCGCGAGTTCGCCCGCATAGGCCCGGCAGGTGTTGACGAACTCGATTTGCGCCTCGGTTTCGTTGACGTCGTTTTGGTCCAGCGCGGAATTCGGCGCGATCTCCTTGATTGGCCGGGGGCGCAGCAGCCTGCGGACGCGGCCGGGAAGGGTTTCGATCTCGCCTTTCAAAAGGTCGGAAACCTGCGCACGCAACGCCGCGAGGCCGCGGCCCCAAGGCGATTCATGCGCGAAATTGATCTCGGAACGCAATCCGCGAGAGGCGTCGTGGATGCTTTTGAGGAGCGCACCGACGGCGAGCCCGCGCCCGGAACGAAGCTCCCCCTTCAGTTCCCTGATCATGCGCTGAACTTCGGCGAGCACGATGTCGACGGTCACGGCGTAAGGGGTTTCGGCGATCCGGGTCGCGTTATCGCTGCCCGCCGCACGGACGGCGAGCCGGATCAATTGCCAGGGCGCCGCCAGCCGGCTCATCGTCATCACCAGCACGTAAACGAACAGCGTCGGGCCGCCGGCGGTCGGGGCATCGATCATCGCCTTCACGGCGGTAACGTTGCTATCGTCGAAGTTCTTGATGTGGTTCGGCAATTGCGAGCCAAAGGCCGCGAGCGTGTCGCGCGCCTTGATGACATTCAGGATCGCGGTCGCGTCCTCGATCGGGCGCGGTGTGCCGATCTGACCGGCGAGCTTTCGCCGCGCCTTGTCGTCGGACCGCGCTGCTGCGAGTGTCTCCTGGATCCGGATCGCCGCTCGGTCCTGAAACGCGCGCGCAACGTCTTCGGCACGCTCCGACTCACCGTTCTCGAATGCCAGCGCGACCTGATCGGTCACCGCCTTGGCTTCGCCGGGCATCAGGTCGCGACAGATCCATTCCCAGACCGGATCGAGCACGACCCGCGCCACACGCCCGGGATGATTATGGGTTGCGGAATCGTCGACCAGTATCGGTTCCAACGGCTGAAAAAACAGACGCGCCAGGGTACCGGGACGTTTGGGGCGAACATTGTCGCGTGCGTTGCGCCGCAGTTCCTGCAGCACCAGTTCTGCGCCCGGCATATCTTCGCCACGCAGGAGACCGCGCTCAAGCTCGGTCATCAACAGCGTGCGGGCCTCAGGACTGAGGTCCCTGAGATATTGCCGCAAACGCTCGACGAGAAGCCCGTCGGCCATACGCACCACTCACCGCTTGCACCCGGAAAATAGGTCATAGCGCGCCGGTATTAAGAACCGGTTAGGTGCAGTCGCCCGTGCCGGCCCTAAACCAGCTGCCAGGTTCCGTCGGGATTGCGGCAGGCATCGCCGCGCGCGACCTGAGGCCGTCCGTCAATATAAATGGTGTGGGTAAAGCTACGGCATTGCGCACCGCGACGGTCATATTGCGGACCCGGCACGATAGTGCCGCGGCGTCCGGAATCCGGATTTTCCCAGGCGACTGGCGCACCGGACGCGCCGCGGTCCAGCGCCTCCACCTGCGCGTAATAGGCGCGCCGCTTGTCCTTGTCGTCCATGCCCGCGCCGATCCGGTTGCCGATCAGACCGCCGATGGCCGCACCGGCAACGCCGGCCGCGATCCGCTCCCCGGTGCCGCCGCCGATCTGAGAGCCGATGGCCGCGCCCGCAAGCGCTCCGACCAGAGTGCCGGTATTCTCGCGCGGGCCGGTGCCAGTATTCGGATCGCCCGCACAGCCGGCCACAAAAGCCGCTGCCGCGATTGCCATTCCGATCGAACGCATGCCCCCTCCGGTGATCTTCCCCGACGTCGCGACAGGTCGCTACGGGAATTCACTAAACAACAGGGAATGCGGCATTTCATTGGCCGCGCCCGTCACCTCACCAACCGAGCGTTTTTGCCACCAAAATCTAAAGAAATTCGCCGCTTTTGCGCGTAGGCCGATCGGGTTCCGCTTGCCATTCTGGTGAAGATCTTAAGCATTGGCGAACGAAAATGGGCCTGCCGCCGCAGGAGGACAGCCCATGAAACGTAGCATCGCAGCCGCCGTCGCCTTTGTCGCAGGGCTCGGTGCCGCCGCCGCCTGTACCGCGGTCGACCTCATCGCCGCCGACAAGAGCGTCATTGCTGGGCGGACCATGGAATGGGCGTTCGACATGAAGTGGACCCTGGTGAGCCAGCCCAGTGGCACCGCCCTCACGCTCAGCGCTCCCAAGGCCACCGGGCTGCCGGACAAGACGGTGACCACCCGCTATGCGGTCGTCGGCGTGAGCGCCGGCATCATTCCGGGCGGGGCGCTGCTCGATGGACAGAATTCGCAAGGGCTCTCGATGAGCGCGAATTTCCTGCCCGGATTTACGCAGTATCAGACCGTTACGCCGCAGGACAAAGAGTATCAGTCCATTCTCACCTTTGGCGGCTGGGCGCTCGGCAATTTTGGCAATGTCGCGGAACTCCGCGACGCGCTGAAAACCATGAAGGTATGGGCGGACGATTCGCTCCCCACCGGCCCCACCCCTGCTACGCTGCACTTCGTCTTCGTCGATCGCAGCGGTGCCGGCATTGTCGTCGAATATGTCGGCGGCGAACTGAAGATCCACGACAACATCATGCATGTGTTGACCAATGCGCCGACCTATGACTGGCACATCAACAATGTACGCAACTATCTCAATCTCTCGCCCGTCGGCGTGCAGCAGCGTCAGCTGGGTGCGGTCAACGTGACCGAAATCGGTCAGGGCGGCGGTTTCATCGGGCTACCGGCCGATTACACACCGCCGTCGCGCTTCCTGCGTGCGACAGCACTGCGTTACACGGTGACACCGCCGAAGACCGCGGACGAAGCGGTGCAGGCCGTCGCGCACATTCTCAACAATGTCGATATCCCGGTCGGTGTTGCGCAGTCTCGCATGCCGAATGGCACGCTGGTTTCCGATTATACGCAATGGATCGTGGTCAAGGACCTGACCAACAACGTGCTCAAGATCGCCGATTACAACAACCGCATGAACTACCTGACCATCGATCTCAAGTCGGTGTTCGCCGACGGCAAGCCGATGGCAAATCTGGTCAACGATCTTCCGTATCCGAAGGCGATCGCGGGGCCGGAAGCGCTGCGGCCGTAAGCAACTCAGACCGCCGGCAATACGAGCTCCGCGCGCAGCCCCCCAAGCGGGGCGCTGCCGAGTGCGAATGTTCCGCCATAGAGAGCAGCGAGTTCCACCACAATCGACAAACCCAGGCCCGAACCGGGCTTGGTTTCGTCAAGCCGCCGGCCCCGACGCGCAACCTGCTCGCGTTCGGCCGGCGTCAGCCCGGGGCCGTCGTCGTCAACGATAATGCGGATAATTTTCCGGTCGTCGTCGGCCCGCTCCCTCAATACCTCGATGGCCACCCGCGATTGGGCCCATTTGCACGCATTGTCGACCAGATTGCCGACCATTTCTTCGAGATCCTGCTGTTCGCCACGGAATTGCGCATCCTCAGGAGTATCGACCTTCAGCCGAAGGTCTTTGTCCCTGTTGGTCTTCTCCATGGTACGCGCGATGGCATGGACCACTGGCGACACATTGGTCACCGTCCCAACCACCGTAAGCCGCGCCGCCATGCGCGCGCGTTCGAGATGGCGCGTGATCTGGTCGCGCATCACGTCGGCCTGCTCGCGGACCTTCTGCGCAAGCGGATCGTCGGCGCGCGCTGCCGCCTCGTTCATCACCACCGAGAGCGGCGTCTTCAGCGCATGCGCGAGATTGCCGACATGGGTCCGGGCACGCTCGACGATTTCGCGGTTGGCATCCAGCAGCGCATTGGCCTCGCGCGCGAGCGGCGCGATCTCGACCGGAAATTTGCCTTCCAGGCGCTCGGCCTGCCCGGACCGGATCGCCGCGAGTTGCTGGGAGATGCGCTTCAGCGGAGCCAGGCCAAATTGCACCTGGAAGGCGGTGGTGAGGAGAAGCACCAGCGCCAACGTGCAGAACGTCACGAACAAAACGCGATTGAAGCTCCTGATGTCGTCCTCGATTTCGGCGGCATCACCGGCAACGGCAACGAGATAACTCCCCTCCTCGCCGAGATCGACGTTGCGTTCGACCAGCCGCAGCCTCTGATCCTCGGGCCCTTTGACGTAGCCCGTCCTTACGCCGAGTGCCGCCGCCGAACTGGGAACCGGCAACCGTGTGAGGCCTCCGTCCCAAAGCGAACGCGAGGCGTGAATTTCCGGCTTGGCGCTGTCGAGCTTGGTGACCTGCCAATACCAGCCCGACAGCGGCAATTCGAACAACGGTTCGCTGACACCCTGTGCGAGCTTGTCATCGGGGATTTCCGGCGCCGCGAGATCGGCAACCAGCGTACGCAAATAGACTTGTAGCCGCCCGTCAAAGGCGCGCTCCACCGCGTCGCGGTACAGCGACGACAGCACGATGCCGGTGACGAGCACGATCGCGATGGTCCAGCCCGCGGCCCACAGGAACAGTCGAAGCGCGAGTGAATTTGCGCGCATTGTGCTAGTCGCTCATGCCCGGCAGGGCTCCGGCCGCCAGATGAAGAAGCCGGTCAGCGCACATCGGGCGGCGTGAGCAGATAGCCGAGGCCGCGAACGGTCTGGATCACGTCGACCCCGAGCTTCTTGCGGATACGGCCCACGAACACCTCAATGGTGTTGGAATCGCGGTCGAAGTCCTGATCGTAGAGATGCTCCACCAATTCGGTGCGCGAGACCACGCGGCCGGTATGGTGCATGAGGTAAGAAAGCAACCGATACTCGTGGCTGGTCAGCTTCACCGGATTGCCGTCGACAGCAACGCGGCCGGTGCGCGTATCGAGCCGGACCGGCCCGCAATTGAACTCGCTCTTGGCGTGACCGACGGAGCGGCGCAGCAGCGCGCGCACGCGGGCCAGCACTTCTTCCATATGGAAAGGCTTGGGCACGTAATCGTCGGCGCCGGCATCGAAGCCCTGGACCTTGTCGCTCCAGCGGTCGCGCGCGGTCAGCATCAGCACCGGCATGGCCCGTCCCGACCGCCGCCACGCCTCCAGCACCGAGATGCCGTCCATCTTGGGCAGCCCGATATCGAGGATGACCGCGTCATAGGGCTCCGATTCGCCCAGATAATGCCCTTCCTCGCCGTCAAATGCGCGATCCACCACATAACCGGCTTCGGTTAATGCGGTCGCGAGCTGGCGGTTGAGGTCGGGATCGTCCTCGATGACGAGGAGACGCAAGACTGAAAACCCTCCGGATCAGCCGCCGTCCGTAAGCAACCCGCTCGCGGCATCGACGGTAGCGCGGGTGACTTTGCCATCCTGCGCGAGCAGAGTCAGCAGGTAGACCAGCCCTTTTGGCCCCTTGCAGAGCTTGGCGTCAACCACATCCGTCTTGCGGGCACGGGCAGCGCGGATCGCCCTGGAAAGGGGCACCACCTTGCCGCTGGCAGCCACGCTGCGACGCTGAGCCGGGGTCAGGCATTGCCCCCTCTGCGCCTGAGCGACGGTTGTGAGTTCCGCGGCGGGGGCCGCGGATGAATCGAACAGGACGATCGCAAGGATCGCGCAGGGAATCAGGATTCTGAGGAACATGAATGCGCTCTAAGTCCGCGCCCGTGAACATCGGATGAATGTCCGGTGGCGGAACCGCGGCAGATACAACTTCCCGGACACTAAGCCGTGAACCCTGAGAATGTTGCATATTCATCGAGCGGCGCCCGCGGCGAGCGCCATTGATTGATCGGGGCGGTTTGGTCGGCATGGCCGAGCGCCATCCCGGAATAGAGCATCATGTGCGGGGGGAGTTCGAGGAAGGCCGGCAGGGTTTTGTGCCAGGAGGCCCAGGCCTGCTGCGCGCAGGAATGCAGCCCGTAGCCGCGCGCCACCAGCATCACGGTCTGGATCAGGCCGCCGAGGTCGGAATGCTGCGCAACGCCTAGATCGCGGTCGATGGAAAAGAAGATGCCGACCGGCGCACCGAAGAACTCGAAGTTCCTCGCATATTGCCGGTAGCGCGCCGGCTTGTCCTCGCGCGGCACCCCGATCGACTTGTAGAGCAGTTCGCCGACCTCGAAGCGCCGCTTGCGGTAGGTCGCGTTCATCTCCGGCGGATAGATCGTGTATTCGGTGCCCTCGGCGCGCGGCAATTCATTCATGCGCGGACGCAGCAGGTCTTTGAGCGCCTCGACCCGCTTGCCCGCGATCACGTCGATCCGCCACGGCTGCATGTTGCCGGCCGACGGCGCGCGCGCGGCAAGGTCGATAATGTCGCGGACAGTCTGTTCGGGAATCGGCGTCGGCAGGAAGGCGCGGCAGGAATAGCGGGAGGCGACGGCGTCGGGGACGTGCATTGCTTGTCTCTTGATCGAAGTTGTTTGAAACTAAGAGCAAGGATCAAGCGGCGTCCGTCAAGCGGGTTTGCCGCCTCGCTAGAGGCATGGCACAAGTTACGAGCACGGGAAGCTGATTGCTGCAATATCACCACTTTGATCGCGCATTAAGACGTCCGTCCGAATGCTGCCTAGCTGTCCGTGCCAGCCGCAGCACGATCTTCACGACGCCGATCACGACGATGATCTTGAGCGCATGTTCGGGCGGCATCAGCGGCGAGATATCGACGAGGTGGAACGCACCGAGGATGTCCAGTGCGGGGCCGGCAAGCGTGACGGCGCCACCGAAGATCACCGTGCGCCAGCCCTTCGGGCGTTCGCGCAACGATGTCAGCGCAACTCGGAGGGCGCCGAGGCGCCCATAAATGCGGACGTCGCAGCGGAGATCAAGCCTGGATGATGGGATCGAAGATACGCTATGCTCCATAGGTGCGGTCGTTTCCGACCAGCAGGTCGCGGAGGCCCGCGGGCACCGGAAAGCCGTAGCCCTGACCGGGCTCCTTGAAAATCAGCCTGCCAGACCGGTGATAGTTGCTGGTGTAAATGTCCGCACCGATCATCTGAAACGCAAGCAGGATTGCCTGAACGGAATCGACCCCCCACGCCCTCATAATTTGCGTCCCCTCCGGCCAGTCAATTTCGTATCGACAGGACCATTCGCGACCCTCGCCTTCAGGCGCAAAAATCCGGATCTGGATTTCGACGGCACCACTGTCTCGCTGCAGCTTTAGACTCCTGGTCGCAATCATCGATCGGCCTCAGTAATTCAGTGGAGGAATGGGCGCGCCGGCGAGGCAATTCGCATAACGCAGCGATGCCTGTGCGTAGCACGATGGCAATCCGACCATTCTGCACTGGAATATGTCCTTGCTGTATTGAAGATAGCACTCCGCTTCAAGACCGCGAGAGGTCCGGCGCGCTCCCGACACCTCCGAGTCTACCGCTCCATGGTCACTGGTCCATTGTCCTCCGTCGGAATTGCCCGCCGGGACGCGAGGCTGATCCGGATCGTACTTCGTGCTCCGCAATGCACGCGCATGTCGAAGCATGGCGTGTTCAAAAACGCAGCGCCGTAAGATGCCAGCGCAAACGTGCAATCTCGGTAGATATGTTCACGTCCATCGCTATCCCCGCCCCGCCGCGAACACCCGCGCCACTTTCTCGAACGGCCGCGCGATGAAGAACGACAGGATGATCGCCTGCTCGTAGCCGTCATAGGGCGGCGGCAGCTTTGCGATGCCCCAGCCGAAGCGGAAGGTGGAGTCCAGCACGATCGCGCCGAAGTGGATGACGCAGGGATAGACGATCAGCGGGCGGATCCAGGCCGTCACCCACCAGCCGCGGTCGGCCTGGATCAGCTTCGCTTGTTCCTTGCGCGCCTCGATCTGTGCATTGACTTGCGCAAGAGCGATCTGAGTGTCGGCCGCAACGCCGGTCTGGTAGCGCGCGAGGTCGTCGCTCGCCTTGCGCTGCAGGAGATCGGCGACCCGGCCGAGCAGTGCGTCGAGTGCGCCGCCGCCGAGCCACCCCACGAGTTTCAACATAACGGCCGTCATCATCTCAGCAATCCTTGCTGCCGACCCGGCCGGTGGTGACGAGCCGCAGCGCCACCGTCACCACGCCGATGACGGCGATGATCTTGAGGGCATGCTCCGGCGGCAGCAGCGGCGAGATATCGACGAGCTGGAACGCGCCGAGAATATCGAGCGCGGTGCCTGCAAGCGTGATGGCGCCGCCGAAGATCACCGTGCGCCAACCCTTAAGACGCTCGCGCAGCGACGCCAGCGCGGCTCGCAGGACGCCCGATCCAGCAGCGGCCAGGGCCGGCGCGTTCTGCCTGTGCCTGTGCCACAGCGTCCAGCCGATCCAGCCGGCGACCGCCAGCAAGCCGCCGGTAACAAGGATCGCGGCGATGTTGGCCCATGATGCTCCAGACGAAGCGGCGGCCTGCGCGGCACCCGCGCCTGCGACAACGGCGCCGGCCGCGGTCGCGGCACGCGCGGTCTTCGGTGCCGGCAGGTTCGCTTTGCCGCTGGCCGCAGTGGATGACGACGGCGCGACCACCGCGCCCTTCGCCATCGCCAGCGCATCGCGCCGCACCTCGGCGACGCGCCGGCTCCAGCCGGCCCCAAAGACCGGCCATGTCCGCAAGCCTTTCAGAAACGCCATCCGCTCATCGCAGAGCTTTTCGATCAGCGCCGTCGCATTGGCCTTGCGCACGGCCGCGATCACCGCATCGGTCATGCTCGTGCCTTGCCCGATCCCGAGGAGGCGCTGCATCACCTTGGCCGCCCGTCCGATGCCGGAATTCACACCGTAATCGAACACGGCGTAATCGAGCCCCGCCGGCAATTCATCGCAGCGCAGCGCATGCCAGTAGCGCGCACGATAGATTTTCGCGGCATCGGCAAGCTGCATGTTGCGCACATCGGCGGCCGTGCCGTTGGCCTTGATGTAGCGGCGATAGTCGTGGATCGTGATGCCGAAATTGGTTGGGCCGCCCGGGTCCGACGGATGGTTGGTATAGCCGCCCTCATGCTTCAGCACGCGGGCGAGCGAGCGATCGTAATTGGCCGCTGCCATGGTGGTCTCCTGAAAAGAAAAAGCCGCGCAAGATCGCGCGGCGTTGAATGGGCCGGGCCTGGCGGATCAGACGGCCGGCCGCTGCAGCGCCGTCACCTCGGCGAAGACGCGGGCATGAAGCGCGGGATCGTCATCCACCGCGCTGTGGATGGTCGCGACCTGCTGCTGGATCAGCGTGCCCTTGAAGCCCGGCGCCGGCTTGAGAATGCCCCGGCCGAGCGGACTGACCTTCTGATAGAAGCAGAGAGCCCGCGCGACATTCGCCGGGACCGGCGGCGGGCCGAACAGAAGCCGGAAGCTGGTCGGATCGAAACACACTACAAGCGGCACCGCGATCCGCACGGCCTCGAGCTGGGCCGCAACTTTCAGGGCAGCATCCGCGCCCATCGAATGTCCGATCAGCACCGGCCGCGCGCCCTTGCCGGCCGCCGTGCGCGCGGCAGCCACAATGGCGCCGACCTCACCGTAAGGACGCAGGAACGAGCCCTGCGCATGCACGCTGGCCGACACACCTTGCGCGTTCAGTTTGCGGGCAAGCACGTCGAGCCCCCCGGAAAAGTAAAAGGGCCGGCCACCGGCCAGCCCATGAATGAGAAAGGCGCGCAACGGCGCGCCGTGATGACTGTCTGTCATGCGTTGACCTTCGAGGGTTTGTGACGGCTTGGTGAAAGCGGCATGGCGTACGGGACTGACCCGCGCAGCGGACGCGGCGATGCTTGCCTAAGCGCCGCCCCGCCGTTACAGGGCTTGCGTCGAGCGGGGCGCTCGCAAGTCCGCGCAGCCACCGCCGTTTCGGAGGGGTGCATGCGCATTGCGATGATCGGCTCGGGCTATGTGGGCCTCGTCTCCGGCGCCTGCTTTGCCGATTTCGGCCATCAGGTGGTTTGCGTCGACAAGGATCCCCGCAAGATCGACGCACTCAAGCGGGGCGAGATGCCGATTTACGAGCCCGGCTTGGCCGAACTCGTCGGCAACAATGCGCGCCAGGGCCGGCTCTCCTTCACCACCGAATTGAAGGATCCGGTAGCAGAGGCCGATGCGGTGTTCATCGCGGTCGGCACGCCGTCCCGGCGCGGCGATGGTCACGCCGATCTCAGCTATGTATTCGATGCCGCGCGCGAGGTCGCGCAAGCGATCGACGGATTCACCGCGGTCATCACCAAGTCCACGGTGCCGGTCGGTACCGGCGACGAGGTCGAGCGCGTGATGCGCCAGACCCGCGCCGTCGCGGATTTCGCCGTGGTTTCGAATCCGGAATTTCTGCGCGAAGGTGCTGCGATCCGCGACTTCAAACATCCCGACCGGATCGTGATCGGCACGCAGGACGAGCGCGCGAAAGCGGTGATGGCCGAGATCTATCGCCCGCTCTATCTAAACCGTTCACCTATCATGTATACCGAGCGCCGCACCGCCGAACTGATCAAATACGCGGCCAACGCCTTCCTTGCGACCAAGATCACCTTCATCAACGAGATGGCCGATCTGGCCGAAAAAGTCGGCGCCGACGTGCAGGAAGTCGCGCGCGGCATCGGGCTCGACAACCGCATCGGCGGCAAATTCCTGCATGCCGGGCCGGGCTTCGGCGGCTCCTGCTTCCCGAAGGATACGCTCGCTCTGATCAAGACCGGGCAGGATTACGAGGCGCCGCTTCGCATCGTCGAAACCGTGGTCGCGGTCAACGATCAGAGAAAGCGCGCGATGGCACGCAAGGTGCTCGCCGCCGTGGGCGGAAACCTGCGCGGCAAAACGGTTGCGGTGCTCGGCCTCACCTTCAAGCCCAATACCGACGACATGCGCGACTCGCCCTCGATCCCGCTGATCACCGCGTTGCAGGACATGGGCGCACAGGTGCGCGCCTACGATCCTGAAGGCATGGAGCAGGCGCGCGACGTCCTGACCAACGTCACCTATACCGAAAGTGCCTATGACTGTGCCCAGGGTGCGGACGTCACCGTCATCGTTACCGAATGGGAGCAGTTCCGCGCCCTCGATCTCAACGCACTCGGGTCCGCGATGAACAAGAGGGTGATGGTCGACCTTCGCAACGTTTACCCGCCGGAGGAAGTCGCCAAATACGGATTCTCGTATAGCGGCGTCGGCCGACAACGGGAGCCTTAGTGGCAGTCATCCGATAGAAATCCGGTCGACGGTTCGGCGCGTTGTTCGTCATCGCTGCCGCGCTTCCAGCGCTGCGACCCGCTCGGTCAGTTGCTGCACCGCGCGGATCAAGGGCGCGATAAACTGGTCGTAGCGCAGCGCCTCGTCGCTGGCCGGATCGTCCGGATCGGTCTTGACCCATCCCGCAAAGTCCTCGACGCCGAGATCGTCCAGCACCTTGCGGACCTGCTGCGCCGACAGGCCATAATGGCGGCGGCGGCCCGGCCTTTCACGATAGCCGACGATCTGCTGCTCGCGCGTTACCGTGTCGACGCGCGGCACCCGGAGAACTTGCGGCGTGCCCTCCGGATCGGAAACCGGCCTTCCCGCCTCGTCGACAACCGGGATGTCATCGAACAGCGGCACCCGCACCGTCTCGACTCGCTCGCTGCGCACCGCCTTGCCATTGACCACATCGACAACGACAACGGTTCGCTGCTCCTCGCCATAGACATACTCTTCCGCCTCGACTTCGACCGTCTCGATGACTTCCTCATTGCCGCCGATGGCGAAGCGATAACTGATCGGCCGCAGCGCCATGATGAAATCGAGGCCAAGATCAGAGGCCGCGACATCGCGCTTGTCGCGCGCATCGGAGGTCTGGATCGTGCCGTTCGCCGCCCATATGGCCGACCAGCGACGGCCGGACTTGCCGATCGTGTATGTGTTGTCGGCGCCTGGATCAACGATCCCGGCAACGGTCAGCTTTTCATCCGGCGACGCCGTACCGATGCCCATATTTCCGGACGAGTTGATGCGCGCGCGTTCGGTGGCGGAGGAATTGCCGGCGCCGAAGATGATCGCCTGCGGCGCCTGCACGTTGTCCGTGACCGTGCCATCGACCTTGAAGGTGATGCCGGCGCTCGCGCGCCAGGTGGTGCCGTCGATTGCCACGCCAAGAAGAGCGAAGACATCGTCGCCGGTCTGAACGGCAGCTGGAGACGACAGGGTTCCGCGCGACCGCGTCGCCTTGAAGAATCCGGCGAATGCGGCATTCGTGTTCGCCGAAATCAGATTGATGCTGGCCGCATTCGCGCCCTGCGCCGAGACCGACATGACATCGGCCGTATAGAGCAGCGACGAGACCGATGCGCTATTCTCGTCACCGACATGCAGTTTGTTGACCGGGTTGGTGGCGCCGCCGATTCCGACATGGCCGCTCGTATTGCTGACCGAGACGGCATCCTTCCAGACGCTGCCGTCCGCCGACACCTTGACTCGCAGATTGTCGGAACCGGTCAACCCGATTTCGGCTCGGCCGGACCAGTCGGTTTGGAGCAAGAGCGACAGCGTATCTGCTACATCTTCCTTATTGAGCTTGTAACGCAGGCTGCCGTCGCCGCCTTCGGCATCATAAAGTGCGGTCCATAAAACGTTGTTGAGTTTGGCCGCGAACGGGTTAGAGCCGTCGGCTTCCGTACCGACGCCCAGCAACGTCACATTCTGAAAGGCTGCATGGTCGCCGAGCAGGCTGACCCAGGCTGAGCCGTCGTAAACCAACGGCAATTCCTCGTCCTCGACGTAGCACAGCCAGCCGCTCCGCGGCGTATGGAATGTCCAGGCGCCGTCGCGAAAGTGGGCAATCTGGTTGTCCTTGCCGGCGAAGCCACCACTTCCTGCAGGCTTTACGAGGTAGCGATCGCCGTCCGCGGGCGATCCCGGCGGCGCCGACAAGTCACGGTCCTTCACGCTGAGCATGACCAGCGCATCGAGAATGCGCAGAGCCTCATTATGCGTCACGTGCTTCTGGGCCTGCGACGCTGCGATATAGGGCAACTCGAGATGGATGGTTTCGCTCATGTCGATTTTCCGTTATGGCGGTGCCGCGGCGGGATGGCCGCGACGGAACAGGTCGAAGCGATGGACGACGTTGCCGCAGCGTTGCTGATGCGAAAGGAATTGCTGCCGGGCGAGACGCTGCTGCGAAGCTACGGCGCCAACGCCTTGCTGCCGCTTCATCCGAGCGCGGGCGGCACGGACGGAAGGCCGTATGTCCTCGGCGCTTCGGCGCCGAAGAAGGTGCTCGGCATGCTGCACCTCACCAATTACCGGCTGAAATTCAAACCGACCGATCCGCGCGAACCGGATTTCTCGATCATGTTGCCGGCCATCGCCCGCATCCACGACGTGTCATTTTTGTTCGTGCGAAAGTTCCGGCTGACGATGCAGGACGGCAGCTTCATCGAGTTTCTGAAATGGGGCATTCCGGCCTTCATCTACGCCGTCAATGCCGTCGGCGTTCCTTCGCGAAACCTCGACTGGGATGCGATCCGTCGCGACATCGCCGCGGCCGCACCCGGCACGATAGGCGCATGGTCCGTGATGCCGCGCGACATTCAGTCCACGGAGACGACCGCTTCGGCCGGATAGCCGCGTCCGACCAGCGCAGACATCTGCACGACCCGCAGGCTGATCGCGGCGATCGGCGCGCCGAAATCGGCGATCTCGTCGGCGGATGCATACAGAACCTGCGCCGTGGTTGATGACAGCACCCGCTTGACGGTTGTGCCTTCGAGGATATCGATCTCGTAGCGTTCAACGGCTTCACCGAGCGGCACCTCTTCCGCCTCCCATGAATCGCCATCAAACCGCGTACGCCTGATCCACGAAAGCACAACCCCGAACTCGCCGCGCGTCGCGCGCAGATGCACCGGCGCATAGGGCCGCAAGCTCACGCCTTGCGGCTCGGTTTCGATCGCGACCGCCGCTGCGTCGCCATGGTCTCGCTCAGCAGCGACAATTCGCAAAGACAGCGGCCGCCCCAGCATGTCGAGGCCGCGCGCCACCGGCACCACATGCTCGTCCAGCAAAACGAAGCCCGCGGCGGAGGGCAGCGGATCGTCCATCGCCCATTCGGTGCCGCCCTGCCCGCGCAGCAACCGTGAAATCTCATAGATGCCGTCGCCGACCAGTTCGGCCCGCGCGAACTGGATGATCTCGCAAGCGCCGTCCGGCCGTTGCAGGGCCGCCAGATTGGCGCCGCCGAGCAGTGCAAGATCCGACACCGATGCAAGCTCGCCGCCATAAAGCTGGACGCGGACAGCATTGGCGTCGTCGAAGCGATCGGCCGGCCCCTTCGGCAGCGGGTCGCGCGTTTCGCCTACAATGGCCGGTGCGAAGGCGATGGCCGAGCGTTCGTAAGACGCCCCGTCGCTCGATCGCCAGATCGTAACCGGTCCCGGCCAGGGATCGGCGAACACCGCCGCCCGCGTCAGCACCACAGGTTCGACCGCATCGAATTCCGGCAGATGCAGGAGCCGCACCTCGACCGGGCCGACCGGCGACGGCAGCGGCGGAGCGGCCACCACCTCCGGCTCGAGCGGGACGTTGAAGATTTCGGAATCGATCGAGCGCGCCTTCACCGCACGCGATCCGGTATCGACTATGTCGCGGATTTCGAGCAGGCGCCGTCGTCCGTCGGCGGTCAGCGCGATCACGTCGCCGGGTGTCAGTGCGATCAGGCTCGGCGGCAACGCGAAATCCGCGCTCTCCCGCCCTGCCCATAGATCCTGCAGCCAGATGTCCGCGCGCCTTGCAGCGGCCTTGCCGCCCGTCACCATCGCGATATCGCTTTGCACCAGCCGCGTCGATGAACCGACGAGACGGCGCGAGGACGCAGCGCCACGCCGATAGTCGTTGCGGCCATCGACAAAGCCGAGCGACACCTCGCGCGGCAATTCGGTTTCCTGCGCGCGTGTCAGCCGCAGCGGCCTGCCGCGATCCGGCAATACGCAGCCGGCATCGGTGAGTTCGACCACAGGCACACCGCCGCGCGGCCGGAGAGTCAGTTGCCCGCCCGCCTCCGTCGCGTCGAATGCGAAGGCCTGTGCCAGCGGTTCGATCGCCGCGCGCACGCTCATCGGCCGGTCGATGCTGTAGCCGTCCGGTCCCTCCCCGAGTTTGGACACGTCGCATCCCGGTGCGCCGGCATCGGAGAGGATCGTCGCCATCAGCCCGTCCAACGGGGCAGCGCCAAGCCGTCCGGTCAGCCAATGTCCGGTCTCCCAATTGGCGCCGTCGCTCCAGACATCGGTGACCTGCGGAAAAACCGGATACGGCCGGGCGTCCCAAGTCCAGAGATGGATACCGGACGGATCGACCATCCGCCCGTCATAGAGCAAGGATTGCGGGTTGAGTCCGCTATCGGCGCCGAACACATTCAGTACCGCTTCGAGATAGCGCCGTTGTATCAGGTCGTCGCGGCGGCCATTGGAGAAATGCGGATAACCGCCACTGGACGATTTCGGATCCGGGAACACACTCGGCTGGTTCGCGCCCTTGTCGACCGCCGGACATCCGGTCTCGGTCAGCCAGATCGGCTTCGATTGCGGCACCCATGCGGTCGGCGATGACAGCTCGGCGCCGCCCACGCGCTCATAATGCGGCTGCGACCAGAAGCTCCACAGATCCTTCTGCCGGAACATCCAGGGCTTGCCGAGACCATCGGTGATCGGTGTGCGCGTCTGCGCCTCGCGCGCGCTGTGATCCATGTAGTAGAAATCGAAGCCCTCGCCGCCATTGAGGTTGGCTTCGAGATAGCCGCGCTCGTGGATCGCATCGGCCTGTGTGCGGTCGGTGTGGTCGGGCGTGTCGCGCCAATCCGACAGCGGCGGGTAATAGTCGACACCTATTGCATCGATATCCGCCGACGCCCATAGCGGGTCGAGCGGAAACCGCACCTCCTGCGCTGCGGCATCGACGACATGCGTGCCGTACTCCGTCCAGTCCGCGGCATAGGTGATGATCGTGTCGTCGCCCAGAATTTCGCGCGCATCTGCGGCAAGCGTCACGAGCTGGTTCACGGCCGGATAGAGCCCGGAGGCCGACCGCACGCGCGTCAGGCGCTTCAACTCCGACCCGATCACAAACGCATCGACACCGCCCGCCTCCACCGCAAGTGCGGCATAATGCAGAATCAGCCGGCGGAAATTCCACCCGTCATCCCCATCTCCCGCAAAGAATGCATCGACCTGCTCACCCGCCGTGACGGTACCGTCCGGCGAGCCGTCGACACCCGGCGCCGGATCGCAGGTGATCTCGCCGCGCCAGGGATAGGCCGGCTGAGGCGCTTCGCCGGTGTAAGGATTGGACAGGTCGTTGTCCGCCGGCACATCCATCATCACGAACGGATACAGCGTGACCTTGAGCCCGCGATCCTTCAGTTCGGCGATCAGGTTGCGCACGCTGGCGTCGGACGGCGTACCGCCATAGGCCGCGCGCCCATCCACCTGCGAGACTACATTGGCGGCGCCGCGGTTCACCCCCGCCACCGACCAGGTCGCACCATTCGTATTCTTGTTGCCGCGATCGACGCCCGGCCTGATCCGGCATGCACCCGCACGCAAATCGTCGCCGAACCACGACACCACCAGCGCGACACGTTCGAGATTGGGGCACAACGCCTGCAACTCGTCGAGCGAAGCGATCACATCGGACGGCGCATGCGCGACGTGGCGATTTTCCGGCGCATGCTTGCCGGGGCCGAGCTTGCGCGTGACGGTCGCTGGCTCGTAGCCGAACTCGGTCGCGCCCGGAATCAGCGTGACCGCGCGCACCGCTTTCTCCAGCGCGCCGACCGGCCGCACGATCTCGAACGACAATTGCGGGATGCGGTTGCCGAACGGACCGACCGGCAACCGTTCGAACACCACATAGCAAAGCCCGCGATAGGCCGGCGCATTCGCCGCGCCTTCCTTCGCCACAATCAGCGGATCGGCGGCCTGGTCCTCGCTCCCCGGATAAAAGCGGACGTTGAGTCGAGACAGATCGAGCGGCTTGCCGTCGGCCCACACGCGCCCCAGATGCGCGACCGGCCCTTCGGACAAGCCGATTGCGATATTCGCAAAGTAAGAGAACGTGCGCGTCTTTGTCGTTTCCGGTGGGGCCGGCGCGCCGCCCTTGCCGCCGGCGGCACCCCCACCTGAGGTTTCGGTGCGGGTCTTGACCTTCTCCTCGAGCGCGGTGGCCCAGATCACCTGGCCCGGCACCCGCACGCGCCCATAGACGCGAGCGATCGGCGCACCTTCGGTCGACACCATGACGTCCAGGTCGCGCAGCCGCGGACCGTTGTGGGTGCGCGCCGGTGTCGAGGCCGGCGCGAACACGCTCTGATCGATCAGGCTGCCGCCGATCGCGCCTGCCAGCCGCCCGGCAACGGCGCCGATCGGACCGAACAGCGCGCCGCCGATGGCCCCGCCCGCAGTGGAAAGAACCAGCGATGCCATCAGTTCACTCCGGGAAATCGAAACGCATAGGCAAGACGCCGTTGCCACCACGGCGCGAATGCCACTTCCGCAACCGCGGCACCATCATGGGCGTGGATCATGGTCGCGTCGGCAGTCAGGATCGCGGCGTGCTTGGCGACGAGACCTGAGCGCCAGCGAAACAGCAGCACGTCGCCTGGCTGCAAGGCGTCGCGCGCAACCGGCACCAGATGACGCGCGCCGGCTTCGGCCAGTGTTTCGCGGAGCGAGGCTTCCGCCCAGTCGCGCGAATAGGCCGGCATGCGTTCCGGCTCCTTGCCATGCAGCGCGCGCCATACCCCGCGCACCAGGCCGAGGCAGTCGCAGCCGACGCCCTTCAGCGATGCCTGGTGCCGGTATGGCGTGCCGATCCAGCTCCGCGCTTCGGCGATGAGGATGTTGGGCGTGATGGGCATGGAGTGAGCCGCTTGCACAGTGCTTAACCTCCCCCTGCAAGGGGGAGGTCGACTGCCTTCGCCTGCGAAGGCAGTCGGGTGGGGGTCCGGTTTTCATCGCGCAGTGACCCCCACCCCACCCTCCCCCCTTGCAGGGGGAGGGAGTGAAAGGCCGGTGCGAGCTATCGCTTCAAACTCTTCCCGTCATGGCCCGCCTCGCCATCGAGCGCGTATCGCATGAGGAAGTCGTTGCCGGGGATATGCGGGAAGCCGCGGAAATTGAGCACATTGTCGAACCGGTCGCGGCAGGTCGCGAAGCGCTTGTCGCAGCCTGCGGTCACGACAAACGTGTCATCCGGTGCAACGGCCATTGCCATCGCCTGCCATAACTCGATGATCACGGCGCCGCCCACCACGCGATGGCGCTTCACTTCCATCGCGTCGCCCTCATTGGCGCCGCTCGTGAACGTCAGCCGGCCGCCGGTGAACCAGCCATCCGCGAAATCCGACAGCCCGTCTGCGGTGAAGGCCGAAACCCCGTTCAGCACGAGCACCGTACCCTCGCCGCGATACAGCGGATCGTCGAGATCTAGACCGCAACGCGCGTCGCCGAGATCGGCCGCACAGGTCGGGGTATAGAGACGCCCGGTCTCCGCATTGAGCGCATCGGCCAGCCCACGTAGTTCGGCCGCGAACGCGATCCCCTCCCGCCGCACCTCGCCAATATGACCGCGCGACATCAGCACATGCAGCGACGGTTCGCTCCAGTCGACAATATACATGTCGACCTGCGCCGCATCGTATCGCCCGGCCGCAAGCGCATCTTCGTTCAGGCTATCGTCCGAGAGCGCGCCCGACACCTCGCTGCCACCGACGCTGAGGCCAAGCCGCGCCACCGCTTCCGATCCGGAAAAGCCGGTGTCGGCGCGGCACACCACATCGTTCAGCGTGACATCGCGGTCGTGATCGGTGAAGCCCTGGATCACGCCGTCGCGTCGGGTGAGAATGTAGCAGCGGCACAAAGTGGTGGCGCCGGAATCGAGTTTGGCCTGCAAAGCGGACGGGATGATGCGCATCGTCTTACGACCTGATCTCGATCAGCGGGATTTTCGGAATCGCCCCCGCGGCGAAGGCCGACAGGTCAACCTCCAGATAATCGGTGTCGAACCGCACCGGCACATCGAACAGAAAACCCGCCGTCACGGCATCGCCGAGCTCAGGCGGCTCGATCAGCGTCACAACACCAGTCGCATGATCGACAGCGAAGCCGTCATCCAACTCCACGCCGTCGACGGCAACCCGAACGCTGCCGGCGACCGGCTTTACGATCGGCCGCGTGTAGGGCGCGAACGCGCCGCCATAGGTCTTCGCAAGTTGAAACGCATCGGTCGCACCGTCGCCGAAACCAAGCGGCTGATCGAACGGCGTCACCGCCGCCCCCGGCGCTGTAGACGAGTGATCCAGCCGGTCGCGCCAGCGGAAGCCGTGCAGCATGCCGCGCCGCTCCTCGAAGAACGCGATCACCTGCGACAACGCATCGAAGGTCTTAATGCCATACCCGGCGTCATAGCGGCGCCGCGAATGCGCCCAGCGCGCGTTGCGCTCCTCGCGCCCGGAGGCGAGCGCGACGATCTCGGTGCGCCGCTCCGGCCCGCCCGCGCTGCCAAGAGCGATATCGAGCGGAAACAGGATCTCGTGAAAGGCTGGCATGTTGCCTCACATCCCGCGCTGGCCGCGTGCCACCGCGCGCGCAATCTGGCCGGTGACATAGAGTTCGGAGCGGCGGAACGAATCCGCATCTTGCGTCGCGATATTCACTGTGACACTGGCGCGCCCGCCGCCGGAGGCTGCGACGCCGAGCCGGCCATCCGGTCCACGTGCGAGCGGCATGATCGCTTCCGGCCCGGCTTCACCCGCGAGACCCACGCCACCGGAGCGGAGCGGAAAATAGGTCGGGGTGCCGATGATGCCGCCGGACGCAAAGGGCTGGATCGGGCCGGCCCCGGCGCCGCCCGCATACAGCCCGGAAAATCCTGCCGTCGAAGCATTTTCCACCGGCTTGAAGGCCAGCCGCAGCGCGATGTCGGATATCCGCAGATATAGCGACTTCAGCACGTCGTCGAGACCGCGGCTGCCGGTCACGCCCTGCGCGAACGCATCCGACAGCGCGCGGCCGAACTGTCCGGCGCTGCGGTTGATGTCGCGCATCGAACGATCGATGGTGCGCATCGAGCGGTCGAGGCCGTCGACGCGGTCGGTCAGTACAAAATCGTCGAATTCATCGGCCATCGGGGAATCTCGTCATCAGATTATGCAGGTCGGTGCGACGCAGCGGCGTTGTCGCGCCGGTGACAGCAGCGATTGCGAACGCCAGTTCGCGCGGAGTCATCGCCCAGAATGACGCGGGCGACAGCCGCAACACACCGAGCCCGAAACCGATCGCCTCGTCCCAGGGAAACGGCTTCATGCTGTCTCAGCCCGTCCGAAGGTTGCCTCGATCAGCGCCGCTGCGATGCGGACATAACCCTCCGCGCCATCCGGCGATGCCATGCACGCAACCTCGTCGTCGGTCGCGCCCTCGCCCGCGCCGCGCAGACCTGCCCCGATGATGCGGATCAGGTCGCGCGCACTCATGCGGCCGCGCGCGAAACGCTCGGCGAGTGCAACCAGATCGCCTTCGCCGAATGCGGCTTCAAGTTCGGCCAGCGCACCGAGCGTGAGCACCAGTGTGCGCTTGCGGCCGCCGATCTCCGCTTCGATCTCGCCACGATGACGATTGGGCATGCTGCACCTCCGCCTAAGCCGCCGCGAATGTCAGTTCGCCCGCGGATTCCAGCGCCATGTCATAGGTGACCTCGCCATCATGCTCGCCGGCGAATTCCAGACTGGTGATCTGAAACGCGCCCTGCACTACGCCGAAATCCGGAATTACCACCTGGCAGTTCTTCACCGCGCCATCGAAGAACGTCTGACGCATCAGCGCGTCGGTCGCGGCATCCTTGAACAGACCGCGACCGGACACGCCTGCGCGCTTGATGCCGGCGCCGTCGAGCAGCTCGCGCCAGCGCCCGGCGCTTTCCGCATGCGTGACGTCGACGGTCTCGGCGTTGAACGCAATGCGGCGCGAACGCAGGCCCGCGACCGTCACGTAAGTGCTGCCGTCATGCATCTTGACCAGCAGATCCTTGCCTTTTTGTGCTGCCATTTGTGTGATCCTCTGAAGCTGTTTTCTTCACCTCTCCCCGCTATGCGGGGCGAGGGCTAAGTCGGCTCCGTCACTGCGCGAAACCGCACCACCGCGTGATAGGTGCGGCCGTCGGTCTCGCGCCTGATATCGGCCAGAGAGAAGCGCAGGTTCACGAGTTGATGCCCGTCCGGCGCGAGCGGCGCATCGTCGAGCGCCTGCAGCAGCGCGCCTGCGATCAGATGTGCTTCCCTATGCCCGCCCTGCCGCGACCAGGCATGCAGGGTGAGCTGATGCTCCTGCAGCGACTCGTCGCCTGCGGAATAATCGGATACGCGGGCTTCGCCGAGCGTCACATACGGAAAGGCCGCATGGGCCGGCGGCTCGTCATAGATCTTCGCTCCGCCGAGAATGCCGGTGAGCGCGCCGTCGGCGTTCAACGCATCGTGGATCGCCGCGCGCAAGGCTGCGGTTGCTGTGGACATGACTTTTTCCTGATGCTGGTCATCCCGGGGCGCGACCAACGGGTCCGGGCCCTCTTGGGCCGGCCCGATGACAGGCTCCGTCGCGAGCCCGGAATCCATAACCAACAACGTGCGTATGGATTCCGGGCCCTCGCGCTTCGCGCTCGCCCCGGAATGACTAGGAAATGAGTTCTTCCGCTTCGATCTGCAGAAACCGCTTGCGTCCGTCGCGATCGCGCACCGACACGATACGGAAGATGCGCGCGCCTTCGCGGAAGCGATGCCTGGTGGTGATGTCGTCGGCGAAGCGGATGCCGATGCGATGCGTGATCCGTGCGCCGAGCCGGTCCGCCTCGAGCGCGCGTGCCGCCGAAACCGGCGTCACCTCCGCCCACAGCGTCGCAACCGCTTCAAAGCTGCGTACAACGCCACCCGCACCATCCGCGCTGTCCACCGGCGCCTCCAATGCGAGGCGGCGGCTCAACAATGCGGGATTGCTCATAGCGACAGCACCCGGAACGGAGCGATCAGCGACGACACCGACTGAGGCATCGCCGCCACCTCGCCGCTGGCCGCGATCACGCCGCGGTTCTCGTACCAATGCGCGACCAGCATGCGGATCGCCTGGCGCAGTGGCGCCGGAACGTCGTCCGGCTCCTCGCCATAGCCCACGTCAATGTCGACCTCGATGCCGGCCGCAAGCTTGCCCGGCACCCGAGGCGCACCACGCGTGAATGCGAGGACCGCCGGCGCCGACACCCTGTCGATCGCAAAATCCTCGGCATCGAGCAGATGCAGGCCACCATCGGTATCCAACACCCGGATCGCCGTCACCTCTTGCAAGGGCACCGGCAGCACCGGCAGCCGTCCGGAAGCGGGCCAGACATCGCGCACCAGCCGCCAGGTCTGCGCGATCAGCGCGCGGCGGGTCTGCGCCTCCACATGCACCCGTGCCGCGGCGATCAGCGCCGCGATCACGTCATCGTCGTCGTCATGCGCGACCCGTAGAAAATGTTTGGCGTCGGCAAGCGAAACCGGCTCGAGCGCCGGTGGCATCAAGAGAAGTGCGGACATGAATGTGAACCTGAGTGATGGGGTTTACCTCTCCCCGCAATGCGGGGAGAGGTCGACGTTCGAGCGCAGCGAGAATGTCGGGTGAGGGGCCGGCGCAGAATGCGAGGCAAACGCGCCCCTCACCCGGCTCGCATCTTCGATGCTCGGCACCCTCTCCCCGCCGAAGCGGGGCGAGGGAAGGAAAAGGGCTACATCCCGCCGGTCAGCATGATGGCGATCGGCATGATCGCCACCATCGCAAATGACGTCAGCACCAGCGTGGACGCTGCCTCGGTTTCATAAATGCCGTAGCGCGACGCCAGCAGGACCGGAAAGACCGCACTCGGAATCGCGCATATCAGGATCAGCTCACGCCCCAACGGCTCCCGCACAGCGAAGATCATGACCAGCAGCACGGCGAATAACGGCTGCGCAATCGTCTTGGCCACCACATTGGCGACAATCTCGAAAGTCACCGTCACCTTGTAAGCAGCGATGATCAGGCCGGCGGCAAACAGCGACACGCCCGATGTGGTCGATCCGATCAGCGTCAGCATGTTGTCGATCGCTTCCGGCACCTTGAGGCCGGTCAGCACGATCGCGACGGCGGCGAGCGGCGCCCAGACCACCGGCTTGGCGACGCTGCCTTTCAGCGCTGCGAGCATCTCTTCACCAAGCCCGGTCGGTTGCCCGTCACTCCCCGCTTGCCGGGCGCGTGCCGCATGGATTTCCAGCAGCAACACCGTCAGCGGTGCAACCGTCAGGTTCGCGATTGCAGTCGCCGACGTCACCGACAACAATCCGGAACCGCCGAACAGCCCCTTGAAGATCGGGAACCCCATGAAGGCGACCGATGGGAAGCTCAACAGGCAGGCCTGCAGCGCCGCCACCCCGAGCGAGCGGCGCAGCACATAGAGGCTGAACAGCACGACACACCCATAGAACGCGACAAATGCGAGCGTGGTCGCAATCAGAAACGCGGTCTCGCCGCGCGGCGGATGCGCCGCGGTCTTCACAATGCCGACGAACATGATTGCCGGCAGCGCAAAATCCAGCACCAGCTCGTTGATGCCCTTGACCTGGTCGGCATCGAATTCCTTTGTGCGTCCGGCGAAATAGCCGAGCGCGAGCACGAACAGGACCGGCAGCAGGACGGAGAATGAATTGAGCAGCATGCGGGATTGTTGAGGATGTGAGGCGCGGTGGCCCCGACACTCGCATCATCGTCGCAACCTGCCAAGGGGCGACAAGCCTTCGCCGTAAGGTCTTCGGCTCATGTCTTCGGCTCACGCAGTTGACTCCGCGCGCGAACATCGTTCCAAGATCGGCGTCATGCGCCGTCTCATCCTCGCTGCTGCCCTTCTGCTCGCAAGCCTCCCCCTCCCCGCCACCGCCCTGGTTGGCGGCGCGCCGGCGGTGCAGGGCCCGCATGCCGCGGTGATGATCGTGGGTTCGCGCGGCAATTCCTGTACCGGCATCGCGGTCGCGCGCGATCTGGTGCTGACCGCCGCCCATTGCGTGCCCGCGGGTGCCGAGTACAAGCTGGTCGCCTTCGACGCACAGCGGCAGCCGAGCCTCCGCGACACCCAAAACATCGCGCGGCATCCGCAATTCAGCCAGAAGACCTTCGATGCCCATCGCGCCACCGCCGATGTGGCCCTGATCAAGATCGCGAATGCCACCTCCGGCCCGCCGGCCGCTATTCATGGCGAGCGCCTCAAGATCGCGCCGGGCGATCGCCTGACCGTCCAGGGCTACGGCCTCACCCGCGCTGGCGACGGCAAAAGCGGCGGCACGCTGCGCAGTGCCACGCTGACTGTCACCGGTCAGCCCGGCAATCTGCAGATCCGTCTGATGGATGCGGCGACCCGCAACGAGCGTCCTGGCCTCGGCGCCTGCACCGGCGATTCAGGCGCGCCGGTGTTTCGCGAGATCGGCGGCCGCATGATGGTGGTCGGCGTGGTGAGCTGGTCGACCGCCGCCGGCAACGAAGCCGGCTGCGGCGGACTGACCGGCGTCACGCCGCTGTCATTATACTATCCCTGGATCGTCGAGACTGCGAAGAAGCTCGGCAGCCCGCTGGCGCAATAGCGTCCCGCCATTGACAAGTCACACGCTCCTGCGAACCTGCCGCCTCGTTCCAACAAAGAGGCGGCCGCATGTTCCCGGTTCCCACGAGCTACTTCCTCACCCACGGCGTCGGCGTGCACCGCGACCAGCTCACCGCCTTCGAGCTTGCCCTGCGCGAGGCCGATATCGAGCAACAGAACCTCGTGACCGTGTCCTCGATCCTGCCGCCCGAATGCGTCGAGGTGACGCGCGAGGCCGGCGTCGCAACACTGCGCCCCGGTGAAATCACCTTCTGCGTGATGGCGCGCACCGAGACCAACGAGCCCGGCCGCCGGATTCATTCCAGCATCGGCCTCGCTCGTCCGAGCGACACCAAAATGTACGGCTATATCTCCGAACACCACGGTTACGGCATGACCGGCGAGCAGAGCGGCGACTATGCCGAGGATCTCGCGGCCTCAATGCTCGCCTCCACCCTCGGCATCGAATTCGATCCGGATGCCGCCTGGGACGAGCGCAAGAAGGTCTACCAGACCTCACATCTCATTTTCGGCTCGACCTCGATCACGGCGGCGGCAGTGGGCGACGATGCCGGCCGCTGGACCTGCGCGATCGCAGCCGCCGTGTTCCGATTTACGGAGAAGAAGTGATGGCCGGCGTCCCGACCTTCGCAACACCGTCGACCTTCCTCGGCCTGCTGCGTCTGCAGGCCGACGCGAACATTCACATCGCCGGCATCCCGCTCGATATCGGCACCACCAACCGCAGCGGCGCGCGGTTCGGCCCGCCCGCCATTCGCGCCGCCAGCCGCATGCTGGTCGATGGCGATCATCCGCATTGGTGGATCGATCCGACCGCCCTGCCCGTCGCCGATATCGGCGACTTCGAGATTGCGCTCGGCGATATCGAAAACAGTCTCGCGCTGATCCAGGAACAGGCGGCGGCCTATGGACATCTGATCGCGCTCGGCGGCGAACATACCATCTCGCTGCCGCTGCTGCGTGCGCTGGCTGAAGGCCAAGGCGCGCCGCTGGCGCTCGTGCATTTCGACGCGCATGTCGATACCTGGTCGGACAGCTTCGGGCAGGTCTACGCGCATGGCTCGGTATTCTTTCACGCCATCGAGGAAGGACTGATCGACCCCACGCGCACCGTCCAGATCGGCATCCGCTCACCGGTCCATAAGAGCGTTTTCGACTGGACGCTTGAAAAGGGCGTCACGATCATCACCGCTCAAGACGTGCACGAACACGGCCCGCAGCCGGTGGCGCAGCGCATCATAGACGTGATCGGCGACACGCCCGCCTATCTTTCCTTCGATATCGATTGTCTCGACCCGGCCTTTGCGCCCGGTACCGGCACGCCGGAAATCGGTGGGCTTGCGAGCTGGCAGGTGCAGGCGATCCTGCGCCGGCTCGACGCGCTCAACTTCACAGGGATGGATGTGGTCGAAGTCGCTCCCGCCTACGACACAGCCGAGATTACCGCGCTCGCGGCTGCGACCATGGTATGGGAATATCTCGCGCTGGTCGGGAGGCGGCTAGGATAACCGGTGCGGCCGAAATGGCCGCCGGCGAAAGTCTATTCGTCGAAGCCGGCATTGATCCGGTCGGACCAGTCGATCCGTGACGCCGCACCCGTGGTGTGGGCGGTATAAGTGCCGTCCGCAACCGGATGGTCGACCGACCGGACGACGGAATAGGCGCCACCGGCCAACACCGCCAGCGCCAGGGCCGACGCAACAAGCACCTTCATATTCAGGACGCGCATTTTCTTTCTCCAATCTTCTTCTTGTTGCAGCGCATATAATTGCGCCATGCGCGTTTTGCCTGCTCACGAGCGCGTGACGGCAATGCAGCAATGCCCGCATTGCATACATGCGACCCTGCACCGACTCGCCTGAGCTTTCGTCTCGACGTCTCCCCGAATGCCGGATTCCGTTAAGGCTTCTCGGCGCCCTTCGGCGGCGGCACCTGGTAGCCGTAGAAGTTCGACTGCTCCTGCCAATCCAGCCGGGACGACCCGGTGGTATAGGCATCGGCCGTCGATTCCTGGGCTGCGTTCAAAGCCAGATAGCCACCGCCGGCGAGGATCGCGGCGGCGAGAACCGAAAGTGCATAGACGCGCATGGCAACCTCCATAGGTTGCCATGGATCTAGAGATGCCAGGTTAGCGGCGCTTTCACGTGGTTGTGACGGTTTGATCGATATTGATTCAAAGTCGCCGCGCGCTTTACCGCTCCCCGCTACGCGGGGAGAGGTCGGTCGACTAAGCGTAGCGAAGGAGACCGGGTGAGGGGCCGCTCCGCATGCACAACAAGCTCGCCCCTCACCCGGCTAGCACCTTCGATGCTCGCCACCCTCTCCCCGCTTCACGGGGAGAGGGAAAGGGCGCAGCGGGGAGAGTTGGACAGCGAGCTTAAGCCCCCGAGAACTTCAGCAGCTTGATGGCGTCGAAATCCTGCACGCCGCCGCCGACGCGCTTGGTGGTGTAGAACAACACGTAGGGCTTCGCCGAATACGGATCGCGCAAGACCCGCACGCCCTGGCGGTCGACCACCAGATAGCCTCGGTTGAAATCGCCGAACGCGATCGAATAGCTGTCGGCCGCGATGTCCGGCATCTCTTCGGCTTCCACCACCGGAAACGTCAACAGCCCGGCCCGGCCGCCGACCTGTGCCGGCGGCTGCCACAGATAATTGTCGTCGGCATCCTTCAGCTTGCGGATCGCGCTCTGAGTTTTGCGGTTCATCACGAAATGCGCGTTCTGCCGGTAACCGGCCTTCAGCGCATAAACGAGATCGATCAGCGGATCGGCTGGTCCCTCCTCGGGAAAACCGGCATCGAGGCCGGTCTCGATGAAGCCGATATTGGTCCAGGACCAGGACGCTTCCGCGACCTTGGTGTATTGCATGAAGCCTTTCGGCTTGTTGGTGCCATCGCCATTGACGAAGGCCGCCCCCTCCTGCACCGCGAACACCTGCTCGACTTCGCTTGCGATCCATTCGTCGATATTGACCGCGGTATCTTCCAGCAGCACCGGCGTCGCCGCCGGCATCGCGTAAAGCTCGGCCGCGGGAAACGACAATTCATCGAGCACCGGCGAATTGGTGGTCGGCCGCGACGCGGTTTCCGCCACCCAGCCGGTGGCCGGGCCGGTGGTCATGAACGGCTTCTTGTAGACGTTGCCGGAAATCTCGCGCACCGACGCGATGGCGCGGATCGGAGAGATCACTGCCAGCCGCTTGCCGATCTCGCGCTCAACTTCGTCGGGCACCAGATAGCCGCCATCGGCGGGCGTACCGACGGACATCGCCTTCACCTCCAGCGCGCGCAGCCCAGTGCTTTCGCCGGCGCGGATATAGGCGTCGAAGGCGGCCTTGTGCTCGCGCGCGGAGGCGCTGCGAACGCCTGTCTCCAGGCCGAGCTGCGGCCGCGCCGATTTCAGCGTGATCTCATCGAGCCGGCGGGTCTGCACATCGAGTGCGGCATCGATGCGAGCGACCTTCTCCTCGTGCAGGACGTCGCCGGAGCGCCGCTCGATCGAGGCAATGCGATCGTCATTTGCCGCCTTGAAGGCGTCGAAGGTGCGCATCAGTTCGGCATGGGTGACATGCGCGTCCCGCATCGGAGCGTCCGGCGCAAAGCCGGCTTTGGTTTCGAGATCGTGATGGGCGAGGTCCATTCGGAGGTCTCCTGGTGAATGAAAAAAGCGCGCGGGGCGAAATCCTCGCACGCAGCAACGACGAGCCCGCGGCAAGACTGCGCGCGACGCGGACCGGGTTGTTCAGAAACCGCACACCTTATTGTGATGACCGGTGTGCGCGTAAGATTAGCGCTACCAAGTGTTGGTAAGGATATCGCCTGGCCACTTGGCCCGGCTCTCGATCAAGGACGTCAGATGCGTAAGATTGTAACCTTCGCCGTAACCGCCGCAGCCCTTGGTGCCATTGCGATGGCAGCAACGAACACGGCGCAGGCCCAGTATTACGGCGGCTACGTCAACCAGCCGCGGGCCTATGCGCCGGCTTATGTGCCGCCGCCGGCCTACGCACCGCCGGTCTACCGGCCGCGAGTCTATGTGACGCCGGATTACCGGGGAAACGCCTATACCGACTATCGCCACTTCGGCGATCCCTCGTCGCGGGATGCGCTTGCGACATGCGCCTATTGCTGAGCGCCGAGCCTTTCGAACTCCGGCCTCCGGAGCTGACCTGCAAGGGACATCATGCGACTGACCGCCGCGACCTTCGCAACCGCTTTGAGCCTGGGCGTGATCGCGCTCGCCTTGCCGACGGGCGCTGTGGCCCGTTCGGGAGCGACCGTGGACGCGGTTGGGTCCGCTTCGATCGCGCATCCGGCGCAGGATTTCAGCGCACAGCAACGCAGACCGCGAACCTACACGCCCCGCACCTACACGCCACGGCCCGCGCCGCGCACCAACACTGCGCCGCGCTACATCTATCCGGGCTCACGCGACGCGCTGGATACCTGCGCATTCTGTTGAGGGCGCCCGTCGCGCGGCCGCGACCTCGGATCGACATGCGCCTTCACGGTCATGAAGCCGATCGAAAGCCGTGGCGCGCCCGTTAGGTAGGTTTAAAGACGCCGCGATCCAGCTCCCCGAGCGACATACCTGCATCCAGAGCTTGAGGCTGCCAGCCAGACGATCCAATCTCCTCAAGCTGTGTGCGTGCCGCCTGCGGTGCCACCGCGAGCGTCGCCTTCGCCGCCTTGAGACGTACCTGCATGTTCTTGTGATCGTAGAGTTGCAATAACGCAGAGCGTTGATCGCCGGGCCTGGACTTCAGTTCGTCCTTGATCTCCTCCAACTTCCAAAAAATCCTATTGACCTCTCGCTGCGCGCGGTAGAGAAGCGCTGCGTCTTGCTGGACAGCAAGGTCGGCGAACAACTTTACTAGTTGTTCAGTGGTCATATCGGAGAGTTTGACGCGCTTCATGGCTTGAGCGCTCCGACATCGCGCAGGGCCTTCAGGCCAATGTATCGCTTCTCGTCCCAACTCTTACCCTGCAGATATTCCCGTGGGGTCAAAAGGCCGTACGTCTCGTTGGGCGTCTGAAACCACGAGTTGATCTGCCAGTGCTTGTAGCGCGGGATCAGCACAAGATTGTCCGCTCTGTTGATCACGCTGTCGGGGAAATTATCATTGCGCGCCTGGGTCTGCTCGACAATATGGTGCACATCATAGCCACGTTTGTCCGCCTGGAAAACGCCGTCATGCAATTCACCGAGGCTCTTCGGTGCATCCTGAAACGATCTGATCTCCCAGTACTTTTCATTGAGCCAGTGGCTTGCCGACGTCGCGACCTCGGACAGATATTCGCTGGCTAGCCGGACGTTCCGCGCCACCTCTTGGGCGATGTAGTTGCGCTCCTGCTGCGTCTTCGGTTGCGAGGCCGGAATGTTGCTCAGGGTTTCAATCGGGGGCAGATTCGGCAGGCGCCGGCGCGCGTCCGATAAATCCGTCGGCTCGAAATCGCCGAGATCGCTATCCAGCGCCTCGCTGTCGGCGGCGTTACCGTCTTCTTCGGTCCCGCCCCCTGCGTCCGTCCACTGCCCCAGCTCATCCCGCGGCTGATCCGGATCAAACCCGGCCTTCAGCGCGATCGCATGCTTGCGCATCGCAATTTGGAAGCGCATCGCGGCGACGTGCCATTTCAGCCGGAGCAGCTCCGACCGCACCCAATCCAGCGCATGCATGGCGTCACACTGCGCGCTGATACAGCACGCGCCGCCGCGCCTTGGGATCGATCACCACCGGCTTGCGCGCCCGCGCGGGCGGAGCGAACGGGGGCTTCGCCTCCTTCACCGCGCGGGCGTGCGCTTCCGGCATCGCGCTGACGCGCGCACCTGGAAGCAGCGGAAAGGTCACGATCGAGATTTCCCACAGGTCGATCTGATCGAGCTTGCGGATCCGCGTCTTCGGATCGTGGCGCGCCTTCACCGTCTTGAAACCGATCGACAGTCCGTCGGCCGCGCCTTCGCGCAGCAGCGCCAGCAATTCGCGCGCCCGCGTCACGTCGGGAATCAGCCGCCCGCGCACGCGCAAGCCGCGCCAGTCTTCCGTGATCTCCTGCCAGATCCCGATCGGCTCGGCCGGATCGTGCTGGAACAGCATCGGGATCCGGCGCACGCCGCGTAGTCGCAGCGTCTGCGCGAACGCACCGGGCATCACCATGTCGCGCGCCTGGTCGATCTCGCCGAACAGACTGGCCTAACCCTCGACGCTGCCGTCGGGGAGAATCGCCGCGCGCGGATGGAACGGGGTGTCAATTTGATGTGGAGCGAGCATGCGCCCTCCGTCACCGCTCGCGAGGTAAGCGATGGGCTCATGTCCCGGGCGCGATGCAGCACAAAGTGCTGCTTCGCAGAACCGGGACCTCTTCGATGATTGATGTGATCCTGGATCCCGGGTCTGCAGCGCACAGTTGCCACCCTGCGCTTCGCCCGGGAGACGAGAGCGGACTATCCCTTCGCCTTCCGTGCCCTCGGCTTTCGCGCCGCCTTCACATCGCGCACGACGTGTTGCTTGGACACCCGATCGAGATGCGACAGAAATTCGCGGAACACCGTGAGGTGATCGCGCTTGCGATCGTTCTTGCGCTTGGGCGCCAGGCGCAACGAACGCATCACCGAATGCAGACTATCCATCAACGGCCTCCGAGTTTTCTGTTGAAGCGCGACAACTCGCGCACGAAATCGTCGAAGCGCCGCATCGCCGCGGCGTATTCGCGCAACACGAAGATCAGCAGCGCGCTCGCGGACGCCGCCCACAGGAACAGCGCCAGATGCGCGAGATCGCCGCGCTCGGCGAAGATGCGGGTCAGATCAGGCATGAACGGAAACCTCATCTTGATCGTGGTGCGACATTCCGATGTCGCGACCGGACTGCTATGGTGACGGCGGCTCCGGATCTCGCTGGAGCGATGTCGCGGAAGGATCCATCATGCAAAAGTTCGCACTCGCCGCACTGCTCGCGGCATTCGCTTCAACTCCTGCCGCAGCGCAGGTCGCATTCCCGAACCTGATCGGCACCTGGAAGGGCGACAGCGAATCGATCGTCCTATCGGGTGGCAACACGCATCATCCAGGCAAGTCGCGCGAACCGCGGATGTCGAGCGTTCCGTTCACCCTGACGATCGACAAGCAGGACGGCCGCCGCGTATCCGGTACATTCACCTCAGCCAAGCACAAGGAAGCCGTAATCGCGGTCATCTCGCGCAACGGCACGATCTACATGGTCGATGACGACGGCTATAGCCTCGGCACGCTGCTCGCGCCCAACCGGCTTGAACTCTGCTACATGAAGCGGGCGCCGAACGGACGCGTGGCGTCCTGCACCGAGATGACGAAGCAATAGCGGTCGCGCTCCGACGTCGGACCGGCGCAGCGGACACCCGGCGTCCGAAGATCCAGCTCACCCGAATCCATCCCCGCCCTCGACCGGCGCATAGCCCACCGCGATCCGTTTCTCGTTCAGCGTGAGGAACGGCGCCGCCGTCACCCGCGCCCATAAAGCCGCGCGATCCACCGACAGCGCTTCGATCCGGTCGGTATCGATCGCAAGCCGCAGATGGCCGCCGAACGCCGGCGACAGCCATTGTGACAGCGCCGTGCCGATGCGGCTTGCGAGCGGCAGCACGGTGCCGCGGAAGAACGCGCGGTTGGCTTCCTGGTAATTCGCATAGGTGTTGTCGCCGGGGATCCCGAGCAGCATCGGCGGCACCCCGAAGCACAGCGCGATCTCGCGCGCGGCATTGTGCTTGGCTTCGAGAAAATCCATGTCCTTGGGCGACAGCGACATCGCCTTCCAGTCGAGCCCGCCCTCGAGCAGCAGCGGCCGCCCGGCATTCTTGGCGGCCTGATACTCGCGTTCGAGTTCGTGTTTCAGCCGCCCATATTGTCCGTCCGCCAGCACCGATGCCTCCGGCCCGGAATAGACCAGCGCACCACACGGCCGCGCCGCGTTGTCCAGCAGCGACTTGTTCCAGGCCGCAGCCGCATTGTGCGTGTCGACCGCGATGCCGGCCGCTTCCAGCGGTGCGAAACCGTAATGATCGTCCAGCGGATGAAAATGCGTCAGATGAAGAATGGGCGGCAGCGCGGCGCTCTGCTCGAAGCGCACGCTGCGGCCCGCCACATGATATTCGTACGCCTCGGGCCAGCCATCCGATCCTGGCACAACCCGCATGCGATCGGGCCGCAGCGCGTAGAGTTCGCGCGGCCGGCCATCGAGCGTCACCGCTTCGATATAGGCGTTGCCGGCAAGCTGCAGATGCGCGACCGCGCTTTCCAGAAACGCCGCGCCGTCCTGGCGCGGATTGGGCCGCGCGATCAGGTCGAGCAGCGGATGGGTGTCGTGCTCGGCGCTCTCCTCATAGGCAAGCCAGCTGACCGACGCGACATTTTCCGCCACCAGCCGCACCGCGCGATGCACGATCGCGTTCTTCATGTAGCCTTCGCGTGTCGATGCGGCGATATCGCGCGGCGTCCAGCGCGCCCGCGCTTGCGACTGAAACGCGATCAGTTGCGCAATGCGCGAGGATTTTTCTTCCGGCGCCCGGAACCATTTTGCGAGATCGAGCATGGGTATCTCTCGTGAGTTGAATCGCGCGGGTGAACCGTCGCGGCAACAAAAAAGGCCCGCGCGAAGCGGGCCTCTTGTTTCTGACGTTAATGACTGCTGACGTTGATGACGCGTATGCGCGCTAGAACACGCCCAGCAGCGCAAGCACGATAACCAGACTGAGCGGAACGCCCAGCAACCAGAGAATGATCGGCATTGTCGCCCTCCTATGTGTATCCGTTTGATGCGGCGACAACGCGGAAGGTCCGGTGTGGTTCCGGATATTTTAATTCAGGTTCCGGCGTGATGCACCCGTGCCTCGGACACGAGACACGGGAGCGTCTACTTCGCCGGCAGCGGCCAGTTGCGGATCTGTTCCGCGACACCGGGATATTTCTGAACGAGCGCGTCGGCGTTGCCGAGCTCGACATCCTGCGGCTCGACACCCGGCCATTCGGTCGATGCGCCGAGAAACCATTGCCGCGTACCGATCACACGCGCGGTGTGAAAGGTGTTGCCCGGAATGGTGAGCTGCGGCTTTTGCCCGGCGCGCAGATCGGGTCCGACAATGTGCTGCTGCGTGCTGCCGTCGGTCAGCATCATCAGCACCTCGATCGGATCGCCGAGATAATAATGATAGAGCTGGTCGTTCCTGATGCGATGCAGCTTCACCGGCTCCTGCGGTGTCAGCATGAAATACAGCGCCGATCCCATCGGCCGCCCGGCCGCGAACGGCACCGGCAATCCGCCGGGCGCGATCCGCTCTTTGCTCATGAAGGTGACACGCACATAGCCGCAGGTCGCGTTCGGCTTGAGATCGAGCAGCCGCTCGACGTCCTGATAGGTCATGCCCTGATGCATCGCTCCCCCTTGCGTCGTTCCTTGCGCATTCCCTTGCGCATTCCCTTGCGCGCTTGCGCTGTTCGATGCGAGCGACGCGGCGCCGGCCAGCGCCGCACCTGAGATGAATTCGCGCCGGTCTGGCATGCTGCGGCTCCGTTGTCGTGAGACGCGACTGTCGTCCGCTACCGGGGCGCGGTCAATTGCAACGCGATGTCGCGGTTGATGAGTCCTTTTACCTACCCTCCGCTGGAGGGGGAGGGCGAGGCTACAACATCCTTATCCTTGGCCCCGGGCTTGCCCCGAACGTCAGATGCGCCACCGCCCACACCATCGCATCCAGCCGGTCGGGCGAGCGACCCGAGGACAAACCGTTCAGCCCGAAGTCGCACATCTCGTCTTCCAGCGCCGGAAACACCCCGGCATGCTTCACCCGGCCCTGCTCGTAGAGAGCCGCCACCGGCTCGGCGCGCAGCCACTTGCCCCGCGTCGCGCGCACCGCGATCACCGGCACCGTGCGATCGGCCTCGCCGATCACCGCACGCACCATGTCGCCGCCCTGGTTGACCTCGACCACCAGCGCATCGGCCTGCAGGCGCCGCCACAGCGCGATCGCCTTCGCGGCCCAGCCCGCGGGCGAGAGCCCCGCCACCGTGTCGTCGGCGATCACATAACAGACGCCGTTCTCGGCGCGGCCCGCCGCCACCAGCCCGCAGGCATCCGCGCCCTTGCTCGCAGACGCCGGCGGATCGACCGCCACGACAATGCGCTGCAGATTGGGCGCCGCATTCACCCGGCACGCTTCGATCATCGCGCGCGACCACAGCGCATCCGGCCGGTCGTCGACGATCTCGCCATCCAACTCCTGGCGGCCGAGCCGGGTGCCGTCATAGCGCTTCACCACATTGTCGATGAAGGCCGGCGACAGGTGATAGGCATTGGCCCGCGTCGGTGCATGCGTCACCGCGCTCGTTGGGTCGGCGATCAGCCGTTTCAGAAGAGCGATCGGCCGCGGCGTGGTGGTGATCACCTGCCGCGGCCGCGCGCCAAGGCGCAGTCCGAACTGCAGCATATCGAAGGTTGCTTCGGCATGACGCCACTTGGCGAGCTCGTCTCCCCATGCGTGAGAGAATTGCGGACCGCGCAGACTCTCGGGATCCTCCGCCGAGAACGCCTGCGCAATCGCGCCATTGGAAAATTCAACGCGACGGCGCGACGGCACCCACACCGGCCGTGCATCGCGCGCATGCACCGACAGAAGGCCGGAGACGCCCTCGATCATCACCTCGCGGGTTTCGTGTTCGGTTTCGCCAATGAGTGCAATGCGCCGCTCGCCCTCGCCTTCAGTTTTCGGAGCGTTGGCGATGCTCTTCACCCATTCGGCGCCGGCGCGTGTCTTGCCCGCGCCGCGGCCGCCGATCAAAAGCCAGGTGGTCCACGGCTCACCGTTGTTGGCGAGCGCTGGCGGCAGCTGGTGGTCGTGACAGGAGATACCGAACAGCGAGAGAAGTTCCTGAAGCTCCTCACTCGTCAGCCTTGCCAGAAATTCGTCCTGGATCTCCTCCGGCCATGCCCGCCAGTCGTCGCGAAAGCTCCTGACGAAGTGCATCAATGCTGGCTGGGATTCTGTCTCGGTCATTTTCGTTGCCTGGGGCCCTGGATTTCGTTCGCCCCACTTTCGGTTCATGCAGCGCATCAAGCGCGGTCAGCGACTGCAGCGTCTTTGCGAGCAGCGCCAGCGTGCGTGCATCGCGTTCGCGCTCGCCGATCGCCTGCCCGCTGCCGGCCAGCCGCTGCTCGATCTCGCCGACCTGGCGCTCGGCGGCGCGCATCATGCGATTGACCAGCGTCAGCCGCTCTTCTTTCAGGATTCGACGGCGCGTCACCATGCGGCGCTTGACCAGCGGTTGTAGCAACGGCTTGCCGTCCCTCTTCGGCCCGCCCTCAATCCAGTGATACAGCGTCCAATGGCTGAGCCCGGTCGCTTCGATGATCTCGCGCGTGGTCGCGCCTTCGCTGTACATCTGCCGCGCACGTGCTGCGTTGTCGGGAATGTCCGGAATGTCGTTCATGGTGATAAGCGCTCGCATTGTCGCCGCGGCGGCGGTGTGCCTCCCGCCGCAGCGGCGGTGCGCTCCCTCTTCCCGTTCTTACGGGGAGAGGGTTGGGGTGAGGGGCAAGTCCGGAGCCGTCCTTGAACGGCCCATCCTTCGAGACGCATCGCTTACGCGATGCTCCTCAGGATGAGGCCGTGAGAGAGCCGCGTCGCCGCAGCCGCATGTGTGGAGAATAACGAAAGCCTACCCCACCAGCGTCACGCTGTCAAGGACTATTTTCCTGTTAAAATCGCCGCCCTGCCCGATCCCGGTTCTCGCAACCGTGCGTCTATTGGTCGAGTTTGGAGGCGGCCTGTCTGCGGGCACCAACGACTGCATCGACGCGATCCATCTGAACTTCCATCAGAATTGACGGCAACCGAAATGACAAGAGGAATGCCGTTGTCGCCATACCAAAATATACTCGCTCTAGAATCTGCGTGACCTGTGGCCAATTTTTTCCAAGCACAGTGCAACAGAACACTACGGAAAGCGTGAGCAAGTACAGATAGAACAACCACTTCTGCTGAACCAACTTGGTCCGAATTGCCTTTCGTTTCGCTTCCGCAATTCGCCAGCTACCTGGAAGAACCGATTGATCGCCGAGTAACGTCATTATTGCAATTAGGAAGCCAGCCAAAATTGTAAAAACCGTAACGATTACATCTCGCGCATCATCGTTCTCATGAAAAAAGCTTGCGCCGAACGTTCCCACCAAGACGCCGGCGACGACTGAGCAAAACAAGAACGCGATGTATCTCCAATTCGTGGACGTCATTGTTCTCGGACCTGATTTAACTCAGCATAAAAGATCCTGAGCTGCTCCCAAACGTCGGTGTGACGGACAGACTTTCCGTGTGCCGTCAACGTGACAGGTTTTGACAAGACAATATCGTCCGCTCGCAAGGTGCGGCCGCTGAGTGTCTTGATCGAAAATCCTTGGTCTTCGTCGTTCACCAGTAGCTCAGCTAGGGACGTGAGATGTTGCTGATCCAAACGCGTGCCGCCACGCTTGTCGAAGCTAAACAATACTTCCACCTTTAGGTTTTCCGCATCCGCTGGAAGTTCATCTCCGATGCCAAGGATGGCCTTTAGTTCATCCAAAGCGCCGCCCCCAATCCTTTCGCGGATACTCCTTCGTTCGATGTGCGCTACTGAGGCCTCATGCGCCACTGTGTTCATCGAGATACTAGCAACACCTTCGCGCCTTACCATTTCCAACTTGTCGACATCTGCGCGTTTCATGAGTTGAAATGCTAAAGTTGAGGTATCCATGCCATTCGATTGAGCTAGGCCGAGTACGTATGAAACGAAGCCGGCTTCACCCATCCCTTCGCGACATAAAACAACGTCGTCGCCGTGGACTAGCGCCATAAATTGCCCATCGAGAAATTCAGTGTTGGGTGGCGCATCAAGGAGTTGCAGACCGGCCGCAGAGACACGCCGAGCCGCCGGCACAACTGATATTGGGTCATCAGGCGTATATGCGACCAGATGGATGAGCAGAGCTCGCCCTCGTGGACTTTCCACATTTCGAGCTTCGATTACCTGCCCATCAATCGCTATTCTGCGTTGTGGAACGGTCGTGAATGCTTCATGCAGTTCTCTAATCAGCCGCTCTAATGAGCCAGGCCCGCCGTTAGCCAAGTCAAAGGTCGTAAGACTCATAGCGCTCCGTACGCTGAGAGTACGGTGTAAACGCCCCTTTGGCATGTAGCTCCCTCCCCCGAGAGGTAGGAGACTACTGTACAACCTGCGGCTTTGTCGCGACCTTTCCAGACAACCGCAGCCGCATGTGTGGAGAATGACCAAACCCTACCTGACCAGCGTCACGCTGACAAGGACTATTTTCCTGTTTTTGTAAACATCCGTAGGTTGATTATGCGAGGAGCCCAACTAGCGCGACACCCCTCGTTGGTTGTATTGTTTGATCGCACAAAATCAGGGGTGGCATATGGGGCTCGCGTATCGAGACTTGGATGAAGAGACACGGAAGTACATGATTGAGGAAATCGACATGGCCGTAGCTGATGGCTCGATTTACATCAGTCCGTGGTTGAGCGAGCGGGGAAAAGAGGATTGGAACGAGCTTTTGAAGGCGGCGGCTGCGACAGGCAACGACGACACGCTGGCCGCTGAACTCCGAAGGTTCGGCCGAATTAACGAAACCGCTGAGCGTAGGAAGCCAAAAGGGGGTGGGTTCACCACTTATCGCGTGCCCGAAATAGCTGCCGCGACAATGGCGGAGGGCGAATTCAATCGCTTTTACTGTCGCGGATTATGTCGAAGGGCAATCGCCCATGGCGTGAAATCCCTTTCGGTCTATCGCGCAAAACAAGTCATGCAGCCCAGGCCAGAATCTGAAGCCAAGATTGGTAGCGCTGTGGACCCCGAAGCCATTTTGCAGGATTTACGTTCCTCGGCGGGCGTAGAGCCGTCACTCGGCCTACCACCCGGTCCGAATTCCGGGCTGACCCTTCGGATGTCTTAACGCAAAATCAGCCGACTTTGATCATCGACTTTATATATCAATTGGTAGTCATCGCGCTCCATGATGAAAAGCTCCGGCTGGCCCGCAATCGCCAAACCATGCTTTCGGCATAATTCCGAAAGCTCAGAGGCAAACTTGTCAACCTCTGTCGTCGTAGACGCTACGTGTTCGTTTCGCTGTGCAGAGTTACGCATGGTTTTCTCCTGCGAGCCTAAACGGAAAGGATGAAGGTTGGTGTCTGGTTCCACCCGTGCTTCTCACACTCAAGACTTCGGATCAAAATTGATCGCGACTGGCTCCGGCACCATGCTTCACAAACCGTTTCGCGATTGCTGCGTTGCGGCCATTCTGGCCTTTGCGTCCCGATAACCTTTGAGGCGTAGAATCCGTCTTGGAGTTCCGATTGGAACCAAAGACCGGCCTGCGGGTTGTCGGCAGGCCAGAGGGCCGTATCACACGGCCGCAGCGTGCGACGGAGAAACCGTCAATGACCGAACCGCGTTCAGACGATCGACAAAACGATCGCACAAGCCCTGCATCCGCAAGCGCTGAATCTCACAGCCCCGCATCCGAAGCCTCGCCAATTCCCGTCGTTGACGCCGCGCCTCCCCTGGCGCCCGCCGAACACGGCCAGTCGCCATGGTGGAGCGCCCCATCCGGCAAGCCGTTCAGCATTCCCGATTTCACCCATGAATTCGTCGCGCGTGTTGCCGCGTCGGTGGCTGCGTTCTGGGCCGAGGTGCTGGCCTGGCTGTTTCCCGGCCCGGCGCCGGTCCCGGTGCCCGTGAAGGAGCGCCGGCAGCGCTGAGAAATAGGCAACGTAACGACGCTGCGTGAGTCCTATGAACTTTAGGCGGCTTTGCTTTTGCGCAAATTAATGAGTGTTTCGTACCCCAAACAAGCCAGTGAAATTACCCGAGGTATGGGACCCGGGTTGAGGTAGTACGCAATCTGCCTGCGACTCCGGCCAAGAAGTGCCGCTGCGGCCTCTTGAGTTAGATCGTTTCGCTTTAAGAATGCGGAAAACTCAGCGGGGGTCATAGACTCCTCAGCAACAGTTTCGACCATATCGGCCGTCATTTCCAAATCTTCGCCGTCCCAAACGATGACATTGCCGCTGTCTCGCAGCTTCGCAGTCGCAAACAACCGCTCATCGTTTCGCAACGGGCGATAGATCTTGTAGCTGCCGATAACCGGCGAAAGATCGACTCTCTCTTTAACGCCGACGCGATCCCCCTCCGCCCAAGTAATCTCGATCACGTGGGAACCAATCACTCGCAGTTCGCCGATACGTGCCAGACGAAGACCCGTGTCGAAGATGTCAGTCGCGTTCATTTAGGCGTCTCCACTCGTAGGCTAATCGATATGAGTTATCTGGCGTGCTGGCCCACCTGATGGCTTCCTCCAAATCCGCCTTGGGCCCGCTTCCTTTAAGTACCCGAAAGGTCACCATCGTGATCGAAGCTGACCAACCAGGTCCTCTAACGTGAAAGTGCGGTGGGGCATGATCACCTGCGTAGACACATATTTTGCAGTTACTGAGTCGAACGATTTCGGGCCTCGCCGGCTACCGTCTAGACGCCAATCTAGTGCAATAGTTGCACACAACCAATAACAATATTGTGCAGTAATTGCACATTCTTAATCCGCCCTCACTCATTAAGGGCTAATTTTATTGTGTTTTCAGCACTATAGCCAACCAAAAGTTGCACGAAGGCTAAATAAGCGCTGGGTTTGTGTAGCCTAGTGAGACCGCTATTTCCCCTCGCGCGGATCCTGCACCGGAGCTGACGGCGCGTCGGTCGGCGGCGGCGCCTCCTTGGCCGGGCCGCGCAACGGCTTTTCTTCCATGCCGATCAGGAAGGCGAGCCCGAAACACAGGATCAGCATCGCCGCCAGAAACACGAAGCGGAACGCGTAGGCCAGCGCGGGCTCGGACGCCGTCCGCGCCAGCGCCTCGACCGAGACGCCGCCGCTGGCGCCGATGCCGCCGAGCACGATCGCGCCCAGCAGCGCCACCGTCAGCGCCGAGCTGAGCGAGCGGAAGAAGTTGAGCGAGCCGGTGGCGATGCCCATATGGCGGTCGGTCACCGCATTCTGCATCGCGACCGTGGTGACCGGAAACACCGCGCCGGTGCCAAAACCGATCACCGCCAGAATGGCAATCATGCCCGGGATCGGCAGCCCGACCGGCCAGATCGCCAGCGCGCCGAGCCCCAGGATCGACACCACGAAGCCCCCAAACGCCATGCGCTTGTAATGCTCGACCTGCGCCATCGCGCGGCCGGTGAGGGTCGCCGAAATCACCGAAGCGCCCATCAGCGGGATCAGCGCCAGGCCCGACTGGCTGGCGGACAGATGGATCACCGCCTCGAAATAGAGCGGGATAAAGATCGTCAGTCCCACCAGCACGCCCATGCAGCAGGCGCCCGCGAGCGTCGCGGTGCGCACGATCGGATTGGCCAGCACCGAGAGCGGCAGGAACGGCTCCGTCGCGGTCGCGAGCCGCCAGGCAAAGCCCGCCCATAGCAGCGCGGATGCGGCGAACAATCCGAGCACCGGCAGGCTCAGCCACGGGAAGCGCACCCCGCCCCAGGTCAGCGCCAGCATCAGCGCGATCGCGGCCGACACCATCAAGGCCGCGCCCGGCAGGTCGAGCGCATGCTTGCGCTGATTGAGCGGCAGCCTTCGCAGCACGCTCGAGGTCAGCGCCAGCGCGATCAGGCCGAGCGGCAGGTTGATCCAGAAGATCAGCGACCAGTGCAGATGCTCGGTCAACACGCCGCCCAGCACCGGGCCGCCGATCGAGGACGAGGCGAATACCGCGCCGATATAACCCTGGTAGCGGCCGCGCTCCTTCGGCGTCACGATATCGGCGACGATGGTTTGCGTCATCGACATCAACCCGCCGCCGCCGAGCCCCTGCAGCGCGCGCGCGAGGATCAGCGCGGTCATCGACGGCGCCAGCGCGCAAGCCACGGAGCCGGCGATGAAAATCACGATCGCGGCCAGCATAATGGTGCGCCGGCCGTAGATGTCGGAGAGCTTGCCATACAAAGGCGTCGACGCCGTTGCGGTGAGCAGATAGGCGGTCACCACCCAGGACAGGTTCTCGATGTCGTTGAAGGCGCGGCCCATGGTGGGCAAAGCGGTCGCGACGATCGTTTGATCGAGCGCGCCCAAAAACATCGTCAGCATCAGGCCGATGACGACGGTGCGGGCTTCGGCATGGCTCAGCGCGCGAGCCGGCGACGCCGCCGGAACCTTGCTGTCGCGGCGATCCTTGCCCTTGCCTTTCGGGGGCTTGGGCGCTTTCGGCAATTTGCCCGGCTTGTCGTCCATAAGCTTTTCTTGGCGCGAAGCCGAAACCCGCGCAAGACCCGTGTCTCGCAGATCAACTATGTCGTGTCTGGCAATGGCGGCACGCCCGCTTCCATTGCATCCGGCCCTGCATCCGCAGCGCCGCCGGCCGCCATCGCCTCCATCCTGTGCGCAAATTCGCGATAGATCGCATCGACGTCGGCCGGCAGCATGTCCTCGTCCTCATATTCGACGACGGCGGAACCGACCTGCACCGCGCTCTGCTTGCGCAACGCTGCAAGATCGCGCAGCGCCCGCGTCAGGCTCATCAGCATGCGGACATCGCGCTCGCGTTCGACCGGCGCAGGGTCGCGCGCGGCAAGCCGGGTCTCGATATCGCGCACCTGGCGCTCGGCAGTGCGCGTGAGCCGGTTGACCAGAGAGACATCGTCCGCCTTCAGCGCGCGGCGGCGCTTGCCGATGACCTGACGCCTTCGCGGAACCGGCTCCATGCGCTCGCCGTCCTGCCCGAACGGCACGCCGTCGAGACAGGCATAGAGCGTGCCGAGCGACATCTGGCAGTGGGCGAGCACGCGCGAGACGGTGAAACCTTCCGCATACATCTCGCGCGCCCGGATCACGCGGGCGCGGTCGAGCGGCGGATTGGGTTCTGGGCGGATGTGCGATGACAGCGGCATGGGCCGACCTCACGACAGGTTCGCGCCGCGACAGCGGCTCGTCGAACGCAAATGTGGAGGATGCGCAAACCCTATCCGACCAGCGTTACGGTGTCAAGGACTATTTTCCTCGTGACGCCGAAACGCTGCATCTGGCCACCCTTCCGCGTACCGCTGGCACCATTCAAAACGACGGCGCTAGGCCACGTCTTTCCGGCGCGACTGTCCGCTTTGGTCGGAATCCTGTTCCTTCTTCACGAAGCTGACCTCGCCGTTGCCCTCGAGGCAGGCCGACTTCACGTCCTCGATCTTGTCGATCCCCTGCTGGCGCGCCTGGCTCATCAATTCATCGGCGGTGATCAGCTCCTGACGCATATTCCGGCGCAGCATCTGGCCGTTTTTCACCAGCGGCAGCGGCGGCGGATTGGCGAGCCATGCAAAGAACGAACTGCGGAAGGCCAGCCAGTCGAGCATGAAATTCCAGAAAATGATGGTGAGAACCAGCGTCACGCCTTCGGGGATCGACTTGTAGTCCTTGGCGAAGGCATTCTGCGCGGCGTCGGCGATGATGACGATCACCAGCAGGTCGGCGATGCCGATCGAGGACGATTGCCGCCCGACGATGAAGCGGAAGATCAGAAAGATGCCGAGATACATCAGGGTGCCGCGGATCACCATTTCCGCGAGCGAATGCGTGGGAATGAACATCTCATTCCAGTCCACGCGGATAATGGCGTCGAGCATCGGCGGGCGTTCCTGGGGTGTCGGCTGGCCCGAACAAACGCACGGCTGAGGTTTGGGTTCCGGCGCGGGCGGATCGGCCTCGCTCGCGCGCTCTCCCGCGGAAGCCTGGGGCATGCTATATGGCTTGAACCTGCACCGGAGCCGCCATGTCGAAACCGGTCATCTTCACGATTTCCGCCGCCTGGGACGACGAGGCCTCGGTGTGGAGCGGGCATTGCGACGACATTCCCGCTGCGGCCAACGCGCCGACGCTCGACGCGTTGCTTGCGAAGATTTCAGCGATGGCGCTCGTCCTGCTGCCCGACAATCATCCGGACGTCGATCCGGCGTCGCTATTTCTCCAGATCACGGCGCTGCGCGAAGCCGAGCCCGCCGCAGCTTGATGGCGCTTTCCTACGATGGGTTCTCCTGTCTTGAGCCGCGTTCGGCCAAGACAAGAGCCTGGATAGGCGCGACCCTTGGCAACCTCCCACTAGGCAGGCAACGATCGCGTGTACTGGTCAAAGAGGTCAGCACACTTCAGGTCATTACGGATTACGACGTTTCCGTCATTTAACTTTTCGCGATCAAGCTTTGCGGAGAACCGAACGATCTGCGCTCGGATAACGTCGACATCGTTATCGGACATCTGATAGGCAGTAGCATAAACTTCCTTGCGCTTAAGTTTTCCACTCGGGTTGAGCAACGCCATGTTTTGGTCGTGGAAAGCAAATCCGAGGAACACGATGCGATCCGCACGCACCATTTGGTCGTGTATCTCTTCGAGTTCTTTGGTGTCGTCAATCTGTTCGGTATACGTCTTTATGCTTCTAGATAGCGACGCATAGTCAGCTTTAAGGCCGTGGGCTTCGCCCCCAAATTCAATGCCCTGCTGCGCATCGGTCTTCAGTTCGCCGACCTTGCCGTACGGATGGATGATATCGAGCGTCTGAAGCAACTCTCCCGCATGGGGCCCTGGAATCGAATAAAGCTGCTGTAGGGCATGGTACAGGCAGTGCTCGATACAGCGATCGTAATTAAAGCAAATAAAAGCAACGTTTTTGAAGATCCCGCCCACGTCTTGCTTTGGCACATTGCGTCCGAGCATGCGGACGAACTTCATAATCCATGTGTTTTCGAAATCGGTGACGTTCATCTTGTTGTAGATATTTGAACGATCAAAGAAAAGCTTACTGCTGCGCTCCGCCTCCGAAATAGTTTTTGCGATTGCAATCTTGCCAACGGTCCGAATGTTTTCGTCCGCGGAGTGGACATCGAGGAAATCGTCGATGGACGCGGACATTTGCACGCCGTCCCGGATTATATGGGCCGCACCTATAAAACGGTTGATGTCCCTCGCATCGATGTGTCGCAAGCATTGTACAATGTCTGAGTCGCCGGCCCTAAACTGCCCGTTGTCTTCGTCAAAGGACCGGCAGCGATCCGATACGATATCCATCTTTTCGGAAATAACTTTAGCAAGCCCAGAGCCGGGTGGCAGTCCGAACTCGCAGCTTGCGCCCGCACCGACGATAAAGAGTGTTCGTCGCTTAAACATGCATCCTCACTGCGAGGGAACTTACCATTCGCACGCTCGTCGGACGTGCATGGGCGCAGCTTTTCCACCAGTTTGTGTGGCGCTATCAGCCCATGTTTCGCCGCCGCGCTGCGCACCTTCCCGGCCAGCTCTCCAACTCCGGATGCGACACCTGGCGCTCGCAGGCGCCGACCAGCCAGTGCGCCCTAGCCATGTCTCCACACCTGATGGCAAGAGCTTCACGATCAGACGCGCGGCACGGTTCTTCTCAAACCACGACCTCGCCATCCGTCGCACCGAAATCCGTGCCCTTGAATAGTAGCGGCTCCGCTTCGGACACGGCCAGCGCATAAGTCGCGCAATCGCCGAAATTCAGCGCGGCCTGGTGTCGACCCTTCCCGTATTTGGCGAAAGCGTCGCGCGCGATATCGGCCTGATGATCGTCAAAGGAAACGATGGCCGGCGCAATCGTCGCCATCAATGCATCAAGGTCCGCCGCAGCAGCCGGCCCGAACCTGCCGAGGGCAACATGCGCGCTTCCAGCTTGGTCACCGCTGAAACGAGATGACGCGGATCGGCTTCCATCGCCTTCGCAGAGGCGCCCGCTTCCGGCTCGAGCCGCAACAACGCGATCGGCGCCGACGTGTGGATCACCATCAGCGCCGCTCATGACCTGCGGGTACATCGAGCATGTCGTCGTAGCCAAGGATGTCGTTATCACTGCGGGTATCGATCACCGGATGCCGGCTGCCGCGTTCGCCGATCTCCCGCAAGGCACGAAAAAAGGCCTCGCGGCTTTCCTTCCGTGGACGCCTGCGCTCGCGCTCAACTTCCTTGCGTAGCGCGTCCGTCACCACTTCGGTGATGCCCTGCTTGCGCCGTCGCGCCAGTTCGCGGGCCAGCCGCTCGGTCTCTGCATTCTTGATGTTGAGGGCCATTGCGCGCACCGAAAGACCGGAGTTCTCCCCAAATTCTTCCTTATGATAAAGGCCAATAACGCCTTTGTTTATCGGCTTTTTGCAATCGGCCTATTTGGCAGCTTTGCGGGGCGCGGTCGCCTTGGGCGTAGCAACCGTCACCCGCCCCTTTACCACCGGATTCGTCGCCGGCTTCTTTGCCACCGCCACCTTCCCCGCCCGCTTCTTCACCCCCGCTGCCCCCGGCTTCGCGGCCCGCTTCTTCGCCGCAGCCACCACCGGCTTCCCCGCCCCTTTGGGCACCTTCCCCGGCCAGCTCACCACCCACTTGTCCAGTTGGTCGTCCGGCACCTGGCTTTCGCAGGCGCCGACCCGGCCGCGCACCGAGATGCCGGCGATGTGGACGGTCTCGGGGTCGCCCGACAGCAGCGGGTGCCACCAATACAGGTCCTTGCCCTTGGCGAGCCGGTCATAGGCGCAGGTCGGCGGCAGCCAGTCGAGTTCGCGGACCTCGGCCGGCGTGAGGCCGACGCAGTCGGGCACCTTCTTCAGCCGGTTGCGGTAATCCTTGCAGCGGCAGGTGTCGTGGTCGAGCAGCTTGCAGGCCACGTCAGTAAAGAAGATCTTCTCGGTGCCGTCCTCCTCGAGCTTGTTGAGGCAGCAGCGGCCGCAGCCGTCGCACAGGCTTTCCCACTCCCGGGCGGTCATCTGCTCGAGCGTCTTGCGCTTCCAGAAGGGGGTGTCGTCTTTCACGGCAAATCCTGCACGGCGAAACGTCCTGGTCGTGGTGCCGGTCCCGGTCCCGGCCGGCCGGCGGGCCGGTCCGGCACCTTACATTAAGGTGTGGTGCTGCATCCTGCTCGAAGGCCCGGCCAGCAAAAGCCGCGCGCGCCGCCGGAACCGACGCAAACCCGTGGTGGAGCTTGAAGAATCAGCCCGCGCACGCATCTTATCCTTATCCGCAATTTCGACATGCTGTGTGGCTCTGGTGGCATGGAACAGCAAGGCGGGATCGGCTAGATATGGGCGGTCTTTAGGACATTTCCCCGAACCGCCAGTGCTTTAGCACAAGGACGCCCGCGTGGCTGAGCGACAGAAACCAGGTTTTGCCGAGGCGGTCCGGCGGTTTTTCCTCGATCTCGATGCCCGCATCGATTCCGGGCTGTTCGACGCGGCGCGCTGGTCGCGCGAGCTGTACGAGCGGTTCGTCACCTTCATGGACCGGTTCCATGTCGCCGGCTGGAAGCGCTGGGCGCTGGTGGAACCGGCGTCCGAGGGCGCCACCATCGGGGCGGTCGGCCTCGTGCTGGCGCTCGCGCTGGCGCTGCCGGCTTTCTACGAGACCTCCGACGAGGACTGGCTGAAGAAGAGCGAGCTCGCGGTGCAGTTCCTCGATCGCTACGGCAACGAGGTCGGCGCGCGCGGGATCAAGCATAACGACTCGATCCCGATCGAGGACTTTCCCGATCATCTGGTCAAGGCCACGCTCGCGACCGAGGACCGGCGCTTCTACGAGCATTTCGGCATCGACGTGCCGGGCACATTGCGCGCGCTCGTGGTCAATGCGCAGGCCGGCGGCGTGGTCCAGGGCGGCTCCTCCATCACGCAGCAGCTGGCCAAGAACCTGTTCCTCAGCAACGAGCGCACGCTGGAACGCAAGGTCAAGGAAGCCTTTCTCGCGCTCTGGCTCGAGACCCGGCTGACCAAGAACCAGATCCTCAAGCTTTATCTCGATCGCGCATATCTCGGCGGCGGCGCCTTCGGCGTCGACGCGGCCGCACAATATTATTTCAACAAGTCGGCGCGCGAAGTGACCCTTGCTGAATCCGCAATGCTGGCCGGGCTGTTCAAGGCACCGACGCGCTATGCACCGCATATCAATCTGCCGGCCGCGCGCGCCCGCGCCAACACCGTGCTCGACAATCTGATCGAGTCCGGGATGATGACGGAAGGCCAAGTCTTCGGCGCGCGTCGCAATCCCGCAAGCGCAGTGGACCGTCGCGACGAACGGCAGCCGAATTATTATCTCGACTATGCCTTCGACGAAATGAAGAAGCTCGTCGACAAACTGCCCAAGTCAGTGCAGGAGCGGGTCTTCATCGTTCGCACCGGCCTGGACGTCAATCTGCAGCGCCAGTCCGAGCAGGCGGTCGAGGAGACGCTCCGCGATTACGGACGTCAATACGGTGCGCGTCAGGCCGGAACCGCGGTGTTCGAGAATGACGGCACGCTGCGCGCACTCGTTGGCGGCCGCGACTACAGCGAAAGCCAGTTCAATCGCGCCACCGACGCCCTGCGCCAGCCCGGTTCGTCGTTCAAACCCTACGTCTACGCGGCAGCGTTTATTCATGGGCTGAAACCGACCAGCGTGGTGGTCGACGGCCCGATCTGCATCGGCAACTGGTGCCCGGGGAACTATTCCGGCGGCTATTCGGGATCGCAAACCCTGACAACGGCGCTCGTTCGCTCGGTCAACACCATTCCGGTCAGGCTCTCGATTACGATCGGCAACGGCAGCCCGCGCGCCGGCCGCAATAAGATCGTCGATCTCGCCAAAAAGATGGGTCTGCGGACCCCACTGCCCGACACGCCATCGCTGCCGATCGGCGCGTCCGAGGTCACGGTGTTCGATCACGCTGTAGCCTTCGCGACATTCCCGAATGGCGGCATTGCGGTGACACCGCACGCGATCCTCGAGGTCCGCAGCGCCACCGGAGAATTGATCTGGCGGTTCGATCGTGACGGTCCGAAACCGCGCCGCGTGATGCCGACGCAGGTCGCCGCCGACATCAACATGATCCTCACGCAGGCGGTCGAGGCCGGGACCGGGCGGCGCGCGATTCTTGAGGGCGTCAAGGCGGCCGGCAAGACCGGCACAACCAACGCGTATCGCGACGCCTGGTTTGCGGGCTATACCGGCAATATGGTCGCGGCCGTCTGGTACGGAAACGACGATTATGCGCCGACCAACCGGATGACCGGCGGCTCGCTTCCCGCCATGACCTGGAAGAAGATCATGGCCTATGCCCATCAGGGCATCGAGCTGAAGACCATGCCCGGTGTGGATCCCTCACCGGGTCCGGTCGGCCCCGCTGTGGCGGCCGTACCTGGCGCCAGACCCGGCGACGAAATTCCGCGGCCGATCCTGCTGACAAAGAAAGGCGCCGAAATCCTGGTTCGGATCGAGCGCGCGCTCGAGGAAGCCACGCGGTCGCTTGCTCCGCCGGCGACCGCCGACCGCACGGTCGAGGCTCCAACGCCGCCCGCCGGCGACCGGAGCGACGGCGTCGTCGCCGCAACCGACGGCCGTGGACGGGCCGTGCGCGGCAATTGACAAGCCGTCCCCGCAATTTCATATCGCTGACCTCTGTCGTCGCTCCTAGCCTGGATTGCCCGTGCGGTTGCTCATCGGATTGCTTCTGGCATTCGCAGTCGCTGCGTCCGTCGGCTTGGGCACCGCCTTGTTCGCACTGCACGAGGGAACGCCGTTCGGCGCATTCAAGGTGGGCGCCTGGACCGCATGGCCACGCACCGGGACACCGGACATCGATCCCTATGCGCGCGCGCTGGTCGCGCGAAGCGGTGAATTGCCGATGGGGGCCGGCGACGGCGTTGCGTTCGTCGCAACCAAAGATGACGATGGCGTCGTGCTGGACGGGCGCTGCGATGTGGTGGTCTCGGGAGTCACGCCGCAGGCCCGCTTCTGGACCCTCACGGTTTATGATCCCGAGGGACATCTGATCGGCAATTCGCTGAAGCGTCACGGCTTTTCGAGCCAGGAGGTGATCCGCAAGTCCGACGGCGCGATTGAAATCTCGGTCGCGCCGCGCGCACGTGCAGGCAATTGGCTGCCGACCGGCGGAGCCGAGCGTTACATGCTGGTGATGCGCTTCTATGACTCGCCGATCGGGGTCGCATCGCGAACCGGACGTGAAACGCCGATGCCGTCGGTGAAGGTGCAGTCGTGCACGTGAGGCCGTCATGACGCGCTGGTTGTTGTGGCTGGCAAGCGGGCTGCTGCTCGGCGGCATCGTGCATTTTGGCACGATCCTGTATCTGCCAAGCACCGCGACCCAGAATGCCTATGCGAGGATCTCCGCAATTGCGCCGGTGAACAATGTGGTTCCCCTGCCCGCACCGAGCGCGGGAAAATCCGTTATCCCGCTGATGGACCCGGCTTTCGCGGCGGCGGTCTGCCGCTACGACCTGAACGAGGCGCCACTCAAGCTGACGGTGCCGGTCAGCCCGGCCTATACCTCGGTGACCTTCTATACCGACAAGGATGTCGCCTATTACGCGATCAACGATCGCGCCGCCGGACGCCGTTCGATCGAGCTCAATCTGATGACCGCCGCGCAGAAAGCCGAGCTTCCCGACGACGAGGAGGTTGCAGCCGCGGACCGCCTGATCGTCGAATCGCCGAGCCGGACCGGGCTGATCATGCTGCGCGCACTCGCGCCCGAAATCGGCATGATGCCGGCCGCGCTCACCGCACTTTCCGGAGCGAAATGCGAGCCGCAGCCGATTGAGTAAAGGCGCTATTTCGTAACCAGCGGCCCTTTTGCCTGCGTAACCCAGGGCCCGGCCGAGCCGCTCGGCACCAGCGCCGCTTCGGCGATGATCATCCGCATCAGGTTGAGCTGCCGCTCCACCTCCGCGGCCTGCGGCGACGGCGCCACGATCACGAGCTTCTCGAGCGCAAAGTTGTAGGCATAGGTGCGCTCCATCAGGGACTGATGCACCCAGCGCGCGATCAGCGAATTCTCCGCCATGCGCGCGACCGCATTGCCATGCTCGCGCGGACTGAGATTGGAAACGTAACGCAGGCCCTTGTCGCGCTTGACGTCCATGTCCGAGACCTGCCGCGCCACCATCGCGAACGGACCGATGCGGATATTGTCATTGCGGATGTCGCGTAGCAGCCGCGCATAATAGGTCTCGGTCGAGCGAGCAGGATCGGCGAACATCGCGGCCGAGTAAGCGGTCTGGTCGTAATACCACCAGCTCTGCAGGAACATGCCGGACAGGCCATATTCGTTGAGCACGCTGTACCAGCGCTGCCGCTCGTAAGGCGGCTCGATCAGCGGATAGGCCTGATCCCGCAACGAGCGCTCTTCATCGGTGAGCGGGAAGGCGGATTGCGCCTCGCCATATCGCTGGGTCACCGCCGGCCCCATCCAGCGGTGAATATCGTCCGCCTGCAGCGACGGCCGGACCCGACCGAGATCGGTATTGAAGCAACCGATGATCGGAAGGCAAAGCAGAATGCGGGTCTTGTGAAGCTTCACGATCGCGATGCCCGCTTGCGGCGCTTGCCGCCCGGCATGCCGCCGCTTGCCGGCCGGATCATCGGCTTGTCTTCATATCGGTCGATACGGATGACCGGAAGAATCACCACGTCGCAAACCTGGCCCGGCGATCCTGCGCCACGCGCCCGGAGAGCCACCTTGTCTACCGGAAAGACGATCACAACGCCCATGAGCTTGCCCCACCCCCGCCGGCGGCGATGCGCCGGTCATGGCGATTAAGAGACGGTCATGGTTAACGCTCTGCTAACGAGGACGCGGCTAGAGTGAGGCCATACTCAGTATCGGATGGCATCACGTGCAACGTCTCACACTCAACAATCTCGATGGCATGACCGGGCTTGCCGGACTGGCGGATCGTAGCGGAGTCGATATCCGGCCGACCCTGCTTCGGGTCTTGACCGACCTCTACATCCAGAAATCAACCCACACGCCCCACGAAGACCAGCACTTCGCGGAACTGGCGCTCAGACTGATCCAGGTGGTGGACGAATCGACGCGCGCCGCCGTTGCGTCACGGCTGAAGAAGCACCCGGGTACACCTAAAGCCGTGCTCGCGCGCCTCGCCGAGCTTGCACAAACCAGTGCCGAGGTGACGGCGCCTGGAAGCATCGAATTGTTCGTCCCCGAGACGTCGCTGGATGAAGACATTTTCGAACCCGCTGCGCCAAACCGGCACGCCGACCGGACAATGCGCGCGACGCCTCCCGACATTCCGTCTGCGACCGATTTCATCGGTCAGCGGGAAGCGTTCTTCTCCGCCACATCGGAGGAGCGCGGGCTGATCCTCATGAATCTGGTGCATGTTGCCGACCAGGACGTCGCGCTGGCGCAGGAAACCAACATCATCCGCTACCTCGAGCAAGCCGCACTGGCCGGGCGCGCGCAGGAATTCACCACGCTTCTGCAGCAGGGGCTGGGCGTGTCGCGTGCGCTGTCGCGCCGGATCGTAACCGACCCACTCGGCCAGCCCTTTGTCGTCTCAGCCAAGGCTCTGGCGATGCCGACGGACGTGTTCCAGCGAATCCTGATGTCGCTCAATCCGGCCATCGGCCAGTCGGTCGAGCGGGTATTTGAACTCTCCGACCTGTTTCTGGATCTGCCGCTGTCGTCCGCGCTGCATCTCGTCGCGATCTGGCGGGCCGCCGATCGGCTGGAGGCGAGAAGCCTTCTGCACCGCCGTACGCATTGGGACGACGCTCCGCCAGCGATGCGCCGGACCGGTGCGCAGGAGCCACGCCGGATATTAGACACCCCGGCCGCTCAGGAGCCATCGCGCCGCGAAAACACACGCGGCTAGCGTGGCGGATTCGTCAGCTCGAAACACCGACGCTCAGCCCACGACACGGTCGAGGAAGTTGCGGCCCTGCCGGTCCTCGACCTCGACGATCCAGATATCCGGATCGAAGTCGATCTGACGTAACACGTATTTCTCGATCTCGTCATTCGGCCTTGGCTGGGCTTTCAGGCAGCCGATAAAGGCGCGATCGCCCGGACGCGCTTCGTCGAATTCGGTTTGCGGTGCGGGCCCGTACAAATCGGCGGTGCCGTCAAGCCGGTCGACCTTCACGAAGATCGCGCCCGCCTCCTCTGCGCCGCGCCGCCTGACCACGGCATAGGCGCCCTCGACCATACAGCGCCGGATATAAGCGGATACCCAGATCGCCGATTTTAAACGCATGGGAGATTGCCGTATCCAGCCGCGCGTGTCGGGGCTATCCGCGCGGCAACCTGAGCTAATCAAGCTCGCGACCGGTGACAACCGACAATTCGCGCATCAGCTTCGGCGAAATCTGACCGGTTACCGGCAACTTGCGCGCGCGCTCGAACTGCTCGATCGCCGCTTTCGTTTCCGCCCCGTAAGTGCCATTCGGCTTGAACTGGCCGTAGCCGTAATCGGTCAGCGCCCGCTGCACCGCGAATATCCGCTTCGACGATGGCGCAATCAGTTCGGCGATCGGATCGGTGGCAGCCGGTTGCACCGCAGCGGACCGCTGCTGCGGCCCGGCCTTGGCCTGCGACCGGCTTACCGCGCGCAGGAACACCTCGTTCGGTTCGCCGCCTGGCCGCAAGCCCGAGGCCTGCTCGAAGTCGCGCATGGCTGCATTGGTCTTCGGACCGAACACACCGTCGGGAGCACCGTCGTAAAATCCGCGACGGCTGAGTTCGCGCTGGATATCGGCGATCACCTCGTTGCGCGGCCTCGGCGCCGCCAATTGTTGCGCCCTCTCCGCGTCGATTCTTGCAATCTCGGCCTTCAGCGCGTCGGTTTTCGACGGCTCCGCCTGTGTCGCATTGGCGTCCGTCGGGCGGCTCTTCGGAAGCGAGGCCTGCGGGGGCGGCCCGGTCAGTTCCTGCCCGACAACGCGAATGGATTTCGGGGCCGCCGTCGCCGCCGCGGGCTTTCCTGCAAACAACGGCGCCGGGTGCTGCCCCGTCTGCATGAAAGCGGCGTTGGCAATGACGACCGACAGCGCCAGCGCCACAATCACGGCCGCGATCGCGTCCTTGCGCCAGCCGTGGACCGCCGGTGGTTGTGTGGCCTCCAACGCCATGGAAGCACCTTTCCGCTGCGATGCCTTACGCACTTTTGCGCACCCGCAGGTCTTCGTTCTGCTTGCGGGCCAGCACAAGCGGTGTCGGAGCGCCGGCCTTCTTGCGCGGCACATCCGCCGTCTCGCAATCGAGCGGCAGATGAATCGATATGACGGTCCCCTTTCCGAGTTCGCTTCGCACCCGCATGTCGCCGCCGTGCAACGACACCAGTCCCTTCACGATCGAGAGCCCCAGCCCGGTGCCGTCGTGGCGTCGATCATAGGCCGACCTCGCCTGAAAGAACGGATTGCCGATGCTCGGAAGATCGGCCGCGCCGATTCCTACGCCGTTATCCTCGACCGACACGACGAGTTGGCCATTCTCCACCCGCGACGCGATGATAACGCGGCCGCCGCGATTGGTGAACTTGATGGCATTGGACAGGAGATTGAGCATGATCTGCTTGAATGCGCGCTTGTCGGCCACGATGTCCTGAAATTCGTTACCATTGCGCATCACGAGATCGATTCCGGCCTCACGCGCGCGCAGCGCGAGGATGTCGCAACAATTGCTGACCACCTTGGCAGGCGCGAACGGCTCCGGGGTGATCTCGAAGTCACCGGTTTCCATCTTTGACATGTCGAGAATGCCGTTCACGACAGCCAGGAGATGGCTGCCGGAATCGTTGATCAGCCGCGCATAGTCCTGCCGCTTCGCGGCATCGAGGCGCATCTGCTCCTCGTTCACCAGCATGTCGGAAAATCCGATGATCGCATTCAAGGGCGTGCGCAACTCGTGACTCATGGTTGCGAGGAATCGCGTCTTTGTGGCGTTGGCCCGCTCCAGTTCCGCGCGCGCGGCGTCGAGGGCCTGCTCCTGCGTCTTGCGTTCGGAGACATCGCGCATCACCGCGACGACCTCGCGCGCGACAGTCGCGCCCGCCATTTGTTCGAAAGGCCGGCAGCGCATCTCGACCCATACGAACTCGATCCCGGTCTCGTCACCTCCCGGCGAGCGTTTGACCCGGAATTCGACCGATTGCTGCTTGCCCTGCGCGGCATCGGCGAGCGCCGTCAGATAAGCGGGACGATCGGCGACGTGGACACGATCGAGCAACCCATGCCCCATCAGGTCCTCGACGCGCGCCCCGAACAACGACTGTGCCGCCGTTGAGACGAACAGCACCGCCCCGTTTCGGCCATGCCGGGTGATCACATCGGTCATGTTGCGTGCCAGCAGGCGATAGCGATCTTCCTCCGCATCGAGAAGCCGGAAGCTGGTCCGGGCGAGCGTTTCCGCGCCGAGCGCTAATCCCGTCGCATAGAGCGCGGCGGAAACGATCCCGAGTGCGGCAAAGCCGGCATGATCGGCGAGCACCGAAGACGGCGTCACGCCGAGTTCCTGCATCATCAACAGAGCGCCGGCCGCCGTCAGTGCGAATGTGGATGCCAGCGCCACGACCCGGCGAGAGGCCGACAAAGCCGCTTCCATCGGCACGACCACAAGCCAGATCGCTGCAAAGGACGAAATGCCGCCAGTCTGGTAGGCGACAACAAAGACAAGGCCGGTCAGCGCGAAGGACGAGACAACATGAGCGCCCTCATAGCGCCCGGTCCGGGACAGATAAAAGGCGGTCAGGAGCGGGACCACAAGCCATGCAAACACGGCGATTTCCAGCGCGCTCGGCACGCCCCGCATGGCTAGATAAATCGGGAATGCGGCAAGCGCAATCAGCGAGCCCAGCACACGCGATGCGATGAAGGCACGATGCCGGGTCGCGGTCAGCGGCTCCTGCTGCACGGAAGGATGAACCAGGCTGTCGATATACGCACGAAGCGGCTGGACGAAACTCAACACACTCACCTACGCCCGCTCGTTCCCGGCCGACGCACTCCCCATTTGCGGCGATCGTGTCAGACGCCGCTTAAGCGAACGCTAAGGGAACGGACTTTGGCGGTGGCAGGCGCGCCGCACCGGCACGCAAAACGCGCGCTCTCGCGGCATCGTCGCAGCATGGTGAATGCTTTATTTCCGACAATGGTATCGCGATCCTTTACGGCGACTCCGGAAATCCCTGTGGCACGGGCATGGGCGCTGGCTTCACGCGCATACGATTTAAATTGTAATCAAATTTGCCGCTTATTCTCATCGAATAAGGGCCAAATCTCCAACGGGCCTTTCAACCGCCACTGCTAATCCTTGCGCATAAGCGGCCGATCGAGCCGTGGGGAGCGTAAGGGCCATGTTCTTTCTGTTGCGGGTGGCATTCTGGCTCAGCATCGTGCTGGTCCTGTTGCCGAGCGGCGACTACCGGACAAAGGATCAGGCGCCGCAGATCGGAGCCGCCGATGCGGTGAACGCCGCCACCGCCGCGGTGTCGGATCTCGGCGGCTTTTGCAGCCGCCAGCCGGGTGCGTGCGAGGTCGGCGGCCAGGCTGCGGTCGCCTTCGGCCAGCGGGCGCAGGCCGGCGCGCGCTATCTTTTCGACCTCTTGCACGACCGCATCTCACCCACCGCGACCGGCTCGGTTCCCCGCGCGCAGGCCGGGAATTCGCCCGCGTCGCAGAGCACCCTCACCCCGGCCGATCTGCAACCGGAATGGCGCCCGCCGCTCCCGCAGCGGGACCCGCGGCGACCGGCCTGACTTCGACGCGATTCCGGCGCTTTCCCCGACGCCTGCGGCTGCCTATATCTGGCCGCATGAGACAGGGCGCGCCGATGACGATCGACGAGATCACCGACAATTTCGAGCTGCTTGATGAGTGGGACGACCGTTACCGCTACATCATCGAGCTCGGCCGGTCCTTGCCCGCCTTGCCCGACGACGCGCGGAGCGAAGCCAACAAGGTGCGCGGCTGCGCGAGTCAGGTCTGGGTGACGACGAAGACCCGGCCGGACGGCGCGGACGGCCCGATTCTCGAATTCGATGGCGACAGCGACGCCCATATCGTTCGCGGGCTGATCGCGATTCTGTTCGCGCTCTATTCCGGAAAGCCGGCGCGCTCCATTCTCACCACCGATGCGCAGGCGCTGTTCGAGAAGCTCGGCTTGCGCGAGCATCTCACGCCGCAGCGTTCGAACGGCTTCCGCGCCATGGTCGATCGCATCCAGTCCGACGCCCGCACAGCGCTCGCAGCCTAACCCCCGGCTGATGCCGGATCGACCGTTTCGGCCTCGGCCCATGACCGGATCTTTGCCGTCGTCCTGCCCCGCAGCTCGGATCCATAACCGTAGTGTCGGGCGAGCCGTTCGAGTGCGAGTTGCAGCACGACCTTCGCCGAGCGCGCCGGCCATTGCCGCTCACGTTCGACCAGATCGAGCTTTTTCAGAAAACAGCAGACATCCAGCAGAAGACCGGAGAATTCCGGACCGACCGCATCCAGAGCATGCCGAATTCGTTGACGTGCCGCGACCACCCACTCGGCAAGATGGCCGGCCGTCTGATCGCGGTTGCGCCCTGACAGCGGCGCGTGCCAGTTCGTCGTGGTCCGCGGCATCATCTGCGCCTGCGTGAAATCGGCGCGAAGCCGTTCGCCGGCCTGGAATTGGTGCGATTCGATCAGGGGACGGCCGTCGGTGCCTTTCCGGCGCGCCAGCCAGATCAGCGGGCTTTCCGATTCGTCGATCTTCGCACCGACCCCGATCTCGGGCCCGCTGCCTTCAACCAGCGACATATGCTGCGCGCGAAAGTGGTCGATTGCCGCCGCGGATTCGAGCGCCGCTCGCGCCTTTCCGGACCGAAGATTTTTCATTGGCGGGTTCTCCCGGTCCGCGAATCCGGATGCATCACGAATGCCTCCATCGCATGCAGGAGCGCGTCGAAGCCCGGATCATCGCGCAAATCCTCGATCACCCGGCAGGCATAGGAAGCGGTGGTGCGGTCGCGGCCAAACAAAAGACCGGCGCTCGACAGCGTCATTCCGAGCGCGACACGGGCCAGATACATTCCGGCCTGACGCGCGACGGCAACTTTATGGCGCCCGCGCGTCGCTGCGCGCAGATCGTCACGGCCGACGCCGAAGACGTTTTCAACCGCCTGAAACAGGCGCGTCTGCGAAGGCGTCCATCGCTGGTCGAGACCCCCGCGGCAAGGCCGCGACAGACCATACGCCCTGAACATCCCGTCGATTGCTTGCTGGTCCATGGCCACCCTCTGTAGGACTTAATACCTACAGAATGCAACAGCCAAGCAGACAGGGGGATAACTTTTTTGGCGTTGGCCCGATCGTCTCGCTCTGGCGTTGCTTGCCAGGTCCCGGCACTCGTCGGACGGCGCCGTCTAGCCGCCCTTTTCGAGGTGATTGCGCAGCTCTTCGATCGACCCAAATCGCACCACGCCCTGGGCCAATTCCGCTTCGATTGAGCCGTCCGTATAGAGCGTATAGGCCATGCCATCCACCACACCGGACTTGAGCACAGTCGCGGCTTCGGCGCGGCTCGCCGGCTCAGCGGGTGCCTCAACGGTCGGTTCGCGGCGTGGCGGTGCCACAGGTGCTGTATCGGGCGCCGCAGGGCGGCGCGGCTCAGGGGCTTTGGCTGGCCGGTCGGCAGACGGTCGAGGTGGCCGCCAACCGCTCGGTCGAGACGGCGGGGGCACGACAGCCGGTTCATCCGTTGCCGGAATCGGAGCCCGCGGCGGCGGCGGGCGCACTGGCTCAACCATCTCCGGAAGGTCGAATTCATCGCTTTGCTGCGCGCGCGGTTGCGCTGCACGCGGCGCAGTCGGCGGTGCAATTGGGGCGGTCATCGGCATCGCTGCCGCGCCAGACGCCGCCACCGGCCGCGCAGCGAGGAGATCGGCGATGCGCACGAGCTGGGCAACGGCACGGCTGATCGCGAATGTGAGGAGCCCCCCCGTGGCGGTCACCGTTCCGGCCAGGATCAGCGTGTTGCCGAGACTGAACTCATTGATCGGAATGCCAAATCCGATCAGGATCGCCCCCAGCGCGATCGCCAGGATACCGACCATCATCAAGACAAAAGACATTACGCCAGTCCTCGCGCCCACGTCACAATTCTAAACGAATTGTGACGACCTTCCTAGTGACAGGCAAGCCGCCCCGTTGAAAAGCCCCGGCCAATTTCGGTCTTGTTCAATTTCGCAGCCCCTTGACCCCAAGCCTCAACCACAAGAAACGCCAAAAGAAAAGCTTCGTTCCGCGAGCAAAGTCGGAATTGCCGGCGGCCATCCCGTCCTGCAATATTGCGTCCTTGCTGATCAGGGCCTAACTCAATACAGGTCGGCGCTGTATCCGCCGTCCGGACGCCATTAACGTCACACGAAACGCGAGCAAGCCCCCATGTCATTTACGTTGCCCGATCTGCCCTATTCGTACGATGCTCTTGCCCCCTACATGTCGCGCGAGACGCTCGAATATCATCACGACAAGCATCACAAGGCATATGTCGACAACGGCAACAAGTTGCTCGCCGGCACCGAATGGGAAGGCAAGTCACTCGAAGAGATCGTCAAGGGATCCTTCGGCAAGAATCCCGGCCTCTTCAACAATGCCGGTCAGCACTACAACCACATCCATTTCTGGAAATGGATGAGGGCCGGCGGCGGCGGCGACAAAATCCCCGGCGCGCTGGAAAAGCAGATCGTGTCCGACCTCGGCTCGGTCGCCAAGATGAAGGAAGACTTCGCGCAGGCCGGTGTCACCCAGTTCGGCTCCGGCTGGTGTTGGCTCGCGGTCAAGGATGGCAAAATCGTCATCATGAAAACCGCCAATGGCGAGAGCCCGCTGGTCCAGGGTGCCTCACCGATTCTCGGCTGCGATGTGTGGGAGCATTCCTACTACATCGACTATCGCAACCGCCGTCCCGATTACCTGAAGGCTTTCGTCGATCACCTGGTGAATTGGGACTACGTGGCTGAAATGTACGAGAAGGCCGCCAAGTAGGCCTTTCCCACGAACCTTGCGAGACCCTCAACAATATTCGATGCGGCCGCCAGCTTCGGCGGCCGCAATGCTATTGGATCGCGGGCTCGATGCTGTTCCGCAGGAGCCACCAGGCCGCGGTCCAGTCGCGTCGCTCTGCGATGCCGTTGCTTGGATATCGATCGCGGCGCTTTGCGGCATCGCCTGCCTGACCTTCGCTGATTACGGGCTTGGATGGGACGATTACACCCATTCGCAATATGGTCAGTTGTTAATCGACTATTACGCCTCCGGACTTTCGGACCGCCGCGCCCTCTCCTTCGTTAACCTGTACATGTATGGCGGCGGGTACGACATGCTCGCGGCGCTGATCGCCAGGATCCTGCCGTTCGACCTGTTCGAGACCCGGCGGCTTGTTGGATCCGCGATTGGCATCCTCTGCATGATTGTCGTCTGGCGGCTGGCGCGCAGACTTGGCGGCCCGATTGCGGGCTTGCTCGCGCTTCTGCTGATCGCTGCCACGCCCTTGTTCTACGGGCACATGTTCATCAACGCGAAGGATGCGCCGTTCGCGTTGGCGATGACCCTCCTGCTGTTCGGGCTGGTGCGGGCGCTGGAGGCCTATCCGCGCCCGGGCGCCACCACGATTGCAATCTTCGGTCTGGGTCTGGGCCTTGCGCTGGGGACGCGCATCATGGGCGGAATGACGGCGCTCTACATGATCCTGCCGATGGCGGTGATCGTGGGCCACGACATGCGCGAGACCGGATTCAAACCAGCCATCGGCGCACTGGGGATCTTTGTCTTTCGCCTGATGCCGGGTCTCATACTGGCCTACGCCGCGATGGCGCTGGTCTGGCCATGGTCGGTGGTCGATCCGCTGAACCCAATCCGCGCGATCGGATATTTTTCGCAATTCTTCGAGAAGCCGTGGAAGGAGATGTTCGGCGGTCAGATCATTTCGGTGCCGGACATGCCACGCAGTTATCTGCCGACCTATCTCCGTTTGAAGCTGCCGGAAATTCTTCTCCTGCTTGGCGCGGCCGGACTGGCCGGTGCGCTCGCGGCACAATTTCGACGCCGCATCCCCGTCTATAGACGCGCCGCACTTTTGCTGGTCGCAATGGCTGTCGTCATCCCGATCGCAATCGCGGTCGCGACCCGGCCCGCCATGTATAATGGCATCCGGCATTTTCTTTTTGTCTTGCCCCCGATCTGCGTATTGGGCGGACTTGCCGGCGGCGCGCTGTTGAATTGGCTGGCGGAACGATCGCGCATCGCCGCCGTCGCCGCCGGGATTGCAATCTTGGCCGGACTTGCGCTTCCCGTATCAGCGATGATCGCGCTGCACCCTTTTCAATATACGTATTTCAACATGGCTGCCGGCGGCGTACGGGCCGCGCACAACACTTATATGCTCGATTATTGGGGCCTATCCTTCAAACAGGCCACCGACGAGTTGCTAGGCATTCTCGACGAGCAAGGGATGCAGACGCCGGAGGGCCGCCGCTGGGTCGTCGCCGTATGCGGACCGCATCCTCCGGCCGAGGTGCGGCTGGGCGATGATTTCCTCACAACATGGAACACCAAGGGCGCAGACTTCGCGCTTATGCTGGGCGAATTCTATTGCGCCAAGCTCAAGGCACCTGAACTCGTGCGCATCGAGCGTGAAGGCGTGGTGTTCGCGCGCGTCTACGATCTCCGCGGACGCAATATTCCGGATCTGTTCACGCTTCCGCCGGTACGGTGAGGCATCGTCATGCTGGCGCGCACATCTTTCTGGCGCGCATGTCGCGCCAATGCGCATGCGGGAGTTCTGTTGGCGCTGACTTTGACCCTGAACGCTCCTACTCGGCAGCTTGCGCGAGCGGCTCATCCAGAAATGCGTCTGTCGCCCTGATCTGATGCGATGTTCCGCAATGCGTGCACCAGACCGAAAGCTTCATGTTACGCATTTCGAGAAGCGTCACCGTGTCGGTCTTGATACTTGTCGTAATGACACGCCCGCTACGCGGGCATTTGTATTTCAACATGACGGACGCAACCTCCACCTGCGATGGATTCTACGCTGCGGGCGGAGGTAATCCCGGCGCGATGGTAGTTTTCCACCGCTTATCCACAATTTCTTCACGCTTTGGTCACCGTTCCGTCGCAACGCAAAAAGGCCCGGGTATGTCCCGGGCCTTACAGCGAAATCTGAGTCGTTAACTCAGTAGAACCGGCACTGACGCATGCCTGCCCGGTCGTACCAGCATTCCTGATACTGGCCGGGGCGGAGCCAGTTCGGTAGCCGCGGGCCGCCAACGGCCGCGCCGACGATGATTCCCACCACGGTTCCGGGTGGTCCGCCGATAATGGAACCGACACCCGCACCGATCGCGGCACCAGTCACCACCCCACGCCCCTCGAACTGGGCGTGCGCCGAACCCGACATCGCGGCGAGCGCGACTATCACGGTGCCTGCAATCATGATCCTGCGCATCGTGATCTCCATCGCAGGGACATCACCCCCGCTGGAGCATCACTAGACTTTGTTAACGTTAAAATTCCGTCACCGGCGTCCCGCTCACGCCGATCGCGGCCGCGACGCCACGCTGATCAACACCACCGGTATGGCGGCCAGCGAACATAACGCGGTGCCGATGATCACGCTTGCCGGCGTGCCCACATCCATCATGTAGCCGAAGGCCGGCGGCGCCAACACCCCGCCGATATTGAAACCGGTGGTGACGAAGCCGAACACCCGGCCGAATGCGCCGGGCGGCGTCACCGCGCGCACGATCATGTCGCGCGAAGGCTGCAGCACGCCGTTGAAGAAGCCCGACACCGCCATCAGCGCGATCAGGAAGGTCGCATTGAAATCGATGAGCGCGATCGGAATCAGCGCCACGCCGCTCACCAGCAATCCGATCAGCGCCACCGTCTCGTGCCGGTTGGTGCGCGAGGCGAGCCATCCGCCGACCAGCACCGCGAACGCGCTCAGCATCAGGTAGACCGTGATCACCGTGGTGGAGAGCGACAGCGATGTACCCCACAGCGCCTGCAGCGCCACGATGCCGTAATTCTGCGTGCCGACCGATACCGCCGCGATCAGCATGAAGAACACGAGATTGAGCATCACCGGCCAGGTCGCGAGCACGCGCCAGTCGCCGGCCGAGGGCACCGCTGCGTCCGCAGCCTTGGCGCGCGCAGCCTCGCCCCCGCCTAGCGGCGCGCCGAAGGCCAGCATCGCACCCGCCACCAGAACCCCGAGGCCGGCCGCGATCACGAACGCGACGCGCCAGCCGAGCGCACTGGCGAGGATCACCATGACCGCCGGCGTGATCGCGGTGCCGATAAAGCCCGCGAAAATATGGATCGAAAACGCCTGCCCAACGCGGCCCGGCGAGACCCGGTTCGACAACAGCGCATAATCGGCCGGGTGATAGACCGTATTCGCGAGCCCGAGAAACGCGAATGCCACGCCGAGCAGCAGGAAAGCTGGGGCCAACGCCGCCGCCACCAGCGAGGCCGATCCGAGCAGCAGGCCGCCAACCAGCACCATGCGCCCTGATGTGCGGTCGACCAGAAAGCCCGCCGGCGTCTGCAGCAAGGCGGAGACGATGTTGAACACCGCAACCACAAAGCCGAGCTGGGTGTAGCTGACGCCGAACTCCGCGCGCACGAACGGAAATACCGGCGGCAAAACGAGAATGTAGATGTGGCTAACGAAATGCGCCGACCCGACGAGGCCGATCACGCGCAGATCGGCCGGGCGCGGTAAACTGGCGTCGATAGTGGTCGGCGTCATCCAAAGAGATCCCGGCTGGCGGGCTGGCCATAGCACGCAAGAGCGCGCGCGGGTCATGCGTTCTGCGTAACCATTCCATCTGCCGAAGAATCCATAGGTTCCCGTCCCGCAGCGCAAACCGGCGCGCAGGGGCGACCTGTCGCTTCTGCCGCGAAGGCCTGGGCGCGCGGAACAGCACGTAATTTTCGGCCCTCCGCCGAAAATCATAAACCTCAGGATAAAGACGGATTGCCTTCGGCAATCCTGTCTCCTCTCAGCCTGTCCGCGGCCTCGTGTGGGAGATGAGTTTGACCACATGAGATTGCAGTCACCACGGATAAGCTGATCGCTCAGCGTGCGAAGATAAGTTTACGCAGTCTGCGCAAGCTTGACTGCGATGCGCGGTGTTTGAGGCTTGCTCTGCGAAAACCCTGGAGGAGCCAGTACTTTATCCTCGGCTGGTGCCTCCGAGTTCCGGAGCCGGATCATCGCAGCTTGGGCCTCCGCTCCATCCGATGCACACGCATCGGCCGAAACGGTCACCGCACCCTGCCTGTCTCGTGACGAGCACTCAGCGCCCGGTACCCGGGACAGGGCAATGCCCACCTCGCGCGAAGCGACTATTCGTGCCGCAACGCTTCAATCGGATCGAGCCTTGCGGCACGGCGCGCCGGGAAATATCCGAAGATCACGCCCACCAGAGCGGAGAAGCCGAAAGCGAGCAGAACTATCGTCAGATCGACGATGAACGGCACCCCGAGCTGGCTCGTTGTCAGCCAGGCAAGGCCAAGCCCGAGGACAATGCCGATCAGGCCACCGAACACCGAGAGCACAACGGCTTCGACCAGAAACTGCTGCAACACCTGACTTTCGAGCGCGCCGATGGCAAGCCGGATACCGATCTCGCGCGTCCGCTCGGTCACCGAAACCAGCATGATATTCATAATGCCGATGCCGCCGACCAGAAGACTGACGGCGGCGACCGCCCCGAGCAGCCCGGTCAGGAGCGTGGTGGTTCCAACCGTCGTCTGCACCAGCAGTTTCATGTCGCGCACCGAAAAGTCATCCTCCTCGCCAACCGAGATGTGGCGGCGCTCGCGCAACAGCCGCTCGGTATCAGCCTGGACCTTGGCGGTGTCGACGCCCTCATGGGCCGAGATATAGATCGACCCGATATCGGTGTTGCCGGCGATGCGGCGCTGAAACGTCCGAAGCGGCAAGAGTACCGCATCATCCAGATCCGCGCCGGTGCTGGATTGACCCTTGACCTCGAGCCGGCCGATCACTTCGCACGAGACACTGGCGACCCGGATGTTCTTGCCGATGGGATCTACGGCACCGAACAGCTCCTTGCGCGCGGTTTCGCCGATGATGCAGGAAGCTCCGCCGCCGCGAATCTCGCTTTCGAGGAATTGCCGGCCGGCGGCGAGCTGCCAGTCCTGCGTTATGAAATATTCGTTGTCGGTGCCGGTGATCAGCGTCATGTGATTGCGGGCACCATAGATGACCTTGACGGATTTCTGCGCCACGGGAGCCAGGGTGCGGACGTTCAGGAGCTGGTGCCGCAGCGCTTCGACATCGCGCAGATTGAAGGGCTTTGCATCGGTGCTGGCACGGCCGGGTCCGAACTGCCCCGGTCGCACGAACAGCAGATTGCTGCCGAGCTTGGACAGGTCGGCGCTCACTTTGGCGGTGGTTCCGTTGCCGATTGTCACCATCGCGATGACCGCAGCGACGCCGATTACGACACCCAGAATGGTCAGAATGGAGCGCAACGCATTGCGCAGAATGGCCTGCCGCGCGAGTTTGAGTGTTTCGAGGAACATCAGGCGGCCTCTCGCTGGGGCACATCGGACTCGACCTTGCCATCAACAAAGCGGATCAGGCGATCCGCATAAGCCGCAATATCGTTTTCATGCGTGACCATCACCACTGTGATGCCCTGCTCACGATTCAGGCGGGTGATGAAATCCATGATCTCACGGCTGGTCTTGGTGTCGAGATTGCCCGTCGGTTCGTCGGCAAGCAGAACCTCGGGATCGGTGACGATGGCCCGCGCAATCGCCACGCGCTGCTGCTGGCCACCCGACAGCTCGGACGAGGTGTGGTGCTCGCGCCCCTCCAAGCCGACCCGCTTGAGCGCACTCAGCGCCAGCCGGCGGCGCTGCGTCAGCGACAGACCCCGGTAGATCAATGGAAGCTCGACATTTTCAACCGCTGTCGTTCGTGCCAGCAGATTGAAACCCTGGAACACGAAGCCGAGGAAATTGCGCCGCAACAGCGTGCGCTGGTTGCGGTTCAGCTGGCCGACAGAGACGCCGCGAAAGAAATAGTCTCCCGTCGTGGGCAAGTCGAGGCCACCGATAATGTTCATGGCGGTCGACTTGCCGGAGCCGGACGGTCCCATGATCGCCACGAACTCGCCCTCGCCGATTACGAGATCAACACCCGCCAGCGCGTGCACGGCCGCAGCGCCGGAACCATAGACCTTCGTCACCGAACGGAGTTCGATCAACGGCAAAGCAGTCTGCGCAGGGTCTGCCACGATCGCCCCGTCAGCGTTTGCGGATAGCGGTATCGACGATCACCGGTTGGTCCGGCGCGATTTCGCCCTTCACGATCTCGGTCATCCGGCCGTCGCTCGAGCCTGCCACCACCGGAATGGCGGCGGGCGTCCCATTGCGCAAGACCCAAACCTTCTGCTGCTGCCCGGCCTCCTGCTGCTTGCTCGGCGGCCGCCGCGTCGCCGAGGGCATGGCCGGCATCAACGATTTCAGAAACCCGCGACTTGGCCGCTGTTCGGTGGTCGGCGCAAAACGCAGTGCCGCGTTCGGCACCAGCAGGGCGTCCTTCATCTCACGAACCACAACCTGAGCGGTGGCGGTCATCCCTGGCCTGATCAGCAGCTCGGAATTTTCGATCGCAAGGACAGCCTTGTAGGTGACAACGCCTTGTATGACTTCGGACCCAAACCGGATATCTTGCACCTCGGCAGGAAACTTCCGGTCCGGATAGGCGTCAACGTTGAACGTCACCGTCTGGCCGATCTTGACTTTGCCGACATCGGCTTCGTCGACATCGACCAGCACTTCCATCCGGCGCAAATCTTCGGCGATGACGAACATGACCGGCGCCTGCAGAGAGGTCGCCACAAACTGGCCCGGGTCGACGCCGCGCTTCAGGACGACACCGTCAATCGGAGAGCGGATCGTCGCCTTGGACAAGTTTATTTCGGTGAGACGAAGGTCCGCTTCCGCGGCAGCAACTTCGGCAATGGCCAGGTCATGCTGGGCCACTGCCCGGTCGAAATTGGCTTGCGCAATCTCTAGATCCCTTACCGAGGCCGCGCTGGTGGTCGCGAGAGATTTCTTGCGGGCATGCTCCAGGCGTTTTTCCTCGATCGAGGCTACCGCATCGGCGTACTTCGCCTTCGCCGAAGACAGCTTGGCTTTGGCAACGTCCACAGTCGCCTTCAGCTTGTCATTGTCGAGTTCGGCGAGCGCCTGACTTGCCTTAACGACGCTGTTATAGTCGACGAAGACATCCCGCATCGTGCCGGAAAGTTCGCTTGAGATATTGACCTGCGTGATCGGCTGTGCGGACCCGGTGGCCGTGACGATCACCGTCATGTTCCCGCGAATGGACGGCTCGGTCACATATCTGGTCGTGGCCGAGCCCCCGCTGCCGAACCTCCAATATGAAGCCGCACCGGCGACAAGCACAACGATCCCAAGGAGCCAGAATAGGTTGCGCCATCGCAAGAATCCGGACGGTGCGCGCTCGCCAAGGCCAAGGGCCGCAGCAATATCCGGCGCCTTGTCTTGCGTGCGATCGTCACCACTGCTGCTAGAGCTTTTCGACATAGCCGATCCCCGGGCCATGGCACGGGCGATATTGATTGCGCTCATGCCTGGCAAAACCGAGGAATGATTATGCGCCGTAAAGGCGCGCATGCTGAGCTAGATCAACAAAGAGAACTGAAAGGAACACAGCGAGTTGATCGGCGCGACCGATGACAATCGGCCCGAGGCGCGCCTGCAGGCGCATGAGCGCACATCTGCAACGGAACTCGAAGGAACTTCGGTTCCCTCGACATCTGACGATGGTGTCATTCGCTTGTGATGCTGTGCGGCGAAAATCATCCGGCCGACAAGCGGCGAAGACTGCAGATACCAAGTGAAGCAAAGTCATTCACAAGGGGCGCGGCTAACATGAACGTGTTGAAGACGGCTTTTGTAGCCTCCGCGGCGAGTGTGTTGATAGCCAATTCCGCGCAGTCGGCCGATCTTCCGGTGAAGGCCAAGGCGGTCGAATACGTCAAGATCTGCAGCGCTTATGGCGTCGGCTATTATTACATCCCCGGCACCGACACCTGCATCAAGATCGGCGGGTACGTCCGGTTGGAATCCTATTACAACGGCGCGCAGGCTGCTTATCCGGTCAACAACGCCGGCGGCGTACTGAACCGTCACACCACCACGTTCGCGATGCAGTCGCGCTTCAGGCTCACAACGGATGTGCGCACGCAGACAGAATATGGAACCCTGAGGTCGTACTTCAATTTCGGCATCAACGTCAGAAACGGCATCAACGAGATAGTGCCTCCCTCGACGTCGACTGCCCTTGAGCGCGCATTCATCCAATTCGCCGGCTTCACCATGGGCCGTTCGGAAACGTTTTTCACCCTCTACAATGCGTCGGCCTATGGCTTCTTCGACGGCACGTTCGACGGCGGCACCACCTCGACCGGCATGAATCTCTTCGCCTACACGTGGCAGTTCGGAAACGGCCTCACCGCCTCGTTCTCGCTGGAAGACGCCATGGCTCACAACAAGGGTGTGGTGGATCTTGGCAATGCAGCGGCTGCCGGCAATACCGCGGGCGTGCTCGGTGCGGCTCCATTCGCAGGGTCGAACGCGAGTGACAGCCAAGGTTTCGTAGTCCCAGACATGGTCGCCAACATGCGCGTCGACCAGGCCTGGGGTTCGGCTCAGGTCATGGGTGCACTGCGTCAGGTCGGTGCCCGCTATAACTTCAATAACAACTCGGCGAACTGCAACGGCGCCGGCAACAACACCACGTCATGCGGGCATCCGGACGAAAAGTGGGGTTGGGCGGTCGGCGCTGGCATGACGCTGAAGATGCCTTGGGATCCGAAGAACACCCTGTCCGGCCAGATCGCCTATGCCAAGGGCGCGTCGAGCTACGTCGCCTTCAAGAACTCGAACAACGGTCTGCATCAGGACGGGATCGCACTCGGCGCCTTCAACGATGCGGTGTTCGGCGGCGTCGGCCGCAGTGGTGGCGGCGTGAGCGATCTCGAACTGACCGAGACATGGGGCGGCACCGTCGCCTTCCAGCATTACTGGACACCCAGCCTGCGAACGTCGTGGGTCTTCGGCTATATGAGCGTTCAATACAGCGACGCCGCAAAGGTGTTGATCGGCAATCTGGGCGCGCGCTGCATCGGTACCAACATCGTGATCAACAACACTGCAAACTGCGATCCCGACTTTTCGTCATGGCGGGTGTCGTCGCGCACCCTATGGAACCCTGTCCGCAATCTCGATGTGGGCGTCGAGGTCGCCTATACTGAGGTGAATACCGCGTTCGGCGGATCCGCCACCCTGACTGCAGCGAATAACGGTCTGTCAGCGGGCACCTATACGCTCGAGGATCAGGGCGTCTGGTCTGCCGCGCTACGCGTGCAACGCAGCTTCTGGCCGTAACTGCAATCTCATCGGCCGTCCCGCGCGGCCGAAGGTGCTTCACATACCCCCTGTGAGCACCGTGTGACCGAGCCAGAACAGCTGGTCCCCGCCGCGCGGGGACCAGCTTCGTTTTTAACTCCTGGCTTATCCAGTGCCTGCGTATCCGGGATCTTGAGCCGCGACATCGTCACATTCTTCAAGGAGCGAAGCGACGAAGCAATCCAGATCGCGAACAGCCAGCGAAGATGGATTGCTTCGTCGCGCGCCTGCGCGCCTCGCAATGACCGGGAGAGTTGCCGCCACGCAATGACCGACGGAGATAGTTGCGTGCCTCGCGGCGATGACGTGGAGCATCCCCAGCCTCGCTGACACGAGCGCCCTCTCCCCGTTTCCGGGAAGAGGGCAAACAAGTCCCGTGCAATGACCGCGGTTAGAGGTCACCAAACCTGCGTTCGTGGTTAGCGGCCGCCACCCATTCCGCCGCCGCCGCCGCCCATGCCGCCGCCACCCATGCCGCCGCCGCGACCGCCCATGCCGCCGCCGCCCATGCCGCCGCGGTTACCACCACGCTGGCCCTGCATCTGCTGGCGCTGCTGCTGACGGAATTGCTGCCGGTCGCCACGACGCTCCTGCCGGAATTGCTGACGATTGCCGCGACGCTCCTGGCGCAGTTGCTGGCGGCCCTGACGGACGTCGCGGCGTTGCTGGCGCTGGTTCTGCCGGAACTGCTGCCGTCCCTGACGGACATCGCGGCGCCGGTCCCAGCCGCGATTGTGGTAGAAGCGGGTGTGGTAGCGCGGGAGGTACCAGCGGTTCCAGCCATAGGCACCGCCGAAGCCGAACCCGCTTCGCCATGCATAGCCGCAACGATACCAGCCGGGTCCATTCCAGCCATTGATATAGAAGCAAAAGCGCCGGCCGCCATAAACCATGACCTGTGCGTCGTCGACGATGTTCACCGCCGACCCCGCACCGCTCAGGCCGCCGCCGCCCGGCACCGTAAAGGCCTGCGCGGGCGCCGCGGCGCCCATCGCCATCGCGGCGGTCGCGGCTGCCGCCGCTATGAGGAATGTACGCATTGTTTCGCTCTCCGTTGGGTTCTCCCGCAAGGCGAACGCAAAACTATGCGCATCGTTCAATACGCGGTGATCGGCCGCAACGCGCAGGCCCCCTCAGGCCGGCCGGCTTGTCGCGCGGAGCGACCCGCCATGCGGCGATCAGGGCTCTCGATCTGCCGCATCCGATCAGCGGCGCGGCGCAAATGTGTCATTTGACACAACAATCGCCACAATTTTTGCGATTTCTCGACTGGCAAAAACACCATCGGCGGCTTTTCGACATGGTCAGGATTCGCTCGGAGCGATATGCTGGCGGCCAACAGGCATGTTCATGAACCAGATTGCAACGCACCACGTTTGCCAGATTCCGGCCGCGATCGCCGAAGTGTTCGTCACCGACCGGCTGGTCAACCGCCCGGAGACCCACCCGGATTATCTGCGCGAGAAGCTGGCCATCCAGGATCTAGCCTACGAGATGGCGGAGCATCCCAGCGAGGTGCTGCCGCGGCTGGTGAAACTGGCGATGCAGATTTGCGAAGCGGAGTCCGCGGGCGTCAGCGTTCTGGATTCTGACGCGAAGGTGTTTCGATGGCGCGGCCTGCAGGGCGCGCTGTCGGTGTTCGAGGGCGCCACCACGCCTCGCAACCATTCGCCCTGCGGCATCTGTCTCGATTGCGACGCTGCCATCCTGATGGAGCGGCCCGAACGGGTCTATGAATGGATCGCGGATGCCAACATCTCGGTCCCCGAAGTCCTGCTGGTTCCGCTGTTCGTCAGGGGCGGCGAGCATCTCGGTACGTTATGGGTGGTGGCGCGCGAAGGGCAGCAATTCGACCGCGGCCATGTGCGCGTGCTGTCCGAGCTCGCCGCCTTCACCGGCATCGCGTTGCGCATGATCCAGAGCGAAGAGCAACTGAAGAAGGCGCTCGACGAACAGGCGACGCTCACCAAGGAGATGAGCCACCGGGTCAAGAATGTATTCGCGATCGCCAACGGGCTGATCCGCGTCAGCGCGCGCAATGCCGCGACCAAGGAGCAGCTGGCCGAAAGCCTGACCGGCCGGCTGCAGGCGCTGGCGGACGCGCATGCGCTGGTACGGCGATCGTTCAGCGAAACCGGCAACGGGCAGAATATCAACCTGCAGGATATCCTGGTGAGGATCCTGCGCCCCTACGGCTCGCAATCCGAAATCGGCGGCCCGGATATCCGGCTCGGCGAGCACGCCACCAACAATATCGCGCTGGTCTTTCACGAACTTGCCACCAACGCCGCCAAGCATGGTGCGCTGAGCACGGACGACGGAGCGGTCTGCGTAAGCTGGACGCAGGAAGACGACCGTATCGTGGTGGACTGGCAGGAGACCGGCGGCCCCGCCGCTAACCTGCCGGACAAGCAGGGCTTCGGGTCGACGCTGGTCAAGTCGACGCTCACCAGTCTCGGCGCCGAGATAACCCATCACTGGGAAGTGGACGGGCTCCGCGTGATCATCGCCGCGCCACTGGCGAAGCTGCAGCACTGACGTCAGCGCCGCCGCCCTTTCTTCGCAGGCGCGGGTGGCCGCGATGTCATCGCAAGCCCGCGCAGCCGCGCCTCGTCCACAAAGTCCGATTGCATGTCGATCATGAAGGGCCACCTGTAGCCCTCGACGCGCATCTTCGTGTAGGGCGTATGGACGACTTGGCGCGACATCGTCATGCGGCCCTCCTTGTATTCGAGCGCGCGAATGCTCGCGCGCGGAAAACGCCGCCACGGCGACAGAATGGCTCCGCTGCGCAGCGCGATTTCGCCGCCATCCTCCTTGAGATCGAACACATATTGCCGCGTGAACACCTGCATCGCGATCAGGACCAGAACGAGAATGACAACCATCCCCGGCCAGGCGAGATCTGCATCGACAGTGCCGTATTGGCGGATCGTACCATATGCGAAGAACAGCAGAGCCAATGCGAAGACCGCCTGGATGAGACGCATCTTCCGCGCCTGATAGCGGTTCACCACGATGGCATCGGGCGGATAGACCTTGCCGCCCCTGCCCGCGGCAACGCCCGCCAGCACCGGCAGCCCGAGCTGCCGCGCCCTCTGCCCGACATTCTGCCGGCCGAGCTGACTCGTGCCGGCTATCGAGAGCGGAATCGAGCGCGAGGGATCGGGATGCACCAGCATCACCGCCGCCATCGGCTTTTTCGAGAATCCGACCAGCCGCGTTCCGAGACTGACCAGCGCCACGCCCTGAAAAGCTGACAGCGGCTGCGACCAGGTCCGGTCGCGAATGAGGTCACGCTCATGCACATCGACGCCGGTATCGGAGATCGTCACCTTCACCATGCGGAAAGTCGCGACGAATTCTGCCCACCACCACCAGATGTAAACCACAAAGGCGATGGCGGCGGATGCGATCAGGACCGGACGCAAATAGTCCATCAGTCCAAATGCCAAGACCAGGCTAGCCACAACCAAAACGGTGAGCAACGGACCGAACAGAAGCCAGAACAATGCGATGAAGCCGATGATATAACGGTCCGCTCGTTCGGGGCGCAGCACAAAAGTCGCGGGGCGCGTCGAGATGTCCGCATCGAAGGGATTGGGATCGGGCACCCCGTCGAAAACGCTCACGTGCGATCCCCTAACCTGAAATCAGGCCGCCGTACCACTGCGCACTTTTCGGCAATGGCTCCATTGTGACGGAGAGTGGTGAACTCGGACGTCCTTTTAGTCCGGCGTGTAATAACCGTCCGGAAACAATTGCGAGGCCTCGCTCTTGAACTTGAAATTGGTGATGGCGTATCCGCCGCGGTTCTTCTTGATGGTGAATGAGAAATAGACATAGGCCGACTGGCCATACAGGCCGACCCATGTCACCTGCCGCAGCACATCGCCGAAGCGTGAATCCGCCGCCTTCTCGATGAAGACCGGCTTGCCGCCACCGGCCAGCGCGCGCAGCGAGGCGGCGAACGGTTCGCTCACCGGCTTGTCGATCAGCCGAAAGAAATCGCGCGTGACGTCGTCGAACTTCTCGCTCTTGATGTTATCGACGGCCTGCTGCATCCACGCATCGGGGTCCTTCAGCACCACAATATCGGCGCGGGCCGTGAGCGTCGAAAGCAACGTCGCTGCGAGCAACAGGACCCTAAGCGCCGCAAGCCTGATCCCATTCATCGGACATCTCCTTGAATGATTGCGGCAGACCGCGATACTAGCAGTCCGATGCCGCGAGGGCAGCGGAGAGCACCTGCGTCAATCCGCCAGCGCTGCCAGGATTCTTGCCCAGCTCCGCGTGCCCTTGTGGAATGAGATCAGATCATATTTTTCGTTCGGCGAATGCACGCGATCGTCGTCGAGGGCAAATCCGACCATGATCGAGTCCATTCCGAGAACGCGCTTGAAATCGCCGACGATCGGGATCGAGCCACCGGCGCCGACCGTCACTGCCTTGTGACCCCATTCCTCCTGCAGCGCCTTGCGCGCCTTCACCAGAGGCGGGCTGTCGAAGGGCAGTTGTAGAGCCGGCGCGCAGCCGTGGTTCTCGAACTCGACCTTGCAATCGGCCGGCACGCGCGCGCGGATGAAATCGCGGAACGCATCGCGGACCTTTTCCGGGTCCTGATCGCCGACCAGGCGGAACGAGACCTTCGCCTTCGCCTGGGACGGGATCACGGTCTTGGCACCCTCGCCGGTATAGCCGCCGATGATGCCGTTGACGTCGCAGGCCGGCCGGGTCGAAATCATCTCGATCAGCATCCGATCCTTCTCGCCGACCGGAATCCTCAGGCCGATCTGGCCGAGAAATTCCTCCGCGGTGAGATCGAGCGCCTTCAGGTCCGCCTTGATGTCGGCCGGCAGTTCCGGGACGCCGTCGTAGAAACCCGGAATGGTGATGCGGCCGTTGTCATCGTGGATCGCGGCGATCGCCTTGGCCAGCACGCGGATCGGGTTCGCCGCGGCGCCGCCGAACAGGCCGGAATGAAGATCGCGGTCCGCCGCCGTCACCGTCACGTCTTCATAGACGAGACCACGCAACGAGGTGGTGACCGACGGCGTGGTCCGGCTCCACATCGCGGTGTCGCATACCAGTGCCATGTCGAGCTTGAACTCGTGGGCATGATCCTTGACGAACGGGAACAGCGATTTCGATCCGCATTCCTCTTCGCCTTCAATCATCATGGTAATGTCGAGCGGCAGTTTGCCGGTCACCGCATGATAGGCGCGACAGGCTTCGACGAAGGTCATGAGCTGGCCCTTGTCGTCGCAGGCGCCGCGCGCGACGATGATCTTCCGACCGTCGCCCAGATCCTCGATCCGCGGATCGAAGGGCGGCGTGGTCCACAGATCGAGCGGGTCGACCGGCTGAACATCGTAATGGCCGTAGAAAAGAACGCGCGATCCGCCATTCTGCTTTTCCGGCTTCGCAATCACCACGGGATGGCCAGAGGTCGGCCGCACCTCGGCTTTCAGGCCGAGTGTGGCGAGGTCTTTCGCGACGAATTCCGCGGCTCGCTGGCACTGATCGGCATAGGCCGGATCGGTCGAGATCGACTGTAGGCGCAGAAAGTCGAACAGCCGCGCAAGCGATGCGTCGAGATCGGCATCGATGCGGTCGAGAACTTTGGGCAGGGCTTCTGAGGGGGTCATGGCTTCCATCGGTGTCATCGCCCGCGAAGGCGGGCGATCCATTAGTCTCTATTCTTTGCTCAGCATGCTACCGTAATGCGGCGGTTACTGGGTCCCTCGCCTGCGCGGGTGGCGACAGCAATCACCGCCGCAATATTCCGCCCAGCGTCCCACGTACGATCGAGCGGCCGACCGACGCACCAGTCCTGCCGCCAATCTGCTTGCCGATAGCAGCCGCGACTCCGCCGATCACGGTCGTTGTGACCGTCCGCGCGACACTGCGTGCGACCTGCTGACTTGTCGTGAGCCGTTCGCCGCGCTTGTTGCTGGTGCCAAAGATCGAACCGATCCATCCGCCAATGCCGCCACCGGCGTCTTCATTCTCGCCTCGCCCTGCGGCCTCGACCTCGCGCGCGACCCGCTGAGTCAGCTTCTCATAGGCTGACTCGCTATCGATCGTGGTGTCGTATTTTCCCTTGACCGGACTCCGCGCCATGATGGCCGCGCGTTCGCCCGGCGTGATCGGCCCCATCCGTCCGGAGGGCGGACGGATCATGCAGCGCTCCACCATCGAGGGCGTGCCCTTCTCCTCCAGGAACGAGACCAACGCCTCGCCCTTGCCGAGTTCCATGATCACCTGCCCGGTGTCGAGCTTCGGATTTGGCCGGAAGGTGTTGGCCGCGGTCTGTACCGCTTTCTGATCGCGCGGGGTGAAGGCACGCAACGCGTGCTGCACACGATTGCCGAGCTGGGCCAGCACCTTGTCCGGCACGTCGAGCGGATTTTGCGTCACGAAGTAGACGCCGACGCCCTTGGAGCGCACCAGCCGCACCACCTGCTCAATCTTGTCGAGCAAAGCCTTCGGCGCCTCGTCGAACAAAAGATGCGCCTCGTCGAAGAAGAACACCAACTTCGGCTTGTCTGGGTCGCCGACCTCTGGGAGCTCCTCGAACAGCTCCGACAAAAGCCACAGCAAGAAGGTCGCATAGAGCCGCGGATTGCCCATCAGCTTGTCGGCCGCGAGGATGCTGACATAGCCGCGACCGTCCCGGTCGGTCTTCATGAAGTCCTTCAGTTCGAGTGCAGGTTCGCCGAAGAACTTTTCGCCCCCCTGGTTCTCAAGGACCAGAAGCGCACGCTGTATGGTGCCGACGGTCTGCTTGGTGACGTTACCGTAGCTTGCGACCGCGCGCTTGATTTCGTCGAGCTGCGGATTGCCGGTGCCTTCCTCTGCCTCCTTCTTGGTACCGAACGGTGCAATCGCTTCCAGGATCGCCCGCAGGTCCTTGAAATCGAGAAGCGCAAGCCCCTGATCGTCGGCGATCCTGAACGCGATGTTGAGCGCGCCTTCCTGCACGTCATTGAGGTTCAGAAGTCGCGCCAGCAGCAGCGGTCCCATCTCGGACACCGTCGCGCGGATCGGATGGCCCTCTTCGCCGAACAGGTCCCAGAAGATCGTCGGGAAGGCGTCGGGCTGATACTCAAGACCCATGCTCTGAGCGCGCTCGATCAGAAATGGCTTCTCCTCGCCCATCATCGAGATGCCGGATAGGTCGCCCTTGATGTCGGCGGCGAAGACCGGCACGCCGTTGCGCGAGAAACCTTCCGCCAGCACCTGCAAGCTCACGGTCTTGCCCGTGCCGGTCGCACCGGTGGCAAGCCCATGGCGGTTGGCCATCCGAAGCAAGATGCGCTCGGGCTTGACGCTTTGGCCGACGAAGATCGTCCCTTCGACTTCAACAGGTTCGGCAGGCTTCGGCGGTGCGGCAGCGGTCTTGGCGCCGTTTCTGCTCGCCGGCTTCGTAGCGAGCGGCGCCTCGGCACCGGCCGTTGCCTTTGAAGTTTTTTTCTTCGCCGACTTGCTGGCAGATTTGGCCATCGCCCCGCATCCCTCTCGAAATCAATCGTATTTTTGATGCGTCGCCCCGCCGGGTCAACGCCTGCGGTGCCGAAGAACGCAACATCTATTCTCGTGCCGATATCGCATAGTGGCCAGCGTGTCACACCGTTGCATATTTGTCAGGCGGTCACTTTCCTTTGGGCGTGTTTTCATTATCAATGTCCGTTCATCACCCGCCGTGAGTGCGGGAGGGGGCAAGCAAACACATGGACGAGCTCGTTGGGCGACTCGTCGCCGAACTCGGCATTGACCGTCAGGTCGCTGAGCAGGCGGTCGGTATCATTCTGGCTTTCCTGATCAAGGAAGCGCCGGCGGACAAGATCAAACCGCTGATCGATGCGATGCCAGGCGCGGCAGAGGCCGCGGCTGCGGCTCCTTCCGGAGGCGCTTTCGGCATGGGCGGTATCATGGGCGTCGGAACGCAGTTGATGGGCCTGGGCCTCGGTATGGGTGAGGTGCAGGGCGTCGCCCGTACCCTTCTGGGTTTCGCGCGCGAGAAGGTCGGGGCCGATCAGGTCGACGAAATGGTCGGCGCGATCCCGGGCCTCTCGCAATTCGCTTGACCGGATATCCGCCGGGTTATTCGGGGACTGCCGTAGTGTCGAAATCGCTGAAAAATCTTGATTGTCTTGAACCGGAGGTGGTCGACAGCCTGCGTGCCGCTGGCATTCGGACCTCCGACAAGCTGCTGGAAGCCACCAAAAGCGCAAAAGACCGCGAAGCGCTGTCGCTGAAGACCGGTATCGAGCCGCGCGAGTTGCTGCGCTTTGCAAACCTCGCCGACAAGCTCAGGGTCAAGGGTCTTGGCACCGGTTATGCCGAACTGCTGTGCCGGGTCGGCGTCGATACCGTGCGCGAACTGAAATACCGCAATCCGGCCAAGCTCGCTGCCGCAATGCGGGAGGAAAACGACAAGCGCAAGCTGGTCCGGTTGGTGCCGACCGAAAAAGCGGTCGGTCGATGGGTCGCAGCGGCCAAGACCCTGCCACCGAAAATCACCTATCGCTGAGCGTGATCCGAATCCGGGCCGGTTCCGGCAAGATACCAAACCCAAGACAACCAAACCCAACAGCCAATCCGAGACAACAAGCCGCGGTCAAAAGAGACCGGTTCACACTCTCCGGTTGACAGATGACCGCGCCTGCGCCCCAAAGCGCGGACCATGATTGCATCGGTACAGAAGCCCGTGAGCGACCTTGCGCTCCATGACCTGATTGCGCCGCATCGCGCCACGGTGATGGGTGTCCTCAACCTGACGCCGGATTCGTTTTCCGACGGCGGCCGCTTCGTGGATCCGCAGGTCGCGATTGCCCATGCCACTGAAATGGTTGCGGAAGGCGCCGACATCATCGACGTCGGCGCGGAATCGACGCGCCCCTATGGCGGCATGCGGCCGGTGACCGCCGAAATCGAACAGGCCCGGCTTGAACCCGTCCTGCCCGCCGTGGTCGGCCTCGGCAAGCCGGTGTCGATCGATACGATGAAGGCGAAGGTCGCGGACTGGGCGATCCGCAACGGCGCGGCGATCGCGAACGATGTCTGGGGCCTGCAGCGTGACCCCGATATGGCGCACGTGGTCGCCAACCATGGCGTGCCGGTGATCGTGATGCATAACCGCGACCAGGCCGACCCGGCGATCGATATCGTCGACGACATGCTCCGCTATTTCGAGCGCTCGCTTGCCATCGCCGATGCGGCCGGAATCCGCCGCGCCCAGATCGTGATCGATCCCGGTATCGGGTTCGGCAAAACGCCGGAGCAGAGCGTCATCGCAGTGGCGAAACTCGGTAAGCTGACATGCTTCGGTCTCCCGATCCTGATCGGGCTGTCGCGCAAGCGCTTTATTTCGTCGATCGTGCCGTCCGAGGCGACGCAGCGGCTTGGCGGATCGATTGCCGGGCACCTGCTCGCCGTCCAGGAAGGCGCCACAATCGTGCGCACGCATGATGTGTTCGAAACAATGCAGGCGCTTCGGGTCGCCGAAGCGATCGGGAGAGCCAAGTGAAAGAGACCGACACCATCTTCATTTCGGGGCTCGCGCTGCATGCCTATCACGGCGTGATGCCGCACGAGGGCAAGGTCGGGCAGAGCTTCAAGCTCGACCTCACGCTGGATATCGATCTCGGTGAAGCGGCGCGCTCGGACCGGCTACGGCATACGGTCTCCTACGACCAGGTTGCGACCATTGCGACCGAGGCGTTCTGCACCAAGCGCTACAAGCTGATCGAGGCCGCGGCGGGGGCGGTGATCGACGCGCTGCTGCAGAAATTCACGCGGGTAACCCGCGTCAGCATCACCGTGCACAAACCGCATGCGCCGATCGCCGCGACCTTTGACGATGTCGGCGTGATCATCACGCGAAGTCGGGGGAAGTGAAAAGCAGATGCCGCGCGCCTTCGTCGCATTCGGCGGCAATGTCGGCGATGCGCGCGACACCATCGCCCGTGCGATCGCGGCGTTCTGCGACGGCGATCACGTAATCCTGCGTGCGCGGTCATCGGATTATCTTACGCCGCCCTGGGGCGTGACCGACCAGCCGCCGTTCGTGAATGCCTGCATCGCGGTCGAGACACATCTTTCGCCACACGCTTTGCTTGACCGCGCGCACGAGGTCGAGCGCGCCTTCGGGCGCGACCGGCGAAACGAAACCCGCTGGGGACCGCGCAGCCTCGACATCGACATCATCGACTTCGCCGGACAAACGATCCAGGACGACGATCTGGTGCTGCCGCACCCCCGGGCGCTTGAGCGCGCCTTTGTCCTTATACCGTTAGCGGAGATCGCGCCGGAGGAGACAATTTCGGGCGTACCGATACGCGACGCATGTCTGCGAGTCGACAGCGAAGGTGTGACGCGCCTCTCGCGTTCGTGATGATCCGTCTTGCTCGATCGCGCGCGAGCGTTCGTCGCGCAAGTTTGCCGCAGCCATTTTGCCGCATCGATTGATCTGCGGGTTCAAGAACGTTCTCGATCGGGACACGTTGGCACCACAAGGGAACATCAACACGTCACGGAGGACACGAACGAAACCTTTCCTGCTCGCAACGGCAGCAACACTGATCCTGTCGGCTCCAGCACTGGCCGGCGGCCAAGGCCAGCCAGGCGCCGCCGGCTCGACGCAGCAGATGCAGTATCAGAACGGGCAACAGCGGCCCGGGATGCAGCACAGCGCACAACGCATCTCGCCATCCGATTTGAGCCGGGACGAGATCCGGCAGATCCAGCAGGCGCTCAACGATCAGGGTTTCAACCCCGGTGATGTGGACGGCCAGTGGGGCCCTCAAACCGAACAGGCGCTGACCGAGTTCCAGACTCAGCAGAACCTGTCGACCACAGCCGACCTTGATTCCGAGACATTGTCGGCCCTTGGCGTGCAGGTCGCGTCGATGGATGCCGCGAGCAATGCTGACGTCGGAACCACGGGAGCCGGCACCACCGGCGCAGGCTCGTCCGACGCGGATGAGCCGGCGGTAGACCCGGAACCGGCCGAACCGCCGGCTGCTACCGGCAGCCAGCAGTAACGGACCTGACCTGGAATGGCCGCGATGCCTCGGGCGTCGCGGCCACTCCTTGTCTGCATGCTACACTAGGATGGCGCCGGACCGGGTGTCGTGGCATTTTGGTGCCATGACCGACCTCTCCCTCGCCTCCGAATTCCCGCCCGCGACCCGCGAGCAATGGCTAAAGCTCGTTGACGGCGTCCTCAAGGGCGCACCGTTCGACAAGAAGCTGGTCAGCAAGACCTATGACGGCCTCAGGATCGAGCCGCTTTACCAGCGCAGGGCCGATGCGGATGTCCTGACCGGGCGCGATCCGGGCGCGCCGTGGCAAATCATGGCGCGGGTCGATCAACCCGATGCGACGGACGCCAACAGGCAGGCGCTGGACGATCTCGAGAACGGCGCCAACGGCCTGGTCCTGGTCTGCCCCGGCGCCATTGGCGCACAGGGCTTCGGCATCGACATTTCGGCGGACGGGCTCGCGACGATTCTCGACGGCATCTATCTCGATGCCGGTGCGCCGATCGAATTCATGCTGACGCGCGAGGCGAAAGACGTGCCCGCGCATGTTGCTGCGCTGGTCCAGAAGCGCGGCCTCAATCCAGCCGCGTGCGATCTGCGCATCGGCTTCGATCCGATCGGGCTGATGGCCGCGGGTTCGTCCGCCCCGATGCCGTGGAACGACATCGCGCCGTTGTTTGCACGCATGACCCTCACGCTCGCCGATGAAGGCTTCCGCGGACCCTTCGCAGCCGCCGATGCGCGCGTGATCCACAATGCCGGCGGATCGGAGGTACAGGAACTCGCCTACGCGCTGTCGGTCGCTATCGCCTATTGGCGCGCGCTGGAAGCCGGCGGCGTGCCGCTCGACGAGGCGCGGCGGATGATCTTCTTTCGCATGAGCGCGGACGCCGATCAGTTCATGACCATGGCGAAATTCCGCGCGCTTCGGACGCTATGGGCGCGGGTCGAAGAAGCGAGCGGACTTGCACCGCAGCCGATCTTCATCGCTGCGGAAACGGCGTGGCGGATGATGACGCAGCGCGACCCTTACGTGAACATGCTGCGGGTGACGACCGCGACATTCGCAGCGGGGCTCGGTGGCGCCAACGCGGTGACGGTGCTCCCGTTCACGTCTGCGCTCGGACTGCCGGATGCCTTCGCACGGCGGGTCGCGCGCAACACGCAGCTTGTCCTGCTCGAAGAGTCCAACCTCGCGAAAGTCACGGACCCGGCGGCGGGCTCGGGCGGCATCGAGGCATTGACCGAAGAACTGTGTCGTACCTCATGGGCGCTGTTTCAGGGGATCGAGAGGGCGGGCGGTATTGCAGCCGCGCTCGAATCCGGATTGATTCAGAAACAGGTCGCCGAGACTCGCACAGCGCGCCAAAAGGCGATCGCGACGCGCAGGGATCCGCTCACCGGAACCAGCGAGTTTCCGCATCTTTCAGAGACTGCGGTGAAGGTGCTTCAAGCGGCACCGCAGGTCCCTCCTCCATTTTCTGAGAAGGCTCTCCTCACCATCCGGCTCGCCGAGCCCTATGAGGCTCTGCGCGACGCATCCGATGCCATCCTGAAAGACACCGGTACGCGCCCGAAAGTGTTTCTCGCCACTCTGGGCAAGCCCGCCGACAACGTTACCCGCGCCACCTTCGCGAAAAACTTCTTCGAGGCCGGTGGCATTGAGGCGGTCGAGTTTGCCGGAGGCGATCTGGCTGCGGCGTTCAAGGCGTCAGGTGCAGCGCTCGCCTGCCTGTGCTCGTCGGACGAGGTTTATGCGAAGGAAGCGGCGGCGGCGACACGGGCGCTAGATGCGGCCGGCGCGAAGCATGTCTATCTCGCCGGCCGGCCGGGCGACCTTGCGGACACACTGAAACACGCGGGCGTTGCAACTTACATCTTCGCCGGCTGCGATGCGCTGGTGACGCTTCAGGATGCCTATGGCGCAGTTGGCAAAGCGCCGTGATGCGCCGCACAAAATGTGCTATAATGGTTTTGTAGCCCGCATGAAGCGAAGCAAGATGCGGGGAGCGTGGTCCCGGATTTCGCTTCGCTCCATCCGGGCTACGGCGAATGCCAACTGAGGACCCATGAGCCGGCTGCCTGATTTCGCATCCATCGACTGGCAGGCCCCGCAGAGCGCGGCGGCGGACCGCGCGACTGCGCCCGACTGGATCACCCCGGAAGGCATTCCGGTGAAGCCGGCCTATGGCGAGGCCGACGTCGCCGGGCTCGACTTCCTCGACACCTGGCCCGGCATCGCGCCCTATCTGCGCGGCCCCTACCCGACCATGTATGTCAACCAGCCCTGGACCATCCGGCAATATGCCGGCTTCTCCACAGCCGAGGATTCAAACGCCTTCTACCGGCGCAATCTCGCCGCCGGGCAGAAGGGCCTGTCGGTCGCGTTCGATCTCGCCACCCATCGCGGCTATGATTCCGACCACCCCCGCGTGTCGGGCGATGTCGGCATGGCGGGCGTCGCGATCGACTCGATCTACGACATGCGCACGCTGTTCTCCGGCATCCCGCTCGACCAGATGACAGTGTCGATGACCATGAACGGCGCGGTGCTGCCGATCCTGGCGCTCTACATCGTCGCCGCGGAGGAACAGGGCGTGCCGCCGGCCAAACTCGCGGGCACCATCCAGAACGACATCCTCAAGGAGTTCATGGTGCGGAACACTTACATTTATCCGCCCGCGCCATCGCTTCGCATCATCTCGGACATCTTCGCGTTCACCTCGCAGACCATGCCGAAGTTCAATTCGATCTCGATCTCCGGCTATCACATGCAGGAAGCCGGTGCGACGCAGGATCTCGAGCTCGCCTATACCCTCGCCGATGGCGTCGAATATGTGCGCGCCGGCATGGCCGCCGGCATTCCGATCGATAAATTCGCGCCGCGTCTCTCCTTCTTCTGGGCGATCGGGATGAATTTCTTCATGGAGGTCGCCAAGATGCGGGCCGCGCGCCTGCTCTGGGCCAAGCTGATGAAGGAGTTCAACCCGCAGGATGCGCGCTCGCTCTCCTTGCGCACGCATTGCCAGACCTCGGGCTGGTCGCTCGCGGCGCAGGACGTGTTCAACAATGTGCCGCGCACCATGATCGAGGCGATGGCGGCGACGCAGGGGCATACGCAGTCGCTGCACACCAATGCGCTGGACGAGGCGCTGGCGCTGCCGACCGATTTCTCCGCCCGCATTGCCCGCAATACGCAGATCGTGCTGCAGCAGGAAAGCGGCACCACGCGGATCATCGATCCGTGGGGCGGTTCGTTCTATGTCGAGAAACTGACCTACGAGCTTGCGAACAAGGCCTGGGACCATATCCAGGAGGTCGAAGAACTCGGCGGCATGGCGAAGGCGATCGAGGCGTCGATCCCGAAGCTGCGCATCGAGGAGGCCGCCGCCAAGACCCAGGCCCGGATCGATGCCGGCGTGCAATCGGTGATCGGCGTCAACAAATACAAGCCGAAGACCGAAACACAGATCGACGTGCTGAAGGTCGAGAATGCGACGGTGCGGACGCTGCAACTCGACAAGCTTGCACGATTGCGCAAGGAGCGCGATCCGCGCGCAGTGGAGGCGGCGCTGACCGCGCTCACCAATGGTGCGACCCAGGGCGGCAACCTGCTCGCGCTCGCAGTCGATGCGGCGCGCGCCAAGGCGACCGTCGGCGAGATTTCATCGGCGCTCGAGCAGGTATTCGGGCGTCATCGCGCGGAGATCAAGGCGATCTCCGGCGTCTACAAACGGGAGGTCGGAGGCATGTCCGACGCCGTCGATCGGGTGCAGAAGCTCGTCACGCAATTCGAGGCCGACGAAGGCCGCCGGCCGCGCATCCTGGTCGCCAAGGTCGGGCAGGACGGCCACGACCGCGGCCAGAAGGTGATCGCGTCGGCCTTTGCCGATCTCGGCTTCGACGTGGATATCGGGCCATTATTTGCGACCTCGGCGGAGGCAGCACGCCAGGCGGTAGAAAACGACGTGCATATCGTCGGGCTTTCCTCGCTCGCTGCCGCCCATTTGACGGCGGTTCCTGAACTTAAGGCAGAACTTGAGAAGCAGGGCCGCGGCGACATCATGATCGTGATCGGCGGCGTAGTGCCGCCGCAGGATTGGGACGCGGTCAAGGCCGCCGGCGCCGAAGCCATCTTCCCGCCTGGTACGGTGATCGCGGAAGCGGCCGAAGACCTGATTCGCAAGCTCAACCAACGGCTCGGCTACGGGCAGAAGGCGGCGGAGTAGACCGCGCGGTGGACGGACCGCTGGCTCGGACCTTCCTCGGGCGATCAAGAGTCTTTGATCGGCATTCGAACCGATGGAGTTGAGCGCGCACCAAATCGAAGTGACACTCGCTTCATTGGGGGAGATGCTCGTGACTGACGCTGCAGAGATTGCGCCTACCCATTCGATCCTCCCCGACGCACCCGACACCTTCTGCACCTATCTCGCGCGACAGTTCATCGCGAAGCAGGGCTATTCCGCCGGCGTCGTCGCCGAGGCCGCTCCGCTCGCGGAGAATTGCGACATCGCTCTGATGCATCATGATGGCTACAGCCTCAATCTGGTTTGCCTGATCGACCGCGAGGCCCGCCCCGGCAAGACTTTCGACCTCACGCCGGAGGCCGTCAGCGACATCGGCAAGGCTTGCCTGCAATATACCGGGCGAATTCACCGCGCGAAGATGCCGGTGAAAATCCAGATCATGGAAGTTGGGCCGCAAGACCCAACCGCGCGCGCGCGATTGAAGCTTATGCGCCCCTCCAGCATTTTTTCGAAAGTGCAGCCATCCGGATGGATCGTCGATCCGTCAGACAAGACGGTCTGGAACAACTCCCTGTTCCAGTCATGGATGGCGCCCTCTTCGTTTATACGCAAGCTGATCAGGGGTCCGCGCGAAACTGGGCTGGTCGCGCCGGCAGCGCCCGCCGCCACCGTCGCCCATGTCGATCCAGGCTTTCCCTATCTCACCACTTCCATCATCGCGGTACTGTGCGCGATCTTTGCAGCCGAGATCGCATTCGGCGTCGGCCCATGGACCGGGATGTTGCAGCCCTCGATCGCGACATTGCTCGCCTTCGGCGGCATCTATCGGCCGCTGGTTCTGCAGGGCGAATGGTGGCGGCTGTTCTCCGGGCCGCTGCTGCACGCTGACATCAGTCATCTCGCTCTGAATGGCGTCGCCCTCTATATCTCGGGCCGCATTCTCGAAGGGCTGGTCGGACGCGCGTGGCTCGCCGCCATTTTCGTTATCGGGGCCATCTGCGGCGCGCTGTTCTCGCTCGCGTTCAACCCGGAGAATCTGGTGTCGGTCGGCGCCTCGGGCGCGGTCATGGGATTGTTCGCAACATTGCTGATCCTCGCCTTCCATTTTCCGAGAGGTCCGGACCGCACCGCGCTGCTGATGAACTCGATCTATGTCCTCGTCGCATCGATGGTGCCGGTGACATCCGGAGGCGGCAAGGTCGATATCGCGGCTCATGCCGGTGGTGCGCTTGGCGGCCTTGTGGTCGGAGGCCTGCTGCTTGCGATCTGGCGCAAGGACGAGCTTCGTCCACGTTTCGCAGGTGTTGGCGCCGCGATCGGCATTGCCGGTCTCGCAGCGTTTGCCTTTTCGTTTACCGCACTGCCGCAGAATTACCGCGAAGGCCTCATCAGCGCTGCGATGGTTCCCGACAGCGACGCACCCAAGAACGGAGCGGAATGGCGCAAGCATGCCGCCGATCTCGGCACCAGATATCCGCGCGATCCACGGCCGCGTTATTTCAAGGCGATCGATCTGATGGACGCGAAGGATATGCGCGCGGCCGAGGGCGAATTGCGAGCCGGACTCGCCGAAGTGGACCTCTGGCGCAAGGTCATCAATCCCGAATTCGCCATGCATATGCAGGTGGCGCTTGCAATCGCCATGGCAGGTGACCGGCTTCCAGAGGCGCGCGAGGTTGCAAAACCCGTTTGCGAATGGGCCACCGGCTCAACCCGCGCATGGCTGGACGAGAACAAGCTGTGTTCGGACTAGGATCGCTGCCCGCGCCCCGGCACCTGTGCTATGGCTGGCTTCGCTAACGAATCCGTATTGCCGCAAGCGCGATGAGGCGCCGCGGACTGAAGCCAAAGCGTTCTGATCCTCGTGACCTCGAAGCCGACCGACAATCAGAGTCTATCCGACGCCATCCGCTCCGGTGACCGCGCGACGCTCGCGCGCGCGATCACGCTGGTCGAGAGCAAGCGCGAGGATCATCGCCGGCAGGCGCATCAACTGGTGCAGGACCTGCTGCCGCAGACCGGCAAGGCGATCCGCGTCGGCATCACCGGCTCGCCCGGCGTCGGCAAATCGACCACCATCGACGCACTCGGCAGTTTTCTGACCGCGCAGGGCCACAGGGTCGCGGTGCTGGCAGTCGATCCCTCGTCCACCCGCACCGGCGGCTCCATCCTCGGCGACAAGACCCGGATGGAGCGGCTGTCCGCCGACGACAACGCCTTCATCCGCCCATCGCCCTCCTCCGGCACGCTTGGCGGGGTTGCTGCAAAAACCCGGGAGACCATGCTCCTGTGCGAGGCCGCGGGCTACGACGTGATCCTGGTCGAGACCGTGGGCATCGGACAGTCGGAAACCACCGTCGCCGGCATGACCGATTTTTTCCTGGTGCTGATGCTGCCGGGGGCGGGCGACGAATTGCAGGGCATCAAGAAAGGCGTGGTGGAACTCGCCGACATGATCGCGGTCAACAAGGCCGACGGCGACAATATCAAGCGCGCGCAACAGGCAGCGGCCGAATACCGCGCGGCGCTGCATATTCTGAAGCCCGCCAGCGACGGCTGGTCGCCGCCGGTGATCACCTATTCCGCATTAACGGGCGACGGACTGGCCGCGATCTGGCAGACCGTCTGCGATTATCGGCAATCGTCTGAGGCTTCGGGCGCGCTGGCCAAGAAACGCCGCGATCAGCAGGTCACATGGATGTGGTCGATGCTCGAGGAGCGGCTGTTCGCCAAACTGCGCGCGGATCCCGAACTGAAGAGCAGGCTGCCGCAACTCGAAAAGGCGGTGGCGGCCGGCCAGCTGTCGCCAATGCTCGCGGTCGAAGAGATCGCCAGCGCCATGGGATTATGAATGCGAATGAATGACGTGAAAACGAACGACGCAAGAACCAATGACGCGAAAGCGAATGACCCGCGAACCACTCCCCTACAACACCGCCTCGCCACCCGCGACGATCTCCCGGCGCTGACCGTGTTGATGGAACTCGCGATCGGCGAATTGCAGAAGCCGTATCTCAATCCGGCGCAGATCGCGTCGAGCCGCAGTATCATGGGGCTGGACACCCAGCTGATCGACGACGGCACCTATTTCATCGTCGAGCAGGATGGCCAACTCGCCGGATGTGGCGGCTGGAGCCGGCGCGCCACGCTCTATGGCAGCGATGCGTCGCCCGGGCGCGACGCCGCGCTACTCGATCCGGCGAAGGATCCCGCGCGCGTGCGCGCCATGTATACCCATCCGGCTTTCACCCGCCGCGGTGTCGGGCGCCTGATCCTGGAGCTGTGCGAATCCGCCGCGCGCGCCGAGAATTTCATTCATGCCGAACTGATGGCAACGATGGCCGGCGTTCCCCTGTACAGGGCCTGCGGCTATCTCACGGTCGCGGATGTGAGCGATGCCAGCGGCGGCACACCGGTGCCGCTGATGCGGATGCGAAAGCGGCTGTGACGGCGAAGGCTTCAGCCGCTCAAGTCACGCCGGGGTAATTATTCTCCTTGAGCAGCCGCGCCAGATGCGCGGCGTTGGCGGCGGCCATCGCGGTCGCCACCGCGACCTTCTCCGGAGCGGACGAGAATTCGTGTAATTCTTCGACTGCATCGCCTCGCCGACCCAGTAGGTCATGCCATTCGCGGGAAGCGTGAATCCGCAATCGGATAAGGCCTGATAGAGTTCGGCTGCAACATGATGCGCCCCGTCCTCATTGCCCACCACCGCGACCAGCGCGACCCGGTTGTAGGTCTTCATGCGCTTACGATCGTCCACGTCTTCGATCATGGCATCGAGGCGCTCGAGGACGCGCTTGCAGACACTGGACGGCTGGCCGAGCCAGATCGGGGTGCCGATCACGAGGATGTCGGCGGCCAGTATCCGCTTGAGCAGGCCCGGCCATGCATCTCCCTTGCCCTCGTCGCTCTTGACCCCCGGCTTGATGTCGTGATCGGCGACGCGCACGATATCGCCGCTCGTCACAGTGTGGCCGGCCAGCGCGTCCAGCAACTGCCGGACCAGCACGTCGGTTGACGATTTGTCCTCGTCCTCTATCCCTTTCAGGGAGCAGTTGATCGCGAATGCAGTCAGGGCCATGGCAAAAACGTCCAGCTTGAAGCGCACAATCCGGAAGACAATTCCCGCGGCCCCTGCACGTTCCCGCAGCCGGCCGTTGCGCATCCTGGTCACCGGCTTCGGCCCGTTTCCCGGCGCGCCGCAAAACCCGACCGGCCCGCTGGTGCGCGCGCTTGGTCGCAAGGCCTGGTCCGGGGCGGCGGTCAAGGCGCACGTATTCCCGACCCGCTACCAGGCGGTGGATCGCGCGCTGCCGCGTCTTTTGAAGACGTTCCAACCGGACGCCATCATCATGTTCGGGCTCGCCACGCGCTCGCGCGCGATCCGGGTCGAGACGCTGGCGCGCAATCGCATTTCGGATCGTCCAGACGCCGGCGGTTTCACGTCAGGCCCCTGTAAGATTGATCCGGCGACACGAGGTAGCCTTGACGTGCGCGCCCCGGCTGCAGACCTGCTGCGCGCTTTGAAAAAGGCCGGTTTGCCCGCCCGGCTGTCGCGCAATGCCGGCGATTATCTGTGCAATTACATCCTCTGGCATGCGACCTGCGAAAGCGAAAAGCACGCCGTGGAACTTTCAGCTTTCATTCATGTGCCAAAGCCTTCAGTACACATCACGCCGGATACCTTGCTGGCGGCGGGCGAAGCGATCATCAAATCCACGATCGCGGCGCTCCGCCGGAAGCGCCGAGAACCGGTTCATCGATAACGGCGGTCACGGCTTACTGCGAAAGGCTCGGTCCGTTGGCATAGGAACGTCGGACGGATTTCAAAGAGGCAATTTTCCAGAACCAAGAGCGATTTCGATAAGCCATTTCAATTGCCGGCCGGCGGCGCGCAATCGCAACCTCGCCATCGAGCTCGGTATCAGGAAAAACGCCCGGACTCCATCAATCACTGCAATCGAGAGCTGCGCCACGCAGAGGTGGCAGCGAACGAACCCACGTAAGGAACAGTTGATGTCTTATCATCGCGTCTTCGTATCCCGCGGATCCGTTGTCGGCCTCGTCGCTCTCGCCGCATGCCTTATGGCCTTCGCCGCACCCGCACGCGCGCAGTCGGTCGAGTGGGTTCAACTCGGCGGCACGTTCCGGGTGCAGGCAACCCGCGCCGGTACGCCATCGTCTCCGCTCTGCGTTCATGGACTGAGCTGCTCCTGCCCCGGCAGCCGCAACTATTGCGGCCAGCACCGCAACGGCGCCGAGGTGCTGTTCTGGAAGGACGGCTGCAACCGCCCGCCGATCACCATCCAGTGCGTGGTCAGGACCGCGGGCGCCCCGGCCCGGCCGGCACAGCCGGCGTCAAACCAGCAGGAACCGTTTGGACAGGACTTCGATGGTTGGAAGTTCTCGCAGGCGCCGGACAAGACGGGCATCATCTGCCGCGCATTCGCCGGCAATGGATTCATCATCGGGCGTCTTGGCGACGGGAAGGTGTATGTCTCGGTGCCGCAGGGCCGCGTCCCGAACGGGAAGTATGCGGAATCGCACATTGGCGTCGGCAACAGCGGAGAACCCGTGGACGCGACGGCCGGCAACGGGCGTCTTGTGTTCCACATCGACGAAGGCCTGCTCAGCAACGTGGTGCGCGCTCGCGGCTACGAATGGGCGGTTATGTCCGGCGGGCAGCGCGTGAGCGGCAACGTCGGCTTCAACGGTTCGGTCGGCAAGGCAGTCGCGCGGCTGAAGGAATGCTCGCGGGCGAATGGCGGCCGCTGACCGGTCGCGCTTGACGGCCGCGCCCCGGCGCGGGACACAGCATTGGTCCTGAGGAGGAGGAGCGAAACTGCCTTCCGACACCTTCGCGTGCGCTGTCGGCGTGACCATCCGGGCGGCCTTCGCGGCCGCCCTACTGGTTTGCGGGCCGGCAAACGCCCAGACGCCCGATCAGTTCGATAAGCCCGCGGCGGTGCGCAGCGTGAAGCCCAAGCCGGACGATTCCACCGAAATCCGTTGCACCTATTTTCCTGACCTGATGGTGCGGGAGACCCAGGACGGCCCCGAATCCGAAAATGCCGCGATCGTGCGCAACGCCAGGGCGGCCTGCAAGGCAGGCGCCGTAGCGGGCGAAACCCTGCTCGACACCGCCGGCATGACACTCGACGGCCGACGGGGATCGTATCTCCTGTTCTCCGATCTCGACCCCCATGGCGCGACCGGGTTCGTGATCATCGACGCGAAGACCGGAAGCATTCTCCTGCGCGACGCCGCCATGAGCCATCCGGTGTTGCAGAACCTCGCCCTCGAGAATGGCAGCCTTCGCCTGCGCTACAAGCGCGGCGTCAACGCCCCCTGCTCGCTGATGCAGGACGCGAAAAAATGCTGGTCGCAGCTTGTAACGGAAAAGCTGGTGCCGGCCGATCTGCCGGCACCGTCCGCGCAAATCTGCAACGACGCCTACAGCCGCGACAAGGCTCCGCGCAACAACCCAAGCATCGTGGTCTATGCGACCGAGGTCATCGTCGACGCCGGCGGCAAAACCAGAGTGCTGTCGCGCGGCACGGTGGAATGCGAGTCGATGCCCTGACCGCCTGAATGCCGGAATTGCAGCTCCTTTAACCCTGCCGCGCGATTGTGCGCGCGACGCCGCCTCGCGGCTTATGTTGATGCCTGACCCGATCACGCCGGGAGCATCGCCATGCCGGTCAACCGACGCACCATCATCACCGCCAGCGCCGTGGGAGTTGCCGCGGGAGCAGGTGCCACAGCCGCCGCGTCAGCGGCCCCCCTGCTTGGCATCGACGCCGGTGAATTCGGGCTCAAGCCCGATTCCGCGCAGGACCAGTCACAAGCGTTGCAGCGCGCGATCGATCGCGCGGCGCAGGCGCGCACCACGCTGCTGCTGCCGCCCGGGACTTATCGCGCGGCCGAGCTTCGTCTTCCTGCGCATGCCAAGATTGCGGGTAACAGAGGTTCGGCGCGCCTCGTTCTGGCGCGCCCTGCCGCGCTACTCACGGCAAACAAGGCTACCAACATCGACCTCACCGGCCTTGTCATCGATGGCGCGAAGCTGAAGCCACAGGATGGCGGCGCGCTCGTGCATGTCGCCGATGCCACGGACATCCGGCTGACCGACTGCACCATCGTCAATGCCGGGCGCAACGCGATCACGATGGAGCGTTGCTCCGGCATCGTGACCGGCTGCACCATCGAGGATGCCGGCGACGGCGCGCTGTTCGCGCTCGACTCGACGGGACTTCGAATCGCGGGGAATGTGATCCGGCGCTCCGGCAATAACGGCATCCAGGTCTGGCGCTCCGCATTCGGCAATGACGGCACCATCGTCACCGATAACCGGATCGAGGACACCCGCGCCGATGCCGGCGGCGATGGCCCGTACGGCAATGCAATCAGCGTCTACCGCGCTGGCAATGTGATCGTGCGCGGCAACCGCATCGACGGCTGCGCGTTCTCGGCGGTGCGCGGCAATTCCGCATCCAACATCCAGATCGCGGGCAATATCTGCACCCGCATGGACGAGGTCGCGATCTATTCGGAATTCTCGTTCGAGGGCGCGGTGATCACCGGCAACACCGTGGACGGCGCGACACTCGGCATCTCGGTGACGAATTTCGATGTCGGCGGCAGGCTCGCCGTGGTGCAGGGCAATCTCGTCCGCAATATCACCGCGGGCGTCAGCGAAGATCGCGGCGCCGGCATCGCGGTCGCAGCCGACAGCGTGGTCACCGGCAATGTGATCGAGAATACCGCCGTTATCGGCATCGCGGTCGGCTACGGGCCGTATCTGCGCGATGTGATCGTGAGCGACAATGTGATGCGCGGGTCCGGCATCGGGATCGCGGTCAGCGTGGTGAAAGGATCGGGCACGGCGCTGATCGCGAACAACCTGATCGCCGAGGCGCGGAACGGCGCGGTGGTCGGCATGGAGTGGGAAAAGCGGGTCACCGGCGACATGACCAAGGACGGCGTCGGCAAGCATGCACACGTGACGCTGAGCGGGAACCGGGTGCGGTGACGCCGTCATTCCGGGACAGCGCGAAGCGCTGGGCCCGGAATCCAGGAATGCAATCACCGGACATGTCGTTCTGGATTCCGGGTTCGCTGCTTCGCAGCGCCCCGGAATGACTGCACATATAAAGGGGTGCCCCTCACCCGGCTCGCATGCGCTCGCCACCCTCTCCCCGTTTCACGGGGAGAGGGAAAGAGCGCCCTTGTGGTGCCGCAAATCGATTCCTAATTTAACGCCATGGAGTCACCGCTTGCGCGGCGCCGATCCTGGCGCAAGATCATCATGCTCACCATTCTCGTTCTTTTCCTGCTGCCGGTCGCGGCGCGCGCCGCCCTGTTCGCATTCGAAGACCGCCCCGGCGGCTGGCGCAATGCCGACTGGTCGAGCATCGGCGCCCTGCCCGCGGCCGCGGCGCATCCTGAAGCCCGCGTCTTGTTTCTCTCCGGCCGCACCGGCGGCCTGAAGGGCGCGGTCGCGGTCCATAGCTGGGTGGTGTTCAAGCGCCCCGGTGCCAAAAGCTGGACCCGCTACGACGTGGTCGGCTGGGGCAATCCGGTGCGGCTGAACGGCTGGGCCCCGGATGGCCGATGGTATGGCTCCCCGCCGACGGTGGTCGCCGACATCAAGGGCGCGCGGGCGGAAGCCGTGATCCCGGCGATCGAAAAGGCCGTGAAGGATTACCGCTATTCGAATTACGGCGATTACCGGCTATGGCCCGGCCCGAACAGCAATTCCTTCGTCGCCGCGATCCTGCGCGACGTGCCGCAGATCCAGGCGACGCTGCCGCCGAACGCGATCGGCCGCGATTTCCGCCCCGGGCCCTATCTCGGCTGGACTGATTCCGGCACCGGCGTCGAGGCCAGCCTCTACGGGCTGCTCGGCGTGAAAGCCGGCTGGATCGAGGGGCTGGAGTTCAATCTCGGCGGCCTCGTTGCCGGGCTTGATATCCGCGATCCGGCGCTGAAGCTGCCGGGCTTCGGGCGGATCGGGCTACCCTATTCGGCCGCGAATGCCGCGCTGGCGCCTTCGCGTTAAGGTCTGCTCCCGCATATTGATTCAGCAGCCCGGATGAGCGTCGCGAAATCCGGAACCGCAAGACATGTCGCTTCGCTGATGCGGGCTACGGGTGCTACGGGGGAGCCATGTCCACCGCGCGCAAATCGCCGCCGATCCTGTCCATCATCGTGCCGGTGCACAATCACGCACGCACGATCGGGCCGGTGCTGCAGGCGTTGCGGCCGTTCAGCGACCGCAATGTCGAAATCATCGTGGTGGATGGCGGCTCGACCGACGACACCGCGATGCTGGCGCGGCCACTCGCCGATCAGGTGATCCGTTCACCGCACGGCCTCGGCCGCCAGATGAACGAGGGCGCGAAAGTCGCGAACGGTTTCATCTTCCTGTTCCTGCGTCCCGAAACCACGCTGCCGGCGGATGCCGATACGCAGGTGATGGTTGGGCGTTCACGCGACACGTCGGTCTGGGGCCGGTTCGACCTGCGCATCGCCGGACGGCACATGATGCTGCCTCTGGTCGCGCGCTGTCTGAACTGGCGTTCGCGGGTGTCGGGCATTGCCACCGGCGATCAGGCGATCTTCGTGCAGCGCGAGACCTTTTTCCGGATCGGCGGCTTCAGCCAGATGCCGGTGCTGGAAGACGTCGAATTGTGCCGGCGGCTCAACGCCATATCGCCGCCGATCTGCGTCGCCTCGCGGGTCACGGTGCCGGGCGAGCGCTACGACCGCCACGGCGTTTGGCGAACACTGCGCGACCGCTGGATGATGCGGCTGCGCTACCGCATGGGCGCGAAGCCGGAGGATCTGGCGAAGCGATATGGCTACGAGCGCGTGGCGACATCGCCCGCTCGGAGCACGCGCTAGATCGCGCTCCGCCGCTACAGTCTGATCCGCAGCAGGCCCGCGAGTTCTCCGACGATGCCGCGGCGGAACAGCAGCACGCAGATGACGAAGATCGCACCCTGGATGATGGTTACCCATTGCCCGAATTCGGCCAGCGCGTTCTGCATATAGATGATGACGAAGGCGCCGACGACCGGACCGAAGATGGTGCCGAGCCCGCCGACCAGCGTCATCAGCACCACCTCGCCCGACATCGACCAATGCACATCGGTGAGGGAAGCGAGCTGCACCACCAACGCCTTGGTCGCGCCCGCGGTGCCGGCCAAAGCCGCCGACAGCACGAAGGCCAAGAGCTTGTAGCGGTCGGTCTTGTAGCCGAGCGAAATCGCCCGGGCCTCGTTCTCGCGGATCGCTTTGAGCACCTCGCCGAACGGGGAATTGATGATGCGGTAGATCAAGAGAAAGCCGGCGAGAAAGATCACGGCCACCAGCGTATACATCCCGACCGGATTGTTGATGTCGATCAGTCCGAACAGACGGTGACGCGGCACCGCCTGGATTCCGTCCTCGCCGCCAGTGAACGGCGCCTGCAGCGCGAAGAAATACATCATCTGCGCCAGCGCCAGCGTGATCATGGCGAAATAGATGCCCTGGCGGCGGATCGCGATCGCGCCTGCGATGAGGCCCAGCACCGCCCCGGTCAGGGTGCCGGCAATGATCGCCAGTTCCGGCGTGAAGCCCCAGGCCTTCGCGACATAGGCCGAGACATAGGCCGCCCAGCCGAAATACAGCGCATGGCCGAACGACAGCAGGCCGACATAGCCGATCAGCAGATTGAAGGCGCAAGCGAACAGCGCGAAGCACAGGATCTTCATCATCAGGACGGGATAGATGAAGGCCGGCGCCGCGATCACGAAAGCGGTGAGGATCAAAAAGCCGATGACCTCGCTGCGCGAGGTCTGCGCGGTCGCGGGCGTCACCGGCGCGGTAATGGCGTGTTCGGTCATGTCAGGCCGTCCGTCCGAACAGGCCAGCGGGCCGGATCAGCAGCACGATCGCCATGATGACAAAAATCACAGTGTTGGAGGCTTCTGGAAAAAACACCTTCGTCAGTCCCTCGACGATGCCGAGCCCGAATCCGGTGACGATCGCGCCCATGATCGAGCCCATGCCGCCGATCACCACCACCGCGAACACCACGATGATGATATCGGCGCCCATCAGCGGATTGACGCTGTAGATCGGCGCCGCCATCACGCCGGCGAGCGCGGCAAGGCCGACACCGAAGCCATAGGTCAGCGTGATCATCAGCGGCACATTGATGCCGAAGGCGCGCACCAGCGTCGGGTTTTCAGTGGCCGCGCGCAGATAAGCGCCGAGCCGGGTGCGCTCGATCACGAACCATGTGGTCAGGCAGACAAAGATCGAGAACACCACCACCCAGGCGCGGTAATTCGGCAGGAACATGAATCCGAGATTGCGCCCGCCCTGCAGGATATCGGGCACCTGGTAGGGCAAGCCGGAGGAGCCGTATTGTTGACGGAACAGCCCTTGGATGATCAGCGCGAGCCCGAAGGTCAGCAGCAGGCCGTAAAGGTGGTCGAGATGATAGAGCCAGCGCAGCAAAAAGCGCTCGATGATGATGCCGGTAATCCCGACCATGATCGGTGCGATCAGCAGCGCAGCGAAATAATTGACGCCGAAAAAATGCAGCAGGAAATAGGCCGCGAAGGCGCCCATCATGTATTGGGCGCCGTGGGTGAAATTGATGATGTTGAGCAGGCCGAAAATCACCGCCAGCCCGAGGCTGAGCAGCGCGTAGAACGAGCCGTTGATCAGGCCGAGCAGAAGCTGGCCGAACAGCGCCTGCGAGGGGATGCAGCGCCCGCCGAGGATTTCAGGAACACAAAGTTCAAACATCGTGTGGTCTCGCGTCCCGGGCGCAGCGCACCACGACAGTGATGCGCTGCAGACCCGGGACCCATGGGCCCCCGGTCAAATGGGCCCCGGGACAGCGGCGCAATGTTTCACGCTGCGCCGCGTCCGGGGCACGAGTTCGTCAGCCCTTCACCAGCGGGCAGCCGCCGTCCTTCAACGGGCGGAACGCCTGGTCGGCCGGAATCGTGGAACGCACCTTGTAATAATCCCACGGGCCCTTCGACTCGGACGGCTTCTTCACCTCGAACAGATACATCGGATGAATCTTGCGGCCATCCTGACGCACCTCGCCCTTGCCGAACAGTTTGTCCTCGGTCGGCATCTCCTTCATCTTCGCAACCACCGCAGCGCCGTCAGCGTCGCTCTTCAACGCTTCAAGCGCCTTCAGATAATGCGTCACCGCCGAATAGACGCCGGCATGCACCATGGTCGGATAGGAGCCCTTGTTCTGGGCGATGAACTTCTTGGTGAATTCACGGTTGTTGTCGTTCAGGTCCCAGTACCAGGCTTCCGTCATGATCAGGCCCTGCGCCGTTTTCAGGCTCAGCGCATGCACGTCGGTGATAAAGGCAAGCAGCGCGGCAAGGTTCTGGCCGCCCTGCACGATGCCGAATTCGGATGCCTGTTTGATCGAGTTGATGGTGTCGGCGCCGGCATTGGCAAGGCCGATGATCTTGGCCTTCGATGACTGCGCCTGCAGCAGGAATGACGAGAAGTCCTGTCCCGGGAACGGATGGCGGACCTTGCCGACCACCTTGCCGCCATTCTTCTCGACCACCGCCGCGGTGTCGCGCTCCAGCGCATGGCCGAAGGCATAATCCGCGGTGAGGAAGAACCAGCTATCGCCGCCGGTCTTGACGATGGCATTGCCGGTGCCGTTGGCCAGCGCCCAGGTGTCATAGGTCCAGTGAATGGTGTTGGGCGTGCAGGCCTTGCCGGTCAGATCGGACGCAGCCGCACCCGACACCAGGAACACCTTGTTCTTGTCCTTGACGATCTGGTTGACCGCAAGCGCGACCGAAGAGGTCGGCACGTCGACGATCGCGTCGACCTTGTCGACGTCAATCCAGGTGCGCACCACGTTGGAGCCGACATCTGGCTTGTTCTGATGGTCGGCACCGACGATCTCGACCTTCATGCCTTTTGCGGCGGCGCCGAAATCCTCGACCGCCATGCGGGCCGCGATCACCGAGCCCTGCCCCGACAGATCGGAATAGGTTCCGGACATGTCATTCATGACGCCGATCTTGATGACGCCGTCGGTGAATTGCGCAAGCGCCGGGCTAGCGCCCAGCGCGGCCGCGAACGCGGCGCATCCCAGTGCATATCTTGCTGTAAGACGTGACATTCATTCCTCCTTCTTGGTGACGCTTTTGTTGCGCCGTTATACGCCCAGATAATCGTGCAACTTATCCAGACTTTGTTCGAGCTCGGAATTGAGCAGCTTGTCGACTACCCGTCCGTGTTCCATCACATAATAGCGGTCCGCCACGGTCGCGGCGAAGCGGAAGTTCTGTTCAACCAGCAAAATCGTGAAGCCCTGCGATTTCAGGGTTCGGATAGTGTTGCCTATTTGCTGGATGATGACAGGCGCAAGACCTTCGGTCGGCTCGTCGAGCAGGAGCAGGCGTGCGCCGGTGCGCAAAATTCGGGCAATTGCCAGCATCTGCTGTTCGCCGCCCGACAGCTTGGTTCCCTGGCTCGAACCCAACCGCTCCTTCAGGTTCGGAAACAGATCGAAGATGCGCTCAAGCGACAGGCCGCCCGGCCTGACCACCGGCGGCAGCATCAGATTTTCCTCGACCGACAGGCTGGCAAAAATGCCGCGCTCCTCCGGACAAAGCGCGATGCCGGCCCGCGCGATCTGGTTCGACGGCAGCCCGGTCAGCTCGAGCCCCTCGAACCGGACGTGGCCGGTGCGTTTGGCGACAATGCCCATGATCGATTTCAGCGTCGTGGTCTTGCCGGCGCCGTTGCGTCCGAGCAGCGTGACCACCTCGCCCGGATAGACCTCGAAATTGACGCCGTGCAGGATGTGGGACTCGCCGTACCAGGCCTGCAGGTTTTCGACCGCAAGCAGCGCCGTGCGCGGATCAAGCATGCCCGGTCCCCATATAGGCTTCGCGCACCTCCGGATTGTCCGACACCGTCGCGTAGTCACCTTCGGCGAGAATGCGCCCGCGCGTCAGCACTGTGATCCGGTCCGAGAGATTGGAAACGACGGAAAGATTGTGCTCGACCATCAGCGTGGTGCGATCGGCCGACACGGTCTTGATCAGCGCGGCGATCCGGTCGATGTCCTCATGCCCCATCCCTGCGGTCGGCTCGTCCAGCAGCAGCATGTCCGGATCGAGTGCCAGCGTGGTCGCGATTTCGAGCGCGCGCTTGCGCCCATAGGGCAACTCCACCGCCGGCACGTTCGCGAAGCCGGACAGACCGACGTCGTTGATGAGCGATAAGGCGCGGTCGTTGAACTCGTTGAGGACCGCCCGCGAGCGCCAGAAATCGAACGAGCCACCCCGCTTACGCTGCAGTGCAACGCGGACATTTTCCAGCACCGTCAGGTGCGGAAACACCGCCGATATCTGAAACGAGCGTACGACCCCGAGCCGCGCGACATCGGCCGGCTGCATCGCGGTGATGTCCTGCCCCTTGTACAAAATCTGGCCGCGCGTCGGATTGAGAAATTTGGTCAGGAGATTGAAGCAGGTGGTCTTGCCGGCCCCGTTCGGACCGATCAGCGCATGGATGGTGCCACGCTCGACCTTCAGGTTGACTCCGTTGACCGCAACGAAACCTGCGAATTCCTTGGTTAAATCCCGTGTTTCGAGAATGATCTCGGCACTCATGCCTGACGCCTGCCCAACGCCCGTCCCATGCGCCATGACTGCACGTCTTGCCGAAATGGTAAAGCCCGCCCGCGAAGAATCGCGGGCGGGCTTCTGATCATTTTGGCGCCGCCGCGGGGCGGCGCCTGGTCTTGCATCAGCGAACGTCGATCTTGATCGCGGTCCGCTTCAGGTCGCTGCCCGATGCTTTGGGCGCCACGGCCACCTTGCCAGGCCCCGCCGAGCCGCCGTCGGCGGGCAGGATCGTGATCTTGCGGGTCGGACCCTGCTTGTAGATCCGCTCGCCAACCGTGCGGGTGTTGTTTTTGACCTCAGTCAGCGGCGCCTTGTTGAAGTCGTGCTTGATTCCGTCGACGTCAGGCTTTTCGCTGCATACGGCCATGACCGTTTCCTTGCCCTTGTCGCCGAGCTTGTAGATGAACGGCGCCTTCGGACCGGGGAAGCTGACCGGAACACCCGCCTTAATCCGGTTATCCTGCTGGAACTTGTTCGGCAGGAGCACGGTGAGGGTATCCTTCTCGTCGATATTGGTCAGCGTCAGGAAGCAGTCCTTCGCGGAGACCACGGTGAAGACCGGCGTATCGCCGAGCTTGTAGGTGTCCTTGTCCGAGGTCAGCGCGAAGTCCGCATCGGTTTTGACTTTTGCGATGGCCTTCTCGTCCTTGGAATCGGCGGCCTGGACGCCGTCATCGATCGGCTCCTCGTCGCCGAGTTCGGCCAGTTCGCGATACCTGAACTCGAACTGGTCGCGCGGGACCGAGTTCTGCTGCAGCCGGCGGATGGTCGGGATCAGCCCCGGCTTGAAGCCGCCGCTGGTGGCCTGCATGAACTCGTCCTTGGTCATCCCGAGTTCGGCCGCCGCCATGGTCAGGTCGACGTCCTGCTCGTAACGCTGCGACAAAGCGGTGATCATCTCGATGCCGTTATAGTTCAGATTGGGATCGAGACCGGCGCGGTACATGGCATCCTGGAAGCGCTTGGCATCGGCATCGATCATCTTGTCCATGCGCTCGTTCTCGGGATAGAGCCCGTCGATCTCACGCAGCTCCGCCCGCGAGAAGGCCTTGCCGCCCGGGCCGCCGAGCGCGATCTTGCGGATCTCGTCCTTGGCCTTGATCATGCCGAACTCGTGGCAGCCCATGCAGGAGATGCCGTTGGTGACCGCGAGATCCTTGGCGCGCTTGTCCTGGACGATGTTGGTCGGACCCTTATCGAGCGACTTGCCGTCGGCCGTGTTCAGGTAATAGGCCTGGAAGCCGTTCGGCAGGCTGAAGATGCTCTCGCCGCCGTCGTGCTTGAAGGCGTTCTTGCCCTCCGGACCGAGCGGATGCTCGTAAAGGTTCTGCCGACCCTTGTTGTCGGCAAAGTCATACGAGGTCCAGAAATAGCCGTGCTTCGAGGGATGCCGCTCGATCAGCCGGTTATTGCGGCTCACGCCCGACACCTGGAAGCCAGCGCGCTGGGCGATGAACTTGCGGATATTGCCTTCGAGGTCGACGCCTTCGTCCTTCGCCAGCTGATTGAAGTCCGGCGCAAGCTTCAGGAGCTTTTCATACATGCCCGGGCGCGAGGCCGTGAATGCGAACCAGTCGGCGCGCACATAGGGCATCTTGCTGTCGGTCGACGTGACCAGCAGGTTCTTGTAGCTCGTATCCGGCTGCATCTTGTACGGATAGGACTTCAGAATGGTTTCCCAGTCCTCCGAGGTCCAGCCGAGTTCATCGAGGTTGACGCGGATAATGGTTTCACCCGGATCGATCGGGGTGAAGCGAACCACGTCAGGCGAACGGCTCAGGCTGTTGAGCAGCTTGATCGTGGCCTGGCGATAGACCTTCATCGCCTTTTCATCGACACAGGCATTCGCGAGATGCGTGAGGGTCAGATAGCGCAGACCCTTGCGGCGGGGGCCGATGCGTTCGCGCTCGATGTCGGCTGCGATCATCTCGATCATGTCGCTGTGGCTGACATAAGCCTTCGGATCGCAGCTCTTGCGCAAACCATCGATCCAGGCTTCAAGCGCCGCGAGTTCTTCCGGCGATACCGGATCGAACTTGCCCTGCCCGTTGGCCCAGTCGTAGGGCATCTTCTCGTTGATAATCTCGGTGAACAGGCGCGACGCTTTCGCATTGCCCGGCAGCACGTAATGCGGGTTGGCGGCAATCTCCTCCAACTGCATCACGTTGCCGAAATTGCTTGAGGGGTTCTCGCGCGTGTGCATGACGCCATCGAGATCCTTCTGACTCAACTGACCCGACTGGTGACAGCGGGCACAGTGTTTTTCCAGAACGTCATAAGCCGCCTTGGCGACTGGATCCGCCGGCGGGGCAGCATTTGCGGCACCGGCCAGGGTCAGGCCGAGGCCGAAAGCGGCCGCGAAAGCCAGACCCTGAACCGGGCTATTCACTCGTAGACGACCGCTCATTGTGGTCTCCCATTGCAAATCATTGCGACGTGCGGCGTGACATGCCGTGTCGGTTGTTGGTGTCCGGCTCTGCAGATCGCGTTCAATGTGTCAAAGCAACGTGATGGTCCGGCCCCCCTCGGCCGCCGATAGGGCCACAGCTTACCGTCATTCTAGCCTTCCGCCGCATATCAAAAAACAGGCGAAACGGTGCCCGGCATCACATTTGGGTTGGTCGGTCAAACTGTCGCAATCCGAAACGGAAAAGACCCGCCCGGCGGGGACATGCCGGACGGGTCAAGTGGACCGGTACAAGGGTGGAAGGGGCGCGTGCACCGGTCACACGATGGGCGGTGCCGCGAGGCGACAACCGCAATCCTGTTGCATGGATTGGTCGCGCGGTGCCGCCGCGAGGTTCAATGGCTGGCCGACCAAAACTTTGCCGGCGCGATCAGCGTCCGAAGAGCGGCCGGAGCCATTGCATCAGAGCGTGCCAGAATTCGGCGGCCTTGTTCGCCAGCCAGTCACGCGGGGTGGGAATCGAGGCAACCCGGCTGTCGTCGTCACGCGGATTGGACCGCCGCCAGTCACTTGGCGTGTCGAAAGCTCCCGCCCAAATCCCGCGCTTGTCGGCGCGGGCCTCCGCCTGGGCGTCCCGATACGGACTGGAAGCGGCGCGCCTCTCGATCGCGACAGCGAATCCTGCGCGAACCATCTCCTCGGCAAGATCGCGGCCGCCGGCCTCACAGACCGCTATGTTGCGGCCGTAACGATCGGTCGTGACGGTCCGGCAGCTGACTGGATCGGTGCCGATGATCCGGCGCAGTTCCGAGCGCGCGCGGGTCCCGCAAGGCCAGGCACGGCCGGACGCGTCCTTGCAATCCTGATGCAGTTCCGGCGCGTCGATGCCCTGAAGCCGGTAGCGTTCACGGCCGAGCGAAAAGGAATCACCATCCGAGAGACGCACGGGCTGCGGACCGCGCTGACCGGCGGCCGGCAGAGTCAAAGCCAACACCACTAGGATGGCCAGCAAGCTTTCCGGCGGTCTCAACGCTCCCAACCGACCCAAGATTAACGGCCGCCGCCCTGCGTGGTGCTGCCGGCGATGGCATCCGAACGTCCGCCGAGCGATTGCAGCGCCTCGAAGGCATCCGCGAGGCCCGCTCCGAAATCCTTGTCGCGGCCGGCGGGCCCAAGATCGCGGGCGGTCGACAGCAGCACCCGGCGGACCGCATCGGGCTTCAGCTCGGGCTCCAGTTCGAGGATCAGGGCTGCGATGCCGCTGACATGCGCGGCCGCGAACGACGTACCGGTGATCATTCCGTAGCCGCCGCCGGGAACAGGCAGCAGCAGGTTCACGCCGGGTGCTGCGACCGCGACGTGATGTCCGCGATTGGAGCCCTGAAACAGCTTGTCGTTCAGGTCAGTGGCGGTCACCGCGATCACATTCGGATCGGAAGCCGGAAACAGCGGCGGCGATTTCGGTCCGGCATTTCCGGCCGCGGCGACCAGCACGATCCCGCGCTTCGCGGCGGCCGCAAGCATGCGCGCCATGATCGGATCCTTCGGGCCGGCAAAGCTCATATTGATGACGCGCGCACCTTTCCCGGCCGCCCATTCCAGTCCCTTCAGAATACTAAATGTGGTGCCTTCGGCGCTGCCCGAAACCGGGTCGAAGGCCCGAACCGCAAGGATACGGGCACTCGGCGCCACCCCGGTCAGCTTGGACCCGGCCGCGATCGCGCCGGCGATGCTTGTGCCGTGCGCATGCGGCGAACCATCGCCGCCCGCGGGATCGAATGCGTCCTCGACCGTGCCGCGCAATTCGGGATGATCGGCATCGATTCCGGAATCGATGACCGCAATCAGGATGCGGTTTCCCCGCGCAATCTCGTGCGCGCGCGGCAGCCGCAATTTGTCGACCGCGTATTGGATGCCGTCGGCATTCTTCGCTTGCTGAAGCAAATAGCGGTAATTTGGCTGCACCGAGAGGATGGTGTTGTCCGCCTCCAGGCTGCGAATCACAGAGGCGACGTTGCGGCCGTCCGGAATATTCCAGCGGAACATGGTGGTGCCGCTGAGTTCGAAGCTCTGCGATTCCTGCCGGTTCAGTTGATGCCGGCGGGCGAGCGCTTCAACCTGCTGCTGGCTCGGGCGGCCCGCGACCTCGATGACCACTTCGTTGCTGACAAAGCGGCGTTCCCCTGCCGGCGGAAGCCCGGTGGTCTGGCGCGGCTGCGCCGAAGGCTGCAACGGCTCATCCACACCAGGAGCGGGCTGCGTGACGGTTCGTGTCCGCTGTGACTTCGGGCTTGCCTGAGCCTCGCGCGGTGCGCGCGGCTTCACGGTCCGGCGCGGCTGCGGATTGGCCGGTGCGCTCTGCACGATATAGCGATCGCCCCCGGAATAGCCGCCGCCGTAATAGCCCTGGGCAGCGGCCGGGGACGAGGCGGCCAGCCCGGAGACCGTCAAAATCGAAAACGCGATCGCGATCCGTTTGCGCTTGAGCTGCATGCGTGAAGCCTCCGCGAGGTCGATGCCGAACGCGCCCCGGCACCGGGGCGCGTTGACCGCCTCGCTAGTTGGTCGCGGGCACGACGAAGCTTACCACCTTGCTGTCGCCTAGCTTTTTCACGATTTCGGCAGTCTGTTCGGTCTTTGCGGGAACCCGGACACGGAAGAAACCGTCTGCGGGGCCGCCGACAATCGACGCCTTGTTGGCGCTCAGGAATTCACTGATCTCGGCCGCATTGGCCTGCGGCGAGAAGCGGACAAGCGCCTCGACGCCCTGGGTGGCTGTCACCGTGGCCGGGGCCGAGGCGAGATTGGGCGCGGTGCCCGTGCGCTCGCCGATCAGCGTTCCGATCACACCGGCCTGCAGCATGAGCGCGATCGCTGCGACACCGCCTGCATAAGCGAGCGTCCTGGGCGACAGGCTCGACATGAATTCCGAAATGCGGCCCATCAGATTGAACGATGAAGCAGCGGGCGCACGCGCCGGCTCTGCGTCGATCTTCTCGAACAGCGACTTCATCGCACGCGCGGACGGCGCACCAAGCGATTCATTGACCCCGATGGTCTCGCCCAGTTCTTCGCGCACCATCTCGAACTGGCGGGCCAGTTCGTTGTCGTTGGCAAGCGCCTTTTCGACACGCGCGGCGTCGCGGCGGCTCAGCGTACCCGCGGCATACCAGGGCAGCAGGTTCTCGATCTCTTCGCGCTCTGGCGCCTTGTTCATTGCCGTGTTCATGGCCAACCTCTTTCGATTCCCGCCGCCTTCAGGGATTCCGCCAATTTTTTCCGCGCGTAAAACATGCGCGTCTTGACGGTATTCTCCGGGATCCCGACGATCTCAGCGACTTCTTCCACGGACTTCTCGTGGTAGTAGACGAGATCGATGATTTCCCGATGATCCGGCGTCAGTGTTTCGATGCACTTACGCAGGATCACGCTCGTATCCTTCTTCTGCATGGCGGCTTCGGGGGTGTCGGAAACATCCTCGATCGCCTCTGCAACGTCATCGTCCAGCGCCGACTCCTTGCGCCCCCGCAGGGCCGAAAGAGCCTTGAACCTCGCGATTGCGAGCAGCCAGGTCGAAACCGCGGAGCGGCCCTCGAAGCGCCCGGCTTGCCGCCAGACATCGAGGAAGACCTCGCTGATCAGATCCTCCGCCGTGGACTCGTTACGAACCAGACGAAGGACGAACCGGTAGACCCTTACATGGTGCCGCGCGAACAGCACCTGCATGGCGAGCCGGTCACCGCCTGCGATCCGCTGGATCAGGACTTCGTCTGATGTTTGCTGCATCGGGACGGTCGGCTCATGGTTTGGTCGCGGCGAAACCGGACCCGGTTCAAATGGATGTGAGCGATTTTCTGGGCGGGGCCGAAAGTTACCCCCGTTCTTTACTAATGCAGCGGGGGAATATTCCCAATAGGGGAATTTCGCCATTGTTATCAATGGCGTTTCTGGTTTCATCGGCTATTGTCGCAAACCATGACCAAATTGTTCACCCTGGAATCGCTGAATTCCCTTCCGCTGGCGACCTTTTCGGGCGCGGTGGGCGATATTTTCGAACATGCATCCTGGGTGGCCGACGCGGTGTTTGGGCATCGGCCGTTCCCGACCGTCGCCGCCCTGCACGAGGCGATGATGGAGGTGGTGCGTTCGAGCCCGCCCGAGCGCCAGCTCGCTTTCATCCGCGCCCATCCCGAACTCGGCTCCAAGGTGAAGCGTCTCGACATCACCCCGGATTCCCAGGAGGAACAGGGCTCGCTCGGACTGGACCGGCTGAGCGATGCTGAATTCAAGACGTTCACGGCCCTGAACGCGGCCTATGCGAAGAAGTTCGGGTTTCCCTTCATCATCTGCGTGCGGCGGCATACCCGAGACTCGATCCTGCGGAAGTTCGAGCGGCGACTGTCGAACGATCCCGAAACGGAGCGCAATGCCGCCCTCGATGAGATTTCGCTGATCACGCGGCTGCGTCTCGTTGCCCGGGTCGACGGCCCGGGCAAACCGAAGACCGACGGGCGGCTGTCGACCCACGTACTCGACAATGTCAGCGGCAAGCCGGCACAGGGCGTGGCCGTGTCGCTCTACGAGATCGGAGCGAGCGCGCGCGCACTGCTGGCGGAAACCATCACCAATGCCGATGGCCGCACCGATCAGCCGCTGTTGGCTGCAGGGCCGTTGCGAATCGGGTCATATGAGTTGCACTTTGGTGTGGCAGATTATTTTGCAGAGGCGCGGACCGCGCAGGCGGATCCGCCGTTTCTTGACGTTGTGCCGATAAGATTTTCGATTGCCGAGCCGGAAGGCCATTATCACGTGCCGCTCCTGGTCACGCCCTGGAGCTACGCGACCTATCGCGGGAGCTGACATGCCAACTTTTTCTCGTAGGATGCGGGCCATCGCAGGCGCGGTGCTTGCGTTATCGCTGACGACTGGCGGCATCAAGGCTCAGGACCTCTCTTCCCCCGCCGATCCCACATGGTCGGTCCCGCAAATGGGCGCCCTGCCCTATGACGCCGCCGGCATGCTGGTGCGGCGCGGCTACGATCTCATTACCGCCACCTACGCCCATATCGGGCCCGCGGTCGCGGACGAGACCAAGCGTTATGCCGGCAACAACCTCTCCTGCTCGAATTGCCACCTGAATGCCGGGACCAAGAAATTCGGCATCCCGCTCTGGGGGCTGAAGGACCTGTTTCCGCAATATTCGTTTGAATCGGGCAAAGAGATATCGATCGAGGATCGCGTCAATTCCTGCATGACGCGGTCGATGAATGGCAAGCCGCTGCCGGTCGACTCCGAGGAGATGAAGGCTTTCGTTGCCTATATCAATTTCCTCTCCACCGGCGCCAAGCGCGGCGAGGTCTTGTCCGGCCTTGGCGCAGGTAAGATGCCGGAGTTGAAGCGCGCCGCCAATCCGGTGCGCGGCAAAGCGGTGTACGAGAAGAGCTGCGCGCCCTGCCATCAGGCCGACGGCCGCGGCGTGATGCGCAATCCCAATCTGCCGAATTTCGGTTACGTGAATCCGCCGCTCTGGGGGCCGGACAGCTTCAACGATGGCGCCGGGATGGCGACGCTGATCACCATCGCCAATTTCGTGCATTTCAACATGCCGAACGGGACGAGCTACACGCTTCCGCGGTTGTCGCAGCAGGACGCCTGGGATGTCGGCGCCTACGTCATCTCGCAGCCGCGGCCCCAGCGCGCCGGTCTCGAGAAAGATTTCCCGGACCGCCTGAACAAGCGCATCGACAGTCCCTATGGGCCGTATGCCGACGGCTTCAGCCAGAAGCAGCATATGTACGGACCGTTCGGCCCGATCCGTGCGGCGATCGCGAAGCTGAAGGCACAGCAGAAGAAAAACTAAAGCCGCCATCAGCGCCAATCGTTGGCCTGTCCGCGCCCGCTCCCGTGCGATACCGTCTGCAAAAGACACTGGGAGAGACACCATGAAGACCGCATCGGCCGGACGGATCTGCGTCGCCCTGCTGGGTTTGCTCGTCGGCACCTCCGCGGGCGCACAGACCCAAACCCTGTTCAACAATGTCCGCATCTTTGACGGCAAGAGCGCGACGCTCTCGGCGCCCGCGAACGTCCTCGTCAAGGGCAACATCATCGAACGTATTTCCACCGCTCCGATCGCCGCGGATCCGGCGACGGCAGTGATTGCAGGCAGCGGCCGCACACTGATGCCTGGCCTGATCGATGCCCACTGGCACACCACACTGGTGCGGCCGACCGCGCAGGCGGCGATCGCCGGCGATCTCGGCTACACCAACATTCTTGCCGCGCTCGAAGCGACCGATACGCTGATGCGCGGCTTTACCACCGTTCGCGATCTTGGCGGGCCAGCCTTTGGGTTGAAGCAGGCGATCGACCAGGGACTGGTTGCCGGCCCCCGCATTTATCCATCGGGTGCCATGATCACCGTCACCAGCGGTCACGGCGACTTCCGTCAGACCTTCGAAATTCCACGTGCGATCGGCGGACGACTGAGCCGCATGGAAGAGATCGGCGGCGCCATGATCGCGGACAGCCCCGACATGGTGCGCATGCGGGTTCGCGAGCAACTCATGCTCGGTGCAACGCAAATAAAGCTGACCGCAGGCGGCGGCGTCGCGTCACCGCACAGCCCGATCGATGTCTCGACATTCACCGAGTCCGAATTGCGCGCCGCGGTCGAAGCCGCCGAAAACTGGGGCACCTATGTGACGGTCCACGCCTATACCTCAGCCGCAATCCAGCGCGCCATCGCAGCCGGCGTCAAAGTCATCGACCACGGTCACCTGATGGACGAACCCACCGCGAAGATGATGGCGGACAAGGGCATATGGCTCAGCATCCAGCCATTCCTCGACGACCCCGATGGCGGCGTCTTCCCGCCCGGCTCGGTACAGCACTACAAGAAGGCGCAAGTTGTCGCCGGCACAGACCGCGCCTACGCGCTCGCAAAGAAATACGGACTCAAAACCGCCTTCGGCACCGACATCCTGTTCTCGAAGGATGCGGCGACACGGCAGGGCGCGATCCTGACCAAGCTGACACGCTGGTATACGCCGCCCGAAATTCTGACAATGGCGACCGCGACCAACGCCGAACTGCTGGCGCTTTCGGGATTGCGCAGCCCCTATCCCGGCAAGCTTGGTGTGGTTGAGGAAGGCGCACTCGCCGACCTGCTTCTCGTCGATGGCAATCCACTCGAAAACATCCAACTGATCGCCGATCCCGCCCGGAGCTTTTTTGTCATCATGAAAGACGGGGTGGTGGTCAAAAATCTGACGCCGCGATAAAACCCCGCGATACGACCGCGCCTTCGGCGCCAATCAACATGCGAACTGAGGAAGCGATGATCGATCTTTACACCTGGACGACGCCGAACGGACGCAAGGTCTCAATCGCGCTGGAGGAATTGGGGCTGCCCTACAAGGCGCACGCCATCGACATCTCCAAGGACGAGCAATTCGCGCCCGCCTTTCTCAAGATTTCGCCGAACAACCGCATCCCCGCGATCATCGACAACGACAACGGCATGTCACTGTTCGAGTCAGGCGCGATCCTGATCTATCTCGCTGACAAGACCGGCAAGCTGCTGCCGAAACAGGGCGAAGACCGCTACCGCGTGATCGAATGGCTGATGTGGCAGATGGGCGGTCCCGGCCCGATGCTCGGCCAGGTCCACCATTTCGTGAAGTACAACAAGGGCAAGTCGGCTTATGCCGAGGAGCGCTATTCGAAGGAAGCGCAGCGGCTCTATGACGTGCTCGACCGCAGGCTCGACGGCCGCGACTTTGTCGCCGGCGATTATTCGATTGCCGATATCGCGATCTGGCCGTGGATTTCCCGCTTCGAATGGCAGGAGATCGACCTCGCCAAGTTCCCGAATGTGAAACGCTGGTACACCATGATCGCGAACCGCCCCGCCGTGCAGCGCGGCTACAAGGTGCCGAAGGACGTCGGCGAGGTCCCGATGCCCTGAGATTTGCGCGTCCTGCGCCGCGCATTGGTTAACGAAATGCGCCCGCGGCGCCGGAACCAACAGGGTGAGTAATTTGTAAGTGTTGATTCAGAACAATCGTGAATTGCGCGACGCCTTTCACGATTCCAAAAATCGCGCCCGCTATTAGGGAGGTAACGACAAAAAGTCCGGGGAGCGCGGACCTTGTTTACCTCTTTGCCTCGCCTTTCGTTTCGCGGATTGCTGCTGGTGGCGCTCGGCCTGATCGGCGTCGCCCTCGTTGCGATTGCGTTGACGATCGTTGCGTTGCGCGATGACGCGATCAACGATGCCGTCAACGACACCAATAACCTCGCGACGGTGCTGGCGGAACAGACCGCCCGGGCGGTGCAGGCGATCGATATCGCGATGTCGGAGATCGCCGAACGGGTCAGTGAGAAGAGCGAACTCCCGGACGAGGACTATAACGCTTCGGTTCGCAGCAAACTCACCCACGAATATCTGGTGGAGAGGTTGGCACGGCTGCCACAGACTGAAGTTATTGCGCTAATCGACAAGGACGGGCGCACCGTCAATGCGTCGCGGGGCTGGCCGGTAGCCCCGATCAATTTGTCCGACCGCGATTATTTCATCGAAACGCGCGACCGTCCGAACTCGATTCTATACGTAAGCAGCGTTCTGCAAAATCGCGTCAGCGGTCAACCCAACATCTTCTTCGCAAAGCGCATCAATGGGCCGGATGGAGAATTCCTCGGTCTCGTCCTTGCCGCAGTCAAGCCCTCCTATTTCCAGCATATCTACCGGTCGATCGTCGCGTCACGGCAGCAAGCTTTCGCGCTGCTGCGTGACGACGGCCTGGCACTGGTTCGCTACCCTGATCTCGACCATCTGACCGGCCGCCGGCTGCCCGCGACCTCGCAATGGTATCGCGTGGTGCGGGACGGCGGCGGGCACTTCGAGTCGATAGGGGGATTTGACGGCATACCGCGCCTGATGTCTGTCAGGCCACTGAAGGACTTGCCGCTGGTCGTGAATGTCGGCGTCCCGAAGAGCGCAGCTCTGGCGAGCTGGAGATACCGCACGACGACGATCCTGCTCGGAACCGCGTTCGCCCTGATCTGCTCGCTACTTTTGATCTACGCGCTGTATCACCAATTCGCGCAACTCGCCGCCTCTCGCAAATCGCTGCTCGAACGCGAGACCCGGCTGGCCGAGAAGACCGACGAGCTTGAAAAGGCCAACACGCGGATCGACACCGCAGTCAATCACATGGTCCAGGGCCTGGTCATGTACAATCCGGCGGGCGAACTCGTGGTATGCAACGACCGCTTTATCGAGATGTACGGCCTCCCGCGCGGTCAGATCAAATCCGGAAGCCCGATCCGCCGCGTGCTGGAGCTCCGGACCGCCGCCGGCACCTTCTTCGACGACATCGACACCTATCTGGACGAATTACGCCGAAAAATGCACGCCGGCGAAACGATGACCAGGATTTCTGAACTGGGCAACGGCCGGACATGTTGCGTCACCAACCGGCCAACCGGAGACGGTGGCTGGGTCGCGACCCACGAGGACATCACCGAACGACGCCGCGATGAACTGGAATTGCGGCAGACGCGCAACATGCTGCGCGCCATGCTCGAGCACATCCCCGAAACGCTGGTGGTCAAGGACGCCACGACACGGCAATACGTCTTTATCAACCGCGCCGGCGAAAAGCTGTTCGACGTTCGAAAAAGCAATTTCATCGGCAGGACCGGTGAAGAAGTTTTCTCCGAAACCATTGCCAAACGCATTCGGACCCGTGATGACGAATCTCTTCGCAGCGGCCAACTCACGGTTGAAAGCCGTGAAGCCGTCACGATCGACGGGCAAGAGCGAGATCTCAGATCCAAGCGCATTGTGATTGTCGCGACGGACGGGACGCCGGAATACATTCTGATCGTCATCGAAGATGTGACCGAGCAGCGGCGCAGCGAGCAGGAGCTCAAGCGCGCCCGCAATATGCTGAGCGCCGTGGTCGAGAACATTCCGGAAATGCTGGTGGTGAAGGATGCCCATAGCGGCCGGTATATTTTCGTGAACCGCGCGGGCGAAGAACTGCTCGGAGCGTCCAAGGACGACATGATCGGCAAGACGACCGAGGAAATTTTCGACAAGGCTCAGGCCGACGTGATCGTCGCGCGCGACCGGGAAGCCCTGCGCACCGGACAGATGAAAGTCGACATCCATGTTAAGCGCACGCTGGACGGACGTCTGCGCGACGTGGCGTCAAAGCGGGTCGCGATCGGCGGCAAGAACGGCGAGCCGGAATATCTCCTGACGGTCATTGAGGACGTGACCGAGCGCAAGCGCAACGAAACCCGCATCGCACATCTCGCCCATCACGACCCTCTCACCGATCTCGCCAACCGTGCCGCCCTGAATACGAAGCTGGCTGAAACCATCGAGCAGGCGGCAACAGCCGGCACTCAGTTTGCGCTGTTATGCATCGATCTCGACCGCTTCAAGGAGGTCAACGATCTCTACGGCCATGCGGCTGGCGACAATGTGCTGCTTGAAGTCGCCACACGGATGAAGGCCGCGGCTGGAGACGCCTTCCTCGCGCGGCTCGGCGGCGACGAATTCATGGCGATTTGCATCGAGGGCGAGATTCCTGAGGCCGCAACAGCGATGGCCCAACGGCTGGTGGGGGCTGTCAGCGAGGACATCGACTGCGACGGTCGCAAGGTTTGTCTCGGCATGAGCATCGGTATCGCGATGTATCCGGCCGATGGCACCGATGTGGTCGCACTGCTGCGCAATGCCGACGCGGCGCTCTACCGCGCCAAGGCCGAGGGCCGCAGCGCGATCCGGTTCTTCGAAGCCGACATGGACCGCATGCTGCACGATCGGCGCGCGCTGCAAGCGGATCTCGCGCTGGCGGTGTCGCGCAACGAATTGCAGATCTATTACCAGCCGCAGGCACGGGTTACCGGCCAGATCATCGGCTTCGAGGCGCTGCTGCGCTGGGATCACCTGCGCCGCGGCTTCGTGCCGCCCGGCACCTTCGTTCCGCTGGCGGAAGAAAGCGGTCTGATCGACCAGATTGGCGAGTGGGTGCTGCGTGAAGCCTGCCGCGAAGCGGCATCCTGGCGCAAACCGCTGCAGATTGCGATCAACCTGTCGCCGGTGCAGTTGCGCCGTCCGGAACTCGTGCCGATGGTGCATTCGGTGTTGCTGGAAACCGGGCTTCCGCCGGAGCGACTGTTGCTCGAAATTACCGAGGGCGCGCTGATGGACGACTATTCGCGCGCGGTGTCGATCCTGCGCAGGCTCAAGGCCCTCGGCGTGCGCATTGCGATGGACGATTTCGGCACCGGTTATTCGTCGCTGTCCTATCTGCAGTCCTTCCCGTTCGACAAGATCAAGATCGACCAGACCTTCATCGCCAATCTGGAGCGCAATGCGCAGTCGGCGGCGATCGTGCGCGCAGTGCTCGGGCTCGGACGCAGCCTCGACCTCACCACGGTCGCGGAGGGCGTCGAAACCCAGGCGCAGTTGACGATCCTTCGCAGCGAGGGTTGCGACGAGATGCAGGGCTATCTGATCGGGCGTCCGCAGCCGATTGCGGAATATGCCGAGATCGCGGGACGCCCGGCAAGCGAACGCCGCGCGGCAGGATAGGATTGCGGCTAAAAAGCAGCCGCTATTTGGTTCCGCGTTCGCGATAAGACCTTTTCAGGAACGCATCATTTTCACAAAACTGTCCGCTTTCCCCAGCATCACGGAAACTTCATCGGGGGACTTCCGAGGGGACGTCTCAGCCACAATCTGATCGCACTGCATGGCCGCCTCCCGTCCGTGCAGCATGGGGGTTTTTTGCGCGCATGAAACTTGCGCTCACGATCGTTGGCGCGGCGCTGATCGCCGGAACCACCAATATCGGCTCGGAAGCCATACCTCTCGAGAACTGGCGCAAAGGCGTCGAACCAAGCTTCAGACAGACGCAGATTTTCGACATTCCCGCGCCGAACCCGCCGGCTGTGACGGTGTCGCTGAAGCCCGTTCCAAGCTATGTGATCGAGGAAGAATTGGCGGCCTTGCGCGAGCCGGAAGGCCCCCCGCCCCCGCCCCCGGACGTCCCGATCGACTCGCTGTGCCACACCCTCGCATCCGCGGCCCAGGCCCACGGCATTCCGGTCGGGTTTTTCGCGCGACTGATCTGGCAGGAAAGCCGGTTCAAGCAGCGCGTGGTCAGTCACGCCGGCGCCCAGGGTGTCGCCCAGTTCATGCCGGCGGTGGCGGCCGAGCGGGGCTTGCGCGATCCGTTCGATGCGCTCGACGCCCTGCCGCATTCGGCCCGCTTCCTGAAGGAGCATGTCGAGACCTTCGGCAATCTCGGTCTCGCGGCCGCTGCCTATAACGGCGGCGCGCGCCGGGTGATGGACTGGCTGGCACGCCGCGGCAGCCTGCCGCAGGAGACCCGCCATTACGTGAAGTCCATTACCGGACATGAACCGGAAAAATGGACCGAGGAAAACCACATCGAACTGGCGGTGAACCTGCCGTCACGCGCGCCCTGCGAGGGGGTCGCCGATCTGTCCCGGGAGGCCGAGCCTGCCAAACTGGCGGTCCAGCTGGAGCCACCGGTCGCAAAGGTGATTGTGGCGGCCCGCGTCGCCGCCGCCAAGGCTGCCGCCGCAAAGAAGGCCCAGATTGCCGCCGCAGCCGCAAAGGCCAAGCGCGGCAAACTGTTGGCCAAAGGCCGGGGCGGCAAGGACAAACCGGCTGCCGCGAAAGTTGCGGAAAAGCCCGCGGCCAAATCCAGACAACCCGCCAAGATTGCCGATCGCGCGCCCACCGACCGGACGGCCAGAGGCGGGCGATCGAGACTCGCCGAGACCAGCGCAGCCAAGCGTTGAGCCGTTAAAGCGTTCAGCCGCGTTGCCGGTCCCTGCCCCCACTCCGCTCTGCGCCGGAGCATGACGACGTCCGAAAACCGCTTCGCACTTTTCCGGTTCATGCTCTAGAACGGTGCGGATCGGGATCTCATCATGACGTTCGACACCATCATCCGCGGCGGTACCATTGCGACCGCGTCCGATACCTTCTCCTGCGATATCGGCATCAAGGACGGCCGGATCGCGGCGCTCGGCGCCGATCTGGGCTCGGCGAACGAGATCGTCGATGCCACCGGCAAGCTGGTGCTGCCGGGCGGGATCGACAGCCACGTCCATATCTCGCAGCCGTCCGGGCCCGACATCGTGATGGCGGACGATTTTGCCTCGGCGACGCGCTCGGCGGCATTCGGCGGCAACACCATGGTGCTGCCCTTCGCCATGCAGCAGAAGGGCCAGTCGCTGCGCGAGGTGGTGACCGAGTATCACAAGAAGGCCGACGGCCAGTGCTACATCGACGTATCGTTCCACCTCATCATTGCCGACGCCACCGACGCCGTGCTCGGCCAGGAACTGCCGGCGCTGGTGCATGACGGCTATACCTCGTTCAAGGTGTTCATGACCTATGAGGGTCTGGCGCTCTCGGACATGGAAATGCTCAACGTCATGAGCGTGGCGCGCGACACCGGCGCGCTGGTCATGATCCATGCCGAGAATTACGACGCGATCCGCTTCCTGACCGACCGGCTGGAGCGCGCGGGAAAGACCGATCCGCATCATCACGCCACCTCACGGCCGATTCCGGTCGAGCGCGAGGCGACCCACCGCGCGATCTCGCTCGCCGAACTGATCGATGTCCCGATCATGATCGTGCATGTCTCGAACGGCGAGGCGATGGAGGAAATCCGCCGCGCGCAACAACGCGGCCTGAAAGTCTATGGCGAGACCTGTCCGCAATATCTGGTGCTGACCGCCAAGGACATGGAAGGCCTTAATATGGAGGGGGCGAAATATGTCTGTTCGCCACCGCCGCGCGATGAGGCCAGTCAAGCAGCCTGCTGGGCCGGCATGCAGCAAGGCATCTTTTCGCTGTTCTCGTCCGATCATTGCCCGTTCCGCTACGACGACCCGAAGGGAAAACTGACGCCCAAGGGTCGCACCTCGTTCCGCTGGGTGCCGAACGGCATTCCGGGCGTCGAGACGCGGTTGCCGATCCTGTTCTCGGAAGGCGTCGGCAAGGGCCGCATTTCATTGAATGAGTTCGTGGCGCTGACCGCCACCAACCACGCCAAGACCTACGGCCTCTATCCGAAGAAGGGCACGATCGCGGTTGGCGCCGACGCCGATATCGCGATCTGGGACCCGAACCGCGAAGAAACGATCAGCCAGTCGCTGATGCATGGCGGCTCGGATTACACGCCTTATGAGGGCATCCGAGTAAAGGGCTGGCCGGTATCGACCATGGTGCGCGGCAAATTCGTGGTCCGCGACGGCGCTTTGGTTGGCACGCTCGGTGCTGGGGATTATGTGCCGCGCGCAAAGTCGGATCTGGCGAAGCCGAGCGGCGCAGCATCAGCGTGAGCGAGAATCGAATGACCACCCTGTTCGCCGAACTCAATCCTCCGCCGCGCCTCCTGATGGGTCCCGGTCCCGTCGGCGTCGATCCGCGCGTGCTGCGCGCGATGTCGATGCCGATGCTCGGCCAGTTCGATCCGGCCTTCACCGCTTACATGAACGAGATGATGGTGCTGCTGCGGCAGCTCTATCGCACCCAGAACAAGTGGTCGCTGCTTGTCGACGGCACCGCGCGCGCTGGCGTTGAAGCGATCCTGGTCTCGATCATCTCGCCGGGCGACAAGGTTCTGGTGCCGTCGTTCGGACGGTTCGGCTTTCTGCTTGCCGAAATCGCCAAGCGCTGCGGCGGCGAGGTCGTCACCATCGAGCGCGAATGGGGCACGGTCTTCACACCGGAGGAGATCGAAGCCGCGATCAAGCAGCATCGTCCGCGCGTGCTGGCGGTGGTGCATGGCGACACCTCGACCACGATGGCGCAGCCGCTCGACCAGTTGGGCCCGATCTGCCGCAAACACGACGTGCTGCTCTATACCGACGCGACCGCCTCGCTCGGCGGCATGAATGTCGCAATCGATGCGTGGCAGGTCGATGCCGCGTCGTCCGGCCTGCAGAAATGCCTGTCCGGCCCACCAGGCTCCTCGCCAATCACTGTCAACGAACGCATCGTGGAGGTGGTGAAGCGCCGCCGTCATGTCGAGGGCGGCATCCGGCCCGCCAACTTTGTCGACGGCGACGGCCCGGTGATCCAGTCAAACTATTTCGATCTCGGCATGCTGATGGATTACTGGAGCGAGATGCGGCTTAACCATCACACCGAGGCGACCTCGATGCTGTATGCCGCGCGCGAGGCGGTGCGCATCGTGCTGGCGGAACGACTCGATGCCTGCTTCGCGCGCCACAGGCTTGCCAGCGACGCGATCACCGCAGGGCTGACCGAGATGGGGCTGAAACTGTTCGGCGATCAGGCCAACAAGATGCCGAACGTCACCGGCGTCCATATCCCCGACGCGGTCAATGGCGATGCAGTGCGCGGCATGATGCTGAACGATTTCGGGATCGAGATCGGGACTTCGTTCGGGCCGCTGCACGGCAAGATCTGGCGCATCGGCACCATGGGCTATGTCTGCCGCAAAGAGAGCGTGCTCACCTGCCTTGCTGCGCTCGAAGTCTGCCTGCGGCAGGCCGGTTTCCGCGCCGGCTCCGGCACCGATGCGGCGCTTGCGGTCTATCGCGCGGCGGAAGAAAAAAGCGGCCCCGACCGCGTTGCAATCAGGACCGCTTAAGGATTTGACGAACGGGGCCGAGCCAATTGTGGTACGGCGCAAGGCTCGTCTAGAGGTTGACTGTTACAGACCCGTGACCTCGGTGTCGCGGGTGTGGATAACTCGCCGGCGCCGGCAAGCCGTATTCAGTCAATCCCCGTTTCAACGCCTCAGCTTTTCCAGCTCCGGAAACGGCTGCCAGTTCGCCTTGTCGCATTGCTCCTTGCGCGCCGGGACCAGCGTATCAAGCCGGCCCGCCAGGAATGCAACCAAGCGGTCGCGGCTGCCTTCGTATTTGCCGGTGGAGTCTTTCGCATTGAACCGCAAACAGACCATGTAGCGCTGGGTCGGCGTTCCCGGAATGTTGCGCAATTCCGGCTCCGCTATGAAGGCACCGCGCACGCCGGTCGGGTCGTTCAGATAGGTGCGCAGATAGGCAATGATCTCCGCCTTGTAATTGACCGGCGGCGTGTTCGGCTCGGTGGTGATCACCGCCGGCTGTTCACGCGAACAGGCGCATACGACCGCAGCCAGCGGCAGCGCCAGCAGCGCCGATCTCAACCAGCGGCCTTCGCGTTCTCGATGGTGCACCATATCCGTTCCGGCGTTGCGGGCATGTCGATATGCTCGACGCCATAGGGCGACAGCGCGTCGACGATCGCGTTGATCACGGCGGCCAGCGCCCCGACCGTTCCCGCTTCGCCCGCGCCCTTGACGCCGAGCGGGTTCATCGGGGTCAGCACCTCGTTCGCTTTGCAGACGAAGGGCGGAAAATGGGCAGCGCGCGGCATGGCGTAATCCATGAACGAGCCCGACAGCAGCTGGCCGTCCTCGTCATAGGCAATATTCTCGTACAGGATCTGCCCGACCCCCTGCACCACGCCGCCATGGACCTGGCCCTTGACCAGCATCGGATTGACGACGCGCCCGACATCGTCGACCACGACATAATTGAGAACCTGGCACACGCCGGTATCCGGATCGATTTCGACCTCGCAGACATGGCAGCCGTTCGGAAAGGTGGCAGCCTTCGGCGCGGCGATGGTTTTCTCCGAAAAGCCGAATGCGCCGCCGAGGCTCGGATCGCGCAGCGTGTAGGACAGCTTCGCCACATCCTTGATGCCGATCTTGCGATCCGTGCCGGCAATCGCGAATTGCCCAGCCTCGAACACGATGTCGCCGGCATCGGCTTCGAAATGCACCGCGGCGATGGACTTGCCGCGCGCGATCAGCCGGTCGGCTGAGATGCGCAGCGAATTCGATCCCGTAATTACCGAACGGCTTCCAAAGGTGCCGGTGCCGTATTCGATCACGTCGGTGTCGCCATAGCGTACCCGCACATCGTCGATTTCGAAACCGAGAAAGTCCGCGACGATCTGCGAAAACGTGATCTCATGCCCCTGCCCGTGCGAATGCGTCCCCATCGACACGGTCACGCCGCCAGTTGCGTCGAATTTGATCTCGGCACTTTCCGGCATCGGCGCCGGTGCTGGTCCGGCCGATATCTCGATCGCATTGGCGATCCCGATGCCGCGCAGCTTGCCGCGCTTCTTCGCCTCCTTGCGCCGCTCGGCGAAGCCCGTCCACTCGGACAGTTCCAGCGCGTCGTCCATATTGCGCTCGAACTCGCCGGAATCGTAGGTGAATACGAAGTTGGTGTTGTAGGGCATCTGGTCCGGCGCAATCAGATTGCGGCGGCGCAAGTCCACCGGATCGAAGCCGCATTGCTTGGCAGCCAGATCGATGACCCGCTCGATGGCGTAGGTTGCCTCGGGGCGACCGGCGCCGCGATAGGGCGCGGTCGGCGGCGTATTCGAGAACACCCCGGTGACGCGCGAATGGATATGCGGTGTGCGATAGACGCCCGCCAGTCCGCCGAGATTGTTGGTCGGGACATGCAGGCCCATCGGCGAGATATAGGCGCCAATATTGGCGGTGGTCTCGACCTTCAGCGCGAGGAAATTGCCCTGCTCGTCGAGACCGAGCGTGGTCGTCGAATAGGTATCGCGGGCGTGGAAATCGGACAGGAAGCTTTCGCCGCGGTCGGCGGCCCAAAGCACCGGCCGGCCGGTAAGTTTCGCGCCGACCAGCGTCAGCACATATTCCGGGAATGCCGCTTCCTTCAGCCCGAAGCCGCCGCCGACATCCGGTGACACCACCCGCACGCGATTGCCGGGAATGCGGAAGATGTCGTTGGCGAGGCTCTCACGCACCGCATGCGGATTCTGCAGCCCGCAATGCAGCGTATAGGCGTCCGTGACCGGATCGTGCTGACCAAGTGCGGTGCGCGGCTCCATCGTCACCGCGGTGATGCGGTTGATCGGATAGGTGACGCTGATCTTGTGCTTGGCCGATGCGAGCGCCTGCTCGACCGCGTCGCGGTTGCCGGCATCGAACACAAAACAGACATTGCGCGGAGATTGCGGCCACAGCTCGGCGGCACCCTCGTCCGCGGTAATCCGGGTTTCGGTGACGGTCCGCAGCGCCTCCCAATCGATCGCGATCGCTTCGGCGGCATCCTTGGCTTGGTCGAGGGTCTCGGCGAACACCGCCGCGACCGCATCGCCAACATAGAGCGCACGCTCGCGGGACAGGATGCGGTATGGCGGCTCGAAATTCGGTGCGCCCCCGGGAGCCTGACGCTTGACCTTGGACTGGATCGAGCCGAGTGCCGTGATGTCGGGGTGCTCGCCGGTCAGGACGAGATGCACGCCGGGCATCCGTTCCGCGTCGGCGGCGTCGATTTTCACAATGCGGGCGGCCGCATGCGGCGAGCGCACCACGAACAGGCGCAGCGCGTCGCGCGAGGCAAGGTCGGCGGTGTAGCGGCCAAGCCCGCGCACGAGCCGGAGATCCTCGGTGCGCGGAAGCGATTTTCCAATGAAGCGATAGGTCATGCGGAATCGGGGAACCTGTGGACTTTCGCCCCTCTCTTATCCGCTTCGCGCGATCAAGTCATCGCGCCTCATGCATTCATGCCGCCGTCGGCCATATACACGCTGCCCGTGCAGAAACTCGACGCATCGGAGGCCAGGAACAGGGCGGCCTGCGCGATCTCGTCCGGCCGCGCATGGCGGCCCAGCGGAATCATCCCGTTGATCATGGCGGTGGCGTCAGTGCCGATGGCCTGGCCGATGCGCTCCTCGATGTCGCTCTGGAACGAATTGTCGACCGGGCCGGGCGCCAGCACGTTGCAACGGATGCGGCGGGCGGCCACCTCCTTTGCCACCACTTTCATCAGCCCGATCACGGCATGTTTGGAGGTCGCGTAGCCGATAATGGCGGGCGCCGAATTCACCCCCATGATCGATGAGGTGATGATGATCGAGCCGCCATCGTTCATCAGCGGCAGGCCGTATTTGCAGGCGAGGAACGAGGCTCGGACATTCACCGCCATCACCCGGTCGAACAGATCATCCGGATAGTCGATGACCGGCGCGATCGCCCCGCTCATGCCGGCATTGGAGAAGATCACATCGATCCTGCCGAACCGGGACACGGTAGCCTCAAGATAGTTCTTGGTGGCATGCGTGTCGGAAACATCGGCGGCGAAGGCGTCGACATTGTCCGGAACGGGGAAGCCGCGCACCGCTTTCGCCAGCTCCGCCGGATCGCGGTCGACCAGCATGATCTGGCCGCCTTCGGCCGCGAACAGCTTCGCACTCGCAAGCCCGATGCTGCCGGCCCCGCCGGTCACCACGCAGACCTTGTCGGTGAGTTTGGACATTGGCCCCTCCCCTTGTCGTTCCGAGACGATCCTCTTCTTCACCTCCCCCTGAAAGGGGGAGGTCGATTGCCGGCGCGAAGCGCGGGCGATCGGGTGGGGGTCTCTTCAAGATCATACATGCGACCCCCTCCCCAACCCTCCCCCTTTCAGGGGGAGGGAGCGCAAACACCGCCCGTGCCGCTACTTCATCATCTCGGCCAGCACATCCCGCAAGTCTTCCGGGCAGGTGATATGCGGATTGTGGCTCGCATCCATTTCGGCATAGGGCCAGCCCTCCGCCTTGGCGCGATCCGCGAATTGCCGGAACACGTCGCCCGGCGCGATCCGCGTGCAATAGATATAGCGGCGCTGTGGCAGCGCTCGCCCGGACAACGTCAAGGTCTGCTCGAAACATTTCATCGGTTGCGGCATCCGACGCGACGCCGCCCAGGCCGCGTAATCCGGTGGCGTATCCGGCGGCATAGGGTTCGACGGCACGCGCCAGCCATCGCCAGCGGCTGCCCCTGCCCGCATCTTCGCTTCGGTCTCCGGACCGACAAGCTGGAACAGGCTCTGCCCATCTTTCGGTGCGAACGCGTCGAGATAGATCAGCTTCGCCACCCGGCCTTCAGCACGGTCGGCAATCCCGGTCGCGACCATCCCACCATAGCTGTGGCCGATCAGCACGACGTCGCGCAGATCCTCGCATTGCAACACGCCGAGCACGTCCGCAATATGAGTATCGAGATCGATCGCCGGCGATGCAAGGTGCACGCGTTCGCCAAGCCCGGTATAACTCGGGGTAAAGATATCATGGCCTGCGGCCCGCAGCAGCGGCCGCATTTTCTGCCACGCCCAGGCCGACGACCAAGCGCCATGCGCAACAACGATTGTAGCCAAATCACCCCTCCGAAATCAATTATACATGCCGCTGAGCGGAATTTTCAGGCATCCATTGTCATGAAGTTGACCGGACACGCGAACTAAGCACATCCGAGATGGCGGTTGCCACCTGCCAGTCGCCGCGCTAACGAAAAAAGAAAAACGATAAGGAAACGCTCGCAATGTCCCCCCGTACACGCCCGCCTTTCCGCGCCGATCATGTCGGCAGCCTGCTGCGTCCGCCATCGCTGCTGAAAGCGCGTGAAGAACGCGCGCGCGACGCGATCTCCGTGGAGGAGTTGCGCCGGATCGAGGACAATGCCGTGCGCGAGGTGGTCCGCCGGCAGGAGGAGGTCGGGCTGCAGGCGGTGACCGACGGCGAGTTTCGCCGCGTCGACTGGTTCATGGATTTCAAATACGCCATCGGCGGGATCGAGAAGCTCACCGAGAAGGTCAAGGTCCCGTTCCGCTCCGCGACCGGCAACACCGATTTCGAATTCGTCGCCTATCGGGTCGGCGAACGCATGTATCTCGACGATACGATTTTCGCGGAGGATTTCGCCTTCCTCAAGTCGTGCACCACCAAAGCCGTGCCGAAACTCACGATCCCGTCGCCGTCGATGATGCATTATCCGGCCGGTCGCGGCGTCGACCGCAATGTTTATCCCGACTGGGAGATGTTCTACGGCGATCTGGTCGCGATCTATCGCCAGCAGATCGAAGGTTTGGCCGCGCTCGGCTGCACCTATCTGCAGCTTGACGATACCTCGCTCTCCTTTCTGAACGATCCGGCACGGCGCGCCATGCTGGGCGAAGGCGCCGAGACCCAGCATCTGCGCTACATCAAGCTGTTCAACGACTGCGTCGCCGACCGGCCGTCCGACATGACAATCTGCACCCATACCTGCCGCGGCAATTACAAATCGGCCTGGATGGCCGAAGGCAGCTACGAGCATGTCGCGGAGGCGCTGTTCAGCGACCTGGATGTCGAGGGCTTCTTCCTCGAATATGACGACGAGCGCTCCGGCGGATTCGAACCGCTGCGCTTTCTGCCCAAGGGCAAGATGGCGGTGCTCGGCCTTGTCACCACCAAATCCGGCAAGCTCGAGAGCAAGGACGACCTGAAGCGTCGCATCGATGAGGCCGCAAAATTTGCACCGCTTGAACAGCTCTGCCTGTCGCCGCAATGCGGCTTTGCCTCCACCGCGGAAGGTAATCTGCTCACCGTCGACGAGCAGTTCGCCAAGCTTAGACTGATCGTCGAGACCGCGCGCGATGTCTGGGGGACGGCATGAGCGAGCGCTTCGATGGCGTTGTGGTTGCGGGCGCCGGCCCGGTCGGGCTGGTCGCCGCGCTGAAGATTGCGCGCGCCGGGATTCCGGTGCTGGTGCTGGATTGCGAGCCCGACATCATCCAGTGGCCGCGCGCCATCGTCTATCATGCACCGACGGTGGAAATGCTGGACCGGCTGGGACTGCTCGACGAACTCAAGTTCGCCGGCATCCTAAAGCAGGATTATCAGTTCCGGACCGTCGATGGCGGCATCCTCGCGGCGCCGAACATGTCGGTGCTGACTCCGGAAGACACTGCCTATCCGTTCAACCTGCATATGCCTCAGCACGAACTCGCCAGCGCGATCCTGCGCAATTTCCTGAAAATTCCGGGCGCTGCGGTGCGTTGGAATTCACGCGTGATGGACGTGAAGCAGGACAACGACGGCGTGACGCTGACGATCGACACCGGCGGCGAGACCCAAGAGCTGCATTGCGACTGGCTGGTCGGCGCCGATGGCGGCAGCAGCACGGTGCGGCGGGCGACCGGCCTCTCGTTCGAGGGCTATACCCATCCGGAACGGCTGGTCTCCACCAATGTGGTCTACGATTTCGAGGCCCGCGGCTACGCGCGCGCGAATTTCGTCATCGATCCGGTGCATTGGGCGGTGATCGTCAAGGTCGATCGGCACGGCCTGTGGCGCGTGACCTATGGCGAAGATGCGAGCCTTCCCGAGGACGGCGTCAAATCGCGGATCGCCGATCATTATCGCGCGCTGCTGCCGGACGACGGACCCTATCAACTGGAAGCGTTCGCGCCGTTCCGCGTTCACGAGCGCTGTGCGGCGACTTTTCGCATCGGACGCGTGCTGCTCGCGGGCGACGCCGCCCATGTCTGCAATCCGTTCGGCGGACTCGGCCTGACCTCCGGACTGCTTGATGCCGACCTTTTAGGCGACGCTCTCCCGGCGGTCATCAAACAGGCAACAGATGACGACCTGCTCGATCGATATGCTGAGGAGCGCCAGCGCGTTTTCCGCGAGGTCACCGGGCCCACCGCAGCCGAGAACAAGCGGCGGCTCAAGGAAACCGATCCGGACAAGAAGCGCGCCGACAACGAACGCTTCCAGAAATTGCGCGACGACCCCCAATTCCAGCGCGAAGCCCTGAGCTTCACCTACAAGCTGGTGAGCCGGCCGATCGGGGTTCCGCACCCATTCGTTCAGTGACGTCGGCACCGGCCGCATGATCGTCAGGCGTGCCGTTCGAACGACGGCGTCGGTCCCAGCAATCTCGGGCTTGCGGGAACAGACGCGCGTGGACGCCCGGCCCATACCAAAGCACGACGCCCAAATTGGGCGGCCGGTTAACGACAAGACTTTGTGCAGGAAGGCGATTGAATTGTTGGACCTCAAACTATAGCCTGCGGCCCAAGACCGAAAACCAAATCGGCTTACACAGGGAGGATTCGATGGTTTCACATCGTTCGATGTCATTATCCGCCGTCGCGCTTGCGGCCGGCCTGATCGCGGCGCAGCCCGCCACCAGTCAGGAATTCATCTTCGGAAGCTGGACGCCGGCGCGCGAATATCAGAACGCCAAGGTCTTGCCGGTTATGTTCAAAAACATCGAGGAAAAGACCGGCGGCAAGATCAAATGGAAACTGGTCCCGGGCGGCCAGTTGGTCGACGGCAAGACCACCTTCACCGGCGTCAAGGACGGGCTGATCCAGGCCGGGCTTGCGATCCCGACCTATGTGCCGAACACCGTGCCGGCGATGTTCATGATCTACTCGACGGTGGTGCTCGGCCACAATGACGTGGTGGCCTCCTCGGGCGCCGCGCTCGAGACCATGTATTTCAACTGCCCCGAATGTCTCGACGAGATCAAGAAGCTGAACGCGGTTGCGCTCGGCGGCTGGACCTCGTCGGCCTATCTGCTCAACTGCACGACACCGGTGAAATCGCTCGCTGACCTCAAAGGCAAGCGCATCCGCGCCACTGGCGGCAATGCCGAAATGTTCAAGATGGCCGGCGCCGTGCCGGTTGGCGCGACTCTCGTCGAAGCCGTCAGCCTGCTGCAGCGCGGCGGTCTCGATTGCCAGCACGGCATTGCCGACTGGATGCGCACCTTCGGCTATGCCGATTTCGCGAAATATGTCGTCGACATGCCGCTCGGCCTCACCGGCCCTGCGCTTGGCTTCTACATGAATCGCGACGCTTGGAACAAGCTGACGCCCGAGCAGAAAAAAATCCATGTCGAAGAGGCGGTGAAGCTTAGCGCCGAGATGGCGATCGGAAACTTCATCGTCGCCAACGAGGAAGGGCTCGACAGCGTCGTAAAGAGCAAGGGCGTGCAGCTCATCAAGCCCGATGCCGATTTCGAGAAGGTTGTCACGGAATATCAGAAAATCCAAAAGGCCAAGAACGTCGAGACCGGCAAGAGCTTCGGCCTGAAGGATCCGGGCGCAATCATCGATGCCTATGAGAAGAACATCGAGAAGTGGCGCAAGCTGTCTCCGGAAATCGGCCGCGACGTGAACAAGTATGTCGAAGCGCTCAACCGCGAGATCTTCTCCAAGCTCGACGTCAACAAGCTCTGACCGTTCCCCGTCATCCTGAGGCGCGAACGAGCGACGCGAGTGAGCCTCGAAGGATAGACAGCCACAATATTGGCCGTCGCCCTTCGAGGCCGTTGCTTCGCAACGGCGCCTCAGGGTGACGGATCTCCTCTCCCCGCACCGGCTGCGCTGATACCGAAATGGACCGCCTTCTCAAGTGGCTTGAATGGCCGATCCAGCTCTTTCTCTGGATCGCGCTCATTGCCGGCTTTCTGATGATGTTGCATGTCAGCGCCGATGTGACCGGCCGGTATTTCTTTGGCAAGCCGATCGAGGGCACGACCGAGATTGTGTCAGCCTATTACATGGTGATCGTCGCCTACTTGCCCTGGGCCTATCTGGCGAAGAACGACACCCACATTTCGGTCGATATCTTCACGCGACTGATGCCGATGAACGTGACCTTCTGGCTCGACGTGTTCGTGAAGGTGCTGGTGCTGGCCTATCTCAGCATCTTCATCTATCAGACCGGCTCGCAGGCGATCGGACAAACCCGCATCCAGGAAGTCTGGCAGGCCGGCACAACCTTCCTGCCGGTCTGGCCGAGCCGCTGGCTTCCGCCGGTCGCGGCCTCGCTGATGGCGCTGTATCTCGTCGTCAAAACCGTCGACGACATCATCAAGGGCCCGCGGCCGCAAGCGCCCCATCGTATCGAGGAAGGCGCGTGAGCACGCTGCAGGTCGCCGGCACAAGCATCTTCATGATGCTGGTCCTGATCGGGCTGCGGGTCCCGATCGGTGTCGCCATGGGCGGCGTCGCCTTCCTCGGCCTCTGGTATCTGCGCAATTTCAACGTCGCGCTCAGCGTGTTGCGCGATACGCCGTTCGTGTTCGCGGCCAATTGGGATCTGTCGGCGATCCCGATGTTCCTGTTGATGGGTGCGATCGCGTCGAATTCCGGCATCGGCGCGTCGCTGTTCCGCGCCGCCTATGCGTGGTTCGGCGGATTGCCCGGCGGGCTCGCGGTCGCGACCAACTGGGCTTGCGCCGGCTTCGGCGCGGCGTCCGGGTCGAGCATTGCGGCTGCCGCCGTGATGGCGCGGCTTGCCGTACCGGAGATGATCAAGAACAAATACGACAAGGCGCTCGCAACCGGCGTCTGCGCCTCGGGTGGTACGCTCGACGCACTGATCCCGCCGTCGATCCTGTTCGTGGTCTATGGCGTGTTCGCGGAAGTCTCGATCGCCAAATTGCTGCTCGCCGGCATTCTCCCCGGCCTGCTCACGGCCGGCGTCTACATGATCATGATCGTGGTGCGCTGCTGGCTCAACCCCAAGCTCGGCCCGCCCGTCAAGTTCTCCAGCGATGACGCGAAATGGAAAGAGCGCTGGGCCTCGCTGCGCGAAATCTGGCCCATCCTGGTGCTGATCGTCGCGGTGATGGGCGGCCTTTATTGGGGCGTGGTGTCGCCGACCGAGTCCGGGGCGGTGGGTGCGCTGGTCGCGACCATCATCGGCGTGGCGCAGCGCCGGCTGTCGTGGCACGGCTTCATCGACAGCTTCAAGGATGCGATCGGCACCACCGCGCAGCTGTTCTTCATTGGCATCGGCGCGGTGATCTATACCAAATTCCTGGCGCTGTCCGGCAGCGGCGTCCTGTTCACCGAACTGGTCGGAACCTGGGCGGTCAATCCGCTGCTGCTGGTGATCGCGGTTTCGGGCATCTATCTCGTGCTCGGCATGTTCCTCGATCCGCTCGGCATGATCCTCCTGACCATCCCGGTGTTCGTACCGATGTTCGCCGCGCTTGAGCTTGATCTGGTCTGGTTCGGGGTGCTGGTGGTGAAATTCATCGGCATCGGCCTGCTCACGCCGCCGGTCGGCTTCAACATTTATGTCGTGTCGGGCGCGCTCAACAACCAGATTCCGCTGCACACCATTTTCCGCGGCTGCTACTGGTTCCTGGCCTGCGAGGCCGTGATCATGACGCTGCTGATCGCCTTCCCGCAGATATCGCTCTGGTTGCCGAGCCACATGAACTAGTCCAGGTGCGCCGCCGGGCATGGAACCCGGCACGGGCGGCGGCGTTACAATCCGCCCCGCCCGGACGTCAAATGACAACACCTCAGATTCTCGCGTTCGCCATCCTCGCCGCCATGATGACGCTGTTTGTATGGGGACGGCTGCGCTACGATATGGTGGCGGTGCTGTCGTTGCTGGCAGGTGTCGCGGCAGGCATCGTGCCGACCGACAAGGCGTTTTCCGGGTTTTCCGACGACATCGTCATTATTGTCGGAAGCGCGCTGATCGTCAGCGCCGCGGTCGCGCGCTCCGGGGTGATTGAGACCCTGTTGCGTCCGCTTGCACCCTACCTGACGACGCCCACCATCCAGATCTTCATGCTGACCGCCGTGGTCGCCGCCCTGTCCGGATTCGTGAAGAATATCGGCGCGCTTGCCATGATGATGCCGGTCGCGTTTCAGCTCGCACGCCGGACCGGCACGCCCGCCTCCGCCATGCTGATGCCAATGGCGTTCGGCTCTCTGCTGGGCGGCATTGTCACGCTGGTCGGCACATCGCCGAATATCATCGTGTCGCGCGTGCGCGAAGAGGTCCTCGGCGCTCCATTCAGCATGTTCGATTTCGCTCCGGTCGGCGCTCTGCTCGCGATCGGCGGCGTCACCTTCCTCGCCTTCGGGTGGCGGCTGCTGCCGGAGCGTAAGGGCGCGGCTTCGATGGACGCCGCCTTCAACCTCGAAGGCTATACCACCGAGGTTTCGGTGCCGGAGGAATCCGAGTTCGACGGCAAGACGGTCAAGGATCTGGAGGCGCTCGGCGAAAACGAGGTCGAGGTACTGGCGATCCTGCGGAGGCGCCAGCGCAACTCCTCGCCCTCGGGCGCCATGAAGCTGCGCTCAGGCGACGTCATCATCCTGCAGGGTGAGCCGGCGGCGCTCGAAAGCTTGGTCGGCGCCGCCAAGCTCAGCCTCGTGCGCAACGAAGTTACGAACGAGACCGACACCCCATCCGACGATATCGGCGTGATGGAGGCGATCGTCACGCCGGAATCGTTGCTGGTCGGCAATACGCCCGCGCGGATGCGTCTCTACGACACCTATCAAGTCAATCTGCTCGCGGTCAGCCGCGCCGGCAAACGCATCGCGCACCAGTTGCGATCGGTCCGCCTGAAGGAAGGCGACGTGATCGTCCTGCAGGGCGATCTGAACGCGATGCCCGAGACACTCGGCGCCCTGCGCGTGCTCCCGCTGGCGGAGCGCGGACTGGCGCTCGGGCGCGGCCGCCGCGGCTTCATACCGGTGATCGTGCTGGCGATCGCGATGCTACTGGTCGCGTTGCACATGGTGCCGGTTGCCATCGCCTTTTTCGCCGCCGCGGCGGTCATCACCCTGCTCAAGGCCATCTCGCTGCGTGAGGCCTATGATGCCATCGAATGGCCGATCCTCATCATGCTTGGGGCACTGATCCCGCTCTCGGATTCGCTGCGCACCACCGGCGGCACCGATGTGATCGCCGGCTGGCTGTCCGCCGCGGCCGGCGCGCTGCCGCCGCTCGGCATGCTGACGCTGATCATGGTCGCGGCCATGGCGGTCACGCCGTTTCTCAACAATGCCGCGACCGTCCTGGTGATGGGGCCGATCGCGGCGGCGTTCGCGTCGAATATCGGACTATCCCCCGATCCGTTCCTGATGGCGGTCGCGATCGGCGCGGCCTGCGATTTCCTGACCCCGATCGGACATCAATGCAACACACTGGTGATGGGCGCGGGTGGCTATCGCTTCACCGATTACTGGAAGCTCGGCCTGCCGCTCTCGGTCTATGTGGTGCTGGCAGGCGTGCCGCTGATCGCGCTATTCTGGCCGCTCGTGGCGAGCTGACCAGTCGAGGTCCGGCCATGGGGAAACTGCAGCCGACATTCGAAGCCCTCGGGCGGAAATACGGCATCGACTTTGCCGCCGAGACTCTTCATGCAGCCGACCACCAGCCGCGAGCCGAAGCCGCGCTGCTCCGGCGGAGACGTGTGCGGTCCGCCGCGCTCGATCCAGTCGATCGTGAGAGTCGCGTCGTCGGTTTTCCAGGCGATCTCGATCCGGCCCTCGGGACGTGACAGCGCGCCGTGCTTGATCGCATTGGTGACGAGTTCGTGGAACACCAGCGACAGATTGCGCGCCGCATCCGCGGGCAGCTTGACGTCGGCGCCTTTGAGGTTGGCGCGAAACTCTCCGAACGGCTCGAATTTGGCCCGGATCAGGGTGTGCAGATCGGGCTGCAGATCGGCGGCATGGCTGATGATGTCGTTGGTCGAAGAGACCGCGCGGATCCGGCCGGTGATGACCTTGGCGGTGTCCGGATCATGCGCGAGCGTCTGCATCACGATCGATTCCACCACGGAGAAGGTGTTCTTCCCGCGATGTTCGAGCTCGCGGACCATCAGGTTCTTCTGCTTTTCCTGCAATTGGTAACGCGCAACCAGTTGCCGATAGGCCTCGGCCAGCACGATGATAAGCGCGCAAGCGAAGGCGAACAGGCCGCTGTTCAAGACTTCAAGGCGCGTGACCGGACCGGGCGGACCGAACAGCCAGCCCACCACCAGGATGGACAATACAGTCGCGGCAATGGCGGCGGGGAATCCGGCAAACAAGGCGACCACGAGCACCGCCGGAAAATAGGTCGCAAACGGCACCACGTCAGGATTGATATAGCCAAAGCCATAACGCAGCGCGGTCGCCGCCGCGACGCACAAAGCCGCAAACAGAAACGCAGGCGCCGAACGAGGCGCGAATGCGCGTTCATTGATGCGGCGCAGCCAGTCGGCCAGCATGCGAAACTCCCCCGCGGCATTGTATCAGCCGCAGCGGGCGCGCTGCATTATCGAAAAGGCAAAAAGTCGCAGCAAAAGACCTAGGCCGCCGCGCTGAAATGGTTCCATCGCACCGTATTTAGCCCGGTGTGAGCTTCATCTGATCTAGCGCGGCGCGACCGAGCTGGCCGTACGGATTGGCCATCGTCTCGATGAACTCGAAGTGGTTATAGCCTTCGCCCTTGATGAGTTCGGCGCTCTTGCCGGCCTTCTTCGCCGCCTCCGCGAAATCGCGGCTCTGGCGCTGGAATTCCGGCGTCTCCAGCGAGCCATAGCCCACGATCACCGGTGCATTGAGCTTGTCGAGGTGGCGCTGCGACGACAGCGCCTGCTCCGACGCATCGGTGAATTTCACGTAGCTCGAGCGCGCCGACAAACGCACCGGTTTCAGGTCGTACATGCCGGAGACCAGCAGCCCGCCCTTGATGATATCCTTCGGCAACCCGAAGTCCTTCTCCCAGTCCGTCACCATCACCACACCGCCGAGATGACCGCCCGACGAATGACCGGAGAGATAGATTCGGTTCGGATCGCCGCCGAAGCTCGCCGCATTCTTGTAGATCCAGGCCACCGCGCGGCGGCATTGCTCCGCCATCGGAATGATGTCGCCGTTGGTTTCGGTGACATTGTTGAAATCGACGGCGATGTAATGCGCGCCGGCATTGACGAACATCTCGGCCGGGAACGCGTAATATTGCGCCAGCTCCGCGCGCCAGGCACCGCCATGCAGAAACACATTGATCGGTGCATTCGGCGCCTTGGTCGCGAACAGATCGAACGCCTCGATTGGCGTCGCGCCATAGGCCAGCCGCTTCGGTGCGCCGAGCTGCGCGCGCGTCAGATCGCTGCTGGTGCGATAACGGCCGACGATCTGGCGGATGTTCGGGGCATATTTGGCCTGGTCGTAGGCGTCATCCAGCGCCTTCTGGTCGAGATCGAGCCAGACCGGCGGGCCTTTCGGCGCGGTGACTGACGGCGACTCAGTCTGAGCCTGGGCTTGCGAGGCGGCGGCGATTCCTGCGGCGGTTCCGGTCATGAAGGTGCGGCGGCTCAGTGAGTGGGTCCGTTCAGTGCGGCGCAACATGATGACCTCCCTGTGGCATGTCCAGCGCGATTATCGCGTCCCGCATCGGCGCTGACCAGCGCAACGGTGCCATGCGTGCAGCTGCGCCCTGTCCACACAATAATCGATGCATTCACGCACATTTTCCCGGCGTCTTAGCTGATCCTTTTCATCGAATTGAACCGCGACCCTGAGCGTTTTCGAAAGGCGGCAACGCTGACAGTGCCGCGCGGCGAACGAGAATTGTCGCGATGCTGCAACCGGAATCAAAGGAAGTTAAAAATGCCAGCCGACCATGCTTCAGGCCGCTTCGCGCTGCAGATGAACGCGATGTCCCGCAAGGCCTTCCCGCTCGGAACCACCGCAGCCCTCAGCCTGCTGATTTCGACCGCGGCTCACGCGGAGCAATGCGTCTATGCCAAAACCAGTGATGTGATGGTCGTGGCCCAGACCACGACCGTATCGCCCGCAAATGCCTGCATCCTGGATGAGGGCACCATGCGCAAAGCCACAGCCACGTGCGGCGCCTCGGCCAAGCGCGATCCGGCGTCCGACGTGGCGGGTCTACCAGCGCAGCAATCGGCGGCCCGCTAGCGCGCCGATCCCGGTCGCGATCGCGATTGCGAGCGTGAACCACGCAGCGACGAAGAGCGGCGAATCGTCCGGGCAATGCGCGATGTAGAGACTGGCCGCCAGCGCGCCCGACAGCAACCCAGCGCCTGCACCAGCGAGCACCGGCCGCGTCGGCGCACCGTATCGCAGCCCGAACAGCAGCGCCGCGAGGATCGGCAGCGACAGCAGCACCATACTGAGTACGCACAAATACCAGTGCTGGCCCGCAAGCTTCACCAGCCATTCCGCCCGCGGCACCTGCATCAATTCGACGGCAACCGCGGCAACCATGATCGCCGGCACCGCGGCGGCGGCGATCAGCGTCCACCCGAGCGGCACGCCGGGCCTCGCCAGCCGCAGAACGGCAATCGCCGAGACCACGGCCAGGAGACCCATCTCGACCGGCTTCAGGACGAACGGGAACGTCCCCATCGCCTCGCCCAGATTGGGCCGCACCGGCACCAGCCAGATGAAGAAGAGCACCGACAACAGGCAGCCGAGCGCGCCGGCGAGCGCAATCGCCGTGCCTGGCGCGGGTCCGGCGGGTTCGCGGTCGGCGGCCAGCGCGCGAATAAGCTCGTCGGTCTTCATGGTTCGTCGCGATGGCGTTTGGCCAAAGCTCCCAGCCCGCGATGCAGCGCCACCCGGACAGCGCCCTCGCTCATGTTGAATGTCTGCGCCGTGACGGCGATCGACGCGCCGTCGATGGCGATCGACCGCACCACTTTGCGCTGGCCTTCCGGCAGGGCCTCAAGCGAGCGGGTCACGTCGCGGTCGTTTACGGTTTCCGACTCCGCCTGAGCCGGAAGAACATCTTCGAAATCCTCAATCGGCAGATCGGTGCGGCCACCGCGGCGGCGGGCGGCATCAATGATCTTGTAGCGCGCGATCCCCGAAATCCACGGTCCGATCGGGCGGGTCGCGTCCCAAGTCTGCCGCTTCAGATGCACCGCAATCAGAATATCCTGCACCACATCCTCCATCTCGGCCGGATTGGCGCCGACACGATAGAGCCCGCGGCGCACCAGCGGCCGCAACGCCTGCGCCATGTCGCGCAGACAGCGTTCATAGGCCACGCCGTCACCGGCCAGCGCCGCCCGCATCAGGTCCGCCCATTGCGCTTCGCGATCCTTCAAGCCGCCTTCTTCCCTGATCTATTCGGTCCCGACGCGCACATTGTTACACGTCGGTGACAGCAATGTCGGCACGGCGAAGCCGCCGCCTGCAAACACGAGGCCGTGAGCGCGTAACACGACGCCCGCCCTCTGCGAAGCACCCGATAAGGCCGGGTTGTCCGGCCCGCGCCCTGCGCAAGCATGGCGACAGGCTTCTTCTGGAGGATAACGGGATGAACACCAAATTTGCAGCCGCCGCTCTCGCCGGATCGTTCGCCGCAGCGCTCGCTCTGACCGCAACGCCTGCCGCCGCGCAGACGAAGGCCGATCAGGAAAAGTGCTACGGCGTCTCGCTCGCCGGCAAGAACGATTGCGCCGCCGGCCCCGGCACCACCTGCGCTGGAACGTCCAAGGTCGACTACCAGGGTAACGCCTGGAAGCTGGTGCCCAAGGGCACCTGCGCCGCCATGACCACGCCGAAGGGCAAGGGGTCGCTCGCACCGATCAAGAGCTAAGCTTACCGTCCGTCCCACCGCGATCTGATCCCTTCCCCGCCTTGGGGGAGGGATTTGCACTCGCCCCATCTGTCACGGGCCCGTCATGCACCGCGCATCGCTTCCTGCCACGCCCGGCATCGGCTTCAAGCCGCAGCATTTCGAGACGATCCTCGCCGGCGCACAGCCGATCGGCTTCGTCGAGGTGCATGCCGAAAACTATATGGGCGCGGGCGGGCCGCCGCACGCGATGCTGCGGCGATTGCGCGAACATTATGCGCTGTCGATCCATGGCGTCGGCCTGTCGATCGGCTCGGCGGCGGCGCTCGATACCGAGCATCTGGCGCGCCTAAAAGCTTTGTGCGACCGTTATGAGCCGGCGAGCTTTTCCGAACACCTCGCCTGGTCGTCGCATGGTGAGGTCTATCTCAACGATCTGCTGCCCCTGCCCTATACGCCCGAGACCCTCAACCGCATCGTCGCGCATATCGATCAGGTGCAGCATACGCTAGGCCGCAAGATGCTGCTGGAAAATCCATCGACCTATCTGCAATTCGCGGGCTCGACGATAAGCGAAACCGAATTCCTGACTGAGATCGCACGCCGCACCGGCTGCGGTCTCCTGCTCGATGTCAACAACGTGTTCGTGCAGGCGCAAAATCACGGCACCCCGGCGGAGGACTATCTCGCCGCTTTCCCGCTGGCGCGGGTGCAGGAAATCCACCTCGGTGGACATGACGCGCAAACCGACGAGACCGGCGCTGCGCTGCTGATCGACGCGCATGGCGCACCTGTCGCCGATCCGGTTTGGGCGCTCTACGAGAGCGTCATCGCCCGCACGGGGCCATTGCCGACATTGATTGAATGGGACAACGACGTGCCGGACTGGCCGGTGCTCGCGACAGAGGCGCGCGCTGCCGGTGCGATCCTGTCCCGTGCCGAAGCGCGCAGGGCAGCCTGACATGTTCGCCGCGCTCCAAAGCGACTTCGCGCAGGCGCTGCTCGACCCCGATCGGCCGGTCCCGGACGGCCTGACCTCGCATACCGCGCGGTTGCCACAGAAGCGGTTCGCGGTCTATCGCAACAATGTCGTGGTCAGCCTCGTCAACGCGTTGCGGGCGAAATTCCCGGCGACCGAGCGCATCGTCGGCGATGAATTCTTCGCCGCCATGGCGCGGAACTTCGTGACCGCGCATCCGCCGCGCTCAAAAATCCTGCACACCTATGGCGACGATTTCGGCGACTTCATCGCCGCATTCGAGCCCGCATCGGGCGTTCCCTATCTGGCCGATGTCACCCGCCTGGAAGCCGCACGCACCCGCGCCTATCACGCCGCGGATGCCCAGCCACTCGCAGCTTCAGCATTCTCGAATATCGAGCCGCAATCCGTCGACACACTGCGCCTCACGCTGCATCCGTCGCTGCAGGTGCTCCGGTCGCCTCATCCCGTGGTGACGATCTGGGCGATGAATACAGGCGAGATCGAGCTTGGTCCGGTCGACCCCGACGCCGCGGAAGACGCATTGATATTGCGGCCAGCGCTCACCGTCACGGTGCACGCGCTGCCGCCGGGGGGCGCCGCTTTCCTGCTCGCGCTATCGAACGGTGCGGCGCTTGCCGAAGCCGCCGCAACCGCTGCGTCCGATGACCCCCGCTTCGACCTCACCGCCAACCTCGCAGGTCTCGTTGGTTCGGGAGCTGTGTCCGCGTTCACCCCCGCCGGCGCTTCGCTGCCAGAAGGTTTCGCATCATGACCGACACCCCACTCACCCTGCGTTCGCAACCCGGTCTCGCCGGACTCATCCTGCGCGCCAATGCGCTGATGGCCGCGATCCCCTATTGGCTGATCGCTTTGGTCGCGCGCATTTCGATCGCCGCGGTATTCTGGCGCTCCGGCCAGACCAAGGTCGAGGGCTGGCGCATCACCGACGCGACGCTGTTCCTGTTCCAGGACGAATACAAGCTGCCGCTGGTCGACCCGACGCTGGCGGCCTATCTCGCGACCTTCGCGGAACACTTCTTCCCGGTGCTGCTGGTGGTCGGCCTTGCGACCCGGTTCTCGGCGCTCGCGCTCCTCATCATGACGCTGGTGATCCAGATCTTCGTCTACCCGGACGCATGGCCCACGCACGGCGTCTGGGCCGCCTGCTTCCTGATCCTGATGGCGCAGGGTCCGGGCAAGCTGTCGCTCGACCATCTGATCGCACAGCGCTATCGCTGACGCGCACAAAAGAATGCCCCGCAGCAGCCACTGACGGGGCATTCTCCCGGCACGATCGAAAGCCCGTCACAGACTTCGATTGTTCCGAACCTGTTTCACATCCGGCGTCATGCTTCCGCCCTCAATGACTGTTGCGAGCGGCCTCTTCCGGCTCGATGGTGACGCCGGACATCGGATCGACCCAGACCAGTTCGTCGCGCACAGCCTTCACGCCGGGCACATTTTCGACCAGCACCTTGAGCGCGGCACGCTGCCGCTCGTCGAGCACAAAGCCGGACAGGGTGACAACGCCGTTGCGAACGATGGCATCCACGGTCGCCACCGGAGCCCATGTCTCGCTGTTGATGTCGCGCAGGATTTTTTCTCGGATCGCGAGGTCGCCGTTGCCGGCCGGCGGAGCGGCATGCAGCGTGGCGACCAGCGCTCGCAACAGATTGGCGCGGGTGACAATGCCGACCAGCTTCTTGCCGCGCAGCACCGGCACGCGCTTGATGTGATTGCGTTCCATCAGCGCGACCACGTCGCTGAGCTGGGTATCCTCGTCCACGGTCTTGGCGTCGCGCGTCATGACCTCCGACACCGTGCGGCCATGCGCCTTGACGTAATCCCGCGCCATTGGTCCCGGACCCATCAAAAATTCGAGCCAGCGCGGCGGTGTGAATTGCGTGCCGGTCTCGGCACGGCGCAGGAAATCGCCTTCGGTCACGACCCCGACCAGGTTCCCGGCCGGATCGACCACCGGCAGTCCGCTGATCTTCTTCTGCAGCATCAGCCGGATCGCGAGGCTGATCGGTGCCTCGGATTCGATCGAGACGACCGGCTTCGTCATCACATCGCGCACCTTCATGCCGCATCCTCCATTCCAAAGGATCGCGTGCGCGGGCCAATCTCTCATTGCGCTAGATCAAAACGGCCGGCGCATCCAGCGCAGAGCTAGCAGAAACTATCCTCTATTCGCCAGCTTCTGCGGTGCCTCGTCAGCAACCTCAATATCCGCAGCCATGGTGTGATACATGCGCCGCAAGGTTTCGCGCGTAACCGCGAGATCCGCCTCCGGGATGCCGGACGTCGCCTCGGCTTCGAGCTGGCGGGCACGCGGAATCAGCCGGTTGACCAGTGCGCGACCTTTCGGACTCAATTCCACGCTGACTTCGCGGTTATTGGTGTCCGACCGCGTGCGCGTGACCAGCCCAAGACTCACGAGCCGCGTGATCAGACGCGAAATGGTCGACACGTCGATTGAGGTGATCTCGGCGACATCGATCTGCCGATGCTTGTCGCCGGTCGACAGTCCCGCCAGCACCCGCCACATCGCGATGCTGACGCCGTGCTCTGCCAGTTCCCGCTCGTAACCGGCGACAAAGGCCGCGCCCACGCGGTTGACCAGATACGGCAGGTACTCGGAGAGATCGAGATACGGTCGCTCGGCCATTCGGCGCTCCAGTCAGGGCTTCACGCTGTGTCTTGCAAGGCGAAAGCGCCGAGTCAAAAGCGCCAAGCCAAAAGGTCAGCAATCCTGTCCAAATATTGCATTTACAACTGTTGCATATGCAATTATGGTCTCTGCCAGTGAGAAGAACAAGAGCCTGAATTGGCCACCACGGGAGCGCAGCCATGGATGACATTCCGCACGACCTCGGCGGCAATTTTCGCAAGGCGATGCGCCGGCTGACCAGCGCGGTCAGCGTGATCTCGACGCAGCATGACAATATCCGCCACGGCATCACCGTGACGTCGGTGACATCGGTGTCGATGAGCCCGCCTTCGCTCCTGTTCTGCCTCAACCGCGCATCACGTCTGCACGACCCGGTGATCCGCGCCGGCCGGTTTTGCGTGAACATGCTGCATGCCCATCAGATCGACATTGCCGACGCCTTCAGCGGCCGGACTCACGGCTCGGACCGCTTCCTGTGCGGCGAATGGGCAAGCGACGATGACGAACTGCCCTACCTGATCCCGGCTCAGGCCAACATTTTCTGTGAGACCGACGCCATCTCAAGCTACGGCACGCATTCGATCGTGATCGGCAAGGTCCATCACGTTGCGGTGCGCGGCCAGGTCGCGCCGCTGCTGTATCAGGATGGCCAATATACCGTCGGGCTCGGAGAGGGCGTCGACTGGGTTGTGCCGGTCGGCTGAACGGCATCGCGCCCGGCCGCCTCAATAACAACGCTTCAAAGGGAGAACCATGATGGAATTCGGCTATTTCACGTTGTCGGACAATCACTACGAAGGCAACACGCGCGACGCCAACACGTTCGTGAAGGATCTCACCGCCGAGGCGCTCTATGCGGACCAACTCGGCATGCATTCGGCATGGATCGGCGAGCATCACTTCAACTCGCTCGGCGTGAATTCGTCGCCCGAAATGGTGCTGGCTTATATCGCCGCGCTCACCAAGCATATCCGTCTGGCGCCGGCCGTCACCGTGCTGCCGCTGCACAATCCGATCCGGGTCGCCGAGCAATGGGCGACGCTCGATCTTCTGTCCGGCGGGCGCGTCGATTTCGCCGCCGGCCGCGGCTATGACCGGCGCGAATATCTCCCGTTCGGCATCTCGTTCGAGGACAACCAGTCGATCTTCGACGAAGGCATGGAGGTTCTGCGCGACCTGTGGAATTCGGGCGGCGAGCGCATCGACCACAAGGGCAAGCATTACCAGTTCGAGGATGTGCGGATCACCCCGCAGCCGCTTCAGAAACCGATGCCGATGTATGTCGCCTCGTTCTCCAAGCCGTCGATCGAACTTGCGGCACGGCTGAATTGCGGCCTGATCGTCGCGCCGTTCGCCGCGGCCATGAGCTTCGGCGGCCTGAAGCAGGTGGCGGACCTCTATCACGAGAGCTGCGCCAAATACGGCACCAAGCCACATCGGCTGATGTGCAGTTACTTCACGCATTTCGCCGACGACGCCGCGAGCGAACAAGCGCAGCGCGCGCGCCAGATCCGCTATTACAAAGAATGCGTGATCCCCTCCTTCCCGGGCGATCCGCGCACCGCGCCGCCGAGCTACCGCTATTTCATCGACATGGTGGAGCGGCTGCACAAGGTGAAGCCGGAAGACCTGACCGAGAATTCGGTGCTGATCGGCAACTCGGCGCGCATGACCGAAATCCTGAAAAAGGTGGAAGCCGCCGGCTTCGACGAGGTCATCCTCTACTTCAATGTCGGCATGAAGCCGCACCAGCAGACCAAGGAAGAGATGCACCGCTTCATGAGCGAAGTGGCACCGCACTTCCAGGGCAAGCATCTGGAGCGCCGCGCGGCCTAAGATGTTGACCACGTAACAAGGAAGCCTCGCTCACGCGGGGCTTTTTCTTTCTATAATACAAGCAATACTCACCCATCCGCATCCCCGGGACCGTCGCCTCTATGTTTAGGATAGAGCAAGTCCCACGTCTTCATGTGCTCCTCCTGCAGTATGATGGGCAGAACCCCCTCCTGATATTCGTGTGTCCACCAGCGCGCGTTGAACAGCGCGAATTTTCTGAAATCCGATGCCGAGAAGAAGGCGAAGTCGTCAGTTTCCGCGAAGATCACCCAGTCGCCGGAAGACGAGACAATGGCGAAGCGACCCGTAAAATAAAAGACCCGAAGGTAAGCATCGCGATTGCTACCACTTTCCAGTTCGCGCGTAACGGCGCCTGGAAGCGACATGGTCGTGATCTCGAACGCCGACGGCGCGGCACCAAAGCTCGCTGGATCGCAATGCAAGACGTAGAATCTAAGCTCCTTCATCTCGCCAACGATGGTAGATATTTTACCAAGCATTGATGATTGCATAACGCTGGAATACTCTAAGTCACAGCATAGAGGATAACACGAACCGAAAAGCGTCTTGCGCGACATCGACGCGGCTTGCTCGATCGTCACGGGCAGGTAACTGTAGATTTTCTTCAGCTCGTTGGGATCTGAAATCAAGTGCATGAAATAAAGCCACCTTTGGGACAGCAAGATTGCCCGGCGCGCGTTAACGACTCCATCCCCGCTGTGCAAAACTCAGCTTGAGCCACGGTAACGGAGCGGAAACCGCAAATTGTACGAAAGAGAAATGTGGCTAGCGGGAGACGCGTTTTATCAGCGACGTGTTGAGCGGCAACACGCACCAGCAGACCAAGGAAGAGATGCACCGCTTCATGAGCGAAGTGGCACCGTACTTCCAGGGCAAGCATCTGGAGCGCCGCGCCGCCTAGTCGAGCGATTTTCGTTCCGCTCGACCAGTTTTACCTCGGGCCTCCCAAGCAACGGGGTTATCCTTGGGCCGCAGCCTTATCGGGTTGCGGCCCTTTTTTTCTGCCACTAATGGAGCGGATTTGACATTTGCTACCCATCGAGCTGCGGGCGCGCAAAGCGAATGTCAAATCCAAAGCTCCACTAGAATCCGACGCTTACTAGTGGTCCTCTGATTCTAACATTCGCAAAATAAGCTGCCGAGAAGGGATGCGAATGTTAGAATTGGACCACTAGCCTGCGGTCAAAAACACACGCCCGCAAACGCAGGCCGTTCACATCACATGCGGCGCACATACGGGAGAAGATGCACATGAAGAGGCTTATCAACGCCGCCATGATCGCGCTCATGGCCGGCCTCGGAGCCACACAGGTGTCGGCGCAAACGACAAAGACCATCGAAGTCATCGTCTTCCCCGGCGGCTTCAACTGGCCGATCTGGGCCGCTCAGGAAAAGGGCTTTTTCGACAAGCACGGCGTGACGCTCAACATCACGCCGACACCGAATTCGCAGTTCCAGCTCAAGGGGCTGATCGAAGGCAAGTTCGACATCGCGATGACCGCGATCGACAACGTCATCGCCTATAGCGAGGGCCAGGGCGCTGCTAAGACCGACGTCGAGCCCGATATCTTTGCCTTCATGGGCGGCGACAACGGCTTCCTGCGGCTGGTCGCCGTACCAGAGGTGAAGGCGATCACCGATCTGCGCGGCAAGCAGGTCTCGGTCGATGCGCTGACCACCGGCTATGCCTTCGTACTGCGCAAAATTCTCAACAATGCCGGACTGAAACCGGAGGAGTTCGAGTTCGTCAGGGCCGGTGGCGTCATGCAGCGCTATCAGGCGCTGATGAAAAAGGAACATGCCGCGACCCTGCTCATCTCGCCCTTCGAGGTGAATGCGGAAGCGGCCGGATTTAACCGTCTTGCCGACGGCTCCGAAGCGCTCGGCAATTATCAGGGCCTTGTCGGGGCCGCCCGCCGGTCATGGGCGAAGGATAACGAAGCCCAACTGATCGGCTATATCCGCGGCTACCGTGAGGGTCTGGACTGGCTCTACAATCCGGCCAACAAGGCGGAAGCCATCGCCATCCTGCGCAAGAACGCGCCCAATCTCACAGAAGATCTTGCGGCCAAGTCCTACGACGTCCTGCTGCATCCCAAGAACGGCTTCGAACGCAATGCCGCGCTGAATGTGGAAGGCGTGAAGACTGCGTTGCAACTGCGCAGCGAATATGGCGAGCCGAAGAAGCAGCTCACCGAGCCGACCAAATATTACGACCTCAGCTATTACGACAAGGCGAAAAAGAACTGAGCACGTCTCTTCCTCCTCCCGCTCCGCGGGAGGAGGATAACCCGGCTTGCAATCGGCCGGCAGCCGGGCCATCCATTCCCTGCCATGACCGCCCCGCGATCCATCGACCTCACGGCCTACGGCGTGAGCCGCACGCGCGGCTTCGTGCCGGAACATGACCCGCTCGACCGGCTGCCGGGCGCGTTCCGCGCCCTCGACGATCTGGCGCCGGTCATCCCGGCGTTGATCATGAATCAGGAGGTCCGGCGCTTCCTCGCCGCCCTGCCCGAACCGGACGTGACTGCACTTGCCACCGACGCCGAGGCGGAGCGCGCGATGCTCATCCTCTCCGCGCTGACCATGGCCCATGTCTGGGGTGGCAAGGAGCCCGACTTCACCCTGCCCCGCAATATCGCGGTGCCGCTGATGGCGCTGTCAAAGCGGCTCGGGCGTCCGCCGATCGTCATGCATGCGACACTGGTCCTCAACAACTGGCGCAGGCTAGATCCAACCCGGCCGCTCGCACTCGACAATGTCGATACGCAATTCACCTTCACCGGCTCGTTCGACGAGAAGTGGTTCTATCTGGCGACCCTCGGCGTCGAACTGGCCGGCGTGCCGGCAATCGTGGCGCTGGTCGATGCGGTGACGGCGGCGCAGCACGGCGACGATACAGCGCTTGCGGACCACCTCATCGCACTGGATGCAGGCATCCGGCAGATGACGACCGCACTGATGCGCATGACCGAGCGCTGCGATCCTTATGTCTTCTACAACCGCATCCGGCCCTATCTCGCGGGCTGGCCCGCACCCGGCCTCACCTATGCCGGCACCGGCACGCCGCCGCAGGTTTGGGCCGGCGGTAGCGCCGCGCAAAGCGCGCTGCTGCAATCCTTCGATGCGGCGCTCGGCATTCGGCACGAGCATGCACATACCCGCGACTTCCTCGACGCGATGCTGCAATACATGCCGCCGAAGCATCGCGCCCTGGTCGCAGCCTTGCACGAGACCAGCACGATCCGAACGCGGGCGGACCATGGCTTGCCGGCGCTACGCGATGCCTACAATGCCTGCATCGCGGCAACCGACGAATTCCGCCGCAAGCACATCGGGCTGACCTCGCAATACATCGTCAAGCAGGCCTCGATCCATGTCGGTCCCGGCACCACCGGGACCGGCGGCACCGATTTCGTCGAATTCCTGCGCGAGTCGCGGGTCGAAACCGCACGCTCCCATTTGAAATAGAACGAACTTTCGCCCACGGGCCGGCGGCGGCGTCCTCGCTTGTGCGGACGATAAACATACAGAGCAGCCGTTATGTAACTTGACTCCCAGCGGCCAGGCGTCATGATCCGCGCAACCACACAGGGCGTGTGAACAGGCGAGGCGGCTCACGCCGTCCCCTCTCGACACATCCTGAAAACAGTGTCAGGCGGGAGGAGTTGCGATGAGGCGAAGCGCATCCGCGCGTGGCGACCTGCGGCGCTCGCCGGAGCATTTGCGTCCGTTACAACAGCCCGGCGCTTCGCGCCGCCCTCCCCGCCGCACCCAGGAATCCCGCTCGAAAGCCGCGCGCGAAAAGCTCCTGCGCGCCACCATCGAGCTGCTGCAGGAGCGCGGCTATCACGGTCTGACCACCAAGGAGGTCGCGTCCCGCGCCGGATTTTCCAACGGCGCACTGATGCATCATTTCTCCACCAAGGCCGATCTCGTGATCGCCGCCGGCGCGCACATCTATGAACGGCATGTCGAGAGCGGGCGCAAAGCCGCCAACAGCGCGCTCGCCCGGACCAATCCGCTCAAGGCGTTTATCGCCGATTGCGAAAACGTCTATCTCGGCAACTCGTTCATTCCAACAACCGAGATGATGGTGGCCGCGCGCTGCGATCCGCTGATGAATGCGCCGTTCGACGTATTCATGAACGACTATCGCAACACCATGAACGATATCTGGCTGAAGGCTTTCATGCGTGCGGGTTACAGCGAGGAGGAGGCGTCCTTCACCATCATGTCGACGCTCTTCATCATTCGCGGAATGGCAATCAACTCGGTCTGGCAGAAGAACCTGCCCTATTACCGATCGTTCCTGCGCGAATGGGCCAAGGTCGAGCGGGCCGGTGCGCTGAAGGGCGCGCGGGTTCCGGTCCGCTGACAACACACCATAACCGGGAGACACTCGTGACGCTGCAGCAGAACAAGGATCGCATCCAGACCACGCATATCGGCAGCCTGCCGCGGCCACACACCCTGCTCGACATCCTGAAGAAGAAGCTCAGCGGCGAAGCCATCGACGAGGCGGAGTTCGAGACTATCCTCGCGGCGGCAGTCGCCGCCAGCGTGCAGAAGCAGAAGGATTGCGGCATCGACATCGTCACCGACGGTGAATTTTCGAAGCCCGGCTTCTTCACTTATGTCCAGGAGCGGCTTGAAGGCTTCGAGGCCCGCAAGGGCCAGAAGATGGTGCTGTTCCAGAAGGAGGTCGAAGCCTTTCCGGAATATTATCAGGAATATTTCAAGCAGGCGATGATGGGCGGCACCATCGTGCCGATCACGCCGGTGGTCTGCGTTGGTCCGGTGAAGTATCGCGGCGAAGAGGCGGTGCAGCGCGACATCGCCAACGTTAAAGCCGCGGCCAAGGCCGCCGGCATTTCCGACGAACACGTTTTTCTGCCTGCAACCGCCCCCTCCGGCGTCGGCGTCAACGAATATTACAAGTCGGACGAGGAATACTTCCACGCGCTCGCGATCGAGATGGGCAAGGAATACAAGGCGATCACCGATTCCGGCATTCTGGTGCAGATCGACGATCCGTTCCTGCCCGACATTTTCGTCGAGCCTGGCCTCGACGAGAAGCAGATGAAGCGCCGCGCGCAGATCTATGCCGAGGCGGTTAATACCGGACTGAAGGGAATTCCCCGCGAGCGCGTCCGCTTCCACACCTGCTACGGCATCAACGAGGGGCCGCGCCTCTATGAGGCGACACTGGCACAGGTCATCGACTATGTACTGTCGATCAATGCCGGGTCCTATTCGTTCGAGGCCGCAAACCCCCGTCACGAGCACGAGTATCACCTGTTCGAGACCGTGAAAATTCCTGACGGAACCGTGCTGTGCCCCGGCGTGATCACGCATGCCAGCAACATCGTCGAACATCCCGAATTGATCGCGGAGCGGTTGATCCGCTTCGCCAAGCTGGTGGGGCGCGAGAATGTCATGGCCGGGTGCGATTGCGGTTTCTCCTCGCAGGCGCTGTATCGCACCGAGGTGCATGACACCGTGGTCTGGGAGAAGTTCAAGGCGATGCGGGAAGGCGCCGATATCGCCACCAAGAAACTTTGGAGTTGAAAGACACAAGCGCCGGCAAACGGCGCATCATCAGGGAGGAATACATGACCAGGCGACTGTTACTCGGAGCCGCGATGCTTGCGCTCGCCGCTCTGCCCGCTCACGCCCAGAAAGAGGTAAAGATCGGTTTCGTCTCCACCTTCAGTGGCGGCGCAGCCGTTATCGGAAACGAGATGCGCGACGCCTTTGAACTCGCGCTCGATCACTTGGGCCGTAAGATGGGAGGGCACGACGTCAACGTGATCTACGAGGACGATCTGCAAAAGCCCGATATCGGCAAGCAGAAGACCGACAAACTGGTGCAGTCCGACAAGGTGAACTTTCTGACCGGTTATGCGTGGTCGAACGTGCTGCTGGCCTCGCTGAAATCGGCAGTCGATGCCGATACCTTCCTCGTCAGCGCCAATGCCGGTCCCTCGCAAATTGCCGGCGATCTCTGTTCACCATACTTCTTCTCGACATCGTGGCAGGGCGATCAGGTCCCCCAGGCGGTCGGCGAGTATATGAATCAGAAAGGAATAAAATCGGTCTACCTGATTGCGCCGAACTACGCCGCAGGCAAGGACGTGATCTCCGGCGTGAAGGCGAACTTCAAGGGACAGGTGCTCGGTGAGGATTACACCAAATGGCCCGATCAACTGGATTTCTCGGCGGAGCTCTCAAAAGCGCGCGCTGCGAAGCCCGATGCGATCTTCGCATTCTATCCGGGTGGAGCCGGCGTACAATTCCTGACGCAGTACAGTCAGTCTGGATTGCGGGGACAAATTCCGCTCTATACCTCGTTCATCATCGACGAGATATCCATACCGCGTCTGAAGGATCTTGCGGTCGGCGTGCCCGGTGCCGATCACTGGGTCAACGACCTGCCAAACGACGCCAACAAGAAATTCGTCGCTGACTTCAAGAAGAAATACAAACGCGACCCTTCGGCCTATGCGGCGCGCTCGTATGACGCCGCGATGCTGATCGATAGCGCTGTGAAGGCCGCCGGCGGCGATCTCACCAGGAAGGATGCGATGCGCGACGCCATGCGCAAGGCGAATTACGCCTCCGTTCGCGGCCCCTACAAATACGGCAACAACCACTTCCCGATCCAGAATTTCTATCTGCAGGAAGCGGTGAAGGGTGACGGCGACACTTTTACGCTGAAGACCGTCGGCACCGCGCTGAAGGACCATCAGGACCGCTACGCCGCGAAGTGCAACATGAAGTGGTGATCGCCACTCGCTCCGCTCATTCCCGTGCGATCGGGAATCCAGAATGCCAAGCCCAGACTTGTGCGCGACCCTGGGTCCTCGCTTTCGCGGGGACGAGCGGAGAAAGTGATTACGTCTTAACGGTCGGAATGCCGGTGCCGGGGCCCAATGCCGGCGCCGCGCATCCACGGGCCGAACGCATAGCCGGGCAGCACTTCCTTCGCGATCGCCACCTGCTTCTCATCAAGTGAGCCGACCAGCCCGTCGATTGCGGCATTCACGCTGTCCTGCTCCTGGCGGCGCTGCGCTATCATGGCGTCGCGGAACTTGCGATGTTCATGGGTCGACATCTGGCGCATGGCGCTGGGATCCATGCTCTCGCGGCGAGCCTTGCGGGCGTCCGCCACCTCTTTCAGGGTCGAGGCATATTTGGTCCAGGCCTGCTCCTGCGCCTCGGTCACGCCGAGCTCTTTCTTGGCGCTCTCAAGCCGCGCCGGATCGAAGCCTCGGCCAAAGCGGCGCGGCCCACCACGACCCTCTTGTCGGCCCTCTTGGCGACCCTCTCGGCGACCCTCCTGCCGGTTCTCCTGGCGGTCCTGATAGCGGTGGTGATAGCCATGTCCGCGATAGCCGCGATCGGAATCGTCGCGGTCGTACCGGCGGCCCTCGCGCCAGCCGTCGCCACGACCTTCGCGGCTGTCGTTGCCACGATCGCTGTCATATCCACGGCCTTCGCGGCGATCATAGCCGCGGTCCATGCCCTCGCGCCCGCGGCCATATCCGTGATGCATACCATGGCCGCGTCCGTGATAGCCACGGCCGCGCGGTCCGCAATCGTTGTCGTCGTTCCCGCGGCGACCTTCGCGCGAGCCATAGCCACGGCGATCGTCGTCGCGATCCCGCCAGCGTGGGCCGCGATCATCGTCACCCCGGCGATCGTCGTCGCCTGAGCGTTGTCCAGTTGAGCCGTAGTCGCCGCGCATCTGGCCTGAGCCACTTTGCCGGTCGTCATCCTGCGCCGAGGCCGCGTGCGTCAGTCCGCCAAGCCCTGCGAGTCCCACGACCAGAATGGCGGGAATCACCCATGTCCGTTTCATCTTTATCTCCCGGATTGCCGCAACCGAAGCGTTGCATGCCCGAACATGGACGGCCGGCATGACCGAAGTTTTTCAGACACCGCTGATTGTGTGACAGAGTGTGTCAGCAACTCCGCCCGGCACATTCGGTTGCAATATTTCCAAAAATTAACCCGCGGCCTTTCCTATAGTGGCGGCATGTCCGGTGCGCCGCATATCCTGATCGTGGACGATCATCGCGAAATTCGCGAGCTGGTGACGCGCGCGCTCGTAAAGGAGGGCTTTCGCGTCAGCTCCGCCGCCGATGGCCGCGCCATGCACAAGGTGCTGGCGGACGGACGCATCGACCTGATCCTGCTCGACCTGATGCTGCCGGGCGAAGACGGACTCTCGCTGTGCCGCACGCTGCGCGCCAAGTCGGACATTCCGATCATCATGCTCACCGCCAAGGGCGACGAAATCGATCGCGTGCTCGGTCTCGAAATGGGCGCCGACGATTACATGCCGAAGCCGTTCGGCAGCCGCGAGCTGATCGCACGCATCCGCGCGGTGCTGCGCCGCGGCCGGCAGAGCGAGCCTGAGGCTAAAACCGCCGGTCAATACGGCTTCGACCGCTGGCGGCTTGACACGGCGGCGCGCGAATTGACGCGCGATGACGGCGTCACGGTGTCGCTCTCGACCGGCGAATATGACCTGCTGATGGCATTCGTCGAACGCCCGCAACGGGTACTGACCCGTGAGCAATTGCTCGATCTGGCGCGGGGCCGCGCCGCCGCCAATTTCGACCGCGCCATCGACACCCAGGTCAGCCGGCTGCGCAAGAAGATCGAACGCGATCCGGCCGATCCGAAAATCATCAAGACGGTCTGGGGCGGCGGCTATACCTTCACCGCGGCGGTAACGACGCAATGACGCGGTTCCTGCCCAGAAGTCTGCTGCCAAGGAGCCTGTTCGGCCAGACGCTGTTGCTGCTGCTCGCGGGACTGATCGTGTCGCATGCGATCGGCTCGTTCATCTATTCGCTCGATCGCGAAAGCGCGGTGCGTGCTGTCGGCGGACTGGCGACCGCACAGCGGATCGCCAATGTCTCGCGCCTGGTCGAGGACATGCCGGCCGACTGGCGCGATCGCCTCGTCACAGGCTTAAGCGATCGCAGCCTGACGGTGGCACTAACCGCGACGCCGCCGCTCACCACCAGCGATGCCGGTCCGGTCGCCGATGTGATCCGCGATTATCTCATCCGCCAATTGCGGCTGCCTCCGGCGCGCGAGCCGCTGGTCTCGGTCGACAATATCGAGGGCCCGCCATTTGGCCGGCGCTATGGGCGTCCTCCGCATGCCGATTTCGGCAGAGAACCCGGCAGGGAGTTCGGCAGGGATTTCGCCAGAGAGCCCGGAATGGGCCGCGGCCGCATGATGCGCGAACAGGACGGCGACGACCGGCACGGACGCGGCCGTGATCGCGAACGGCGCCCGATGATGCGGGCGCTCGACCTCGAGGTCGCGGTGCCTCTGGCCGACGGACAATGGCTGTTCTTCGCCACCAACCTGCCCTCCAGCAATGCCGGCTTCTCGTATCAATATCTGATCTCGATGCTGGTAATGGCTCTCTTCATCGTCGCGATCTCGGTCTGGGCGGTGCGCCGCATGACGGCACCGCTCGCGACCGTCGCGCAGGCGGCCGACCGGCTTGGCCGCGACGTCAACGCGCCGCCCTTACCTGAATCCGGCACGGTCGAGATGAGGCAGGCGGCATCCGCCTTCAATGCAATGCAGTCCAAGTTGCGCGCCCTGATCGAGAACCGCACCCGCATGCTGGCCGCGCTGTCGCACGACCTGCGAACCCCGCTCACGCTGCTGCGGCTGCGCGCTGAGAGCGTCGAGAATGCCGAGGAACGCGACAAGATGCTCGCCACCATCGCCGACATGGACGCGATGATCGGCGCCACCCTGAATTATGCACGCGAGCAGGCCGCCGACGAGCCCCGCCGGGCGACCGATGTCACCGCGCTGGTGCAGAGCGTGACCGATGACATGGCCGATGCCGGTCTCGATGTCACGATGACGCAAGGCCAGCCGGTCTCGATCGACTGCCAGCCGGCGGCGCTCAAGCGCGCGCTCACCAACCTGATCGAGAATGCGGTCAAATACGGCCAGCGCGCACGGGTGTCGCTGTCAGCCTTGCCGCACGCGATCGAAATCGCGGTGGAAGACGACGGCCCCGGCATTCCGGAGGATCAGCTCACCAAGGTGTTCGAACCATTCTACCGGGTGGAGGTTTCGCGCAGCCGCGATACCGGCGGGGTAGGACTGGGGCTCGCCATCGCCCGCACCGTGGTCGAGGCGCAAGGGGGCACGCTGGTGCTCAGCAACCGGGCGCCGAACGGACTTCGCGCGGTGATCGCTCTGCCCCGAGTGCCGGCATAGCGCCGGTGCGCCACCGGCGTCTCTGGCCCCAATTTCCTTTTCGCTATTTCCTTTTCTTGGCGCGCTTGCGACGCGCCTTCGCGGCAACATTCATATTGTCGACGAGATTGGGATAGGGCCGCCCCGCCTTGCGCGCACGGCGTTTGGCGGTCGTCTTCTGCGACAACGAGAGCTTGCGTGACGATTGCCCTGCCCGCTTGCGCGGGTTGGATTTGCGCCAGGGAGCTTTCGTGGACTTGGCGGAGGACTTGACCATGAGCTGCCAACGCGCGAGCCGTCTTCAGGTTTCGCGCCAGCCGCCGCTCACTGCACCTCGATCTTCGCCCCGACCACCGCGCGCTTCATGCGCACGAATTGCTGATAGATCAGTGCCGCGAAGTCCCCGGGGGTGCCCGGTTCCGGCTTCGCCTGCTGTTTTGCCAACGTATCGCGCACCTGTGGCATCGCCAGCGCGGCGCCGAGCGCGGCATTGAGCTTGTCGATCACCGGCTTCGGGGTCTTGGCTGGCGCGATCAGCCCGAAGAACGCCATCCAGTCGAGGTCGGTCAGGCCGAGTTCGGCAAAGGTCGGCACATCCGGCAAGACTTCCAGCCGCTTGGGCGACGACACCGCGAGCGCCCGCAGCTTGCCGTCCTGGATCAACGGCAGCGAGGTCGGCAAATTATCGAACATGATCTGGATCTGGCCGCCGACCGCATCGTGCAGCGCCGGCCCGACGCCGCGATACGGCACATGGATGATATCGGTTCCGGTCGCGAGCTTGAACTGCTCGCCCATCAGGTGACTGACCGACCCGTTCCCGGCGGAGCCGTAGGTCAGCTTGCCGGGCGTGGCCTTGGCGAGCGCGACCAGGTCCGCCACCGTCTTCGCAGGCATGTTCGGATTGACGGTGATCACATTCGGCACCTGCGCGATCAGTCCGACCGGCTCCAGCCCATTGACGACGTCATAGGGCAAGGACTTGTAGGCAGCGGGATTGATCGCAAGCGTCGAGGCCGTGCCCATCCCGATGGTGTATCCATCAGGAGCTGCCTTCGCGATCGCCGCGGTCCCGATCGAGCCGCCGGCGCCGCCACGATTGTCGATAACAAGTGTCTGGCCGAGCGGACCGCGCATCGCATCCCCAACCACGCGCGCGATCACGTCGGTCGAACCGCCCGCCGCGAACGGCACGATCAGCGTGACCGGGCGCGAGGGGTAGCTGTCCTGTGCTGCGGCAGCGCCCGAAAACAACGCAATAACCGAAGCGACTGCAACGATCTTGCGGACACAAGCATCGAGTCCCATCGCAAGCATCTCTCGGTTTCACCTCCCCCCTGAAAGGGGGAGGTCGTTCGACTGAGCCTTAAGCGCGCCACGCGCGTCTTCGACGCACTATGGCGAAGGAGAGCGGGTGGGGTCATTCCTCATGCGATCAAGACCCCCTGCCCGACCCTCCCCTTTCAGGGGGAGGGAGCGCACCGTGGCAGTCACTTCATCCGAAGAAATCGCGCAACATCTTGTTGACGGTATCGGGTACTTCGACCTCCGGCAGATGCCCGATCTCTTCCAGATATTCCAGCTTGCCGTTCTTGAGAACCTTGATCAGCACGTCGGCATTCCGGTCCCCCGGATTGACCTTGTCGGTGCGGCCCTGAATCAGCAGCACTGGCATGGTGAGCTTCGCACCCGCTTCCGGCGCGCTGTAGCCGTTGACCATGCCAAGCTTGACGCCATGCATGAAGCCGCGCGGCATGGTGGCGCGCAGCACCCGCTGTACCTCGGCTTTCAGTTCGGGCGAGGCATTGGGTCCGAGCAGCGCATCGACCCGGGCACCGAAGCCATAGAAGCCCTTGGCGACCTGGCCTTCACGGGTGGCGACGATCTTTTTCTTCTGCTCCTCCGGCATGTCTTTCGGTCCGACGCCGGTGCCGGTCATTGCGAGCTTCGTAACGCGATCGGGATAATGCATGGCGAAGCATTGCGCGACCCGGCTGCCAAACGAATTGCCGACGATATTGACGGCACCTTCGATCTTGAGCGCGGTCAGAAAATCCCGCACCGAATCCGCGTAGTCCTTGCACTCCGCCACGTCCTTCACGAAGCCGTCGCTCATCATGTAGCCCGGTGCATTCCAGGCGATCACGCGGTAGCGGTCGGACAGCCCGGCGAGCTGGTGGCGCCAGTGCATAGCATTGGCCCCGACCCCATGCATCAGCAACACCACCGGGGCATCGGGGCGGCCCGCCTCCAGATAGCTGAACCGGTCGCCCTGATAATTCGCCCGGGACGCGGCCGGGATTTCGGCGAACCGCATGTCGGGCAATGGTGGCAATTCGGATTTCATCTGGGCGAAAAGCGGACCGGTGGGGGTCAGGGTGAGGATGGCGGCAAGGGCCGCGAAGGACAGACGGACGCGCATGGGGGACCTCTCGTCACGATACCGATCGAGGCTACCACGGCCGCTCTACTGGATCGAACAGCCGTTGCCGTCGACCCGGTTCCCTTGCTACGCCTTGCATGCATAGAATGGAACCGCAGGCATTATGTTTGCATGGTGTCAGCCATCGTCTTCTCTGAGCGACTGTCCCAATGAATGTTGCCGTCCCCGTCAACGCCCTGAGCACGGGCCAGTCCCCCCAACCGCCGCTGCTGACCTTCCTTGAGCAGGCATATGCCCGCTTTCGCGACGACCAGTCCGGGGCGGTCGCCAATTACATCCCCGAGCTGAGCAAGGCCGATCCGACGAAATTCGGGGTCGCCGTCGCCACCATCGACGGCCATGTCTATCAGGTCGGCGACGCCGCCTTTCCTTTCACCATTCAATCGGTCTCCAAGGCCTTCGTATTCGGGCTCGCGCTTGAACTCCTGGGAGCCGATCATGTGGAGTCCTTTGTCGGCGTCGAGCCAAGCGGCGAAGCCTTCAACTCGATCCGGCTGAACGCCAAGAACCAGCCGTTCAACCCGATGGTCAATGCCGGCGCGATCGCCTGCTCCGGACTGATCTACCAGGCCAAAGGCGACCGCGCATTCGAGGTGATACGCACAGTGCTCGGCAGATTTGCCGGGCGCGATCTCGATGTTGATGAAGCGGTCTACCAATCCGAGGCCGCAACCGGCGACCGCAATCGTGCCATCGGCTGGATGCTTCGCCATTACGGCATCGTCGGCCAGAATGTCGACGCGGTGCTCGACGTCTATTTCCGGCAATGCGCGATCCTGGTGACCGCGCGCGACCTCGCGGTGATGGGCGCGACCCTGTCCAATGGTGGCGTCAATCCGGTGACCGGTGAAGAGGTCATCTCGCCGCTTGCGGTCGCCCGGACCCTGTCCATCATGACCTCTGCCGGCATGTACGATTACGCCGGGGAATGGACCTACCGGGTGGGCATGCCGGCGAAAAGTGGCGTGGGCGGCGGCATTGTCGCGGCGCTGCCGTCTCAGGTCGGGCTTGGCACCTATTCACCGCTGCTTGACGAGCACGGCAATTCCGCGCGCGGCCTTCGGCTGTACGAGGCGCTGTCGGCGCATTTCGACCTGCATGTGCTGAACCGCGCCAACGACGTGCGCACCTGCATCGTGGCCGATTACGACGTCGGCCGATTGCAGCGCCGCGGCCGCCAGCCGCACGAGCAGCGGTTGCTCGACGACCGCACCGCGTCGATCCGCATCCTGGAACTGACCGGCACGCTGACCTTTTCCAACGTCGATTACCTCGCCCGCCGTCTGCTCTCGCGCGACGCCGGTCAGTTTGCAGTGCTCGATCTGCGCCGGGTGCCGCTGATCACCACCGCCGCCGCCAAGATGCTGGCCGACCTGTTTTCGAGCCTGACCGCCCATGGTACGCGCCCTGTCCTTGCCGGCATCGAGCGCGAGTCGCGCAATTTCCGGCAATTGCAGGCCTTCCTCGCCGACCCCGGCGCGATCCGGACGTTTTCGCAGCTCGATGAGGCGATCGAATGGGCGGAAGATCAGGTGATCTTCCGTTATGGCGGCTTCAGCCAGATTACCGAGGTGAGTTTGTCCGAGCAGGAGCTGTTGAAGGGCCTCTCCGCCGAGGATCTCGCCGACCTCGAAGCCTTGTGCGAAACCCTGAGCTGCCATCCCGGCGAACGCATCATCGCCAGGGGCGAGGCATCCGATTCCGTGTTCTTCCTTCAGCGCGGCATGGTGAGCGTGAAACTCGCCGAGGGGGTCCGGCTTGCGACGCTGGTGCCGGGGACGGCGTTCGGCGAACTGGCCCTGATCGGGGGACCGCGCAGCGCCGATGTGTTTGCCGATAACGCGGTGCTGTGCCGGCGCGTTCCGCTTGAGGCGTTCGACGATTTCCGCGCCCGCCGTCCGGCCGCCGCCGAGATCATCGTTCGCAACCTCGCGAAGTTGCTGGCGCATCGGCTGTTGCAGGCCAATACCAAGATCGACCTGCTGAGCGCGAATTGAGCCACCTAGATCTGTCCGGTGATCGCAAAGAGCGCGATCCGAACCGCCGCCGTCGCAAACACCCGGAGAACCAGCAATTTCGAGATCGGCTCCCGAGGATCGTCCTCCGCCAGGAAGCTGACATTGCAATTCCGCGCCGGGCGGCCGCGCGCCGGCCGCGCGATCGGCGAATGAGCGAACACAAGCTGGTCCACGCTCGGTTTCAGTAAGTTGGCCATCTGCCCCTCCCCGTATTGGCGCGCCCTGCGCCTGATACGGATGAGTGGTCAGCCAAACGCGCGGGGTTCGGCTTGGGCAGCCGGGCGCCCTCCCAACAAATGGGAGCCGCCGGAATCGGCTGGTTCTCAAAGGGTTAGGCCCCGCAGGGCCGCCAGACGCCTTGAAAAACCGGCGATAACGGTGACCGACCAGATCGGCGGCTGACCGCGCTATGCCCGCTTGGACTTGGCTTTGGACTTGGACTTGGACTTGGTCGCGACCTTGGCCTTCGGCTTGGTTTTGGCCTTGGTACCGCCGACCTTGCCGCGCTTCACCTGCGGCTTCTTGCCGGCCGCGGCGGCCCGGAGTTCGGCACGGGCCTTCTTCGCGCGCGCCTCGGCGCGCTCGGCGGCGCGCTTCTCGCGGCACTTTTCGCACTGACAGCCGACCGGCTTGATGAAGATGTCGACATAGTCCTTGCCGTAATCGTAGGTGATCTCTTCGCCCGGCTTGATCTTCTTGCGCGCCACGACGATGACCTTATGGCCCTTGACGTCGCTTTCGGCATTGGGGCGGCAGGAATGGTTGAAATAGCGCGCGAGATTGCGCCGGTTCGAGCCGTCGATGGTCCAGCGCGAATTGACCTCGAACATGTAGCGGTTGTCGCGCTTCTCGGCTTCTTCGTTGTTGAGCAGCTGCCCGCGATAGGTATCGATCAGCTGGCCCTTCTCGATTTCCTTTGTGGCGAAACAGCCGAGCCCGGTGCGGGCACGGCCAATGCGATAGGAACGGCGGAAGGGCTTGCGGGCGCTGGGCATGGTCCGGACAGAATCGATGTGGCTTGTGCGAAGAATGAATAAGCAAAAGCCAAGCCAATTTCAATCGGGGGAAGCATGCGTCCCCAGGGCGAATGGATGAGACCATCCACCGCTTGGCCCTACCCCAGATTCAGCGCCTGGAAGAAATCGTTGCCCTTGTCGTCGATGATGATGAAGGCCGGGAAATTCTCCACCTCGATCCGCCAGATCGCTTCCATGCCGAGTTCATGAAACTCGATGGTCTCGACCTTCTTGATGCAATGCTCGGCGAGGTTCGCCGCAGCCCCGCCGATCGAGCCGAGATAGAAGCCGCCATGCTTCTTGCAGGCTTCGCGCACCGCTGGCGAGCGATTGCCCTTGGCCACCGTGATCAGCGAGCCGCCCGCCGCCTGGAACTGATCGATATAGCTATCCATCCGTCCGGCCGTGGTTGGGCCGAACGCGCCCGAGGCATAACCCGCGGGCGTCTTGGCGGGACCGGCATAATAGACCGGATGGTTCTTGAAATAATCCGGCAGGCCCTTGCCCTGCTCCAGCCGCTCGCGCAGCTTGCCATGCGCGAGATCGCGCGCGACCACCATGGTGCCGGTCAGCGACAGCCGCGTCTTGATCGGATATTGCGACAGCGTCTTGAGGATCTCCGGCATCGGCCGGTTCAGGTCGATCTGCACCACCGCGCCGCCGAGCGTCGACTCATCGATATCCGGCAGATACTGCGCCGGGTTGTGCTCCAGCGCCTCAAGGAACACACCGTCGCGCGTGATCTTACCCATCGCCTGCCGGTCGGCCGAGCATGACACGCCGAGCCCAATGGGCAGCGAGGCGCCATGCCGCGGCAGCCGGATCACCCGCACGTCGTGACAGAAATATTTTCCCCCGAACTGCGCGCCGACGCCGAGCGACTGCGTCATCTTCAGCACCTCCTGCTCCATCTCCAGATCGCGGAAGGCGTGGCCGTCCTCCGAGCCCTTGGTCGGCAGGGTGTCGTAATAGCGGCAGGAGGCGAGCTTCACCGTCTTCAGGTTCAGCTCGGCCGAGGTGCCACCGATCACGATCGCCAGATGATAGGGCGGGCACGCCGCGGTGCCGAGCGTCAGCACCTTCTCTTTCAGGAATGCCAGCATGCGGTCGCGGGTCAGGATCGAGGGCGTCGCCTGGAACAGGAACGCCTTATTGGCCGACCCTCCCCCTTTGGCGATGAACAGGAACTTGTAGTCGTCGTCGCCGTCGGCATAGAGCTCGACCTGCGCCGGCATGTTGTTCCTGGTGTTGGTCTCCTCGAACATCGACAAGGGAGCGAGCTGCGAATAGCGCAGGTTCTTTTTCAGGTAGGAGTCACGCGCGCCCTCGGCGAGCGCGGCCTCGTCGTTACCCTCGACCCAGACATTGCGGCCGCGCTTGCCCATGATGATGACGGTGCCGGTGTCCTGGCACATCGGCAGCGTGCCGCCGGCCGCGATATTGGCGTTCTTCAGAAAATCGAACGCCACGAACTTGTCGTTGTCGGAGGCTTCGGCATCGTCGAGGATATTGCGCAGCTGCTGCAGATGGCCCGGCCGCAGATAGTGGTTGATGTCGTTGTAGGCCTCCTCCGCCAGCACCTTCAGGGCTTCGGCCGGCACCACCAGCACGTCGCGGCCCAGCACCTTTTCGGTCCGCACGCCTGGCACGTCGAGCTTGCGATAGGGCGTGTTGTCTTTGCCGAGCGGAAACAGCGGGGTGTGGCGATAGGCGGGGATCGGCGGGGTGACGGGGGCGTTCATGGGGATTCTCTAGATTTTTCAGGGCGGCCGGATAGCACCGGCCGGTTCGGAATGGTTCTAGAGAATTTGGGCTGCGAGAGTCCAGCACGCTTAGAGCGGCGACTTCTTTCGTGCTTCTATGCGCATTCTCATCAGGTCGCGATCGCACGCTGCGTGGACTTCATAAGTTTGGCGATTTGCCCTCGGGTCAGACCTGACGCTTTAGCCCTTAGGATGGGTTGAGCGCAGCGAAACCCATCGATCGCGCCGGGTGATGTTGGGTTTCGCGTTCGCTAAACTCAACCTACGATTTCCTCCCGCTGGACGCAGCGCACGCGGTCTCCAGTGAACCGTTTCGCGTGGTGTCGCGACCAACACCGGATCAGAATATCGTGCATACCCGTGCACCGGGAGCAGTGGCACGGGGCACAGCGTAGGCAAGGGCGTCGGAATGACAGGCGTGACCTTCAAAAGAAATATCTTGCGCTCGGCCATCGTTACCGCCGCCGCGTTCGAGCTCTGGCATTTTTCCGACGACTATTGGCAAGCGTTCGTCACGCTCACCGGCGGCGAGGCGCAATGGTTGTTCAATCGCTGGCAAGCGTTCGCAGTCGGCGTGGCTGCGCCGCTCTGTGCGCTCGCGGCGGCCGGGCTCGCGATCGCAGATCGCCGCCTGGGTATCGCCGGTCTGCTTCTGGTCGCGGCGCTGCTGTTGCATTGGTCGCCGATCATCCCGTTTGCCATCGCCGTCACGATCTACGGGGTTTGAACAAGCGTCGCCCGGATGCAGCGCGGCGCAACATCCGCGACTGATGGCTCCGGGGGGATAATGCTCGTGGCGCCCGCGTCGCTCCCGTCATTGCGAGGAGCGCAGCGCGCGACGAAGCAATCCATCGCTTCGGCGCTGCGGGAGATCTGGATTGCTTCGTCCTGCTTCGGCTTCGCCTCGCCGTCCTCGCAATGACGCCGAAAACCTAAAACAACGGCTTCGGCTTTTCCGGCTTGCACTCGTCGGCAATCAGCCGCAGCGCGCGTTCGCTTTGATCGATGTCGCCCGGCAACGGAAACCGCGCGGTGCGGTGGCCACGCGAGACCGTCATGTCCGGGTTCAGAAATTCGACCACGTCGTCGTCGCCCTCGACATAGAGCTGATAGGTCGGGCTTCTCCCGACATATCGTTTCTCGAACCGGAAGGTGTCCGGCTTGAACCGGCTCAGATGATAGCGGGCCGGCCGGCCGCGATCCGGCTCCGTCACCACCACAACGCAAAGCTTGCGGTCGGCGATCTCAATATGGTCCTGCGGCTCGATGCTGCCGGTGAAGATGTAGGTGATGGCCTGCTGGAGTTTTTCGGATTCAGCAGATGCGCGCGTGTGCACACCAATCGACACAAGCAACAGAACCGCAATCGCGAAGGCTTTCATTCTGATCGTATTGCTCGCTGATGGTATCGCTCGTCCAGGGACGGAACCGGAACCGGCCAGGCGAGGTGCGACATCCCGCCACGCGGTTCGCCGGAGCCGCATTGAGAGCCAACGTAATGACGATCGGCGTTGTTGTCGAGCAAACGCAGGCCGGATCGAGCAAGGCGACATCCCGGGCCGGCCGCCTCACTTTATCGCCCCGCATCGCGCTATCGCCCCGCATCCCGCTCTGCGCTTTGCGACTGCACAACGCGACATCACCGGCCCGCACCAAGCTGCCGCATCATTCCGGCCTCGTCGAAATTATGCCAGTGCTCGGCAATCCGGCCATTCGCGATCCGGTACCAGTCGGAAAACGTCACGCGCACGGCTCGCCCGGTCGGCGCCAGCGAACCGAAGGGTCCACGATGCGTGCCGGTAAAGACCGATTGCGCGGCCACGCGGTCACCCGCCGCGATCGCGGTCTCGAGCGCGAAGCGGCCGTCCGGGAAGCTGTGCCACAACGCCGCAAGTTTCTGGATCACGCCGTCGGCGCCAGCCGGAGAATGCGGCGTCGCATCGTGGTCGACGAAATCCACGACCAGGAAGGTGCCGGCGCGTGCGGCATCGCCGGTCGCCAGCACCTCGGTGAAGAAGCGCACGACCACCTGGGCGTTGAGCACGGCATGGGCGCTGTCGGCGAGAATATGCGGGCGGTCTGGCATGGTCCGGCAAGCGTAGCCCGGATGCGCCAAAGCGCAACCGCTCGGGGTCGCCCGCCAACGGGGGCGCACCGCACGACCCCGCACAATTGCGCTATCGCATGGCCGGCGCGCACCGGCGGAGATAATGTCAGACATCGTTGCCGAGGCCGGCTCGAAAGGCCTGAAAGGATCGCTCCCATGCTCGCCTGGCTCCTGCGCCTGATCCTGATCCCGGCTGGCGTGATCGCCGGCTGGTTCGTCGCCAGTGACGCGCCGAATTTCGGCATCGTGCAGGCGATGGTGGCGCTGTTCCTGATCGTATTCGTGGTGGCGGTGATCGCCCTCACCCGCGGCGACGACGCGCGGCGCCCGCAATGAGCGGGGCCTGAGCCTTGAAACCAGGGCCGCAAGCCGTGATAGGATAGCGCATTCGTCCGCGTCATCTGTCCCGCATGTCGATCCGCGTCTATTCCTGGTACGGCTATATCGGTGCGCCCTTTCCGCGCGGGGTGGGCTATTCGCGCGGCCTCGATGTGCTGGGCGAAAAGCTCGGCGCGCTTGCGGATGTCACGGTGCTGCCGGGGCATGCCAACTGGCTGTCGCAGAGCAAGGTCGCCGCTGACGCGCGCGCGCATCCGTCCGCGCGCAAGGTCTGCATCGGCCATTCGATGGGCGTCTATGCGATCACACGAATGGCCGCCCGCGCCCGCGATATCGTGTGGGACCTGATGATCGCGTTCGAACCCGCGCCCGGCTACAATTCGCTCGGCGCATTCGCCTGCCCGCCGCTTCACGCCAATGTGCGCCGCGCGATCTGTTTCCGCTCGACCAACTGGCTGAACCCGATCGGCCACGGGAGGCTGCATGCGGCACCGGACTTTTCCGGCGAACTGATCACCATCCCGCTCACCGCCCTGCATCACAAGATTGCCGGCGACCCGCATGCGCACGCGCTCTGCATCGACGCGGTGCGTGCCCTGGCCGTCCCGCAATCGCAATCGCAAAGGATGTCCGCGTGAACCGCAGATATCGGAGTGCCGCTCTGCTCGCCCTGACGGCCACATTGCTGTTCGCCACCGTGGCATCCGCGCAAAAGCAGCAGACGCTGCCGCCGAACCTGCCGAAGATCGTGCAGCAGGCGATCGATACCAACAACAAGGATTGCGAGGCGGGAGAGCAGCCGGTCTACCGGCCGGGCTTCCTGACGATCCGCGACATCAATGCCGACGGAAGCCGGATTACATCCTGAATTACGATCACTTCCAGTGCGGCGAGCGGGCCGGCATGTTCTGCGGCACCGGCGGCTGCCAGCACGAGATTTTCGCCTCGGAAGAAGACAAGGGCTACGTGCCGGCCTGGAACAAGCTTGCGCGCAAGGTCACCTTTCTCACGCTCGCCAAGCGTCCGGCAATGCGGATCGACATCCATGGCACGCTGTGCGGGCGCAACGGCAGCGAGCGCTGCACCCTGACGCTGTACTGGAACGGCTCGGACTTTCATCCGGCCAATTGAGCGGTCGCGAGCCGATACAGACAAACTGCAGGCGCGCGTTCACGCGTGATTCATTGCTGCGCGAAAATTGCCGCCTCCGGCCGGTGTGCGGGCGTCTCCGATAGCAAAATTGCTCATCATTTTGTCGGACCATGCACGACATCAAGCGGGGCGATCATCAGCCCCGGCAGGGAGTGCGATATGCTGAAAAAGATCATCATGGGTGCGGCTGTGGTGGCCGTGGCTGCGCTGGCTGCGCCGGATCAAAGTCAGGCCCGCGGCGGTGGCGGCTGGCATGGCGGCGGTGACTGGCACGGCGGCTGGCATGGTGGCGGCGGCTGGAATGGGGCCGGCAAGTGGAATAACGGCTGGCGCAACGGCAAGTGGTATGGCGGCTATGGCGGCTGGGGCGTTCCCGCGGCGGTCGCGGTCGGTGCCGGCGCAGCTGCTGCTGTTGCCGCTCCCTATTATTACAATGGCGGCGGCTGCTACCGGAATGTACAGGTCATGACGGCCTATGGTCCGCAATGGCAGGTTGCCAACGTCTGCTGAGATCGGCCGGACGTGGGGGCGCAGCCGCGCCCCCACTAGTGGAGCGGATTTGACATTCGCTACCCACCCAGCCGCGAGCTCGCAAAGCGAATGTCAAATCCAACGCTCCACTAGAATCCAATTCTTGCTAGTGGTCCTCTGATTCTAACGTTCGCAAAGGACGTCGCCGAAAAGGGATGCGAACGTTAGAATCGGACCACTAGCGGTGCATGCCGGTCTGATTGTGGATCTCGACCAGGGCATTGGGCTGGATCCCGTTCGTGCCCTTGAACGGCGCGTCCAGGACCGCGATCATGTAAATGACGAGCCCGATGAACAGCGAGATGGTGCCGCCGATCACCGCGTGTGAGAACGGCTTCAAGTCAAACATCCAGATCACCATCACGTTCATGAAGGCGCCGACCAGTACGATGAACCACATGATCCGTGGAATCGCGCTGTCGCCGGCGGAAATGCGCAGGCGGCGCGCGGTGACGAAGCTGTCGAGCGCACGCAAGGTTTCGGCATAGCGGATGCTCTCGCCCTGCCCGGGCGGACGGTAGGCGCCGATCTGCCGGTGAAAATCGGTGAGAATTTCGATCTCCCGCGGATTTGCCTGACCGCGCCCCTGATAGACCCAGCCCGGTCCGGTGACCTCGTCGACATAGGTATCGAGAATCTTGGCCAGCTGGGTGCGATTTTCCTCGGGATAGCCATGCAGGTCGCGGTAGAGCTTGATCAGGGCCGCCGCCTCGCCCACCACCGCGTCATCGGCCTTGTTGTGGTTCTCGAACACGGCGATCGACAACAGCGCCAGCAGCACGCCGAAATACAGCGCGAAGGCATTCAGCAAAAAGCCCAGCACCGTGTTGCTGTCGCGCTCGCCCTTGAAAATCCGCCCGACATACGGCTGCAGCAGATACGAGCCGACCAGAGTCGGCACCACGAATACCGCGCAAACGACAAGCGCTCCGAGGAAAGTCGGGAGATTGTGAAGCCATTCGAGCATGGGACGCATTATACACCCTGCGGTGTCGCCCGGCGAGGACAGCAGCTACCCTTCCGTGCGCGACAGGGCAGCGCCGGCCAGACCGCAGCACGTATAATTATGGGCGCTCACTCGGCGACGTGCGCCGCGACCTCATCCATCTTGCGCACAGGATTGACCAGCTTTCCAAGCCCGGTGATGGAGACACTGACAGGTCCGCCATAGGCGGTGATGTTGGCAGTGTGGAGGCTGCGCTTGGCGACGCCGGGACGGAACGCGGTCCCCATCGAGATCACATCCCCCGGCCACAGCGAATGATAGCGGGTGATATAGGCGATCACCTCTGGCACCGAGTAGCTGTAGAAGGCAGTCGAATCCTCGGCGATCAGCTCGTCCTTGTGCCAGGCCAGCACATCGAGCGTGTGCGGATCCGGCACCTCGTCCTTGGTCACCAGATACGGGCCGAACGGCCCGAAGGTATCCGAGCCCTTGTAGCGCGCCGTATAGGACAGATGCTGCTCGCGCCGCTCGACCTTGGTCGGGTCGTCTTTGGTCGGATACAGCGCGTAGTAATGCACCATGTCCTGCGAGCGCATGAAATTGCCGGTCATGTCGTTCAGGATCGAATAGCCGTAGACGACGTCGAGCGCGTCCTTGGCATCCACGTGCCGGCAGGTCTTGCCAATAATGACCGCCAGCTCGGGCTCCGGATGCACCGAGCCGTAATAGTCGAACACCTCGATCGGCTGCTTGTGTCCGACCAGCGACGACGCCGGCTTCAGAAAGAACAGCGGATGATCGGGCGCGGAAATCTTGCGTTCGTTGCTCGCGGAATTGTTCAGCGCCACGCCGCAGATCTTCGAGGGCCGCCGCACCGGCGGATGATAGACGATCTCGCCTTCCGGGATCATCGTCAGCTTGGCGGGCTGATCCTTGGCGAAGGCTTGCGCATCGCTCAGGAAGCGCGTGCCTGCGTCTCCCGCCTCGATCAGCGCCAGCATGTCGGCATAGGGCTCGCGCCCGAGCGCGGTGGCAATTTCGCCGAGGTCGACAATGCGATCGTCATCAAGCGCAAAGCCGAGGCGGTCGCGATCCTTCCAGCGGAAGCTCAGGAGTTTCAAGGGCGTCGTCCCTGTCTTTGCCGTTCAAGTTGCGGGGACAATGTTGGAGCGCCCGGAGCGAGTCAAGAATCCGCCTGCCCACCTTCGCCCATCGGCAAAAGCTGCTCTCGCACCCGCCTCACCCATCGAGCTCCTCATAGGCGCGGAATATCCCCATCTCGTTGAAGGGGATCCGACGCTCGCTCTTGAGATAGCCGGCTATCCGCGGACGGGCGGCAACACGGGCCGCAAGATCGGTCAGACCCGGATGCTTCTTCGCCAGCCGTTTGCTGAGTTTCGGAAATGAATAGCGCAGGCCCTCCACGACCTGGAACAGCGACAGGTCGGCATAGGTAACGCGCCGGCCGGTGAGATAGGGGCCGCCGGACCCCGCCAGCACGCGCTCGAAATAGTCGAAGAATTTCGGCGCCCGGTTCGCACGGAAATCCTCCGCACGGCGCGCGGATTCCGGCTTCTGGTCCTCGTAGTAAAGTCCCGACCCGATCGGATGATGGGTGTCGTGGATTTCCACCACGAGATCGGCGATCGTGAGTTGCAACTGGTTGACCCAGAGCCGGCCGGCTTCGGATTTCGGCGCAAGCGCGTGATGATCGCCGAGATAGAGCAGGATATTGGCGGTCTGCGCGATCGCGAGCTTGCCGGCTTTCAGGACCGGCGGCGCGAACGGCGGCGTTTTCAGGCCGCGCCCCTCGATCAGGTCCATCATCTTGTCCTGACCGCCCGGTGCGCGCGCGACATCGACATAATCGGCCGCGGCCTCCTCCAGCGCGAGCCGCACGAACTCGCCCCGCCCCTGAATCTCCGGCCAATAATACAGTTCGTAGCGCATGGTATCCGCCCCTATTCCCTGCTTTGATAGGCCACGATAACGAATTCCGGCGGTATCGGGTTCGCGTTTCCGGTTCCCGCGTTCAGGTTAATTCCGCGCGCGGCTTGAAGCCGGTACCGCCGCATGCGACGGCTAATTTTGAGTATCTGTGGCGGACGCGTTCATGTTTGGCATCCCTATCGAATATCTGATGTTCGGCGGCATCGGCTTTTGCCTGGCATGGCTCACCGCGCTGATGGTGCTGCCCGCCGTTCATAACCGCGCGATCCGCCTCGCGCGCCAGCGCTACGACGATCTTCCGTTGTCGATGAAGGAGATCCGGGCGGAGAAGGATGCGATTCGCGCGGGCTTTGCAGCGGCGACCCGCGAACTCGAAGTCCGGCTCGAAAAGCTCAGGGAAAAGACCGTCGCGCATGCGACCGATGCCGCCAAGAAGAACCAGCTCATCGACCGGCTGAAGCAGGAGATAGAAACCGTCACCGCAGCGCTGCGGGAGAGCGAAACTCGCGAGCAATCGGCGCGCGATGGCTTGCGCGAAGCCAAACGCGGATTTGCCGACAAGGACGTGACCCTCGGCAACGTTGAAGGGCAGATAACCGTTTTGCAGCGCGAACTGGCGGTCAACGAGAGCTCGTTGCAGGCGGCGCTCCGCGAAATCGAGACGATGCGTAGCGATGTTTCGACGAAAGATGCAGCGCTGCGGATCGCCGAGCGCGACAGAGCGTCGTTGCGCAGCGAACTTGAAGCCAGGGATTCCGCTCTCGCCGGCGCAGCGAGAGAAATCGTATCGATCAGAGCAACCCTCGGCGAGAGCGAAGCCCGCGAACGGGCGGCCAACGACGCGTTGAGCGCAATCCGGCGCGGAGCCGCCGACAAGGATGCCACCATCGGCGTGGTCGAAGGCGAGATCGCGACGCTTCAGCGCGAAATCGCCACCCGGGACGCTGCCCTGCGTACGGGTGAGCGCGACATCGCGAACATGCGCAGCGAGCTTGCCGGCAAGGACGCCGCGTTGAGCCGTGCCGAGAGAGAAATCGCAGCAATCAAGGCCGAGATCGCGGCGCTCACTACCTTGCTGGTGCAGGTCGGCAGTGATTCCGGATTCCGGGCCGAACGGCCGGCCGGTTCGCCCCGGCGGGTCGAGGTCGTGCCTTTCGTTGCCGCATCACGACAGATCGCCCAGCAGCAACCCCTCGCCGCTCAATCGCAACTGGCGCTGCAGCACGTCGAGCCGGATCCGGTGCGGCAGTCGAACGAATCGTCCGCATCGCGTCCGCCGATCGATGTCGTGCCCGGCCCCACCCGCCTGATTCCGCCTGCAATTCCGCGAGCGCAGCAGCAAAGCGATGACAGCGTTGGGCAGGCAACAACGGAAATTGCCGATGCCGCGCGCCGCGTCGACGAGCGGCATGCCGGCACCAACCAGCGCCTGCGTGCGATCTACGCCCCGGCCGCCAAAAGCACGCCCTGACTCCGTTCAGCGTCACGGAGTAATGGTGATTTTTTGTTCTTTGACGAGCCGCCGCCATTTCTCGATGTCGCTCGCCAGCAGCTTACGCAACTCCTCGGCCGAGCCACTGCGCACGTCCATGCCGGTCGCCTCGAAACGCTGACGGACGTCCGGCATTTTCACTGCTTCCTTGATCCCCTCCTCGATCTTGGCAACAACGTCCTTCGGCGTGCCGGCCGGAGCAAAAAACGCCATCCAGGTGTTGACCTCGTAACCCTTCACGCCTGACTCATCCAGCGTCGGCAGATTCGGATACTTCTTTGATCGCGTCAGACTTGTGACCGCCAGCGGCCGCATTCGATCGGACTGTAGGCCAGCACCGCCGGTCGCCAGATCGGCGATGATCATCGACGTCTCACCAGCCATTGCCGCAGTGGTTGCCGGTGCGCCGCCCCGATATGGAATTGATCGAATCTCGGTCCCGGTCATGGCCTTGAACAGTTCAAGCGCAAGCAGCGTCGCGGAACCACCTGATGCATGCGTTAGCGATCCCGGCTGCTTTTTCGCGAGTGCGATCAGTTCGCTCACAGAGTTTGCCGGCACGGCGACATTCACCATCAGCGCTTCCGGGATCGTGACGACGAGACCGACCGGCTCAAAGTCCTTTTGCGGATCGTAAGGGAGGTCAGGGAATGCGACCGGATTGATCGCCATCGTACCATCATGCGCGACCAGCAGGGTATATCCATCCGCCGGAGCCTTCGCGACCGCGTCTGCACCGATCCGCATCGCGGCGCCCGGCCGATTTTCAACGATGACAGGTTTGCCCCACTTGGCCTGCAGCTTTTCACCTATAACGCGCGCCGTTGTATCGATGGCTCCACCAGGCGCTGTCGGAACGATTATCTTGACCGCACGCTCAGGATAGCCCTGAGCATGCACGGCTGGGCAAGCCAGCAAAAGGGTCACCACGGTGAGCATCACGTAGCGCAAGCTCATGACATGCATGCCTTCCTCCTCCCGATTGGCCGATCTTCAGCCGGCTTTCCTGATTGCATCCATATGTTCGTCCAGAACGCGGGGCATGTCCGACGCAGGAGATCGTCCAAAACCGCAATAGGCTGCCAGACCGAACTCCGCCAGATATTTGCGCGCCATCGCCAAGCGCTCTTCGAAGCCGTCCATGTTGTGGATCAAGCCGAGGTAGACGCGCGCCCCCCGCGGATTCAGGTTTGCGAGCGGTGCAAAAAAGGCTTCGCCGACGCCAGCCAGCACCGGGATGTGGATCCAGTCAACCCGGCGCCCCGACGCTTCGATCGTCGCATTGGCGAGTTCAACAGTCTCCGACAGATCATCGGGTTGAAAACGTGGCCATCCGCCCAGCGTGCCGAAGCAGAAATGATAACCTAGTGCGACAGTCTGCGGGATGCGCGCCGACAAATCCCGGAACTGCGCAACATTCCGCTCGATGGCATCCTCCTTCGGAAAGCCCGCTACAGCTCCGTGCACATCCTGCACTTCGTTCGCGCAATCCCACTGGACCGCAAGGTCCTCATGCGGGATTTTCTCCACGATCTTGTCGATCTCGGCACCGAGTGCCTCTTGGTATCCCGGCCAGATCTTCCTTACGTCGCGCGCATCCGGAAAAATGCGCGGAGGCAAGGCCGAATTGACGGACGGCAAAGCTACCTGGAAGCGCAACCCCGCCGGCAACCGCCCCTGCTCGCGCAATGTCTTGAACACAAAATAGGAATTTATCGCGTCCCTCGTGAAGCCGAGGCGCCATCCGGGATCACCGAACCTTACGCGCTCAACTCCGTCCTTGACGCGGAACTGCCAGCTGTCGGAGGCGTCACGCGGATTCAGGCGTTCAACTCCGTTCTCGGGAGCCGGGTGGCGCACCACTTCAAGCTGCTGATGTCCCGCCAACACCTGATAATGCACCCGGCTGATCCAGTGGCGACGCGGGCCCACCTCACCGTCCGGCAACGCATCAAGACGTGACGCGAGTTTCTGACCGAATGTCAAAAACACATCCTCAACCGTATCCAGCGGGATGCTGCCGACCAGCAACACGTCGCCATTCATCATCGCTTCCTCCGATTTACATAATAGTGAATTTTCTTTATGTTATTATCAAATTTGAAACGGCAATCGTCAAGCGAATCCGCAACATGACGCAGCAAGGCATCCAGTCCCTGGAAACCGGCATCCGGGTATTTCGCCAAGTTCATGAGTTGCGCCGCCCCGCGACGCTGACGGAGATTGCCAGGCTAGCGCGCATGGAGCCGGCTAAAGCTCACCGCTATTGTGTCAGCCTGATCCGCACCGGTCTGCTCCAGCAGGATGGGCGCGGACTATATTCCGTCGGGACATTTGGCTTTGCGCTTGGCCGAGCGGATAGCGATCTTGAGCATGCGCGTGCGCTTGCGATGGCAGCGCTTCAGGTTCTGGTTTCGCAAACGCAGGAGACTGCGTTCGTGAGTTGCTGGGGACAGACAGGACCTGTCATAATGAAAGTCGAGGACGCGCCAAAACCAATCGCCATCAGGCCCACCACCAAAGGCGACTTACCCCTGCTAAATTCCGCCACCGGTCGGGTATTCGCGGCCTATATGGGTCCGGACGATGCAAGACGGTTGGCCGAGGCTGAGCTTGAAGCGTTGGGCGTGCCTGTCCGCGAGCGGCCCGCAAGACACATGGACTTCGTCAAACATCTCGAAGATGTACGAAAGCGGGGGATAGCTCGTACCACTGGAGAGCGCTATCCGGGCTTGATCTCATTCAGTGCCCCGATATTCGATGATAGAGGTCATGTGGTACTTGCGCTGACATCGTTTGGGCTCTCAGGCAGCTTCTCTTCGCGCTGGGACGCAAGTGTCCCCAATGCGTTGCGGAACTGCGCCGCTCGCCTGACAGAGCGCATCCACGGCCACAAGCCACAACATCGCAAGGGCGACAAACCATGATCGAACGCTCCCCGATCCTGATCGCAGGTGCCGGCATCGGCGGCCTCACCGCTGCACTGGCACTCATCCGGCGCGGCTTGCGAGTCCGCGTGATCGAGCAGGCCCGCGAGCTCGCGGAGATCGGCGCCGGCGTGCAGATTTCGGCGAATGGCGCGCATGCGCTGTTCTCACTCGGGCTCGAGCCTGCGCTGAAACAGGTGTGGTGCGAGCCGGCCGGAAAGGAAATCCGGCTCTGGAGCACCGGCGAAACCTGGAAGCTGTTCGATCTCGGCGCCGTTTCGCGGAAGCGTTATGGCGCACCCTATTTCATGATCCATCGCGCCGACCTGCATCGTATCCTGCTGGATGCCGTCAAGGCTGCTGCGCCGGACGCCATCGTTTTGGGTGCGCGCGTCACCGGCTTCGAGCAGGACGCAAACGGCGTAACCGTGCTTTGCGAGAACGGCGCGCGCATAAAGGGCGACGCGCTGATCGGCGCCGATGGCGTGCATTCGCAAATCCGCAACGCATTGTTCGGCGAGATGCCGGCGCAGTTCACCGGACTCATGATCTGGCGCGGATTGGTGCCGATGGACCGCCTGCCCGAACGAATGCGACGCCTCGTTGGCACCAATTGGGTCGGACCCGGCGGCCATGTCGTGCATTATCCGGTCCGCGGTGGTTCGCTGATGAATGTCGGCGGCGCCATCGAACGCAGCGACTGGCAGGTGGAAAGCTGGACCGAACGCGGCACCACCGAGGAGGCGCTGAACGACTTCCCCGGCTGGAACGAGGATGTCCACACCCTCATCCGCAATATCGAGACGCCTTACAAATGGGCGCTGCTCGGACGCGAGCCACTCGCGCGCTGGACTGTCGGACGGGTCACCCTGCTGGGTGACGCCGCGCACCCGACGCTGCCGATGATGGTGCAGGGCGCGAATATGGCGATCGAGGACGGTGTGGTGCTGGCACGCTGTCTTGACGACTATGACGACACGCCATCGGCCTTGCAGGCTTACGAAGCCGCGCGCCTCGAACGCACGTCACGGCTGGTGCGCGCCGCCAACGACAATGCCAGCCGCTTCCACAATCCGGCGCTCGGCAATGCGCGAGGTGCCGCGCGCTATGTCGACACCGAATGGCAGGAAGCCAAGGTCAAGCAGCGCTACGACTGGGTGTTCGAATACAATCCGGTAAAGGTCGCGGTCTGACGGTCCGGGTTGCGACTGCTGTTGCCCGGGCAACCTTCGTCGCGCATCCGCTACAGCGCGACGACCTGCACCGATACGTTCATATGGCTGAACGCATTCGCAGGCCCGTCCCACATGCCGGACACCGGAGAGGCCTTCTCCTGTTCGCGGGACACCGCCACCGCGATATGCTCGCTGCCGGCCATCTTGTCATTGGTCGGGTCGAAGCCGTGCCATCCGGCGCCGGGGATGTAGATTTCCGTCCAGGCATGGGTCGCGCCATGCTGACCTTCGGCCATCTGGATGTAGCCGCTGACAAAGCGCGCACCGAAGCCCCAATGCCGCGCGGCCTCCATCATCAGCACGGCATAATCGCGGCATGAGCCGGTGCCGCGGGCCAGCGTGTCGCAGGGCGTCTGCACCCCGGCTTCCTCGCGGTTGTTGTAGGTCAGCGACTTGAAAATGTGCGTATTCAAATTGTTCAGGAGTTCGAAGGTCTCGATCGCCTGGCCCGGCCGGTAAAGCGCCTGCAGCCAGTCACGCAGCTTCGATCCGTCATAGGGATAGCTGGGCAGCCGGTATTGCATCAGTTCGATCTGCTCCTCGGGCGCATACTGAAACGGAAACAGCCGCGCGCTCGGGTCGACCAGACAGTCGATCGGATTGTCGCGGAGATAGTCGATATCTGCCTCGCCCAGGATGCGCAGCATCGGTGCCGGTTCGGAAAAGGTCAGTATGGCGATGGAATTGTTGTAGATGTCGCGCAGCCACCGCACCGTCGGTTTCGGATCGACATCGAGGCGGCCTTGCACAATGCGCACGTCATGGCCCTCGCGCGGCCGCATCATGATGCGATGCGGGCCGAAGGTGACTGGCACGTTGTAGTGATACTCGGTCTTGTGGATGATCCGGAGACGTTTCACGAAAGGCCCCGCCAGCCCATGAGAGCCGCAAACCAGACCATCCGGACCGCATCAGGTCAACGGTGTTTAGCAATCCTTGCCGAGGGGCAATTGTTCACCACCCCTTCGCGGCCCGCACCTCGCTCGGCGTTGCGCCGAACCTGCGGCGGAAACTGCGATTGAAATGCGACAGATCCGAAAATCCGGAGGCGAAAGCAATCGCGCTGATCGACATGTGGTCGCTGCCCGCAGACCGTAGCATGCCTTTTGCAAGCTCGAGACGCTGCTCGCCGACGAAGCTCGACAGCGTGACGCCCTCGGCCTCGAACAGCATGTGGATGTAGCGCGGGGTCAGCCTGAAATGGACAGCGATGGCGGCGGCCGAAAGATTCTGCGATGAAATGTGCTGCGCGATAAATTGCTTGATCGAGCGCAAGCGAGCGACCCGGACGCCCCTGCCCTGCGCTAATTCGTAGCCCTCATTCGATGCTCCGATCGCGACAGCCACCAGGTCGTAAATATGAGCGACCATCAGCGGGCTGGTGGCCGGATCGGCGAGTTGAATGTTGTCGCGGAGAAACGAGATATAGGATCGCAGCAGAGATAGCGCTTCGTTGTCCTGAATCAGCCGTTTCGGTGTATCCTCCACTTGCCTGACTTTGCGTGACATCGCTGCTCGCGGAAGCATGAGCGCGATCGACTTCGCCACTCCGAACTGGATGCTCGCGGGCTCTTCGTGCAGGAAGCTCGCCGCACTGCCGCTGAGCACGTTCAGATCGATGCCGCGCTGCGACCGGATCAACGTCCCGTCGATCTGAAGGAACAACACAAGATCGTCGTTGCCGTCCTTGACGAATTCGGTTGTACGCGACCAGCGGGCCGGCGTCTGCGTTCCCGACAAAAGAACCTGAAGGCCCGGGAGTTGGAGCAGCCTCGCCTCGTAGTCTAGTGGGGCGTCGTCAAATGTCTCGATATCGACGCGAACCACCTGACGGCCAAAAACCTCGCGCAAGAAAGGCAAGCGCTCGCGCGGCGGCAAATTACGAGTCGATACGTGGAACGAGACGCCATCGACGTACATTGGCGGCATCGCCCGAGATTCGTTGGAGAATGGCGCCTCTGGCATGGCATTCCAGTCGAATAGCCGGCACCCAAGCATAACAACGTCCGGTTGCACTGAAAAGCAAATTTCGCTCCCAGCCAGAGTTCTCTTCCCTCCGCGCCAAGACGGCGTTGGCCGCCGATCCTATCGTGATGCCAGCAGGACGATTTCGCTGAAGTTCAGTCATTGGGCGATTTTGCGCTTCGGCGCATGGCCCGCTGAGCGCAAGGGAGTGGAAAACAATGGCCTTCGGAAACACCAACAGTGTCTTTCAGCTGTCCTATGAAGACCTCGTGGCGAGCACCCAGTCGAACGCGGACTTTCGCTACGCGAACGGCCTGCTCAACGCGGGATGGCGTTGGGGCGACGGCAGCAACACTGACGGCAGTCAGACCCAGATCATCAACTACTTCTTCTATACGTCCGGCACGCACGCTCCGTGGGACCTCGAAGGTGACGATCCCGCGAGCAGCTGGACGATCGAGCGCCAGACCAACTACACGCTCGCGATGAATCTGTGGGAGGAGGTTGCGAACATTCGCTTCGACCAGGTGTTCTCGATTGCCAGTGCGGACCTCGTGCTGATCAACACCACCGAGGCGACGATCGCCGACTTTGCAGGTTTTGCGGGGACACCTAATGAGGCAGCAGAGGATTCTGCCACATATACGACCGAGACCAGCGAGACGACAAGCTACAGAGCGGAGTTCAAGGTTGCGGACGCTGGTCAGGTCGGCGTCTATGTCGCCGGACAGGACGGCCAGGACTTTGGGGAGCGTTCTCCGACCGGTTGGGGGCCCGACAGTGCGGCCCGAAACGTGATCGTTCACGAGATCGGACATGCGATCGGCCTGAAGCATCCTCATGACAGGGGTACGGCTGATCATTCGCTCTTTCCGGTCGCCAGTCTCGACCATGTCATGAACACTGTCATGTCCTACAACATGAAAACAAACTCCTATAGGGGCTGGGCCGACAGTCCGATGGCCTTCGACATCGCCGCGATACAATTGCTGTACGGGGCGAACATCACCCACAACAATGGCGACAACACCTATTATTTGCCGGACCCCGTTTCGAACAAGAACAGCAGCTTTGGGCAACCGGGCAAGCAATACGAAAGCATCTGGGACACCGGCGGAATCGACCAGATCGTTTATGACGGCACGGCCAACGCGACCATCGACCTGAGGCCGGCAACGCTGACAGGCACCGTCGGCGCCGGTGGCTTTTTCAGCTACACCCAGACGGGCAGCAAATACGGGCACGGCTTTTCGATCGCCGGCGACATCACCAACGCAATCGCCGACCGGAACGGTGTGACCGGCGTCATCATCGAAAATGCGACCGGCGGCAGCGGGAATGATATCATTCGCGGCAACAGTGTCGACAACGTGCTCAACGGGCGTGGCGGAGACGACAGGATATTCGCCGGAGCCGGCAACGACACGCTCGACGGCGGCGCAGGTCAGGACGCCCTGCTAGGTGGAACGGACGACGACAGTTACTTTCTTCTGGAGGTCACCAAACGCCAATACGATAAGGTCATTGAATATTCCAACGAGGGTTACGACACTGTCTATGTCGCCTATGCCGAGGCACGCACCAAGAATTACACACTGACCCCCGCGGTCGAACGCGGCATCATGGTCTCGGCGATCGGCGACGGTTTCACGCTGACCGGCAACAACCTCGACAATCATCTGCAGGGAACGGATTTCAGGGAAACGCTGTCCGGCGCCGGCGGCAACGATACGCTCAATGGATTGCGTGGCCGGGACACCCTGATCGGTGGCAATGGCGATGACACCTATATTCTCAACTATGTAACCGACAACGCTTACGCAACCGTGGTCGAGGCCCGCCGAGGCGGTACCGACACGGTGTGGGTACGCCACGACCCGAGCTCGAGCGTCACCTTTTATGCACTCACCAGTCAAGTCGAGAACGGAAAGATTCTTGACACTCTGGAGGATCCCGACGACGGCAGTTTCGAACTGATCGGCAATGCGCTTGACAACAAGTTGTGGGGCGGCGTCGGGAGCGACGTCCTTCGCGGCGGCGCCGGGAACGACCAGTTTTTCGGCAATGACGATGCGATGAACAGCGGAACGGACAGCGATCCGCACACGCCCGTTCAGGGACGGGACGCCTTTTACGGCGGGCTCGGAGATGACGTCTATTACCTCTACGAGGTGGACGTGGTGGACGTAAACGGTTCTGATTATTCGGTGGTCGTTGAAGAGCTGAATGAGGGCCGCGATACCGTCCGCGTCATGGCCGCGTGGAACGGCAACTATCTTGTAACCAGATATGACATGACCGCGAATGTCGAGGTTGGCGTTATCGATGGGGCAACAGGTATGTTCCTCATCGGCAATGACATCAACAACGTGCTGATCGGCAATACCGGGAATGACACATTGTGGGGAAGCGGCGGCTACGACAAGCTGTTCGGGATGGCGGGGCACGACGAGTTGCGCGGTGGCGCCGACAATGACGAATATTATCTCGCCAACGTGTCCGAAACCGCCCCCGGCCAGTGGGACTGGGACGACGTTATCGAAGACTTCGGGTTTGAGAACGGCATCGACGCTGTATTCATCCAGGCGGCGGCAACGTCCAGTCCGCTGCTGGTACGCAATGACTATGTGCTGCCGGACTTCGTCGAGAACGGCATCGTCGAAACCGGCATCGGTTTCTCGCTCACCGGCAACGACATGGACAATCTGCTCGCGGGAAATGAAGGTGCAGATCATCTCGTCGGCGGCACCGGTTTCGATGTCCTGATCGGCGGTGGCGGCCGGGATGTTCTTTATGGCGATGGCAACGGTGCGGCAGGATATGCCGACCGGTTTGTCTTCACGTCTGTCAACGACAGCCGTGCGGGCGCCACCACTCGCGATTTGATCGCCGACTTCGAGCAGGGATGGGTGACTTCGGAAGGCCCGGTCATCATCGACCGGATTGATCTCTCCGCCATCGACGCCAATACCAAGGCGAAAGGCGACCAGGCCTTCAAGTTCATTGGCGAGACCGAGTTCAGCTCGGACCGCCGCAATAAGGTCTATGCCGAATTACGTGTCGATACCGAAACCGGTCCCGACGGAGACTTCAGCGTGATCGAAGGAGACATAAATGGAGACGGCAGGGCCGATTTCGAGATCGAATTCGATGCGGTGATCACCTTCACGATCCATGATTTTGTTCTGTAGGGGCGATGATACCCGGCGCGGATTGCGCTACTGCCCCGACCACGTCCGCATAGCCGCCGACGCAATCGCGCCGCCGACGACGCATGGCAGGCCAAGCGCCACAGTGCCGGTGGCCGCCGCCCCGATGCAGCCGAGCGCGATCGCGCCCTCGCCGATCCGGCCCGCGGTCATCATGTCGCGTTTGCTTCCGGGCCCCTTGCGCCTCAGATCCTCGATCGCACCGAGCGCCTCCTTGCGGATCGCCGACAATTGCATGGTGTCTGCAGCGTCGGTGATCTGCTTGACGATCTCCGCCGTCTCCTTGTCCTGATGGCGCGCGCTGCGCTTGAGCAGCGCCAGCAGTTTCGGATCGCGCGCCGAATTGCTCGCCAGCGTGTATTTCGCCATCACGCCCAGCGTGAGCTTGTCGACACTGTCGCGGTTCTTCGACCAATGCAGCATGCCGACGATACGCAGGATCGGCCCGTAGTCGCCGGTCGCGAAAAAGTAACCCCACAACATGTCGAGCACTTCCGGCGACGCATCGAGAGCCCAGTCGACCATCGGTCCCTTCGGCTTGTCGCGCGTGAACAGCGTCTTGATCTTCTCGGTCGCTGTGGGCTTCTTCTGCGCCACGGTCGCGCCCAGTGTCGGCAGCGAACCGTCGATGAATTTCTGCACCATCACCTTGCGGGCCGGCATGCGGAAGGCGTGCTCGGCCAGCACATGTTTCCAGTCCGGCAGCCCGGAATGCGCGATCGCCCGCACCAGCGCCCAGTCATCCTCGGGATTGACCGGAAAGCTTTGGGCGATCAGGTCGCCGGCGCTATCGGGATTGGCTCCGATCACGCCGGCAATGAAGCCGATAAATACGCCGGCGCTTTCCGGATCGCGCAAGCCGCCGAAACGGCTGGTCGCGCGCACCGCTGCCGGCAGCCGCTGCGGCTCGGGCTTGTGCCGATAGCCGTTGATCCAGGTCAGGACCTCATCGGACGAGATGAAATCCGCCGGACGCTGCGGCGCGGCCAGCGCGTTGGTGAGCAGCGCATGCGGGATCAGGCCCGCAAGCAGCACGGCAACAATGGCGAGACGTGGTCCCATATCTGGCCGATGTCCCTCCCCCGGAACGCGGCAAGGGGAGCGGACAGGTTCGCCGATTTGATGTCGCGGGCTGGGCGGGATTTCGGACGGCTGCCGCAATGATGCCGCAGCGACTAGCGTTTCTCGCACCCGGCAGGTGCGCGGGATTGTCGTTATCGCTGATAAATTGGCATGTATGGCCCGCCAGAAACCCGGCCAAGGCTGGAAAAATCGCCTAGCCTCTCAGGAGCCACCTCTCCTGGAGCATTGCCATGCGCATCGACCCGGCTCTGACGCTCATCATCATCCTCGCCATCGGCATCGTCGCGGGCCTGATCTTCGACCGGATCGCGGGACCGGGCTGGCTGACGCGGCAGATCGCGGGCTCGACGCGCGGGATGGCAACGAGTTCGCTGGTGGGCATCGCCGGCGCGTTTATCGGCTACCACGCGGTCGCGCTGGCCGCGCCGGGCAATATCGCTTTCATCGGCGCGATCGTGGGTGCGGCCCTGGTGCTGTGGATCTGGCGCATGATGCGCTGAAGCGAATAGGGGCTCGCGCCAAAGAAAAAGCCCGGCGGGTCGCGCCGGGCTTTGATTTTTGATTCGGAGATCGGACGATCAGGACTCCTGGATCGCCGACAGCATCCAGTCGCCACCGCGCGAGCGGCGGAACGTCCACAATTCGGTGCGCTCGAACGGCTCCTTGTCGCCGTCCACGATGGTGCCGGTCGCACGTTGCGTGGTGTAGTCGACCGACCCGTAACGCATCGCGACGGTGGCGTATTCGCTGTTGCCCTCGCTCCAGGCTTCCGCGAGGTCGCCCTGCAGCAGCTTTACGTCGCCCACCGTGTTGACCACGCCCTTGCTCGCGTTCTCGGCAAGCTCTTCGCCGAAATAACCCACGATTTCCGGGGTCGCGAGCGCGCGCAGCGCGTTGAGGTCCTCGGCCGAATAGGCCGCCTGCACATCGGTGAGCAGCTTCTCGAAGGCGTTGAAGTCCGCTTCGGTGAGTTCGAGATGTTCGATATCGCCTGCCATCATCGGCACGCCGGCGCCGAGGCCAGCGGTACCGCTGCCGCCGCCATAAGCCGGCTGCATCGGCTGACGCTCAGACCCGCCATTGTCGCGCATCGACGGACCCGCGGCCGTGGCATAGCCCGGCTGCTGCCGGCGCTGCCACCAGGACCAGAGCAGGCGTGCGACCACGACCACCAGCACGACCTGGATCAAGAGACCCAGAAAACCGGCCAGACCGGACAGACCGCCGAGCAGACCATTGCCCATCAGCAGGCCGAGCAGACCGGCGCCAAGGAAACCAGCCATCATGCCGCCCATGAAGCCCGGGCGGTTCAACAGGCCGCCCTTCTGAGCCGCACCGGCCTGGCCGACGGCACCCGGGCGCGGCGCCTGCGGCTGCGTCACCGAGCGATTGATCGGAGAGGCTGCATTCGGCGCGGTCTGAGTCGGAGGCGGCGCCTGATAGGTCTTGCTGCCACGGCTGCCGAAACCTCCGCCCCGGCGCGCAGCGTCGGCGTCGAACACCGTCACCGCGAGCAGCGCGAAGGCGGCGAGGCCGCCCAGAATATAGCGAAATTTCCACAACACCGGCATTGAAGGTCCTCCCAGACCAAGATCGTTCGGTGGACATATAGGCAACCCGGATGGCGATGATAAGTCCCGTACCGTGTCGCCCCGGCACTGGAGCCGCGCCCGTCCACCTGACATAATATGCGGTATTGGGGATAGGCGGGTGCGACATTGTCGCCCGCAACTGGGGGAACTACCGATGCAGATGCCGCGATTCAACAGGCCCGCGATTCGCGCGCTTGCGGCTGGGATCGTGCTGCAGGTGTTCTTGTGGGGTGGCTACGGCGTCAAGGGCAACGACACCGGCGGGATCATCCCGTACCGGCCGGGCGCCGACGACGTCGCCCTGCAGATGGCCGGCGCCCATTGCATGCGATACGGCAAATACGCCGTGATCACGAGCGTCCACCCCTGGTACGGCGACTATATCGGTTTTGTCTGCCGCCGGGCCGGCCGCTGGGGCCCCGCCTATAACGGCTGGTGAGCGGCTCAGGTTTCGCGTTCAAATCTCACGACGCCAGCGTCGTCTTTACCTGTTCGACTAGTTGCTTGAGCGTGAACGGCTTCGGCAGAAACGCGAACTGCCCGCCGGGCGGCAAATTCTTCTGAAAGGCATCTTCGGCATAGCCCGAGACGAAGATCATCTTCAGATCCGGGTTCTTTTTCCGCATTTCCCTGAGCAGCGTCGGGCCGTCCATTTCCGGCATCACCACATCGGACACCACGATATCGACCTTGCCCTCGTTGCGTTCGAGTTCCTCGAGCGCCTCGACGCCGTTCGAGGCAGTCAGCACCGTATAGCCGCGGGACGCCAGCCCGCGTGCGTTGAGGGCACGCAGCCCTTCCTCGTCCTCGACGAGAAGTACGGTGCCGCGGCCGGTGAGATCGGCCTGTGCCGCCTGGGCAAAAGCCCCCGCCGCCGCGACAGCATCGACGACGGCGGGCTTTTCGGCCGGGTCTTCCTTTTCGGCGATATGACGCGGCAGGAAAATGCGGAAGGTCGAGCCCTTGCCGAGGTCGGAATCGACATAGATGAAGCCGCCGGTCTGCTTGACGATGCCGTAGACGGTCGACAGACCAAGTCCGGTGCCCTTGCCGACCTCCTTGGTGGAGAAGAACGGCTCGAAAATCTGCGCCATCACCTCGCCCGACATTCCGGTTCCGGCGTCGCTCACCTCGACCAGGACATAATCTCCGTTCGGCATCCCCTTGTAAGAGGCGATGCGCGGATCGCCTGACGGCACGTTCGACGTACGGACGGTCAGACTTCCTCCGTCCGGCATGGCATCGCGCGCATTGACCGCGAGATTGACGATGACCTGCTCGAATTGCGACAGGTCGACCTTCACCGGCCACAGATCGCGGCCATGCACGACCTCGAGCTTGACCTTTTCGCCGATCAGCCGCCGCAACAGGATGGTGAGATCGGATAGCGACTCGCCGAGATCGAGCACCTGCGGCCGCAGCGTCTGCCGCCGCGAAAAGGCCAGCAATTGCCGCACCAGTGAAGCGGCGCGATTGGCGTTCTGCTTGATCTGCATGATGTCGGCGAAGGACGGATCGGTCGGCTTGTGCGCGCCGAGCAGGAAATCCGTCGCCATCATGATGGCGGACAGAACGTTGTTGAAGTCATGCGCGATACCGCCGGCCAGCTGGCCAACGGTGTCCATCTTCTGCTGCTGCTTGATCTGGTTTTCCAGCGCGCGCCGCTCGGTATTGTCCAGCGCGTAAATGATCGCGGATTCCGAATCGTGGTCGCCATTTTCGTCGATCGCGGTGACGAAGAAGGTCGCGAAGCGTTCGGCTCCCGCCGACAAAGCCGCTTCAACCGGAGAGATATCGCCCTGGCCGTCGCTGGCCATGGCAATCGCCTGTTCCAACGCGCCGCGCTCGCGTTCCGCAACGGTCGAAAGAATGCTCCGTTCGGCCTCGCCTGCGCCCTGGAACATGCGGGCGAACAGGGCATTGGAGCGGACGATCCGGCCCGACCGGTCGACGGTCGCAATCGCCATCGGCGTATTGTTGAAGAAGCGCATGAAGCGCACTTCGGCAGCGCGCTGCGCATCCTCATCCTCGCCGCGCGCGCGGTTCAGCACCAGGGTGCGGGACGGTCCAGGCGCACCATCGGCGCCAAACGCCACTTTGTGGAACAGCCGGACCGGAATCGAGCGGCCGCCGCGGGTCTTGAAATCGAGGTCCAGGACTTCGGTTTTCACTTCGCCCGGCATCGGCGGAAGCGACAGAAGCGAAGCCCCCTCACCGGGTACGATATCGGCGAGCTTCAGGCCGCCGGATCCGACTTCCGCGAGGTCCTGATCGAGCCAGCTTGCCAGCGTGGCGTTGAGATAGACGATGTTGCCCGCGGCATCGGCGGAGAAAAAGCCGGCCGGCGCATGATCGAGATAGTCGATCGCATGCTGCAATTCCTGGAAGACGTTCTCCTGCTTTTCGCGGTCGCGTGTGACATCCGCGACGCTCCAGACCGTCGTACGGTCCATGCCCCCACGCCCATCAGCACGCCCGCCCGGACGAACCCGTAATCGCAACCAGCGTCCCGGTTCTCCGCGCATTCCGCCGACGCGAACCTCCTCCTGCAGGCGGCGCCCCTCGCGCGCTGCTTTGAGCAGCCGGTAAACCGCTTCCGAGACGTCGGGATCGCCGAGAAACACCCGCTCGATCGGCCGGACGTCCTTTGCACTCGCAGCGCCGATCAGCTGGAGATAGACCTCGTTGGCGTAGAGGACCCGCCCCCCGGAATCGGTGACCAGAATGCCGTCGAAGGCGCCGTCCACCAGGCCGCGGATATCGGAATCCTCGCTCTCCCGCCCCGCAAAGCGCAGGATTCCCGACGCAAGCGCGAATAGCGAGAACACCCCGACGGTGCCCAGAATGGCCAGCAGGACCAGGATATAAAGTGCGGCATTGCCGCGTCCGACCTGCAAAAGTCCGACCGCGGCGCCCACCAGCACGACGGCAATCAGAAGCACCAGCCCGATACTGCCGCCGCGTTGCGATCGATGAAGCTTCATCTCGCCCAAATCTGCTGCCGCCATGATTCCTGATGCCTCATGCACGAGGTGATCCGCAAGACCATTCGTCGGAAGGCCCTCCGCCGGAAGGCGTCCCGTCAGCGCGGGATCGAGGCCGCGTGCGGCTTTTCACCGGCCCCGGATGCATTTTGATCCCGGGGCCGGGACCCGATCGCCACCGTCTGGGGACAGGGGCCTGCCGTTTGACGGAACCACGGGCCGAGGCAGTGACAGCGGTCAATTCCCTCTGCCCTTTCGCAGGCCCATCACGTAGCCAATGACCTCGGCCACCGCCCGGTAATGTTCAGACGGAATTTCCTGGTCGACCTCGACCGTCGCGTGAAGTGCGCGCGCCAGCGGCGCGTTCTCGACCACCGGCACGTTGTGCGCCTCCGCGACTTCCCTGATTTTCAGCGCGATGGTGTCGATGCCCTTGGCCACGCAGAGCGGCGCGTTGTCGCCGCGCTCGTATTTGAGTGCGACCGCATAGTGGGTCGGGTTCATGATCACGACCGAGGCGGTCGGCACCGCCGCCATCATGCGCTTGCGCATGCGCGTCTCGCGGATGCGCCGGATCCGCGCCTTGATTATCGGATCGCCTTCGCTCTGCTTGAACTCTTCCTTGATCTCGCGCAGCGACATTTTTTGCTTCTCGTACCATTGCTGGTACTGAAAGAAGAAATCGGCGGCCGCAATGAAGGCCATGATCACCACCACGAAGCCGAGCATCTTCATCGAAAAGATCGCGGTGAACGGCAGGATCGCGGCCACATCCAGCGTGACGAGCGTGTCGAGCCGGTCGCGCTCGGGCCACAGCAGCATCACCATCACCGTGCCGAGGATCGCGATCTTGGCGATGCCCTTTGCGAAATTGACGAGCGCGACCTTGGAAAAGAGTCGTTTCAGCCCGGCAGCCGGCGAAATTTTGGAGAGCTTGGGCTTCAGACTTTCGGTGGACCAGACCAGCCGATGCTGGATCATGTTGCCAGCGACGGCAAACAGCGCGACCAGAAGGATCGGGATCGCGATGGCTGCGATCACTTCGGAGCCGATGCGGCTGGACAGACGGACAAGGCCGGTGCCATCAGTCGGTATCTGATGGGCGTTCGCGATCAGGCCGGCAAGTGTCCCTTTCAGGCTGGAACCCATCGACCCGGAAAAGACCACCAGCATCAGCGTTCCGCCGGCGAGTACAAACCAGGTCGAAACCTCCTGACTTTTTGCAACATCTCCGCGCTCGAGCGCGTCTTCTAAGCGCTTCTGTGTCGGGTCTTCTGATTTCTCATTCTCTTCGCTTTGCTCGGCCATTCCGGCACCTTTCGTTCAGGAATAGGGAGCGATCTGGCGCAGGACGCCGCCGAAGAATTCAAGAAAGGTTCCCATCATCGCCCCGATCACGACGAGGAGAATCAGAAATCCGAGCAGGATCGAAAGCGGCAGACCGACGAAGAAGACCTGCATCTGGGGCATCAGCCGCGACAACACGCCGAGGCCGAGGTTGAACAGCAGGCCGAAAATCAGGAACGGTGCGCTGAGCTGGATGCCGACCTTGAATGCGCCGGCCACGGTGTCGGTCATCAATTTCGCCACGTCGCCTGCCATGATCGCTGCACCCGGCGCGAAGATGCGATAGCTGTCGTTCAGCGCCGCGATGACGAGGTAATGCATATCGGTCGCGAAAATCAGTGTCAGGGCGAGCAGCGAGAGGAAGTTGCCGATGATGACATTCTGTTGACCCTGCCCGGGATCGATCGCGGTGACGAAGCCGAGACCCATCTGCTGCGCGATCACCGCGCCCGCGACCTGCAGGGCGGAAATCGACAGCCGCGCGACCAGGCCGAGAATGGCACCGATCAGGATTTCATGCCCGAGCATGAGGAGGACCGGACCGAATTCGCGGAGATCGATGTTGTAGGCCGCGCGATGCAGCGGCAGAAACATGGCGCTCAGAACCAGCGCGAGCGTGAGCCGGACGCGGACCGGCATGCTCATCTCGCCGAGGCCCGGCAGCAGCATCACCATGGTGCCGATGCGGGCGAAAACCAGCATGAAGGTTGCGGCGAGTGCGGGCAGCATGGAAATGTCGACCCGCATGGCTTTTTACCGCCGCTGCGACAAGGCGTTGTGCCCTTGTCGCGCGTCCGTCATCCCCCGTTCACGATGCGCGCCGAGATCCGCATCATGTGACCCTGCAACGAGTCGGCCATAAACGGAAGCGCGACCAGCATCGCAACGAAGATCGCGAGGATTTTCGGGACGAATACGAGCGTCATTTCCTGAATTTGGGTGAGCGCCTGGAACAGCGAGATTGCGACGCCGACCGCCAACCCGATCAGCATGAGTGGGCTCGCCACCAGCACCAGTGTGATGATGGTATCGCGCGCCACGTCGAGGACTTCGGGACCTGTCATCGCTTTTTCTTTGTTATTTCAGTCCGCTCAGATCGGCATCCGCATGATTTCCTCATAGGCCGCGATCACCCGGTCGCGCACCGCGACCAGCGTCTCTACCGCGACCTCGGATTCGGCCACGGCGGTCACCACGTCCACGACGTTGGCTTTTCCGGTCGCGAGTGCATGGGCCTGGGTATCGGAGGCGCGCGCGGACTGGTTCACCGCGCTCATGGCGTCCTTCAGCATCGCGCCGAAATTCTCGCCGCCGGCGGTATCCTTGATCTTGGCTGCGGCGCCGGTGGGATCGCCGAGCTTCGCGAGCGTTGCATATGCCTTTGCCGCACTTGCTGCCGTCTGCATGATCGCGCCTCCTCAGGCCTTCAGAATTTCGATGGTGCGCTGGAGCATCCGGCGCGTGGCGCTTATGACGTTGATATTGGCTTCGTAGGACCGCTGCGCTTCGCGCATGTCGGTCATTTCTACGAGCGAATTGACGTTCGGATATTTGACATGGCCGCTTGCGTCCGCAGCCGGGTGGCCGGGCATATGCTTGGTCGTGAAAGCGGACTGATCGGTATGCACCCGGCCGAGCTTGACCACGCGTGCGTCGAGCGAACGGTCGATTTCGCTGGTGAAGCTTGGCACCTTGCGGCGATAGGGTTCGGCGCCCGCATTGTGCGAGGTCGAATCGGCGTTCGCGATATTTTCCGCGATCACCCGCATGCGGCCGGATTGCGCGCGCAGGCCGGAGGCGGCGATCGCGATCGATTTGATAAAATCCAAACTCGCCTCCCCTAGCGCTTGCCGATTGCTGTCTTCACGAGGCCGAGGCTCTTGCTGTAGAGCGTCGTGGCCGCCTGGTAGTCCATCTGGTTCTTCGCGACCTTGAGCATTTCGTCTTCAAGGCTTACGGCGTTACCGCTGGGCCGCGTTTCCGCCCCGCCCATCGTGTTCTGAAAGACTCCGGTTCCCGCGCTCATGGCGCTGGCGACATGAGCCGAACTCGTGCGCTGCAGAGCGATCGGATGCGCGACCGAGCTAGCCCGGTCGAAGCTTGGCGGCGTCAGATCGCGCGGCTGGAACTTCGGCGTGTCGGCATTCGCAATATTTTCCGCGAGCAGACGCTGACGTTCCTGATGCCACTGCATTTTGGTGCGGAGCATGTCGAGGATCGGCAATCGGGAGATGGGCATCGCGATTTCTTCGAGCATGAAAAGACCGGCAATCTTTGCCGGGTATATGGTTAATGCTTGGTTAAGACGCGGCGGCCATGCTTTGGCCTCGGATGCCCGATTTACCAATTCGCGAAGTCTTGCAACGAAATCGCCCCAGAATCGCTATAAGGGGCGACCGGGCGCGTTAAGACTTTGTTAGTGCTTGGGGCGGCAAAGATTGCCGAGACCTTAACCGAACGGGTGAATCGTGATGTTTCACCCGCGCAGCAGGGAGGCCGGTAGGTCCGATGGATAGCCTTTTTGGCGAAGGAACATCGCTTCCCGTCCGCTTTTTCATTGCATTCGTGGTGGTGTTCGCGCTGATCGGCGTAACCGCCTGGCTGATCCGCAGGTTCGGGACCGGTGCGCTCGGCGGCACTGGCGCGCGCGGCCGCGCGCCGCGGCTGGCGGTCATCGAAGCCGGCGCCGTCGATGGCCGACGAAAGCTTGTTCTGATCCGACGAGACAATATCGAGCACCTGATCATGATCGGGGGCCCGACCGACATCGTCGTAGAAGCCAACATCGTCAGGGGTCAGAGCACCCGCGACGCCGCAACATCGCGGGTCTCCTCGGTCGCCGAGAACCTTGCGCGCCCTGCGGAAGAGACCGCCTGGCCGTTGCAGCCAGAGGTAACTCCGCGCCAGGCCCGGGCATCGCGGCCGGCATCGCTTGACGACACCTCGCATTGGGCGATGCCGCCGGAACCGGCGGCAGCAGCAGCAGCAGCAACAGCAGCGCCGAAACGCTCGCGCTCGGCCGACACCCTCGCCGGTCTCGCCGCCGAATTGTCGGTCCGGCCGGCCGAACCGGTCGCGCCTCCTGCCCCGGCGCCACGGCCTGCAGCGCCGGCGATCGAGATCGCGCGTCCGAAACCCGCTCCGGCACCTGCCAATGCCGAGGCCGATCAGAATCTCGCCGACATGGCGTCGCGGCTCGAGGCCGCCCTGCGCCGGCCGGCGCCCGCACCGGCTGCTCCGGTCCAGCGCCCGGCGCCCGCGGTCAAGCCGGCCGCAGAAGCCCCGCGCGCCGCACCGCCGGTCGCGCCGCCGATCGCTCCGCCCGTTGCACCGGTGGCCCAGCAAGCCGTGCCGGTGCCGGCACCTGCCACCGCGCCGATCGTCACGATCGAGCCCGAGGCCCACACCGCTGACGTCAAGCCCGGAAAGGCCGACGACGTCTTCGGCAGCATCGAGGAAGAAATGGCGAGCCTTCTCGGCCGTCCGTCGGGGAAACCTTCCTGACGAGACCAAACGCGGCTTGCGTCCGTCTGTTGACGGGAGCTGCGGTCCTCGTAACTCTCACAAGCCTCGCAGGCCCTGCTTTCTCGCAGGATGTCAGCATCAATTTCGGACAAGGCGCCGGCCTGACCGAGCGCGTGATCCAGTTGGTCGCGCTGATCACGGTGCTGTCGCTCGCGCCGTCGATCCTTGTGATGATGACCTCGTTCACGCGGATCGTGGTGGTGCTGTCGCTGCTGCGCACCGCGCTCGGCACCGGCACCGCGCCTCCGAATGCCGTGATCGTGGCGCTTGCCCTGTTCCTCACCGCGTTCGTCATGGGGCCGGCCTTCCAGAACGCCTATGACGCCGGCATCCGGCCGCTCTTGAACAACGAGATCACGACCGAGCAGGCTTTCGAACGCTCGACCGGGCCGTTCAAGACCTTCATGCTCAAGAATGTGCGCGAGAAGGACCTCTCGCTGTTCATCGACATGTCGCGCGAAGCCAAGCCCGCAACCCCGGAAGACGTGTCGCTGCGCATCCTGATTCCGGCCTTCATGATTTCGGAACTCAAACGCGCCTTCGAGATCGGCTTTCTGCTGTTCCTGCCGTTCCTGATCATCGACCTGGTGGTCGCGTCCGTCCTGATGTCGATGGGCATGATGATGCTGCCGCCGGTGGTGGTGTCGCTGCCGTTCAAGCTGATCTTCTTCGTGCTGGTAGACGGCTGGACACTGGTCGTCGGGAGTTTGATTCAGAGTTACGGGACTTAGGCAGCAGCCTGGGCCTCGGCGCTGCTCCGATCACCGCGCAGCCGCGCGATCATGTCGGCCGGCGGTTGAACAAGGTCGAAACCGCGCCAGGCAATGTGCCGATCGGGGCGGACGATCAGAAGCGAATATTTGCACAGCACATCATGCTGTGATGCGTCGGCGTCGACGACTGTGAGCGGGAATCCTTCAGCCGCCGCCGCATCGACAAGGCCCCTTACATCGAGCGCTGGATTGAAACGCAGCAACGTGTATTCGGGCCCGAGTACGTCGTAGATCGACCGGCCATCGCCAAGCCAGACATGCGGAAGTCGGCAACCGGGCACGGTCGATGGCGTGAACGAGGCCATGGTGTAGGACGGATGCGCCTCGCCATCGTAGAAGATCAGCGGCGAACCGTCGTAGAAATAGCCAAAGTTCAGGCCGCCGCAGCAATATTGCCCGACATTCATGTCGTACATTTCCTGCCCGAAGCGCGCGCGCACCGACTCGCCTTCAGACCCCTCCTGTTCGATTCGCTCGGGGGGCTCGTTGCGGCGTCGGACCAGCTGAACGCCAAGCTCGGCGACGAAGCGCGACACCTGTTCGGTGATCGGATGGCGTTCGCGCTCGAAGGCATCGAGGATCGAGGGCGGTGCCCAACCGTTTAGGACTGCGGCCAGCATCCAGGTCAGTCCGGTCGCATCGGCGATTCCGCAATTCATTCCGTAGCCTGCCACCGGAATCCAGATATGCGCGGAGTCGCCGCACAGAAAAATGCGGCCTTTGCGCATGCGGTCGGCAACCAGACGGCGCGCGATCCAATCCTCCTTGGTGAGCAATTCATACTCAAAGTGCTCGTCGACGCCGAGCACATCGCGGATCGCACGATCCCGATCAATCATCGCGAAGTCGGTCTCGTGAGACTTTACCCGGCAATGGATCAGCCACAACTCCTTGCCGTCGATCGCAATCGCGTTTCCGGCGCGCCTCGAATTGATCGCCTGGCTCATCCAGGACGGCTTGCGCTTCGCACTGATCATTCCGAGCAGGTCCGGAGCACGAATGAATGAGGACAGGTTGCGCGCAATCTCCGCCTCGCCGACGAATTTGGCGCCGATTTTGCGGCGTGCCGTCGAGCGCGCCCCGTCGCAACCGATCGCGTAATCCGCATCGATTGTGAACATCTCGCCGCTGTCGAGATTGCGCACTCGGGCAACGACGGTATCATCCGTCTGGTCTATATCTTCCAACAGACACCGGTTCAGGATCGAAATGCGCGGCTCCCTCGCCGCATGCTCGAACAGGATCGGTTCGAGATAAAGCTGATTGATGCGATGCGGCGGCTCGGGCGTAGGCCAACTCGTGTCAGGGCGATCGGGAGCGGGCGGCTCGCTCCGTTCATCGACAGACGGAATTCGGATACGGCTGAATTCCGTGCCGGTCACGGTGGTGCAGAATGCTACATCATTCGGATAATCGTGGGGAAGTCCTGCGGCTCGGATCGCTTCGGCAAGGCCGAGGCGCCGCAAAATTTCCATCGAGCGCGACGAGACATGATTGCATTTGACCGGCGGCGGCTCGCCGGCATGACGTTGTTCAACGATCGTGACATGGACGCCGCGCGATGCCAGATCGAGCGCACCGACAAGGCCGACCGGTCCGGCTCCGACAATCAGAACCGGCGTTTGCAAATCCGTCATCGAACCGATCGCCAAATCCGCGCCATCGTTGCCTGACTTGTCGCTATTCGGAAAGCTTGATGCCCTTGTCCGGCAGCGCCTTCCATAGCGCGATGTCGCTCTTCATCAAACTGACAAGGTCCTCCGGTGACGAGGCAGCAGGTGTGAGCCCCGCCGCTGTCAGCACCTTCTGGAAGTCGGGCGATGCCAGCGCCGTTCGCGCCACGTCCCCGATCCGCTTGACGACGACCGGGCTCGTTCCCCGGGGGGCATAAAGGGCACCCCAACCGCTCACAACGAGATCAGCGAACGTCTCGGAAATGGTCGGCACGTTCGGGATCGAGGGGTTGCGCACCTCGTCGCCGATTGCGAGGATTTTCAGAGTGCCCTGTTCCTGAAGTGCAAGATATTGTGACAGGACGCCGACGGCGATCGCGATGTGGCCACCCATCAGGTCGTTTACGACCGGTCCGCCGCCTCGGTAAGGGACGTGGCTCAACTGAAGACCAGCTTTCTGATTGAGAAGCTGACCGATCAGATGCTGCGGTGTGCCGATACCCGGGGTGCCGTAGGTCAGCCCAGGATTGGCTTTCGCATGCGCAATCAGTTCCGCGAAGGTTGAGACCGGCGACGACTTGGACACCGCAACCACCATCGTACTTTTGTGCACAAGGGTGATCGGCGTAAAATCGGTGAACGGATCGTAGCTCAGCCCCGGCATGGTAACGACGTTGGTCGCGTGCGTTGTGGCGTTGCCGAAGGTCAATGTATAGCCATCATTCGTAGCCCGCGCGCCTAAAGCCGATCCGATAGAGCCGGCGGCACCGCTGCGGTTATCGATCACAACGCCCTGCCCCAGCGCAGCGGTGATCTCCTTACCCAAGGCGCGGGCACTGATGTCGACCGACCCAGCAGGCGGCCACGGAACGATAATGGTGATCGGCTTACCCGGATAGTCCTGCGCGACCGCCGGAAACGAAAGGCCCACAACGGTGAGGAGGACAAGGCACAATCGTACCGAAGCGCGCTTGAGCCACATGGCTTTCCTGCCCTGCACCATTTTTGAACGTGCGATACGTTTCCGCTTACTGATCCGGTTAGAGCTACGAAGTGAACTGGTCAATACGATGTTTGACAGGTCAATCCTCAGATCGCCCCTCCATTTCTCAGACCGATCATGACGATGCTGAAAAGCATCCCTGACGAACGTTCGGGAATGACGATGCGCGATCATCTCGTGGCGACGGACCGGCAGCGCAGCGTCGGCGGCGATGCGCGGATTGGAAGACGCGTTCCTGTTGGGGCAACAGCTTGATTATGCGCGAGCTCGTTATCGACTACGGCGTTCCGGTCAGCATTTTCGCGCTCATGATGATCGTGGGCTCCGAACTGCGGCTGGACGATCTGAAGCGGGCCGCTCTTCAGCCGCGCGCCGTGCTCCTGGGCGTCGGCGGTCAACTCGTGTTCCTGCCCCCGCTTGTTCTTCTGATCGCGGCGACCGCCGGGCTTGATCCATTCATGGCGACGTCGCTGCTACTTTTGTCCCTGTGCCCGGGCGGCGCAATCTCGAATACCTATTCCTATCTTGCTCGCTGCAATGTCTCGCTGTCGGCAACGATTACGGCAATCGGCACGCTGTGTTCGCTCGTCTCCATCCCGATATGGCTTGCCATCGTTCCGGGCTGGATTCCGCGCGACACCGTGCTCGTTGTGGTGCCCACATCGACGATCCTGGCGCAACTCGTTTTCTTCATGGTACTGCCCATGGGCCTCGGTTCGACCTTCCGTTGGTGCTGGCCGGATCGAGCGCAGCGATCTGCCAATGGCCTGCGCTTGGCGTCGCTTGCGATCGTGGTTCTGATCCTGCTGGCCGCCGCGTGGAGCGTTCGCGCAGACCTGTATGCGCTCGCCGGCGTGATCGCCGTTTCCGCGACATTGTTCATCCTGGGTGCCATGCTGCTCGGGCAAGTCCTGGCCTATGGTCTCGCACCGAAGGACGGGCCGGTGCTGGTCATCGAAAGCGCGGTGCGCAATATCGGCATTGCCACGATGCTCGGACGTCTCCTGTTCAGTCCCGAGGATTTCAGTACCTTCGCGGGCTTCCTGACCGGATATTTCATCATCGAAGTCCTGATCATGCTGCCCTATCTGCAGATCGTCAGGAACCGATCGACCGCCTGATCCTAAGATGCGCGGCGCAACGTCATCGATGGCGTCTCCCCGAACAGCGACCGATATTCGGCGGCAAACCGCCCCAACTCCCAGAAGCCGTTCGCCATCGCGATTTCAGTGACACTGATCGCTGAACCGGCGGCTTCGGCAAGACGACGACGGGCCAAATACATTCGCCGCAGCCAGAGATAGCGTGTGGGGCTCATGCCGAACTGGTCCTGGCAGGCCGCGCGCAAGGTGCGCTCCGATACGCCGATGGCTTTGCAGATGTCGACCAGATAGACGGGCTGCTCGCATCTGATCTCGAGAAACTCCTCGAAGCGGGAGATGATGGTCCGTTGACGCAGCGTCGCCGTCATGACGCGCAGCGGCTCCCCCTCCCCAATGCTTCGCACCATCATTTCGGTCAGCTGGGCTTCGAAAGCGTGCGCCACCTGCGGCGTTGCCAACAGCGCAGGATCGGTCCTCGCGAGTTCGGCGGCGGCGCGATGCAGCGCCGACAGCCGCCGAAGAACCTCAGGTGCCGGTCGGACAAGTTGCGTGACGGACGGCCGCCGGATCTCGCGACCGGTGATGGCCTCGGTTGCCGTTGCAAAAACCTCGGGCTCGAGCGACATCGACGCCCATCCCGACCGCACATCGGACGCAAGCGTGATCTCTTCCGATCCGTTCTGAATGATGTCGTGCGCTCCGAGCTCCATACCGCAAAAGCGCTGCGGCGCATGGTGCGGCTCGGGCAGGAAGACGATAATGACCCGATCGGCGCTGACCGCACCTCGACGGATCAGTGGCAGATTTTCGCTGGCCCGCTGCATCCAGACAGAGGCAAGGTCGACCCTGACAAGCTCGGATCGAAAATCGCCGCGGACGGTCGGAAGAATGTCGAACTGACCGCGGCGGATGGCATTCTGATACGCCCGGGGATCGTCAAAGCTGGCGACAGAAGCGGTCTGCTGCATGATCTTGTCCGGCACCAAGCTGCAGCTTGGCACAAATCTCCATAATTTTCGAGTGAAACACACATTTCACTGCAAAAACATAGACTTGATGCGGCGCACGCGGCCGTCAATTGCGGGCGGATGGGTCCGCCTGGGCCGACTTTGCCGATTTCGCATAGAGCACGGTCGGCTTGCGGCGTATCCCCGTGCCCAGAAAACAATAAATGCGCTCGCATTCGCACATGACAACGCGCGGTCGGTTTGTCTGGCCGGCGTATCCAACAGCAACATCGCGTTCGGGAGGTAGGAATGAAACAGCATTGGCTCGCTGCCCTGGCGGTTGGACTGACCGTCGCGGCGTCGCTCGCCGCCATGCCGACGCCGGTCGAGGCGCAGGATGTGAAGAAGCCGAACATTCTCGTGATCTGGGGCGACGATATCGGCACCTGGAATATCAGCCACAACAATCGCGGCATGATGGGTTATCGCACGCCAAACATCGACAGCATCGCGCGCGACGGTGTCGGCTTCACCGACTATTATGCGCAACAAAGCTGCACCGCCGGGCGCGCAGCCTTCATCAGCGGGTCGGTTCCTGTGCGCAGCGGCATGACCAAGGTCGGCCTGCCGGGCGCCAAGGAAGGCTGGCAGAAGACCGACGTGACGATGGCGACGGTTCTGAAGGCGCAGGGCTATGCCACCGGACAATTCGGCAAGAACCACCAGGGCGACCTCGACGAGCACCTGCCGACGATGCATGGCTTCGACGAGTTTCTCGGCAATCTCTACCATCTCAATGCCGAGGAGGAGCCGGAGAATATCGACTATCCGAAAGATCCCGCCTTCCGCAAGAAATTCGGACCCCGCGGCGTCATCAGGGCCAAGGCCGACGGCAAAGGCGGCCAGTCGGTCGAAGATACCGGTCCGCTGACCAAAAAGCGGATGGAAACGATCGATGACGAGACGATCGCCGCCGCCAAGGAGTTCATCACCCGTACCGTCAAATCTGGCACGCCGTTCTTCGTGTGGTGGAACGGCACGCGGATGCATTTCCGTACCCACGTCAAGGCGGAGAACCGCGGCAAGTCAGGTCAGGACGAGTATGGCGACGGCATGGTCGAACATGACATGCATGTCGGCGAATTGCTCAAGCTAATCGCCGATCTCGGCGTCGCCGATAACACCCTGGTCATGTACTCGACCGACAACGGACCGCATTTCAACACCTGGCCGGATGCCGGCACGACGCCATTCCGCAGCGAGAAGAACTCGAACTGGGAAGGCGCCTATCGCGTGCCTGCTTTCGTCAAGTGGCCAGGCCGCATTCCGGCAGGCACAACGTTGAATGGCCTCGTCTCGCATGAGGACTGGCTGCCGACCTTCGCCGCGATTGCCGGCGCGCCGGACATCAAGGAACGGCTCCTGAAGGGTGGCGTTTCGCTCAACGGCCGCACCTACAAGAACCACATCGACGGCTACAACCAGCTCGACTACATCACCGGCAAGGCGAAGGATTCACCGCGCAACGAGTTCTGGTACGTCAACGACGACGGCGAAATCGTCGCCGCGCGCTATCGGGACTGGAAGGTGGTGTTCCTGGAGAACCGCGGACAGGCCTTCGGCGTGTGGCGTGAACCGTTCGTCGAACTGCGCGTGCCGCTGCTGTTTAACCTGCGGCGCGACCCGTTCGAGCGGGCCCAGCACAATGCCAACACCTATAACGACTGGTTCCTCGACCGCCCCTTCATCATCGTGCCGATCCAGGGTCTGGCGGCACAGTTTCTGCTGACGATGAAAGAGTTTCCGCCCAGCCAGTCGCCGGGGTCGTTCAATCTCAGCAAGATCGAAGAGCAATTGAGGCGCGGCGCGGGATCGCGCTGACCCGAACATTTCGAAGGAGGCCACCGGATATCCCCGCCACCTCGTGGCGGGGATATTTTGTTTGAAGCTGCTGCCCGCTGCGTGACGTTGGCGGGCGGGCTTTCAGCGAATGCAATGTTGGACCACCCTGGAGCCGACCTCGCGCTTTTTAAGCTTTGTCTGGAACCGATTGTCTGCCGCGCCGTTACTGCCCATCGCGGTTCCTGGAAATATTGTAGGCTCCGGGGTCCGGGGAGCTTCGGGATATGATTCAGCGCGTTCTCGAAATCTGCAGTTCCGACACCACGATGTTCTGGGTCGTGGTCGTCAGCGATCTGGCGATCGCGTCGGCTTATTTCGCGATTCCGATCACCATGGCCGTGGTCCTGCGGCACCGCCGCGCAGACATTCCCTATCCGTGGCTGTGGCTGCTGTTTGTTGTCTTCATCGTGGCCTGCGGCCTCACTCATCTCGTGCATGCGGTGTCGGCCTTTGCCGGCGCGGAGCTCCTGCGGCTGCACGCTTTCGTCACAGCGGTCACCGCTTTGGCATCGGTCGTGACCGCGCTGGCCTTCGCGTATATCATTCCGCAGATCAAGGACCTCCCCTCGCCGCTGCAGCAACGGGCGGAGCTCGAACGCCTCGTCACCGAACGGACGCAGCAAAAGGATGCGCTGATCCGCGAGATCAATCATCGCATCGGCAACCAGCTTCAGATCATAAGCTCGCTTGTCCATGTCGAGCAGCGGCGGTCCGACAATCCTGATTGTCTTGCCGCACTCGACCGGATCAAGGACGTGCTCAAGCAAATGTCCGACGAGCATGCCAAAATGTCGATGCGCGACTATCTCGCCGAGGCAGAACGGCGCAGTATCGTCAGCGGCAAATCCGGGACCGGCGGCAGTATCGCTGTCGGTTCGGGGACGTCATAATGGGCGGCGCAACGGCCCGGGAAACCGTTCCGATGTATCTTTTGCTATCGCCGCCGCCCTGCCCCGAACCAGAACCACGCCATCACGACGCACGGTATACCGAGCGCGAGCCACGACACAGCATCCCACACGTTGTCGCCGAGAAGTGCTGCGATCAGTCCGACCGCACTCAGGACGCCGAGTGCGATCGGAATGGCAAACACCTGGTACGCCGAACGCTGCATCGGGATCGCCGAACGATCAGCGCTGCGCGGCAGCGTAGGCTGCGCGGGCGGCCGGGTGCGCCGCACGCCTGCGCCTGATCCGCACCACCCACAGATACAGGCCGGTGACCAGAACGACGATGGTTGCGATATCCAGTACCGCCCAGATGATCTTGAGCGGCATGCCGCCATAATCGCCGAAATGCAGCGGCTGCGACACCAGAAGCGCCTTGGCGTAAAGCGGCAATTCGCGGCTGTCGGTCAGCTTGCCGGTTTCGGCCTCGACAAGAGCCGGACGCAACAGCCGCGAGGTCAGCGGCGTTTCACCGCGCATGAAGACGGCATAATGGCTCTTGCTGGAAAACGGATTGCCGGGAAACGCAACAAAGGACGGCTTCATGCCCGGCATGACCTCGCGTGCAGCGGCAACCGCTTGATCCACGGATGTCGGCCCCTCCGGCAAGCCGCGCTCCTTGTAGGCCTGAGTCATTTCGACAAGCTGGTCGTTCTGCCAGAGCTTGAAGATCAGGTCGGCCCATGTGTTGATCACGCCGGTGAACCCGACCGTCAGCGCCCATACCACAGTGACGACGCCCAAGAGATTATGCAGATCGAGCCAGCGCACGAGGCGCGGCCGGTCGCGGCGCATGGCGCCGAAGTCGAGCTTTCGTGTCGAGGGCCAATACAGCACCACGCCGGACACGATCGCGATGCAGAACAGAAAGCCCATCAACCCAAGGAACAGCTTGCCGGGAAGTCCGGCATACATGTCGACATGCAGCCGGTAGATCACATAGGTCAGGCGGTCCCGGAAATCGACCTCTTCGAGAAACTCACCGGTGCGGGAATCGAGCTTCAGCAGGCGATTCTGATCCGGGTTGGAATCGACCGTCTTGCCGATGCTGAGCCAGATCAGTTCGGGCTCGTCACGATCCCAGAACATGAATTGAACGGCCTGACCGGGATTTCTGGCGAGCCCGTTCTCGACGATCTTGTCCAGATTTGCCGGAGGCGTGTCGGCGGTAAGCTGCGCCGGCTCCACCTCATCATAGAGCGCGTGGTTGAGTTCGTGGTTGAAGATCAGCGGCAGCCCCGTGATGCAGAGCAGCAGCAGAAAGACCATGCTGATCACGCTGGTCCAGGTATGGATCTTGGACCAGACTCTCATCGTGCCACGACTGCGCATGCCGCTCCTTTCAGTGTCAGAACTTGTAGGTCAAGGTACCGATGACATTGCGGCGATTGCCGTAGAAGCAGTCACCGCGCGCGAGACAGCTCGCAAAATAGATGTTGTCGGCAAGATTTGTGCCGGTCACCTGGAACCGCCAGTTCTTGTCCTCATAGGCGAACATCGCGTCGAACAAGGTGTGGCCGGGCGTGGTGACGGTGTAGAACTCATTGGTCACCGGAGAAATGCCGGACGACCACGAATCGCCGATGTAGCGCACGCCGCCGCCGATGCTGAACCCGGACACGCCGAACAATGTCAGCTTGTGCTTGGCCCACAGCGAGGCATAGTTCCGCGGCACGCTCTCGACCTGACTGCCGGCAAGCGCGCCCTGCGTGATCTTCGCGTCGATGTAGGCGTAAGACGCGATGATATCGAGATCCGGGGTGATGCTGCCGATATATTCAAGCTCGACGCCGCGGATGGTGTTCTCCCCGGTCTGAACCGAGAACAGCGGATTGGGCCCGGCGGTGAGCCGGTTCTTTTCCTGGATCTCATAGACGGCGCCATTGAAGACCGCGCTGCTGGAGACCTTGTATTTGAAACCGGCCTCATATTGCGTGCCCTCGACCGGCTTGCAGAAGCCCAGGCAGATATTTGAGCCGAGGATCGGATTGAAAGATTCCGAATAGGAGACATACGGGTTGAGGCCGAACGACGTCTCGTACATCAGCGCGAGCCGCTTGGTCGTCGCCGCATCCTCCTGGGTCGGAGCGCCTTCGGCTTCGGACTTAAGCTCGTCACGGCGGATGCCCGCGGTCACCAAAAACTGCCCGAGACGCATCTGGTCCTGAATATACAGGCCGGTGACCTGCTGACGGATTCCGGGATCCTTGAGCAGGACCGGATAAGCCGTCGCCTGACCGTAAACCGGGTTGTAGAGGTTGAACGGATTAAGATCGAAGCCGTAGCCGCTGCTCGATTGTTCGGTCAGATTTCGGACATCGACGCCAAACAATACCTTGTGGGTCACCGCGCCGGTTGCGAAGTCGAACTGGCCACCGGTATCGGCGGTCAGCATATTTCTGCTGGTCTCGAGCGCGTAGGTATAGCGATGCACGCTCTGCTGCGACGCGTTCGTATAGGGAAAATACGGCATCAACGCCCCGAAGAAGTTGCCGTAGCTGTTCGGATACATCGTCCGGTAGATGCCGTCGTCGTGCGAGTAGCGGAAGCGGCTGAACACCTTGAAATTGGTGCTGAACGCATGCTCGAACAGGCTGGTGATCGCCTTCGTCGTTGTCTGGTACTTGTCCCAACCCGGTTCGCTAGTGAAGCGGTTGATCGGAATTTGACCGTTGGGATTGTAGAATAGCGTGCCGTTGAGCGGCAGGAACGCGGTGGACGAGCCAGTCGTGTCCTTCTGGTAAAGGCCGATCACTGTCCAGTCGGTATCCTTCGTCGGCCGCCAGGTGATGGCTGGCATGATCAGCTGACGATCGTTCTTCACGAAATCGGTCTGGGTATCGGCATCGCGGTAGATGCCGATCAAGCGATAGAGCCATTGGCCGTCGGCGGAAAGCTTGCCGGTGAGGTCGGTCTGGAACTGCAGGCGATCGAAGCTGCCATATTGTACGCCGAGTTCGTGATGATCCTTCGCCTGCGGCCGCTTGGAGACCGCGTTGATCAGTCCCCCCGAAGGACTATCGCCATAAAGTACCGATCCTGGACCGCGCAGCACCTCGACGCGGGACAACGTATAGGGATCGGGCCGGTACTGGTTCCAATAGCCACCGTTGATAAGACGCATCCCGTCGAGATAGGTGACCGGGGTTGTGCCGCGGACGAGCGCACCGTCACCACGGGTATCCGGACCGTAGGCATCGGCATAGACGCCCGGCACATAGCGCAGCGCCTCCTGCACCGTCGTGGCGCCCTGGTCGCGCATTTCGTCCGACGTCACCACCGTGATCGATTGCGGGATTTCGGAGATCGGCGTGTCGGTCTTGGTCGCGGTTGCGCTTCGGTTGGCCAGATAGCCGTCGACCGGGCCATATGCGCTTTCTTCCGCTGGTGCCGGCTGCGGTGCGGGAGCCGGCGTGCCACCGGATTGCTGGCTGACCGAGGTTCCAGTTCCACGCGGCGCGCGCTGTACATCGATTGTCGGAAGCGATGTCTGCGCTTGCGCGGGCAGCGCTGCAAAAACGCTCGTCAACACCGCCGCGGATGCAAAGTTTCTGATGGCCGCCGCTGCGGCCTTATCACCCGATCGCATAATGCCCCCACCTGCACGCGGCAATCTTGTTCGAGATCGAAACGTTGTCTCGCGTGCTTCAACGGAGGGGAATGCATCAATGTTGCGATGCGGAGTAAAGTGCTTTTGATCGAGATCTGTTGATCGTGAATTCGATTCATTGGCGCGCTTGCTAAAGCGCCACGAACAAGAACAACTTCACTTTGGAAACATAACAATTAAAACCGACACGAGGGCATTCTCGTTAAATCGAATTGCAGATCATCGTCGCGGCGTGACCGACGCTGTAGGTTCCGTGTCGTACCGCGCCCGCGAATGATCCTGAATTTTCTGTTGGGTTTCGCCAGGCGAAAGCGTGCCGATCTCAGGATAGCGTTCGCGCATGTCGCGCAGGAATGTATCGAGCGCGCTGAACGCGGTAACGGCTTTGGCGAGATCGTGGAATTCCGCGCCATTGGCTGCATGCGGCGCGGTCGCAATCTCGAAGGCTCGCTTGTCCGGACCGTCCGTCATTTTGGCTTCGTATCGCTCTCTCAGGCGTTCGGCACCGATCGTATCTTCGGCGAGCGAATAGCCGATCGCCGCCCGTAACACATCGGCGCGCTCGACATCCGATAGCGGCGCAAAGTCCCGCCAGCGCTCCCCATACATGAGTTCGATCTGTTCGGCGGATTCGTTGAAGCGCTTGGCAGACCAGAGAATATCGGCGCGAAGACGCACGGCCTGGCGATTGTCGACATTGCCGATAACCTCGAGCGCAACGTCATGGCGGCCGGTGTCGGACAGCGCGCGCGCCTCGAGCAGCAGCCGCAGATTCCGCAGGTCGGTGTTGAGTTCGGCGGAGCGGGTCGCGCGCAGGACGGATTGCGCGCGTCCGGGCTTGTTGTCCATGAGATAGATAACAGCCAGCCTGGTCGCGACATGCGCGCGCGCGGCGCCCTGCAGCCGGTTGTCGATCTGGTATTGCAGCAGTTCCGCAGCCTGGGGAAGCAGGTCCACGGAGACCAGGCGGTCCGCGAGCCTGCGGATCATCTCGTCGCCGCGGCGCCCGATCGGGGTCAGTTCGCGGAAATCGTAGAACAGGCCCAGCGCCTCGATCGCGGGCAAGGCGTCACCGCGCCCGGCCAGGAACAGCGAATCGAAGGTCACCGCGGCCTCGTCATAGATGCGGCGGCTGGCCTGCGCGTTGGGATGGGCCTTGAGCGCCGAACGCATCACATAGAACGCATCGCGGTAGCGCTGCTCTTCGGTATAAAGTCTTGCCAGCTTCTGCAGCGCCTCGATTTCCGTCTCGTCGCCACGCCAGATCGTGGTCAGGGTCTCAAGCTCGGTGATCAATTCAGGACGCTTCAGTTCGCCCATATCGTAACGCAGCGCCAGGCTGCGCAATTGTCCCTGCGCAGCCGACGGCCGGTCGTCGGAATCCGCGGCCTGACGGAAATTGCGCAATGCCTCGCCATTCTTGCCAAGCCCCTGGGCGAGCCGGCCCTGAAGCACGGACAGCGCCGGCTCCGTACCGGCCTGCGAACCGACGGACTGGAACTCGCCGAACAGGTTCTGTGCGGTTTCGTAGTCGCGCAGCTCGATGGCGGTCCGTATCGCTTCGGTCAGAGCAATCCGCTGCAATTCGACCGGCAGCGTGGCGATGGCGGCTTGCGCATTTCTGAAACCGCGGCCGGCCTCTTCCCATTTGCCAAGCCGCGCATGGGCGAAGGCCCTCCAGAGCGGCGCATCGAGCTGGTCGCCGAGCATCGGATGATTGAGCTCCTTCAACGCATCCTCGGGCCGGTTGAGCATGAGCGTGGTGATGGCGCGCAGCACGAGGGCGGACGGATCGTCGGCCGTTGGCCGATCTTCGGAGAGCGCGACGTCCAGAACACCCTTGGCCTCCGGATACATGTCGCGCGACAGGAAGAACCGGGCGAGTTCGAGCCGCGGGATATTGCGTTTGGTTTCGCCCATGTCAGCCGCAGCCGCGATCAGCTTGTGCTGACGCTCGGTGATATCGGCCTGGCGGTCGAAGCCCCACAATTGCGGATCGAAGACCCTCGACCGATGCGCCGATGCGCGCGCCGCGGCGCCCGGCCCCGACAGCGTCAGGCCGCCCGGCCGCGCGATGATGATATTGTCCGGGACCAGTTCGACCTGGACGTCGTCGGCGAGCGGCTGCAGCGCAACGCCATGGGTGGAAGCGAGTGCGCGGAATTCGACGAAATCCTGCGGCTTGATGAATCCGCGCGTAGGTCCGGGGGCGGTGACGACCAGCAGGCTGTCGCCCATTTCGGGATCGGCAATGCGATGCAGTTCGCGCGCCTGTTCCAGCGGGATCGCAATACTGGGGCGCGCCGCATTGGCCTTGCTCCGGTCGACCGAGAGCGGTGCGCTGGGGCTCGACACGGTATCGCCTAATGTGATCGTCCAGGTGCCGGCTTCCGCCGTCGCGCCGACCAGTCTCGGGCGGTCCAGCATCAGCCGGATCACATAGCCGTCGGGCAAGGCCGTGCCCAATGCGTGGCGGATCATGCCGCCTGAACTGGTGCCGAAATCCGGCAGCGTGATTGGACCGCGGGTGTCGAAGACCATCCACAAGGTTCCGGCACGCCGGAAGATCGCGGCCGGGGTCGGCGTCGGGAACGGGAATGTCAGGCGGACGCTGTCCCCGTCGCGGCCGATCCCGGCGGTGACGGCGCTGCCGTCTTCGGCCGGTGGCACGCCGAGCGCAGGCGCAACGGCAGGACGCGGCTGGCTCTCGGGCGCAACTCGTGCCGGCTGACTTTCGGGCGCAACTCGTGCCGGCTGGCTCTCGGACGCAGCTCGTGCCGGCTGGCTCTCGGGCGCAGCTCGTGCCGGCTGGCTTCCGGAGGCAGAGCGTGCCGGCGGTTCACGCTGGCTGTCGGCGGGAACCGGCGCCGCGGTCTCGCGCGGCATTGCAACCGCCGCCGCCGCAGCAGCTCGCGGAGCCGGCGCGGCTCTGGCCGCTTCCGGAACAGGTGCGGCAGCGGGCGGCTGACTGGACGCCTGCTCCGGCTTGGCCGAAAGCGGTGCCGCGGCGGCAATGGTTTGCGGCGGCTCCGCACCGGCGAGCGGGCCGGCCTTCTTCGCAACCTCGCTGATCAGCTGCGAGACGTCATCGGCGCGAACCGGGGCGACGGCTTCCTTGGCATCCGAACTTCCGACATCGAGAACATAATTCTTGTCCTCGCGGAATGTGCGGATATCGGCCTTGCCATTCAGCGCGAAGCGCACCGCAACCGAACCGGCCTGATCGAAGGCCTCGACCGCCTTCACCGTACTGGGCAGCCTCGCCTTGACGTCGCCGAAATCGAATTTCAGACGGGCGGCGAATTTCAGCGTGATGTCGTTGGTCCCGCGATCGGCGGAAACCGCGATCACCTCCGGAAGCTCGAACACGTAACGCGTAAAGGTCGGCTGCGTCGCGACCCGAATACGCGCCGGCACCTCATCGCGCTTCACGACATCGCGCTGCGCACGGATCGAGCGCTCCGCCAGGCGCGCCCGGCGCGACAATTCCTCGATCACCTCTTTCGGCAAACCGGGGGCCAGCCCCTTCCAGGTTTCGGGCAACAGATCGATATAAAGCCGCTCGCCTGCTGCCATCGAATTGACCGCGGCCTTGCGGCTGAGTGCGAGACGAAATCCCCTGCCGTCCGGATCGCGGCGCGCGGCGCCGATGATGTTCGACGCGCTATGCGTCAGCTTCTCGATCCCGACATCGACCGGCCGCTTGAAATGGACGATGACGATCCCGCCCGCGACATGCACGTCGGACTCCACCTCCTCTGCCAGATGCACGAGAATGCGAACAAAGCCTTGCGACATGTCGACATGAACATTGCCGCCGACCGTCTGCGCCTGCGCCGCATTGTGCGTGCAGGCAGCGATCACCGCGGCGCACAGCGCCGCGCGCATCGGGCGCACCCGCCCGATCCGCGTCAAACGGCAGATCGCATTGAGAACGGTCATCTACGCTCGCGCCGTGGTCGGCCCCTACAGGCCCCGACCCTACCCGCTTGGGCATTAAACGAGCGTTAACCGTGAAGGTTAAGAACCGCTCGGACGGCCTTCGATCTTGGGCAATTCCTGCTGCTTGGTCTGCCCCTTGCTGTCGCTGGCCGGGCGGCTGGCAAGCTCCACCGTCAGTCGTTGTGCCGCTTCCGGCGACATCTGCGCGAGGATGTCGGACATGCGGCGCGGCTGAATCAGCTTGGCGACCTCGGTCGCCAGCTTCAGGTCGAGCCCGTCGAAGATTTTCGCGGCGTCCTTGGCCTTCATGCTCTCGTACATGGTGACGAGATTCTTCAGCCGGTGCAGCTCCACCTCTTCCTTCTGCTGGGTGGCCGCGACGATCCGCTCCTCGGCCTGTTTCAGCTCGTTGAGACGCTCATCCAGCTTCTTCTCGGCGGCCTTGAGCAGCGTGTCGCGCATCTCCATTTCGCTCTGGCGCTTCTCGAGCTCCTTGCGCCGTTCCGACAGCCGTTCGAGCAAGGCCCGTTCGGAGGGCGAAACGTTGGTTGATTCGAGTTGCACCAAGGTGCCGCCCGGGACTTTCGGCGGCGTCGTTGCCACTTTTGGAGCCGGCGCATCCTTGGCCGGCTCCGGATTGCTGGCGCCGACCGAACCGGTCACATCGGGGTAGCCGAACATCTCCTGTGCCCAGGACTTGGGACGGGCCGGCGACTCCGGTGCCGTCTGCGCCGGCCGCGTGATCACGGTCGCTTCACGAAAGGCGCGGTCGCTCTTCGCCTGATGACCCGCGCCGAGCGTGTAACCACCATCGAGTATAATGCCCGTGACCTTGAGCAGGAACAGTCCCGTGGCCGCGATCAGAACGATCGGGATCAAACGCACTCTATGAAGCAGACGGGTCATGCCGCCCGGCCGCTAGCGCGGGCGCGTGCCCGATCGGCAAAGGCCTGGGCTGCGGCAGCGACCGCCCTTGCATCATTTGCGGGGGGCTGTGCGGGAGCCTCCGGCTCGGACGCCTGCGCGTCGCCGCCGAGAAGATTGTTGGCGTAAGCGATCTTGCGCAACCGGCCCAGCACGTCCTCACCGGCACTGAGGCTTGTGGCCATGGCCTTGCAATAGGCCTCGGCTTCGCGCAACCGCGCGCCCAGCGTGCCTTCGGCCTCGTTCGCGGTCAGCCTCAGGCCGGCAATCGCCCGCTCGGCGCGTTCGGTGGCCATCACCAGTTCAGTGACGCTTGCCTTCATCAGCTTTTCGTCGGCCTTGAGCCGCTCGATCTGCTTGTTCAGCCGCGCGCAATAGAGAATCGTCAACAGCAGCAAGATCGCCACCAGCGACTCGATGGTCAGTCCGAATCCGTAGCTCACGGTGCCTCCACGCGTTTCTTGGTGTCGTCGGCATTCTCGAACATGGCGTAGGTCATTTTCGGCTTGCGCAGCGGCTTGGCCACCCGGACCGAAACCCGGTCGCCGACCCGGCCCATGCGTCCCTCGGTCAGGGCGACATCGCCGCAGCGCAACGTGATCATCGCGTCCGGGCGGATTTCGAGCGGCAACGTGTCGCCGACTTTCAGACCCATCATCTGGCGCAGCGGCAACCGCTGTTCGTACAGCACGGCATCGACGCTGATTTCGGCCTGACCGATCTCGGTCGCCAGATGCTCTTCCCAGATCTGGTCGCGGCCGAACTTCTCGCCCATGAACATCTGCAGCAGGACGCCGCGGATCGGCTCGATGGTGGCATAGGGCAGAAGCAGTTCGGCGCTGCCGCCGCGGTCTTCCATGTCGATGCGCAGCCGCACCAGGATCGCCGCATTGGCCGGGCGTGTAATCGCAGCGAAGCGTGGATTGCTTTCGATCCGGTCGATGTTGAAGCGTACCGGCGACAGCGGTTTGAAGGCCTGTTCGGCATCGGCGAGGATGACCTCGACCATGCGCTTGACCAGGCTGGTTTCGATCGTGGTGTAAGGCCGGCCCTCGACCCGCATCGCCCCGGAGCCGCGCCGGCCGCCGAGCAGCACATCGATCATCGAATAGATCAGGCTGGAATTGACCGTGAACAGCCCGAAATTGTCCCATTCCTCGGCCTTGAAGACGGCCAGGATCGCCGGCAGCGGGATCGAGTTGATGTAGTCGCCGAAGCGCACCGATGTGATGCGGTCGAGCGAGACCTCGACATTGTCGGAGGTGAAATTGCGCAAGCTGGTCGTCAGCAACCGGACCAGCCGGTCGAAAACGATTTCGAGCATCGGCAGACGCTCGTAGGACACCATCGCGGAATCGATGATGGCACGAATGCCGGAATTGTCGTTGAAATTGACATCGGCGAGGCTGAAACCGAGCAGCCCGTCGATTTCCTCCTGATTCAGAACACGCTCGGACGACGTCTTCTGGCTGAGCTTGTTCTCGTCGACCATCGCGGCCCATTGGTCGCTGATGCCGGACGTGGATCCGCTCGCCGGCGGCGGCGACGTGGTGACATCGGACTCGCCGCCGGTTCCGGCGTCGAGACCCCAATCCGCTGCGACCGGTTCCTGATCGACTGTCGTCACTGGACCACGATTTCCTTGAACAGAACGGCGTTAACGCGGTTCGGTGCAATGGCGTAATTGACGCGCCGGGTCAGTTCCTCCTTCAGCCGGTAAAGACCGGCGGAGCCGTCGAGATCGGTCGGGCGCAATTCCCGCAGGTAGGTTTGAAAGGAATCCATCACCCGCGGCATCACCGGTTGCACTTGCTGGATCATCGCGGCATCGGGCAATTCGAGGACGATCTTCACCTTCAGGTATTGCGGCCGGTCGGCGCCGGTATTGGCGAGATTGACGAGCGTATCGGGCAGATCGAGGAAAGCCGGCGGCTTCACCACCGGCGCCGCGGCCACGACCGGTTCAGGCTTCTTCTTCAACATGAAGAAGGCCGCCCCGCCGCCACCGCCGAGCACCAGCAATGCGGCGGCGCCAATCACGATCAGCTTCTTTTTGGACTTCGGAGCCGCCGGCTTCGCACCGTCCTCCGCCGGCTCGTCGCCTTCGGCGCGCTTGTTCTTGTCGGCCATGACATATGCCCCTGTGCGGCGCGGGCTTGCCATGAAGCCGTCGCAACCTGTGCGCGGACGTTAGGGCCACGATGGTTAACGAAAACTTTCCAATTGCCCCCAAGCAGGAACTTTTTGCCGGGTGGGCCCTGCCGGAATTGCCGTCGCCCGGGCCCGTTCCAACGCATGATTTTCGATAACCATCTGTTCCAGCTACATATTTTGATTTGGCACGGCCGCTGCAGAGTAAGGATGTCCGCGGGCTTGGGAGAGCCGGCGGAAACTGCGGATGACCGCCTCGGGAGGGTGATCGCCGCTGCGGGCTTGGGGAGACCACTGATGGAGAACGCTCTTCTGATCGGGTTGTCGCGGCAGATGTCGCTGCGGCGCGAACTCGACGTGGTGTCGAACAACATCGCCAACATCAACACCACCGGCTTCAAGGGCGGTACGGCGGTGTTCGAAGAATTCATGATGCCGGGCGCGCGCCACAACCACTTCGCGCATGCCGACCGGAAGATGTCGTATGTCCAGGATCGCTCGACCTGGCATGACCTGAGCCAAGGGCCGATGCGTCAAACCGGCAACCCGCTCGACATTGCGATCGACGGTAAGGCCTTCATGGCCGTGCAAACGCCGAACGGCGAGCGCTACACCCGCAACGGCTCGTTCCATATCAATGCAACGGGCCAGCTCATCACCTCTGAAGGTCACCAGGTGCTGGGCGAAGGCGGCCCGATCCAGTTCCAGATCGACGACAAGGACATCACGATCAGCCGCGACGGCACCATTGCCGTACCCGAGGGTGTGCGCGGCAGAATCCGGCTCGTCGAGTTCGAGAACGGCAATCGCCTGAAGAAGGACGGCTCCTCGAACTTTGCCGCACCTCAAGACATGCAGCCGGCGCCGGCGCGGTTTCCCAACGTCATCCAGGGCGCGCTCGAACAATCCAACGTCAAGGCGATCGTGGAAATGACGCGGATGATCGAGGTCAGCCGTCATTATTCCAAGGTCTCCGACCTTCTGCAGAAGCACGGCGACACCCGGCGTTCGGCAATCGAACGCCTTGCCGAAGTGCCGGCGTAACAACGAGGAACGGTTATGCGAGCGCTTCACACCGCTGCGACGGGAATGATGGCCCAGGAACTCAACGTCCAGGTCATCTCCAACAACATCGCGAACATGCGCACCACCGGCTATAAGCGGCAGCGCGCGGAGTTTCAGGATCTGCTCTACGAGCAGGTGCGGCGGGTTGGCACGCAGACATCGGAACAGGGCAATATCCTGCCCTCCGGGGTCGAGCTTGGTTCCGGCGTCAAAACCGTGGGCACGCCACGCCTGATGACGCAGGGCGCGATCCTGACCACCGGCAAGGAAACCGACGTCGCGATCCGCGGCGAAGGGTTCTTTCCGATCACGATGCCCGACGGCCGCACCGCCTACACGCGCGACGGCTCGTTCGCGATCGACGCCACCGGCCGGCTCGTCACCGCGCAGGGCAATCTGGTGCAGCCGGCCATCACGATCCCGGTTAATTCATCGGGGCTGACGATCAACGCGCAGGGGCAGGTCATGGTCACGCCGCCCGGATCGACCACGCCGACGCAAGCCGGGCAGATTCAGGTCGCGGTGTTCGTCAACAAATCCGGCCTGCAAGGCATCGGCGACAACCTGTTCCTGGAAACGCCGTCGTCTGGCACGCCGCAACTCGGAACGCCGAGCACACTCGGATTCGGCAGCCTCCTGCAGAGCTCGCTCGAGCAAGCCAATGTCGAAGCCGTCAGCGAAATCTCCGACCTGATTGCCGCGCAACGCGCCTACGAAATGAACGCGAAGGTCGTGTCCGCTGCCGATCAGATGCTGCAATCCACCTCCGGCATGATGCGATAAGGAGCAAGACCGATGCTGACGCGACTTGCAACGCTGGCCGCTCTCGTGATCGTCACCACGTCCGCCAACGCACAGACGCTGCGACCCACCATCCTCGTCTCCGGCGACCTCGTTCGCATCGGCGATCTCGTTGCGGATGTCGCCTCGGCCAAGGCCGATATCGCGGTGTTTCGTGCCCCCGATCTCGGCCAGACCGGCAGTGTCGGGATCGCGCATGTGATCGAGGCGCTGCGGCCCCACGATGTCGATGTCGAAACGGATGGCCTGTCGGAGGTGTCGGTGACCCGCGCGAGCCGCATGATCGGTGCGCACGAGATCAAACGCCGGATCGCAGAAATTGCCGCGGAACGGCTGCGCCTTTCCGATGCCGCGAATGTCGCTGTCGTGCTCGACACACCGGCGCCGACGCTGCATCTCGATCCGACGCAATCGGGGCCGCTGGTGCCGGTACGGATGACGTTCGACGCGCGCGGCGGCCGGTTCGACATGACGCTGCGGTCCGGTTCTTCGCAGATCCGTATCACCGGCAGCGCCCAGGAGACCCTTGAAGCCGTGGTGTTCACCCGTCCGATGGCGCGCGGAGATGTGTTGCGGGATTCGGATATCACCGTCGAGCGGCGGCCGAAATCCGAAGTGCAGGCCGACACCGTCCGCGAGCCGGAAGCCGCCATCGGGATGGCGTTGCAGCAGACCGCCCGTGCCGGCCAGGTGATCCGCAGCACCGATCTCGCCCGCCCTCAGCTGGTCAAGCGCAACGAGCCGGTCCTGATCGTCTACGAGGTGCCGGGCATCGTGTTGACCGCGCGCGGCAAGGCCGAGGAAGTCGGCTCGCTCGGCGATACCGTCAACGTGCTCAACGTCCAGTCCAAGCGCTTGATCCAGGGCGTCGTTACCGGTCCGGGCCAGATCACGGTCACGTCGCTGACACCGCGCATCGTCAGCACCATGCAAAGCCACAATAGCGTCAGTACGGCCGCCGCCACGCGCAACGCCACCATCAAGGCAGAGTAAAGTCATGCCCGTTTTTCGTTCGCTGTCGCAAAACCTCCGCATTACTCTGGTTGCGGCGCTGCTTGGCGGTTGCTCGTCGATCGACCGCCTGAAAACGATCGGCGAAGCGCCTCCGCTCTCGCCGATCGACAACCCGACCACCGCGCCGGGCTACAAGCCGGTGCAGATGCCGATGCCGATGCCGCAGCCGGCCTCGTTCAATCCGAATTCCTTGTGGCGAAACGGCTCGCGCGCCTTCTTCAAGGATCAGCGCGCGCACCAGATCGGCGACATCCTGACCGTGAAGGTCAAGATCGACGACAAGGCTTCGGTGGAAAACGAGACCGCCCGACGGCGCAAGGCCAATGAGGATGCCGGCGTCAGCAAATTTCTCGGCAAACAGTTCTTGCCGGGGCTGATCAAGGCACAAGTCCCGAGCACGCTGATCGCTGCGGATTCGACAACCTCGACCGAGGGCAAGGGCACCACCGATCGCAAGGATGAAGTCCACACCAACATCGCCGGCGTGGTCACGCAGGTGCTGCCGAACGGCAATCTCGTGATCGAGGGGCGTCAGGAAGTCCGGGTGAATTTCGAGGTGCGCGAACTGGTGGTTGCCGGCGTGGTGCGACCGGAAGACATCGAAAGCGACAACACCATCGAATCATCCAAGATCGCGCAAGCCCGTATCGCCTATGGCGGACGCGGCCAGCTCACCGACATGCAGCAGCCACGCTACGGACAACAGGTTATGGATATTCTGCTGCCGTTCTAGCTTGCGCGGCATCCGCAACGCCAAGAGCTCCCACGCCGCCCCGGCCGCATGCCGGGAAGGCGAAACGACGCGGCCTCCGGCAAACTCCCCGCCGGAGGCCGCGCTCGCTTTGGTTCCGCCGTTTGCTATAGTCTTGCGGGGTTGGGGATTTTCGCCATGCATATCCTGATGTTCGTCGTGATCGGCGCCGCCTTGCTTGCCGTCATGCATTACGGACCGCGTTTCGCGGGGCTGAACTTTGACGGCACCTGGTCTTTCATCTGGGTCTGGCTCGTCATTTCCGTGCTGAACGGAGTCTACGGTCATATCCGCGTCGGCATCCCCGTGATCAACGAGGTTGGCGCCTTCATCCCGATCTTCGGTATTCCCGCAGCGCTTGCCTGGTTCCTGATGCGCCGCGGTTAGCCGCTAGAACACCTTCGAGCGAAGTGGCCGCAGGTTGGCGTGACGAAAACGCGTCAACGTAACGACCTCGTGATCTGATCCAAACGCTCCGATCCCTACGCGCCGCTTTCGGCAACTCAGTGGACCAAGCGAACCCCGCGCGGCGCTGCCAAGGCCGGAACCGCCGCGAACAATCCCAGCGGACGCATCACCACACATCCGCCCTGTTCAGGGCGGAAACGCAGGCCGATGATCCTTGAAGGTCGGGCATCTGCCGATGAGTCAGGGATTGGCCGATCCACCCGTGAGGAAGGCTGAGAGGCAGTGGCGCACGAGCCTGTTCTTCGGTGATAGGCATGAACCCGACTTGTGCGTAGTAGTTCGGATCGCCGTACGTGATGACGACCTCGACGCCCTCGGAGCGCAACGTCTCTAGCGCGCAGGCGAGCAAGGCCTGCCCAACACCTTGGCGTTGACGCTCGGTCGCCACTGCCATCGGAGAAAGCAGGACCACATTGCGTGGGTCCTCCGAATAGGTCAGGCGGGTGAAGACCGCCGCACCGATTACCTTGCCCTCATCCTCGGCGCAGAACACGCGTATGTCCACTGCTGGCGTATCTGCGAGTAGCTCGCGAACCAAGCCGCCAATAAGCGCACCCTCGTCCTCCCCTTCAGAGGCGGCGAAGGTCGCCGCGAACAGATCAATGATTGCCTTTTCGCGCCCGGCAAAGCCGGTGGTAATTTCCAAGGTCGGTGCCCTTTCCTGCGAGCGGGAAGGTCTCGCCGTTGCGATTCGGAGACAAGCGAAAATGCGCTAGACTTCGTCGACCGGTGGCTGCTCGCCCAGAACGCGGCCCGCCTGCTTCGGCTTCGTCAGCGGCGTCGGCTTCGGCACGTTGCCATGCATCAGATCGCGACCGGCGCCGATGCCTCCCGCAACCTCCAGAGCAAAACGCTCGGCATCGCGCCGGCGCAGCTCATCGGCAATCTCGGCAGCCTCCCGGTCCGGGACGCCGAGTTCGCGCAACGCCATCTCGCCGAATTTCATTGCTGATTCGAAGGTTTCACGCACCTGTGTTTCGACGCCCTGATGGACCAGTTCGAGCGCGTGCTCGCGATCAAACGAGCGCACCATTAGCTTCGCCTGCGGAAAGTCGTTCATGACGATTTCGGCAATCCGCGTCGCGGTGTGGCGGCCGTCGACGCAGACCGCGATCAGCCTCGCCTTGCGCGCACCCGATGATTCCAGCAGGTCGAGCCGCGCACCGTCGCCGTAATAGACCTTGAATCCGAAATCGGCGGCACTGCGGATCATCTCGGTATCGTTATCGATGATCGTCACGTCATAGCCGCGCGCGAGCAGTGACTGACTGGCGACCTGTCCGAAACGGCCGAAGCCGATGATCAACACATTCGCGGAGAGACCTTGCGGCTGCTCCACGCCGTCGAGCGATTGCTCCCGCCTTGGCGTCAGCCAGCGAAGCGCGATCACGGCGAGCGGCGTCAGCGCCATTGAGATGATCACCACCGTGGTCATGATGGCGTTGACGCGGCCGGTGAAAATTCCCGCCGCCGCCGCGGCCGAATACAACACGAAGGCAAACTCGCCACCCTGCGAGAACAGCGCCGCGCGGTAAATCGCTTCGTGAGCCGGAGCTTTGAACAGTCGCGCCACGATATAGATGCCGATCGATTTCACGACCATGTAGATGACCACGCCAACGATCATGAAGCGCCAGTCGGTCATCAGCACCGAGAGATCGAGCGACATGCCGACGCCGATGAAGAACAGTCCCAGCAGGATGCCGCGGAACGGTTCGATATCGGCTTCGAGCTGATGACGGAACGATGATTCCGAGAGCATCACACCGGCCACGAACGCACCCATCGCCATCGACAGGCCGGCAAACTGCATCAGCAGCGCTGAGCCGAGCACGACCAGCAGCGCCGCGGCGGTCATCACCTCGCGCGCGCGCGCGGCCGCAAGCAGCGCGAAGAACGGATTAAGCAGCCAGCGGCCGGCGGCCAGCAGCACGATTACCGCGGCGATCGCGATGACGATCGCGAGCCAGGCCGGCTCCCCGCTCCCCTCGCCACCCGGCGCAAGCAAGGCGACCAGGGCCAGCAGCGGCACGATCGCGAGATCCTCCAGCAGCAGGATCGAGATCATGCGCTGGCCTTCGGGACTGCCGGTGTCGCCGCGCTCGTTGAGGACCTGCGCGACCACGGCGGTCGAGGTCAGCACGAATCCCATGGCCGCGAAGAAGGCGACCTTGGGTGCAAGCCCAAACACCATTCCGACGCCGGTCAGCAGAAGTCCGCACAACGCGACCTGAGCCAGACCGAGCCCGAAGATTTGGCGGCGCAATCCCCACAGCCGCGACGGCTGCATCTCTAGCCCGATCAGGAACAGGAACATCACCACGCCCAGTTCGGCCACATGCAAGATGGCCTGCGGGTGCGTGAACAGCTGCAGTCCGAACGGTCCGATCACAAGGCCGGCGGCGAGATAGCCGAGAACCGAACCGAGACCGAGTCGCATGAAGACCGGCGCGGCAATCACACCGGCGCCGAGCAGCGCCACAACCTGGATCAGTTCGGTGCTGGTATCAGCCGCTGCCATGCTCCGGCCCTGCGTTGCACCGCCCGGCAGGTGCGGCAGCGAACCGGAATTGTCAATGACGGCTGCGTCGAATGAAAGATGAACTATGAGGCATGACGCGGAAACCGCCCGGCGCCGGACGGTCGGTCGTCGCAATGGTCACGCGCCGCTCCTCCCTCGCTTGAGCGGCGCTGCGGGAAGCCTTCAGTCGTCGCGGTAGACCCGCTCGCGCCGCTCTTCCTGTCGTTTGAGCGGCGCTGCGGGAAGCCTTTAGTCGTCGCGGTAGACCCGCTCGCGCCGCTCGTGGCGCTCCTGCGCCTCGATCGACAAGGTCGCTATCGGACGGGCCTCGAGGCGGCGCAGTGAGATCGGCTCGCCGGTTTCCTCGCAATAGCCGTAGGTTCCTTCGTCGATCCGCGCCAGCGCGGCATCGATTTTTGCGATCAGCTTGCGCTGGCGATCACGGGCGCGCAATTCGATCGCACGATCGGTCTCGGAGGATGCACGGTCGGCGAGATCCGGATGGTTCTGGTTCTCGTCCTGCAGATGCTGCAGCGTATCGCGCGCTTCCTTGAGAATGTCCTCTTTCCAGGTCCGAAGCTTGTCGCGAAAATACTCGCGCTGCTTCTCGTTCATGAACGGCTCTTTTTCCGTAGGCCGGTAATCCTTCAGCTTAGCCGACATTCCGCTCTACTCCCGCGTGCGCGAGTCACCCCTTCACGCGGGCGAGCTTATACCGAGGCGGACTGAGCCCTACAACTGCGATTTATTTCGCAATGCCGCACGGCATGTCATAATATGTACTTGGAATCTCACGGGTTTAACGAACGGCTCAGGTCCGTGAGAGGTCAGCGCCGGGATAACTTGGCGATCTCGACCTGAACCCTCAAATCGATATCTGCCAGCACCTGATCCAGCCCGGGCTCGCCGGTTGCCGCGGTCAGGTCGGCTGCCGCCGCTTTAAGCCGGTTGAGCGCCGGCTGGTCGAGCGAGCCGGTTAGCACGCCCAACTTCAGGGCATCCAGCGCATCGAGCGCAGTTTGCCCCCGCCGCACCGCCCGCTTTCGCCGCTCGGTCTTGTCTTCAACGCCCTGTAGCGCGACCAGAACATCCAGCCCGGAGACAGCCTGCAAATGCCCGGAACCGGTGCGAACGGTTCCACTGGCGCCCTCGGAGAGCGAAAAGCCGGCGCCCCCGGCGCGCCGGGCTACCGGCGCATCCCGCACCGCCGCATTGGTCGAACTGGCTGAAACTCGCATACCGTGAGCTTGGACCGTCATGGTTAACCGAGCGTAAACCGTGCGGCAAAAGCTGCCGGGCAGCGGCAGGCCGTGCCGCCCCATGGCCCATCCGGCGCCTGCCAAGGCTCGGAAAAATCCTGAAAAATCATAGCGTTAAGCTTCGCACCCGGTCTGGCACGCCGCTCGCATCGGGTGTCACGAGGTCCGGCCCTCGTGGGGAACATGATGTCGAGGACATTTGAAATTGCGCGCGCCGTGTTTGCGGCTCTGGTCTTGATCGGTGCTGCGGGCCCGGCCGAGGCCACATCCCGCATCAAGGATCTCGCGAACGTCGAGGGTGTCCGCCAGAATCAGCTGATCGGCTATGGGCTGGTTGTCGGCCTGAACGGCACCGGCGACACTCTCAATAACATCCCATTCACGCGCCAATCGCTGCAGGCGATGCTGGAACGGCTCGGCGTCAATATCCGCGGCCAGCAATTGCGCACCGGCAATGTCGCCGCGGTGATGGTAACGGCCAATCTGCCGCCCTTCGGCACGCAGGGCACGCGCATCGACGTGACCGTCTCCGCGCTTGGCGATGCCAAGAGCCTGCAGGGCGGCACGGTGCTTGTGACCCCCCTGCTCGGCGCCGACGGCAATGTCTACGCCGTCGCGCAAGGTTCGGTCGCGATCGCCGGTTTCCAGGCGGAGGGTGAAGCCGCCAAAATCACACGCGGCGTGCCGACGGTCGGACGCATTTCCAACGGCGCCATCATCGAGCGCGAGATCGACTTCCAGCTCAACCGGCTGAACAAGGTACGGCTCGCGCTGCGCAATCCCGACTTTACGACCGCCAAGCGCATCGCGGCTGCGATCAACGATTTCATGGGCTCGGCGACCGCCGAGCCGCTCGACCAGTCGACCGTACAACTCACGCTGGCGGGAAAGAGCGACACCAACATGGTCGCGCTGCTGACCGAGATCGAGCAATTGCGGATCGAACCTGATCTGTCCGCCAAGATCGTGATCGACGAGCGTTCCGGCGTGATCGTGATGGGCCGCGACGTGCGGGTGTCCACCGTCGCCGTCGCACAGGGCAATCTCACCGTGACGATTTCGGAAGCGCCGCAAGTCAGCCAGCCGGCACCGTTCTCGGAGGGCCAGACGGTGGTGGTGCCGCGGACCCAGGTCGGCGTGCAGGAAGACGGCCGCAAGCTTGCGATCGTACGCGCCGGGGTGTCGCTGCAGCAGCTCGTGGACGGTTTGAATGCACTGGGCCTGAGCCCGCGCGACCTGATCGCAATCCTGCAGGCGATCAAGGCTGCTGGCGCGATCCAGGCCGACATTGAGGTGATGTGATGGCGTCTGCTTTCGACCTGAACACAGCATCGAGCGTGAAATCGGCCGCCGCGATGCTCTCTGCCCAGCAGCAGCTGGCCGGTGCGAAATCGCCGGCCGCCAAGAACGACAAGGCCCGCCAGGCCTCGGAAGAATTCGAGGCGGTCTATCTCAACACGATGTTCAGCCAGATGTTCACGGCAATGGATGGCGAAGGCCCCATGGGCGGCGACAAGACGCTCGGCGTGTGGCGCTCGTTCCTCACTGACGAATATGCAAAGTCTTTCGCCAAGCAAGGCGGTGTCGGGATCGCGCCCGAGGTCTATCGCACATTGATGGCGCAGCAAGAGGACCGTGGCGTCGGCAGCGCTGCGGCGGAGACACGACCATGACCGCACATTCGCAGCCGGACATCATCATGTCGGAGCTGGCCGCCACGATGGACGATATTCTGCGCGTCATCGAACATGAAACCGAGCTGGTGCGGGCCGGCTCGCTTGCGAAAGCCACGCAGCTTCAGGCGCAAAAGGCCGACCTCGCAAACCGCTATTATGCGGGAACCACCCATCTCAAGGCCGCGTTGCCCGCGCTGTCGCCCATACAGCAGCAGCCGCTTGCCGAGCTCAAGCGCAGACATGAAGAGTTTCGTGCGCTGCTGCAGATCAATCTGACCGTCCTCGCCACCGCACATGCGGTGTCGGAAGGCATCATGCGCGGTGTGTCGGACGAACTCGCGCGCAAAGCCGCCCCCTCGACCTATGGCGCGACCGGCCGGACCAACGCACCAGGCGCAAGCGCAGGCCAGCCGCTCGCCGTCAGCAGGGTACTGTGAAGGTTCACTGCGCGTAACGCGAATCGATGAAGATTTACCCAATCTCCTAACAGGAAGTTAGCGTCCCGGTATTAGCGTCCCGTCATCCCGCCCTGCTTCGTGCGCAACCTGCGCCGGGAGGTGACTTTGGACACAAGCCACATTGGCAAACCACGCGACAGCGTCGCGCGAACAGCACTCGGCCGCAGCAATGTGGTGCGTACCGATCTTGCACCGTCGCAAAGTGTCAATGCCACGCAGCAGGTGCCGCTGACGCACCAGGCGCCGCAGATGCTGGCGCGCGATCCATCACTCGACTCGCAATGCCACACCGTTCTCGAACGCGAGCGCGAGGAGCGCGAGCGTCGTCGGCGCGCGCGCAAGGACGAAGTCCTTCAGCGGCAACGGGCCTACGGCATAAGCGCCGAGCAACAGGCGGTGCCCCAGGACGACGACACACCGCATGCAGACTTTCAGGTCTGACATAGCGCGGCGTCACATGTTGCGACGGCGACAACCGGATTGCGGCGGCGGCAAACGTTAACGAATTCCATCCTGCGAAGCTTACCAACAGATGAAGCTGCGCTTTTGAAAACAGCCACGCGCTGTCACGTCTTCTCAACCCGTTAACCATGATTTTTTACGGGGCTTTGAAGGAACCCATGCCATCAAAGCCGCCGATCCGAATGGGTCGTGCGTAATTCGAACCAGAAAGGTTGAGTCACTATGGCTTCCAATATCACCCTGTCGGCGTCCGTCCGTCAGAACCTCCTCTCGCTGCAGTCCACCGCAGACCTGATGAGCCTGACCCAGAACCGCCTTGCTACCGGCAAGAAGGTCAACTCGGCGCTCGATAATCCCAGCAACTTCTTCACCTCGCAGTCGCTCAATAACCGCGCCAGCGATCTGAATTCGCTGCTGGACTCGATCGGTCAGGCGCAGCAGACCCTGAAAGCAGCCGATCAGGGCATCTCCTCGCTGACCAAGCTTGTCGAATCGGCCAAGTCGATCGCCAAGCAGGCGCAGCAGGCGGCCGCTCCGGCCACCACCTACGCGCTCGCAGTCACCGGCAACGCGGCGATCGCTGACGATGAGGCTGTTGCCACCGGCTCGGTCGGCAGCATCACCGGCGCCAGCACGCTGGCTTCGCTTGGCATCGCCGACGGCGAGACGATCACGATCTCTGACGGTACTAACACGGTCACCCACACTGTCACCACCGCCGCGACCGAAGACGTCGACGACGTTATCACGTCTCTGAATGGCGGCGCTGCGACCTGGACTGTTGCCGTCAATGGCAGCGGTAACCTGGAAGTAACGGCCGACGACAACGCCGACACCCTGACCATCTCGGGTACCGGTGCGGCTTCGGCGTTCGGCACGACCACCACGTCGAGCCTGACCAACGCCACACTCGGCGCTCTCACCGGCACGTTGTCGGTGCAGGTCGGTTCGGGTACCGCGCAGACCATCACCTTCGGTTCGGGTGGTTCTCAGGTCAATACCCGCGCCGAATTGGATGCCGCGCTCGGCGCCCTCACCGGCGTGACCGCAACCATCAACGGGTCGGATCAGATCTCGATCACTTCCACAAGCGCTGACGACATCACCATCGGTGGCACCGATGCGGCGTCGTTCTTCGCGGGCGCCAATGTCGGCGCCAACAGCCCGACGGCCACGGTCGGTACGCCGAGCACCACTCGTGCGAACCTGCAGACCCAGTACAACGACCTTCTCTCGCAGATCGATTCGCTGGCTGGCGATGCTTCCTACAACGGCATCAACCTGCTGAACGGCGATGACCTGAAGGTTGTGTTCAACGAAGACAGCACCTCGTCGCTGACCATCTCCGGCGTCACCTTCGACTCTGCCGGACTTGGCCTGGACGCGTTGTCGGCTTCGGAATTCCAGAGCAACGCGGGAATCGACACCGTCATCTCCGGCCTCGACGGCGCACTGACGAGCCTGCGTTCTCAGGCTTCGAAGTTCGGTTCGAACCTGAGCACGGTGCAGACCCGTCAGGACTTCACCAAGAACATGATCAACACCCTGCAGACCGGTGCCGACAGCCTCGTGCTGGCCGACACCAACGAGGAAGGCGCCAACCTGCTCGCCCTGCAGACCCGTCAGCAGTTGTCCACCACGGCCCTGTCGCTCTCCGCGCAGGCCGACCAGGCGGTGCTGCGACTGTTCTAAGCTTCTGGTCCATCTTCTAGACGGCGGAAACGGCGGGGCCAGTCCCCGCCGTTTCTTTTTTTGCCCAATGCGCTCGCGTTAACTAATCGTTAACCAATTTTTTACCGCTAATTAGGGTTACCGGATCATTATGAAAGGAACCGCAACGATTGCGGACGAACTTTCATTGTGAAGAAGGACGCCGAAAATGAGTGATGTCGTACTTTCAGCCGGCGTGCGGCAAAACCTCTTGTCCTTGCAGAGCACGGCCGAATTGATGAGCATGACCCAGAACCGTCTTGCCACCGGCAAGAAGGTCAATTCGGCGCTCGACAGCCCCTTCAATTTCTTCACCTCGCAGGCGCTGAACCATCGCGCCGGCGATCTCAACTCGCTGCTGGACGCAATCGGACAGTCGCAGAAGACGATTGAGGCTGCCAATCACGGTATCACCGCGATCACGAAGCTGGTCGAATCGGCCAAATCCATCGCCAAGCAGGCGCAGCAGACCACCGCCCCGGCGGCGACCTATGCCCTCGCGATCACTGGCAACGCCGCCATCGCCGACGATGCGGCCGTTGCCACCGGTTCGGTGACCGGAATCACCGGCGCAAGCACGCTGGCGTCGCTCGGTATCGCCGACGGCGAAACGATCACGATCTCGGACGGCACCAACACGGTCACCCATACCGTTACGACCGCCGCGACCGAAGACGTGGACGATGTCCTGACGACCCTGAATGGCGGCGCCGCGACCTGGACCGTGGCCGTCAACGGCAGCGGTAACCTCGAAGTGACCGCCGACGATCCGACCGACACCCTGACCATTTCTGGCAACGGTGCCGACTCAGCATTCGGCACCACGACCACCTCCAGCCTGGTAAACGCCACGCTCGGCGCGCTCAGCGGCACACTGTCCGTGCAGGTCGGCTCAGCGGCCGCGCAGACGATCACCTTCGGTCCGGGTGGGGCTCAGGTTAACACCCGCGCCGAATTGCTGGCCGCCCTGAACGGCATCACAGGCGTCACCGCAACGATCAACGGCACGGACCAGATCGCGATCACCTCAACCAGTTCGGACGACATCACGATCGGCGGCACCGACGCCGCCTCGTTCTTCGCCGGAGCAAATATCGGCGCAAATACTCCGACGGGAACGGTCGCGACCGCCAATTCCGTACGCGCCAATCTGGAAGTCCAGTTCAACGAGATCCTGAGCCAGATCGATGCCCTTGCGCGCGACGCCTCCTATAACGGCGTCAATCTTCTCTATGGCGACGACCTCAAGGTTGTTTTCAACGAGGACGGTTCAAGCTTCCTGAACATCACAGGCGTGACCTTCACCACGGCGGGCCTCGGGATGACCAACCTGGCCGGCGGCGAATTCCAGACCAACAACACGATCGACACCGTGCTCGGCGAGGTCGACGGCGCGCTGCGGACGCTGCGGTCTCAGGCGACCAATTTCGGCTCCAAGCTCGGCACCGTGCAGACCCGTCAGGAATTCACCAAGCAGCTGATCAACACGCTGGAGACCGGCGCGGACAATCTGGTGCTCGCCGACACCAACGAGGAAGGCGCCAACCTGCTGGCCCTGCAGACCCGCCAGCAGTTGTCCACCACCGCGCTGTCGCTCTCCGCGCAGGCCGATCAGGCGGTGCTGCGACTGTTCGGCTGACGCGCTGGACGACGACGAATTAATGCGGCGGGGCGAAAGCCCCGCCGTTTTTGTTTACACGACGTTAACCATAAAGGTCCAACCATCGGACCGAACCCGATGGAGGCCATCATGGCACTCAAGGTCGAACTGAAGCCAGGCGAACGTATCCTGATCGGCGAGAGCGTGATCACCAATGGCGAACAACGCGCGCGCTTTCTGATCGACGGGACCGCACCGATTCTGCGCGAGCGGGACATCATGACCGCGGAGCGCGCCGACACACCGGCCAAGCGCATCTACCTTTCGGTGCAGCTTATGTATATCGGCGGCAACCCCGCACAGCAGCACGAAGTGTACTTCGCGCTGATGCGCGACATCGTGCAGGCGGCGCCCAGCGCCTGGCGCCACATTGCCGATATCAACAATCAAATCTTAACGGGCGATCTGTATAAAGCGTTGAAATCAGCCAAGAAACTGATCGAATATGAGCAGGAGCTTCTGACGCATGCAAAGCGCGGCCAAAGCCTACGGGACGGTAGCCCAACAGACCGCAAGTCCGCGTGAACTTGAAGCGCAGCTGTTGCTGCGCGCGGCGTCGCGACTGCAGAACGTTCATGACCACTGGGAGAGCCAGCGCGCCGGACTCGACCACGCGCTCCTGTTCAACCGGAAGCTCTGGACAGTCTTCCTGACCTCCGCCACCAACACTGACAATCCGCTACCGGCCGAAGTTCGTCAGAACATCGCCAATATCGGCATTTTCGTCATGAATCATACGCTGAATGTAATGGGCAATCCGCAACCGGAGCGGCTGCGCAGCCTGATCAACATCAATCGTCAGCTCGCTTCCGGCCTAAGCGGCAACACCTGATCCTGCTGCGACCGAACGCCGAGTGACGATGGCCGGGCTTGTCCCGGCCGTTTATTTTTCAAGAAGCCTTGGCAAGGCTGAGATACGACGCGCAGGTGCGCGGCCGCGCAGGCTCACTGAAAGCGAGCGCGCGCAACGTATGTCCTAGAGATAGTTCAGGATGCTCATCTGGAAGAGCTTGGCGGTGGTCTGCATCGAGGCCTGCAAAGTGGTCTGCATCGCAAGGATCTTAGCCGCCACCTCCTCGTTGCTGATGCCCTCAATTTCTTCCAGAAGATTACTAAGGGTGGCGTTGGTTTGCTGATGCCGCTGCTCGGCGGCTTCGACCGAGACCTGCGCGCCCGCGAGTTCGGCCTGGATCGCCTCAACGCTCTGCGTGCCCAGTGGTACATCGACAGCCGTGCGCAGGCGGTCGTTGAGCGCGGCGGCCCGCTGGTGGGTCTCGGGATCCGTGCTCGGCAGGGAAATAGCGGCCAAAGCCGCGACATTCTGCAATTGCCAGCGGATGCCTTCCTCGTTCGCACGCATGCCGTATTGCACGGTAATGGACTGGTCGATCCGGGCCGTGGCCGTGCTGCGAGCGGATTGGCTGCCGGCTTCGCCGGTGTACCAGGTCACCGTGTCGGTGGCCGTTCCGGCGACATAGCCGGTGGCCGTGTCGAATGGAGGACCGGCGACGCGTCGCGGTGGATTGGCGGCATCGATATTGAAGAAGTCGTCTGAAGCGGCCAGCGCCGAGGCTGCGGACAATTCGGTCCGAGCTATGGCGCCGATCTCGGTCGTGAGCGCTGCCTGCAGGTTGGCCGCCGTCGCTGTGGTGTCCGCGCCGATGGAGAATTCGCCGGCAGCAGGAGTCGCAGACGCGGTGGCCGTGAGCGTGATGGTCTCCGTAGAACCATCCGGAAGATTCAGGCTGAATCTGACGGTTTCTCCGGCAACTGGATTGGTCGCGCCGAGGTCCAGCGACATCTGCGGCGGCACACCGGACGGACCTGCCACCGTCGCACCGGACAAGGTGGAAGAGATCGCCTCAAGCTTGAAGCCGAACGCCGTCGCCGGTGCCTCTTCGCTGAGCCCAACCGAGGTCGGCGACGGCGATGACGCCGTCAAGCGGCCGAGGCCGCTGGTGCCGAGATCCGCTTGCAAGCGTTCCGCCACGATTTGCTTGAGGCCGGCGCGGGCACCGTCACCTTCCATGATCTGTGACAGCGTTTGCACCGAAGGCTGGTCGTTCGACAGCCCGGAAAAGATGTAGCGGTCGCCGACGCGGGTATTGAGCAGGCCGAGCATCTCGCCAAGCGCCGAATAGGCCGAAGCCTGAGCGGTAGAGCGTCCCTCTGCCGAGGTCATTTCGGCCGCAGCCGCCTTGGTCTCGCGTCCGATATCGGCGATCCGCGTCAGCGCCGTCTGCGCAAGCGAAAGCCGCACTCCGACGCTCTTGGACGTATCGCCATAGGAATTGATCGCCGAGAGGTGCGAACGAAGGCCCACGGTCAGGCCGCGATCGATGCCGATCCCGGCATAATCGTCGGCACGTTTGCCGGTCGCCAGCTGGCGCTGCAGATCGCCGAGATTTGCGCGCATGCCGACCAGCGACTGGGTTAACAGCAGGGATCTCGTGCCGACATTAACGATGCTCATTTGCGGCCTCAGATGCTCATCAGGCGTTCCATCATGTCCTTGACCACGGACATGACCCGCGCATTGGCGGCATAGGCGCTTTGCAGGGTCAGCAAATTTGCCATTTCGACGTCAATATTGACCGCGGAGACATCCGCGAACCGCTCCTTGAGCGCATTCACCACGACCGCCTGGCCGGCCGCAAGGTTCGACGCATTTTCCGCGGCTTCACCCTGATAGCTGATCACCTGACGTAGAAACGACGACAGCGTCCCCGTGAACGGCGATGTTTCCGACCCGATACCGGTCCCGGACGAAAACGTGATCGCAGCATCATGCAACTGGTCGAGGATGAAGTTCGGCCGGGTCGCGTCGCCAGCCGCGACCCCCGGCTGGAACACGACCAGCTTCGAGGGATCGGCGACAAGCTGCGCGTTGACCACGAGCCGTCCGGCAAGTCCAACGCTCTGCGATCCGGTTGAGGTGATGGCACCGGTATAAAGAGCGGCCGCATCGGTGAAAAACGGCAGTTGCGCGTCACCGCTGCCGAAGCCGGTGCGGGTGACGGTGGTGCTGACTGCATCGATATTCGAATTGTTGGCGGCGCCGTCATCGAGAATCCGGAGCGTGGTCCCGGACGGGTTGGAGAAGGTCACCTTGCCGTTGAAATAGCCGTTGAGCTGTGCGGCGACCGAAGCTGGCCCGCCGGAAAAGTCGATCCCGATCACGGTGTCGCCGGCCATTGCGGTGACGTCACTAGACAGCGGTAGTGCCGCCGGGTCGTCGACCCGCACGATGGTGGCGTGATGTTGCTGACCGGTTGTTGTGTCGGTCCAGGTCAGATTGATCCTGTTGCCGGCCAGCAGATCGGCGGTGTCGATGTCGTATCCGGTCTGCGCGCCCGAGGTCACCGCATTTCCCGGAACGGTCACATCGGAAAGGCTCGACGCCATGGCGGCTGCGATTGCGTCGAGCTGCGCCTGCGCTTCCGGCAGGATGTAGTCGCGCATCTCGATAAAGGCCGCGATCTCACCCGAGCGGATCGCATTGCTGGCGAGCAGATCGACCTGGCCGCCGGTCGGCGTGATCAGGGTGATGGTGCCAACGCCGCGGGTTGCAGGGTCCGGCGTCCATTGCGCGTTCGGCGAAATCGAACCGTGCATATCGAAAGCGAGCCGAGCCGCCTCGGTGCCGACCAGCTGAATGCCGGAATTGGTAAAGACGTTGACCTGATTGTGATCGGTTGCGATCACGCGAATATCCATCAACTGCGCAAGCTCGTCGATAAACATGTCGCGCTGATCGAGCAGCGTCGCCGCGGCGGCGTCAGGTGAGGTGTTGAGCGCAAGCTGCTGGTTGATTTCCGCGATCCGCCCCATCGCGTTGTTGGCGCGAGCTACCGCATCGCTGAGCCCGTATTCGGCATCGCCGCGCAAAGCCTGAATTTCGTTGGACATGCCGTTGAGCTGCTGCGCCATGACCTGGGCAGAGCTAATCACGGCGGCACGCGCCGAAGCCGATTCCGGCGACGTGCCAAGCGTCTGCAGCGAGGTGGTGAAGTCGTTATAGGCGACCTCAAGCGTTGCGTCGGCCCCCGGCTCGCCGTACATCTGCTGCAGCCGCGAGAAGAATTGCGCACGGAGATCGGCATAGGCGCCGCCGGAGGCTTCGGTGCGCAATTGCCGCTGCAGATAGATGTCGAGCTCGCGATTGATGGCCGAGACGCGCACGCTGACGCCGGCGCCGCCAGCCGACGTCGTCGTCTGCACCAGGTTCTTGCGGACGTAGCCAGGCGTCTCCGCATTCGCAACGTTCGAAGAGATCAGAGCAAGCCCGGCCTGCACCGTGCGCAGACCGGCGGTCGATGTGTTGAGGGCCTGGGTCAGGCTCATCGCGTGGTCCTAACGCTCGCCGCCGCGCTCAGCGCAGCATATTCAGGAGTTCCTGGGTCATATCGTTCGCAGTCGAGATGACACGCGTATTCGCCGAATAGGCCTGCTGCGTCACGATCAGCTTGGTGAATTCATCCGCGATATCGGTGTTCGACCCTTCGAGCGCGGACCCGATGATGGAGCCGCTGGCGCCGTAGGTCGGCGTGCCGGACTCGTCGGTCACCGCGAACGCGCCGCCGTCGATCCGCTTCAGGAAATCCGCACCGGTGAAGTTCGCCAGCGTGATATCCGCGAGATCGATGGTGCGGCCGTTCGAATAGGAGCCGACGATACGGCCCTTGTCGCTGATCGAAATCGTTTGCAACTCGCCCGCGGGGTAACCGTTCTGTTGCAGCAGATTGACCTGCGCATTTCCGTTCGGGTCCGCGAATTGCGTGATACCGCCCGAGCCATGCGTGATCTGTATGTTGCCCAGGCTGATCCCATCGATCACGACGTCGTTCAGTTGTAATGTCGATACCAGAGGGCTCATCTGGCCGTTCGCACCGAAGTTGTAGTTCACACCGGCATTGGTCCACGCGGCCTGCGTACCTGTCGCGTTGGAATTGACCTGATAGAACAGGTTCCAGGTATCGGAGCCACCAGTGAGCTGGGAATCGACTTTCGCCCAGCGCATCTGGACGTTCACAGCCGTTCCCGAGACGTCGTAGGCGGTAATGGCGCCGCCACCCAGCGACGAATCGAGGAAGGCGCGCTCGTCATTGGCGATCACGTTGCCGTTGGACGGCAAGCCGGTGCGGGTCTGAATGCCGAACACCGAGTGCGTCATGGTGCCATCGACCGATATCGAATCGGTCATGTTTGCCGCGGTGATCGTGACATTGCCATTGGTTGTGTTGACGCTGCCCGTGCCGCCGGTGATACCGGTCAGCGCGGTGGAGAGCTCGGCAAGTGTCGAGACCTGACCGACGCCGGTGCCGAACGTGATCGTCAGAGCCGGGTTGCCGCCGACCTGAACCACCATGGTCTGACCGGTCCCCACGGCATTCTGCGTCAGCAGATTGGTGGCGTTGGTGTTTCCGACATTCAGACCAAGCTCGCCCAGTACCGAAAGCGTCGATGCGCCGCCGATTTCAATATTGGTGTCGGCATTGGCACTGGTCAGCACCAGGCGGTTCGCGCCATTCATCGTTGCGGTGACGCCGGTTGTGCCAGACTGGGCGTTGATCGCGGCCATCGCGTCGGTCGCATTATCACCGGCACCGATCGCGATTGACGTGCCGTTAATTTCAATAGTGCCGCCGGCCGACGACAGCGTGGAGATGTCAACGCTTCCCGTTCCGACTGCAACCGCATCCGGCAGCAGATTGCCTCCCGAACCCAGAATGCGCGCCGGTGCCGGGGGTCCAAAAATCGGATTGGCGGAGAAATTTGCCGGGTTGAGCAATTCAGACCCCGGGATATCGGTGTCGTGATTGTTGGTCATCGGATAGGCTGCGAGATTGGCGCGATACTGGATCGCCGAGGTCTGCTGTGCCGGCAGGAAGTCGTTCTGGAATTGCAGCAATTGAGGGATGCTGCCGGTGGGGTTACCGGTCGCCGGATCAATCGGCAGTCCCATCAGGTAATAGCCCGCGCCATTGACCAGATAGCCGTTCTTGTCCGGCTGAAAGTCGCCGCGGCGGGTGTAATAGTCGGCACCGCCGAACACCGGCGTATTGTCCTGCACCGCAGTCGGCTTCTGCACCACGAAGAACCCGTCGCCGTTGATGGCCATGAAGGTGCCAACCGAGGCGCCCTGGATGTCGCCCTGTACGGTGTTGGTCGCACGCGCACTCGCGATCACGCCACCGGCGAGCTGTTTGGAGGGGATGTTGTCCGGGATCAGATCTTGGAAGCTGGTGTCCATCCGCTTGAAGGCGGTGGTCTGCGAATTGGCGATGTTGCCGGAGACATTTTCGAGCGCATAAGACTGCGCGCGCATTCCGGTGACCGCGGTATTCAGTGCGCCGAAGATACCCATTACGTATTCCTCCAGAACGGCCGGGGCGGCCGACTGGACGGGCGGCCGCAAGCTTGCTCCAAGAGCTTCGCAAGCGGCGTGCCACAATCTTAATACAATAAAAACAATGACTTAGCTGCTTTGGAGCCCGGCGGACAGGAGCCAAATTGCCGGGCGGCGGCAGCTTTTGCCGGGTCGCGACGTCAGCGGCGCGCCGCCGGGCGCGGGCGCGTCCTGCGATGTTGCTGCCTGGCCCGGACCTTCAACCGCTGGCCGATCGACACGATCGCGTTGATTGCCGGGATCAATTCCTCGCCGAGCGGCGTCAGCGCGTATTCGACGGACGGCGGCGACGTCGGCATGACGCGCCGCTCGACCACACCCTTCTCCGCCAGCTTCTGCAGCCGCGCGCTCAGCACCTTCGCAGATATGACCGGGATGTCGGCCCGCAATTCGCCGAAGCGGCGTGCGCCGCTGCTCAGACTCCAGATCACGTCCGGCGTCCAGGCGCCGCCGAGCAGGGACATGCATTCCGTCAGCGGGCATTCGAGCGGCGCCGGCGACACCTTGCTCTTTCTCAGCTTGAGCACGATGGCAATGCCCTTTGACGAAATGTCCGGTTACCAGATGGATACCTGAAAATGACAGTAACAAAAGGTAATGGGGTTTCCAACGGTAATCCCATTGGCTAGCTCTGCTGCGTTCATTCCTCAGGAGAGAGGTCATGAGGCTCTATTACTCACCCGGCGCCTGTTCGCTGTCGCCGCACATCGTGCTGCGCGAGCTCGGCTATGATTTCGCACTCGAGCGCGTCGACACCGTCGATAAGACGACCGAGACAGGCCGCGACTTTCTGTCGATCAACCGCAAGGGCTATGTGCCAGCCCTGCAATTTGACGATGGTGGCGTCCTGACCGAAGGCGTCGCGATCATCCAGTATCTTGCCGACAGCCACCCTCAGGCGAAACTCGCACCGCCTCGCGGCACGTTGGAGCGCGCGCGCCTGCAGGAACACCTGAACTTCATCGCGTCCGAACTGCACAATGCGTTCACACCGCTGTTCAACGACAACGCAGCAGACACTGAGAAGGCAGCTGCGCCCGAGCGCATTGCGCGCCGTCTGAACAATGTCGAGGCCATACTGGCCGACGGCCGCCGCCATCTACTCGGCGAGGCCTTCAGCGTCGCGGACATTTACCTGTTCGTGGTGGCCGGCTGGACCATCCCTACAGGCATCGGACTCGACCGGTGGCCGCATCTACACGCGCATTTCGACCGCGTCGCCGCGCGTCCGGCCGTCCAGGCCGCGATGCGCGCCGAGGGACTGAACTGAAACTCTCACGACGCGCGGCGAAAAAGGAGGCCCGATGAGCACGGCTTACGGCGACGTCGTCGAGGCGCTCCACGATTATTTCGACGGGCTGTATCACAGCGATACGGCCCGCCTCGCCAGGATCTTCCATCCGCAGGCGCATTACATCTGCGCCACTGAGGGTACGCTGACGCAGCTGACCATGGACCGATACTTTCCGATGGTTGAGGCACGGCCGTCTCCCGCGAGCCGCAGCGAGCCGCGGACTGACCGGATCGTGTCGATCGAGTTTGCCGGCCCGGTCACCGCTTTCGTGCGCGCCGAATGCGCGATCGGGCCGAAGCAATTCACCGACCTGCTGACGCTGGTCCGGCTTGAGGGCCGCTGGCAGATCGTGTCCAAGGTATTTCACTTCGACCTGAAGGGGTGATGCGATGGCATCGCTCTGATGCCGGAGGCCGGCGGCAAGGCGGCAGCCGCCGCCAGAATCCTTTGTTGTCTTGCGCAGAGCCCTCATGCGCCGGGCCGGTTGCCGCTTCGCAGCCTGCCGTCTAGTGTCGGCCGGAACAGCCATCCAGGGACAATTCATGCGTTTCGAAGGCACCAAAGGCTACGTCGCAACCGACGATCTCAAGGTCGCGGTGAATGCGGCGATCACGCTTCAGCGCCCGCTGCTGATCAAGGGCGAACCCGGCACCGGCAAGACCGTGCTGGCGCAGGAGATCGCCAAGGCCGTAGGCACCGACCTGCTTGAATGGCACGTGAAGTCCACCACCAAGGCGCAGCAGGGCCTCTACGAATACGACGCGGTTTCGCGGCTGCGCGACAGCCAGCTCGGCGACGAGCGCGTCAAGGACATCCGCAATTACATCAAGCGCGGCAAGCTCTGGGACTCCTTCGTCCGCGACACACGGCCGGTGCTGCTGATCGACGAGATCGACAAGGCCGACATCGAATTCCCGAACGATCTCCTGCAGGAGCTCGATCGGATGGAATTCTTCGTCTACGAGACCGGCGAAACCGTGAAAGCAAACCAGCGCCCAATTGTGATCATCACCTCGAACAACGAAAAGGAATTGCCGGACGCATTTCTGCGCCGGTGCTTTTTTCATTACATCCGCTTTCCGGACCCCGAAACGATGCGCGCCATCGTCGATGTGCATTTCCCCGGCGTCAAGCAGCGGCTGGTCGCCGAAGCGCTCAAGCTGTTCTACGAAATCCGCGACGTGCCCGGCATGAAGAAGAAGCCGTCGACCTCCGAATTGCTGGACTGGCTGAAGCTTCTGATGGTCGAGGATATCGGTCCCGAAACGCTGCGCGAGCGCGACCCAAAAAAGCTGATCCCGCCGCTGCACGGCGCGCTGCTGAAGAACGAGCAGGACGTGCATCTGTTCGAGCGGCTGGCATTTATGGCAAGACGCGACGGGCGTTAAGGAGCGCATTCGTACATTGCAGGCGGAGTTCCTGCGTCATCGCGGAGCCTACGCGTCATTTGCACACGTGTAGTTTGTCCGCAAGGCAGTGCTGGACCAGCTAGCTTTCGCAGGTCGGCATCGCGCAGCCTGCGATACGACGCCGCAGCCTGCATTCGCGCTTAACGACTCTGGCATCACCTGAGCAGGTATTGCGGTCCGCAATAACGATCCTGTGATCGTGAAAACCAATTCGGGATCGCGCTCGTATCTCGCGTGTCCGTTCGATCATGTTGCAGCGTTTTGCCTGCAGCAGAGGGTCGAGCTTGGATGTTCCGTCGAACAGTCCATTCACAAAGAGAACAGGAAAGCCGCAATGACTCGTCGTGTTTCCCGCCACATCCTGGCCGTATGCGCCGCCCTCACACTCAGCTCAGGCGCTGCATCAGCTGCCGATATCGTCGATACCGCAGTGAAGGCCGGTCAGTTCAACACACTGGCCGCCGCTCTGAAGGCTGCCGGTCTGGTCGACACCCTGAAAGGCCCGGGGCCCTTCACGGTATTCGCGCCCACGGATGAAGCGTTCAAGAAGCTTCCCGCTGGCACCGTCGAAACACTCCTGAAGCCGGAGAACAAGGCCCAGCTCGTCGGCATCCTGACCTATCACGTCGTGCCGGGGAAAGTGATGAGCTCCGCGCTGACCGGTAAGGTCACGGACGCCAAGACCGTTCAGGGCCAGACGGTGAAGGTCGACGCCACCAAGGACGGTGTTATGGTCAACAACGCGAAAGTGGTGAAAGCCGACATCGCGACCGACAACGGCGTCATCCATGTGATCGACACTGTGATCCTTCCGAAGTAAGAACCAGCAATCTCCACGATGCGCCGCCGATCAACATCGGTGGCGCATTGTCATGTGTGCTGTCTAACGGCTCGGCTGCGACGCAGTCGGGCGCTGACCAGCCGTGCGACAATAGTGGGATGGTCAGTTTCGGCGCCAGAAGCCGCGACGACGCTGCGCGCCGGGTTCATCCGACTTGTCCACCAACGGCTTTTCCGGTTCGGACGCACCGGCGGTCGACGGCGAGACGTCCGGTGCCGCGGATATAGGACTGCCCCCATCCGCCGGCACGGAGCGGACAGACGAACCCTCGGCGATCAGGCGGGCCGCGTTCTCGGCCACCCTTTCAGCGTTGCGGTAGGCCGCTTCAAGCTGCTCGGCATCCGCCTGCTCCGCCGCACGGCGCTCTGTTTCTATCCGCTCCGCCTCCGCCCGCTCGGCAGCAAGCCGCTCAGCTTCGACACGCTTCGCTTCCGCTTTCTCGTCGGCGATCCGTTCCTTTTCAGCGCGCGCGGCCTCCCGCTGCTCCTCTTTCAGACGAGCGGCCTCCGCCTTCGCCGCCGCTTTTTCCTCGGCGCGGATCCGTCTGGCCTCGGCCTTTTCCGCGGCGATCCGCTCGCGCTCGATGCGGCGTATCTCCGCCTGCTCGGCCTCCAGCTTCTCGCGCTCGATGCGCGCCGCTTCAGCAACCGCAGCCTCCTCGGCGCGAATGCGGGCGCGCTCGGCCGCTTCTTCGGCCTCCTTCTTCAGCCGCGGCTCGTTCTTAACGAGCCACACTTCATGGCTCCGCGAGCGCCGCGACGCCCATTCTTCATAGCGCCGATGCGCGGCATAGAAATACTTGGCAACGACGCCTCCCATGCGCCCGCCCGACCAGATCAGTTCAAACGGCTCGAACAGCCGGAAGCGGTCGTCGCCATCGACAATGGCGCCGGTAATCAGCGTTGCGGCCATGGCGCTGGTGTTCAGCCCGTGTCCGCCGAAACCGCTTGCCAGCCAGACTCCAGGCGCGACTTCGCCAATCTGAGGCATGCGATGGACGGTGACCCCGATCGCTCCGCCCCAGGCATGGTCGATATCGACCTGCCCCAGCTGGGGAAAGCGGCGCCGGAGATCCGCACGCAGCCAGCGCGCGTGGCGATCAGGGTTGGACGGGCGCGTCGCCAACCGGCCGGCGAACATCAGCCGGTCGCCGCCGACGATCCGATAGTGATGACCGGACGATTCGGAATCGCTCACCGCACCGGGATATTCCAGCGCTGTGGTCAGCGTGTCGCCAAGCGGCTTGGTCACCATCGCAAACGTGTGAAGCGGGATCAGTGTATCCGCGGCGTCGGGCAGCATCGCGCCGAGATGGATGTTGCCAGCAAACACAATGTGCGAGGCACGCACACGTCCCTGTGCCGTGATCACGCGCTTGCGCACACCCGCGGGGTCGATGGAAAGAGCGGGCGTTCCCTCGAACAGACGGGCGCCCGCTTGCTCGGCAAGCCGCGCAAGCCCAAGCGCATAATTGTAGGGGTGAATATTGAAGGCGGTGGGAAAATGAATCGCCTGAAAATAGTGAGGGGATTTGATCTTCTCGCGCACAAGCTTCGCAGGCCACAGCTCGACATCGGCGCCGAGCGAGCGCAGGCGCTCGGCAGCATCGGACATCTCGCCTGCCCGGTCGATCTTCGATATCTGCAGCCAGCCCTCGCCCTGAACCAGATCGCGCCCGCCCAGTTCGTTGGCGGTTCGGCGCATATAATCGGCGCCATCCTGTGACAGCAGCCACAGCTCGCGGGCATGATCGGTACCGACCCGCTCGACCAGCGTCTCCGGCCGCTGATCAAAACCCGGCCGGACGAACCCGGTATTGCGACTCGAGGCATTCCAAGCAACCCGCCGCGCCTCCAGCACTGCAACGGACCATCCCCGGCGTGCGACCTCGAGCGCCGTGGTCAATCCGGCGAGGCCACCGCCGACGATGCAGACATCGACATCGATATCCTGTGTCAGCGACGCGCGCACCGGCGCACTCTCGCCGGTCGCGGTGAACCAGGTCCCGCCATAGCCGCTATCAGTCGCGGCGGCCGGTGCGGCTTTCGGCTGCGGATCGACGGCTTGCGCGCCCGTGCTAGGCTCTTCCACCATTCGCCCCCTGCCCCGTGGAACGCAATTCATGCGCCGTCTGATGCTGCTTCGTCATGTCAAATCCGACTGGTCGCTGCCCGGGCAATCCGACCATGAACGCGATCTCGCCGAGCGCGGCCGCAAGGCTGCTCCGTTGATGGGCCGCTACATGGCCGCTCACGATATCATCCCCGACCATGCGATCGTATCCACAGCCACCCGCACGCGCGAAACCTGGCGCCTCGTGGCCGGCATGTTTCCGCGCCAGCCGCCAGCCAGTTTCGAAGACCGCATCTACGAAGCCTCCCCACGCGACATCCTGGCGGTCATTGCGGACGCGCCGGCCTCCGCCCAATCTCTGCTGGTGGTCGGTCATAATCCGGGATTCCACGACACCGCAAACCTTCTGGTTGAGTCGGGCGACAAACGCATCCGCAAAACCCTGTCGGAGAAATTTCCGACTGGAGCGCTTGCCGTGATCGACCTCGATATTGACGACTGGGCGGCGATCCGGCCCGGCACCGGCCGTCTCGACAGCTTTGTCACGCCGCGTGCGATCGGCGCAGGAAGCGACTAGACTAGCCGGCAGGATGGGGAGGAGCCGATGATGTTCAAACGGATCCTGGTGCCGGTGGATTTGGCAGAGCCTGAGCTCGCGGGTCCGGCGATCGAAACCGCCTGCGCGATGGCAGGTGGTGCGAACGGTACGGTTCGTATCGTCCATGTGCTTCCGATGACACCGGTGATGCTCGCGGAATATGTCCCACCCGATTTCGATGCGCAGCAGCGCAAATCGGCGGAAGACGGGATGGCAAAACTGACCGGCGAATGCGGGCTTGCGCCGGATCGCGTGTCTGGAATCGTGCGGCAAGGCGGCATTTATCATGAGGTGATCGAGGAAGCCAAAGCGATGAATGCCGATCTGATCGTCATGACATCGCACCGGCCCGACATGCGCAGCTATTTTCTGGGGTCGAATGCGGGCCATGTCGTGCGCTACGCGAATTGCTCGGTGCTGGTGCTGCGGGACTAGTGTGGTGGTTCGGAAATCCGCTCTATTCTTGCAATACCCCCTTCAAGCGAATTTCCGAACCAAACCACACTAGAATTATAGGTTTGCTAGTGTCCTTCGAATCCGAAGTCCGCTCACGAGCAAGCCGCAGAATGAAGCGGACTTCGGATTCGGGACACTAGCGGGCGGCTCAGGACCTCGGCGCGTTCGGGATCTTCGGAAGCAGGTCGGGTGGAACCGCGTCGAGGGTATAGCGGCGCGGCATATTGCGTTTGAAGAAGCTGCCCATCTGCCAGAGCAGCCAGAAGAACATCGCCACAAGCGCGAGTATCGCGGCGATCTGGCCCCAATCCAACGGCTGTCCGAGGGCAACCTCGCCCAATTGCATGGCGCGGATCGCCAGCGACACCCCCATGATGCAGAGCGCTGCAAAAATCGCGACGCCGGGCCAATAGAGGAATGCAACAGCGCCGGCCTTGAGCTCGGGCTTGCCGTGGGCGGCGGCAATACGTTCATGCAGCGCCCTGACAAAACGCGAATAGGCCTCGTCCTGACGCTCCTGTTCCATCAGCGACTTCCATGACGCCGACGCGATCGAGATTTTCGGGCCGCGGTCGCCCCAGATTTCCGCGAGGAAGCGATAGGATTGCATCGTTACCGGACGGAAGCTGAGCCGGATTCGCCGGATACCGGCATAGGGCACCTGCCCCGATAGCGCGCCAATCGACCAATGCAGCGCGTCAGGCGCCAGCCGCAGGATCCACGCGCCGCCCATCAGCGACGCCTTATAAGCATATACGATGTCTGAGGCATCCGCGCCCGGTTCGTCCACCATCGCCTCCATGACACCCCTTCGCCAGCGGGCGCCCTCTTAGCACACGCACCCGCGCGGACGGATATCGCCGCATTCGGACGGCACGGCCCCTGGAACGGCGGCAGCCGGCAATCGTTGAGCCAGGGACCATAATCCAACCGAGAGAAAGAAATCCCATGCGCCTTGCGAAAACGCTGCTTGCAGCCGGATTTGCCGCAATCCTCGCCACCGCTGCTCACGCCCAGACCGGAGGATCGCCGAGCGGGATGGGAACCGCACCGACCCAACCCGGCGGTTCTCCGTCACCCGGAATTTCGCCTTCATCGCCCAGCCCGTCCGGGACCACAGGCTCGCGCGCACAGCCTGGGACGCCCGGCGCGGTCAGTCCGGGTAATCCCAATGCGGCCTCGCGCCCAAGCGTGCCGAACATCAGCGGCTCGCCGATGATTACGCAGCCGGGCACGTCACCATGCACAGGCACGGGCTGCTAGCCACGACGGACTTGTCAGACGCAAAAAAAGCGCCGGATAAAACCGGCGCTTTTTTCTTGGTCGTAGTGCGGGTTAGCTTGCAGCTTTGCGATTGACCTTGCTCTCGGCTACGACGGTCAGCTTCTGATCAGCCGCCTTCTCTTCGTCGAGCGTCTTTTGCAGAATGACTGCGGCATCATCCCGTCCAAGCTGGCGTGCCCATGCGACCAGCGTGCCGTAGCGCGTGATCTCATAATGCTCCACCGCCTGAGCCGACGCGATGATCGCGGCATCCAGCACTTCCTTGTCGTCGACCTCGCCGGACACTTCCTTGGCTTCCTTGATGATGCCGTCGATAGCGGGGCAGTCCACGGCCTTCGCCTTCAGGTTATGGAGCTTGAAAACCTGTTCCAGGCGCGCGACGTGGTTTTCGGTCTCCTGCAGATGCTTCTGCAGTCCGGTCTTCAGATCGCGATCAGTCGATTTCCCGATCATGTCAGGCAGGGACTTCAGGATCTGCTTTTCGGCGTAGTAAATGTCCTGAAGCTGATGCACGTAGAGATCGTCCATGGTCTTGATGTCAGCGGAAAACAGGCCCATCGGGGGCTCCCTTTGTTCTTGATGTTGCGATGACGGACGCCTCCGCGTCCGCCGGGCCAACGTGGCAGCGACAACGATGTTCCTGACATCTTCGTTATCGGCGAAATGGAACCGGAGCTCGACGCAACTATTTCATAAAAAAACGAATTCTTGGATTAACCAGAGAGCATTCGGAACCGCACACCTTGGTAATGACTGGCCATGACAGAACCGGATACCCCAGAGCGGCAACAGGATCGCACCAATCAGAACCAGCTTTCGCGGGCTCCATTCGACACGTCCGATCTGAACAACATTCCGCACCCGACCGACGACGATCCGCCGTACCAGAGCTGGTGGGTGGTCACCGACCCGGACAATCGCTGACCGTGGACGCCGGTTTCCCGATACAGTGCTGATAGCCTAGCCTGCCTGCCGGTAACGGCGCCGCGCTGACGCCCCGCATCGGATCGGATCGGATCGGATCTTAGCCCCGACGCGCAAATAAAAAGCCGGCCACGAGGGCCGGCTTTTGCACAATGACGGAGCGCGATCTTAGCGCCGGGCGACCCGTTTCTTCGGCTTGTCCCAGCCGTAGTGATCAAACGTCGCATTCATCCACCAGCCGCCAAGAACCGGAACGACGCAGTTGGCAGTGGAGACGAACACTTCGCGCTGCGTGAGCTCACGTTGCGTCACGATCGTGCCGACGATCGGAGACACCGCAGCGCATGCGAAGCTGGTCACAGCATAAGCGCCGAAGCCGCTGTGGATGCCGTGAGCGGCATTCTTGTGGCCTGACTTAATTGCGAAATAAGCAGCCGTCGAGCCCGCGCCGACCACAAGATTCGAATCGGCCAGCCGCGGATCCCGGACCGTCCACGGCATCGTCGCCCACCAGCTACCGAACGATTGCGCGTACCAGGGCTTTGCAGTGACGACGACCTTCGGGCGCTTCTGCGCATGCGCAGTACCGCCGGTCACGAGAAATGCGGCAGCCAATGCCGCCAGCACCAATCCAAATTTCCGCATCGAACACCCCCAAGACTGCCGGGCTCTTTGGGATGTCGCCGGTCAGTCGAATCGAAGCCGGTGGCGATTCCACCAGCAGATTCGCATCATGATGACACTCCCTGAGCAGAGTCGAGCCGGAGTCCGGGGTTTTTTGGAAGTGTTGCGGTAATGGCACGCGAAGCTGTGAGTTCCGTCACCGATCAGCCGGGCCGAACAATGCACTCAGGTCCCGGCAAAACCAGCGCGCTTGAGGCGCACGATGGCAAGGTCCAGCGCAGAAAGGAAAGCGGAGCGGTCCTTGGGGGTGAACGGCGGCGGTCCCCGAGTCACACCGCCGGCCGAACGCAAATCATCCATCAGATTGCGGGTCGCCAGAGCCATCCCGATCGCATCTTCGGTGAAAACCCGGCCGTTGGGCGCCATCGTCACCGCGCCCGCCTTCACGCTGCGGCTGGCAAGCGGGATATCCGCGGTGACAACGATGGCACCCGGTCGCGCCCGCTCGGCAATCCAGTGATCTGCCTCGTCCATGCCTCCCGGCACCACGACACGTTCGATCGATGGATCGCGCGGTACGGCGATCGGAGCATTTGCGACCACGAACACTTTCAGCCGATGCCGCTCCGCCACCCGATAGATTTCCGGCTTGACCGGGCAGGCATCGGCGTCGACGAAGATGACGATCGGATCGCGCTCGGGTGGACTTGTCGTCGTTATCGGATCCAAACCATGCTCCAGAATATGCGAAGACTTGCCATTGCCACCTTATTCGCCGTCCTGCCGAACGGCGCAAGCCACGCGCAAGACGACGATGTGTGCGGGTTCGCGGCAAGCTCCGGCACGCCGCAGATCGCCGGCCTGACCATCGTCTATCTGTCGCCGCTCGGAGACCCGGCGCAGGCACGGCACTGGAAACACATCATCATTCATCAGATGGAGGGACCGGCCGGCGCCGCAAAGCGCGCCGCGCTCGCCCAGGCGAAAGACCCGACCCGGCGCGGCACCACGCTGTGGGTCGAGACCGACGGTATCGTCTATTGGTCGGTGCCGGAAACGGCCATCCCCACCCATGGCGACGGCGCCAACCGCAAGGACAACAGGTTCATCGCGAATTTCACCACCTACCGCCGCGTGGTGAAGGACAACAGCTTCGGCATCGAATTTTCCGGCAACTTTCCGGATGTGCGCAGGCCGGCAACCCAAGCCCAGCACGATGCGTTACTGAGGCTGCTACCCCTTCTGCAACAGCGCTACAACATCGCACCCGAGCACATCTATGCGCATAACTGGATCGACCATAAGGACGCGCGCTATTGCGAGGGTTGTGAACTCGCGGAAGCCGCGCGCAGATTGAATTTCAGGCCGACACAGCCTTGCCGCTAAATCAGCCGGATTGAGGTTCCTGCCAGTTTTGTCGCGACCATTGTCGCAGAGACACTGGCGCCATTGGCAGGCCCGACCCCACACTGTTACAATTCCAGCCTGCGAGCCGCCGCGTCAGACGGGGCCGTCAACGAACAGCCGATCGAAACAGGCTGGGGTGAGGAAACATGCAGACGCAACAACCCAATCGCTCGTTTCCATACAATGCCTGGTACGTGGCGGCCTGGGATTACGAAATAAAGCGCGCGCTGATGCCGCGCTCGATCTGCGGCAAGAAGGTTGTGATGTATCGCACCGCAGCGGGCCAGATGGCGGCGCTGGAAGATGCATGCTGGCACCGCCTCGTGCCGCTCTCCAAGGGCTGGCTCGAGGGCGACGACGTGGTGTGCGGCTATCATGGGTTGAAATTCGATCCGAACGGGCGCTGCACCTTCATGCCCTCGCAGGAGACCATCAATCCGTCCGCCTGCGTGCGCAGGTTTCCCGTGGTCGAGAAATATCGCTTCGCCTGGATCTGGATGGGCGATCCCGCGCTCGCCGACCCGGCAACGATTCCGGACATGCATTGGGTCGACGACCCGGCATGGGCCGGCGAAGGCAAGCTGACGCCGCTCGCCTGCAATTATCGTCTGGTGGTCGACAACCTGATGGACCTGACGCACGAGTCGTTCGTGCACCGCACCTCGATCGGCAATTCCGCGGTGGCCGAAGCGCCGTTCGAGGTCACGCATGGCGAGCGCACCGCGCATGTGACACGCTGGATGCTCGGTATCGATCCGCCGCCCTTTTGGGCGTTTCAGCTCGGTGCCACCGGTCCGGTGAAGGTCGATCGCTGGCAATATATCAATTTCGAGGCGCCTGCCGCCGTCGTGCTCGATGTCGGTGTGGCACTCGCCGGCACCGGTGCGCCCCAGGGCAATCGCTCGCAGGGAGTCAATCTGCGCGTCTGCCATTTCATCACGCCGGAAACTGAGGGACGCAGCCATTTCTTCTGGGTGGTGCGGCGCAACTTCAAGCTCACGGACCAGCGGCTCACGACCGAGACGCGCGACCGCAATGCTGCGATCATCGGCGAAGACGAAGCCATGCTTGAGGCGCAGCAACAGGCGATGGAGGATAATCCCGACGCGGTGTTCTACAATCTCAATATCGACGGCGGTGCGATGTGGGCGCGCCGCATTCAGGAGCGCATGATCCGGGACGAAACACCTGCCGCACTCCGCGCGGCCGAGTAGCGAGCGCCGATCATGCGTGTCGTCGAAACCTGGACCACTGCGCAGGTGCGAAGCGCGCGCAACATCACGCCCACCATTCGCCTGTTCGAACTAGTGCCGGCAGAGGGCACGCCCGCACAGATTCCGCTCGGCGGTCATCTCAATGTCACCGTGATGATCGAAGACCGCGCCGATACGCGCTCCTATTCGCTGATCGGTCCGGCCATGTCCGATGCCTATCGGATCGCGGTGAAACGCAACCCCGAGAGCCGCGGCGGCTCGGCCTATATGTGGTCGCTGAAGGAAGGCTCGCAGCTGACAATTTCAAGTCCGCGCAGCCATTTCGAGATCGATTTCACTCGCCCGGATTATCTCGTGATCGCGGGCGGCATCGGCATCACCCCGCTGGTCGGCATGGTTCATGCGCTGGCACTCCAGATTGCGCGCAGCGGCGCGAACATGCGGATGGCCTATTGCGCGCGCACGCGCGACGAACTCGCTTTTGCGGATGATCTGCGCGCTATCCTCGGCGATCGGCTGCAGACTTTCGTCTCAAGCGAAGGACAGCGGCTCGATCTTCGCGCAGCAGTGTCGACTCTCGCACCGGGCGGCATCGCCGCCGTCTGCGGCCCGCTGCCGCTGCTCGACGAGACGCGGCGCATCTGGCGCGAACTCGGCCGCCCGCAGGCGGACCTGCGGTTCGAGACCTTCGGGTCCAGCGGCACATTGTCAGCCGAACCGTTTCGCCTGCGGATCGCGGACAGTGGCCGCGAGATCATCGTTCCGGAAACGCAATCGATCCTGGATGCGCTGGAGGCCGCCGGCGTCAGTGTCATCTCGGATTGCCGGCGGGGCGAATGCGGCGTCTGCGCGCTCAACATCGTGGAGGTGGACGGAACCGTCGATCATCGCGATGTGTTCTTCAGCGATCATCAGAAGCAGGAGAACCGCAAGCTCTGCGCCTGCGTCTCGCGCGCGGTGGGGACGATTACGATCGATCCGCTGGTCAGGCCGGACCCGGCGCGGCCGGCGGGGTGAGTGGCGCCGCGCCGTTTTAGGCTCGCTCGGGCCACTCGCGCGCGACATGGAATAAGCCGACGACGACAAGTTCTTGGCTTTCCGCGTAGACGCGATACACCGCAATGTAAGGCAACCTTGGTATGACCCATTCACGCGTATCCGCGACCTTCCCGTCTCGGGCCATATGTGGGAAGTCCGCGAGCCGTTCCACGCTTGCGACGATGCGATTCACGACCGACCGAGCGGCATGCGGATTTTCAGCGGATATGAAGCGATAAATGTCTTCCAAATCTTCGACCGCCTTATCGTCGAAGACGACCTTCATCAACCGAGGCGTGCCAGACGGTCCTTGACCTCCTGAAAGCTCAAAAGCCTGCGCGCCGGATCGGACAGACGGCGGCGTACCTCGGCAACCTGCTCGTCGGTCAATTGCAGAGAGCGCGCGTCATCCAGGTAGTCCAGCAACGCGGCACCGGCCGCGTCCTGTTGGTCCACGGGCAACGTCATTGCTTTATCGAAGGCCATTTTCAGAAGATCAGCCATATCTAAACCATACCATTTTCCGACCAGCCTGTCATCGCACCAATTCCCGCATCGCCCGGTCCAGCCCCTCAAGCGTTAGCGGATACATCCGCCCGCCCATCAATTGCTTCATCATGCGGATCGACTGGGTGTAGTCCCATTCGGCTTCCGGCACTGGATTGAGCCACACCGCGGCCGGATAGGTCCGCGTGATCCGCTCCATCCAGACCTGCCCCGGCTCCTCGTTCATGTGCTCAACCGAACCGCCCGGCATCGCGATCTCGTAGGGGCTCATCGACGCGTCGCCGACGAACACCACCTTGTAGTCATGCGGATATTTATGCATCACGTCGAAGGTCGGCGTGGTCTCCTGATAGCGCCGCCGGTTCTCTTTCCACACCCGCTCGTACAGGCAATTGTGGAAGTAGAAATGCTCCATATGCTTGAACTCAGCGCGCGCCGCGGAGAACAATTCCTCGGTCGCCTTGATGTGCCAGTCCATCGAGCCGCCGACATCGAAGAATAGCAGCACCTTCACCGCATTATGCCGCTCCGGGCGCATGTGGATATCGAGATAGCCCTTGTGCGCGGTACCCTTGATGGTGCCGTCGAGATCGAGTTCATCCGGTGCGCCGGTGCGCGCAAACTTGCGCAGCCGCCGCAGCGCGACCTTGATGTTGCGAGTGCCGATCTCGACATCGTCGTCGAAATCCTTGAACTCGCGCTTGTCCCAGACCTTGACCGCTCGCTTGTGCTTGCTCTCGCCGCCGATGCGAATGCCTTCCGGGTTGTAGCCGGAATTGCCGAACGGTGATGTGCCGCCGGTGCCGATCCATTTCGAGCCGCCCTGGTGTCGGCCCTTCTGCTCCTCCAGCCGCTTTTTGAGTGTCTCCAGAAGTTTGTCGAGCCCGCCCATCGCCTCGATCTGCTTCTTCTCCTCTTCCGTCAGATATTTCTCCGCCAGCGTCTTGAGCCATTCTTCCGGGATTTCGGCGGTCAGCGCCTCTTCCATCAGCGAGAGGCCCTTGAAGACCGAGCCAAACACGCGGTCGAACTTGTCCAGATTGCGCTCGTCCTTCACCAGCACGGCGCGCGAAAGATAATAAAAGTCCTCGACCTTGCGCGACGCCAGGTCGGCATCCATCGCCTCCATCAGCGTAAGATACTCGCGCAGACTGACGGGGACGCCCGCCGATTTCAGTTCGGTAAAGAAGGTGATGAACATAGCTAATCCGTAGTTCGGTTGGAACCGAGAGCTTGAGCCTGATCGAACGCCCACACGATACCGCATTTTGCGCGAACGAGCGTTAGTCCGAATGTGCAGTTAATCGCTGGGATTCGGCAGCTGCCGGCCTTCAGCCGCCCTTCATGCGCGAGAGCCCGTACGACGTCCAGCGTTGAGTTCCGATTTACAGTTTTGACGCGCGCAATACTGTTCTGGAAATATTCTCGTCGCATTTTAAGCGATCTTTGCAGGCTGCCGTTCGGGTTTCTGGTGGCATCAACGCGCTCGTCAGCGAGCCAGCCCCATCGTGCCTCGACCCACTATCGATCCAGACGATATCATTATTGTCGACCGCAGCCGCGCCGCTCGAACCAGCGCGACCATTCTCGGACGCTATTCGCTGGCGAGCCGGCGCAATTCGCGCGGAGAGCGTCGTGAATTTTCCTGCCGGACGGTCAATGTCTCCTGTCACGATCTCGCGCTGATGGTGCCCATCCCCGGCCCGGTCGGGGAACGTGTCATCGCGAATTTCCACGAGCTCGGAAAACTCGAGGGTCAGATCATCCGGCTAAACGACGATGGCTTTGTCATGAGCCTCGTCTTGGGGGCGGATCAGCGCGAGCGCCTGGCGGCCAAGATTCTCTGGCTCGAAATGCGCAAGCATCTCAATCTTCCGGATGACCGCCGCCACAAGCGGGTTATTCCTAAAAATCCGCATTCCAGCGTGATGTTGGCCGATGGCCGGGTCTCCGACTGTTTTGTCATCGACATGTCGGCGTCGGGGGTCGCGGTATCGGCCGATATCGAGCCGAACATCGGCGACGTTCTTGCAATCGGAAAAGTTATCGGACGCGTGGTGCGGATTTTCCGTGAGGGTTTCGCCGTCCGCTTTATCGAGCTGCAGAATCCGGACGCGCTGGAGCACCTGGTGCTTCGGCCGTGAAAGCGTCACCGAGCCCACGCATGGCGTTCAGCCGCCGGGTGTGTTCGCCAGCCGCCGCGCTTCGGCGCACGATCGCAAGATTGTCCAGGAACATCCGGGCACAGCGGTCCCAGGTCATGCGGCTGGCAAAGGCGCGGCAGGCGTTGCGATCGATGGTCAGCGCACCGAGCGCGGCCGCCTGCAGATTTTCATTGAGCACGCCGACAGGCGCGTCCCCAATCACATCGAGCGGACCCGGAACCGGATAGGCCGCGACCGGGACCCCGCATGACAGCGCTTCCAGCATCACGAGACCGAATGTGTCGGTCCGGCTCGGAAACACGAACACATCGGCGGCACTGTAGATCGCGGCAAGTTCGTCTTGCTCGCGCTCTCCCAAAAACACGGCTTGCGGAAATCGCTGCATCAGTTCGTGGCGCATCGGCCCGTCGCCCACGACGACCTTGGTTCCCGGCAGATCGAGCGAGAGAAAGGCCTCGATATTCTTCTCGACCGCGACCCGGCAGACGGTGAGAAAGATCGGGCGCGGAAGATCGGATGGCAAAAGGCCGAGCGCAGGCTTGCGCGGTGCGAACACCTCGCCGTCTACACCGCGCGGCCACAGCACCGGATTGCCAAAGCCGCGGCCGGACAGTTCCGCCATCAACGACCGTGTCGACACCATCACGCGCTCGGCATGGCCATGGAACCGCCGCAGCCAGTTCCAGACCAGCGCCTCCGGAATCGGCGCACGCGCGGCCACATATTCCGGCAGCCGGGTATGGAAACTGGTGGTGAAGGCGATGCCGCGGCGGATGCAATAGCGCCGCACCGCGTGTCCGATCGTGCCTTCGGTCGCGATGTGGAATGCGTCGGGCTTCAGCGCCTCGATCCGCTTCGCAATCGTCCATGGCGCGGGCAGCGCACAGCGGATGCCCGCATAGGTCGGCAGCGGGAAGGTTCGAAAGCCCTCATGCGTGAGGAACGAAATCTCGGCGCCATGACGCGGCGCTGTCGCGGCAAGCGTCGATAGCGTGCGCACGACGCCGTTGACCTGAGGGTGCCACGCGTCGGTTGCGACCAGAACCCGCATCACGCCTCCTGCAGACCGCCGAGACGCGGCCGCGCCTGCGCCGCATCGGTGCCTCCCGGCCACGATCTGATTTCAAAAGTGCCGTCGAGCCGTTCGACCGCCGCGGTGCAGCTTTCCAGCCAGTCCCCGCAATTGATGTAGCGAACGCCCAGTCGATCGTGGATCGCGGGGTGATGGACGTGTCCGCAGATCACGCCATCGGCGCGATGAGCCGCCGCAAGCTCCACAATATCGCGCTCGAATTGCCCGAGATAATCGATGCTCTCTTTCACGCGGCGGCGCGCCCATTGCGAGAACGACCAGCCCGACAATCCGACAGAGAGCCGCACGCTATTCCAGTGATCGCTGAGCGCGAACAGCACGGCATTCAGCCGTCCGCCGATTGCGGCAATTCGGTGCGGAACCTGGGCCGCGCGATCGAGACGATCGCCGTGCGTAACCACGTAACGGCGGCCGTCGGCGGCGACGTGGATCGCTGTGTCGGCGACTTCCACCCCGGCGAAATGCGTGCCGGGATAGTCGCGCAGGAAGGCATCGTGATTGCCGGGAAGATAGACGATCCGCGAGCCGCGCGCGGCGGCGGCGAACAGTTCACCGATCACATCGCTATGAGCCTGCGGCCAGTGCCAACGTGCCCGCAGCCGCCAGCCGTCGACGATGTCGCCGACCAGATAGTTCGTGTGCGCCTGGTGATGGCGCAGAAAATCATGCAGCTTCTCGCTCTTGCTGGCGCGCGTACCAAGATGCACGTCTGAGAGAAACAGGGCGCGCACCTCCTGGCGACGCTCGCGCCGTTGTCCGTCATCGGAATCGGCATCCTCGATCGGGAATCGCTGGTCGAATCGCATGACTCACGATGCGCCACGCATGTCTCAGTTTTACGACGGGGGCGAAGGGAACACGGCAAGGCTGTTAGAAAACTGTCGTGAATGAATCGGATGGTGCGGCTCACACGAATCGACGGGCCGCCGGAAACGAGGTCCGCGTCACGGCGCGCTGCCAAACGCGTGCTCCCTCCGGACCAATGGATGCGGACGATTTTCAACATTTGCGCAAGCTTCGTTCGGGACCGGATCGGCTGGAACAAACTCGGCTTCCTTGCAAGCTTCGCCGTCCTGTGCCTCGCAGGCTTTACGCTTTACCGGATGCTGCGCGACATCGAGCCCGAGCGGGTATTGTCTTCCATCGCGGCCATGCCGGCGTCGAACATCGCGATTTCGATTGCATTCGTGGCAGCCGCCTATTTCACCATCACCTTCTACGACTTCTTCTCTCTGCGCACGATCGGCGCGAAGCATGTGCCCTACCGGATCGCGGCGATGGCCGCCTTCACCAGCTTTTCCATCGGTCACAATCTCGGCGCGACCGTCTTCACCGGAGGCGCCATCCGGTTCCGCATCTACTCGGCGTGGGGGCTCAACCTGATCGACGTCGCCAAGATCGCGTTCATCACAGGTCTCACCTTCTGGCTGGGCAATGCGTTCGTGTTGGGGCTCGGCATGGCGATCGCGCCGGATGCCGCAAGCGCGCTCAATCAGTTTCCGCCCTGGATCAATCAGGCCATCGGATTGGCCGGGCTGGCCGTGATTTGCGGCTATCTGGTTTGGCTCGCGCATGGGCGAAGAACCGTCGGCGTCAGAAACGTCTCTGTGACCCTGCCGAATGCCCCGCTGACCTTTGTCCAGATCCTGATCGGGGTCGCCGATCTCGGCCTGGCGGCAGTCGGGATGTATGTGCTGCTCCCGGCCAATCCGCCGATCGAATTCCTGCCGTTTGTTGTGATTTTCGTTCTGGCGACGCTGCTCGGCTTCCTCAGCCATACGCCCGGTGCGCTCGGGGTGTTCGACGCGGCCATCCTGATCGCGCTCGCGCAATTTCCGAAAGAGGAGATGCTCGCCACATTGGTGATCTGGCGCGCGATCTATTACATCCTGCCCTTCACTCTTGCGCTCTTGGTGATGGCGACGCGGGAATTCTGCCTGGCCTATCGACGGCCGGCCGACCGCGGGCGTTTGTTTGAGACGCCCCCTCTCTCCGGCGGCGGCTCGCAAGAGCGTCAGTCCGCGCAGGATCCGGCAGGCTGATCCCCCTTATTTCCGCCCAAAGCTTCATGGTAGTTCATAGACTGCCGCCGATTGTGGAGCCCCATGCGCGCCCGGATTTTTGCCGCCACTGCTGTTCTGACCTGTTTCGCTGCGAGCCTTCCGGCAGCGGCGCAATCCCGTGCGCCGGCGCCGGCGCCGCTGCAATTGAATGTCCCCGACGCCAGCCCGGGCAACGGCCCGATCCGGATCGAATGGGAAGTGAGAAATCGCTTCCGGCTGTTCCGTAACGAAGCGGATTTTCGCCGGCACGTTGCCGCCTATCGCGGCGACGGCGTTCTGGCCGCCGAGCAGCGGCTGGCGCACGCGACCGATGGCCGCGGCTGGGCGCGCGACATGGTGGACAATCTGTGCGTCGACCAGACCGGGCGGATGCCCGAGACCTGCCTGCGTGACGGGCAGAAAGAGAATTACCTCAGTCCGCACGACCACGCGATCACCGCGATGGCGGCCGGTGCTGTGCCGCCGGGTGCACTCTGCGCCTGGAGTTTCGATGATGGCGAGTCCGAGCCCGGTCAGGCGACGACGCGCTGCGACGACCCGGTGCGGATCCGGGTGCGACACGGGCTCACCACCATTGCGACGGTGGATGTCGGCCTGCCGGACGGAACCGCGCAGCGCGTGGTTGCGGATATCACGGTCAGGGATTTTCTGATCGCGGGAATGGGCGATTCCGTAGCTGCGGGCGAAGGCAATCCTGATCGCGCCATTGCACTCGACGATAGCGGCTTCTGCTTCCGCCGGTTTCTGGCCGGCTCAACCAGCGAATATTTCCGGCCCGGCCGCGCCGGCTTCAAAGGCAACAAGGCCTGCGACCCCGCCTTGTCGACCGGCGGCGGCAACACGTCGGCCGACTGGGCGAAGCTCAATGCGCGCTGGTGGAGCGCGGCCTGTCACCGCTCGTTGTACGGCTACCAGTTGCGCGCCGCACTGGCGCTCGCGATCGAGAATCCTCAGGTTGCCGTGACTTTCCTGCCGCTCGCCTGTTCCGGCTCCACCATCGATTCCGGCTTCTTCGGCTCGCTACGCGCGCGCGAATGCCCGTCGACCGGTTCCTGCACGAGCAACAATGTGGCGCAGATGGTCCGGCTGAGAGAAGCGATTGACCTTGCCCGGAAGACCGACAAGGAGCGCAAACTCGATGCCATCTTGCTCACGATCGGCGCCAATGACATCTGGTTTTCAGGCCTGGTCGCCGATGTGATCACCGAATCGGCGACCGAGCGCGCATTGTTCAAGCGCGGCGGACTGATCGCCGATGTGTCCGATGCGCGCGGCTACCTGAAACAATTCCCGCGCGATTTTGCCAAGTTGCGCGGCGCGCTGAAGCCGTATCTCGACGGCAATCTGCAGCGCGTCATCTACGTCACCTACGGCAATCCGGCGATGGTGAATGGCGGCCAGGTCTGCGCGGGCGGGCGCGCCGGATTCGATGTGCATCCGGCGTTCAATGTGGACGCCGCCAGGCTGCGGGAGACGTCCGACTTCGTGGAGAACGAATTCCTGCCACGCCTGCGCGCGCTGGCAACCTGCGAAGCGTCCGGCGCCTGCGCCGATGCGCAGAGGGACCGCATGACCTTCGTGGACCAGCATCAGGCGGAATTTGCGCATCATGGCTTCTGTGCCCGCGCGCCGAACGACCCGCCCTTCGACCGCGAATGCTTCCTTGAAAATGGCGAAAGCTTCGAGAGCAATCCCTCGCAGGCGGCCACCGACCCAATGCGCTGCAGCATGCGCGCCCGCGATTTCCGGCCCTATTCGTCCCGCGCGCGTTGGATCCGTACCGCCAATGACAGCTATTTCACCGCAATGACCTTCCCCGAAGGCATCAACACCGCACTGCAGCCGAGCGACCTGCACGACGCCACCTGGGGAGCGACCAGTGCGGTCTATGGCGGCGCGGTGCACCCGACTGCCGAGGGACACGCTGCGATGGCCGATGCCGCGATGCCGGCGCTACGCGCGGTTCTCGGACTTCAGACGCCGCAACAGGTCCGCTCCGAACCTCTCGCGCCGCTGCAATTGCCGCCGGCGGCGACAAGATGACGGGGCGCTGGAGGCGTCGACGAGCGAAGCGGCGTACCAGCCTTTAGAGCAGCCAGTCCGAGAACCCCGGCATCTGGTCCGCAGCGACACCGGAAGCCCGCGCAAGGCTGCCGTGCGCCGCCAGTTCGACCAGCACGCCGCCGTCCTGATCGGGCGAAACGGCAAACGAAAGCCCGCCCCCCGGCTTCTGCACCTTGATGACGGCAACCTTCTCGACGTCGTCGAAGACCTCCAGCTTGCCACTGCGAAAACGGACCGAGGTCAGATCGGGGTCAAGATCAGTAAAATGAAACGAGTCGCCGAGATTGAAGTGTTTCACCTTGATGCCGTCGAGTTGCGCGGCACTGCCCTCGATTTCATTGTCGCCAAGTTTCGCGATGATGGTATCCGCACCGCCGCCGGGCCGAATGAGATCATTATAGACGGTACCGTAGATCACCTCGGCAAGCTGCGTTCCCTGGATCAGATATTGCTGATTGGGATCGAGACGATAGATCGTGATGTCGTCGGGGTCCGTGTGCGGCCAGTATTCGATAAAGTGCGTGCCGATATGGCCGTCATCGACGTTGTCGTAGAACTTGATATCGCCCTCGGGGCCGACTTCTGAAAGTGCGGTCGTCGAATGGCCGGAGACACGGCCGGATTCCGGCTTGAACCAGCCCATGCGGATGATGTCGCCGGCCTCGACAAGCGGATACCAATCTTCCACCGGATCGGGAACGTCGCTCGCATAGGCAATGCGCCAGAAACCACCCTCGACATTGAGCGACGGATCGAAGGACGTGTTCGGAAGCGGCATCGGCGCACCGGCGCCGGCCGCCACGTTGTCCGCAATCCAGTTGCAGAGATTGGTATTGGGTATCACACCGTTGCCATAGACCGTGGCAAAAGCCTCGGCAGTAGCGACGACCATATCGGGCGTCGGCGCCGTGCCCGGAGCGAAGCCGGTCGTTTGCATGATCCGGGGATCGACCGTCCAGACATCATAGGTCATGAACGCAGCATCCGGACCGTTCTTGTCCTTGGTGAGCCGCAGCTGAAAGCTGGCCGGATCGATGATCTGGTTTCCGGCCTGCAGCTTGACCTTGCCGATATCCTTGACGAACGTGGCCTCCTCGACCGCATTCTTGCCGATGAACCATTGCGGCGTGACGTTCGGCGAATCCCAATATCCGACATTGGTCGCCGTGTTTTCGAATGGCTGGGACGGCAGCAGCCACACACCCTTGAAGGGGATATTTGACTGGCCGAATGCGTCCTTCAGGATGCTCTTGAGCGATATCATGTCGCCTGCTTCGGCGATCACCGGCGTCGGCAGAGAGCTCAGAAGGTAAGTAGCGCCTTGCGGTGCATACGTGATCACGGTGCCGCCACTGCCATCGCTGCTCAGGGCGAAGTCCTCACTCGCGAGGAACGAGTCGGATTTTTCGAGGCTGTCTGAAACCAAACCCATCTTGAGTTCGGCAACCACCGCTCCGGACTGGTTCAGGCCGGCATGGAGTTTGAGCGTTCCAGGTTCAGTGCCCGTACCCGGCACATAGATCAGCGACTGCGCCTGAACGTCCGTCAGTTGAATGCGTCCGCCGGCGATCCCCTGGTGCGGTTGGCCAGCAGGCGTTGGAAGTTCGGCGTATTCGACCACGCCATCGAAGCCGGCGATATTCTCTATGACGAGCTGACCTGTTCCATCGATGAAGATGATTTGTTGCGTGGCATCCACGGTGCCTTCGACCAGAAGCTGGCCACCGTTTTCAAGCAGGAACACCCCGTCGCTGCCGGTGAAGGTGACGCCCGCCGAAATCTCGACCGCGCCCTCTATCTGGATGAGGCTGGTATTGAAGACGGTCAGCCCCTCGAAATCCAAGAAGCTTTCCTGGCTCACGACCACCGCGGCCTTCTGGTCGGAGTTGAGCAGCCTGAACACGCCGGCATTGGCGCCGTCGTCCCGCACGTCGATCGTCAGGCTGCCGGCCAGCGCCTCGACAAAAATCTGCCCATCGAACGAGGTGTTGCCCCCGGTGATGAAGACGGCATTCGTCCGCTCAGTGAGCGTGCCATTGACCGTCAGCGTCGTGTTGACTTCCTGCGGACCAGAGCCGGCGCCTTCAAATTTTGTATTGAACGCGTGCAAGGTGACGGGGAGACCATCGCCACCAAGGACGATTGCTAATCCGGCAATCGTCGGATCCTGGGTCGCCGATATGATTGCTGTTCCGGATGTGACGAGAGCGGCATCACCCGTCACCGGAACAGTGTCACCGATCCAGTTGTCGGCAGAAAACCAGTTACCGACGACGCCATTGCGCCAAGACACTTCCGCCATGTGATGCTGTACCCGTTTGACGACAACGATTAGAAAGTCTGGGCGGCAGGAATGCAACAAGCGCGAACTTGCGCGCTGAAGAATATCCCAATCGGCAAAGCATTCTGAAAGTATGAGGAGCAGCCCCTCCTCTTTCCGCTCATCATCGTCCCGACAGCATTTTTGCAGCCGCCCGCGCCGTTGTGACACGCCGCCGGCGTCATTGCCGGTTCCAGCCCTGCCGGCAGGCGTTTCGGCCTAGCTTGCCGACTTCATGAATTTCTCTAATTTCGGTCGGCGCATCTTCGGGACCGGCTGCGGGCCGCAGGCCAGCGCGTTGAGGCAAGCGGGCTGCGCGGACTTTTTCGCTTTCTTGCCCTGCGCCATCGCGTCGGGGGCGAGCAGAACCGCGAGCCCAGCCGCAATGACCACAACAAACGTCCATCGCATCGGACCAGCCTCTCTGTTGGCGCCAGCGCTCCGCCGCGCGTTAATGCGCAACGCCGCGGCAATGGAAACCTAGTATTTTCGGCGCTCCCGGCAAATAGAAATGATCGACATCCTCAACCGCAAATCCGGCTGAGCGGAGCAGCTGACGCGTATCACGATTGATCTGGCAGCCGCACGAAATGAGATTCCATAGCGGGTTGAGACGATCCTGCCATGCCGCGATCGGCGCATCATCAGAGCGGCCGTGTTCCAGAAACAGCAGGCGGCCGTCAGGTTTGAGAACCCGGCGAATTTCGCGCAACACGGCCGATGGATCCTGGACCGAGCATAGCGTGTAGGTCAGCACCGCCGTGTCTGCTGTGTTGTCAGCCAGCGGAATGCGTTCGCCGGGCGCGGTGATAATCTCGACCGGAACCGGGCTTGCTTTGATCCGCTCTTTGCCAAGGTCAAGAAGCGCCGGCTCGGGATCGAGACCGATGACCTTGATGACCTTCGCAGGATCATAGTGAGCAAGGTTCAGCCCCGGCCCAATCCCGACTTCCAGAACGACGCCGCGGGCCTTCGGAATGATCGATTGGCGCAGTTCCGATATGCGCGACTGAGCACAGGCAAAAGCGATGAGCCGCGGCCCCACATAGCGGCGGTACAGACCCATGGTCGCGCTCCCATGTCACCAGCTGGCGTTGGGACGGCTGTCTCTCGTGCGCGCGGACGAACCAGGATGCGATCGAATGCCGAGCGCGGCCGCGCTCACGCCACGCCGAGCTTCTTCTGCAGGCTGGTGGACGAGGTCGTGTACTGGAAAGTGAGTTTCTTGTCCGGGTAGACGTAGCGATGGATTTTCTGCGCCGCCAGCGCCCCCTCGTGGAAGCCGCACAGGATCAGCTTCAGCTTGCCGGGATAGGTGTTGATGTCGCCAATCGCGAAAATGCCCGGCTCCGAAGTCTCAAACGTCTCGGTATTCACCTCGATCAGGTTGTCGGACAGCTTCAATCCCCAATCGGCGACCGGACCGAGCTTCATGGTCAATCCGAAGAACGGCAGGATGGCGTCGCACGCGATTTCGAAATTCGATCCGTCATTGCGCTTGACGATCGCTTTCGTGACCTGTCCGTCATCGCCCTCAAGCGAGGTGACTTGCCCGAGCACGAAGTCGATCTTGCCCTCGCCGACCAGCGCCATCATCTTGTTGACGCTGTCGGGGGCCGCGCGGAATTCCTGGCGGCGGTGCAGAAGCGTCAGGTGGCTCGCGATCGGCGCAAGATTGAGCGTCCAGTCGAGCGCGGAATCGCCGCCGCCTGCGATCAGGAGACGCTTGCCGCGAAACTGCTCCATCTGGCGCACGGCATAATAAACCGACTTCGCCTCATACGGCTCGATGCCCGGAATCGGCGGACGCTTCGGCTGGAACGAACCGCCGCCGGCCGCGACGATCACCACCTTGCATTCGAAAATCTTGCCGCCATTGGTGGCAACGCGGAAGGCGGGATCGCCGATCCGTTCGATGGTCTGCACCATCTCGTTGTAATGGAATTGCGGTCCGAACGGCTTGATCTGCTCGAGCAGCCCCTTGGTCAGTCCGTCGCCGGTGACCAGAGGAATACCGGGAATGTCGTAGATCGGCTTCTCGGGATAAAGCTCGGCGCATTGCCCGCCCGGCTTGTCGAGAATATCGACCAGATGCGTCTTGATATCGAGCAGACCGAGTTCGAACACCGCGAACAGGCCGCAGGGGCCGGCGCCGATGATCAACGCATCGGTCTTGATGACATCCGTCGTATCCAGCATGACCCTACCTGCCCTGATAGCTTGGCGTTCGCACCAATATCCCGTCGAGTTCCTCGGTCATCTTGATCTGGCACGACAGCCGTGAATTGGCACGCACATCGTAGGCGTTGTCGAGCTGTTCGTCTTCTTCGTCCGAACGCTCGCCTGCTTTCTCGACCCATGCCTCATCGACATACACATGGCAGGTGGCGCAGGTGCACGAACCGCCGCACTCGGCGACGATGCCGGAGACCCCGCCGCGCATGGCGGCTTCCATGACCGTCTCGCCAAGGTCGGCCTCGACGTCGTGAACGGTATTGTCGTGTTCGATAAAGGTGATTTTCGGCATGATAATTGTCGGTTGCGAGATGGTTTGTATCCAAACTATCTTTCGGCGTCATCCCCTGGCCGTGGCGGCCCAGGGTTCCGGATCAGGCTTTCCCGCGAAGTGACAATGTGGGGCGCGCCTGGGTCAGGCCTGCCGCTCGGGGGTGCGCACGATCAGGCCGTCGAGCTGGTCGGAGACCTTGATCTGGCAGGAGAGACGGGAATTCGGTTTCACGTCGAAGCCGAAATCCAGCATGTCCTCTTCCATCGGAGAGGGCGGGCCGACGATCTCGGTCCAGGCCTCGTCGACATAGACATGACAGGTGGCGCAGGCGCATGCGCCGCCGCATTCCGCCTCAATACCGGGGATGCCTTGCTTGATGGCGTTCTCCATCACCGTGGAGCCGTTTTCGGCATCGACGGTGCGGCTCTCGCCTCCGTGGTCGATAAAGATGATCTTGGCCATCGTGGGACTGATGCTTTTTGCGTTCCGGTAGAGGGAGCAACCGGCCGGCCGGCCAGCGCGACCCGGTATATAGCGCATCGGGCGGCCAACGCCAGCGCACCCGGAGGGACTTGTGAACCGGCTTCGCCCGCTGAGCCGCGGACGGCCTATTCGGGCCGCGGCGCCACGATCTTGCAATCCGCCAACTTTTGAGTGGCTTCCAGAATCGTGATCGGCGGCCCCCCAGGCGCATCTTGGGTCTGAATGGGTCCCTTGCCCGGTTCGCGCACGAACGGCGCCCGGATGGTGCAGGTCATATCCGCACCGCGGCCCTGAAAGGCAATCTCCGCCCTGAATCCGCCCGAGACAAAAGTACGCAGCAGGACCAGCTTGTCGTCCTCAATGGACCAGCGTCCTTCACCGCCGGACGCCGGCTTGCCCACGAGGCCGAGGGGTGCATGCATCTTGTTGGTGGTGGTTCTTTTGCCGGCCGGGCTCTGCGATGAGCGGGTGAATGTGCCCACCACCACGCCGTCCTTGACGGCAAATTTCATGGTCATCGTGACTTCAGGAGTGAAGGTGCCCTGCGGCCGCTTCACGCGCATGGCATACGTGACTGCAGTCTCAATGTTGACGCCTTCAAGGTCCTTGGCCGAGAGCGCACGTGCATCGGTCATCAGCCCGCAGGCTGAGATCGCCGCCAGCACTGTTGTAAGAACCGCTATCCGGCATGAGCAGAACATCTTGCCCCCTTGGAACGCGCCTATCGGGTCATCTTGCAGCTCGACCCGGTCTGGGTCGCGCTCAGAATGCTGACCGGACCACCCACCACGGATTTCTGCATACGAACATTTTGCTTGCCTTCCTCGCGGACGAAGGGGGCACGGAACGTACAGCTCATTGCCGCGCCGGAGCCCTTGAACTCAACCTCGCCCTTAAACCCGCCAGTGTCGAAGGTCCGCAGCAAGACAAGCTTGTCTCCATCGATCAGCCATAACCCATCGCCACCGGAATCCGGCGTCCCCGGCGTGCCAATGCGCGCCTTGACGGGGTGGTATCGAACGCGGGGCCCGCGCGGGGTCGTAACCGTGCGAGTCACCTGACCAAGAATTCGTCCCTCGCCATCGATTTTGACTTTGATCACGCGGGTCGCCTGGGTGCCGAATTCGCCCTCGGCGCGACGGACCCGCATATTGTAGTTGGCTCGCAGTTCGAGGCTGACGCCCTTCAGATCATCCAACGTGATCGCACCGGCCGGTAACGGGATCGTCGCGAAAGCGAGAGCGAACGCGAGACCCGCCAACGCGTTGCGGGTTACTCGCAGAATTTCCTGTTGTTGAATGTGAAGCATTTCGTCCCGTCGCCTTCTTTTTCCGCCGACGGATTGTCGGCTTTGCTTGCAGGTTGGTTGTCGGTGGGCGGCCGATCGGTCGCCTTCGGCATGTCGTCGTCCGCAACGATAGCGACCCAACGGTAGCTGCCGCGTCCTGCCCGCTGCAGGAGCCAGGTGCGCCCGCTGCACTTGTCCACAAGCATCGGTGCCGGCGGCTCGATCCGGGGGCGCGCCGGTATCATTTCATAACAGGGGGTGGGCGCGGTCTGCGCGGCCACGGCGCCCGGAAATGCCAGCAATACAGCCGCGGCGCCGGCGATCAGCAGCGCGCGCGTCATTCGCAGAAACGCCGGTTGTTGAACGTAAAGCATTTACTTCCTCCGCCGCCTCCCCCTGCGCCTCCCGCTGCGGGGCGCTGGGGTGCCGGTGTCGCCGCCTGTTTGTTCGGATCAGCCACACACGCGCCCTTGGCGATCATCTGACCCGCTGGACAGACAATCCGGATGCAACGCTCGCCCTCCGCCTTTTCATCGGCGCGGCAGGAGAGCGGGCAAACGCGCTTGTCGAATTTGCGGATCAGCGAAAGGGTGTCGCTGGAAATCTCCCCGGGCTTAGCGATACGGACCGAGGCGAATTTCGCGAACTTGTTCAGCGCCTCGCGGGCTGGCGCGCCGAATTCCCCGGTCACGGCGTCGTCGAAACATCCGACCCGCTTCAATTCGAATTGCAGCGATCGTGCGAGTTCTGTCCGCTCCATGGCGGCCGCGGACTGAGCCGCCGACTGCGCCGCCGCTTTTGCCGCGTCCTGCTCCGCTTTCAACGCCGCAAGCTTCTTTTCCGCCTCGGCGCGAAATGAACTCTTCGGAAATTCGCTGACGAAACGGTTGACCTGAGCGGGATCGCGGGAATCCTTCACCACATTCCAGACCACCTCGTCGGGTCCTGGCCTGCGCCCAACCTCCGCATTCAGCGACGCGATCCGGGTCTCTGCCTCGGCGCGCCGGGCGCTCTTCGGGAATTCGTTGACGAAGCGAGCGAACTGCGCGGGGTCACGTGAATCCTTCACCAGATTCCACACCACCTCATCAGGCCCGGGCTTGCGCCCGGCCTCCGCATTGAGGGCCGCAATCCGCGTTTCTGCCTCTTTGCGGAATGCACTGGCCGGATATTCAGACACAAAGCGCGTGAACTGTGCCGGATCGCGCGAATCCTTCACCAGATTCCAGACCACCTCGTCGGCCGCAGGCCCCTGCACCACCGGCGGCGCAATCACCGGCAACGCCGCCTTGAGGTAGATCGCGTCGCGCGAGAGCGAGCCATAGACGAACGGCAATTGCGCGCGGCGCGTCGCCTCGAGCACATCGTCGCGCACGTTGCGGAACAGGAAGTTGATCTCCAGTCCCGGGGTTTCGAGATGCTTGAGCAGCGAAGCCGTGAAAGGGGAATTGCGCCCCTGACCGTCGGCGGCGGTGGTGCCTTCTCGTGCTGCAAACGCGATCAGCACATTGCCTGATGGTTCGACCGCGGCGAGACCGCGCGAGACCGCGCGGGTGCGCACGGTGCGCGCCATCCTCGAGGCGAACGGATTGTTGCGGCAGGCATCGAGGATCACCAGGCCGAGGCGTGAGGCATTCTCCACCAGCGGCGTGATCGTCTTCAGCGCGATCGCTTCATGATCGACATCCACGTCGGCCTTCAACTCGGCGTCGATCGGGATGAGATAATTCTCCCCTCCCACTTCCATCCCGTGCCCGGCGAAGAACACGATGGCGATCTCCGACCCGCGCGCCCGGCGCGCGAAATCCAGAAGCCCGCGACGCATGCTGTCGAAGGTGCCGTCCTTGACCTTCAGAACTTCGAAACCGAGCCGCTCGAAAGTGACGGCGACATCGTTTGCGTCGTTGCCCGGATTTTCGAGTGGCGAGACATTCTTGTAGCTGCCGTTGCCGATCACCAGCGCAACGCGTCGGGCCTCGGCGGTTCCGGCAATTGCAATGATGGCGAAAATTGCCATCACAGCCGCGAAGGCAGCCCGGACCGCGGCATATGAAAACGTGGGTTGCATGGCGCTCGTTCCCAGTTGGCGCCCGATTGTGCGAAATCGCAATGGTGCCAGACTAGTGGTTCGGGCATTGGTTGCAATGCGGAAGTAACCCGTTCGCCGGGAGGCGTTGTGCAGCCGGCAAAAATTTGGCCGGCGCCTTCGATCGGAGCCGGCCGGAACGAACGTTTAGCGCCAGACCAAGGGTCCGTCAGACAGGGCTGAGAAGCCCCGCAATCTCGGCTCGGGTATCGCGAATGGCGACCCGCAAGCTGTCCACCCCCTCGGAACGGCCGACCGCATCACCGATCATCGCCGCCTGCTCGACCTGGGATGCGGCCGTGGCGAGCGCAAAAGCGCCGATTCCCAGCGCAGACCCTTTCAGGGTGTGCGCGGCCGCGGCGGCGACCGGCGCCGTTGCGTTTTCGATGCGGTCCATCAAAAATCCGATCTGACGCTCGAACAAGGACAGAACGTCCCGCTCCAGCGTCCGGTCCCCGAGCGTCATGCGCGACAGGTGGACCAGATCAATCGGCCGATACCCCGGCACAAGCGGGGGCGACGCCACGGCGGCCAGCGCCGTTTGGGTTGCTTCGATCATCGCACGCCTCCGGAGCTCTGTTTGGCTCCTATACTCAGACTTTGGCCTGCGGTCGGCCAAAACGAGGTAAAAACTGGTCCGCGATTTCAGCCGAATTGTCCGCTAAGTCTCGGGGCGGTTAACAGTCTCCAAGCGCCGCCGGTTCCATCACTTGTGCCAAAATCACACAGCAGTGAACGCCGCGGCATTAACGATGATTAAGAAGGGCTTAACGCGGACAGTTTTATTCGGTCGGGGGAGCCGGTAGGATAGCTGTCGGCGGCTCTTTGTCCTGGCAGTACCGAACGACCGGCGAACCACCTGGGCATCGGCCCGATGGTTCCGGGGAAGGCCTGGGGAACGCTTGTCAGTTGTGTAAGTGAGGCGGGAAACAATGTCGAACAACCCGAAGAAGGTCGTGGATCCGACCGAAGCGGCGATGGCGGCGATCCAGGAAGCGCTAAAGGTCAGGGACGCGGAGATGACCAGCTCCGTGGCTGCGCGTCCCGCCCCGGCGGCTCCGCCCCCACCTGCCGCCCGTGACGAGGCTCGCAAGCCCACTGCCCCGGAAGTCCGCCGTCCGGCGCGCGAACCCGTCCCGCAGGCTAACGATGAGTTAATCATCGCCAACAGCCCCTCCGATATCGAACCGGGCCGGGCCGCCAATGACGACTGGAAGTCGGTCGGACAGATTCTGCAATCGACGCGAGTGCCGTCGTCGAAGCCGCTGTTCATCGCCGCGGGCATTCTGTCGGTGGTATGGGCGGTTTTTGCGGTCATCCTGACGGCGCCCTATCTGTCGCAATTGCAGCAGAGCTTCGCACCGACCCTGCTCGCCCTCGTCTTCACGTTCTTTGCGCCGATCGGCTTCTTTTTCACCGTCGCGCATATGATCCAGCGCTCGCGCGAGATGCGCGCCTTGTCGCAATCGATGGCAGAGGTCGCTCTGCGCCTGTCCGAGCCGGAAGGGCTCGCCCGCGAATCCATCGTGACCGTCGGCCAGGCGATCCGGCGCGAGGTCTCGGCCATGGGAGACGGCGTGGAGCGTGCGCTTGCACGCGCCGCCGAACTGGAATCCCTGGTGCAAAGCGAAGTCGCTGCGCTGGAGCGCGCCTATAACGACAACGAAGTCCGCATTCGCAACTTGCTGGACGACCTCGGCACCCAGCGCGACAGCCTGATCGGCCAGGCCGAGCAGGTGCGCAACGCCATTACCGGCGTGCATCTCGACCTGAACCAGGACATCACCGGAATCAGCGACCAGGTCGCCTCCCAGGTTGCCTCCGCAACCGATGGCATCACCCGCGACCTGAAGGAAAAGACCGATCACATCACAAGCACGCTCAATCGCATCAGCGACGAGATGCTGGCGCAGCTCGGAGAACGGGCCGGCGAAATCCTCGAACGCCTGCAGCAGACCGCACAGGAGACCGCGCAGGCGGTCGACGCCATCAGTCTGACCGCGGCCACCTCGATCGAGAATTCAGGTTTTGCGACCACAAGCGCGATCGATGGCGCGGCCGAGCGGCTCAATGCCAGCCTCGCGTTCAAGACCGAGACCATCGCCGAGGAGTTCGATGTCCTGTCGCAGAATCTCATCGAGATGATGCAGCTGCGGCTCGCCAATGTGACGAACGATTTCTCGCAGCGCTCCAGCACCATCACCGAAATGATGAGCGAACGCGCGAACGAGATTTCGTCCGGGCTGTTGCAGACGTCGGCCCAGGCCGCCGAAAGCCTCACTCAGGTTTCGGCGCAGACCGCGGACACACTTTCGGAGATTTCGGCGCAGGCCGCCGAAAACATCGTGCTGCGAAGCGAGGAAGTGAATGCGACGCTGCGAGCGACCGGCGAGTCGCTGGTGGTCGATCTCAGCCTGCGCGGCGGCGACGTGGTCCAGAAGCTCGAACAGACCGGCTCTGCCATCACCGAAACCATCCTGTCGCGCAGCGACGAGGTGATGGAGACCTTCCGCGGCTCCGCCGACAGCATCGCGACCACCATCGGAACCCATGGCGACGCGCTGAAGGAAATGCTCGGCGCACGGCTGATGTCGTTCGAGGAAATGTTCACGCAGGGCGGCGCTGCCCTTGCCGAACGCATCGCAAACGACTCCTCCACCCTCGGAAATCTGATCACCCGCCATCTCGGCGAATTCGACCGCACCGTGAAACTGCACGGCACGGAACTGGTGGAGCGTCTCGGCGACCGCACGCAATCGGTCACCGACACGATGCGCTCCTGCATCGACAATTTCGACCAGCGGATCGGCGGCAAGACCGGCGAAATCACCGACGCCCTCGATCTGCGGCTGGTCCGCTTCCAGGAGGCGCTCGACAGCCGGTCCCAGAGCCTCAATGATGCGCTCGGCGGGCGCGTGCTCGAGATCGCCAAGACTCTGGCCGAGGGCGGCAAAGAGGTGGTAACCGCGCTTGAATCGCGCATTTCCGAAGTCACCAGCACCATCGATACGCGCGGCAACGCGCTATCCGAAACGATTGCCTCGAAAGCTCAGGAAATCGACAAGGTGCTCGGCACGCGTGCCATGGAGGTTGCCAGCACGCTTGATTCCCGCATCGGGAAATTCGAGGAATTGCTGGTCGGCCGCACCGAAGCGGCAACCCAGCAGCTGGAGACCCGCGGCCTCAGCGTTGCCGACACGATCGTCGAGAAGGCCACGCACGCCGCGCAGCTCCTGGAGAGCAAGGGCACGAACGCCGTCCAGTCGATCACCGAACGGTCCGACACGGCGGTGCAGACGGTCGAGACTCGCGCGCGGCTTGCCGCGGAGTTCCTCGCCGACCGCGCCGACAAAATGTCCATGGAGGTCGAAGCGCGCGCCAAGACCGTCGGCGAGCTCCTGACCGACCGCGCCGAGAAGGCCGCCATCGCGGTCGAAGACCGCACCCGCGGCGCCAGCGAAGCGCTGGTCGAGCGCGCCGAACAGGCAGCGGCTCAGATCGAAGGACGCACCCGCGCCGCCGCCGATCTCGTGACCGAGCGGACTGAGCATATCACCTCGCAGATCGAGGGACGCACCCGTTCGGCCACGGAAGATCTCACCGCCCGTGCCGAACAGGCCGCCATGCAAATCGAGGGACGCACCCGCTCGGCCACGGAGGACCTCACCGCCCGTGCCGAACAGGCCGCCGTGCAAATCGAGGGACGCACCCGCTCGGCCAGCGACGACCTGACCAAGCGCGCGGAGCTGATCGTGTCGCAGATCGAAGGCCGCACCCGCGCCGTCACCGAAGCTGTGACCGAACGCGCCGAGACCGCTGCCCTGCAAATCGAAGGACGGACCCGGTCGGTGACCGACATCCTGACCGAACGCGCGGAAAAAGCCGCGTCCCAGTTCGAGAACCGCACACGTGCAGCGACCGAGGTGCTGACCGAGCGGACCGAGCATGCCGCCACTCAGATCGAGAGCCGCACGCAATCGGCCGCCGGTATTCTGTCCGACCGCGTCGAGCAGGCGGCCAACCAGATCGAGGGCCGAGCCCGGTCGTTCGCCGAGGTGCTGACCGAGCGTACCGAGCACGCCGCTACTCAGATCGAGAGCCGCACGCAATCGGCCGCTGGCGTTCTGTCCGAACGCGTCGAGCATGCCGCTGTCCAGATCGAGGATCGCACCCGGTCATTCGCCGACCTGCTGACAAATCGCGCCGAGCAAGCGGCCGCGCAAATCGAGGGCCGTACGCGATCCGTCGCCGACATCCTCGGCGAGCGTGCCGAGCACGCCGCTCTCCAGATCGAGGGCCGGACGCGGACGGCAACCGATCTCCTCGCCGAGCGGACGGAACAGGCCGCAAGTCAGGTCGAAAGCCGTACGCGGATTGCGGGCGATGCGCTGATGGAGCGCAGCGAGAAAATCGTTCAGCAGATCGAGGCGCGGACGGGTGCGGTGACCGACATGCTCGCGAGCCGGTCGGAAGCCGTCACCAGCCAGGTCGAATCGCGCACCAAGGCCGCGGCCGAGTCGCTCAACGCCCGCCTGGAATCGCTTGCAACATCCGTCAGCCAGAATACCGGCGAGGCGGAGCGATCGATGTCGCATCTGGCCAATGCCTCGACCGAGTCGATGCGCAATGCGGCCGCCGAAGTCGAGCGTGTGCTCACGGTCGTATCGGCCGGCATCGGCAGCGCGCTGAAGCAGAATGCGAACGACGTCGAGCGCACCCTGCTCAGCGTCAGCGCGGAAGTGGCGCGCGGCTTCGTCGGCAAGTCGGATGAAATCGCCGCTTCGGTTTCGACCCGCGCGGCCGAAATGACCCGCGTGCTCGACGCCAATTCCTCCACCCTGCTCGCGGCGCTGTCGGCCAAGAGCCAGGAATTCACGGGCGAGGTCCAGAAAGCCACGCATTCGGCGGTCAGCGCGATCGAAAGCAAGGGCTTCGATTTCACCCGTACCATGCTCGAAAATTCCAACGAGCTGGCCCGCCTGATCAACGATGCCGGCGAAGCCGCGACCGCCCGCGTCAACCAGACCATGCAGAACCTGCAACACACCACCCGCGAAGCGATCGACCAGACGCAGCAGATCGCAACCGACTCGGTGGCGCAGGTTATGGAAACGCATGCGCGGCTGCGCGGCGAATCCACCACCCTGTTCGAACGCATGCGGGAGGCGAACGTGCTGTTGCACGAGGTGCTGACCGGTGCGCACGAGAACATGGCGGTGATCGAGGATTCGCTGACCAGCCGGGTGTCCGAATTCGCAAACGCGATGAACGACGTCACCGCTCGCAGCGGCACCGTGGGCGAACAGATCAACGCGCATGTCGAGTCCTTCCGCACCGACACCACTGCGGTGCTGGAGAATCTGTCCGGGCTTGCCGCGCAATTCGCGCAGCAGGGACACGCGCTGGTCGAGGCCGTCGACTCGGTCGAGAAGAGCAACCGGCGTTCCGAAGAAACCGTGTCCGAGCGCCGCGCCACGCTGGAAGCGCTGGTCGCGACGCTCGACCTCAAGTCGGAGGACCTGGAGCAGCGGCTGCAGCGCTTCACTGCGCTGCTTGATCAGTCGCTGAACGGAGCCGAATCCCGCGCCCGAGAAATCGGTCGCATGATTGCGGAGAGCTCGACCACCGGCACCCGCACGATCGCGGAGCAGTTCGAACTCGTCCGGGAAGCCACCGAGCAGGACAGCAAGCGGACCAGCGATCTGATGCGCGCCATCTACGAGCAGTCGGTCAGCGAGACGGACACCTACTTCCGGCAGTCGACCGAGCGCTTCGCAGAGACCCTCAGCGGCATGAAGGAAATGGCTGCCGAAATGCAGGCGCAGCTCGAACAGACTCGCGCCGAGTTGCGGCGCGGCATTCTCGAATTGCCTCAGGAGACCGCCGAAAACGCTGCGCAGATGCGTCGCGTGATCGTCGACCAGATCGAGGCGCTGGCGGAGCTCAATCGCATCGTCAGCCGGCACGGACGCAGCATCGAAGCGGCGGAGCCACGACGCGCTGCGGAACCGATGCTGGCCGTGGTCGGCGGCGGACGCACCGAGCCCGCGCGCCCGCAAGCGCGGCTGCCCGAGCAGCCGCAGCCACCGGCCCGGCCGGCGGCGCCGCCGCCTGCGCCGCGTGGCGAAGCCTACCCGCAGAACGCGCCGGCAGGACGCAATCAGAACGGCTGGCTGTCCGACCTTCTGCACCGGGCCGATGACGGCCAGGCGCCGGTCGCGCCGCAGCCCGGCCGCCAGTTGCCGCCGCCCCCGCCGCAACGGCCGCTCGAGTCGCTCGACGCTCTGTCGGCCGACATTGCACGGCTGGTGGAACACGACGCGGCGATCGATATGTGGGACCGGTACAATCGCGGCGAGCGCGGCGCCTTCACGCGCCAGCTCTACACGATGAACGGCCAGCGCACGTATGACGACATCCGCAACCGCTATCGGGCGGATCGCAATTTCCGCGCGACGGTCGACCGCTACATCGCGGAATTCGAGCGGCTGCTGGAAGATGTGTCGCGCGACGAGCGCGGCGGTCAGGCGATGGTCCGGACCTATCTCATTTCAGAGACCGGCAAGGTCTACACCATGCTCGCGCACGCGGCCGGCCGTTTCGACTGAGCCTGATACCCTCTGAGAGACGACCGCGGGGCGCGTCTTCGGACGCGCCCCGTTTTCGTTGGTCCGACGGGGCCGGCCTCACTGCGAGCCGGGCGGCCCGCCCTACTCCACCCGCACATTCATCGCGCGAGCGACGTCGCCCCACAATTTGAGTTCGTCGCGGGTGCGGCGGGCGAGTTCGTCCGGTGTGTCGGCAACCACCGGCAAACCGAGGTCGAACAGCTTCTTCTTCACCTCGGGCGTGTTCAGTGCAAATACCAGTTCGCGATTGAGTATGTCGACCGCAGCCTTTGGCGTACCGGCCGGCGCGTAGAACGCAAGCCACGACGTCGCCTCAAATCCCGGCACGGTTTCCGCGATCGCCTGAATGTCCGGCTGACCGGCGAACCGCTCCTTCTCGCCGATACCGATGATGCGCAGCAATCCGCCCTTGTGCTGTCCGAGCGTCGAGGAAATCGTTGCGATCACCGCCTGGACATGGCCGCCCATGGCGTCGTTCACCGCCGGACCGCCGCCCTTGTACGGCACATGGATCAGATCGGTGCCGGCCTCACGGTTCAACAAGAGGCCGGCCATATGCTGCGGACTGCCAATGCCGGCGGTGCCGTAATGCACCGTCTTCGGATTGGCTTTCACATAGGCAATGAACTCGGCGACATTGTTCGCCGGCACCTTCGGGTTGATGGCAATTCCGAGAATGCCGCGAATGGCCGTCGTCAGCGGTGCGAAATCCTTCAGCGGATCGAACGGCATGGTCTGCACATTCGGCACGATCGTCATCAGCGCATTGGTGGTGAGCAAGATCGTGTAGCCGTCCGGCGCCGCGCGCGCCACCGCAAGCGTGCCGATGCTGCCGTTGCCGCCGGGCTTGTTCTCGATCACGATCGGCTGCTTCAGCCGCTCCTGCATGATCGGCTGCACCATCCGCGCCACCTGCTCGGTCGATGCCCCCGGCGGATAAGGCAGCACGATGGTGATCGGACGCGTCGGGAAGTCCTGCGCGTTGGCCGCGAGCGTCGCGGCAAACAATAGGAATGCAGAAGCGATGGCACGCGATGCGGCAAAAATCATGACCGACCTCCCCACGCAGCCGCCCGAGGCAGCCGCTATTTTCGCTACGGCGTAATATTTGCCGGTTCTGCGAAGCGTAGTGGAGGGCCGCGGCAGCGGTCAAGCGGACGCCGCAGCCGCGCTTATGTCCGTACCGGCGCGGCAAACGGAAAGAGCCGGCCGGATGTCGATCCGGCCGGCCCTTCGTCTTGAAGCTGTGCGAACGCAGCGCGCGGCTTATTACTGCCGTCGCGGCTGCACGGCCGGCTTGCCGCCGCCGAAAATGATGCGCGACGGATTCTCATCGAAATTGCGCACCGCGCGGTCGACGGTGTTGAGCGTACGTCGGCCGTCGACGATCAGGCCTTCCAGCCGCTTGTCGAGATTTTCCGCGAGTGCCTTGTAGGCACGCACCGCCTCCGGCACGTCGCCCTTCTCCGACAGCAGGCCATCGACGCTGACCAGAATGCTGTCGACTTTCTGGGAGTTCTTCGCCAGCGAGTCGGTAAAGGCCTCGATATTGGCCACCGACTTGGACAACGAGTCCGACTTCTTCGCCAGCATGTCGGTGAAGGTCTCGATATTCTTGAGCGAGGTTTTCAACGATTGCTGGTTCTCGGCCAGCACCGCGTCGAGCCGGCGTGCGACATCGCGCGCCGCCGCCATCATGTCCTGCGAAGCGCTGGAGCCAGCGATCAGGAGCGGCACGTCTCCGAGCTTCGCGGTCAGCGGCCCTGCGCTCGACGATCCGCCACGCAGCGCCAGCACCGAAATGCCGGTCAGGCCTTGAGAATCGAGCGTGACCTCGGTGTCGGCGCGAACCGGCGTGGTGGTCTCGATCGAAATCGTGGCGACGGAATTTTTCGGATCTTTCGGATCGAGCGACAGCGCCGTCACCTCGCCGACGCGGATGCCGTTGAAGGTCACCGAGGCCCCGGATCGCAGGCCGCCGATCGGACCCTGGAACATCACATTATAAGTCACGCGTTCGCCGGTGCCGCCAACATGATGGAACCAGTAGACGAAGCCGAACGCACCCAGAATGACCGACAGCGTGAAGCAGCCGATCAGAATGTAATTTGCCCGGGTTTCCATTACGCCAACCTCACATCGTTGAGCCGACACGGCCGCGCTTGCCGCGGAAGTAAGCCTTCAGCCACGGGTGCTCCGAGGCCAGCATTGTCGACATCGGCCCTGCGGCAATCACCCTGCCGTCGGCCAGAACAGCGATCCGGTCGCAGACGGAATGCAGGGAGTCCAAGTCATGGGTTACCATGAAAACGGTGAGCCCCAAAGTCCGCTGCAGGGTTCTGATCAGATTGTCAAATTCGCCGGCGCTGATGGGATCGAGGCCGGATGTGGGCTCATCGAGAAACACGATCGCCGGATCGAGCGCCAGCGCCCGCGCCAGCGCAACGCGCTTGATCATGCCGCCCGAAAGTTCCGACGGCATCTTGTTCAGCGCTTCCGGCGGCAGCCCGACCATCTTGAGCTTGGCGGCCGCGACCTCATCCAGCAGCCGCGGCGAGAGGTTGAGATATTCGCGCATCGGGAATTGCACGTTCTGGCGCACCGTCAAGGCCGAAAACAGCGCGCCGTGCTGGAACAGGATGCCCCAATGCCGTTCGATCAATTGCTCGCGCAATTCCTTGGCCTTGGAGAATTCCTGTCCGAATACTTCGATGGTGCCGGAACTCGGCTGGATGAGCCCGATCATGGTCCGCAGCAGCACCGACTTCCCGGCACCGGACGCGCCGACAAAGCCCAGCACCTCGCCGCGCTTGACGTCGAAATTGACGCCTTTCAGCACATGCTGGCGCCGGAACTTGACCTGCAGATTGCGCACCCGCAGCGCGATGTCCTGCGAGATGTCGAGCTGCGGCTCCGGGCCGTCGTCGAACAGCGACAGGATATCGAAGCCGGTATCTGACATCGACATGGGTCCCCGCTTATTTGTCGATCGCTGCGAAGAACACGGCGAAGATGCCGTCCAGCACGATCACCAGAAAGATCGCCTGTACCACGGCTGCGGTGGTCTGGGCGCCGAGCGATTCCGCCGAGCCCTTGGTCTCGAGGCCGCGTACGCAGGCAACGATGCCGATCACCATCGCCATGAACGGCGCCTTGATCATGCCGACCATGAAGTGGTTGAGCGAGATCACTTCGCGCAGCCGCTGCAGAAACGTTTCCGGCTGGATCCCGCCATAGAGCGAGGCGACCAGTCCGGCTCCGTAGAGCGCCGACATTTCTCCGAGAAAGGTCAGAATGGGAACCGCGATCACCAGCGCCAGGATGCGCGGCAGCACCAATACGCTGATCGGGTCGAACCCCATGGTCTGCAGCGCGTCGATCTCCTCGCGCATCTTCATCGAGCCGAGTTCGGCGGTGTAAGCCGAACCCGATCGCCCGGCCACCATGATGCACACGATCAGCACGCCGACTTCGCGCAGCACCAGAATGCCGACCATATCGACGACGAAGATGTCTGCGCCGAATCTCCGGAAATGGAAAATGCCCTGCTGCGCCAGGATCGCCCCGATCAGGAACGTGATCAGCACGATGATCGGGACCGCGCGCCAGCCGACCAGATCGATCTGATTGACCAACGACGTGAAGCGGAAGGTGCGCGGGCGCCAGAATATCCGCAGGAAGGCGAATGTGACGGCGCCGAGCATCTGCACGAACAACGCGGCCGATGTGCCGACTTCGGCGATATTCTCGCCAACGGTCGCAAGCCAGTCGGTCACGCTCTTGCGCCGGATCCGCTCCGGATCGGGCAATTCCGTGGTCTGATGGACGGTCTCGACGATGGTGCGGAACTGGTCGGCGAGGTTGACCACATCGGCCGTGGCGCCCTGCTCGCGCGATCCGCGCAGCAGCCGCTCGAGCAGCCAGGCGCCATAGGTGTCGAGCTTGGCGACATCCTGCATGTTGACCCGAACGAACTTGATCGGAGTCCTCGGCGGCAACGCAGCAGCGATGACCAGACGTTCCAAATCGTTCGCACGATCGGCCGTCCAGTCGCCGCCCGCCAAAAGGTCCAGCCGGTCGCCGTTCACCGTCGCGGCGAGCAACGCTTCAGAACTCATCGCACTCCCCGTCCCGCAAGCCCCGGACGGCTCCAGGCGGCCTCAAATCGCAGCCGTGGCTCCGGCCGCCGCTTGCGCCACCTTGAGAAAAACCGCATTTCCGTCACATACTTAACAGAGCGTCTCCGACTGTCGAGGGACGTTAACAAAGCCTTAAACACATGGTTAACCCTGCAGGCCCCCGGCTCTCCGTCAACATCGAAACCTGGCCCATCGCGGGACATTTTACCATCAGCCGGGGCGCCAAGACCGAGGCCAAGGTTGTGGTCGCGGAACTTTCGCAGAACGGTTTGCGCGGCCGCGGTGAGTGCGTTCCTTACGCGCGCTACGGCGAAAGCCCGGAGAGCGTCGCAGCAACGCTGGAACAAGTCGTCCAAAAGGTGGCGGACGGGCTGACCCGCGACGATCTGCAGCGCACCATGCCCGCCGGGGCCGCACGCAATGCGCTGGATTGCGCGTTCTGGGATCTGGCGGCAAAGCGCACCGGGCAACCGGCCTACGCGCTCGCCGGATTGCCTGCGCCGCGTCCGCTGACAACGGCCTTCACGATCTCGCTCGGCACGCCCGAGGCGATGGCGAACGCGGCACGTGGCGCCGACGCGCGCCCGCTTCTGAAAATCAAGCTCGGCGCCGATGGCGATGGCGAGCGGATCGCCGCCATCCGCGCTGCGGTGCCGCACACGGAACTCATCGTCGACGCCAACGAAGGATGGCGCTCAGATAATCTCGCCGGCAATCTCGCAGCCTGTGCGAGGGCCGGCGTGACGTTGGTGGAGCAGCCACTGCCCGCCGACGCCGACGAGCCGTTGCGCTCCACCGCCCGCCCGGTTCCGGTCTGTGCCGATGAAAGCGCGCATGATCGTGCCTCGCTCGCAGTGCTCATCGGCAAATACGACGCGGTCAATATCAAGCTCGACAAAACCGGAGGGCTGACCGAAGCCCTTGCCATGGCGGCGGAGGCGCACAGACTTGGGCTCGACATCATGGCCGGTTGCATGGTTGCGACCTCGCTGTCGATGGCGCCTGCCATGCTGATCGCGCAGACGGCGCGCTTCGTCGATCTCGACGGCCCGCTGCTGCTCGCCGGCGACCGCGCGGACGGGCTTGTCTATCAGGGCAGCGTGGTCCATCCCCCGACATCCGCACTTTGGGGATAATGCGGCAACCGCCCTCAGCATCCGAACTCCAATCATGGTCTCTGCAGAAGCGTGTCGTGCCAAGCGAACGGGCGCGACGCTCGCAACAGCGGTCAGGGCGGCCCGCTGAAGAGCCCGAAAACTACAATTGTTGCCGATTGTGCACATGGCGGCGCAATCGCCTTTAGGCGCTTGGCAAGCGGCCACATTCCCGTCTAGCGTTTATCCGGACGCTTTTGGGGAGCGCGGGGAATGAAGGTGCGTGCGGCGATCTGCGGCGCAATATTCGCTGCCGTGTTGACTGCGGATGCCAATGCAGTCGTCCGGATTTCCAACGACAAGGGCGGCCAGATCGGCCCATACCTCGACGCCTATGTCAGCCTTCGCCAATCCGGCCAGCGCGTCATGATCGACGGGCCGTGCCTGTCGGCCTGCACCATCGTGCTGGGCGTCATGCCGCGCGACCGCATTTGTGTCACTCCTCGTGCACAGCTCGGCTTTCACGCGGCATGGAATCCCGGCCGCAACGGACGCCCCGTGCTCAGCCAGGCCGGCACCAAGGCGCTGTGGGACATTTATCCCGGCGAGATCCGTACCTGGCTGAAACGGCGCGGCGGCCTGAAGCCGAAAATGGTCTATCTCTCCGGTTCCGAGCTGATGGCGATGTATCGCGCGTGCGATTGATTACGCGTTCCGGTCCGGCGTCCGCATCCAGACAACAACCGTGATCGCTGTACCCATCAGCGCAATGGCCGCCATCGCGCCGTAACTCGCGACGCCGACCGCCTCGAACGCCAAGCCGGCAAGCAGCATGGAGGCGCTGAGCGTGATGCCCTGCATCACCGAGAAATAGCCCTGTGCGGTGGCGCTGCGGCCTTCCGGCGCCACATGCGCGACGAACGCGACCGCGCCGAGATGGGTCGCGCCGAACGACAGGGCATGCAGCAATTGCAGCAATGGCAGCGTCCATCCGATTGGGTCGAAGGCCAGTCCGGCCCAGCGGATGACCGCCCCTGCGCCGCCGAGCATCAGGAGCGGGATCGGGCCGAAGCGCGCTGGCAAGCGCCCCGACAGCGCGAATAGAAGGATTTCGGCGGCAACCCCAAGCGCCCAGAGCGCCCCGATGCTCACGCCGTCGAAGCCGGCGGCTTTCCAGGCAATGGTCGAGAACCCGTAATAGACGGCATGGCTGGACTGGATCAGGCTTGCGGCAACGACGATCGCGACGAAGCGCGGATTGCGCCAGAGCGGGCGGTCGGGTTCGCTGCCGGCGCTTCGGATCGCCGACGGCGGCTGCGGCATCAGCATCAAGGAAATACCGGCTGCCGCAATCGCAGGAACCGCAATCAGCCAGATCAGGTTGCGCGTATCGATCAGATCGAACGCGATCCCGGCCCCGAGGTTGGCCAGAATGAAGAAGATCGAGCCCCATAGCCGCACCGGTCCGTAGGCGGCGCCACGCGCGCGCAAACCGCGCAGCGTGTAGGCGTCCAGCAGCGCCGCTGAGGGAACATGGACGAAAGCCGTGAACACGGTCAGCGCCACGATCAGCCACGGCCCCGAGACCAGTCCGAGCGCGGTGAATCCAAGAGCGGTCGCCATCGCCGAAGTCACGATCGCGGTCCGCAGGCCGAGCCGCCCGTCGGCGGCACCGGTCGCAACCGGCACCGAAATGACCCGCAGTAGCGCGGTGGCGGCGAGGATCGCCCCGACCTGCCCCGCATCGAAACCGCTCGCCTGCAGCCAGACCGGAAAGAACGGCAGATGCACCCCAAGCAAAACGTACGACGCGGCGTAGAAAAATGCAGCCCTCAGGGCAAAACCGTCGCGGGATCGCGTATTGTCAAACATGCTCGCGAATCATGCCCCGGCATCGAACGATTCGCCGCAAGGCGATTCGGATTATGAGACGATACTTACCGCGCTGACGGAAAGCGCGCGCGGCCGGTCGTTCCTGCAGGAATTTCTCCGGCGGAACCGGAACGCCGATACCGCAGCATTGCTGACGGCGATCGGGCGGATCGAAGGTCTGCTGGCAACCCGCAGCCTTGAGCCGGACGAACCCCAAAACGAGAACGGGACCGAGGTCAGGACTGTTGCCCCGGCGGACGACGCGCCGGGTGTCGAAGCCGCATCACTAGGCCAGGCTGTGAGTTCCGGTCGCGCCGACAATGAGCGGACGTCCAACCCCGAAGCCGCGCAGGCCGGGATGATAGCGATCGAGGTTGAACGGATCGAGATCGCAGCGGCGGACGGAGCGGAGATCGACAGCTTCTCCGTCGAGGTCACCGAATGCGAGGTTTCGGCGATCGAATTCCTGGGACCCGAACCGAAGGGCGCCTCGCAGCCGATCGAACATAAGTCACCGGCGGAGCGCATCAAAAGAGAACCGCGCGACCCGTTTGCCGATTTTTACGCCCTCACCAGCGAGGAAAAGATCGCGCTGTTTGCCTAAGTCAGGCGGCGATGATGCGCGAGAACAATTCCGGATCGACATTGCCGCCGGACAGGATCGCGACCACCACCTTGCCCCTCACGTCCGGTCGCCCGGCCAGCAGCGCCGCAAGCCCGATCGCACCGCCCGGCTCCACCACGAGTTTCAGCTCGCGCCAGGCAAACGCCACCGCCGCCTCGACCTCGCTGTCGCTCGCGGTGACACCCTTGCCGATCAACCGCTGCGTAATCGGAAAGGTCAGTTCACCGGGCGTATTGCTCATCAGCGCGTCGCAGATGGTGCCGCTCAGACGCGCATTGCGTTCGCGATGCCCGCTCGCGAACGAACGCGCCATATCGTCGAAGCCATCCGGCTCGGCGGTATAGAATTCGGCGTCCGGCACCATGGTCTTGATGGCGAGCGAAATGCCGGCGGCCAGTCCGCCGCCGGAGCAGCCGATCACCACGACATCCGGTTTCAGACCAAGCGCATGGAGATCTTGCACGATCTCGCGTCCGACGGTGCCCTGCCCCGCGATCACCATCGGATCGTCGAACGGCGGCACGATGATGGCGCCACGGCTGTCGGCGATCTTTTGCGCGATCGCCGCGCGGTCCTCTGTGTTGCGATCATACAGCACGACCTCGGCGCCGAGCGCTGCGGTACGGTCCCGCTTCGGCTTCGGCGCATCGGACGGCATTACGATCACCGCCGGCATCCCGAGCAGCTTGGCCGCCGCTGCGACTCCCTGCGCATGGTTGCCGGAGGAATAGGCCACCACGCCGGCGCTGCGGCCTTCCGACGGGATCGTCGCGCAGCGATTATAGGCGCCGCGGAACTTGAACGAGCCCATGCGCTGCAGAATCTCGGCCTTGAGATAGACGCTGGCGCCGAGGCGCTCGTCGAGCAGGGGTGAACGAATCAGCGGGGTGCGAACGGCCACACCCGAAATCCGGCCTGCGGCAGTCTCGATATCGGCGGCAGTGATGGCGTCCATGACCCAAGGTAGCGCGCGCAGCGCGCAATTCAATCGCTCTCCTGCGAGTCCCACAGCGCTTCCAGCCGCCGCCGGAACCCTTTCGGCGGTTCCGCGAACAGCCGGGTCGCGAGCCGGCGGGCGGCCTCTACATGCTCGGCCTGACGGTGTGCGATCACGGGGGTGAGCTTCGAGCGCCAATGCGCCAGCGGCTGATGCGCCGCCGCCTTGGCGGTGAGCATTTCGAGATCCTGATACTTGCCGAGCCGCGTTCGCAATCGTTGTGCTTCCTCCACCCAGAGGCGCGCGAAACGCGGCCAGACCGGTTCGATCAGTTCCATCTGATAGCGATGCTCGACCACCCGGCGGCGCAGTTCGTGCAGATCCTCACCCTCGGCTTCGCTCCACCGGCGCGGAAAGGACCGGCGTGCCCGCCGATAGGTGGTGGTGAGCATGTCGGCGAGATCCGCGAAGGTGAGCGCGTCCAGATTCCAGTGCGAAACCTGCCAGGCCGCGGCGGTGAGATAGTCCGACAGATTTTTCTGGATGTCCTCGGTCCAGATGTTGCGCTCGTTCTCCGCGCGCAGGGCGTCGAGCCGGCTGCGGATGGTCACGCAGGACCGCGCCGGCAATGCGATCGGCAATTCGGCGCTGGCTTCGACCGCATCGTTCAAGGCATCGATGGCGGATTGCGCATCGCGCGCGACCGTGAGGCGGCGGGCCAGATCGCGCGCCTGAAACCGCAACGCCTGCCCGGCCTCGCCGAGATGCGGCGCCATCATCCGCAGCAGCGCGCGCCAGCGTTTCAGAGCGCGCCGGATGTCGTGCACCTTGGTGGTGGGATCGCGATCAGGGTCGGTCAGGATCGCCTGCGCCTGCGCCACCGCACCGGCGGCGATGTCGCGCAACGCGCCGCCGACCGGATCACCGGGGCTGAGGGCGGACCGAACATTCATGAGGGGATCACTCTCGCGGGAACTCGACGGAATAGGCCCGGCACTCGGCTTTTGGATAAGGCCTGGGGACTGGCTGGAAACCTGCCCCGCCATGATAGCCGAGTTCCGGCCGTCAGGCCGCCCGAATCTCGGCGAGTTCGGGAATATCGACCGACGGCGTTTCCTCGGTCCAGTGGATAATTTCCAGTCGCCCGTCCTGGTGCTCCGCAACGGCGGTGCAGCTTTCCACCCAGTCACCGCAATTGACGTAGCGGATGCCAAAATCGTCGTGGATCACGGCGTGATGGATGTGGCCGCAAACGACCCCCTGCGCGTCATGCTTCTTGGCGTCCGCCGCCAGCGCCCGCTCATATTCACCGATATAGGACACCGCGTTCTTGACCTTCAGCTTTGCCCATTGTGACAGCGACCAATAGCCAAGGCCGAGCGAGCGCCGGATCTCGTTCAGCAGCCGGTTGAGCGTGAGCGCGAAATCATAGGCCTTGTCGCCGAGCAGCGCGAGCCAGCGCGCCTGCGTGACCACGAGATCGAAATGGTCGCCATGCACGATCAGATAGGTGCGGCCGTCCGCGCCCTGGTGAACCGCGTGCTCGACCACATCGATGCCGCCGAAATGGGTGCCGTAATAGCCGCGCAGGAACTCGTCGTGGTTACCCGGAATATAGACGATACGGGTTCCCTTGCGCGCCTTGCGCAGCAGCTTCTGCACCACATCGTTATGCGATTGCGGCCAGTACCAGCTCGATTTCAGCGCCCAGCCGTCGATGATGTCGCCGACCAGATAAATCGTATCGGCGTCGTGGACCCGCAGGAAGTCGAGCAGCTTGCCGGCCTGGCAGCCGCGCGCGCCGAGATGCACGTCGGAAATGAAAAGCGCGCGGTAGTGTCGCGGCCGGTCTGGTGTCATCAGCACTTGAATGCCGTTAACATTGCGTCACGCGCCTCGTCCCACATTGTTATTGCCGTTTGATGACAATGCTCTAGGGCGGTCGCTTGAGACTCGTCATAAGCGTGTCATCGCATCTCATCAGTGTGCATCAAATGAGCATTTTGATTCCTGCCCTGACACTTTTTGCAGCGCTTGCCCTCGCGCTTCATCTCGCGAGTGTCGCGGTCGCGATTCGCAAATGCCGACCCGATCAGCAGACCCTGGAACCGTCGCCCGACACGGTTCCGGTCAGTATCGTGCTGCCGGTCTGCGGCATTGAAAATTACATCGAGGACACGCTGCGCTCGGCGTTCCGGCTCGACTATCCGCGCTACGAACTGATCTTCTGCGCGGCACGCCCGGATGATGCGGCGGTGCCGCTGGTGCAGCGGCTGATGGCCGACCATCCCTGGATCGATGCCCGTCTGCTCACCGGCAACGAGCGGATCAGCGACAATCCCAAACTCAATAACGTGTTCAAGGGCTGGCGCGAGACCACCTATCCGTTCGTGGCAATCTGCGACAGCAACGTGCTGCTGCCGCGCGATTATATCCAGCGGCTGTTCGCGAAATTCGATCCGCAAACCGGTCTGGTCTGTTCGCCGCCGATCGGCTGCCGCCCGGACGGCTTTTTCGCCGAAGTCGAATGCGCGATGCTGAACAATTATCAGGCCCGCTGGCAATGCTTCGCCGACGCGGTCGGATTCGGCTTCGCGCAGGGCAAGACCTTGTTCTGGCGCAAGAGCGATCTCGAAAGCGCTGGCGGTATCCGTGCACTCGGTTCGGAATCCGCGGAGGACGCAGCCTGCACCAAGATCGTCCGCAATCTCGGATTGCGGGTGAGGCTGATGGAGCCGCCGGTGCGCCAGCCGCTTGGCTACCGGCGTGCCATCGATGTCTGGAAACGGCAGCGGCGCTGGGCGCGGCTGCGGCGTGCGAGCTTTCCGCTCTATTTCTCGGTCGAAATATTCTCCGGCTCGTTCGCTCCGCTCGCGGCACTGGTCGCGGCGGCGCTGCTTGCCGGGATGCCGGCACTTCTGCCGGCCCTGGCTTTCCTGGCGGTCTGGTATGGCGCCGAATGGCTGCTGTCGGTGAAAGCCGGCTGGCATCTCTCGCGCTGGTCGATCGCAAGCTTCCTGCTGCGCGATCTCATGCTGCCGGTGCTGTACGTCAACGCCTGGCTCGGCCGCGGCTTCGAATGGCGCGGCAACGACATGCGCGCGGCCGAAGGCGCGAGGCTGTCCTAGCCGCGTTCACCAGCCGCGTTCATCTGCCCCGCGACATTTCTTCTTGTCATGCCCCGCGCAGGCGGGGCATCCAGTAGCACAGCGTAAGTGCTATCAGTGCTGGATCGCCCGCCCGCGCGGGCGATGACACGGAGAAACCTGAATGAATTTCGGGATTGCCGGCCGCAAGGCCATCGTCTGCGCGTCGAGCCGCGGGCTCGGCTATGGCTGCGCCTTGGCGCTGGCACAGGAAGGCTGCGAGGTCGTGATCAACGGCCGCGACGTGGCACGGCTCGCGGCAGCCGCCGACGAGATCGCCAAAGCCACCGGCGCGAAAATCATCCCGGTTGCCGCCGATGTGGCGACTCCCGACGGCCAGAAGGCGCTGTTCGCGGCCTGCCCGGAGCCCGACATCCTGGTCAACAACAATGCCGGCCCGCCGATGCGCGACTTCCGCGAATTGTCGCGCGAGCAGATCATCGATGGCGTGGTCGCCAACATGGTGGTGGCGATCGAACTGATCCAGAAGGCGATCGACCCGATGATCGCCAAGAAATTCGGCCGCATCGTCAACATCACCTCGGCCACGGTGAAGGCGCCGCTGGCCGGGCTCGACCTGTCGTCGGGCGCACGCGCAGGACTGACCGCATTTCTTGCGGGCGTTGCGCGTTCGGTCGCGGCGTCGAATGTGACGATCAATTTCATCCTGCCGGGCACCTTCGATACCGACCGGCTGGCGTCCAATCTCGAAGGCAATGCCAAGCGCCAGAACCTGTCCTACGAGCAGGCGCGCGTGAACCGCATGAACGGCGTTCCCGCCAAGCGTTTCGGCACCAAGGAGGAATTCGGCGCGGCCTGCGCATTCCTGTGTTCCGAGCAGGCGGGCTATATCACCGGGCAGAATCTCCTGATCGACGGCGGGGTCTATCCCGCCGCGTTCTGATCAGGAGCGGCGGTCCATCAACCGTGGCAGGTGCAGCCGGCGTGGTGACAGCCGGCGCCGTCCTTGTGATGGTTGGAGCATTCCTTGCTGCAGTAAAGGCGCTCATTCTTGGTGATGGCCGCCTTGGTGCTCACGATGCAGATGCAGTCGCTGCAGGCGCATTTCACCATCGTGACGTCGACTTGAGCCATTTGAAACGCTCCGTGATCCGGATCAATTGAGTCGGATCACGTTAGCAACAGGTCACGCTGTTATACTATCACGACGCGGTTCCGGGTCTGGAGGCCCCACCGCGTCTCAATCGGCGGGCACGATCATCTTGCCGATCGGCCACAGCGCGATGCCGGCAAGCTTCAGATGCGCCCACGCGAACGGGATGCCGATGATCGTGATCGCGAGCCCGACCGCCGTGATCAGATGCCCGAGCGCCAGCCACCATCCCGCCAGCACAAACCAGATGATATTGCCGAGCGTCCCGAGCCCGCTGGTTCCGACATCCTCCCGGCCCAGATACTCGTCGCGCGACACCGCCCTCTGGCCGAACGGCAGCAGCGCGTAAAAGCCGATATTGAAGGCGGCGCGCGCCCAGGGCAGGCCGACGATGGTGATCGCCATGAGGATAGTGGCGATCCACCAGCCGATGGCCATCCACAGGCCGCCGAACACGATCCACAGCACATTCAGCAGAATTGACAGAAGCGGCATTGCGGTCTCCCGAGCGGGAACAATGCCGCTCCGGCGTTAAGATTGAGTGCCACAGCGCGATAATCAAGCCGCGCGGCCCGGTAAGCGGAATGTTTACGCTGCAACGCTAGCATGGCGGCGTATGAACATCTTCGATGCCATCGTCATCGGGGCAACGCTCGTTGCCGTCGTCATGGGCTATCGATCCGGGCTGTTGCGCAGCCTGGCGACGATTTTCGGATACCTGCTCGCGGCACCGGTCGCTCTGGTTGCCGCCCCGAAACTGGCGCCACTGATCATGACACAGCCTCTGTCCACGGACGGGCCGGGCATCGTGCTGTTTGCCATCATTTTTCTGGGCATCGGCTTCGTGACCGCGGCGCTGCTGCGCAGCGCCGTCGGTCTGGCGGCCGGCGACGATGTCAGTGTTCCCGACCGGGCCGCCGGCGCGGTTCTGGGTGCGGTGCGGATCTTGCTCCTGGCCGTGCTGATGTTGCTGATCTTCGAACGCATCATTCCGCCGAAGCGAGAGCCCGCATGGCTCGCCCAGTCGCAACTGCGCCCGCTGCTCGCGGCCGCCGGCGAACAGGGCGTGCGCAAGCTCCCGGCCGATGTCGTCGCCCATATCGACCGGCTGAAGAAGGAACGCGGGATCTAGCGCTGTCCCCGCGGCACCGCCACGCGCCTTCTCAGACAAGCAAACGGGCCGGCATTGAGCCGGCCCGTTCTTTCCGTAACCGCGATCCGCCTTACACGAAGGTGAAGTCGTCGGCGTGCAGAAGCGAGATATCCTTGACCTTCAGCACGATCGAATCCGGACCCGCGGCAATGGTGAGGGTCTTGCCGGTGTCGGTGGTCGCAGCCAGTACAGCGTCGAAATCGGCAAAGATCGAGGCATCGAACTGGATGATGTCGCCACCGCCCATGTTGGTGCCCTTGAAATCCTTGATTTCGTCGTTGCCGAAACCAGGGGCGAACACGAACGTGTCGTCGCCGGCGCCGCCCTTGAGGATATCATCGCCCTCGCCGCCGATCAGGATGTCGTCGCCCTTGCCGCCGTCGAGGCTGTCGTTGCCGGCACCGCCGTCAAGCGTGTCGTTTCCGTTTCCGCCTGACAGCTTGTTGTTGCCGCCGTTGCCGGTGATGACATTGTCTTCGTTGTTGCCGGTGGCCTTGATATCGGCGTCACCGGTCAGGATCAGGTTTTCGACGAATTTGGGCAGCTTGTAACTGATCGACGTCTCGACCGTGTCGATTCCCTCGCCGTCCAGTTCGCTCACCTTGCTGGACTTGTTGCCGACGATATAGGTGTCGTTGCCCTCGCCGCCCGCCATCTTGTGCTTGCCGAGGCTGCCATCGAGGGTGTCGTCGCCGATGCCGCCGACCAGAGCTTCCTTGCCGTCGGTTCCTACAACCGGCGCCGATGCGAACACATCTTCCTCACGCTGAGTGAGATTCTGGATGCGGGTATCCTCGCTGATCGGGGTCTCCGCTTCGTCGAAGGCAGTTTCCTCGGTCCCGTGGAAGGCCTGCATGTATTGCGCCAGCGCGTCCTGCTCGCCAAGCGCATCGGCCGGCTGAACCGCGGTAAAGTCGAGCGCCTCGTCCACCGGATCCGACAACGTGCCGTCATCGAGCAGATAACGGAAATTGGAGCCGTTCGCTTTGATCGGATAGCCGTCGCCGCCCTGCGCCAGGAACGACAGCGTCACCACCGTGATGACCGAAGGCGTTCCCGAGAGCAGCACGCCGTCGTCGTACAGCTTCGCAACGATCCGGCCGTCCTCGTCCATCAGGGCGATGTCAGACACGCGGCTGCCGGCGGGTGCGGTCGGATCGAAGGAGAACTTGACGCCGCCGAGCTGCGGGAAGCGACCTTGATTGCCATAGTTTGCGACGCCATGCTCAAGAATGGCTTTCAGGCCCTCCGCATTCGTATCGAACGCCATCAAGCGGTTGTTGAAGCGCAGCGAATTCTCGATATCGAGCTGCGACACGCCGCCTTCCGGTTTCACACCCGGATTTTCGCCGGGCGGCAGCTTGTCGATGTCGCCGGTGACCGGATCGGGCAGCGACAGCGAGCCGATCTGCGCGCGAATACCGCCGCCGTTCTTCAGCGAGACCACGAAGGCGTCGTCGTCCCCGCTGGCCTGTTTGAAGGCGAAGGCATTGGCGTCCGCCGAAAGATTGCCGAGATTGGTTTCCTGGTTGCGGACGAAGGCGCGCTCGCCTTCGAGATAGACGTCGGTGAAGCCGAAGACATTGCTGTCCTTGACGTCGATGACGCCCTGCACCGCGTCGGTGATCAGCTTGACATCGGCGCCCTTGGTGCCGTCGGCGAAAGCGGTGTCGTCGAGATCGTCGACATCGACGCCCCATGCCTCCGCGACATTCTCCTCGGTTGCGGCATAGGCGCCGTTGATCGGCTCGTTGTCGGTGATGCTGTCGAGGATGATGTCGCCATTCGCGTCGAAATCGACCACGAGCCGGCCGAGATAGGTGAACTCGTTGTCGGTGTTGACGATCATCGTGGTCTTGCCGTCGAGATCGGTGACGGTCAGCGGATAGTCGCCCTGGAACACATCGTCATGGCCGGGGAATGCTACCGCCTCGTCGTCGTCGTCGCCGAGCCGCGTGTTGGAGCCGGCGGCCAGGATGATATCCACGCCGCGCAGCAGGGACGCGAGCTCGAGCTCGTTGCCGATCTGCTGCAGATGCGCCATCAGAATGATCTTGTTGATGCCCTCGGCGATCAGTTCGTCGATGATCGGCTGCAATTGCGCGGCCAGCAGATCCATATCGTCGACTTCGCCGTTGGCGCCCGGACCGGTCGGGAAGCCCTTCACCTCGGTGCCGGTCGGAGACGAGATCGCTTCGAGGATTTGCGTGGTCGCAGCCACAAGGCCGATCTTTTCGCCGCCCTTTTCGATCACGGTCGCGGGCGCGATACGCCCTTTCAGCGTGTCCGCCTCCGGCACCAGGGTCGCGGTCGGATTGCTCGAACCGTTCAGCGTGTTGGTGAAGCGCGGGTTGAGCGCGCTGTCGCCGGAGAAATCGAGGTTCGCCGACATGTAGGGGAAGGCTGCGCCGACCCAGCCGCTGCCCGGCGTGAAGGTCGCGGCAAACGCGTTCGAGCCGAGATCGAATTCGTGGTTGCCGATGGTCGAGGCCTCGACCCCGATGATGTTGTGGATCGCGATATCGGCGGCGCCGATCGGAACCGTGTTGCCGATGGTCGACCCGGTCGTAGCGTTGATCGCCGCAGCCACACTCGGATCGGTGCCGGCCGCCAGGAACGGTCCGGGAAGGAAATTGTCGCCACCGGCGAGAATGAGCGTATTGGAGAAATCGTCGTCGAAGGCATCGACCAGCGCCGCGAGATTGGGCGCGGTCGTCGAGGCGAGAAGCCCGGCCTCGGCATCGGCGAAATGCAGGAGTTGCAGCGTGTAGCGCTGCGGCTCGATCTCGAACACCTCGATGGAACCGCTGACCTCATTGGTGGTCAGGACCAGACTTTTGCCGGTCGGGCTGTCGGCCTGCTCGATGAAGACGACGACTTCCGGTCCGAGATGCACCGTCGACGAGGGCAGATAGGTGGTGAATTCCGCATTTTCCGGATCGGTTACGTCATAAACCATGACGCCGCCCTGCCGCTCGAGGCCGACGAAAGCATAGAACCGTCCGCCGACATTGCCGACCGTGATGCCTTCCGGCTCCGGCCCCTTGTCGTCGGAGCGGTTGTCAAAGGTGGAATCGTCGCCGGTCTGGTTGTTGTTGAACAGCGCCGGGAATTGCTCGGCAATAATCTTTTGAAATTCACCGCCGCTCTCGAACACCTTGACAACGTCGCCATCGGCTTCCTGCTTGAAGATGGTGAAGCCGCGGCCGCCGAAGGCGTAGATCTCCTCGAGTCCATTGGCGGGATTGCCGTCGGTGTCGCCGTCAATGCTCGACACGTAGAGACGGCCGGCAAGGTCCTCGTTTTTCAGCAGCGCTTCGTCCGCACCGAACACGGTGTCGTTCAGATCGCGCGTCGACAGGCGGACGTTATCGCTGTCGTCGCTGCGGGCATCACCCTCGTTGGCCGTTGCAAAATAGGTGGTGCCGCCGACGGTCCAGGTCGCCACCGCGTCCGGCATCAGCAGGCCCTTGATCGGCGCAAGGCTGAGCTGCAAGGCCGGCAGGCTGGACCCGCCGGTGCCATCGCCGTCACGGTCCGAAAAGTCGCTCTCGTTGCCGGCGAGGGAGTGGTCGACATAGCCGAGCGGCACGAAACGCTCCAGCACCGGCGTCGTGCCGGTGATGTCATATTCGGCAACCGTATTGGCTTCCTGGATGGTGACGAAAGCCTTGGTACCGTCCTTCGAGATCGTGATGTATTCCGGTTCGAGGTCGACCGAGGCCGACTTACCCGGGGTGATACGCACGCCCTGGTCGCGCAGCGCATCCTCCTGCCCGTCGAATGCGGCAAAGCCCGTGGTCGTAACCGCGGCATTCTCCACGCCGTTGGACAGGTCGATCAGCGACACAGAGCCGGGCGCGTCGATCGCGCCGTCGCGCTCGCCTTCATTGGCGACGAGCAGCTTGGTACCGTCGGGGGTAAACACCGCCATGTCCGGCAGCGCGCCGACCTCGACGACATTCAGAACCGACCCGTCGGCCGTATTCAGGAAAACGATATGCCCGTTGTCGCTTTTCGGGTCGCTTTCGATCGCAACCGCCAGCACGCCGTTATGGATCGCCAGCGAATTCATCGCGCCGAAGGCGGGCACTTCCGCGGTGACGTCCAGCGTATCGACGATGACCGGCGCGGTCGGATCGGAAAAGTCCACCACCTGAATGAGGCCGATCGGATCGCCGTTCCCGTCCTCGGCATTGACCATCACGAAGAGCTGCTGGGAGCTCTTGTCATAGGTGACCACCTCGGCACTGCCCGCTCCGAAGCCGGAAAAATACGAGCCGATGCTGGTGACATTCAGCGCATTCGTTCCGGTCGGCGTCGTGAGCGAGCCCGCTAACGTTGAATCGGCGTTGTTCTGAATCGTGATGCCGTCGATCTGGATAGACATGCGCGCTCCCCATTGGCCTGACGCAAGGCGGCCAGCGGACCCCCTGTCTGCCAGCGGCGCGGATATGAGAGGCGTGCAATGACAGAGCGATGACTGAACGGTGAAGGGACGGATTCCCTCCAAGCTCTGCGAACGAGCGTGCGACGCGAAGCGCGTGACCGCGCGCGGGCTAAATCGGCAACCGATTGACCGCACCGACCGCGGTTCGTATATTTCACAGTAACGATAATAATTTCGCTGTAGCGAAATATGAGGAACGCTTGACCAAGCCCTGTCCCGGTGCGCCGAGCGCCACCGCGCCGTCATTCGCAATGCCCGCGGGTGCCACGGACTGCCACATCCATGTGATGGGCCCTTATGCGCGCTATCCGCTTGCGGAGCAGCGCGCCTATACCGCACCGGAAGCCCCACTCCCTGTCTTTCTCGACATGCTGCGCATCATGGGGCTCGAACGCGCGGTGATCGCGCATGTCTCCGCGCATGGCACCGATCTGCGGGTCACGCTCGATGCGATCAGCGAGATCGGCGACGCGGCGCGCGGCACCATCATGCTGACGCCGTCGATGACGGATGCCGATCTCGAACAATTCCACTCGCAAGGCATTCGCGGAATCCGGCTCTCCCACGCCTTCGGCTATGATGTGACCGAAGACACGTTGAAAGACGCCGCCCGCCGCATCGCCGATTTCGGCTGGCACATCGCGATCTGGCCGTCCGGCCTCGACGAACTTCGACTGATCGCGCAAGCAAGCGAATCGCTGCCGGTGCCGGTGGTGCTCGATCATCTGGCGGCCCATTGCTGGGACCCGGCGCGCGGGATCGATCAGGACGGCTTCGTCGAACTGCTCGCATTGCTGTCATCGGGCCGCGCCTTCCTCAAGCTGTCGGCGATGCATCGCGCCACCCGCGAGATCTTTCCGTGGCCGGCGTTGATCCCGTTCGGCCAAAAGCTGGTGGCTGAGGTACCGGAGCGTCTGCTGTGGGCGAGCGACTGGCCGCATGTCGGCTGCTGGGACGGCAACATGCCGCACTCGCACGAATTGCTCGACTGGCTGCCGCGGATCGGCGCCGATGAAGCGAAACGTCGGCGCATCCTGGTCGACAATCCGGCGGCGCTTTACGGGTTTTGAGAAACAAAAAAACACGGAGGACGACCCCAATGAGTCGCATCATGACTCGCGAGATCAATCGCCGCGAAACCCTGCTGACCATCGCAGGCGCCCTCACCGCCTCGCTTGCCGGGACCTCGGCGCTGTTCGCGCAGACGCTCGACAAGTCGAAACCCGTCCGCTTCCTGGTCGGCTTCCCGGCCGGCGGTTCGGTCGACATGGTGGCGCGGCTGGTCGCCGAGCAGTTGCGCGCCGATCTCGGCATCACCGCGATCGTTGAAAATATCTCCGGCGCCGGCGGCCGGATCGCGATCGAACGCGCCAAGGCGAGCACGCCGGACGGCACCACCATCCTGGTCACGCCCGCGGCAATGATGACGCTCTATCCGCTGATCTTTTCGAAGCTGAATTACGATCCGATCAAGGACTTCATCCCGGTCGCACCACTGGTCACACTGGAATTTTCGCTGATCGTCACCGGCGCGGTGCCGCAGGACGTCAAGACGCTGGTCGACCTGATCGCCTGGTACAAGGCGAACCCGTCGAAGGGCTCCTATGCCCATGGCAGCGCCGGTTCGCCCATGCACTTCATCGGCGCGATGCTCGCCGATCACGCCAAGCTCGATCTCACGCATATCCCCTATCGCGGCGCGCAGCCGATGCTGCAGGACGCGCTGAGCGGTCAGGTCGCCGTGGCTGTCACAACCGTCACGGACTCGCTGCCGCATATCCAGGGCGGCAAGCTGCGGGCGGTCGCAGTCAGTGGCAAGGAGCGCTCGAAATATCTGCCGGACGTGCCGACCTTCGCCGAACAGGGTGCCGCCGGCATCGTGGTCGAAGACTGGTTCGGCATGTTCGTCCCGGCCGCAACGCCGATGCCGATCGTCGAGCAGCTCAACGCCGCCATCAGCAAGGCGCTGACGGCGCCCGCGATCCGCGATCGGCTGACCCAGCTCGCCTATATCCCGGCCGGCGGCTCGCAGGGCGAATTCGTCAGGCGGTTGCGCGCCGACATCGACAAATGGACCCCGGTGGTGAAATCGACCGGCTTCAGGATCGAGGAATAAAGCTCCGACAAAAGCGGAACCCGCCTCCACCATCCGGTGAATAGGTCGAAGTTGTACCCTTTCCGTTCACATTTCCGGTTAGACTCAAACTCGTGAAGTGATTCGTTTTTGGGTTTCGGGTTTCGCCATGAAAAATGCTGGCCGATTTGTCTGCACCGGCGTCGTCGCCATGGATGGCTGCGGCGTCGAACTCACCATGGTCGAGCGCAGGCTGCATGACGGCCGCTGCGAGCATTGCGCGCTGGATTGGGACGAGCGGGTTCGCGCCTGGCGCTTCGGCCGCGCCGATGCCGATCTCGATGCGCATTTCGCCGATGCGCCCCGCAAGCGGGCGCAGCCTGCCCAGCCGCGGCGCGCCAAGGCGGCATAGCCAGACGATCGTCACGCTGGCGCTGTTGCCGGCACTGGAAGCCGCGCCGGCAGACAGGCCGTCACGACGAAGATGGCTGCGGCTGCGCCGGCCATCAGCCGGAACAGCGCGTCGAAGCCGTGATGTTCGTAGACATAGGCGATCAGCGGCAGCGACAGCGCGAGCACGCTGAACGCCAGCACGTAGCGGACCCCGTAGATGCGCGCACGCGCCGGACCGCTCGCCATCTTTCCGATCATGAAATCGTTGATCGGAATTTGTCCGAATGCGCCGAACATGAAACCGAGCGCCGCTGCGAACGCCCAGATGTCGGTGAGCCCAGGCATGACCGCGAAAAACACGATCTGGATCGCCGCAGCGCAAAGAAACACGATGCGCGGTCCGTACCGGTCCAGCATCGCGCCGACCACGAGCTGTGCCATCGACGCGACCGCGAAGACCAGGAATGTCAGCGCGCCAAGCGTCGTGGCCACGTCTCCGGCGCCGCCCGCAGGCGCGCCCGCCGCCAGCCACGCGGTCAGTTCCTTGGCCATGCCGTGCACGCGCTCGTCGAAAATCTTCGGCAGTGCGAATGTCGTGGCCTGGAAGATCAGGCTCGAGATCGCCGTGGTCAGGAACACGATCACCGACACCCGAAGCAGCAGCGCCTTGTAATCGACGGACATCGGCGGGGCGGCAATTGTCGGCCCCGCTGCCGACGCATCGCGTTGCGCGATCGCCTGCCATTCGTGCAGCGCATAAAGGACGCCAATCGCGACCGATACAAGTCCCGGGATGATGAAGGCCGAACGCCAGCCGCCGTTGTCGATGAAATAGCCGGTGACCAGCGCCGCGCTGGCGACACCGAGATTGCCCCAGACGCCATTCACCGCGAGCCGCATGCCGGTATTTTTCCAGCGTTGCGTGACGATCGCGAGCCCGACCGGATGATAGATCGCGGCGAAAATGCCGATGAAAAACAGCCCGATACCGACCTGCAGCGGCGTCTGCGAAAACGCCGTGGCAATCGAGGCCAGGCCGATGCCGACGAAAAACACCGCCACCATGCCTTCGCGGCTCCACTTGTCGGCGATCCAGCCGGCGGGCAGCGCAAACAGCCCGAATGCCAGAAACCCGGGCGCTGCGTATTTGAGCAGTTCCGAATAGCTGACGCCCCACTCACGTGTCAGCGCCAGCGCCGCAACGGTGGCAAAGATCAGCGTGAACATGTGATCGAGGAAGTGACCCACATTCAGAAAAAGGAAGTGACGGCTGTCCCGATTCATGGCGGCCCCGGCGTGTCTGATCTCACCTGTAGCGGTGGCCGTATTGCGACGCCATGACAGATTTCGTCGTGTTTGGGCCAATCAGGGAACCGCCGGGATTTGAGATACACTGCGCTCCGAAGCCACGCTCCAAAATCCCGAGCACCTGCACATGCGCATTCCGCGATCGGCAAGATGGACATTGCAGATTTCCATTCTCTCCGCTTTTCTCGCGGTCTTGGCATCACCCGGCACCGCGGCGGAGCCGGTCCTGGACGTCACCGTCGGTGGCGAAACCCGTCAGTTCTCGCGCGATGCGCTGTTGGCCCGTTCCGATGCGACCGTCGTCGATATCCCTTCGGACATCGCGTACGGAAAGCCGATGCGGTTTCGCGCGATCCCGCTGGCCGCTTTGCTGGCGCCGTTTCGGATGCCGGACGACAGCGTGATCGAATCCGTGGCGCTCGACGGTTTCGCAGCGCACCTGCCGCTCGATCTCGCCATGAACACCGATCCGGCAAAACCCATCGCCTGGCTCGCCATCGAACCCGCCGGAGCGCCATGGCCGAACCTTCCCGGCAAGACCGCGAGCGCGGGACCGTTCTACATTGTGTGGACCGGCGCTGCGGCTTCGACAATCCGCAGCGAACAATGGCCGTATCAACTCGCGAAGCTCGAGAGCCAGTTGTCGCCGGTGGCCCGCTGGCCGAACCTTGTCGTCGATCCCGCCCTGCCCGCCACTCATGAGGCCCGCGCCGGACAGACGCTGTTCATCACACAATGTCTGCCCTGCCACATGCTCAATGGCGCCGGCTCAAGCGATGTCGGCCCCGACCTGAACGCCCCGATGAATCCGACCGCTTACATGACGCGTGCCGGACTCCACGCGCTGATCCGCGATCCGAAAGCGGTGCGCAGTTGGCCGACCCAGATCATGCCGGGCTTTGCTGCGGACCAGATGAGCGACCGCGATATCGACGCGGTCATCGGCTATCTCGCGCACATGGCAGATCGCAAGACGGCGCGTTGAACGCCGGTCCCGACCGCCAACCGTTGCACGACAATCATGTCATCCGGCGACGCAGACCCCGACAAGTGCGGGCGCGCATGGAACCTTTCGTTCAGGACGGCTTTGTTGACGGATTGAACCCTCAAGGATCGATCTCATGAACAACATCATTTATCTGGTTGGACTGGTGGTGGTCGTGCTGGCCGTGCTGGCGTTTTTCGGGCTCCGGTGACCGGCCTGGCCGCCCTCCTGACGCCCGCCGGTTGAGCCGCGACAGGCCATCAGTCTCACCCGACATCAATGACCTGCCGGTCGGATCGGTGAGATCGAATGGATATGTCCCAGCGTAACCCCATGCCATATGGATGGGCGGTCATCGGGCTGTTTCTGATTGCCGTCGTTGCCGCACTCGGATACGCGAGCGCGTTTCTTCTGCCGGTCTTGTTCGCGTTCATGCTGGCGCTAATCCTTCGGCCTGTCGTTCGCTATCTGGCGCGGCGCGGAATTCCGGAATTTCTGACATCTCTTGGGCTGGTGCTGTCGGTGCTGGCCGCGTTTGGCATGGGATTCTATTTCCTCAGCGCTCCGCTGAGCGCATTGTTGACCGACCTGCCGCGGATCGCCACCGAGATCGAGAGCAAGCTGATCGATTTCCGGACGACCAGCGAAAACATCCAGGCGGTCACCGAGAAGATCGAAAATCTCGGCAGAACGGATACGCCCGGTCCGTCCGAAGTGCAGAAGGTCGAGGTGGCGCAACCGGGATTGCTGTCGTCGGTCGCAGCGAACGCTCCGGATGCCGCCGCGCGGGGTTTTTTCGCGCTGGTGCTGCTGCTGTTTCTGTTGTCGTCGGGCGATCTGTTTTACGCGAAGATCGTGCGCGCCATGCCGACATTCGCCGACAAGAAGAAGGCGCTCGGCATCGCGCTCGACATCGAACGCGAGTTGTCGCGCTATCTCGGCACGATCACCCTGATCAATATCGGTCTCGGCCTATGCGTCGGTTCGGCGTTATGGACGATCGGAATCCCGAACCCGGTTCTCTGGGGCGTGCTCGCGGGAGTGCTGAATTTCATTCCGTATGTCGGCTCGCTGATCGGGGTGGCGCTGGTGGGGACCGTCGCGCTCGGAACGATGCCGACCTTGTCGCAGGCAGCGCTGGCGCCGCTGGCCTATTTTGCGCTGACCACCATCGAGGGCCAGTTCATAACCCCCGTGCTGGTCGGGCGGCGACTGGCGCTCAATCCGGTCACGCTGTTCCTGGGGATCGCGTTTTGGGGCTGGCTGTGGGGCGTGATCGGAATGCTGTTCGCAGTTCCCCTGATGGTGGCGGTCAAAATCTTCTGCAGCCACATCGAAGGTCTGGCGACACTTTCGGATTTTCTGTCGACCGAAAATACGGACGATGACGACAAGCCTGACAGCAAGCCGGGCGAGCCTGCCGGAGTGTCACCGGCAAGCACCGGGCGCGGCAAACGACCCTGAAGATACTCTCGGGCTCAAAGCTCCTCGGACACCTTCGCAAATTTCTCCCGCACGATCGACCAAGCCGGCGCACCGGCTGCGCGGTAGCTATCATGTACCGACGCTGGGATGTAGCGTTCGATGGCTTCCTTGAAGCTAGGCCGGGCGCGGGCGCGTTCGAACCATTCGGTCACGCGCGGAAAATTCTCTTTCCAGATGCCGCTGATCTGCAGCATTTCCATGCGATAGAAAAACGACATCAGTCCGGAATCGGCTAGGGTGAATTGAGTTCCCATGAGCCAGGGCCCAGCCGCAAGCACCTTCTCCATATCGCGGAACAATCGCAAAAACGTCACCAGCGCGTCGGTAACGCTCTTCGACTCAAGACCGGTCGCCATCAACTCGTGAAACTTGGCACGACGCGATGGATCAGGGATGCCGTCGATACGGGCGGACTGTTCCGCCAGCGTCTTTTTCAGAAGCTCCGGGCGAAAGATGATCGCCGTGGTCATGGTGTTGATCGCGTAGTGGACACTGTCTTCGCGTTTCGTCCACAGCCGAAGCTTCGCGCGCAGATAGGCACTCTCCGGTCGCAGCGGCTTCTCGGGAAATGCCTCGTCCAGATATTCATTGATGACGGTCGATTCGGTGAGCACGTTACCGTCGTGGATCAACGTCGGCACGACTCCGTTCGGATTTAACCTGAGGTATTCCGGATCGAACTGTTCGCCGCGCTTCAGGTCGATCTGCTTGCCCTCCCAGGGCAGGCCCTTCTCGGCCAGGGTCACCCGCACCTTTGCAGCACAGACCGCGGTATCGCCGTGATACAATGTCAGCACGCTTGCCCCCCTCTCGAAAAATCGTACAAGCCTCGCGCCTCCGAACTGAACCAGCAGTGTCTAAGCGCGCCGTGACCGATGCGCTTAATTCAAGCGGCGGGGGTGATTTGCAGGACGCGTCCCGTATACCCTCAATGCCCGGACTTGGCGACACGAACCGCATCAGGTCGCCCAGCCGAAGCGGTGCGGGAGGCGGATCGACAGCAAGGCTGACAGCGGAATTGGATGGCCAGGCGCGAGGCGGCTCGCAGGAGCCCGAGGCCCTTATGGCGCGCCTGTGGCGGGGTCAGGCGGAAAAGCGGAAGAGCTAAAAAAGCTGTGCCGGGTCCCCGCTTCCGCCCGGACGAACGGGTGGATAGGAAACTGGCAAAAATCTGCCACTTGACTTTTTCCGAGATTTAGGATAATAGTCCTGACATCCCGTCCCTGCTGCAAGGGGCGTTTCATGAGCGTCGCGAGACGCGGGGCGGGGTGCGGTGGCCGTGTGCGCGCGATCAGACGTGTCGCGCCGCGCGGAGGCCCAAGCTGCGATTGCCCGATCCACAGACCGTGGGTCAGCAGCGGAGGATAACAGGCGGCCTGGCCAGGGCACGGCTCCTCCGGGGTTATCGCAGAGCAAGCCTCAAACACCGCGCGCGGAACGCCGACGCTGTTCGGCGGTCCGTGGTGACTACCTGCTCATGCGCTTTCACACATCGCGCATGGGGCCATGGGCTTGGCTGAAAGCCCGGCGTTCCGCGCGCCCTTGCGTTTCGCAAGGGTTGGAATGCGAAGCGGATTACGGGCGCGCCCGCGCCGGCCAAAGAACAGGGAGGGCGGAGCTTTGTCCGCCGCCATTGCGAGACTGCGAGGCGCAGCCGTAGCAGGACGAAGCAATCCACAGTGGACAAATCGGCGAGTTCTATGAAGTGGAGGCCCTATGGATTGCTTCGCTTTCGCTCGCAATGACGCGCGGTTAGCCGCACGATTCCGACCTGCAAAGTCACTACCCCATCCCCGCGCGATACGCCGTCCACGCCGCGATCAGCCCGCTCACATCCGCCGGATGACCTTCATGAATGACACTGTCATCCGGAATCGTCACCCAGGGCTGAGCGCTTTTCGTCCAGATATGCCCGACCGGGTGCAGCCAGGATGTATCGTCGAGCGTGCCGGGTTTGACGATCGAGACCTTGTCGTTGGCACTCGGATGATTCACCGGTCGTACGCCGCACAATTCGCACATGTCGCTTTCGATCGCGCGGCCGCTATCCGCAATCCGTTTCCACCGGCGCGGCGTGCCCTGCACATAGACCAGCGATGCGCGCGGCACCATCAGCGACATGCTGAAGGCCGACGCCGATTGCCGCTGGCATTCGGTGCAATGGCAGACATAGAGCGTCAGCGGCTCGGCGCGGATCTCGTAGCGCAGCGCACCGCACTGGCAGCCTCCGGTCAGCGGACGTTTCATGCTCGCACCTTGCCGCGGGACGTCTCGGGGTTAGTATGCGCCGCCCGAGAGGATTCCATGACCGGAAACATGATCCCAAGTCAACGCGCCGACTATTCGGCGATCGTCGATCGCCCGCCGCTGAAACTGCCGGGCGGCGCACGCATGGTGGTGTGGACCATCGTCAATCTCGAAGTCTGGGACATCGCCCGCGCGATGGCGCGGCAGGTGCTTCCCGCACCCACCGGACAGCCGATGCTGCCCGACGTGCCGAACTGGAGCTGGCACGAATACGGCATGCGGGTCGGGGTCTGGCGCTTCTTCGATCTCTACAAGCGGCTCGGCATCAAGCCCACCGTCTCGATCAATGCCCGCGTCTGCGAGGATTATCCGCGCGTCGCGCAAGAGGCCAAGGATGCCGGCTGGGAATTCATGGGTCATGCCTACGATCAGGGGCCGATCCACAAGGTGGAGGATCAGCGCGGCATGATCTTCCGCTCCTGCGACATCATCGAGACATTCACCGGCAAGCGGCCGGTCGGCTGGCTCGGGCCCGGTCTGACCCAGACGCTTGATACTCCGGAAAATCTGGTCGATGCCGGCATTCGATATATCGGCGACTGGGTCTATGACGACGAGCCGACCGTGATCCGCACCGCCAAGGGGCCGCTGGTCACCCTCCCCTATACCGTGGAACTCAACGACATCCCGATGATGCTGGTGCAGCATCACGAGAGCGACCATCTGTACCGGCGTGCGGTCGAAAGTTTCGAACGACTCTATTCCGAGAGCGAGCAGCGCGCCAAATTCATGGCGATCGCGATCCATCCCTATATCAGCGGACAGCCCTTCCGCATCGGACCGCTGGAGCGTATCTATGAGCATATCGGCAAGTTCGACGGCGTCCTGCACTGGAACGGCGAACAGATGCTCGACTGGTATGCCAAGACGGCGAATGTGAAATTCGGTAGCGCGTAAGGAGCTTCGGGAATGTTCATTGCAATGAACCGCTTTCAGGTTAAGAAGGGTTCGGAGGCGGCGTTCGAGCAGGTCTGGCTGACGCGCGACACCCATCTCGACGAGGTGCCGGGCTTCGTCGAATTCCATCTGGTCAAGGGACCGGAAGCCGACGACCACACGCTCTATGCCTCGCACACAGTGTGGCGCGACCGCGCCGCCTTCGAGGACTGGACCAAGTCGGAGGCGTTCCGCAAGGCGCATGCCCGCGCCGGCAACGAAAGCACCGGCTCGCTCTATCTCGCGCATCCGAAATTCGAAGGCTTCGAAGTGCGCCAGACCGTCAAGCCGGGCGTTGCTGCTCAATAGGTGGCATGCGAGCAGACCGCGAGAATGCGGGCCGGCGGCTCCCGGCCCTTGCGGACGGCGACATAGGCATGCCCCATGGTGCTATCGATATAGGCGCTGTCGCCGGCCTTCAGTGTGGCGGGTTCGTAGAATTCGGTGTGCAGCCGCAGCGTTCCCGAGAGCACGTAGATGAATTCTTCGCCCTCGTGCCGGCTGAGACCGCCGACCTCCTCCAGCGAGGTTGCCGTAACGGTGAGTATCCCCGGCACCATACGCTTGCGCGCAAGCTCGGTCGCCAGGATCTCGAAAGTATAGCGCTCGCCGGTGCCGCGCCGGCCCTGGTCCTTGCGTTCGATCGCACGGCGCGCCGTCCGCAATTCGCTTGGATGCTGCCGGAAGAACTCGCCGACATCGACACCGAGCCCGACCGACAGCTTGACCAGATTCTCGTAAGATAATGTCGCTTGGCTGTTCTGCACTTTCGACAAAGTCGAGACCGGAATCCCTGTGCTGGCGCTGAGTTCTTTGAGCGTGAGGCCGCGGCTGCGGCGGATTTCGGCCAGCCGCAAGCCGAGCGTGCTGCCTGGAATGTCCTGGCTGCCGTTCTCGCGGAAGATCTGCAAAGGCGCGGTCATGCTGAGCCTCAGGTCACCGCGGCGCGTACACGAAACGAATCGCGCTCGTATTCGCGATTGTGCATCACGTCGCGCAGATGCTGCACGGCATAGAAGATGTCACGATAGGAGAGATAGATCGGCGCAATGCCGAGGCGGACACAGTCGGGATTGCGAAAATCGCCAACCACGCCGCGCGCTTTCAAGGCCTGCACGATGGCATAGGCATCGGGGTGACGGTAGATCACGTGGTTGCCGCGCTCGTCTGCGTTTTCCGGTGTTGCAAGCTCAAGTCCGTAGCCGGCGCATTCGCGCGCAATCAAGGCGATCATCAGCGATGTCATCTGCTGGCCCTTGTCGCGCAAGGCGGCAATTCCCGCGTCCAGCATCAGGCCGACGGATACTTCCAGCACCGATAACGCGACCACCGGTGGGGTGCCGGTCAGCATCCTGCGTATTCCGGGCGCCGGCTGATAGCGATGATCGAAGGTGAAGGGCGACGCGTGCCCCATCCATCCGGTCAGCGGCTGCGTCATCTGCGCATGATGGCGGCGGGCCGCAAACAGGAAGGCGGGCGCGCCGGGCCCGCCGTTGAGATATTTGTATCCGCAACCGACCGCAAAATCCGCGCCGGCCGCATTGAGCTCAACCGGAATGGCGGCCGCGCTGTGAGCCAAATCCCAGACCGCAAGCGCGCCGGCTTCATGCGCCAGAGCGGTGATGCCGGCCATGTCCTCGATCCGGCATGACTTGTAGTCGACATGGGTGAAACTCACCGCTGCGACACTGTCATCGAGCGCTGCCGCCAATTCGGACGGCTCCGCATAGCGGACCACGCAGCCTTGCCCGGCGAAGGCCGCAAGTCCCTCCGCGATATAGACGTCGGTCGGGAAGTTGCCGCGATTGGTCACGATGGTCCGGCGGCCCGGGCGCAGCGACAGCGCAGCCGCAAGCACCTTGAACAGATTGGCCGAGGTGGAATCGCAGGCGACCACTTCGTCTTCATCGGCGCCGATCAGCCGGGCGATTTTGGTTCCGACCCTGTGCGGCAAATCGATCCAGTGATGGTCATTCCAACCGGAGATCGCAGAGCCGCCCCACTCTTTCTCCACCACCTCGCGGGCGCGGCGCGCCGCCGCGACCGGCAGCAGCCCGAGCGAATTGCCGTCCAGATAGATGACCCCGTCGGGAATGACGAACGCATCGCGAAACGGCCGCAGGGCGTCGCTGCGGTCCATTTCCGACACCATGGCCGGCGTGATGGCGGCCGGAGCAGGCATGCCCAAATTCTCCGCTATTGCGATAATTTTCTATATAGAAAATTTTTTTCGATTGAGCTAGCCTTATTCAGCGTCTGGCAGACAACACGGCCGCACCGGACCATCCCATGAAACGCGTCGGCATTATCGGTTTCGGATTCATCGGCGCCTCGCTTTATCGCGCGATCGAAAATCAGGAGGCCGCAGGCCTGGAGGTCGCTTTCGTCTCCAACCGGACACCCGACAAGCTTGCTGAACTGCCCTCCCACATAATTCTGGACGATCTGTCCCGAGCCGCAGAACGCCGCCCCGACCTGATTGTCGAATGCGCCCATCCCGATATCAGCATCGAATATGGTGCCGGCTTCCTCTCGCACTGCGATTACATGCCGCTATCGGTCACGGCCCTGGCCGTAGATTCGGTGCGCGAGACACTTGTCGCGGCTGCAGCTTCAAGCGGCCACCGGCTGTTGCTGCCACGCGGCGCGCTGGTCGGCATGGACAGTCTGTTTTCATGGCGTCACATGTGGCGCGACGTGACCATCACCTTCCGCAAGCACCCCAGAAATCTCGATCTCAGCCGGACAGGACGGACGGCCGACAGCATCGTCGAGGAACTGGCGCTCTACGATGGGCCGGTTCGCGGCATCGCCGCAGACTATCCGCGAAACGTCAACACCATGGTGACCTGCGCGCTCGCGACCATCGGCCTCGACCGCTGCCGCGCTCGATTGGTCGCCGATCCACGCCTCGATCATGCCGTGGCTGAAGTCGAAGCGTTCGGAAGCGACGGCTCGTATTTGCAGACGGTGAAGCGCCAGCCTGCGGTCGGCGTGTCCGGAACCGAAATGTTTCAGTCCACCCTGCGGTCGGTCCAGAAGGCGACCGGAAACCTGCAAGCCCTGGACTTTGTGTGACAGCCATTTTCATCAGATGATCCCCTCAACCCGGCCCGCCTGGAGAACCACCACAATGCGCAAGACCCTAACAATCGCCGCCATATTCGGCGCTGCGATGCTGGCTGCGACCAGCGCATTCGCCCAGACCAAGAAGGTCGCCATCGCCAATTTCGGCCCGCATGGCTCGCTGGAGCAGGTGATTGCCGGCTTCAAGCAGGCGCTGGCCGACAAGGGCTATGCCGACGGCAAGAATGTCGCCTACGATTACAGCCATTGCAATTTCGATCCGTCGCTGGTGCCGCAGGTTCTGAGCAAGCTCGAAGCCGGCAAGCCGGATTTGATGGTGACGATCACGACGCCGATGACTCAAGCTGCGGTCAAGATCGTGCGCGACCAGTCGATCCCGATCGTGTTCGCGCCGGTGACCGATCCGGTCGCCGCCGGCCTCGTGCCGGACTGGCAGCATGGGTCGGCCCGCTTTGTCGGCGCCTCCAACATGCAATCGGTCGAAGCGGTGCTCGACTTCGCGCGCAAGCTGCTCGGCAACGTCAAGTCCTTCGGCATGCTTTACAATCCTGGCGATGCCAACGATGTCGCCAACAAGAACCTGGCCGAGAGTGCTGCCAAGGCGGCGGGGATCGAGTTCAGGGCCATCGCCGTCGACGCAGTCGGCGACATCGGGCAGCGAGCCGCAGCGCTCCAGGGCGTGGATTTCATCTATGCCATTCCCTCCAGCCTGTTGATGCCAGCCCTTCCCGCGATTGCATCGACCGCCGACCGGATGAATATCCCGGTCATCTCCTCCTCCCCGCAAGGCGCGCAGGATCACGTCGTGCTGGCAGCCATGTCAGTGTCCTGGACCAAGGTCGGCTATCAGGCCGGCCTGCGCGCGGCCGAAATTCTCGGCGGCAAGAAGCCGTCGGAGTTGTCGAACTATAAGCCGGCCGCCGAGGATCATACCGCGGTGATCAGCGGCCGCCGGCTGAAGCAGACCGGCAAGCCGCTGCCTGCCGCCCTCGCCGACTGCAAATGCGTCGTTGAATGACCGACACGCAGCCCATCATCCCGTCAATGCTCGCGCTCGATGGGCTGCACAAGACCTTTCACCAGGGCACGCCCGATCGGCGTGCGGCGCTTGACGGTGTATCGCTCACGCTGCGGCCCGGCGATTTCGCCGTGGTGATCGGTGGAAACGGCGCCGGCAAGTCGACGCTGCTTAATGCCATTGCCGGCGAAGTACTGCCGGATTCCGGTTCGGTGCTCGTCGACGGCAACGATGTCACCACCAAACCGACGCATGCACGCGCGGCCTGGATCGCACGTGTGTTTCAGGATCCGCTTGCGGGAACGGCCGGCACGCTGACGGTCGCGGAAAATCTGTCGATCGCAGAACGGCGCGGCAAACGCAGCGGGCTGCGCTGGGGTCTCAATGCCGAGAGCCGCAAGCGCTATCAGGAACGCGTTGCGGCGCTGGGCCTCGGACTGGAGAACCGGCTCGACCAGAAAGTCGGCTCACTCTCCGGAGGACAACGGCAATCGCTGGCGCTTGCAATGGCCGTCCTCACGTCGCCGAAGCTTCTGTTGCTGGATGAGCATTGCGCCGCACTCGATCCAAAAACCGCGGACCTGGTGATGCAGGAAACCGTGAGAGCCGTAAGCGGTGAGAAGCTCACCGCGCTTATGGTGACCCACAACATGCAACACGCGATCGAATTCGGAAACCGGCTGATCATGATGATGTCGGGGCGCATCGTTTATCAGGCCGAGGGTGCGGAAAAGGCAGCGCTGACCATCGACCATCTGATCAAGCGATTTCACATCACAAGCGACCGCATGGTGCTGGGCTGACGCGATGACGATTTTGCAGGCCTATTACAATCTGATCCCGGTCACGCTGCTGCAGGGCGTGATTTACGCTTTCGTGGCACTCGGGATCATGATTCCGTTCCGCCTGCTGTCGTTTCCCGACCTCACCGCGGAAGGCTCGTTTCCGCTCGGGGCGAGCGTTAGCGCGGCAATCCTCGCCGCCGGCGCGGACCCGGTTTCGGCGACCGCTCTCGCCATTGCCGCGGGCTTTGCCGCGGGCGCCACGACCGCGCTCATTCACCGCGTATTCCGGCTGAACACGCTGCTGTGTGGAATCCTCGTCGTGACCATGCTCTACAGCATCGATATCCGTATCATGGGCAAGCCGAATATTCCCCTCTTCACCTATGACGACCTGTTTTCAATTTTCTTGGGGAACTGGGCCCGCTCCCTCGCTGCGCGCATCGCCTTTGTCGGCGCTATCGCCATCATCTGTACGATCGCGCTCTACTGCTTTCTAAAGACGGAGATGGGTCTTGCCTTGCGCGCAGTCGGCGCCTCGCAAAGCATGGCGCGCGCACAAGGTCTGTCGATCTCGTATTACGTGGTGCTCGGCATCGGCATTGCTGGCGCGTTGAGTGCGCTCGGCGGATCGATCCTTGCTCAGAACCAGAGCTTTGCGGACGTGAATATGGGGTTCGGGGTTCTCGTTAACGGCCTTGCGTCACTGATCGTCGGCGAGCAGTTGATCGGCCGCCAGACGCTGGCGCGCCAACTCGCAGCCCCGCTAGTCGGCGCCGTCATCTACTATCAGGTCGTCAGCTTCGCGCTGGCGCTCGGCATGCAGCCGTCCGATCTCAAGCTGCTTACCGGGCTGTTCGTGCTGGTCCTTCTTGGCGTGCCCCTGCTGAAGGGCCGAGCCGCGCGGACCGATGCGCTGGCGTGACGGCCGGAACCGCCACGGCTTTCATATATCCGCGTACCTCTGAGGCGTGCTTTGCGGCCTGGGCCAGCTAGCGCCGCACCGGTCACGTTACGGACTTGAGCTCGAACTTTGTTGTCTTGGTTAACACATCGGCGTGAGCTGCCAAGGCGTGTCGACCGACGTGAGCCAACTTAACTCTCTGCGATCTCAGGAAAAAAAATCTGCAACGCATTCGTGTGATTCATGATCGATACACGACGGAACCCCGCAATCATGCCTGACCGCAAATTTACTTGGAGGGCGGTATAGGTTAACAATTCCTTACCTCAAATGCGGTGGGGCTGTAACCAATGGCGTACCTATCTGTTGCGTCGCCGGCACTTCAAAGCCGGCGTGAACGAACTCGTTCGGGTCGGCTCCGGCATCTCCTGAGCGCACGTGATCTCACCATCGACGACGTCGACGATTTCTGCCAGGCCGCTGACGATTTTGAATCCGGCCTGGCACCGCGGCAGCAATTGTTCGGCCGCACCGTGGCGTTGCTGTTCTTCCAGTCCAGCACCCGCACCCGTCTCGGCTTTGAGTCCGCGTCGGTTGCACTTGGCGCGCATTGCATCGGCATGGAGGACATGTCGGCCTCGCGCACCAATGCCAGCATCGGTGAAACGATCGAGGATTGCGCCGCCGTCGTATCGCGGCTGGCCGACGCCATCGTTGTCCGGCATCACGAATGCTCCGCTGCCGCCCGTATGGCGGCCACATCGATCGTGCCGGTCATCAATGCGGGCGACGGCTGGAACGAGCATCCCAGCCAGGCCCTGATCGATATCCACGCGATGCGGCGCGGGCTGGGCACCCTGCGGGGCAAGAGCATTGCCTTCGGCGGCGATCCACGCGGTCGCGTGGTGCGCTCACTGATCCAGCTATTGCGTTTCGAAGGACCGCGCGAAATCGTGTTCTGCCCGCCCCCGCATTACGAGGTCCCGGACGACCTCGTGCAGGCGCTTTCGGACCATCAGATACGGCTGCGTATCGTCTCGGATATCGATGTCGCCCTGGTCGAGTGCGACGCGGTGATGATGGCGCCTTACGACATGTCGGCAATCGGCGAACCACCGGCTTCGGATTACGTTTCACCCCACTTCACGCCGAAGCACTTCGCGATCAACGCGGAAAAGATCGAGCGGTTGAATTCCAAGGCCCTGCTCTATCACCCCTTGCCGCGTTTCGACGAAATCGATCCGTCCTGCGATTCCCTGCCGAATGCCATGTATTTCGAACAGGTGCGCCTTTCGAAATTCATGCGCATGGCGGTGCTGGAGCGGCTGCTGAACGCCAATTGACGAACTGACGCAAGGGATCAATCGTCGGAGCTAGGAAGCCACCTTGCGGCGCTGCTGCGCCCGCTGGTCTGGATTCTTGGCCGGGAATTTGGCCGACACCGGAAAGATCGGGTTCTTGATCAGGTTGCGCAACTGGCGCGCCGGTATAGGCTTGCTGAACAGGTAGCCCTGGATTGCGTTGATGCCGAAACTGCGCAGACGCTCAAGCTGAACCTCGGTCTCGACGCCCTCGGCGACGCACTCCATGCGGAGATCGCGGGCAATTTGCGCCGTTCCATTGACGATCGCCGAGGTGCGCGGGGACTCGTCGACCTTCTGCGAGAATTTTCGATCAATCTTGATCTTGGAAAACGGAAAATCGTTCAAATAGGCCAGCGAAGCATAGCCGGTGCCGAAATCGTCCAGCGAAATTCCGACATTCATCCGGCGCAGCTCCTCGAGAATGCCAAGGGTTGCTGCGTTGTCATCGATAAAGACGGATTCGGTGATCTCAAGATCCAGGCGGTTCGCCGCAAGGCCGGATTCAGCAAGCGCGGCGCTGACCCGGTCGACGATCTCGCGGCCGTGCCTGAACTGCACAGGCGATAGATTTACGGCAACCTTGACGTCAGCATTCCATTGGGTCGCCTCCATGCAGGCTTTGTGCAGCACCCAGGATCCGATCGAAACAATCAATCCGGTCGCCTCGGCGATCGGGATGAAGACGTCCGGCGCCACTGGCCCAAGCTCGGGATGATTCCACCGCAACAACGCCTCGCAACAAATGGCGCGCCCCGACCTCGGATCGACGATCGGCTGATACACCACATCGAGTTCTCCGCGGCTGAGCGCGCGCTGCAGGTCCTGTTCCAGCGCCACCCGGCTCTCGTATTCCCGGGACAATTCGGCCGTGTATTCGATGATCTGGCTGCGACCGCGCTTCTTGGCCTCATAGAGCGCCAGGTCGGCGTTGCGAAGGAGCGCGTCCATCGTTGTTTCGCGCTGCGACAGGGCGCAGCCGATACTGGCGCCGCAGATACTCCGGGTCATCTCGATCCTGAATGGATCGGAAAATCTCGCCAGAATGGCTCGCGCGACCGCCGCCATATCAACGGCGCGATGTCCAATCAGCATGACGAGAAACTCGTCGCCACCCACGCGCGACACTTCATCGCCGGGCTTCAACGCGGAGCGGATACGCTCCGCCGCCTCCTTGAGGACGGCGTCACCGACCGGATGGCCGAGCGTATCGTTAATGTCCTTGAAACGGTCGAGATCGATCGCGATCAGCGCGATTTCGTCTCTGACCGGTGCAGAGAATTTTGATTCGAGCGAACCGAGAAACGCTGAACGGTTCCATAGCCCTGTCAGCGCATCGCGCTGCGCAAGGGTCTCAATCCGGCGAAATGCCTGATGACGCGACACCAGGTTGTCGTAAACGCTCCGGCAGATGATAATTGTGCCGACATAGAGCGCACCGATGAAAGTTGCGAGAACGAGGTGCGCCACGTCAGCGCGCAGGATCAGCGCCAACGTGAACGGCAGGCATGTGAAGCTGACCTGGCCGATGGTAATCAGCGGCCGGCTGGCATTGCGTGACGACACCCCCGCGATGTAACCAATGACGCAGCAGCCGACGAGAATCTCAATGTCGGTTCCAGGATGGAATGTGACCGCATAGGCGCCGGCAATCCCCACCATGCCCGAGAACGCCCATGCGCCGATCAGCGCAATCAATTCCCAGCGCTTCAGGGCAGCGATGTCATCCGGATCGTGCTCAATGCGATGATAGAAGCTTGCAGCCACGGCGCGCGCGGCACCGATCAGCAGAAACCCTGCAGAGATAACCGCAAACACCGTATCGCCGCTGAGCAGTCCGGCAATGGCCGTAACGGCTGTCGCCGCGGCAGTGGCCACAAACAAAGGCTTCGCCGTACTCGTCGCGCCATACAAAGCGCGGACGAGTTCGAAATGCAGCACCGGGTCGGGAACCGAACCATTTAGGCGGTCCACGAAGCGCGATATGGCGGCCGCAAGCCTCATCAAAGGTCCTGGTCGGGCCGGTATGCCCCTGTCATCGCGGCACTATTCGTTGAATTTGTTAAGGAATAGCCCTTTCAGAGCAGTAAAGACCGCGTTCGACGTGCCGCATTGCCCGCAGTTCCCGGACTCGGAAAATAGAAGGTTATCGCCTGAACGGGCAGGTTGTGGTTTATGTTCCGTCTCGCGCGACAAGGGTAAGAGCGTTGCACGCGACCTTCAATTAACCCTTGTCTTCGCTGCGAGGGCGGGAGAGTCGCGCCAGCCGGTCTGGCAGCCGGTAGCCCATTTATCTCGAACCCAACCGCTTGGCGATTAGGAGAGCGACAAGACTGATCGCTGCCGCCAGGATCAGATAGAACGCCGGCGCCAGCTTGTTTCCGGTCACCGCAATGATCCACGTATTGAACAAGGGTGCCAAGCCTCCGAAGATTGCTACTGCAAACGCATAGCTAACCGACAAGCCTGTAGTACGCATCCGCGCCGGAAAAAGCTCAGCCATCAGAGCTGCTAGCGGCCCCATATAGGCGGCCATCAGCAGGCCAATGATGCCTTGAACAATCAGCAGGGTTTGCAGAGTGGGAGAAGCGCCAAGCCAAGAGAACAACGGATAAAATGCGATCAGCATTCCGGCGGCCGACACGAACATAATCGGCAAACGCCCGTAACGATCCGACAACGCTCCAAAGACCGGGATCAGCCCGAGTTGGATGGTGCCGACCAGCAATCCGCCAAGGAAGCCGACTGACGTTGTCAGTCCGAACTCCCGGGTCGCGTAGGTCGGCATGAACAGTACGACCGTATACATCGACACCGTGGAGAGCGCGACCAGGCCAACAGAGATCAGAAGCCGCTTCTTGCCGTCGGAAAATGCCTCCTTGAGCGGCGAAGCGCTGACTTGCATCGTCTTGAACTCAATCGTCTCATCGACATGGCGCCGGATGTACCAGGCGACAGGCCCAATCAGCAGACCGATGATAAACGGAATACGCCAGCCCCAGCTTTCCATCTGGGCTGTCGTCAGGGTCATGGTCAGGGTCACGCCGATTGAGGTGGCGAGAACAGTTGTGAGCCCTTGGCTTGCAAATTGCCAGCTTGCGAAAAAGCCGCGCCTCTCCGGATCCTGTTCCGCCAGAAAGGCCGTCGCGCTTCCGAATTCGCCACCCGCGGAGAAACCCTGGATCAGCCGTGCGACTACAATGAGCAGTGGCGCGAGCAACCCGGCGGTCGCATACGTAGGTGCCGTCGCTATAATCGCCGTACCTACCATCATCAGCAGGATTGTGAGCGTGAACGCGGCCTTGCGTCCGTGACGATCCGCATAATTACCGATGACGATCGCGCCGAGCGGCCGCATGAAGAAGGGCACACCAAACGCTGCCAACGCGACCATAAGTGATACCGTCTCGTCCCCGGTGGGGAAGAAAAGCCTGGCCATCAAGACGGCGAAGAAACCGTAGATAATGAAATCGAACCACTCGAGCGCGTTGCCAATCGAGGCAGCAGCCACCGCTCGCACGCGGCGCACGTCGCCATTCGGTTTGCTCATTGCGGCCGCCGTCATGCGCAACCTCTCCGTGTGCCCTGATGCAGAACGTTGCGACATCAATTCATAAGCGAGTCGGCGCACTTGCGCCGCAACATTGCACCAGTTCGATCCAAAGAATTGCTAACCACCCGCATGAATCGCAGCCCACGAATTTTGCCGGCCATGCGCCTCGTCCCCACGATTTTGACTAAGCGGCAAAGTTAGGGGAGACATTGTTCGTCCAGCAGGGGTTCAAGGCGCCATGCAGTCGTTTGTCTACAATGCTCTCCCGTCTCGCGTGATTTTCGGCAGCGGGACCATCTCGATGTTGAAGTCAGAGGTCGAGCGTGCCGGCTACTACCGGGCGTTGTTGCTCAGCACCCCTGAGCAGGCGGAAAGCCTGCAGCAGATTGCGCAATCGCTCGGGCCACTCGCCGCCGGCACTTTCACGCAGGCTGCGATGCACACACCGACCGACGTGACGGAACGCGCGTTGAGTCAGGTATCGGAGTGTAGTGCAGACTGCACCATCTCGTTTGGCGGCGGATCTTCGACCGGCCTCGGCAAGGCAATCGCACTTCGCACCGATCTCACTCAGATTGCCGTTCCGACCACCTATGCCGGGTCTGAGGTCACACCGATTATCGGAGAAACCAAGGACGGCGTGAAAGTGACGCAGCGGACGCTGAAGGTGCTGCCGGAGATCGTCATCTACGATGTCGACTTTACAGTCGGGCTGCCGCCGCGACTTTCGGTTACCTCCGGTACCAATGCCATCGCGCATGCTGTTGAAGCGCTTTATGCCGAGGATCGGAACCCGGTCATCTCGATGATGGCCGAGCAGGCCATCGGCGCGATGGGGCGCGCGCTGCCGGCAATTGTCTCCAATCCGCAAGATCACGAGGCGCGAACAGAAGCCTTGTACGGCGCTTGGCTATGCGGCGTCTGTCTTGGCTCGGTCGGCATGGCACTGCATCACAAGCTCTGCCACGTCATCGGTGGCGCTTTCGACCTGCCGCATGCTGACACCCACACGGTGATCCTGCCCTACGCGATGGCTTATAACGCTAAAGCCGCACCGCACGCCGATGCGGTGATTGCCCGCGCGCTTGGCGGGCACGATGGGACATCCGCGCTCGTCGACCTCGCTGAGCGGCTTGGCAGCCCGCGCAGCCTGAGGTCGCTTGGCATGCCAGAATCCGGCATTGATCGCGCGGCCGATCTGGCTGTGCAGAATCCGTACTGGAATCCGCGGCCGATCGAGCGAACAGCGGTACGCGCGCTGATCGCAGCTGCGTGGGCCGGAGATATGCCGAAGAGCTTTGATTAGCTTCGCGGGACGGGGGAGCGAAGCGACCGGCACAGCTGCCGGAAACGCTCCATCAGGGCAGATCCCCATTGCGTTTTGCCGCCTTATCGAACCCCTGCGGCCGTCTGTAGGACAGCACCAGGTCACACCGCAAACACGAGAATATATCGTAGCCGGACGTCATACTTGAGCGCTCGGCTTGCATAGTAATCGTGCAGCGTGGACAAGGCCTTAGCGGCGGCAATTCCTGATTCATCGGTAAAAACTGACCGGATATTTCGAACCGGCCTTGATCAGGATCAACTCCTCCGACGCAGCCTTACGAGGTCTGCACCAGCAGCGTCATGCGCACCAGCTCGGACAGGCTCCCGGCCTGCATCTTAGTCATGACATTGGCCCTGTAAACTTCCACGGTCCGCGGGCTGATGCCGAGTTCATGGGCGATGGCCTTGTTCGGGGAACCGGCGACGAGTCCGTCGAGAACCTGGCGCTCGCGCTGCGACAGGCTTTCGAGCCGCTGCTCGATTTCGTGACGCATGGCCACGCGCTCGCCTTCCATCCGCCGCGTCTCCAAGGCGGATCGTACGGCGGCAAGGATCCGATCGTCGTCAAATGGCTTTTCGAGAAAGTCGGCAGCGCCAGCTTTCATGGCTTCGACCGCGAGCTGGATATCGCCATGCCCGGTCATCACAATCACCGGGATGACGCAGGACAAAGCGCGCATACGCTTGAGAAGTTCGAGACCGCTGATGTCGGGCATTCGGACGTCAGTGATCACGCAGCCATCGGTCTCGCGGGTGAGCGACTCCAGAAAATGCATCGCCGATTGATAGGCAACAACCTCGAAATTGGCTGCCCGCAACAGAAACGACAACGAGTCCCGGACGGCGTCGTCGTCGTCGATGACATGAACGAGACGTGTTTCAGACATCGCCCAGGTCCTCGCTGCCCGCGAGTTTGAGGGTCAAATGGAAAACCGTCCCGCCTCCCGGATTGGGGTCGGCCCACAGCCGTCCGCCATGCGCCTCGATGATGGTCTTGGAGATCGACAGTCCGACGCCCATGCCATGCTTCTTGGTTGTCAAAAAAGGCTGAAAAAGGTGCGGGCGAATGTCCGGCGACAACCCGCACCCCGTGTCCGATACGCTGACCTGCACCATCGACGGGCCGTCGGCACTCGACGAGATGACCAGTTGCCGCGTCGGCATGTCAGACATAGCCTCGATGGCGTTGCGGATCAGGTTGAGCACAACCTGCTGTACCTGTACCTTATCGGCCAGGACAAGGTCATTGCCCGTATCCAGATCGTACCGCACCTTTATGCCCTGATCCTTGGCGCCGACCAGCGCCAGCGCGCTCGCCTCTTCGAGCAGTTTTGACAGGCTCTCGACCTTGCGCTCGGCCTCCCCACGCGCGATGAAATTTCGAAGCCTCGATATGATCTGTCCGGCGCGCAACGACTGTTCGCTCGCTTTGTCCATCGCCTCTGCGACGAGCGCCGGCGCATTCTCGGCCCGCCCGTCAAGAATGCGGCGCGCGCCCTTGAGATAGTTCGAGATGGCCGCGAGCGGCTGATTCAGTTCATGCGCCAGCGTCGATGCCATCTCACCCATCGCCGTCAGGCGCGAAATATGAATGAGCTCCGACTGCAATTCCTGCAACCGGCCCTCTGTCTTTTGCCGCTCGGTGAGATCGCGAATAAAGCCTGTAAAGAACAACTGGTCGTTCGATTTCATTTCTCCGACCGCGAGTTCCATCGGGAAAGTCGAGCCATCCTTGCGTTCGCCGACGACGACCCGACCGACACCAATGATCCTGCGTTCTCCGGTTCGCAGATAGCGCTCGATATAGCCGTCATGACCGTCGCGATAAGGCGACGGCATCAACATGCTGACATTCTTTCCAATCACCGCATCGGCCCGCCTGCCGAAGAGCCGTTCCGCCGCGGAGCTGAAAGACTGAATGCGCCCCTTGGGATCGATCACGATCATCGCATCCGGTATCGTATCCAGGATCGACTTCAGGTGCGCCTCGCGCGCAACGAGGTCGAGATTGGTCGCTTCCGCAGCCTGCCGTGCCCGCTGGACGCGGCCGCCGAGCCAGGCGAGACCAAATCCAACTGCAAAAAACGCGGTCGCGTCGACGATGCTCGTCTGCGACACTCCCTTCACCGACATCCAGCTCTCGATCGCCACGATCAGGCCGGTGGCGACGCAACCCGGAACGGGGCCGCCCAGGGCGCTGACGACCAACACGACCGGCAGCAAAAACAGATAGACCGATCCGCCATCGATTTGCGGAAACAGAATCGCACGCGCAACCAGCGCCCCCACGATCAGCGCCGCCGCAAAGCCATAGACGACCCATTTCGGAGAGCTAACGGCCGGCATGATTTAGACAATTCCTCTTCAATTACAACAGCATAACATATTCCGGCTTATGCGAAGCGCCGCCTCCGGGATTTCCCTTAGGTGGAATATCCGAATTTTCCCAAGCCCTCATGCGCCTTAACCAAGAGCCTACATTGATTTGAGGAGCACGCCATGCACGCCGAGGCAGCCACCCGACCGCAGAATCTCAATCGCGCTCCCGTTTTCCATATCCCGCCCGATCAGTCGGGCCAGCCGCTGTTTGGATCGATGGAATTGGTCGGCGCGCGAATGTCGTTTGCCAAGGACGTCGAAATCTTCGGCGAGAACGAGCCGGCTGACTACGTCTACAAGGTTCTGACCGGGACCGTTCGGGTCTACAAGATCCTGCACGATGGCCGGCGTCAGATTGAGGCCTTCTACTTCCCCGGCGACATCTTCGGAATGGAGCTCGGTTCGCATCATGCGTCTTCGGCGGAAGCCGTGTCGGCGTCCACGATCACGGTCGTACGGCGCGCCACCCTGCTCGCAGCCGTTGCGAAAAGCCCGGACGTCTCGAACAAGCTCTGGGCGCACACCGCGCAGGAACTCGAACAGGCTCGCCGTCATGCAATGCTGCTCGTCAAGACCGCCCAGGAGCGCGTCGCATCATTCCTGATCGACATCTCGAATCGGCTCGCGGGCGAATCGGTGGAACTTCCGATGTCGCGGCAGGACATCGCCGATTTTCTCGGCCTGACGATCGAGACGGTGTCCCGCACACTCACCCAGTTTCAGCAAACGTCCGCCATCGAATTGGCGACTTCGCGCAGGATGATCCTGCGCAACCGCCAGGCCTTGATCAATCTCGACTCGTGAGACGTGAGAGAAGCGCCATGGGAGCGATCATGACCACGCCGACGCGCACGTTGCCTCGCAGCTTCCGAAAAATCCGTTTGGAACTTGCCCGCGAGAAAGGCCATCCCGCCGGGAGTGCGGGGCGCGGCTATATCATCGTCGCGCCGCTGGATGACGATCGCCGCTTCGATGCGGCGGCCTGGAAAGAACACCGGGATTCCTGCCGGGTCGTACGCTTCCGCTCGGGCGAGGACGATGACATCGGCCATCTGGTACACCGGCCGGGTGGGAGCTGGGCGTTTCGATACGACATTCGTGGCGATGAAGACGACGAAGCCGGGTATCGTTTCGGAGACGAGCGCTTCGAAGTCGGGGAATATGTCTCGGTCCGCGAAGCGGATGCGACGCACACCTACCGCGTCATCTCGGTGGAGTCGGTCTAACCGAGCCGCAAGCATTCACCAATCCGCACTGATTGCAAAAGAGCGGCCTTCCCGGCCGCTCTTTTCTTATGCGTGGTGCCCTGAGCGTTATGATTGCGGGCCTCGCCTCAGCGAAGCGAATTCAGAAACGCGATAAAATCCGCGGTCTGGCCGGCATCGAATCGATATTCAGGCATGCTGGGATGCCCGGTCACGATTCCTTCCGTCAGCGCCTCTTGCAAACTTTCGACCGGGTATTTCTTGTGCAGGTCGCGAAACGGCACAGCCGCCTGCAGTGGGCTTGGACTTACTTTGTCGATGGCATGACAACTGACGCAGTAAGTGCGCGCGATCACAACGCCGCGCTGGGCGCTTGGATTCTGCGCCTGAGCCGGGGACCCTACCAGCGTCGCCAACATAACCGCCCCGGAAAGACCCACCGAGGCGGAAACGGAACGCAACCTGTCCGAACTCAATGACATTTCGCAGCGCCCAGCGCTTCGATCGTCAGCCGGTTGGGACAATATTGCGGCCAGCTCGCCGCCTTGGGCTTGTCCTCCAGCTCGTGGGCGCATTGCGGTTTGCTGTCGCAATACGAGCAGCATCGCTGCATGTCCCGCAACACCGCCGTATCCATCGCTCGAAAGTCGATACCCGCCTGCTCGAGCCGACGATATAGCAACGACGCCGAATCGCCGGACTGTTTGGCAAGTTCGAGCACGTCCCCGAACGTCAGCCCGGCATCGTGCACCATGCGCTCAAGCTCTGCCGTGCCGAGTGCCTGCAATTCCGCCATGGCCAACCGCCGCTGGCGATACCGCCTCCAAGCCTGCCCTACCGAATGAAAAAACCCTGAATGTTCCGCGCCCGGTTGAATGGTCATCGGTTCCTCCTGATGCTGCCAAACCTATGACAGCGTCAGAAGGTGCCAGCCTTGAGTTTAATCAACGTTCCGCACGGCTTTTTCCGTTGCCGGTTGACTTCGATCAAGACGGCCCGCGTCGCAACCCATCATTCGTAAGCGACAGCAGATCACGACCTTCAGCGCAGGTTTCCATGCCACAGACACATGCTGGCTCCTTGAAGTCGATGAGCATCAGCGAAGGCGCGCTCGCGCTCACCTTCGCGGCCACGGCTTTTCTATCCTTCTTCATCGCCGCGATGGCGCATACACCAGAATATGCCTTCCATGCTTCGCTGTTCGCAGCCGGCAGCGCAGCAACGGTCTTCGCGATCGTCGAGCGCTATTTCAACCGGCCGGCAGCGCCGGCGCCGCTGACCATCGATGGCAAGCCGAATTACAATATGGGCCCGGTCAAGTTTGCGACCGTGGCCGCCATGTTCTGGGGCATCGCGGGATTCGCCGTCGGCGTGCTGGCGGCGCTCCAACTCGCCTACCCCGTTCTCAATTTCGATCTCCCCTGGCTGTCCTTCGGCCGCATCCGGCCGTTACATACCTCTGCAGTGATCTTCGCCTTCGGTGGCAACGTGCTGCTGGCGACCTCTTTCTATGTGGTGCAACGCACCTGCCGGGCGCGTCTCGCCGGAGACTTGGCGCCATGGTTCGTCGTGCTCGGCTACAACTTCTTCATCGTGATCGCCGGGACCGGCTATCTGCTCGGCATTACGCAAAGCAAGGAATACGCGGAACCTGAATGGTACGCGGATCTGTGGCTTACCATCGTCTGGGTCACGTACCTGATGGTGTTCCTGGTCACGCTGATGCGACGTTCCGAGCCGCATATCTATGTCGCCAACTGGTTCTATCTCGCCTTCATCGTGACGATCGCCGTACTTCATCTCGGCAACAATGCCGCGATCCCGGTCTCCGTCTTCTCGCCGAAATCCTACATCGTCTGGTCCGGCGTGCAGGATGCCATGGTGCAATGGTGGTACGGCCACAACGCGGTCGGCTTCTTCCTGACCGCGGGTTTCCTCGCCATCATGTATTACTTCATCCCGAAGCGGGCGGACCGGCCGATCTATTCCTATCGGCTCTCCATTATCCATTTCTGGGCGCTGATCTTTCTCTATATCTGGGCCGGCCCGCATCACCTGCATTACACCGCCCTGCCCGACTGGGCGCAGACCCTCGGCATGACGTTCTCGATCATGCTGTGGATGCCGTCATGGGGCGGCATGATCAACGGTCTGATGACGCTATCGGGCGCGTGGGACAAGCTGCGCACCGATCCGGTGCTGCGGATGCTGGTGGTGTCGGTCGCCTTCTACGGCATGTCGACTTTCGAGGGCCCGCTGATGTCGATCAAGGCGGTCAACTCACTCTCGCATTATACGGACTGGACCATTGGGCACGTACATTCCGGCGCGCTAGGCTGGGTCGGCTATGTGTCCTTCGGCGCGATTTACTGCCTGGTGCCATGGCTCTGGCACAAGCGCGAACTCTACTCGCTCAAGCTGGTCAACTGGCACTTCTGGATCTCGACCATCGGCATCGTGCTCTACATCTCGGCGATGTGGGTGTCCGGCATCCTCCAGGGTTTGATGTGGCGTGCTTATACGAGCCTCGGCTTCCTCGAATATTCCTTCATCGAGACCGTCGAGGCGATGCATCCCTTCTACGTCATCCGCGCAATCGGCGGCATCCTGTTCCTCGCCGGCGCTCTGATCATGGTTTTCAATCTTTGGATGACAGTCACTTCCGGTGAGGAAGCGCCGCAATCCCGGGAAACCGGTTCGGGCGCACTGGTTCCGGCGGAGTAAACTCACATGTCTCTCTGGTCGAAACACGCAATCTTCGAAAAGAACTCGATTGTCCTTCTGATCGGCGTTCTGATCGTCATCTCGATCGGCGGCCTCGTCGAAATCGTGCCGCTCTTCTATCTAAAGAGCACGATCGAAAAGGTATCGGGCGTGCGTCCCTACACGCCGCTCGAACTCGCCGGGCGCAACATCTATGTGCGCGAAGGCTGCTACAATTGCCATTCGCAGATGATCCGCCCGCTGCGCGATGAGGTCGAGCGCTACGGCCATTACTCGCTCGCAGCCGAAAGCATGTATGACCGGCCGTTCCAATGGGGATCGAAGCGAACGGGTCCGGATCTCGCGCGGGTCGGCGGCAAATATTCCGACGAATGGCACCGGGATCACCTGAAAGCGCCGAAATCGGTGGTGCCCGGCACCGTCATGCCGGCCTATCCCTGGCTCGCACGCAACGAACTCGACTTCACGCATATCGCAAGCGACCTGAAGGTACAGGCTTGGCTTGGCGTCCCCTACACGCAGGAGATGATCGAAAATGCCCGCGTCGATCTGCGTATCCAGGCCACGACCGATCACGCGGACATCGATGCCTTGCAGAAGCGCTATCCAAATGCGCAGGGGCGCGACTTCGATGGCAATCCTACCCGCATTACCGAAGCCGACGCGCTGATCGCCTATCTGCAGATGCTCGGCACGCAGGTTAATTTCAAGCTCTACGACAACAAAGCCAATATCCGCTGAGGCAACGATGGCCGAAACCTACAAGACTCTCGCCGAATTCGCCCAAACATGGGGCCTCGTCTACTTCGTAGCGGTGTTCCTGCTCGTTCTTGTCTACGCGTTCTGGCCCTCGAACAAAAAGAAGTTCGACGACGCCGCGCGCATGCCCTTGCGGGAGGACTGACATGGCGAAGCGCGAAATCGATGCTGTAACCGGCACCGAAACCACCGGCCACGAGTGGGACGGCATCAAGGAATTGAATACACCTCTGCCGCGCTGGTGGCTGTGGCTGTTCTACATTACGATCGTCTGGTCGATCGGCTATTGGATCCTATACCCATCTTGGCCGCTACTGACGACGTATACGCAAGGCGCCTTGGGCTGGAATTCGCGAACGGCCGTTGCAGAGGATCTCGCCGAACTGCGCGCAAAGCGCGCCGGGATGGAGAGCCGCATAGCAGCGTCCTCTCTCGAAGAGGTCCTTGCCGATCAGCAGATGCTCGACTTCGCCCGCGCCCAGGGGCGTGCGGCGTTCGCTGACAATTGTGCGCCGTGTCACGGCGCCGGCGGCGGCGGCGCGAAGGGCTATCCCAATCTTAACGATGACGACTGGCTGTGGGGTGGAAAGCTGGCCGATATCGAAGCTACGATCAAACACGGGGTCCGGTGGACGGCAGACGAAAACACCCGCCAGGGAATGATGCCGGCCTTCGGCCGCGACAAGCTCCTGTCGCAACCGGATATTCTCGCCGTTGCCGATTTCACGCGGTCGCTGTCCGGTTTGCCGATTACGGCCGGTGCCGACCTTGCCCATGGCAAGAAGATATTCGCCGACAATTGTGCCTCGTGCCACGGTGACGCCGGCAAGGGCAACCGTGAGATCGGCGCGCCGGATCTGACCGATCAGATCTGGCTCTACGGCCCCGGCCGTGAAGCCATCGTCGAAGGTATCGTGAACGGCCGTGGAGCGGCGATGCCGGCCTGGGCACCGCGGCTCGACCAGACCACTATCAAGTCGCTCGCGGTCTACGTCCACAGTCTTGGCGGCGGCCAGAAGTAATCACCATGGTCGAACTGCTCATCGATCACCGGCAAAACGCCAATCCCGCACCCGGCTCGTCCGGGAGCGGGCCGCAGCCGCCAGACGATGACATGCACGAGTTCGAGCAACCGCTTTATGCGGCGCGCCGGAAAATCTATCCGCAGAGCGTCCACGGCACCTTCCGGCGTATCAAGTGGGCTGTGCTTATCGTAACGCTCGCAATCTACTATTTTTTGCCGTTTGTGCGCTGGAATAGAGGCCCTGACGCACCCGATCAGGCGGTCCTGATCGACCTTCCCGGCCGCCGATTTTACTTCTTCTTCATCGAGATCTGGCCGCAGGAAGTCTATTTCTTTACCGGGCTTCTGATCATCGCGGCGATGGCGCTATTTCTCATGAACGCTGTCGCCGGCCGGGTCTGGTGCGGCTACATGTGCCCGCAGACCGTGTGGACCGATCTGTTCCTCGCGATCGAGCGCTTTGTCGAAGGCGACCGCCGCGAACAGATGCAGGCCGATGCGGGTCCCTGGACCGTCCAGCGCGTCGCGCGCAAGAGCGCGAAGCACTTTCTCTGGCTGATGGTGGCGTGGTGGACCGGCGGCGCCTGGGTTCTTTACTTCGCCGACGCCCCGACGCTGGTGAAGGATCTCGCCACCGGCCATGCCCCGCTCATCGCCTATGGCTGGATCGCTATGCTCACGGCCACCACCTATACGCTCGCCGGCCACATGCGCGAGCAGGTCTGCACCTATATGTGCCCGTGGCCCCGCATCCAGGCCGCACTCACCGACGAATACGCGCTGAATGTCGCCTACCGGTTCGACCGCGGCGAGCCGCGTGCTTCGGTCAAAAAGAGCGAGCAGCTTCGGCTTGACGGCCTGCCCGCCGGCGACTGCATCGATTGCCGGCAATGCGTGAATGTCTGCCCAACCGGTGTCGATATTCGCAAAGGCTCACAGCTCGAATGCATTCAGTGCGGACTCTGCATCGATGCATGCGACAATATTATGGAGAAGATCGGACGGCCGACGCGACTGATCGCCTATGACAGCGAAGTCAATCTGACGCGCCGTCTTGCGGGCGAAGCTCCGGTCCAGAAGATCGTCCGCACCCGCACCGTCATGTATGCGCTGATTATCGCGGCGGTCTCCGGCATCATGCTGTATGCGCTGCTGACCCGGCATGCCTTCGATGTGAATGTCATCCATGATCGCAATCCGGTTTTCGTGCGAATGGCCGACGGCGCGATCCGCAACGGCTACACCATGCGCATTCTCAACAAGCGCTTCGAGACACGCCGCTTTGCCGTGTCTGTCGAGGGTTTGCCGGCGGCGGTGGTCGAAATCGTCGGATCGCCGCTTGGCGCGGCGCGGGTGGTAGAGGTCGGGCCGGATCAGTCGCGCGAATTTCGCGTGCTGGTCAGCAATTACGAATTCGCGCCGCCCGCTTCCACGCCGATCGTGTTCCATATCCTCGATCTCGAATCGCGTGAATGGGCGCAGGCGCGGGATCATTTCCGTGCACCGGAGCGTGTAAAATGAAAGCGAGAACTGGTACTCCGAAGGCAGTGCGCGAAGTGACCGGGACGACCGTGCTGCTCTGCTTCGTAGGGTTCTTCGGCGTCGTCGCGACCGTGAATGCGATCATGATGTATGCCGCGATCACGACTTTCGCCGGCACCGAAACGTCGTCCTCTTACAAGGCGGGACTTGCCTACAAGCAGGAGGAAGCGGCTGCCGCCGCGCAAACGGCTCTGAACTGGCAGGTTGATGGGCGGATAGGCCGAACCTCGACGGGAGAAGCGGTTCTGACCGTCAGCGTGAAGGACGCAAGACAAGCGCCGCTTCACAACATCGATGTCGCGGCGCGCCTCACCCATCCGACGAATGCGCGATTTGACCACGACATCCCGCTGTCGCGGATGGCGGACAGCGGCTTCCGCGGGATGACCGAGGCGACGTCCGGACAGTGGACGCTCATCATCGAAGTGGCCCGCGCCGGCGAGCGCGTCTACCGCACCAAGAGCCGTGTGGTGCTGCAGTGACCGTCAACCGGCGGCTCGATTATTCTCACTATACCCGCCGCGCCTCCGATGGAGTCGCAACCATGGATGTGGTTGTCGATGGCATCCATTGCGGCGGCTGTATCGGACGGATCGAGCGCTCGCTGAAGACGGTTGAGGGGCTTTCGGATGCGCGTCTCAATTTCACCAACCGCCGGCTGACGCTCACCTGGAACGACCCCGATTTCGATCCCGGCGAGGCCATTCGGGTGCTGGAGGGGATGGGCTACCACGCCAATCCGTTCCGCCTGCAATCGGTAGAAGAACAGGACGTCGCACAGTCGAAATTCCTGCTGCGCTGCCTTGCGGTGTCGGGCTTCGCCGCGATGAACATCATGCTGCTCTCGGTTTCGGTTTGGTCCGGAAACGTTACCGACATCACGCCCGAGACCCGCGACCTGTTTCACTGGCTGTCGGCGGCGATCGCGCTTCCCGCCGCCGCCTATTCCGGACAGCCCTTCTTCCGCAGCGCGTGGGCCGCACTGAAGGCGCGCCACACCAACATGGATGTCCCGATTTCTCTGGGGATCCTGCTGGCGCTCGGCTTGTCGCTCTACGAAACGGCGCACCACGCTGAGCACGCCTATTTCGATTCCGCGATCATGTTGATCTTCTTCCTGCTCTGCGGCCGCGTCCTCGACCAGATGATGCGGCGCCGCACCCGCGCCGTTGCAGGCAACCTCGCAGCGCTGAAATCCGACACCGCCTTCAGACTGATGGACAACGGGGAACTGGTTCAGGTCCCGGCCGCCGCCCTGCGAGTCGACGACCGCATCCTGGTCCGGGCCGGTGAACGAATTGCGGCAGATGGCGTCGTTGTCAGCGGCCACGCCCATCTCGACGAGAGCCTGATCACCGGCGAAACCACGCCTTGCAAGGTGCGGGCGGACCGCCAAGTCTATGCTGGCAGCATCAATCTCGATGGCGCCCTGACCATTCGTGTCACCGCTGCCGGAGAAAATACCTTTCTCGACGACATCGACCGGCTCCTCGAAAAGGCCGTTCATGCGCGCTCCCGTTACGTCAAGCTGAGCGACCGCATTGCGCGCTATTATGCGCCCATGGTTCACGCCACGGCCGCACTGACATTCGTCGGATGGATGCTGGCCGGACAGTCGGTACACGCGTCCGTCGTGACCGCGATCACGGTGCTGATCATCACATGTCCCTGCGCATTGGCTCTCGCAATCCCCGCCGTTCAGGTGGTGGCGGCGAGCGCGCTGTTCCGCTCGGGCGTGTTCCTGAATGCGGGCGACGCGATCGAGCGGCTGGCCGAAGCCGACATTGCCGTCTTCGATAAGACCGGAACGCTGACGCTGCCGGAGCCGCATGTCATCAATGCCGCCGAAATCGACAGCCAGGTATCGGCGCTCGCAGGGCAACTGGCATTGTCCAGCCGGCATCCGCTCGCTGCCGCGCTCGCCCGCCGGCAAACCGGTGCAATGCCCCTCGACGGGGTTACCGAGGAATATGGCCGCGGCGTGCGCACCATCGTCGACGGCATCGAGGCCCGGCTTGGCAGCCCCGTTTTTTGTTCGGTCGAGGTACCGGACGCCCTGATCGCGCGGCATCCACAGGCTTCGCTGATTGCGTTCCGGCACGGCGAACGCCATGCCGTCTTTGTGGTCCATCAGGCGCTGCGCCTGGACGCCACAAAGACTGTGGATGGCCTCAAGCAACTCGGGATGGCCGTTCACATCCTGTCCGGCGATCGCCAGCAGGCGGTCGAGCCGATCGCAAAAGCGCTGGGAGTGGCGCACTGGCGCGCGGGACTGACACCCGCGGACAAGGTCGCGATGATCGAAGCCTGGAAAGCGGAAGGCCGAAAGGTGCTGATGGTCGGCGACGGCCTCAACGATGCGCCGTCGCTGGCCGCGGCAAGCGTCTCGATGTCGCCGATCAGCGCGGCCGACCTGTCGCAGGCGCAGGCCGACGCGGTGTTTCTCGGAACCAGCCTCAGCCCGGTCCTGTCGACCGTTCGGACTGCGCGCCGGGCGCGCGCGATCATGCGGCAAAATCTATGGCTCGCCATTGCCTATAATGCGGTCGCCATTCCGATCGCGGTCGCCGGCCTTGTGACACCGCTGATCGCCGCAGCGGCGATGTCGGGATCGTCCGTCCTGGTGACGCTGAATGCCCTTCGCGCACGTGCGAAGAAAACCGCGCAATCCGCGGACATCGCCGAACAGGCTCTCCCCGCCATTCCCGCAACGCGCCCCACATGAACGTCCTGGTCTATCTTGTGCCGATGGCGCTGGCGTTGGGGCTCGCCGGCCTCGCCGCGTTTTTGTGGTCGCTGCGCAGCGGCCAATATGAGGATCTCGAGGGCGCTGCGCATCGTGTTCTCGACGATGACGACCTGCCCGGAGGTGGTCCGAAGCAAGGCTGAAGCCTTCTAAGGTTGACTTGCGTCAACGCCGGACTATCCGCCGCGCCATATCAATACCGGGTGCGGAGGAGCTCTTCATGCCGAAAGATATCGTCGTCAATCTGACACCGGGCCGGACTCGCGATCCGGCCGCGGATTATGCCGTCTCGCTCGCCAGCCAATTTGGTGCGCATCTCACCGGCCTCGCGTTTGCGCTTGAGCCGGCGATCCCCGCGGGTGCCATGGGCGGCATTGCCGGTGATGTGATCGACAGTGCGATCGCGGACGCCGAGCGGCAGGCGAAAGACGCGATCTCGGCTTTCGAAAATGCGGCGAAAAAACAAGGTGTCCTGTCGGAACACCAGATGGTCACGGCCCTTGTTGCCGATGCGGTCAACCGCTTCGGCGAGATCGCACGTCATTATGATTTGTCGGTGGTGTTGCAGCCGGACCCGGACAACGCCTCAGCCAACGACCTGTTCCTGGAATCCGTCCTGTTCGGCTCTGGCCGGCCGGTCGTGATCGTGCCTTATATCCAGAAAGAGCCCGCCAAGCTTGATCACATCGTGTGCTGCTGGGACGGCAGCGCTACGGCCGCACGAGCGATCGGCGATGCCGCACCGCTTCTTGCCAAGGCAAAAACTGTCGAACTGCTGATCGTCACCAATGGCCGCGAGAACAAGAACGAAGAGGCCGGCGCGGACATGGCGACGCATCTGGCCCGTCACAAACTCAACGTGACGCTGCAACGGATTACGTCGGCCGACATCGATGTCGGCAACGCCATCCTGTCGTATGCAGCCGACCGGGCGACGGATTTTCTGGTGATGGGCGGCTACGGTCACTCGCGCTGGCGCGAATTCTTTCTCGGGGGTGCCACGCGCCAGATCCTGTCGAGCATGACGCTGCCGACCTTGATGTCGCATTAGCGGTCGCGACAGGCGACGCAACATGCAACGCGATTTGCAATCCGCGCTCTCGACCTTCGCTGCGGTGAACGTCCCACGCTACACGTCCTATCCGACCGCTCCAAATTTCACCGCCGCGACGACTCCCGCACGTTATGTGGAATGGCTTTCGACCCTGCCCGTCGATGCGACTCTCTCACTCTATCTCCACGTGCCATTTTGCGCCGAACTCTGCCTGTATTGCGGTTGCAACACCAAGGCGGTTCGCCGCCGCGAGCCGGTGGACCGGTATCTGCGGACGCTGATCGACGAGATCGGTATCGCAGCCTCGCATCTCGGTCCGCGCAAGGTGAAGCATCTGCATTGGGGCGGCGGCACGCCGTCGATGTTGGGCGAGGCCGGATTGCATCGGGTGATGGAACGGCTCGCAGGCGCGTTCGATCTGTCCACCATGCACGAGCACGCGATCGAGATCGATCCGCGTCATGTCAATGCCTCGCTCGCCGCCGCACTCGCGGGTATCGGCGTCAGCCGCATCAGTCTTGGTGCGCAGGATTTCGCGGATGACGTGCAACACGCGATCGGCCGAGTGCAGCCTTTCGACCTTGTCAAGCGTGCCGCGGCGCTCTTTCGCGAGACCGGCATCGACAGTCTCAATATCGACCTGATGTATGGTCTCCCGCGCCAGAGCCTGGCCGGGATCGCGCGTAATGCCGACCTCGCCGCCTCGCTGCAGCCCGGACGCATTGCCCTGTTCGGCTATGCCCATGTGCCTTGGATGAAGAAAAGCCAGCGGCTGATCGACGCCAGCCTCCTGCCCGGCCACCAGGAACGCCTCGCACAGGCCCGCGTCGCCGCCAATGTCCTGACCGGGCACGGCTTCCGCGCCATCGGGTTCGACCACTTTGCCGATCCGCGCGACGAACTCGCCATCGCGGCCAAGGAAGGCCGTCTGCGTCGCAACTTTCAGGGCTACACCACCGACCAGGCAGATGCGTTGATCGGCTTCGGCGCATCGGCGATCAGCCGGACGCCGTCGGGCTATGCCCAGAATCGGACAGACGTTGCCGGATACACCCGCTCCGTGGAGGCCGGGCAATTGCCGGTCGTCAAAGGCCTTGTACTGACCTCCGACGACCGGCTGCGCGCACATATCATCGAGCGTCTGCTCTGCGACTTTGCAATTGACCTCGACGCGCTGGACGCTCCGCATGCCTTCGACGACGAGATCGCCGCACTCTCCCCGTTCGTCGATGCCGGCCTTGTGCGGATCGACGGCCGCCGCGTCACCATACTGGGGCCCGGGCGGAGCTTTGCGCGCCTGGTCGCTGCGGCCTTCGACGCCTATCTGCCGGCGAACCAGACGCGGCATTCTGCAGCGGTGTGACGGACACCACTGCCGCCCACGACCTGTCTGACACCACATGACTGACAATACCGGCTGACATGGCAGCGAGGCGGCGACGGCATGTCTGAGCCGTCAGTTGCCCTTGTGCTTTTGCGTCCGTCCGACCAAATTCCGCCCTCCTCAGGAGAGCCCGCATGTCGGCGACACGCAAACTTCATCTCGGCGCCTTCATGCGCCCGGTCAGTCTGCATACCGGCGCCTGGCGCTATCCGGGTGCCTATCCCGACGCCAATTTCAATTTTTCGCATCTGAAACGCTTCGCGCAGACGCTGGAGATCGCCAAGTTCGATGCATTCTTCATGGCCGATCATCTGGCCGTGCTGAATATGCCGATCGACAGTCTCAAGCGCAGCCATACGGTGACATCGTTCGACCCGCTGACGCTGCTGCCGGCGCTCGCCGCGGTGACCGAGAAGATCGGACTGGTCGCGACCGCCTCCACCACCTTCGATCAGCCCTATCACGTCGCCCGCAAATTCGCCTCGCTCGATCACATCAGCGGAGGCCGCGCGGGATGGAATCTGGTCACCACCTCCAATCCCGATGCCGCGCTGAATTTCGGCATGGAAGACCACATGGAGCATGGCGAGCGCTACAAGCGCGCCAGGGAATTCTTCGATGTGGTGACCGGCCTGTGGGATAGCTGGGCCGACGATGCCTTTGTCCGCGATGTCGAGAACGGCATCTATTTCGATCCGGACAAGCTTCATGTGCTCGATCACAAGGGCCCCTATCTGTCGGTACGCGGACCACTGAACATCGCGCGGCCGATCCAGGGATGGCCGGTGATCGTGCAGGCCGGGGCGTCCGATGCCGGGCGGCAGATCGCGGCAGAAACGGCCGAGGCGGTGTTCACCGCGCAACCGACGCTCGAACACGGCAAGGCCTTCTACGCCGACGTCAAAAGCCGCGCTGAAAAGGCCGGCCGCAATCCGGATCATCTGAAGATCCTGCCCGCCGTCATGGTGCTGGTCGGCGACAGCGTGCAGGAGGCGCAGGACAAGCGCGCCAGGCTCGACAGCCTCGCGCATTACGACAGCGGCATCGCCTCCCTGTCGATTGCGATCGGTCAAGACGCCTCGAAATTCGATCCCGATGCGCCGCTGCCTGACATCCCGGAAACCAATGCCAGCAAGACCGCGCGTCAGAACGTGATCGATCTGGCGCGCAGCACCGGAATGACAGTGAGGCAGCTCTGTCAGCGACTCTCCGGCTATTCCGGGCTCGCTTTCGTCGGCACGGCGCTGACGGTCGCCGACGAGATGCAGAACTGGCTGGAGCAGCGCGGCAGCGATGGCTTCACCGTGAACTTCCCGTATCTGCCTGGCGGGCTCGACGACTTCTGCGAGAGAGTCGTGCCGGAGCTGCAGCGGCGGGGCATTTTCCGGTCCGAATACGAAGGTAGCACCCTGCGCGATCATCTGGGTTTGCCGCGGCCGGAGAACCAGTTTTTCCGCGCCGGCCGGGCGGGCAGCGCAGAAGCCGCCGGCGAGCGCTGACGGACGCCGGGGGCTAGGCCGATTCGGCGCTCCGCCATCCCAGGCGCAATTTCCACATCAATTTACCGTATAAATCGGGACCGTGTGAGTATCCGGACGGCCAGTTTCCCCAATACCAGCATATCGCGCTCGTGATTGGTAAAATGATCCTGGCCCCGGTAACCACTTCTTATCGAGATTCCAGCCTTCAGTTAGGCATTCGTTGACCCTATTGGACCCAGTACTTAGAGTGAATCTGCAAATGCAGAGGCGCGGCGGTAACCGGTGGGGGTTGCTGCCGGAATTTGGCGTTTCGTGCTGTCCGATGCTGCAGAAACGCATTCTTTTTGGGACGCGCCGACGATGCTGAACGCGGTGCTGGCGTTAAACGAGCTGGACACGAAAGTGTTCGAATCCCCGATTCCGGGCGAGGCACCGCGGGTCTATGACAGCCATGTCACCGTCCCGGACGCGCATCTTCTCTTCAACGGCGAGTTCAAGCGGGTCGGCAGCAACGATCTGAAGATCGTCGGCGAGGACGGCCAGTCGTTCTTCATCCAGGATTATTTCGCCTCGGAAACCCGTGCGCACCTGATGTCGCCGGAGGGCGCCACGCTGAGTGCAAGCGTGGTCGAAGCGCTGGCCGGCCCCCTCGCCCCCGGACAGCATGCGCAGGCCGGCGGGCAGGCCGCATCGACCCAGCCAGTGATCGGCCGCGTCGACGCGCTGTCGGGCTCGGCGACCGTGGTTCGCAACGGCGTCACCGTCTCGCTCAATGTCGGCGACACCGTGCGCAAGGGCGACGTGGTCCAGACCTCCGGCGGCTCGTCGGTCGCCATCGTCTTTACCGATGGATCCACCTTCAGCCTGAATGCCAATGCCCGCATGGTGCTGGACGAATTCGTCTATGCCGCCGGCGGCACCGGCAATACCGCCTTGATCAGCCTGGTGCAGGGCACCTTCAGCTTTGTCGCCGGGCAGGTGGCGAAGAATGGCGACATGCGGGTTGAAACGCCGGTTGCCACCATGGGCATCCGCGGCACCGCGGTGCTGGTCGAGATTTCGGCGAATGACGGTCAGACGCGCTTCTCGGTGATGGTAGAGCCGGACGGCACCACCGGCTCGTTCAATCTCTACAACAAGACCACCGGCGCGCTGATCGGGACCGTGAGCAATTCGCAGATCGGTTGGGTGGTCACTCCCGCAGGCCCGCTGCAGGTGGTGGCGCAGCAGGTGCAAAAGACGCCGGCCGAACTCGCGCAGGAACTCGGCATCGTCCAGCAGATCTTCACGATCTTCGACAACAACCAGCAGAACCCGTTCGTCCCGACCCAGGACCGCGGCGACAACCCGAACAATGCCAATCCGCAAACCGCCCAAGGCGGAGGCGGCTCGGGTACGCCGCCGCCGAATACGACGACCACGAACAACCCGCTTGCCGATCTCATCAATGCGATCAGCGGCAATCCGTCGACGCCGCCATCCAGCGCCACGGTGCAGCTACCGACCGATCCGCTGCCGGGCGCCAATACCGGCTCGCCTCCCCCGGTCGTGACCGTCACGGTGTCCCCGAACCAGGCGCCGGTCGCGGTCGATGATCCGAACGGGACGCAGGACGGGGGCAATGTCATCACTCCCACCGATCCGGAAGCTCCGGGCACAGACCTTGATCCGGAAGGCGGCGATCTCAGGGTCGTGAACATCCAGCGTATTGTGGATGGCGAGTTGCAGGGCGAGCCTGAGACGGTTGGGCCGGAAGGCGCACTAATCGTGGGCGCGCTCGGAACCTTGACGATCGATGAAGACGGCGAATACGCCTTCGAGCCGAATGACGCGTTTCGTGCATTGGCCCACGGCGTCGAGGCCATCGACACCTTCCAGTACACGATCACCGACCCCTTCGGCCTAACCGCCTCGGCGATCCTGACCATCAATCTCACTGGCGTGAACGACGCGCCGGTCGCGAATGACGTCACGCTCGAAGTCAATGTCCTCGGCAATGGCGGCTTCGAGTCGAATCCGGATTTCCTCGGGTGGACCTTAGAAGAAGAGCCCGACGAGCTGTCCGATTGGGGACTGAGCGATCTGTACAGCAGTAGTGTCTATATCGACCGCAGCGGCAACATATTTACAGGCGACAACGCAGTCGCCGTTTTGAGCTTCAGCGGCGAAATCCTCGATCCCGGATACCCGGAGGCCGAGCCAGGCGCTGCTCATGGACCTTCGGTCACAAGCAATGTCTTTACCGGTTATGCTGGTGACACCATCCGCCTCGTCTATCAGCTTTCCTCAGGGTCAAGTACGGGGTCAAGCGACACGGGGAAGGTGACTGCCAGAATAATCGACGTAAGCACGAATCCCCCTCAGATCGTCCAAGAGATCACCGATACCGCCGCGCTCGCTTCATCGACCGGTATTCGCACGTTTAATGTTCAGCTTGTCGACAGTGGCCAGTTCCAGATCGAATTTATTGTCGGCTCGATCGATGACACGAAAGGGTACGTTGTCGGCGCCCGACTGGACATTGGCTTTGCCGGCATCATTCAGAACGGCGTTTCGGAAGACTTCCCATACACCTTCTCCGCCGAGAACCTGTTAGCGAATGCCACGGACGCCGAAGGCGATACGCTCACGCTTAACTCGGTCGCAACAAGCACCAACGGCGCATTCGTCTACATCAACTCGGACGGCACAGTCACCTACGATCCGACTTCGGCTGCGGCAATTCAGGCACTCGCCGCAGGCGAGACAATTACCGATACCTTTACCTTTACCATACGCGACGAGCACGACGCGATCTCGAACCAGGCGACTGCGACCATAACGGTGCGGGGCGCAAATGACGCCCCCGCGGCGCTCAGCGATAGCGCTTTTGTTCTTTCCGGGGATACGGTTGAGATCAATGTCCTCGCAAATGACAGCGATGTCGACGACAACTCGCTGACGATTATCGGTGTCGGGGTCGCGGAGCACGGCATAGTCTCGATCACTGAGGACGGGACGATCACATACACGCCGAATGAAGGCTTCTCCGGAACCGACAGCTTTACCTACACGATTGCAGACCCGCATCAGGCCAGCGCCACAGGACATGTTTCCGTCGTCGTTGGAAGCGCGAACCATCAACAAGTTGCCGGCGACGTCTTCCTGCAAGGCAATTACATGGAGATAGGGGTTTCGTCTTCCGGCTCGCTCGGAACGGCGAACCCGGCGCCGGAGGGCTACCATCCGCAGGGCTTCTCTGGGATATCCTACGTTGTCGACATTGATGGCTGGGATACGGGAGAAAACCCAACAGCGGGCGACTTCACTCTCCCTGGCTCACCGGTCGACACCATCGTCATCGGTCACGATAATCGCAGCTTTGCAAACGACGAACGCTCCATCTCGTCGCAGATTTCAACCTCGACTTTGGACACCTCGGCGAACGGCCGGTTGCAAGCGACAACTTCGGGATCAACCAGTTCCGGGTTGAGCTTCACTCAGATCGTCGACCTCGATCCCGGCGCCACCTACTACAAGACGACGATCATCCTGACGAACACAACAGACGCCATCATGGATGACGTCCGTTTCATGCGCAGCTTCGATCCGGATCAGGATGTCGCGAGATACAATACGTATTATACTTATAACGACGTGTTGGCTAATCCTGAAGATACAAGCGATATCGCCATCGCCCAAGCTTATGGCCATTATTCCGGCGTGTCGGTGAATCTAATTGCTTTTGACAGCGACGCGCGTGCGTCGAATTTTGGTTTTGCGAATTATAGTGTCTATACGCCCGCTGCATTCGATAGCCCAGTCGATTTGAATGGCGCCTATCGCGACGAAGCAATTACGCTCACCTTCAGCGCTGGCGACTTGGCCGCCGGTGGAAGTGCGCAGTTTGTATTTTATACGTCACTGAACGGTGACCAGGGCGGAAATGATATGCTGGTCGGCACTGGCGGAGCCGATGCTGAACTGAACGGTCGCGGCGGGGACGACATCATCATTGCCTTGGGTGGAAACGACAGCATAACGGGCGGCGCAGGCAACGATAGGTTTATATTCAGTCCAGGATCGGGCCATGACACGATCGTCGACTTCACCGCCGGAGCCGGCACCGATGACGTCATCGAATTGCGCGGCTTCGATGTCAGCTTCCAGTCCCTGATCGCGAGCGCCACGTTAGAAGAGGGTGACACTGTTCTGCACCTCACGGCGGTAGACTACATCCGCCTCGTGGACGTGGACCTCGGGATGCTGCACAAGGACGACTTCGCGTTCGTTTGAAGTCTGCGGGTCGCGCGCCTTCGTTTGAACCTTTCCAAGCTTTTGGCGCGCGATTTCATTGCGCTGTCATGTTATGTTGGATGGTGCGCCAAGCCGGCTGCCATAGGCTAACGAGACCATATGCAACGCCCCGCCTCCCCTGCCACCCCGCAATCCGAGCTTTCGGCGGCGCTCGCCGCCTGCCGCAGTGCGCTGATCGCGATTGCGCTGTTTTCGGCGGTCAGCAACGTGCTGATGCTGACCGGCTCGATCTTCATGCTGGAGGTCTACGACCGGGTACTGCCGAGCCGCTCGGTGCCGACCCTGATCGGGCTGTGCGTGATCGCCGCCTTCCTGTTTGGCATGCTTGCCATCATCGACATCATCCGCTCGCGCATCATGGTCCGGATCGGCGCCAGCCTGGATGAGTCGCTGAGCGGGCGCGTCTACGAGACGCTGGTCAAGGTTCCGCTCCGCGTCGGCAATCGCAGCGACGGGCTGCAGCCGTTGCGCGACCTCGACAATGTCCGCTCGTTTCTGTCGGGGTCCGGACCGATCGCCTTTTTCGATTTGCCCTGGCTGCCGATCTATATCGCGATCTGTTTCGTATTCTTCCATTTCTGGATCGGCATGGCCGCCTTGTTCGGCGCCATGCTGCTGGTGACGCTGACGGTCCTGACCGAAATCTGGACCAAGAAGCCGATGAACGACGCCAGCCAGGCCGCGCTCGCACGCAACGGGCTGGCCGAAATTTCCATCCGCAACGCCGAAGCGATTTCCGCCATGGGCATGCTCGGCCGCATCTCGGCGCGCTGGGCGGAGGCAAATCGCCGCTACATGTCGAGCCATCGCAAGTCGAGCGACGTCGCAGGTGGCCTTGGCGCGCTCTCGAAATCCTTGCGGATGATGATCCAGTCCGGCGTGCTCGCGGTCGGCGCCTGGCTCGTGATCCATCAGGAGGCGTCCGCCGGCATCATCATCGCGGGCTCGATCCTGTCGGCGCGCGCGCTGGCGCCGGTCGACCTCACCATCGCCAACTGGAAGGGATTTCAGGCGGCGCGCCAGAGCTGGGAGCGCCTGAACCGGCTGCTCTCGCTGTTCCCGCCGCAACAGGATGTGCTGCCGCTGCAGGAGCCCAAGGCCAGCCTTGCGGTCGAAAATGTCGCCGCCGCGCCGCCGGGCGTGCAGAAGGTCATTGTTCAGGATGTGAGCTTCGTGCTGCGGGCCGGCAACGGACTCGGCATCATCGGCCCGAGCGCATCGGGCAAATCCTCCCTCGCCCGTCTGATCGTCGGCTTATGGCAGCCGGTGCGCGGCACCGTGCGTCTCGATGGCGCGGCGCTGGACCAGTGGATGCCGGATGCGCTCGGTAAACATGTCGGCTACCTGCCACAGAATGTCGAACTGCTCGCAGGCACCGTGGCGCAGAACATTTCGCGCTTCGAGCGCGAACCCAATCCGGAGGGGATCATCAGCGCGGCCAAGACCGCGGGCGTCCACGATCTGATCGTCAAGCTGCCCGAAGGTTATGAAACGCAGGTTGGCGAACAAGGCAGCGCCCTTTCGGCTGGCCAGGGCCAACGTATCGCGCTCGCGCGCGCTCTCTATGGCGACCCGTTCCTGGTGGTGCTGGACGAGCCCAATTCCAATCTCGACTATGAGGGTGACGAAGCGCTGGCGCGCGCCATCATGAGTGTGCGCAAGCGCGGCGGCATTGCCGTCATCGTCGCGCACCGGCCGAGTGCGCTTGAAGCGGTCGACCTCATCCTTGTCATGGGGGGTGGCCGCATGCAGCACCCGGTCGGGCCGAAAGACCAGGTTCTCGCCAAGGTGCTGCAACGGCCCGCGCAAGCGGCGGCACCGGCACCCGCCCCGCAACCTCTGCAAGTGGTACCCGGACGAGTCCCATGACCCAGCGATCCGCAGCACAGCCTTCGATCCGCCGGCACATGGTTGCCGGATCCGTTGTCGTCGCCATCCTCGTGTTCGGTTTCGGGGGCTGGGCCGGCACGGCTCAATTGTCCGGCGCGCTGATCGCGCCAGGGCAGATCGTGGTCGATTCCAACGTCAAGAAAGTGCAGCACCCGACCGGCGGGATCGTCGGGGAAGTGCGCGTGCGCGACGGCGACAGCGTCAAGGAAGGCGATATCGTGGTGCGCCTCGACGATACCGTCACTCGCGCCAATCTCGCCATCGTCACCCGCGGCCTGAACGAATTAACCGCCCGCAAGGCGCGGCTTGAGGCGGAACGCGACGGCCTGACCGAGATGACCTTTCCGAAAATGCTAGCCGACATGGCGTCCGAGCCTGAAGTCCGCAGCATCATGGACGCGGAACGCAAGCTGTTCGAATTGCGCCGCACGTCGCGGGCCGGGCAGAAGTCGCAATTGAAGCAGCGCATCGGCCAGCTCGACGAGGAAATCCTCGGTCACACCGCGCAACGCAATGCCAAGGCCAGAGAGGTCGAGCTGATCAACCGCGAGCTCGCCGGCGTCCGCGACCTGTTCCAAAAGAACCTGATCCAGATCAACCGGCTGACCCAGCTCGAACGCGAAGCCACCCGCCTCGAGGGCGAACGCGGCCTTCTGGTTGCAACCACGGCCCAGGCCAAGGGCAAGATCAACGAACTCGAATTGCAGATCATCCAGATCGACCAGGAATTGTCGAGCGAAGTCGCCAAGGAAATGCGCGACGTCGACGCCAAAATCGGCGAGTTCATCGAGCGCAAGGTCACGGCCGAGGATCAGCTTCGCCGCATCGATATCCGCTCGCCGCAGAGCGGCACGGTGTTCCAGTCGGCCGTACACACGGTCGGTGGCGTGATTTCGGCGGGCGATGCGATCATGCTTATCGTGCCCGCAGCCGACAATCTCACGGTCGAAGCCAAGGTGAACCCGCAGGACATCAACCAGTTGCAGATCGGGCAAAAAGCGATCCTGCGTTTCACCGCCTTCAACCAGCAGACCACGCCGGAGATCGACGGCGCCGTGTCGCGGATCTCCGCCGACATCACCACCGATCAGCGTACCGGCGTCGGCTATTACACCATCCGCATCGCCTTGCCGCCGGACCAGGTGGCACGGCTCGGCGAGGTGAAGCTCGTTCCCGGCATGCCGGTCGAGGCGTTCGTGCAGACCGGCGATCGCACCGTGATGTCCTATCTGATGAAACCGATATCGGATCAGTTCAACCGCGCCTTCCGCGAGAAATAAAAGTCGCGGCGGAGGTTTGCCGGCCGGCGCGGCGCCATCGTGTGAGCGCCGTTTCGCCCTGTCGGCGCCTCCCCCGCACCCCTTCAATTGACGGCGTTTCTTGCGTATGAGGATGGCCCGTCCCGATCCTGGCTTTTGCATACAGGCACAATGACCGTCTCGATCGCCGCCATATCGCTCGTGATATGGCTTTACTGCGTCTTCCTCCGCGGCGGCTATTGGCATGCGGATGTGCTGGGCGACAAGCCTTCAGCGCCACCGGCGGCGTGGCCGCATATCGTCGCGGTCATTCCGGCGCGCAACGAACAGGACTCGATCGCCGACAGCGTGACGTCGCTGCTGGTTCAGGATTATCCCGGCCGCTTCTCCATCGTCCTGGTCGACGACAACAGCGAGGATGCGACCGCGTCGATAGCGGCATGTCTGCCCGCGCAGACCGGCTCGCAGGTCGCGCTGACCATCCTGCGCGGCGAGCCGCTGCCGGAGGGCTGGACCGGAAAATTGTGGGCCCTGCAGCAAGGGATTGCTGCGGCGAGCCGGGAGCAGCCGGACCTGCTGCTGCTCACCGACGCGGATATCGTCTATGCCCCGGAGATGCTGCGGACGCTGGCCGCCCGGACCGAAGCGGGCGGTTACGTCCTGACCTCGCTGATGGCGAAGCTGCGCTGCGAGAGCCTGGCCGAGCGGGCCTTCATCCCGGCCTTCGTCTATTTCTTCCAGATGCTCTACCCGTTTTCCTGGGTGAACGACCCGAAGAACCCGATGGCCGCGGCCGCCGGCGGCTGCATGCTGATCCGCGCCGATGCGCTGGCACGGGCGGGCGGCATCGCCGTGATCCGCGATGCGCTGATCGACGATTGCTCGCTGGCCACGGTGATGAAGAAGCAGGGTCCGATCTGGCTCGGCCTGACCGATCGGGTGCGCAGTATCCGCGATTCCGGGACGGTGGCCGACATCCACACCATGGTGTCGCGCTCGGCCTATGCCCAGCTCCGCTATTCCCCGGTGCTGCTGGGGCTGACCCTGATCGGGATGGCCCTCACTTATTGGGCGCCGCCCCTGATTGGGATGTTCGGCCATGGAACCGCGCGGGCGCTGGGGTTCGGTGCCTGGGCGCTGATGGCAGTCTCCTTTTGGCCAATGTTGCGCTTTTATGGTCTAACCCCGCTCTGGGCACCCGCCCTCCCGGCCATTGCGACCGGCTATATGGCATTTACCTTCAGTTCCGCGCTCCAGCACATGCTCGGAAAAGGCGGACGCTGGAAGGGGCGCTACCAGGCAAGAAAAGCCTGAAGAAAGGTGTGATGGTTCAATCGGCAGATTTCCGGTCCGGCAAGGATCACCGCGACGAGAATTTCCCGGTCGCCTCGCGGCTCGTGAGCGCGCGGCACCGGCCGGTGATCATGGCCTTCTACGACTTCGCGCGCGCCGCCGACGATATCGCGGACCACCCGACCCTGCCCGCCGACGACAAGCTGCGCCAGCTCGACCGGATGGAAGCCTCGCTGACAGGTGCGACTTCGGACGATGTGCTGGCGGTGCGGCTGCGCGAGCAGATCGCCGCGCGCAGGCTGTCGCCCGTCCACGCACTCGACCTGCTGAAAGCGTTCCGCCAGGACGTGACCAAAAACCGCTATGCCGACTGGGACGAGCTGATCGGCTATTGCACCTATTCGGCGATGCCGGTCGGCCGCTTCGTACTGGACGTCCACGGCGAGGACCGCGCCACCTGGGCCTCCTCGGACGTGCTGTGCGCGGTGCTGCAGATCGTCAATCACCTGCAGGATTGCGGCAAGGACTACCGGGCGCTCGACCGCGTCTATCTCCCGCAGGATAGCCTGCGCGCCCACGGCGCCGCGACCGAATCACTGGCAGCAAACACTGCCTCCCCGGCTCTGCTCGCCTGCCTTCACGACCTGGCGCGGCGCACTGCCAACTATTTCGAGACCCAGCCCCCGCTCACCGACGAGATCAGGGACACCCGCCTCGCCTGCGAAGTCGCCGCCATCGCCGCGCTCGCGCAACGCCTGCTGGGCGTGCTGCAAAACGCCGATCCTCTCGCCGAAAAGGTGCATCTCTCACGCGCAACGCTCCTAGGCGTCATGGCCGGCTCGGTCGCGAAAACCGTGGCGCGCCGGCTGCTGCCGCGCAGCACCTCGGTTAGGCGCGCGCAGGATCTCCGGCCGTGACAACCCCATCCGTTTCGGCCGACGCCGCGCAGCATGCCGGCGGCTCCTCGTTCTATCTGGCGATGCGGATTTTGCCGCGCGCCAAACGCGAGGCCATGTTCGAGGTCTACAAGTTCTGCCGTCAGGTCGACGACGTTGCCGATTCCCACGGGCCGCGCGACGCAAGGCTCGCCGAACTCAACCGCTATCGCGACGATGTCGCGCTGCTCTATGCCGGCAAGCCATCCGAGCGGATGGGTGGCTTTCTCGGGCCGGTCCGCGATTTCGGCCTCCGGCGCGAGGATTTCCTCGCCATCATCGACGGCATGGAAATGGATGTCGTGTCCGACATTCGCGCGCCCGACCTCGCCACCCTCGATCTGTATTGCGACCGGGTCGCGAGCGCGGTCGGCCGACTGTCGGTGCGGATCTTCGGGGTCCCGAACGATGCCGGGATCGAGCTGTCGCATCACCTCGGACGCGCGCTGCAATTGACCAACATCCTGCGCGATGTCGACGAGGATGCGGATATCGGCCGGCTCTATCTGCCGCGGGAATATCTGACGGCAGCCGGCATCCACGGCGACGATCCGCATGCGGTGATCGCGCATCCCAATCTCGGCCAGGCCTGCGCGCCATTAATCGCGACCGCGCGGCAACATTTTGCCAAGGCGCGCGCGATCATGGACCGGCAGCCGCGCGCCAGTGTGAAGGCGCCGCGCATCATGGCCGAAGCCTATGCGCCGATGCTCGACAGCCTGCAGGAGCGTGGCTACGCGCCCCCGCGCACCCGCGTCCGGGTCGATCGCATCCGCCTGATCTGGGCGGTCGTCCGCTACGGCATCGTCTGATGATCAAACACGTTCACGTTGTCGGCGCCGGACTCGCCGGCCTTTCCGCAGCCGTGCGGCTGACCCTGGCCGGGGTCGCCGTCACCCTGCATGAAGCCACCCGCCAGGCCGGAGGCCGCTGCCGCTCCTATGACGACGCCGCGACCGGCATGCATATCGACAACGGCACCCATCTGCTGCTGTCGGGCAACCACGCAGCCATCGACTATCTGAAGACGATCGGCGTGACGCCGGATTTCGCGCCTGCCAATTTCCGCTTTGTCGACGGCGCGTCCGGCGAAAGCTGGATCCTGCGGCTTGGCGACGGCAGCCTTCCGACCTGGATTCTCGACGCCGGCAGCCGCGTTCCCAAAACGTCCGTGCTCGATTATCTGAAGCTTTTGCCGCTCATGATCGGCGGCGCCGACCGGCCGCTGCGCGAGGTGCTGGATCGCGACAGCGAACTCTACCGCCGCCTGCTCGATCCGCTGATGGTCGCAGCCCTCAATATCGACACCCCAAGCGGGTCGTCACAGCTCGCCGCAAAGATCGCGCGCGAAACACTGATGCGCGGCGGACAGGCTTGCCGTCCGCTGGTGTTCGAAAGCGGGCTCAGCACCGCCTTTGTCGAGCCCGCTTTGGCTTTCCTGGCGAGTAAAGGCGTGGCCATCCGGTTCGAGCACGAGCTGGAAGGCGTCTCGCTCGCCGACCATCAGGTCAGCGCAATCCGGTTCGGCGACGGCGAAGTCGCACTCGGTCCCGACGAGGCCCTCGTCCTCGCGGTCCCGGCCTATGCGGCCACCAACCTCATTCCCGGGCTCGAGGCGCCCGACCAGTTCCGCGCCATCATCAACATTCATTACGATATCGCACCGCCGGCCGGCTCACCGTTCATGACCGGGGTCATCAATCGGACGGTCGAGTGGATTTTTGCCTTTAATCACCGTGTTTCCGCGACCATTAGCCATGCCGACCGCCTGCTGACGCTGCCCCGGCAGGAGCTTGCCGAGACCGCATGGCAGGAAATCGCGGACATCCTGGGGATAGACGCTGGCCTTCCGAAGTGGCAACTGGTCCGCGAACGCCGCGCGACCTTTGCCGCCACGCCCGAGCAGAACGCGCGCCGCCCCGCCGCGACAACGCGATGGAGCAACCTGATCCTGGCCGGCGACTGGACCGATACCGGACTGCCGGCGACGATCGAAGGCGCCATCCGGTCCGGCCGAAGCGCCGCCGAAGTCCTGTCCAACAGATGATGCCTGCGACCAACGATATTACCGCCCCCCTCGCCCGCGACCTGCTTGAACGTTCCGTTTCGCGGGCGACCGATGCGCTGTTGCAGACGCAGCAGCCGGACGGCCATTGGGTGTTCGAGCTCGAGGCCGACGCCACGATTCCCGCCGAGTATGTCTTGCTCCGCCACTATCTCGGCGAGCCGGTCGATGCCGAACTCGAACGCAAGATCGCGGTCTATCTCCGCCGCATCCAGGGCAAGCATGATGGCTGGCCGCTCTTCCACGAGGGCGCGTTCGACATGAGCGCCAGCGTGAAGGCCTATTTCGCGCTCAAGATGATCGGCGATTCACCGGATGCCGATCACATGCGGCGCGCCCGCGAGGCCATCCGCGCGCGCGGCGGGGCGGCGCGCAGCAATGTGTTCACCCGCGCGCTGCTCGCGCTCTATGGCGTGGTGAGCTGGCGCGCAGTGCCGGTGATGCCGGTCGAGATCATGCTGCTGCCGCGCTGGTTTCCATTTCATCTGACCAAGGTGTCGTATTGGGCGCGCACCGTGATCGTGCCGCTGCTGGTGCTCGGCGCGCTGAAGCCGCTGGCGCGCAACCCGAAGGGCGTCACCATCGACGAACTGTTTCTGGAGCCGCCCCAATCGGTCGGTGGCGTGAAGAAGGCGCCGCATCAGAAATGGTCATGGTTCCTGTTCTTTCGCGGCGTCGATATCGTGCTGCGCGCGACCGAGCCGCTGTTTCCGAAGTCGACGCGAAAGCGCGCCATCGATGCTGCGACAGCCTTCGTGAAGGAGCGGCTGAACGGCGAGGACGGGCTTGGCGCGATCTACCCGGCGATGGCCAACAGCGTGATGATGTATGACGTTCTCGGCTATCCCGAGGACCATCCCGACCGCGCGGTCGCGCGGCTGTCGATCGACAAGCTGCTGGTGATCAAGGACGACGAGGCCTATTGCCAGCCCTGCGTCTCGCCGGTCTGGGACACGGCGCTCACCGCGCACGCGATGCTGGAATCCGGCAGCGAGTCCGCCAAAGCAGCGGCGAAGGCCGGGCTCGACTGGCTCAAGCCGTTGCAGGTGCTCGACGTCAAGGGCGACTGGGCGCAGGCGCGGCCGGACGTGCGGCCGGGCGGCTGGGCGTTTCAATACAACAACGCCTATTATCCCGACCTCGACGACACCGCGGTCGTTGTCATGGCGATGGACCGCGCCGAGGCCAACAGCAGCGCCCGGACCTACGATCCGGCGATCTCGCGCGCGCGCGAATGGCTGCTCGGTCTGCAGAGCAAGAATGGCGGCTGGGGCGCCTTCGACGCCGATAACAATTACAGCTATCTGAACAATATCCCATTCTCGGATCACGGCGCGCTGCTCGATCCGCCGACCGAAGATGTGACGGCGCGCTGCATTTCCATGCTGGCGCAGCTTCCGCCGGACGACGACAGCCGGCGCGCGATTGCCGACGGCATTGCCTATCTCAGGACGACGCAGTTGAAGGACGGCTCCTGGTACGGGCGCTGGGGCCTGAACTACATCTACGGCACCTGGTCCTGCCTCTGCGCGCTCAACGCCGCCGGGCTCGATACCGACGACGACATGGTCCAGCGCGCCGCCGACTGGCTACTCCGCATCCAGAACGCCGACGGCGGCTGGGGCGAGGACGGCGCAAGCTACAAGCTCGACTATCAGGGCTATGAGGGGGCGCCGAGCACAGCGTCGCAGACCGCCTGGGCGCTGCTCGGGCTGATGGCGGCCGGCAAGGCCGAGCATCCGAAGGTCCAGCGCGGCATCCGTTATCTGCTCGACCAGCAGAATGGCGACGGCCTGTGGGACGAGGAGCGGTACACGGCAACCGGATTTCCGCGGGTGTTCTACCTGCGCTATCATGGCTATCGGAAATTCTTCCCGCTCTGGGCGGTGGCGCGCTATCGCAATCTGACCACGGCCAACGACCGCACCGTCGCCTTCGGCATGTGATGCTCCTGCGATGACCACCGTAAAGCCCGCGCTGCTCGTCGTTACCGGGCTTCGACGCGAGGCGCAGATCGCAGCCGGCGACGGCGTGGTGACGCTGTGCAGCGGCGGCAGGCCGGAGTTGCTGATTGAACGCTTGTCCAAGCTCTCACCCGGAGAGAGCTCGGTTCACGCCATCCTCAGCTTCGGTCTTGCCGGAGGCCTCGCACCGCATCTGCGGCCGGGCGATATCGTGATCGCTTCGCATGTGGTTGCCGGCAGCGAACGCCACGATGCCCATACCGGTTGGCATGATGCGCTCGTGTCATCATTTGGGAACGCGATAAATGTTCATCGCGGCGCAATCGCCGGAAGCGATAGCGTCGTGACGACATCCGCTCACAAGACGGCGTTGCATGCCGGCACCGATGCTCTCGCCGTCGACATGGAATCCCACATCAGCGCGGCCTATGCGCGAGAGCACAACCTGCCCTTCGCCGTCATTCGCGCGGTCAGCGATCCTGCGACGCGCAGCCTGCCGGGCATCGCATCGAACGCGCTGACGCGCGACGGCGACGTCGCGCTTGGCAAGGTGATTGGAGGCTTGTTGCGCCAGCCGGGCCAATTGCCGGCACTGATCGCGGCGGGCCGGGATTCCGGCCGCGCCTTCGCGTCCTTACGCCGCGTTCGCGGTCTTCTTGGCCCGCTCTTCGGCTTCCGCGGCGCGGATTTCCGATAGCTTCATCTGGACCTGCGACGAGAACACGTACTCGGCCGGGCGCTGCTTATCCATCGCGATTTCCGGCGCCATCGGGCCCGTGGTGCGAATGCCGCGCAGCGAGACCCACAGCGCCTTCAGCGGATTGCTGATCGCGGCATGGGCCGCGGTCGGTTCGTAGCCGCAATGCGCCATGCAGTCCGCGCACTTCTCGTACTTGCCGGTGCCGTAGGAATCCCAGTTGGTGGTTTCCATCAGCTCCTTGAAGGTCGCGGTGTAGCCCTCGCCCAGCAGGTAGCACGGCTTCTGCCAGCCGAAGATGTTACGCGCGGGCATGCCCCAGGGCGTGCATTCGTATTCCTGATTGCCGGCAAGGAAGTCCAGGAAAGACGTGGAGTGCATGAACTTCCAGCCCTTGCCCTTGCCGAGCGCGAACACCTTGCGGAACAATTCCTTGGTCTTTTTCCGATTGAGGAAGTGCGCCTGATCGGGCGCGCGCTCATAAGCATAGCCCGGCGAAATCGACACGCCGACGTCAAGCTCCTTGGCGTAATCGAGGAACGCGGCAATGTCCTCGGCGGAATGGCCGTCGAAAATCGTGGCATTGACGTTGACCGCAAAGCCCGCGTCCTGCGCCGCCTTGATCGCCTTCACCGCCTTGTCGAACACGCCCTTCTGCGACACCGCCTTGTCGTGGTGGTCGCGCAGACCGTCGAGATGCACCGAGAAGAACAGATAGGGCGACGGCGTGAACAGGTGCAGCTTCTTTTCCAGCAGCAGCGCGTTGGTGCACAACGACACGAATTTCTTGCGCGCGACCAAGCCGGCAACGATCTCGCCGATCTCCTTGTGGATCAGCGGCTCGCCGCCCGGAATGGCAACCATTGGCGCGCCGCATTCATCGGCCGCGTCCCAGCATTCCTGCGCGCTCATGCGGCGATTGAGGATCGCATCCGGATAATCGATCTTGCCGCAGCCGACGCAGGCGAGATTGCACCTGAACAGCGGCTCCAGCATGAGCACCAGCGGATAGCGCTTACGCCCAAGCAGCTTCTGCTTGAGGAGATACCCGCCGATGCGGATTTCCTTGTGAAACGGTATGGCCATGTATTTGGGAGCCTAATGCGGGCGGGTTAAACCGATGCGACTTCGGCGGGCAGCCGGAAGGTGATGTTTTCCTCACGGCCGGGAAGCGTCGTCACGTCGACGATCCTGAGACGTTTTAGCGCACCGATCACGTCGTTGACCAGCACCTCGGGGGCCGAGGCGCCAGCCGTGATTCCGACGGTCTCTACTCCCTCCAGCCAGGCCGGATCGAGTTCACCGCCGTCGGCGATCAGATAGCTCGGAATCCCGACTTCAGCGCCGATCTCGCGCAGTCGATTGGAATTGGACGAATTCGTAGCGCCGACCACCAGCAGAAGATCGGCGTGCTTGCACAGATCGCGCACCGCGCTTTGCCGGTTCTGGGTCGCGTAGCAGATGTCGCGGGTGTCCGGACCCTGGATATCGCTGAACCGCTTGGTCAAAGCCGCGATGATATCGCGGGTGTCGTCGACGCTCAGCGTAGTCTGCGTGACATAGGCGACGGGTGCATCAGTCGGCAATTCGAGCTTGTCGACATCGGCGACGGTCTGCACCAGCACCACCGTGCCAGGAATCTGACCCATCGTGCCCTCGACCTCGGGGTGCCCGGCATGCCCGATCAGGATCACGGTCCGCCCCTGACCGACATAGCGCTTGCCCTGGTTGTGGACCTTGGTCACCAGCGGGCAGGTGGCGTCGATCACCGGCAGGTTGCGGTCGGAGGCTTCGCGTTCGACGTCTTTCGACACGCCGTGCGCACTGAAGATCGCCACCGCGCCGTCCGGGATCTCGGCGACGTTTTCGACGAACCGCGCGCCTTTGGCTTTCAGCGATTCGACCACGTATTTGTTGTGGACGATCTCATGGCGAACATAGACCGGCGGGCCGTATTTCTTCAGCGCGCGCTCGACAATGTCGATCGCCCGCACCACGCCGGCACAGAAGCCGCGCGGCTGAGCCAGCACGACATTGAGAGGACGCAATTGAGTCCGGGGAGTATCGTCGGGCTTACGCAAGTTGCACCTTGTCCTGCCTGATGTCCTTGCCGAGGGCCTCGAAAGCCTTCGCAAGGATGCCGTTTGCATCCAGTCCGGCACGCGCATACATCGCGGCCGGCGTGTCGTGATCGATGAAGATATCCGGAAGCACCATGCTGCGCACCTTGAGCCCGGCATCGAATGCGCCGTGTTCGGCAAGGGTCTGCAACACCAGCGACCCGAAACCGCCGATCGAGCCTTCCTCGACCGTGATCAGCACCTCGTGATTCTTGGCGAGCCGCAGCACCAGATCGACGTCGAGCGGCTTGGCGAACCGCGCATCCGCGACCGTCGCGGTCAGCCCATGCGCGGCCAGCGCCTCGGCCGCTTTCAGGCATTCGGCGAGCCGGGTGCCGTAGGAGAGCAGCGCGATCGTGCTGCCCTCACGCAATACCCTGCCCTTGCCGATTTCCAGCGGAATGCCGGCTTCCGGCAGATCGACGCCGACACCGTCGCCGCGCGGGTAGCGCAGTCCCGAGGGGGCATCGTCCAGCGCCGCCTGCGTCGCCACCATGTGAACGAGTTCCGCTTCGTCAGCCGCTGCCATCAGAACGAAATGCGGCAGGCATCCCAGATAGGCGATGTCGAACGAGCCGGCATGGGTCGGGCCATCGGCGCCGACCAGGCCGGCGCGATCCATGACGAAACGGACCGGCAATTTCTGGATCGCGACATCGTGCACCACCTGATCGTAGGCACGCTGCAGGAAGGTCGAATAGATCGCAACGAACGGCTTCAGCCCTTCGGTCGCCAGCCCGGCGGCGAATGTCACGCCATGCTGTTCGGCGATGCCGACATCGAAGGTCCGTTTCGGAAAGGACTTCTCGAATATGTCGATGCCCGTGCCCGAGGGCATGGCGGCGGTGATGGCAACGATGCGATCGTCCTTCGCCGCTTCCTTGACCAGGCTCTCGCCAAATATCTTCGTATAGGATGGCGCGTTCGCCTTGGCCTTGGACTGGCGGCCGGTGACGACGTCGAATTTGACCACGCCGTGATACTTGTCGGCCGCGGCCTCGGCAGGCGCGTAGCCCTTCCCCTTCTGGGTCACCACATGAACCAGGATCGGCCCGAAGGTAGCATCGCGTACATTGCGCAGAACCGGCAGCAGATGGTCGAGATTATGCCCGTCGATCGGCCCGACATAGTAGAATCCGAGTTCTTCAAACAGCGTCCCGCCCGTCACCATGCCGCGCGCATATTCTTCCGCGCGCGCCGCCTGGTCATGCATGAAGCGCGGCAAGTGCCGCGCGAACTGCTTACCGATCTCGCGCAGGGACAGGTAAGTACGGCCCGAGATTAGGCGCGCGAGATAAGCCGACATCGCCCCGACCGGCGGCGCGATCGACATCTCGTTGTCGTTCAGGATCACGATCAGGCGCGAATCCATGGCGCCGGCATTGTTCATCGCCTCATAGGCCATGCCGGCGGACATCGCGCCGTCGCCGATCACGGCAACGACATTGTGTCGCAAACCGGCGAGATCGCGCGCCACCGCCATTCCCAAGCCAGCGGAAATTGAAGTAGAAGAATGCGCCGCGCCGAAACAGTCGTACTCACTCTCGGCACGCTTGGTAAATCCCGAAAGACCGCCGCCCTGCCGCAAGGTACGAATGCGGTCGCGCCGGCCCGTGAGGATTTTGTGAGGATAGGCCTGATGTCCGACGTCCCAGATCAACCGGTCCCTCGGGGTGTCGAAAACCGCATGCAGCGCCACGGTCAGTTCGACCACGCCGAGGCCGGCGCCAAGATGCCCTCCGGTTACCGCGACCGCGCTGATGGTCTCGGTGCGGAGTTCATCCGCAACCTGACGGAGTTGGTTGTCCGGCAGTTTTCGCAGGTCGTCGGGAGTCGCGAATGCGTCCAGAAGGGGGGTCGCAGAATCCGCAGAAGCCATTATTGGAACACCTTCGCTCGCTTGCATGTTGGGGATAACGCAGTAGGGGGACTTCTGGCTGCAATCGAGAACACCAGAAGCAAAAACTATACCCGTCAAACACTTGGAGCCAAAATGTGGCATTGGCAACCCAAACCGCCAGCAAAGCTGTGCCGCAACGCCCATTTTACTAGCGGATTGCCTAATTGAGCCCCTTAGATAGGAATGAAAACCCGTCGCTGATGGCGAGATTGACCAGTGAAGCGGTTGCGATCAGCATCCGCTCACCTTGGATCACGATTCTTGTCTTCGCGTTACTGACGATTGCATCGGCGGTCTATACCGCCCGCAATTTCGCGATCAACACCGATATCAGTAACCTGATCTCGCCGCACATCGAGTGGCGGCAGCGCGAAATCGCGATGGAGAAGGCGTTTCCGGCGCGGGTCCATACAATCCTGGCGGTCGTGGATGCGCCGACCCCCGAGCTGGCGTCGCTTGCCGCGGACCGGCTGACGGAACGGTTGAAGGAAAAGCCCGACCTGTTTCCGGAGGTGCGCCGTCCCGACGGCGGCGAATTCTTCGAGAAGAACGCACTGCTTTTCCTGCCCATTGAGCAGCTGGGCCAGACGCTCGGCCAACTTCAGGAAGTCAGCCCCTTCGTTTCGATGTTGGCCCGCAACCCGAACTGGCGCGGATTGGCTCAGGCCGCGCAAGGCGCGATGATCGGTGTGCAGGGCGGCCGGCTCCCCCTCGATTCGCTTGCGCCGGTATTCGACCGGTTCTCCCAGACCTTCGAGACCGCGCTCGCCGGCCAGCAAGCCACCTTCTCCTGGCAGGAATTGCTCTCCAACCAAAAGTCGACACCGGGCGATCTGCGCAAATTCGTCGATATCCTCCCGAAGCTCGATTATAGCGCCCTTGAGCCCGGCAAGCAGGCGACCGATGCCGTGCGACAGGCAGCGGTGGACGCCAAGCTCGGAGCGGACTACCAGGCGCGCGTCCGCCTGACCGGCTCGGTCCCGATCGCCGACGAGGAATTCGCCACCGTCAAGGAGGGAATGGTTCTCCACGGCATCGGCACCGTTTTCGTGGTGATGTTCATTCTCTGGCTCGCTCTGAAGTCGGGGCGCATCATCCTCGCCGTCTTCCTCTCGCTGGCAGGCGGTCTCGCCATCACGGCAGCCTTGGGCTTCCTGATGGTCGGTTCGCTGAACATGATTTCGGTCGCATTCTTCGTGCTGTTTGTCGGTCTCGGAGTCGACTTCTGCATCCAGTACAGCGTGCGGTACCGGGACGAGCGCTATCACAAGGACAATCTGAAAACCGCGCTTGTGGATGCAGGACGCGATATCGGCGCGCCGCTTGCGCTCGCGGCCGCTGCAACCGCCGCAGGCTTCCTGGCATTCCTGCCGACCAATTATCAGGGCGTCTCGGAGCTCGGCCTGATTGCCGGCGTCGGAATGTTCGTCGCATTCTTCATGAGCATCACGGTGCTACCGGCTTTGCTCGCCGTGCTTGATCCTCCCGGCGAGAAGGAGCCGCTCGGCTTCTCAAGTCTCGCTGTGGCCGACACCTTCGTCGAGCGTCACCGGAAATGGATCGTCGGGTTAACGCTCGGGATTGCCATTGCTGGGCTACCGCTGCTTTATTTCCTCCGCTTCGACTTCAATCCGATCAATCTGCGCAGCCCCACGGTCGAATCGATCGCGACCTATCTCGACCTGCGCCAGGATCCCAACACCGGCGCGAGCGCGATCAACATCCTGGCCGGTTCCGTCGAGGCGGCTCAGGCAACGGCCGAGAAGATGCAGAAAGTCCCCGAGGTCGCGCGCGTCATGTCGATCGAGACTTTCGTGCCAAGCGATCAGGATGCAAAGCTGGCGCTGATCAAGCAGGCCGCGGAGGTGCTCGGTCCTGCGCTGGATGCCGAGGCCAATCCGGCACCGGACGCACGCGAAGCGGCGGACATCCTGGCTCAGACCGCGGCCATGCTGGAGCCTGCGGCGCAGCAGCCCGGAGCCGGCGGGGCCGCCGCCAAACGCCTGGCCGAACAATTGCGCAAGCTTTCGGCGGCGCCCGACGCGGTGCGCAATGCCGCCGAACAGGCCGTTATCGTGCCGCTGAATGTCAAGCTGGCGCAGATGAGGATGTTTTTGCAGGCCGGTCCCGTCACCGTCGATAGCTTGCCTGCGGACCTGAAAGACGTATGGATTACGTCTGACGGCCGCTACCGCGTCGAGGTGTTTCCGAAGGGTGACCCCAACGACAACGAGACCCTGCGCATCTTCGCCCGCAAGGTGCTCGAGGCTGAGCCGAATGCCATCGGCGGTCCGATCTCAATCCTGAAATCCGGGGACACGATCGTTGTCGCCTTCATTCAGGCCGGCCTGCTCGCGCTGGTTTCGATCTGCATCCTGCTGTGGATCGCGCTCCGTCGCATCAGCGACGTGCTGCTCACGGTTGTCCCGCTTCTCCTCGCCGGCGTTATCACGATGGAGATTTGCGTCCTGATCGGACTGCCGCTGAACTTCGCCAACATCATCGCTCTGCCGCTGCTGCTGGGCATCGGCGTCGCGTTCAAGATCTACTACATCATGGCGTGGCGCGACGGGCAGACGAACCTGCTCCAGTCCAGCCTCACCCGCGCGGTGATCTTCAGCTCGCTGACGACCGCGACGGCTTTCGGAAGCCTGTGGCTGTCGAGCCACCCGGGCACGTCGAGCCTGGGCAAACTCCTGGCCTTGTCGCTGCTGACGACGATGTGCGCGGCGGTGCTGTTCCAGCCGGCGCTAATGGGTCGGCCCAGGGACCCCGTCGAGCCGGGAACAGACACTGGCGGTAAGGCCTGAGGCAGCTGCGCCCGCCGGCTCCTTGGCTTTGGCCTTGCTCTTGGGCTTGGCCTTCGTCGGTGCCGGATCCGGTTCCGGCTCCGCCGACCGCGCCCAGGTTTCGCCGCCGCAGAAAAGTCCGCCCAGGACGCAGCCCCTGACTTTCAGCGCGTTATCTGATTCGAGGCTGACGCTGGCCTGATACATTTTTCCGTCTTTTGCGTTGTAGATCTGGCCCGCCCATTTGTCGCCGCCGGCCGGTTTCATGTCGATCAGGATCGGCATGCCGAGGGTGTCGCGGGACCGCTTGGCGGGATCGGGATTGACCGTGTCCTTGCCGCCGGGGTTCTTTTCCCAGCTGACCACGCCCCAGAGCGAACCGGCGCAAAACGCCACGCGGATTCGGGCTTCTCCATTCTCGACCAGCCAATCGCCGGACGGGTCACCCGCCGACGCCGGAGCAATCGACAGGGTTGTAAGCACCGCAAGCAAAGCCATTATTTTCATGCTATCTCACCTCGACGGCAAACGTACGAATCCTGCTGCCTTCGAAACGTCGCAACCGGACCATAGCAACTCGATCTATGCTCGAACCTAAAAACTACGACATTGCGGCCATTTTTGAGGCGCGCGAAGCTGGCCGCTTCGATTTACATGGCCGCCACCTAAATGAGCAAATGGTCCGGGTGCTCCGGACCATCGGCTACGATGTCGGTTTCTCGCGCGGCGTCGGCCAGTATCTCTATGACCGGGCCGGAACACGCTATCTCGATCTGCTCAGCGGATTTGGGGTGTTCGGCATCGGCCGGAACCATCCGGCGTTGCGGACCGCGCTCGAAAGCGTGCTCGACGCGGAACTGCCCAACCTGGTGCAGATGGACGTGCCGCCCCTCGCCGGCGTTCTGGCCGAGCGGCTGCTGGCGAAGGCGCCCTATTTCGACAAGGTCTTCTTCGCCAATTCGGGCGCCGAGACGGTCGAAGCCGCCATCAAATTCGCGCGCGCGGCAACCAAGCGCTCCAAAATCCTGTCCTGCGAACACGCGTTTCACGGCCTCACATTCGGCGCCCTCTCGCTCAACGGCGACGATATCTTCAAGAAGGGCTTCGAGCCGCTGCTTGGCGATTGTGCGACCGTGCCGTTCAACGATCTATCGGCACTCGAGACGGCGTTGCGGCGGCGCGATGTCGCAGCCTTCATTGTCGAGCCGATCCAGGGCAAGGGCGTTAATCTGCCGGCACCGGATTATCTGAAATCGGCGGCCGACCTGTGCCGGCGCTATGGCGCATTGTTCATCGCCGACGAAGTCCAGTGCGGTCTCGGACGCACCGGCAAGTTCTTCGCGGTCGAGCATTGGGATGTGCAGCCGGACATGATCCTGCTGGCCAAGGCGCTGTCCGGCGGACACGTTCCGGTTGGCGCCCTGCTGACCCGCAAGGATATTTTCGACCGCCTGTTCAACCGCATGGATCGTGCGGTGGTGCACGGCTCGACCTTCGCCAAGAACGATCTGGCAATGGCGGCCGGCATCGCGACGCTGTCGGTCATCGATTCGGAAAACATGGTCGAGAACGCCGCGCGCACCGGTGAGCGCCTGCTGTCCGCCTTCCGCGGCATGACCGGCCGGCATGAAATGCTGCGCGAGGCGCGCGGCCTCGGCCTGATGATCGGCGTCCAATTCGGCGCGCCGAGTTCGCTGAAGCTACGCGCGTCCTGGTCGATGATCGAGGCCGCCAACAAGGGCCTGTTCTGCCAGCTCATCACCATTCCGCTGTTCAAGGAACACAAGATCCTGACGCAGGTCGCGGGCCATGGCAGCCACACCATCAAGCTGCTGCCGCCCTATGTGATCACGGACGACGACTGCACCTGGATCGAAACCGCTTTCGAACAGGTGATCGGCGAAAGTCACCGCGTGCCCGGTGCAATCTGGTCGCTCGGCAAGACGCTGATCGAAAATGCGATGGCGGCAAAACGCGCGTCGTGAGCGGTCGGAATTGGACGCTGGGCATGCGAACTCTCGGGTCGTTGCAGCGCTCAGTGACATGAGTGGCCAGGCCCAGAGAATCCGGCTGCAACCGTTCCGAACGCGTTGACGGCTCAAGGGGGAGAGACTGACGTGGACGCTGAAACAACCCCAAGATCCGTCCTGCCTGCAGATGCAGCTCGCCGCACGCCGCTCGGCTGGCGCGATCTGCGCGAATGGCTCGCGCTGGTGGACGAGATCGGCGAATTGAAGCGGATCGCCGCATCGGTCGATCCAATCGAGGAAATCGGCGCGATTACGCTGCTCGCCGCTCGCGAGGACAGATCGCCGGCGCTGTTGTTCGACACCATGCAGGGCGATACCACCGGCTCGCATATCCTCACCAACATGCTGGGAGCGAGCAAGGAACGCTTCGCGCTTGCGGTCGGCCTCGACCCTGCGCTGTCGACCCGCGAGATGATCGAGGCGACGCGCTCGATCATGGCTGGTCCGATCAAGCCTGCGATGATTGCGAAGGACAAGGCGCCGGTAAACGAGGTGGTGCTGACCGGCGACGACATCGACCTGACGACATTCCCGGTCCCGCAATTCTGGCCCGGCGACGGCGGACAATTCATCGGCACCGGCGACATCACCCTCACCTCTTCCCCCGACACCGGCCGCATCAATGTCGGCTGCTACCGGCAGATGCTGCACGGGCCGAACCGCATCGGGCTGTATTGCTCGCCCGGGAAACACGGTCTGCTCGATCGCGAAGCCTGGTGGGCGCGCGGCGAACCCTGCGAGGTGGTCGCCGCCTACGGGGTCGATCCCGTGCTGTTCATGGTTGCGGCGCAGAGCTTCGGCGCCGAACAATCCGAACTCGACGTCGCGGGTGGCATCATGGGCCGTCCGATCGAACTGACGCAGGCAGAGTATGTGAACCTGCCGATCCCTGCGCATGCCGAATTCGTGGTCGAAGGCATATTGCACAAAGGCGACGTGCTGCCGGAGGGACCGCTCGGCGAATTCACCGGCTATTACGGCCGCGAGCGCTCGCCGCAGCCGGTGATGGAGATCAAGGCCATTCACCATCGCAAGTCTCCGATCTTCACCCATGCCCTGATGGCCCGCTATCCCTCCTGCGAGATCGGGGCCTATTACGCGATCATGCGCTCGGCCCGCATTCTCGACGATCTCGAGCGCATCGGCGTGCCCGGCGTGGTCGGGGCCTATTCGCATCCGGCAGCCGCCTCGGGGTGGGGCATGGTTGTGGTGTCGGTGAAGCAGAAATATGCGGGCCATTCGGCGCAGGTGCTGGCGCTCGCGGCGCAATGCCCGGCCGCCGCCTATTTCACCAAATGGGTGATCGTGGTGGACGAGGACGTCGACCCGACCGATCTCAACGATGTGATGTGGGCACTGTCGACCCGGTGCCATCCATCGGAAGATATCGACATCCTGCGCAACACCTGGTCCACCGGCCTCGACCCGAGCCAGTTTCCGCCGGAGGCGCGGCCCTATGGCTCGAAGGTGCTGATCAACGCCTGCAAGCCGCATCGGCACCTGGCCCAATTCCCGCAATCGACTCTGCTGCGGAAGTCGGTTCATGACCGTGTGGTGGCGCGCTGGTCGGAACTGGGATTCACCGGCACGCCGCGGAAGATGACGGCGTTTCACGACGAGTAAGCCTCGCGTTCCGGGCGCTGCGCAGCATGCAGCGATGCCATGTCCCCCTATTCAGATTTCAAACAGCCACGGCGTTTCGCTGCCGCGATGCGTCTCCGCATCCGGAGCATGAGGAGTGAGGGGCGGACGGCGCGCCGACAGACGCAGGGCCGTTCCTGAATGCTGCGAGGCTCTCACCGCGCTGCCGCCTCTCGGCGCACCGTCCAGCGGCGTTCTTTCTGCGAAGCGTCGCTTCGCATACAGGCCCCGGGGCCGCGTTTGCGTACCTGCGACCAGACCGGGCGCAGGCCGTATAGCGAGCTCCTCGCGCACGGGTCGTAGTGCCCGTAGAGCGGGGTCCCAGGGCCTCCCGGTGTCTGTGTGCGAGACAGACAGCAGGCGCCGCACCTTGCTCCGCCATCAAGAACGCCTCCGGACGGCGCCCCTCACCGAGCAAGGCAATAGGACTATAATCAATATAGGAATATTGTCAAGTCGTCTTCGAACGTCTCGGCGCCCTCGCCTCACCGCGTCTTGGCGGCGTAAATCTCGAACGCGCCGCGCAGCGCCGCGGGCAATTCCACCGACCGCCGCGACGACAGCGACATCATCGCGGTCACGGTTCGCGCCCGCAGCCGCTCGATCCCGTCCTTGTGACCAACGATCACCAGCGTGAGCGACGACCGGCCGATTTTCTCGATCAGCAATGTCAGATCGAGTTTCTCGCCCATGCGGCTCGGGATTTTGAAATCGGTATCGATATGGACGAACGGGAAACCGTGCTGGTCGTGCAGGATCAGATCGGCGTAATTCACGCCGAGCTCTTCCGTGTACCAGTCCTCGATCAGACCGTTGAACATATTGAAGTAATGCGGAAAATAGACGATCCCGGCGGGATCGCAGTGGGAAAAGCGGATCTGGACGGTCCGGGTGAAGGCGCCCGGAGGGGCTACGAATTGGGTTTCCAGCATTTCGATTATCCTGATTGAATTTCCGCCGCTTCAGTAGCACTCGCGCCGTCATCCGATCACCGGCCATCTGCTCATGCCTGCCCCTCCCGATGGCGCGCCGCGGCACATTGCTTCTGGAGGGGTTGCCACCACAGCCCAAATGCTTCAGCAATATGGCGTTCGTATCCGCCACCAGGTTTTGCTGCATGGCTCACGACCACGATCATCACCATCATGACCACGACCACGATCACTCCGAATTGTCGGAGATGCAGGTGCGCGTGCGCGCGCTTGAAACGATCCTGATCGAGAAGGGCTATGTCGAGCAGGCCGCGCTCGATGCGATCGTCGAGGCCTATCAGACCAAAATCGGACCGCGCAACGGCGCGCGCGTCGTCGCCAAGGCTTGGTCCGATCCCGATTTCAGGCAGGCACTGCTCGATGACGCCACAGCGGCCGTGAACGCGCTCGGCAATGTCAGCCCGGTCGGCGCGCATCTCGTCGCAGTCGAGAACACGCCATATCGCCACAACATGGTCGTCTGCACGTTATGCTCCTGCTACCCGTGGGAAATGCTCGGGCTTCCGCCGGTCTGGTACAAGTCCGCGCCATACCGTTCGCGGACGGTGAAAGACCCGCGCGGTGTTCTGGCCGATTTCGGCGTCACCCTTGGCGACGACACCGAAATCCGGGTGTGGGATTCGACAGCGGAAACGCGCTTCCTTGTGATCCCGATGCGTCCGGCGGGGACGGAAGGCTGGAGCGAGGATCGACTCGCAGAGCTCGTCACCCGCGATTCCATGATCGGCACCGGGCTCGCAATCGCGCCGCAGGAGACAACACGATGAACCGCGTCCAAGACGTGAGGCGCGTCCACGACCTGGGCGGCGTGGAGGGCTTCGGTAAAGTCGAGCCCGAACCGAACGAACCCGTCTTCCACGCGCCATGGGAAGGCCGCGTCATGGCGATGACCCGCGCGATCGGCGCCAATGGCGGTCTCAACATCGATATGCAGAGATTCGCCCGTGAATCGTTGCCGGCCGATGTCCATCGCGCCAGTTCCTATTACAGGATCTGGCACTTGGGCCTGGAGAATTCGCTGGTCGAACGCGGACTGATCGACGCTGACGAGCTTGCATCCGGTCGCTCGCTCCGGCCCGGGCCGCGGCTTCCGCGGGGCCCTTTCACCCGCGAAGACGTGAGCCGGGTCATAATGCGCGGGCAATTCGAGAGACCGTCGTCCGCCCCCGCCGCCTTCAAAGTCGGTGATCGCGTGCGCGCCAGGACCATCGACCCGCCGACCCACACGCGTTTGCCGCGCTATGTGCGGGGGCATTCCGGCGTGGTCGAGATCGTTCATGGCTGCCACGTCTTTCCCGACTCAGCCGCCATCGGCCAGGGTGACAATCCGCAATGGCTCTACACGGTGGTGTTCGACGGGCCCGACTTATGGGGGCCGGAGACGGACCCCACGGTCAAGGTGTCGATCGACGCATTCGAGCCCTATCTGGAGCGTGCGTAAGATGACCGTGGATCGGACAGCGGCGCAGGCAGCGGCGGATGCAATCCCGAGTATCCCGCGAGATGGCGACGGGCCGGTTTTTCGCGAGCCCTGGGAGGCGCAAGCCTTCGCGATGACGCTGTCGCTTTACAAGCGCGGCCTGTTCACATGGCCGGAATGGGCGGAGGCGCTGTCAGCCGAGATCAAACGCGCTCAGGCCGCGGGCGATCCCGACACCGGCGAGACTTATTACCGGCATTGGCTTGCCGCGCTCGAAACACTGGTCGCACGCAAAGGCATCGCGGACGATCGCACCCAGCATCGCTATCGCGATGCATGGGAGCACGCCTGCCATCGAACGCCGCATGGCCAGCCGATCGAACTTGCCGCGCATGACTTCGAACAACATTAAGTGCGAATGTTGACGCGGTCGCTGGCCTGCTATTTTCTGGAGCGATAATTTAAGTCTATTGAAACAACGTCATTGCGAGCGAAGCGAAGCAATCCAGTTTCCGAGGTAAAGATGGATTGCTTCGTCGCTGACGCTACTCGCAATGACAAGTTGCTGATCGAGCCTAAACTCGTCGCTCCTAGTCCTGACGCTGATACATGATGATCGAGAGATATTGCATCGGCGCTTCGATCAGGTCTTCGGGACCGTGTCTCGCCGCGGCATCGAAGCACAACGTGTCGCCGGGCTCCATAACATAACTGTCGTCGCCGTGGCGGTAGCGCACCTTGCCCGACAGCATGTAGATCAATTCCACGCCGGCGTGGCGAAAGTGCGTGTACGGGACCGCGTCCTCCCGCAGCGTGATCAGGTACGGCTCGACCACCACGTCGCCCTTCATCGAGTTGCCGAGCAGATCGTATTGATGGCCGGATTTCGTCCCGCGCCGGTCGATGCGTGCGCCCTGCCCCGCCTTCACAAAGGAACAATGCCGCCGCCCTTCGCTCTCCGAGAACAGCCGCGTGATCGGCACATTCAGGCTTGCGGCCAGCGACTTGAGCGTGGCGAGCGACGGAGAAATCGTCCCGTTCTCGATCTTGGACATCATGCCGGCCGACACGCCGGCCGCAGCGCCAAGCTCGGCGACCGTGAGATCGAGCGATTTGCGCAGGCGTCGCACCTCGGCGCCGATCGCGACCTCGAGCGATCGCGGCGCGTCCTCCGCGGGTGCGAGCGAACCGGTACGCAGCGCGAGTTCGCTGTGGCCAGCCGCGCGCTTGCGCGGCGTCTGACCGGTCGAACGTTTGCCTTTGGCGCGGGCGGTCATGCGATCCTTACGTGTCCAACGTGCCGATCCGCACGCAAGGCGCATGAGATCAGACCGGGCGATCCCGGCCGGCAGCGCCTTCATCGGGATTATAGAGACATTCTTCTGAGGAACAATTAGTTCTTATGAGTTGACCGCCCCACCGGGCGCGATTAAGTTCGCGCGGTCATCATCGCTGCCGTGAGCCTCTGAGCATGTGCGGAATTGTCGGCCTGTTTCTGAAATCCAAATCGCTCGAGCCGCAGCTCGGCGCGATGCTGTCGCAGATGCTCGGCGTCATGACCGACCGCGGGCCGGACAGTGCGGGCTTCGCGGTCTATGGGGCCGGCGACGACGCCCATATCAAACTGACGCTGCGTTCGGATCGCGGCAATGGCATCGACGAGATAGCCGGGGCGTTGTCGGAGCATCTCGGGCAGGCGCTCGGTCATTCAAAACGCGGCAGCCATCTGGTGCTGACGATTCCAACGGATTCCGAACAAACGGTGCGCGACTGGCTTGCCGCCCATCGGCGGGACGTGCGTGTGGTCGGCGCCGGCAGCCGAATGGAGCTGTACAAGGAGGTCGGGTTGCCGCGCTTCGTCGCCGAGCGCTTCGCACTCAAGGACATGGCCGGCACGCATGGCATCGGCCACACCCGCATGGCGACGGAATCGGCGGTGACCACCGACGGCGCGCATCCGTTTTCCACGGGAGTGGACCAGTGCCTCGTACACAACGGATCGCTCTCCAATCACAACGGCGTCCGCCGCAACCTGCAGCGCGACGGACTGACCTTCCAGACCGAGAACGATACCGAGGTCGCAGCCGCCTACCTGACATGGCGCATGCGGCAGGGCATCGGCCTGAAATCCGCATTGGAAGCCTGCCTGTCCGATCTCGACGGCTTCTACACCTTTGTCGTAGGAACGGAGTCTGGCTTTGCGGTGCTGCGCGACCCGATTGCCTGCAAGCCGGCGGTGATGGCGGAAACCGACGATTACGTCGCATTCGGCACCGAATATCGCGCGCTGGTCGGCTTGCCCGGCGTGGAGACTGCGCGCGTGTTCGAGCCGGAGCCCGCGCGGGTCTATGTCTGGGAACGGCACTGATGTCGACCATCGATCTTGCGGCCACGCCGCTGCGCGAACTCAACGCCGCGCTGCATCAACTGACCGGACAGAGCAACGATACCCATTGGGAGGTCCGCAATCCGCTCGGCAAGCACGCGATCGCGGTCGGCATCGACGCACCGGTGACGATCGAGATCGACGGACATGTCGGCTATTATTGCGGCGGCATGAACAAGCAGGCCAAAATCGTGATCGCCGGGAATGCCGGAGTGGGCGTCGGCGAGAACATGATGTCCGGTGAAATCCACATCAAGGGCGATGCCAGTCAGGCCGCGGGCGCGACCGGACGCGGCGGATTTCTCGTGATCGACGGCAACGCGTCGGCGCGCTGCGGCATTTCGATGAAGGGCATCGACATCGTCGTGAAAGGCTCGATCGGGCCGATGAGCGCGTTCATGGCGCAGGCCGGCAATCTGGTGGTGCTGGGCGATGCCGGCGAAGCGCTCGGCGACTCCATTTATGAGGCGCGGCTATTCGTACGCGGCGAGGTGAAGAGCCTCGGCGCCGATTGCATCGAGAAGACGCCCACGGCTGAGGAACGCGAGACGTTAGCCGCGATCCTGAAGCGCGCGGGCTGCGAGGGTATCTCGCCCGACGAATTTCGCCTCTATGGCTCGGCGCGCAAGCTCTACAATTTCCATATCGACAACGTGTCCTCGTACTGAAGTCAATCATCCATGAACGCGCCTGCCGGACCGCCACGCACCACCCCTCGCCTCTCCGCCACCTTCGATCCCTATTCGATTTCGGAAATCCAGCGCGCGGCTTCGACCGGGATTTACGACATCCGCGGCGGCGGCGCGAAGCGCAAGCTTCCGCATTTCGACGATCTGCTGTTTCTGGGCGCTTCAATTTCCCGCTATCCGCTCGAAGGCTATCGCGAGAAATGCGGCACCAATGTCGTGCTGGGCTCGCGCTTCGCCAAGAAGCCAATCGAGATCAAGATTCCTATCACCATCGCCGGTATGAGCTTCGGCGCGCTGTCCGGCCCCGCCAAGGAAGCGCTCGGACGCGGCGCGTCCGCCATGGGCACCACCACCACCACCGGTGACGGCGGCATGACCCCGGAGGAACGCGAGCATTCGCAGACGCTGGTTTATCAGGTGCTGCCGTCCCGCTACGGCATGAATCCCGATGATTTGCGCAAGGCCGATGCGATCGAGGTCGTGGTCGGCCAGGGCGCCAAGCCCGGCGGCGGCGGCATGCTGCTCGGGCAGAAGATCACCGAACGCGTCGCCGGCATGCGCACGCTGCCGCCCGGGATTGACCAGCGCTCGGCCTGCCGGCATCCGGACTGGACCGGGCCTGACGATCTCGAGATCAAGATCGAGGAATTGCGCGAGATCACCGACTGGGAGAAGCCGATCTATGTGAAGGTCGGCGCCAGCCGGCCGTATTACGACACGGCGCTCGCGGTGAAATCGGGTGCGGATGTTATCGTGCTGGACGGCATGCAGGGCGGCACCGCCGCCACGCAGGAGGTCTTCATCGAGAATGTCGGGCTCCCGATCCTGTCTGCGATCCGCCCTGCCGTGCAGGCGCTGCAGGATCTCGGCATGCATCGCAAGGTTCAGCTGATTGTCTCCGGCGGCATCCGCAACGGCGCCGATGTCGCGAAGGCGCTGGCGCTCGGCGCCGACGCGGTGGCGATCGGCACCGCCGCGCTGATCGCGCTCGGCGACAACGATCCACGTCTGGAAGACGAGTATCGCAAGCTCGGCACGACCGCCGGCGCCTATGACGACTGGCACGAAGGGCGCGATCCTGCCGGCATCACCACACAGGATGAGGCGCTGGCCGCAAGGCTCGACCCGGTGCTCGCCGGACGCAAGCTCGCCAATTATCTCGCGGTGCTGACGCTCGAGGCGCAGACGATCGCGCGCGCCTGCGGCAAAAGCCATGTGCACAACCTCGAGCCCGAAGATCTTGTGGCGCTGACGGTTGAATCGGCCGCCATGGCTCAGGTCCCGCTTGCAGGGACCAGCTGGATTCCGGGCAAGACCCAATACTGACAAACACGCTCACGCTGCGAATTTCGAGGGGACATTGATGGCGACGGATCTGGCCGCGGCTGCAAAAGAGCGCGGGATCAAGTATTTCCTGATCTCCTACACCGACCTGTTCGGGACCCAGCGGGCCAAGCTGGTGCCGGCCGCCGCCATCAAGGGCATGGCGAAAAGCGGTGCCGGCTTTGCGGGCTTCGCCACCTGGCTCGACATGACGCCGGCCGATCCCGACCTGTTCGCGATTCCCGATCCGGATAGCCTGATCCAGTTGCCGTGGAAGCCGGAAGTTGGCTGGCTCGCAGCCGACCTCTGGATGGACGGCAAGCTGGTCGAGCAAAGCCCGCGCAATCTGCTGAAGCGCCTGATCGCCGACGCCGCCAAGCAGAATATTCAACTCAAGAGCGGCGTCGAGTGCGAGTTCTTCCTGGTCACGCCGAACGGAGACGCGATTTCCGACGAGGCCGATCGCCAGAGCAAGCCCTGCTACGACCAGTCGGCGCTGATGCGGCGCTACGACTTCATCAAGGAATTATGCGACGCGATGCTGTCGCTCGGCTGGAATCCGTACCAGAACGACCACGAGGACGCCAACGGCCAGTTCGAAATGAACTGGGATTTCGCCGATGCATTGATCACCGCCGACCGTCACGCCTTTTTCAAGTTCATGGCGAAATCGATCGCGGAGAAGCACGGCTATCGCGCCACCTTCATGCCAAAGCCGTTCCCGAACCTGACCGGCTCTGGCTGCCACGTTCACATCTCGCTGTGGGACGGCGAGACCAATCTGTTCGAGCAGGATGCCGGTGAGCTCGGCGTCTCGCAACTCGGCTACCACTTCATCGGCGGACTGATGCACTCCGCGGATGCGCTGTGCGCGCTGACCAACCCCACAGTGAACTCCTACAAGCGCATCAACGCGCCGCGGACGCTCTCAGGCGCGACCTGGTCGCCCAATACAGTGACCTATACCGGCAACAACCGCACCCATATGATCCGGGTGCCGGATCCTGGCCGGTTCGAACTCCGGCTGCCGGACGGATCGGCCAATCCCTATCTGCTGCAGGCCGGCGTGCTGGCCGCGGGTCTCGACGGCATCAAGAACCAGCGCGATCCCGGCAAGCGCCTCGACATCAACATGTATACCGACGGGCACACGGTGAAGGACGCCAAGCGTCTCCCGCTGAATCTGCTCGATGCGCTGCGCGCATTCGAGGCCTCGCCGGTGATGAAGGAATATCTCGGCAGCTTCGTCCCCGCCTATGCAACGCTCAAGCACGGCGAGTGGAACGACTATGCGCGTCACCTCACGCAATGGGAACGCGACACCACGCTCGACTGCTGACGGCGAATAACGTCCGCCCGTCCTTTCGAAGCAGGCGACGGCGTGCTATTGCGGGCCTCCCGTCGAGACCTTCGGCGTTGGATAGCTGATCGGCTTCTGGACTCACATGTCCGAGACACTCAAGACCTTGCCCACGCATCACGATCTCAACACGCCGTTGCCGCCCGAGACGGCACTGGCATGCGAGGCGACCGGCGTCTCCAAGGCCGCGCGCGACACGATCGGACTTCTCGTACTGGGTCTGCTCGCCGGCGCCTTTATCGCGCTCGGTGCGATTTTCATGACCGTGGTCCTGACCGGGGCTGAAGGCATGCCCTGGGGTGTCGCGCGACTTCTCGCTGGTCTGGTCTTTTCGCTCGGCCTGATCCTGGTGATTGTCGGCGGCGCGGAATTGTTCACCGGCGATTCGCTGATGATCGTCGCCTTTGCCAGCGGACGCATCAGTCTTGCCACGCTGCTCCGCGCATGGACATTGGTCTATATCGGCAACATCGCAGGCGCGCTCGGAACGGCCGCGCTGATGTTTCTGTCAGCACATCATGAATTTGACGGTGGCGCTGTCGGCAAAACCGCGCTGACGATCGCGGCCACGAAAGCGGCCCTGCCGACGATCCAACTGTTCTTCCTGGCTGTGCTTTGCAACGTTCTGGTCTGTCTTGCGGTCTGGATGTCCTTCGGCGCACGCAGCATTTCGGACAAGGTTCTGGTGATTGTCCCGCCGGTCGCGGCTTTCGTTGCGGCCGGGTTCGAACACTCGATCGCCAATCTTTATCTCCTGCCATACGCCCTTGCGATCAAGGCCTGGGCCGGGCCGGACTTCTGGACGGCGATCGGACAGACTCCGTCAGCATTTTCCGGGCTGACGATCGGTGCCACCCTGCACAATATCGTGGTCGCCACCATCGGCAATCTGATCGGCGGCAGCCTGATGGTTGGCGGCATATACTGGTTCGTCTATCTGCGACGCCGCCGATAGCCCCTCAATTCAGCCCGGCCCTACGCAAAACGCTGACTCGAACGGATCGGTGCCCTACACTCGATTCGCCAAGCCGCCGCGAATCCCCGCGGCGCGCGCGATCGCGTATTGTCCGATTTTCCTTCGTGCAAGGCGCCTCGCAGCGAGATCGTGCGGACGGTGTGCAGGTGCAATCCATCATCACGCTGACGATGAACCCGGCAATCGATTTGTCGACATCCGTCGCACGTGTGGTGCCGAATCATAAATTGCGTTGCGCAGGCGCCGATCACGATCCCGGCGGAGGTGGCATCAACGTCGCGCGGGTGGTTTCCAGATTGGGAGGCAACGCGACCGCCATCTATCCGACCGGAGGCGTGAGCGGACAATTATTGAAGCGTCTCGTCGAGAGGGAGGGGGTCGCCAGTTCCACCTTCACCGTTGCCGAGGAGACGCGTCTCAATATCACGGTTCTGGAAGATCAAAGCGGCGACGAATACAGATTCGTTCTTCCGGGGCCTTCGCTTGCGCCTCCGGAATGGCAGCAAGCCCTCAATATACTCGAAAGCCTACCCCCGCAGCCCCGCATGCTGGTGATGAGCGGTAGCCTGCCGCCGGGAACGCCCGAGGATTTCTATGCACGCGCCGCCCGAATAGCCAAACGGCATGGAGGGATGGCGGTTCTCGACACGTCAGGTCCCGCGCTGGCGGCAGCACTCAAAGAAGGAGTCTCTCTGATCAAGCCGAGCCTTCGTGAATTGCGGGACCTTACGGGGCAGGAATTGGAAGACGAGATGTCATGGCACGCCGCGTGCTTCGATTTGGTCGCATCTGGGCAGGCCGAAGTGATTGCCCTGACGCTGGGAGACAAGGGTGCCCTCCTGGTATCGCGTGGCGGCGCATTGCGCGCGCCCGCGCTTGCCATCAAAGCGGCGAGCGCGGTTGGCGCCGGCGACAGCTTCCTCGGTGCCATGGTTTGGGCACTCGCATCCGGGCGCGATCAGGAGGATGCTTTTCGATATGGCATGGCGGCTGGTTCGGCAGCGCTGCTAACGCCAGGGACGCAACTATGCCGCCGCGATGACGTCATGCGCCTTTATGGACAAGTTGCCTTGCATCCTCTGTGACATGCGCCAGCCAAGCAGGGACTGATTTGGCGATCGGGGAGCGTGATGGCCATGCCGAAGATTGAAGCACGTGCCCAGTGGCGTAGCCAGACCGGGTTCATTCTGGCGGTGCTCGGAGCCGCGATCGGGCTCGGCAATATATGGCGTTTCTCCTACGTTGCCGGCGACAATGGCGGAGCGGCGTTCCTCATCATCTATTTCGCAACCATCATCGTGATCGGTCTGCCGCTGTTGCTGGCCGAACTGGCAATCGGCAGAGTGACGCAACGTGAAGCCGCTTCGGCATTCTGGCAAATTGGGAGATCCCCGGTCTGGCGGAGCGCCGGCATTCTTGGGGTCCTGGTTTCGTTCCTGGTTCTCACCTATTACGGCGTGATCGCTGGCTGGGCTCTCAAGTTCTTCGTTGTCTTTGCAACTGGCCTCCACCCTCTTCAGATAAACGGAGCATCGGCGTACTTCCGCGCGTTCACCGAAGGTCCGGTCGAGCCGGTGCTTTGGCAGGCCATCATCATCGCTGTAACCACAGGAATCGTGCTCGGCGGAATCGAGCGCGGGATCGAGCGGGTCAACAAGCTTTTCATGCCCCTGCTCGTGGCGATCATCGTGATATTGGCTGTTCACAGCCTCACCCTTCCCGGCCCTCATCGCGGACTCGCCTTCCTGTTCGCACCTGATTGGGAGGCTTTTTCGCAACCGCGTGTTTATCTGGCTGCACTTGGCCAGGCCTTCTTCTCACTGGGATTGGCCATGGGTGTTCTGGTGACCTATGGCAGCTATATTCCCGCACATCGCAGCCTGCCAGTCGCTGCGGTCATCGTTGCCTGCGGCGATACGATTTTTGCGATCGTGGCGGCCATCATCATTTTTGCCGCCGTATTCAGTTTTGGTATGAGCCCCGATCAGGGACCGGGTCTCGCGTTTGTCACCCTGCCCGAAATCTTCATCCGGATGACCGGAGGTCGGATTGTCGGGCTTGCGTTTTTCGGCCTGCTGGTGATCGCGGCGATCACGTCGTCGGTGGCGATGCTCGAAATACCGGCCGCCTATCTTATCGAACGGTGGGGATTGAGCCGAACGCGGGCGGCATTCGTGGTCGGAGGCGCGGCGTTTCTTCTCGGTGTCCCGAGCGCGCTCGGATTCGGCCTGCTATCGGAATTCACAGTCGCAGGACGACCGATCCTCGACGCGGTCGATTTCGTGGCCTCCAACCTTCTGTTGCCGCTGAGCGGGTTGGGGATCGCGTTGTTTGCCGGCTGGCACTGGCGGGAAGCCGAAGCGACAGAGGCCGCCGGATTTCAGCAAAGATGGCTGGCGCGATTGTGGCGCATCTCGATACGCTATCTCGCGCCAGCGACGATCACGATCATCATGCTGCGATCGCTGTCGATCATTTGACGTCACCGGATCGGATCTACGACCGCGGTGGGTGTTGGCCGCGCCACTTTCTCACTATGCGGTCACGCCGCCCTGGCGGGGACCGCCGTCTGCGCTTCGACCGACGACGCATCCGCCTGCTGCTCGTCGCGCAGCGGCACCACAGGCGGCACACCGGAACTGACCACCGCCATCCACTGCTGCTGGCAGGCCATTCCATCGGCCGCCAGTCGCTGGAACGCGCCGCCGGCCCAATCTTGATATTCACGAAGCAGGTCGACGGGTGTTTCGGCCTTACACATCCGCTGCGCCGCTTCGAGCGCGGCATGCGTTCCGGCATGGCGTCGTTCAAACCAGCTGTCGGAAAAAGCCTGCATGGCGTCGAGGACCTTGTCCTGATTGTCCCAGAACGAACAGGCATTCTTACGCAGAGTCTCCGACAATTGAGGGGCCGACAACAGCATATGCTGCATGGCGTTCAGCTGCTCCGTCACATTCAAAGTTGTCATGGCATACTCCTCCACTGAGCTGTTTTCAGCACGGCTAGACCAGACGAACTCAACTCCGATTTTTAAGCCTAGTATCGAGGCCGCGTTGACGCGCTTGATCTGGATCAAACGAAAGACGATGTGTCACGCGTCATTTTGCACCGTTGAGGCATGGGCCTGGTCGATCCATTCGAGAGATCGGTGCAATTCGTTTGCCAATCGGAGATGGGGCATGAGCTTCAAGGATACTTTACTCGTCTTGACAAGCTATCCCGATCCGACTCCTCGGGCGAGCATCGACCAAGCGACGGCGCTTTGCACAATACTTGGCACGCGGTTGTCGGCGATTTCGTTTGACATCGACGTCAGGGTCCCCGGCGGCAGCAATTTCATCGCCGATATGCTGCTGGACCTCCCCAAGATGATCGCGGCCGAAAAACAAAAGGCCGCTGCCAATGCACGCGAATTGCTGGATGCATTCGAGGCTGCGGCGAAGCAAAGCGGCATCTTTCACGAACGAATCCTCGATCGGTGCCTGATGACACTGGTGCCGGACCGGCTCACCGATCACGCTCGCCTTCGTGATCTCACAATTATTCCTCTTCGCGACGGCGACAGCATCGAACACGGATATGCCGAGTCAATTATCTTCGGGTCGGGTCGACCTTGCATGATCCTGCCCGATCCCACCCGCTATGAACGGCAACCGGCGCTTGACACCATTGCCATCGCCTGGGATTTCAGCCGGTCCGCGGCGCGCGCGGTCGCCGACGCGCTGCCCATATTGCAACGGGCGCAGACCGTACGCGCCGTTACCGTCGCAGATGACAAGCCGATCGAAACCACCTGCACGAAGGAGCAACTCGCCGCCCATCTGAACATGCACGGCGTCAGGCTGACACTCGACATCGTCGAGGCAGACGGACGCGAGATCGGCGACCTTCTCGCCGACTATGTCCGCGATCAGTCGCCCGATCTGCTGGTCATGGGAGCGTATGGGCATTCCCGCCTCCGCGACTTTGTGTTGGGAGGCGCGACAAAGAGCATGTTACGAGAGCCGCCGGTTCCTCTGTTTCTATCGCATTGAGGGGTGTGCGTTTCGACGCCTCACGCCGCCACTTTTGGGATGACCTGCTCCTTGAACAGACGAACGCTGCGAAGAAGCTGCGGCATATTGTCGAGATCGATGAGGAACCCGCACATCATCAGCCCGACGCCAGCATCTGCAAACGCGCGCATCTGGCGCACGACAGAGTCCGGGCTACCGAAGATCATGTCGCCGGGATTGCGGGCGATGGCTCCGCTCGGGTTCTTTTCGAAAAAGGCATCCGCCTCCAGCCTGGCCTGTTCGTCGGTCTCGGCCACGTGCACCGCCTTACCAATCCCGGTCCATTCCTTTGCCAACCGGATCGTCTCCGCATCATGGCCGGAGGCTTCCAGCGCGGCGTGATAGCTGGCCATCTGCTCGCCGGCGATCGCGAGGTCCTTGATCGCCGTGAACAGCGGCCATCCGCGCGCCGCAGCATCGGCAATTGCAGCGGGATTCATCACGGTCGCGCGCGCCAGGATCGGGCGCGGCTTGCGGAACGACGATGGGTTCACGGCGACGTCAAGCCGCCCGCGATCCGTACCGACCGCGAATTCGAGCGGTCCACCGGTGCCGTCGTAGCCCCAGATGTCCAGCACCGTGCGGATGCCCTGCTCGTAAAGTTCGGTGCGCTTCGCAAGGTCGCGCCCGAAAGCCACCAGATCGGTATCCTTGAATCCTGAGCCGAAAACAACCACCAGCCGTCCGCCATTGAGCTGGTCGATCAGATTGCACGACTCCACCAACCGCAACGGATGGTGGATCGCCGGGTTCACGGTGGCGAGAATGAGCGTGGCCTGCGTCAGCCGGGGCGCCAGCGCCGACGCGAACAAAAGCGAGTTCTGATAACCCTGGTTCTCGTGGAGGTGATGCTCGGTCAGGGAGATTGCGCTGAACCCGCTGACATCGGCATCGAGCGCCAGGTCGGTCATGCAGTTGAGGAGCGGAAGTTCGTCTCGCTTGTGGTGAATTCGAGTGCTGAGGTGCATGCAGAATTTCATGTGAGTGCGTCGCATCCATTGTTCTTGTCATACCGAGGCCGGCGGCCACCGCTACCACAAGTGACGTCGCTGTCCGCAACATTTTGTCTTCCTTGGAGCGCCTCCAAGGCGATGAAAATTTCAGCTCATTGCACCGTATGAGGCCGGCTCCGCACCAAGCAGACCTCATCCCACCCGCTTATGCGTTAGCCCGCCGTCTGCGCAATTCAACACGCCGCAATCGCGGGACAGCCGCGCGCGTGGGCCGGGCCCACCACATTGTCCTTCCAGACTGGTGCGTCTGTTGGGCAGATTCCGGAGGGCTCAACGTCAAAACGCCGCGCGACCCTCATCCGAGACGCCAGCGCGCGATCAAGGCGACTGAGGCTCTGGACCAAAGCGGCGAGTGACCGCAGCCGCGCCACTGCCAAAAGCGGGGCCGAACAAATCTCATTGCCGCAACGCTCGGCGATATCGTGGGTGGCGGGCTGGTCGCTCTGGCTTATGGCGGGCGCCGATATCGCCAAATCCTGAGGCGCAACGGCAACCGGAACGTCCGACGCGGCAGGGCGTTCTCGTGACATGAGGAACCCCAAGCTGCGCGAGATAGCCAACCGCACGCTGAACCATCTGGCGATGGGCATGATGCCTGGCGTCCTGTTGGCGATCGGGCTCCTGTTCGGCAACGGCAGTAAATTGTATTCGCTTGCGGTGGGCGCCTACGGTCATGTCGACCGACCGCTTAACCTTCTGGTGGGGTGCGCGCTGATGATTGGTGTTGGTGCCGCAATCACCGGTTTCATTTTTGACGAAGTCGAGCGGTCATAACCGAAACCCGCGCTGCATTGAGGCGTTGTGCATAGAAAGCCCTTACGCGCAAGTTGGTGAACATGCGGAGCATGTCGCCTTCGTTCGCACATGGAAAGAGCAACGCATTGTGGTGCTGGCTGCTCGCCATTTGCCTCACTGGGCTACTTCGACGACGAGACATGCAGGCTGCAGCCGGTCGAAAACCCTTTCGGACCAAAAGTGTTACCCATGTCCGGAATGAAACGTAATGTGTCCAGGATGGACCCCAAAGTGACTGGCTGACGACGCAGTGGGATACGAACCCTGCTCCCGCAACCTTTCCCTGCTAACAGGGAAAAGAACAGGGAAAATTGCCATTGGTCTCCTTTTCGGGAACGCCAGAGCACGCGCTGGACCAATAAAGTCGGGCATAACTGATCAAATTCCCTATGAAAAGGAACAGGGAATAATCTGCAAAGAACAGGGATTACAGGTCAAGTCTGCAGGGAAGCGACGTAAGCGTCCATCCCTCACACACTTGTCGCGAGCCTCATGAGCACGATCTGTTCTCGCTCTCGGTTTCTAAATCAGGAGAGAACAGATGGCGAGCGAACAACGACCGTGGAAGCGTCAGCGTGAGGA